>Ga0315288_10000001_pt1 | contig 908556 bp, 829 predicted proteins | sample YL17G11_20_MG_FD_203454 | JGI IMG/M metagenome (GOLD analysis project Ga0315288, IMG submission 203454) | Sediment microbial communities from Yellowstone Lake, YNP, Wyoming, USA - YL17G11_20 | ecosystem: Environmental > Aquatic > Freshwater > Lake > Sediment | place: USA: Wyoming | collected... | reverse complement strand
GGAGTTTAAAACTCCAGGGGGAAAGCCAATACCTGTTCGTAAGAGAAACAGGGGCCGTCCTTGCAGACGTAAACCGAGCCGATGTTGCACCGGCCGCACTTGCCCAGGCCGCATTTCATCCGCATCTCGAGCGTGGTCCATATCTGGCCGGGGGAGTAGCCGAGCTTTTCCATAAGGGACTTCGCGACGAGTTTGATCATGATGGGCGGCCCGCACGTTATTACCACCCGGTTCTCCGGCGACGGGTTTTCCTCTTCCAGGATGGCGGGCGGGAACGCCGTCCGGCCGCGCCACCCCGGTATTTCCTCGCCCTGGCACACCGGGTCCAGCGCCAGCGTCACGCGCATGTCGGCGCGCTTCTCGAACTGCTCCAGCTCGTAAAGATAGACGAGCTCGCACTCCTCGCGCGCGGCGTATAGCAGCTCCACGGCCTCGAAGTCGTCGCGGCGTTCCAGACAGGTCCAGAGTAGGCCGCGCAGCGGCGCCATGCCTATACCGCCGCCGATGAACAGCAGCTTCTTACCTTTAAAGTCGTCGTAGGGGAACCAATTCCCGAACGGGCCGCGGAAGGTCACGGCGTCGCCGGGATTGAGGTTGTGGAACGCCCGCGTGACCTTGCCCACGTTCTTGACCGTTATCTCGACGCCGTCGCGGTTGGGCGGCGAAGCCAGGCAGAAGGTGGCCTCGCCGACGCCGTAGATGCCGAACTCGCCGAACTGGCCGCATTTGAAGTCAGGACGCGCGCCGTCCTCGAACGCGAGCTTGAAGGTCTTGGTGGTGGGCGTCTCGTCCACGATTTCGGCGACCCGCGTCGTCCGGGGGAGATAGAGCTTGTCCGTCATTTGCCGCGCGCGCCGCCGGGGGGCGTATCCTTAAGGCCGCCGAAGTATTCGACGAGCTCTTTTATGTTTATCTTTACGGGGCACTGCGTTATGCAGCGGCCGCAGCCGGTGCAGAGCAGCGGCCCGAACCTTTCGGGGTAGTAGGAGAATTTATGCAGGAGCCGCTGGCGATACCGCTTATACTGCCGGTCGCGGGGTTGGTGGGCGGGCATCTGGGTGAAAGTCCGGCCGGTGCAGTGGTCCCACGTCCGGAGGCGCCGGCCCCGCGCCGTGCCGCCTTCGTCCTGGATGTCGAAGCAGTGGCAGGTGGGGCAGAGGTAGGTGCAGATGCCGCAGCCGATGCAGGTGCTGACGAGGTGCTTCCAGTCGCCGTGTTCAAACGCCTGGGCGAGGCCCGGCCGCGCCTTCTCCAGGAGGGGCTCCTTTTTCGCGAGCGGGCCTTCCTTGAGATGGGCGTCGAGCTGCGGGCCGGCGTCGGCGCCCGCGGCCCCGAACAGGTCCGCGTATTTGGCGGCGAGGGCGGCGCCTTTCTCGGTCTGGACCTTGACGAGGTAGCCGTGTTCCACGGGATACGCGACGGCGTCTACGCCTTCCTCGTCCGCGGCTATCCGGTCGCAGAAGCAGTCTTGCTGCGGCGCGGCGCAGGCGAGGGCGAACCGCGTCATGCGCGCCCGGCGGTCCAGGTAAGGGTCGTCCTTGAAATCCCACGCGAAGACCTTGTCGATAATCTCGAAGGCCGCGGCGTCGCAGAGGTTGACGCCGAAGAGGAGGACCTCCCGCGCGGCCGCGGCGCCGGCTTCGGCTTCCAGGCGGCCTTCCTCCCGCCGGTATTCTACGAGCGTCTCGGTCTGGGGGAGCGCGGCCTCCTTGGCCGAAAGGCGCGGCTGCTCGTCCACGAACGCCACGGCGTCCCACGCCGCGGGCCGGCCGTAGGCCAGGTTGCCGTCGGCGTCGCGGGTCTTCGCGACCACGTCGTAGTCGGCGCGGGCGCGCTCCCACAGCACGCGGACGTTCGCGTCGGCGAGGATGTAGTACGCGGGCGTCACAGGATGAAGTCTTCCTTGTCTTCGCGTTTGTAGTCTATCAACGCCGGCTTGGTCTCGGGCGTCTCGCCGCTCACGAAGCCGTAGCGGGCGGCGAAGTCGCGCGTCAGCAGGTTGTTGAAGAGGTCCACCGGGATGCCCACGGGGCAAACCCGCGAGCACTCCTGGCACTCGATGCACCGCCCCGCGAGGTGCAGCGCGCGCGTGACGTGGTAGTGGAGGTTGTTCTCGGGCGTCACCGATTTATCGAGCCACTGCGGCTTGTTGTCCTCCACGAAGCACTGGTGGCAATAGCACAGGGGGCAGGCCAGCCGGCAGGCGTAGCAGCGGATACATAATGCCATCTGCTCGCGCCACCACGCCAGTCGCTCCTCCCGCGTCTTTTTCTCGAGCTCTTCCAGGAGGGGCCACCCCGGCGCCGGCGCGGGGGTGTTGACGCGTTCGCCCACGAAGACGTCGGCGAACGGCGTGTTCCGCTCCACGCAGCGGCGGCACTTCTCCTGCCACGCCTCCGGGCCCAGCTCGCCCAGATTGGATTCGTCGGCCGGCAGCAGCCGCGGGTCGATCATGGCCCGGCAGCCGATGCCCACCACGACGAGCTGGTCGCGCGAGATCTGGTTCTCGGCGGCGAGGACGTGCACCGCGCGGACCTCGCATTGCTTGCACAGCAGGCCGACCTTGGCGCCGCGCACCTCGGGAAGGAAGCCGGCGAGGTTATTGTAGGACTTGCGGTCAAAAGTAAGCCGGCCCAGGTCCGCGTCCTTGGTCAGGATGGCGGGGAAGGTGTGGCCGTAGTCTTCGACGTAGCCGATGAAATACTCGATGCGCCCTTCGTCGAAGAGCCCGCGGACCACGGCCTGGAGCTGTTCTTTAATCGTCGCCATGAGTTTCGTAGCGGTAGGGGCCGGCCGCGATGACGTCCGCCGTCACGGCGTTCACGACGTCGGCCCACTTCCGCCCTTCGGATGCGGAGACCCACGACACGCGGAAGCGGCGGGGGTCCACGCCGGCGAACTCCAGGAGTTGCCGGAGGGCTATGAACTTGCGACGCGCGTGGAGATTACCGACCTGGTAATGGCAGTCGCCGGGGTGTCAACCCGACACCAGGACGGCGTCGGCCCCTTCTCGAAACGCGCGCAGCACCATCAGCGGGTCCACCCGCGCCGAACACGGGACGCGGATGATGCGCACCGTGCAGGCGTAGGGGATGCGACTCGTCCCGGCCAGGTCCGCGCCGGCGTAGGAACACCAGTTGCACAGGAAACCCACCAGCACCGGCTCCCACGGCCGCGGCGTTTTGGTCGCCTCGTCGCTCATGAAACCACCCGGGCGCCGCGCACCCGCTCCAGATAGCCGCCGAGTTCGGCGTAAACCTCGTCGTCGGTGAAGCCCTTGAGGTCGATTACGTCGCCGTGGCAGCTCGCGATGCACAGGCCGCAGCCCTCGCACTTGCCCTCGTTGATGCGGGACACGGGCCGCGTCACGCGCACGCCGTCGATGCGGGTCGTGAATTCCGACTTCTCGGGCGCGCCGTAAGGGCAGATGTTGACGCAGTCCCAGCACCCCGTGCAGATGGCGGGGTCCACCACGGCGATGGTGGGGTCGCGCTTCAGTATATCCTTGGAGAGCAGGCCCAACACCTTGGAAGCCGCGGCGGATGCCTGGGCCACCGATTCCGGGATGTCCTTGGGGGCCTGGCACGCCCCCGCGAGGAAGATGCCCGCGGTCGCGGTGTCCACGGGCCGGAGCTTCGGGTGGGCCTCGTTGAAGAAGCCGTCCTTGTCGGTGGTGATGCCCAGCTTGCGGGCCAGCTCCGCGGCGCCCTGCGCCGGGACGACCGCCGTCGCGAGCACGACCATGTCGGCCTCCACCTCCACCTGTTCGCCTGAAAGCGTATCCTGGCCCTCGACGATGACCTTGCCGCCCTCGTCGTAGACGCGGGTGACGCGGCCGCGGAGGTATTGCGCCCCGTCCTCCACGCACGCCCGCCGCCAGAACTCCTCGTAGCCCTTGCCCCCCGCCCGCACGTCGATGTAGAAGAGATACGCCTTGGCGTCGTGGACGCGGTGCCTCAGGATGATGGCGTGCTTGGCGTTGTACATGCAGCAGATCTTGGAGCAGTATTCCTTGTAGTTGTCGTCGCGCGAGCCAACGCAATGCACGAACACGACGACCTTCGGCTCCTCGCCGTTGGAGGGGCGGACGATCTTGCCGCCGGTGGGGCCGGAGGCCGAGGACATCCGCTCGAACTGGAGGCCGGTGATGACGTCGGGAATGGCGCCGTAGCGGTACTCCGCCATGACCGCGGGCTCCAGGACGTCGTAGCCGGTCGCGACCACGACCGCGCCCACGGTTACCTCTTCAAACTCGTCCTGCTGGGTGTAGTCTATGGCGCCGCGCTGGCAGGTCTTCTCGCACAGCGCGCATTTACCGGTCTTGAAGTAGGTGCAGTGTTCCCGGTCTATGACCGGCTTGTTGGGGACGGCCTGGGGGAACGGGACGTAGATGGCGCTGCGGTTGCCGACGCCGTAATCGAACTCGCTCGGGATTTTCTTGAGCGGGCACTTGAGGATGCAGTCGCCGCAGCCGTTGCACAGCGCGTCGTTGACCGAACGCGCCTTCTTCCGGACCGTGACCTTGAAGTTGCCGACGGAGCCGTCCACCTTCTCCACCTCGGCGTAGGTCAACAGCTTTATCTTCTCGTGGCGCGACGCGTCCACCATCTTCGGTGTCAGGATGCACTGCGAGCAGTCGAGGGTGGGGAAGGTCTCGTCCAGGCCCGCCATGCGGCCGCCGATGGAGGGGGAGCGCTCGACCAGGACGACCTCGACGCCGCCGTCGGCGATGTCCAGCGCGGCCTGGATGCCGGCTATGCCGCCGCCGATGACCAGCGCCCGCTTGGTAATGGGGACCTGGATGGGCTGCAGCGGAACCCCCTGGGCGACGCGGGCCACCATCATCCGCACGGCGTCTATGGCTTTGGCCGTGGCCTCGTCTCGGTCGCTGTGCACCCACGAGCAATGCTCGCGGATGTTGGCCATCATCATGCGGTAGGGGTTTATGCCGGCCTGGGCGGCGACGCGGCGGAACGTGGGCTCGTGCATCCGGGGGGAGCACGCCGCCACCACCAGCGCGTCCAGCTTGTGTTCGGCGGCCGCCTCCAGGATGAGCTTCTGGCCGGGGTCGGAGCACATGTACTTGTAGTCCGCGGCGAAGACCACGCCCGGCAGCTTCTCGGCGGCGGCGGCCACCTTCATCGTGTCCACCGTCGCGGCGATGTTGGCGCCGCACCAGCAAACGAATACGCCGACGCGCGCCATCAGGCCCCCGCCGGCGCAGCCGCGCGGGCCGCGGTTATTTTCTTCAGGAGTCCGGAGGTATTCATCATTATCTTGCCGAAGCCGAGCTTGCGAGCCGGGTAGCCCATCGCCAGGCCCAGTAGTTGCGTGAAGTATACCGCCGGGACGGCCGTCTTGACGCCTATTTTCTTGAGGATGGGCGGCTGTCGCAGGTCCAGGTTGGATTGGCACATGGGGCAGGCGACGACCACCGCGTCCGCGCCCGCGCGCGAGGCCGACGCCAAAAGCTTCCCGGTCATCTTGTAGACGATGTCGGTGCGGGACAGCGAAAAAGCCGCGCCGCAGCACACCGTCCGGTGGGGCCAGTCCAATACCCGGGCCCCGGCCGCCGCCATCAGCCGGTCCATCGCCCGCGGCTCTTCCATGTCGTCGAAGGCGGCGACGTCCTTGGGCCGCGTGAGCAGGCAGCCGTAGTAGCACACGACCCGCAGGCCATCCAGCTTTTGGACCAGCTTGGCCTGGAGGGCCTCGGCGGGCACGTCGTTGGCGATTACGTCCAGGAGGTGGCGGATGGCGACGCCGGCGCGGTATCGCCTGCCGATGGCGTCCTCGACGCGGGCCCGGAGCTCGGCGTTCTGGCGCAGCGTCACATCCGTATAACGCAGGCGGTTATAGCAGGCCGCGCACGGGGCGACGATGGCGTCTTCGGTGGAGCCGGCGATGGTGTGCGCGGGGAGGGCGTACGCCAGGAGCTCGTTTACGGAATGGGCGGAGGTGGCGCCGCAGCACGCCCATCCGGGGATGGGGACGAGCTCGACGCCGAGCGCCTCGCACACCGCGTGGGCCGACTCGTCGTATTCCACGGCCGTGGAATGCAGCGTGCAGCCGGGGTAGTAGCTATACTTCACCCTGGCGCCCCTCCTTGCGCGCCCGCGCGAAAATACGCCGCACGGCGGCGCGGTCGACGCCCGCGCCGGGGAGGAACTTTATCTTGCCTTTCAGGACCATACCCGGCGCCGCCGTCATGTCCTTGAAGAAATGGCCGCTGAGCGCATTGTTCAAGCCGAAGAGGCCCGGCTCGAACAGGCGGCCGAACCACTCCACGGTTTTCAGGAAGGCGCGGTGAAACACGGGTATGGGCCGCTGGCCGGAGGTGAGGCCCCGGCGGAAGGCGTCGTGCCGGAGGACCTCCATGATTTCCTTGACCTGGACGTCGCGCGGGCACCGCGCGGTGCAGGTCTCGCAGCTGGAGCAGACCCAGTAGGAATTTTGGGCGAGGGCGCGGTCGTAGAGGCCGAGCTGGAGGAGCCGCAAGATGCGGTTCGGCGATTCCGACATCGTGTAGGCCGCGGGGCAGCCGGCGGAGCATTTCCCGCACTGGTAGCACTGGCTGACCGGGTGGCCTATCTGCCGTTCCAACCGCTCCAGCGCGGGGCGGTCGGTGGAATTTTTATCGAACCGAATCATAGCGTCGGGGTTGCCGTTAACGGGGTATGCGGTCGCGGCGTCGGGGCGGGACTGTGATTAATTTCACGCGGGCGAGCATAGAAAAAGCCGCTCCCGAGCGACGGCCGGTATTATAACCGAACAACGCGGCGAAGTCAACCCGGAAAAGACGCGTCGCCGCCGTTTAACTGACCCCACGGGTGCCCGTGAACGCTCCCAAAAAAAAAGCGGCCCGCCGGCCGCTTTTCGCGTATGCGTTGGGGGATTAGCCCGCGGACGACGCCGCGGACGCATAGCGCCCTTTGCCCGCCGTCAGCTCGGCCATCCGCCGCTTGATGTTCCGGATTATAAAGCGGGATTGCTTCGCGAAGTGAATGTACATCGCGGCCAGGTTCACGGTCGTGGCGATGGACTGCGGCCCGCGGAAGGACGAGCGGAATACCGTCAACCAGAAGAGATATCCCACGCGGGGGGTCATGGAAAACCGCGCGCAGAGCTTCGCGAACGCCCACAAGAGACGGAGCTGCGTCCGGAAAGGCGGCCGATGTTTGGCGTGCAACTTCACGTTGGCGCCCGTCCGCGCCACCCGCGCGTAGTAGTTGCGGGGCGCGTAGATGTGTTCCAGCACCGCGACGTAGTCGCGGAGGATGTCGAGACTCGGCCGCGACGTCACGAAATTCAGGCCGCTCGAGGTCTGGTCTATCTCGCCGCCGCCCTCCTCCAACGCCACGCCGTCCGCGAACAGCCGGCCCTCGCGCTCCAGGCGCCGCGTGAGCTGGGTGTTGGGAAGCGCGAAGAGCGTCCCCACCATCGCCATGCAGATGCCGGTTTCCTGGATGCAGGCGATCATATTGGCGGCGGTGCGTTCGTCCTCGTTGTCGAAGCCCATGATAAAGCCGCCGTTGACCACCATGCCGTAGGAGGATATCTTGCTAATGGCCTCGGCCACGGAGACGTTGGCCTTCAGCTGCTTCGAGGTCTTGGCCAGGACGTGCTCTTCGGAGGTCTCGATGCCGATGAACACGTAGCGGAAGTCGTTGTCGCGCATGAGCCCCAGGAGCGTGTCGTCGCGCGCGAGGTTGAGGGAGGCCTCGGTGCTGAAGTAGAAAGGATAGCGGTGTTCGCGCTGCCACTCCCGGAGGTCGGCCAGGACGGGCGCCACTTCCTTGCGGTTGCCGATGAGGTTGTCGTCCACGAAGTCCACGTGGCCCCGGTAGCCCAGGTCGTAGAGCGCCTGGAGCTCCCGCCGGACGTGGGCGGAGGTCTTGGCCCGGGGACGGCGCCCGAAAAGCTCTATCACGTCGCAGAATTCGCAGTTGAAGGGGCAGCCGCGGGAGAACTGGACTCCCACGTGCATGTAGTCGGAAAACTTGATGAGGTCGAAGCGCGGGACGGCCGCCCGGGTCATGTCGGCCTTTTCGCCGCCGGCGTAAACGCCGCCCGGGACGCCGCGGCCGAAATCTTCCAGGAACGGGGGAACGGTTACCTCTCCCTCTCCCAGGACGAGGTAATCCGCGCCCTTGTAGATTTCAGGCTGGGAGGTGGGGTCGGGGCCGCCCACGACCACGGCTTTGCCGAACGCGTGCGCGCGCTCCATCACGCCCAGGACGCCCATTTGCTGCGGCAGCATCCCGCCCGTGCAGACGACGTCGGCCCAACGGAGCGTCTCGTCGGTCAGCGGCGTGACGTTCTCGTCTATGAGTTTGACGTCCCAGGACGGAGGAAGGAGCGCGGCGACGGTCAGGAGGCCCAGCGGCGCGGCGGGGTATTTCGCGCCCGTGATGCGCGCCACCTCGCTGTAGTTCCAGAAGCTGTGGCGCGAGAACCGCGGCTGGACCAGGAGGCACTTGGTGGTTTTCGGAGCGCGTTCGGAGAGCGGCAAAATTACTCCCATAGTAAAGGAACGAAAGGAACCGATGGCCGGGCGGCGTCCCGGGTTAGACGAGCGCGGCCGCGGCCGGCGGGACGCCGGCGTTTACGTCTGGCGTTTCTTTATCTCCGCGACGAGCGCGGGTATGACCTCGTACAGGTCGCCCACGACGCCGTAACTCGCGACCTTGAATATGGGCGCCTCTTTGTCTTTGTTGATGGCGACGATAACGTCGGAGGAGCTCATCCCCGCGAGATGCTGCACCGCGCCCGATATCCCGCACGCGACGTACAGCTTCGGGCTGACGGTCCGGCCGGTCTGGCCCACCTGGTGGGAGTACGCTATCCAGCCCGCGTCCACCGCGGCGCGCGAGGCGCCGACGGCGGCGTTCAGGCACGCCGCGAGCTCCTGGATGAGCCCGAACCCTTCGGCCTTGCCCAGTCCCCGGCCGCCCGAGACGATGACGTCGGCCTCGGCCAGGTTAACGGCTTCCGTCTCCGCGACGAAGGCCGCCACCGAGACGACGGTGTCGTCCGCCGCGAGCGTCACCGCGACGGGGACGACCTCGCCGCTCCGCGCGGCGTCGGCGGGGAGGCGCTTCATGATTTTGGGCCGGATGGTGGCGACCTGGGGCCGGGCCGCGGGCATGGTGACGTCGGCCATCACGCGGCCGCCGCACGTGGTGCGCGTGAAAGTGAAGTCGCCGCCGGCCGGCTCGACCGCGGTGCAATCGGCGGCCAGGCCCGCGCCGAGGTGGGTGGCGGCCACGGCCGCGACGTCGCGGCCCTGGCTCGTCGCGCCCGCGAGTATCGCCGCGGGTTTCGCGAGCTCGGCCGTCTGCGCCAGCGCGCGGCCGAAGGGCCGGGCCGTGAAGACTGCCAGGGCGGCGTGGTCGGCGACGTAAACTTTGTCTGCGCCCGCGGCGAACAACTCGGGCGCCAGGGCCTCGGCGCCCGGGCCGAAACACGCCGCGGCCACCTCGCCGCCGGACGAGGCGACGAGGTCGCGCCCTTTCCCCAGGAGTTCGAACGTGACCGGAGCGACCGCGCCGTCGCGCCGCCGTTCGGCGTAAACCAGGATGCCTTTATATTCGTCGGTGCCCATGGGTTGTCCTTATATCAAGCCTTGCTCCGCCAGCCGGGCCGCGACCTTGCTCGCGACGTCGGCCGGTTCGCCTTCCACCGTCTCGCCGCCCGCGCGCTCGGCCGGGCGGTATATCCGGGCGACTTTAGACAACGGCGCCGTTCCGCCGACGCCGAGGGCCGCCGCGTCCCAGGTCGGTATATCCACGCTTTTGGCCTTGCGTTTTCCCATCAACGAGGGGTAGCGCGGCTCGTTTATCTCCTTAATGACCGAGATGACGGCCGGTAGGGGGGCCCGGCAGGTCTCGCGGCCGGCCTCCAGGAGCCGTTCCACGGCTACCGTCCCGGCGGCCGGGTCCACCGCCTCGACTTTAGCGACGTACGAGAGGATGGGGAAGCCGAGGAGGGCGGCGACCCGCGGCGCCACCATGCCCGTGTCGCCGTCGAAGGTCTGTTTGCCGAAGAGGACGAGGTCGCAGTCGCCTATTTTGCGGACGGCGGCGGCCAGGGCCGTGGCCGTCACCCACGTGTCGGCGTCGCCGAAGGCGGCGTCGTTCAGGAGAACCGCCGCGTCGCAACCCATCGCGAGGGCCGTCCGCAGCGCCTCGTCCGCGGCCGGCGCCCCCATCGTGACGACGGTGACCTTGCCGCCGTGTTTTTCTTTCAGGCGGAGGGCTTCTTCGAGCGCGTATTCGTCGAAGGGATTGATGATAAGCGGAACGCCGTCGCGTTTGATGACGCCGGCGTCGAAGTCGATGCGGATTTCCTGCGTGTCCGGTACCTGTTTAATACATACTATCGCGTGCATTGATTATCTCCCTGGGCACGAACAATTTCATCATTATAAACTATTACCGGCGGGAAATCAAGGCGAAACCGGCCGTATTCGTTTCTCGGCGTCGTTCCATTCGCGTGAAACTCGGAAAATGTTCGCCCCGCGCGCCGAAATAATTTATAATACGGGCTATGGACCACGCGCCCCGGTCTTGCCCCCGCTGCGGCTTTCAAAACCCCGCGGGCATGAAATACTGCGGCGGCTGCGGCGCCGCGCTCGCCACCGCGGGGGCGGAGGCCGAGGTTAAGGACGTCGCCGTCCTCTTCGCCGACCTGTGCGACTACACCGCGCTGGTCGCGAGCCACGACGCCGAGGAGACCAAGGAGCGCGTGGAGGAGTGTCTCCGGCTCATAGCCGGCCGCGTCCATACGTACGGGGGCAAGGTCGAAAAGTTCATCGGCGACGCCATCATGGCCGTTTTCGGCGTCCCCGTCGCGCGCGAGGATGACACCGAGCGCGCGGTGCGCGCCGGCCGGGAAATAATAGACGTCGTCCGGGATTTCGGCCGGCGCGTGGGCTTGAAGCTCGACGTCCGCGTCGGCGTCCACGCCGGCGAAGTCATTATCGGCGCCCCGGGCGACGCCCAGGACGTCTTCGGCGATGTCGTGAACGTCACGTCCCGCCTCGAGGATACGGGCGAGGCCGGCGCCGTCGTCGTCAGCGGCGCCGTATACCGCCGCACCCACGCCTTCTTCGACTACGAAACGCTGCCGCCCGTCCGGGTCAAAGGCGTGGCCGCCCCGCTCGAGCGCTACCGGTTGAAAGGCGAGAAGGCCGTGCGGGGGAAGGTCCGCGGCATCGCCGGCCTCTCGGCGCCCATGATCGGCCGCGACGCCCAGTTGCGGACCCTTCTCGACGCCTATACCGGGGCCGCGGCCGGCGGGGGGGCGCGCGTGGCCGCGATAATCGGCGAGGCCGGCATCGGCAAAACCCGGCTGGTGGAGGAATTCCTCCGCAAAGCCGGGGAGTCGGAGTATCCCCCCGCGGTTTGGCACGGACGCTGCCTCGGTTATGCGGCCGCCACCCCGTACTTCGCCTTCGCGCAGATAATCAAAAGCGCGGCCGGCGTCAAGGACGACCAACCGCCGGCGGAGGTGGAACGGCGGCTCGCCGCGGTCGCCGACGCGGCGTTCGGCGGGACGATGTTGGGGGACGTCTCGGCCGTCGGCGTCCTGGCCGAAGTCGTGTCCGGCGGGGCCCAGCAGTTGGCGGGCCGCAACACCGAGCTAATACGGGACCAGATCTTCATGGTCAGCGAGGGTTTGTTCCGCGGCCTGGCCGCGCGCCGGCCCACGGTCTTGATATTGGAAGACGTCCACTGGGCGGACGGCGCGACGCTGAAGCTTATCGCGCACCTCGCGCGCACGCTGGCCGACGCGCGCTGTATGCTCATCCTCAACTCCCGTCCGCCGGAGGAATACGGCCCGGCGGTAAGCGAGCTCACGGCGGCGTTGTCCGCTTCGCCCAACTTCGTCCCCATCCCGCTCGACGACCTGGACGCCGCGGCTTCCGGAAAGTTGGTGGAGGCGCTCCTGGCCCTCGATTCTATACCTTCCCCCAGCAGCGATTTCATCATCGCCCGCAGCGGCGGGAACCCCTTGTTCGTCGAGGAAGTCCTCAAGGCCCTTATCGAGGCCGACGTCATCCGCCGCGACGGCGGCTCGTGGTTCGTGGCGCGGGAGATAACGGACGGCGACGTCCCCCGCTCCATCGACGGCGTCCTCAGGTCCCGGCTGGACCGGCTGCCGCGGGCCGGCAAACAGACCATCCAACGCGCTGCGGTCGTGGGCCGCGTGTTTTGGCCCAAGGTCGTCTCGGCGCTGATGCCGGCGGAAGTCTCGCCCGACCTGGACGACCTCGAGCGGCGCGACCTCATTCGCCGCCGGCCGGAATCCATCTTCGCCGACGACGCCGAATACGCCTTCAAACACGGCCTGTTGCAGCAAACGGCGTACAACAGCATGCTGCGGCGCGTTCGGAAGGAGCTGCACCTTAAAGCCGCGGCGTGGATCGAGGAGAGGCACGCCGGCGCCCTCGACGCCTACTCCCCGCTGCTGGCCTACCACTTCGAGATGGGGGGCGACCTGGCGAAAGCCGCGAGCTACTACCGGCGGGCCGCGGACCGGGCGGCGGCGCTTTTCGCCAATGACGAAGCCAAGTCGTTCTACGCCCGGGCGGTGAAATACGCGCCGAGCGAAGCGGGGAAGCGAGAAGCGCTCCTGGCCTGGGGCGACGTGTGCATTCTTACGGGCGACAACGCCGCGGCGGCTTCCCGCTACGAGGAAGCCCTGCCCCTCGCGTCCGGGCCGGCCGCTCAGGCGGACATCGTACGGCGTGGGGGCGACGTCTACGAACGGTTGGGCGATTACGCGCGCGCCCTCGAAAGCTACCGCCGCGGCGAGAGCCTGCTCCACGGCCTGCCGGCGTCGGTCGTCAACGGTCAGCTCTACCAGAGTTTCGCCCGCGCGCACTACCGTCGGGGCGAAATGGGGGAGGCGCTGAAGCGCGCGAAACAGGCGGAGACGGCGCTCGCGGCCGCGGCCCGGGACGGCGCCGACGTTACGGCGGTATTGGCCCGCGTGTGCGGCAACATAGGCGCGGTCCTCTTCGAGCTCAGGGATTTCGACGCCGCCCGCGACTACTTCGAGCGCGCCCTCGACCTTTCGCAGAAGTGCGGCGACCTCGCGGGCGTGGCCCGGTCGCTGAACAACAACGGCGCCATGGAGCGCTCCGCCGGCCATTACGACGCGGCGTTCGACTTCGCCTTCCGGGCGTTGGATTTCGCCGCGCGTTCGGGCTACCGCGGCGGCGAGGCCGCGGCGTGCGCCAACCTGGTCGTGGCGTATCATGACCTCGGCGATTATGAAAACGCCCGCGTCTACGCCGCGAAGTGCCTTAAGGTGAGCGCGGCGATTTCGCATCGCACGGTGGAGGCGTACATCTGGCAGGCCTTGAGCGAGATGGCGATGGACGAAGGCCGATGGGAGGAAGCCGCGGATTCGATTAAAAAAGCGAAGGATATCTTCGAACGGACCGGGGCTAAAGGTATGGCCCAGGAGGCGTATCGGCCGCTCGTTGCCGTGCTCGCCGCCGTAGGCCGAGACGACGAGGCGCGCGCGGCGATAACGGCCTTCCGCGAAATCGCCCCGGAGACGGCCGTCGCGTTCGCGGAGGCGTGGGCGCTTCTTCTGACCTCCCGCCGCCGCGAACTCTCGGCCGAGGAAAAGCCTCGCCTCGCGGAAGCCGCGCGGCAGCTCGAGCCTGCGACGGTAGGTGGGCGGGGCACGCTGATTCACCGCGTCGACGGCGCGGCTTTTATAGGCGAGGTTTACTGCCTCCTGGGCGACCAGGCGCGGGTCAGCGTCGCGGCCGACGAGGCGGGCGAGCTGGCGCGTGACATCGAAAACCACGTGGGCGACGCCCGCTTGCGCCAGACCTTCCGCCTGCGCCTCGCGTCCAAATGGCCCCACGTTTTCGCGCGGCCCTGACGCCGCCCGCGGTTATACCCCGGAGACGATATGATTGACCGAACCATAACGTGCAGCCGCTGCGGCTTTGAAAACCCCGCCGCCATGAAATTTTGCGGGGGTTGCGGCTCGCAGCTGGCGCTGGCGCCCGCGGAAGAGGAGCGGAAGGAAGTAGCCGTCCTCTTCGCCGACATATGCGATTTTACCGCCCTCGTCGCGTCCCACGACCCGGAAGAGACCAAAGAGAAGATAGACGGGTGTCTCAAGGTTATCGCCGAACGGGTCGCGGCCTACGGCGGCGTGGTCGAGAAGTTTATCGGCGACGCCGTGGTCGCGATCTTCGGCGTCCCGGCCGCCCACGAGAACGACGCCGAACGCGCGGTGCGGTCGGCGTTGGCCGTGTTCGACGAGGTCGACCGTTACGGCCGCGCCGTCGGCCTGGAGCTTCGGCTCCGCGTCGGCATCCATTGCGGCGAGGTTATAGCCTCTACCCACGACCGCGTGGCCGGCCACGAGCACGGCATATTCGGCGACACCGTCAACGTCGCCTCCCGACTGGAGTCGACGGGCGAAGCCGGCGCCGCCGTCGTCAGCGGCGCGGTTTACCGCAAAACCCGGGAGTTCTTCGACTATCAGGAAATGGCTCCGGTCAAGGCCAAGGGTATCGACCGGCCGCTCTCGCGCTACCGCCTCGTGGGCGAAAAGGCCGTGCGGGGCAAGGTCCGCGGCGTCCGGGGTATCCGGGCGCCGATGGTGGGGCGGGCCGCGGAGCTGGCGCGCCTGGCGGACGCGTATCGTGCCGCGGCGCGGGGGGCCGGCGGGAAAGTCGCGGGCGTTTTGGGCGAGCCGGGCGTGGGGAAGACGCGGCTGGTGGAGGAGCTTTTACTCGCCGCGGAGGCGGAAGAAAGCGCGCCGACCGTGTTGCACGGCCGGTGCTTGGGCTACGCGGGCGCCCAATCGTACCTGCCGTTCGCGCAAATTATAAGGAACGCCGCGGGGATACCGGAGAACGCGCCGCCCGCCGAAATGAGGGCGCAACTGACGGCCGCGGTCGAAACCCTCTTCGGCGGAACGGCGTGGGGCGAGATCGACGTCGTCGACGTATTGTCGCAGGTGTTGGCGCTGGGCGGCGGGGACGGCGCGGCGGGCGGCCGCGACACCGAACAGATGCGCCAGCAAATCGCCGGCGCCGTCGAGGAGTATTTGCGGCGGTTGACGGCGCGGCGTCCGGCCATAATCGTCGTGGAAGACGTCCACTGGGCCGACATGGCGACTTTTTCGCTGCTCGAGCAGTTGGCCGACGCCGTTTCGGATTGCAGGTGCCTCCTGATTTTGAACTCCCGGCCGCCCGACGAATACGGCGCCGGGCCCCGGTGGCTTTTCGAGCGGCTGGCGACCAAACCCAACGCCGACCTCATCGTCGTCCACGACCTGACGGCGGACGAGTCGCGGGAGTTGGTGCAGCGGCTTTTGGCGGTGGAGCATATTTCGCCGGCGGCGCGGGATTTCATCGTGGCGCGGAGCGGCGGCAATCCCTTCTTCGTGGAGGAGATTATCAAGACCCTCATCGAAAAGGGGGTGTTGGAGCAGCGGGGCGATACGTGGTACGCCGTCCGGGAAGTCGTGGAAACGGACATCCCGGACTCCATCGAGGGCGTCCTGCGCTCGCGGCTGGACCTCTTGCCGTCGCGCCAGAAGCAGGTCATCCAGCGGGCTTCGGTGGTGGGGCGCATCTTCTGGGAAAAAATCGTCTCGGAGTTGGTGGCGCAGGCGGTGGCGGAGAGCTTGACCGACCTCGAACGCCGGGACCTCATTCGCCAGCGCCTGGAGTCCATATTCGCCGACGACCGGGAGTATATTTTCAAGCACGCCCTCTTGCACGAGACGGCGTATAACACCATGCTGCATCGCGTCCGGCGCGACCTCCACCTCAAGACCGCGGCGTGGATCGAGAAAAGCTACGCCGACCGCATCGACGCCTATCTGTCGCTGGTCGCTCACCATTACGAGGAGGGCGGCGCCCGCGAAAAGGCGGCGGAGTACTACGTGCTGGCGGCGGCACAGGCGGCGGCGTTGTTCGCCAACGACGACGCCCAGAAGCTCTACGCCAAAGCGGTGGTGTGCACCAACCGGCCGGACATCCTCCGGCGGGCGTACTTGGGTTGGGGCGAGGTGTGCGCGCGCACGGGGGCCAACGACGAGGCCCTGGAGCATTTCGAGTCGGCGCGCCCTTACGGCGCGACGGCGCTCGAAGACGCCGAGGTGTTCCTCCAGTTCGCCGACGTTTACGAGAAAATGAGCGCCTACGCCAAGTCATTCGAGTATTTAAAATGGGCCGACGAGCTGCTCAAGGACCAGCCGCCGTCGTTGGTCCGGTGTTGGGTCATGGCCAAGACCGGTTGGATTTATTACTTGCGCGACGACCTGGACGAGGCCCTGCGCATCGAGCGGGAGGCGGAGACCGCGGTGGCCGCGTTTCCCGAGGGGACGACGGACGCCGACCTCTGCCGCGCCCGGATATTCAACATTATCGCGGGGCTTTTGCGGCGCAAGGGCGACCCGGAGCCGGCGCGGCCGTATTACCGCCGGGCCCTGTCGCTGTACGAGAGCCACCGCGAGCTGGGGGGCGTCGCCTCGATTCTCAACAATTCCGCTATCCTGGATTGGAACGACGGCGACCTGGGGACGGCCCTGGCGGGGCTGCTACGGTCCATGAACCTCGAAAAACAGATAGGCCGGCTTTTCGGGGAGGCCGTATGTTGCTGCAACGTCGGCGGGATTTACGCCGACGCCGGCGACTACGAGACCGCCCGCCGCTACTTCGAGCATTACCTCGAATTGAACGCGAAGATAGGGAACCGGCTGGGAGACGGCTACGCCTACGGCGGTTTGGGCCGCGTGGCCGAGGAGACCGGCGACCCGGGCCAGGCCGAGGTGAACTATCGGCGGGCGATCGCCGTATTCGAGGAGGTGGGGGCGGCCATCCACGCGCGGGATTTTGGGCTGGTCCTCGCCGGCCTGTACGCCGCGATGGGCCGGGAAGCCGAAGCCCGCGTCCTCCTCGACGACTACCGTCAGGCCGGCGCCGAAGACGACACGCTTCTGGAGGCCGAGGTCCTCGTGGCCGCGAGGATAGCGCGCCGGCGCCCGCTGGCGGAGTCGGAGAAAGCCGCGGCGCGGGAGTTGGTCGCGCGGGCGGAGGCGCAAAAGGCCGAACCCGACGCCGCGCTGTCCCGGTTGGAGCAGGCCGTCGTTCTGGCCGAGCTCTGCGCCGCGGTCGACGACCGGACGAAAGGGGACAGCTATCTCGCGCGGGCCGGGGAAATCGCCGGCCATATGGCGTCGCACTTGCGGGACGCCGACATGGCGGCGGGGCTCAAGGAGCGGCTCCGGCGATTGTTTCCGCTGCTGACCCCCGTCTTATCCGAATAAAAAAGGCGGCCTCGCGGCCGCCTTTTTCACGCCGGCGACGTTGAAGGCGGCGCCCGGAACCACTTCTTCTTGAGCCAGAGCGCCACGCTCACGAGGCTTATCAGCACCGGGACTTCCACCAGCGGGCCGATGACGGCGGCGAAGGCCTGGCCGGAGTTGAGGGTGAAGACCGCCACGGCCACCGCGATGGCGAGCTCGAAGTTGTTGGAGGCGGCCGTGAAGGCGAGGGTCGTCGTCTGCGCGTAGTTGGCGCCGATGAGTTTCCCCATCAGAAAGGATACGCTGAACATCACGACGAAGTAGACGGCGAGGGGCGCCGCGATGCGCAGGACGTCGAACGGAATCTTGACGATGAATTCGCCCTTGAGCGAGAACATCACCAATATGGTAAAGAGGAGGGCGACCAGCGTGAGCGGGCTGATGCGGGGTATAAAACGCGTCTCGTACCACGCGCGGCCCTTGAGTTTCAAGAGGATGATACGCGTGATAATACCGGCGAGGAAAGGTACGCCGAGGTAAATGAAAACGCTTTTCGCTACCTGGCCCACCGTGACGGCTACCGTCGTCCCGCGCAGGCCCAGGAGCGGCGGCAGGACCGTGATGAAGACGTAGGCGTATACGGAGTAGAGGACGATCTGGAAGACGGAGTTCAACGCCACCAATCCTGCGGCGTATTCCGGGTCGCCGCCGGCGAGGTCGTTCCAGACGATGACCATCGCGATGCAGCGCGCGAGGCCGATGAGTATCAGGCCGGTCATATAGGGCGGGAAGTCGCGGAGGAAGAGGACGGCGAGGCCGAACATCAGGACGGGCCCGATGACCCAGTTCTGGACGAGCGAAAGGAGAAGGACCCGCCAGTTCCGGAAGACCTTGCCCATCTCCTCGTACTTCACCTTCGCGAGCGGCGGGTACATCATGAGGATAAGGCCCACGGCGATGGGGATGGAGGTCGTGCCGACGCTGAAGCGGTCGACGAGGGCGGCGATGGGCGGGTAGAGGTAGCCGACGGCGACGCCGGCCGCCATAGCGGCGAAAATCCACAGCGTCAGGAAGCGGTCGACGAAAGATAATCTCTTAACGTTGTCGTCGCTCATCTCGGCCCCTCACGCGCTTCCCGGCGCGCGTTCGCCCGGGTTCGGCGTCACGCCTCCGAGGAGGACGCCGTTATCTTCTCGGCCCGGGTTCATGCGCATTACGCGGGAAACGCGTTTGGAAGGTTCTACTGCCGGATACCAAGGGAAAATTTCTCGGTCGTAATCGGTAAACCAGCGCATTCTAACCTCCCTAAGCCGCGGTTCGCGTGCCGCCGGTTGGGTTGTCGACGGTTCCCGATAATTTAAGAGCCCGAATCGGCGTAGGGGCCGTCATATCGCGCCGAATATATATCGCAGGCAATAATAAACGCCCGCGCCGATGAACACCGCGCCCGTAACGCGGCCCGCCCACTTTTCGAAGCGAGCTATTTTATTGAACGCCGTCGCCAGCGAGCGGACGCCGAAGGCCAAAAGAAACGCGAATATTAAAACGGGCAAGCCGGTCCCAATGCCGAAGACCGCGGGGACCAGGAAGCGGGAATCCGCCGCGACGGCGAGGGGGATGAGAGTCCCGAAGAATAGCGCCGCCGTCACCGGACAAAACGAAACGCCGAACAATACCCCCAGCAGAAAATCGCCCGTGAAACCCCAGCGCGCCGCTTTCTGCCCTACGCCGGCGGCCGAACCGGCGCCTACCGGAAACCGTATTAACTCGAGCAGGAAGATACCTACGATTATCAGTAAAGGGCCGAGGGCTTTATTAATATATCCCTGGACGAATTCCGACACGGCGGGGACGGCGCGCAACCCCGCTAAAACGATGATCGCTACGCCGACGTAAGCCGCCGTGCGCCCCAGCGTATACAACGTTCCGCCGAGGAGGACCGACCGCGGCGAGGAGACCCTTTTCCCCAGGAACGATATCGCCGCGACGTTGGTGGTCAGGGGGCACGGGCTGATGGCCGCGAGTACGCCGAGCCACGCGGCCGTCAGGGCGGCGGGTAACGTCACGTCGCTCAATCCTGTCCCAATTGCGTCCGGAGCTCGCCGCGCATGTAATCCTTGAACGCGCCCTCGTTACCTACCAGGACCCATACCCGTTCCAGGTTTTTCCAGCGCTTTTCTTCGCCGTCTTGGACCAGGGAAAGGACCACCGACTTGGAGTAGAGTTGGTATTCGTCGACGTAATGCCGGTTCGCGGGCTCTTCGACATTTACGGGTTTCCACTGGACCCGGCCCGCTTTCACCTCGGCCGCGAAGTCGTCGTTAAGTACGTCCTGGGTATAATCTTCGATTATACCGCACGACATTCAACGCTTGTTGTCGTAGAACCAATATACCGTGACGACCTTAGGGTCGGTTTCCGCCGGGGGAGCGGGTTCCGCGTTGCCGGTCGGCGCGGCGGGCGTCGGGGCGGCGGCGGCTGTCGCGTTCGCGCCGCCGGCGGTGGTGCTGCCGGCGGGTACCGCGGCGGCGACAATCGGGTTCGCCGTCCGGGGCGGCGCCGGTTTCTTGCCGCGCACTTCTTTGACGACCAGAACGCCTACGCTAAGGGCGGCGAAGCCGAGCAATACTACTGCCAGCAGAGTCTTAAGTTTCATACGCGGCGGCTCCTCAGGGCCGCGCGGGTTACGGCGTTAAAAACGCGACTATCTCTTTTTCCGTGGGGATACGACCCACGACTTTGACGTCGCCGTCTACCACCAGCGCGGGCGTGGTTATCACGCCGTACGCGAGAATCCTATCGATGTCGGCGACCTTTTCGACGGTGACGGCGATGCCCGCCGCATTGGCCGCGGCTATGACGGCGGCCGCCAGCTTCCGGCACTTCGCGCAGCCCGGGCCCAACACCTGTACGGTTTTCAGAAACGCCCTTCCTTCCTCAAGCGGCCACGACGCCGGCGTCGTTACTTGGGCTGTTTGCCTTGCAATAGGTCCTTGGCTTCGCGGGGCGTCGGGACCCGACCCGCCATGACCATATGGCCGTCGATATAGACCGCCGGCGTGCGCACGATTCCTTTTTCGGCCAGCGTGGCCACGTCCGTTACGTACGTGATGTCGGCCGCCAGGCCCAACTCGGCCGCGGCGTTGATGAACGTCTGGTGCGTTTGGTGGCAGCGGGGGCACCCCGCGCCGAATACTTCCACTTTCATAGCGGCCTCCTAAAGGACCATGCCGAGCAGGTAGCCGGCCAGCGTCGAGAAGACGACGACCAGCCCCACGAATACTAACGTCCGCTTGGTGCCGATGATGGCGCGCAGCGCCAGGATGCCGGGCAGACTCAGCGCCGGGTCGGCCAGGAGGTACGTGAGCGCCGGCCCCTTCGCCATCCCCATGTCCATGAACGCTCGCAGGACCGGGACCTCCATCAGCGTCGAGAAATACATCACCGCGCCGAAGACGGCCGCGAACGCGTTCGCCGGGATGGTGTTGCGCCCCACGGCCGCGCCGACCCACGCCTGGGGTAATATGACCTTGATGATGCCCGCGGCGAACACGCCCACGATGAGCCACGGAAATATCTGCCTCGCGAACAGCCACGTCTCGCGGAGCCAATCCAGGTTTTCGCGTTTGGGTAGGAGGAAAAGCGGAACGAGGGCGGAGAAGCCGAGGAAGATGCCGGCCGGGACCCATTGCTTCGCCGCGCCGAACACCAGCAACCCCGCCAACGACAGGAACAACAGCCCGCGTTTGCCGAGCTCGCCCCGGTCCCCCTTGCGTTCGCCCTCCACGGTCGCGAACCCCTCGCCCGTCTGTTTCTCTTTTCTCCCGAAGATGAGGGCCATCCCGAGGCCGATGACGACGGAGAAGCCGATCGCCCCCACGGCGCGGGCGACGCCGATGTCCATGCCCAAAAGGCGGGCGGTATAGACGATGGCGAGGATGTTTATCGCCGGGCCGGCGTAGAGGAACGTCGACGCGGGGCCTATGCCCGCGCCCCGCTTGTGGATGCCCGCGAACATCGGCAGGACGGTGCAGGAGCAGACCGCGAGGACGGTCCCCGAGATGGCGGCGACGGCGTACGCGAGGACCTTGTTGGAGCGCGGGCCGAGGTACTTCAGCACCGCGTCCTTGGACAGGAAAACCTGGATTGCGCCCGCGATGAAAAACGCCGGCACGAGGCACGTCAGGACGTGGAACGAGAGGTACTCCCGAAGCGTGTCCCATCCCGCCCGCAGGAGCGTCAGCGCGAATTCCATTTACTTACCTCGTCCGCGAGGCCGCTTGGGAGAGCCGCTGCCGCAGAGGCGGCGGCGGTCGGCGCGGCCGAGGGCCGCCGCGTCGGCCCTCAAGCGGGCGTCGGTCGCCGCGACTTGCGTGATGAGTTTAAAGAGCGGCGCGGCCCGCCCGGCGCGCGCGAGGCGATACTCGGTCCACAGCCCGCGTTTCCGGCTCGTGACCAATCCCGCCGCGACCAGGACGCGGAGGTGCCGCGAGAGGTTGGGCTGACTGAGTTTTAGCGCGTGCGCGAGCTCGCAAACGCACGCCGGCCGCGCCGCGAGCGCCCCCACGATGCGGAGACGGTTGGTGTCGCCCAGGGCCCGAAAGGCGCCGCGCAGAGTTTGGATGTCCATAACCATATAATTATATGGTTATATGCTATTATAAGCCCGGGCGGCTGTCAAGGGGAAATTTCGAACGGGAGTAAAAAGGGCGCGGCCGGCGGGGCGTTACGAGAGGGGGAGGCCGGCGAAGAGGCTCACGAGCCACATCGCGGCGCCGGAGGCCAGCGGGATGATGAAGTTGTCGCTTTGCCCCGGGCTGAAGAGCTCGGCGGCGGCGGCGATAACCGCGCCGGCCAGGGCCACGGGCCACCCCACGAAATACCACGCCGCGAGGAAACAGGCCGCGGCGCATCCCGCCGTCCCTTCCAGCGTTTTACCGTGGAAAATGCGGACGCGGCCGAAGAACCGTCCCATGAATTCCGCGGCGGTGTCGCCCAGGCCGAGGTTGAGCAGCGCCGCGAACGCGATGACCTTGGGAAATATGAGGATGGTGAGGAAGGCGCCGACGAGATAGGGCCACGACGAGTTGAAGCCCTTCTGTTCGCGCTCCCGCAAAAGCGGCCCGAAGAGGGCGACGGCGGGCCGGGCCGCCCGGGGGTAATTCAGGCGCAGGAAGTCGAACGTCGCGGCCAAGGCCGCGGCGGCGCCGCACGCCACCAGGACCCAGAGCTTGGGCACATTACCGAAGTAATACGCCAGCGGGAACGCCAATCCCAGCAAGTGCCACGCCTTGCGCCACATCCAGCGCATGTCTGGACTCCTCGCGGCGAGTATATTATAGCGGCCGCGCGCCGTGTGAAAAATAACTAAAGGCCGATAGTTTCGTGTTATGATGTCGGCCCTGGGTCGCGGCGCAGCCATCCCGCCCCCGGCTTCCGATGCCCTCCGACAACGTCCGCGTCCGCTTCGCGCCTTCTCCCACCGGCCACCTCCACGTCGGCGGCGCCCGCACGGCGCTCTTCAACTACCTCTTCGCCCGCCGCCGCGGCGGCGCCTTCGTCCTCCGCGTGGAGGACACCGACGCCGCGCGGTCCAGCGACGAGTTTCTCGACAGCATCCTGGCGGCGCTGAGGTGGCTTGGGTTGTGCTGGGACGAGGGGCCGGAGGTGGGCGGCCGGCACGGCCCCTACCGCCAATCCGAAAGGCGGGAGATATACGACCGGTATATAAAGGAGCTGTTGGCGAAGGGCGCCGCGTACGAGTGCTTCTGCACGCCCGAGGAGCTGGACGTGCGCAAGGAGAAAATGCGCGCCGCGGGCCTCGCGCCCCGCTACGACGGCCGGTGCGCCGCGCTCTCGCCCCGGGCCCGCGATGAAATGCGCGCCGCCGGCCTCAAGCCTTGTCTCCGCCTCCGAATGCCCCGCGACGCCGACCTTTCGTTCGACGACGTCATCCGCGGCCGCGTCGAGATAAAGCCCGAGGACCTGGACGACTTCGTCATCGCCCGCCCCGACGGTTCGCCCACCTACAACTTCGTATGCGTGGTGGACGACACCACGATGGCGATTACCCACGTCATCCGCGGCGAGGACCACATCTCCAACACGCCGCGGCAGCTCGCCGTCTATCGCGCGCTGGGGCTCACGCCGCCGGCGTTCGCCCACCTCCCGCTCCTCCTGGGGCCGGACAAGAGCCGCCTGTCCAAGCGTCACGGCGCCAAGGCCGCGGTGGAGTACCGGGACGAGGGCTTCCTCCCGGAGGCGCTCGTGAACTTCCTCGCGCTCCTCGGCTGGTCCTACGACGACGAACGCGAGATTTTCGCGCTGGACGAGTTGGTCGAGCATTTCGCCCTGGAGCGCGTGGCCAAAAAAGGCGCGGTCTTCGACGTCGAGAAGCTGAAGTGGATGAACGGCGTCTACATCCGCGGGCTACCGCCGGCCGAACTCTTCGCCCGCGCGCGCCCCTGGTTTAAGGCCGCGGGGCTCGTGGGCGACGCCGACGACGACCGGGCGACGCTGGCGGCGGCGGCGCTCGCGCTGGAGCAGGAGAAGATGAAGACGCTGGCGGAGGCGCCCGGCCTGGTGGACTTCTTCCTGCGCGACGACTTCGCGTACGACGAGAAGGCCGCCCGGAACCTCGCCCAGCTTCCGGGCGGCGCCGCCACGCTGTCCGACGTCGGCCGCCTGTTCCGCGCCGCGGAGCCGTTCACGGCCGAGGAGCTGGAGGCGGGCGTCCGCGGCCTGGCCGCCGGCTTGGGCGTCGCCGCCGGCAAGCTCATACACGCGATACGCACGGCCCTATCCGGGCGCGCCGCGGGGCCTTCGCTTTTCCACATGGCGGAGCTGCTGGGCCGGGAGCGCGCGGCGGCGAGGCTGGCCCGCGCCGCGGATTTCCTGGCCGAATCGGGGGCCGCCACGAGCTGAGGGCGCCCGGCGCGTTTGGGCTTGACACCCCGGCCGCGATGATTTAATATGGCCGCCGCGATGGGGAGTCGTCTAGTGGTAGGACAACGGACTCTGGATCCGTCTGCGGGGGTTCGAATCCTCCCTCCCCAGCCACCGCCAATAAAAGCGCCCGCGAGGGCGCTTTTTTCGTAAAAGGAAAGCCCCGCTCGCGCGGGGCTTTTTTTCGGGGAGACGGGCCCTATTTGACGACTACCATCCGCTTCGTGGCGGCGAACTCGTCCGCCGTGAGGCGGTAGAGGTAAACCCCCGGCTCGAGCCGGGACTGCAGCGGATAATGGTAGACGCCGGCCCCGAGCGTCCCGTCCACCACCGTCGCGACCTTCCGGCCCGCGAGGTCGTAAACGTCGAGCTTCACCGGCGTGGCGTGGGGCAGCGCGAACGAGAACGTGGCGTGGTCGCGCGCCGGGTTGGGCGCGGCGGGGAAGAGGGCGAAGGCCTGGGGTTGGACCGCGCCCGCCCTGACCACCGCCGGCCCCGCGAACGTGGGCTTTCCGGCGAGGTCAACCGCCTCGAGGGTATAGGCGTAAGTCGCGCCGGCCTCGACGTCGCGGTCGCGGAAGCTATAGGGGCTCTTGCCCGCGATGGGTTCGGCGTTGACGCGGTCGCCCTTCGCCGCCGCGCTCCCGTCGCTCCTTTTCACCTCGCGCCGGTACAGGTTGTAAATGACGCCGCCGCGCTCCTGCGCGTCCCACGTCAACTCCACCTCCCGGGGCAAAGCCCGCGCCGCGAACGAGTTTACGCGGACGTCGGTTTCCGAGTTGTCGATGGTGAAGTCCATGCTCTGCGTGACTTCGTTGCCCGCCCAGTCCGTCGCCCGGACGTAAAGCGTGTACGGGCCGTCGGGTAGGGTGGTGGAGTCGAAGGCGTAGGCCGCGTCCTCGTCCTCCACCTTGCCGTCGCCGTCGGTGTTGGAGACGATGAAGTAGTATTCGCGGGCGTTGTAGTCGCCCTGGGTGAACCACTGGCCGTCGCGCTTGTAGACCACCGACGTCACGGTGGAGGCGGGCGGGCAATCCTTGGTGAAGACCAGGAAGGTGGTCTCCGGAATCGAGCCGCCCGTGCCGTCAATCCACCAGTCTATCTTGTAGGGGACGACTTCCCAGTAGGTGTCCACGATCTTGTCGCTGATGTGGGCGATGATGTCCACCTGGCCCTGGACGCTCCCCGGGTCCACGCGGTTGGCAGTGTCGTTCTCGCAGAAGGAGAACCACTGGCCCGCCTCCGCCTCCTCGAACACCGGGACCTGGGTGTCGGTCGTCGGCTCCATGAATTCGATGGGGTTGTCCACCGCGTCGTACCAGCTCAGTATGCCCGGGTAGTAGCTCCGCGTAAAGTGGCAGTGGTGGAAGTTGGAGGTGGGCCAGGTGGCGATGTTGCCGATGCGGTCGTTGACGTATACCGGGTCGCCCACGATGAAGGGGATGGTGGAGGCGGTGATGTGCCAGTAACACCAGCCCTTATCCTGGCCGTTGGTGTAGTTGATGATGATGCCCGTGTAGTAGGGCTCGGAGACGGAAATCAGGCGGACGTAGCCGTCGGCGACGGAATAGACCGGGTCGCCGCCGCTGCCCATAACGTCCAGGCCGTCGTGGTAGTAGGAGTTGCTGCCGTAGTTCTGGAACTCGTAGCAGTTGTTGCCGCAGCGTTGGGGCACGTTCCCCGGGCCCATGGGCCAACGTTCGGCCAGGGCCAGCGGCGCCGCCGCGGCCAGGACGCACAGGATGATTATGGCTTTTTTCATCTATGGCTCCCTTACCGGCCCAGGACCGTTTGCCAACCCTGGCCCAGGGCCAAAGCCGCGGGCGTTTCGCCGCCGAGGACCGCTACGACGGGAGAAGAGCCGCTGGGTTGAGCTACTTTGTGTTCTTCCTGTTCGAGAAGCTGGAACCGTCCGTCGAGCCAGAAGACGGCTTCGACGCCGCCTAGACTCCTGACGCCCGCCGCGAACGACGAGAAGTCGGCGGCGGCCGCGACGTCGGTGACGCCGAAGTCCGCGGGCGCTTCCCAGCGCCGCGTGATTTCGCCCGTCGCGAGGTCCACCAGCGCGAGCTCGTGGTGGGCGCCTACGACGGCGGCCGTCCCGTCGCTCTTTATCCGGGCCAGCCGCGGAAAGTACAGGCCGTGGTTAGTATGCCACGCCGGGCGGCCGTCCTGGTAGAGGGCCATCTTGTCCGTGTCGAAGACCAGAAGCCGGTCCCCCGGGCCGGCGGCCAACCATTGGGCTCCGGGGACCGTGTATTCCTCGCTCCCGGCCGCCACGTCAAAGACGTGCGTCTCGCCGCCGAGCGCCGCCACTGCCAGCCGGTCGCCGCCGGGGAAGTACGCGGCGTCGGCGACCATGCCCAGGTCGGCGCCGCCGGTCTTCGCCCCCGTCGGGCCGTAGAAGTCGAGATGGCTCGTGGCCGAAGGCCCGGTGCCCACCATGGTGACCAGCGCCGCGGCGCCCGAATCGGCGACGAGGGCGCGGCTCGCGCCGACGCCGTTGGCCGACCAGCGCAGCTTCCCGGCGCCGTCGTATACGCGGACGTCGCCGACGAGCGGCAGCTTGCCTTCCTTCACCGTGACCACGGCGTAGCTCCCGCCCGCGGCCGAGACCGACGCGTATTCGAAAGGCCCGAGCGTCTTGAGAACGCCCCCCTGGTCGACGACGGTCCCGCCCCAAACGGCGACGAAGTCGCCGCCCGGGCCGGCGCCGATGGAAGCCGCCGCGGCGGCGCCCGCCGCCAGGATTGCCGCGAGGGACAAAAGCTTCTTATTCATTTTCCACCTCGTAACCGGCTCGTTGAAAATACGCGGCGCCGAAAGCCGGCGGCGCGATTCATATCTAACCATAACGTTAAAGTATAACTAACCCCCGCCGGCGTGTCAACCAATTACCCCCGCCATATTTAACGCCGCCGGTTAAACACCGGGCGGACGGCGGCGCTCTAACCTATGGCGTCGGCCCGTCGCCCGGGTCCAGAATTCCGTGGACGCATGGGCTTTTTTGGGTTATATTCTGCTTTCAACGCGCCATTATCCCCCAGCATCGGGAGGTCCCATGACCAGAGCAGTTACCTTCTTGATTGCGGCCGCGCTGGCCGCGACCCTCATTCCGGCCGCGGCGTTCGCCAACGGCGGCGACGAACCGCCGCCGCCCGTCGGCCCGGATTACAAAGCTAACCCCCCGTCCTCCGATACCGCCGCCCTCGCCGACGCGCGCCGCTACTACGATGAGTATTCGTACGCCTGGGCGCTCGCGGCCGCGGAGGAGCTGGCGGCGCGCTGGCCCGGGAGCTCCGCCCGGGCCGAGGCCGACCTCATCGCCCTCCGTTGCTACTTCCAGCTCGAGAAGTTCGCCGAGGCCGACGCGGCGTTGGAAAAGTATTTGAAGACCTACAAGAACACGCCGTGGGCGGCCGACGCCGCCGACCTCCTGGTGGACGTCTACTCCGAATACCGGAACGTGTCCAATCCCTACCAGTGGGAGCAATACCTGGCGCAAACCTACGGGTATTATTTCTACGGGTATTCCTACGAGAAGAACGGCGGTCGGCCCAAGCTCGACCGCCGGCGCGAGCAGGTCCTCGGCCAGGTTGCCGGCATCTACAAGGGTCTGATGGGCCGGACGGAGGGCGACGCCCGCCTCACCCTCGCCGACCGCCTCGTCGCCGACTACATGAAGATGTATCCCTACTTCGACTGGGAAAGGCATTCCGGCGACGCGGCGAAGAACTACGCCGAACGCGGCAAGTTTCTGAAGCGAGTCTCGTCCCTCGCCATGAGCGACAACATGCGGTCCGTAATCGCCTTTGAGGAGGGCATCCTGGACGCCGACTTCCTCCCGGCCGACGAGAACGCCTTCAAGGCCAGCGGCCGGCCCCAGGAAGAGCATGATTTATGGTGGGCCGAGCAGCGGTACGCCGCCGCCCGGGCGAAGTGGGACGCGGTCGCCCGCGACTACGGCGCCGCCGCCGGCGCCCTCCTGGCGCGCGCGGCCATAGCCCACTACGACGTGACCTTCGTCAACGACCCCGCCACCGCCGCCATCGCCTTCGACGAGTTGGCGGACAGCGTCCAGGACGAATCGTACGCCGGGTGGTATCGGCGGCGCGCGAGCCACCTGCGCTCGCCCGCGGTCGCCATCATGGGCGTGGTCGCGAATCCCGCCGGCCCGCCCGCCCTCTCCGTGGAGCTGGCGTGCCGCATCGTCCCGGAGGTGGAGCTGCGCGTCTACGCCGCCGACCCCGCGAAGTTCCTGGAGCTGAGCCGCAAGCTCAACGCCGTGGAGCCCAAGGAAGCCAAGCCGCCGGAGACGCCGCCCGAGACGCCGCCGGAAGGCGGGGAAGGGCTGGGCCTCACGGGCCAGGGGACGGCGCTGTTCGAGCCCGTGGAATACCGCGTCGTTCCCACGCGCCAACTCCCGGGAATAACCGACGCCGTGGCTAGCTGGTCCGTGGCCACCGGCTGCAAGGAAGACGACTATCGGATCAAGGCCGTGACGGGGACGTTGAACGAGCTGCCCCCCGGCCTCTACGTCGTGGAAGCCAAGGCGGGCGAAGACGTCTCGCGCGCCTGGTTCGTCCTGACGGGCGCCGCGGCCCTGACCGCCGGCGACGGCGAGGAGCTGTTTCTCGAAACGGTCGACGCCGTCACCGGCGCGCCCGTTCCCTTCACCGCCATCTCGGCCAACAACGTTTACTACAAGCCCGACGCCAAGGGCTACAACCAGGAAATCATCGAGCCGGTGACCGTGACGCCGGTGCCCCGCGGCCCGGGCGTGGTGGTGGACCTGACTTCCTACCCGAAGAGCAGCACCCTGTACTTCGTCCTGAACACCGCCCTCGGCCCCGCCATCTACGAGTGCCGCACCGCCTACGACGTCCGCGCCCGCGACAACCAGACCGGCGTCGTCGTGACCGACCGGCCGCTCTACCGCCCGGAGAACACCGTCTCCTTCAAGGGAATCCTCCGCCGCGTGGACTTCGTAGAAAAGGTCCTGGCGCCCATCGCCAACCAGGAGGTGGAGCTCTTCCTGTATTCCCCCGACGGCCAGGAGCTGTGGAAGGGGAAGGGGAAGACCGACGACTTCGGGACCGTGGCCGGCGAGGTGAAGCTCCCCGTCGGCGCCAAGCTCGGGACCCAGTCGCTCGCGGTGACGTGGAAGGTGGGCGACAGGGAATACTCGGCCCGCGGAACCTTCTCGCTGGAGGAATACGAGAAGCCGGAGTATGAGGTGAACTTCACGCCCCTCAAGGACCGGTATTACTCGGGCGAGAAGGTGGACCTGGACGTCGTGGGCTCGTATTACTTCGGCGCGCCCATGGCCGGCGCCACCCTCACCTACGAGATATCCCGCGAGGGCTACGGCGACAACGGCTACCAATACGGCACGCTGTGGCGCAAGGGCGAGGGGACCCTCGACCCCCAGGGCCGCTTCCGGATCAGCTTCCCGACGCCGCACGCGCGGAAATACGACAACTACTTCACGGTGGCGCTGAAGCTCAAGGACGTGAGTCAGCACATCGTCGAGGAGACCTTCGGCCTCTCCACCTACAAGACCGACCGCTACCTGTCCCTCTCCACGGACAAATACGAATACCGGCCGGACGAGGCCGTGACGGCGCAGTTCTACACCTACGACTGGTACAGCGCGCCCGTGGCCGCCGATGTCGCGGTGGCGGTATACGCCTACGACCAATACGCCGCCGACGGCAAGTACCGCGGCGAGCTGCTCTACAAAGGTTCGGCGCGCACCGACGCCGAGGGCGCGGGGAAGCTGGTGTTCGAGCTGGGCTCGTCGCCGCCGATGATAGAGGTGGTCGCCAAGGTCGTCGGCTCCAACGGCGCGGCCTACGAGACCTCGACCACCGCGCAGTTCGTGGGCGAGACCGTCGAGACCACCGTCCGCAAGCCCGAAATCGGCTTAACCATTGACAACTACTATCCCAAGGTGGGCGACGAGGTTACCGTCAACCTCGAGTCGCGCTTCGACAAAGCCGAGTGCCTGGTCACGATTTATTCCGGCATGCTCGTCATGATGAAGCACGTTACGCTCGAGCCGGCCGAGCTCGGCTCCGCGGCGTCGTTCGTCCTCCCGGTTGAGGACTCCTTCGTCCCCAACTGCACCCTCTACGCCGAGGTCCTGAAGGACGGCGAGTCGTGGAACACGACCCAATACCTCTACGTCACCAACCCCGCCGTCGAGATGAAGGTGGAGGTCAAGTCGGACCGGCGCGACTACCGCCCGGGCGAGGAGGCGACGGTGCGCGTGAGCTGCGCCGACCCCGCGGGCCTGCCGCTGGCCGCCGACATGTCGCTCGCGGTCGTGGATGAGTCGCTCCTGGCGCTGCGGAGCGACCAGACCTACGCCGTCCCCGGGACCTTCGAGGGTTCGCTCAACCGCTACGGCTACCTGGGGCTGGACAACTCCCTCCGCAACCGCGGCTACATGGGCAACGCCGTCTTCTGGTTCCCCTACTATTCGCCCTACGGCGGCGTCTACGGCACCAACTTCCTCCCCGCGGACTTGAAGATGTGGGGCCCGGCCGCCGGGCGGCTGGAGCGTCTCTACCTACCCGAGCTGACCAACCCCGGCTTGATCCAGTGGCTTTACATCGGCGACGCCGACCTCCTGAACCGGGAGCGGCTGGTGACGGTCGGCTGGTCCGGCAACGGGATGGGCGGGGGCGGCGGCATCGGCTCGGGCGAGGGTTACGGCGCGGGATTGGGCGCCGTGTCCGAGGCAACCACGATGCGGACGAAGGGCGGACGGTACGATGGTTACGCCGCCGACGAGGTCTCGCTCGAGGAAGCGGAAATGAACGGCGACATGAAGCGGGCGGAAAAACCCGCGGCGGCCCCGGCCGAAGGGCATTTAGGAACCGCGGGGAAGGAAGACAAGAACGCCGGCTTCGCCCAGGCGCAGCTCCGCAAGGTCTTCGCCGACACCGCGCTGTGGCTTCCCAGCGTCCGCACCGACGCCACGGGCTTCGCCACCGCGGCCGTGAAGCTCCCCGACAACCTCACGCAGTGGCGGGTGATGGCCCTGGCGCTGGACAAGGGCCAGCGTTTCGGCTGGGGCAACGACCTGTTCAACGTCAACAAGTACATCATCGCGCGGCTAAAGGCGCCGCGCTACATGGTGGTCGGCGACGTCGCGCGCCTCACCGCCATCGGCCACAACTACCTCCCCGAAGCCAAGACGTTGAAGTTGGGCGTGGAGGTGGAGGGGTTGACGCGGACCGAGGGCGAGGGCGAGAAGACCGAGGAAGTCGCCGCCAAGGGCGAGGCCGTCCTTTACGACTGGGTGGAGGCGACGACGCCCGGCACGGCCCGCCTCGTGACCTCGGCGTTGACCGACGTCGAGTCCGACGCCGCCGAGACGTTCCTGCCGGTCTACCCCCACGGCTCGATAATTCGCCAGGCCTTCGCCGGCCGCCTCCGCGACGAGGTAGTCCATACGCTGACGGTGGCGGAGGGCGTGGCGCCGAGCTCGTTCTCGGCCGAGCTCTTCGTAACGCCGTCGCTCGCGGCGACGCTGAGCCACGGCCTGGACTTCTTCCAGGACTATCCCTACGACTGCGTGGAGCAGACGCTCAACCGCTTCCGCATGAACGCGCTCCTGGCCGCCGCGGCCGCCGACCTGAAGCTGGACCAGACCACCCTCGCCAAGGGTCTTACCGAAGCCATGGACGAGGGGATGAAGCGGCTGGGCGAGCAGCAGACGGCCGAGGGCGGGTGGCCCTGGTGGAAGGGCGGCCGCGAGTCGGCCTATATGACGGCCTACGCTCTCGACGGCCTACACACCCTTCAGGGCAACCCCTTCCTCTCGCCCAACGCCGCGAAGAAGCGCGACGAGATGTTCGCTTCGGGCGAAAAATACCTGACGCGGTATCTGGAGGATTGGCGCAAAAACCACGACCTCTACCCGGCGGCCCTCTCGCTCTACATCACCGACGTCGCCCTCCGGACGGGGGCGCTCAAGGCCGACGACGAGATAACCAAGGAATGCGCCGACTACTACTTCGACTACCGCTCCCCCCACAGCCACATGTCGCTCGCGCTCCTGGCGTCGGTCCTGAGCCAGATGGGCGACGAGGCGCGGCTGGCCGTAATCCTGCGCAACCTGGACAACGGCGCCCGCCTCGGCCGCGACAACACGCTGCACTGGGGCGAGGACCCCGAGAACTGCTGGCGGTGGTGGGACGACTCGGTGGAGACGACGGCCAAGGTGCTGGAGGTCAAGCTGGGCCGCGACCCGCAGGACAAGCAGCTCCCGTACATCGTGGATTGGCTGGTGGACCAGCGGCGCGGCGCGGCCTGGAAGTCCACCAAGGACTCGGCGACCGCCACCACGGCGCTCATCCGCTACATCCTGGCGCGGCCGGAGCTCGCGGCGCCCATCGTCACGGCCTATAAAGTCGGCCTGAAGGAAGGCGGGATGGAGCTCGACCCCACGGCCTACGAGAAGCCGGGCGAAAAGGCGACCTTCGCCGTAGAGGACTTCGCCGTGGGCGACAACGAGTTCAAGCTCACGCGGACCAAGGGCGAGGGGCCGGTCTTCTACACCGCGGCGCTGGAATACTACGCCGAGGCCAAGGACCTCCCCGCGGTCCAGGGCTCCGTGACGCTGAGCCGCGAGTACTTCATCGTCCAGAAGAACTTCAAGAAGGGCAAGATAAAGGAGAAGCGGCTCAAGCTGGACCGGCCGCTGAAGCTGGGCGAGGAGCTGGAGGTGGAGCTGAAAATCAACTCCCCCTACGACTTCGACTACGTCGTCCTGGAGGACCCGAAGCCCGCGGGCTTCATCTACCTCGAGACCGCGTCGGGCTACAACTGGACGCTGGACGCCTTCGTCGAACTGTGGAACAAGCAGCGCTCCGTCCTCTTCGAGCGCTTGAAGGCCGGCGAGACGGTGGTAACCTACCGCTTGCGCGCCGAGGTCCCCGGGACCTTCGCGGCCCTGCCCGCCCGCATCTACGGCATGTATTCGCCCGACATCGGCTCCAACACCGCCTCCGCCAACGTGGAGATAGGGGAGCAGGAGCAGTAATCGCAGCAAGATGGGGGCGGCGGCCGGGGAAGACTCTCCCCGGCCACGGCGCCGTTCAGACGTCCGCGCGGGCCTCGGGACGCGGCGAGGCCGGAGGAGAAGAGGTCGTGAGGAAAAGACTCGCGTTGGCGTGCGCGCTCGCGGCCGCGGGCGCGGCCCAGGCCTACCTCGGCCAGGTGATTACGTGGTTCAATTCGCCGAGCCACTACCCGGCCGCGCTCGCGATAAGCGCGGATTATCTCTACGTGTATCACAGCGACTACGTCTTCGACATCTACCGCGTGGACGCCGAGACCGGCTCGGTTTACGGCTCGTTCGCCAACCCCTTCAACGGCTATACCCGCGGCCTGGGCTACGAGTACGGCGGCTACCTGTGGATAGCGTGGTGCGAGTATCCCGACGCCGCGATGTACCGCGTCAACCATATGACCGGAAGCATCTACTCCTCGTTCCCGGTCACCGAACACATGCTCTACGCCGGCTGCGACTGCCAGGGCGACCCGACGCAGCCCGGCACGCTCGCGGCGGTCGTCAGCGCCTCCTACAGCACGCTGGTCGCGACGCGCCACACGCCGGCGGGAAGCCTGCTCAACTCCTTCGTGACCGTCAACGCCCTGGGCGACCCGGCGTGGGACTACGGCAACAATCTGATTTGGTTCCCGCAGTGGGCCGCGAAGACCGTTTACGGCTACAACACCGCCGGCTCCCTCGTCGCTTCCTTCCCGGCGCCCGCCACCTACACCCGCGGCGCCTGCTACCGCGACGGCTACCTGTGGCTCTGCAGCCAGGAGACTAACCGCATATACAAGGTCCATTGCCCGAATATCATAGGCGTGGAGCCGGCGTCCTTCGGGACGGTCAAGGCGCTGTTCAGATAGGCACGCGCCCGGCGCCCCGCTAATAATATATTTACCCATAGTACGAGGAGCCGAATATGGATGACAAGCCGGAGGTTATAAAGATGGCCCGTTCCGACGAGCCCGAACAGGTCCGCACGACCATCGTGGGCGGGAGGCCGCCCGGCGCGGGCCGCGGCCTGGGCAACGTCCCCCGGGGCGTCGAGGTCCTCATCAAGAAGGCGGCCGTGGACGCCGCGTTCCGCGACTGCCTGCTGGACGAGCGCGCCGACGCCGCGGCGCAGATAGACCTGGTTCTTGAGCCCGCCGAGGAGGCGATGCTCGCGGCCATACCGCGCGCCCAGCTCGAGCAGGTCATCGCCGGGACGCGCGTCAGCCCCAACCTCCACGCGGCGTTCATGACCTACACCGCCGCGGTGATGCTCGCGGCCCTGGGCGCCGGCGCCACGCTTGCGTCCGCGGCCGAGGAGAAGTTCGTCTCCCGCGGCGCGGCCTATGATTACCCGATAGCGGGCGTCGCTCCCGCCGAGACGGCCGTCGCAGTCACGGGCGCCGTCGGCGGCGTCGTCTACGACCCCCAGGGCAAGCCGCACGCCCGCGCCACCGTCAGGGTGGGGGAGACCGGCCTGACCGCCGTGACGGCCGACGACGGTACGTTCAAGGTCCAGGACCTTCCCCCCGGCCAATATGAGGTCGCCTGCGAGGCGGAGGGCTTCAACCTCGAAAGCCGGGCCAACGTCGTCGTCGCCGCCGGCTACACCACCCAACTCAACTTCACGCTGGCGTGGGCGCCCGAACCCTGCGGCGGCGCCCGCCCGGACGAACCGGGCGAGGATTGGTAGCGTGGACGCGCGAAAGGGGATAGTTATTAAGCCGGTAGTGGGCAACGTCCCCCGCGGCGTCGAGGTCCTCATCAAGAAGGCGGCCGTGGACGCGGCGTTCCGCGACGTCCTCCTGGACGAGCGCGCCGCCGCTGCCGCGCGGCTCGACCTCGCCCTCGAGCCCGCCGAAAAGGCGATGCTCGCGGCTATCCCGCGCGCCCAACTCGAGCAGGTCATCGCGCGCACGACCGTGAGCGCGGCGCTCCGGCCCGCCTTCCTCACGTATGCGGCGGCCGTGATGCTCGCGGCCCTCGCCGCCGGCGGCTGCAGGGTCGTCGACGACAACCGGCCCAAGCCCGGCGGCATCAACCCCGACCTCCCGCCGACGGCCACGGCGGAGACGGCGGCCACCGGTGAGACCGCGTCCACCGTCGACGACAATGAGCCCGTAATACAGGGCATCCGGCCCGACCTCCCGGAGCCGAGGCCCGCCGGCATTCGCCCCGACCTCCCGCCGCCCAAGTCGGGGGATAAGTGATGCCCGACCGAACCCTTAAGCATAAATCGGCGCCCGGCACGAGTTGCGGCCTGGACAACGTTCCTCGCGGCGTCGAGGTCCTCATCAAGAAGGCCGCCGTGGACGCCGCGTTCCGCGACGTCCTCCTCAGCCAACGGGACGGCGCGGCCGAGAAGATAGGGCTAAACCTCGAGCCGGCGGAAGCGGCGATGCTCCGGGCGATACCGGCGGCGCAGCTCGAGGCCGTAGTCGCGCAGACGCGCGTCAGCCCCAAGCTGCACGCGGCGTTTATGACCTACACCGCCGCCGTAATGCTCGCGGCGCTGGGGGCGGGGTCCACCTACGCCGCTAACGAGGACTTCGTCGCCCGGGGCGTCGCGCCCGATTACCCCGCGGTGGACGTCGCATCCGCGGAGACGGCGGCTAAAGACGCGGGCGCCGTCGGCGGCGCCGTCTACGACCCCCTGGGCAACCCGCAGGCGGGCGCGAAAGTCAAGGTGTGGGGGCGCGACTTGGCCCCGGCGACGGCGGCCGGCCCCTTCTTGACCGCGGTGACGGCCGCCGACGGTTCGTTCAAAATCAAGAACGTTCCCGCCGGCAAGTATACTGTCACCTGCGAGGCGGAAGGCTTTAGGTACACGGTCAGGACAAAAGTCCCCGTCCTCGCCGGTTACACCACGCAGGTGAACTTCGCGCTGGTCTGGGGGTACGGACCCGCAGGCGGCGCCCGTCCCGACGAACCCGGCAAGGATTAGCGACGCCGCACGGCGCGGCCCGGATAGACCTCGTACTCCACAGAAGGAGGCCGCACGATGGGCGAAGCCGAGAGTGAATTCGATTACGGCGCGTACTGCGGCCTGTATTGCGGCGCGTGCGAGGCCCTGGCGGCCACCGAGTGCGGCGACGTCGAGAAGCTCCTCGAGCACGAGGAGCCCGGCTACACCGTCCGCGACCTCACGTGCCGCGGCTGCCGGACAGACGTCACGGCCTGCTTCTGCACCGACTGCGAGATGCGCCGCTGCGCCCGCGAGAAGGGCGTCGCGTTCTGCTGCGACTGCGGCGGCTATCCGTGCGAGCTTCTGAAAGCCTTCGACGCGGATAAGCACCCGCATCACTCGGGCGTCTTGACGAACCTGGATGCCATTCGCGACCGCGGCGCCGCGGCGTGGCTCGCGGCCCAGCTCGAGCGCTGGAAGTGCCCCGCGTGCGGCGCCCGTTTCACCTGGTACGAGGATAAATGCGGCTCGTGCGGCGCGGCCGTGCGCAACTGCCGACAGGAGTAACGCCGCGGCCTCGCGGCGAACGGAGACCAACTATGACCAAGACATTGACCGGCGACGGCGTCCCCCGGGGCGTCGAGGTCCTGATTAAGAAGGCCGCCGTAGACGCGGCGTTCCGCGACGTCCTGCTGGACGAACGCGCCGGCGCCGCCGCGCGGCTCGAGCTCGCCCTCGAGCCCGCCGAAGAGGCGATGCTCGCCGCCATCCCGCGCGCCCAATTGGACCAGGTCATCGCGCGCACGACCGTGAGCGCGGCGCTCCGCCCCGCCTTCCTCACCTACGCCGCGGCCGTGATGCTCGCGGCGCTGGGGGCGACATCCTCCGTATTCGCGGGAGAAGAAAACGACGAAATTCGGAACATAAGTTTAGGCATAGTTCCGGACGAACCGGCGGTATTGACGGGATATGACGGTATTGAATTAGAAGAAGGGGAAGGTATGTTATTAGGTTTCGTTTTCGATGAAGAAGGGGCCGGCGTGGCGGGCGCGGAAGTAACTATCTTCGGAACTGATTTCGCCGCGAAGACGAACGAAAACGGCGGGTACCAGTTGGGGCCTATCCAAGAAGGCTATTACACGATCCGCGTTACGTGTCCGGGTTATATTAACTACTATGACCTTGCAACCTTCCGGCCTAATAACCTCGCAACGGTAGTTGTTATTTTAAAGAAGGGCGGAGAGCCGGAAGCCCCTCTTCCCCCGCACGAAGTCATAATGGAAGTAACCGAATTGACCACGGAAGTAACTGGGGATGACGCGCGATGGAGGACCAGGGACGCCGTTTTAGAGATTATCCAACGGCATCTCGGCGGGATCAATAACGCTTATCGTTTGGCTCTCGGGGAACGCCCCGATATAGAAGGTACAATAGTACTTAACGCCCGTGTTTCGGCGGAAGGTGAATTGATAAGCGGAGGGGTAATGGAAGATCCTGCTAATTTACGGGTATTGACGGGAATTATCAGTTCGCGCGTTCGGTCGTGGCGCTTTCCACCGGTAGGTAACGGTAATACTTATTTCACGCTTACTTTCGAATTCGTACTAAAATAACGCGCTTATGAATTCCGTGGATATAAAAACCCCGATAGACGCCGATCAATCTACCGTCCACCCGACCAGTACGGGTGCAAACGCCCGGGGCCGGAGTCGACCTGTAACGAGTGTCCCCCGCGGCGTCGAGGTCCTTATCAAGAAGGCCGCGGTGGACGCGGCGTTCCGGGACGTCCTCCTTGGCCAACGGGACGGCGCGGCCGAGAAAATCGGTCTACGGCTTGAGCCGGCGGAGGCGGCGATGCTCCGCGCCATCCCGGCGGCACAACTCGAGGCCGTAGTCGCGCAGACGCGCGTCAGCCCCAACCTGCACGCGACGTTCATGACCTACACCGCCGCGGTGATGCTCGCCGCGTTGGGGGCCGTCGTATCCGGGTGCGAGAGTAACGCGGAAAACGCCGACGGCGTACCGTCCGACGCGCCCCGCCCCACCGGCATTCGTCCCGATTGGCCCCCTACGGCGGAAACGGCGAACGCCGCGGCCACCGCCGCGACGGCGGCGACGGTCCCCAATGAAGACCTCGGCATAGTAAAAGGCGCGGTCCTTATGGAAAATCGGGCGCCGATCATGGGGGCGTTCGTAATAGTCCACGGGACCAACCGCTTTGCGACGACGGGCGGCGACGGTAGTTTTTATATATACGACGTCCCCGTCGGCGAGTTCGACGTTAAGGCTTCGCGCGTGGGTTTCAAAGAGGTAATTACGAAAGCTAAGGTCGAAGCGGGCCACGCGACCTTGATTATTTTCACCTTACGGGCCGACCCGGTCGGTACAGTATATTTCGGTTTTGACAGCGACCTTTTAAAAGACTACCCGGGGATAGAGGCTAAATGAAGGCCGACCTGAAACGAAAAGACGGCTCGGGCCCCGGCGGGGGCCATGGCCCGGCCAAAGTCCCCCGGGGCATGGAAGTCCTCATTAAGAAGGCGGCCGTGGACGCCGCGTTCCGCGACGTCCTCCTTGGCCAACGGGACGGCGCGGCCGGGAGAATCGGTCTACGGCTTGAGCCGGCGGAGGCGGCGATGCTTCGGGCTATCCCGGCGGCGCAGCTGGAGGCCGTCGTCGCGCAGACGCGCGTTAGCCCCAACCTGCACGCGGCGTTCATGACCTATACCGCGGCCGTGATGCTCGCGGCGCTCGGCCCGGTCAACGTAATCGCGATTGAAAGCGACGAACCGAACGGAAACCGACCGACAGTGGTCGAAAATGAAGAGGGTAACGCGGCGACCCAAGAAAGAACTGGCATCGTATCCGGGATGATACCGCCGGCCTTGATCGGCGATAAGGTAGAGGGCGTCAAGGTACGACTTAACGGCACGGATTTTTCGGCGGTAACCGACAGCTCGGGCGAATTCGAAATCGCGGGCGTCCCGCCGGGGACTTACGACTTCGTAATAGAATCGGATGATATCGTATATCACGGTTTAGATGTCGCGGCGGGTTTTAAGAGTATAATAACGTTCAACGTTAACGTTATCCCCGCCCCCGCGATGATGACGCAGGTTCCGTTTTCCGATAGGCGGGATTTACTGGGGAAAGAAAATAAAGAACCGGGTGCACTACCGAAGGGAACGGGGGGCTTAGTCGGTCTAGTTGTAGACGGCGGCGGCCAACCGATTTCCAGCGCTTTAGTTATAATAAAAGATACAAAGAAATACGGTATAACCGACGGTAGAGGTATTTTTAGGATTAGGGGCGTTAAACCCGGTAAATACGTCGTTAAGGCGAGCCGCGTCGGTTATAGTGTAGACGTTAAAAAGGATATCCCAATAATGGTTTCGGTGTATTCCAGCATCGGCTTCACGTTGTTCCCCGAAGCCGCAACCGGTATTTACCCTGACCCTCCTCCTCCGAAATATCAAGGGCGTGATTAATATAGCCGACCTCACCCTCGTCAACCTCAACATGCTCTTCATGCGCTACGGCGAGGAGCTGGAGCGCGAGCGCCACGTCCCGCTGGGGTGTCTCTACCTCACGCGGGCGCTGGAGGACGCCGGCTTCGCCGTGGACTTCCGCGACTACCAGCTCTGTCCCGGCGACGACCCCTTCGACATGGAGGTCTTCCTGGACTTCTGCCGCGACGCCGCGCCCGTCGTCGGCCTGTCGTGCATGGCCAACCTCCTCCCGTTCACCATCCTCGCGCTCCAAGCCCTCCGCGAGCGCTACCCCGACCGGAAGCTGGTCCTGGGGGGCGTCGGCTCCAAGGCCGTGGAGGACCAAATCCTCCGCCGCTTCCCGTGGGTGGACGTGGTGTGCCGCGGCGAGGCCGAGCTGACCGGCCCCGACCTCCTGGCGGCGCTCCGCGCGGGCCGCGACCTCGCCGCCGTGCCGGGGATATCCTACCGCGACGGCGAACGCGTCGTCCACACGCCGGACCGGCCGCGCCTCCGCGACCTCGACGCCGTCCCGTTCCCGGCGTTCGCGAAGGTGAACCTCGCCGACTACGCCGGCTACGGCATGATGACCAGCCGCGGCTGCCCGTACCCCTGCACCTTCTGCTCGGTGGCGCCGGTGTGGAACCTGGAAAGCTACAGCCGCGGCGCCGCCAACATCGTCGCCGAGATGAAGCTGTTGCGCGACGAGGCGGGCGTCAAGCTCTTCCTCTTCCAGGACGAGTTCTTCGTCTCCGGCAAGAAGCAGGTCCTGGCGTTTTGCCGAGAGCTCGAGCGCGAGGGGCTGGACGTGAAGTGGAAGGCCTTCGGCCGCGTCAACCTGTGCGACGTGGAAATGATGCGCGCGATGGCGGCCGCGGGGTGCGTGGAGCTCCGTTTCGGCGTGGAATCCGGCTCCGACGCCGTCCTGGCCCGCGTCAAAAAGGGCTTCACGGCCGCCGAGACGCTGGACCTCATCCCCCGGGCGGTGGAGCTCTTCCCGCGCGTGGACGCCTTCTACATCTGGGGTTTCCCGTTCGAGACGCTGGAGGACTTCCAGCAGTCGCTGTTCCAGATGGTCTCGCTCCGGATGATGGGGGCGCGCATCCTCCCCAGTCTGCTCTCGTTCCTGCCGCAAACGGAAATTTACCGGGAGTTCGGCGGCCCGGGCAAGCTGGAGTTCTGCCCGTACCTCTTCCCGGAGTTCGTCTTCACCGGCCACGAGGTGTGGGTGGCGGGCGAGGTGGAGCTGCCGGCGCGCTACGCCTCGTACTTCGACCTCATCCGCGCGAACGCCGACGTCTTCCCGGGCTTCTTCCACTACGACCTGGAGGGCAACGTCCTGCCCAAGCTCCGCCTCCTGCGCCAGTTCGGCTTCTACCCCTCGCCGGCCGGGGAGGAGACGCCGGCGGACGGCGAGAGCTGCGGCGCCCACTCCCCCAAGGTCGCGCCCCACGAGCTTGCGACGGGGGCGGGGAGCTGACGCCGGCGCGCTCTCGTTGTGGGCTTGACAAACATTTCTCTTTATAGTAATATTACACCCTGATTCGCGGCCGAGGCACCCGCTTTGGCGGGCCGAAACGGCGCCGCGACGCCAAAATGGAAGAACGCGAGAAACCGGTTACAACCGAGGAAGAGGGGCGGTTCGCCGCCCGCTTCCAGCGCCTCGTGGACAGCAGCCCGGCGATTATCTGGGCCTACGACGAGATAAACGGCCGGATGCTTTACCTCAACGACGCCGTCCGGGAGACGCTGGGGCACGACGTCCACAAGTTCTTCGACCGGCCGACCCTCTGGTTCGAGCTGATTCACCTCGACGACCGGCCGCTAGTGTCGTCTTTAAACGCCGCGATGCGCGAGGAGAAAAGGGTTATTACGTACCACGTGCGCTTCCGCGCCGCCGACGGCCGCTACGCCTTGCTCTCCGCCGCCGTGAAGCCCATCCTGGACCAGCGGGGCCGCGTCGTGCGCACGGAGGGCGCCGCGATACTGGTAGTCGGCGAAGAGCCAAAGAAAGAGGATAAATAGGACCCGGAATGAGTAGCTACGTCCCCGGCGCGCCGGGGGTTTTTATTTTCCCGCGCCCCCGAAATACCATTTGACAAGGGCCGGCCCGTCCTTTAAAATGGCGGGCCGAAGCCGGCGCGGAAGCGAGGAAAGAATGCGCAAGGGCAAGCTCCTCTACGAAGGCAAAGCCAAGAAGGTTTACCAGACCGACAAGCCCGGCGTCCTCTGGGCCGAGTTCAAGGACAGCGCCACTGCCTTCGACGGCGTCAAGAAGGGCGAGATAGGGAACAAGGGCCCGCTGAACGCTGCGATGTCGGCGCGCCTTTTCGGCGTCGTGGAGCGCGCGGGCGTCCCCACCCACTTCCTGGAGCAGGTGGACGAGCGCTCGCTGCTGGTGCGGGCGCTGGACATGTTCCCGGTGGAAATCGTGATGCGCAACCGGGCCGCGGGCTCTCTCGTCCAGCGCTACGGCCTGGAGCGCGGCGCGCGGCTGAAGCGCCCCCTGCTGGAATATTACCTCAAAGACGACCGCCTCCACGACCCCATGATGAACCGCGAGCACATCCTCGTCTTCGGCCTGATGCCCGAGGCCAAGCTCGCGCGCGTGGAGGATCTCGCGGCCCGCGTCAACCGCGTCCTGTCGTCCTACATGAAGCGGCGCGGCTTCGATTTGGTGGACTTCAAGCTGGAGTTCGGCCAGCGCGGCCGGACGATATACCTCGGCGACGAGATATCGCCCGACACGTGCCGCATCTGGGACGCCAAGACCGGGGAGGTCTTCGACAAGGACCGTTTCCGCTTCGACCTGGGCGAGGTTGAGAGCCATTACGTGGAAGTGGTGCGGCGCCTCGCCGGCTAACCGGCGCGCCGGGCCCATATGATACTCCTGGTCATCGCCCTCCTGCTCCTCCCGACGGCGATGGTGCCGCGGCAGGAATTCTACCCCGTGGAGAAGGTGGAGCTGGAGGCCCGCGACGCCGGCTTTCCGCCCCAGGCGCGGCGGGCCGTCGTGGTGACGCGCACCGGCGGCGCTTCGCCCATCAAGACGCTCAACGTCAAGATCTTCGAGAAAGAGACGGAGCTGAAGACCGTCCACGTCCAGTACATCGTCGTTTACCACAACCGCGACTACGTGATGGCCGAACGCAAGGTGGACTTCGACGCCTACGAGGCGTTGTGGCTCGAACTCCACAGAAACCGCGTCTTCTTTCTCGATTCGCCGGCCGCCGGCGCCAAGGACAAGCCGACGTATATCGTCCGGGTCAAAGAGGTCAAGAAGGAGAAAACCTTTACGGTCACCGATCCCGAGGCCCTGGACGACAAGCGCTACGCCAACGTCGTCGGCGCCGTAGAGGCCTTTTGGCGCGACAACCTCAAGATTCAATGACGCGGCTTGGCCGCGCGGCGCCCGCCTAGCCGCCGCCGCCGCAAACCCAGGGATAACAGGTCGCCCATGTCGTTCTCCGCTCCGCCCGCCCGCCCCCGCGAGGAATGCGGCGTTTTCGGGATATTCGGACACCCCGAAGCCGCCAAGCTGACCTACCTCGGCATCTACGCCCTCCAGCACCGGGGCCAGGAATCCGCGGGTATCGTGGCCGCCGACGGCCGGCGCCTTCGGGCCCACCGCGCGTTGGGGCTGGTCACGGACGTTTTCAACGAGGATACGCTGCGGCGCCTCCCCGGCCACGCCGCCATCGGCCACGTCCGCTACTCCACGATGGGGGACACCTCGCTCCTCAACGCCCAGCCCCTCAAGGTGGATTACCTGCACGGCTCGCTCGCCGTCTGCCACAACGGCAACGTCGTCAACGCCCTCGCGCTGCGCGAGGAGCTGGAGAAGCAGGGGTCCATCTTCTCCTCCACCTCCGACTCCGAAATCGTCATCCACCTCGTCGCGCGGGACGAACGCCGCGACTTCATGACCGCGCTGCCCGACGCCCTGCGCCGGCTGGAGGGCGCCTACTCCATGCTCTTCCTGGAGGAAAACCGCCTGGTGGCGGCGCGCGACCCCCACGGCTGGCGGCCGCTGTGCCTGGGGACGCTGGACGGCGCCTTCGTCGTGGCTTCAGAGTCGTGCGCCTTCGACATCGTCGGCGCCAAGTACCTCCGCGACGTCGCGCCCGGCGAGATAGTAGAGGCGCGGCCTTCGGGGGTGGAGTTCTACCACCCCTTCCCGCCGGCGAAGCCGGCGATGTGCATCTTCGAGTTCGTCTATTTCGCCCGCCCCGATTCCTTCATCTTCGGGCGGGGCGTCCACGCCGCGCGCAAGGCGCTGGGCGTGGAGCTGTCGCGGGAGGAAGCTCCCGGCTTCACCGCCGATATGGTCATCGCCGTCCCCGACTCCTCCAACAGCGCGGCGCTGGGTTACGCCGAGGCGTCAGGGATACCGTTCGAGCTGGGCATCATCCGCAGCCACTACATCGGCCGCACCTTCATCGAGCCGGAGCAGCGCATCCGGACCTTCGGGACGCGCCTGAAATACAACCCCGTGCGCGACCTCATCGCGGGCAAGTCGCTCGTGGTCGTGGACGACTCCATCGTACGGGGCACGACCTCGCGCAAGATAATAGACCTCGTGCGCGGCGCCGGCGCGCGCGAAATCCATCTCCGGATAAGCTGTCCCCCCTGGCGCTGGCCCTGCTACTACGGCATCGACACCCCCACCCGCGAGGAGCTCATCGGCTCGCGGCTGGAGGTGGAGGAGATAGGCCGCTACGTGGGCGTGGACTCCATCCGGTATCTGTCGCTGGAGGGCGTCCGGCGCGCCATCGGCGGCGACGTTATGACCGAGGCCGACGTGGAGGGGCGGTTCTGCAGCGCCTGCTTCACCGGCGACTACCCGACGCCCGTCTACGAACAATACGCCAAGGACATGATGCGGCCCCGCCTGTTCGGCGATAAGATGTTCTAGAGATTAGCGGCGGACGGACGGCGTGTATACGCGGCGACACGGTCGAGTGCGGACCGCGAAAGCCCGCGGTATCCCGTTCCCGAAGGAACGGCCGATTATCGAATCCGGCACGCGTTAAAGGCACGTCATGCCCATCCTTGAAACCCGGGCCCTTACTCGCCGTTTCGGCAGTCTCGTCGCGGTGGACGCCTTGACCGTCGCGGTGGCGGCGGGCGAGGTCTTCGGCCTGCTGGGGCCCAACGGCGCCGGCAAGACCACCGTCATCAAGATGTTGACGACCCTCTTGAAGCCGACGTCGGGCGAGGCGCGCGTGGGCGGCTTCGACGTCACCCGCCAGGCCACCGCGGTCCGGCGCATCATCGGCTACGTCCCGCAGATGATTTCCGCCGACGGCACCCTTTCGGGCTACGAAAACCTGCTCGTCTTCGCGAAGTTGTACGATCTTCCCCGCGGCGTTCGCGCCGGCCGCGTTCACGACGCGCTGGCCCTCATGGGCCTGACCGACGTCGCGGACAAGCTCGTCCGGACGTACTCCGGCGGGATGATCCGCAGGCTGGAGGTCGCCCAATCGATGCTGCACGAGCCGCGCGTTTTGTTCCTGGACGAGCCGACCATCGGCCTCGACCCGCTGGCGCGCCAGGCGGTGTGGGAGCGCATCCAGCAGCTCCAGGCCGACTACGGCACGACCATTCTCATGACGTCGCACAACATGGACGAAGCCGACGACCTGTGCACCCGCGTCGCCATTATGCACCGGGGCAAGGTGAGCGCGATCGGCGCGCCGGCCGAGCTCAAAGCGGGCATTGGCAAGCCGGAAGCCACGATGGACGACGTCTTCGCCCACTACGCGGGCGAGGCTTTCGAATCGGGAGGCAGCTACCGTGACACGTACCGGACCCGGCGCGTCGCGCGGCGGCTCGGGTGAACCGGGCGGGGCGTTCGCCGCGCCGCGCCCCTGGACCGCCGTCGCCCGGTTCGTGGGCAAGACCCTCGTTATCGCGGAATTGGAAGCCCGCAAGCTGCGCCACGACCCGACGGAAGTGCTCACCCGCGCCGTCCAGCCGGCGCTGTGGCTGCTGGTGTTCGGCCAGGTGTTCACCCGCGTGCGGGCCATCCCCACCGGCGACCTGCGCTACATGGACTTCATGGCCCCCGGCATCCTGGCGCAGAGCGTCCTCTTCATCGCCATCTTTTACGGCATCGCTACCATCTGGGAACGCGACCTGGGTATAGTCCACAAGTTTTTGGTTTCCCCTACGCCGCGCGCCGCGTTGGTTCTGGGTAAAGCGCTCTCGGCGGGCGTGCGCGGCCTGACGCAAAGCGTGTTTATTTATATCCTGGCGTTGTCCGTCGGCGTCAAGATCAACTGGAACCCGCTGGCGCTGGCGGGCGTGTTGGCGGTCGTGGTGCTGGGCGCGGCATTATTTTCCACCCTCTCGCTTATCATCGCGTGCCTGGTAAAGACCCGCGAACGTTTCATGGGGATAGGCCAGGTGTTGACGATGCCCCTGTTCTTCGCCAGCAACGCGATTTACCCCATCTCCATTATGCCCGGGTGGCTGAAGGTTGTCTCGCACGTCAACCCGCTTACTTACGAGGTGGACGCTTTGCGGGCGTTGATGTTGGCCCGGGGGACCAGCGTCTACGGCGTGGGATTGGATATGGGCATCCTGGCGGGGGCCACGACCGTGCTCGTCGTTATTGCCGGCCAGTTGTACCCGCGGGTCGCGGTTTAGAACGGCGTCGAATCGTTTTCCGAAATCGCATCGGACCGAGGAATAAATAAGATATGGCGACTTATCGTGAAGCGGGCGTCGACCAGGAAGGCGCGGACCAGTTCGTGGGCCGCATCAAACGCCTGACGCACGCCCTCGACGCCACCGGCGTCATCGGCGGCCTCGGCTTCTTCGCGGGGCTGATGGACATCTCGGGGCTCGGCTACCGGGAGCCGGTCCTCGCCGCCGGCACCGACGGCGTCGGCTCCAAGCTCGAGGTCGCCTTCGCCCTCGGCAAGCACCACACCATCGGCATCGACCTGGTCGCGATGTGCGTCAACGACGTCGTGTGCTGCGGCGCGCGGCCGCTGTTCTTCCTCGACTACCTCGCCCTCGGCCAGCTCGACATGGACCAGGGCGAAGCCGTCATCGGCGGCATCGTCGAGGGGTGCCGCCAGGCCGGGTGCGTCCTGCTGGGCGGCGAGACGGCGCAGCTGCCGACGTTCTACCGCCGGGGGCGCTACGACCTCGCGGGCTTCGCCGTCGGCATCGTGGAGCGGGCGAAGATTATAGACGGCGCGCGCGTCCAGGCCGGCGACGCCGTCCTCGGCCTGCCGTCCTCCGGCGCCCATTCCAACGGCTACACCCTTATCCGCAAGCTGGTCATCAAACAGGGGCTGGATTACGGCGAGAATTTCGACGGCCCGCGGACGCTGGGCGAGGAGCTCCTGACGCCCACGCGCATCTACGTTCCCCAGGTGCTGGGCCTCGTGGCCGCCGGCGTGGACGTCCGGGCCGTGGCCCATATCACCGGCGGCGGCGTCCCCGGCAACTTCGGCCGCGTCCTCCCGCCCGGCGTGGGGGCGCGCGTTCGCCGCGGCTCCTGGCCGGAGCCCAAGATATTCGGCAGTCTCGCGCAGTGGGGCGGCATCGCCGACGCCGAGATGTTCGACGTCTTCAACATGGGCCTGGGGATGCTGCTGGTCGTTCCGGCGGCCGAAGCCGCGCGAGCCCTCGACGTCCTGGGCGAAGGTTGGGTAGTGGGGGAGTGCGTCGCCGGAAAGGGCGTCGCGGTCGTCTGACCCCGGCGCGGCCGCGGCCCCGCCGTCCGCTATGGCGTCGACCCGAAAAATAATACCCGCGGCGTTGTTCGTCCTCTTCTGGGGGCTTTACGTCTTCCTGGGAATAGCGCTGGGCAAAACGACGGCCTACCATTACAACGACGCCCTGTTCGGCGCGGACCTGGAGCGGGTATTGGGGGATATGACGGCCATAGCGGGCGACCACTCCCGGACGGCCATCCATCCTCTTTTCATGTTGATGGCTAACCCGGCGGGCGTGGTGCTCGCGGCCACGACCGGCTCGCGCGTCGCGGGGGCCGTAATATGGAACGGGGCGGCGGGCGCCTTATGTGTTGCCCTCGGCTTCGCCTTTCTCTCGCGCGCGGGGATGGACGCGTGGCGGGCGGCGGCGTGGGCGGCGCTCCTCGGCTTTTCGGCCACCCACCTATTTTTCGGCGCCGTGCCGGAAACTTGGATTTTCGCGGGCCTGGGCGTGATACTATTGGCTACGTGCGCCCAACGCTGGCCCGCCGATTGGCGGCGTTTCGTGCCCGCCGGCGTGTTCGCCCTGGGGGCGGTGACGCCCAACGGCGCCGCGGCGCTTATCGCGTACGCGGCGGGGGCGGCTCGGGGGAGCCGCCCGGGCCGGGCGGTCGGCAAGGTGGCGGCTTACGCCGCCGCGGTCGTAGGCGGCGCCGCGGGCTTGAGTTTGGTCCAGAAGCTGATCTGGCCGACGTCGTACTTGTTCTTTATTCCCTCCGCCTGGCGGGACGACGTTACGTGGTATTTGGGGCGCCTCTTGCACGCCGGGGAGACGGCGGCGCGCGCGGCCCGGCTGGCGGGGTACTTCTTTTTATACGACGTCGTGGCGCCGCGGCTCGCGGTGGCGCCGGGTCCGAGCCATAAAGTATGCGTCCCCGACGTCCCGTACGTGACGTTCAACCTCGGCGCCTTCCGCCCGGCGGGGATAGCCGCGGCCGCGTTGTGGCTGGTTTTGCTCGGGGCCGGCGTTTTCGGGTGGACGCGGCGCCGCGGCGAACGGCAACCGGCCGCGACGGCGTTATGGCTCCTGTTAGTTTTCAACGCCGTCCTGTTGATGCTCTACGGCAGCAACGAACTCTTCCTTTACGGGGCGAACACCGTCTTTATCGTGTGGGCGCTCGCGGCGCTGGGCGCTCAAGGGTATTACGCCGCCGCACGGCCCCTCGTCCGCTGGCTGCATACCGGCGTGTTGTGCGCGTGCCTGGTTTTGGTCGCGATTAATAACCTGGCCTTTTTCCTGGAACTCGTGAAGCTATACCGGGAGAATCTCATACCGTTGCCGTGGTAAACGGTTTATTATGGACCTCCCAAAGGATATCGCGATTCTCCTGGCCCGTTTCGGCATCGCCGAGCCGCCGCCGGTCCACCTGCGCGCCCGCAAGGGATGGGACGAATACTTCCTCGGGATCGCGGCCCTCGTGGCCGAGCGCGCGACGTGCCTCAGCCGCAACGTCGGCGCGGTCCTCGTGCGCGACCGGCGCATCCTGGCCACGGGCTATAACGGCGCGCCGGCGGGCTTGCCCCATTGCCCCTTCTGCGTCCGCAAGGTGATAACCGTGCCCTCGGGCGAGCGTCACGAGCTGTGTCGGGGCCTCCACGCCGAACAGAACTGCCTTATCCAGTGCGCCCGCAACGGCGTCTCGAGCGACGGCGCCACCATCTACGTCTTCGGCGGGACGCCGTGCGTCATCTGCGCCAAGATGCTCATCAACGCCGGCGTGGAGCGCGTCGTGGCCACGGAGAAGTACCCGGATGAGTTGGGGCTGGCCTTCCTCGAGGAAGCCGGCGTCGACGTCAAGATAACCGGAGGTTCATAGCATGAAGGCCAAAGCGGCCCTGATCGCGGTGTTCGACAAAGCCGGCTGCGAGGACCTCGCCCGGGGGCTCGTGGCCCTGGGTTACGACGTCATCAGCACCGGCGGGACGGCCAAGCTGCTGGTCAAGGCCAAGGTCCCGGTGGTGGAAGTCGCGCGGCTTACGGGCTTCCCGGAAATATTGGACGGACGCGTCAAGACGCTGCACCCCAAGGTCTTCGGCGGCATCCTGGCCCGCCCCACGGCTGGCCACCGCCGCGAGCTCGCCCGCCACAAGATACGCGAAATAGAGCTCGTGGTCGTGAACCTTTACCCCTTCGAGGAGACGGCCGCCCGCCGCGGCGTCAAGGAAGCCGCCGTCGTCGAGGACATAGATATCGGCGGCGTGGCCCTCCTGCGCGCCGCGGCCAAGAACTTCGAACGGGTCGCCGTCCTCTCGTCGCCGGACCAATACGCGGACGCCCTCCGCCGACTCGCGGCGAAGAAGAACGACCTCCCGTGGCGGCGGCGCCTGGCGCGGGAGGCCTTCGCCGCCACGGCGCGGTACGACGCCGCCATCGCCGGCTACTTCGGCGGCCAAAAGGCGCGGCGCGCGGCCTTCCCCGCCGACCTCTTCCTGAGCTACCGCCGGGCCCTCGCCCTGCACTACGGCGAGAACCCGCACCAGAAGGCGGCGTACTACGCGGCCGCGCCGGCGTTCGAACAGCTCGCGGGGCCGCCCCCGTCCTACAACAACTTCCTGGACCTCGCCGCGGCGGTGGCCCTCGTCGCCGAGTTCGACCGGCCGGCGTGCGTCGTTCTGAAGCACAACAGCCCGTGCGGCGTGGCCGCGGCGCCGGCGCTGGCCGACGCGTTCCGCAAGGCGTGGCGCGCCGACGCGATGTCGGCCTACGGCGGCATCGTGGCGTTCAACCGCCCCGTGGACCGGGCCTGCGCCGAGGCGATGATGGAGAAGGGGACGTTCTTCCACATCTGCGCGGCGCCCCGCTTCAAACGGGGCGTCGTGGAGTACCTGCGCGGCGCCAAATCGTGGACCGACCGGCTGCGCGTGTTCGCGACGCCGGCCTCCCGCGGCGGCGCCGGGCTGGAATACCGCACCGTCCTCGGCGGCGTATTGGCGCAGGAAGCCGACGCCCGCCCCGCGCGCCGCGACCGGTGGCGCCAGGTGGCGGGGCCCGCCGTGGGCGCGGACGTAATGGAGGAGCTCAAATTCGCGTGGGCGGTGGCCAAGCACGCCCGCTCCAACGCCATCGTGGTCGCGAAGGACATGGTCACGCTGGCCATCGGCGCGGGGGCCGTGAACCGGCTGTGGCCGGCCGAAGACGCGGTCCGGCGCGCGGGAGAAGCCGCCCGCGGCGCGGTGGCCGCTTCGGACGGCTTTTTCCCCAAGGCCGACGCGCTGGAGGCGCTGTGCCGCGCCGGCGTCAAGGCGGTCGTACAACCCGCGGGCTCCAAGGCCGACGACCTGGCCGTGGAAAACGCGGCCAGATACGGCGTCGCGCTGTTCTTCGCGGAGCGCCGCCACTTCCGGCACTGAACGCTTAACTCTCGCCCGCTGGGAAACGGACGAATATGGCGACTAAAACCCGTACCGGCAGCAAAAAGAAAAAAGTCCTCGTCGTCGGCGGCGGCGGCCGCGAGCACGCCCTGGTTTGGGCGCTCAAGAAGTCGCCGCGCGTGGGCAAGATATACGTCGCTCCCGGCAACGCCGGGACCGCCGCCGACGCGGAAAACATCCCCCTGCGCGGCGACGAGGTCGAGGCCCTCCTCAAGTTCGTACGGGCCGAGGCGATAGACCTTACCGTCGTCGGCCCCGAGGCGCCGCTCGCGGCCGGCATCGGCGACCGGTTCCGCAGCGCCAAGCAGCCCATCTTCGCCCCGACCAAACAAGCCGCGCGCCTCGAGACCTCGAAAGTATTCGCCAAGGAATTACTGTGGCGGGCCGGCATCCCCACGGCCCCCGCCGAAATCTTCGACAGCGTGGAGGCGGCGAGGCGCTATATAGACATCAGCGGCGCCCCGTGCGTCATCAAGGCCGACGGCCTCACCGCCGGCAAGGGCGTCACCGTGGCCATGACCGAGGAAGAGGCCTACGACGCCATCGAGGACATGATGGTGGCCAAAAGCTACGGCCAGGCCGGCGAGCGCATCCTCATCGAGGACTACATCAGCGGCGAGGAGGCCTCCATCCTGGCCCTGACCGACGGCCGCCAGGTGGCCGTGATGATTCCGGCGCAGGACCACAAGCGCCTGCGCGAGGGGGAAGAGGGGCCCAATACCGGCGGCATGGGCGCATACGCGCCCGCGCCGGTGATTGACGCCAAGATGCTGCTTTCGATCCAGGAGCGGATAATAGAACCCGTGCTCGCGGCCCTCGCGGCCGGCGGTACGCTCTACCAGGGCGTCCTCTACGTCGGGTTGATGATGGATTTCGAGGGGCCGAAAGTCCTGGAGTTCAACGCTCGCTTCGGCGACCCCGAGGCCCAGGCCGTCTTGCCGTTGCTGGACGACGACCTCTTCGAGCTGTGCGCCGCCACGGCCGCCGGCAAACTCGGGACGACGCGTTTGGGTTGGCGGGCCGGCGCCGCGGTTTCGGTGGTCGCCGCCTCGAAAGGCTACCCCGGCGAATACGAAACGGGAAAGATAATCAAGGGATTGGACAAGGTCAGGGCGATGGACGGCGTCTACGTCTTCCACGCCGGGACGGCCATGGAAAAGGGCAAGGTCGTCACGGCGGGCGGGCGCGTCCTCGCGGTCACGGCCGTGGGGATGGCGGTCCCGGACGGCGTCAAGCGCGCGTACGAAGCCCTGGGGCAAATCCATTTCGCCGGGATACAATACCGGCGTGATATAGGCCATAAAGCGCTCGCGCGCAGCAGGGAGTAGCGGGATGTCGCCACCACCGGCCGTGGGTATCCTCGTAGGCAGCAAATCCGACCTCGACGTCATGGCCGCGACGACGGCGACGCTCGATGAGCTGGGCGTCGCGTACGAGCTCCAGGTGGCCTCCGCCCACCGTCAACCGGAGCTGGTCGGGGAATACGCGCGCGGGGCGGCCGCCCGCGGCCTCCAGGTCATCATCTGCGGCGCGGGGTTGGCGGCCCACCTCGCGGGCGCGGTGGCGGCCGCCACCGACCTTCCGGTTATCGGCGTCCCGCTGGCCGGCGGCGTCGGCAACGGCCTGGACGCGCTCCTTTCCACCGTCCAGATGCCGAGCGGGATTCCGGTGGCGACGGTGGCGGTGGGGAAGCCGGGAGCCGTGAACGCGGCGGTGCTCGCGGCCCGTATAATCGCCCTGGCCGACGCGGAGGTTCGCTCGCGACTCGCGGCCTACCGCCGGCGTTGGGCGGAAGCGAAGCCGGCGGGCGAGGGCCCGCGGGGATAACGGCATGGCGGAGGTCCTGTCCTTGCGGGAGCTCGGCGCGAAGCGGGTCGCCGCCTGCGCCGCGGCCGCGCTGAACGAAGGCGAGCTCGTAATACTGCCCACGGACACGGTCTACGGCATTACCGCCGCGGTTTTCCGGCCGGCGGCGGTGGCCCGGGTATTGGGCGGCGAGACAGCGTCGGTGTGGCCGGAGCCGGCGGCGGCGTTATACGCCGCGAAGAAACGGGACGCCGATCAACCGTCGTTGATTCTGGCGCGGTCGTGGGCGGACGCCGCGCGGCTCTGCGCCGCTGGGATAAGCGGCGTGGCGGCGTTTTGCAAAGACGCGACCTCGCCCGTAACGGTGGTCGTCGCCGGCGCGGCGTGGCTGGGCGGCCCGCCCGCGCGCAACGCCAAGGGCGGCGTCGCCGTTCGCGTCCCCAAAGCCGGGTTTATAACCCGCGTACTCGAGGATTGCGTGTTCCTATTTTCGGTAAGCGCCAACGACGCCGGCCGCAAGGAACCGCGGCGGCTGGGGGACGTGCCCGGGAATATCTTAAGGGACGCGGCGTTGGCGGTGGACGGCGGCGTTACGCCGGCCCTCGTCCCTTCCTTCATCTTCGACTTCACCGTCTCGCCGCCCGCGGTGGTGCGCGGCGGCGCCGCGGCGGCGCGGCTCCTCGCGCGCTATAAGCCATGAACGAAATGCCCGACATCTTCGAGTTGGTCGCCCGGCCGCGGGCCGGGGCGCTTTTCGTCTTCGCCGGCCCCTCGGGCGCCGGCAAGACCACGCTTTGCCGGCAATTGGCGGCGGCGGCCCCCGGCCTCGCGTTCTCGGTCTCGCACACCACGCGCGCGCCGCGCGACGGCGAAGCCGACGGCCGCGACTATTACTTCGTCGCCGACGAGGTCTTCGGCCGCATGGTTGCGGCGGGCGAGTTCGCGGAACACGCCGTCGTCCACGGCCGGCGCTACGGGACCTCGCGCGCGGAGCTGGACCACCTTTCGGCCGCGGGCGCCGACGTCCTGTTGGACATCGACGTCCAGGGCGCCGCGCAGATTCGCGCGCGCTACCCGGCGGCGGTGGCGGCCTTCGTCCTGCCGCCTTCCATGGATGAGCTGCGGGCGCGGCTCTTGCGCCGGGGCCAGAACGACGCGGCGGACATCGAACGGCGGATGGCGCAGGCGGAAGTGGAACTCGCGGAGGCGCCGACTTTTGACTACTTCGTGGTAAACGGCGACCTGGCGGCGGCGGTGGCGGCGGCCCGCGCCATCGTCCTGGCCGAGCGGCAGCGGCTGCCGGGGAGGAGAAAACGGTGAAAATCATCCTGGGCGTATCGGCGAGCGTCGCCATCTACAAGGCGGCCGAGATTTGCCGCTTCCTCGAGAAGGAGGGGGCCGACGTCACCGTCGTCATGACGCCGAACGCGACGCGCCTCGTGGACCCGCGGCTTTTCGACGCGGTAACTAGCCGCCATACGATAACCGACCTCTTCGACCGCGACCAAACCTTTGCCCACCTCGCGGTCGCGCGGGAGGCGCGCGCCTTCGCCGTGGCGCCCGCTACCGCCAACGTCCTCGGCAAGCTCGCGGCGGGCTTGGCCGACGACGCCCTTACGACCGTCGCGCTGACGGTGAGCTGTCCGCGTCTGGTGGCCCCCGCCATGAACCCCGCCATGTGGGACAAGGCCGAGGTCCAGAAGAACGTCGCGGCGCTCCGCGGCGCCGGCTACACGGTTATCCCGCCTGAGGTCGGCCTCGTCGCCTGCGGCGATACGGGCGTCGGCCGGCTCGCGGCGCCCGCCGTAATTGTCGAGGAAATCCTGTGCGCGGCCGCCGAAAAGGGCCCGTTGGCGGGGAAGCGAGTGGTAGTCACCGCCGGCCCAACGCGGGAGCCCTTCGACGCCGTGCGCGTCCTCACGAACCCCTCCAGCGGCCTTATGGGGCACGAGATAGCCCGTAGGGCCGCCCGGCGGGGTGCTACGGTTACCCTTATAACCGGCGCGCGACCCGCGCCCGCCTACGGTGCGGGCGTCGCCGTCGTACCCGTAGATACCGCGGCGGGGATGCTCGAGGCGACGCGGGAGGCCTTCCGCGACGCCGACGCCCTTATTATGGCCGCGGCCGTCTCGGACTACGCGCCGGCGCGCGTTTCAGCGGGCAAACTTAAGAAAAATGAGGCCGAACTTAAAGTGAATCTCGTACCGACGACCGATATCATCGCCGAACTCGCTAAGAATAAAGGCCGTAAGGTCGTCGTCGGTTTCGCGGCCGAAGTTGATAATATGATAGAACACGGTAAGGCTAAATTATTGAATAAACAGTGTAATATCGTCGTCGCCAATATTATAGGACGTACGGATGTAGGCTTCGGCGCCGATTGCGCCGAGGCGGCGATTATAACCGCCGGCGGGGTGCGCGAGCTCGGCCGGATAGCCAAAACGGCGCTGGCGGACGCCGTCCTCGACGAACTCGGCGAAAGGTTGGCCGGTTAAATGGACCGCCGCGCCGCGGCCAGGATATTGGCGGAAAACCTCAGGGCCTTGGGCGTCCGGGAGCTTTTCCTGGAGGGCGGGGCGGCGCCGCTCATCGCCCACGTCAAAGGCGAACCGGCGGAAGAGGCGGGCCCCTCGGACCAGTCTCGCGAGGGGATTCTGCGGTACGAAGGAACGCTGGTGGCCAAATGTAAGAAGTGCTCCCTATCGGCGGGCCGTACGCACGCCGTATATGGCGATGGGAATCCTTTCGCGGAGATCGTCTTCGTGGGGGAGGCGCCAGGCGCCGAAGAAGATAAACAGGGCCTCCCGTTCGTCGGACGGGCCGGATTGCTGCTTAATAGATTGCTTGAACAGGTCGGCTTAAGGCGCTCTGAAGTTTATATTTGCAATGTCATTAAATGCCGGCCGCCCGAAAATAGAGACCCACTTCCGGAAGAAATCACGGCATGTAGACCATATCTTGATAAACAACTTGCGATGATAAAGCCTAAGGTCTTATGTTGTTTGGGGTTATATGCTGCGCAGGCGATATTGAATTCCAAAGACTCCATGGCCCGCCTGAGGAGCGGCCATCATCGCATCGGCGAGACGGCGGTCGTACCGACGTACCACACCGCCGCGGCTTTGCGTTTTCCGGCCTTCAAGCAGTCTATTTACGATGACCTCTGCCGCGTACGGGACCTCGCGTACGGCTAACGCCGGGGCGGGCCCGTCCGCGCCCGTGTCGCGCCGTGAAAGCCGGGTCGCCTTAGCAGCCGGCCTCGGGCTGGCCTTTTTTTATTTCATTTTACGCTCTCGAAACCACCCGGTGGACGCGGTCCTCTATGCCCTCGCGGTCGAGGTGCGCGACGCGTACCCCTTCTTCCACTGGCACCACCTACTCTACGTCCCCTTAAATTGGCTCTTTTTCGCGGCGGCGCGCCTTCTTCTGGGCTACGCCGGCGACGCGTTTACGCCCATGGCGGCCGTTTCGGCGGCGTTCGGCGGCGGCGCCGCGACCCTTTTCTACTTGGCGTTACGTCGCATCGGCGCCGCCCGGCCCGCGGCGGCCGTAGCGACGGCGGCGGCTGCCCTTTCCGCCGGCTGGTGGTATTTCGCCGGCGAGGCGGAGGTCCTGGCGGGTATCTCGTTTTTCCTGGCCGGGGCGCTGTGGCTCCTGGCGGCTACGTCCTACGGGTGGGGGAGGGCGGCCCTGGTGGGATGCTGGCTCGGCGTCGGGACCCTCTTCCACCAGACGGTGTTCCTCTTCGTCCCGCTGGCCGCGTTAATGTTTCTGTGGAAGGTCCGGAAGCCGTTTCGCGTTATCTTCTTCCTGGCGGTTTACGCCGCGGTAGTAGTCCCGGCGTACGTATTGATTCCCCGCCTTTATTACGGCGTATCCGGGGCGGGCGGCTGGTTCGAATGGGTGACGTATTACGCCCGGTGGGGTGATTGGGCGCACTTCTCGGGGATGCGTTTCGCCCGGGCGCTCCCGTCGCTGCTCGCGGCCGTCGCCGCGGGCCCCGACCCCTACGACGTGGGACGCCGCCTTTCGGCGGGGACGCTCGCCAGTCGTTACGGGCCCGCCGTTTTCTTCCTGGGCGCGGCGCTCGCGGCGGTCGTCGCCGGCGGCCGGCGGCTGTGGCGCGAGCGGCGGCCCTGGCTCGTCCTCGCCGCGGCCTGGTTTGTCCTGTACCAGGTTTTCTTCTCGTGGTGGGAGCCCGAAAACGTGGAGTGGTGGATCGCTACCACCATGCCGGTCTGGTTGCTCGTCGGCCTGGCGTTGCCGCGCCGGCGATGGTTGTCGGGCGCGGCTGCGGTCGGCGTCCTGGCGTTGGCGACGCTCAATTTTATTCGGTTGATATACCCGGCGACCGTCGCGGGCCGCAACGACGCCGAGGCCGCGGCGCGCGCCATGGTCGCGGCGTCGCGCCGCGGCGACGTCATCCTGATCTCGCACGTGGACACGTGGGCTTGGACGGACTACGTCTCCCGCCATACCCTAACGTTGATGCTGCCTTTCAACAACCCCGACGTCGCGGCGCTGCGCAACGTCGAGGCGGCGGCCCGCGACGGCTTTCGGGACTTCAGCGGCCGCCGACGCGACGTGTATTTTACCGACTACGAATGGGACGAGCCGGCGCTAGCGGCCAGCCCGCTCCAGCGCGACTACGAGGCGACGTTCTTTCGGATGATACGGCCCGCCGCACCCGTGGCGTTGATAAGGTTCCCCGGGCGCCAGGCGCCCTTCGTCCGCTTCTCGGGCTACGACGAGACCCTCGCCGACGTGGGCGTCTACCACCCTGCGGGTGCGCCGTCGAGCGGCGAAGACGTGATTTTAAGCGGGACCGGCGACACGGCTTCTTTCAAAGTCGACCTCCCGTCGGACGGCACGTGGACGTTCGCCGTCCAGGCTTACGGCCGGCGCGCGGGGGGCGAGTGGCCGACGATGAAAGTGCGGCTGGATGGTTGGGATGCCGGGACCGTTTCGGTGGATGCGGGTTGGCGTCGCTTCTACGAGTTAAAAGCGAACCTGAAAGCCGGGGTCCACGACCTGGACGCCGTTTTTACGAACGACTTCTACGATAAAGATTCGGAACAAAACCGCGACCTGTGGGTGTGCCGCCTCGTCGTCTACCGCCGGATTTAACGACGGCCGACGCCGCGGATAAAAGGTTCGACCGAACGGACGATAATGGATTTACGTAAAGCCGACGCTAAAGCGAATTCCGCCACCCTTCCGCGGGCGGACCGGCTGGTCACCTGGGGCGCCGGCGCGGCCCTGGCCGTATTCTATTTCGCCCTCCGGACGCAGAACCACTCCTTCGACTCCGTGACCTACGCATTGGGCGCGGACGTCAAGGACGCCACGGCCTTTTTCCACCAGAACCATCTCTTCTTCACGCCCCTTACCTGGCTCCTGATGTCGGCGCTTAAAGCGCTGGGGTATAAAGGTTTGGCGTTTGGGCCGCTGGCGGCCCTGTCGGCTTTGCTCACGGGGGGAGCGGCGGCGTTTTTCTATCTCGCGCTGCGGCGCCTGGCCGCGCCCCGGGCGGCGGCGCTCATCGCGCTGGGGGCCGCGGCGTTTTCCGCGGCCTGGTGGAGCTGCGCCGCGGAGACCGAGATCCTGGCGCTGGTTTCGTTCTTCGTTTTATCCGCGGTTTGGTTTCTGGCGGTCCCCCGGGTGGGATGGGGAAGGTTGGCGGCGGTGGCGGCGTGGCTGGGCGCCGGGACGCTCATCCACCAGACGCTCGTCCTTTTCGTCCCCGTGGCGGCCGTCCTGGTGGGTTGGCCGCGCGGCGGCCGGGCCGCGCGCGTTGCGGCGTTCCTCGCGGTTTACGCGGCGGTCGTCGTGCCGGCGTATATCATCATCCCGGCCTGGTACTACGGCGTCCGTTCGCCGTCGGCCTGGTTCGGATGGATGTATTACTACGGCCGCGTGGGGTGCGGCATTTCGAGTTGGGCGCGCCTCGGCCGGGGCCTGGTCACGCTCCTGCGGTCGGTAGTCGCGACCGGGCCCAACCCCTTCCTCCCGGTGGAACAGGGGCCGCCGTGGAAACTGGGGACGCTTTATGGGCCGGCGGTCGTCGTGCTCGGCGGCGCGGCGGCGGCAGTAGCCGCGGCGGCGCGGCGGTTGTGGCGCGAACGGCGGCCCTGGTTGGTGGCGTGCGCCGGGTGGTTCCTCTTTTATCATCTCTTCTATTCCTGGTGGCAACCGGAGAACGCCGAGTGGTGGATCGCGACGACTATCCCGGTCTGGCTACTCGCCGGGCTCTCGATGCCGCGCGGCCGGTGGTTGAAGGTCGCGGCTGTCGCCGCGGTGTGCGGCGCCGCGGCGTTGAACTACGAACGCGCTATAAAGCCCGCGGCGAAACCGGGCGTGAACGAAGCTGAAGCCGCGGCGCGCGGCCTGTTGGCCGTGACGGCGCCGGGCGACGTCGTTCTTATCTCCGACGAGGGGGTGTGGCTCTGGACCGACACGCTGGGGCGCCACACCCGGCTGCTGCAGCGCTACGCTTTCCCGCCGCCGACGGACCCCACCGGCCCGGTCGTTCCGCCCCAAATCAATATGCAGAAGCTTGCGGCCGCCGGGTGGCCCGTGTATTTCACGGACTACGAGTGGGACAACGCCGGCCTGGCGGGACGGACGGACGCGGCGAGCTTCCGCGAGCGTATTTTCCGGATGATACGGGGGAGCGAGCCGGCGGCGGCCGTTCCTTTCCCGGGTTATCCCGCCGTGGTCTATCGCTTCCGTCGCGTCGCGTGGGACATATCGGACGTCGCCGTCTACGAGCCGCCCAACGGCGGGCCGGCGCTCCTGGGCATGCAAGAAGACCGCGTCACGTTCGACGTGGACGTCGCCGCCCCGGGGAGGTATCGGCTCTGTCTCGTGGCGCGCGGCCGGCCGGCCGAGGGGATATGGCCGGTTATGGCGGTGGCGGTGGACGGCGTTACGCGAGGCAGCGTCGCCGTGACGTCGGCGTGTTGGTGTTTCTACGAGATGGGGGTGAACCTGGACGCGGGCCGCCACGCCGTGACGGCGACCTTCAAGAACGACTATTGGAACGCCGTTACGGACGCCAACCGCGACTTGCTCGTAAACCGGCTCGTGTTATACCGGCGGCCGGCGAGCGGCGGGGCCGCGCCCGGGGGCGACCGCCCGTAGTCGGGGCGGCGGCCGGACGCCGTAACCTCGTGAAATAATAGCCGGTTATACGGCGCCCCGGGAGTCCCCGTCGCGGCGGCGGGGCGTTTTTATGTTATAATACCTGAATATCGGATTATCTTTAACCCCAACGGCTCCCGGCGTTCGACGCGCCTCATGTGGACCGCTACGGCTCCAGAACCAGCTCCGACGTCTATTCGGCCAAGGCCGTCGCCGTGCTTACGGCCGCGATTACGGTCGCGGCGGTCGCGGGGTTCTGGGCGACGTTTGACCTGTTCAAGGGGATTTACGCCAGCGTTTACCTGGCGGTCTGCGCGCTGTGGTACCTGCTGTTGCAGACGAAACTGCGCTGCGTAAATTGCCGGTATTTCGACCGCACGTGCGGCCGGGGGTTGGGCAGGATCGCGTCCCTGCTCTTCCGCGCCGACAGCGGGAGCGAGTTGTGGGGCGCGAGGTTGGCGCGCGTTTTCTGGCCGTATTGGTTTTTCGTCGTCCCGACTTTGGGAATAATATATATCCTGGTCTTCCATTTCACCTGGCTCGAGTTGATATACGGCGCCGTCTTCGGCGTCGCCGCCGTTTCCGCCTTTATCGTGGATTGGCGCGTGTGGCGTGGCCCGGACGGTTGCTACCGGCCGATGTCCCACCCCGACGTAGCGAGGTAGATGCCGGCATGGACAAACACCTGCGGAAACTGGAAGAAGTCGAAGGCCGCCTCGAGGAGTTGGGCGCGGCTCTCGAAAACGACGCCTTCGTTCAGTATTACCAGCACGCCGACGTCGATATGGCGGGGCACGAAAAGAAGATACGGGCGGCGCTCCTGGACCGCGGCGTCGCCGCGGCTTGCGACGCCATCCGGGAAGCCGACGTCGAGCCGACCGTTCGGCGCCGGGCCGAAATCGTTTCCCACCTCGTAACCGAAGCTCGGGCCGCCACGGACGAGATAATCGAGCTCAAGGAAGAGGTAACGCGCATCGTCATCACGACGCCCGGGCACCTGGACGGCGCGGACTTGCCGCGCCACCGCCGGACGGAGATACTTTTCAAGGATGACGACCGCGAGAAGCGGCGGCGCGCCTTCTTCGCGGAGGGCAAGCTTCGCGAAGAACTGCAAGACAAGGGGCGGCGGCTCCTCCGGCTCCGCAACGATGCCGCGCGAAATCTCGGCTTCGAAAGCTATCCCGCGCTTGCCCTCGCGGCCGAGGATTTGACGGTTCCGGAGCTGACGGCTATTTTCGACCGCTACGACCGGGAGACGACGCCGGCCTACGAACAGCTCGTAACCGAGGCCCGCGCTCGTTTCGGCCTGGGGCGGGTCGAGGCCTGGGACCTGAATTACGTCGGCCAGAAAATATTCTCGGCGCCCGACCACTACTTCCCCCGGGACCGGGGCGTGGAGACCCTCGCGGGCGTCGTCCGGGGCTTCGGCCGCGAGCTGGACGAACTCGGCATACCGATTTACGCCGACGCGGACATTCCTTACGCCGGCCTGTGCTTCGCGGTGCGCGTTCCCGACGACATCCGCATCCTGTTGAACTTGAAAGACGGCATGGCGGAATGCAGCGTGCTGTATCATGAGTTCGGCCACGCCGCGCACCGCAAGTTCTGCCGCGTCGCGCCTTATTCGCTTAAGGTCGGCGACGCGGGCTTCTTCGCGGAAGCCATGGCCGACGTCTGGGGTTGCCTTATCTTCCGCCCGGCCTGGCTGCGGAAATACGCGATGATGCCCGAAGATGAAATCGAGGCCGTGCGCGCCGGCGCCGAAATGGAATACGCCTCGCGCATCCGCCGTTTCATGGCGCACCAGCTTTACGAGATCGACGCCTACCTCGACCCCGACGGCGACCTGGACGCGAGTTTGGACCGCCACACCGAGCGTTTCCTGGGCCACCGCTACGACGACGCCGGCATGTGGGCCCAGAACTACTTCCCGTTCCTGTATCCGATGTACTCCAAGAACTACATGCTGGCGCGCGTTATCCAGCGTCTGGTCCACCGTTACCTGGAAGGACAGGTGGGCGAGCTGCTGGATACGCCGCGGACGCTGGAGCTGTTGATTGACCATTTCTACGCCGACGGCGCGACGACGCCGTGGAAGGCGAAGTTGAGCGCCATCGGCGCGGCGTTGTAGGCGTCTATGGAACCCTCGGCCACGAGAGAGATAAATATCGGCGGCGTGACGGTGGGCGGCGGCCGCTTCGCCGTCATCGGCGGCCCCTGCGTAATCGAGAACGCCGCATTGGCGGTCGCTACAGCCCGCGAGGGCGCTCGCGTTTGCCGCGAGCTCGGCATCCCGTATATTTACAAGTCGTCGTACCTAAAAGACAACCGCTCGAGCCACGAATTCTACCAGGGGCCGGGGTTGGAGGAAGGGCTCGCGGTCCTGGCGCGGGTCAAGGCCGAGGCCGGCGTCCCGGTCCTCTCGGACGTCCATACCCCCGCCGAGGCCGCGCCGGCGGCCCGGGTCCTGGACTGCCTCCAGCTCCCGGCCTACCTCTCCAAGCAGACGCAGCTCACGCTCGCCCTCGCGGCTACCGGCAAACCCGTTAACGTCAAGAAGGGGCAATTCCTCAAGCCGGAGCAGGTCGCGGTCCCCATCGGGAAGATCGAGTCGACGGGAAACCGCCAGATCACGCTCACGGAGCGGGGCACGGTCTTCGGGTACGGCGACATCGTCTTCGACCCGCGGTCGCTCGTGACGCTGCGGCGTTTCGGCTACCCCGTTTTTTTCGACGTCACGCACGTCGTGCGGCTGCCGGGGGCCACGAGCGACGACCCCGCCGGCGGCCTGCGCGACCTTATCTTCCCGCTGGCGCGCGCGGCCGTGGCCGCGGGCGTGGACGGCCTGTTCGTGGAATTCCACCCCGACCCGCCGGCCGCGTTGTGCGACGCCGCCAGCATGCTGCCCATGGACCGGCTTAAAGAGCTCCTGACGCAATGCCTCGAAATCCACGAACGGGTGCGGCGGTGGCCCGCGCGATGAGCTCGCCCGCGCGCGACGAGATACTCGGGGAGGCGCGGCGGGTCGTCGCCATCGAGGCCGAGGCGGTGGCGGCGCTCGCGTCCCAGCTCGACGAGGGCTTCCTCGGCGCGGCCGAGGCCATCCTCGCGGGCCGGGGCCGCGTCATCCTGCTGGGGATAGGGAAGTCCGGGATTATCGCCCAGAAGATAGCGGCCACCTTTTCTTCGACCGGGACGCCCGCGTATTTCATGCACCCGGCGGAGGGGATGCACGGCGACCTGGGGATGCTGCGCGCCGGCGACGTCGCGATCGCCGTATCCTACAGCGGCGAGACGCCCGAGATCCTTTGCCTGGTCCCGGCGGTCAAGCGCATGGGCGTCACGCTGGTGGCGTTGACGGGGAACGCCGCGTCCTCGCTGGCGCGCGAGGCGGCGTACGTCGTCCGCGCGGGCGTGAGCCGCGAGGCGTGCCCCCTGGGCTTGGTCCCCACCGCCAGCACGACCGCGACGCTGGTGATGGGGGACGCGCTCGCGGTGTGCGTTATGAAACGGCGGGGCTTCCGGGAGGAGGACTTCGCGGCGGTGCACCCCGGCGGGACGCTGGGGCGGCGCCTGTTGGCCGCGGTCGCCGACGTCAGCCACGGCGGCGCGGAGGTCCCCGCGGTCCCGGCCGACGCCACGCTCGCGGCGGCCGTGGCGGAGATCGACGCCAAGAAGTTCGGCGTCACCGCCGTTGTGGACGAACGGGGGCGGCTGGTCGGCGTTATCACCGACGGCGACGTGCGCCGGGCCTACGCCCGGGGCCCGCTGCCGCTCGAGACCACGGCCGCCGAGGTCATGTCGCGGCAACCGAAAACCATCGCCGGCGACGCCACGGCGGCGCAGGCCCTTCACCTGATGGAGACATACCAGATTACCACGCTCTTCGTCGTGGACGCGGCCGGCCGGCCCGCGGCGGTCGTCCACATCCACGACATCCTCGGCCGAGGCGCCGCCACGGGGGGAGTGGAATGACGGCCTTGCGCCGCGCCGCCGCCGCGTCAATCGCGGCGCTGGTCCTCATTGCCGCCGGCTGCCGGCAAGAGGAGGAGATGGAGCCCGCCCCCAAGAACCTGCCGACGCAGGTTATAACCAACTTCACGCTGACGGAGACGGCCGGCGCCGACGTCTCGTGGAAGCTGGACGCCAAGCGCGCGGATATCTACGAAGACGCGAACGAGGCCAAGGTCTTCGACATCCGCGTGGACTTCTACGAGGCCGGCGTTTACGCCTCCACCCTTACGGCCCGCGAGGGCCGCATCGACCTCCTGCGGCACGATATGACGGCGCGCGGGAACGTGGTCCTGGTTTCCCGCAAGGACGGCGCGGTCCTCAAGACCGAGGAATTGAACTGGGACCCCGACGCCAACCGAATATTTTCCGAGGCCTACTGCACGCTGGAGCGCGGTCCGAGCATCATGCGGGGCCAGGGCTTTACCGCCACCCCCGGCCTGGATTCGTTCTCCACGCACCAGCTGAACGCCGATATCCGCGAGAAAGACCTCCAGGGGTTGGACACGGGCCGCGAGAACGGAACCGCCGGCGCGCCGCCGGCCGGGAAGAAGCCGGCCCCCGCGGCGCCGGGAAAGAAAAACAAGAAGCCATGAAGTGCCCGTATTGCGGCAACGCCGAAGATAAAGTCGTGGACTCCCGGTCGGTGGACGAGGAGCGCGTCATCCGCCGGCGGCGGGAGTGCCGTACCTGCGGCCGCCGTTTCACGACGTATGAGCGGCTGGAAGAAGTCCCCATGCTCGTGGTCAAGAAAGACGGAACGCGCGAGCCCTACAACCGCGAGAAGATAATCCGAGGCGTCATCACCGCCTGCGAGAAACGGCCCGTTTCCCACGACGCCATCCAGGCCATGGTCTCGAAGATCGAGCGGGACCTCGGCGCCGAGTTCGAGGGGGAAATCCCGAGCCGGGCGATAGGGGAGCGGGTGATGGCCGCGCTCCGGGAGCTGGACGAAGTGGCCTATATCCGCTTCGCGTCCGTTTACCGGTCGTTCCGCGACGTCGGGGAGTTCATGACCGAGCTGCACAAACTTATGAACGTGGGCGACGAGATGGCCGCGCCCGCGGCCAAACCCCTTGCGGAGAAAGCCGAAGAAGATGCCTGAATTGAGACGCGACCCCGTCGTGGGGCGGTGGGTAATCATCGCCGTCGAGCGCGCCAAGCGCCCCCAGGATTTCCCGCCCATCGAAAACACGAACGTCACGGACGAGGGCGTCCGGACGTGCCCGTTTTGCGACGGCCGCGAAGCCAAGACGCCTCCGGAGATATTGGCGTACCGCCCGGACGGCGGGCCCAATACGCCCGGGTGGACCGTCCGGGTCGTGCCCAACAAGTATCCGGCGTTGATGATAGAAGGGGAGCTGGAGCGCCAGGGCGAAGGAATCTACGACCGCATGAACGGCATCGGCGCCCACGAGGTCATCGTGGAAACGCCCGACCACGAGGCCACGCTAGCGACGATGCCGCTTTCGCAGATCCAGGAATTCCTGCGGGCCTGCGTCACGCGCATGAACGACCTGGAAAAAGACAAGCGCTTCAAGTATATCCAGGTGTTCAAGAACGTGGGGGAGGCCGCGGGGGCGAGCCTGGAGCACCCCCACAGCCAGCTCATCGCGACGCCCGTGGTGCCGAAACGCGTGGCGGAGGAGTTGGAAGGCGCGATGGCGTACTTCAAATACAAGGAACGCTGCGTATTCTGCGACATCCTGCGGCAGGAGTCCCGGGAGGGGGCGCGGATTATTTTCGCCGACGACCTGTTCGTGACCTTCGTGCCCTACGCGCCGCGGTTCCCGTTCGAGGTTTACATTATGCCGCGGCGTCACGCGTCGGCGTTCAATGAAGCCGCGCCGGAGGAACTCGGGCGCTTCGCCTTCCACCTGAACCTGGTTATCGCCAAGATCAACAAACTCCTGCAGACGCCGCCGTACAACTTCATGCTGCACACGGCGCCCTGCGGCCAGCACGACCTGGAACACTACCATTGGCATCTCGAGATCATCCCCAAGCTTTCCAAGGTCGCGGGCTTCGAGTGGGGCACCGGCCTCTACATCAACCCTACCGTCCCCGAACACAGCGCCCTGGACCTGCGCAACGGCGACCCCCAGATGTAAGGTCGAAGGAGACCCCTAGTGGCGGCGAAGACCAAAGTCGTAATCGTAATATCGGAAGCCGTGCCGTTCGCCAAAACCGGCGGCCTGGCCGACGTCGGCGGCTCCCTGCCCAAAGCGCTCGCGAAAGTGGGCGCCGACGTTACGCTCATCATGCCGTATTACAAGGACGTGGCGAACGGCGGGTTCGGCGAAAAACGCGTCGGTAAAATGGCCGTGACCGTGGGCGCTAACACCGTCCACGTCCAGGTGTTGCGGGCGGAAATCCCGGGAACCAAGATCCCGGCGTACTTCCTGGGTTACGACCCTTACTACCATCGGGAAGGGCTGTATCAGGAAAAGGGGCTGGACTACCCGGATAATGCGGAGCGTTATACGCTGCTGTGCCGCGGCGCTCTGGAGATCATCGTCGCCGAGAACCTGAAGCCCGATTGCCTGCACCTCCACGACTGGCAGACCGGCCTCATTCCCGTTTACCTGAAGCAATTTTACGCCCAGGCGCTGCCGCGAACGGGGACCCTTTTCACCATTCACAACATCGGCTACCAGGGCAACTTCGACAAGAAATATTTCCCGATTACGAACCTGAGCTGGGACCATTTCAACATGCGGGACATGGAGTTCTTCGGCCAGTTCTCGCTCCTTAAAACCGGCATCGTCCACGCCGACTGCGTGAGTACGGTCAGCGAGCGCTACGCCGAGGAGATCCAGACGCCGGAGTTCGGCTTCGGCATGGACGGCGTTCTCCGCTACCGCCGGCACGAACTCTTCGGCGTCCTGAACGGCATCGACTATACGGTGTGGAACCCCAAGACCGATAAACACGTCGCCAAGCCGTATTCCCTCAAGGACCTCCGCGGGAAGCAGGAGTGTAAACGTGTGTTAGAAGCCGAGTGCGGCTTCGCCCACGAGCCCAAGACGATGCTGGCGGGGATTATCTCCCGGCTGGCGGACCAGAAGGGTTTCGACATCCTGGTGGACGGGATAGACCGCATCCTCCAGTTCCCGTGCCGTTACGTCGTCCTGGGGACGGGGGACCTGAAATACCATCGCTTTTTCGAAGAGGTCGCGAAACGGCACCCCAAGCAATTCAGCCTGAACTTGCGCTTCGACGACGCCCTGGCGCACCGGATTTACGCCGGCGCCGACGTCTTCCTGATGCCGTCGCGCTACGAACCGTGCGGCCTGGGCCAGATAATATCCATGGCCTACGGGACGGTGCCGGTAGTCCGGGCGACGGGCGGCCTGGCCGATACGGTGGTGGACGTGGACGAAAGCCCGCGCGACGGCGTCGGCTTCACCTTCGAGCGGTACACGGCCCGGGCCCTGGTGGACGCCGTGGGGAGGTCTATAGAGGCCTTCGGGAAGCCGCGGCGCTGGCGGAACGTCCTGGAGCGCGCCATGACGCGGGACTTCTCGTGGGTCGCGTCGGCGAAGCGGTACCTGGCGTTATACCAGAAGGCCCATAAGATGGCGGGGGGAAGGTAGGAAGAACCCAAACAAAAAGGCCCCGAATCGGGGCCTTTATTAATCGGCGAATAATGATGTCTGATAATAAATATTATGTTACTTACACCCAGGGGCCTCACGAGCCCCTAGGCGTTATTTGCCCTTTTTCTTGTGCCGGTCGGCCCGAGACCGCTTTTTCCTTTTATGTGTTGCGATCTTCAGGCGCTTCCGCTTCTTGCCGCAGCCCATTTTAAGACATCACCTCAAATCCTCTTATCCGTGGCCTCTCCGAGTATCTTTTTGAGAGACTTAGATGCTTTAAACGCAGGAACTACTTTAGGCGGGACGATAACGCCGGCGCCCGTTTTGGGGTTGCGCGCGGCGCGGCTCTGCCTCTTCTTCACGCCGAACGAGCCGAAGCCGCGCAGCTCCACCTTCTCGCCGCGGCTCAACGCCCCGCTGACGATGGCCAGGATGGCATCCACGACCCGGATGGCCTCCTTCTGCGTCAGGTCATATTTCTTGGCTATAGTACGCGCCAAATCCGCTTTGGTCATCGTCGGCTGCCTCCTTGGGCGCGCCACGCGCCCCCGCTGCCGGACCCGCGCCGCGGCGTTTCCCGTCCCGTAAGCCGCCCGGGACGGCCTTTAAGCCCCTGCTTTGCCCGCTACGGCCTCTTTCGCCCGCTTCCGCCGCTTCTGGAAGTACCAGATAATCGCCCGGACGACCAGGAGAATGATGATAAGCAGGACGATAAACGGCAGAAGGACGATAATCGCCTGGATGATGAAGATGCAGATGTAGATGGCAATGCGGACCGCGCTCTTCATGGCCTTGGCGAAGCGGTAGCCGCCCGGCATGGTAGTATGCGGCTCTTCGAGGTTCACGGTGATGGTGGAAAGACCCACGCGGGACTCGATAAGCCGCATTTCGCCTTTAAGCCGCTCGATATTCTCCGTTACCCGCTCTATTTCCCGCTCCACCGCCAGGATGTCGGGCACCGTCGCCGATTTCGTGTTCAATATCTCCAGATAGCGAGCGCGGGAGGCCTCGGCGTTGTCCAGCCGCGCTTTCAGGTCCACGTACTCCGCGGTGACGTCCTCCGTGGAGCTGTTCTCGTCCATCAGGCGGCCGATTTTGCGCAACGCCCGGATAGTCTCGTCGTATTTCTCCGGCGTGACCTTGATGGTCACGGAGCCGAAGGCGTACCCTTCCTCGGCCACGGAGCGCGTGGTCCCGACGACCAGGGCCTTTTCGGCCCGGGCGACCTTGTAGACTTCCTCGAAGCCGGCGTCCACGTCCCCCACCTCGGACCGGATGGAGGCGGTCTTGATGAGCTTGAGCTCGCCCGCGACCGCCGCCGCGTCTCCCGGCGGGATTTTGGGGACTTCGTCGCTCGCTTTCCCGGTCGGCGAGCCGGCGCCGCCGGAGGAGGAATCGGTCGGCATGGCGGGCGACCCGGCCTCTTTCATCGCGAGGTCGGTCTTTCCTTCCTCGGCCGGCGTCGGCGCGGCCAGCCTGGGCTTCTCGGCCATCGGCATCTCGGCCTTCTTGGCGCACGCGAAGCAAACCAGAACGGCCAGCGCGCCTAATATCAAAAGTGCCTTGCGCATGTCTATACCCCTGGGATTATAAATGCGTTGGGGATGGATTATGCCGGCGGGCCGCAGCCGCGGCCGCTTCTTTTCGTTAATAGACCGAATACCGCACCTCTACCGACGGCGTCGTGCTCAACCCGAAGAAACGGGTCCGGGCCTCGCCGAAGAGCGAGTCATAGAGCGACGGCTTCTTGAGGGTGCGCCGGATGACCGTGGGCTTGCCTTTGATGCCCACGTCGGCCGCGACGTCCTTCAGGCATTGCTGGAAATTGCCCAGCTCGTCCACGAAGCCCAGGTCCCGGGCCTGGCGGCCGGAGAAAATCCGCCCGTCGGCGTACGTCAACACGTAGCGCCGGACCGCGTACTTCGTCGGCGATTTCTCGCCCTGGGCCTGGAGCTTGGCGGCGATGGCGGGCTGCCGCGCCCGCACCACCACGTCCACGAACTGCTGGTAGACGTCGTCCAGCATCTCGCCCAGGAGCCCTTCCTCCTCCGGCGTCATGGGCCGGAACGGCGAGCCGATGTCTTTGTAGGCGCCGGTTTTAATGGTTTTGTTGGATAGGCCGATTTTGCCGAACAACCCCTCGACGTTGGTGAAGGTCATTATGACGCCGATGGAGCCGGTGATGGTCCCCGGGTTGGCGTAGATCTTGTCGGCGGCGCATGCGACGTAATAGCCGCCGGACGCGCCCACGCTCGAGATATACGCGTAAACCTTCTTATGCTTTTCTTTCAAGCCCAGGAGTTCGGTGTATATCTCCTGGGTCGGCGCCACGACGCCGCCGGGGCTGTCCACGTATACGACCACCGCGGCCACCGTGGGGTCGTCGCGGTAATCGTGGATGATGTCGATCAGGCCGTCGGATTCGCGGATGGGCCCTTTAAGCTCCAGGACGGCGATTTTCTTGCCCACCGGCGTCAGGGCTTTCACGTTCGGCAAGAACTTGACCGCCAATACCACCGCGGCCGCGATGCACAGCGCCGCCGCCGCGCCGGCGATTATCCCTCCCCACCACCATTTGCGTGAAGCCATCTCTGTATCTCCCGCGCCGCGGGCGGTCAATAGCCTCGCAGCGTCTGTAAGTGTTTCACGGCCAGCGCGCTCATCGTCGGCGAGTCGGCGAGTTCGAGCGCGCGTTTCCAGAGGGTTATGGCCCGGCCGACTTCCCCCTGCTCTTCGGCGAGGAGGGCCAACAGCCGTACCCGGGCGGCGTCGTCATACGATTCCTTGCGGTCCAGGACGGCCACGCTGTCGGCCCGGCGGCCTTGCTCCCGCAAGACGAGCGCCAGGTTGTACGCGGCGCGGTCGCCGAGGTCGCCGCCGCGTTTTACGAGCAGCCGGTATTCGGCCGCGGCCGCTTCCCCATTCCCGAGCTTTTGCCAGAGTACGCCGAGGTTGAAGTGCGCCGGCGCGAAGTCCGGGTCGCACGCGAGCGCTTTTTGGTAAAAGGAAGCGGCGGCGTTGAGGCCGTCCCCTTTGTAGCGATTGCCGTCGGCGTCGAACTCGTACGTCAACCCCAGATTGTAGTAGACCGCGGGTTGGTCGGGATAATCCTGGGCCAGCGACGTGAGCAACGCCGCGGCCTTTTCCCGGTCGCCGCCGCGGGCTTGCGCTACCGCGTCGTCCAGCGCGGCGGCGAATTCGGGCGGCGGCGCCGCGGCGCCCGCGGCGGCGGCCAACGCCAGGCCGAGGGCGAAAGCCCGGGTCGCGGCGCGCGCCCCGGTCACGACGTCAAACCGACGATCCGGTCGATGGCCTTGGAGAGGTTTTCTTCGCCCGTGACCTTGGCGCTTTTGGTCGTGATGATGGCGCCGTTGACGGTGCTCACGAAGTCCACCGTCACGGTATACTGCTCGCCCGCCTTGGAAACCTTGCCGCGCGTGGCCACGACGGCGCCCACTTTCTTGCCCAGGCCGGCGGCCTCGGCCGTGGTCATCGCGCCGCCTTCCTTGATGCCCGAGCCCTCCATGATCTTGTCTATTTTATCGGAGGATACGGCCTTGTATTCGCCCATGTACGCGATGGCCGTCATCAGGTAGCGGGCCACGACGGGCCCCCAGTAGGCCTTGCAATTGTCGGTCTCGAAATACAGGACGGCGATTACCGGCTTGGTGGTGGCGGCGTGGACGGGCGCCCAGGCGCCGGCCAATACCGCCGCCGCGATTATTATCAACAGGCCCCGTCGCAACGACTTGGCCATATGGCCTCCCTTAGGAGTGGGGCGCGCCCGCGGCCGCGGGCGAGTCCGCGTAACGGTTCATAAGGCGGTTGAAAATTACCATCCGCTCGCGCATGCTGTGCAGGTTCTCGTGTATCAGGTTGACGTCGCTCTTCCGGATTTCGCGCAAGTAGGTCGCGAGGTCGGCCGCCACGTCGAGGTGGTCCTCCGCGAAATCCTCCATCAGGACTTCGTGCTTGAGGAGGCGGTTTATGGACCGGGAATAGGAGTACATCGTCTCGACGTGGTCGATGTACGCGCGCTCCCAATCCTCCACTTCCGGCGGCGGAACGAGGTTATTTCCGCCCGCCGAGAGCCGCGCGTAGTAGCGGGCGTGGAACAGCTTGTCCACCAGCGCCGCCATGACGTCCTTCAACTTGGCGGAAGGCCCTTCCGCCTCGCTTTGGGCGATGACGTCGTCCAAAAGGCGCGCGGCCGCGGCGAAAGCCTCGTCGCGCGCGCGGGCGAATACCCGGCGGTTCCGGAGGAGAATTTCGGTGTTAGTAAACCTCATCCAGGATGCCTTGTTGCTGGCGCACGTAGTCGATCTCGGTGGCTTCGGTAAGGACCGTCCCGGCCGCGCGGTCCCCCATGCGCCGGCCCTTCAGGTCGGTGAACACGTAAACCAGCTCCAGGATGTTCACCAACGGGATGAGGAGGGTGATGTTGCGGACGATGGAATGGACGAGGTTGGCCCGCCGGTTGAAGTCGTTGTATTTGACGACCCGCAAACCCATGATCTTTTTGCCGAAGCTGGCGCCGCCGGCGTCGCGCACCAGAAAGTAGAAAATGCCGACGCCCGCCAGCGTTGCCCAGAACAACTGGCGGTAGTAATACTGGTCCGGCCCGGGCATGAAAGCGTTCATATCCAGGAAGCTGAAAATCAACGCCACCAGGAAGTAGCTCAAACTTATTAGGCCCAGGTCCACAAGCTGCGCCGCTATACGACTCAGCGTGGACGGCCGCGAGTAGTCGAGTACGACGGAACGGTCGATCTTGAGGCCGGCGCCGCTTCCCCGGACGGGCGGTTCCTCCCCCACCCGCTTGAATTCGACCTGTTCCACGGTGACTTTCGGCGGCTCGGCCGCCGGCTTCGCGGCCGGCGCCTCGGGAATCGAAATATTTACGAGGTCGCCGACTTTAGGTTCCGGTCGCGGCGGCGCGGCGGGCGGCGGCCCGGGCGGACGCGCGGCGGGGCTCAACGGCGGAAGGCTCGCGCCGAAAGGCGACGCGACGCCGGCCGGCGCGGTGGGCGGCCCGAGAGGAGTTGCGGGCCGCGGCGCGGCCGGAGCTATGGGCGGACCCGGTACGACGGACGGCCCCGGCGCCGGCGCGGGCGCCGAGACGTCCGGGAGGATGGTCACGGCGGCCGGCTCGGCGGGGACGCGTACCGGCGCCTTGATGCCGGCCGGTCCCGGGGCTTTGGGGCCCGCGGCGACGGGCGGCGGCGGCTCCGTCGTCATGGGCGGCGGGACGACCGGTTCGCGCGCTTCTATATCGGCGAAGACATCCGCGAAGTCGGCGACGTCGCCGAGTTTGACCCACTTCTTGAGTCGGTGTTCCCAGATAAAATGGCCGCGGTCGAACTCGCCAGCCATAATTTTTTCTTCGGCCTCGGCGAAGTCGAAGGGGCCGTAGCGGCTCCCCTCCTTGCTGAGGTAATACTTCTTGGTGGCGACGGTCTTCGTGCCGGGCGTGAAAAACTGGCTGAACAGCGGGTGTTCGGCCGCCTTCAGCCAGCGGTTCGCCGTGCCGTCCCATACGAAATGCGCCCCCTTGAAACGGCCGCGCTCGATCTCTTTGATGATGGCGTCTCGCGGGAAGGGGCCGCCGGTCTTGCCTTCGACGTTGATGAAGAAACCCTCGTCCTCGGCCGCGGCCAGCGCCGTCTCCTCGTCGAGGGCCTGGCCCAATTCGCCGTGGAGTTTTATCTTGACCCACTTGCCCTGTTTGGCGTCCCAGACGTAATCGTCGGCCGAAATCGCCTTATTTTTGACGAGTTCGCGGAACTCGGCCAGGTCGAGAGGGCCGCGTTGCTTGCCGCCGATATTGAAGTAATATTCCATAACAACTCCGCCGGAGGCCGGGGTTTTGCGCCCGAGAGGATTCGAACCTCCGACCAATGGTTTAGGAAACCACTGCTCTGTCCTGCTGAGCTACGGGCGCCTCGCGCCGCTACAGAATTTATAACATAACCGGCGCCCGCGTGCAATACCGCAAAGCGTTTAAGTATAATGAATTACGGAAAATACGTCGTACCCGGCCAGCTGTCCCCGGCCGCGGAGGAAGTCCAGCTCCACCAGGAACGCCACACCCGCGACCCGGGCGCCGGTGCTCTCCACCAACTTGGCGGCGGCGCGGGCCGTGCCTCCCGTCGCCAACAGGTCGTCGCATATTAATACGTTATTGCCGGGGCCGAATGCGTCCACGTGCACCTCCAGGGAGTCGGTCCCGTACTCCAATTCGTATTCTTCCCGCCGGGTGGCGCACGGGAGCTTCCCGGGCTTGCGGATGGGGACGAAGCCGGCGTGCAGCAGGTAGGCCAGGGGCGCGCCCCAGATGAAGCCGCGCGCTTCCATCGACGCGACGAAATGGATGGGTTGGCCGCGATAGCGCGCCGCGATGGTCTCGATGGCGAGCGCGAACGCGTCCGCGTCGCGGAGCAACGTCGTGATGTCCTTGAAGATGACGCCCGCCTGGGGCCAGTCCGGGACGTCGCGAATGCACGCCTTGAGTTTCTCCTCGACCACGTACGCTCCCTTCACGCCGGCGGGGCTTCAGTATCCGTCGGTCGCGAAACCCGGGTGGAAGTCGACGCCGCCTTCCGCCAAAACCATCTGGCGAAGCTTGCGCAGCGCGTCTTTCTCTATCTGCCGCACGCGTTCCCGCGTAATACCCAGCCGGTCCCCGGCCTGCTTGAGCGTGAGCTGCTCGTGGCCTTCCAGGCCGAACCGCATCTGCAGGATTTCCCGTTCGCGGTCCGAAAGGCGCTGCATGAAGCCGCTGAGCCGCTCATAGCGCACGAGGAGATAGGCCTTGACGTAAGGCGACTCCGCCCGAGAATCTTCCACCACTTCCAGCAGCGAACGTTCGTCGCCGCCGGGCGGCGGTTCGCCGTCCAATTTATACGTCCGCCGGGCCGACTGGAGTATCAAATCCACCTGCTCCGGCGCGATCTTCATGGCGGCCGCGACCTCGTAGGGCGCCGGCTCGCGTTTCAATTTATCGGCCAGGCCGTGCAGCGTCTTGAAATATTTCTTCGCCAGATCCACCATGTGGACCGGGACGCGCACCGTACGCCCTTGGTTGATGAGCGCCCGGTTAATCGTCTGCCGTATCCACCACGTGGCGTAGGTGCTGAAGCGAAAACCTTTGTGGTAGGAGAATTTCTCCACCGCCCGGATCAGACCCAGGTTGCCCTCCTCGATGAGGTCGAGGAGCGACATGCCCCGGCCGATGAACCGTTTGGCGATGTTCACCACCAGCCGGAGGTTAGCGACGATGAGCGCGGCCCGCGCCTCCACGTCGCCCTTCTCGATGCGTTTCGCGAGCTCGATTTCGGCTTCGCGGTCCAGCGTCGGAATCTTGGAGATGTCTATGAGGTAGGCGCGGATAAGGTTGGCTTCGTATTCCCGCTCCTCGTTTATCTCCTCGACGACCTCGGATATCTCCTCGGGGCCCAGCGGTTCTTCGCGCGCGGCCTCTTCCGCGAACTCGTCGCCGAGCTCGTCCCGGGGGTTCCCGTCTTCGGTCGGTAGTTCGTCTTTCAAACGTTCACCGCTCTCCGGTCCGCCGCGGAAGCGGCGGGAGGAACGGATGTCAGTAGCGGACGCCGAAGGAATCGAATTCGGCGCGCGGGGCTTCGTCCACCGTGTCCACGGCCAGGACGCGCCCGGCGGGCGGGCCCTGCCGCAGGAGTTCGCCGAAGCGGTCCACGGCGGCCGCGGGGCCTTCGATCACGGCTTCCACGCTGCCGTCCGGAAGGTTGCGGACGTAGCCGGTGACGTCGAACGCCGCGGCGGCGCGGATGGCCCAGTAGCGGAACCCCACGCCCTGGACGAAGCCCGTAAATAACATTCGCCGGCGTATCCGATCCGGCGCAGCCGTCACGGCGTAGCCAGCAACGGCGCCATGATTTCCACGGCCTCGGCGGCGCTCGCCGCCGGCCTGACGCCTTCAATCGCCGACCAGGTGTTTACGCCGACCACGGGCCGGCCGGCGTTCAACGCGAACGCGATTTCGGAGAGGGTGCCGTAACGGCCGCCCACGGCGATAACCCCGCTCCCAGCGCTCACGACCAGAACGTTGCGGGCGTAGCCAAGGCCGGTGGGAATGACGACGCGGACGTAGGGATTGGCGGTGGAGGCGTCGTAGGACGGCAAGATACCGATGGTCAGGCCGCCGGCGTCGGCGGCGCCGCGCGACGCCGCTTCCATCACGCCGCCGAGGCCGCCGGTTACGACCACCCATCCGCGCGCCGCCGACAATCGCCCTACCTCGTACGCGGTTTCGAGCAGCGCCGGGTCCGCTTGATTCGCGCCGATAACGCTAATCTGTAACGGCATGGCGTTAGGTTTTTAATCGGCGCGGTTACGCCGCGCTGGGAGAATAATGTGGGGGCGAGAGGATTTGAACCTCCGACCACCTGCCCCCCATACAGGTGCGCTACCGGGCTGCGCTACGCCCCCGCGTCCGCAACGCCATATTATACTGGAAAAAGCCCCCGCCGGCAAGGGAAAAACGTTCGTTTTGAGGGGACTACGCGCCCGAACCTCCCCCGTAAAAAACCCTCGCCCGAGGGCGAGGGTGGTAAATTCGGGGCGAGAGGATTTGAACCTCCGACCCCCTAGTCCCGAACCAGGTGCGCTACCGGACTGCGCTACGCCCCGAAGAGCCGTATGATACTAAAAAACGCGCGCCGAAGCAAGCCGAAATTGCGCCCCGACGCTATTTCAGGAGGTCGAGGATCCCGAGCAGGCCTTCTTTGACCGACGTGAGGACCTTGTGGCCCCCCCGTTCCGCGCCGCGCCGGCGCTCTTCCGCCAGCTTCTTCCTCGCCCCGGCGATGGTATATCCCTCCACGTATAAAAGCCGCTTGATCGTCGCGATGAGCTCGATGTCGGTGCGGCGATACGCCCGCCGGCCGTTGGAAAGCTTCTGCGGCCGGAGCGTCGGGAATTCGGACTCCCAATAGCGAAGGATGTGGTTCTTGACGCCGGTCAAGGAGGCCACTTCGCTGATGGAGAAGAATATTTTATGGTCGGTAAGTCCCATTCGCGGTTCCACGGGCATACCCCCAGGGGTCACGCCTCGACTTCCAACGCGAAGTCGAGGGCCGGCGCCGAATGCGTCAGCGCGCCCACCGATATGCGGCTCGCGCCCGTCCGGGCATAGGCCGCCACGTTGTTCAGCGTCACGCCGCCGGAGATTTCCACGGCGGCCCTTTTCCCGACGGCGGCGCACGCCGCGGCGGCCGCCCCGGGTTCGAAATTGTCCAGCATTATGACGTCCGCGCCCTCGGCCGCCGCTTCTTCCGCTTCGGCTTGGGTTTCAACTTCTACCATGACGGGTAGGTGGGGCCGCCGGTCTCTCCGGGCCAGGCGTACGGCGGCCGCGACGCCGCCGCACAGCCGTTTGTGGTTGTCCTTGATGAGGATGCCGTCGTAAAGGCCGGCGCGGTGGTTCTCGCCGCCGCCCGCCCGGACCGCCGCTTTTTCCAGCGCCCGCAGGCCGGGGGTCGTTTTCCGGGTGTCGAGAATCGTAACGGCCACGGTGCCGGCGCGCTCGACGAACGCCGCGGTCAGGGTGGCGATGCCGGAAAGGCGCTGGAGGAAATTCAAGGCCACCCGCTCCCCCGCCAATATCGCGCCCGCGGGGCCGTCCAGACGGGCTACGACCTGGCCCGCGCGGACCTTGTGGCCGTCTTCGGCTTCGATCCGAAAATGGACGCGGGGGTCCAGTCGGGCGAAGACCCGCCGGGCCGCTTCCATCCCGAAAAGGACGCCGGCGTCGCGCGCCTCGATGCGGGCGCGGGCGGCCGCGTTCGCGAGCCCCAGTACCGCCGTCGTCACGTCCCCCGCGCCGACGTCCTCCGCCAGCGCGCGCGCCACCGCGTCATCCCATTCTTTCGCCGTTACGGTCGGCATCCCTAACTCCCCGCCTCCCGGCCTATCTCCAGCATTCGCTCTATGGCGCGACGCGCCGGCGCCGCGATCGCCGCGGCCACCATTACCTCGGCCTTCATGTCGCGCAGGGAGTCCCGGACCGCCGCCAGCGTCGTGAGCTTCATGTTGGGGCAGATGACGCCCGCGCCCACGGGCCAGAACTTCTTGCCCGGGCACCGCCGGCTGAGTGGGTAAAGAATCCCCGCCTCCGTCCCGATGATGAATTCGTCGGCGTCCGCCGCGGCGCAATAATCCAGCATCCCGCTCGTGGATTTGACAGCGTCCGCGAGCTCTATCACGGCCATGGGACACTCGGGGTGGACGACGACCAGCGCCCGCGGGTGTTCCGCGCGCGCCTGGGCCACCATCGCGGGCGTAATGGCCGCGTGGGTCGGGCAACACCCCGGCCAGATTATCATCTCCCGGCCCGTGACCTTCCGGATGTAGGCGCCGAGGTGCTGGTCCGGCGTGAAAATGATCTCGCGGTCGGCGGGAATCGAGTTGACCACCTTGACGGCATTGGCCGAGGTGCAGCAGACGTCGCTCACGGCTTTGGTGGCCGCGGTCGTGTTGACGTACGAGACGACGACCGCCGCCGGGTGCTCACACCGCAGCGCCAGGACGTCGGCCGGCGCGACCATTTCGGCCATCGGGCAGCCGGCCTCGGCCACGGGAAGGAGGACCGTCTTTTCGGGGTTCAACAGCTTCGCCGTCTCGGCCATGAAGTGGACGCCGCAGAGGACGATTACTTCCGCGTCGGTGCCCGCCGCCCGCTGTGCCAACCCCAACGAATCGCCGACGAAATCGCCCAGGTCCTGCACCTCGGGCCGCTGGTAGTTGTGGACCAGAAACACGGCTCGGCGCGCCCGCTTTAACGCCCCGATTTCGGCGCCCAACTCTCCTATCGCGTTAACGGCCATCGGGTCCCCGGGGGGCCTCTACCTGGCCGAAGGCGCGGTCGAGCAGCGCGTCAGTATCCACGACCAGCCGGTGGCCGGCTTCGTCGCCGGCGACGACGTAGAGGGTGTGCCGCCCCGAATTCGCCGGCAGCGGGAGAGCGATTTTGAATTTGGCGCCTTTCAACTTGACCGGATACCGGACGTCGCCGTCGGCGATTTTAAGGTCGCGGTCGCCCGCGAGTACCTTGCCTTCGGCTTCTAAGACGTAATAAACGACGTCGTTCGTCGTCTGGTTTTCGGAGATTACTTCAGGATCGTCGACGTTCAGGGCGAACGGTTGCGGCCGCCCCGGGTCGAACTTCCCGACGAAAAACGCTTCCATCCGGCCGAAAGTCCCCACGGGACGTCTCGCCATGACGACTTTACGTACGCCGCGGTCAACGGAAAACCGGAGCGATACGTTGACGACGCCGTCCTCGGGCTTGAAAACGAATATATCGTCGTCGACCCAAACCCCCACTTCCTGGTCCGTTTTAAGAGCTAAAGCTACTTCGGAGGTCTTAATGGTCTTATCGCTCAACTTAATGGACTTCACCGCCAGAAAACGTTTTGAAAAAACCTGGGTGCAGAAAAGGGTCCCGTCGCCCGAGCGGATGCACCCTACGCCGATATGGGTGTAGCGGCGGTCCAGGATGTTATCGCGGTGTTTCTCACTCGCCATCAAGACGGCGGTAAGTTCGCGCCCTACTTCGTCGGCCGTGGAGGAGTCTGGGATATTGTTTTCGGAGGCTAAGTTCTCCCCTACCTCGGCGTCCGTCAGGCCGGCGCTGTAAACCCGGTCCGTGGCGTCTTTCAAGCCGGGCGTCGGCGACTCGTGTGCGAAATAAAGAAGCCTTACCATCTCGTCCGAATGTTGTCGCGCCGCAGCGGCCAATCGTTCATCCCACTTCAGCTGACCTACCCCCTCGTTATCCCGTTCGTCATTTACGGCGTCGAACATAGCCGCCTCTACGTCCTTTACGCCGGCCGTAATGTCTAAAAAACGGCCGTCGAAATAGACTTCCGCGGCGTACGCGGGACCGCCGCACAAGGCCACAGTGACCGCGACACACAACTGCTGCGATATTTTGGCGTAAAAGGCCGGCACTTAAAGTATATTATCATATGGTATTTCCGAATACAAGGAAAAAACTTGTATTATCGTCCAATTAATGTTATTTCTTAAGAGTGCCTAAGCCACTTATTGTGGGTTTGACGGGCGCCGTAGGGGCCGGGAAGTCCACTTTGGCCGCCGAACTCGCGCGCTTGGGCGCCGTCGTGATCGACGCCGACGAAATCGGCCACGACTTGCTGGCTTCCCCGTCCCGCGTAACGGCGGCGCTCGCCCGGGCTTTCGGTACCGGCGTTCTGACCGCTTCCGGGGCCGCAGACCGCGCGAAATTAGCCGCCGTCGCCTTCCGGAACGCCGAAAACGCCGCGTTGCTTAATAAAATCACCCATCCGCCGCTCCTCGCCCGGGTCCGCGCCGAAATCGCCCGGCAGCCCGATGCCGACATAATCGTAATAGATGCGGCCCTTATCGTGGAATGGCGGAAACGGCTCCACGTGGACGTCGTCGTGGTCGTGGACGCCGCCCGCGACCTCCGCCGACGCCGGGTAAGGCTGAAATATGGCCGCAGTTTCAACAGACGCGAACTATCCCAGCTCGGCGTAAAAGCCAAACTCGCCGGGGCGGATATCGTCATAAGCAATTCATTCTCAAAGAGAAAGCTAGTGCAATCGGCGAAATTACTATATAATATTTTACTGACACGGTCCCGGGGCGGAAAACTTCCCCCTCGACCCCTCAGGATAGGGTGAAATATGGCTTATGAAATAAGCGTTGAGGGCACCTTCGCCGCCGCCCATGCCCTACGCGGGTACGGCGGCGCCTGCGAGCGCCTCCACGGCCACAACTTCAAAGCCCGCGTAAAGGTTCGCGTGTCTTCTTTAAACGACGTCGGTATCGCCCTGGATTTTAAGGTATTAGCTGCGGAACTTGCTAAAATACTGGAAGGTTTGGACCACCAAAACCTCAACGACCTGGAACCTTTTACAAGGGAAAACGCGACCGCGGAGAATATAGCGTCGTACGTTTATGGCCGGCTCGCGCCACGCGTCGTCGAGTTCGGCGCCACGTTGACCGAGGTTACGATCGAAGAGTCGGCCAAATATGCGGCGACCTATATCCCGGACCGTTAAATCGGTCGTCCTTCTCTCGGGCGGGCTGGACTCGGCGCTGAACCTCGCCCTGGCCGCGCGATACCGCGCGCCGGTCCTGGCGCTCACATTCGACTACGGCCAACGGGCCGCCCGCCCCGAAGTGAAAGCCGCCCGGTCGTTCGCGGCGTTCTACGGCGTCGACCACCGCGTCCTGTCGCTCCCGTGGTTCCGCGAATTCGTGCCCCGGGCGATGGCCCGGCCCGGGGCTACCCTCCCCTCCCGCCCGGGCGCGACGGAAGCTATCTGGGTGCCGAACCGGAACGGCGTCTTCGTCGCGGTGGGCGCCGCGGTAGCCGAAGCCGTGGGTGCGAGGGCCCTGGTCGCCGGCTTCAACGCCGACGAAGCCGCCGACTTCCCCGACAACTCGCCGGCGTTCGTCGCCGCCTCCAACCGCAGCCTCCGCTTTTCCACGCGCGGCCGGGTCCGCCTGGTGTCATATACGCTGAAATACGGGAAAGCCGCTATCGTAACCAAAGCGCTGGCGCGGGGCGTCCCGCTCGAGCTGATATACCCGTGTTACGCCGAGGGGCCGCGGCCGTGCGGCCGATGCGTGTCGTGCCGGCGGACCATGGCCGCGCTGGCCGACGCCGGGCAAGGGCGACTCCGGACGGCGCTTTTCGGGGCACCGCGGGGATAAAAACGTTGACAAACGCGGCCCCGTGTCGGAGAATAAGAGTTCCATCGCCGATGCAGTTCATCGCCACCCACTTCGACGCTTGCGAACGGCCCTATCGGGACCTCCGGCCCCACTTCGCCTTTAACCAATACGGTATTCGAGGCGACGCCATCGTGGCTTTCGTGGGCCCGTGCGACGTCCGGGCCGACGACCTCGTGGACCTGGCAGACCGAAACGAAGGCCGGTTCATCTCGGCGGCGCTGATGCTTCATTTCGTGGTGGAGCATTTCGGCGTTCCTTTGAACGAAGCCGTGTGGCGCCAGCGGGTCCTCGCCGCCGTCGTGGCCGACGAGGTCGCGGCGCTCGCGCCCGCCGCCGGCCTGCGCCGCGCGGGAGACGACCTGTTCGCGGGCGACCGGAAGCTGTCGGTGTCCATCGCCACCGTTTCGCCCACCTCCGCCATGATACATTTCGGCGTCAACGTGGACGGGACGGGCGCCCCCGTCAAAGTCACCGACCTGCGCGCCCTGGGCGTCAAACCGGAAGAGCTCGCGCGGCGCGTGCTGGACCGCTACGCGACGGAAGATGCGGCCGCGCGCGAAGCCGCGTGTAAGGTACGAGGAATATGCTGAAGGGATACATCGACGAAGTCTTCGTAAGCATCCAGGGCGAAGGGGTGCTCGTCGGGACGCCGATGCTTTTTATTCGGTTCGGCGGCTGCGAGGCGGGGTGCGAGCACTGCGACACGCCGCGGGCCCGGACCCAGATGTCGCAATTCACGGTGCACGGCGTCCGCAACGACGTTATGGCCAACCCGGTCAAGGTGGCGGACCTCGCGTCCGTGGCCATGCCGCTGCTGCGCACCGTTCCCTACCTCGCCGTCACCGGCGGGGAGCCGTTGGAGCAGCCGGGCTTCCTATCGCTGCTGTTGACCCAGCTTTCTACGTCGGGAAAGAAAGTCCTGCTGGAATCGCGCTCCTACCACGTCCAGGAGTTGAAAGATATAATCCCGCGCGTGGATATCATAGCCGCCGACATCAAGCTCCAGTCGTTCACCGGCGGCCCCTCCATATCGCCGGACCGCACCGCCGAGTTCCTCCGCGCCGCCGCGCAGAAGTACTGCTACGTCAAAGTCGTCGTGGGGCCCGATACGGCGGAAGCCGAGGTGTTCGACGCCGCGCGTTTGGTCGCGAGCGTCCGCCCCGAAATTCCGTTCATTATCCAACCCCGCAGCGACAATGGGCCGATAGCGCCGGATGAGGCCAGGCGCCTCGCGGCCCTCGCCGTCCGCTTGACGTCCGTCCTGGCCGACGTCCGTTTCGTTCCCCAGGTCCACCGCTTGTTGGGCCTGAGGTAAACGGCTTCCGGCTAAAATTAAAAAGGCGCCCCCCGGGGCGCCTTTTCGGCTTCTTTCCGCCCTAGAGAGGGGCGGTCATAACCGCCGCGTCTTCGCCGTCGGCGTAGTACCGGCGCCGGCGGCCGATGACCTGGAAGCCGAGTCGTTCGTACAGGCGAACGGCGACGCCGTTACCGGCCCGGACCTCGAGGTAGATGCGGACGCAACCCGCGGCGCGGCCCTCGGCCATGGCGTCGCGGACCAGCCGCTCGCCGTAGCCCCGGCGGCGGTGCCCGTCGGCGACCGCCACGTTCAGCAGGTGGGCTTCGTCGGCGGCGACCCACAAGTCGTAGTAGCCGGCGACCTCGCCGCCGGCCTCGACGACCTTGAAGATCGCGACGTCGTTGTCCAGCTCGTCCTCGAACGCTGTGACAGGCCAGGGGTTACGGAACGACGCGAGCTCGATCCGGTAGACGGCCGCGATATCCGCGGCGGTCGCGCGCCTGGTACCGGCCGTCACACCTGCCCCCTCTTCAGGTACAACGGCCTGAGCGACGCCACGTCGGCCGGGCCCCCGAGCTCGAACTCCCGCACGCCCAACGTCGCGAGCGTCGCGGCGTCGGGCCACGCCTCGAGCCAGTTTGCGCCTTCGGCGCCGCCGGGCGGCGGCTCGGGCCCGGCGTATACGTCCGCCGGGAGGGCGGCGACGTCGCCCCACGGACCCAGCGCCGGGGCGACTGTTTCTTCCCAATCACCGGCGCGCCGACTATAGACCGCGTAGTAAAACAGGCCGCCCCTGGCGTCCAGGAACGCCACCACGCCCCCCGTCGACGCCGCGGCCGCGGCTATCACCTTGAGGGACGTGACCGCCACCAGCGGCCGCGACGTAACGAACGCCAGCCCTTTGGCCGCCGCCAGCGCGACCCGGAGGCCGGTGAAGGAACCGGGGCCGCCGTCCACGACCAGAAGGTCGGCGCTGGCCACCGGCCAGGTTTCGGCCTCCAGCGCCGCGAGCGCGGGGACCAGCGCCCGGGAGAGATTGCCCCGGGCCTCGAACGCCCTTGCGGCCGAATGTCCGCGCCGGTCGTCCACGAAGGCCACCGAACACCGGCTCGTCGCCGCCTCCAACGCTATAACGCGCACGTCAACGACTCCAGCAAGGTCAGAAGGGGACCGGGCAGCCGCTCGTCGAGCGATAGGGTAATCCGCCGGCGCCGCGGCCCGACCATCTCGAAGTCGAGCCGCATTACCGACGCGTCGCCCCAATCGTAGTCGGGGCCGGCGCGACTCCCCCACTCCAGGGCTATGACGTGGCGGCCGTCGAGATAATCGTCGAGGCCGAGCATGGCGACGTCGCCGGCGTTCAAACGGTAGAGGTCGACGTGGACCAGCGGGTGGTATTCGCGGACCAGCTGGAACGTGGGGCTCCGGACCGCGCATTTCACGCCCAGGCCGCGCGCCAGGCCGCGGACGAACGTCGTCTTGCCCGCGCCCAATTCGCCGTCGAGAAGGAGAACCGTCCCCGACGCCAGGAGCGGCGCGAGGCGGGCGGCCCAGGCCGCGGTAGCCGCGGCCGACGGCGAGTCGAACCGGCGTCCGCGGCTCACGGCTCGACGCCGCGGCGCCGCCGCAGGAGATGGACGCGGAAGGGTTCGAAGACGCCCTCTTCCGCCGCTTCGCGGTAATCGGGATACGTCCAGGGCAGCGGCTCGAAGCGCCCCTGGCGATACAAAAGCTCCACCACCGCCGAGACGCCGTCGCGCAAATAGACCGCTTGCGGCAGCGACTTCGTGGTGGCCAACGCGAGCTGCAGCGGCGTCATGTAGCCCGGGTCGAGGTTGACGCGGCGCCGGCCCGCGGCGTCGCGCCATCGGTCCTCGAGCTCGCGCGCGGCCAGCTTCCAGGCGGCCAACTCGGACGCGGGGAGGAGCCGGTCGCCGCAAAACCAGAACCGCTCGAGGACGCGGCCCATCTCGGCTTCGTAATAACCCGTGTAACCGAATTCCCGCGCCGGCGTGGCCAACGCGGCGGCGCCCAGCGACGGGACGCACGCCGCGAGGATATCGTCGCCGCGGACGTCGGGGGGCGCCAACACGCCCACCACGGACAGTACTTTCGGCTCTATCAACATCGCATACGCGAAAGGCGCGGTTTCGCGCCGCGCCCCGAGAAACGGGCGCCGGTTCGCGACGCCCCGCGTGCCCTCCGGGTTTAAATATTCGCCGCCAGGTAGTTGAAGACCCGGACCGGCACGCGCCCGTCGGCCAATTCCGTCCGCCAACCGAACGTCGCGAAGGTTACGACGCCGTCGCCCTCCTTGAAGGAGAACAGCAGCGGCGCGTCCGCCCGCGTCCCGCCCGAAGTCGCGGCGTCGCCTCGCACCCACACCGTTCCCGTCGTGGTCGCCGGCAGCGCCCACCCGCCGAGGTCGTAACGGAGGCGCCATTCGGGGATGGTCACGCAGCGTCTCAGCTCCCCGTCGGCGAAGGAAGCGACTATGTTCTGGTCGCCGGTGCCGACCTCGGGATTGCCGCCCCACGCCGCGGCGTTGGGCCACGCCGCCTTGATAAAGGGCCACGCCCGGTCGGAGACCAGGAGCCGGCCGCCGCCGGCCACGAATTCGCGCAGGTTGCCGATAACCACCGGGTTGTCGGCCCACGCCGTATCCGCGCCGCTGTTGAGACACACGATGTCCGCGTCCGCGAGCGGGTTCGGCACGACGGCGAGGTTTCCCACGTCCAACGTCCGGTACTGGTAGCCCAATGCCGAGAACAACAAGCCCATGTCGTCGTACCACCCCGGGACGACGACGAACGTGGCCGCGTGCGCCGGCCTCATCGCGATTTCCATTTCCCCCGGCGAGTGCTCGTCCAGAACGTCCACGTAATAGGTGGCGACGAACAGGCCGTTGCCGGACGCAAGGTCGAGGCGATACCGGCCATCGGGGACCGCGGGGAACCCGAAGCCGCCGGCGGCCGACGTCAGCGTTTCCGCCCGATAATCCGTCGCGTCGGGCGCTACGCCCTCGATGGCGACGTTGGCCGCGAAGAGCGGGACGTGGCCGTGCGGCGAGACGGCGGTCGCGGCCACGCCCTCCACCTGGCCCAGAAAAAGGTTGGAGCGGCATCCCGCCGCCGCGGTCAGAAAAGCCGCGACCAGAAAAAGCTTCTTCACCATTGCTCCTTGTAAGCCGGGACGCCCAAAGCCGCGAGCTCGCCGGCGAGGTAGGCGCGGATATCCGCGGCCGCGCCCATGCCCACGACGGCCTCGGCGATGCGCCGGGCGTCGCCGTAGCGTATGGCGCGGATGGCCCGTTTTACGACCGGGACCGAGACCGGGCTGGCGCTCAATTCGTCGCACGAGAAGCCGATGAGCAAGGTCGCGGCCTGGGGGTCGGCCGCCATTTCGCCGCAGACGCCGACCCAAATGCCGTTGCGGTGAGCCGCGGTTATAGTCTCGCGGATAAGCTTCAATACCGCGGGGTGGAACGGCTCGTACAGGTAGGCGATTTTGGCGTTGCCCCGGTCCGCCGCCAGCGTATATTGAATCAAGTCGTTGGTCCCGATGCTGAAGAAGTCGCATTCCTGGGCCAAGACGTCGGCCGAGAGCGCGGCCGAGGGGACCTCGACCATGATCCCCACCTCGACGTTCTCGTCGAAAGGCTTCCCCTCCATCCGGAGCTGCTGCCGGACGCTCTCGAGGATGTCCTGCGCGGCGCGGAGCTCCTCGATGTCCGAGATCATGGGAAACATGATTTTAATTTTGCCGTGGACGCTGGCCCGCAGCATGGCCCGAAGCTGCGTCCGGAAAATGTCCTGGCGTTGTAGGCAGAACCGGATGGCCCGCAAGCCCAGGTAGGGGTTCAACTCCCGGGCGACTTCGGGAAGGCTGAGGAACTTGTCGCCGCCGATGTCGATGGTCCGGACGATGGCGGAATCGGGAAAGACGCCGGCGGCAACGCGCCGGTAGGCCACGTATTGCTCTTCTTCCGAGGGAAGGTCGGTGCGGTCCAAAAAGAGGAACTCGGTCCGGAAGAGGCCGACGCCGTCGCACCCGTGGCGCCGGACGGCTTCTATCTCGTCCACCAATTCTATGTTCGCCGACAGCTCGATGCGATAGCCGTCGCGGGTCGTGGCCGGCAGCTCCGCCAGCTTGGCCCGCCGCCCTTTCTCCTCGTCTATTTCGCGGCCCAAACGGCCGTACGTTTCCTCGATGCTCCGCGTGGGGTTGATGTACACCCGGCCGGCCAGGCCGTCCACGATGACGCGGTCGCCGCCGCGGATGTAGCCGACGATGCCGGGGACGCCCAGCACCGCCGGGATCTCCATGCTCTGCGCCATGATGGCGGTGTGGGAGGTGCGGCTCCCCACTTCCGCCACGAGCGCCGCCACCCGGCCCCGGGGCAGGGCAGCGGTTACGGAGGGCGGGAGGTCGTGCGCCACGATTACCGCGCTTTCGGTCAGGCCGTCGAAGTAGCGGTAGGAGCCCCCCGTCAGGTTTAAAACCACGCGGTTGCCGATGTCGCCCAGGTCCACCGCCCGCTCCCGAAAGTAGGGGTCCTCCATCTTCTCGAAGACTTCCAGCATTCCGTCGAGCGCGGTTTTGAAGGCGAACTCGGCCGAAACCCGCTCCGCCGCGATGAGTTCGCGCGCTTTCCGGCTCAGCATCTCATCGTCGAGTATGAGCAGATAAGCGTTGAGGATATCGGCGCGGATGGAGGCGTCGTTCTTGCTCACCTCGTCGCGCAGCGTTACGAACTCCTCCCGCGTAACCGCCAGCGCGCGGTCGAGGCGGGCCTGTTCGGCGCCGATTTCCGCGGCCTCGATTTCGCGCCGCTCCACCTTGAGGGCGCCGGCGGTCAGCGGAAACGCCGTCCCCACCGCCACCCCCGCGCTAACCGGAATCCCGGTGAATTCGCGCACCCTTACACGCCGCCGTTCTCGAGAAACGCCGTGAGCTTGTCGAAGGCGTCGCGCTCATCGGCGCCCTCGGCTTCCAGGAATATCTTCTCGTCGCGCGCGATCGCCAACATCAATACGCCCATGATGGATTTGCCGTTGACCCGTTCGCCGTTTTTCTCGATTATGATTTCGGACGCGAACTGGCGGGCCAGCTGGACGAAACCCGCGGCCGGCCTCGCGTGCAGGCCCAACTTGTGTTTAACGGTTATCTCTTGGCGCACCATAAATCCACGGCTTTACAACAGGATAACGCCGACCGCGGCCGCCGCGGCGACGATTGCGTACCAGCACAAACCCGGCTTTACGCCCAGGCTCGTGAGCGCGAAGGAGCAGGCCGCGGCCCCGCCGGCCAGCGCCACGGCCACGCCCGGCCGGGAGGCGTTCGCCGCCGCGCGCCACGCGAGCGCCGCCGCGAATATCCCCAGGAGCGCCGCGCCGACGACCTTCACGACCACCACCAGCCGGGGCAAGCGCAGCAACTTCAGATACCGCGTAACCCGCCGCCCGAGTTTCAAACCCATCGTGAACAGGTGGACCCGCGCCCACAGGTGGAACAGGTTATAGGCGAGGAGGGCCGCCACGACGCCGACCAGCGCGTAGCGCGGCCATAGCGCGTATATGGGGAGCGCCAGGAGCGCCGCCGCCGGCATCAAGCCCGCCCAGAACAGGTCGTCGCCCAGCGCGCCGAACGCCCCCATCATCGCGCGTTTGATGGAAGCCTCGCTGAACGCCAGCGTCGGACCCCGCTCCGTCAACTCCGCGTGCGCCACCACCCCCAGGATGCAGTTGGCCAGATACGGTTGGGTGTTGAAAAACGCGAGGTGCCTTACCGCGGCTTCCCGCCGCGCCGCCGGCGAGGGGTGGGCTATTTTTATCGCCGGCCACAGCGCGAACAGGAACCCCAGCGACAGCATCCGCTCGAAGTTGTTCGCGGCCTGGATGAACAGCGAACGCAGGACCATGGCCGCGCGCGTGCGGCGCGGCAGGAGCGCGTTCCCGTGCCCGGCGTCGCCGCTCACAGCGCCGTCACCAGGATAAGCATGGCGAGGGCGGCGGCGACGGCGCCCCCCGCGAACGCGGCCGCGTGGCGCCGGTTCCAATACGTACGCAGGGCCACGCCCAGGCCGACGGCCGGGGAGACCGCGAACGCCGCCGCGGCGGCTTTGCCGGCCGCCGCGCCGAGGTGCGGCAGCGCCAGCGTCAGAACGTATCCCCCCGCGAATACGGCCACGAGCAAGAGAAAGAAGTCCTTCAGGAAAAAGTGGGCCGCGCCTTTCATCAGGGCGGCGCCCAGCGCGAAAGGGCGCCCGTCCAGCAAATCTTTTTCGGCGCGATGCAGCACGGCGACGTTTCGCGTCTTGGCCCAGACGTCCAGCTTCCCGGCGGCTATCCCCACCGGCACCGCAAGGGCGGCCGCCGCCACCACCCGCAACGGGAAGGGCACCGGCGCGGGCGCGGCCATACCGACGGCGGCTATGGCCATTATCGCCGCGTTCGGCGGCACGTAGGCCCCCACCGGGAGTTGGCCGGCCCAGAGGAGCTGGAAGGTCAACGCCGCCCAGACGCCCGCGAGGGGTTCGTGGACGAGGAAGCCCACCAACACCGCCCCCACCGCCGGCTGCGCGAGCATGAATTGGCCTACGGCGATATTGTCCAGGCCCAGAATCGCCCCCACGAACGCCACGGCCAACGCCCGCTCGCACAGCTGCCAGGTCGTGGCGCCGTCCAAAAACACGTCAGCTCAGCTCCAGCGTCGCGGCCACGGCCAGGCGGTCGTCGCCCGGCGTTATCTCCCGCCAAAAAAAGAAGGACGACCCCTGATAGACTTTCTCGTAGCCGCTCTCCGAGCAACTGACGGTATATATGGGCGCATGCCAGAGCGCGAGCGCCGGCTCCCACGTCAACGCGAGCGTCCACGCGGCGAGCTTATCGGTTATCTCCCACCGCGCCGCCGCGGGCGCTTCCCACGGCTCGGCGCACCCCGCCGCCGGGGCGCCGGAAACGGACGCGTATTCGGCCTGCGGCGACGTCAGGTTCAGCGTAACTTCCAGGCCGAAGATGACCGGGGCGTTCAGGCGGGCCTGTCCTTCCCACGCCGCGCCCAATCCCGCGGGGAGCAGCGCCAGCTTCTTGACGAGGATGAATTCGCCGCCGCCCGGGGCGCCAAAGCCGCCGGCCGTCCCCCAACCGTCGCCGGTAGGCCCGGCGCGGCCCCACGCCGCGGCCGGCGCTTCCACGGCGGTTTCCCGCGCGTAGCCGGCGAGGTTGGCGCCGGCTTCGAACAAACGCTCGAGGAACAGGCGCTTCGGCCGGCGGTCGTAGACCAGGTAATCGTCCAACCCCGGCTCCTTGCACGCCATCGCCGCGTGTATCGTCCGGACGGCGGTTTCGCCTTCGCTCGGGCGCGCCAACCGCTCGTGATACAGCTCCAGGCGCCGCGCCATGACGTCCGTAAGGACGGTCGGCGGCTCGCGCCGCGTCAACTCCACCACCGACAAACCCTCGCGCCCCTTAAGGACCGCCACCAGGCGCTCGTTTTTAAGGACGATCTCCTCGCCGCCGTCGGCGTCCAGGTCGCCGACGACGTCGGTGGACGTCTCGCCCACCCACCGGTCCAGCGCCATCTCGGCGCGCGTGAACGCCGTTTTCGCGCCCCGCCTCAAGTGCGGGAGGTAGCAGCCGCCGAAGACGCCGTGCCAGTAGGAATCGTTGGCCTCGGCCCGCCACAGCTCCCGCCGTATCGCCGGGGCTTCTTCGCCCCGCGCCGCCTCGGCCTCCGCCAAGCGGCCGCTCAACTCCTGCACCCGTTTGTGGAAATAATTTATCTCCGGGTGCTTGTGGAAGAACGAGCGGAACGAGGCGCCGGTAACGAGGTCGCCGTATTCGCCGTCGATTTCAAAGGCCGGCCCCAGCGCCGCGAGCCGGCGCTGGTTCTCGGTCGGGAGGGCCCAACGCGTCATCTCGTAATAGGACGACGCCGGGAGGTAGGCCGGGCCCCACGCCGCCACCTCCGCCCGGACCTCGGCCAGCGTGGACGTCTTCAGCCAGGCCGCTTGCCCCTCCAGCGCCGCCAGGAAATCCTCAAGCCACCCTTCCTCGTAGCAGTGCTCGAAGGTCCCGGGCCACTCGCCGAACTTCTCGCCGTCGTCGGCGAGGCAGACCATCGGCGCGCCGGCGTCAAAGGCGCGGCGCAGCTCCGCCATCACTTCGTCCACGGGCGCGAACGGCACCAGATACCGCATGCGCTGGGAAATCGGGAAAAGCTTGATCCGAGCCCCCTGAAACTCCGCGACGGCGGGCCGGTCCAGGAAACCGCCGAGCCCCGCGACGCGGAAGTGCCAGTCGTCCACGGCCGCGTATTCCACGCCGGCTTCGGCCAGGAGCGCGGGGAGGTGGGTCTCGTACACCCGCTCCGCCAGCCACATCCCCCGGGGCCGGGAGCCGAAGACGGCGGCTAGCTTCTCCGCGTACGCCCGGATGGAACACCGGACGTCGCGCGCCGGCGCGATGGGCGCGAGCGACTCGTAGTAGGTCCCCGCCAGTATCTCGCATTGCCCAGCCGCGACCATCTCGCCGACGAGGTTTACCGTCCCCGGCGCGTTGGCCTCCATCCATTCCAAAAGCGAACCCGACAGGTGCAGCGAAAAATGCAGCGCCGGATGGCGGCTTATGGCCTCCAGGAAAGGGCGGTACGCGCGGTCGTGCGCCCGGGCGATAATCTCCGGGAAGTTGCCCACGGGCTGGTGGTCGTGGACGGCGAAGGCGAAGGCCAGGCGGCGAATATCCGGGCGCGAAACCATGGGTCCGAGGCGGCTACTTTTCCCGCGGGAGCTTGTCCCAAAGCTTGACGGGCTTGGCGTGCGGAATCATCTGGACGTAGAGCGCCACGCCCCGGGCGGCGAGGGCCCGCAGGTCCCGGCAGTCGTCGTCGTCCACCGAGACGGCCTCCATGATCTGGCGTTTCCCTTCGCGGTAATGCATGCCGCCGATATTGAGCCGTTTGACGTCGACGCCGCAGTCGAGAAAACGCAGCGCGTCGGCGGGGGTTTCGAAAAGGACGATGGTGGCGCGCTTCTCGTATTCCTTCTCGCGGAGGCGCGCCGCGGCGTCCGCTACCGGCAAGACCTCCACCTTGACGTCGGCGCCGGCCCCCATCTCCATCATGGTCTTGCTCATCTCGTCCGCCGCCGCGCGGTCACTGGCCACGAGTATCGCGTTCGCTTTCAGGAAACGCCCCCACCCCACCACCACCTGGCCGTGGATAAGGCGGTCGTCGACGCGGTAGAGGAGGACGCCCATCGCCCGGCCGGCGCGCTACCGCCCTTTTCCCACCATCGCGGCGCGGACGTCCACGATGGACTTGCGCCCGGCTTTGACTATTTTCTCCGCGAGCTCGGCGAGGGGATACAGGTCGCGGTCGATGGCGGCCTCCAGGACCATGGGGAGGTTGACGCCCGTAAGGAGGACTACCCGCGCGGCGTCCTTGTCCCGAACCAGGCGCGCGGCGACGTTAGAGCAGGAGCCGCCGAACATGTCCACGAGCATCAAGACCTGCTCCGCGCCTTCGGCTTCCAGGACGCGCCAGGCCTCCTCAATCTCGCGCGCGAAGTCGTCGAGGTTTTCGTCGATCCGAAGGCCGACGGCGCGCAAGAGCGGGACCCGCCCCATAATCATCGCGACCGAGGTTATAAGCTGGTCCGCCAGGGCGCCGTGGGCGATGAGCAGGATACCGGTCATCTATTTCCGCTCCGGCGGCGAGAGACGCGCCCGCAGGTTTTCGTCGAAGGTTCGCGCCGCGTCGAAGCCGTAGCGCTTGAGGAGGTAATTCAACGCCGCGACCTCGATAAGGGTGGAGACGTTTTTGCCGGGGACGACGGGGATTACGAGGTACGGGGCTTCCACGCCCAGGATGTTGACGTACCGCTGGGAAAGGCCGGTGCGGTCGTATTCGGTATTAGGGTCCAACAGCTCGATGCGAACGATGAGCTCCACGTTCTTGGTGGACCGCACGGCCCGGATGCCGAAGAGCTGGCGCACGTTTAGGATGCCCAGGCCGCGGATCTCGATGTGCTCGCGGATGCTGGACTTGGTGTCGCCCACCAGTTCGCCGGTGATGCGGCGGCGGACGTGCACGATGTCGTCGGCCACGATGCGGTGGCCCCGCACCAGCATGTCCAGCGCGCACTCGCTCTTCCCCACCGCCGCCGCGCCCAGGATGAGGACGCCCACGCCGTAGACGTCCAGGAGGTCGCCGTGGAAGGCGAGGGTGGGCGCGAACTTATCGCGCAGGTAGTCGGAAACGAGGGCGACGACGTCGGTGGTCCGCCGCTTGGAAATGGCCACCGGGATGTGGCGCGCCCGCGCAGATACGAGCAAAGCGGGCGGCGGCCGCCGGCCGTGGGCCAGGATGAAACAAGGGATGCCGTCGTAGGAGCATACCTTGCGGAAGACCTCGGACCGCCGCTCCTCGTTCAAGCTCGCCAGGAACGAGAGCTCGGTCATCCCCAGAACCTGGATCTGCCGGTGGGAAAAGCGGCCCAGGAAGCCGGCCAGCGCCAGGCCCGGCCGGTTGATCTCGGTGCCGCGCACGGCGCGGTCGAGGCCGCCGTTGTCTTCCACCTGGGTAAGCTGGAGGACTTCGGCCAATTCAGCGAACAGCTGGCCGACGGTAACGCCGACGGGCGGCTTGGTGCCGCCCAGCGATATCTCGTCGGCGCTTATCGTCTCTCGCGAGCGCGGCGCCATCGGCGGAGGTTATTCCTCTTCCTGTTTAATTATCGCGACCACGTCTTCCGGCTTCTTGGCCTCCAGAAGCTTCTTCCGGAAAGCTTCCTTCTTGAGGAACCGCGACAGCTTGGCCAGGGCCTTCAGGTGCTCGCTGTCGTTGGGGGCGCAGAGCAGAAAGAAGAGCTGGACCGGCTTCCCGTCCAGGGCCTCGAAGTCCACGCCGGCGCTGGAGCGGCCGAACGCGGCCACCAGCTCCTTGACGATGTCGGGGTGCCCCTGGCGGGGGTGCGGGATGGCGGCGCCGTTCTCGAAGCCCGTGCTGCAAAGGTTCTCCCGCTCCCGGACGGCTTTAAGGATGGCCAGCTCGTCGGTTATCTTACCCGTGGCGGCCACGAGGGCCACGAGCTCGCGCAGGACGCTTTCCTTGGTGGTGGCTTCCAGCTCTATCTTGATGGCCGTGGGGTCGACGAAATCTGATATCTTCACTTATCTTCACCTCAACGGACGCGCCTCGCGGGGCGGACCCGGGAAAGAATTAAAAGTTCACGGCTCTATAAGGCCGATGTTGCCGTCGCGGCGGTGGTAGATGACGTTCACCACGTCCGTCTCCGCGTTTTTGAAGACCAGGAAATCCTGGTTCAACAGGTCCATCTCCATGACCGCCTCTTCCAGCGCCATGGGTTTTACGGGAATCTTGTCCACCTTCACCACGACCGGCTCTTCTTCCGCGCCCATGGACTCGTGTTCGTACACCGTCATCTTGGCTTCGCGCACTTTTTCCGGGCTCGGCGTGCGGCGGTCGTGGAGCCGGTCCCGATAACGGTTTACCTGTTTCTCGATGCGGTTGAAAGCCATGTCGATGGAGGTATACATGTCCGCGGTGTTGCCTTCCCCCCGTATGGTGAGATGGTCGGCGGTTATCGCGACTTCGGCGATGTGGTGGTAGCGCTCGATGCGGAGGGTGACCATTACTTCGATAACGTCCCGTAGGGTCTTCGTGGCCTTGGATACTTTCTTTTCGATGTAGCTCTTCATCGCTTCCGTTACGTCGACCCGTTTCCCGGTTATCTGAATGTTCATCCTCGCTACCTCCGCATTGATTGTTCCGCCTGCGGCCCGAAGGCCCCTAAAGCCTTTAAATCTATCATAAGACCTTAATCAATTCAAGGAGTTACGGCGCCGCGCCGCCTCGGCGTAGAGGGCCGCCGCGCCGTAGGACGAGCGGACGAAAGGCGCCGCCGCGACGCCCGCGAAGCCCTTCGCGCGCGCCCGGGCCGCCATCCGTTCGAAAGCCGCGGGCTCCCAATATTCGGCTACGGCGAGTTGCCGGCGGCCGGGCCGGAGATACTGCCCCACCGCCACGATGGCCACGCCCGCGTCCCTCAAATCGTCGAAGACGGCGTCCACTTCCTCGGCCGTTTCCCCCAGGCCGACCATAAGCGCGGACTTCGTCACGACGCCGGCGTCCGCGGCCCACGCGAGGACGCGGAGCGAACGGCGGTAATCCGCGCCGGGGCGCACCCGTCCGTAAAGCCGGGGTACGGTCTCGACGTTGTGGCCGAAGACGGCGACCGGCGAACCGGCGACGGCCTCCACCGACGACCGGGAGCCGCCGAAGTCGGGGGTCAGCACTTCCACGGCGGCCGCGGGGAGCTCGGCGTTGACGGCCGCCGCGGCGGCCGCGAAATGGGCCGCGCCGCCGTCGGCGAGGTCGTCGCGGGTGGTGGAGGTCAGGACGACGTAATTCAAACCCAGCGCGGCGGCGGCCCGGGCAACCCGCGCCGGTTCGCCGGCGTCGGGCGGCGAGGCGCCCTGGCGCACGGCGCAAAAACCGCAGTCGCGCGTGCAACCCGGCCCCAAAAGGAGGAACGTGGCGGTCTTCTCCTCGCCCAGGCAGCGGCCCCGATTGGGGCAGCGCGCCTCCTCGCACACGGTGTATAGGCCGCCCACGGCCTGGCGCGCCGGGCCGCGCGCCACGCGCTCGCTGACGGGGCGGCGGAGCCACGAGGGGAGGCGTTCTTCCTTCAATATCACCATGCTACGCCCGGTGGGTCGCGAGGCCCGACCAGTCTTCCACTGCCTCCGCGACCAGCTCGCTGTACGTGGGATGTATGGCGATAAACGCCGCGAGTTGTTCTATCGTCGCCCGGCAGGCCATGGCCGCCCCGACCACCTGGACCAACTCCGCGGCGTGGGGGCCGAGGGCGTGGGCGCCCAAAACGCGGCCGTCCGCTTCGGCGGCTAGGACCTTCACGAAGCCGTCGGTCACGCCGTCGGCGCGCGGCCGGCCCAGCGCGCGGTAGTCGGCCCGTCCCTCATGCGCGGCGATGCCGCGGGCGGCGGCCTGTTCGGCGTTCAGGCCCACGCCCGCCGCCTCGGGGTCCGAGAACACGGCCCACGGGACGAGGTCGTAGTCCATGGAGAGTTTGCCGCCGAGCATGTTCTCCACCGCCACCAGTCCCTGGCGCGTCGCGACGTGGGCCAGCATGGGCCCGCCGGCGGCGGCGTCGCCCGCGGCCCAGACGCCCGCGACGCTCGTCGCCATCCCGGCGTCCGTCCGGATGCGGCCCCGGTCCAGCTTTATGCCCAGCGACTCGAGCGCCGCGGCGTCCACGTTGGCGCGTCGCCCGACGGCCACCAGGACCCGCGCCGCGACGACCGTATCGCCGCCGGCAAGGCGGATGGCCACGCCGTCGCCCTCGCGCGCCACGCCTTCCACTTTCCGGTCCAACATTATCTTGACGCCGGCCCTCTTCATCAGGCCCGCGAGCCGCTTCGCGACGTCCGCGTCCATCCCCGGGAGCGCCTGCGGCATCATTTCCACTACGGTGACGTCCACGCCCCGGCGGCGCAAGATAGTGGCCCATTCCAGGCCGATGGCGCCCGCGCCCACCACCACGATGCTCCCGAAGTCGAGCGACGAGGATACTAGGTCGTCGCTGTCCAGCACCCGCTCGTGGTCCAGCGGCAGCGAGGGAATCGCCAGCGGGACCGAGCCGGGGGCGTAGAGTATCCCTTTGCGGGCCGCGAGCGTGGCCGGCGCCGCGCCCTCGACCTCCACCCGGTTCGGCGCCGTCAACCGTCCCCGGCCCCGGAAGAGGGCCACGCCGCGCTTCTCGAACAGGAACGCGACGCCCTTGACCAGCTCGGCGACGACCTTGTCCTTCTCGGCGACGACCTCGGGCCAGGGCCGCGCGTCGGCCGCGGCGGTCCGCCGGCAGAAGAACTTGGTGGGGATGCAACCGACGTTTAGGCAGGTGCCGCCCAGCCAGCGTTCCTCCACCACCGCCACCGCGGCGCTCCGGCGGGCCGCGCGGATGGCCGCGGGGTAGCCCGCCGGCCCGCCGCCCACGATTACGACGTCAAATTCTTTGGGTGCGCTCATGTTTGCCCGGAATCTTAAGCTCCTTGCGGTATTTGGCGACGGTCCGCCGGGCCACGCGGAAGCCGCGGGCCGCGAGCGCCGCGCCCAGGTCCTCGTCCGAAAGGGCCGCGCTCTTGTCTTCGGCCGCGATCAAATCCTGGAGCGCCGACTTGACCTGCTCCACCGAGACGTCGGCGCCCGCCGCCTTGGCCGCGCCGCTGAAGAAACGCTTCAGCGGATAGATGCCCTGGGGCGTATCCACGGCTTTGTGGGACACGGCGCGCGACACGGTCGAGACGTGGACCCCCACGGCGGCGGCGACGTCCTCCATGGTCAACGGCTTCAGGCCGGCCTCGCCCTCGGTGAGAAAATCCCGCTGGCGCCCGAAGATGGCGGCGACGACCTTCTCCATCGTCCGACGCCGCTGGTGGAGGGCGCGGATGTACCACGCGGCGGCGGCCACGCGGCCCCGCACGTAACGCCGCGCGTCGGCGTCGGCCGCGCCGGCGGCGAGGAGTTGGCGGTAGCGCGGGCTGACGTGGAGGCGGCCGGCGGGTTCTTCCAGCGGCGTTATCTTTACGCCGCCGTCGGCCCAATCCACTACGAAGTCCGGCGTCAGCGACGGGTTTACGTCAGCGCCGTAGGCGCGGCCGGGAAAAGGCTCCAGACTCCGGATGAAGTCCAGCGCGCGGTCAAGCTCCGGCGGCGCGACGCGGAGAAGCCGGGCAAGCTCCGCGGGCGTCCGCGCGCCGATGTCGGGCAGGTGGTTCCGGATAATGACGCCCGCCAGGGGCGGCGCCGCGTCGCCCGCCGCCTGCCACTGGAGGAGGAGGCATTCCGCGAGGTCGCGCGCCCCCACGCCCGGCGGCTCGAGCCGCTGGACGACGTCCGTGAGCGCGTCCTCCAACGCCGCGGGCGCGGCGCCGACCTCCGCCGCCAACTCCGCCAGCGGCGTCCGGAGGTACCCTTCGTCGTCCAGGGCCGCGACGAGCTCGAGGGCGAGCGGCAGGCGCGGGTCGTCGGCGTAGGAAACCTCGAGCTGCCGGCGCAGGTGCTCGGCCAGCGGCTCCTCGGGCCGCGACAGCGTCGCGAACGGGTCCCGGTATTCGCGGTCCCTCTCGGCGCCCTCGCCGGCGGGCACGGCGCCGTCCACTTCCGCGTTTTCGAGATACCCCTGCCAGTCGAAGTCCTCGCCCTCGGCCTCGGCCCGGGCGCCGGCGGGGTCGTCGTCGCCGGCCGATTCGCGCTCCAACGCCGGGTTGGCCTCCAACTCCGCTTCGATCGCGCCCTCCAGCTCCAGGTTATTGAGAGACAACAGCGCGAGCGATTGTTGGAAGCGCTGGGAGATGACCTGGCGCTGCCCGATTTGAGTCCGCAGTTCCATAAACGTAAACGGCGCTACATCTTGAAGCGTTCGCCCAAATATATTTTCCTGGCCTCGGGGTCGTTGATGAGCTTCTCGGCGTCGCCCGAAATAAGTATCTTCCCTTCAAACATGATATACGCGCGGTGGGTTATCTCGAGGGTCTCGCGGACGTTGTGGTCGGTGATGAGGATGCCCAGGCCCGCCTGCTGGAGCTGGATGACGATGTTCTGGATGTCTTCCACCGCCAACGGGTCAATCCCGGCGAACGGCTCGTCCAGTAGGAGGTAAAGGGGCTCCGCGGCCAAAGCCCGGGAAATTTCGACGCGCCGGCGTTCGCCGCCCGAGAGGGTGTAGGCCTTGGACTTCGCGAGGTGCGCGACGCCCATCACCTCCAACAATTCCTGGGTGCGGCGCCGGCGCTCCCGCGCGGGCATCTTCATGGTCTCGAGGATGCAGCGGACGTTCTCCTCCACGGTGAGCTTGCGGAAGATGGAGGCCTCCTGGGACAGGTATCCCACGCCCCGGCGCGCCCGCTTATACATGGGCAGCTTCGTGATGTCGGCCTGGCCCAGGAAAATGCGGCCCGCGTTCGGCTTGATAAGCCCCACTATCATGTAGAAGGTGGTGGTCTTGCCCGCGCCGTTGGGGCCCAAGAGCCCCACCACTTCGCCCGGCTTCACCTCCAGCGTGGCTTCGTTGACGACCTTCCGCCCGCCGTATATCTTGACCAGGCCGTCGGTGGTGAGGACGGGTTCCCCCTCGCCCCGCGTCTTGCGCGAAAGCGTGAGAAGCTCGCGCAATTCCTTGCTGGCTTCGATTTTAACCACCGGTGGTCTCGGCCTCCTTGCCGGCTGGCGTTTCCTCGGTATAGTAAGAGCCGCGCGCGTGCCCGTATACGGTTATGCGCCGGACGGATCGGTCCAGGACGAAAACCGAAATCCGGTCGCCCGCCGTCTGCGTGACGCCGCTCCGGCCCTCGGCCTTGGCCGGCCGGTATACCCCTTCCGCGTTTCCGTTCACCACGATCTTTTTAACGTCGCCCTCCGCCATCATTATCCGGATGGTGTCGCCCGCCGCGTCCACCTGCTCCCCCGTCTCGCGGCCCGCGTCGTCGAACGGCCAGTAGTGCCCTTCGGCGTTCCCGACGATGTCCACCAGGTTCAACTTTCCGTCGGCGAACTTGGCGTCCATCTGCGCGCCCGCGGCCTCGACCCGGCCGGTCGGGTTCTCCTCTTTCGTTTCCGCGACGCCGCCGCCGGCGGCCCCGGCCTTATCGCCGGCCGCCGTCCCTTCCGGCGCCGGCGAACCGACGCCCGGCGGCTCCGTTACGCCGGCCCCGTCCGCGGAAGGCGTTTCGCCCGCCGCGTCCACCGGGGCGCCGCTTCCCGCGCCGCCAGCACTTTTTGGGGCCGTACCTCCGCTTTTCTTCTCGGCCCGCGAGAAATAAACGAGGCGGGCGCCGCCGTCCGCCAACGCGCGTTCTAGTTTCTCGTCTTTCAGGAACATCGTGATGACGTCGGCCGCGAGGCGGCTGTCGCCCTGGGTCACCACCGGGTTGCCGCGGAGCTCGATGCGGTCCTCCTTGCCGAAATACTTGAGGGTCTGACCGTAGCCGTCCATGTCCTTGGATACGACGTGGACGTTGCCCGACGCCTCGCCGTTTTCGGTCTCGGTCCACATCTGCATGATGTCCGCCGTGATGGTGACGGGGCGGCCTTTGTGGAGGACTAGCTTCGGGCTCTTGGTGGCGACGGCGAGCTTCTCGCCGCGGCGGTATTCGCCGTAACCGGACGTCAGCGTATACTTCTGGACGGGGTCGTTGACCACGACGTTGCCCGCGAGCGTGGCCATCTTCTTCTCCTCGTAGGAGTAGGCCTCGTCGCAGGTGATGGTCATGTCGCCGTGGACGATGACGACGTGGCCCATGCCGTGGAGGACGCGCTCGCCGCCGGAGGTGAACGCCTCCGTCACGTCGGACTCGAGGTGATACGGGACGGCGTCGTCTTTCGCCCCCGGGGCGGGCGCCGGCGTTTTCTCCGCCGCCGCCGCCCACGCGGCGACCAACACCGCCGCGCCCGCAAACAACCACGGCCGCGTATTCAGCGCGTTGCGGCCTTGGGGCGCGGACGAATGGGCGGCCAATCGGGTCACGGCGTCAGCGCAGGTAGCCCATGGCGCGCAACTGCGTCTCGACGTATTCGTCCTCGGCGACGTTGATGCCCAGTTCGCGTTTTAATCGCTGGTTGGAGGCCGACCAACTGTTAATGGCTTCCGCGTAGCGCCGGCGCGCGGTCGCGTCGTCCACGGGCGTGAGTTCCCGGGGGTCGGTGCGGAGGTCGTAGAGAGCGCCGGCGTGGTCGGCCATGGAGTATTTAAACTTCATAATACCGTCGGTAACCGCCACCCGGGTGAGGTCGCCGCTCGCGGGCGTGGAGCTGAAGGCGTTTTCGTAGGACCACCGGTCGCGGAACCACCACGCGAAACTCCGCGATTGAACGGGCTGGTCCAACGGAATGCCGCACAGCGCCGCCAGCGTCCCGTACAAATCCACCATGGATATCTGCCGGTCGACCACCGCCCCGCTAGCCCGGGCGGGCGGCCACGCTTCGGGCGGGACCCGCATAATAAACGGCACCGTGATCAACTCGTCGTAGAGGCGGTGGCCGTGCTCCCAGCCGCCGTGGTCCCAAAACTCTTCGCCGTGGTCGGCGGTGACCACGACGATCGTGGGGCGCTTGAGCTTCAGGGAATCGAGGCGAGCCAGGATGCGGCCGACGGCCTCGTCCACGTACCGGACCTCGCCGTCGTAGAGCTCCTCCGCCACGCGCTTGTCCTTGGCGGTAGGCGTGTCCATGTTGAGGGAATTACGGTAGGCGTTGGCTTCGGCCGAGACGAGGCGCGCGGGCGGCGTATAGGGACTATGGCAGTCCAGAAAGTGCATCCACAGGAAGAAAGGCCGCCGGCGCTGCGGGCGGCCGGCCAGGTATTCGGTGACGCGGCGCTCCAGCGTGGGCGTGGTCACGCAATACAACGCCATCCGGTTCATGAAGGGCAGCGGCAATTTGGTGTAGTACAGACGCGTCCCCAGCGCGCCGTCAAACATCTCCATGGAGCGGTAGTAACGGAAACCCTGGGCCAGGCCGAAACGCGGTTCGCAAAAGCCGTTGGCCACGATGCCCGCGGTGTCGTAACCGCGCTCCTCGAAGATCTCCGCCAACGTTTCCAGGTCGGGGTCGATGGAAGCCCGGGGGCCGGCGCCGTGGACTTCGGGGTATAGGCCGGTGTGGAGAGACGCCAGCGACGGGAGCGTCCAGGGTGCGGTAACGACGCAGCGGCGAAAGGTCGTGGCGCCGGCGGCGAAGCGGTCGATATTGGGCGTAAGCGACTTTCCGCCGTGGGGCCCGACCTTGTCGGCGCGGAGGGCGTCCACGGTAATGATAAAGACGTTGGGGCCGGGCGGGACGGGGCGCGGGTCGGGCAGCGGCTGGAAAGAGGCGTACGTTACGACGCCGAAAAGGACCAGCGCCGCGACGGGCGACCATCGCCACGCCGCGACTCGGGCCAACGGCCGGGAGGAGTAGATGAGGTAAAAGAGGGCGGAAATAAACAAAGCGACCGCGGGGAAGGAGAAGATGCACAGTGGCGCCGGCGGCTTCACGGGCAAGGATTCGATGGACGCGACGGCGACCAGGCACTCTATACTCAACGCCAGGCCGGAGGCGAGGGCCATACCGACCGCGAGCGGCTTTAAGCCGAGCCGCCGGTACAACGGGTAGGCCGGGAGCGACGCCAGGCCCAACGCGGCGGTCGCGGCCGGCATCAACCACCCGAACGCGAATAGCTTGTGGGCAATGAGTTGCCATGTCCCGCGGACGCCGTACGCGAGGCCCGTAGCCCCCAGGTAAAACGACCACTCCGGCCGCGGCTCCGGCTTCGCGAGCTCGTAAACCGCGAACTCGAGGAGGGCGAAGGCGGCGCCTACGAAGAAAGCCAACGCCAAGACCCGGGCGCTCTCTTCGACCTTGTTTAGCAATTTTTTCATATTACGCTAAAAACTACCACGTTCAGGCACCCGGGGTCCGGGCCTCCGTTTATTATTTATTATTATACACGAATTCGGGGAAGGATACAACACGCCGGAGGAAAATCGGTGACCGCTATAGCGAAAACCGTGCCAGCGGGCTTTCCCCCGGAAAGGCGGCCGGGCAGGATCCTTCCGGCCAGCTTCAGAGAGGCGTCCGCGGGTTGGCGCCCCACGGCTGTGTGCTGATTTATAATGCTCCTATATTTAGCCGCTAACTACTATAATTTAGAGGTGATATCACCAACTAATGTTATATAGTTTATTAAATCGGCTTTAAACCCTTTTCGATATGTGCCGGCTTAAAGCGGCTACTTCACGTAACCCAGGGCGCGGACGGCCCCCGCGGCCGCTTCGCTCCGCCGGCTCGCGGGCAAACCCAATTCCCCCCGCAACGCCGCCGTGTCTTTCTCCCAGGCCTCGAGCCGCCGGCGGTAACCATCCGTAACGAACGGCATCGCGAGCGGCTGGCGCTCGAGCGGGTCGTCGGGGACGGAGTATAATTCGCAGACGCCCCGGCCCCGGAACCAGATCAGCTTCCAGTCACCGTATTCCAACGAGCGCGTGTCGTCCTGCGACACCAGCGCCTCGCCGACCATCTCCCGCGGCGGGCTCCCCTCCCCCCGCGCCGGCCCGAGGAGCGACCGGCCGGCGAGGTACGGCGGGACGGGGACGCCGGCCAGCTCAAGCGCCGTGGGCATAACGTCCATGAGGTTCACCGGCTGGTCGCAGCGCGAACCGGCGGCGACCGTCCCGGGCGCCACCATCGCCATCGGGATGTGCAGCATTTCCTGGTAAAGCGTGAGGCCGTGGGCCGTGCCGCCGTGGTCGCCGAACTCCTCGCCGTGGTCGGATGTGATGATGATGACGGTCCGGCCGGCCTGGCCGCTCTTCTCCACGGCCGCCAAAATCCCCTGCAACGAGTCGTCAACGTACCGCGCCTCGCCGTCCCACAGCTCCTTGGCGAGCGGGATGTTGGTGGCGTAATCCCAATGCTTAACCGCCGCGTACGGCCGGGCCGCGGGCGAGACATAGCGGGGCGGCGGCGTATACGGCGCGTGCGGGTCCAGGTAATGGACCCAGAGGAAATAGGGCCGGCGCCGCCCGCGGCCGCGGATATACCGTACCGCGTCGTTCGTTACCCGGGGCGTCGTATCCTCTTCCGCCCAAAACGCCTTACCGCGCCGGAGAATGAGGACCAGGTCGCGGGCGCGGGTGTAGGTGTCGTACAACCCCGTATAGTACAACGGCGTGGCGGCGAGCCCCCCCCGTTCCCGGCTTGACGAGTAGTAATCGAAGCCCTGGGCGAAACCAGATTCGGGGTCGCACACGCGGTTGCTCACGACCGCGCCCGTGTCGTAGCCCGCGCTCCGGAGGGTCTCGGCGACGGTCACGAGCTTGCCGTCGAAGTGGTCGTCGTCGTGATAGACGTGGAGGGAGGGCGGAAGGCCGGTGAGCATGGCCGCGAGGGCGGGCCGCGTCCAGGGCGCTGGCGACCGGGCCGCCGTAAACGTGCACCCGCGCGCCCGAAAGGCCTCGACGTTGGGCATGAGCGCCGGGCCGGCGTGCGCGGGGCCCACAGCGTCGGCGCGCAGCGTGTCTATGGTGACGACGACGATGTTGGGGGCCCCCGGCCGCGGCCGCGACCTGAACGGCGACGGCGCGAACGAGACCAGCGCGACCGCGAGCCACACGGCGACCGCGCCGACGGCGACGCCGCGCCGCCGCCAGAGACGCGCGACGACGACGCGCGAGGCCAGCCAGTACAGACCCGCGCCGAGGTTCAGGAGCGCCACCGGCGCCAAACTCAGGGGAAGGATGGCGCGGCCCGGCGAGCGATAGATGACGTTTCGGAGGGCGAAGTATTCGGCGTCGGCCAGGACCACCGCCGCCCCGGCGAACGCGAGCGCGAGGAGGGCGGGCCGCAGGCCCGCGCGGCCGAGCCAACGCCGGAGCGGCGCGAGGGCGGCGGCGCCGAGCGCGGCCGCGGCCCCGAACATCCAGCCGTAGGCGACGACGCGGTGGGGCCAGGTCAACCAGGGCCGGATGACCACGACGTCGGCCCACCGCAAGACGAAATACTCCGCCGTCCCGACGGCCAACGCCGCGGCGGCGGCCAGGCCGGCGTATGCCAGGACGGCTCCCCATATTCCCTTTATCCGGGGGTCGCGGGTCATGAAACGCTATGGGCCCTCGACGGCGCGGATTTCGAACTGGCCGTCGTCGTATAAAACGCGGGTATATTCCGCGAGGTAGAGGTTCCACAGCTGCCGGGTGGCCGGCTCGTAGTAGTGCCAGAAGTAATTCAACTGGTAGCGAGATGTCAGGAGGTGGGTGGCGCGCAGGCCGTGGACGTAGGCCGCGACTTCGTCCGGCGACTGCATCCGCTGCACCGCCAGGAGCGTTTCCGAGGCCTCGAAGAAAGAATCGTAAACGGCGGGCCGGTCCAGATACAGGAGGCGGTTTTCGAAGATCATCAAAACGCGCGCGTTGCCCGGCAGGGACTTGTTGATAAATTCGTCCGCGCGGTACACCCCCACGAGGAGGCGAAGGTATTCGGTGGGGTTGTAAGCGGCGAGGTACTCCAGCGCCTGGCCGGCGTCGCCCACCACGTTAACGTTCAGGCCGTAACCGGCGACGAGGACGACGCCCACGAGGGCCCCGCGCGCCCAGGTCTTCCCCCTCCCCCGGACGGCGTCGGCCGCGCCGGCGAAGACGCCCGCCGTCACCACCGCCAGACACCCAAACGCGGCGCTGAGAAAACGCAGCTGCTGGGACGCGAGGAAAGCCCAAGCCACGAAATAGCCGAAGGTGTAAACCCATATTCGCCACCGCCGAAACCAGACCAGCGCCAGCCCCAGCGCCAGCATCGCGAACGGCCACATCGCGCCGTCGAACTTGGCGTAGCCGGCGCCGGCGTCCATCGAAACCCGGTACGGCAGCATGAGGTAGTCGAGGAAGCCGCGGCCCATCCCGATGCCGCGCTGCCACCGCTCCATGGCGGCGGCGACGTCGGCCGACATGTCGCGCGCGCCGAAAACGCCGTAGAGGGACGGGAAGACCGGGTTACCCCGCTCCACCCACGCCTTCGCGAGCCAGGGCGCGAACGCGAGCAGCGCCACGGCGAAGGCGAGGACGACTTTCCCGGGCGCCACGCGGCGCCGCGCGAGGTCCGCCGCGAGGAGGGGGACCAACGCCAGCGCGCCGTAGGCCCCGGTGTATTTTACCCCCACGGCCGCGCCCAGGAGGATTCCCGTCAACACGGCGTCGCCCGTCCGCTTCAGCCCTTCCAGGTAAACGTTGAGCGCCATCAACGCGAACGCCGCCACGACGAAATCCACGTACGCCGCGGCGAAAAAGGCCGAGAAGGTCGGCGTGAAGAGAAGGACGGCGGCGGCGAACAACGCCCAGAAGCCGTCCACGTAACGCCGCGCCAACCGCCACGTGGCCACCGCCGCGAGCGAGTTGAAGAGCGGCGCGACCGCCGCCGCCACGCCCAGGCCGTCCCACAGGTAGGCCCAGGTGAACGTCATCTCGGCGCCCAGCGGCATGGAGGCGTACGCCATTCGCGGGAGGTACTCGAAGCCGTGGCGGGCGGCGTAATACTTGGGGAGGTAGAGGTGGTAAACCAGCGCGTCCGCGTAGGTGGGCGGCGCCGCGGCCTGCGCCCACAACATGAAAACGAACGGCGCCACCAGCGCCCCGAGGACCACCGTCGCCGGGTCGGACGCGGCCAGCCGGGCCCGCAGCCAACCGCCGCCCTCGCGCAGGTAACGGGCCGCGAGGGGGGCCGACGCCGCGACCGCGGCCAACACGACGACCCGGATGACCCAGGGGTAGAGGAGGTGGAGGGCGGCGAGGGCGAAGGCCAACATCCCGAAAAGGAAGAGGCCCACCGCCGTGTCCACTTCCCACCAGGTCTCGCGGCGCAGGACGAGGCGGGAGAAGATGCGGCCGACGGCGTAGGCCGCCCACGCCAGCGCCGCGAATAACACGAGGTGCCCCAGCTGCGCGCCGAAACCCTGCAGAATCGCCGCGTAGTCCGGGTGGTTGCGGACGAAGAGGTAGACCGAGCCGACGGTCGCGGCGAGGAGCGCGACCGTGGCCGGGACGGCGAGGGGTTTACGCAATGACGTGGACCTCGTTCATATAAATATGCGCCGGCTCAGCGCGCCGCCGCCGACCTCATCTTTTCCACCTCGGCCGCGTATTCGGGGTCGTCCATCGGCGACGCGAGGTTGCCGACGAGCGACCGCACGAGCGGCGTCACGGCCGGGAGGCCGAGTTGCGCCCGATCGTAGTCCAGCAGGAAATAAGGCCTATCCGGAAACAGCGCCATCAGGCGTATGTTGGCGCGCCCGAAGTCGCGCGCATAGATGATATTATCATTAAAAGCGACGTCGTTGGGCATGGGGGCGCCGAAGAAGGCACGGGGCGTCAGAAATACGACCCCCCGGGTAACGCCTCCTTCCGTTAGCGCCGCCGGGGCTTCGTCTCTCAGCCACGCCGTGCTCGTCGGCGGCGTCGGGTGGTAAATCGCGGCCGCCCGCGGGAGATAAAACGCCGCGGCGAAGACGACGGCGCCGGCGAACACGCCCCACGCCAGCCGGGACTTCAGCGCCGACGGCCGTTTCCCGCCGGCGCCGAGGGCGGCGAAAAAGCGCGCCGTGAGAAACGCGCCGGGGACGACCGACAGGCAGCAGTAACGCGGCCCGAAGAAGACGCCGTGGTAACCCATTAAGAGGTTCGTCGCCGGGACCAGGAAAAAAGTCGCGTACCACACGGCGTCCCACCCCCGCCACGGCCGCGCGACGAGCGGAAAGAGAAGGGCCGGGAGGAACGAGACCAGCGGCCAACCCCAGAGGTCGTTGGCGAAAAGCTGGATCTGCCAAGCGAAGCGGCTCAACCGTATCGAGAACGGCAGCGAGGCGGGCGAAAAATGCCCCACCTCCGCCATGAAACGCGGGAAGCGGAACGGCGAACCGGCGACCGCGGCGTTGTAGGCGAACTCCGGCGCCACGGCCAGGAGCGCGAAACCGGCGAGCCACGCCGCCCGCTCCCAACGGCGACGGGGCCCGGGCGCCGCGATAAGGTAGATTACGGGCGCCGCCGCCATCTGGACCGTGGCCATTTCCCGAACCTGTAACGCCAACCCGGCGAAAACCCCCGCCAACGCGTAGTCCCGCCGCCGCCCCGTTTCGCCGCTACGGACCGCGAACCACAAAAAGATACTTATAAAGAAAAGGAAGGACGGCTCGGAATAACGGGAGGCGCCGTAAAAGAGTAATAGGGGCGACGTGACGAGCAATGCTCCCGCCGCCCAGGCGGTCGCGCCGCCGTAGAGACGCCGCGCGGTGGCAAACGCGGCCGCGACCGCCCCCGCCGTCAGGACCGGCCCTACGACCCATATCGCCGTGATTTTGTCGCCGGCTGCCAGCAACAAGGGGTGGAGAGGCGGATACATCGTAAACCACCGGCCGCGGGTCACGACTTCCGTCGGGCCCTTGAAAAAGACGACCCAATCGTCGGACGCCGCGTCGAGCATGCGCGCCGATAGGGCTCCGTGTTCAAAGATCCGCGCCTGGAAAGTGTAGACGTTTTCGTCCAGGTCGTATGGTAGGGAATTGTACACGCCCTTCGCAATTGCGACCGTCGCCCCCAACGCGCACGCCGCGAAAAACACCGCCCCCCACCCGGCGCGCGGCGACGCCAGGAACCGCGAAAGCCGTTCGGCCGGGAGCCACGGCGCCGCGGCGGCGCAGGCCAGCGCGAAACCGAGCCAGAGCGGCAACCCTGCGACGAGCGTCTCGCCGGCCTGCATCACGACGCGGACCCGGGCCGTCCCGGCCCACGGCAGGCCTTCCCCCGCGTCCAACGCCTCCTTCCGCGCCGCGACGGGCGGATAGGCGGCGAGAAAACGAGACGCCGCGAACGCGGCGAGAGCCGCGCCGGCCAGTAACGCCGTTACGATGATGCGTCTTCGGAGCGAGGGCATATTTTATCGGCGCGCCACTTAATACCGGATTACGGCTTTGACCAGGGGGCGGGCCGCCGGCTTTTCCCCCAACGTGAACGCCGCCGTCGCCAACGTCCGCGCCGCCGCCACGCCGCCGTCGTCGTTGTAATGCAGCGACGCCAGCGGCTCGCCCCGCGCGACGGCGTCGCCCGCCTTCTTGTGCAGGACTACTCCCGCCGCCGGGTCCAGGGCGTCTCCCGCCTTCGAGCGCGCCGCGCCCAGCACGGCCGCCGCGCGCGCTATCGTCGTGGGCTCGAGGCGGTTCACATAGGCCGCGGACGCGGCGAGAACGTCGGCGTGACCTTTCGCCCGCGGCAGCTTCGCGGCCCAATCGCGGACCGCCCCTTGGGCCCGCGCCATCTCGTCCAACTTCGCGAAGGCGGCGCCCGACGCAAGCGCGGCGGCGAGACGCGGCCCGGCCTCTTCCGCTGACGCGACGCCTCCCAACACCAACATCTCCGCCGCCACGGCCCGCGAGAGCTCGAGCAGGTCGGCGGGGCCCTCTCCCCGGAGCGTCACGACGGCCTCATCTACCTCCAGCGCGTTCCCCACCGCCCGACCCAGCGGCTGGTTCATGTCCGAAATGAGGGCCACGGCCCGCCGGCCCCCCGCCGCCGCGGCGGCCACCAACTCCGCGGCCAGCGCGCGGGCCTCCTCGGCGCCGGGCAAAAGGGCGCCCGCGCCGGATTTGACGTCGAAGACAAAGGCCGGCGCGCCGCCGGCGAACTTCTTGCTCAGGATGCTCGCGACGATGAGCGGCCGCGAGCCGACCGTCGCCGTGGCATCGCGCAGGGCGTACAGTATTTTATCGGCCGGCGCTATGGCCCGCGCTTCGGCCACCGCCCACCCCACGGCTTCCACCTGCGCGCGAAAGGATTCGACCGACAGCGCGACGCTCAGGCCGGGGATGGCCTCGAGCTTGTCTATGGTGCCGCCGGTGTGGCCCAGGCCGCGGCCCGCGAGCTTGGGGACGCGGACGCCGCACGCCGCGGCCCAAGGCGCGGCCACGAGGGTTACGGCGTCGCCGACGCCGCCCGTGGAGTGCTTGTCCACGTAGGGGCCGGGGCCGAAGGCCAGGCGCTCCCCGGAGTCGGCCATGGCGGCGGTCAAGGCCGCGGTTTCGCGGGCCGTCATTCCCCGGAGGTAGACGGCCATCAGGAGGGCCGCCGCCTGGTAATCCGGGAGGGCGCGCGCCGTCAACGCCGCGACGAAGCGGCGCCACGAGGCGTCGTCCAGCTCGCCGCCGTCGCGCTTGCGCGCGATGATATCCTTGAAAAACGAATCCATGCGGCCGGATATGGTTAAAGCCGCCGGACGGCGGCTTCGACTCGCCGGGCGGCGCCGTTAGCCGTTGACGACCTGCCAGGCCCGGCGCGCCGCGTCGTCCACGTAATGCACGCAGAACCTGTAGTGGACGTTTCGCTCCTGGAATTCCCGGCGCCCTTCGGGCGTCGCGAGGTCCACACCCGCCAAATCGCGGCAGAGGATTCCGCCGTGGGCGGCGCGGAAGCCCTCCACTATCTTCTCGGCGCAGCCGTACACGCGCGCCTTCGCCTCGTCGCCCTCGCCCTCGGCGCGGCCTTTCGCAAGACTCAACGCCAGGAGGGCGCCGACGACGGCGCCGCAGTTTTCGCCGCGCCGGCCGAGGCCGCCGCCGAACGCCGACGCCAGCCGGGGAAACGACCGCTGGCCCGGCTCCAGCGCGTCGGCCACCGCCGTCGCGACCGCCTCCGCGCAATTCAGGCCGCCGTTGAAAAGCTCCACCGCGCGCGCGGCCACGCGTTCTTCCGCGTCCCGTTCCGTCACGTCATCTCCCTCTGGGTCACGGCGTCGCCGCAAGCACGTCAAACGTCGACGCCGTAAACCACCGGCCGGCCGCCGGTTCCGGTCGCGTTATTTTTTCCCCGGGCCGCTTTTGCCGCCCTCGTCGTCAAGGCCGAGGTGATACTTCAACCACCGCTCCTCGCCCCACATCCGGAGCTGGGCGGCGTAGATGCGCGGCTTGCCGCCGCTCTCCGCGTTCATCCGCGCGTATTTCGTGCAGTCGTTTATCTCCGCGCACTGGGCGCAGTAGCGGTAGGCGTGGTCCTCCAGGCACGCGGCGAGCTTGCAGCCGGAGCCGTAGCAGGACGCCGTCAGGCCCTGGCACCCCTCGCACTGGACCCGACCCGGTTCCACGCCCAACTCCTTGGCGAGGGCCGCGCGGGCCGCGGCGTCGCCGCCGTGGGACACGACGTATACGCGGCACTCGCCGCAGAATTTCCCACAACGTCCCATTAATTTCTTATCCATATTCATTCCTCCGGACCCAGCAGGTCCAGGAGATCCGGGGCCACGACCGCGGCCGTAACCCGAAGGGCGGGTCGGTCCACGACACCCATTACCTGGAAAGCGGCCGGCATCGGGACCTCGGCCGGTATCTCGTCGGCCGGCGAGGCGAACGCCTCTTCGCCGGCGGCTATCTCCGCGCGCGCCGCCTCGTCGCCCGCTAACGCGCGGCGGCAAAGTTCGACCTTCTCCTCCGCGTTCCGGGCGCGGCCCTCGTCGTCCTCGTGCGCCGCGTTCACCAGAAACGCCTGCTCCGCCGCGCGGAGAAGCGCGGGGATGTAAAGGCCGGCCCACATGTAGGCGTAGCCCAGGAGTTTCCATACCCGGGCGTTGTGAGGCCGGCGGTCCACCTCGCCCACGAACAGGGATATCTGGTCCCAGACGGTGAGACGGCGGGTGAAGTCGCGGAGGCCGTCCTCGGCCGACGCGGGCGGAACGCCGCCCTCCCGGTCCCAGAAGTCGAGGCAGGCCGCTACGGCGGCGGCCCCGTCGCCGTCTTCCGCGAGCGCCATAACGTCGTCCCAGGAATATCGCCGGCGCGGCATCAGTCGAAACTCCCCGCCTCCAGCCGCCCCTCGTCGACGAGGAGCCGGCGCAAGGCCGCGACCGCGTCCGCGTCGAGCCGTTCTCCCGCGTCGGCGTCTATTATCTTCATGGCCTCGGGAATGGTCATGGGCGCCCGGTAGTGGCGGCGCGACGTCATGGCGTCGAAGACGTCCGCCACCGCGATGACCTTGCCGCCCGTAGATATTTCCTCCTGGCGCAGCGCCTTGGGATAGCCGGAGCCGTCCAGCCGCTCGTGGTGGTGGGCGGCGACGGCCGGGACGGCGCGCAGACGGTCCTCGAAGTGGATGCGCGCCAGTATCTGCTCGGTGTAGAGGACGTGGGTTTTGATTATCTCGTATTCGCTGGGCGTGAGGGCCGCGGGCTTGCGGAGGATGTTGTCGGGGACGCCGATCTTGCCGTAGTCGTGGAGCAGGGCGGCGTAGCGGATGACCTCCACCTCCGCCGGCGCCAGGCCGAGCCGCCGGGCGATGTTCACGGCATACCGCATGACGTTGCGGCTGTGGCCGGCGGTGAGGGGGTCGCGCGACTCGATGGTCTCGGCCAGCGTATCCACAAGCGAATCGAACATCCGCTTGCGGGCTTCGAACAGCCGGGCGTTTTGGATGTAGATGGCAGATTGGGCCGCTATGGCCTGGAGGAACTCGAGGTCGTCGTCCGTGAAATCGCCGTCGCCGCGGTTGACGCATTGGAAGACGCCGATGCGGCCGCCGCGCGAGTCTTCCATCGGGACGCACAGCATGTTGCGCGTAACGAAGCCCGTGCGGCGGTCGACGTTCTTATTCCACCGCGGGTCGGCGGTGACGTCGGGTACTACGGCCACGTCGCCGTGGCGGGCCACCCAGCCGGCAATCCCCTCGCTGTCCGGCATCCGGATTTCCTGAAGCTCGCCCTCCGCCACCACCGTCCAGACCTCGGCGCGCTCGGCGTCGTGGAGCCAGACCGACGTCCGCTCCACGCCGACGGCCTCCGACGTCCGGCGGGCGACCAGCGCCAAAAGCGCGGCCAGCTCCACCTCCTCCGCCAGCGCGCGGGAGATTTCCACCAGCGTCCGGAGCCGCCGCTCCGTCAGGGCGGCGTCGGCGGCTTTGCCGTTTTCGGTTTTGGGCCTTGGCGCCATCGTGTTTACGGGTCGGCGCGGCTCGCCGCGGCCCGCCCGTGAGGGAAAGTATAACCTCGCGCGCGGCCGGCCGCAACCATTTTCCTCAGTTTACGGCTTCGGAGGCGGCGAGCGTGACGGCCACGAGCAGCGGCGCCACGGGCGTCGCCCGCAAGACGCGGAAGCGATACGGCCCCCACGCCAGCTCGTCGCCCGACGTCGGAACCCGGCCCAACCGCGCGGCGAGGAAACCGCCCAGCGTCGCGTAATCGCCGGACGGCAGCGGCACCGGGAACTTCCGATTGAAATAGGCGACGGCGAGCCGGGCGTCGGCGGCGTAGCCGTCGGCCTGGCGCACCAACCCGTGGGGGCCCCAGCCGTGTTCGCCATCGATTTCCCCCACTATCTCCTCCACCACGTCCTCCTGCGTTACGATGCCGACGGCGGCGCCCGCGCCGTCGCGCACGACGGCGATGTGGCCCGTCCGCTCCGCCAGTATCGGGAGAACGGCTTCTACGCTCTCGTCCGGGGACGCGAACAGGGGCGCCCGCATGAACGAAGCGGCGGCGGACGTAGGCGGCGCCCCCAGGGCGTCGCGCGCCAGAACCACGCCCACGACGTTGGCCGGGTCGCCGTCGTAAACCGGGAACTTGGAGTAGCCGCTCCGGCCCACCGCGGCCGCGACGTCGGCCACCGTGGCCGCCCGGGGCAGCGAAACCACCTCGGCCAGCGGCACCATAACCCGGGCGACGCTCGTCTCGCCGAAGCGGAAAATACGCCGTATCATCCGGCGCTGCAGGACCTCGGCGTGGGTCTTGCCCCGCCGTTCCGTAAGGATGGCGCGCAGCTCCTCGCGGGTCACGAACGGCAGCCGCTCGGCGCGGACGCGGACGAGGCGGAACAGCCCTCCGGCCACGAGGTTTACCACCCATACCGCGGGGGCGAAGAGGAAGCCGAGCGCGTTCACGGCGTCGGCGAAGACGCCGGCGAAATAATCCGGGTCGCGCAGGGCCGCGGACTTGGGGATGATCTCCGCGAATATCGTTACCAGCGCCGTAACCGAAATGGACGCGACGGCCACGGTGCCGATTTCGCCGAGGTACCGGTGGACCGCGAGCGTCGTCAGCGCTGTGGCGCCCACCACGGCGACGTTGTTGCCCAGCAGGACGACGGTCAGGAAGCGGTCGGGCCGCTCGAGCACGGCCAGGACGCGGGCCGCGTGCCGGTCGCCCGCCGCCGCGCGGTGGCGCAGCCGCATGCGGTTCGCCGCGAGCACCGCCGTCTCGGCGGCGGCGAAAAAGCCGGCGACGCCCACCAGCGCCGCGGCCACCAGGAGGTAGACGGCGGCCACCTAACCCGCCTCCGCCGGGGTTTTCTCGACCAGGAGCTCGTCCACGCGGTTGCGCTCCGCCGCCAGTACGACGACGCGCAACCCCGGCTCCGCGTATTCCTCGCCCGCCGCCGGTATGCGGCCCAGGCGGTTGATGAGGTAGCCGCCGATGGTCTCGGCCTCTTCATCCTCCAGATTCGCGCCCACCAGGCCGTTGAAGTCCGCCAGGTCCATGCCGGCGGAGACGACGAACCGCCCGGGCTCGAGGCGGCGGAAGGCGGCCGCGTCGCCGCCCACTATCTCCGCGAGGACGTCGGAGATGGTGACCAGGCCGTCGAGGGCGCCGTATTCGTCCACCACCAGCGCGACGTGGGTGCGGTGGCGGACGAAGTCGAGAAACAAGGTCACGACCGGCTGGCTCGCGGGGACGAAGTAGACGGGCCGGCACAACGCCGTGAGCCGGGGCGGGGGCGCGGCTTCGGCCAGGAGGATATCCTGGGCGTAAAGGATTCCCACCACCCGCTCCAGGTCCTCCTCGTACACGGGGATGCGGGCGAAGCCCGCGGTCCGCGCCGCGCGCGCGGCGTCGGCGAACGGCGTTGCCGCTTCCAGCGCGAAAATCCGGGTGCGGGGCGTAGCTATCTCCCCCACCGTGAGGTCATTGAAGGCCACCACCCGCTCGATTAGGTCCCGCTCGGCCTCGTCCAGAACGCCCTTGCGCTCGCTCTCTTCCAAGAGGCCGTAGACGTCTTCCGAGCCCAACTCCAGCGGCCGACGCGGCGGGCCGCCGGCGAGGTAGTTCGTCAGCGCGAGGGCGGCGCGGTTGAACGGATAAAACAGCCAATACGCGAACGCGACCAGCGGCGACGCTACCGTGGCGCCGGCCTCGGCCCAAGCCACGCCGAACGTCTTGGGCAAGGTCTCGCCCAGAAAGAAGACGAAAACGGCGGCGGCGGCGGCCGCGACCGCGGCGCCGTAGGCCGGGTTCCACCGCTCGCCCACGGCCGTCGCGAACGACGACGCCGCGGTCACCGCCAACGTCGTCCCGATTATTACGGTAACGAGAAGGCGGTTGGGCCGCGCGAGGAGGGAGCGGACAAGCGGCGCCGCGAGCCGCCGGCGGAGCTTCATGCGCCGGAGGCGCACGCTGCCCAGCGAGAAGAGCGCGCTCTCGCCCAGCGCGAACACCGCCGTCACCGCCAGCGCGGCCGCGAAACCTAAGATGAAGGTCGACGTGGACATGGATGGGGGTCAGGCCGGCGGCAGCCGAAAAAAGGCGCGCCCCGCGGGGACGCGCTCCTGCGGCCATGCCGACCGGCCGCGGCTTCCCTCGGCCGCGGGAAAGGGACGGGCCGCGGCCCTAGGGGTAGATGCGGTGCAGCATCCTCGGAAACGGCAAAACCTCCCGTATGTGTTTCAGGCCGCATATCCAGGTTATCGTCCGGTCCACGCCCAGGCCGAAGCCGGCGGTGGGGACGGCGCCGTAGCGCCGCAGGTCGAGGTACCACTCCAACGGCTCGAGCGGCAGCCCCTCGCGGGCGATGTTTTCAAGCAGGACGTCGAGCCGGTTCTCGCGGCAGGAGCCGCCGACGATCTCGCCGTAACCCTCGGGCGCGATGATGTCCATGGAGTAGGTCAGGCGCGGGTCGTCGTCGCGGCGCTTCATGTAGAACGGCCGGGATTCCGTGGGGTAGCTCTCGATGACGAGCGGCTGCTCGCGCCCCTCGGCGAGTAGCGTCTCCTCGTCGCCGCCGAAGCCGGCGCCCCAGGGCACGGGCGCCTCTTTCGCGGCCAGGATTTCGAGCGCCTGGGCGTACGAGATTCGCGGGAAGGGCGGCTTTATCCGCTCCAGCGGCGCGACGTCCCGCTCCAGGGCGGCAAGCTCGCCGCGGCGGTCCGCCAGAACCCGGCCTACGACCGCGGCCACGAGCCCCTCCGCGAGCGCCACGTTGCCGTCGTGGTCCAGGAAGGCCGCTTCCGGCTCCACCATCCAGAACTCGGTGACGTGGCGGCGGGTTTTGGACTTCTCGGCGCGGAAGGTGGGGCCGAAGCAATAGACCTTTCCCAACGCCGCGGCGGCCGCCTCGTTGTAGAGCTGGCCGCTCTGGCTGAGGTAGGCGGGGGCGCCGAAGTAGTCCACGGCGAAGAGGGTCGTCGTCCCCTCGCAGGAGGAAGGCGTGAGGATGGGCGCGTCCATCCGGACGAAGCCGAGGCCGTCGAAGTAGTCGGCGATGGCGCGCTCCACCGTCGCCCGCACCTTCATGATGGCTTCCTGCCGCGACGAGCGGAGCCAGAGGTGCCGGCGGTCGAGGAGGAAGTCCACGCCGTGCTCCTTCTTCTGGAGCGGGTATTCGGCGGCGAGGGAGAGGATCTCGAGGTCGCGGACGAGGACCTCCACGCCGCCGGGGGCCCGGGCGTCGGCGCGGACCACTCCCCGGACGCGCACCGACGACTCGATGGTCAGCGTCTTGCAGCGCTCGAAAACCTCGGCGCCGACGTCGTCCGCGGCGCACACCGCCTGCACCCGCGCCGTGCCGTCCCGCAGCTGGAGGAAATATATCCGGCCGCTGCTGCGGAAGTTGTAAACCCACGCCTCCAGCACGACCTCTTGGCCGGCGTGGGCGGCGAGCTCGGCGAGCCAGCGGTGGGTCATCGCCTCTTCCCCTTCGCGGCCACTCGCGCCGGCGTTAGGCCGCCGCGGGCGCGCAGGTTGAAGTAGGCCGCGAGGGCGCACACGAACAACGCGACGCTCATCAGCTGCGGCGTGGTCAACCCCCACAAGAGCGGCTTGTTGTCGGCGCGGATGAACTCGACGGCGAAGCGGTACAGCGGGTAGAGGAGGAGGTAGGTCCAGAAGACCTGGCCGTCAAAGCGGCGGCGCCGCCACACCAGGAGCAGGACGACGAAGATGGCCAGACTCGCGGCCGTGGCGTAGAGCTGCGTGGGGTGCAGGCGGATGGGGAGCTCGTATAGGCCGGTGAAGGAAAGGCCGAAGGCGTAGTGGCCCGCGCCGCAGTTGTCGGGGAAGGTCACGCCCCACGGCAGCCGCGTGGGCGAGCCGAAGCAGCAGCCGTTCAGGAAACAGCCGAGGCGCGTGATGGCGTAACCGAGCGCCACCTGCGGCGCCACGACGTCGGTGCCCAGCCACAGCGGGATGCGCTTGGCCTTGAAGAAGATGACCGTGGCCGCGACGCCGCCCGCGAGGCCGCCGTAGAAGATAAGGCCGCCGTGCCAAAACTGGTAAATGGCCTTCGGCTCCGCCAGATATTCGTGGAGGTGGAACAGGATGTAGAAGAGCCGCGCGCCGACGATGGAGGAAATCAGAACCCAGAAGCCGAGGTCGAAGAAGTCGTTGGACTTCAGCCCCACGGCCCGGGCGCGCCGCATCGAGAGCCAGATGCCCGCGACGAAGGCGACGAGGATGGCGATGCCGTAGGCCTTGATGGACAAGGCGCCGGTGATGTGCCAGATGATAGGATGCATAACGCTCTCCGGATGGCCGCCGCTATTCGGGCTTGACGGACAGGTCGTCGAAGAAGGCCGTGGCGTCGCGGGCCTCGAAGCCCATCGGCCCCTCGGCCAGGCCGATGTAGGTGGTCTTGGCCACCACGACGTCCTCCAGCGACATCGTCAGGTCCTGGCCCGAGACCGTGGCGCCGAGGCGGAAGGGCCTGCGGGGCACGAGTTCGGGAATGGTCTTGGCGACGAGGACCTGGGGGTTGCCCTTGGATGGGATAAGTTCGATGCGCGCCGTCTTGGACTGGGGCATCAGCTGGAAGGCGTAGCGGTCGCCTCCCTGGGGGTTGACGCGAAGGACGAGGCCGGCCCATCCCGCCGGGTTCTTGATGGCCCCGATGGTCACGGTGCAGGTCGCGGTGTAGTTCTTGCCCGCGTCGTACTTCACGCCCACCAGCGCGTTCGTGACGCGGAGGGCGCCGTTTTCCGCCTGGACGGAGCCGCCTTTCCCCAACTGCCAAACCGTAAGGTCATCGGTGGTAGCCGAGGTAAAGTCGTTGATGTAACCGCCGCCCGAGGTCAGGTTGAGGTTGTCCAGGACGCCGCCGTAATAGAGGCCCGCTACACATACCGCGGCCAGGACCAAGACCACGGCCGCGATAATCACGGCGATGCAGCAACCCTTCTTGCTTTTCTTCTTCGCGGTGCCGGTCGGCGGATAGTCGGTCACGGGGACTTCGTCCGCGGGCTTCACCGCGACCTTCTCGTCGAGCCGCTTCAAAACTTCGTCCTCCGACACGGGCGCTTGGGGCGCGGGCGGGGGCGTCGGCGCGGCGGCGGCCGGCGGAGGCGTCGTTGCCGCGGGGGGCGCGGGTTCGGGAGGCGCGGCCGCCGGCTCGGGGGCAGCGGGCGCCGGCGCCGCGGGGGTCTGGGGGGCGGCCGGCGCGGCGGGCGCCGGCGCCTGGCGTTTGGCGCCGCAGTTGATGCAGAAGTCAGCGTCCGACTCGTAGGGCGTCCCGCAACCTGGGCAGCGTTCGGCCGACATAATTTATCCTCCTATACCGATTGGACCGGTGGAAGCGATTACGGCTCCAGTTTTTTTAATATCGCCCGGGCGCGCGCCACGTTCTGGACGGCCTTGGCGTATAAAGGGTCATCGGCGGGAATCTGTTCCCAGTAGGCGATGGCCGCGGCGTAGTTGTGCGCGGTGTACGCCTCGATTCCCTTGAGGTAAACGGCGTGGTAGTCTTTGCGCGCGGCCTTGGCGGGCGTTTTCTTTTCGCGCGCGGCCGCCACGCCGTCCAGGACCGCGCGGGCCCGGGCGTTCCCGGCGTCGAAATCCATAGCTTCGGACGCCAACTCTTCGGCCCGGTCGTTGTCGCCTTTTTTAAACGCCGTTTCGGCCCGGGAAGCCAGGGCGGCGGCTTCTTCTCCCTGCTTCCGCTCGGCGCGTTCCAGACCCGCCCGCGCTTCCGCCTGGCCCGGGTTGGCCGCCAGGACGCTGCGGTAGTAACGGCGGGCTTCGTACCACCGCCCCGCCGCCTCGGCGGTACGGGCCGCTTCCATATTCGCGGCCTCCTCCTCGTCCATCCGCACCCGCGCGGCCGCGATATTCGTCGCGGCGGCCCGGTTGCCCGGGTCGGCGGTCAGGACCTTGCCCCACGCGGCGACGGCCCCGGCGTAATCACCCCGGGTATACAACGCCTGGGCCGTTGCCAGATTGGACGCCACGCCGGCTTCGGCGGCCGCGGCCTCTCCCGCCAACTTCCCCTCCGCCTCCGCGACCAACGAAGCCGCGCCGGCATCGTCCGGCTGGAGCGCCAGCGCCTCGTTGGCTTCCCGCAGCGCGTCGATGGCGTTTCCCCCGGCTAGATACGAACGCGCCCGCGCCACCTTGTCCGCGACCTGCTGCCGGCGGTATTCCGTTTCGGCGCCCGCCAGGAGCTCTTTCGCGCGGGCGTTGTCCGGGTCCCACACCAGGATGGTGTTGAGCTGTTCCACCGCGTAGCCGTATTGGCCGTCGGCCAGGAAACGGTCCACCTGCGCCAGGAGTTGGCCGACCATCGCGTCTTTCTGCGCCTCAAACAGCTTCCGCTCGCGGTCCGCGCCCTCGCGGGCGCCGGCGGAACGGCTCCGGCCGATATTGTACGTCGCGCCGACGCTTACGGCCCCTTTCGGCGCGTTGACCGCGTTATCACCGGCCGTAAGATACGTATCCGTCTGGCCGCCGGGCATGCCGGCGAGCGCGGCGTCGAAGTCGCCGAACCGGAACTCGGCGCCCAATGACACCGCGGTCTTGAGCTCGTCCAGGCCGGAGCGGAAGCCGCCCTGGAGCGCGAACCAGGTCCAGGGTTGGTATTCCGCGCCCGCGCGCAAATACATCGGGTCGCCCCCGTAACCGTGAATATCGTTACGCCAGAGCGGGAAATGGCCGTCGGCCGCGAGGCGTACCCGGCCCGCCGCGAGTTTCCAAGCCGCGCCCGTTACCACCTCGCTGGGTACGTACCGCGCTTTCGGATAATCGTCGAACGAGTTGCCGGGGTCGGGTGTCCATTTTATCACGCCCCCCAATTTGGAAACGCCGACGCCGAAAGTCCACGCCGGCGTGGCGTCCCACGTCGCGCCCGCGTCCAGAACCCCCGTGCCCGCGGAGAACTTGTCGCCAAAGTTCAAAGTAACCAGCCGGCCGCCGGCGCCGAAAGCGAACGCCGACGCGAACCGCCGGCCGTATCCGAAACCGATAAAGCCGCCGGTGTCGCCGAACGCCGCGACCGGCGGATATGCATCCTTGAACGAATCCGCGAGCGAGAAGTAACCCACGGCCGCGCCGAAACCCCATCCCGCGAACACCACGTCCACGAGCCGTTGGTTCAGGGCTTCGCCGGCGTCGAAATGGACCTGGGGGAACGCCGTGGAGCTCAGGCCCGCGGGGTTCACCAGCACCCCCTCGTAACCGCTCGCGAGGGCGTACCCCGCGCCGCCCATGCCGAGGTGCCGTGTGCCCTCTTCCCACATAAAGAAGTTGTAGTTGTTGACGTTCACGCCGGCCGACGCCGATACGGCGCCGAACGCCGCGCCACAGAGTGCGCGCCGCAAGAGTCGTCTTATCGCACGCCGCGTTATCTTCATTCGGTGATGACCACCGGCGTTCCGGCGTGGACCAACGCCACGAGGGCGCCGGCGTCTTCGTTATACATTCGGATACAGCCGTGGGAGGCCGCGGTCCCGATGCTCTCGGGTTCGTTGGTCCCGTGCAGGCCGTAGCCCTTCTTGTTGATGCCGATGAACCAATCGCCCAGGCCGTTGTCGGGGCCGGGAGGGATGGCCTTGCCCTGCCAATACCACGTCGGCTTCGCGAGGGTGACGGTGACCTCGTACGTCCCCGCTGGCGTGGGCGACGCCGGCTTACCGATGGCGCAGGGCCAGACGTTCGCGAGCTTGCCGCCCCGATAGAAGAAGACCGCCTTCTCCGCCTTGCTCACGAGAACGCCGTCGGTGGGGGCGCCCGCGGGCGGCTCCGCGGCCGCGTCCCACCCCACTACGACCTGGATGTCCTTCAGGCCGGCCTGCGCCGTGACCGCGCCGACGCCCAGTTTATCACGGATTTCGTTCGCCCGCGCCAGATTCGCGGGGTCGGCGAGAATAGACGTCGTCGCCAGGCCGTAGTCGAGCCGGCCTTCGGCGACCCTGCGTTCGCTAAACGTGGTTTTGACGTCGGCGCCGAGGCGCGCGGCGAGGGCGCGACAGATGTCCGCCCGGCCCGCGCCGTTGACGACCGTCACCGCCGGCGCCGGCGGCGCCGGCGGCGGCGTCGTCCGGACGGCGTTCTCCCCCTGGCCGCAGGCCATGAGGGCGGCGAACGCGGCCGCGAGCGACGTTAATAAATAACGCTTGGAGGACTTCATTCCCATTCTTTCAGGACCGTTTCGCCGAGGGGCGAAAGCCGCAAGCCGCGGCGGCCGGCCTCAAGGAGGCCCAACCCCTTCAGTACGTCCAGGAATTCACGCAACCGGCGTTCCTCTACGTGGAGAGTCGCCGCCAATACGGTCGGCGGGCGCCAGGCCTCGCCGGCCAGCGCCGCCAGGAGGTTCCCGGCCCAATGGCCGCCCGCCGTCGCGGCTTCGGCGTCCTTCAGCCGCCGGTACGCCGCCGCCGTGTTATCCGATAACGCCTTCATAGGCCGGCCAGAAACTAACATTATACTTTAACTACAGCGCGGTAGCGCTTGATATCATTTTAGATAAGTTACGGTCTCGCAGATAGGGCGGCGCGCCGGCGCGGGCGGCAGCGGCGCCGCCGGGTCGCGGTGCCCCAAACCCACCAGGCCGACCAAATCCCGACCTTCTTGTACGCCGACCAGCTCGATGAGGGCGCCGGTATTCCAGCAACCGACGTAACCCCGGCCGTGGGCCGCCAGGAGGATATTTTGGATGGCAGCGGCGACGCTCTGGCCGGCGGCCGTCTGGCCCGCCGGCGCGGCCACGTCCGGCGCGTAGCGCGCAAGGAGCCGCTCCAGCAGCCCCTGGTATGGCTCGACGTACGCGAGGATTAAAGCCGACGAGTTCTCAAAGAACGTCATAAAAAGGTTATAGTCGCCGAAACTCTTACGGGCCCGGTCCGAGGCCATCGTGGCCATTATCGCCGCGACCTTGGCGGCCACCGCGGCGGCGATCTTGAGTATTAAATCCCTATTCGTAACTACCAGAAAATGCCACGGTTGCCGGTTGCCGGCCGAGGGGGCGAAGAGGCCGCATTCGATAATGGCGCCGAGGTCCCCGTCGGGGATGGGCTCCGGCGTCATAACTCGTTCAGAACGACGGCTTTTGATCAATTTCTCGAGGTCGTTGGGGTCCAATTCGTTATCCGGGCTTTTTACGATTTTCTTGTCGGTATTTTAGTGTTTTTATCGCTATTCCGCCGCGACCCGTTCCTTCGCGAGAGTCACGAGGCGGTGGGCGGCGCGGACCGGCTCTACCAGGCGGAACTTGGGCGCGAGCGCCAGGGCCAGTTCCTCGGCCCACTCCAGCCGGCTCAGGTGGCCGACCGAGACGTATATCGGCTTGACGCCCTTTTGGGTGCGGAGGACCGTGCCGACGCGCTCGCCCTTGTGGATGAGCGGCGCGCGGGAGCCGCGGGCCTGGCCGAGGCGGCGCGGCTCCTCCCCCACCAGCCGCGACTTCGCGACGCCGATGGTGGGCCGCTCGAGGAGGACGCCGAGGTGGGAGGCGAGGCCGAAGCGGCGCGCGTGGGCCAACCCCTGGCCGTCCACGATGAGGACGTCGAAGCGGTCCTTTATCGGCTCGAGCAACTCATAGCTCAGCGGCGCCTCGCGAAAGCTCAACAAGCCGGGGACGTACGGGAACGTCGTCGGCGCCGTCCCCACCGCCCATTCCAGGAGGGCGAAGTCGGGATACGACAAGAGGACCGCGGCGCCCACGTTTATCTTGCGGGCGGTATCGTAGGCGACGTCGACGCCGGCGACGACGCGGATGCGGCGCGGCTTGGGGCCGGCCTTGACGAGGGCCGCGAGCTCCCGCTGGAGCGACGCGGCTTCCCAGGGCGAGGTGGGCCACTCGGGCGCGGGCACTTATTGCGTCGTGGGCGGCTTGGTTAGCGCGACCACGACGACACCCATGCAGATTAAGATGAGTCCCCCCACCCGGGTCCAGGTCACTTTATCGTGGAATATCACCCAGGACAGGAAGAAAACCAGGACGTAGCCGAGGGCGATCATGGGATAGGCGAACGAGAGTTCCGTCCGGCTCAGGACCACGAGCCAAAAGAGCGACGATACGCCGTAGCAAAGGAAACCCAGGATGACCAACGGCCGCAGGAAGATACCGAAGAACTCCTTGCTGACGCCGGTTATCGCTCCCGACGCCGAAACCCCCTGCTTCAGGAGAATCTGGCCGGTGACGCCCAGGACGACCGCGAGTATTAACAGAGCTATGGTTTTCACTTGACCTCCCGCGCGATAACGCGCTGAACTCAGGCGGCGGCGCGTTGGGCGCGCCGGCGTCGGTTGTAGTCTCTAAGGGCGTAATACCACCGCGCCAGCCGCGACGGCTTGAGGTATATCGCCTCGTCGGCGCACGTCTCGTAGCAGCACAGGCACTGGATGCAGCGCGCCGCGGCGATGCGGGCCACGTCGCCCGCCATCTCGGCCGCGCCCACCGGGCAGCTCTCCACGCACCGCCGGCAGCCGACGCAAGCGGCGGCGCGCACCGTTGGCTGGATTATGAACTGGCGCGAGGCAAAGCGCAGCACCGGCCGCGGCATGCGCCGAAGCCACAAACTCCCCGGCAGCGCGACGCCCTCCGCCGCGAGGTCCGCGGCGCCGCCGTCCACGACGACGACCTCCGGCTCGGCGGCCGTCACACCGCGCTCCACGCTTATTCGGACCGTCGGCGCCTCCCCGGCCTTGAAGCCGAGGACGCGGGCCAGCACGACGTCCACTGCGGCCGGGTTGAAGCCGCCGACCACGAGGCCGAACGGCCGCGGCGTCCCCGACGCCGGCCCGTCCCCCTCCAGGCCGACCACGGCGTCCACGAGCGTGAACGCGGGCGCGAGGGCCGGGACGAGGTCCACCAGGAGCTCGGCGAAGTCGTCGGGATGGGTGGCGACCCGGTGGAGCTCGGCCTTGGCGAGCCCCGGCACCTGGCCCAATAGGTTTTTGACCGCCCCGGTGAACAGCGTCAGGAAGTGGGTCTTGAGCTTCGGCGCGCTTACTACCGCCGCGTCGGCGCACGCCCGGGCGACGCGTATCTCCCGCACGAACCGGCTCGCGACCGGCCGGGAGATGGACCCGCCGGCCTCGAACGAGACGAGGGGCACGCCGAGCTCGGCCGCGACGGCGGCGACGCCGGTTTTCTCCCACACGGCGGCCAGGCCGCGGAAGGCGCCGGCGGGGCTGTCGCCGATGGTGACCGCGCGGCCCCGGGCCAGGAGAGCGCGCGCGAGCGCCGCGACGAACGCGGGATGGGTGGTTACCGCGCGCGCCGGCTCGCGCGCCGACATCAGGTTGGGCTTGACGAGGACCGGCCGGCCGGGCGGCGCCGCGGCGTCCCATCCCCCCGCCGCCTCCACCACCGCCTCCAGCGCCCGCGCGAGAAACGGCGTTTCGTAGGAGGGCGCCCGGGCGACGAACACCCGGGAATCCGTCTCGCGCGCGGCTCCGGCGTTTTCTTTCTTTGCCATTATAATAAACGATTGGCCCGATTGCAATAGCGTAACTGCTTATTTTTCGTATATCTCGGGATAGGTGCTCTTGAAGCGCCGGTGCATCCAGAGATATTGGTCGGGATAGGCGCGGATGTACTTCTCCAGGAGGTCGGTGTAAAGCTGCGTAACGCGGACGATGTCGGCTTCCAGGTCGCCGGTGGCCGGGACGCAAAAGGCGTCCTCCATGTATAGCGTATTGTGCGCCGGGGCGTCGCGGACGGTGAAGCCCGCGCAGATGGCGGCGCCGGTCTTCGCGACGAAGGCCCCCGGCCCCTTGGGGACCGAGGCGCGGCGGCCGAAGAACGTGACGAGCGCCCCCTCCGGCCCCGCGTCCTGGTCGGAGAGCAGCGCCACCATGCCGTTCTCCTTGAGGGTCCTGAAGACGCCCTTGGCCGCGGCGCCCATGTGGATGATGCCTATGCCCGCGCCGGCGCGGATTTTGTTCATGAGGTCGTCCACGTACTTGTTGTGCTGCTCCCCCACCAGGAAGGTGATGGGATAGCCGCGGAAGCGGACGCCGGCGCCCGTCAGCTCCCAGGAGCCGAAGTGGCCGGTGAAGAGGAGCGCCCCCTTCCCCCACGAGCGGGCGTCGTCGAAGCTCTTGGCGTTTACCAGCCGGTGGTAGCGGTCTATGTTGGCCGGGTTCACCCGCGGCAGGCGCATATACTCCACCATGGAGCGGCCGAAGTTGTCGAACGAGCCGCGCGCGGTCGCGGCCACCCATCCCTCGTCCTTTTCGGGAAAGCAGAAGCGCAGGTTGGCGTGGGCGATGCGGCGCCGGCGCCCCCACGCCGCGTGGAACAGCCGACCCAGCGCGCCCCCCAACCCCACCGCCCAACGCGCGGGCAACAGGAACACGACGGCCATCACCAGCCGCAGGGCCGCGTATTCCAGAAGGTGCTTTACCTTCTTACGCCGAGCCATGGCCGGGGCGCCGGAGCGCGAGGGACGAGATGATGCGGTCGAGGGAGTCGTTCAACAGCTCGTCGCCGGCGATAATCTCCACCGACTGCTCCAGGACGTAGGTGGTCACCGCCGGGCGCCAGGCCTCGAGTCTCGCCTCGTCCTTGGCGGTGGTGACGAGGAAGTCGCAGCCGGCGACGAGCGCCGTTCCCTCGGCGTCCGCGAGCTCGGCGTGGGTGAAACGGTGGTGGTCCGGAAACGGCCGCCGGCGCGCCACCACGGCGCCGGCCTCGGCGAGGTCGCGCGCGAAGCCGTCGAAGTCGGCGATGCCGGCGAAGGCGAGGACCTTGGCCCCCTCCAACGCGTTCAGGTTGAGGCGGTCGGCGCGGTTCAGCGGCCGGAGATAGGCGGGCGCGAAGCGGGCCTCGACCTCGGCCGGCGTCACGCCGAGGCGGCGGAAGACGCGGCGCCACTGCTCGCGCCGGTCGCCGTCCCGGCACTTGGTGAAGACGACGAGGTCGGCGGCGCGGACGGCGGACGCCCCCTCGCGGTAATAGCCGGCGGGGAAAGTGGGCCCGGGCGGCCGGCGGGCGTCTATCAGGACGAGGTTCAGGTCCTTCTTCACGTCCAGGAACTGGAAGGCGTCGTCCAAAATTACGAGTTGGGCGCCGTCCTCGGCGACGGCCCGGCGGGCGGCGACCACGCGCCGCTCGTCAACCCACACGCCGGCCTGGGGCAGCGCCCGCGCCGCCATCAACGCCTCGTCGCCGGCGGCGCTCTCGCCCACCTTCACGGTTTCGCCGGGCCGGCGGACGGCGACGGCGCCCCGGCCGGCGCGGCCGTAGCCGCGGGAGACCAGCGCGACGCTGACGCCGCGGTTGACGAAATACTGCGCCAGGAAAATCACGAAGGGCGTCTTGCCGGCGCCGCCCAACGCGAGGTTCCCGACCGCCACCACCGGGCACGGGAGCCGCTCCACGCGCAGGAGGCCCCGGCCGTAGAGCCAGCGCCGGGCCGCCGCCGCGCCCTGCCACAGTAGCGCGAACGGGAAAAGCGCCAGCCGCCCGACGATGTTGCCGGCCAGGGCGCGGTGGTAGCGGGCGAGGGCGGGCGCCGTCACGCCGCCGCCTTTTCCGCGAGCCGCGCGAGGGCGGCGATGGTCCGCCGCGACGCCCCCATCATCTCGCGGGCGGTAGCCGCGGCCTCTTCGCCCAGGAGCGCCATCACGTCGGCGTTGGCGTACAGCTCGCGCAGTACGCGCGCCAGCTCGCCGGCGTCGGCGACGCCCACGCCCCCCCGGCCCTCGAGACGCTTGACCTCCGCCGGGAAGTTCTCGACGTGGGGGCCCCACACGGAGACGCAGCCGTGGTACGCGGCCTCCATCATGTTCTGGCCGCCGCGCGGGACGAAGGAGCCGCCGATGACGGCGGCCGCGCCCAGCGGATACAGGCCGCCCAGCTCCCCCAACGTGTCCAGGACGACCGCGTCGAAAACCCCCGGCCGGGGCAGGAAACTCCGTAGCGTGGTCTTGATGCCCCGGCTTTCCAGGAGCGCCGCGACGCCGGCCGCCCGCTCGGGGTAGCGCGGCGCGACGAAAAACTTGAGGCGGGGGTTGGCGCGGCGCAGCTCCAGAAACGCCGCCGCCGCGAGCTCCTCTTCGCCGGCGTGGGTGCTCGCGGCCAGGAGGACGTCGCGGCGGTCGGGTTTGCCGAGGGCGGCGGCGACCAGCTCCACGACGTCGTCGAGGGCCGCGACCTCGTGGTTGTCGTATTTCAGGTTGCCCGTCACGACGACGCGGCCGCGGTCCACGCCCATCTCCTCGTAGCGGGCCACGTATTCCACCTCGGCCGCGCACACGGCGCTCAGGCCGCGGAACAACGGCCGGAAGAGCCACGCCGTGCGCCGGTAGTTGCGGAGGGCCTTGGCGGTGAAGCGGCCGTTGACGACCGCGATCGGGACGCGCCTCTTCAGAAGCTCGTACATCAGGTTCGGCCAGTAATCGCCCTCCACCACCAGGAAGAGAGACGGCCGCAGGGCGTGAATGGTCGCGACGACGCTGGGGTAGAGGTCGTAGGGCAGCGCGAGGTGGTGGTCCGCCTGGACGTGCTTGGCGACGTGGCGGCCGCCGGAGGTGAAAGTGGTCAGGACGACGGCGCGGCCGGGGTAGGCGGCGCGAAGCTCCGCGACGAAGGCCCGGATGGCTAGTGCCTCCCCCACCGAGGGCGCGTGGAGCCAGATGCAGCCGCGGGGCCGGGGCAGGCGGAAGCCGAGGCGGCTGCCGAAGCGGCCGCGGAACTCGCGGGCCGCCAGCGCCGGCAGCCAGAGCAGCGCGAACAGGGCCTGGACCAGGACGTTGTAGGCGAGCCACGCGACGCGGAAGCGCGCGCCGAAGCGGAGGGGCGGCGGCGACACTTCGTCGGCCATCTTTACTCGCGGTCCCCGGAGAGCTGGGCGTGGAGGAGGCGGGCGTAGACGCCGTCGCTGCGGACGAGCTCGTGGTGGTTGCCCACCTCCACGACGCGGCCGGCGTCCAGGACGACGATGCGGTCGGCGCGCCGGACGGTGGACAGCCGATGGGCGACGATGAAGGTCGTCCGGCCGGCCATGAGGCGCTCCAGGGCCTCGCGGATGAGCGCCTCCGACTCGGAGTCGAGGTGGGAGGTGGCCTCGTCCAATATAAGGATGCGCGGGTCCTTTAGGACGGCGCGGGCGATGGCGAGGCGCTGCTGCTGGCCGCCCGAAATCTGGACGCCGCGCTCGCCGATGTAGGAATCGTAGCCGCCGGGGAAGGCCAGGATGAAGTCGTCGGCGTTGGCCACGCGCGCGGCCTCGCGCACCTCCACCACCGAGGCGTCCAGCCGGCCGTAGCGGATGTTGTTCAGGACGGTGTCGGCGAAGAGGATGGACTCCTGGGGCACGAGGCTTATCTGGTCGCGCAGGCCGCCGAGCTCGTAGTCGCGGATGTCCGCGCCGTCTATCTCCAGGCGGCCGCCGCTGATGTCGTAGAACCGGGGGATAAGACTCACGAGCGTCGTCTTGCCCGCCCCCGACGGCCCCACCACCGCGATGACCTCGCTCGGCTTGACGTCCAGCGTGATGCCCTCCAGGACCGGCGTCTGGCCGTCGTAGGAGAAGGAGACGTCCTGGAAGCGAACCGAACCCTCGAGACGCCGCTTCAACGAGCCGGTGGCCCACAGCTTCTCCTCGCCCGGCTCGTCCATTATCTCGTAGACGCGGCTGGCGGCGGCGAGCGCCCGCTGCCACAGCGCCGTCACGCGGCCCAGCGTCTTGATGGGCTGGTAGAGGATGACTACCAGGCCGGTGAAACCCAGGAGCGTCCCGGTGGTCATGCGGCCCGCCAGGACGAGGTGGCACCCCACCCAGAAGAAGCCCGCGATTCCCAGGCCGCTCACGACTTCCATCAGCGGCCTCAGGATGGATTCCACCTTCACGCCGTACATCCAGGCCTGGAACGTATCCACGTTGGTGCGACGGAAACGCCCGCGCTCGAAGTCCTCGCGCCGAAACGATTTGATGAGCTTGATGGACGAGAGCGTCTCCTGGAGCATCGCGGTCAACGCCCCTATTTTTACCTGGAAGCGTTTCCCGGCCTTGCGGCTCTTCGTGCCCAGCGTGTTGACGAGCCAGCCCAGCGCCGGGAAGGAGATGAGGACCAGGAGCGTCAGCTTGTAGGAGCGCGTGAACATCGCCGCCAGGACGATGACCAGCGTCGTGAGCGCGGACGCTATGTCCTTGAGGCCGTTGGCCGTGTCCTGGAGGACGTTGACGTCGTTGGTAACGCGGGAGACCAACTCGCCGGAGCGCTGCTGGTCGTAGAAGCGGAGCGGCAGCTTCAGGAGGTGGGAGAAGACGCGGGCGCGGATGTCGTAGATGACGCGCTGGCCGGCGTAGGAGATGAGGTAGGAGCGGAGGAACATGAAGGCGCCGGAGAGCAGGATGACGAGGAGGACCCAGGCCGGGAGGAAGTTGACGACGGCGAGGCGCGGCTTGGACACGCCCATCAAGAGGAGGTCGAACATAAGCTGGTGCTTTTTCCCGCCCAGGACGTCGATGATCTGGCCTATCACGAGCGGGAGGGACGTCTCGAAGGAGGAGGCGAGGGCGGAGGCGATAAGGCCCACGAGGAGGTAGGGCCAATAGCGCGCGGAGGCGGCGAAGAGGCGCCGCGCCGCGGAGGGCCGACGGACGACGGGTTCGCCGGCCGGGTTCACGCCGCGAGGGTCTCCAGGATGAGCCGGGCCGCCCGCGCGGGCGCCGTGGCGCCGTCGGCCGCGGGAGGCACGAGGGCGGCGCGGACCGCGGCGTAGGCCGCGGCGATGCGTTGGCGCTGGTCGTTATCGGTCAAGAGGCGTATGGTCTCCGCGGCGATGTTGTCGGGCCGCACGTCGCCCTGCAGTAGCTCCGGCACGATGGGGCCGCCGGCGATAATGTTGGGGAGGCCGAGGTGCCGGACGTAGACCAGCCGGCGCCCCAGCTCCCACGTCAGCGTGTTCACGCGATAGAGCACGAGCGCGGGCGTCCCCACCAGCGCGAGCTCCAGCGTCGCGGTCCCGGACGCCGCGACGGCCGCGGCCGCGCCGGGCATGAGGTCCACCGCGCGCTCCGCCGTCACCACGACGCCGGCCGGGACGGCGGCGAAGCGCTCCAGCGCCGCGGCGCCGACGGCCGGCCCCGCCGCCACCACGACCGCGACGTCCGGGCACGCCCGCATTATCGCGGGAAGGGCGGCGGCCACCCGCGGCCAGATGTTCGCGAGCTCGATCCGCCGGCTCCCGGGCATCACGAGCAGGTAGCGGGCGCCGGCCCCCAGGCCCAGCCGCGACGCCGCCGCGGCGTCGGGCCGCGTGATGTCCAGGAGGGGATGCCCCACGTAGCGAACGCGGACGCCCAAGCTTTCCCAGAACGGGACCTCGAACGGGAAGACCGCGAGGACGAGGTCGAGGTTGCGGGCCAGCTCGCGGCCGCGGTGTTTCCCCCACGCCCACAGCTTCGGCGGTATGTAGTAAAACGTTTTGAGGCCGGCGCGTTTGGCCCGGGATACGAGGCGGGCGTTAAAGCCGCCGTAGTCCACCGCCACCAGCGCGCCGCGCCGCTCGCGCATCGCCGCCGTCAACGTGTTCAGGTCGCGGCGGAGCTTGCCGAAGCGCGCGATGACCTCCACGAAGCCGACGACGCCATGGCCCTCGCTCGCGACCAGCGTCCGGACGCCGGCCTCGCGCATCCGCGCGCCGCCCATCCCCGCCAGCTCCACGCCGGGCGCGAGGCGGGAAAGCTCGCGGGCCAGGTAGGAGGCGTGGAGGTCGCCCGATTCTTCGCCGGCGGAGAGGAAGAGGTTCATAGGGACGCGCCGTCCCGGGGCGGCGAGGCCCGCCGGCGGCTCACGCCCGGAGCGCGGCGGCCATGGCCGCGAGGGCGCGGTCTATGCCGGCGTCGTCCACGTCCAGGTGCGTGACGGCGCGCAGGCGCGTCGGTTTGATGGCGCTGATAAGCACGCCGGCGGCGCGCAGCCGCCCTTCGAGCGCGCCGGCGGTAACGCCCGGCGCGACGATGTCTATCATCACGATGTTGGTGTCGGGCGGCTCCACCTTCAACCCTTTGACGTTCGCGAACCCCTCGGCCAGGCGGCGCGCCCGGGCGTGGTCGTCGGCCAGGCGGGCGACGTTGTTCGCGACCGCGTAGAGGGCCGCCGCGGCCAGGATGCCGGCCTGGCGCATCCCGCCGCCGAAGGAGCGCCGGACGCGGTTGGCCTCCTCGATGAAGCCCTCGCCGCCGCACAGGCACGCGCCGACGGGCGCGCCCAAGCCCTTGGAGAAGCAGACCGAGACGGTGTCCACGTGGCGGGCGAAGTCGGCGAGGGAGACGCCGGTCGCGACCGCGGCGTTCCAGAGCCGCGCGCCGTCCAGGTGGACGGGTATGCCCCGCTCCCGCGCGCGCGCGCCAACGTCGGCGACGACCGCCAGCGGGACGACGGTGCCGCCGCCGCGATTGTGGGTGTTCTCCAGGCAGATGAGCCCCGTCCGCGGGAGGTAGTCGGCGTCGGGCCGAATGGCCGGCTCGATTTCGGCCCAGGTGAGGACGCCGCGGTCGGCGGCCACGGGGTAAAGCTGGATGCCGGCGCGGCCGGCCGCGGCCGCCATCTCGTAGTGGAAGACGTGGGCGTTGGCCTCGCAGACGGCCTCCGTCCCGCGGCACGCCGTCTTGATGGCGACCTGGTTGGACATGGTGCCGGAGGGCATGAAGAGCGCGGCCTCCTTGCCCAACAGCGCCGCGACCGTCTCCTGGAGACGGTTGATGGTGGGGTCCTCGCCGTAGACGTCGTCGCCGACCTCGGCGCGCGCCATGGCCTCGCGCATCGCCGGCGAGGGCCGGGTCACCGTGTCGCTCCTCAAATCCACTACGATTTCGGGCATCCGGGCAACCTCAACGCGATTTTACCATAGCTGTCAACGGCCCGCAACCGACACGTAAAACAAAGGGGCCGACCGCAAGGCCGGCCCCGTTTCGGCGTCGCCGAGGGGTCAGATCGTAATTCTTTGGGCGATGTCCCAAGCGCCCGGAATCTTCCAAAACTGCCCCTGGAGGGTCTTCACCAGGGCCACGATCTGGACGACCAGGATAAGCAGGCCTAACGCGCCGGCGCCCAAGTAATGGAAAAAACAGGACAAAACCGACACGAGCATCCCGGCGATAAACAGGACCATCGCCTGCTTGGCGTGCAAACGGCAAAAGCGGTTCTCGGGCTTGACGACGAGCGGGATGAAGAACAAGAACGAAAGGTACCCGATAGCCGCTACAACCTTGCCGTCTTCGACCTCGGCCTGGGTAAAGGCCGGTTCTTCCACCTTAGAAGTTTAACTTCTCCGCGATGGAGCCGAGGAGCGGGAGTTTCGCGTATTTCCCGGAGAAGCCGTTGATGAGGCCCATGATCATGCACACCAGGCAGAAGATCGCCCAGAGCCAGCCGACGAACGGGATAACGGCCGGAATCCACGCGATGCAGAGGACGAGCCCCTGTTTGGCGTGGGCGCGGCAGAACTTGTTATCCGGCTTCGCGAGCAGCGGGATGAGGAAAAGGATGCCGAAATATCCGAGGCCCGCAAAGATCTTCCCGTCGTCGATATCCTGCTGCGTGAACGTCAAAGGAGTAGGTGCGTCCGCCATCTTCCAGAACCTCCTGCAAAGGTTAGATTGAAGCCGCGGCCGGCCGTGCCGTTGGTAGCCGGCCGCGAAACGGTCGGGTTTACTACTTTATCTTTTCCGCGATGCCGCCCAGGACGGGCATCTTCCAATACTGGCCCTTGAGCGCCATGATGAGGCCCCAGATGGCGAGGATCGCGGATACGATCCAGAAGGCGAGCCAGAGGATGCTGGTCAGGATGCCGCCCACGCAGGTCAGCTTGCCCAGGATTATCCCCAGGATGACGAGGACGATGATGCCGACGATCTCGAAGCCGAAGAGGACCGCGCCCTGCTTGCCGTGGAACTGGCAGAACTTGTTTTCTTTCTTGGCGAGAAGGGGAATCAGGAACAAGATGCCGAGATACCCGATGGCGGCCAGCGTTTTGCCCTCTTCCACTTCGGGCGCCAATTTGGCCGCGGGGGTTTCGCCGTTCGTCATATCCTGCCTCCTTGAAAACGATTAATAGGGTTTGACCGTTACGTCGCCGCCCCTTCCGGCCAGGGCGCTCACGATTATCGCTATTTTCGCCACCGCCACCGCCGCTACCAGCGGCACGAAGACCGCAAAGAAATTAAGGCCGAGGCGGATGCGGGCGATGTCGGCCAGGACGAAAACCAAGACTTCGCCCACGAACAAAATCAACCCCCGTCGGCCGTGCCGCGCCACGGCGGCGTCGCGGGCGTAGAATACGCCGAAGAGGCCGAGGAAACCTACATAGCACAACGCGGTGAATAGCCGATAGGTTTTGACGGCCCCCATATTAACAAATTTAGCCCCTCGGGCGCAAGGGTTTATTTACGTGCGGGCGGCGCGCCGCTCCCCCACGCCTCCAGCCGCGAGACGACCTCTTCAATAATCCAATCGGGCGTGGAGGTCCCGGCGGTGACGCCCACGGCGCGGACGCCGGCGAACCAGCCCGGCTCGAGCTCCACGGCGGTCTCGACGTGGTAGGTGCGGGCGCCGGCGTCGCGGCAGAGTTCGGCCAGGCGGCCGGTGTTGGCGCTGTTGCGGCCGCCCACGACCACCATGACCTCCACCTGGCGCGCGAGCGCGGTGGCCCCCTCCTGGCGCTTGGTCGTGGCATCGCACAAGGTGTTGAAAACGCGGACTTCGGGCGCCTTTTCCAGCAGGGCGGCGACGACGACGTGACACCGGGCCGCGGCGTGGGTGGTCTGCATCACCACGCCGAGCTTGGCGGCGGGCGCCACCGCGGCCGCCTCGGCCTCCGAGTTCACGATGAGGGCCGCCGGGCCGGCGTAGCCGGCGATGGCCTGGACCTCGGGGTGGTTGCGGTCGCCGATGATGACGACGGTGTAGCCCTCGGCGGCGAGGGCGGCGGCGCGCTGCTGCACCGCCTTCACGGTGGGGCACGTGAGGTCCAGGACGCGGGCGCCGCGGGCCTCCAACGCCGCGATGCTGGCGGGGGGAAGGCCGTGGGAGCGGATGATTACGACGCCGTCGTCCACGTCCGCGGCGTCGCCGGCCACGCGCACGCCCTCGGCCTCCAGCCGCGCCACGACTTGGGGGTTGTGGATGAGGGCGCCCAACGTATAGACCGGGCCGGCGGCCGAGGCCGCGGCGTCGAACGCCGCCCGGGTGGCGCGTTTCACGCCGAAGCAGAAGCCGGCGTCGGCGGAGACTATGATTTTAATGGCAATCCTTTCAACTCTTCTGCGCCGCGACGATATACCCCACGCCGCGGTCGCCGCGGAGGAACAGGTCCATGAACGCGAAAGGGAGCGCCGTGGCGGCGGGCGAAAGGAACCACCGCGGCCCGGCCTTCACGTCGGCGGTCACGGCCGAGAGGGCCGTGGCCTCGGCGCGGTCACCCGCCGCCGCCTTTTTTCGCCGGTCCGTCCAGCGGAGGAAACTCAACAGCGGCCAACCCCAGCACCATATGAGCCGGGGCTCGAGCGCCGCCGCGCCCAGCATCGCGGCCAATTCCGCGCGCTCGTAGCGCCGAAGGTGGCCCTTGGCGTCGTCGCGCCAACCCCACTGGCGGCCGTGGGCGGGGACGGAGAGGACGACGCGGCCGCCCGGGCGCAGAAGGGCCGCGGCCTTGCGCACCAAGCCGCGGTCGTCCTCCACGTGCTCCAGTATCTCCAGCATCAGGACCAGCGCGAAGCGCTCGGCGGTCTCGAAGCGCGCGAAGTCCTCCTCTACCACCTCCACCGACGGAAAGGGCGCGAGGGCCCGCGCGGCGAACGCGGCGGCGCGCGGCGACGGCTCGAGCGCTACGCCGGCGGCGCCCCGGCCGCCCAGCCACGCCGCCATCTCGCCGCGGCCCGCCCCCACCTCCAGAAAGGGGGCCGCCTCCATCCCCGCCAGAAGGCGGCGGTAGAGGCGGTGCCGGTAGAGGTACGACGGCGTCGGCCGATAGGGGTCGGCCTCCACCCTATTCCCCTCCACCGTCATCGCGCAAGGCGGCGACCGCGGCCATGACGCGGTCGGCGATGGCCTGGTAGGTCTCGCGGCAGGCGGGGAGGGCGCGGAGGTCGTCCAGCGCCAGCGCCGGCCCGAAGCGCACGCGCACGGGTGCGAGGCGCGGCCGCTTCGCGCCCCGGGGCATTACTTTGTCGGTCCCCACGATGAACGCCGGGATAACCGGGTAGCGCGCCTGGTGGACCAGGAGGCCGGCGCCGGGCATGGCCGGGCCCATGCGGCCGGGGTGGGCGCGCGTCCCCTCGGGGAAGAAGACCACGAGCTTGCCCTCGTCCAGCTTGCGGCGGGCGGCTTTCAATCCCCCCGCCGACCACATGTCGCGCCGGATGGGAAAGGCGCCCCAGGCCCGGATGAGGGCGGCGAAGACGGGGTTCGCGAAGAGTTCGGCCCGGGCCATGTAGTTTACAACCCGGAGCTGCGCCAACCCCAGGATGGGCGGGTCGAAGTAGGAGACGTGGTTGGAGGCGACGAGGACGCCGCCGCGCAGGGGGATGTATTCGGCGCCGCGGCTTTGGAAGTCGAAAAGCAATCGGCCCAGCGGCCAGGCGCCGTAGTAGCGCCCCGCCACCCACAGGAGGTTGCGGAGGAAGTGGCCGAGGTCAAGGCGCACGGTCGCCGCCGCCGGCGGGTTCGCGCCGCGTCCGGACCACGTTCACGATGAACTCCACCACCTGCTCGAAGGTCATGTCGGTCGTATCCACGTAGATGGCGTCGTCGGCGCGGCGCAACGGCGCAACGGCGCGGCCGGCGTCGCGGCGGTCGCGGGCCTCGAGGTCCATAGCCACCTTGGAGGGCGTCGTCTCTTCGCCTAGGGCCGCCAGGTCGCGGGCCCGGCGCTCGGCGCGCGCCCCGAGCGACGCGTCCAGGTAAAACTTGAACGCGGCGTCGGGGAAGACCACGGTGCCGATGTCCCGGCCTTCCATCACTACGCCCCGCGGCCGCGCCAGCCGCCGCTGCAGCGGCAGCAGCGCCGCGCGGACGTCGGCGTTGGCCGAGACCGCCGACGCGGCCTCGGTCACGGGTGGCGCCGCCAGGGACGCCGTCACGTCCTCGCCGTCCAGGATGACGGCGGGGCCGGCGGCGCGCAACTCGTAGACCAGGTCCGTCACGGCGCACATGGCGGCCAGGGCCGCCGCGTCGCCGAGGGGGACGCCGAGCCGCAGGGCCTGCAGCGCCACCGCGCGATAGAGCTTGCCGGTCTCGACGAAGGTGAAGCCCAGGGCCCGCGCCACCGCGAGGCCCACGGTGCTTTTACCCGCGCCGGCCGGGCCGTCGAGGGCGATTACGATGGGTGGATTCCGCTTCACGTTGTCCCAAAAGGGTCGCGACCTCGCCGGCGGAGAGGGGGCGCCACTGCCCCGGCCTCAACTCGCCCAGCCGCACCGGCCCGACGGCGACGCGACGCAACAGCTTGACCTTGAAGTCGAGGGCCCCGAACATCCGGCGAATCATCCGCTTCCGGCCGTAGGTGGTAGTTACCGTCACGCGGGAGAAGCCCGGCCGGGCGGCGACGCCGCTCACGCGCACGCGGCCGACGTGGCCGTCCTCGAGCGGGATGCCGCCCTCGAGCCGGGCCACCGCGGCCTTGTCGACGGCGCCGTCCACCTCCACCAGGTACTTCTTTACGACCTGGAACGAGGGGTGGGCGACGCGCTGGGAGAAACCACCGTCGTCGGTGAGGAGGAGGAGGCCCTCGGTGTCGGCGTCCAGCCGCCCCACGGGCTTCAAATCCCGCAGCGCCGGCGGCAGGACGTCGCGCACGGTGCGGCGGCCCTCGGGGTCGCGCCTCGTCGTCAGGACGCCGCGGGGCTTGAAGTAGGCGAAGTAGCGTAACTTCCGGCGCGGCCGGACGGGCTTGCCGTCCACCACGACGCGGGCGCCCTCGGCGACGCGGAAGGCGAGGTCGCGGACGACCGCGCCGTCCACCTCCACCTTGCCCTCCAGCACCAGCACCTCCACGGCGCGCCGGGCGCCGAGGCCGGAGTGCGCGAGATAGCGGTTGATGCGCACCGCGCTACGCCGCGGCCCTCGGCTCCTCCAACGGCGGGAGGTCGTCGAGGGAGGCGAGGCCGAAGTAGCGGAGGAAGTACTTGGTGGTGCGGTAGCGGAAGGGGCGGCCCGGCATCTCCTCGCGGCCGCTGGTGGTGACGAAGCCGCGGTCGTAGAGGGTTTTGATGACGCCGTCGCAGTTGACGCCGCGTATCTCCTCGATGGTGACTTTGGTGACGGGCTGGCGGTAGGCGATGATGGAGAGAGTTTCCAGGGCGGCGCGGGAGAGCCGCGACGGCGCCTCCACCGGGAGGACCTTCTTGGCCCAGGGGGCGTATTCCTCGCGGGAGAAGAAGCGCCACCCGCCGGCCACCTGGACCAACTCCACGCCCCGGCCCTCGTATTCGCCCTGGAGCCCGCCGATTATCGCGGCCAGCCGCGCGAGGTCCGGCTCCTCCACGACGGCCGCGAGCTTCTTGATGGGCAGCGGCTCGGGCGTCACGAACAGGACCGCCTCCACGACGTTTTTAAGCGGGAGCTTGGGCGGCGCGGCCTCGGGCGGCGGCGTCCAGGCGCAGCTCTCGTCGCAGACGGGGGCTTCGCCCTCGCCGTCGGGCGCCCCCTCGCCCTCGGCGTCGGTGGGCCCGAGGGGCCGGTCCGGCTCGCCCTCTTCGGGCGGCGTCAGTTGGTCAACGCCATCGTCGGGTATATCCATATCTCACCGAAGGGCCGGTCCTGGCGGACGCGGCATTCGCCGCTGCGCAACAGCTCCAGCAGCGCCAGAAAGGTTACGACGACGACGATACGCGAGCCCTCGAACAGCTCGTCGAAGCGGAGGCGGCCGCCGGCGGCGCGGAGCCGCGCGCGGCACGAGGCCAGCTGGTCCTCCATGGAGGGGCCGCGCTCGGCGGGGATGACGTCGCGCCGCTGGGGCGCCCGGGCCAACACGTCCTTGAAGGCCGAGAGGAGCGCGAAGATGTTCTCGCCGCTGAACTCGTCGTTTTTGAAGCGGCCATCGCCGCCCGCCGGGAAGCGGAGCGCCTGCTCGGCCTCCAGCGCCGCGAAGTCCAGGGCGGCCTGCTTGTAGCGCCGGTATTCCAGGAGCTGGGCGACGAGGGCGGCGCGCGGGTCCTCCAGCTCCTCGCCGGGCGGCGGCGCGGCCCGGGGCAGGAGCATGGCCGATTTTATCTCCATCAGCGTGGCGGCCATCACGAAGAACTCCCCCGCCAGCGTGAGGTTCAGGTCGTCCATCAGCTCCAGGTAGGCCAGGTACTGCTCGGTGACGCGGGCGATGGGGATGTCGTAGATGTCGAGCTCGTCCTTCTGCAGGAGGAAGAGGAGGAGGTCGAGGGGCCCCTCATAAACCGGTAGTTTGACGCGGTAGTCCATAGGCCGGGCGTCAGCGCCGGCGAACGAGCTTCATCGCGGCGAAGGCCTCGTCGTAGGTGGCGCGGGCGACCTCGCGGGCGCGACGGGCGCCGTCGTCCAGGATGTCGTGGAGGTCGGCGGGACGGCGGGCGTAGTCGGCGCGGCGCTCCCGCAGCGGCTCGAGGTAGGCGTTGACCGCTTTCGCGAGGGCGAGCTTGCAGTCGGTGCAGCCCAGGCGCGCGCCCCGGCAGTCTTCGTAGAGTTCCCGGGCGCCCACGGCGTCGAAGATGTTCCGGTAGCAGTATACGTTGCACTCGTCGGGGTGGCCCGGGTCCTTGCGGTAAAGGCGCTTGGGGTCGGTGAACATCCCCTGGATCTTCTTCTCCACCTCCGCCGCGGAGTCCTTGACGTAGACGGCGTTGTTGTAGGACTTGGACATCTTTCGGCCGTCGAGGCCGGGGAGGCGGGCCACGCGGGTGAGCAGGGCCTTGGGTTCGAGGAAGACGGGACCGAAGAAGTAGTTGAAGCGGCGCGTTATCTCGCGCGAAAGCTCCACATGGGGCAACTGGTCCTCGCCCACCGGCACGGCGTCGGCCTTGTAGATGACGATGTCCACCGCCTGGAGTACGGGGTAGCCCAGGAGGCCGAAGGAGGCCTGCTCGCCCAGGCCGAGCTCCTTCACCTGCTCCTTGTAGGTGGGGACGCGCTCCAGCCACGAAACCGGAACCACCATCCCGAGCAGCGTGTAGAGGATGGCGTGCTCCGGAACGTCGGACTGGACGAACAGGACGGAGCGCGCGGGGTCCAGACCCGCGGCGAGCCAGTCCGAAAGGACCTCCAACCGGTCGGCCGCGATGGCCGAGGTGTCGGTGCGGTCAGTGAGGGCGTGGAGGTCGGCGATCTCGAAGAAGCAGCGGTACTGGTCCTGGAGGCAAACCCAGTTCTGGAGGGCGCCCACCAGGTTGCCGAGGTGGAGGGGGCCGGTGGGCCGCATGCCGGAGAGAATGGTGCCTTGGCGTGGGGTGTTCATACGCTCCTCGGGGACATTTTTTGATATTACCATAAGGGGCGGGCGGGCGCAATGGGCGCGACGGCGGGCCGCCGATTATAATACCTTGCGCGGCCCCGACGGTTGTTATACACTTGCGACCGAGCTCGGGTTTTACCCTTTAGGACGGGCGCGGACGCCCGACGATACCGGATGCGCGAAGGCCTGATGCGACACAAGGACGCCGTAGTCGGCGCCGGCGTCTTCGTCTTCTGCCTGGTCGTATACCTTTACGGCCTCCGCCCGGTAGTGTGGTACAGCGACCACGCCGAGTTCGCGGTCTTCCCCGGCTTCCTCACGCCCGGCCACTACCCCGGCTACTCGTTCCCCAACCAGCTGTATTACCTCCCCCACCTCCTTTCGCGCGCGCCGTTCGCGGCGGCGGCGGCGTTGAACGCCGTCTTCGGCGCGGCGGGCGTCGCGGCGCTGTTCGCGGCCGGCCGGGTGTGGCGCGTCCGGACGGCGGCCGCGGCGGCGCTCGCGCTGGCCTTCGCCTTCACGCCCGCCTATTGGGACTGGGCGGCGGCGGGGCCCGAGGCCTACAACCTGGAGGTGCTCACGGCGGCGCTGGTGGTGGCGTTGGGATTGGCGGCCGTCCGGCGACAGGACAGCCGCTGGCTCGCGGCGGCGGCGCTGGTCTTCGCGCTCGCCCTCGGAAACCGCACCACCACCGTGTTCTTCCTGCCGTGGCTCGTCGCGTGCCACGTCGTGGGGCGCCGCCGCGCGCGGCCCGAGGTCGTCGCGGCGGCGTTCGCCCTCGGCGTCTCGGTGTTCCTGTTCTACATCATGCGCGTGGACCACTACGGCGACCAATACGCGCCGGCATACGGCCTGTCGGCCCGCGGCTTCTGGCGCAACATGACGCGGCTTTCGGGCCACTCGTTCTACGGCCATATCATCGCGGCCGACCGACCCTTTGGCCCTTACGTCTGGACGCACCTCGTAAGCCAGTTAAAAATCCTCCCGCTGGCGTTAGCCGCCGTCGGCGCGGTCGCGGCGTTCGTCCGCGAGCGGCGCTTATGGCCGGCGTGGGCCGCCGCCCTCGCGACGCTCGCCCTCTTCCTCGCGGCGTTCGTCGCATACCGCGGCGTCCCCGCCGAGCCCTACCTCCTCGTGCCCGGGGCGCTGCTCTTCCTCTTCGCCGGCGTGGGCGCGGAGGCGGCGCTCGCGCTCGCGGCGCGGAAGCGAGCGGTGGGCGCGGCGCTCGCGGCGGCGCTCTTCGCGCTCCCGGCCTACAACCTGGTCGCCAACCACCGCGCCGGCGACCACCGTATGGACCGCGACGTGGACTCGTTCGCGGCGGCGACGCTCGCGTCAACCGGGTACGAGAGCGCGGTCATGGGCGAGCACTGCAGCTTCATGCCGTTCGCCTACTACCACGCCGTACTGCGGGCCCGCCCCGACCTGGACCTATACTCCTTGAACATCGATGGGTGGAAGACGTCGCTCCGGTCTTATGTGCGCGCCGCCCACCCCATCTTCGGCGAACGGGGCGTGGTAAAGACGCCGCCCACGCCTCGGCCCCACCTCTACTTTGTCAACGTCTATCCCGGGATGGAGAAAATCCCGGAAATCCGGCTGCGGGCGGCGCCGGCGGAGTTCCTCGCGAAGCGCATGGCGCGGCTTCCGGCGGGGGGCGCCTTCGCCGCGGCCCTCGGCGATTGGGCGCCGGAGCAGGTCCGCGGCCCGATTCCGGACGACGAATGGCGGACGTACGGGTGGCCGCTGCGGAGCCGCCGCCTCCCGCTGAAGCCCTGGGGCGGGCGGGCGTGGCTGGTCCTGGGCAAGCGGACGGACACCGGCTTTAGGATTTGGGCGGCGACCGAGGCCGGCGCCGACGCGCGGGCCTTCGCCGTACCCGCCGAGTTCGGCCCGCCCGGCGGCAAGGTCGGCTTCTCGTTCGGGTCCGACGCGCCGGACCACGTCGCCAAGCTGACGCTCTCGCTCGACGGGAAGCGATACGCGATGGACTCGGCGGGCGTTATCTTCGTCCCGCTCACGCCGGCGTGGCGCCCGGCCGGCCCGCCCGAGCGTTACTACACGGCCCGCCGCGGCGTGTATTGGTTCTTCGAGGTGTTGCCGCAAGACATTATGCCGCTGCTCGTAGCTACGCGGGGTCAACCATAGGCGCGGGAGGCGCCCGTGGACAAAGAAAGCCGCCCGTAAGGGCGGCTTGGCATTTCGGCCGGGAGGCGTCAGAGACTCGCGAGCGCGGCGTACATATACGAAAGCTCGCCCAGGTGGTAGCCGGTGAAGGCGCGCATGAGAAGGCGGAGGGGCGGCATGATTACCCATTGCAGCAGCGGGAGGCCGAGGTCGGGGCCGAAGAAGATGACGACGAAGAAGAGGATGAGGACGGCGTGGCCGAAACGCGCCATAAAGCGGCCGTAACTCGCCGCGGCGTTCCGGGGGAGGACCGCCCACAAGACGTTGGAGCCGTCGAGCGGCGGGATGGGGAGCAGGTTGAACAACGCCAGGATGATGTTGATATACACCGCGTTGAAGAGGACGAGGTAGAGCAGCCGGAGCCAGGAGGACGTGAAGGTGGTGGGGACTTTGAGGGCGGCGCCGAAGAGGGCGCCGAGGGCGACGCCGAGGAGGGCGGCTACCACCAGGTTGGAGAAAGGCCCGGCGAGGGAGGTGATGAGTATGCCCTGGCGGGGGTTCTTGAAGTTGCGGGGGTCCACGGGAACGGGCTTGGCCCAACCGATGCGGGCAAGGAACAGCGCGGCGGTGCCCAGGAGGTCCAGGTGCTTGAGGGGGTTGAGGGTCAGGCGGCCGGCGCGGGCGGCCGTCCGGTCGCCGAGGCGGTAGGCGGCGTAACCGTGGCAGAACTCGTGGATGACCAGCCCGAACAAGATGCCCGGCGCGAGGTAAAGCTTATCCAACCACCATTCGGGGCTCGTAAGGGACATAGGTCACTTCCTGGGGTGGAATTTCTTATGGAACGCGCTCAGACTCCTGGTGTCAAGGTGCGCGTATATCTGCGTGGTCGTAATATTGGCGTGGCCCAAAAGCTCCTGGACGGTGCGGATGTCGGCGCCGGCCTGGATGAGATGGGTCGCGAAGGTGTGCCGAAACAGGTGGGGCTTCACGCCCGGGACGCCCGCGAGCGCGGCGTAGCGCTTCACCGTCCGCCACAGGAGCTGCCGCCCCACCGCCCCGCTCCGGCGCGACGAGGCGAAGACGTAAACGCCGGCGCCCTCGGCGGGCGCGAGCGCCAGATACCGGCGGAGGTGCTCCGCCGCCACCGCGCCGAAGGGGACGAGGCGCTCCTTGCCCCCCTTGCCGCGCACCCGCAGGACGGCCAGCCCCAGGTCCACGTCGGCGCGCCGGAGGCCGACCAGCTCGCTCGCGCGGAGGCCGCAGCTGTAGGCCAGCGCCAACATCGCGGCGTCGCGGGCCGCCGCCAGGATGCGCCGGGGCGGCGCGTCTTGTTTCTCCAGGTCGGCGCGCCGGCCGTCCGCCGCGGCGATAATCTTTTCCACGTCGGCGAGCTGCAGGTAGTCCGGGAGGCGGCCGGGCAGCTTGGGCGCCTCCACGAACTCCAGCGGCGACGTCTTGACCTCCCCCTCCTGCAAAAGATAGCGGTAGAAAATCCGCAGCGACGAGAGGTGGCGGCCGAGCGACGCGGGCCGCGCGCCCTTCGCGGCCAGGGCCTGGACGTACGAGACGACGTCCGCCAGCGTCGCGTCGCGGTAACCCGTCCCGGCGGCGACGAAGTCGGCTACGTCGCGCCCGTACGCCGCGACGGTGTTGGCGGCCAGGCCGCACTCGGCGACGAGGTAGGTCCGGAAGCCGCGGAGGGCCGCCGCGACGTCGGGCGGAAGGCCGGGGTCCTTGTCGTCGGTCGCCATCGCGTCAGACGAAGAACGGATTGGTCGCCTTCTCGCGGCCTATGGTCGTCGCCTCGCCGTGGCCCGGGTAGACCACCGCGTCGTCGGGGAGGACGAGAAGGCCCGTCACGATGGAGAGGACGACCTCGCCGGCGTCGGCGGCCGCCCGGGCGACGCGGCGGTTAGTCGCCGGCGGGCCCACCCGTACCGCGGTTATCTCCAACGCTACTTCCCCCGCACGCCCACGACGGCGACCTTGGCGCCGTTCGCGGCGGCGACAACCTCTTCCTGGTCTATCAGAAAAGAGGACCCGGCCTCCAACGCGAGGGCGGTAAGGCCGCCGCCGATGAGGAGGCGCAGCGTCGCGAGGCCGACGGTGGGCACGTCGAAGCGGGCGTCCTGGCCGGGTTTCATGGCCTTTACCACCACGCCGCCCTTGCCGCCGGCGAGCTGGCCGCCGCGGCGGACGGTCTCGTCGGTGCCCTCCAGGGCCTCCGCCGCCAACACCGCCCGCTTCCGCACGACCACCGCCTGGCCGATGCCCAACTTCGCGAGGCCGCGGGCCTTGTCCAGGCCGTAAGCGATGTCGGCGGTCTCTTCCTTGCTCGGCCGGCGCTTCGTATAAACCTTGTCCTGGACGAGGTAGCGCTCCAGGACGGCGGTCTGGGGAAGGATCTCGAAACCTTCCCCCTCCAGCTCCTTCACCAGCACCGCCATTATCGTGTCGTCGGCGAAGTCGCGGACGGAGGCGAGGATTTTCAGGCCGCGGGCGTCGAATTTCAGGCTGGCCAGGACGGGCGTCTTGTCCACTTTACCGGCGAAGATAATGTACTTCGCGCCGTTCGCTTTCAGTAGCTTAATGGCGCGCGCGGCCTGGCCCAGGCCGACTTTTTCCACCTGGATGCGGTCGCTGAGGCGGGTGGCCGCCTCGTCCGTAAGGCACAGCGCGAAGACGCCGCCGACGCCCTCGGGGTGGATGCGGGCCACCTCGTCGGCGACGAGGAGGGGCATCTGGCCGGAGCCGCATACGATGCCAACCTTCGCGTCTAGTTTTTTCATGGTTTTTTCATAGTTATTATACTTTAGGTTATTGGCCCTATCATCCTGATAATGAGCTATTTAAGAATACCGCGCTCGGAGCGACCGACGAAATCAATGATTTCGCGGACCTCGGCTACGCCGCCCAGCTCCTCGGCTAATTTCACGAGTGCCTGAGCGGTATTCAAGTCCTCGCGGTAAAGGATGTGGTAGGCGCGGCGGAGGGCCTGCTTAACGTCGTCGCCGAAGCCGCGGCGCGTAAGTCCCACTAAATTAACGCCTACGACCTTGGCGGGTTCGCCCGCGACCAGTGCGTAGGGGATGATGTCCTGGCTTATACGGCTCATACCGCCGATGAACGCGTACCGGCCTATACGCGCAAACTGGTGGATGGCGGAAAGGCCGCCGACGGTGGCGAAGTCGCCGATTTCAATATGGCCGGCGAGGGTCGCGGCGTTAGCCATGACGACGCCGTCGCCGACGTAGCAGTCGTGCGCGACATGGGCGTACGCCATGAGAAGGCAGTTTCGGCCTATTTTCGTGGCGCCGGAGGCCCTGGTGCCCCGGTTTACGGTGACGAACTCGCGAATGGTCGTCCCGGCGCCTATTTCCAGCGTCGTCTCCTCCCCCCCGAATTTCAGGTCTTGGGGGATCATTCCAACGACGGCGTGGGGGAAAATACGGCAGTTTTCGTGGATATCGGTGAAGGGCCCGACAACGACGTGGGCGCCGAGCTCGACGCCGGCGCCTATCCGCGACGGCCCCTCGACGACCACGTATGGGCCGAGCCGGGCGCCCGGCGCCACCTCGGCGCGGCTGTCTATAATCGCCGTTTTATGGATTTCAGTCATTTATTCGCCGATTCTTAACGCGTTATTAACTTTAACTACCGGCTGGCATATACTTGATAATTAAGGGCTTCCGTGGCCCGTGCATAGGTTATTAGAAACTATGTGCGCCGATTATTGCCCTTCAGTCGGCGGCGCGCTTCCGCGCTCGACGAGCATGGCCTTGAACTCGCCCTCGGCCGCGATCTTGCCGTCCACGAAGGCCTCGCCCCGCATCACGGCTATACGGCCTTTGAACTTTATCGGGACAAGCTTCAGTATGAGCTGGTCCCCCGGGATAACCGGCCGGCGGAACTTAACCCGGTCTATGGCCATGAAATAAATCAGCATCCCTTCGGCGTTCTCCACCGATTGGATGAGGAGGACGCCGCCGACCTGGGCCATGGCTTCGACGATGAGGACGCCGGGCATAACCGGCGCGCCGGGGAAATGGCCGGCGAAAAACGGCTCGTTATACGTGACGTTCTTTAAGCCTACGGCGTATTCGCCGGGTTTGTATTCCACGATCCGGTCCACCAGCAAGAACGGGTAGCGGTGAGGCAAGTAGCCGAGGATGCCGCGTATGTCGAGAACCGTTTTGGCCGGGTCAAATGTCGGGACGCGGTTCTTTTCCTCCATATATCTCTTCACGCTCCTTATCATCCCCACGTTCGCGGCGTGGCCCGAGCGCATCGCGATGAAGTGCGCGCCGAAGCGGCCGCGCGCCAGCGTCAGGTCGCCGATCAGGTCCAATATCTTGTGACGCACCGGCTCGTCCGGGAAACGGAAACCCTCGGCGTTCAAGGGCCCGGTGTCCCCCACGACGACGGCGCATTCCAGCGTACCGCCTTTAATCAGGCCGCCGCGCCGAAGCATCTCGACCTCACGCTGAAGGGCGAAGGTGCGGGCGGGCGCGATCTGGCCCATGAAGTCGTCGTGGGCGAGGTCGAAGGTGTAGAACTGGGACTTCAGGAAAGGGTGGTCGAACTTAATGGTAAAGGAAATTCGGAAGCCGTCCTCGGGGACAAGCGTTATCTCGGCGCCGTCCTTTTTGTAGTCGAAGGGCCGGTCGAGGGTAAAGCGGCGGCGCGGCCGGTCCTGTTCCACGGCGCCCGCCTCGGCCAAAGCGCGGGCGAAGACGAGACTCGAGCCGTCGGTGGCCGGCGGTTCCGGCCCGTCCATTTCTACGACCAGGTTATCGATGCCCAAACCCGTAGCCGCGGCGCACAGGTGCTCCACGGTATAGATGGTGACGCCGTTCTGCGTGAGGTTGGTCCCGCGGCTGGCGCCCGTAACGTTTTCGACGCGGGCGCTTACCTGCGGCCGGCCGTCGAGGTCCACGCGCACGAAGACGACGCCGGCGTCGGGCGGCGCTGGCTGGAAGGTGACGCGGACCGGCGCGCCGGTGTGGAGGCCCACGCCCCGGAGCGAAACAGTTCCCGCGATCGTCCTTTGCATTTGGCGGTCGGGCATACGGCGGACGCTACTCTTTTTCACCCCGCGACTCGCGCAACTGCTTCTCCAGCTCCCGGACCCGGCCGAAGAGCCGGTCCAGGTTCTGGAGGCGCGCCTCTATCCGTTTGGTGACCATTATGGGCCGGGCGGGATAGCCGAAGTAAACGTCGCCGTCGGGGATGTCCTTGGTGACGCCCGACTGGGCGCCCAGCATCACGCGGTTGCCGATCCGGATGTGGCCCACCAACCCCACCTGGCCGCCGAAGACGCAGTAGTCGCCGATGGTGGTGGAGCCGGCGATGCCGCATTGCGCCGCGAGCAGGACGCCCTCGCCGACCTGGACATTGTGGGCGATCTGGATGAGGTTGTCCAGCTTGGTTCCGCGGCCGATGCGAGTGTCGCCCATGGTCCCGCGGTCGATGGCGCAATTGGCGCCGATCTCGACGTCGTCTTCCAGGACCACGCCGCCGATCTGGGGGACCTTGTGGTGGACGCCGCCGTCGGTGGCGAAGCCGAAGCCGTCGGAGCCGACCACGGCGCCGGAGTGGATGATGCACCGGTCGCCGACGCGGACGCCTTCCCGCAGCGTGACGTTGGGGTAGATGAGGCAATCGGCGCCCAACGTCGTCCCCCGGCCTACGTACGAGCCCGCGCCGACGGTGGTGCGGTCGCCCACGGCCGCCCCCTCGTCCACCACCGCGCACGGCCCCACGCCGACGTCCGCGCCGAGGCGCGCCGTGGCGTGGACGAACGCCCGGTCGGAGACGCCGTGGGGAACGGCGGGCGGCGGCGCGAACGCCCGGAGGACCTGGCCGAACGCGATGTAGGGCTTATCCACGCGGATGAGGGTGACGCCGGCGGCGCCGTGGCGACGGTCCACGATGACGGCGCCCGCCCGCGCCCCTTCCAGCGCCTTGGCGTATTTCGGGTTGGCCAGGAACGTTATCTCGTCGGGGCCCGCGGCCTGGATGGTGTTGACGCCGCGGATGAGGGTCCCGCCTTCGCCCTCCACCTCGCCGCCCACCAGGGCCGCGAGCTCCGCCACCTTATATTCGGCCATCGTCGGCTTCCCTCCGCCCGGCGGCTACTCGCCCACGCCCGCTTCGTCGTTCAGCTCTTTGACCACGTCGTCCGTGATGTCGTAAATGTCGTCGGCGTAAAGGAGCGTCGCGGAATAGTCGAAGACCACGTCGTAGTCGTTTTTCTCGGCGTAGGACTGGATCTTCTCGTAGACCTTCTTGTAGACGCCCTCGAAGGCGTCGCGCTCCATGCCCTTATACTTGGAGAGGAGGGCGTCGCGGAAGTCGAGGGCCTCCTGGACCTTGGCCTTGTATTCATCTTCCGCCTGGGCCTTGGCGTCGGGCGTGAGCGGCCCGCCCAGCTTGGTCTCGAGGTCGTTGATGATTTTCTGATACTCCTCCAGCTTCGCCTTGTCCGTAACCTGGGCTTCCTTTATCTTGGTCTCGGCGTCCTTTTTGGCCTCGCCGAAGAGGACGTACTGGTCCATCACCTTTTCCATGTCCACGTACGCGAACTTGAACTGCTTCTGTTGGTCCTCGGCCGCGAGGGCCGCGGCCGCGAAGGCCAGCGCGAACGCGGCGGCCAGGAGAATCGCCCGTCCCGTTTTCATAGTTGTCTCCTTCTCAACCCGGCGGGCGCCGGGGAAGTTATTCGTCCTCGCCCTTCCGGCCGACCCAGGTCTCCAGGCCGACTACGGAAAGGTAGAAGTTGTAGAATTGCTCCGCTAGGCCGTTGGCGCCCAGCGAACCCCGCCGGCTGTACTCCAGCGCGAAGTCGAGCCGGCTCTCCTCGTTGTTGAGGAAGAGGTAGCCCGCGCCGGCCGTTACGCCCATCTTCGCCAGGTCGCCGTGGGTAGTCGTATACCACGGCGTATAGAAGACGCCCAGGCGATACGGCATGCGCCAAACGAAGAGCCCCTTGCGGGACGTGGACAGGCGGCCCTCGGCGCCCAGGCCGACTTGCACCGTATCCTTGTATCCCTGCGGCGCGCCGTCCACCTTGAACGCCGACCACCCGGTGTAGCGGACGTCGGCGGCGACGCGGCCGCGCGGCCCGATGACGTAGGCCGCGCCCAGGCCGGCCTGCCACGGCAGCGCGAAGCGGTGGTCGCTTACCTCCAGCTCCGCGAAGTTCGTGAACAGCGTTTCCCGGACGGTGTGCGTGGGCATGAACTCCGCCATCGCCCCCAGCGAGAGTTTGTCGTTCAGCATGAAGCCGGCGCCGGCCCGGACGCCGACGCCCTTGTAGCTGTATTCCCGGTTTTCGGTAATGTCGGAATAACCCTTGACCTTGAAATCCTTGACGTAAACGTCCTTGGGGGCGCCGAAGTCGTAGCCGGCGGCAAGGCCGGCGTACCACCGCTTGCCCAGGCGAGCCGCCGCGCCGGCGCCGAGACGGTAAACCTCGCCCCTGCCCCGTTGGCGGCTGGTCCCCATCGTCTTGCCGTCGTTCTCCAGGGGCATGGTGAACTCGTAGTTGGGATTGAACACCTGCGAGAAGCGGAGGGTCCCGGCGACGGCGTCGCTGAAGGGGATGGTGAGCTCGGCGGCGGGGATATCGTAGGTTATCTCGACGCTGCGGCCCTGGGCCGTGTCGTAGGAGTTGTAGGCGCGCGCCAACGTGATGTTGAAGACCGCGCGGCCGTAAGAGGCGGGAACGGCTGGGTTGGCGGCGTTCACGTTCTTGCCGTCGAACAGGCCGAGGGCCGCGCCGCCCATGCCGAGGGCCCGGGCGTCCGTATCCACGCCGGGCTCCCCGGGCGTCCCGGCCGCCAGGATGGTGTTGGCGCCGGCGGCCGCCACGCACAACGCGGCGGCCGCGAGCGGGGCAACGAAGCGGAATGGGAGGCGTCGGGTCGTCACGGCGATTTCGCGAACCAGGGTTCGGCGGGCAAGGTGTATTCCACTTCCAGATAGGGTCGGCGGTCCTCGTTCGCATTCTCCTGGGAGCCGAAGCGCGGGAAGACCTGGGCCGAGGCCTCGTCCGGGGCTTTTATGACCAGGCCGTAGTTGGGCTGCCGGCCCGAAACCCACTCCTGGACCAACGTGTTGACGTAGAGGTCCACGTAGCCGGGCTGCTCCCGCTTGAACTCCCGGTCGGCGTAAGCGAAGTTGTCGTGGTAGCGCTGGAGCTCCAGCTTATCCTGTTTGGAGCCCTCGTCGAAAAGCCGCATAAGGCGATAGACGGCGACGTAGACGCGCTCGTCGCGGCCCGCGGGGACGTAGTACAACCGCAAGCGGGCCCGGGCGATGGAGGCCTCGCGGGGTATCCCCGAGCTCTCGGGCCGGAGGTCGAAGTAAAACAGGGCCCGGCGGCCGTAGCCGTTGAAGGAGCCGAATTCCAGGTAGGGGTCGTAGCCGTGGACGTCGCCGCCGCCGAAGGTGTCGTCGTAGGAGGTGATGAAACAATCCCGCTGGGGCGCGACGACGCGGTAGGCCTTGTTGCCGTCCTCGTCGCGGTAACCTATCTCGAGCTGGGGCGCCTTGCCCGGCGGCTGGCGGTCGGTGGAATAGAACTCCCGGATTCCCGGCTCGGCTTCCTCGTCCGCGACCTTGAGGAGGAGGCCGAAATTCTGGTGGGGGTTGGATATCCAATCCAGCGCCAGGCCGGTGACGTCCATGCGGATATAGCGCCGGTAGTAGGCGGGGTCGCCGACCTCGGCGCGCGCCACGGTGGGGCCGAAGTCGCCGCCCTCGGTCGTCCAGTCGTCGCGGGTCGTGGCGCGCCACCAGGTCGCGCGTCCCTGGTCGAAACGGCGCTTCAGCGCGTGGGCCTCCAGCGTCACGTGGCCGTAGGAGTAGATATCGTCGTTGAGGGAGCCGGAGACGCGCTGATACGTGAGCTTCAGGTCCACGGAGGTGATGTCGTGGAGCGGAACCTCCTTGGGAATCTGGGACAGGTCGTAACGCAGGAGGATGCGGGAACGGTAGCCGGCCCAACCGCCGGCGGCGAGCCGGTAGTGGCGGCCGGTGGGAACGAAGACGTCGTAGCAGGTATCCCGCCAGTCCACGTCGGCGGGGCGCACGATTACCTTGTGGACCGGGCGGTCGACCGGCTCGAAGCCCACGGGGTCGCCGGTGGGCGAACCGCAGCCGAAGAGGGCCGCGGCCAGGATGACGGCCGCCAACGCGGCCGGGGGAGGTCGGAGGAAAGGGGACATAGCTTCGGCCGCGACTTCAGGCCGCCGTAACTCTTAATCTACCATAAAGATAGAACGGGTGTCAACGCCGAAAACGCCGTAACGGCTTGACTTTTGGGCCGAGTTCTCATAGAATCAAACCTAACGGAGATGATTATATTATGACGCAGCTAACAGCCGCGCGCGAAGGCCGCCTTACGGACGAGATGGCCCGGGCCGCCGCCGCGGACAACATACCGGCCGAGGACCTCCGCGCCCTCATCGCCGACGGCGTCGCGGTCCTCCCCTTCAACCGCGGCCTGGAAGCGCGCGTCCGCGCCGTCGCCATCGGCCGCGGCCTCCGGACCAAAGTCAACGCCAACGTCGGCACCAGCCGCGACCGCGCCGACCTCCAGCTCGAGCTGTGCAAGGCGCGGGTGGCGGAGGAGGCGGGCGCCGACGCGGTGATGGACCTCTCCACGGGCGGCGACCTCCGCGCCATCCGCCGCGCCATCCTGGCGGCTACTTCCCTCCCCCTCGGGACGGTCCCGGTGTACGAAGTGGCGGCGCGGGCCGCGGACGACGGCCGGGACTTCGACGACGCCACGGCGGACGACATGTTCGACGTGGTGGCGGGGCACGCCGAGGACGGCGTCTCGTTCATGACCATCCACGCCGGCGTTACCCGCGACGCCGTGGCCCGGCTCAAGGCCCAGGGGCGGGAGTTGGGCATCGTCTCGCGGGGCGGCGCGCTCATGGCCGGGTGGATGGCCCGCCACGGCGCCGAAAACCCGTTTTTCGAGTTCTACGACCGCCTCCTCGACGTCGCGCTGGCGCACGACGTCACGCTCTCGCTGGGCGACGGCCTGCGGCCGGGCTGTCTGGCCGACGCCAACGACCGCGCCCAGCTTACCGAGCTCCTGACGCTCGCGGAGCTCGCGGCCCGGGCGCGCCGCGCCGGCGTCCAGGTCATGCTGGAAGGGCCGGGCCACATGCCGCTGGACGCCGTGGCCGACCACGTCCGCCTCCAGAAAGCCGTGAGCGGCGGCGCGCCCTTCTACACGCTGGGGCCGCTGGTCACCGACGTCGCGCCCGGCTACGACCACATCACGGCGGCCATCGGCGGCGCCATAGCCGCGGCGGCGGGCGTGGACTTCCTCTGCTACGTGACGCCGGCCGAGCACCTCGGCCTGCCGACGCTGGAGGACGTGCGCCTGGGCGTCATCGGCGCCCTTATCGCGGCCCACGCCGGCGACGTCGTGAAGGGCGTCGCCGGCGCCGCGGCCCGGGACCTCGCGATGGCGCGCGCCCGGCGGAACTTTGACTGGCCGCGGCAGGCGGCGTTGGCCATCGACCCGGCGGAGGCCGCGCGGCGCCGCGCCGAGGACATGCCCCACGTGGAAACCGACACCTGCACCATGTGCGCCAACCTGTGCGCCGTGAAGCTGTCCGCCAAGGCCCTGGCCGACTGAACGCGGATTAGACCCTAAAAAATAAAAGCCGGCTTAACGCCGGCTTTTTCTCTTATTCGGAAAATTCGTGAGCGTAGTTTTTTACGTCTTAATTCGTTATTTAATTCGGGGGTTAATGCTTTCCTACGTACTACTCTGGGGCGAAACGGTCGACCCCTTATAATGAAATACATTATTGTTCGTAACTATTCTTTCCCTCCACGAGTATAGGTACTTCTTTCGTACAGGGCCAAGTAGGGGCGGCCCAACTATCTCGTAAACTAGAATACTTATTATCCGGGGCTTGTTCGTGCATTGTCGTCTCATGTTCCTTGATTAAATTTTCCATAAATTCTATTAACCGGTCGTCTAATTTTATAGGCTCGGATACGGATAATATTCTATTCTGTTCGAAAGGAGAAGGCATACGTATAATAGTATTAATATAAGGTTCAATTACAGCAGTTGTATGAATTGCTACTTCGCTAGTGTTTAGCAGAGAACTATTGATGGGAATATTAAATATATCCTTAAAAATAAATGGTTTACAAGTATAATTATTTCTTTCAGATAATAACGTATTTAAATCACTAATCTCGCGGGTGAGTGTCTCTAGTTGATTGGCAATAGATTCATCTTTATATTTATATGATGATTTAGATAATCGCAACTTCTTTACCGTATCTATAAACAAGAATACAATACTAGCTATCAAGCCCACTATTAATAGTATATCTAAGTAATACATATCTTAATTATATCCTCCTTATTACTAATATAAGGGTATTTAGTATCCCTAATAAAGCGTTTATTGAACCCTTGATTTCGGATAACTCGCTCATGTGTTTATCAAACATACGCTGCTCGTAAGTGCCGAAAAGACGGTCTAAAAAATATCGGATAATAAATATAAATAATATTATCGCGCCTGCCCAGCGCCCGTAATTGCTAATAGCGGCTCCTATTAGGTCTTCTATCATTTTATCTGGGGATATCCGTTTGGTCTTTTTTTAGCGACGATAGTTTAATACTAATCGCTTGCAGAGATTCAATAAATTTATCTATATCGGGCTTCATACCTAAAAATACTACCTCGGATTTTAGCGGGTTGTTCGTAGCGACGTCGGAATATAAATCGAGTTTAATAATAGCTACGGGTACGGCCCCTATTATATTGGTCGTATTCAATTCGTATAATACCCTAATATCGATAACCGAAGTTACGGTGGCTAACCTGGGTAACCCCGTATCCATACTAACCTGGGCTATCTGCGTTTTTTCGAATTCTGGTTTTTTAGAAAATAATAATATTAATTCCCTTCGTTTAGATTCTTTTTCCGTGTCGGTCATCGGTATAGAATACTGCGACGCTAAGCTTAATAGGTCGTCTACAACGTCTTCCGTTTTTATCCCTTCCTTCCTATAAAACAAATATATAAAATTAGCGAATTTATATAAGGCCTTTAGTTTATCTACAGGTATATTAACCGTATTAGATAGTGCTTCTAATCTTTCTTGAGAAGGGCTAAAACCATCTTTATCGTCGGCTAAAGCTGATATAGCCGCGAGCCGTACGAGGTCGATACTTAAAATGGTTTTTATTAATTCTGAAAATTTCTCATCTCTTAAATTAGTCTTTATAAAATCGTAAACCATGCTTATCCTCCTTTCGTGGTTTCTTTTTCCTTATCCGTGGTTTTTGAATTAACCAAATACCGACCATAAGCTAGTTATCTGGGTTCCGATTTTCGGTTGCCGGTTCTCGTCACCACGACCGCTATATTTAATATAACCTATTATTCATCGTAAAGTCAAGGTTTTTTTCTAAATAGACTGGCGTCTTTATTCGCGCGCGTAAGTAGGAACCAGCGGGCCACGGGTCAGCCGCCCCGCTCTCGCTCAGGGGCCGCGGCGCCCCCCGCCCACGCCGCGCCGGCTTTTTTATTTTCCGCGCGTCTTCAGGGGCCGGCTTTACGGCGGAAGAAAATAAGCTCCCCTTCGCCGTAAACGTAGTCGTAATGGGCGAGGATGGCGCGCATGCCGGGCGTGAAGGGGTTTATCTCCCACCCCAGGACGTAGTCAATCCGGCCGTATTTCCCCGTCAAGTCGTAGACCGGCGTCCCTTCGTCACCCTCGTAAACGGGAACCAGCGGCCGGCCGGCGCGCCAGGCCACGGGGAAATAGTTCCACGACGCCTCGTAGTTCAGGAGGTCCACGCCGCAGCCGTCGAGGGTGTAGTAGCCGCCGGCGTGGGCGAGGTAATTCACGTTGGCGCCGCGCCCGGGCAGCCAGCGGTTGACCAGCGGGAGGAACGTGGCCCCCGGCGCCATCAGCGGCCGCGCGGCGTTGAAGCGGGCGAGGTCGGCGTTCGCGAGCCGGTAGGAAGCGGTAACGCCGCCGAGGTGGACGAGGGCGACGGCCGGGCCGACGACGTAGAGGATTCGCCTTAGCCGCGGCCCGGCCGCGGCGGCCAGCCAGGCCACCACGACGAGTACGGGCAGCGTCGCCAGCCGCGGGTGGACGTAGCTGCCGCCCGCCGGGCCGGCGTTGGGTAAGGCAAAGTAGAGCGCGAGTGTAATCAGGAAGACCGCGCCGAACGCCGCGTGGCCGCCCCACGCCCCCGCGCCGCCGCGCCGCCGCCTTCGAAGCCAGGAGACGAGCCGGGCCGCGACGAGAACGGCCGCTATCCCCCACAACGCCGCCGCGACGCCGGCCGCGAGCCACCGCTGCCACGGGAAAATGGAATACAGGATATCCATCCGCGCCAGGCGGAGGAACAACTCGCCGAAGGGCGCGCGCGTGGTGGGAATGGTGCCGGGCCAGCGGAGGTAATACCACACGCCGAGGGCGGCCGCCGGCGCGAGCGACAGCGGCCAACACAGCGCGGCGACGAGCCGGCGCCGTTCGGGCGCGCCGACGGCGCCCGCCCGCCGCGCCCGCCGCCACGCGGCCGCGCCCCGGCCCCAGGACATCAGCGTCACGGCCGCGAGGAACAGGCCGAAGCCGAGTAGGTGACAGAAGTACAGCGCCACGGCCACGGCGTTCCAGAGCAGCGCCGCCGCCAGGCCGCCGCGGGAGGAGCGCCAGAAGACCGCCGCCCCGAGCGTTCCCCCGGCCAGCGCCAGCTGCCAGCCGAAGAAGCCCATGTGGAAGGTGAACGAATACGCCAACGGGAGCGCGAGGAGCGTCGCGGGCCCGGCGCGGCCGTCCGCCGCCGCGCCCAGGCGCCGGAGGGCGACCGCGAAGAGGACGACGTAGAGCGACAGCGCGACCTTCTCGGCGGCCAACGGCGGCAGCGGCCACATCAACGCCGCGACCAGGTAGTGGTAGAGGACGTTGGGGACCGGCGTGGTTTTCAGGAGGTAGAAGGCGCGGATGGTGGAGGCGGCGGGGTCGTAGTAGCGGCTTATGATGGCGGCGTTCGCGAGGTGGGAAGGGCCGTCCTCGCTGGGGACGTAGGCGAAGGCCCAGATGGGGACGAGGTACGCGGCCGTAAGGCCGAGCCACAACGCCGTCTCGGCCGGCGCCCCTCCGCCCCACGCCCGTTTCAGCCAGGACCAACGGGCCACGGGTCAGCCTCCGGGCTTTCGCTCGGGCGGCGCGGCGCCGCCGGCCAACGCCGCGCCGGCCAGTATCGCGACGAACGGGAGCATCGGCGCGTGGAAGCGGTCCTGGCCGAAGAAGGCCAGGTATACCAGCGTCAAATACGCCGGGACTATAAGCAGCGCGGCTGGCGCGGCGAGGCCGCCGGCTTCGCGGAAGATACGCCGCCGCGCCGCGACCAGCGTCAGGATAAACCCCAGGCACGCCAGCGCGTAGTAGGTCTGCGCCACGCGGGCGGGGACGCCGCGGGCGCCGGCCGCGGTCGTGCCGCCGCGGGCGACATCCTCGAGCTGGAAGGCGGATATGTCCGCGCCGAAAAGGTATGCGAACTTCGGGACCAGGAGCAGGGCGACGCGCTCGCGCTGCGTCCGGATGAAATACCACGCCAGCTCCTTGCCGACGCGGTCGCGGGCCAGCTCGCCCTCGGTCATGAACAGCGGGTTCTTGCGCGACGTCGGGTAATAATAGGAGCCGTTGGCGTGGGGGTTGTTGCCCATCCAGAGGTTGACGCCGCCGTTGGTGGAGACGGGGATAAAGGCGCCGAAGGCCCGCCAGTTGCGCCACGTCCAGGGGGCGACCACGGCCGCGGCGACCGCGGCCGCGACGGCCGCGCGGCCGAGGGCGCGGCCGGGGCGCCGCGAGGCCAGCCAGTCGGCGACGCCGAGGGCGACGGGGAGCAAGGCCGCCGCCGGTAGTACCAGCGTCGCGAGGCCCGCGAGGAGACCCGCGGCCGCGCCGGCGCCGTATCCGCTCCGTATCAGTATGAAGTAGGCGGCGGCAACGATGAGGAACGCCGACGCCACCGCGGGGAAGACGCGGGCGGCGTACGCCACCTGACTCGGCCACAGCGCGAGGAGGAGGCCGCCCGCCCGGGCGCCCGCCTGGCCCACGAACCGTTCGCCGAGCGGCACTACGAGCGCCGCCGTCCCCGCCCCCAGGAGGGCCTGGGCTATTATGACGGGGATGAAACTCGAGCCGAAGGCGCGGAACGAGCCGGCGAGGAAGGCGACGTAGCCCACGGGCCAATAGGCGGTGGGGCCGTCGTCGCCGACGAGGCCGCGCCCCGCCGCCACGGCGTCCGCGAGCGCCGCGTAGCACCCCTCGTCCGACACGGGCGGCGCGGCCGCGAAGACGGCGTATACCAGCCGGAGGACAAGCGCCAGCGCAAAGACGGCGGCTCCCCAGGCCGCCGGCGACCCGCGCGCCAGCGCCGCGGCGAAACGCCGCCGGGGGAAGAGCCGAAAGACGCCGAAGGCGCGGAGAAACAGGAACGCGGCGATGGTCCCGGCCGCCCAACGCAATTGGCCGGCAATGGCAAACGCCGCTCCCGTGGGGGCGAGCGGCGCGGCGAAGGCCGAAAGCAAGGCGGGAAGGTCAAAGCCGCCCGCGGCGACGACCGCCAGGACGGCGGCCGCGGCGGCGTTGCCGCCGATGAATCGCCAATCGAGTTTGCGCACTGACCCTGGTCCCGGCGCCCTAGAAGGTGTTGCCGATATTGAAATGGATTTGGCCGGAGCCGGCCGCGAGGCCGTAGCCGTAGTCTATTCCCATCAACCCCATCATCGGGATGTTGATGCGAACGCCGCCGCCGACGCCCGACTCCATGTCCTGAAGGTTGATGTCCCGCAGCTCCCGCCAGCAATAGCCGGAGTCCCAGAAGGCGATGAGGTGGAAGAAGTCCTTGGAGATGGGGATGCGGTATTCGAAGTTGGTGTAGAACATCGCCTTGCCGCCCTCGGGGTTGCCGTAGACGTCGCGGGGCCCAACCTCCCACTCGTCGTAGCCGCGGACCGTGGTGGCGCCGCCGAGGTAGAAGCGCTCGTACACGGGGACCACGCGGGTGCGGGCGTAGCGGTCGACGTAGCCGCCCCGGACGCGCATCGCGAGGACCGTCTCCCAGATGTGCTTGAAATACCAGCTGGAGCCCAGCGTCATCCGCCAGACGTCGATGTCGCCGCCGAAGACCGAGCCGTTCAGGTCCAGCTCCACGTCGGAGTCGGAGCCGCCCTGGGGGAAGAAGACGTTGTCGCGGCTGTCGCGCTCCACGGCGTAGACCATGCCCGAGGTGTTCTTCCGCCCCAGGTCGGGCAGAATCCACGGCGGCAGCGCCGCGTTGTTGTAGTAGTTGGACACGACCTCCACGGACTCGAACTTGTAGGACACGCGGCCGCGGACGTATTCGCTCAGGGGCCGCCCCAGCGTCACGCGCTCGCCGAAGCGTTTCTCGTCGTAGTAGGCCCGCACGCTCCGCGTGTTGTAGACGTTGAACCCCGCCAACGTCTCGGTGTCGAAGAGGTACGGCTCCGTGAAGCCGAGGGAGTATTGGGTCCGGCGCCGGCCGAACTCGGTCGAGATGTCGAACTGCTGGCCGCCGCCCTTGCACTTCCAGAGCCGGGGGAGGTAGGCCGCGTCGAAGTTGACCCACGATAGCGCGAAGGTCCCGACCAGGCCGTCGAGGGTGCTGTAGCCCGCGCCGAAGTTGACCTTGGCGGTGTTGGCCTTCTCCACCACGTCCAGCAGGAGGTCCACGTCCCCCTTTTCGCGGTCCGCGACGCGGATGTCGGGGCGGACCTCGTCGAAGTAGCCGAGGTTCTGGAGGCGCTGGACGGAGCGGATGAGCTTGTTCTCCTTGTACATGTCGCCCGGGAGAAGGCGGAGCTCCCGGCGGATGACCTTGTCGCGGGTGCCGGTGTTGCCGAATATCTCGACCAGGCGGACGTGGGCCGGGTGGTCCTCGTTGATGCGCACGACGACGTCGACGACGCCCGCCGCGTCTTTTATGTCCTGGGCCGCTTCGATGACGGCGAAGAGGTAGCCGTTGTCGCGGTAGCGGGTGCGGATTTTATCCACGCTGGCGTTCAGCTTCTTTTCCGAGAACGGCTCGCCCTGCCGCCAGTCCACGTCTTCCCACAACTCCTCGGTGGTGTATTTGGTATTGCCCTGGAAAACGAGCTCCCCGGCGCGGTAGAGCGCCCCCTCCTCGACCTTGATGGTTATGAAGATGGAAGAGCGCTTGTCGCGGTAGTCGATGGTGTGGTCCACGACCTTGGCGCGGACGTAGCCCCGGTTGGCGTAGGCCTCCTCTATCCGCCGGAAGTCCTCCTCCAGGACGTCCTCGTCCAGTATCTTGGTATTGTAAAACCGGTCAACTTTGGTCTTGAGGACCTTGTTGATGATAAACCAGTCGGACAGGACGCGGTTGCCTTCGATGTCTATGCCCCGGACGACGGCTTTGGGCCCCTCCACGATGACGTACGTGACCTTGATGCCGCCGGCGACGTTATCGAGCTTGTAGGAGACGTCGGCGAAACGGTATCCCTTGTCGAAGTAGGACTTCTTCATGTCCGCGACGTCGGCGTTGAGGCGCGACAGCGAGAGGCGGTCCCCCACCTTGACCTTGACCAACTCGTCGAGGGTCTTGCGTTTCATCTTGCGGCGGCCCTCGTACACGACCTCTTTGACGCGGGGCCGCTCCTCGATGGTAAACGTCAGCGCGATATGCCCCGGCGTCGTCTCCTCGTAGTAGGCGTCCACGCGGTCGAAAAAGCCCAGGCGGTAGATGCGCTTGATGTCGTCGCGGATGATGGTCTTGAGCTCGCCCTCGGTGACGTAGAGGTCGGGCGTGAGGCGGATGGCGGTCCGGAGCTGGGCGTCGTCGATGCTCGTCAGTCCCTCGAACTTGACGGCGTCGATTATCAGGCCCTCGCCTTGGGCCCACGCGGCGCCGGCGGCGCCGGCCAAAGCCAACGCCGCAAGGCATTTTAAGAAGGAGGGAGGTATGCGCAAGCTATTCACGCCCGTAACGCCGGCCCCGGCCGGACACAAAAAACGCGGAGCCCACAGCTCCGGCGCGCAAAAATCCTACCACAGCGGCGGGGGCAAGTCAAGGTGAAAGGCCGGCGGCACACCCGCGCCGCCGGCCTACGCCCCGCGAACCGGGCGTTACTGATAGAGCGAGCGGCGCCGCCCCGCGATGATGACGATAAAGATGACGAGCATGAATATCGCGAGGACGCCCAGCAGCGCGAGCATGCCGCGGTCGTATTTCCGCGTCTTCTTCTTCGGCGGCGGGGGCGGCGGCGGGGGCGGCGGCTTCCCGTAGTCCTTCAACGTCGCGAGGATGGCGTCGCGGGTTTTGTTCTTGTCGCATATCTTGCGGAACTCGGCGCGGGTCAGCGGCTTCTCGCCCGCCACGGTAACTTCGACGACTTCGGGGACCAGGACCGTATACTTGGTCGGCTTGAGATGGAGCGACGCCGTCCGGGAGGTTCCCGAAAGCCGCGTGGCCGGCTTCCCCTCGTATTTGACTTCCACGTCCACGGCGCGGACGCCGAGGACGCACCGGTAGACGACGCCCTTGTCGGGCGCCGCGGCGTCGGCAAGACCCAACGGGTAGGCCTCGCGGACGTCGGCCGCCATGTCGGGGTCGGTCTTCCAGTTGTTGAGCCACTGTTCGGCGCGGGCGGCCGCGGCGTTCCGGTCGGCCACCTCGCCGCCCGCCACGGCGGGCGCCATACCCAGGTCGGCGCACGAAAGGAGGTAGAAGCCGAAGAACATGTCGCGCATGGCGCCGGCTTCGGCGAGCAGCGACGACTCCGCGGCGTTGCCCTTTTCCCGGCGGCCCCGCAGCGTGTCGCCGGCCGGCGGCGGAAAGGCCGCGGCCAGCGCCTTTTCCAGGCGGGCGTAGCTCCGCGCCATCCGCAGATAGTATTCGGGCAACGGCTCGAGGCGGAAGTCGGGGTTAACGTAGGCGGCGAGGCCCGTGAGGGCGGTGCCGGCGGGGGCGGGCGCGGCGCGGCTCCGGGTCTGGTCGAAGCCGAAGCGATAAGACTCCGCCAATCTCTTCTTGTAGCCGTCGTCCCATACCAGCTTCTTGGCCTCGGGGAGGCCGGCGGGCGTCAGGAGCGCGGCCCAGGCGTACGCCTGGTAGTCGTACCACGAGCCGTCGGGGGCCGGCTTGCCGGCGATGGCGCCGCCGTTGACCGCCGCGATGGCGGCCTCGGTCCACCCCTGGGAGAGGTTGGCGCCGCGGGCGGCCTCGCGGCGTATCAGCTCGACCTCCGCCTCGCCCGGCGCCGGAACGAATACGAACGCCGTGCCCTTGGCGCGGGCCTCGCTCTGGAGGGCGCGGACCGTCCCCAACTCCTTCAGGACGGAGGGGGCGTCGCGGCCCTTGAGGAGGGCGTTGTAGTCGGCGACGCCGGCGCGGTCCGCCGGCCATCCGCCGAGGCCGCGGTAAAGCCCCTCGTAGAAGCCGTATTGCGACGCGAGGGCCGGGTCGGCCTGGACCGCCCAGGCCAACGCCAGCGCGGCCTCGAATTGCTTCTGCTCGTTCTGGGGAAAGTCGCGCGCCAGCCACCGGTTAACGAGATACAGGCGGTTCAAGCCCTCGTCCCAGCCGTAGCGGCCGGCGGTGACGCGGGCGACGGCGTCTTTACCGGTGAAGCTGTCGCGGTCCGCGGTGGCCTGGTTGGCGACGTCGGCGGGGAGGCCGAGCTCCGGCGGCACTTTGCCGTCAGCACGGGAGAGGGCGAGGGCCGTGGCGACGAAGGCGAGAGCGTCGGCGAAGGCCGGCTTCTTGTCCGCGTCGTAGGCCTGGTTGAGCTTCAGCGCCAGCGCGTTCAGGAAGCCGGCGCGGCCCGCGGCCAGGGGCCCGACCGGCTCGTCCAGTTTCAACTCCGCGGCCGCGAGGGCGCCCTCTTCAAACGCCCACCCGCGCCAGCGGCAGAGCTCGAGCGACGGGAGAAACGTGCCCTCGATGGCCGCGAACGACGGATACAGGGCGGAGGTGATGGACGAGCCGGGCGCCACCTCGAGTTGGGAACGCGCGGGCGCCGACACGGCGAAGGTGGCGGGGCCGTCGTCGATGGTGAGGATATACTCGGCGCCGTCGGCGCGCAGGGGAACGGTGCGCGCGGGGGCGAGCGGCGAGCTGCGCGCCCCCAGCGCCGGCGCGGCCGCGACCGCCGCCAGGAGCGCCACGCCGGCGACGAAACGACGATTCGTGCGGCTGCTTACGGCCATATTCATCTTTCACCCTTCATGACGACGCCCGTTCATCCGCGGCGGCCGACCCGTCAGTCGTCGGCGGCCGGGATGTAGTATATCATGTCCAGAACGTACCATACCGCCAGCGGCCGGTCGTCGCGCGTGGCGGGGCGATAGCGCACGCCCTTCGCCGCTTTCGCCGCGGCCTCCTCCAGCGCGAGCCACCCCGGCGAGTCGGCGATTACGACGTCGCGGACGGCGCCGGCGTCGTCGATATACAGGAGGAGCTTAACCGTTCCCTGGGCGCCCGCTTCCCCCGCGACCGCGGGATACACGGCGTCCGGCGGCCCGAGGGGTATGGGCGGGATGTCGAACTGCTGGTTGAGCAGAGACAGGAGCTTCGGGAAGTCGGCGGCGGCGACGGCTTCGGCGTAGGGCGCGGGAACGTCTACGGCCGCGGCGACGCCGGCTAACGCCAGCGCGGCCAGCGCGACAACCCTCGTCACTGGCCGGCGCCCGCGCGCAGCTCGTCGAGCTTACCCTTTACGAACCGCTCGTCGGCCTCCCACGTCCTTCCCGCGGGGTACCTGATGACCCGGGGGATGAATACGACCCGGGCGGCGCCCGCGGCAGCCTCGGAGGCCCAGCTCCACTCCTTGCCCTCCGGCCTGTCGCGGAGCGGAAGGTCGAATACTTCGGTGCTCTTCATTATCTCCTTGCCCGCGGCGTCCCACACCAACACGTCGCACGTGAACGCGGTGATGGGGTCATCGCCCGTATTCTGGAAGACGCCGTAGACCCAGAGCTTCGGGGTCTTCTCGGGATTGGTGTCGGCGTAGAAACCGGGTTTGTACTTGGCGCCGGCGTCGCCGTATACGGCCACGAGCTTGGTTACGGCCAGCGGGCAGGCGAGCTGCGAGACCACGCACGTCTCGATGGAGGGAGGCGCCGCGGCGGCGAGGCCGGCCGCGAACGCCCCCAGGGTAAAGGTCAGCGTTATCCTGGTCATGGCGGCTTCCCCCTTCCCCCAATTATAAAAATACCGGCGGCCTTTGTCAAAAACAAAAAACGGCCCGGGCGGGAAAAAAAGCGAGGCCGGGGGGGCCCGGCCTCGCCTCTTTCCGGCGGCGCCTACAGGCGGAATTGCATTACGATATTATACCAAACGCCCACCGGTTTGCCCTGCTGCTCAGCCGGCTGGAAGGTGCACTTCATGGCCGCCTTCCTGGCCTCCTCGTCCAGCGCGGGGAGCCCGGGCGACGACTGAACCACGGCGTTGCGGACGGCGCCGGACTCGTCGATGTAGACGAACAGCACCACGTCGCCCTCGACGCCCGATTCCCGGGCGATTTCGGGATACCGGGGCCGCGCCTGCTCGAGAAGCCGGGGCGGCTGGGAGTATTCTATGGTGACGTCCACGCCGCGGAGCCAGACGGGGACGTCCGGGCCGTTCTTGTCCGGCGGATCGACGACAATAAGCTTGACGTCGTCGCCGACGACGCCGGGCCGGTCGCCGGCGTCCGTGCGCCACGACGTTACGTCGGCCCTATCGTCGGGGACGGGCAGCGGGACTTCGCCGACGTCGCCCTTGGTGGCGAGGCCGCGGGGCGCGGTCTCGGGTGCCGTAGCGGGCTCGATGGAGGGCGGCGGCGGCAGCCGGTTGTACTGGGTGCGGACGACCTTAAGACTGAGCTTGCCGTCGCCCATTTTCACGGCGCCCTTCTTGCCCAGGGCGTCGCCCGGCATCGCCGCGACGCCCCACACGGCGAAGTGAAGCGCGGCCGAGACGAGCAAGGTTACCCACAGGAGGCCGCCGCCGAGGCGGCGTTTCAACCTCGCCTGGGGGTCTTTCTTCAACTCTTCCATGGCCAACCTCCTTGTTGCCGCGGCGAACCTTGTCCGGGGGAAGGGAGTCCGCGTTGCCGCGCCGCGCCGCTCCCTTTTCGGTCCCGTTAATTAGACGGCGGCGGCGGCGGGGCGTTTAACGGCGGGCATAAAAAAGGCCGGGCATAGCCCGGCCGGGATAGACGGCGACGCACGCTACAGGCGGAACTGCATGACGATGTTATACCACACGCCCACGGGCCTTCCCTGCTGCTTGGCGGGTTTGAACTTGCACTTCATGGCCGCCTTCTTGGCCTCCGCGTCCAGCGCGGGTAGCCCCGGCGACTGCTGGACCACGGCGTTGCGGACGTTCCCGTTCTCGTCGATGTAAACGAACAGGACCACGTCGCCCTGGACGCCGGAGTCGCGCGCGATGTCGGGGTATTTCGGGCGCTCCTGGTAGGTGATAACGGGCGCCTCGGAGTATTCGACGTCGAAGCTGACCTCGTCCCAGGGGTTGGTGTTTTCCACCACCGTCCCCTCGCCGCCGTTTTCGACGATAAGCTCGGTGCCCTCGCCGACGCCCGCGTCGTTCGCGCCGGCGTCCGTCTGCCAGGTGTTAGCGTCGGCCAACGCGTCCGGCACCGGCAGCGGGACTTCGCCGACCGAGCCCTTGGACTCCAGGCCCTTGGGGGCTTCTTTGGGCTCCACCGGCGTCTCGATGGAGGGCGGCGGCGGCAATTCCTCGTATTTCTTTACGACCTTGAGGTTCAGCTTCCCATCGCCCATCTTGACGTCGCCCTTCTTGCCGACGAAGTCCTTGGGCATCGCGGCCACGCCCCATATCGCGAAATGGAACGTCGCCGAAATCAACAGCGTTATCCAGGTAAGGCCGCCGCCGAGCTGCCACTTCAGCTTCGACTGCGGGTCCTTGGGTTTTTCTGCCACGTTCGTCCTCCTGTGTCGTGGACCATTCCGTCTACGACAATACTAATCTAAACCGCGGACGGTGTCAAGCCCCTTTCTGCGTCCAACCTTTAGACGGCCCGCGCCCGGGGGGTGTTTAACGGCCGCCGGGAAAATCCGCCCCTCCCCCCCTACTCGGGCACCACTTCCACGTTGACGAACGTTACGCGGCCGCCCGAGACGTCTATATCATTGATGGGCTGGACGGACCGGACGCGCTGGCCGCCGTCGGCCAGGCCGTAAACCTCCAGCAGGTAGTAGCGGCCCGGCGACAGGTTCGTGATGGTATATTCGCCGGAGGCGTTGGAGCGGGTGCTGTAGCTCGGGACGCCCTTGGCGCGGTCGTTGCTCGCGGCGTAGAGGTTGACGGCGGCCCCACCCACGCCGGCGCCGTTGTTCAGGACCTTGCCCATTATGATTCCACGCTTGGCGGCCGCGAGGGCCTTGGCGTCCGGCAAGGCGTAGCGTCCGCCCGAGAGTTTCTCGAGCTGCATCGCCTTGATGGCGTCCTTGGCCAGCGGGAGGGCGGTATAGAAGTCGGCGCGGGTGCACGCGACGGTGATGATGTAGCCGACGCCGCCGCCGACCACGAAATACGCCAGCTCCGTCCTATTGGCGGCTTCGTCGTCGTAAAGGCGCGTGGTTATCCTGGCCAGGAAGTCGGGTTCGTCGGGAATGGCGTCGTCGGCCGCCTTGCCGCCGCCGGCGTCGACGGGCCGCCTGGCCTTGTCCTCGTCGTACTTCTTGCGGGCGTCGTCGGCGGCTTTGGTGTCGTCGTAGAGGAACGGCTGCAAGACGCCGCGCTGGTTTTCGGGGAACGCGGCGGATTTGAGCAGGTCCGCCACCGACTGCGCCTTGTTCGCGCGGCCGCGTTCAGCGTCGTATTTGTTCGCGAACTCCCAGACGTCTTTCTTCTTGGCCATGATCTGCGCCGCGACGTCGATCTGGAGAAGACCCAGCGTATCGCGCAGCGAGACCAGGCCCGAGGTCGGCTTGGCGTTTACGGCCCAACCGGCGGGGACGTCGAAGTAGATGCCGTATTCGCGGTTGGAATAACGCTCGACCGCGGCTTCGGGCCAGGCGCCGACCGCCAGCGCGGCGCCGACCGCCACCGCGGGGATAATGCTTCGCGCGTCCATAGCATTAATTATAACGGCCCGGCGGGGCGAAGTCAACGGGTATTCCCCACGGCCGCCTCGCGCCCGTTCCCACTTTGGGCTTGCATCTTTACCGGCGAGGTCGTATATTATCTAAGAAGAGGATGCGAATTATGAAAACGAAACGACTTTGGGTCCGGGCTTTGGCCGCCGCGCTCGCGACGGCGGTACCGGCCGCCGGCGCGGTGGGCCAGGTGCTCGCCTCCTTTCCCGCGCCCGCCATCAACCCCGAGGCGCTGGCGTGGGGGAACAACTCGCTGTACTGCTTCTGCTACACGCCGCCGTTCCTGATATACAAGCTCAACCCCGCCAACGGCCAAATCCTCGGCTCCTACCCCACCACGCCCACGGGCTCCGAGACCTGCGGCCTCGGCTTCGACGGCGCCTACTTCTGGGCCGGCGACCGCGAAACGGATTACGTCTACCGCTTCAAGACCAACGGGAGCGTGGTGTCGTCGTTCCACGCGGCGTGGAACGTGGGCCAGGGCCTGACGTTCACCGGCTACCATCTCTGGTGCACGACGCCCGCGCTTATGGGGACGTATACTTTTATCCAGGCGCGGCCCGACGGGAGCGTGGTCAATTCGTTCCTGTATTACGACTATCCGTACCAACCGGCCCCGGACAACGCGTACATCTGGGTCGGCGTAAAAGACGCGTACCTTAACGAATACCAGGTGATAGCGCTGAAACAGAGCCAGGGGTCGTACGTAACCTATTTCGACCCGCCGGCGGACCAACCCAGCGGCGCGGTTTACGACGGCCAGTATCTCTGGCTCAGCACCATCCCCAACAACGGTTGGATATGGAAAGTCAACATCGCGGGCGTGGCGGTCGAGCCGCAATCGCTGGGGAGGGTCAAGGCTTTATTTCGTTAGAATCGGACAAACGTTAAGCCGGGCTTGGGCCCGGCTTTTTTTTCGGCGCGGCGGCGCCTAGGGGCCGACAATCGCCCGGAAGCCCTCGTCCGCGGCCAGGTTTACGAACGCCGGGCTCCGCGCCACCTCCTCCTTGAGCGACGGCTCGAGCGCGACGGCTTTGGCCAGGGATGCCAACGCCGCGTCGCGCTCGTTCAGCGCCGCGTGCAGCTCCGCTTTTTTAAACCACCCGCCGGCGCGGCTCGCGTCGGCCTCGCACGCGGTCGTAAGTGCGGCCAGCGCGGCGGCGTAGTCCCGCCGGCCGATGAGGACCTGCGCGCCGTTATACCACGCCTCATAGAGCGTCGGGTCGTCGCGTTGCCCCCGCTCGTACGCGGCCAGCGCGCCGTCCTTGTCGCCTTTCGCCTTTAGCGCGTTCCCGAGTTTTACCTCGAGGACCGCGGCGGCCCTCCCGCCGCCGGCGGCGCGCGACGACAACAGCGCCGCCGCCTTCTCCAACTCGCCGGCGTCTATGTAGGCCGACACCGACCTCTCCAAATCCTCCGAGCCGCCGGCGGTTGAGCCCAGCTTCTCGTAATACGCCGCCGCCTTCGCCTTATCCCCCATCTTTTCCGCCGCGCGCGCGCACAACCGGACGGCGTCCGCGTCGCCGGGAACGAGGGAAAGCGCGTCCTCGCCGGCCGCGAGAGCCGCGGCGTATTCGCCGGCGTCGAAATACGCGGAGGCCAGCGCCCGCGCCACCGCGGCGTCGTCGGGGGCGAGGGAGCGGGCCCGCGCGTAGGCGGCCGCGGCGCCGGCGTAATCCTGCAAACCTTTTTTAACCGTGCCCAGGTTTACCCATACGCCGGCGTCGTCTTCCGCCCCGAGTTCTATGGCGCGCGTCAGCGCGGCGGCCGCGGCGGCGCCGTCGCCGGCGGCGGCTTCGGCTTCGCCCAGGGCTCGCCAATAGGTGACGTCGTCGCCCCGGAGGGCGGCGGCCCGCGCGAGCGCTTCCGCGCCTTCCTTCGGTCGGCCCTCGCGGCAACGGGCCGCGCCCAGGCCGAACCAGGCCGCGGCGTCGCCGACGCGGAGCGCCGCCGCCTTCTCGTAGGCCGCGGCGGCGGGCCCCCACGCCGACGCGTCGAAGCAGGCCTTGCCCAGGTTGAACCACGGGTCATACTCGCCGGGCGCGAGGTCGGCGGCCCGTTCGAAGGCGGCGCGGGCGTCGGCGTCCTTGCCCTGGGCCGCACGCGCCAGGCCGAGGCCGTTCCAGGACGGCCAGTTCGTCGCGTCCAGGCGCAGCGCGTCCTCGAACCGCGCCGCCGCGTCGCCGGCCCTCCCGGCCGCGAGCGCGGCCCGGCCTTCCTCGTAGAGCTCCCCGACGGTGGCGGCGCCGGACGCCGCGGCCGCGAGCAAAGACACGGCGACGGCGCACCGGGGCACCCACCCGGGCGGGGACTTCAACGCACGACGCAACGCGGCCATGGGTCTATCGCTCCATGACCTGGCGGTGCGCGATGGCCTTGGCCAGCGTCACCTCGTCGGCGAAGTCGAGGTCGCCGCCCACGGGGAGGCCGCGGGCGATGCGGGTAACCTTGACGCCCAGCGGCGCCAGGAGCTTGGCGATGTAATACGCCGTGGCGTCGCCCTCGACGTCGGGGTCGGTCGCGATGATAACCTCGACGACGCGGTCCCCGCTTACGCGGGATACGAGCTCCGACAGCCGCAGCTGGTCGGGCCCGATTCCCTCCAGCGGCGAGATGACGCCCATCAGGACGTGGTAGAGGCCGCTGAACTCGCCGGTGCGTTCGACCAGGGGGATGTCGGACGGCTCCTCCACCACGCACATGAGACGGGTGTTCCGGGACTCGTCGGCGCACACGGGGCACAGCTCCGCCTCGGTGAAGTTGCCGCAGCGGGTGCAGGGGCGGACGTTGGCTTTGACCTCCTGGAGGAGCGCCGCCAGCGTCATGACGTAGTCGTCGGGCGCCTTGAGAAGAAAGTAGGCGAGGCGCTGGCCGGTCTTGCGGCCCACGCCGGGCATCTTGGTCAACTCGTTGATAAGACGTTCCACGATCCGGGTGTAACCTTGCGCCATGGGGTGGGGCTCCTTTCGCCGCGAACGCAGGATATTAATATCGCCGCGGTCAAAAGTAAAGGGCGGCCTTGCGGCCGCCCCTGGTCATCGGATGCGGGAAGGGTTTACGCCGCCGGCTTGGCCGGAGCCGCCGGGGCCGCGGGGCCCTTCTTCTTCTTCTTGGAAACCAAAACCACGATCAGGATGATGATGACCACGATGATGACGACGCAGACGATGATACCGATAATGGTGCCGACCTTGCCGCCCATACCGGCCTTGCCGGCCTTGTAGGTGCAGGTCATCTCGACGTCTTTGTTGATGAGCTTGTCGAGCGTGTACTCCCACTTAACGGTATTGCCGTCGCCCTTGGTGCCGTTGGTCTCGACGACTTCGCCCGGGCACGTCAGCTTGTAGGTGAACTTGTAGGAGCTGAGGGTGGACGGGTCCTGGACGTCCATCTTGAGCTGGACGAGCTGCTTGAAGGCCTTGTTCGCGCCGGCGTCGGCGATGGAGAAGGTCTGCTTCAGCTTGTCGCCCTCGAGGGCGAAGACACCCTTGCCGTTGAGGTCGTTAACGTTCTTGAAGTCGATGAAGTAAGTCGCGTTGGGGACGTTTTCGAGAGTCTCGATCTTGATGTCCCGGACCTTAACCGGCGAACCCTCGTATTCCTTAAGGATTTCGGCTTCGGTAAACGAGAGCTTGGGGGCCTGGCCCGTGGTGATCTCGGCGCCGGCGGCGGCGGTCCCGGCGGTCCCGGGGGCCGATTGCGCAGCGCTGTTGTAGTGCACCATGATAAAGCCCGAACCGTCGGGGTTGAGGGTCAGCTCCTGGTCGTAGTTGATGCAACCGGCCAAGACGACCAACCCGACGGCCAGAGCCGCGGCCGCGAGCAATTTAAAACGCATAAGGATTCCTCCTAAATAAATTGGGGATGTAAGGATTAATCCGCCTTCGGCGCCACCGCCGCGCCTGACGCGCTTCGGAACCAACGCCGACGTCAATCCCCGCATTATACCAGCGGGCCCCAGCGGCGTCAAGGGATAAAAAACGCCGGCCGCAAGGCCGGCGTTTCATTCGCGAACCCTAAACGACGCTACCGTTTCTTGCGCGCCGGCTTCTTCGCCGCCTTTTTTACCGGTTTCTTCACGGGCTTCTTGACGACCTTCTTGACGACTTTCTTGGCGACCTTCCTGGCCGCCGCTTTCTTGACCGGTTTCTTGGCCGCCTTTTTAACGACCTTCCTGGCGACCGTTTTTTTACGGGCCGGCTTGGCCGCGGCCTTGGGCTCCGCCGCGCGCTTCGAGGCCGCTTCGTACACCGCCATCTTCACGCCCACGGGGTCGCGGAAGAAGGCGAACCAGCCCATGTTGCCGACCGGCGATTTGGGGACGATCTCGGTGCCGCCCGCGCCGACGACGCGCCGCATGGCCTCGTCCACGGAAGCCACCAGGATGTAGGTGAGGACGGCGCCAACGCCGATGTAATCGGCCTTAACGAAGCCGCCGCCGGGCCCGTCGCCGGTTTCGAACAACCAGTAATCCGAATCCGGGTCGTATTGGAACTTCCAGCCGAACACGTCCTCATAGAACTTCTTGCTGCGCTCGGCGTCGGTGGTGGGAATTTCGATATGGCAGAAGCCGTGCATAAAGACTTCCTCCTTGGGATTGGAATTTATTAAGGCGTAACGCGGCGCCCTACGGCTCCGCGGTTAAAACCACCGGCCAATCGAGCTGCACGAACAGCGCATGGGAGAAGAAGAACAGATAGGCCGCGAGCGCGGGCCCCATGCCGCCCTCGACCCGACCCTTGGTGAAGTGGATAACGACCCGATACTTCTGATCGGTCACTTCCCCGGCCCGGACGAAGCCCACCAACTGGAACCGCGCGTCCTCGATGCGCCCGTCCTGGCGGATATACCCCGCCGTGACGAAAGACGCGTCTTCCACCCGGCCGTCGTCGCGGACGTAGCCCAGCGCGCGAAAGCGCATGTCCTCCACCCGGCCGTCGGGCCGGACATACCCGAGGGTCCGAAACTGCGCGTCCTCGAACCGGCCCTCCTCGCGCACGAACGCGACCACGGCGAACGAGGCGTTTTCAATCTGGACGTCGGCCGCCGCGCCCGCGGCCAGCGCCGCCAGAAGCCACAACCCGCGCGCTTTTACCATCAGCTTCCAACCCCCGCCGGCCGGAGCCCGCCGAAAAAGAAGAGGTAGGCCAACAGCGCCCTAACGCGTAGCGGCGCGCCGTTTACGAAGCCGACCGTGACGTACGACGCGTCCATCACGCGGCCGTTCGCGTCCACGTAACCGAGCGTCGCGTTCGCGGCGTCCACCAGGCGCCCGTCCGCGCCCGCGCGCGCCACGGCCCGCCGGCCGGCGTCGCGGATGGTCCCGTCGGCCTCAACGTAACCCAGGGCGCGGCGGCCCTCGTCGCGAACCGTTTCCCCGTCCAGAAAGCCGAAGGTCCGATATGATGCGTCGAGGAGGCGGCCATCCGGCTCGACGTAGGCCGCGACCGCGTAGGAGGCGTCGAGGACGCGGATGTCGCCCGCGCCGACGGCGCCGACCGTCGCGGCGCAAAGGATTATCGCCGGCAAGCCCACACTGTTCTTATAACAAAAAAAACGCGCGCCGTAAAGCATTATTAATACCTGACGGAAGTGTTCAGGTTTACTTCGGGGGGCCCGCCGGCGACGCTATTACGCCGGCGAAGGCCACTATCACGAGGCCCCCCCCGCCGGCCCGGAACCCCCGCGACGGCGCGAAGCGTTTCACCCAAGGAAGGGGAGAATCGCGGCATGGAACCTTTCTACCCGGCCCGACGGGCCGCGGCTAGAAATAGAACGTCTGGCGGGCTTTCTCGTCGCCGTTGACGAACAGGACGATTTCGACCTCCTCCAACGTCCCGGCGGGAGGGGCGAAGGCAATCGTCCCCGGCGCGTCGACGCCCGTCAGCTTCACCTTGAGCGGCGGCGATTCGGAGCGAGCCAGGGCTTCCTCGCCCGTGGTCTCCGAGATATATTTATAATCCGCCAGCGCCGTAACGGTCACGGTCCCGGTGCCTTTTACGACGAAGTTGAGCGTGCCCTCGGCGTAAGAGACGATCACGGCCTCCGCCGCCAGGGCCGAAGCCGCCGCCAGCGCCGCGGCGGCGACGAAAAACAGCGTCTTCCTCATGTCGTCATCACCGGCGCCAGTATATTTTAAGCCGCGCCGGCTTACAACCCAAATCTTCGGAGCCGGCGCGGTAGAAATAACGTTATATCGCGCGACATTAACACCATAGGACGCTATTATGCATCGACGGGGCCGTAGGTCGGCGTCAAACCGCCGCCGGCGATTTGACCGGCGCGCCGGAATCTGTTATATTATATATCGTAAACATGACGGAAAATGAGAGCGGAACCGAGGCGTCTGAGTATACGAAGCGCGCCTCTAACCTGTTCTACATCGGCCGATACGCGGAAGCGCTGGAGCTTTTCGACCGCGCGATAGCGTTGGACCCGCGGATCACGCGGGCCCATTCCGGCCGGGGTATAACGCTGGCGCAGCTGGGCCTACCACAGGACGGCTACGACGCCGCGCAGCGCGCGCTGGCCCTCGAGCCGGGCTTCGCGAACGCCTATTGCGTCGCCGGCCTCTGCCTCCACCGCATGGGCAAGCTGGAAGACGCGGCGGCGGCGTACGCCCGGGCCATAGACCTTGCGTCCGACGACGCCCGGGTTTTGTACAACTACGCCTGCTTTTGGGCCGAGTTGCGCGACGAGGAGAAGTGCCGGGAGTACCTGACGCGGGCCTTCCGGCACGTGGACTACGAGGCGATAGACCACTCCCGCGAGGACCCCGACCTCGCGCGCTACGTAGACACGGACTGGTTTCGCGAGGTCCTGGCGAACGCCAAGATAGGGCGCCAGAAAAAGCACAAGGACGACTAAGCCCGAGTAAAACCACTTACCGCCGAGCGGTGTTTCGCTTTCGGCCGACGCGACGGCCGGGCGCCCGCGGATTACGCGGGCGATTTAGATATAGCGCGGCCGGCGGCGCCAGCGGCCGGAAGCCGGAGAAACGTATTCATGGTCGAAACGCCCGAAGAGAAACGCCAGCGCGCGAAAGACCTGGCGGCCGAAGCAGCGCGGCATTTCTACCGCGGCCGTTACGGCGACGCGGTGCGCCTGTGCGAACAGGCCGTGGCGGCGGACCCCGATTACGGCCGGGGCTATATGGGCAAAAGCATCTCGCTCGCGCAGCTGGGCGACGCGGAGGCGGGCCTGGCCGCGGCCCGGGAGGGCATCCGCCGCGACCCGGGCTACGCCCTCGTCTATACCGCCGCCGCCCTCTGCCTGCACCGGCTGGGCCGCGACGACGACGCCCGGCCGTTCTTCCGCAAAGCGCTGGAGTTGGGGCCGGAACACCCGCAGGTCCTCTATAACTACGCCTGCTACTGGGCGGAGCTGGGCAACGAGGACAAGTGCCGCGAGTTCGCGACACGGGCGTTCGCCAACGCCAAAACGGACACGTTCCTGGACGAGGCCCGCGGCGACCCGGACCTGGCGCGCTACGCCGGGAGCGACTGGTTCCGCGAAGCGCTGGCCGCCGGCATCCGCCGCGTGCGCGCACGCCAAGGCCCGGCCGTCTCCCCAAACAATACCTGACGTCCCACCGCCACGACCCGGGAGCCGCATGACCGAGACGACGGACGAAAAAGAGCGGGCCGCCGCGGAAATTACCGCCGAGGCCTCCAAGATATTCCAGTTGGGACGGTTCGACGAAGCGCTAACGATGTACGAGCGCGCCATCGCGCTCGACCCCCGCAACGCGCGGGCCCACGGCGGCCGCAGTCTATCGCTCACCCAACTCGGCCGCCACGAGGAGGGGCTCGCGGCGGCCGCGGCCGCGGTCGACGCGGCGCCGGCGTATTCGCCGTCCTACACCGTCCTGGCGTTCTGCCACCACCGGCTGGGCCGGGAGGCCGAAGCCCTGGCGGCGTTCGAAAAGGCGCTGGCGCTGGGCCCCGAAGAACCGCGGGTATTGTATAACGTCGCGTGTTACTGGGCCGAAATGGGCGACGAGGCCAAGTGCCGCGGCTTCCTGGCTCGCGCCTTCGACGTGGTGGAACCGCATACGCTGGACCTGGCGCCGCGCGACCCGGACCTGGCGCGCTTCGCCGGCCAGGAATGGTTCCGCGAGCTCCTCGCGGCGGCCAAGCGCAAACGCGCCGCGGCCCGCGCGCCGGCGAAAGGCGCCGAATAACGCTCCCCCCCCCCCGGCCCAGCGGCGCGACGCCCGACGCGCCGCGGCCCAACGACTTCCAAAACTAAACCCGCCTACGAAGGCGGGTTGTGTTTTTGCGCCGGTCGCGGCGGCCATCATTCCTCGGCGACGACGTAGAGGCCGCCGATGGCCACGAGGCGGTCTTCCCCTCTCCGGCTCACGGCGTCGTTGTAATACGCCACGAGGAGGTGGCGGTAACGCCGGGACCCCGTATCCAGCGGCCGGGTCCAATATACGCCCGGGCGCGTGACGCCGAAGTCGGCCACGGCCGCGCCGTCCACGTATACGCGGAGGCGGGGCGGGACGCCGTCGGCGGGCTGGCCGCGGAGGCGGAGGCCGAGGCGGTAGCGGCCACCGGGGGTCGTGAAATAGGCGCCGAGGCGGGCGTTGCCGAACATCCGAATCCAGCCGCCGCTGGGGCGGATGCGGGCGTTGGGATAGGCCTCCTTGACGGCGATACAATCCTTGAGGCCGATTACGGGCCGGTAGGGGTGGTATTCGGCCAGGAGGTCGTCGTCCAGGCGGTAGATGCGCATCGTATCCTGGCCGACGACGCGGGGGTCGCGCCGGAAGGCGGTCACCGGCTCGAAGTGGCTCCAGAAGCCGGCCAGGTCGCCGCCGGCGCCGTCCATCGCGCCGGCGATGCCCTCGGTCCAAATGGGGTATTCCGGCCCCGGCACGTGGCCGGTGAAGTAGACCGCGCCCACGCGCGCCCATTCCTCGGGCGTCTTCCGCGTTATCCAGTCCGTTTTGACGACTTTGTATTGTCGCTGGTCGAGCGGCGGCGCGTCGGTCTCTCCCCCCTGCTCCAGCGGCAGCTGGTTCCACGCCTCCTTGACGACGACGGCGGGCCAGGGGACGTGGTCCTCCACCCAGGCCGCGGCCAGGTCGCGCGTGTCCGGACGGCTCCAGGCGCGCAAACCCCGGGCGGTGGTTACCGCCGGCGGGATGAAAACCGCCGCGGTCGCGACGACGGCCAACGCGACGCGCGCCGCCCGCCACGGGATGCGGCCGACGAGTATCAAAAGGCCGCCGAGCCCCGCGGCGAACAACAGCGCCAGGAACGGGAAGATGTCCACGATGAAGCGGGCGGCGGCTATGCGCAGGCCGGAGATGGCGACGAGGAAAGCCGCGGGGAAAAGCAAGAACAATAAGCCGCGCCCCCGCTTCCACCACGCCGTCACGCCGATGCCCAGGAGGACGGCGACGGCGGGAACGGGCGACAGGTTCCCGTACCAGGCCGAGATGGCGAGGTCCTTCAAAACCTGGGTGGTGGTGAAGGCCTGGCCCATGCCGCTCAGGCCTTTATACTGGTGGTAGACGATGCCGACGGCGTCGACGAAGTGGTTCAGCCGGAAGAGGGCGCCGGGCGTGGTCACGAGGAAAACCGCCCCGGCCGTGAGCATGAAGAGGACCCATTCGCGCGCGGGCCGGCGCCAGACCCAGAGCGCCGCGGACGCCGGGACGAGGAAGACCGCGCCGTTGTATTTCGCCCCCATGGCGGCGCCCAGGAAAACGGCGCTCGCCCAGAAATGGCGGCGCCGGAAGCCGTCGCCGTAGCGGAAAAGGTAATACACGGCGGCGATGGTCAACGTGGCGAGCGGCACGTCCACGCCCACCAGCCGCGACTCGGTGACGGCGTCGTTGATCACGGCCAGGAAGGCGGCGCCGATGACGCCCCACCACGGCTTATGCCACACACGGGAGCCGAAAAGGTAAACGAAAAGCACGGCCGCGACGCCGAAGGCGACGCTGACGAGGCGGGCGTTCAGGTAGAAATAGTTTACCGGGAGGAGGTGGAAGGGCGTATAGGCCGGAAGATGGCCCAGCGCCTGGAAGTAACTCGCGACGGCGACGATGGCCTGGAGGTCTATGACCAGCGACGGGTAGTTATAAAAGTAGCCGGGGCACAAGCGGCCGTCGATGATGAGCTCGCGGGCGACGTTCACCACCGTCGGCTCGTCCCAAAAATAAATATGGGGTAGGCCGTAGTTGACGAAGGCGAGGCGACACGCGGCGGCGACGACGACCGCGGCGGCCGCGGCCCAGGCCGCGGGCCGCGACGATAGGATGGGCCAATAGCGCGCCCACGCCGCCGCGATAGCGGCGCGGGCCCGCGAAAGCGGTTTATCGGGCATATAAAGTATTCACCTATCGCGGCGCGCGGCCGAGGCCGAAGCCCCGCCGGCGGCGGGGCTTCGGTAAGCCGGGAGGCGGCGCCGCGCTACGGCGTTAGTTGAACCAGTACGCGGCGCCCACGCGCACCGTGAGGAACATCGACGATTCTTTGACGTTGATGAAGTGCTGGTCGATATCGGCCTGGATGGACCAATCGCTGCCCAGCGGAAAGTCGCCGCCGACGGCGAGGTTGCCGCCTAAGCCGGAGTCGCCGCCCTTGGACCAGTAGAAGCCCGGGCCGAGGCCGACGTAACCGCTCGCGGCCTCGCCGGCTTCGCCGAAATACCAGCGCGCGTCCGCGTTGACGTTGCCGATATAGGTGTCGGCGTTTTCGCCCTTGCCGCGGAAGGTATCGTAGCCGACGGTGCCGTAGGCGAACCAGCGCGCCTCTTTCCCCAGCCGGGTCCCGTAGTCCAGCGAGCCGCAGAAGCCCATGTTGTACGCGTCGCCGAAGTCGGGGTCGTCGGGGAAGGTGCCGCCGACGTGGAGGGCGCCGAAGTTGTGGAGCGGCTCCGCGAACGCGGCCGCGCCGGCGAACGCCAGCGCGGCCGCGGCCAGCGTCAAGGATTTCTTAAGCATGAGTACCTCCTGTTGTATTCAGGTCGATGGCTCCGGGGTCGTTTTCGTCCGGGTATTATAACCGCAATCGCCGGCGGCGGCAAGCCCGCACCCGCTCTTCCCTACGACTGGCGCTTCCGCCGGCGAAGGTAGTACATGGGCGTGGGGCCGACGTCGGCGAGGGGGACTAGGCCGCGGCTCTCGAACTCGAAGCGATCGGCCAGGCCGTGGTACGCGATTTCGGAGCAGTTGATGCGGCTGGGTTCGCCGGCGGCCTCCAACCGGGCCGCCAGGTTCACGGTGGGCCCCCAGATGTCGTAAATCATCCGCCAACCCTTGATGAGCCCGGCGATGCAGGGCCCGACGTGCAGACCGATGCGCACGCGCCAATCCCGGGTGCCGACGAACTTCATTATGTCGAGCGCCGCTTCGGCGCACGCCGCGAGCTGGTTGTCGGCGGCGAAGAGGCCGCCGGCGTAGATGTAGCGGTCGCCCATCGTCTTGAGCTTTTCCAGGCCGTAGTCGCGGACGATGAGGTCGAACGTGTGGAAATAGACCGCGAGCTTGGTGACAAGGGCCTTGGGGTTGATGCGCGTCGCTATCTCGGAGAAGCCCACGAAGTTCACGAACACCACCGCGGCGTCGGCGACGGTCCGGGGCGTCGTCACGGCGTTGTTTTCGTATTCCTCGATTATGCGCGCCGGCAATATGTTGCGCAGCAGGGCGTCGGCGCGCTTGTGCTCGGCCTCGAGCTGCCGCGTCTTGAGCTCGAGGTCCTGCTGCGTCCGCTTCTGGTCGGTAATGTCGAGGGCGACGCCGATGGTGAACATGTATTCCCCCTGCTCGTTCAGCATGGGGGTGGAGGATACCATGACGTCTCGCGGCTGGCCGTCCTTGCGCAGCATCACGGTCTCGTATTTCGTGGACTCGCGGCGCTCCTTTTTGCGCACCGTGGTTTCCAGGAGCCGCGGAATCTCTTCCTCGGGGATGAGGGTCCGCAGATTGCGGCCTATCAGCTCCTCACGCTTGTAACCGAGCATGTCGCAATAGGCCTGGTTGAGATACAGGATGGTCTCGTTGCCGTCCACGGCGGCGAGGCCGCCGTGAATCGCCTCCACCAGGCGGCGGTAACGCTCCTCGCTTTCCCGCAGCGCCTCCTCGGCGTGCTTGAGCTCGGTGATGTCGGTTATGACGGCCAGCGTCCCGTCGTACCTGCCGTCCAGCTTGTGCATCGGCGACGCCGAGACCACCACCCGGCGCGGCGTCCCGTCCCGGCGGTGGAGACGCGTTTCATACAGGGAATGCACGCCCTTCACGCGGAGCTCGGTTTCGGCGTGGTAGCGCTCGGCCTCGTCGGCGTCCGTAAACGCCTCCAGGTTCCGGCCCATGAGCTCCGCGCGGGCGTAACCCAACATGTCGGCGAACGCCTGATTTACGAACACGAGGTTCTCGTCGGCGTCGGTGATGGTGATGCCAGCCAGGGCCGTCTCCGCCACGACGCGGTAGCGCTCCTGGCTCCGGGCCAACTCCTCCTGCTCCCGTTTGCGCTCCGTAATGTCGGTTACGACCGCGAGACTCCCCTCGTAGCGGCCGCCGGGCGACGCCAGCCGGGAAGCGGATATGAGGACGTTGCGGCCGCCGCCGTCCTTGCGCCGCAACACGCTCTCGTACAGCGACGTCGAACCCTCGGCGCGCATCATAACCTCTTCCTGGTAGCGCGTCACGGCGTCGGCGTCGGCGAACTGGGGCAGCGTCATGCCCACCAGCTCGTCCTTGGCGTAACCCAACATCCGGGCGAAGGCGGAGTTCACGAAGGTCAGGCGCTCGTAGGCGTCGAAAATGATTATGCCGGCCAGGGCGGTCTCGGCCGCGACGCGGTAGCGCTCCTGGCTGGCGCGCAGCTCGCCCTCGGCGATCTCCCGCTCCGTAACGTCTTCCGTGATGGCCACGACGCCGGTGACGCCGCCGGCGCCGTCGCCGATGGGGTTGATCTTGGTGTTGAGGATGCGTTCGCCGCGCCAGAGCGTCCGATGGGGAATGCCCGTCAACTCGCTGGGCTCGCCGGCGTCCAGGGCGCGGCGGAGGGCGGCGCCCAGCGGCTCCTCCGCGAGGTTCGGAAAAACCTCGAAGACGTTGTGCCCCACGACGCGCTCGGAGTCCACGCCGAAGCGGCGCTCCATGCCTTCGTTCCAAACCTGGACCATGCCCTGCCGGTCCAGGGCGTAAATGCCGATCTGGGTGTTCTCGATTATCTTTTCCACGAACTCGCTGAAATACCGGATGGCGTCCTCGGCGCGCTTGCGCTCCCCGATCTCGGCCTGGAGGCGCTTGTTGGCCGCCGTCAGCTCGTCGGTCCGCTCGGCCACGAGCTCCTCGAGGCGGTAGCGGTAGTTGAGGACCTCCTCCTCCGCGCGCTTCCGGCGGATGCCCGAAGCCAGCTCGGAAGCGATGGTCTCGACGAAGACCACGGTGTGGGCGTCGGCGTCGTTCAATATCAGCGTGAGGATGCCGAACATCTCGCCCTCGGTCCGCATGCCGCAGGCGAGGACGCGGCCGGCGCCGGCCGCCGCCGACCACTCGTTCACGAAAACCGCGCCGGTGCCCGCCAGAACCACTTTTACGGCGTCGTCCTCCTCCGAGAGTACGGGCCGGCTTTCGTAGAACGCGGCCTGGGATCCGAAGGAGGCCTCGAGCTTGAGGGCGCGCCCGCGGTGGAGGTATATCCCGCCGCCGACGACGCCCGGGTTGTCGGCCAGAAAGGCCGCGGCGTCGCGCAGCAGGTCGGCGCTGTTCGCGGTCTGGCTCACGACCCGGGCGAAGCTATTCAGGCCGCCGAGGGTCCGGACGTGGCGCTGGAGTTCCCGCGCGGCGCGCTTGAATTCGGTGATGTCGGTCGCGGCGCCGATGAACCGCCGGACCCGGCCGTCGGCATCCGCCAGCGGGATGAGCCGGACCACGATGTGCTGCGGGTCGGCCTCGTCGCCGAACTTGACCTCGTACGACACCGGCGTCCCCTGCTGGACCTGGGTGAAGCGGTCGCGGATGGCGGCGTGCTGCTGGGGGGTCGCTATTTCGACGATACGATGGCCGTTGTAATATTCCGGCGGCTTCCCCTCCACCTGCGCAAACGCCTCGTTCACCCGTTCGTACGAGAGCTCGCCGTCGGCTTCCTCGCGCACGGACCACAGGAGGACTTCCACGTTGTCGAAAATGGCCTGGAGGTCGCGCGTGACGGTGGCGGCCACGCGCTCGTGGCGGTCGCGCTCCTCCTCCATCCGCTTGCGGACGGTGACGTCCTCGGTGAGGATGACGACGCGGTCCACCTGGCCCAGGCCGTCCTTTATGGCGTAGAAATACTGCGACACCCACCGCGCCGTCCCGGCCTTCGGGGCGGGGAGTTCGAGCTCCGGGATGTGCAGGTCGCCGCCCTCGGCGTAGACGGCGCGGAGGCGCGACAACCACGGCCCGAGGTACGTGTCCTTCTCGTCGAATTTAAGCTCCGTCCGCTCCGTTTGGAGGTCGGCCGCGAACTCCTCCGCCGACATCGCCCAGATCTTCTTCCAGGCGTCGTTGGCGGCCAGGAGCTGGCCGAAGCGGTTGCGGACGGATATCCCGAGGGGGGAATTCTCGATAGCGGCGCGGCTGAATTCCTCGCTTTGGCGCAGCGCCTCCTCCACCCTCTTGCGCTCGGTGACGTCCTCCAGGATGCCGTCGAAATACGCGACGGCGCCGTCCGCGCCTTTTACGGCGCGGGCGCTCAACGACCCCCAGAACGTGGAGCCGTCGGCGCGCTTCAGCTCCACCTCAAAGGCGGGGAAGGAGCCGGCCGCCCCCACGGCCTCTATAAATTTACGTCGGTCGGCGGGGCGGGCGTAGAGGTCGGCCACGGCGAGGTCGGCCATGTCCGCGGGCGACGCGTAGCTGAACATCTTGGCGAGGGCGGGATTGGCGGAAAGGAGACGGCCGCCGGGGTCGGCGCTGGAGCGGAAGACGCCCAGCGGGAGGTTGGCCAGGAGGGAACGGTAGCGGTCCTCGGAGGCGCGGAGGTCTTCCTCGGCCTTCCGGCGCGCGGCCGCGACGGCTTCCAGCTCGCCTATGCGGCGTTGGAGGGCCGACAGCTCGTCGGCGGGTCCGCTCTCGGGTTTCGCGTCGGGGTCCATACGGGTCAGGGAGGGTTTATTTATTCTCGGCGGCGCGGCGCGCCGTTAACGCGCGGCCATCTTAACATAATGCCGCAGGTAAAAACAATCGCTTATGCCCGTTTCCGCGGCGCCGGGGCGGCGAAATGGCGGCCCGCCGCCCGCCGCCGAATATTTGAAACGCCGCCTGGCGGCGGCGTGGGAGTGCTATTCCGTAGGGAAAGCTTACTTTTTAAAACGCCGGCGTATCCAGACGGCGCCGTAGGCCAGGCCGAAAAGGCCGAAGTAGGCGGCGACTTCGAGCTTGGAGAGGGGGGCGCAGTTGCCGCAGTTCTGGCCCGGCAGCGGGACTTCCGGTTGAAGCGAGGCCTCGCAGTTGATAAGGCCGTAGCCGTACGTGGTGTCGTAGCCGGGGCCGCCGAGGTCCGTGGCGCCGCCGAGGAGGCGGTTCTTGACGTCGGTATTGTTCTTCGCGCCGTGGGCGAGGATAAGGGCGCAGAGGGCCGAGACGTGGGGACAGGCCATGGAGGTCCCCTGGAGGAAGACGTTGGCGAAGGTCGTGACGTCGGCGGGCGCGCCGGAATTGGGGTCGTACATCTGGTTGTAGGTCATCTGCAGGACGCCGTCGCCGTAGCCGTCGCCGTTGAGGTCGGCGTAGTTGTCGCCGCCCGGCGCCGAGATGTCGAGGCCGAAGCCGTAGTTGGAATAACCGGTGATGACGCCGTTGTAGTCCACGGCGGCGACGGAGATGACGCTGTCGTAGGCGGCGGGATACATGAGTACCGGGCTCGAGCTATTGCCGGCCGCCGCGCACAACGTCAGGCCCGCGCCGTTGGCGTCGTCGCACGCCTTCTTGAGGACATCGGAAAACTGGTCGCCGCCGAAGCTCATGTTCACGACGTTGGCGCCGTGGAGGCGCGCGAAGTCGATGCCGTCGGCGATGACGGAGATGGCGCCCGAGCCCGAGTAGTCCAGGACCTGGATGGGCATGATGCTGCAGTGGTGGGCCAGGCCCGCGACGTCCGCGGCATTGTCGGTGGTCTCGGCGATGGTGCCCGAGACGTGAGTGCCGTGGCCGTTCTGGTCGTTGGGGTGGTCGTCGCCGTGGACGAAGTCGTAGCCGGCCACGAAGCTCGTGCCCGCGAGGTCGGGGGCCTGGGCGTAGGCGCCGCCGGTAACCTCGCCGGCCTCGTTGGGCGGGACGGCGTAGTTCTCGTAGGCGACGCCGGTGTCAATCACGGCCACGACCACCGAGGCGTTGCCGCGCTCCAGGTCCCACCCCGTCTCGGCCTTGATGAAGTTGGGCTTGTTGAAGTGCCACTGCAGCGGGTAGTAGGTGTCGTTGGGCACCCAAAACGCGCGGTAGATGAAGTTCTTCTCGGCGACGCGAACGCCCGCGAGCTTGACGTAAGCGGCGGCGTAGGCGTCCTCCTTGCCCTTGGGGACCGAGACCACGACGCGGGAGGGGGTGACGCGGCTCCGGCTCTTGAGGGCGCCGCCGGCGCGGTCCACGGCGGCGGCGACGGCCGCGGCGGAGACGCCGTCGTCGAAGAGGACGACGAGCTCGCCGGGGACGAACGTCGGCGCGTCGGCGTCGGCGCCGAGGAGCGCCCGCGACGTCTTCACGGGGACGGCCGAAACGACGGCGGCGGCGACGAGAACCGCCGCGACAGCGGCGACCAGGACATAAGCTGCGGGAAGGCGTGGGCGCATAATTCCTCGCTGGGGGGAAGGGTTCACGTTAGGGGTAAGCCGCGGGCCGCGGCCGCCGGGTTAGGGTCCTCAATTGCCGCCCATGACGTTGTAGGTGTAGTTCTTCTCGGCGGCGCGGACGCCCTCGGCGGCGGCGTACTTGCCGACGTAGAGGTCCTCGCTCCCCGCCGGCACCGTAACCACGAGCCGCTTTACGTCGCTGGCGTCGCGCGTCAGGACCTCGCCGCCCACCTCGGCGACGACGCGGTCCATGTCCGCGGCTGTCACGTCGTCGTTGAAAAGCACGACGACCTGGCCGGGGATGAAGCCGGCGGCGACGTCGGTCGTAACGGCGTATACCGTCTTGATGGGGGCGTCGGCGGCGGCGGCCGCGGCGGCCAGCGCCAGGAGGGCGACCAACGGATACACGGTTTTCTTGAGCATAGTTTTCACTCCTTAATCCATATTATAGCCGGAAAAGGGCGCGGGCGCAAACACAAAACGCGCCGCCGGGGCGGCGATATTTCGGTTGCATTAGCCGCCGCGATAATCTATCTTTAGACGCTTCCCGCCGGCGCACCTTTTAACCCCCCGAGGTAAACGCGATGGTCAAAGTCGAGACGGTCAAATGCCCCAACTGCGGCGGCAACATCCAGGGCACCGGCCAGATATCGTGCCCCTACTGCGGCTCGACGTTGGACGTCACCGCCGCCGACCCCATGCGGCTGACGCGCGTCCGGTCCACGTTCGGGACGTCGGGCCGGGCCATCGCCCGGGGCGGCCAGGCCTCCTTCGACGCGATGCCGGGCGTGGTCATCACGCCGCAGACGAAGGACATCCCGTTTCGGCCGACCATCAACTACGGCCCGGCGGCCGGCAACGCGGCGCTGCGCGCCGGCGCCGACGCGGTGGTGGAGCTCGCGCGCAAAACCCACGAGGCCGTGAACACCGAGAACATGGACCTCTACGTCTCCACGCTATACGAGGGCGACCGGGACTTCTACGACAAGGCGCGCCAGGCGGCCAACGACCAGTTCGTCCAGACGGACATGAAGCGGTATTCGCGGTCGCTCACGTTCAAGACGCTGACGATGGACGAGGCGGTACTGGAGAACGACGTGGAGGCGCTCATCTTCTTCCCCACCGGCGCGGTCAACCACCTGGGCGCCATCTTCGTCACGACCTTCCGGAACGTCGGCGGCCAGTGGAAGGCGGTCGCGAGCCGGGTGCGGGCCAAGGGCGCCGGCGCGCCGTGCGGGATGCTGGTCGCGCTCATCGGCCCCGCCGTCGGCCTTATCATCGGCCTCGGCGCCGCGGTCTTCGGCATATACTCGAGCTGCCGGGACCACCATAAAGAGACGGCCAAGGAAGTTACGCCGGGAGGCGTCCGCATCACCGAAACTAGTCCCGCGGCGACGGCGACGGCGGAGGAGGCGGTGAAGCCGGGGCCGGCGGAGAAAGGCTACTACGTGGCGCGGACGGGCATCCCGCTATACCGGGAGGCCAAGTACGACTCGAGCTGGACGACCATTATGGCGCCGGGCGCTAAATTCAAGGTGCTGTTCAAGAAGGGCGAGTGGTATCGGCTCAAGAACGAGGATGGCGCGGAGGGCTGGGCGCCCGAGGTGATAATGAAGGACAACTTGAAGTGACGGCCGGGGGGCCTGTCCCCCACTCCCCAACGAAACGAAAAAGCCGGCGATGAGCCGGCTTTTGTGTTGGGCGGACTTCAGACTACGGGGTAGTAGTTGAACACGGCGGCGTATTGAAGAGTAAACCAACGGTGAACGTATAAGGCGTCGAAAATTCGACGTAATAATTCTGGGCGTTAAACGCCTGGGCGATAGCTTCTAATGCCGCCTTGATCTTATTCAACCAAGCTTGTATTCGCGCGATAACTTTCCTAGCGATTTTAGGGTTTACGTGCGCGGACGCAAGAGCAACTGTCAAACCGGACAAGACCGAATTAATAACCCCGAGAGCTTCGCCGTATTTAAGAGCATTAATACGGCTATTTATTTCGGTTTCGGCTTCTTCGAATATGGAGTCGATATATTCTTCGGCTTCGTCCTCCGATATTTGGGAGAAATCGTACTTATAGGGAAAACCGGGGTTATATAGCGGGTCTTCGTACATACATCCTCCTTAATAACACGTTTAATCGATGCCGGTTTCGATGTAAACGGTATTACTTGGGAAGACGACGCCACTCTATAAAATTATTCACGATAAAATAGTAATCTGGGTCGATAGCGGTCTTTATCCTAATGTCCTGTATTTCAGAAATATCTACGATTCTGATTCTGGCCTTAAAACCCCAGAAATAACCGGTTTCCGGTTTGTCCGATAACTCACCCTCAATATCCACTTCTTCGCCTATAGACAAGCGGATAATATTATATTTAACCGAGTCCTTCGGTTTACCGATAAGCCCGATATCTCTTAATTCATCGAAATAAGTATCTAATGTTCTCAAATCGCCTTCTGCATTTACGCATGGTCGGTCTATGCCGGTAACGGCGATATTTACCAAATATCGTTCGCCGGCTATTTTACAATTCCCGTATACTTTTATCGACATGATTAAGCTCCCGAATTCGAACGGTTATTCGGTAACGCCGCGGTCAAAACGCATTTTTTCAGTACGCGAAATCTCCGGTCTACTATTCCGGATGGATAAGATCGTCCGCTCGAAATGAATTAAACCATTAGTATCCTGATACCCAAGGATTATATAAGGGTCTTTACCTATCGCAAAAAACCCGGTAAGGACCGTTCGGTCAAATACGAACGAATAGATTTCTTCTATACGGTTTAATAGCCTATCCAAAGAAAAGGAAGCGCTCCTATATGCAAAAACGAATTCGATAGGATTACCACGGGTAGAAGTACCAGGATTTTGGAAATCGGGTTCCCTAAAAGACCCCCTTGTAGAGTCATAACTAAAAGACCATACGTCAAACGCTATATTATTACGAAGATTTTCGACATTGATAATATAATTATAATATTCAGGTTCAGATTGTGGAGGATACGCGGGCGGCAGGGGCACCGACCTTAATGTATCAAAAACCGCTTTATCCGCAAACCTAATATGAAGCGAAAAAAAGGGCCTCTGCTCGTTCTCGAACTGCTTCTCTATAATATTTAATTGCCGTTTAAATAAATCTACCTCGGTCGAATTCTGTTTCCGGTATTTCCGCGTCTCGATACTTAGCCAGATCGCGGATATTGCTATGTCGATATAAATACCCGCGGTTAATATTTTTTCCCAATCGTCGTGTTTAAGCCTAATAAGGGCGCCGACGACACTCGCGATAATTACCCCGGAACATATCGCGACCATTACCCAGGTCGTTTTGCCCTGGTTCGAAGGCTCACTTTTTTTCGAGAGCGTTATAGGAAGGTTTTTCATAATATTTGGAGCACCCTAAGTTCGTAGATAACCTAGTCTCTATAGTCGTATTTGCCCGTCCCTCGGCAAGCGGGGCAAACGGGGGCGGGGTCCGTTTCCAAACCTGATATTTTAAGCCTCCCTTCCCCCTTACAGGCCGGGCATATTTTTTTATCGATACAATCGTTACACACCCAATAACTATTATTATGAGCCGTTACTAACCGGCCACCATCGATACCGACGTCGCAGCCGCAAATATCGCAATGCCCGAATTGCATATTGACCTTTCGCCTCCTAAGCGATTAACAAGGGATAAAAAGTTAAACCATACCCTAAGGTGGTTTTTATACGGACTACTTCGCGCCGCAGTGCTTCGTCCGCGTTTCGACTGTCCGTATTATTAACCGTTGCCGGTTTCGACTCGCCGGAGTTTACCCTCGCGCGGGTAACTACTAAAACTGGTTGTCCCGAACCTCCCTCGTTTATCCGGAATACGACAATCGCGGCCTCGCAAAACACTCTCCAAATGAATATTCCGATTCCCGCGAATACCGGTATAAGCACCCAGTAAGGAACCCCGTTCCATTTAGCGGTATAAGACCCTTTTAACGAATCATATATCCCACTTCCGAAACTTATTAACCCGAGTATTATCAGACCGGTAACGACAACCCAGAAAATGATTTGAATGACCGTCGTTGAAATCATCTTCCGGAACGATGCATAGTCCGCTATCATACCCATTGTTTCCTCCTCCGTATCGCCGGGGTTTAATATTACACAGCGATTAATCTCCTTATACAATACTCCAGATGATATGTCAATATTAATTTTCGCATCTTGGTTATTAAATCCAGTAAAAAGTATATTAAAGAGGTGAACGGTTTTGAAGTAATAGGAGCTCGTAGTTGCGACGGAATGGTGAATAAAAAGGGCGCACCGCCGTGCGCCCCTACAAATAAAAACGGTTACCGTAGGGCCGGGCCTTCAGGCCTGGCCACCTTGGGCGAACCCCCGGCGGAAGCCGGGGCGATATTTTTTCACAGACAGGAATGTCTGTGCCACAAAAGCATTTCACAGACAGGAACGTCTGTGCCACAAAAGCATTTCACAGGCAGGAATGTCTGTGCCACGAAAAGGGCGCACCGCCGTGCGCCCCTACAAAACCCTATCGTGGCCGGACCTGAAGGTCCGGCCCTACGTTTTACCCTACAAATACTTCGTCACCTTGCGCTCGAGGGCGTCGCGGTTGGTGGAGCCGAGTATGAAGTCCACGACGCGGCCGTCGGCGCCGATGATGTACGTCTCGGGGATGCTGCCGGACTTCGCGATGTAGTCCTGGTCCATCTTGGCGCTGCCGACGAGCTGGGGATACGTCGCGCCGAGGTCCGCGGCGGCCGCCTTGAGGTCGTCGGGCGTCATCTCCTCCTCGGTGCAGACGCCGAGGACGACGAGGCGGTCCTTGTAGGCCTCGTAGAACGAGCTGAGGTCGGGAATCTCGCGGCGGCAGGGACCGCACCACGTCGCCCAGATGTTGAGGACGACCAGCTGGCCCTTGAAGTCCGAGAGCTTGACGTCGCGGCCCTCGACGTTCTTCAACTTGAAGTCGGGGGCCTTGTCGCCGGGCATGACGGTCGCGTTCTCCTTGAGCCAATCGCGGTAGGCGGCGCGGGGGCCCTTCATCATCTCGTCGAAGCGCTTGCCGTCGGCGCGCAGGGCGGCGAAGGTCTCGTCGACCTCGACGACGTCCAGGTAGGTGAAGGGGTCGTGCTCCACGAGGGTCCCGGCGTGGGCGAAGGCGGCGCCCGGGTCGCCGGCGCGGACGTCCAGCTCCGCCAGGTTGTAGAGCGCCCACAGGTACTCGCAGGGGTCGGTCTCCTCCTTCTCGTAGAGGGCGATGCCGCGGGCGTAGTAGTCGCGGGCGCGGCCGAGGTCGCCGCCCTCCTTGCATCCCTCCACGTAGCCGAGGGCGCAGTAGGGATAGGGTTTCTCGCCGGCGGCGGCCAGGAGGTCCTGGTACGCCCGGGCGGCGTCGTCCAGCCGCTCGAGGTTCACCAAGACGTTCGCGTATTCCGCGCGGATGTCGTAGTCGTCGGCGGCGAGCTCCATCGCCCGGCGGTAGAGCGCGAGCCCCTCGTCCTCGCGGCCGGGGGTCTTGACGTAGACGTAGGCGAGGTGGTAGCAGGGGCGGTATTGCTCGGGGGCGAGGGCCATGGCCTTGCGGAGGACCGGCTCGGCGTCGCCCGGGCGGCCCAGCCGGAGGAGGAGGTAGCCGTATTCCAGGTTGGCCTCGGCGTGGTCGGGGGCCTGTTCGAGCGCGGCCTTGAGGTGTTCCTCGGCGCCCTCGTACTCCTCGTTCTCCATACAGGTGGCGGCGGAGCGGAGGTAGGCCTTCACGACGTCGTTCTGGAGCCGGTCGTAACTCGCGGCCATGACGTTTCACCTCGGCGGAAGGGTTGGCGGGAGGGGTGCGGCGTAATTTAACAACGCCGGCGGCCCGAGTCAAATAAAAAACGCCGGCGAGGGATTAAAAAACCCGCCCTGCGGGGCGGGTTTGGCATCGGCGAAAAGGGGCGTCACGGCAACAACGTCAGTATAGAGATCAGGCCGGCTGCGGCGGCGAGCACGACCAACGCCGCGGCGGCCGCGCACGCGCCGCGGGACACCGGGATGCCCTCGCGGGCCGCCAGCTCGTCGACGTACCTCTTGGCCTCGGCGAGGGTGAGGCCGGAGCGTACGCGGACTACCTTGACGGCTTCAATATACTTCCCTCGCCGCAGACAGGACCGGGCATCGGCCTCGTAGGGCGGCGGTTCGGGCGCAGCCCCCTCGGCCTCGACGGCGGCCGGCCTGTCCTCCTCGGCCACAAACTCGACCGTGAATTCGCCCGGGACGTCGAGGACGTACTCGGTCCCGCAGTGGGCGCACGTCAGGACCGGCACGCCGGGTTCATAATGGAGCTTCGCGCCGCAAGCTTTGCACTTGAGCTCTTGTGGTTCCGCGTTAAGCATACGCGTATATTACATCGGTCCCGGGCCGCGCGCAAATGAAAAAAGTCGGCGCGGCCGATGGGCGACCGCCGCTATTTGGCCGGCGCCGGCGGCGTGAGGTCCTCGAAGACCTCCTCCGTGGGGAGCGGCACGTAGATAGGGGCGGCGCCGTCGCGCGGCGCCCGCATCAGGTCGATGACGTGGATACGACGGGTGTCGATGGTGTGGACGTAGTAGCGGCGGTTTTTGAGGTCCGCGGCGCTGGTCCAGTCGGTCTGTTCGTATATCGGCTGGCCCTCCGGGCCCGAGCCGCGCACCGCCCCCAACGGGATGTCGAACTGGTTGAGAACGTGGAAGGCCCGGAGAACGGTCTCGTCCGCGGTCTTGCCGGGGACGACGGCGCTCTTCAGGAAGGCGGCGCGCACGAAGCGCGACGGCGGCGTGAAGTCGCCCGGAAGGCCGCGCATCCCGGAGCCGTGGCCGAACGACGTCAGCGACAGCGCGCCGAGCGCCGCGGCCGGCGGGTCCTGGGGCGTAAGGTTGACGTAACCTTTGAGGTTGGTCACGTGCCAATCGAACGTCGGGGCGTTGGTTATGACGCCCAGCGGGTCGTCGTGAACCGTGAGCTCGCCGCGGACGTATTCGACGACGACGGCCGCGCCCGATTCGTCGACCACGATCCAGTGGAAGGGCGAGGCCCCGACCCACCCCGGCGCGTCGAACGGCGCCGCCGCGACCTTCACCCGCGCCAGCCCCTCCTTGACCTCGGCCGCGGTCGCGAAGTTCGTGAGCATCCACGTCACCAGCTCGAAGGGGGCCAGCGTCTTGTCGGCGTCTCGCTCGGTCACTTTTTGGTACTCGGCGTAGTTCGCGAACATGAACGTGCCGACCGCCAGGCCCGCCTCGTTAAGGCCGTCGGCCACGAACGGCACGCCGGACGGGTTCACGCCGGTGAAGGCGTACTTGGCGGTCCACTTGACGCCGGGCTTGCCCGAGGGCGTCGTGCCCGCGTAGGCCGTCCCGCGCGGGACGACGACCAGGCCCCATTCCAAAAGGCCGCCGCCCAGCTCCATGGTGCGGGCGAACACGGTCGAGCCGTCCTCGGCCTTCAGCGTTATGCCGGTACAGGCTTCGGCGGCGGGGGGAGCCGCGGCCCCCGAGACGAGCGCAACCGCCGTTACCAACGCCCAATGCGAAAGGTTCCTCACGCGCGGACCTCCTGGAAGTTAACGCGTTAATAACTCGGATAGGACTCCGGCGCAACCGCCGGGGCGGAAAAAAAACGCCGGCCTAAGCCGGCGTTATAAGCGGCGTTGATTATTCGCCGTCGTCGTCAGTTTCCTCGACCGGCGTCGGTTCGGGGACGTCCGGGACGTCGGCGGACCAAGTGCCGTCGCCCTGGTCGCCGGCGTTGTACGCGTCCTCGTCGATATAGAACGGGCCGGCGTTGTCGAAGCCGGAGCCGCCTTCCTCGCGGATGGTTTCGTCCGAGCCGTCTTCGTCCAGGGGGGCTACGTAGATGTCGTCAACGCCGTCGCCGTCGGCGTCTTCGGCCCGGGCGGGCGCGGCCAGGAGAGAGAAACAACCGGCCGCGAGCGCGGCGGCCAGGATAAGGTTTATTTTCAAAAACTTCACGGGCGCTAACCTCCTCGGCGTCGGCGCGGCCCGCGGTGGGGTCGCGTACACGCCCATGTTAAAACGCGGCCGGCTAAAAGGCAACGTAAAAGCGGGCGGGGCCTCGGCGCCGGCAAAAGGAAACCCCCGCGCGAGGCGGGGGGTTCGAAAAAACTCCCCGGCGGCGACCTACTCTCCCAGGGGGTCGCCCCCCAAGTACCATCGGCGCGGGCGGGCTTAGCTTCCGTATTCGGAATGGGAACGGGCGTTTCCCCGCCGCTATGGCCACCGGAAACTGGATGACGCGGTATGTGAATACGCAGGGCAACGTGAAGGGCGCGGCGTGCGAGGGCCGCGGCCCGGAATAAGTGCGACTGCTATGGTCAAGACGAACGGCCTATTAGTACCGGTCAGCTCAACGCCTCGCGGCGCTTACACCTCCGGCCTATGATACCCGGTAGTCTTCCGGGGGCCTTCAGGGAGATCTAATCTTGGGAGGGGCTTCGCACTTAGATGCTTTCAGCGCTTATCCCGGCCGAACTTAGCTACCCGGCGGTGCCGCTGGCGCGACAACCGGTGCACCATAGGTTCGTTCACCCCGGTCCTTGCGTACTGGGGGCAACTTCCCGCAAATCTCCTACGCCCACGATGGATAGGGACCGAACTGTCTCACGACGTTCTAAACCCAGCTCACGTGCCGCTTTAATAGGCGAACAGACTAACCCTTGGGACCTGCTCCAGCCCCAGGATGCGACGAGCCGACATCGAGGTGCCAAACCGTACCGTCGCTGTGGACGCTCGGGTACGATCAGCCTGTTATCCCCGGGGTAACTTTTATCCGGTGAGTTACGGCCCTTCCATGCGGTACCGTAAGATCACTAAGCCCTGCTTTCGCAACTGCTCGACTTGTAGGTCTCGCAGTAAAGCTCCCTTATGCCTTTGCACTCGACGCGCGATTTCCAAACGCGCTGAGGGAACCTTGGGGCGCCTCCGTTACTCTTTGGGAGGCGACCGCCCCAGTCAAACTACCCGCCTGGCAATGTCCCCGGGCCGGGTTCACGGCGCCGGGTTAGGATTCCGCTAAGGAGAGGGTGGTATTCCAAGGTTGGCTCCACGACGACTAGCGCCGCCGCTTCATAGCCTCCCACCTATCCTAGACAGACCTGAACAAAATCCAATGCCAAGTTGTAGTAAAGCTCCACGGGGTCTTTCCGTCCCATCGCGGGTAACCCGCATCTGCACGGGTACTACAATTTCACCGAGTCCCCTGTTGAGACAGCGCCCAGATCGTTACACCATTCGTGCGGGTCGGAACTTACCCGACAAGGAATTTCGCTACCTTAGGACCGTTATAGTTACGGCCGCCGTTTACCGGGGCTTCGGCTCAACGCTTCGCCCTTGCGGGCTAACATCTCCCCTTAACCTTCCGGCACCGGGCAGGTGTCAGACCCTATACCGCGCCTTACGGCTTGGCAGAGTCCTGTGTTTTTAGTAAACAGTCGCCTGGGCCGATTATCTGCGACTCCCGCCAGCTCGACAAGTAAATTGTCTCACCGGAAGGAGCGCCCCTTTTTCCGAAGTTACGGGGCCATTTTGCCGAGTTCCTTAACAGGGGTTCTCTCGTGCGCCTTGGGATGCTCTCCCCACCTACCTGTGTCGGTTTGCGGTACGGCCACACGCGGGTATACTTAGAGGTTTTTCCTGTCAGCGTGGGCTCAACAGCTTCGGTTCCAAACGACCTCGGCATAACCTCTCGACGTGGCATAAATGCCTGTTCCGCGGATTTGCCTACGGAACCGTCTACGGGTTTGCACCGGGACGTCCAACACCCGGCCTGTCTACCCTTCTGCGTTACCCCATCGCGCCCCACGAGCGGTACGGGAATGTTGACCCGTTGTCCATCACCTACGCCTTTCGGCCTCGGCTTAGGAACCGACTGACCCTGAGCGGAGTAGCCTTGCTCAGGAAACCTTAGGTTTACGGCGAAAGGGTTTTTCACCCTTTTTATCGTTTACTCATGCCGGCATCTTCACTTCGGCGCGGTCCAGCGCCCCTCACGAGACGCCTTCGCTCCGGCCGAACGCTCCCCTACCACCACGCCTTGCGGCCATGGTCCGAGATTTCGGCGACTGGCTTGAGCCCCGCTACATTGTCGGCGCGAGAGGACTTGACCGGTGAGCTATTACGCACTCTTTGAAGGATGGCTGCCTCTAAGCCAACCTCCCGGTTGTCCAAGCTCTCTCACATCCTTTCCCACTTAGCCAGTACTTCGGGGCCTTAATCGTCGGTCTGGGCTGTTTCCCTTTTGACCACGGGGCTTATCCCTCGCAGTCTGACTCCCCAGGTGATGGCGAACGGTATTCGGAGTTTATCTGGGTTTGGTACGGCAAGCCGCCCTAGCCCAACCAGTGCTCTACCCCCGTCCGTTAACCCTGGAGGCTAGCCCTAAAGCTATTTCGGGGAGAACCAGCTATCTCCGGGCTCGATTGGCGTTTCACCTCTACCCACAGCTCATCCCCCTAGTTTGCAACCCAGGTGGGTTCGGGCCTCCACGCGCTTTTACGCGCGCTTCACCCTGGCCATAGGTAGCTCGCCCGGTTTCGGGTCTACCGCCTGCGACTGAACGCCCTATTCAGACTCGCTTTCGCTACGCCTCCGGCCTCCTGGCCTTAAGCTCGCGCCGCAGACGAGTAACTCGCCGGCTCATTATGCAAAAGGCACGCGGTCACCGCTTGCGCGGCTCCCACACCTTGTAGGCACACGGTTTCAGGTGCTATTTCACTCCCCGCACAGGGGTACTTTTCACCTTTCCCTCACGGTACTAGTTCACTATCGGTCGTCAGCGAGTGTTTAGCCTTGGGAGATGGTCCTCCCGAATTCCAACAGGGTTTCACGGGCCCCGTTGTACTTGGGTTCCCGGACCAGGAAGCTTCGGCGTTTTCGCTTACAGGGCTTTTACCTTCTATGGCTCAGATTTCCATAAGCTTCGGCTAACGCGCGAAGTTTTTTACTTCCCGAGGGCGCCGCTACGCCCTCCGTCCGAGTCCCACGACCCCGCATCCGACAACGGCAGCGGCCTTTAACGCCGGTTGCGGTTTGGGCTCTTCCCTTTTCGCTCGCCGCTACTAGGGGAATCACGTTTGTTTTCTTTTCCTGCGGTTACTGAGATGGTTCAGTTCGCCGCGTTCACTCCGGCGCCCTATGTATTCAGACGCCGGTCGTCGGGTTTGAACCCGACGGGGTTGCCCCATTCGGAAATCCCCGGATCACAGCCCGCTTAGCGACTCCCCGGGGCTTATCGCAGCCGGCCACGTCCTTCTTCGCCTGCTGACGCCAAGGCATCCACCGTGTGCCCTTAGTATCTTGACCATAGCATGATTATAGTCAAGTACGTTGGGGTACTACGTCGGGCCCGCGACTCACTCGGCATGAGTCGCCGCGGCCCCTCACGTTGCCCTACGATTGTCAAAGAGCGATGCGACAAACGGCATGCCCGCGCAAACGCCCGCCGGGCGTCCCGAAGGCAGCCATATATATAACATACCTCAGCCGCGAAGTCAAGGTTTTTTTGCGCCGGCGGCCCCCCCGGGCCGTGGTAGTAGGGGCGCAAATCCGGTCGGACGCGAAGCGGGCACGTTTTGTAGGGGCGCAAGGCCTTGCGCCCCTACCCCACGATTATTTCCCCGTCCGTCGAGGGGCCGAGCTTTTCGTATTTCGTAGGGCGCTGTCTTCGGACCGTGCCGACGCCGGCCCCCCGCGAAAGTGGGCCGGTCTGAAGACCGGCTCCTACGAACCCCCGATGATTATCATCTCACCGGCCGTCACGCCGTGGAGGTCGTGGACCGGGGCGTCGCCGGCGCCCCCCGCGCCCCAAAAAAACCCGGCCTCGCGGCCGGCTTTCGTTGTTAGGCGAAAGGGACTTAGCGGTAGAAGGCCTTCACGCGGCCGAGCGACGCCGGCTCCACGGCCGTGAACGCCGGGCAATGGACCTTCCAGATGCGGTGCGACGAGGCGGTCGTGGATATCCAAAGGTATTCGCCCAGGTACGCCGTCCCCCACGGCGTCGCCGTCGGCGGCGTGAACGACGCCACGAACGAGCCGGCAGTCGTATACCCGAACATGCGATTGACGTTCGTCGGGAACCATATCACGTGGTTGACGTAGTCCCATCCCGGGTCCCCGAACGAATTCTGACTGGAATAAGAGAACGAGCCCAGCAGGCTCCCGGCCGTGGTATACCGGGTCACGAGTTTTACGGTGTAGCTGTCGTCGGTTATGACGGCGGCTAGGGCCCCCGGCTGGCCCGGGTTCCCCTGGCACTCCACGCCGCCGTATAGCCAATGCTCCGGGACGGTGAACGAGGAGTAGATGCTCCCGGTGTTTTCGCTGCACCGTGCCACGAGCGCGGGCTCCGCCTTGTTCTGGCGCCGACCCGCCCACAGGTATCCGCCGTATTCGAAACCCAGGCCCCGGGTTCGGACGCCGAAAGGGGAAACGAACGAGGCGAGGACCGAGCCGCTCGCGGGGTCGAGGCGGTAGATGTTATACGGCGAGTTCTGGCAAAACACGTAAACGTAGTTCGCGCTGACGGCCAGCCCGACGGGGTCGTACGTCGGCGCGGGGAACGAGGCGACGACCTCGCCGAGATAACCGTACGCCGCGCCGGCGGCAGACGCGGCCACCACCAAAAGGAACGACTTGCCCATCACGACGGTACCCCCTAAAGCGGCGGAAGCCGGCCTCGCGGCCGGCTTCCGTTATTGGGCGGAAAGGGGTTTAGTGGTAAAGGGCCTTCACGCGGCCCAGCGACGTGGGCTCGACGCCGGTGGCGTCCACCGTGGAATACCAGATGTCAAAGCCGCCGCGGCCGCCGGTCTTGTTGTAGATGGAGAGGTAGATCTCGCCGTCGTCGCCGTTAGTCGTGGTAACCGTCGGGTCCTGCTCGTTGAGGGTGGAGTTGATGACGGTCCCCACGTTCAGCGCCGGCTGCCACGTGCCGCCGACGTATTCCGAGACCCAGACGTCGGAGCCGCCGTAGCCGGGGCGGTCGGAGTGGAAGTAGAGGCGCAGGCCGTCGCCGCTGAGCGACGGCGACCACTCGCCGTAGCTGGAGTTGACGCGGTAGCCGATGTTGACGGGCGTCTGCCACTGGCCCGCCGAGTACGTGGTGGTGTAGATGTCGAAGCCGCCGAAGCCGCCCGTCCGGTCGGACGTGAAGTAGATGACGTTGCCCGAGACGTTGCCGAAGGGGTGGGTTTCGACGTCGGCCGTGTTGACGCTCGGGCCGAGGTTGGTGCAGGGCAGCCAAAAGTCGCCGGACTTGTTGGAGGTCCACAGGTCGTACTTGCCGTAGCCGCCGGGGCGGTCGGAGGCGATATATATCCGCGTCCGGGTGCTGTTGAGCCAGGGCGATACCTCGTTGGCCGACGTATTCAACGGCGTCTCGAGCCAGTTCGCCCAGCTCCATCCGGTCCCGATCCGCGTATTGGAGTAGATGTCGTAGCCGCCGACGCCGCCGCCGCCCGCGTTCTTGGTGGACGCGAAGTAGACGGTGGTCGCGGTCGCTTCCAGATACGCGAACGGCGTGATTTCCTCGCCGGTGCTGTTGACGTTTCCGCCGGCGCTTTTAAGCGTGAGCCACGCGCCGGAAGCCGACGCCGCAACTAACGCCACGGCCAGCGCGGCGATAAAGAACCTTTGCTTCATGGCGTTACCTCCCTTTGTTGGCATTTCTGCCTAATCAAATAATAATCCACCGCGTCCCGAATGTCAAGCTTTATTTTCGTCGAAAAACCGGACGCGGGCCGGCGCCGGCGTAAAAAAAGCCGGCCCCCGAGGGGCCGGCTTGCGCGGCCGCGGCGCCTGGTTATTTGAACATCGCCTTCACGCGGCCAAAGCTCGACGGCGCTACCGGCGCGTACGGCGGCGTGCTCCCGCCGTCGTTCGGGTTATACGTGCCCCACCCCGTGACGTGCGGGTCGGGGTTGCCCTCTTTCCAGTTACCGTCGGGGTCCTGGAGCTCGACGCCGTTGGTGCCGCCGTCACCGTCGGAGTCCTTCGTGGCGAGGGCCGCGTCCCACTTGTGGCCGTTGTTGGCAAACGCCGTCTTGAACGGGTTGCCGCCGACGTCATGGCAGTTGTTGCAGCCATAGACGCCGCCGTTCGGGATCTTGGAGACGTAGGAGCCGTAGCCCCAGGCGGCGCCGGCCAGCGCGACCGCCACCACCAACGTTGATACGCGTTTCATAGTTCTCCTCCTGTCGGGTTTCGACCTACGCTTAAGGATAATGCCGCCCGTAGCGGCGTGGGCTCGTAACAGCCGGAAAAACGTCGACGCTATATATGGAACGATTTAGTCATATATAAGACCGAAAAAAACCGCGGTCACAATCTTGCCGCGTGGTCAACTATGATAGGCGACTCCCTATCTCAGGTATATTATAACTACAGGGGTCATATATGTCAAGAAAAATAATTAGGCCTCCCGCCAAAGCAAAAACGCCGCCCGTCTCCGGGCGGCGGCGGCGGCGCGCGGGCGTTTACACCCGCGCCAAGCCCTGCTCGAGGTCCGCGACCAGGTCACCCGGCCACCGGCGCGTACGGCGGCGTATTATAACTATAGAGGTCAGATTTGACTATAGGAAATCAAGGTAACACTACACAGCCACTCCTGCGTTAAAAGGTTAACTATGGTATATAACAAATATATAAGACTATAACTCGTATATTCGCATTTTATAATATTAAAAACAGCTTGACTTCTCCATCTATTGAGTATAATATATATTAGTAAGGATATAAATACATACGATTAGGTATATACACCGGCCAAACGCGAGGGATATATGGTTTGCGTCAATTATAGAGCGATAATCGTACTCGCGGTTTGTAGCGTCGCGGCGGTTTGCCTTTCCGGTTGCGGGCGAATGCAGCCGCCGATTCCGGCGAAGCGTCCGCCGGCCGTGGAGATTACGTATAACAATCCCGCCGATACGGGTTTTATTAATACGACGCCCGCGGTCTCCGCGTACTTGCTGGCGAAATACGACCGCAACTTCAAGACCGCCGACGTTATATGGCCCCCCGATGAACTCTGCCGGGTCATAGATATCTCGTTGGACGTCACCGGCTCGTGTTTCGACAAAAAAGTCCTGCTGCGCGAAGGGGGCCCCGAGACGCCGCTGGCCGCGTACTTCGTGGACCAGCTCTCGCGTTTTCTCGTAAACGAAATCCCGCTGGAGGCCGGCGACCGGATATATCTCCGCCTTTACGGCGCGAGGAAATACAACGCCCCGGGCGAGACGTCGAACCTGGACCCCAGGTCCTTTACTACGCTTCAGGTACGGAAGGCGCGCCTGAAGATATCGGGCGAACGGCTGAGCCGCCGGCACAACGACTTGGCGTTGACGGTGGAGGAAGTACATGCCGGCGCGGACGGCGGCCTCGCCCCGTCGGCGGCCGTAAAACGCATCGGCGACTGGTTCTCTCCCCAGGTCCGCGCCTGCGAGCCGGTCGGCGAGCGCTACGACGAGTCACCGCTGTTGAAACACATCAAGGACACGGTCCAACAACACCCCGCGGGCGAAACGCAGGGCAACCGGATATTCATATTCCTGACGGACGGGAAGTTCCAATACGGCGGCCTGTGGTTCGACGCGGACCCGAAACACCATGGGACCCGCGAGGCCATCGCGACGCGGGTGACCGAGGACGGCTACAAGCCGTTCGCGGCGCGGGAAGCGAACACCCGCGTCGTCGTCATGGGGCTCAACAGCGACGGCAACCCGGCGTTCGACCGCGAACAGGCGGACTTCCTACGGTGGTACTTCTCCCCCCAACCCGTGGAACTGATACCGTACTAAGGGGTGCGGCGATGAAAAGATGGTTATACGCGGCATTTAGATCGTACGGGAAAATCTTCGTACTCGCGGCGTTTGCGTTCGCGGCCGCGTATTTCGGCGCGCGGAGCGCCGGCGTCCGCGCCTCGTTGTCGTGGGCCGGGGACCACGGTCCCTTCCTACTTATCGCGCTCGCCGCGCTGATATATTTTTACCCCATCGTCCTCGCGCTGGTAGGGCGTCCGGCCATTTACGTCGTCGGTGAATTCCGCGGCGGCGCCGCGTTCGTCCCCCGCGCGCTTTCCCGGTCCGAAGCTGGAGGCGACGCGAACGCCGGTCCCGGCGACGCCGACCTTTTCCCGGACTTGACGATGTGGCGGACAGCCCAGGAGAAACGCCTCGAGCGGCTGGAACGCGAGCGCGCCGGCCTTAAGAAGGCGTTTGACGGTTTGCGCGAATCCTACAAGACGTGGCAGGCGTACCTCCAGACGTGGACACCCGCCCGCGCCGCGCGGCGCCTGCAAGCCGAAACCTTCAACCGCCCGATGGTGTCCAACACCTTCCTCACCTGGTTCGTGGTGGCGATATTCTTCGTGGATACGCTGATAACGCGGCACATCTTCCATTCGGCGGGCCTGTTCCGCGGCGAAGACCTCCAACTCGGCTCGTTAAAAATAGATATCCCCATGGTCTACGGCTTTTTCATCACGGTCATCGCGATGGTCTTCTGCCACATGCTGTACCACCTGATCGTTCCGCCGCGACACGACGGCCGGCTGGCGCCGCCGCTAGCCCCCGCCGGCGGCGGCCTTACGGGCGCCGACGCGGCGGCACCGGATGAACCCGGCACCGAATACCTTCAAGCCGAACCTTTCGAAAAAGAACGGCGCGTACTCGTGGCGGCCGACCCGCCCGGAAACGGCGGCGGCGACGGCGCGCGGGGGCAAAAGGCGGCCGGCGCGAAGGGCGGCGTCAAAGCTATCCTGTCCCATCCCTACACCCGGGGTTCCATTTTCGTAGCCCTCCTCGGCGCAACGCTGGTCCCGCTGACGTGGTGGCTTTTGAGCGCGGCAGTCGTGGCCGACGCCGAAGTCACGAGGCGTTATACGGAATACGTCCTCCGCGCCGTCTGGGTAATGGGCGTCATCGACATATTCTGGATTGTCAACCGGATACTGAGGCGGGACGAGGACTACGCCGACATCGTCAAGGGGCTAGCCGTGGTCGCCATGGTCGTGCTCTTCGCCGCCACCGGCCTGTTCAACCTCGTAGCCCTCGTCGCCACGAAAATAGCCGAACTCATGCTGGAAGGCGCGGTGGGCGCGCTCCTCTACCGCAAGGGGAAGCACGCCGAATACGTGGCGGTAGCGGCGGAGACGTATACCGCAGCGTATCAAGCCGGCTACGAAACCGCGGCCCGGTCCATGCAACGCGCCCGGACGACGAGACGCGGGCCGCGGAAAGGTACCGGTGGTTACGACGAAAACGGCGAGGAACCGTAAGCGCCGGTCGCGAGTTGAACGGGTCATGGTCGGACCGCGCTAACCGAGGAGTTTAATCATGATGGCTTCGTGCCGACACGAGTACCCTGACCGCAAGAAAAAGTGCCCGTACGGCGAATACGGCGTGCAAAGCTACCGAGGATTCGATTCCTGCATATTCCACGCGCCGCGGGATAAAGACGAGAGCGAATTCTACGCGCAGATTAACGCCCTTATCGGCGCTATCGAACGTGGCGACGCGCCGTTCGACTTCGAGGGGTTTGTTTTTCCCGGGTCCATAGACAACGCGCCTTATTTATTTCCCGAGGCCCCTTCCTCCAAGCCCGTTAACGCCAAACACGCGAGGTTCTATAGGCCGCTCATAATCAAAGACCGGACGTTCGCGGAGACCGTAGATTTTTCGTTCGCCTGGTTTCTCGGCGGGATTAATATAGAAAAAGTACGTTTCGAAAAAACCGCTTTATTCCACGAGTGTTATTTCTACTCCCGGTATATCTTCTCGACCTTTAAGGGCGTTTCGGTGCGAGACGTTCTCGATTTATCTTCCAGTACGCTGAACGGCTACTTCTACCTCGCCGATATCCACGGCCCGGACCCCGACGGGAACGGACGCCAAACGCCGGCTAAAGTCACCCTGACTTTTGTGAACATCTGCGAAGTAGGGGGAAGCTGTTTTAAAATCGGTCGCGGCGTCAACGTTATCAAATGGAGTTTCGCCCATTCTCCGGGCTTGGCGGCCGTCACCGACTTCGGCCCCCAGGTCGACGGGATCGGCAAGCAACTGGTGTATTCGGGGGATAAAAAACCGGACGGCGAGACCGTCATCGCGACGGCGCGGGCGCTGCGCGTAAATTTGGAAGCAAAAAGGGCGTACTCGGAAGCGGGCGTGTTCCATAAGGTCGAGATGTGGCGCCGTCTCTGGAGGGCCCGCCACAAAGAGCCGGCGTTGAACCGAGTATTGATATTCCTATATTTAATAGTCTCGTATTACGGGGAAAATTTCCTGCTTCCCCTCTCTTGGTTGCTCCTGTTAATATTCGGGTCGCCCCTCGTATACGCGTACCTCGAGTCCACCTTCGCGTCGCCCGGGTCGGCCTCGTCCGTCATTACCGCCCAACCGCCGCTGATCTCGTCGGCCAATTATTTCTCGGGTCTCGTCGTATCCCTGAAAACGGTCATTCCGTACGTGCACGAAAGTTTCGCTTTAACTACAGCCAGCCAGATTTATTCCGTGTTGGAACGCGTCCTCGCCTGGATCTTCGCCACGTTCCTCGTCCTCGCCGTCCGGCGCCACACGAAGCGCTAACGAAAACGCCGTCCGTCTCCGGGCGGCGTTTTTGGCTCGTTTGAGCGGCGAAAGGTCAGACCCGCGCCAGCCCCTGCTCCAGGTCCGCGACCAGGTCGCCCGCGTCCTCCAACCCCACCGACATCCGGACGTACGCCGCGCTCAACCCCACTTCGGCCAGCGCCGCCGGCGCGTAGCCGTGGTGGGTCGTGGAGGCGGGGTGCTCCACGAGCGTCAGGACGTCGCCTAGACTTACGGCCTGGACGCACACCTCCAGGCCGTCCAGGAGCCGCTTCGCCTCGTCGAAGGTCCCGAGCTCGAAGCCGACCATGCCGCCGAAGAGGCGCATCTGGCGGCGGGCGACGTCGTGGCCGGCGTGCCCGGGCAAGCCGGGGTAATACACCTTGCGGACCTTGGCGTGGCCCGCCAGAAAGGCCGCCACCCGCGCCGCGTTGGCGCAATGCCGGTCCATCCGCAGCGGCAGCGTCTTGAGGCCGCGCAGGAAGAGGAAGGCGTTGAAGGGCGAGGTCGTGGCGCCCAGGTCCTTGTAGGTCCCCGCGCGCATGGCGGCGATGCCGTCGGCGGGCCCCACCACCATGCCGCCCATGCAGTCGCCGTGGCCGCCGATGTACTTGGTGGCCGAGTGCACGGCGTACGTCGCGCCCAGCTTGATGGGCTGCGTGAGGTACGGCGTCGCGAAGGTGTTGTCCACCGCCAGCGGGACGCCGGCGTCGCGCGCCGCCGCCGCCACCGCCGCGACGTCCACGATGCTGAGGAGCGGGTTGGACGGCGACTCGGCGAAGACCAGCTTGGTGTTGGGCCGGACGTTCTCGCGGACGGCCGCGGCCGTCATGGCTTTAAGGTAGGTGACGTCGACGCCGAAGCGCGGCAGGTACTTGGTGAAAAACTCGTAGGTGCCGCCGTAGAGCTCTTGCTGGACCAGGAGGTGGTCGCCGGCGGCGCAGTGGTGGAGGACCAGCGCGTTTATCGCGCCCATCCCCGAGGCGAACGTGAGGCCGGCGTCGGCCCCCTCCAAGAGCGCCAGGTTCTGCTCCAGCTTCTCGTTGGTGGGGTTGCCCAGCCGGGTGTAGAGGTAGCCCTTCGCCGTCTTGTCGAACAGGGCCGCGCCGTGGTCGGCCTTGAAATACGCGAACGTGGACGACTGGTAGATGGGCGTCGCGACCGCGCCCGTAAGCTCGTCGGCGGGCGTAACGCCCCGCACCGCGAGGGTGTGGAAATCCAGCTCTTTCACGAAACCTCCAGGGGAACGGTTGGGGGAAGAGGAGAAGGATACAACGCCGGCGGGGCGTTGTCAAGGACGGAGTTCGCGCGGGGCCGCTAACGAAACGGCCCGGCGCAGGCCGGGCCGTTCCATCGGGCGCGGGCGCTCCCCTACCGCGCCACCACCATCCGGCGGGCCGCCGCCGCGTCGCCGGCCGCCGCCCGCACGACGTAAACGCCCGGAGGAAGGCCGCTCACGTCCACGGTCAGCTTGTGGAGGCCGCCGGCCAGGGACCCCTCCGCCACCGTCCGGACGCGCCGCCCCGCGAGGTCGTAGAGCGCCACGTCCACCGCCGCGCTCGAGGCCAGCGACAGCGGGATAGTGGCCGAGGTCGCGGCGGGGTTGGGGTAGCTGGGCCGCAGGACCACCGACGCCGGGACGGCGACGCCCCGGCTCGGCCCGAAAGTGGTCGCGGGGCCGCTCGTCGCCACGGCCTCCAGCCAGTAGTCGTACGGCTGGCCCATGAGGACGTCGCGGTCGAGGTAGGAGAACGCGGGCCCCGAGCCGGTCAGCAGGCCGTCGTTGACCTTCGCCACCGGCGAGCCCTCCCCCTCCCCCACGACGAAGCGGCGGTAGAGGTTGAAGCCCGCGACCTTCGCCATCTCCGCGGGCGCGACGTGCCACCGGGCGACGAGGGCGGCGCCGGCCGACTCCACGCGGAAGTCGGCGACGTCGACGCGGCCGCGGGTGTTGCGAACCATGTAGCTCCCCGACGGCTCGTCCCAGTTGGTCACGGCCAACTCCAGGTCCTCGGAGTAGGTATAGGCTATCTCCACGTTGCCCGCGCCGGCGGGCGGCGCCGCGGCCAGGGAAAACCATCCGGCCTCGGGCTGGAAGCAATACTCGCCCGGGCCGAGCGGCCGCGCGGACGCGGTCGAGATGATGGAGGGGCGTGTGCCGGACGTAGAACAGCTTGCGCGCGCCGTCGCCGTCGAAGCGGTCGGCGGCGAAACGCAGGCCGTCGTTGTCCACGTCGGCCCAGACGGCCTGTTCGCACACCAACTCGCCGCCGGGCGGCCAGAACGACCAGGCCGGCGCGCCGCCGAGGGCGCCGCCGACGTTCTCGTAAACGCCGAGCGGCGACCACCACCCGCCGGCCGCGAGGTCCAGGTCGCCGTCGGCGTCCACGTCCGCGAGCTTCACGCACGACGCGGCGGCGAGCGGCGCCGACCACGAATAGTCCTCGTCCAGGACGCCGGCGCGGTTGCGGTAGAGCTCCACCAGGCCGTGGGAGTTGTCGGACACGACGAGGTCGCGCCAGCCGTCACCGTCCACGTCGCCGAAGGTGAGTTGGTTGTATTCCCCCACCGGATGCGATTCCCAAACCGGCGTCTTGCGCAGCGCGCCGTTGACGTTTTCGAACAGGCGGCACGGCTGGCCGTGGCCCGCGATCGCGAGGTCCAGATCGCCGTCGCGGTCCACGTCGCACCACCCGACGTCGTTGGCGTTGTAGTCCACGGGCGTGCTCCAGGACGCCGTCCGCTCCAGCTCGCCGCCCCGGTTCAGGTAGACGCGGACGGGGGCCGGGCCGAAGTAGCCGGAGATGGTCGCGAGGTCGGGGCGGCCGTCGCCGTTCACGTCGCCCAGGGCGCAGCTGAAGCTGTTGTCCGGCTCCGTGTTTTTCCAGACGGGCGCCGCGGTCAGGCGGCCGAAGTCGTTACGGTAGAGCTGCTCCAGCATCGTGGGCGCGAGGAAGCCGGTGACGACGACGTCGAGGTCGCCGTCGCCGTCCACGTCGCTCATGTCGAGTTGGCCGTTGAACGCGGCGTTGGCGGCGCGCCAGCTCGCGGTCTCCTCCCAGGCGCCGCCGCGGTTGTGGTAAACGGCGTTGCGGTTGAGCGCCATGTCGTTGCCGTTGCCCACGACCAGATCCAGGTAGCCGTCGCCGTCCAGGTCCCACGCCATCGCGCCGGTGGCGAAGTCCTCGTCGCGCGACTCCCAGCTCGGCGACGAGGCGAGGGGGACGTCGGCCGCGGCGGGCGGCGGAAACAGCGCGGCAGCCGCAAGGACCAGCGGCGCCGCGACGTTGGGTTTCAGTCTCATATCAACCTGCCCTTTTCGCCGCCCGGCGTGCGGGCGCCTACTTCGCCCTGCGGAAACGGTTCCTGGCCGCGGGCGTCATTTTCTCCGTGGCGTACTGGAATATAAGGCGGGGCGCGGTGTCCTTGAACTGGAGCAGGAAAGCCTCCACCGGCGCGGGCTCCCGCTTCCACGCCTCGCGCAGGAACCACCCCAGCCCCTGGTGGACGACGCGCTCGGGGTCGTGCATCATCGGCCGGATGAATTCCAGGAGGGGCCGGTAGTCCTTTTCTTTTTTGAGCAGCGCGAGCATGGAGACCGGGACGGCGCGCCGGCGCCACTTCGACGCCGCGCGGCGCCACGACGCCAGCGCGTCGAGCTCCACGACCCGCTCCCCGAGGAAATACGAGAGCACGTCGCCGCACAGGACGTCGGCGTGGGCCCAGTTGCGCACGCCCCGGTCGAGCCACCGCGCCATCCGCGGCAGCGTCCCCTTCTTGAACTCGTCCCGGTAGGCGGCCACGAGGGCTATCGCGAAGAAGCCCTCCTCGTATTTCCCGCCCGCCATCAGGACGTCGCCGAGGTCGAGGAAACCCGCCAGGCCGAGCTCGTCGCCGTAGAGCTCGAGCAGGCGCTCGCGCTCGCGCTGGGAGGCGTCGCCCGGGACGCCGTAGGCGTCGTAACCCTCCTTGAAGTACTTGGCGTATTTCTTGACCAGCGCGGCGTCGGCGTTTTTCTTGCAGAACGCCCGGATGCCCGCCGCGATTTTGGCGACCTTCGCCTTGGAAACCGACGCCATAGCTCCTCCGGAAAGTGCCCCGGGCGGCGCGCCGCCCGGCGTCAAACGCGGTCTATTTCGCCGGCGCCTCGAGCCACACGCGGCCCAGGCGGACCTCGGTTCCCGCGGCGCCCTCCACGGCCACCGTCACCTCGGCGACGTCGGCGAGGTCGCAGGTAGTCGCGGCTTCCGCGCCGGCCAACCGGGCCGTCGTCCAACACCCCGGCGCGAGGAGGAAGTCGCCCGCGCACGTCCCGCCGGCGCCGTCCTCGAGGCGGCACGAGGCGCGGACGCCGGCCTTGCCGCCGTTATACAGCTCCAGCGCGAGGCCGCCGAAGGTCCGCCAATCGCTGAGCGCGGGGCGGAACGTCCACCGGCCTTCCTTGTCGGCCTTCAGCGTCCCGGTCAACGCGAAGCCGCCGACGGCGTTGAGGCCGCGGCCGACCTTCGCGCCGGCGAAGCCGCGGGCCTCGGCCTTGCCCTTGGGGTTGGCGTCGTTCAGGAGGAATCGGCGGAGCCGGCGCCGCAAGAAGAAGTCGCCCTTGCCGCCGGCGCTCGCGGCGCCCGCCTTCTCGTAGCCCGGCGCGGTCGCGGTGAGGGTCGCGCCCCGGGGCGCGTAGGCCAGCGCGTAGCGGCCGTCGGCATCCGTAACCGCGGCCACCGGCCCCGCCGACACCACCGCGCCCGCCACCGGGACGTTCTCGTCGTCCACGGCGCGGCCGGACACGGGGTTGGCGGTCATCGCCTGGCCCCAGTTGACCTTCACGACCGCGAGGGCCGCGGCCTCGCGGGCGCGATACAACGCCTCCGGCGTCGCGACGCTCCCCCACGCCGGGACGACCGCGGCCGCGAGCTCGTCCGCGTAGCCGCCCAGGTCCGCCGCGCGGAGGACGGCGAGGTACTCGTAGTCCTCCGCCCCCTCGCGCAGGAGCTTCAGGCGCATGCTGGGGACGGGGAGGTTGCTCCCGTAGGCCGCGCCGTCGTAGACCAGCGGCCCTTCCCCGCCCGGGCCGGCCTCCGCCGGCCGGCGCAGCCGGGCGTAGGAGCCGCCGAAGCGCCACAACGCCCACGGGAGTACGCGCGTCTCGGCGGCCGACGCCACGATACGATTGGCGAGCGCGGTCCCGTCGTAGGCCACGCCCTTCCCCTGTGCGCGGAGGGCCGCGACGCGGCCGCGGTAGGCGCTCCCCTCTCCGAACGACGTCTCGGTGACCGCGCCCTTCGCGGCGGCGTCGGCCACTCCCCACCACGCGCCGTAAAGACCGTCAGGGAAGGCGAGCGGGAGGCCGGGGGCGGCGGCGCGGACCTCGCCGGCGTAGCGGGCGTCGGCGCCTTTCGGTTCCAGGTCAACGACGAGGCGGCCCACCCACCCTTTTTCGGCCAGGTGGGCGTCGAGGGCCGCGAAAAACGCCGGCGTCCCGCCGCCCCGCGGCGCCGGCGCGAAGACGAACGGCAAACCCTCGGCGTCCAGATAATAATCCAGGCGGCGGTCGCAAGCCGACCAGTCGTAGGGAGGCCCGGCGCCGGGGGCGCAGGAATCCGCGACGTCGCCGGCGGCGACGCCGTGCTCGGCCAGGACGTTCAGGTATTTTTCGGAGGGGAAGTCGGCGAGGGATACGTCGGCGAGGAGGCCGCACCGCCGGGGCCGGGGCAGCTCGACGTCCCACACCGTGAGCTCCAGCGGCAGCTCCAACTCGCCGCCCGACCATTTGAACTTGAGCCGGCCGACGTACTTGCCGGCGTAGGTCCCGGGCGGGACGAAGACGTCGAACCACAGGACGGTGTTCTCGCCGGCGGCCGCGTCGGCGTGGCCCGCCGCGGGGACGAGCGGGTCGGCGCGGCGGCCAGCGGGGGTATCGACGTAGACCTCGCGGAAGACCGAGACGGTGGAGCCGACGATCTTGCCGCGCAGGCCCTCGAGGTCGTAAACCTCGAAGGAGATGAGGCGGCCAACGTCGGAGCGTATTACAACCTGGAAGGACTCCCATTCGCCGCGGCCGGCCTTGAGGGCGGCGCGCTCGCCGTCCCAGACGAACGTGGACGCCGGCGCGGCGGCGTCCGGCGCCACTTTGACGGTATTCGCCTCGGCCCAGACGGCGACGCCGGCGTGGGCCGCGCCGCCGGCGAACGCCGACGCCGCGGCCGCGATTATCGCCGCCCGAAAAAACCGCACCCGCATACCTATCTATCCTTTCGCGGCGCCGCCCGAAGCCCTGGCGGCCGCGTAAACGTAAAATAACACAGCCGGCCCCCTTTTACAATCCGGCGTTTGGCCGGCGCGGAACGGGCCGACGGCGCCGCCGGCTTGTGTTATATTTCCCCCCAGGAACCGCCATGACCCGAATACCCGCCGCCGTCGCCGCCCTCTACGAGCTCGCGTCGCCGTGCCGCCTGTGCCCCCACGGGTGCGGCGCGCGGCGCGCCGAGGGCGAATACGGCCTGTGCGGCGTGGGGCTCGAGCCGCCGGTGGCCTCGGCCGGCCCCCACTTCGGCGAGGAGCCGGAGCTCGTGGGCCGGGGCGGCTCGGGGACCATCTTCTTCGGCGGCTGCAACCTCGCGTGCCTCTTCTGCCAGAACGCGGAGCTGAGCCACGGCCGGGCGGGCCGGGAGACCTCCGCCGACGAGTTGGCGGCGATGATGCTCGCGCGTCAGGCCGAGGGGTGCGAGAACGTGAACCTGGTGACGCCGACGCCCGCGGCGCCGGCGGTCGCGGGGGCGATAGTGGCCGCGCGGGCGCGGGGGCTCCGCCTCCCCGTCGTTTACAACTGCGGCGGCTACGAGGGCGTGGAGACGCTCCGGCTCCTGGAAGGTTTGATAGACATCTACATGCCCGACGCCAAATACGGCCCGGCGGCGCCGGCCGGCCGGCTCTCCGGCGCGGCGGACTACTTCGCGCGGATGACGGCGGCGCTGCGGGAGATGCGCCGCCAGGTGGGAGAGCTGACGACGGACGGCCGGGGCGTCGCGACGCGGGGGCTTCTGGTCCGCCACCTCGTCCTGCCGGGGGGCCTGGCGGACAGCGGCGCCGTCCTCGCGTTCGTCGCGGCGGAGCTCGGCGCGAACACGTACGTAAATATAATGGACCAGTATCGGCCGTGCTACCGCGCGGCGGAGGAGCCGGCGCTCGCGCGGCGGCCGACGCGAGAGGAGGTGGAGGCGGTCTACGAGACGGCGCGGAGGGTGGGGTTGAGACGGGGATTCTAAAACGGCGGCCCTAAGGCCGCCGTTATATTGGAGGCGAGCGGGCTCGAACCGCCAACCTACGGCTTGCAAAGCCGTCGCTCTGCCAATTGAGCTACGCCCCCGCTACAAGGATTATACTAGGCGGCCGCCGCGGCGTCAAGGGCCCGCGGGCTCGGCGGCCAGGAGCTTCTTGAGCCAGGAGGCCGCGGTCCAGGTGACGACGACGAGGAAGACGTACAGGGGCCAGACCTGAAGGGCGCTCGCGCCGCCCTGGACCTGGGCGTAGACCGGCCAGACGTTCACGAGGTTCCCCTCCCAGTCGGTGGCGGACCAGCGCGAGGGTTCGGTCCAGACGAAGCGGCGACCGTGGACGTAGTAGTCGAAGGTGCGCGCGAGGGCGAAGCCGGCGTATTGGAACTGGCGTGGAATCTGGGCGTAGCGCGGATTGACGCGGCCCTCGGGAATCCAACCGCGGAAGTTGACCTGGCTCGCGTCGCCGAGAATCTCGCAGGCGGTGTCGTTCTGCGTGAGCTGGTAGTCGGCCAGGACGGCGACGACGCCCAGCGCCGCGCCCCACGCCACGCACGCCGCGTACGCCACTTTCACCCACCGCCGGCGCCGGGGCGCGAGGACGCCCGCGGCCGCGAGCATGAACCAGAAGACGAAGGCGTAGCGCAGCCCCCAGGCCCAGCTGGAGTAGGTGGTGACGACGACCGCGACGGCGAGGGCGAGCGACGGGACGACGAGGAAGAGGACGCGGGGGCCGTGGCGCCGCGCGAGGGCCCGGGCGCCCGCGACGCCGAAGACGAGGAGCGGGCAATACAGGATGACGTTGTGCATGTTGGGCGAAAGGAAGTAGACCCAGACGAAGCGCGCGACGAAGAGGAGCGGGCCGCCCCGCTCCAGCGGCTGGAAGCGGACCTTCACGAGGTTGGTGAAAAACGGGAGGGTGTTGTAGGCGAAGTCGCCGGCGGCGCCGCGGGCGTACCAGTTGTAGAACGGGACTACGGCGGCGAGGGCGGCGAAGGACGCGGCGTAGAGCAGGAGCGGCCCGCGCGGCGCCCCCCGGATGACGAGGAGGAGCCAGAAGAGGACCGCGGCAACGGCGAAGACGACGAGCTCGTAACGGACGGTGAAGGCGAAGGCCAGCGCGGCGCCGGCGGCCAGGGCCCACCACGGCCGGCGGTCCTCCCAGCGCGTGATGACGAGGAAGCAGGAGAGGAGGACGAAGAAGGCCGCCACCGGCTCGTTGAAGTCGTAGGTGGCGTAGGGGAAGAGCGGCGTCGCGAGGCCGAAGACCAGCGCCGCCGCCGCGGCGGGCCGCCGTCCGTAGCCCAGCCGCCGCGCGAGCCAGAAGAGGAGCACGGCGGCGGCCGCGGCGAAGGGGATGTTGGTTAACGCCGCCAGGTAGTAGCCGACGTGTTCGTGGACGAGGGCGGGAAAGAGGCCGTTTACGGCCCGGGCGACGAGGGCGACGGGGATATAGCAGAAGAGGCCGCCCAGCGGGAAGTGGATGTAGAGGTCGCCGTTGCGGCCCGGGTAGAAGTAGGAGCCGATGCGGTTGGCGTTGCCGATCTGGTCGCGGTCGAAGTGGAGCTGGCCGTAGGTGACGACGTTCTCGGCCCAGGTGAGCTTGAAGGAGGCGTCGAGGAGGTAGAGGTGGCCGGGCGCCGCGAGGCCGTAAACGCCGGCGCAGGTTAAAAAAAGGGCGGCCGCGATCCTGAGGTCCGCCCGCTTCCCGGTTCGGGTCGCTTCGGCGTTCATTGTATCTGGACGGCGTCGTAGGGGCAGTAGTCGCTTAAAATATCCTGTTGGCCGTTCCATTCCTCGTAAAAGGCGGCGACGCGGTAGTAATACCAGCGGTCGCGGGTCACGTCGTCGTCACGGTAAAAGCGGTCGGTCCCGCGGGTCCAGGCGAGGTCCGTGAAGTTGGAGTCGTCGCCGATGGAGCGTTGGATCTTGAAGCGGCTGGCGGGGGGCGCCTGCTCCCACCGGAGCTCGGCGCCGCCGGAGACGCTGTCGGCCGAGAGGTTGTAGGGCTCGGGGGGGAGATTTTCGTGGCTCCCACACGCGAGGAGGACAACGCCGGCGGCGGCCAACGCCATCAGCCAACGCATGGCCTCACCACTTCCCTTTCATGACCACCAGGAAGAGAATTAACAGCACGATGGCTATCCCGTAGACGCCGACGCGCAGGGCGAGGTTGAAGGCCCGGGCGCGGCGGGCGCGCGCGTCGTCGGCGACCATATCTTTTTCGAGGAGGTCCAGGCGCCGCTCCAGCATGTCCACGCGCCGCTCGAGGTCTTCGGTAGGGTTCGGCATAGGCTCATCCGCCTCCGTTACTGGGGGAAGACGGCAAAGAAGGCGTCCATCTCCTCGTCGCCGCAGCCCCACAGGCGGGCCAAGACCACCGGATACTCGTCGCCGGCGGCGCCCTTGACGTAATCCACGATGGCCATCAGGTTCTCGGCGCCGGAGACGTAGCGGGGCTCCGTCTCGCCGGCGACCTTGACGACGCCGCCCTCGACGCCCGCGGCCATCCGGCGCTTTATCTCGCCGAAGTCGGCGCCGGCGACGCCGACGCCGAAGGCCCGGGTGACGATGTAGCGTTCGTATTCCCCCGGCGGCGAGGCGATGGCGGCGTGAAACTTGGCCACCAGCGCCGGGTTCTGGATATACAGGAGCTCGAGGCCGCGCTCGTAGGAGAGGAGGCGGGGCGTGGGCGCCGGCGGCTTGAAGAAGTCCTCGTCCTGGTAGATGAGCCGGGTGTAGAAAGCCGCGGCGTCGTTGGCGCCTTTAATCTTGCCCGCCAACGCCACGTTCTCCCGGTCCAGCTCGTCGGTGGCGCGGGTCACGCGCTCTATCTCGCGGGCGAGGGCGTCGGTGTCGCGGTCGAGCTTCTCGTTCTCCTTGCGGGCGTCGAAGTAGTCCTTGACGAGATAAGTGGCGACGGCGGTGACGGCCGCGGTGGCGGCGGCGACGGTTACCGTCCCCACGCCGCCGGCGTCGGCGCGCGCGGGGGGCGCGGCGCCGGGAACGCCGAGGGCGACGGCGGCCGCGACGGCCGCCCACTTCCACGGGAAGAACGGAGTCGGCTTCATATATTTCGGCGCGGTCAAACGACAACGGCCCGCGGCGCCGCGGGCCTTTTGGGCCTAACAGGAGTTGAACCTGTGACCTCGCGCTTATCAGGCGCGCGCTCTAACCGCAGCTGAGCTATAGGCCCGAACGGCGTATTATATACCACACCGCCCCCTTGAAATCAAGGGTTAATAGGCGCGGCCGGCTTCCGCGCCGTCATCACGGTGGTGCAGGCGAGGCCCCGGACGAGCGGCAACTTCTCGGCCACGCGCTCCGCGAGGCGCCACAGCGGCAGCGACCAGTCCGGGGCATACTTGTAGACGAAGATGATGTTGGCGGCGCGGACGTCGGCGAGGCCCTCCGCCGCGAGCAGCGCCCGCAAACGCGCCGCCGGGAGCGGGAGGTGGTAGCGGTAGGGGTGGTAGGCGTCGCGCGGCGTCGCGGCCGAGGGGTAGTGGGTATAGGGGAAGAAGCGCCGGAGGCCGGGGAAGCGCGTGAGGAAGCGCTTGCCACGCTCGACGCCGGAGCCGTAGTTGGGCGTGGTGAGGACCAGGCGGCCGCCGGGCGCGAGGACCCGCGCCAGCTCTCGCGCCGCCGCCGGCCGGTCGGCGTCGAAGACGTGCTCGAACATCTCCACCGCCGTGACGGCGACGAAGGCGCTGGCGGCGAAGGGCAGCGCGCTCACGTCCGCCTGGACGAAGCGGGCCGGGACGCCGTTGGCGGCGGCGACGCGGCGGGCGGCGAAAAAGTCGGGGGCGCAGATGTCCACGCCGACGGCGGCGTAGCCGCGGCGCGCGAGGAGCGGGAGGTTGAAGCCGGCGCCGCAGCCGCAGTCCAGCGCCCGGGCGCCGGCGCCGGCCGGGAGGGCCGCCATCGCGACGGCGGCGCGCCGACGGACGATGTAGCGCCGCGCCGGCGAGCCCAGGTACCAATACCTCAGGAAATCGGGCATCCGCTCGCGCGGGAGGTCGTCGGGGATGACGACGTCGTAATCGGCGTGGTCGCGCATGGAAGGGCGGCGCGCCGGGGACGGGGCAAGCGCCGAAGCCATTATAATCGCTCCGGCGTGCCGGCGCCACTATATTTTATGGCGGGTTGGGAAACGAAACGCCGCCCCGGCTCGGGGGCGGCTTTTTGGGGAGCCGACCTTTAGGTCGGCCCTTTGCTGGCTGCGGGCGGACATAAATGTCCGCCCCTACATGTTAACCCTTTTGGGGGCGGCAAGCGGGACGCCGGCCCGCGCCGCAGAAAAAATCCCCCCGGTGCGGCGGTTGTGCTATAATCGAGGTCGTTTAGTCGGCAAAAATTTTTTAGGTTTATTGTGAAAAAAAACACAATCCTCTACCAACCGGTCGCATCCCCTATCGAGGTGATTCCAATTGCCCGGTGACGTAATGGAAATTCGGTGGCACGGCCGCGGCGGCCAGGGCGTCAAGACCGCCGCGATGCTGTTCGCGGAAGCCGCGTTTGAGGGCGGCAAGTTCATCCAGGGCTTCTCGGACTACGGCCCGGAGCGCTCCGGCGCCCCGGTCCAAGGGTTCACGCGCGTGAGCGACAAGCCCATCTACCAGCACAACTTCATCACCCAACCGGACGTGGTGGTAATCCTGGACCCGACGCTTCTCGGGACGGTTCCGGTGACGGACGGCCTGGCGGCGAACGGCAAAGTACTGGTGAACACGCCCAAGAGCGCGGCCGAGGTGGCGAAGACTCTCGGCGTGGACGCCAAGAAGGTCTACACCATAGACGCCAAGAAGATATCGATGGAGGTCATGGGGCGCGACATGCCCAACTCGCCCATGATCGGCGCGGTCGTGAAGGTTACCGGCCTCGTCAAGTTGGAATGGGTCAACAAGACCTTTGAAGGCAAGTTCGGCGCCAAATCCAAGAAGATCGTGGACACCAACGTCGCCGCCATCCAACGGGCCTATAACGAGGTCCAAGGCGCCTGACGCCGGAGGAAAATACATGGCAGAGAAAAAAGGTTGGAAAGAGCTCCCCATCGGCGGCCTGATACTGGACGCCGGCAACGCGAACGATTACGAGACCGGCTCGTGGCGCACGTACAAGCCGGTCCTGAACCAGGACCTGTGCAACCACTGCCTCATCTGCTGGATATTCTGCCCCGACACGTCGGTCCTGGTGGGCGACGAGAAGATGAAGGGCTTCGACTACGGCCACTGCAAAGGCTGCGGCATCTGCGCCGCGGAATGTCCGAAAAAGGCCATCACGATGGTCCTGGACGTGGAGGAATAACGCTATGCCCGCACCGAGCGTAAAAAGCATAAAGCTGCCGCTGACGGGCAACGACGCCGCGGCCTATGCCATGAAACAGATCGACCCCGACGTCTGCGCGGCCTACCCCATCACGCCGCAGACGGAGCTGATGCAGACGTTCGCGCAATACGCCGCGGACGGCGAGGTCAAGACGCTGCTCATCACGGTGGAGAGCGAGCACTCGGCGATGAGCGCGTGCATCGGCTCGGCCGCCGCGGGCGCCCGGACCATGACCGCGACCTCGGCCAACGGCTTCGCGCTGATGTGGGAGGTCCTATACATCGCCGCGTCGCTGCGCCTGCCCATCGCGATGACGGTCGTGAACCGCGCCCTCTCCGGCCCCATCAACATCCACTGCGACCACTCCGACTCCATGGGGGCGCGGGACGCCGGCTGGATCCAGATCTACGGCGAGGACCCGCAGGAGGCCTACGACCTCCTGCTCATCGCGCTCAAGGCGGCCGAGAACCACGACGTCCTCCTCCCGGCCATGGTCATGTACGACGGCTTCATCATCAGCCATACCATGGTGGCGGTGGACGTCCTGCCGGACGAGGCGGTCAAGAGCTTCATCGGCCCGTACAAGCCGGCGTACGCGCTCCTGCTGGACGCCAAACCGTTCACCGTAGGCCCGCTGGACTTCCACGACTTCTACTTCGAGCACAAGCGCTCGCAGATAGAGGCCATGAACAAGGCGCCGGCGGCCCTCGCGGCCGCGGCGGCCGAGTTCGAGAAGCTCTCCGGCCGCAAGTACGGCCCGGTGGACAGCTACCGGACCGAGGACGCCGAGGTCATCCTGGTGGCCCTCGGCTCCACCGCCGGGACGGCCCGCTACGTCGTGGACGTGCTGCGGGACCGGGGGCAGAAGGCCGGCCTCATGAAGCTCCGCTACTTCCGCCCGTTCCCCAACCAGGCGGTGGCGGACGCGCTGGGCAAGGCCAAGTGCGTCGTGGTGTGCGACCGCGTGGCGTCGTTCGGGGCGTTCGGCTCCCCCACCTTCATGGAGGTCCGGAGCGCGCTCTACGAGGTGCCCCAGCGCCCCGCCGTCATCAACTTCATCTACGGCCTCGGCGGCCGCGACACCGGCCCGGAGCACCTGGAGCAGGCCTTCGCGGAAGGGTTCAAAGTCGCCGCCACCGGCAAGATAACCGAACACGTCGGCTACCTCGGCGTCCGCTAACGCCGCGGAAAAGGAGAAAGATACATGGTTACGTTGAAACAGCTCTCCCACCGCGAGGAACGGTTCACCGGCGGCCACCGCCTGTGCGCCGGCTGCGGCGCGGCCATCGTCGCCCGCCAGGCTTTGATGGCGGTAGAGGGGCCGGTCGTAGTGGCCAACGCCACGGGCTGCCTGGAGGTCGCGACCACCCTCTACCCCTACACGTCGTGGAAGGTTCCCTGGATCCACAACGCCTTCGAGAACGCCGCCGCCACCCTCTCCGGCGTCGAGACCGCCTACCGCGCCTTCCGCGAGCAGGGCAAGCTGGATAAAGAGGTGCGCTTCATCGCCTTCGGCGGCGACGGCGGAACGTACGACATCGGCATCCAATCCCTCTCCGGCGCGCTGGAGCGGGGACACCGCATGCTCTACATTTGCTACGACAACCAGGCGTATATGAACACGGGCATTCAGCGCTCGGGCGCGACGCCGATGGGCGCGAACACCACCACCGCGCCGGCGGGGAAGAAGTCGCTCGGCAAGCTGCAGCGGCGCAAGGACCTCACGGCCATCGTCGCCGCCCACCATATCCCCTACGCCGCGCAGGCCGCGCCCCACGCCTTTATGGACTTCGTGCGGAAAGTGGAGAAGGCGCTGGCGGCGGACGGGCCGTCGTTCATCAACGTCCTGGCCCCCTGCCACCGCGGCTGGCGCCACGCCCCCGAGGGGACGCTGGAGGTAACGCGCATCGCCGCGGACACCTGCTTCTGGCCCCTCTTCGAAATCGTCGACGGCCAGTGGAAGCTGACGTACAAGCCCCGGAACAAACGCCCGATCGAGGACTTCATGAAATACCAGGGCCGCTTCGACCACCTCTTCAAAGGGGCCGGCGAGCCCGCGTTCGTGGCCGAGATTCAGAAGGAGATAGACCGCGAGTGGGAGGACCTGCTCATCCGCTGCGGCGAGCTGCCGCCGCGGGAGTGCAAGGAACCGCCGGCGAAGTAAAAAGCCATATCGGACGTGAAAAAAGCCGCCCCGTCGGGGCGGCTTTTATTTTAACCAAATACGTCATAATACAGCACGAGGTATTTACATTACACCACAAGGCGCTATATATAAAATAAATGTTGACTTTAGGCCGATAATATATTAAATATATCCGCATTAGAAGATTGGGACCGTCGCAGCTTATACCGTTAACGCATCAGTCGCGGGAGGAAAGAGATGGCTATCACGCTCCAGGGCAAGTGGAAAATAACGGTAAAGGAAAAAGAGTCCAGCTACAAGCAGCGCTACGTCGTGCGCGCCCCCGACATGCCGGACAAGGTAGTGAACGCCACCGGCCCGCAGACGCCCGCGCTGACGGTCGACTCCCCCCAATGGACGGTCAGCATCGAACACCAGCCCACCGGGTCTACGACGTGGCTGCCCTCGCGGGAACGGCTCACCAAGCCGGTCCAGGACGGCGACGACGTTAAATTCGACGTGAAGTCGGACGACTCGGGCGGCGTCGTCGACTTCAACGACCTCGTTCTGACGTTCTCGACGCCGAAAACGGGCGCGCACGTAATCTACGGCAAGGCGTATTCGTACCACGGGCACTGCCACGGCAACCCCTGCTTCGGGCCCGATTACTTCGTAATCGAAACGCCGGAACAACTCGTCAAAGCCCTGGGGTCCGACGTGCTCCGGAGCGCGATAACGGAACTATACCCGGATAGGGTTCCGGAAATCGTCTCCTACGACCCGCCCATCATCAAATGGCCGATCCCGGGGCCGGACCCGGGCCCCTTCCGGCCGATGATGATCCCGACGCGAGCTTCCGGCGACCGGCGACCGTTGCAGACGGGTACGAAGAAAGGCCTCGCCCGGACGCTGGGCGCCGCCGTTACGAAGGGCGACGACTATGATTTGAAGATCGCCAAATTCAAGGATATGCACCCGTTTCTCCGTTGCTACACGGACGCCGCGCCCGGCGTCGTACTCCGGTTCTTCCAATACGACCGGACGGACGTGGAAAAGCAAGACGGTTCCTTTACCGGCGAAGGGACCCGCACGCCCCTGGGCTTCGCCGCGACGGACGAACGCGGCTTTTATATCTTCCGTTTCCTATGGTCCGAGGAAGAAAGCGGGACGGAATACCGGATAGATACGGTAGCCGGCGAAGAGAACCCCCTCTTCCCCGACCTCATCGTTCAAGTATTGGACCCGGCGGGCGGGCCCTACCCTCTCTACGAATCGCCGCGCTACGCCGACGTACCCAAATTGGGAAAAGTAAACGTCTGCTTCCCGTTCGAAGAAATAACGCCGCCCGTCCTCGGCCCGGTCGTTCAAGCCATCGGGAGGACGTCGTTACTCCCCGGCTCGGGGAATACGTTGGACGGCGACGGTCGGATAACGACCCCTTCGCTTCCCGACGCGGCGTGGTACGGTACCCTCGCTCTATACGCCTACTTCGGCCAGGCCCGGAACGTGGAATACTTCACCCTCAAATACCGCCCCGGCGGGAGCCAAACCTGGGTTTACGTCCAGGAGCCCTACGCTTACACCAAAGTTACCGACCTGACGGGCGACTTATTCCACACCCAGCCGGTGGGCCCGTTCTTCAACGGCCCCGGCGAACTGGCGGGCAAACCGGCGTACCTGAACATCGAAGATAAACTCGAGTGGGCCGCCTGGAACCGTTGCCAGAAGTTGAACCTAACGAGTTACATCTACGCGCCTAATACGGCGCCGGGGACCGTGGAGTTCTTGATCGAGGGTTACGACGCCAACGGCAACAACCTCCGGGTCACCGACCACGTGACCTTCACGCTATTCATCGACAACCGCGGCGTCGCCGGCAACGTCGCGAGCGTCTGCGTACCGGGGGCAACGCCCACCGAATGCGGCCTGTATCAGATCAACGCTATGGGCGCGCCGCTGGAAATTCGTTTCAAGGTCAACCAAAGCGGCGGTTTCCTCCGGTGGTACGGGTTCAAAGCTTATCGGGGCGCGGGAAGCACGGTCGCCATCGCGAACGACGCGGACGCGCCCGGCGCGCCCATCTCCGCTTCGTACGACCCCGCGTCGCCGTCGGCGCCGTTCTTCTTTGGCACCGTCGACGTACCCGGCGTTGACGCGGACGGCTACGTTACGGCCAAGGTCTTGCCGGCGAGCGGAAGCTGGCTGCCGCAGGGACAGGCCTTCTGCGCGTTTTCGTTTGAGCTTTACGCCAACGCGCGGATTACGGACGGTATCAACGCCTGGCCTGCCGTGCGGTTGGGCATCCAGCTCATCGGCCTGACGTACGTCCCGTAGCCGGTTCCGCCGCACGACGAAGGCCGGCTTTACGCCGGCCTTTTCTTTTAAGGTTGATACGTCGATTAACGCCGGGGAAAGTGCTTTCCCCTACCGCCGACGCCGCCCGCGTTACTTGAACAACGCCTTCACGCGGCCGAGGGAGGCGGGTTCCACCGCCGGTCCGTTCCGGTTGAAGTATTGGACGCGGGAGTTCAACGTGTCCGCGACGTAGACGCGCGAACCGGTGACGTTTACGCACACGCCGTAATTCGTACTAAACTGGCCGTTGCCCGAACCCAATGCACCCCACTTTCCCAGGTAGGAGCCCGAAGGCGTGAAGTATTGGACGCGGTTATTGAACGAGTCCGCGACGAAAACGGTGCCGTCGGGCGCGACGGCGACGTCGCTCGGGCAGTCGAATAGGCCGTTGCCGGCGCCGCCCGAACCCCACTTGCCGAGGTAGGAACCGCTTCCGGTGAAGTATTGGACGCGGTCGTTATACGAGTCGGCAACGTACAAGTTGCCGCCGGGAGACAACGCCAGGCCACACGGGTAATGGAATTGGCCGTTACCCATCCCGTAGCTGCCCCACGTGCCGAGGAACGAACCGGCGGCGGTGAAATACTGGACGCGGTTGTTGTGATAATCGGTGACGTAGACGTTGCCGCTGGCGGGCGCGACGACGACGGCGCGCGCCTCGTCGAATTGACCGTTACCCAAACCGAACGAACCCCACTGGCCGAGGTACGAACCGGCGGCGGTGAAATATTGGACCCGGTCGTTCAGGAGGTCGGCGACGTAAACGTTGCCGTTCGGCGCGACGGCGACGCTTCCCGGCCCCATGAACTGCCCGTTACCGGAACCCCAGCCGCCCCATCGGCCGAGGGACGAACCGGTGGCGGTAAAGTATTGGATGCGTTCGTTATAATTGTCGGCGACGTAAACGTTGCCGTTCGCCGCTGCGACGGCGACGCCGGTGGGAAAGTTGAACAGGCCCTCGCCCTGGCCGCTTGAGCCCCACTGGCCCTCGTAGGTCCAGGCGCCGACGGCCGCCCCGGCCAGCGCGAGGATTATTATCGACGTCGTACCTAAAACGTAGTTCTTCATGGGTCCCTCCTCTACGGCCTTCTTGGCCGTAATAATGCAGTGGTTGGCCAACGCGGCCCCGTTATTTAAACAACGCCTTCACGCGGCCGAGGGACGAGGGTTCCGTTTAAATACCCAAATCATCTATTGCGCAAACTATCGATTTTAAAATATCTTTTAAACGGGGGAATTCGTCCTCGTGAAGGGGTAGATTTCGGTCGACTGATTTCCTGAATACTGCCATGATTTCGGTCCACCACGGTAAATTAAATCTGTTTTCGTCGGTAGACCCGGGATACATACATTCTTCGAAACAGAAGGGCGTACATTCTACGAGCATCCTATGCTTTACCCACATTCTTAGATGGGTTTTCGTCGAGCCTCCGGTTTTTTCGTCGGTCCATAATCTATCTAAATTCTTAATGACTTGATTATTAATTTCTTTTAGGTTCGGAGGAAGTTCTTTTTCTAACCTCATATTAGTGTCTTTTAATATTTTTACGGGGTCGCTGGGTCTCGGTCGTTCTAAAATATCGTGGTACCAGTATTCCGATTTTATCCACCCCATTATATATTTTCTAAACTTAGCGAATCGTGGTTCGCTAAGGCGACCGGTTTTAAGCAGGAAGAAACCTAAATAAAAAGTTAAAAGTACAGGGACGACTTCGAAATAAAATTGCCCCATATACAACGAGTAAAACGTGATATATACGGCTATCTTTACCCGTTCTGTTTTAGTACAGTGATTCCGCTCTAAATCATCAAACGCATTTCGCGCCTCTCTTAAAATTACTTCCGTTATCGCCATAACCTCATTGACTCGTCCTAATACGAAACGATATTTCTCGGAAAGGGCTTTTAGAACCTCGCCTTCAGTTATAGTCTCGCTTAACATGGAAAACCTCTTAGATAAATTTGGCTACCGCCTTATCTGAACAACGCCTTCACGCGGCCGAGGGAGGCGGGTTCCACCGCCGGCTGGTTACGATTGAAGTATTGGATGCGGAAATTTATTTCGTCGGCTACGTAGATGCGCGAGCCAGTAATGTTGAAATTCAAACCTTCCGCCGAATTGAACTGCCCGTTACCCGAGCCGTACGTACCCCACTTGCCGAGGTAAGAGCCGGTGGCGGTGAAGTACTGTATGCGGCTGTTGTTCCAATCCGCGACGTAGACGTTGCCGCCCGGGGCCGCGGCGACGCCGCGGGGGGCATTGAATAGACCGTTACCCGCGCCGTACGAGCCCCACTTGCCCTCGTAGGTCCAGGCGCCGAAAGCCGCCCCCGCCAGCGCGACAGCTAGCCCCGCGAACGCGGTCGAAACGTACTTCCTCATGGGTTCCTCCTCTCCGATCTTGTTAGCCGTAAAACTTTAGTGGTTGGCCAACGCGGCCCCGTTATTTAAACAACGCCTTCACGCGGCCGAGGGAAGCCGGCTCCACCGCCGGTTCGTTGCGGTTGAAATATTGGATGCGCTCGTTATTTGTATCGGCGACATAAGCGCGAGAACCCGCACCGTTAAGACACAAACCGGTCGGCCTTTGAAACTGGCCGTTACCGACGCCGCCTAAGCCCCACTGGCCAATGTAAGAACCGTTAGCCGTGAAATATTGGATGCGGTCGTTATCCCTATCGGCAACGTAGATAACGAAGCCGGGACCGACGGCTACCCCGGCCGGGCTGTCAAATTGGCCTTCAGCCGGCCCGTGCGAACCCCACTGGCCAAGGAAAGAACCGGTAGAAGTGAAATATTCGACGCGGGAGTTATTACTATCCGTGACGTAGACATTGCCCCCCGGGGCAACGGCGATGCCTTCCGGGAATATAAACTCGCCGTCGCCGGTACCGTGATTACCCCACTTCCCGAGGAACGAGCCGGTAGCGGTGAAGTATTGGACGCGGTCGTTACCAGTATCGGCGATATAGACGGTACCGCTCGGGGCGACGGCGATGCCGAAAGGGCCGTCAAACCCGCCGTTGCCGGGACCTTCAAATCCCCACTGGCCAAGGTAGGAACCGGTAGCCGTGAAGTATTGCGCGCGGTCGTTAGACGAGTCGGCAATGTAGACTTTACCGCCCGGGGCGACGGCGACGCTCCACGGGTAATCGAACTGGCCGTTACCCGAGCCGTTCGAGCCCCATTTGCCCAGGAACGAACCGGTAGCCTTGAAGTATTGGATGCGGTGGTTGTAGGTATCGGTGACGTAAACGTTGCCGTTCGCCGGGGAAACGGCAACGTCTTTCGGGTAATGGAACTGGCCGTTACCCGAGCCGTACGAGCCCCACTTGCCCTCGTACGCCCATCCGCCGTAGGCCGCGGCGGCCAACGAGACGGTCACAAACGTTATCGCTGCTAAAACGTAGTTCCTCATGGGTTCCTCCTCTCCGATCTTATTAGCCGTAAAACTTTAGTGGTTGGCCAACGCGGCCCGCGTTATTTGAACAACGCCTTCACGCGGCCGAGGGAAGCGGGTTCCACCGCCGGCTAGTTACGTTTGAAATACTGAATCCGGTGGTTCTCCACGTCCGCGACGTAAGCCCGCGAACCGTCCGCGTCGAGACACATACCGAACGGCTTGTTGAACTGGCCGGGGCCCCAGCCGTACGAGCCCCATTGGCCGAGGTAGGCGCCCGCGGCCGTAAAACATTGGACGCGGTTGTTGTTCGCGTCCGCGACGAAGACGTTCCCGCCGGCGGGGGCAATGGCGACGCCCCACGGGTAATTGAATTGGCCGTTAGCCGAGCCGAGTCCGCCCCACAGGCCGAGGAAAGACCCGGTCGCCGTGAAGTACTGGACGCGGTTGTTGGCCGTATCGGATACGTAAACGCCGCCGCTCGAGGGGGCGACGGCGATGCCCTCGTTGGAGTCGAACTGGCCGCTACCCGTGCCGTGCGCGCCCCATTGGCCGAGATAACCGCCGGTCGGCGTAAAGTATTGGATGCGGTAATTCCCGCCGACGTAGACGGTGCCGTCCGCGGCGACGGCGATACCCACCGGGTAATTGAATTGGCCGTCGCCCTCGCCGGGCGAGCCCCATTGGCCGAGATAGGAGCCGGCCGCGGTGAAGTATTGAACCCGGTGGTTATAGGTGTCGGTGACGTAGACGTTGCCGCCCGGGGCGACGGCGACGCCTTCCGGCCGGTCGAACTGGCCGTCGCCGGCGCCGTACGCGCCCCACGCGCCAAGGTACGCGCCGGTGGCGGTGAAGTATTGGATGCGGTCGTTCTCGCAATCGGCGACGTAGACCGTACCGTCCGCGGCGGCGGCGACGCCCGCCGGGCGGTTGAACTGGCCGATACCCGCGCCGAAAGAACCCCACCCGCCCTCGAAGATCCACGGGCTGGCGGGGGGCGGCGTCTCCTCGCCGCCGCACCCGAACAGAATCGTGCCGCAACTCGGCAGCAAGAACGCCGCCACGACCAAGGTATGCAACAACCTCTTCATCGTCGGTCCTCCTGGACGTCGAATTCGCGATGGACGATTCCTGAACCCGCCGGCCGCCGCGCGGCCCGGCGCCGCCCGCGTTACTTAAACAACGCCTTCACGCGGCCGAGGGAGGCGGGTTCCACCGCCGGCTCGTCGCGGTTGAAATATTGGATGCGGTGGTTATTCGAATCCGCGACGTAGATGCGCGAGCCGCTCGCGTTGAGACATAAACCCTGCGGCTCGTCGAATTCGCCGTCGCCGGCGCCGTTCGAACCCCACTTGCCGACGAAAGAGCCTCCGGCCGTGAAGTATTGGATGCGGTGGTTATACGTATCGGCTACATAGACGTCGCCGGCCGGGGCGACAGTAACGCCGCACGGGAAATCGAACTCGCCGTCATCCATGCCGTACGAGCCCCATTTGCCAAGGTACGAACCCGCCGCGCTGAAGTATTGGACGCGGTGGCCGCCGCTATCGGCGACGTAGACGTCGCCGCCCGGGGCGACGGCGATGCCGTACGGCGTTTTAAACTGGCTGTCGCCGCCGCCGTACGTGCCCCACTGGCCGAGGTAGGAACCCGCCGGGGTAAAATATTGTACGCGGTTATTGTAACCATCAAGCACGTAGACGTTGCCGCTCGAGGGCGCGATGTCGATGCTGAACGGGTAATCGAACTGGCCGTTCCCCGTGCCGGGCGAGCCCCACTGGCCGAGGTAGGAGCCGACGGCGGTGAAGTACTGTACGCGATTATTCTGCGCATCGGCTACATAGACGTTGCCGCTCCCGGGGGCGATGGCGACATCTACCGCGATTTTGAATTGTCCGTTTCCTGAGCCGTTCGAACCCCATTGACCGAGGTAGGAACCTGTAGCCGTGAAGTATTGGATGCGGTTGTTGTCACAATCGGCGACGTAGACGTTGCCGCCCGGCGCTCCGGCGACGCCGTACGGGTATTTGAAACAGCCGTCACCCGCGCCGTACGAACCCCACTTACCCTCGTAGGTCCAGACGCCGAAGGCAGTCGCGGCCAGCGATAAAGTTATTAAAGCGGCCTTTGTTAAAACGGAGTTCTGCATCGCGTTCTCCTCTCCGCCCGTAACGCCCGTTAACGGAAGCCGAGCCGTTTCACCCGTCGGTATACTACGACCGCGGGGAAGCGTACGCAAGCGTTATTCTTGGCGCGATAAAGCGTCCCAACCCAACGCGGCGCCGCGGCCCCCGCCGCTTCCGCTTGCCGCCCGCAACCATTTATGGTAATATCCCGTATAATAATGACAGGCAACCCCTTCCAACGATGAAGACGGCGTTAGCGTTCGCAGGCATCCTCGCCTTTGCGGCGGCCGCCCCGGCCGCCGAAATCACACTCGACGGCGCCATAGACTACGCGCTGGCGCGGAGCCCCGCGGCCGTCGCGGCCGACGCGGCGTACCTGTCGGCGCGCGCCGACCTCTGGCAGGGCTGGGGCAACGTTATGCCCCAGGCCAACGCCACGTATTCCGCGTCCCGCTACTACGACCGCGAAACTCTCCGCATCGGCGGGACGCCGATTCCGGGCTTCGTCCCCGCCCTCCACGGCTACTACGCCTCGGCGCAGGTCAACCAGCCGCTGTTCGCCGGCGGCGCGCTATTGTGGGGCGTCCTCTCGGGCCGCGCCTCGGCCCGCGCCGGCGAGGCCGACCGCGCCTCCCGACGCCAGCAGCTGACGGTGGACGTCGCGCGCGCGTACTTCGGCGTCCTGAAGGCCGAGGGGCTCAAGACCGCGGCCGACGGCACCCTCGCCGCCAACCGCGCCAACGAGGAGCTGGCCCGCGCCAACTACGACAACGGCGCCACGTCGCGGGCGGAATACCTCAAGGTCGTGGTGCTGCGGGGCCAGGCGCAAGTGGCGGCCATCGCCGCCGAGGCGGGCGTCGCGACCGCGCGCCTCTCGTTCTTCAACGTCGCGGGGATGCCGCCCGACGCGGCCGCGACGTTCGCGCCGGTCGAGGCCGGCGCCGCCGAGGACTACGGCGCCCTGGACGGGCTGATTGAGGAGGCCATGGCGAACCGGCCCGACGCCGTCCGGACCGCCGCCGAAAAGCGCAAGGCCGACCTGGCCGTGCGGTCCGCGGCGGCGGGCTACATCCCCTCCGTCGGCGCCTCCGCGACCTACGACTGGAGCGACACGCAGCCGCCGAGCCGCGAGGACTGGGACGCGAACGACGAGTGGATCGTGGGCCTGACGGCAAGCTGGAACCTGTTCGACGGCTTCCAGACCAAAGCCAACATGGACCGGGCGCGGGCCGTCGCCGCCAACGCCCGCGTCGCCCACGACCGCCTCCGCGACACGGTGGCGCTGGACGTGACCAACGCTTACTACGAGTATCGGCGGCAGGCGGAGACGCTCGCGGTGGCGAAGGAGACGGCCGCGGCCGCCGACGAGGAGTTCCGCCTCGTCAACGAGCTCTACGCCCTGGGCGGCGCCTCGGCGCTGGAGCTGGGCGACGCCCAGGCCCGCAACGTCGAGGCGTCCAACGCCTACGTCAACGCCAAGTACGACTTCCTGGCCGCGGACTACGACCTCCGCCGCGCCCTCGGCCGCCTGCGGTAAACCTATGTCCCTGCTCGTCCCCAACTCCGGCCGGCCCCGGGCCGGGCTTCCGCCGCAAGGGAGGGCGCGATGAAACGCCCCGTCCGCATGACCAAGGTCCGCTGGGCTCTCGTCATCATCATATGGATATTCCTCGCCTCCTGCCCCTTCCTCTACGTCAGCTCGAAGCAGCAGCAGGTCCCGGCCATACGGACCGACAAGGCGACCCACGCCGACGTCGTCTCCTACGTCTCCGGCCCCGCCACGGTGCAGCCGCGCGTCAAGGTGGAAATCTCGGCCAACATCATGGGCAAGGTGACGAAGATCTACGTCACGGAGGGGCAGCGCGTGGCCAAGGGGGACCTCCTGCTGGAGCTGGAGCAGACGCAGTACCTCGCGGGCCGCGACGAGGCCAACGCCGCCTACCGCAGCGCCGTCCGCTCGCTCGAGCTCTCCGGGGCCAAATGGAAGACCGCCCAGGACGTCTTCAAGCGCAAAGAGGACCTCTACGCCAAGAAGCTCATCTCGGTGGAGCAATACGACCTCGCCCGGACGGAATTTGAGGCCCAGCGGACGGAGTACGAGGTGGCGCGGGACACCGTCACCCGCGCCCGCGCCGCGCTCACCCAGGCCCGCGACTCCCTGTCCAAGACCGTTTACACCGCGCCCCTCGACGGCGTCGTCACGGCCCTCAACGTCGAGGAGGGCGAATTCACGGTCGTGGGGACGCTCAACATGCCGGGCACGGTCATGGTGACCGTGGCCGACCTGGCGGCGATGGAGGTTACGGCCGACATCGACGAGACGGACGTGGTCTCGCTGCGGCTGGGGCAGCCGGCGTCGGTGACGGTGGACGCCTTCCCGGACCGAGTCTTCAAGGGCGAGGTCATCGAGATCGGCTCCAGCGCCAAGGACGCGGCCCTCTCCGCCACCCAGGAGAAGACCTCCGCCGACTTCGAGGTCAAGGTCCTCCTGGGCGGCGACACCTCCATGCTCCGGCCGGGGATGAACGCCACCGCCGACGTCGTGACCGCCGAGCGCAAGAACGTGGCCGCCATCCCCATCCAGGCGCTGGTGACGCGGGACCGGGAGACGGTCGCGGCGTGGAAGGAAGGCAAGGGCAAGAAAGGCCGCGGCGCCGCGCCGCCGGCCAAGGCCGTGGACGCGCCGGACGTCTCGCGGACCGACTACGTCAAGGGCGTGTTCGTGCTGGCGAGCGAGAAGCCGCTCCTCAAGCGGGCGCGCTTCGTCCCGGTGACCACGGGCATCGTGGGCGAACGCTACGTCGAAATCAAGAGCGGCCTCAAGGGCGACGAGGTCATCATTTCCGGCCCCTACAAGACGCTGCGCAAGCTGAACGACGGCGACGTCGTGCGGCTGGAGCCCGAGAAGGGCGCCCCCGGCGCCGCGGGCGAAGAGAAGGACAAAGAGAGCCCGTAATGGCCGAGCCGGTTATCGCCCTGCGCGACATCGCCAAGAACTACCACATGGAAGGCGAGGACGTCCTGGCCCTCGACGGCATCAACCTCGTCGTGGAAGTCGGCGAATACCTCGCCATAATGGGCCCGTCGGGCTCGGGCAAGTCCACCCTCATGAACATCATCGGCTGCCTGGACGTCCCGACGGCCGGCTCCTACCGCCTCAACGGCCGCGAGATATCGGAGGCCACCGAGGACGAGCTGGCGGCCATCCGCAACCGCGAAATCGGCTTCATCTTCCAGACCTTCAATCTCCTCCCCCGCTCCTCGGCCGCCAAGAACGTGGAGCTGCCGCTCATCTACGCCGGCGTCCCGCCCGACGAACGGCGGGAGCGGGCGCAGGAGGTGTTGGCGGCGGTGGGGCTCGCCAAGCGCGGCCTCCACAAGCCCAACGAGATGTCGGGCGGCGAACGCCAGCGCGTCGCGATCGCCCGGGCGCTCGTCAACCGCCCCTCCGTGGTCCTGGCCGACGAACCCACGGGGAACTTGGACTCCCGAATCGGCGAAGAGATTCTCGCCGTTTTCCAGAGCATCAACGACGAGGGGAAAACCCTCATCGTGGTAACGCATGACCCGGACGTGGCCGTGAAGGCCCGCCGCATCATCGTCCTGCGGGACGGCCGCATCGTCGAGGGCGCGGGCGAGAAGATAAAAGGCCGCCGCAACGCGGCGGCCGGCGCGCCCCGGGTCTGAACCCCACGCCAAAACGCCGCCAACGGCGCCGCCGGGAGACAATCATGGCCGAATGCCAGGTTGAAAAGAACGCCCGGAGCTGCAACTGCACCTACGAGCCGTGCGACCGCAAGGGCCGGTGCTGCGACTGCCTGGCGTACCACCGGGCCGCCAACGAGTTGCCGGCCTGCTTTTTCGACGCCGCCGCGGAGCGGACGTACGACCGCTCGACGGCCCACTTCCTGCGGCGCCGCGGCGGTCGCTGAAAAAGATTGACCCCGCCGCCGCGATAGCTTATCATACGCGGATGGCGCCGCCGGACGGCGCCCCAGTATGAAGCTATCCATCATCATCCCCGTTTATAACGAAGTCCGGACGGTCAAGGCCATCCTGGACCGCTGCCGCGCCCTCCCGCTGGACAAGGAGATCGTGGCGGTGGACGACGGCTCGAGCGACGGCACCCGCGAGGTCCTGGCGGCCGAGGACGGCGTGGCGGGCGTGACCGTCCGCTACCACGAGAAGAACCAGGGGAAAGGCGCGGCCATCCGCACCGGCGTCCGCGAGTGCACGGGCGACGTGGTCGTCATCCAGGACGCCGATTTGGAGTACGTCCCCGAGGAGTTCCCGACGCTGGTCCGCCCCATCGCGGAGGGGTGGGCCGACGTCGTCTACGGCTCGCGGTTCCTGGGCACCCACCGCGTTTTCAAGATCGTCCACTACCTCGGCAACCGCTTCCTGACCTCGGTCACCAACATCCTGTACGACACGATGCTCACGGACATGGAGACCTGCTACAAGGCCTTCCGCGCCGACGTCCTCAAGGGCATCACCATCAAATCGGACCGCTTCAACTTCGAGCCGGAGATAACGGCGAAGATATTCAAACAGAAGAAGCTGCGGGTTTACGAGATGCCCATAACGTACCGGGGCCGGGACTTCGACGAGGGCAAGAAGATAACCTGGTTCGACGGCCTGCCCGCGCTGTGGGCCCTCATCAAATACCGCTTCACCGACTGACATGCCGACGTGGGCGCTCGCGGCGTGGCTCGCCGCCGTCAAGGCGCCGCTCTCCTTTTTGGCGGACGCCTTCCACTACCGGCCGCTCCGGCTTCGCGCCGCGGCCGGTTTTGAGCGCTGGGCGGCGGCGGCCGCGGCGGCCGGCCCCGCGGCCATCGCCGCGGCTATCCGCGAACGGGTCGTTTACGTCTCGGACCCGCTTTGGGGCGCGCTGGACGTCGTGACGGCGCCGGCGGTGACGTGGGCGCGGCGGGCCGGCGACTGCGACGACTTCTCCTACCTCGCGGCGGAGCTTCTGCGGCGCGCCGGCCTGGAGACGTGGGTGGTTACGTATTTCTGTTGGCGGCTGGCGGACGCCCACGTCGCGTGCGCCTACCGCGACGCCGAGGACCGCTTCGGCCTCCTGGACCAGGGACACCTGACGGACGGACGGCCGACGCTCGCGGCGGCCGCGGCGGCGGGACGGCCGTCGGGCCGCGTCGCCGCGACGCTCGCCCAACGCTACGGCCGCGGCGCGGACTTTATCGGGCGGTGGATAATCGCCGCCGGCGCGCCGAGGAGGACATCTTCATGAAAGCGGTATTACTTCAGGGCGGCGCGTACCGCTGCGCGACCGATTGCCCGGCGCCGACGGCGCCAGCGGGCGAGGCGTTGATACGCGTCGCGCTCGCCGGCGTCTGCGACACCGACGTCCAGCTCGCCGCGGGCTACATGGCGTTCGAGGGCGTCCCGGGCCACGAGTTCGTCGGGACGGTGGTGGAGGGGCCGGCGCCGTGGCCGGGGCGGCGCGTGGTCGGCGAGATAAACTGCGGCTGCGGCAGCTGCGACGACTGCCGCGCCGGCCGCCCCACCCACTGCCGCACGCGGACGGTCCTGGGCATCGCGGGCCGGGGCGGCGCCTTCGCCGAGTACCTCGTCCTCCCGGCGGCCAACCTCCACGAGGTCCCGGCCGGCGTGGGCGACGAGCAGGCGGTGTTCGCCGAGCCGCTCGCGGCGGCGGTGAACGTCGTGGAGCGGGTCCACGTCTCCCCCACGGACCGCGTCGCGGTGGTGGGCGACGGCAAGCTGGGCCTCCTCGTCGCCCAGGTGTTGAGTCTGACCGGCGCCCGCGTCGTGGTAGTGGGCCACCACCCGGGGCGCGCGGAGCGCCTGGCGCGGATGGGACGGCCGCTCCCCATCGTCGGCCCCGCGGCCGCCCCCGACGCCGGCTTCGACGTCGTCGTGGAGTGCACCGGCGCCGCCGACGGCCTGACGCACGCGCTGCGCTACGTCCGCGCCCGCGGGACGGTGGTCCTCAAGACCACCGTCGCCGACCCCTACAACCTGGACCTCGCGCCGGTGGTGGTCAACGAGGTAACGGTGGCCGGGAACCGATGCGGCCCGTTCGCGCCGGCGCTCGAGCTCCTGGCGCGGCGGCTCGTGGACCCCGCGCCGCTGGTGGAAGAGGTCCACGCCCTGGAGGACGTCCCGGCGCTCTTGGCGCGCGGCGCGCCGGGCCTGAAACACCTCGTTCGCTTCGCATGAAAAAAGCGGCCCCGTCGGGGCCGCTTCTTTTAACCGTAAAACGCGAACTTCACTTCCGGGCCTCGAGCTCGCGGACCTTCGCCTCCAGCTCGCGGATACGCCGCGCGGAGAGCAGGTCCCCGACCAGGTTCACGAGGTAGAGCACCGTCAAGACCGAGAGCCAGATCGCGACCGCCTTGGTCATCGCTCCCTCCTTCGCTCAGTCAAACAACGTCCAGTTGAAGCCGACAAACGTCCGCACCCGCCGCGGCACGGCGTAGCCGGGCCGGATGACGTAGTCGCGGGCGCGGTTGATGTTCTCCATATTGACGTAGGCCTCGAACGAGACCACGGCGATGGCGAAATGGGCGCCGAGCTGCCAATAGGGGGGCAGCTCGTACCGGAAGGGTATCCGGAGGAAGGGCGAGACGTCGGCCGCCATAACGTCGGAGGTCGGCCAGACGCGGCGGCGGGCGCCGGTGTATTCCAACCGCTGCTCGTAGCGGATGGAGAGGTCGTCGCCGAGGAAATGCCCCTCGTAGCCCACCTTGCCGAAGGCGCGGTGTTTCGGGACGTACGCCGCGGCGTCGCCGTTCGCCAGCGTGGCGTCCGTCAGGGAGTAGCTCCCGGCCCAGTCGAACCACAACGGCAGCTTGCCCTCGCCCGAGAGCTCAACGCCGCGGCGTCTCAGCTCGGGCGTCCAGTCCTTCTCGGCGTCCAGGTAAACGTCGCGGCCGTAGCTGTAGAAGTAGGCGAGGCCCGCCTCGACGCGGCCCCGGCGGTAAAAACGGGCGCCGGCCTCGTAACCCTGCTCCCGCAGGACGGCGTCGGTGCGCCCCAGCTCGCCCGCGGCCGGAAGGCGCGCGCCCCCGGACGCCGCGCCGTAGGCCTTGAACCAGGGCGTGGGATAGGCCGAGACCGCGAGGCGCGGGCTTATGGCGTTGGCGTCGGGCGGTATCGCGTCGTAGGAGGCGCCGACCGCGAGGTAGATGGGCGCCTTGGGCACGCGCATCTCCTCCAACACGCGCGCGGAGACGAAGCCGGCGTACGCGCCGAGGTCCGCGTTGCCGCGCCGGCCGCCGCCCATCTCTACGGTGAGGGCGTCGGCGCCGAGGTGGGGCCAGGTGTAGGAGAGTAAGCCGGCGACCTCGCGGGCCTCCGTTTGATACAACGGCGAGAGTCCGGCGCCGTTATACCAACTCCGCGTCCCGGCGTAATAGAGGGTGGCCCGGCCGTCGCCCGCGCCGACGCGACGCCGGCCGTAAAGACGGACCCGGTCCTGCCAGTCCTTCTGCAGCCCGGGCGTCCATGCCGCGGTGTCCCAGGTCCACGGCATGAGCACGCCCTCGTAGGAGCTGAAGTGGCCGGCGGCGAGGTCCAGCTCGCCCACCTCGCCCCAACGATACGCCACGCGGCCGTCGACGTTGCTGCTGGAGTTTTTGGAATACTCGTGGTTGCGGGTGTTGGGCTCGACGGAGATGATGCGGTTGCCGCTGGTGAAGAGGTCCAGGCCGTGGGTGGTCATACCGAAGTTGAAGCGGTAGCGCTCCGAGTCGGCGCTGCCGTCGGCGGCCGAGACCAGAGCGCGAGCCGCCTCCCGCGGCCTCTTCATCGTCGTCACGTTCACGACGCCGGCCACCGCGCGGTCGCCCCAGCGCCAGGAGCAGGGCCCGGCCAAAATCTCCACCCGGTCCACGGCCTCCAGCGGGATGCGCTTGACGTCGTCCCAGCCGGTCGCGAGGTCGTTGGCGGGGACGCCGTCCACCAGCAGCAGCAACTCGCGGTCGGTGGCGCCGCGGAGGCGCGGGACCATCGTCGGCCCTTCGCGGCCGGGGACGAACTCGACGTAGATGCTCGCCTCCTCGGCCAACGCCTGGCCGAGGTAGAGGTAGCCGTGGGCGCGCAGGGCCTCGCCGTCGAGGACGTGGACGGTCCCGGGGAACTCGCGGGCGGCGAGGGGCAGCCAGCCACCGCCGCGGACGACCTCGGCGCCGGCGTAGCGTTCGGCCGCCGGCGGCTGGAGGTCATAATAGGCCGGGAGGTCGGCGGCCCCGCCCGGGGCCGCGGCGAGGACGAGGAGGACGGCGCATTTTCGCACCATATTGCGGCGAGGTTATCATATAATCCGCGTAAAATCAAACCGTTAAGGAGCCGGACGTGAGAACGGCGGACGAGGAATACATGGCGGCGGCGCTCGCCGAGGCGCGGGAGGCCGCGGCGGCGGGCGAGGTGCCGGTGGGCGCGGTCGTCGTAAAGGACGGCGCCGTGGTGGCGCGCGGCCGAAACCGCATGGAGGCGACGCGGCTCGCGACGGCCCACGCCGAGATGGAGGCGCTGGCGGCGGCCAGCCGGGCGCTGGGCGTCGAGCGGCTGACCGGCTGCACGCTATACGCGACGCTGGAGCCGTGCCCGATGTGCGCCTTCGCCGCGGTCCTGGCGCGGGTGGACCGCGTCGTCTACGGCGCCGCGGACCCCAAGTTCGGCGGTTGCGGCTCGGTGGTGGACGTCCCGGCGGCGGCCTTCAACCACCGCCTGGCGGTGACGGGCGGCGTGGGCGCCGCCGAAAGCGCAGAGCTGCTGCGGGATTTTTTCCGGCGGCGGCGCTAAAGTTGACCTGAACGATTTTATTTGATATAATTTTCCCCATGAAAGTCGCCTTCGTTTACCCCCGCTTCCGCTGGCTGGAATACAACGGCCTGGCCGAGCCGCTGGGGATGCTCACGCTCGCGGCCATCGCGCGCCAGGGCGGCCACGACGTGGACTTCGTGGACTACACCCTCTACCACGAGCTGGCCGAGCCCCGGGACCGCCTCGCGGCGGCCGACGTCATCGCCTTCTCCTCCTCCACCGCCCTTTTCGACCGCACCAAACAGGTCCTGGCGTACGTCCGGAAGGCAAACCCCCGCGCCACCGTCGTCATCGGCGGCCCGCACGCCACCACCAACCCCGAGCCGACGCTGAAGGCCGGCTTCGACTACGTCTTCGTGGGCGAGGCCGACACGACGCTCCTGCCGTTCCTCGAAAAGCTGCCCGCCGGCCGCGCGCACGAGGTCCCCGGCCTGGCCTACATCCGGGACGGCGAGTTCGTCCGGAACGAAGCGCCGCCGGTCCACGACGACGTCTCGGCCTTCCCCCACCCCGCCCGCGACCTGGTGGACTACGACGCCTACGAGCGCATCGCCCGCGGGACCTTTGAATACGGCATCATCTCGAGCCGCGGCTGCCCGTACAAGTGCATCATCTGCTACCCCACGCTGGACACCATCTTCCGGGGCCACCGCGAGCGCCGGGCCGACGACGTCGCGGCCGAGCTCATAGACCTCGTCCGGGCGCGGGGCGAGGACATCCGGATATACTTCAAGGACGACATGGTGACGCTCCACCCCACGTCCTGGTTCGACGAGATGGCGGACCGCTTTGCGGCCGCGGGCGTCCGGCCGAAGTGGCACTGCAACGCCCGCGTGGACAGCGTGGACGCGGGAATGCTGCGCGCCATGAAGCGCGCCGGCTGCGAGTGCATCTCGTACGGCGTGGAGTCCGGCTCGCCCAAGGTGCTGGAGTTCTACCGCAAGGAAATCACGCCCGACCAGTCCCGCGCCGCGTTCAAGTGGACCCACGAGGCGGGGATAGAGGCCACGTCCAACATCTGCCTGGGCGCGCCCATGGAGACGCGGGAGGACCTGGAGGCCACCTTCAAGCTCATCAAAGAGATTAAGCCGGACGACGTCGCGGTTTACATCCTGACCGCCATCCCGGGCAAGGACATCTACGCCGTAGCCGAGAAGGAGGGCTGGCTCGCCGACAACATCACCGTGGAGTCGTTCGAGTCGTTCGACACCGCCCGCAACCGCGACCTCGAGCAGTCCAACCTGAAGCTGGAATATCTGCACTACGACGACCTCATCGAATACAAGCGCCGAATCGTGCGCTGGCGGTCGTGGCGGAAGATGACGTCGCCGCGCAACGTCGCGAAGTGGATGGGCGAGGCCCTCCGCCACCCGGGCGCGGCGATGGGCAAGGCCGCGCGCGTCCTGGGCAACCTCACCGGCCGGTTCGCGGTCAACGTCGTGGACCGCCAGGCGCAGTCGTGCGACGACCTCTTGTTGAACGCCCCGGCCGAAGGCAAGGAGCGAGACGATGGCGCTAAGCCGGCGTGATTTCCTCTGCCGCCTGGGCGTGACCGCGGGGGCCGCGGCCCTCGCGGGGACGGACGCGTTCGCGGCGGGCGGCGTCTGGCCCTACTCGTCCTACAAGGCGACCAAGGTCGTGGTCTGCCAGGGGACGGCGTATAAGACGCTCCTGGGCAAGGCCTTCGACCAATTCGGCGGCCTCAAGAAGTTCATCCCCAAAGGCGGGAGCGTCCTGGTCAAGCCGAACATCGGCTGGGACCGGACGCCGGAGTACGGCGCCGACACCAACCCCTACGTGGTGGCGGCGGTGGTGGAGCTGGCGCTGGCCGCGGGCGCGGCCGAGGTCAAGGTCTACGACCTGCCGTGCGACGACCGGCGCCGGACCTACGACCAGAGTGGCATCGCGGACGCGGCGCGGGACGCCGGCGCCAAGGTGTCGTACGTGGACGAGGCGCTGGGCAAGAAGCTCGCCATCCCCGACGGCGTGGCCGTGACCTCGGCCACCGTCTACGGCGACGCGCTCGCGACGGACGTCATCATCAACGTCCCCATCGCCAAGAACCACTCCCTCACGGGCCTCACGCTGGGGATGAAGAACCTGATGGGGCTGTTGGTGGAGAACCGCGGCCGGTGGCACCAGAAGATAAACCAGAAGCTGGTGGACCTGGCCGGCGCCCTCAAGCCGGCGCTGACGGTGATAGACGCGAGCCGCATCATGACGGCCAACGGCCCCTCCGGCGGCGACCTGGGCGCCGTCAAGAGGTTGGATAAACTCATCGTCACGACCGACGTCACCGCCGCCGACGCGTACGGGGCGACGCTGTTCGGCTGGGCGCCCGACGACCTGGGCGTGGTCAAAGAGGCCAAGCGCCGGGGCTTCGGGACCGCCGAGCTGGAGAACATGGACGTCGTAACCGTAGGCGCCTGAGATGTCCGCCTCGTCGTGGCGCTGGCTCCGCCGCGCGAGCCAGCTTACGTTCCTCGTTCTGGCGTGCGTCGCCGTCGTCCGCACAACCTATCCCCTCGGCGACCCGCGCTTCCTCAACGTCATCCCCGAGCTCTCGCCGCTGCTGGCCGCGACGGCCATGCTCGCGGCGCGGGCGTTCATCCCCGAGCTGCTGTTCTGGTCGCTCCTGGTCGTGGGCCTCACGCTCGCGTTCGGCCGGGCCTTCTGCGGCTGGGCGTGCCCGGTGGGGACGACGCTGGACGCGGCCGACGCCGTCATAGGCCGTTTCCGCCGCCGGCGCCCCCGCGAGGGCGCGCAACCCCGGCACCGCCGCTACCGCTTCCTCTTCCTCGCCGCCCTCGGCGTCCTCGCCGCCTTCGGCCTCCCCCTCGCCGGCTGGTTCGACCCGCTTTCCGTATTCCCGCGGACGCTCGCGACCGCCGCCGTCCCCTACGCCACCTTCGCGCTGGACGGCGCGACACGGCTGATGTACCGCGCGCCGGCGCTCGCCGGCGCCGCGGCCGCGCTCCGCCAACACCTTATCCCGGAAAACATGGCCCTCATCCCCGGACATTGGGTCGTGGCGGCGTTCTTCGTCGCGCTCGTCCTCCTGGGGCTGTTTCGCCGGCGCTTCTATTGCCGCTACGTCTGCCCGAGCGGCGCGCTCCTCGCGCTCCTCGGCTGGGCGTCGCCGTTCGGCCGGCGCGTGGACGCCGAAAGCTGCACGTCGTGCCGCCGGTGCCGCGACGTCTGCCGGATGGGCGCCATCGGCGGCGACGGCCGCAGCACCGCGCAGGCGGAGTGCAACTTGTGCCTGGACTGCCTGGGGGCCCGCGGCTGCGGCGCGACCACGTCGTTCGGCTTCGGCCGCGCCCGACGGGAAGACAATCCCACGAGTTGGGGGCCCGGCGTCAAGCGCCGCGACTTCATCGCGGCCGCGGGCGCGGGGCTGGTCGCGGCGGCGCCGCTCGCCCTCCTGGGCCGCCGCGTCGAGCGCGACCCCTACCTCATCCGGCCGCCGGGGTCGCTGGCCGAGGACGACTTCCAGGCGCGTTGTATCCGATGCGGCGAGTGCGTCCGCGTGTGCCTGACGCAGGGGCTCGCGCCGGTGCACTTCGAGGCGGGCCCCACGGGGCTGTGGACGCCGCGGCTCATCCCGCGGAAGGGTTACTGCGAATACCGCTGCACGATGTGCACGCAGATATGCCCCAGCGGCGCCATCGCCAAACTCGACGAGGCCCGCAAAAAACGAACGGTCATCGGCGTCGCGGTCATCGACACGCGGCGGTGCATCCCCTGGGTCTCGGCCGACACGTGCAACGTGTGCGAGGAGATGTGCCCCACGGCGCCCAAGGCCATCGTGGCGCGGGGGCGGGGCCGCGCCAAGCCGTACGTCGTGTTGGAGCGGTGCGTGGGCTGCGGGATATGCGAGTACGCGTGCCCGGTGGCGGGCCGGTCCGCCATCCGCGTATTGGGCAACCACATGCGCGACGCCGTCGCCTCGAGCGTCGGCGGCGGCGCGGGCCGGCGTCGGCGCCGCGGCCGCCGCGGCTGACGGGCCGCGGGCGGGGAGCGCCGGAATGATGACAACGAAGAAGGCAGAGGGTCGCGACGCCGGGGCCACGGCGCGCTTCGTCGTCCAGGAGCACGCGGCGACGAGGCACCATTACGACTTCCGACTGGAGCTGGACGGCGTCCTGAAGTCGTGGGCGGTGCCCAAGGGCGTCTCGACGACGCCCGGCGAGCGGCGGCTCGCGGTCCAGGTGGAGGACCACGACGTCGCGTACATCGGCTTCGAGGGGGAAATCGAGGAGGGGAACTACGGCGCGGGGAAGGTAACTATTTGGGACAGCGGCACTTACGAGCTGGTGGACCGCAAGGAAAACAAGCTGGTCTTCAACCTCCACGGCCGCAAGCTGCGCGGCTCGTACGTCATCCTCCACACCAAGGCCGAGCTCTGGCTCATCATGAAGATGACCAAGGAAACGACGCCGGCGTAATCACGGCTCGCGGAGTATCGTCGTGATGAGCTGGTCCACCACGGCCGGGTTCGCCCGGCCTTTCGTCTGCTTCATCACGTAGCCGACGAGGGCGGCGCGCGCCTTCTCCTTGCCCGCCTTCACGTCCGCCGCCGCCCGCGGGTTCGCGGCCGCGGCTTCCCGCACCAACGCCTCCAACTCCCCCGCGTCCGATATCTGGCCCAGCCCCCGCGCCGCCACGACGGCCGCGGGCGCGCCGCCGGACGTCATAAGCTCGGCCAGGACCTCGCGCGCCGCGGGGACGTTTATCTCGCCGGCGTCCAGGAGGCCGAGCAACGCCGCGAAGGCGTCGGCGGTGAGCCCGGTCTCCCCCAGCGCCCGGCCCCGGGCGTTCAGCTCGCGCGTGACGTCGCCCACCAGCCAATTCACGAGCGCGCGCTTCGGCCCGGCGTACGAGGCGGCCGCGGCCGCGAGAAACGGCCAGTAGGCCGGCGTGAAGGCGACCAGCTCGGCCTCGGCCATAGTGGCGGCGAAGGTCGCGCGCAACTCGCGGACGCGCGCGGCGGGCGCCGGCCCGAGGCCGGCGCCGGCCTCCTCGCGGAACGACGGCGAGAGCGCCACCGACGGCAGGTCCGGCTCCGGGAAATAACGGTAGTCCGCGCGCAGCTCCTTGGCGCGGGTGGGCCGGGTTTCGCCCGCGCGCTCGTCATAGAGCATGGTCTCACGGGCCACGGCGCCGCCGGCGCGGACGACCGCGACCTGGCGCTGGAACTCGTGGGCCAGCGCCGCCTCCATCGCCCGGAACGAGTTGAGGTTCTTTATCTCCACCTGTTCGCCGAGGCGCGCGTCACCCTTCCTCTTTACCGAGATATTCGTATCTATGCGGAAGGAGCCCTTCTCCATGTCGCAGTCGGAGACGCCGGCCTCGACCAGGACGTGGCGGAGGGCCACGACGTAGCGGCGCGCCTCCTCCACCGACGCCATCACCGGCTTGGAGACCACCTCCATAAGCGGGACGCCGGCGCGGTTGAAGTCCAGGAGCGTCTCACCGGCGCCGACGTAGACCTCGTCGTGGACGGCCCGGGCGACGTCCTCCTCCAGGTGGACGCGCTCCACCGCCACCGTGCCGGTGGAGCCGTCGTCGCGCCAGTATTCCACGGCGCCGTCCAGGCCGACGGCGCCGAAGTGTTGGGAGATCTGGAAACCCTTGGGGAGGTCGGGGTAGAAGTAGTTCTTGCGGTCGAAGTGGGTGGTCGCGGGGACGCGGCACCCCAGCGCCACGGCCGTCCGCAGCGTCAGCCGCAGCGCCTCGCGGTTGAGGACGGGGAGCGTCCCGGGATGGCCCAGGCACACGGGGCACGTCAGCGTGTTGGGGGGCGCGCCGAAGCGGTTGGCGCAAGCGCAGAAGACCTTGGCCCGCGTCTTGAGCTGGACGTGGACCTCGAGGCCGATGGTGGGTTCGTATTCGTCCATGGCGTCAGCCGCGCGCCGGCGCCGTCGAGGGGTACGGCGCCAGCCGGCGCGCAAGGTCGGGCGGAACGTCGGCGTCCACGTGGACCAGGCCGTCGGCGTCGTCGCGGCGGAGGACGCGCCCCCGCTCGTACACCTCGGCCAGGAGGGCGCCGGGCGGGAGGGACGCCGCGACGCGGACGGTGCCCGCGGCCAGCATCTCGTCCAACGCGGCCATCAGGGCGTCGCAGCCCGCGCCGGTGGCCGCCGAGACGGCGAGGGGCCGCATGAAGCCCATCTCGGCGTACCGGCCCACGTCCGCCCGGGGCGCGAGGTCCGACTTGTTGAAGACGTCCACGCGGCGGTGGTCCCGGGCGCCGAGGTCGCGGAGCAGGTCCTCCACCACCGAGGCCTGGCCCTCGACGTTGGCGGCGGTGAGGTCGTGGACGACCACCAGGAGGGCGGCGGTCCGGACCTCCTCCAGCGTGGCGCGGAACGCCGCCACCAGGTCCGCGGGCAAGTTGGCGATGAAGCCGACGGTGTCGGCGAGGAGGGCGGCCCGGCCGGAGGGAAGGCGCATCCGCTTGACGAACGGGTCGAGGGTCGCGAACGGCTCGTCCGCGGCGTAGGCGTCGGCGCCGGTGAGCCGGTTGAACAGCGTCGTCTTCCCGCCGTTGGTGTAGCCCACGACGGCGACGAGGGGGAGGGAGGCCCGGCCGGCGCGCTCCAACGAGCGGCGCTGCGCCACCTCGCCGATTTTCTTCTTCAAGGTGCTGATGCGCTTCGTGACGCGGCGGCGGTCGCTTTCCAGCTTGGTCTCGCCCGGGCCGCGCGTCCCGATGCCGCCGGCAAGGCGGCTTAGCTCGCCGCCCCAGCCCCGGAGGCGCGGCAGCTCGTACTGGAGCTGGGCCAGCTCCACCTGCAGGCGGCCCTCGTTGGTCCGGGCGCGGCGGGCGAAGATGTCCAGGATGACGGTGGGGCGGTCCACCACGCGGACGTCCAGCCGCTCTTCCAGGTTGCGCTGCTGCGCGGGCGAGAGCGCCTCGTCGAAGACGACGAGGTTGGCCCCCAGCTCCGCGACTTCCGCCGCCACCTCGTCGGCCTTGCCCGCGCCGATGAGCAGGGCGGCGTCCGCGCGGTCCCGCCGCTGGATGGCGCCGCCGACCGGCTCCGCGCCGGTGGCCCGCACCAGCGCCTCGAGCTCCGCGAGCGACTCCTCGGGCGCGAGGCCGGCGCGGCGGCCCCAGTCCACGCCCAGGAGGAAGGCGCGCTCGGCGGCGAAGCGGTCGGCGTCCTCGGGCCTAACCGGCATCGCTCAACAACTCCCTTATCTCGCGGAGGTAGGCGGCGACGCCCTCCTGCCACGGCGGAACGGTCCGCCCGGTGAGGAAGGTGTAGCGCGTGGTGTCCAGCGCGGAGAAGGCGGGGCGGGGCGCGGGAAGCTCGAGGGAGGCGGTGGAAATGGGGCGCAGCGGGACCGCGAGGCCGGTGAGGCGGAGGACCTCCCCGGCGACGTCGAACCAGCTCGCGACGCCCGAACCCGCGACGTGAACGACGCCCCGGTACTCCACGTCCAGCAGGTTGGCGATGGCCGCGGCCAGGTGGCCGGCGTAGGTGGGCGAGCCGCGCTGGTCGTCCACCACCGACAGCGGCTCGCCGGATTTGGCCGTCGTCAATATCTTGGAAATGAAGTTGACGCCGCCGACGCCGAAGAGCCAGGCGGTGCGGACGATGAGGTGGTTGCGGTGGGCGGAGGCGACGCGCCACTCCCCCACCAGCTTGCTCTCGCCGTAAACCGACAGCGGCCCGGGGAGCGCCTCCTCGCGGTACGGCGTGTCGGCCGCCCCGTCGAAGACGTAATCGGTGCTGATGTGGACGAGGCGGGCGCCGACGGCGGCGGCGGCCGCGGCGACGTTGCCGGCGCCCCGGGCGTTGGCGGCGAAGCAGAGCTCCCGCTCCACCTCGCACGTATCCACCTTGGTGAACGCCGCGCAGTTGACGACGACCCGCGGCCGGACCTGCCCCACGACCGCGCGGACGCGGCTCGCGTCCGCGATGTCCATTTCCGCCACGTCCGCGCCCTGGACCGCGACGCCGCGCGCCGAGAGCTCGGCCAGGAGCGCCCGGCCCAGTATGCCGCGATGGCCGACGACCAGAACCGGCTGCGTCATCGGCCGCCGTACTGCCTTTCGTAATATTCGGCGAAGGCGCCCTGTTTCAGCGGCCGCCACCACGCCTCGTTCTCGGCGTACCAACGGACGGTGTTCTCCAGGCCGGCGTCGAACGCCGTCGTCGGCTTCCAGCCCAGCTTCTTCATCTTCCCGCTCTCGAGGGCGTAGCGGCGGTCGTGGGCCGGCCGGTCCTTCACGGACTTCAATAAGCTCTCGGGCTTGCCGAGGAGTTTCAGGATGCGCCGGGCCACGTCCCGGTTCTCCAGTTCGCAGTCGCCGCCGACGTTGTAGATTTCGCCGGGGGCGCCCCGCTCCAAGATGACGGCCAGCGCCTCGCAGTTGTCGCGGACGTAGAGCCAATCCCGGATTTGCCGCCCGTCGCCGTAGAGCGGCAGCGGCTTATCCTCCAAGGCGTTCGTGACGAACAGCGGAACGAATTTCTCCGGGTGTTGGTAGGGGCCGTAGTTGTTGCTGGAGCGGCTCAGCATCACGGGGGCGCCGAACGTCCGCGCGTAGGCCAGCGCCAAAAGGTCCGCGCCGGCCTTGGTGGCGGCGTAGGGGTTGGTGGGGTTGACGGACGCGGTTTCGTCGAATTTCCCCGCGGCCGCGGCGCCGTAAACCTCGTCCGTCGAAACCTGGACGAAGCGCCCGACGCCGAGCTCCCGGGCGACCTCCAGGAGGGTGAAGGTCCCCACGACGTCGGTGAAGACGAACTCGCGGGGCGAAAGGATGGAGCGGTCGACGTGCGTCTCGGCCGCGAAGTTGATGACGGCGTCGCAGCCGTCCATGGCCAGGCGGACCACCGCCTCGTCCGCGATGTCGCCGCGCATGAAGCGGAGACGCGGGTCCTCCCACACGTCGCGCAGGTTTTCCTGGTTGCCGGCGGCCGTGAGTTTGTCCAGGACCACCAGCTCGGCGTCGCCCCACCGCGGCAGGACGTGGTGGACGAAGTTGGAGCCGATGAAGCCGGCACCGCCGGTTATCAAAAGGCGTTTCATTGCTTACCTCGGGTTATGGTTCGCGGCCCACAGGCCGCGGCGCGCCCGCCGCGCCTCGTCCTCGGCCCGCGCGAACGCGGGCGCGGCGGCGACGTTGGGCGGGATTTCGAGCGTCGTCGCCCAGCCGGCCCGGACGAGCTCTTCGTTGACGTTTACCTCGGCGCCGGACGCCGGCTGGACGTAAACGTAGGCCAGCGTCCTACCGTAGCGGTCGTAGCGCGCGACGCCGTAAGCCAGCCGCAGCTCGCCCCGGCCGAGGAGCCGGGCGTTGAGCCGGCGGGCCTGGTCGTAGCCCGGTTCGCCGCGCTCCGGCGCGTCTATCCCAATATACCTTACCCGGCCCACGCCCGCCACCCGAATCGTGTCGCCGTCTATAACCTCGCAGCCGCGCGCCGCGCCAAGGGGCGGGAAGGTCCGACCCACGCGCCACCAAAACCACGCCGCGGCCGTAAGCGCGACGACGAGCCAGGCGGCCGCCCTGCCGAACCGGCGCCTAGAAGTAGTCCGCATCCCCCGGCGGCTCGAACTTCACGCCCAGCATCTCCATCATCATCTCGGCGTTCGTGACCGCCTTTCCGAGGGGGTGGTTGTTCATGAAGACGTAGGTCTTCTTGGCCTTGGCGGCCACGTCCTGGATGCGCGGGACCCACTCCGCCAACTCCCCCTCGGCGTAAAGGTAATCGTAGCGCTCGCCCGCGTCGCCGTGGCGCCACCACTTCTCGCGGTTGCGGCCGTGGAAGCGGAAATAGCCGACGTCGGACGTGACTTCGGCCGTGGCCGGCATCAGCCCCTTGAGCGCCGGCTCGTCCACGTTGCAGAAGCCGACGTCGAGCTTTTTCAGCTCGGCGAACGCGTCGCGGCGGGCCCAGCTTACGTTGCGCATCTCGGCGACAAGGCCGAGGTCGCCGAAATGGGCCGCCAATTCCTTCAGGAAAACCTTCGCCGCCGAGGAATAGGCAAAACGCCAGGGGAACTGGGCGAGCACGCAGCCCAGGACGCCCGCGTCCGTCATCGGCGCCACGCCCTGGCGGTATTCCTTCACCAGCCCCTTGGTCAGCTTCCCCTCGTGGGTCATCTCGCCCGTGAGCTTCGCCGCGAAGGTCATCCCCGGCGCCTTCCGGACGATGGCGGCGATGGTCCGCGCGGCGGGGATGCGGTAGTAGGTGAAGTTAATCTCCACCACCGGGAAGCGGCGGGCGTAGAAGGCCAGCATGTCGCCGTCGCCGATGTCGGCGGGGTAGAACGGGCCCTTCCAGTCCTGGTAGGAATAGCCGGAGGTCCCGACCAATATCGGATGCCCAGCCATAGTCGCGCTTCCCGGGTGAATTTACTTCTTGAGCTGCCCGCCGGTGAGGGAATCTACGCCGGCGTAGGTCAACACTTCCGCGATGGTCACGTCCCGGAGCTCGCCCACGACCGAGGCCGACGCCACCCAACCCGTATCTTCGCGGGCGTCGTAGAAGGCGTTGGCCCATTCGGCCGGGAGCGCCCCCAGCCCCTTCTCCTCGCGGGCCTTCTCCAGCTGGGCCCGCGATTCCTTGCCCGCGCCCTCGGCCGCCGGCTTCTCCACGCGCTCGAGTTGGCTCTTGTAAGCCACACGGTTCTCGACGAACGCGAGCAGCTTGTCGTCGGGGACGGCGGCGCCGAAGTCGGCCCGTTTCCGGAGCGACTGGACCAGGAGAGCCGGGACCTGCTCGCGCGCGTAGAACAACGCCGAGGCCGTGGTGTCGCGGGTCGCCGTCTCCTTGACGACGCCGCCGAGCTCTTTCTGGTGGCTGTAACTCGCGGCGACGGTGAAGGGCGTTTCGACGATGTCCTTGAACCGTTGGCGCCACAGGGCGGCGTCGGCGCTTCCGGCCGTCGTGAGGAGCGCCAGATAGCGCACGCCCCACTGGTAGTCCAGCGGCGGCTTCGCGAGGATGGCCCCCAACTCGCCCGCCACGGCCCGGTCGAAACGCCGCGACTCGATGGCCGTGCCGCGGGGGTATTCCTCCACCACCTTCACGAGCCAGGGGTACGCGCGGACGCGCTTGCCCTCCGCGAGGTAGGTTTGGGCGACGCCCAGGAGCGCGTCGTCGCGGAACTGGCCGGCGTGATACTTCACCACCGCGCGGTAAGCGTCGCGGGCGAAGGGATACTTGCGCGCCGGCATGAGCTGTTTGTCCGCGGCCTCCAACACGCGCCGGGCCTCGCCGTCCGACATCTTCCCGAAGGTGACGCGGCACGCGAGGTCGGAGGACAGCTTGATGGTCCGGATGTTGAGCGCGAGGTAAAGGCCGCCGCCCACGCCGAGGGCGACGGCGACCAAAACGAGGATGCCGACAAGCCGTTGTTTCCCGGTCATAAGCCGCTGAACCTCAATTGGTCACGTCGTCCTTGTTGGCGCCGCTCGCCGCGACGAGGTTGGAGGCGCGGAGGAGCGACGGGAAGGTCCCGGCGTCCGTCCACCATCCCTGTAGGATAGCGTAGGACATCTCGCCCCAGGCGACGTATTGGTTGTTGACGTCGGTTATCTCGAGCTCGCCGCGGCCGGAGGGCTTCAGCCCCCGTATGACGTCGAAGACGCGGCCGTCGTAAAGGTAGATGCCGATGACGGCGAGGTTGGAGGCCGGGGCGGCGGGTTTCTCCACGATGGCGGCGACGCGGTCGCCGCGGACGGCGGCGACGCCGAACCGCGCCGGGTCGTCCACTTCCTTCAGGAATATCTTGGCGCCCCGGCCCTCCCGGGCGAAGTCGGCGATGGACCGGTTGACGTTGCCCTCGATGATGGTGTCGCCCAGGATAACGGCGAGGGGGTCGCCGTCCGCGAAATCCTCCGCCAGCGCGAGCGCCGCGGCGATGCCGCCGGAGCCCTCCTGGTAGGCGTAATGGAGGCGCTTGAGACCGAAGGCGGCGCCGTTGCCCAGGAGGCGAAGGAAGTCGCCCGCGAAGTCGCCGCCGGTCACGACCATGATGTCGCGTATCCCGGCCTGGACCAGCGTCTGGATGGGATAATAGACCATGGGCCGGTCGTAGACCGGGAGGAGGTGCTTGTTCGTGACCCTGGTGATGGGCGACAACCGGGACCCGGTGCCGCCGGCGGTGATGACGCCCTTCATGGCCTTTCCTCTCTCGGCTTCGCCGCCCCGGCGGGCCGACCGACCAATATTACCACGCTCCGCGGCGCCGCGGCGTAACTTTCGGCGGCGCCCAGCGGCGCCTCGTCGCCCGGGGCCCGGGCGTCGTCGCCGGGCGCGAGCGCGGTGTCCACCGCGCGGAACCATTGGTACGTGGGCAGCGGCGCCGGCAACTTGAACGCCGCCCCCTCCCAGTGGGCGTTGACGATGACGAAGAGGTCGTCGGCCCGCTCCCCCGGCGCCGCCGATTCGCCGCCCTGGAGCAGGAAGGCGAGGCGCCGGCGCTCGGCGTCTTTCCACGCCGGCGGCCCGAGCGTCTCGTCGTACCAGGTGATATCCTCGATGTTGTCCAGCGTCCGGTCGGCGCCGGTGAAGAAGGTCTTGCGGCGGAGCGCGGGGTGGCGGCGGCGAAGGGCTATGAGCCGGCGGCAGAAGGCCGCGAAGGCCGCCTCGGCGTCCAGCCGCCGCCAGTCAAACCAGCTCAGCTCGTTGTCTTGGCAGTAGCCGTTGTTGTTGCCCCGCTGCGTCCGGAGAAACTCGTCGCCGCCGAGGACCATGGGCAAGCCCTGGGACACCATGAGGAGCGCGAAGAAGTTGCGGGCCACGCGGCGGCGCAGCGCGTTCACCGCCGGGTCGTCGGTCTCCCCCTCGGCGCCCCAGTTCCAGGAATTATTGTCGTCGGCGCCGTCGCGGTTTCCCTCGCCGTTGGCCTCGTTGTGCTTGCGCCCGTAGGAGACGAGGTCGTGGAGGGTGAAGCCGTCGTGGCAGGTGGCGAAGTTGACGCTGTTGTAGGGGGTGCGGCCGTCGTCGCCGTAGAGGTCGGAGCTCCCCGCGAGGCGGTAGGCCAGCTCGCCTACCAGGCCGCCGTCCCCTTTGATGAAGCGGCGCAGCGTGTCGCGCCAGCGGCCGTTCCACTCCGACCAATCCACGGGGAAGTTGCCCACCTGGTATGACCCCGGCCCTATGTCCCACGGCTCCGCGATGAGCTTCACGCGGGAGATTACGGGGTCCTGGTGGACGGCCATGAAAAAGGAGCCGATCTGGTCGAAGCGGCCGTGCTCGCGCCCCAGCGCCGAGGCCAGGTCGAAGCGGAAGCCGTCCACGCGCATCGTATCCACCCAGTAGCGGAGCGAGTCCATCACCAGCTTCACGACCTGGGGCTCGTCGAAGTTCAGGCTGTTGCCGCAGCCGGTATAGTCCACGTAGTAGCGGGGCTGGCCCGGCACCAGCGCGTAGTAGGAGGCGTTATCCAGGCCGCGGAAGGAGAGCGTGGGGCCGAGGTGGTTGCCCTCGCCGGTGTGGTTGAAGACGACGTCCAGGATAACCTCGATGCCGGCGGCGTGGAGCGCGCGGACCATCTCCTTGAATTCGCGGACGGCGGCGCCGGGCTCCGGCCCCGCGGCGAAGCGGCCGTCGGGGGCGAAGAAGCCGATGGTGTTGTAGCCCCAGTAGTTGGTCAAGCCGCGGTCGCGGAGAAAGCCCTCGACGTAGCACTCGTGGACCGGCAGGAACTCCACGGCGTTGACGCCGAGCTCGCGCAGATACGGTATCTTTTCAATGACGCCCAGGTACGTACCGGGGGCCCGCACCCCCGACGACGGGTGGGCCGTAAAACCTTTAAGGTGGAGCTCGTAGATGATGAGGTCGTTGGGGGCGACGTCGGGCGGGCGGTCGTCGCGCCAATCGAAGCCATCGTCCACCACCACCGCCCGGGGCGCGCCGGCGTCGTTGGCCCGGGCGTCGAACGAGAGGTCGCCGGCGGGCGACGCCGGGTCATACCCCGCGTGGTTGGCGCGCGACCAGCCGAACTTCCCGGTCACGGCCTTGGCGTAGGGGTCGAGGAGCAGCTTATATTTGTTGAAGCGGTGGCCGGCGTCGGGCTGGTAGGGGCCGTCCACCTTGTAGCCGTAGAGCTGGCCGGGCCGGAGGCCCGCGACGCGGCAGTGCCAGACGAAGCGCGTGCGGTTTTCCACGGGGATGACGGCCCGCGGCGTCGCGTCGTCGGGGCCGTCGTAGAGGTGTAGCGAGACGGCGGTCGCGTTCCGCGAGAACAGGGCGAAGTTGACGCCGTCGCCCGCGGGCGTCGCGCCCAGCGGGTAAAACGAGCCGGCGGTCACGTCGTAACCCCCGGCGGTCATAACGGCCCCGCGTCCCGGCGGCGGGCGGTCATCTCCGGAAAATCCACGCGAACAAGTGGACGATTATGCTCTTCACGGCGCCCAGGAAGCCCGCGATGGCGTGCCATACGAACTTGAACATGGCCGTGAAGCCGCGGACGACGAAGCCGACGTTTATTATCGTGAAGTCGCCGAGGATAATGAGGACCCACAGGACGGTGAGGGCGGCGGCGAACGGCGCCAGGAGGTCGGCGGGACGGAGGGCGAGCGTAGCGCGCTCGAGAGGCCGCCAGTCGCGCTTGCGGACGAGGGCGCGGAGGAAGACCACGGGCCGGACGCCGCCCCAGGCGTCGGCGGCCGCCCGCTCCAGCGCCCGGTAGTGGCCCAGCCCCAGCTCCTCCTCCAACCGGCGGATATACGCGAGGCGGACCTCGCGCACCGCCGCGGCCTTGAGGGCGAGCGCCGCCCACGCCCAGGCGAAAAGGTTCGCGGCCACGGCCAGCGAGACGCGGAAGAAGACGTTGCCCAGCCGGAAGTAATACCAGAAGGCGGCGGCGAGGAGGACGACCGCGAGCGCGGCCGCGACGCCGTTGGCCCAGCCGTGGCGGCGGACAAGCGCGACGACGTCGCGGTATTCGCCGTAGCGGTAATCGGGGGCGGTTGGCGCCGCGGGGCGGGGCCTAGCCGCTGGCGGCGTCGGCGGGACCCCAATCGTAGGGGATAGCGGCGTCGTCGTAGGGCCTTCGAATTTCGTCGGGTCGGTCATAGTCGTAAAGCTCGGTGGGGAGGTTAAGGATGTGGGCCGGCGCGTCGCCCACGGGCTTGAAGCCGTGGAAGACGCCCGGCGGAATGACGACCAGGACCGGGTTGGCCTCGCCCGCCACGACCTCCATCACCGCGCCCCGGGTGGGGGAATCGGGCCGGTCGTCGAACAGGGCGATGCGGGCCGCGCCGGCCACGACGGCGAAGTGGTCGGTCTGGCGGGCGTGGCAGTGCCAGGCCTTGACGACGCCGGGGCGCGCCGTCGTGACGTAGGCCTGGCCGAACCGCTGGAAGAGCGGGTCATCCGACCGGATGACTTCCATCAACCAGCCCCGGCCGTCCCGGACGAAGCGGAGGGGCTTGATAGAAACGCCTTGGATGTCGGGCAAAGGTTTCGTTCCCTTCGCGCCGGGCCTCACCGCGTGAGGACGCCGGCGAAATAGCCGACGACGCCGGCGCTCTTGTCGCCGGTAACGTCGCCCGAGTTTTTATATTCCAACGGCAGGGCCCGGGTGGCGCCGAGCTCGCGCGCGGCGACGAAGGCCGCGGCCACCGGCCCCGGCGCGTCGATCTCGAACTTCCCCGCTTCCCCGCCCGCGAATATCGCCGCCGCGTCGAAACCTTCAAAAGCCGTCACGAACGCGCCGTCGAGTTTGACCGCCTCGGCGTAGGGATGGTAATGACTCAGGTCGCAGGTGACGACGATAAGGACGTCATCCCGGCGCGCCGCGACGGCGGACGCGAGGGCCCGGCCGAAGCGGTCCGCGGACGCCGCGTCGTGCCGGCAGAAGATAAACGGCGCCACCCGGGCGTCCGGGAAGAGGGTCTGGACAAAAGGCAGCTGGACCTCCAGGGAGTGCTCCTCGGCGAACGGGCCGTTGTCGTAGCGGACGTCGGCGCACTTCCTCTGGACGTCGGTCACAAAGGCCGTGTCCACCGCCGCCGTCCCCAGCGGCGTCCGGTAACCGTCGTAGGTCCCGGTCGCGATTTCCCCCGCCGCGCTGTGGTGGCTGGGGCCGAGCAGGACGACGGTCGCCGGCTTGCGGCCTTCCAGTTGCTTGTAAGCCTGCGCCGCGACGGCGCCGGAGTACGGGTAGCCCGCGTGGGGCGCGAAGAGGACTACCACGCCTTCGGCCGGCGTCGCCGTCGCCGCGGCCGCGAGGTACCCCTTCACCGCCGCGGACAGCTCCGAGGCGTCCGCGGCGTAAAAGCCGCCGGCGACGTTCGGCTCCTTCACCAACCCGTGCGGCTCCCCCGCCCCCGACGGGGGCACGGGCGGCGGCTCCGCCTTTTTCCCGCAGCCGCCGGCGGCGAGGGCCGCGGCGCAGAGCAGGACGTTGAGCCAGGCCGGCCTCATCGCGCCTAAAACGCGCTTTCCAGCGCGACCTTGATGCCGGTGAACGGCGCCTGCTGGCGGCAGACGCCGCTGGAACAGACCAGGCCGCCGCGCTGGGAGCCGTAGCCCACCGTCAGGACGTGGTTCTGGAGCAAGTGGTGGTACCAGCTCAGGCGCAGCTCGCCCCACAACCAATTCTGCTTAACGCGGTAGATGGGCAGGATACCGCCGGCGGGCTCGCCGGGGTCCACGAGTTCGCGCACCCGCTCGGTGGAGTCCTCGTAGGTCACGTTGGCGCCGAGCCAGGAAGAGTACGTGTAGGCGCCCGAGACGGTGTTGTCCAGGTAGTTGTGGTGCGAAGTGTAATCGTGCCGGTTCTCGCGCTCCACCTCGGCGGAGAACGAATGGTCGGGGAAGGGCGTCCAGCTCACCCTGAGCATGGGCGTCTCCCGCAGGTCGCCCGTCTTGCCCGCCGGCGTGTAGTGGACGGCGCCGATGGACTTGTAGCCGGCCTCCACGACCACGGGGAACGCGAAGTCGTAGCGCGCCGTCCCGAAGGCCTCCGCGATCTCGTAGGTCTTGGCGAGCTCCTTCCCCACCTTGTCGTCGGCGTAGCTGTAGCCGCCCGTAAACCTGAGGTCGGCGATGGGGTTGGTGGACCCCTGCGCGAAATAACCCCATTCGCCTCGGCTCGCGCCCTCGCCGCCGGTTATCATCCGCTGGTCGTAGGAGGCGGGCGGCGGGTTGTTGTAGGGGTAGGAAAGGTCCGCGTAGTTCTTGTATTCCACGGTGACGCTGGAGCGCGGGAGATAGCCGGTGGCTATGCCGTAGAAGCCGCGGCCCCAGCTGTTGTCGAACACCGCGAAGTTGTAGCCCTGGCGCTCGGCGTATTCGCCGTAAAGGTCCACGAATTTGGTGGTGCCGCCGAGGCCCGCGCCGTAGAGCTTCTCGTCCTCCAGCGCCGCCGTCGTCAGGTTCTCGACCTTGGCCCGGGCGGCGGAGCCGGTGAGGTAAAAGAAGTCGAACGGGCGGAAGGTGAGCTGGCCGCCGCCGACGTGGTCGTTGCGGGTTTGGTGCTCCTCGTCGCGTTCGTTGCGGCCCCACAGGGCGGAGACGTCGCCCCACGAGCGGCCGGCGACGGGGACGTTGGCGTCCACAAGGCCGCCGTCGAGCCGCTGGAAGACGCCGAAGTCCCGGTCGTCGTAGGAGCGCAGCGTCAGGCCCTTGCCCAGCGTCTTGTCGAAGGTCCCGGCGCGGGCGTCGAAGATGTCGTCGCGGTAGCGGACGTAGCGTTGGACCAACTCGTTCCCCTCGGGGTCGGGGACGCCCGCCGTTTCGTACACCGGCTTACGAGGATGGTCAAACTCGGCCTCCGCCCCCACCGCGAAACGCCACGCCTGGGCCTCGGCTTGCAGGATATCCCACGTCCACCGCGCGCCGTCCTCTTGCTGGCGCATATATACGGCCTGGTTGCTGCCGTTGACCGCGAGCCACGGCGTTACGGTTACGGCCCCGGCCGCGGCGGCCGCCAGAAGGATGAATCCGAATAGTTTCCTGGTCAAACTCCAACCTCCGGCTTAAGGATTTTCGGCAGTGGCCGGCGCGGCGCCGGCGAGGTACTTCTCGATTTCCTCGCGCATCTTTTGCTCGTCGCCCTTGCGGTAGCCGCTGTGCTCCCAGATGACGTCGCCCGCGGGCGTCACCAGGAAGCTGTAGGGCACGCCCGGGACGCCCAGGGCCTTTTGCAGGTTGCCGTCCACGTCCAGCAGCGTGTCGAAGGCGTAACCCTGGCCCTTGAAGAAGGGCTTCACCTGCGACGAGGTGCGGGTGCTGTCGACGGCCACGGCCACCACGCCGAACCCGGCTATCTCGCGCGCCAGCTTGTTTATCTCCACCAGCTCCTCCTTGCACGGCGCGCACGTAGTCCCCCAGAAAACGAGGGCCACGAGCTTGTATTGGCTCGCGTAGTCCGCGAAGGTCTTGGTCTCGCCGTCCGCGTTTTTCAGGCTGACGGCCGGCACCGTCTTGGCGGCCAGCGCCGGCGCCGCGGCGGCCAGGGCGGCGATTATTATCAATGAGGTTATAATCCGCTTCATCGGGACCTCCAGGCCGGCGCGCACCCGGCGGCCGGCTCAATTATCGTGTCGGGTTTACCGTCGTTCCACCCGCGACCGTGAAAATCTCGCCGGTCCGGCGGAAATGCTCGTAGTCCACAAGATAGACGGCCCGGTCCGGGAACAGGCGCGGGAGTTCGGCGTTGTAGACGCCGGCGTCCCGCGCGTATATGACCGGGTCGTCCAGGAAAGGCGAACCGGGAATGGACGACAGACACCAATCGCGCGGGCGGATTATCACCACCGCGCGCTCGAGGCCGAGCGCGGCCACGGCCCGGCGCACCTCCGCGTCCGCCCACAACGAGTAGTTGCCCCAGGGACGGTCGCCGTAGCGGGCGGCGGCCCGGGGGAAGTAGGCCGCGAAGTTCAAACCCACCAGAAGCGCGAGGAGCGCGGCGGCCCAGCCCTCGCCCGCGCCCGCGAGCCGCCGCTGCCCCCACGCCGCGAGTATAACAAAAAACCTGGCCGTTATAAAGGTCAGCGCCAGCCAGGCGGCGCTGTAGTAGCGCGCGCCGTAGGAGATGCCGGCGTTCCGGATGGGGAACTGCGTCAGGAAGTTCAATACCACCAGCGCGTAGAGCGCCTTCTCGAAGTCGTCCAGCCGGGGCCGGGCGAACAGCCGGAGCGCGGCGGGCACGAGGCAAACCATCGGCCACCCGAAGGCGTCGGTAGAGAGGACGAAGAGGTTGCGCGCCCACGACGAGAGCGCCGACGCCGGCGTATACTGGGCGTCGAAGCCGAAGTGCTGGATGGTGGAAAAATAACGGGGCGAAAGGAAAAGGTTTCCGGTTTGCCGCCAGTTGTAAAGCGCCCACGCGAGAACGAACGGCGCGAGGGCCGCGGCGAGCCAGACCCACGTCCGCCCCCCGCCCCCCCGGCCGCCCTCCGCGCGGCCCCGCCGCCACGCGAGCCACAGCAGCGGCAGCGCGACGTACAGGGCGCCCGCGTCGCGCGTGAGCAGGACGCCGCCCAGGCCGGCGCCAAGCGCAACCGCGGGCCAGCGGCTGTGGAGCGTCAGCGCGACGCTCCCCCACGCCGCGAGCGCCAGGAAGGCCAAGAAGGACGCCTCGGACAGGTAGGAGGCCTGGACGAAGATGAAAAACGGCGACGACGCCGCGAGGGCCGCCGCGAAGGCGCCGCCCAACAGCCCGAACCGCCGGCGGGCCGCGCCGTAGACGAGCAGCAGCACGAACGCCGAGGCCACAACCGGCGCGAGCTTGACCCACCCGAGACGCGCCCCCGCGGCCAGAAGCGCCGCGTGCAGCGGCGGGTATTGGGCGAACCACCGGCCTTTCAGAACCACCTCGGTCTTGGCGCGGAAAAACGCCCGGTCCACGTCGCCCTCGGTGAGGGGGGCCGGCGCCGCGAGCCGGCCGCCGGCGAATATCTTGCTCTGGAAGAGGAAGGTGGACTCGTCGAAGTCGAGCGCCCGGTCGCGGAGGACGCCGGCGGCGACGACGGCCACGAGCGCGACGCCCGCCGCGATAATGACGTATACAAAGGTCCGCGAGGCGAATACGCCGGCGGCGCGGAGGGCCACGCGCGGGGCGAGGCACGCGAAGGCCGCGGCCACGACGACCGCGGGAAGAACGACCCCCAGCGCGAGCCGCAGCCACAGGCCGGGGTCGCCGGCCATGTCCCACGGTGAGTGGAAAAACCACACGAAGCCGCGGCTCTCGTCTCCCAACGCCGCGAAGAACGCGGCGAGGGGCGCCACGCGCGCCGACGCCAAGAGGAACGCCGCGCCGGCCGCGGCCGCCGCCGCCGCGAGGCCGGCCCAAAACAATCGGCCGCGGGCGGGCGGGTGCGCGCCGCCGGTCATAGTGGTGTCGCGTGTCACGCCAGTCGTCATTCGGCGCGCCAGAATCCTTGGCGGTACGAAAGCAGCGCCAGGCGCCCCCGCTCGCGCGTCAGGAGCCGCGCGCCGTCGGCGGCGGTTTCGGGGAGGACGTCCGTCGGCGCCAGCGCGCCGCCGAAGAAGACGGCGTTCACCGGCGCGTATTGCCACGGCTCGAGCAGCTCGTCTCGGTATAGATACAGCGGCCGGCCGGAGACCAGGTTGGCTCGTATAATCCGTACGCCGTCGCGGACCCGCGCGCCCGGCTCCAGGAAGCGCGGCGCCAACGCGGGGATGCGGACGCCGTTGGCCAGGGCGAGGCCCGCCACGGCGACGGCGCCCAGCGCCCATCCCAGCCGCGGCCGTTTCAACTTCGCGGTAAGGTCGCGGAGGGTGGCCGCGAGCATCAGCGCGACGCCGAAGGCCGGCAAGAAAAGGTACCGGGGCATGGCGTCCACTATCGGCACCTGCCAGAAGATGAAGGGCGCGAGCGTCACGGCGATCCAGGCCAAGCCGAAGCCCCTTTCCCGCCGCGGCTTCAGGAAGACGAAGGCGGCCGCCCACGCCGCGAGCCAACCCAGGAGCTTGAGCGGCGTCAACGCCCCCGCGCCGGGCGGGAAGGCGGCGGCCAATATCGTGAGCGTGGCCGTAATCCAGTTCAACCCCGCGAGCGGCCCGAGCATGTAGCGCCCCCGGTTCGGCGCGCCGGGGAGGATAAATTGCAGGTAAATCTCGAGCGCGACGTACGCCGCGGTCAGCGCCGCGAGGAGCCCCCACGCCCGCCAGGGTTGGGGCTTGCCCTTTTCGCCGAACGTCAGCTCGTAAACGACGAGGAGCGGGAGGAGCGACAGGGCCGACTCCTTGGCGGCGTAGGCCAGCGCCAGCGCGCCGGCGACGAGGGCCAGCCGCCCCGGCCCGGGCCGCTCCCGGTATCGCTGGTAAAAGATTACGGTCGCGAAAAAGAAAAGGCCGCACAGAAGCTCGGTGGCGCCGGCCGCGACGTTATACAGCGTCTCGTAGGGGAAGAAGGCGACGCCGGCCACGGCCCCCGCGGCCGCCGCCCACGGCCACCCGCCCAGGATGCGCCGCGCCGCGGCGACGAACAGGGCGACGTTGGCGGCGAAGAGCGCGGCCCCCGCGGCGTAGTAGCGCGCGGGCGCCGCGTCAAAGAGCCGGGCCGCGGCGTAGAAGTAAAGGTGGACCAGCGGCCGGGGGAAACCCTGGACGAAGGTCGTGAAGACGTAGGCCGGCGAACGGTGGGCCAGGGCCTGGGCGAGGTAGAGGAGCTCGTCGTCGAAGAAGAAGTTGGCGAACGCGGCGCGGTAAGCCCAGGAGAGGTAGGCGGCGAGGGCCGCGAGGCCCACGCCGGCGAGTAAAACGGCGCGGCCGCCCGAAGGCGGCCGGGCCGCGCCCACGGCGCCCGAAACCTGGTCCGAAGCCGGCGCCGGCGGCATATCACCCGATGAACAGCCGCTTGACCCGCCGGGTACCGGTGTAGTAGTCGAAGATGGCCTTCGTCACGACGATGGCGGTGAAGAGGGAGGTCAGGATGCCTATGGTCAGCGTGACCGCGAAGCCGCGCACCGGCCCGGTCCCGAACGCGTACAGACAGACCGAGGCGATGATGACCGTAACGTTGGAGTCGAAGATGGTCAGGATGGCCCGGCGGTAGCCGGTGTCCACCGCGGCTTTAACCGTCTTCCCCGCTCGCAGCTCTTCCCGCACGCGCTCGTAGATGAGGACGTTGGCATCTATGCCCATGGCCACCGACAGGATGAGGCCGGCGATACCCGGGAGGGTCAGCGTGGCGCCGATGAAGACCATGACCGCCAGAACGATGACGAAGTTGAGGAGCAGGGCGAGGTCGGCCACCATGCCCGCCAGGTGGTAGTAGAACACGGTCAGGAAGATGATGATGCCGAAGGAGAGAAGGGCGGCGAGGACGCCGTTGCGGATGGCGTCGCGGCCCAGCGACGGCCCTACGATTTGCTCCTGGAGCAGCCACAGCTTGGCGGGCAGAGCGCCGGAGCGGAGGACCAGCGAGAGGTCGGCCGCTTCCTCGCTCGTGAAGTTGCCCGTTATCTGCCCCTTGCTGGTGATGCGCGACTGGATGACGGGCGCCGACTGGACGTAACCGTCGAGGAGGATGGCGAGCCGCTCCTGAATGTGTTTGCCCGTGAGGTCGCCGAAGATGCGCGCGCCCTCGGCGTTCCAGGTGAACTCCACGTCCGGCTTCTGATACTGGTCGTAGCCCAGGCGGGCGTTGCGGAGGTACTTCCCGGTAATGGGCGTCTCCTTGGTCACGAGGTAGACCATGCGGTAGGGGGCGCCGAGCTGGGCGTAGATGTCGTCGTCGGGCGAGTTGTTCAGGCTGGAATAATGAATCTCCCAACCCTGGGGGACGAGCCCCATCTTCTCGGCCTCGGCGAAGGCGGCCTTGACCTGCTCGTAGTCGGCGTCGTAAAAGCAAGTCTCGCTGCGGAGGGCCTGGAGTTTATCGGCCAACGCCGCGTATTTGGCGCCGCCGGCCGCCGCGGCCTTCCTCTTGTCGTATTCCTGAACGGCCTTGGACAGCGCGTCGGTGGGATTCACCATCTTGAACTCGAGCATGGCGGTGGTACCGATGAGCTCCTTGGCGCGCGCCGGGTCCTGGATGCCGGGGAGCTTCACCACCAGCCGGTTCCGCCCCTCGCTCTGGATGGAGGGCTCGGCTACGCCCAGCTCGTCGATGCGCTTCCGGATTATCTCCACCGTCAGGTTCACGGCGTCGCGGAGGTCCTTGTCCGACATGCCGGTGTCGTCCACCTCGTAAACGAGGTAGATGCCGCCCTTGAGGTCGAGGCCGAGCTTGACCGTCTTCTTGGGCAGGACGCGGCCCACGGGCGCGAGCCACGCGGGAAACTCGGTCTCGTAGCCGCCGGGCCAGTTCAGGACGAAGTGGTCTTCCTCGTTCTCGTCCTGCCACCACTGGTAGAAATTGGCGGTGGGGCCGACGTAGGCCAGGGCCACGACCGCGATGACGATTATGACGACGGTGCGAAAGACGCCGCGGTAACGCACGCGGGATACCTCCGGGTATGGAAAATATCAGCGGGTGGGAACGGCGCGGCTCGCGCCGTCCACGTAGTATTCCTTGGCGGTAAGGGTCGCCGGCAGCGAGCCGGAATTCAAAAGCAGGGCGATCTCGGCGGCGCGCTCCTGGTCCAGCTCGCCGAAGATGGTCACCGACTTCTCGACGTGCTCCATGACGCGGGCGGCGTAGAGGACCTCGCCGTCGAAGACCACCGCCAGCGCCTCGCCGACGTGGCGGGCGGTGAGGCCGCTGAAGTTGACGGCGTCGGCCGGGCCCAGGTCAAAGTCCACGCGCGGCCCCTCCATCTGGCCGGTGGCGACGTAGGCCTTGATGTCGCCCGCGACCGTCATCCCGTCCCCCGCCGCCAGGCCGGCCTTGTACGACTCGCGGCCGTCGCTCCCCTTGCCGAGCGGCGACCAGACCAGTCGCTGTCCCGGCGCGAGCTTGGGCGCGAGGGCCCGCGCGAAGTCGGCGCGGTCGGCGGCCGGGACGCCCACGAGGTTGCGGTGGTCGTAGGGAACGATCTTGGACGCGGGCCAGCCGGCGTCGGCGATGAGCTGCAGGAACTTGTCCCTGTCCACCAACGCCTCGAACTCGAGGCGGCCGGGCGTCGCGAGGATGGCCAGCGCCCGGTCGGCGTCCGCGCATCCCTTCACCTCCACCGTGACCTGGTTGATAGCCGGGCCCTTGGCCACGTCCCAGCGGTCGCCCAGGCCGGCGGCGCGCCGCTCCAGGACCGGCACGATGACCAGCAGCGCCGGGCTCAGCTGGTCGGGGGCGACGCCGCCGACGTCGAAGACGACGCGGAGGTCGTGGAGGCCGGCGCCGAGCGGGTGCTCCACCGGCTTCTCGACCCGCTCCTTGGGCTTCGGGGCGACCTTGGGCTTGTAGACCTCAGGGAGGCCCGAGGCCCAGGCCGTCGCCGCGGCGACCGCGGCGGCGCACAGGATTATGGCTAATTTTTTAAGCACGGCGTCTGACCCCAATAATCCAAGCATTTTATAATATCGCCGGGCGATAGTCAAACATAAAAGGGCTACGACGGCCGTACCAGGCCCGCGGCCGGAAGACGGCGACGACGGCCGTCACCGGGACGACGGCGGACTCGAAGAAGACGGAGGAGTTGGGCGAAACAAAGAGCCGGGGAATATTTTTAATATTCCGTTTACCGGGCTTTATAAGGGCCTTTATAAATCTTTCCCGGGGCCGAGCGGACCCATACCCCTGTTACCTTGTTCAATAATTCGGGTTCGGCCCGGAATTCTTCGTCGGCGGGTACGAACGCCGCTTTATGGTTTTCTTTTAACTCGAAGGGGAGCGGGTTCGATAATGAATCGGATAATTTTCGAAAAGGTCGTTGACCTCGTTCCGCCCCTACAAAAATACCAACTTCGATTATCTGAATAGGCCTCCGCCCTTCGTTTAAAACCTCGATGCAGAATTTACCTATTTTACTCCCGCCTGAGTCCGCGGGGGTTAAGATACCCCGTATTCTGATAATCGGCTTATCCTTTGAATTTTTTCTAATCGCACCGATTATCGCGATACCGGTTCCTATTACGGACACGAGTAGGGCTAGCGCGCCGATTATGGGGCTATAACCCTTTATTATCCTGCCGTAATGGGCTAAGCTTCCTATATCCATATTACGATGGCCGTACCAGGCCCCGCGGCCGGAAGACCGCGACAACGACCATCAACAGGCCGAAGATCATGTAGCGCCACTCGGCGAGGAAGCGCAGGAGCTCGGGGAAGGCGCCGAGGAGGACGGCGCCCAGCGCCGCCCCCGCGATGGAGCCCATCCCGCCGATGACGACCATCACCAGGACGATGGCGGACTCGAAAAAGACGAAGGAGTTGGGCGAGACGAAGAGGTTGAAGGAGGCGAAGTAGGCGCCGGCGGCGCCGCCGAAGGCCGCGCCCAGCGCGTAGGCCAGCGTCTTGTAGCGCGCGAGGTCCACGCCCATGGCCGCGGCGGCCATCTCGTTCTCGCGGATGGCGAGGAGGGCGCGGCCGGGCCGGGAGTGGCGAAGGCGATACATCACGTAGACGCCGACGCCGACGAGGGCGAGGATCAGGAAGTAGTAGCGCGTGTAGCCGCCCCGGGCGACGTCGAAGCCGAAGGAGAAGGAGCCGAGGCGCGGCGCTTCGAGCCCCCGGAGGCCCATCGGGCCGTTGGTGAGGCCCACCCAGTTGGTGAAGACCATCCGGACTATTTCGCCGAAGCCCAGCGTCACGATGGCGAGGTAGTCGCCGCTGAGGCGGAGGGTGGGCAGGCCGCGGAGGACGCCCAGGAGCGCGGCCGCCGCCACCGCCGCCGGCAGCGCCGCCCAAAACGACCAGTGCAGCTTTAGCATGAGCAGCGCCGCGGTGTAGGCGCCGATGCCGTAGAAGGCGATGAAGCCGAGGTCCAGGACGCCGGTGAAGCCGACGATGACGTTGAGCCCCAGCGCCAGCAGCACGAAGATGCCCAGCGTCACGGTGACGCGGAGCCAATATTGGTCGCCGGTGACGAAGGGGAGGACCACCAGCGCGGCCGCGAGGAAAACGACGAGTAGGAGGCGCGTCCGGCCGAGGACCGCGGCGCCCGCCGCCAACGCCGCGCCCACGACGACCAGGCCGACCGGCAGGCGCAGGAAGGCGAGGGCGACGACGACCGCGGCGACCAGCCCCAGGACCATGAGGGCCGTCCGCGCCGGGTATTGGAGCAGCGCGCCGAGGTTGCGCTCGAGGCGCTCGAGGTCGGCTTGGATTAGGGCTTTCATAGATTTTGTGGCACAGACATTCCTGTCTGTGAAACAAATATTATTTATTCTCCTTTAAGTACAACCCCCGATAATCCCAACCGTCGTCACATATCCCACACTTAAGCGCGTTATGGAAGATGTATTCGACCTTCTCCCCCATTTCCTCGTCGTCCCGGATAATACGGTCGTACGTTTCATCCTGCCATACAGGCCCCCACCCGCCGCGCGACGCGTTAATCAACCTCGCCGACCCGCCCTTGATACCCTTCAGTACCCGTACGAGCGACACGCCGGCTTTGGGCCGGAGGACGGCGTGAACGTGCGTGGGCATAACGGTCGCCGCGAACAGGTCGTAATAAACCGCGTCCCCTTTTTCTACATATTTTAAAACCGCACTTACTTCTTTGGGTGAGAGCCGCCCCTCTTTCAACCTGAAAGTAATGAAATATACGGCCCCGGCCAGCCGCCAATGGGGTAAGTTCCGCCGGGAGATTGCGAGGTCCGGCGACCCGTTTTCGTCAACTGCCATTTTTATTCACCGGCAGGAATGCCGGTGCCACGACTACCAGCAAGGCGCCGAGGTTGCGCTCGAGGCGCTCGAGGTCGGCTTGGATGATGGCTTTCATCGCTTCTGTAGCACAGACATTCCTATCTGCGCAAACCTTGACCACCGGCAGGAACGCCGGTGCCACAAAATTCAGCCTATTTTACGTCCTCCGCGGCGTCCGCTTGCCCAGGAGGCCGGACGGCCGGTAGATGAGGACGAGAATTAAAACGCCGAAGGCGACGGCGTCCATCCACAGCGACGAGACGTAGGCGCCGGCGAAGCCCTCCGCCAGCCCCAACACCAGGCCGCCGACGAAGGCGCCGGGCATGTTCCCTATTCCCCCCAGGACCGCGGCGGTGAAGGCCTTGAGCCCAACGATGTAACCCATCATCGGCCAGACCTGGTTGTAGTTCACGCCCACAAGGATGCCCGCCACCGCGGCCATCGCCGAGCCGAGGGCGAAAGTGGCGGAGATGGTCCGGTCCACGTTGACGCCCATGAGCTTGGCGGCCACCTGGTCCTGGGCGCACGCGCGCATGGCCTTCCCCAGCTTCGTCCGCGAGATGACGAGCGTCAGGAAGACCATCATCGCCGCGGCGGCCGCGAAGATGGTTAGCTGGCTGTTGGAGAACGTGGCCTGGCCCAGGAGCGGGACGACGACGTGGTGCTTGACCTGGAAGAAGGCCAGCGGCCGGTCGGGCGCCAGGAAGGGCTGGCGCCGCGCGCCCCAGATCTTCATCGCGGCGTTCTGGAGAAAGAGCGAGACGCCGATGGCGGAAATGAGGGCGATGAGCCGGGGGCTGCGGCGCAGCGGCCGGTAGGCCAGGTATTCCATCGAGACGCCCAGGAGCATCGCGGCCAGGACGGCGGCGGGGGCGGCGAGCCAGAAGGGCAGGCCGGCGAGGCGGAAGAGGGTCATCGCGATGAAGGTCGCGACCATGTAGATCTCGCCGTGCGCGAAGTTGATGAGCTCGATGATACCGTAGACCATCGTGTAGCCCACGGCGATGAGCGCGTATACCGCGCCGAGGGTCAGGCCGTTGATGAGTTGTTGGAGGAACATTATATCAGGTTCAGCGGCGCTCCAGCCGCCAGAAAGGGCTCGGTCGGTATTTGGGGCCGCGATAAACGACGAGCGGCGTCATCTTATAGGGGGCGAGGAGCTCCCGGGCCGCGGGGCCCGTTACGGCGTAGCGGCCTTCCACGCCCGGCGCCACCAACCCCAGCGCCGAGGCGACGGGCCGGTCGTCGCCGACGATGACGCCGTGGCCCGCGGCCAGCCGCGCGTCCACGTCGGCGCGGAAGGCGGCCGGGTCGGCGACGCCGAAGACGATATACGCCGTGTCCGCGCGGGTGAAGTAGTTGACATAGACGCCCTGGCCGAGGCCGCCCACGCCCGAGAAAATCGCCAGGTCGCCCGGCCCCGCGAGCCGCCCGACGTAGCGCGCGAAGGCGAGGTGTTCGTTGTTCGCCGGCCGCGACTCGGGGCCGATGCCGGCGGCGAAGTTGCCGGCGAACAATAGCGCCGGAAGCGCGAAGAGGACCGCGCGGACCGCGCGGCGGGGCGCCGCCGCCCCCAGCGTCGCGTAGACGAAGAATATTATCGCCCACGCCTGGACGAGCCACCGGTCCCAGGCGCCGGCGTCGCGGAAGGTGAAGTAGGCCGCGAACGGCAGGAAGGCCGCGAGCGCCACGACCGCCGGCCGCCGGGGGCCGCGGCCGCGGACGCACGCGACGACCGCCGCGCCGAACGCCGCCGCGAGTGCGAGGCCGGCCGCCGCCAACGCCGCGGCGACGAGCGCGCGCCCCGGCGTCCACCCGCCGGCCGCGACGTCCTTGTACCACCGGACGGCGACGAAGTCCCGGCCCAGCGCGAAGGCGTCGAGCGCCAAGTTGCGGAGGCGGAAGGAGGTGTAGGCGCCGGGGGCGAGGCGGGCGCCGAAGACCCAGCTCCACGCGGCGCCGACGCTCGGAAGCTTCAGGACGCCGAAGGCGACGAGCGCGTAGGCGCCCGCCGGGACGGCGGCGAACGAGGCCGCCGCGGCGGCGACCGCGCGCCCCGGCCTACGGGGCCGCGCGACGGCCACCGCCGCCGGGAGGAGGAAGACGACCAGAAAATTCGAAATGTGGCCCAGCGTCGCGAGCCCCGCGAGGGCGCCGCAGGCCGCCCACCGCGCCGCCGACGAGGGCGCCGCGCCCGCCCACAACACCGCCCACGTCGCGACGATTACCAGGACCGTCGCGAGCGTCACGCTCTCGCCGTTGCAGGCGAAGGCCCAATAGCCGAAAGAGAAGGCGAGAGCCAGCGCCCCCGCGAGCGCGACGCCCCGCGACGCCGCCGCCCGCCGGAGCGCGGCGTAGGCCGCGAGCACGCCCGCGCCGCCCAGTAGGGCGTCGAGGACCTGCATCGCGCCGAAGAGGCGGCCGCCGTAGCCGAAGAGTTTGAGGAGGGCGAAGAACGCGAGCGCGAGGCCGTTGTAAACCAGGCGGTGGGGGTGCCAGACCGCGGCCGCGCCGTCGGCCGCGATGGCCAGCTCCCAGCGGAGGCCGTCGGGGAAATAATAGGCGGAGCGGAAGAGGATATACACCGCCGCCGTCGCGACGCCGGCGGCGGCGACGACGAGGGGCCAATGGTCTTTGGGGCGACGGTTCAACGACTTGAGGCCCGACGGCGTAACCGGGGCCGCCGGTTCTTCCCCTATTTCGTCACCGTCCCGGCGGTGGCGGGGGCGGGGGTAGCCGGCGCGGCGGCCTTCTTCGCCGCTTCCAACGCGTCGGCCTGCTTGTCGTAGGGCACGAACTGGCCGTTGCGGACCACGGCCACCACCAACGGCTTCAGGCAATCGCCGTTGGCGTCGAAGTAGGTCGCGCCGGCCACGCCCTTGTAGCTTTTCGCGGGCGTGTTGATGGCCGCGACGTAATCGCGTATGGCCTTGCGGTCCGGCCCCGCTTTCCCGATGCCATCGGCCACGATGCCCAGGGCGTCGTAGGTCAGCGCCGCCCAGGCGTCGGGGTCCGTGCCGTAGCGCTCGCGGAAGGTGGAGACGAATTTCCGCGTCTTCTCGTCACCCACCGTGGGGAGAAAGGGGCAGGTGACGATGGTCCCCTCGGCCGCCGCCCCGGCGTTCGTGATGAGGTCGGAGGAGAGGAGGCCGTCGCCGCCGATGACGGGCGTCGTCATGCCCAGGTTGCGGGCCTGCGTGAGAATCATCGCGGCGTTGGCGTAGAGGCCGGAGACGAAGATGATGTCCGGCTTCTTGGACATGATCTGCGTAAGCTGGACGGTGTATTCCTGGGTGTCGCGGACGTAGGCCTCCTCGCGGACGATGTCGAGGCCGTCCTCGGCGGCCCGCTTGGCGAAGGCGTCGCGCAGGCCGCGGCCGTAGTCATCGTTGTCGAAGAGGACCGCGACCCGGCGGTAGCCCATCACGTAGCGGATGAAGTCCGCGATGAATTGGCCCTGCATGTCGTCGCGGTAAACGTTGCGGAAGGTCCAGTCGCTCCCCTCGCACACCGTCACGTTGGTGGAGCCGGGCGAAAGCTGCAAGACCTGCATGGACTTGTAGACCTCCTTGCCGGCGAGGGAGCAGCTGGAGTTGAAGTGGCCTACGACCGCGAGCACCCGCGGGTCGGAGCCCAGCTTCTGCGCGACGTTGGCCGCCTCCTTGGGGTCGCCCTTGTCGTCCAGGAGCTCGAGTTCCAGCTGGACGCCGCCTATCCCGCCGGCCTTGTTTATCTCGTCGCGCTTCATCTCCGCGCCCTTGCGAATCATCTCGCCGAACTGGGCGCCGTCGCCGGTGAAGGGAGCGGCGACGCCGACGAGATAGGTCTGCGCCTTCTTCTTGGCGCAGCCGCCCAGGCACGCCGTCGCCGCCAAGACCACAACCACCAGTCGGGAAAGGTTCCGCATCTCGCTGCCTCCGCTTTTCAACGTGATGTATTCCGGTTCGCGCGGGTACCGCTATTCGCCGTCGCCGGCCGGTTCGCCCTCGGTGCGCCACTCCGCCGGGAGCTCGAAGCCGGCGCGCACCAGCCGGAGCGCGATAGTGGCGGTCTCGCCCAATTTTTGGGTTCCGCCGAAGATGGTGAACGCCCGGTGGACGTCGCCCGCGAGGTCCAGCCGCGCGGCGGCGGCCAGGCCATCGGGCGCCGCGAGCGCCGAGCCCGCGCCCTCGAATGTCGCGCCGCCCGTCATGGTGCTGACGTTGGTGTTCTGGCTAAGCTTCTGGTTGAAGTTCACCTGGAAGTCGAGTTGGCCCGCCGGGGCCCCCTCGAAGGCGGCGAGCGGCGCGGCCTCCGCCGTCTCCAACGACACTATTCCCACGCCGTAGGAGCGGGCGACGGCGGCCTTCACCGGGCCGCCCCACGCCGCGGCCATGGGCCCGCCGGGGGGCATCAACATTATCGCCAGGAGGTTGTAGCTAATCTCCTCGCTGTCCTTGGTCAGCTCCGGCGATCGTTTGACGCCGCCGGCGCCGAGACTCTTGGGCGAAAACTCCACCCATCGCCCGGGCAACGACGCCCCGACCTTCTCCACGTCGGGGACGGTGGCCTCGCCGGCAAGGGTCTGTTGGCTCGCGGTCACGAAGGTCAAGCGGTAGCCGCCCCCCTCCACCGGCTCCAGCGTGAAGGTCGCGGCGGTATCTACGCGCGTGAGCGCGGGGATGCCGAAGGCGGCGGCGGTCTCCGCCGACGCCGCGTCCACCTCCCGGCTGGAGGTCACGGTGAGGGAGTACGTTATCGGCTCCGCGGCGGCGAGGGCCGCGGCCAACGCCGCCCCTACTGCGATTATCTTTTTCATAGGCCATCTCCTCCCGGCTTCCATAGGTTATGCTCTTGTAACATTTTTGGGCGGCCTTGGCAACCATTTTCGGGCGCGGACCATCCGGCGGTTTCGCGAAACTGCTTTCTTGACAATGTATCCCGGCTGTGGTAGATATCGGCCGGCGAAGAGAGGAAGACGATATGATAGAGCGTTTCCTGGAATACGAGCCGAAACTGGGCGCGGGCGTATACGTGGCGCCGGCGGCCGTCGTCATCGGCCGCGTGACCCTCGGCGACCGCGCCAGCGTCTGGCCCGGCTGCGTCCTGCGCGGCGACATCAACGATATAATCGTGGGCGAGATGTCCAACCTGCAGGATTTGGTGGTCGGCCACCTGGAGGTGGACATCCCGCTGGTTATCGGCGCCCGCGTCACCGTGGGCCACGGCGCCATACTCCACGCGTGCACCATCGGCGACGGCGCGCTGGTCGGGATGGGCGCCATTATCCTGAACGGCGCGTCCGTGGGCGAATGGGCGGTCCTGGGCGCCGGTTCGCTCCTCCCGCCGGGGAAGAAGGTCCCGCCGCGGACGCTGGCGCTGGGGTCGCCGGCGCGCGTCGTCCGCGAGCTTACGGAAGAGGAAGTCGGGCACAACCGCCGCTCGGCCGAGTTCTACGCCGAGCTCGCCGCCCGCTTTCTGGAAGCGAAATAGAAACGCGCGTCCGCTAAGCCGCCCCGGAGGGCGGCTTCTTTAATTGGCGTCCGGAACGACCGGCGTCTTTTTCCCGAACCCGGCGGAAGCGCCGAGGTAGATGGCGCCTAGGGTCACGGCGACGCCGACCAGGTCCACGGCGGTCGTCGGCCGGCCGAAGAAGACCATGTCCCACACGAACGCGAGCGCCGGCTGGAGCAGGAGGAGCAACCCCACCCGCGAGACCGGGACCGACGGCATCCCCCGGGATATCAGGACCCATCCGAGGACCTGGCCCGCGACGCCGTAGCCGACGAGCGCGAGCCAGCTCTGGGCGTCGGGGATGGCCAGCGACTCGCCGGTCCCCCGCGCCGCCGCGGCCAGCGCGACGGACGCCACGAGCGAGAGGACGGCGACGTTGGCCACGGGCGTCAGCGGGACGGCGAGCCGCTGCGACTTCATGAGAACGAGGATAAAGGCGGTGTAGGTGAGGGCGGAGGCGAGGCCGAGGGCCACGCCCCACCGGTAGGCCGGCGGCAGCGACGACCAGTTCACGCCGACCACGAGGTATAGGCCGACGACGGCGGCCGGGACGGCGACGGCGAGCCGCCAGCCCAGCCGCTCCCGCAGCAGGAGGACGCCGAAGGCGCCGACGAAGAATACCTGGCAGCTCGCGAGGACGGTGGCGAGGCCCGGGCCGACGTAGCGGATGCTGCGGTGCCAGAGGGTGAGGTCGAAGGCGAAGAGGAGGCCGCAGGCGGCGGCGAGGGCGAACGGCAGCCACCCCCGCCACACGCGCTCGCGCCGGACGGCCACCACCGCCGCGAGGCCCACGCCGCCGAAGAACATGCGATAGAAGGCGACGGCGGTAGGGCCGACGTGGGCCAGCTTCACGAAGACGGCGGAGAAACTTATAAGAACGGCGCCGAGGGCGACCAACGCCGCGGCGCCGCGCCGTGGGGTCATGTCCGTCCTTGGGGCGGGGCGCTACGCCCGCGCCCGCAGCGCCTCCAGCGTCTCCTTGGGTTTGGAGGTATCGAACTGGGCCCACAACAGCTGGAGCTTGTCGCAGGCGTAGTCGGCGCACGCGGCGCAGGTGGCGACGGCGCGCGGCCCGGCGCACTTCCGCACCTCGCAGAAGGCGTCGCCGATGCAGCGGCTCGACGCCGGCGTGCACCCGTCGCAGTTCACCGTCGCCGGGTCAATGGGGTTCTCGGGCAACGACCACTTCTCGGCGCACTCCCGACGGAGCGCGTCGTTGTTGTCCCGCGTCGCGATGAAGGCCGGGCACTCGCTGCAGATGATGCCGCACGGCGCCACCATGGGTTTCGAATCCGCCATCTCGTATCCTCTCCTCGGCAAACGTTTAGCGGGGGGCGTTAGCTTCCACGAAACCCCGGACGGCGTCGAGCAGCGGGTCGCGGTCCTTCCGGTCGTGGGCTTCGGCGAAGCGCCCGCTCACGCGCCCCGTGTTCAGCGGCAAATCCACCACGACGGTGGCGGCGCCGGTGCTGGGCCAGGGCTCGGGCCGGGGCGCCTCGCACCGCGCCTTGACCTCGCGGAGGAACGGCTCGACGGCCGCGGCCGGGAGCCGGCGCGTATAGCTGGGACCGGCTGGCCGTCGGCGTAGAAGAAACCCTGGTCGTTGTCCACGACCACCTCCACCTCGCCGCCGGCGGGCCGGAGGGTAATCGCGCCCTGGCGGTAGGCCACGCAGCCGCCGCCGACCTTGACGCTGCCTTCGTTCAACAGGAACACGGGAGACGACTCCCTGGGCGGGGCTTGCCCGCGGCCGGCGCACGAGGCGAGGGCCAGGCCCGCGCCAAGCGCCAGCCACCGGAGGTACTCGCGCACCGCGCCTACCCCGCGGCCAGGCCGCCGTCGACGGCCAGCGCGTGGCCCGTCACGAACGACGCGGCGTCGGAACACAGCCACACCACCGCCTCCGCCACCTCTTCCGGCCGGCCCATCCGGCCCAGCGGATGGAGGGCGCGGCTCCGCGCGAGGGCCTCGGCGTCGCCGCCGGCGGACCGCTCCGCCATCGGCGTCTGGATGACGCCCGGGCACACGGCGTTGATGCGTATCCCGGCGGCCGCGTACTCCAGCGCCGCGGACCGCGTCAGGCCGGTGACGGCGTGTTTGCTCGCGGCGTACGCCGGGCGGTAACCCCAGCCGATGAGGCCCGCGGCGGAGGAGGTGTTAACGATGGCGCCGCCGCCCTGGGCCAGCATCTGGATGATTTCGTATTTCATGGACAGCCAGACGCCCTTGAGGTTGACGGCCAGGACGCGGTCCCAGTTCGCCTCCGAGCACGCCGCCGTGGGGCCGTGGTCGCCCAGGATGCCGGCGTTGTTGAAGGCGCAGTCCAGCCGGCCGTAGCGCGCCACGACCGCCTTCACCATGGCCTCGGCGTCGGCCGCGCGCGAGACGTCGGCCCGGACGAAGACGCCGTCGCCGCCGGCCTCCCGGACCAGACGCAGCGTCTCGGCCGCGCCGGCTTCGTCCACGTCGGCGAGCGCCACGACCGCCCCCTCGCGGGCGAACGCCAACGCGGCCGCCCGGCCTATGCCCGAGCCGGCGCCCGTGATGAGCGCGATTTTACCTTCCAACGTCGCCTTCATGCCAGACCTCTGGGTTGACGTGGTTACGCCGCCGGGGGCGCCGCCGTCATCGCGGCCCGCGGCCGAGGAGCCGCCGGAAGAAGCGATGGACGCGATGGACCGAGCCCACCGGCTCGGCGTACATCAGGATGCATTCGCCGGCCACGACGCTCAGACCCGCGGCCTCGGCCAGGCGGACGGCGGCGAGGGTGTCGGCGCCCCGCTGCAGCCAGACGCGGCGGATGCCGGCCGCCGCCGCGTCGCGGACGACGCGCTCCGTCTCCGCCCGGGGGCAGACCACCAACGCACCGTCCACCGGCGCCGGCAGAAGCCGGAGGGACGCGTAGCAACGCTCGTCCCCCACCTTCTCCGCGTTCGGGTTCACCGGGAAGACGCGGAAACCCCGGGCCTTGAGGTCCAGGAATATCGCATGGCCCATCTTCCGGCGGTCGCGCGAGACGCCCACCACCGCCAGCGTCTTCTGCGCCAGGAAATCCTCCAGCGCGCGTTTGTCCGTCGGCTTAGTCTTCACGTTCATCCCTGGCCCACGACGCCCACGCCGTCCAGGACGACGGCGGGGACGAACAGCTCGCCGTCGCGGCTTTCCACGTGGTCGTCCAAAGCGATGAGGCGGTCCCGCAAAAGTTCATATACGTTGCCGGCGACCATCGCGTCCTTGACGCGGCCCACCGGCTCGCCCCGGCGATAGAGGACGCCGGTGCTGACGCTCGCGGAGAACTCGCCGCCGATGACGTTGCCCATGCCGACGCCGATGAGGTCGTCCACCACCAGGGCCTCGTCCAGGTCGGCGAGGATAGCCGCGAGCGGCTTGTCGCCGGGGGCCACGCGCCAGTTGGTGCCGGCCACGCCGGGGGGCGGGTTGGGGTTGGCGCCGCCGGCGTTCGCGGACTTGAAGCCGTTGCCGGTGGGGGCCGCGCCGGCCTCGGCCGCGGTGCGCAGGTCGTAGAGGAAGCCGCGGACGAAGCCCTCTTCCACCAGCGGCCGGGCCCCGGCCGGGACGCCCTCGTCGTCGAACGGGGCGCTGGCCGCGCCGTAGTCCAGGAGGCCGTCGTCCACGATGCTCAGGCGGGGGTCGAAGGCGCGCTCGCCGAGGCGGCCGCGGAGCGGCGACGAGCCCTTGAGGACGTTGCGCCCATTGAAGCCGAGGATAAGGGGGAAGAGCAGCGCGAAGGTGGCGCCGCGGCGAAAAACCACGGGCATCGCCCGCGTGGGGCACGGCGTCGTCTTCTCGTATTGCCGGAGGCGGGCCACGACGTCGCGGGCGACGCCGGCGTAGTCCACGTCGGCCAGGCGCCGCGAGGCGGCCGATTCGCCGACCATCGTGATGTTGCCCTCCGCGGCGAGGGTCGCGACGAGCTGGGCCGCGAAGTAGGTCCCGCGGCGGCCGAGCGCCGCGCCCGAGGCGTTGAGGAGGTCCACCTCCGACCAGGCGGGCTCGAGGTAAACGTCCACCTGCAAGCCGGCGTCGTACTCGGCCACGACGGCCACCATCTCCTCCCCCATCCGGATGAGGTCGGCGATGGCGAGCGCCGGCACCGCGGCGTCGAAGGTTTTGGCCTCGGCGTAGCGGCCGGGGGCCGGGAAACGGAAGGACGCCGGCTGGCTCAGGGCGGCGGCGGCGAGCGCGTTGCGCGCCAGCTCGTCGCCGGCGGCGACGTCGTTCGCGACGGCGTAGCCCACCCGCCCCCCGGCCAGGACCCGCAGCGACACGTCGGTGATTTCGGCGGTCCGGGCCGAGGCCAGCGCCCCCGCCTGGAACACCACCGGCGAGGACGCGAGCCGACGCACGTGCAGCTCGGCGTCGGGGGCCCGGGCCGTCACCTTTTCCCAAAGCGCGAGAACGTCTTCTTTCGGCGCCATCACTTTCTCCCTCCTACCACGGCGTTGCGGAAGCGGACGTGGGGGCCGCCGGTGGTAACGCCCAACATGTCCTGGCCGCTCTTGCCGCAGCCGCCCGAGCTTCCCTCGGCCTCGAGGTCCCGGCCGACCAGGTCGATATTATTGAGGGTCTCGAAAACGTTTCCGGAAATCACGACCTCGCGCAGCATGTCGCCCACGCGGCCGTTTACGATTTCGTAGGCGTAGGCGGTGCTGAAGGTGAACTGCTCCAGCTCGGTTTGGCCGCCGAACGAGCCGCAGGCGTAGATGCCGCGTTCCACGCCCGCCAGCATCTCCTCGAACGACGCGGACCCGGCGCCGACGTAGGTGTCGCGCATCCGGACGATGGGCTCGAAGCGCCACGAGACGGCGCGGGCGTTGCCGGTGGGGGCGACGCCCATCCGGGCCGCGGTCTCGCGGTTGTGGAGGTAACCCTGCATCACGCCATCCTTGACCAGAAAGACCTTGCGGCGGCGGACGCCCTCGTCGTCGTAGACCGCGGCGCCGCGGACGCCGGGGCGCTCGCCGTCGTCCACCACGTCCAACCCCTCGCGGCCGAAGCGGCGGCCGGGTTTCAGTATCTCGAGGAGGTTCGGGTTCTTGACCAGGAAGTCGGCCTCGCACAGGTGCCCGAAGGCCTCGTGAACGAAGACGCCGGTGAGGATGGGGTCGGCGACGACGGTGTAGACGCCGCCCGTCACCGGCTTGGCGTCCAGGAGGGCGTCGGCGCGCCGGGCGACGGCTTCGGCCGAGGCCTCGCGGTCCCGGGCCTTCTCGAACCCCGCGGCCCATCCCCGGCTCTCAAATGCCCGCTGGACCAGGCCCGCGTCGCCGCGGCCGACAGCGGCCAGCAGCAGCGTGAGGTCGGGGCGCTCCTCCACGATATATGCGCCCTCGCTGTTGGCGAAGGTGATTTCCGCCAGCGTGTCGGTATAAGCGACGGCGGTCTCGGCGACGCGCCGGCCGGCCTTCTTTAGAACGCCGTCGTAGGCGACGACAAGCTTCTGCTTTTCGGCCAGCGAGACGGCGCGCGGGTCCACGACGAAGGAGGCGCGGACGTCGTCCTGGACGGGGGCCACGGGGGCAAGCTCGGCCCGGTCGCGGACCCGAGACGCCACGGCGCGGGCGGTGGCCCGGGCCTCGGCGACCTTGGCGTCCAGGCGGCGCAGGTCGCTCGCGACCGCGATGCCCCAGCCGCCGCCGGCCAGGCACCGCACCATGGCGCCGGAGGTCTCGGAGGCATCCACGTTCTCCAGGGCGCCGTTGCGGCAGGTGATTTCGGTCCGCCGCCGGCGCTCCACGCGCACCTCCACGTAGTCGTCGCCGGCGCCGGCGAGGGCATGGAGTATCAGTTCACGCATCGCTAACCTCTCAGGTCCTACCGAGCGCTTTCAGTCCCGTTTTTTCGCCGCGGCGTCCTTGAATCGCCGCAGCTGTTTTTGAAAGAAATCGTTTTCGGGTTCGGCGGCCGCGGCCTTCTTCTCCCACTGCACCGCGGCCTTATAGTCGCCCGCCGCGAAGTACGACTCGGCGAGCGTGTCCATTATGTTCGGATCCGCGGGCGAAAGCTCCAACGCCCGCTTGGCGATGGCCACGGCCTTCTCGGGGTAGGCGTTGTGGGTGGCGAGGGCCCAGGCGAGGGCGTTGTGGGTCTCGGCGTCGCTCCCCTTCTCGGCCAGGACGCGCTCTATAATCGCGAGCGCGTATTCCTTCTCCTTGTCGCCGGCGCCGAGGTAGACCTCCACCATGAAGTTCGGCTCCCACAGGTCGTAGATGCGCGCGAGCTCCATTACCGGCGCCGCGGCGTCGTCCACACTGATGTCCACCAGCCGGTCGAACTCGCCCTGGTAGCCGCCCTTCGCGCGGACGACGAAGAGGGCGCCGGACTGCTTGCCGCGCTTGTCGCCGCCCGCGGCGTCGCCCGCCGAGAGCGCCGCGAGCAGCCGCCGGGCCAGCGGCCCTTTCGCCTCCAGGTAGGCCCGCTCCATGGCCGCGAGGACCTCGGGCCCCGTCAGGATGTTACCCTGGATGGTGTAGTGGTCGCCGGTGAGGTGGCCGGCCCAGGCGTTGGTCCCGGTGCCGGTGAAGGCGGCGACGTTGCCGTCGCGGTCCACGACGCCGAGCTGGCGGCTCTCGCGCCCCTCGTCGGCCGCGAGCAGGGCGTCCAGCGTCTCCTGGGCCGTCGCGCCGCCGGCGAGGAGGTCCAGGCCATCCGGGCCGAAGCCGACGTTGGCCAGGGCCTGCGTGGCCACGGCGCCCGCGCCGGCGCGCGCCCAGGGGACGATGTAGCCCACCGCGAGGACCCGCGACGCCACCGCGACGCCCCACTCCCCGGTTTCGGGGTCGTAGGCGACTATGGAGAAGGTGGCGGTGGTCGGCGGCGCGGCGGCGCCGAGGGCGGCGGCCGCGAGCGCGAGGCCGAGCAGGACGGCGGTTATATTACGCGCAGGCATCATTCCTCTTCCCCGCTTTCAATCTTCTTTACGTATTCCGCCAGCAACTCGTTGAGGTAGGCGTCCACGTTCCCGTTCTCCTCGTCGCTGTACGCCGGGGCCTTGAAGGTCAGCGGCTGGGCCTCGCGAAAGGCGGCCAGCGCCCCCGCGTCGTCGGCGAGGTAGTGTCTCATCGCGCCGGCGATGAGAAGGAGCTCCTTGTCCTGGTTGGCGTCGGCGTCGTCGGCCAACATCTTCTCGGCGAGGCCCAGCGCCGCGCGGCGCGCCGTCGCGGCGTCCTCCTTCTTGCCCTCGGCGTCAAAGTGGTAGGCCAGGATGCGGTAATACTGGCACCAGAAGGCGTCGTCGCGGCCCAGGACCTCGTAGGTCCTGGCGGCGGCGAGCAGGCGCTCGGAAACCGGGATCTCGGTGTAGGCGGCGTAGGTCCGGCCGAAGTGGACATCTTTGGCGGCGGCAACCAGCGCCTCTTTCTTGTCGGCCGGGACCTTCTCGAAGTCCCCCATATACGCGGTGAAGCGGCACCCAAGGCAGGAGTAGACGAACTCGCTTTCGGTCGCCGGCCAGAAGATATACTGGAAATTGGAGGGCCACTGGTAGATGTAGCTGCCGTAGCTCATGATGGCCTGGAAGGCGTTGGCCGTCCCGCACAGGGGGCACGTTACCTCGGCCTCGCCCCAGGTGGTGGCGCCCGCCACGGCCGCCGCGAGGGTCGCGGCGGAAATTAAAATCGCCTTCCGAAACGTCGTCATATCGCTCCCGACGCGCGCCGCCCTACGGCGCCGCCATCCAATCCAGGACGAGCTTGAGGTGCTCGACGGGGACGGCGTGGCCGCCGTCGGATTCAAGGAAGCAGACGTCCACGCCCCGCGCGAAGAACAGGTCCCGGGCCTTCTCCCCTTCCGCGAACGGGATGACGGTGTCGGCGCGGCCGTGGCTTATAAACACGCGGAGGGAAGCGGCCTTTTCCCAATCGCCGTCCGAGAACCACGCCGGCTGGAACCAGCCGCCGAAACACACGATGCCGTCCACGAGGCCGGCGTGCTTGACGCCGGCGAGGTAGGCCACCGACGCGCCCTGGGAGAAACCCAGCAGGTAAACGCGGCTCACGTGATACCGCTTTTTAAGGTCTTTCACGACCGCGGCGACGTAGGCCACCGTAAGCTCGCGGCTCTGGGCCTCGCTCGCGTCGCCCGCGCCCTCGAGGGTCCAGCAGAAGCCGCGGGCGCCGCCCTCCTCTATCTCGTACGGGGCCTCGGGGACGGCGTAGATGAACGGCGCGCCGCCGAGCCGCTCCCACAACAGCGCGAACGACGCCGCGTCCGCGCCCCGGCCGTGAAGGCCGACGACGAGGTCGTACTTCTCGCCGGCGTCGAATTCGGCGGGCAGGACCACGCGGACCCGCGCCAGCGCCGCCGCGGGGAGGAAGACGCTGGCCTTCGCCTTTTCGGCCTCCGCGGCGGCCGCCGCCACGCGGGCCACGGCGGCGTCGAAGGCGGGCGTCCCGCGGACCTTCGCGAAGTCGGGGTCTTCCCGCAGCCAGGCCGCGTCGGCGAAACCGGCGCGGACGGCCCGGTCCAGGTACTTCGCCGCGAGGTCCGCCTCGCCCAGGAGGCCGTAGCAGCATGCGAGGTTGTAGATGGCGCGGCTGTCGGTGACGTTATACCGCAAATATTCGAGGTAGGCGGCGGCCGCCGCGGCGTAGTCGCCGGCGTCGTAGGCCTTGGCCGCGGCGTCGGCGAGGGGGCCGACGTCGGCGTCGAGGAAGTCGCCCGCCGCCGGCGCGAGGGGGTCCACGGCGTCCGCGGCGCCAAGCGCCGGCGCGGCCGCGAGCGCGGTCGCGACGAACGCTATCGGCAGGACGAGTTTTTTCATAGAAGGGTGCACCTCGGCCGGCGGCGCCGGGGCGCCGCCGGCCCTTCATTCTATATAAAACCGGGCGGCGCCGCAAGGGGAAAGGCGCGCGGCGTTCCGCCGACGCCGAAACCCTCAAGGTGGCCGGGCCTGAAGGCCCGGCCCTACGCAAACCGGCGTCGCCTCGGCTCTCCCGTTCCACGGACGTTGACACCCTCGCGACTTTAAGCTACAATCCCGCACGCGGCGAACTCAATTCCCCCCGTCATAAAAATGCCCTGACCACCGGCAGGAACGCCGGTGCCACAAAACCGAAGACGGCCGGCAAGAACGCCGGCTTATGACGACCGACCGAGGAGCCCCGATGCCCGAGATAAAATGCCCGCAGTGCAACGCCGCCATCCCCTACGCCGACGCCGACGAGGGCAAGGCCGTGAAGTGCCCGAGCTGCAACGCCGCGGTCCTCGCCATCCGCGCCGCCGACAAGCTGCTGGGGCTGAAGTGCACGGAGTGCGGCGGCGTGATGAACACCTCGCCCGGCTCCAGCCAGCTCGTGTGCCCCTTCTGCAACGCGACGTTCCTCCTGCCGCCCACGTACGCGGCGCCGGCGCCGGCGGCCGCGGGCCCGGCCGCCCAGGTCCCCCAGTACATCGCACCGCTCGCGGTGACGAAGGACAAGATTCTGCCGCACCTCGTGGCGTGGCTGAACAAGGGCGCCTTCACGGCGGGCGACGCCGACACCGCGGCCGTCGTGACCGCCCTCACCGCCAAGTATGTCCCCCTCTACGTCTTCACGTGCGACGCGACGTCGTCCTGGGTGGGGCAATACAGCACCACCCAATACCGGAGCGTGACGCGGACGCGGCAGACGGCCTCCGGCCGCAGCGAGACCTACACCGACCAGGAGCCCTACAAGGAATGGCACCAGACGTCGGGCGTCCACGCCGGCCACTACCGCGTGGCCGTCGCCGGCGCGGCGAGCGTACCGGACGCCGACCTGGACAAGCTGGCGGGCGACGCCGCCAGCTTCAAGAACGACGAGGGCGCCGTGCCCTACGGCACGGGGGCGCGGGGCGACGACCTGCCGCTGGAGACGCCGGCCTTCGACGCCGCCGAGGGTTGGCGGCGCGCCCAGGTGAAGGTGGACGCGCTGGAGCGCGCGGCGTGCGGCAAGGAAGTGGAACGGCTCACCTCCTGCACCACCCAGATCCCGAGCCACGACGGCCGCCTCTCGTATCAGCCGCTGTGGTGGATAAACTACTCCTACAAGGGCAAGCCGTTCAACTGCCTGATGGATGGGCGGACGGGCGCCGCTACGGGAAAGAAACCCAAGAGCAAGACCAAGATAATCCTTGCCATCGTCGCCGCCGTAATCCTGGTACTGCTGATAATCCTCCTCATCGTCTGCATCGGCGGCGGCTACCTGGCGTCCAACGCGACGTCGCTCCTCCGCCTCACGGCCGAGGGCGCGCGCGCCCTCGCATAGGCCGGGCCCCGACGAAAAAGCCGCCGGCTTGCCGGCGGCTTTTATTTTTCGGAACGGCGTTTAAGGCGCCGTCAGCGCGCAGAAGTCGGCGCGGCCGCGCAGCGCGGCGAGGTCGGCGTCGCGGGGCGCGAGCGCCTTGTAGCGCGCCGGCTCGAGCTTTACCGCCGCAGTCAACTCGGCCATCGCCTCGTCGGCGCGGCCCCGGCGGGCGAGGGCGCACGCGAGGTTGTAGCGCCCGTTGGCCGACTCGCCGAGGGAAAGCAGCCGGCGGTAGTCGCGTTCGGCCGCGGCGGCTTCGCCCAGCTTCAGCTCCGCCCCCGCGAGCGCCGCGAGCGCCCGGGGCGACGTCGGCGCGAAGTATACGGCGCGGGCGAAGAACCGCCGCGCCGCCGGCGCGTCGCCGGCGCGCCAGGCCAGCCGCCCCCGCTCGTACCACGCCTCCGCGAAGTTGGGCTGGAAATAGGTGGCGCGTTCGAAGCGGGAGGCCGCGCCGGCCGCGTCGCCCTGGCGCTGAAGCAGCCGGCCGTAGAAGTAGTAAGCGCGGCCGTCCGCGGGGTCGCCCGCCAACGCGCGCTCGTAGCAGGCGCGCGCCGCCGCGAGGTCGCCGCGGCCCACGGCCAGGTTGCCGAGGTTGTTCCACGCCTTGCTGTAGGCCGGGTCGGCGTCGGCCGCCCGGCGGTAGTAACGCTCCGCGGCCGCGAGGTCGCCCCGCCGCGCCGCGATTATCCCCATGTCGTTCCAGGCGTTGACGACGTCGGGGCCGGCGCCCGCCGCGAGGACGGCGCGGTATTCCTCCTCCGCCGCCGCCATGTTCCCCCGCTCCAGGTAGATCGTCCCCATGGTGTAATGGGCCTGGGCCTCGTAGGTGGAGCGGCGCGCGACGCCCAGAAAGTCGCCGTCGCACGCGACGAACAACGCCGCGAGGACGCCGACACGCAGCGCCGCGTCGCGGCCCCGCCACCGCCGGAGGTTGTCCCAAAAATAAAAGAAGGCCGCGGCCGCGAAGATGCAGAAGAACGGGACCACCGGCATCCGGAAGCGCGCGTTGACGAAGAACAGGACGACCGACGCGGAGTAGAGGGTTACAAAAAGGTATAGGGGCGCGAGGCGCCGCCGCCGGCGGACGAACGCGCCGACGCCGAAGAGGGCGAAGGGCAGGACGACATATAAGCTGACGGGGTCGTATTTAAGGAGCGCGAAGTTTTCCTTCAGGTAGTAGAGGTCGAAGTTGTTCGCGACCTCGTAGGCGTTGACGTAGACGTAGGCCTTGCGCGCGAGGAGGCGGAGCTCCGCGCCCGGGCGCTCGCGGACAAACGCGCCGACGCGCCGGATATACCAGCGGTCGATTTCCGAGGGCTTGAGCCGCCGGCCCTCGCCCTCCTCCGCCATCCGTATCGCCTCGTAATAGCCCCGCCACCAGTCGCCGTAGGTCCCGGGGACGATGGCCGTCATGCCGTCGGCGTCGGGGTTGTTGCCTATCCACAGGTTGACGCCGCCCTGCCAGGCGATGGGGACGACGTCCCGGCCCACGGCGTAGTTGCGCGCGCCCACGACGGCGATGGGCAGGGCCGCGACGCCGTAGAGGACGGCGAGGACGGCCGCGAGGCGGCGCCGCGACGCCCCGGCCGCGCGCCGCGCGACCGCGAAGGCCAGCCACATGAAGGCGCCCACCAGGAGGACGTTGGGCCGCGTGACGGCGTTGAGCCCCAGCGCCGCGCCCGCCGCCGCGGCGTCGCCCCACCGGAAGCGCCGGCAGGCCCGCGCCGTGAAGTACACGAAGGCCAGCCCCAGCGGTACCTCCAGCACCACGAGCTTCAACTCCACGTCGTAATATATCGCCGTCCAGAGGGTCGCGAGGGCGAAGGCGGCGAGGGCCCCCGCGCGGCGGCCGAAGAACTCCCGCCCCGCGAGGTAGCACAGCGCCGCGCTCGCGCCCCCCACCAGCGCCTGGGCGACCCGGGCAAAGGTCAGCGAGCCGCCGCCGAGACGGTAGAGCAGCGCCAGGAAGTAGGGATACAGCGGCGCGCGGAAGAAGACCTCATCCCCCCAAAAATCGCCGCCCGCGATGCGCCGCGCCCACGCGTCGTGGTAGGCCATGTCCATGATGGGCGTCTGGAAAAAGGCATGGCCGCCCGCGCCGGCGAGAAAGAGCAGCCGGAGGGCGACGGCCCACGCCGCCGCGGCGCCCAACAGCGCCCAATCCGTCCGCGACCACCGGGGGGGAGAATAATCGGACGTCACGCCCCAATATACCACGGCCCCGGCGGCGTCCTCAAACAATTTATCGTTTGCCTCCGGCGCGGTTTTGCCTTAATATAGCCGGGATGAACGCCAAAACGACCCCGACCCTCCTCGCGCTGGCGGCGCTGGCGGCGGCGGTTACTCCCTCGGCCGCCGACGAGCTCCGCGGCCTCTGGGTTTGCCCCTGGGAAATGAACTCGCCGGCGGCGGTGGACCGTGTCGTGGCCGAGGCGACGGCGTATAATTTCAACGCCGTGTTCTTCGAGGTCCGATACCGCGGCGACGCCCTCTACGTCCCCAACCGCGCCGACAAGCGCTTCCCCAACGCCGAGCCGCGCTCCCCCCACCTCGCGGGCCAGCCGCCGGACTTCGACCCGCTCGCGGCGCTCGTGGCGAAGGGCCACGCCGCGGGCCTCCAGGTCCACGCCTGGGTCACGGCGTTCGTCATCCTGAATAAGAAGACGCCCACGCCGCCCGACCACGTCGCCGCCGCCCACCCGGAGTGGCTGAGCCAGAACGACCGCGGCGACACCTGGGACCCCTACGGCATGGCGTGGCTCGAGCCGACGCTGCCCGAGGTGCAGGATTACCTGTACAACGTCTTCCTGGATATAGTCGTCAACTACGACGTGGACGGCCTGCACCTGGACTATGTGCGCTACCCCTCGCCGGCGTTCGGCCGCAACGCCGCCGCCATCGCCCTCTACCGCGCGGAAACGGGTAAGGGGTTGGACGACGCCGCGGCCTTCGCGGACTGGCGCCGCGGAAAGATTACCGCGTTCGTGGCGCGGCTCTACGGCGGGATGGCGGAGGTGAAGCCGCAGTGCCGGCTCACGACGGCGGTGTTCGCGTCGCGCACCGGGACGGCGTATAGCGACTGCCTCCAGGACTGGACAAGGTGGCTGGCCGACGAGGCCGTGGACGCCGTGGTGCCGATGGCCTACAGCCGCGACGCCGCGACGGTGGGCCGTCAAATCGAGGACGGCGTGGGCGTGGCCGGCGGCCGGCACGTCTACGCCGGGATAATGGTGCCCGAGGTCAAGGACGCCGACTACGACGAGAAGGTCGGCGCCGAGATGGTGGCCAAGGGGCTCGCGGCGCGGGGCGCCGGCGCCGCCGGCGTCATGGTCTTCTCCTACGCCGGCCTGGAGCGCAAGGACGCGCTCGTCGGACGGGCGCTCCGCGACGGCCTCTTCGTCGCGCCGGCCGAGCCGCCGGCGATGGCGTGGAAGGGGGGCGGCCCGGCTATCATCGGGCCGGCGGTCGTCTCGCTCCGCGTCCGCGACGAACCGCGCTACGCCGTCCGCGTCCGGGATAATCTCCCCCGCCGCTACGCCTACCTCCTCGCGAAAGAGGTTTCGGCGCGCGCCGCCGGCGTGGAGGTCTTCATGCGGGGCGGCGACGACCGGCGCTACCGCGTCTACGCGGGCGCCTACGACGACCGCGCGGCGGCCGAGGACCTCCGCTCGCGCCTCGCGAAGCTGGGCTACTGAGATGCGCCGCGCGGTATTTATCCTCGCGGCCGCCGCGGCCGCGTTGACCGCCGCCGGCAACGAGCCGCCGGCGCGCGAGCTCGTCGTCATCTACACCGGCGACGCGGCCGGCGGCGTCGAAGACTGCGGTTGAACCGACGCCGCCTACGGCGGTATCGCCCGGCAATTCACCCTTTTCCGTCTCCTCCGCGCCAAATACGCCGACGCCGTGGTCGTGGACGCCGGCGACTTCTTCGGCCTCTACGCCGGACCCCAGGAAAACTTGCAGGACGAAGTCATGGCCGCGGCGTGGGGCGCCGCCGGCTACGACGCCGTGGCGCCGGGCGAGAACGAGCTCGCCGCCGACGTCCCCGACGTTTTCGCCCTCGCGGCCCGGCATAACATCCCGCTCGTGACCGTAAACGTCCGGCCGCCGGCCGGCGCGGCGGCGCTCCCCGCCTACCGCCTCGTCGCGCGCGGCGGCCTGACGGTGGGCGTGGTCGCCTTTCTGGAGCCGGGCCTCGCGCCCCGGGAAAGCCGGGCCGACGTCGCGGATTACAAGGAAGCCCTCGCGGCCGCGGTGGCGGAGGTCGCGCCCCGGTGCGACGTCGTGGTCTGTCTCGCCCACGTCCGGGACCTCGACGCCGCCCGCGCCTTCGCCCGCGGCTGTCCGGATGACATAGACGTCGTGGTCGCCGGCCACCGCGGCGCGCCGGCGGCCGCCGCCGAAAACGTCCGGGGCCGGTGGCTGGTTTACACGCGCCCCTGGAACCGCTACGTGGGCGTTTTAAGGTTAACGATGGAAGGGGGTATAATCACGGCGGCGGAAAACGAGCACTTGCCGCTCACGAAGGAAATGGCGGAGGACCCGGCCGCGCAGGCGCTCGTGGCCCAATACCGCGCGCGCCTCCGCGAGCTCGTCGTCTCGGCGGGGTTGTTCCTGAAGCCGGCGGGAGAGCCGCCGAACGGCGGATACTTCGTGGGCTCCGCGAGGTGCGCCTCGTGCCACGAGGACCAGGGCAAACAATGGCGGGGGACGGGCCACGCCCGCGCCCACGACGCCCTGGTCGCGGCGGGCCGCGACGCCGACCCGGCGTGCATCCGCTGCCACGTCACCGGCTACGGCTTCAAGGGCGGCTTCGCGGGCGCGGCCGAAACCCCGGACATCCTGGGCGTGGGCTGCGAGGAGTGCCACGGCGCGGGGGGCGAGCACGCCGCGGACCCGTCCGCGAAACTCTCCCCCATCGCGGAAGACGGGTGCCGCCGGTGCCACCAGCCGGAGCGCAGCCCCGCCTTCGACTACCGCGGATACTACGACCTCGTGAAACACTGACGGCGGCCCGAACCCGGGCCGCCGTCTCGCGCCGCGCCGCCGGACGCTACGTCAGGTCCGGCCGCTCCTTTTTCATCAGCTCCGCCGCGCGGCGGACCTCCTGTCCCCGGCCCTTGGGATAGACCAGGACCACGTCCCCGGCGTCCACCACTACACACCCATTCGCGTCCAAAAGAATGACCGGACGGCCGCCGCCCGCGACGGCGACGTTGTCGCGGCCGCCGAGTTGGTAAACGGCGCCGTGGGCGACGTTGCCCGCGGCGTCGGGCGCGAGGATGCGCGCGAGGGCGTCGAACGAGCCGATGTCGTCCCAGCCGCACGAGGTCTCGACGACCTCGAAGCCGGCCAGCCTCTCCATGAAGGCGTAATCCACGGACGTCGCATCCAAGCGGCCGTAGAGCGGCGCGGCGTCGCCGGGTTTGCCGGCGGCGAACGCGCGCTTCATCTCGCGGCACACGCCGAAGTCCTCGGGGCAATGTTCGGCGCACAGGGCCAGGAAGTTGTCGGCGCGCCAGACGAACATCCCGCTGTTCCACAGGTAGTCGCCGGAGGCGAGGTAGCGCGCCGCGGTCGCCGCGTCCGGCTTCTCCACGAACGCCAGCCCCCGGCGCACCCGGGGCGGCCCCGCCGCAACGGCCTCGCCGCAATGCAGGTAGCCGTAGCCGGTATCGGGGCGGGCGGGCGTTATCCCGAAGGTGACGACGGCGCCGGCGGCCGCGCGGCCGAAGCCCGCGGCCAACGCGGCGCGGAACGCGGCGGCGTCCGTCACGGCGTGGTCGGCGGGCAGGGCCAGGACCGCCGCGCCCTCGCCCAACCGCTCCGCCACGGCCATCGTGCCCCAGAGGCAGCACGGCCAGGTGTTGCGGGCGGCGGGCTCGGCCAGGAAGTTGGCGGCGGGCACGTCGGCGAGAAGGGGCCGCGCGGCCCGGAGGAGCTCCTCCTCCGCGACGACGAAGACGCGCGCCGGCGGGACGAGCGGCGCCACGCGGGCGTACGTGTCCTCCAGAAGCGTCCGGTCCGTGACCAGCGGGAGGAATTGCTTCGGGCGGTCGCGGCGGGAGAGCGGCCACAGCCGCGTCCCGCGTCCGCCCGCCATGATGAGAACCGCGTTATTGTTCGCCATGGGGCACCCGTCAGAGTTTTATGAGCGGCTCGGCGAGGACGAAGAGCCGCGTGAAGTCGGCGACGCCGAGGCGCTCGGGCCGGACGTCGGCGTCGAAACCCGCGGCCGCCAGCATCGCCGTGAGTTCTTCGCCGCCGCGTTCGCCGGCGAGGAGGGTCGCGAGGCGGTTGGCGAGCTTCTTGCGCCGGCCGCCGAAGATAAAGTCCACGAAGGGGTCGAAAAGCTCGGGCCGCGCGAGCCCCGCCGCCGGGTCGTCGTAATAGTAATAGGTTACGACGGCGGCGTCAACCTCGGGAACGGGCTCGAACGCCGCCGCCGGCACCACGAGGGCGAGCTCCGGCCGCCCCCAAAACTGCATCTTGACCGAGAGGGCGCCGTAGGCGTCGGCGCCGGCCGGGGCGCAGATGCGGGCCGCCACCTCGCGCTGCATGAGGAGGGACCACCGGAGGACGTCGGCGCGGTGTCCGAAGAGCCGGCGCAGGATGGGGCTCGTGATGTAGAAGGGCACGTTGCCCACCACCACCACGCGGCGCCCCGCTGGGACGACCTCGCGCCACTCCACGTCCAGGAAGTTGCCGTGGACGATGGTGAGGTTGTCCCAGCGGGCGAAGGCGGCGGCCGCCTCTTCCACGAACCGCTCCTCCAGCTCCACGGCGACGACCTCGGCGGCGCGGCGCACGAGGTGCTGCGTCAACTCGCCGTGGCCCATGCCTATCTCCACCACGGTCTCGTCGGGCGCGAGCCGCGCGACGTCGGCGATGCGGCGCAGGACCTCGTTGTCCACGAGGAAGACCTGGCCGCGCGGCGGCTTCTTCACCATACGGCGTAGACGCCGGTCTCGAGGGCGAGGCGCGCCGGCTCGAACGTCGGCTCGTAGCGGAGGGTTTCGCGGAGCTCGCGCCGCGCGGCGGCGCCGCGCCCCAACTCCCGGTAGCACGCCGCGAGGAGGAAGCGGGACATGGAGAGGGTCGGCTCGAGGGCCAGCGTGCGCTCGAAGTACGGGGCCGCCCGGCTATAATCCTTCGCCGCGAAATATACCGTCCCCAGGTTGTGCTGGATGGTGGTGGAGCCGCCGCCGATGCCGTCGGCGAGGCGGTAGGCGCGGGCGGCGAACGCGGCGTCCCGGAAGCGGTAGGCCTCCCCCATCTTGAAGAAATAATCGCCCACGGCGTCCTGCGCCCAGTAGTCGCGGTAGGCCGCGGCGGGCGACACGCCGCGGCAGATATTGCGCGGCCACTCGTCGGCGCGCGGCCGATACTCGGGCGTCACGAGCCGCACGACCAGCCCCTCGGGCGCGAAGCCATAGCCCCACGCCCGGACGTAATCGTACGGATAGAGGAAGTAGTATTCGCGGTCGGGCCGGGCGACGACGCCCTCGAGGACCTCGAGGTAGTAGCGGGAGATGACGTCGTCGGGGACGTGCTTCAGGTCCCGGCCGCCGAAGTCGAATATGTCGAAGTAGTTTTTGTTGCCCGTGAGGTCCACGAGGAAGACGTCGGGGCGGAAATATTCCACCGTGTTCAGGGCCTCGATGCCGCCGGTGGCCGACGAGTTCTCCTCGCCCATGAAGAACATCGCGCGGTAGCCGAGGGGGCGCAGGTAGTTGGCGGCGTAATCGCGGCCGTAGGGGTAATCGGTCCGGTCGGCGCGGTAGAAGCGGGAGAGGACGGGGAGCGCGGCGGCGACGACCGCGACGGCGGCGAGAGCGACGCCGGCGGCGCGGCGCCGGCGGCCGAGCGCCGCCGCGAGCCAGCCCACGGCCAGGCCGGCGCATATCGCCGTCAACATGTAGAACGGGAAGAACCAGGCGCGGAAGCCGAACGACGGGTAGTTGACGGTGAGGAAGAGGGTCGCGGCGGCGACGAGCGCGAAGTAGAAGAAGTCGGCGCGGCGGCGCCAGGCGAGCCACGCCGCCCCCAGCGCCGCGGCGGCCAGACCCGCCCAGGTGAACTGGTCCAGGTAGAGCCAGGCGGCGCTCCGCACCCGCCACCACACCACCGGCCACGGCGACGAGAACATCTGCCGCTGGAACTCCTTGCACGTGAGGTGGTAATAGAGGCCGTAGAGGGTGCGCGGGTTGCCCCAATTCATCGCGACGCCGGCGGCGGAGCGGATGGGGAGATAGAGGTAGGTGGACATCGCGGCCAGCCACAGCGCGGTGGCGCCGAGGAGGTGGCCCGCGCGCAGGCCGGCGCGCCGCCCGTGCCAGGCCAGGAACGCCGCGTAGGGTAGCAGGAGGACCGCCTGCTGGGGATGATTGGCGCACGCGAGGCCGTAGATGAACGCCGCGAGATAGAGGAGGCGGACGTCGGCGCGGCGCCGCCAGGCGAAGAGGGCGAGCATCGTGGCGGCGGCGAGGGCCATGTTCAGCGTATAGACCTCGCACGTCGTGGACTGGAGCCAGATGGTGGGCGCCGCGGCGTAGGCCAACGCCGCCACCGTCGCGGCCGCGGCCCGGGCGGCCCCCGCCGGGACGAGCTCATAGACGAGGAGGACCAAGAAGAAAGCGGTGGCGGCCCCCGCGACGGCCGAGGCGAGGTTCATGCCGGCGACGGCGCCCAGCGCCGGGACCATCGTGAAGAGGTAGCAGAAGAGGTGGTAGGACGGGAAGCCGGGGGGGACGCCGGAGCCGAGGAGGAAGACGGAGCGGTTATACAGGCCGGAGTCCTGCCAGAAGACGTCGCCGCACAGCGTCTTGGCGTAGAGGGCGAAGGCCGCGAACGCCATCGCGGCGGCGACGATAAACCGTTCCCTGCTCGGCGGCGTTTCGGCGGTCATGGGTGCGGGCGGCGGCCGGACGAAACCGCGGCGCGGATGTGGGATAATTTCTCGAGCATTCGGGCCTCCGGGCCACCCGAAATATACCAAATCCGGCGCCGCCGCGCAAAATAAATCCGCGACGGGCCGCCGGCGTTATCGGCGAATGGAAAAGCCGCCCCGAGGGGCGGCTTTTTAAACGGTTCCTAAGGTAACGGCTTATCCACGACGTCCACCGCGATGAAAGCGTCCGCATCGGCGAGTTTATGCAACGTCCAAAACGGCCTTTCCGGGTCCCAGGATAAGTAACCGCTCGTTATATACTGTTTTACGCCGGGAGCGATTTCCCGGAATAAGTCGAGTTTGGCGTACGCCTTCTCAGTCCACTTCTCTTCGGGAGGCTCGACTGCCTCCTTGAAGTCGCCGTGGTTTCAACTCGCGAAGTAAATCTTGTACTTCGCGATACCCGGCGGGCACGTCCCTTCCTGGTACTCGCCCTTAGCGCCGAAGCTAAGGTTCGGCGTGTAGCCCTGGCCCTCCTCGTCGAAGCACACCAGGCGTCCGCTGAAGTAGAGCGGGTACGACCCGGGGATTGTAGGGGGTATCCCCTCCGCCATCAAGAATACGGCGTCGACGCGTATCTTTCCCGCGTCCGGGAAACCCGACGGTTGAGGGTCCTTGTGCGCGAAGCGGTCCCGCGTGTAGCCGCGTTCCGAAGGCCAACCTTCGGGCAATTGGTCCGTGGCGTCTATATGGACCTTGAAGAAGTCCGCGTTTTCAAACAGGCCGTTGGCGCCGGTGCCTATGTCCACGTCGTCGAAAAGGAAAGAACCGTCATCTTCTGTATACACCGTATCGCCGAACTTTTCCCAGCCGCTAGCGTCCGTCCGTTTGTAGAGCTCCACGGGGGTGTTGTATAAAGGTTCGGCCGCGTCGCCCGTGTTTATGGGGAACTCGGAAAAAAAGGCGTAGCCGCCGATGTCACTTGTGACGGCGGCCGCGCCCCCTATTCCCAAAAGGATAGCGGCGAAAGCGCCGGTGACCAATAACCGTATCATCTTGAGACCTCCCGTTGAGTAGAACCGTGTTATTTGAAAAGGGCCTTAATCCGCCCCAGCGACGCGGGCGTTACGACCTCGTCGCTTGTGAAGTATTGGATGCGGTGGTTGTCGGTATCCGCGACGTATGCCCGTGTTCCCGCGGCCGTCAGGTCCACGTCCCGGGGGAATACGAACTGGCCGTTGCCCGAGCCGTATTGGCCCCACTTGCCGAGAAACGAGCCCGTCGGCCCGAAATACTGGATGCGGTAGTTGCGGCTATCCGCGACGTATAAAATGCCGCCGTCGGGGTTTGCCGCAACGCCGAAAGGGTCTTTGAACTGGCCGTCGCCGGTGCCGTATTCCCCCCATTTCCCGAGGAACGACCCCGTGGACGTGAAATATTGCACGCGGTCGTTAAGCGAGTCGCTGACGTAGACGGTTCCGGTCCCGGGCGCGACGGCGACGCCGTAGGGGTGTCGGAACTGGCCGTCGCCGGTCCCGTAATCGCCCCATTTCCCCAGGAACGAGCCCGCGGCCGTGAAGTATTGGACGCGGCCGGTGGTATTCCCGGAATCGGTAACGTAGACGTATCCCGACGCCGGCGCGACGTCAATCGCGCCCGCGTCGTCAAACTGGCCGTCGCCGGTCCCCTCGGACCCCCACTTGCCGAGGAACGAGCCCGCGGGCGTGAAATACTGGACCCGGTAATTGTGGCTGTCGGTGACGTAGATGTAACCCGTCGAAGGCGCAACGGCTATACCCGCGGGCCACGAGAACTGGCCTTCGCCCGCGCCGTAGCCGCCCCAACTTCCGAGGAGAGAGCCGGTGGGTGTAAAGTACGAGACGCGGTCCCAGATGCCGTCCGCGACGTAGACGTTGCCGCTTGCGGGCGCCACCGCCAGCGACACGGGTAAATAGAACACGCCGCCGCCCCACTGGCCCTCGTACGTCCAGGTCGCGAGGGCGACAGCGGGAAGGATTAGGATACTCATCGCGCTTTTCATGGCCCGGCCTCCAAATAAAATGCGGCCCCCGCCAGTTGCGCTGGCTCGGGGCCGCCCCATTTCCGTTTAGCCGTCATGGCTTTGGCTATATGTTTTCCTTCCGGCGTTATATTAACGCCGGGGGTCGCGGATGTCAACTCTATTCCACGGCCGCCGCGATTGGACCGGCGCTTTAAGGCCCTCGCCTCGCTTGACCGGGGGCCGCGCGTATATTATTATGGCCCGCGGTTATAACCCATGTCGAAGAACCTGATAATCAAAGCCGCCGTGGTTTTGTCCCTCGCCGCGCTGGCCGTCCTGGCCGCGCTCCAGGTGTGGTCGCGGCCGGTGGACCGCGACGAGGGCTTCTGGCTCTACACGTCGTGGCGGCTCGCGGCGGGCGACGTCCCCTACCGGGACTTCGCGCTCCCCCACCTCCCGCTGGCGTCGTGGTATTACGCCGGCGCGGTGAAGCTCGCCGGGCCGTCGCTCTACGGCCTGCGCGCCGCTAACGTCGCGCTGTTCCTCGCCGGCGGCGCGCTGCTGGGGCTCGCGAGCCGGCGGCGCTTCGGCGGGGCCGCGGCCGCGTTCACGCTCCTCCTCTACGGCTCGTCGTCCCTCGCGCTCACGTGGCTGGTCCCGGTGAAGGCCTACGCGCCGGCGACGTTCGCGCTCGCGGCGGCCGTGGCGCTGTGGCTGTGGGCGGACCCGGCGCGAGGCGTGGGCGCGGTCCGCGCCGCGGCGGTCGGCTTCCTCCTGGGCGTGGGGACGCTCGCGCGGCTTCCGCTCGCCGCGACGCTCGCGGCGGGGGCCGTCGCGGCGTGGGCGGCCGTGCCGCCGGGGGCGCGCTTCGGCCGGCGGCTGGCGCGGGTGGCGGCGGTATGCGCGGGCTTCCTCCTCGCGGTATCGCCCGCCGCCCTGTACTACCACGCGGCGGCGCGCGAGGCCTTCGCCTTCAACGTCGTCGGCATCCACCGGATGTTTATGGAAGTCCCGGCGGCGGGCCGCGGCCGCGCGCTCCTCGACCTCTTCCTCCCGCCCGACCCCGTCGTCCTGGTCGTCCTGGCGGCGGCGGCCGTCACGCGCGAGCGCCTGCGGGCGCTGGCCTTCCCGCTGCTCGCCGGCCTCTTCGTCCTCCTGGCCAACGTCGTCCCGGGCTCGAGCCAGCTCCAGTATTTCGTTCCCATGGTCGCGGCGTTCGCGCCCGCGGCGGGCGCGGGGGCGGCGCGGCTGTGGGCGAAACGCCGGCTCCTCGCGGTGGCGGTCGTCGCGGCAACGGCGCTGGTGGGCGCCGCCCGCCCCGCGGCCAAGGTCGCCCTCAATCGCGCGCACAAGGAGAAGGTGGGGCCGGCGGAGGTATACGCCGCGGCGGCGCTCCTGCGGGCGAACACGCGCCCGGGCGACACCATATATACCGGCTGGCCGGGCTACGCCGCCCTCGCGGAACGCCGCGTCCTGGCGGGCTGGGAGATGGGGTACTTCACCCACCGCATAGGCACGCGCCTGGACGCCGCGTCGCGCCGTCGTTATAAACTGATGACCTATGACGAGACGGCGGCGGCGCTCGCGCGCGGCGACGCGGCGTACGCCCTCGACGGCCTGGATACCCCCGAGACCCTCCGCCCCGCCCTCGCGCGCTCCTTCGAGCCCGTCGCGCGCTACGACGGCGTAACCCTCCTGCGATACCGGGGACGCCGCTGATGGCGCGCCGGCGCAACCCGTTCAAACGGGCGACGCGGGCCGCGGCCATCGCCGGCGCGCGGCTGTGGCTCCGGCCGCGCGAGGCGCCCCTCCCGCCGGCGGCCGCCGTAAAAAAGGTCCTGGTCGTGAAGCTGTGGGCGGTGGGGGAATTCCTGATGGCGACGCCGGCGTTCGCGGCGCTGCGGCGGGTCTACGCCGGGGCGCACGTAACCCTCCTCACCGGCCTCGCGGCGGCGCCGCTCGCCGTCGGGAACCCGTCGTTCGACCGCGTCTGGACCGTCCCCGAGGAGCTGTTCGTTCGCAAGCGCTGGGGGAAGCTCCGTCGCCTGCGGCGGCTGGTCGCGGCGGAGGGTTTCGACGTGGCGGCGGTTTTCCACCACGCGTGGGAGTTCGCCCTTTTCGCCGCCGCGGCGCGCATCCCCCACCGCGTCGGCTTCGACCGCGACGGCGACGGCTTCGCGCACACCGTCAAGGTCCCCTACGCGGAGAAGACCCACCAGGTAGAGGAGTACTTCGAGCTGGCGCGGGCGTGCGGCGCGGCCGGCGAGCCCGGGCCGATGTCGGTCTATCCCGGCGAGACGGCGGCGGCCGAGGCGCGGCACCTCCTCGCAGGCTTGCCGAAGGACAAAAAGCCGCTCGTCGTTGTGGCTCCCGGCGGCGGCGTCAACCCGAAGACGCGGATGGAGGACAAGCGCTGGCCCGCCGACTACTTCGTCGAGCTCATCGGCGCCCTTCAAAGCCGGTACGCGGTGGCGCTGGTGGGGGGCGAGGCCGACCGGGAGGTCGACGCCGGCGTGGCCGAGGCGACGGGCGTCGCCGACCTCACGGGCCGCACCTCCCTCCCCGGCCTTTACGCCCTCCTGCAACACGCCCGGGCGTTCGTGGGCAACGACTCCGGCCCGATGCACCTGGCCGCGGCGGCCGGGACGCCGGTGGCGGCGTTTTTGGGCCCCACCGACCCGACCCTCAACGGCCCGTGGCGCACACGGGCCCTCGTCCTCCGGCACCCGGTCCCGTGCCAGCCGTGCTACCGCGACGGCTACTTCCCGCCCTGCGACCACCGCCGTTGCCTCACGGAGCTTACGCCCGAAGCCGCCGCGGCGCGCGTTTTGGAATTCCTTGACACGGCCGGCGGCCGGTGCTAAATTCCCTTAGAGTTCACGCGGCTCACGCCGACACCCGACGCTCACTTCCCAGGAGAGATATATGAAAAAGATTTTCTTCGCGGGGCTCGCGCTCCTGCTCGTTTTCTCCTTCGGCTGCGCCAAGAAGAAGACCGGCGGCGGAAAAGGCGGCGAGGGCGGGACCGCGGCCGTCGGCGACGTCAAGAAGTTCGACGAGGGCTCCCAGCGCTTCCGCGAGGCCATCCGCTTCATCTCGGTAAAGCCGGACAAAGCCAAGGCCGCCGAGGCCGCCGGCCTGGCGGAAACCGCGTTCGGCGAAGTCGCCAAGGCCTGGCCCAAGGACCCGCCCGACGCCTTCGCCGGCGACACCACGTGGGCCACCGACATCGGCACCCTCAAGAAGCTGATGGGCGACGTCAAGACCCAGGTGGAAGGCGACAAGACCGCCGACGCCCAGGCCAGCATCCTGGAGGCCCAAAAGATTATCCTGGGCATCCACGACAAGAATAAAATAAACACCGCGGGCGACGAGGCCGTCCGCCTGCTGGTCATCGCGCACGACATGGACGTGGCGTTCCGCGAGAAGCGCTTCAACGACATGAAGCACATCATGCCCAACATGCGCGAGGCCCAGAAGAACTTCTTCGGCTCCACCGCGCCGGCGTCGGCGCGCGGCCGCGAGGACACGTTCGACACGATGAAGGACAACGTCTACGAAGGGGTGGAGACCTTCGCCATCGCGCCCAACCCCGAGGAGCGCCGGGTGGCGCTGGACAACCTGATAAAAGCGACGACCGAGTTCTATGTCGAGTTCGGCTAGGAGCGCGGCCCCCGAGGCCGACGTCGCGTGGTGGCACTTCGCCGGTGGGGCCTCCTTGAACGGGGGCCTTATCGGCGCCTGGGAGGCCGCGGCGCTGGTGCGGTGGGACACCGAGGTGACGCTCTCCCGCGGCGGCGCGGCGCTGTTGGCGCTGGGCGCCTTCGCCCTGAACGGCGTCCTCTTCGGCGTCGGCGCCGCCGCGTTCGCCCTCCTGCGCCGGACGCGGCTGGGCCGCAAGATGCTGGGCGCCCGGACGAACAGCGCCGTCTTTTCGGTCGCGTTGGCCCTGCTCTTCTACGGCGGCTTCTACCTCAACGAACGGCTATTGCCGGGCAAGACGCACCCGCTGAGTCTGGCCGCGGACCTGGCGCTCCTCGCCGCGGCGTGGGCGCTGGTCCGGTTCGCGCCGCGCGTGCGCGCCGCCCTCGCCGTACGCGCCGCCGGCTATACCCTATTGGCGGCGGCCGCTCTGGTGGTGGGAATAACCGGCGCGGCATCCGGCCAACGGCTTCCCCGCCCCGACGTCGCGCCCCCGCCCGGCGCGCTCAACCTCCTCCTCATCACGATGGACACGACGCGCGCGGACCGGCTGGGCGCCTACGGCGGCCCGCCCGGCCTGACGCCCAACCTGGACCGGCTGGCGGCGCAGGGCTTCGCGGCCGCGCGCGCCTACTGCCCCATGCCGCTCACCGGCCCGAGCCACGCCGCGCTCCTCACGGGACGGACGCCCCGGGAGTCGGGCGTCGCGCAGAACGGCGTGCCGCTGCCGGCGGCCGCGACGACGATGGCCGAGGTCCTCCGCGGCCGCGGCTACCGCACGGCGGCGGTGGTAGGGGCGTTCCCCGTATGCTCCAAGCTCGGCTTCGCCCAGGGCTTCGAATACTTCGACGACGACTTCTCGCCGGGCCACGCGTTGAGCCGACTGACGGCGGGGCGGCTCGCCGGCGCGCTGCGGTTGGTGGACGCCAAGGCGGAGCTGCAGCGCCCCGCCGGCGAGGTAACGCGGCGCGCCGCGGCGTGGTTGACGGCGGAGCGACGCGGCCCCTGGTTCCTGTGGGTCCACTACTTTGACCCCCACACGCCCTACGCCCCGCCCGCCGCCTACCGCGAGCGGTCGCGCGCGGCGGCGCCGCAAGTCCGATTGTACGACGGCGAGGTGGCGTATATGGACGCCGCCATCGGCGACCTCCTCGCGACGCTGGAGCGGGCCGAGCTCGCACAGAACACGGTCGTGGTCGCGGTGGCCGACCACGGCGAGGCGCTGGGGGAACACGGCTACTTCTACGACCACGGCCGCGACGTCTACGAGCCGAGCATGCGCGTCCCCCTTATCATCAAAGCGCCGCCGGGCTTCGCCGGCCTGGGCGTGGAATACGTCATGGAGGCGCCGGCGACGGCGACCGCCCCCCCGGCCGACGTCGTTTCGACGACGACCCTCTTTGACTTCCTCCTCAAGGGCCTGGCGGCCTATCCCCCCCGCGTCCCGCCCGTGAGCAACGAGGTCTGGCCGCTCCGCAGCGACGCGGCGTGGGGCGAGGCGTGGGAGGAAGGCGTGGACCGCCGCATGCTGGTGACGGCGGTGGGACCGAAAACGTACAAGTTCATCCGCAACCCGGGCGGCGCGGGCGGCGAGCTGTACGATTTGGACCGCGACGCCGCGGAGACGGAAAACCTCGCGGCCGCCGAGCCGGCGGTCGCGGCCGCGCTCCGCGCCCGCCTCGACGCCTACTTCGCGCGCCAACCCGCGCTCGCGGCGTCGCCGGCGATGGACGAACGGACCAAAGAGAAACTCCGCAGTTTGGGCTACATGTAAACCCGGAGGTGGCTTTATGTACGACCCGAAGTTGCACGAGGCGGCCCGCCGCACGGTCGGCGGCTGCCTGGCGGCCCAGAAAGGCGAGACGGTGGTGGTGGTGACGGACCACCAGACGCACGATATCGGCGAGGCGCTGTCGGACGCGGCGGCGGCGCTCGGCGCGGAGGCCGTCCTGTCCATCATGGCGCCGCGGCAGGTCAACGGCGAAGAGCCGCCGGCGCCGGTGGCGGCGCTCATGCGCGCGAGTCAGGTGCTCCTGTTGGCGACCAAGGTTTCTCTGTCCCACACGCGGGCGCGGAAAGAAGCCTGCGACGCCGGCGCGCGCTGCGCCTCCATGCCCGGCGTCACCGCCGACATGATGATGCGGACCATGGCGGTGGACTACCACGACGTCGCCGCCCGCTCGCGGAAGCTCGCCGACGCGCTGAAGGGCGTGAAGACGCTCCGGCTTACGACGCCCGCCGGGACGGACATGACGATAAACGTCGACGGCTGCAACTTCGGCGCCGACACCGGCCTTTACCTCAAAGCCGGCGACTTCGGCAACCTGCCCGCGGGCGAGGTGTGCACGGCGCCGGCTATGCCTAAAAGCTCGGGCGTCGCGGTCTTCGACGGCTCGTTCGCCAACGTCGGCATCCTCAAGGACCCCATCCGCATCACCTTCGCGGACGGCGTCGCGACCGCGGTGGAGGGGGGCGAAGAGGCGGCGGACCTGCGCGCCCTCCTAGACAAGTTCGGCCGGGGCGCGCGCATCCTGGCGGAGATAGGCATCGGGACCCACCCCACCGCCCGGCTCACCGGCGCGGTGCTGGAGGACGAGAAGATATCGGGGACGGTCCACCTCGCCGTGGGAAACAACGTCGGCTTCGGCGGCACCAACAACGTCGCGCTTCACCTGGACGGCGTCATCCTCAACCCCACGCTCGTATCCGACGCCGGGACGCCCTTCATCGTCGACGGCGAGCCGAGGTTTTAACCCGAATGCCAGCGTTGCTGCTTTACGACGCGGGCCAGATATTCACCGCGGCGGGCGGGCCGCGCCGAGGGACGGCGTTGGCCGAAAAGACCGTGGCCGCGGGCGACGCGCTCCTCATCCGCGACGGCCGCGTGGCGGCGCTCGGCCCCCGGGCGGCGCTGGAGCGGGAAGCCGGCGCGGACGCCGCGACGCTGGATTGCGGCGGCCGGCTGGTGACGCCCGGGCTGGTGGACGGCCACACCCATCTCATCTACGCGGGCTCCCGGGCCGACGAATACGAGCTGCGGCTGGGGGGCGCGAGTTACCTGGAAATTTTCGAACGCGGCGGCGGCATCCACGCGACGGTCCGGCGCACGCGGGCCGCGAGCGAGGACGAACTGGTGGCGGCGGCCCGGCGCCGGGCCGCGGTCATGGTGAGCCACGGCGTGACCACCTGCGAAGTCAAGAGCGGCTACGGCCTGACGGTGGAAGACGAGCTGAAGATGCTCCGGGCGGCGGCGCGCCTGAACGCCGAAGGCCCGCTGGAAATCGTGCCGACGTTCATGGGGGCGCACGCCGTCCCGCCGGCGTTCGAAGCCCGGCGCGGCGACTACGTGGCGGCGGTATGCGAGGAGATGATACCGGCGGTGGTCGCGGCGGGGCTCGCGGAATACGCGGACGTCTTCTGCGACCGGGGCGCCTTCACGGTGGCCGAGACCGCCGCCGTCTTCGCGGCGGCGGCGCGCGCCGGCCTGAAGCTCCGCCTCCACGCCGACGAGTTCGAGGCCCTGGGCGGAACGGAGCTCGCGGTCGAGAGGGGCGCGGCGTCGGTGGACCACCTGGCCCAAACCACGGCCGCCGGCGTCGCCGCGCTCGCCGGCTCCGACACGGTGGCGACGCTCCTGCCCGGGACGACAGTGTTCCTGGGCGCGACGCACTTCGCGCCGGCGCGGGCCCTGATAGACGCCGGCGCCGTCGTCGCCATAGGGAGCGACCACAACCCGGGCTCCTGCCACGCCGCGTCGCTGCGGGTAGTCCTGACGCCCGCGGCGTCCTTTCTCAAGATGCGGCCCGCGGAGGTCCTGCACGCCGTCACGGTCAACGCCGCCTACGGCCTGGGGCGCGCCGACCGCCTCGGCTCGCTGGAGCCCGGGAAGCAGGCCGACGTCGCCGTATTCGACGCCGCGGACGTGAACGAGCTGCTCTACGACTGGGGCGAGACGGCGGCGTGGGCCACCATCAAGCGAGGCGTCATCGTCCACCGCGCCGCCGCGGGATGAGCCGCCGGCTGGCCGACGCGTTTTATCTCACGCTGCCGGCGCGGGCGTGGGCGTGGGCCACGTACGACTTCGCGAACACCATCTATTCGATGAACGTCATCACGATGTACTTCGCCCAGTGGATCGTGGTGGACCTGGGGTTCGAAGACATCGCCTACAGCTCGGCCTACGCCCTCTCCATGGCCGGCGTGGCGCTCACGATGCCGTTCTTCGGCGCCCTCGCCGACGGCCGGGGGCGGCACCTCCGTTACTTATTATATTACACCGTGGGCTGCGTCGTTTTCACCGCAGCCATCGGCGTCGTGGGCCCGCGGGCGGGGACCGCGGCCGCGCGGGGGCTGCTGGCGCTCGGCGGCTTCGTCCTCGCCAACTACTTCTACATCGGCGGCCAGACCTTCTACAACGCGATGATGCGGCGCGTGTCGCCGCCGGGCCAGACGGGCCGCGTCTCGGGGCTGGGGACGGCGCTCGGCTACCTCGGCGCCATCGTCGGCCTGGTCGTGGTGTGGCCCTTCGTAAAGGGCTGGGTCCCGGGCTTCGCGGCGGCGCGGACGTCGGCCTTCGTCCCGACCGCCGTCTTCTTCCTCCTCTTCGCGCTCCCCATCTTCATCTGGGGGCGGGAGGCGAGGCGGGCCGAAGCCCCCCGGGTTTCGGCGGCGGCCGCCGCGTCGAAGGTCTGGGAGACGTTGAAGCGGGCGCGCCGGCGCCCCGAGGTGTTCAAGTTCCTGGCGGGAAACTTTTTCCTGGAGGACCCGGTGGCGACGGCCATCGTCTTCATGGCGGTCTACGCCCAGCGGGTTTTCGGGATGGCGGACGACGCCAAAATACCGCTGTTCATCGTCTCCACCACCTTCGCGGTGGCGGGGGCGGCGGCGGCGGGCTTCGTCACCGACCGGTGGGGGCCGAAGCGGACGACGGTCGCGACGGCGTTGGGTTGGGCCGGGACGTTCGTCCTCATCGCGCTGGCGCGGCACCCCGTCCTCTTCTGGGTGGGGGGCGCGCTCGTGGGCATCGGCCTGGGCTTCACCTGGACCGCGGCCCGGCCCTTCCTCGCCACGCTGGTGGAACACGGCGAGCAGGGCGAATTCTTCGGCCTGTACGCCCTTTCCAGCCGGGCGGCGGCGATCGTGGGCCCGCTGGTGTGGGGCGGCATCGTATACGCCGCGGCGGCCTGGCCCACCGGGAAATACCGCTTGGCGGTGGCCTCCCTCGCGATATTAGAACTGGTGGCGGCCGCGGTCCTGAGCACCGTCAAGGCGCCGCAAAAAAATGTGGCGGCGTCGCCCGCTATAACGTAAAATCCCAAGCAACGGGGCGTAACCACGCCCCGCCCGCCCTTACACGCGAAAGCCGATGCCCATGGAGGCATAGCATATGAAACGCAACTTAATCCTCTGGGCCCTGGCGGCGGCGGCGTTGACCCTAGCCGCCGCGGGCTGCGGACCGGACAACAACGGCGACGAAACGCCGGTCGCCAACCTTTATATCTGGGTGGCGGACCAGCCGGACAAGGAAGTAGTCATATTCAACGGCGCGGGCCAACTTATCCGCGTCGTCGGCGGCTTCGGGACGTTCAACAAACCGAACGCCATTGATGTTTACAACGCCGACGGCTCCTTCTGGGTGTGCGATTTCTACTCCAACCGCGTCCGCAAGTTTTCGGCAAGCGGCAACCCGATATACGCCACCCCTGGCGGCGGCGCCGAGGGGCTGCTCCTCAACCCCACCATGCTTTCGGTGGGCCAGAGCAACGGCGAATGCTGGATCGCGGACCGCGGCCACGCCCGCATCATCCGGCTCGGCGCCGACGGCGCGGTCAAGGCCAAGATAACCGGCTTCGCCTTCCCCCGCACGGTAGCGGTGGACCCGGAGTCGGGGGACGCGTGGGTGGCGGACGAGATGAACAACGCCGTGGTCAAGGTGATGGGTTCGGCGTCGGGCGAGGTCCCCGTGGGCCAGGTGGAATTGGCCCGCTTCACGGCACTGCCCCACCCGTGGGCGGTGGCGGCCGACGCCAACGGCTTCGGTTGGGCGACGAGCCACGAGCAGGGCCGCGTTATACGGGTCTCGCCGTTGGGCGCCCTCGCCGCTTCGGCGGCCGGCTTCGACAACCCCGTGGACGTGACGGTGGACGAGACCGCGAGCGCCGTATACGTCGTGGACGAGGGGGCGGGGCGGCTGGTGGGCTTGCCACGCGAGTTGCAGGAAGGCGTGGGCAACTACGAGACGGTCGCGCTCTTCGTCGTCGAGGGCCTGTCCCATCCCTCCGACGTCTTCGTGGATGAAGAGAAGGGCAAGATCTACGTTACCGAGATGGGCGCCGGCCGGGTGCGGGTCTTCGACCGGACGGGCAAAGAGCTGACCGACATCGGCGGCCTCGCCGGCCCCGCGGCGGTGGCCGTCTGGCCCGCGGCGGGTACGCCGTGAAAACGCTGATTGACCGCCGCGCGCTGGTGGCGACGTTCCGGGAGCTCGCGGGCATCTACGCCCCCGGCCGCGGCGAGCGCCCGATCGCCGATTACGTGAAATCCCGGCTGGAGCGCCACTGGCCGGTGACGGAGGACCGCGCGGGCAAGGCCATCGGCGGCAACGCCGGCAACGTCCTCGTACGGATATCGGGCCGGGGAGAGCCGCTGCTCTTCGCCGCCCACCTCGACACGGTGGAGCCGGCGCGGGGCGTCAAGCCGCGGCTCAAGGGCGGATACTTCGTGAGCGCGGGCGACACCATCCTGGGGGCCGACGACCGGGCCGCGGTCGCGGTCCTCGTGGAATTGGCGGTGGGGGCGGCGCGGCTCCCGGACCGCCGGGCGATAGAGGTGTTGTTCACGGTGGGCGAAGAGGTCGGCCTATTGGGCGCGCTGCACGCGGACTACCGGCGCCTGCGAAGCAAAGTCGGCTTCGTCTTCGACGCGTCGGAGCCGCCCGGGTACGCCGTGGTGAGCGCGCCCGGCTCGGACCTGTTCACAGCCGTTTTCCGCGGCCGCGCGGCGCACGCCGGGATAGCGCCGGAGAAAGGCCGGAGCGCCATCCGGATGGCGGCGGCCGCCATCGGCGCGATGAAGCTCGGGAGGGTGGACCGGGAGACCACGGCGAACGTGGGGTTGATCTCGGGGGGCCGCGCCGTCAACATCGTCCCGGACCGGGCCGAGGTCCAGGGCGAGGTCCGCTCGCGCAACGCGGCGAAGCTCCGCGCCCACGTCGCGCACGTCAACCGGGCGCTGAAAAAAGCCGCGGCCGCCCACGGCGGCCGGGTGGAGATAAGCTGGTCCCACGCCTACGACGCCTACCACCTGCGCGATAACGCGGCGCCGGTAAAGCATTTCCGCGCGGCGGCGCGGCGCGCGGCGTTGACGCCGCGCTTCGTCGCCGGCGGCGGCGGCTCCGACGCCAACATCTTCAACCGGCGGGGCATCCCGTCCCTGGTGGTGGGGTGCGGGATGGAAAAGCCGCATTCCACGGAAGAACGAATCGCCGTCGCTGCGCTCTACCGATTGGCGGAGCTCGCGACGGCGCTGGCCGTAGCGTAACGGTTCCGGCTACTTCACGACCACAAGCTCGACGCGGGCCACGCCGGCGTCGAGCATTTTTATATCCTTGGCCGCGGCGTAGGACAGGTCGATAATCCGGCCCGATACGAACGGGCCGCGGTCGTTAATGCGCACCACCACGCTCCTCTTGTTGGCGAGGTTGGTGACGCGGACGCGGGTCCCGAACGGCAGCGTCTTATGGGCGGCGGTCAGCGCATACATATTAAACTTCTCGCCGGAGGCGGTGGGGTGGCCGTGGGCCTCGCGGCCGTAGTAGGAGGCGTCGCCCGTCTCGCTGTAGCCGCCAGGGTGGGTATATTCGCCGGGATAGCGCCGGCTCAGACTGCACCCGCCGGCCGCGAGCGAAACGGCGAGGGCCAGCGCGGCCGCGCGCCAGAAGGCGTTTCTCATTTCCTTTTCTTCTTTCGTGAACGCGCCGGCGCGGCCCGATACAAAGCCGCGGCGGCCTCGAGCCGGGCCCCCACCTGCGACCGGAGGGAGGCCGGCGCCAGGACTTCCACGTCGTCGCCGAGGGCCAGCAGCCAGCGGCAAAACTCCCCCGACGGGACGAGCTCGCCCTCGAAGACCGATTTTCCGCCGCGGCCGGGCCGGACGCGGCCCCGGCGCTCGAGGAGGGGGCGCACGACCGCGTCCAGCCGGGACGCGAAGGCCAGCTTAACCTTCTCCTTTTTCCCCGACGCGTAAACTTCCCAGGCGTCGGCGAAGAACCGCTCGAGCGAAAAGCCGGCGGGGCGCTGGAAGCGCCCGGGCGTCGGCTTCGCCGATATTACGCGGTCCAACCGGAATACGCGCTCGGCGTGCCGCAAATGGCAAAACCCCACCAGGTACCAGCTGTGGCGGCGGAAGGTAAGGCCGTAGGGGTCGACGGTCCTCCGGGTCTCCTCGTCGCGGCTGAAGGTATAATACGTAATCGAGACCGTGTGCTGGTCGCGGACGGCTTCCTCCAGCACGCGCCAGGCCGAGGCGGCGCCGGGGGCGAGGGGCCGGGCGTCGGCGTGGACCGCGATGACGTCGGCGCCGGGGGCCGCGTCGCCGAACCGCGCCTCGAGCTGTTCGTCCACTTTTTGGAGAGCGGAGCGAGTGGCGCCGGCCAGCGGCGAGGCGGCGAGTAGCGCGGGCGCCCGGCACCCCAGGCGCAGAGCCATCAGCTCGTCGCGCGTCAGCGTCAAGTTGGCGATGGAGGTGCCGGGGTGCAGGCGGTAGCCGTCGTCGTAATATATCGAGACCAGCGAGGAGACATCGAGCACGTCGCGGAAGACGGTGCGCCGCGATATGCCCATCATGCCGGCGAGGTCGGCGCTGGAGTAACCGCGGCCCGACCGGAGCAGGCCCATGAGGTGCAACAACCTTTCCGTCCGCTTCATGGTCATGGACGGCGACTCCCGACGCCGGAAACGCCGCGCCATCGGGCGCGGCCCCGGCGCAAGCCCGCGCCTGCGCCTCGCCCCTCCCCTCCGCCGAACCCTCCCTCGAGCGATCGCCCGGGCGTTACGGCTTAACCCGAAGCGGCGGCGACGTAAGCCGCAATGGCCTGGCGGTGTTCGTCGTCGATAGACGTGAAGTGGACGGCGGCGCTGTAGGGCCAGGCCGGGTCGCCGTGGTCGTTCTTTTCGACGCGCACAATGATGCCGGTGCACTCGAAAGCCAACGGCCCGCCCCCGCCGACGGCGGGCAGCGCCACCAACAACGATACCTCGGCGAAATCCATTAAACGCCGTTCGGCGTCGAAGTAGACGCCGGAGGCCGAAATGTTCCGGGCGCGCAACATGACGCGCTCCCCGTCGCCCGTCTCCAGGACGCCCTTGAAATCTATGACGGCGCGGGGGTGCTGCCGGCGCTCGACGAAGTTTCCGCTCATCGCTTATCCGCCTCTCCGAGGGCCGGGCCGGAACCCGGCTCTTCCTTCAGCTCCTCGGCTTTAGTCAAGTCCGCAATGGTAAGGTGTTGCGTCCACAGGTAGTAGAAACCCAACAGGACCGCGGGCAGCAACTGGACGACGTGAACCACGACGGCGTAAGACAGACCCTCGTGCCGCGACAACGACGGCCGGATGATTTTCAGGCCGCCGATTATGCCGAACTCCATGGTCCCGATGAAGCCGGGCGAGGAGGGCACGGCCACGGCTATGTTCTCGATGGCGAGCAGGAGAAAGGGCGCGTATACGGGCAACGACGTCGAAAATTCGAAACCCAGGTTTACGAAGTAGAACGAGCACGCGATCAGGAACCATACGCCGGCGGAATAGAAAAACGCCTTCAACAGGTCGCTCGGGCTCCGGAAGCAGCTGAAGCCGTGGATGAACTTGTCCACGAAATTGATGGTCTTGACCGCCCCACGCTTCGAGAACCGCCCCACCGTGAACTTTATGACGCCCACGGCGGCGTTGCGGTTGAAATAGAACAAGACGAAAAAGCCGACGACGCCCAGGTACACGATGAAGCCGGTCGTGATGCCGGCGGCGATGCCGGCGATTTTGGCCGGGATGAGAATGGACAGCGAGGCCAGGATGAGAAAGAGGATGGCGCCGTCCATCAGCCGCTCGACGATGACCGAACCCAACGCCGTCCCCTTGGAGAGTTTGTGCTCGCGCGCCAAAAGGTAGGCACGAACCAGCTCCCCCAACCGCGCCGGCAGGACGGTGTTGGCGAAAAAGCCGATCATGATGATGCGGAACAGGCTGTAGACGGGCAGTCGGCGCACCCGGCCCAGGATGTAACGCCACTGGAGCGCCCGGCAGAAATAGGAGCCGACGATGCAAGCCATCGCCGGTATGAGATACCAATAGTTCACCCGGGCGAGGGAGCGGCCGAACTCGCGCCAATCGATGATAAAAGCGAGCACCGTGGCCGACACCACGCTGACGGCGAGGCCGAAGAGCACTTTGGTTTTCTTACTCAGCTTCACGGCGTTCGGGGCGCGGGGGCGCCTACTTCAACACGTAGAGGATAACGAAAACCGCCGCGACGTAGACCAGGATATTGACCTGGAGCGGCCGGTCCTTCAGGAGTATGGACGAGGGGCTCGCGCCCTTGCCTTCCTTGTGGATGAGGTAGAGATAGCGCAGTATGCCGTAAACGACGAACGGGATGGTGTAGATCATCTTGGTGGTGCCGAGGCGCTCCACCGTCCCGGGCCAGATGGTATACAAAGAATAGGACATGACGGACGAGGCCGTCGTCAGGCCGATCATCTCGTCTATAAGCTTGGGGGAATAGGAGGCCAGGATGGGGCGATACGCCACGGCGTTCTCGGAGAGGTCCGTCATCTCGCCCCGGCGCTTGGAGAAAGCCAGGAAGAGTGCCAGGAAGAACGTGCAGATGAGGAGCCAGTCGGAGATGTGGCCGGGTTGCGACACGATGGCGTAGACGCCGCCGATGGCCCGGACGACGAAGCCGGCGGCGATGACCAGGCAATCCAGGATGACAAGGTTCTTGACGCCGAAGGAATAGGAGAGGTTCAGGACGAAATAGGTGGCGGCGCACAAGCCGAATTTCCACCCCAAGAGCCAAAACGAGAGCAGGAGGGCGAAGGAAGCCAGGGCGGCGAACCACGCGACGGCGACGCCGGGCGAAATTTTGCCTGCCGCTACGGGGCGGTTTTTCTTGTGGGGGTGCTGGCGGTCGTTGGGGGCGTCCATGACGTCGTTGAGGACGTAGACGCCGGCGGAAAGCAGGCAGAACAGGCCGAAAGCCAGGAGGGCGTGGACCGTGTCGGTAAGGTTGAGGGCCCGGCCCGAGAAAACGAGGGCCGCGAAGACGATGAGGTTCTTCGTCCACTGGCGGGGCCGCATCATTTTGATTAGCGAACCGATCATAAAGGCCTTACGCGGATGCTACGCCGTATTATAAGAGATAACAAGTGGCGCCGCAATCGTTTTCGGGCAAAGCGCCGAAATACCAAACGAGGAAAAACGCGGCCCGAAACGTCACCCAGCGCGACGCCCGCCCCGCGCGCACGGGGGCGAGCCAGTAGTCGCCGCCGGCTACCGCCTGCTGCCGCCAGAAGCCGCGCCGCGTTTCGAGTGCGCGCACGGCGTCGGCCAGGGGCGCAACGTCGGCCCGCGACGCGCCGGCGGCCGCCAGCGCCGTGGCGACCGACAGGGCGTCGTAGTGATACTGCGGCCAGCCGAGGCGGGTCCAGGGCGCCGCCGACGGCGGAAAGCGGCCGTTGTAGTCGGTGAAAAGGTTGTCGCGGAGGTAACGGACGCCGCCGGCGCGCGCCGCCACCACCGCGGCGTCGCCGTCGCCGGCCAGGGCGCGCACCACTTCCGCGGTGGTGGCGACAACGCTGGGGGCGTCTTCATCCGCCAGCTCGCGGCGGTCGGCCCACCCGCCGTCGCGACGTTGGCGACCCGCCAGCCACCGCCGGACGCCGCCGAGCTCGGCCGGGGGCGCGCCCAGGCGGGCGAGCGCGCTCGCCGCCAACGCGTTGCCGAAGACGGACGGCTCGCCGGGGCCCAAGTCGAAGAAGCCGTCGGCGGCCCGGCGGACGAAGAAGGCCGCGGCGGCGTCGCAAGCCGCCGGCTCCTCCAACGTCAGCCCCAGGTCGGCCAGGAGCGGGAGCTGCCAGAGGGCCGCGCGGTAGCGCGGGAGCATCAGGTGGAAGCGGCGGCCGTAGAAGCGCGAGCCCTCGCGCCACAGGCCGTCGCCGCCGCGCGCCGAAAGAACCGCGGCGAGGTCGGCGTCGTCGTGACGGCGGCCCCACAAAGCCGCGGCCGCGGCGTCTCCCCGCGGCCATCCCAGGAGGTCCACGCCCGTCCGCCACTTTACCAGCGGCGACCGCGCCTTGAGCAACCAACGGGCCGGGTCGGCGGTGAAACCGGCGGCGAGCGCGGCGGGGAGGGAACGGCGTTCGGCCGGAGGCGCTACCACAGCGAGGTTACGACCATGGCGCCCGACAGCCCGGCGAGCAGCGCCACCGTGGCGACCGCGAAAATGTTCTGCGCCGGCCCGTTGACGTGCTGCCCCATGAGCCGGCGGTCGTTGACAAGGACCAGCATGAAGAAGATTACCACGGGGAGGGCGACGCCGTTGACGATCTGGGAAACGTACATCACGAGAAAGAGCGGGACCCCCGGCAGCAAGATGCCCAACGCGCCGACGACGATGATGGCGGTGTAGAGCAGGTAGAATTGGGGCGCCTCGGCGAACTTCTTGTCCACGCCCGCTTCCCACCCGAAGGCCTCGGAGATGGAGAAGGCGGTGGAGAGAGGGAGGATGGAGGCGGCGAAAAGCGAAGCGTTGAGTAGGCCGAAGCCGAAGAGAAACGAGGCGTAGCGGCCCGCGAGCGGCTTGAGGGCCAACGCGGCGTCGGCGGCGCCGCCAATCGCCACGCCGTGGGTGAACAGGGTGGCGCTGCACGCCACGACGATGAAGAACGCGACGACGCTGACGACGACGGACCCGATAATCACGTCCCACTTCGCGAGGCGGTATTCCGTCACCTTTACGCCCTTCTCGACGACGGCCGCCTGGAGGTAGAACTGCATCCAGGGCGCGATGGTGGTCCCCACCAGGCCCATCAACATCGCGAGGTAGGGACCGTCCCAGGTTATCGCCGGCGTTACGAGGCTGGCGCCGATCTCGCGCCAGGGCGGCCGGACGATTATCCCCGCGACGATGTAGGCCCCGTACATGAGACACGCGACCAAAAATATCTTCTCGACCCGCTTGTAGTTGCCCTTCACGGCCAGAAGCCAGACCACCGCCGCCGCGATGGGCACGGAGATGTATTTGCTTACCCCCACCAGCGCCAGGCTGGAGGCGACGCCCGCGAACTCCGCGAAGGTGTTGCCCAGGTTCACGAGCAGGATAACGAACATCAGGTAGAACGTGATGCGGACGCCGAACCTTTCGCGGATAAGGTCGGAGAGCCCCTTGCCGGTGACGGCGCCCATCCGCATCCCCATCTCCTGAACGACCACCAGGAGGACGGTGATTGGTATGAGGGACCAGAGGAGGGTGTAGCCGAAGCGCGCGCCGCAGATGGAGTAGGTGGCGATGCCGCCGGCGTCGTTGTCCACGTTGGACGTGATTATCCCCGGCCCCAGCAGCGCGAGGAAAAGGGCGAAGCCCTTCACGCGGGGCACGAGCCAGGTCCGGGGTTCCAGCTTCAGGCGCAAGGCGTCAGTCCTTCGCGAAGTCGGGGTACATGGCGGCCACGGCGTCCCGGAGGGTGATGACGCCGCGCATAACGCCGTCGTCGTCCACCACCGGGACGGTCACGAAGCCGTATTTCCCGAAGACCTCGGTAACGTGGTCGAGCCGGTCGTCGGGGCGAACGGCCACCACCCGCGCTATCATGATGTCGGCGACGGGGGTCTTGCGCCTGGACACGAGGGCTTCGCGGAGCGAAAAAACGCCCTTCAGGACGCCGTCGGCGTCCACGACGTGAATGTAGTTGTAGGCCTCGACGTCCTCGACCACGGCCCGTAGGGCCCGGAGCGCCGTCGCGACGGTGGCGGCGGGCTTCACCGCCAGGTATTCGGTGGTCATGATGGCGCCGGCCGTCCCCTCGTCGTGGGCCATCAGCTCGCGCAAGTCCTCGGCCCGCTCGTCCTCCATGTCGTCGATGAGCTTTTCGGCCTGGGTCTCGTCGAAACCTTGCAGGACGTCGGCGGCCTCATCGGGGTTCATCTCCTCGATGATGTCGCCGGCGCGCTCCTCCCCCACCGACTCCAACAGGTCCACCGCCAACTCGGCGTCCTCGACCTCCTCCAGCGTCTCCGCCGCGGTCTCGACGTCCAGCGCCTTGAAGACGGCGGTCCGCTCCGGCAGAGGGAGCTCCTCGATGATGTCGGCGAGGTCGGCCGGGTGGAGCAGGCCGAGCTTAGTCTGCGCGACGTTGAGCTGGATGGGCGACAGCGCGACGTGCTCGGTCAGCGGTTGAACGAAGCGCCAGGTGATGAACTGGTCCTTTATGGCGTAGGAGAACAGCCAGTTGGTGACGCCGTCGAAAGCCCGCGCGAAGCCGAGCCGCCGCAGGAAGCCGCGAAAGCCGACGTCCGCGTGGATTACCCGCAAATCCCGCTCCGTGTTCAAGAGGTGGATGTCGTTGACGCGTTCGATTTTGACGCCGCCCACGTCCACGATCTGCTTGTCCAGCAGGTCGGCTACGAGCAGGACCTCGCCCGGGCGGCGCTCGAAGACCTCGAGCGCGCCGGCGTTCGGGGCGAGGGTGATGGCGTCGCGCTCCAGGCGCGCGACGTCCTCCCACGGGACGCGCCACCCCTTGCGCGCGCCCCGCCGGCGGCACACGAAGCAGCCGACGCGGGGATAGGCGTCCCGGGCCTCGGCCGCGCAATCCGCCACCCGGCCCACCGCGGCGCCGTCGGCGCGGAGGACCTTTTTACCGATGAGGTCGGTCAGAAAGACGAAGATGTCCATGGCGACGCCCGCGGCCGCCGCGCCGCAAACGGAAGGGGCGGTCGCGGCCGCCCCTTCCAACGTATTGCAGCCGACTCGCGGGTACGGTCTACTCTTTGACGTCTAGCTGGGCCCGCTGCAGCTTGCCCGAGTAATCCACGTATACGGACTTCCACTCCGTGAAGATGTCGAAGACGGTGAACGACCCTTCGCGGTGGCCGTTGCCGGTATCCTTGACGCCGCCGAAGGGCAGGTGGACCTCGGCGCCGATGGTCGGGCCGTTGATATAGGTGATGCCGGCGTCGATTTCCTCTATGGCCTTGAAGGCCACGTTGACGTCGCGGGTGTAGAGGGAGCTGGAAAGGCCGTAGGGCGTGTCGTTCAGGACGGCGATGGCCTCGTCGGCGCCCTTTACCTTCAGGACCGAGAGCACCGGCCCGAAGATCTCTTCCTTGGCGATGCGCATCTTGGGCGTCACGCCGGTGAAGACGGTCGGCCGGTAGAAGTAACCCTTCTTGGCGGCGCCTTCCTCGTAGAACGAGCCGCCGAGGACGCACTGCGCGCCCTCCTTCTTGCCGATCTCGACGTAGGCGTGGACGCTGTCGCGCTGGGCAGCGCTCACGCACGGGCCGACCTGGACGGACTCGTCGAGGCCGTTTCCGAGCTTGAGCTTGGCCGCCCGGTCCACCAGCATCTGGACGAACTTGTCGTGGATTTTCTCGTCCAGGATTAAACGGCTGGTCGCGGTGCAACGCTGGCCGGTGGTGCCGTAGGCGCCCCACAACACGCCCTCCAGCGCCAGCTCCAGGTCGGCGTCGGCCAACACGATCTGGCCGTTTTTGCCGCCCAGCTCCAACGAAACGCGCTTCAGCTGTTTGCCCGCCACCTCGTTGATGCGGCGGCCCACCTCGCTCGAGCCGGTGAAGGAAATCACGCCGATGTCGGCGTGGGTCAGGATGGCCTCGCCTACGGTCCGGCCGGCGCCGCACACGATGTTGTATACGCCCTTGGGGATTCCGGCCTCTTCCAACAGGAGGCCGAGCTCGCAGACGGTGGCGGGGGTGTAGGTAGCGGGCTTGATGACGACGGTGTTGCCGGCGACCAGCGCCGGGAAGGCCTTCCATGTGGGGATGGCCATCGGGAAGTTCCAGGGGGTAATAAGGCCGGCGACGCCGATGGGGCGTTTTATGGCCATGCCGAATTTGTTTGGCAGCTCCACGGGCGTGGTAATCCCGAAGAGGCGGCGTCCTTCGCCGGCCATGTAGAACGCCGTATCTATGCCTTCCTGGGTATCGCCGCGCGTTTCGGCGAGGACTTTGCCCATCTCGCGCGTCATCTGGCGCGAAATTTCTTCCTTGCGCTCCCGCATAAGCTCGCCCGCCCGCTGGATTTTGAGGGCGCGGATGGGCGCAGGGGTTTTGCGCCAGGCAGGGAGGGCGGCCTTGGCCGCCGCTACGGCTTCGTTTAAATCCTCGGGGCCGGAATCGGGAAAGACGCCGACGAGGTCGTCCGGGTCGGCGGGGTTCCGGTTTTCGAAGGTTTTACCCGATTTCGCGGCCACCCATTGGCCCGCGATGTAGTTCTTGTAGTGGTGACTCATAACTAAGAACCTCCGGTTAACGATAAAAGCGTATGGACTTTTAAGGCGGTATGTTATACTATTTTCAGGAATAAATCAACCCCTATTCCCCCGGCCGACGCCCTACTTTCCCTTTATGCTTAAATTTGCCAGGTCGGTATATTTTTCACTGGCCGGCGCGGTCGCGTCGCCCCTGGTGGACCGGCCCGCCCGCCTCTACGCCTGGGGCGACTTCCTGGGTCGCGTCCGTTACCGTTGGGGTTACGTCGGCGGCAAACGGTCGCGGCGCACGTACCTCGAGCACATGCAACGGGCCCTCCCGGCGTTGGCGGCCGCGGACGTATCCCGCGTCCTGTTGGCCTTTTGGCAAAACCACCAGAAGTCATTTCTCGAGCTGTTCCTCCTTCCCCGCCTGACGCCGGCGAACGTCGGCGACGTCGTGGACTTCGAGGGCTTGACCATCCTGGACCAGGCGCTGGCGCGGGGTCGGGGCGCCGTCCTGGCCGCCCCCCACTTCGGCAACGAACGGCTCCTCCACGTGGCGCTGGCGCTCCGGGGGTATCCGGTTACGGTGATGACGTCGGCTTTTGAGGACGCGCCGGCGAACCTCCGCCGGGCGCGCCTGGAGCCGGCGCGCCGCGTCCACGAGCTCGTCTTTCCGCACGACAACCCGCGCCGGCTTTACGAGGCGTTGGCGCGGAACCGGGCGGTCCAGTTTTCGCCTACGGCCGCGGGCGGCGCAAGCGGCGTATGGTGCCGGTGTTTCGGCCACGAGCTTTTTGTCAATACGACGCCGGCGCGGTTGGCCCTCCGCACCGGCGCGCCGCTCCTACCCACTTTTATTTACCGCCTTCCGGACAACCGGCACCGCGTCGTCGTCGAGCCGCCGCTGACGCCGCCCGGCGGCCGGGTCCGCGACGCGGCGGCGCGGTTGACGCAGGAGCTGATGCGCGTAATCGAGGACCGCGTCGCCGCCGACCCCGCCCAATTTTACTGGATGTGGCTGATAATCCGGGCACAGGAGGCCGAAGCCGCGGGCCGGGGACAAGCCGGACCGGCGCCCGGCCGGCCGGCCGGCGAAAATTGACCTTGATATTTGCGTGGTAGTAGTTAAAATACTATCGGCACACCATGCCTAACCCTCCTTCGAAACGCGTCCCGCTAGGGGCGGCGCGCGCCCACGCCGCGCGCGCCCTCAGCAAGCGCATCGCGGCCGCCCGCACCCGCGCGGACCTCTACCCGGCGGTAACGAACAGCCTCGCCGAGCATTTCAACGCCGCGGCCGCCGCCATTTTCGTCCCCGTGGGCGAAGACGACGTCGAGGCCGCCGTTTTGCGCCCCCAGCACGCGAAGTACATCGAACTGAACGTCCCCGCGCATATCGACAACGTCGTCACGAAAATCCTCAAAACCGGCCGTATCGTAAACCTGCCCGCGGTTAGCGCCGCGGCGCTGCTAGGGCTTCCCCACCTCGAGCGGCACGCCGGCGACTCCTGCCTGGCGGTCCCCCTCACTTCCGCCGAAGGAGTGAAGGGCGTCGTCGTATTGATCCGCACCACCGCCGCCGGCGGCTTTTCCCCCGAAGACGAGGCGGAATGCAGCATGCTGGGCGAGGAAATCACGGCGGTACTGGTCAACATCGCGGAGCGGGAAAAGCTTACGGCCGACATCGACCACCTGTCGTGGGATAACAAGCAACTCCGTCACTTGCTGGGCGCGGAACCCAAGTGGGCTTCCGCCCGCGACGTCGAGACGCTGTTTGAAAACGTCATGGAGGAAGCCAGCCAGGGCGTATCCTTCGACCGGGGAGCGGTTTATTCCTACGACGAGACCGCGGGCGCGGTGAAACAAGTATCCACCCGCGGCTACGGCCCGGACGAAGCCAAGCTGGCCGCCCAGACCTTCGGCCAAAGCCTGGCCTACCGGGCTTTGCGGGAAAACAAGCCGGTGCTTGTGGCGGACGCCAAGGCGCACCCGGGGGCGGCCGGGACCGGCGAAATCAGGGCGGGCTGCTCCCTGGCGGTGCCGCTCTCGCACAACGGCAAGCGCTTCGGCGTCATCGCCCTTACCTGCGACCAACCCGACGCCTTCGAGACCGGCGACCTTGAGTACGTCCAGGCGCTGGCGGCCCAGGGCGCGGCCGCGGCGGACAACATGCTGCGGCTGGACCGGGAGCGGAAACGCTCGGTTCAACTCAGTTTGATAAACGAGATCGGCAAGAAGGCCTCGTTCACGCAGACGTCGCGGCAGCTTTTCTCCGAAATCGCCGCCTCCATTAAAAACAAGTTCAATTACTACAACGTCGCCATTTACTCTTTCGAGAGGGAACGGTCGGAGCTGGTGCTCGAAACCATCGTCGGGGGTTACGCCGACGTCCTACCGCTGGGATACAGGCAGCAATTGGGCGAAGGTCTGATCGGCTCCACGGCCGAACAAAAACGGTCGGTCCTGGTCAACGACACGACCAAGGACGAACGCTTCCTGGGCGTCAACGCCGTGATGGCCAACACCAAGTCGGAGCTCTGCACGCCGGTGATAAACCGGGAAGGCGTGGTGGCGATCATCGACATCCAGAACCGCCGCGCCGGCGCCTTCGAGGAAAGCGACGTCCTGGCCATGGAGACGGTCGCGGACCAGATCGGCGTCGTCCTCGAAAACGCCGCCCTTTTCCGCGAGGAGCAGCAGCGCGCGAGCGAGCTGTCGTTGGCCAACCGTCTGGCCAAACACATCCTCACGGCGCGCGACACGCCGAGCCTCCTGCGAACCGTGGCCTCGGCCATCCGGAAGCACTTCCAATACTACAACGTCGCGGTTTTCCTGGTCGACCCGGAAAATCCGCGGATGCTCCAGGCCGGCGTCGTCGAGGGGGCGTACGAACGGGCGCCCGGCGCCGCGCTCCGCGTGCCGTTCGGAAGGGGTCTGGTGGGTTGGGCCGCGGAAAAAGGCGAGGAGGCGTTTTCCAACGACGTCCAGGCGGACCCGCGGTATTCCCCCGACCCCATCTCCTCCGACCAACGCTCCGAGGTGTGCGTCCCGGTCAAGATCGGCGACCAGGTCATCGGCGTCCTGGACGTCCAGGAAAACAAGAAGGACGCTTTCGGCCGGCACGACGTCGACCTGATAGAAATGTTCGCCGACCAAATCGCGGTGGCGGTTCACAACGTGAACCTGTTGGCCAACGAGCGGCGCGCGACCTACGACGCCACCACGCTGCTCCACGTCAGCCACATAATCAGCCAAACCCTCGACCTCGAAAAATCGCTGGAATTCCTGGTGGAGGAGACGGCGACGGTCATCAACGCCGACGTGGCGGCGCTGATACTACTGGACAGCGACGACGCCCCCACCGTCCTCAAAACCCACGTCGGCCTGAGCGCGGAAACGGAGGACGACATCCGCGCGCAGGGCTTCGACCTGAGCCGGTATCCTATTTACCGCGAGGCCGTGGCCAACCCCAAGCCGGTCCTGGTGAACGACGCCGCGGCGCCCGACGCGCTGGCGCCCGCCGACGTCTTCCCGGGTTTCCAGGCCGGCGCCTGGCTGGTGGCGGCGGTGCGGAAAAAGGCGCGGCTCATGGGGTTCCTCGCGGCGGCGTGGGGCAAAGCGTCGCCCCCGGTGGTCAAGTCCGACCTCGCCCTTTTCGAAGGCATCGCGTTCCAGGCCGCCATCGGCATCGAAAACCTGATGTACTTCGAAAGCGTGAACCGGCAGACGAAATACCTGTCGCTCCTGAGCTCGCTGGCCGCCGACGCCAGCCGCCTCCCGCCCCTCACGGAGCTCTTTCACGTCGCGCTACAGAAGATCGTATCGTTCGCGGGCGCCGACGCGGGCGCGGTATACCTCTTCGACGAAACCACCAAAGCCGCGAACCTCATCGTCAGCTACGGCTTGGACGACGAGGGCGCCGGGTGGCGCCCGCCGGCGACGGTAGCCGGCCGAAACGCCGCCCTCCTTTCCAACACCGACGTCATCACCGAAGCCGAAACCGCCGACCCCTTCGGCCTGGGCGAAGCCGGCGCCGCGGCCTTCGCCTCCAACGTCAGCGTTCCCCTCATAGCCAAGCAGAGCGTTTTGGGACGGTTTTTGCTGTTGGCGCGGCGACCCCGCTTCTTCACGGCCGAGGGTATCGACCTGCTGCAGACCATCTGCGACCAGCTCTCGGTGTTCATTGAGAACGCCCAGCTTTTCGCCCAAACCTCGAACCAGATGAACGAGCTCCTGACGCTGATGGAGACGACCAAGACGCTGTCGTCGTCGCTGGACGCCGAGGAGATAATATACAGCATCGCGCAGAAGGTCAAAGACCTCATCGGCGCCGACGAGTGCACCGTCTTCCTGCTGGACCGCGAGGCGGGGATGCTGGAGCCCATCGTGAGCCTGACCGCCTACCCGGAGGAGGTCCTCAAGCTCAAGCTCAAGGTCGGCGAGGGCATCACGGGCCACGTGGCCCTTACCGGCGTCGGCGAATACATCAACGACGCGCTGGCCGACGCCCGCTCCATCACCGTCCCCGGGACCCCCTCGGAGGAAAAGGAATCGCTCCTTTGCGTCCCGCTCATCTCGCGCGAAGAGGTAATCGGCGTCATGACCCTCGGCCGGCTGGGCGGCGGAATCTTCACCGAGCGCGACCTGCAGCTCCTCACGCTCTTCGCGGGCCAGGTGGCGGGCTCCATCGAGAACGCGCGGCTGTTCGACCGCGTCCTGTCTTCGGTGTCCATCGCCGAGGAGCACCGCCGGAAGCTGGACGCGGTGTTCACCAGTATCTCGGACGCCCTCATCGTCACCGACACCGCGCTCCACGTGATAGAGGTCAACCCGGCGGCGGAGAAGATGCTGCGCCGGCGCGCCGCCGACATGGTGAACCGCCACGTCCGGTCCGTCATTGACAGCACCGCCCTCCACGAGATATTCGAGGAGGCCCGGACGCGGCTGGAAGAGGAGGCGGTGGCGGAGTTCGAATTCGCGGTGGAGCAGGGCGACGACGACGGCGACACCCGGCACTACCGCGTCCTGGTGGACGCCGTGACGGGGCCGGCGGGCGAGAAGGTCGGCTACGTCGCGACCTTCCGCGACATCACCGAGGCCAAGGAGCTCGCCCGGCTCAAGGACAACTTCATCGCCAACGTGAGCCACGAGCTGCGGACGCCCCTCACCTCCATCATCGGGAGCGCGGAGCTGATATTGGCCGACGGCGACGCCAAGGCCTTCCCCTACTTCAACTTCGTCGGCATCATAGACAAGGAAGCCCGCCGCCTCCGGGAGCTCGTGGAAAGCATCCTCGACTTCTCGCTGTTGGAGTCGGGCCGCCTGGAGCTCTCGCCCGACCTCATCGACATCAACGACGTGGTGGAGGAGACGGTGAAACGCTACCGGCCGGTGGGCGAGGACCTGGGCGTGGCGGTGGAGTTCGCGCCGGGCGAGGGCCTCCCCGCCACCTACGCCGACCCGCGTCTCATCGCGACGGTCGTGGGCAACCTGATAAAGAACGGCATCAAGTTCAACAGCCGCGGCGGGTGGGTCCGGGTCGCGACCGCCGCGCGCGACGGTGACGCCCTCATCACCATCGCCGACAACGGCCACGGGATTCCGGAGGAGCAACTCGCCAACATCTTCTCCACCTTCTACCAGGTGGACGGCTCCAGCACCCGGGCCGTCGGCGGCACGGGCCTCGGCCTGGCCATCGCCAAGCGGGCCGTGGAGGCCCACGGCGGCCGCATCGAGGTCTCGTCCGAGCCCGGCAAGGGTTCCACCTTCACCGTCATCCTGCCGGTGGCCGCGCCGCCGCCCCCCGACGAAGCCGCCTGAAAAATTAACGCCCCGGCGACGGGGCTTTATTATTAACGTTCGGCCGTAAATACGTCGGCGCCTAAACACAACGGCCGCGGGGACCGCGGCCGTTTCCTGCGTGCGGGGGCGGACGGCGTTATACCCGCAGGAAGCGCCGGACCGCGACGTAGGAGCCGAACGCCGCGCCCAGCCCCGCGCCCAGGAGCCCGAGCAGGACGTAGGAGGCCGGGAGGAACTTTATCTCGACGCCCCAGCGGCCCAAGAGGTTGGCGCCGACGTAAAGCGCAATCAGCGCCACGACGCCGCCGAAGACGCCGATGAAAAAACCCTCGAACAGGAACGGCGCCCGCACGAACGCGTCGGTGGCGCCTACCACCTTCATGATGGCGATGGTCTCGCGGCGGGCGTAGACCGCCAGGCCGATGGTGCTCATGACCACCAGGATGGCGGCCGCCGCCAACACCGCGCCGACGGCCGCCCCGATCGTCGCCACCGCCTCCGCCGCGTGCTCGAGACTGGCCAGCCACTCCTGGCCGTAAACGGCGTCATCCACGCCGTCGATCCCGTTGATTTCCTTCACCAACGCCGCCACGGCGTCGGGCTGCCCCGCCGCCGGCAGGAGGTGGACGCGGTAGGAAGCCGGCAGGGGGTTGGCGCCGGCCGCCGCCAACAGCTCCTTGTCCTCCGGGAAGAGCCCCGCGAACTCGCGGGCGGCGTCCTCCCGGGAGACGAAATCGGCCCGGGCCACGCCGTCCAGCCGGCGCAGGTGGACGCCGATGGCCTCCGCGCGCTCCGGCGTGACCTCGTCCTTGAGGTAAACGTCCACGAAGAGTTCGCGTTTCGCGTCGTCGTAGATGGTGCGGAGGTTGTAGTAGGCGGTGCCGAAGATTCCCGCCACGAGCGACGCCAGCGTGATGGCGAGGGCGGCCGCCGCCGTGAGGATGCCGCCGCGGGCGACGTTGGTGGCCGCCTCCCGCAAGAAGAAGCCGAGGTGTTTCAACTTACGCGCTCCTCGGGGAGTTTGCCCTTGACGATGGTTATGACCCGGGCGTCCATCCGCCGCACGACGTCGTAGTTGTGCGTCGCGATGACCACCGCCGTGCCGCGGGCGTTGATGGCCCGAAACAGCTTCATGATGTGCCAGGTGATGTCGGGGTCGAGGTTCCCGGTGGGCTCGTCGGCGAGGAGGATGACGGGGTCGAGCGCGATGGCGCGGGCGATGGCCACGCGCTGCTGCTCCCCGCCCGAAAGCTCCTGGGGCAGCGAGTCCTTGCGCTGCGACAGCCCCACCACCGTCAAGACCTGGAGCGCGCGGCGCCGCTGCTCGCCGTGGGTCAACCCCAGGATGGTCAGCGGCAGCTCGACGTTGTCCAGAACGGAGCGGTCGCTCAGGAGGCGGAAGTCCTGGAAGACGACGCCGATGCGGCGGCGCAGGTAGGGGATGTCGCGGCGCCGGAGCGTCTCCACGTCGTGGCCGGCCACCTCCACCAGGCCCTCGGTGGGCCGCTCCTCCGCGGTAATCATTTTCAGGAAGGTGGATTTGCCGGCGCCGGAAGGGCCGGTCAGGAAGGCGAACTCGCCCTTGCCGACGTCGGTGGAAACGTTGTCGAGGGCGACCACGCCGTTGGCGTAGATCTTGGAAACGCCGCGCATCCGTATCATGGGAGTAGTCATATCGCCGGGGTCAGAAGGTGAGGACGCGGTCGGCCCAGTGGAGCCAGTCCGCGAGGTCCTTGAGCGTCGCCACGGGGACGTCGGCCTGGACGCCCTCGAAGGCCAGCGCCCGGTTCTTCAGGCAGGTGCCGCAGGCTTTGGCGGACGCGCCGCCCCGGAGCGCCGCCTCCAGCTCCGCCCGGACGTCGTAGACCGCGTCCTCGGGTTGGGCAATGTCCTTGTGGACGAGCATAACGGCGTCGCCCAACAGGAAAACGGCTACCTCGTCGCCCAGGCCCCGCTGGAAGGCGGCGATGCGCATCGCGTTCCAGACGACGTCGCCGCCGTCATAGGGGTCGTGGTAGGTAACGATAAGAATTTTCATAGCGTCCCTTTCCCGGCTTAGAAGATGTCGCCGCCCACTTCCGCGGTTCCCGCGGTCGGCCGGGACGCGGTGCCGGGGAGGGCGCCGCCGCCGAGCATGGAGGTCGACTCGAGCTGAAACGCCGGCTTGCCGGCCTCGCCCGTAACCACGAAGTTGAAGTGGCCCTTGCCGTCGTCGTCGCGGACGAGGGCCAGGGCCTTGCCCTCGCGCGCCAGCCGCTCCGCCGCCTTTTTCTGGAACGTCGTGCGAACGACGAAGTTCAACTTCTTCTCCAGGTCCACCTCGCCCGCGGCCTCGACGACCAGGTCGGGGTTCTCCAGCTTGAAGTCGCGGGTCTTTATAACGCCGGCGTTGGCGTCGGCCGTGGCCCAGAGTTTGGTGACCTGCAGCGGCTCGTAGAGGTCGATGCGCGACCATTTCGCGAGCTCCGCGAGCAGCGGCATGTCGGCGACGCGGCCGCCGGAGAGCTCCAGCGAGCCCTTGCCGCCGAAGGTCTTCGTGACGTCGGCCCGCGTCGTCCCCTCGGCCGAGAAGACCACGTCGGCGGCGAATTTGCCCGTAAGGACGTTCTCCAGCCATTTGTTCTCGGTGAGGAAGACGCCGAGCCGGACGTCGCGGACGGTGGCGGCGAAGGTGTAGCGCGGCCGGGCGCCAGGGTAAACGGTGGCCTGGGCCTGGACCTTGCCGTCGTAGGCGTCAAACTGGAGCTGTTTGAGGTTGAGGACGCCGGCGTCGAACTCGGCCTCGGCCGCGAGGTTCTGCGCCCGAATCCGGAGCAGCTTGCAGCTCTTCATCTTCACGTTCGCCCGGGCCGAAATGCTCTTGCCGGGAAGGCCCACGAGCTTCGTCCCGCCCTCGCCCTCGTGGCGGACGAAGTCCTTGGAGGGCAGGGCGGCGTCGAGGTCCAGGTCGGTCGCGACGACGACGAACTCCAGGCGCGGCGTCTCGAAGCCCTGCCAGCTCCCGCCTATCTCGAAGGTGCCGCCGGCGAATTCGCCCTTGACCTTGCCGGTGCTGAGCTTGTAACCCTGGCAGTTGACCGTGCCCGTGAGCGCGCGGAAGGGTTCGGCGAAGGGCTTGACGCGGCACCGGCAGCCGCGCAGCTGGATGGTGCCGTCGAGCGTGGTCCGCTGGCCGCGCGAGAGTTCTCCGGCGACGTCGAGGTTCAGATCCGCCGGGCCCGCGAGCATATATCCTTCGGGCATGCCCAGGAGGAGGGCCGCGGCCTCGAGCGGCACCACGCCCTCCACCGTCAGCTCGAACGGCCAGTTCGCGACGGGGAGGATTTTTCCCCGGGCCTTGAAGCCGCCTTGCTTGGATTGGCCCTCCAACTTTTCTATAAGGTATTCCTCGCCGACGAAACGGACTTTGGCGGCGACGTTGGAGAGGCCGTCGCCGTTATCGGGGCGGATGGCGCCCTTGGCGACCGTCAGCTCACCGCGGACGTCGGGCTTCTTTCCCTCGCCCCACTTCCCCTTGACCGTAAGTTTCAGGTCGAGCTCGCCCTCGATTTCGGCCTCGCCTAAACGGGGCAGGAGGGCGGGCAGGACCTGGGCCAGCGCCATACGCCGGCCGGTAAAGGCGAGGTCGACGTCCTTTTCGCCCGGGCCGGTCTGGAGCTGGCCCTCGGCGCTCAGGCGGGCCTTGCCGAAGAGGAGGTCGAGCTTGTCGAGGAAAACGCGGCCGCCCGGGTCCTCGGCCTGGTAGCGGACCTTGCCCTCCGCGGCGATGGCCATCCCGCCGCCGGCCTCGCCGGCGCCTTCCGCGAAGCTGAGCTTGTCCGCCGCGAGCTTCCCCCGCAGCTCGAAGCCCTTGCCCCACTCGGCGCGGCAGCGGACCTTGCCGTCGAGGCCGTCCACGAACGCCGTGCGCGCGGCGCCGACGTAGCGCATGAAGCCGTCGACGACGACGACGGTCCCGCGGAACGGCGGCGCCTGGCCGCCCGCGCCGAAGCGCACGTCTCCGGCCGCCAGGTCGCCGCGCGGCCGCTTCAGCTCCACCGTGGCGACGGCCGGCCGGAGGGTGATGAAGCCCCAATAGGAGAGGCCGAGCTTGAGCTCGTCGGCGCGGACGATGTCCTTGCCCGCGGCGGTGGTGAGGACGGCGCCGCGCAGCGCCACCGCCGGCCGGGGTAGGAGCTTGAAGGCCGCGCTCTTATAGCTCAGCTGGAGCGCGAGCGCGTCGCCGACGCCCTCGCCGAAGGCCCGGACGACGCGGTCCTTGCCCACCACCGCAGGCGCCACCAGCGCGTAGTAGAGGGCGAACACGGCAAGGGCCGCGAAAGCGACGACGGCTGTGATAACCCGTTTCTTCTTCATGGCCGTTAAGCGTTATTTATAACATAGGCGTCGCGGACTTCACAGAAAAAACGTCACTCCCCGCCCGCCGCGGCCGCGTCGTCCGCCCGGCAGGCGCGGCGGCAGCGCCCACACTCAAAACACAACGACCGGTCCACGTCGCCGCGGCGGGATACGATGGCGCCGGCGGGACAGGCGGCGACGCAGTCGCCGCACTCCTTGCAACCCGTGACGCGCTCGCGCCGGCCGGCGGCCGCGAACTCGCCCAGGAGCGCGCCCGCCGCGCACAGGTAGCGGCAGAAGAAGCGGTAGTGGAAGGCCGAGGCCGCCAGGACGCCGACCAGGAATAAAAGCGACCAACCCGCGGCCGCGAAGGCGAACAGGTCGTCGAACGGCTCGTAGGCGGCAACCCCCAGCCGCCGCGTCGCGACGACGACGGCGACGACGGCGCCGAGGACGACCACGCGCCCGGCGGACAGGCGGCGGGCGAAGGCCGGCGGCGCCGTGAGCTTGGGAACGGGGATCTCGTACAGTATTTCCGTGACGGCGCCGAAGGGGCAAAGCCAGCCGCAATACAGGTTGCCGAAGAACAACGCGAGGCCGGCGCCGCCGAGCAGCAGCGCGTACAACGAAAGGCGCTCGCCCCAGGGCGGGAATTTCCAGAGGACCAGGCGGCCGACGTCGCCGATGGCGACGAAGCGTCCGCCCCAAAAGCCCAGGACGCCGACGGCCGCCGCGAGCAGGCCGAGCCGCAGGAGCCGGGGCGCGCGTCGCCGCGCCCACGCCGCGGCGACGAAGAACGCCGCGACGCCGAGGGCCCACCGCCAATCCCACGGCGCCACCCTCTCCTCCACCGGGAAGGAGGTCCCGAGCGCGGCGTTGGCCACCTTGCGGCCCGCGACGCGCGCCGCCGTCGCGAAGGCGCGGCTGGAGACCGTGGCGCGGGTTATCGCGTCCACGTCCCGGCCGGCCTCCAGCGGCGCGCCGGCCGACGCGCCCACGAACGAGGCGAAGAAGTCCCTCAGGTCCGAAAGGTAGGACGGCGTCTCGCGGTGCTCGAGCAGGACGACGCGCTCGAAGCTTCCCTGGCCGTCGATGACGACGAGGAGGTTGAAGGGGCCGCCGTAGCCGCGGACGTCCGGCGCGAGGACGGCGGTCTCGCCGGCGTAGAGGGTCTCGTCGCCCCGGCGTATTCGCCAATAGGGCGCGCGCCCGCGGACCCGCTCCGCCGGCTCCGTGGCGCCGACGAGGAGGGACACCCGCCGGCCGTCGAGGGCGGGCCGCGGCGGCTCGTGGCGCCGCCCCCAGAAAAAGGAGAAGGCCATCACGGCCGCGACGGCCGCCGCGAGAAGGGCGCGGCGCCGCCACGGCCCGCCGTTCACGACGCGAGAAGCCATAACGGCGGTCATTATAACGCCGGGCCGAAGGGCGCTCAAGGGATTTATATTGCGCCGATTCGGCGTTTAAATTAAAATGCGGGGATATGCTCAACGTCGTCGTGCTGGGGATAGTCTCCTTCTTCGCGGACCTGCAGTCGGAGATAATCTTCCCCCTCCTCCCCATTTTCATAACGCAAGACCTGGGGCTCGCCGCCTCCTTCCTGGGCCTGGTGGAGGGCGCGGCCGAAGCCACGGCCGCGCTCTGCAAGTACTTCTCCGGCTACCTGTGCGACCGCTTCGGCCGGCACAAGTGGCTGATGCTCGCCGGCTACTCGCTATCCGTAATCAGCAAGCCGCTCCTGGCGTTCTCGCGCACGGGGCCGGCGGTCCTCGCGCTGCGCGTCGCCGACCGGCTGGGCAAAGGCGTACGCCAGTCGCCGCGCGACGCGCTCCTGGCCGACTACACGCGGACGGGCGTCCGGGCGCGCGCCTTCTCGCTGCACCGGGCGCTGGACGCCGCGGGCGCCGTGGGCGGCGTCCTGGTCCTCTACTTTTTGCTGAACCACACCTCGTTCACCCACCGCGACATCTTCAAGCTCACCATCATCCCCGGCGTCCTGGTGGCGCTCGCGATTATATTGCTCGTGCGGCAGCCAAAAGGCGCGAGCTGCCCGCGGCCGCCCAAGATATTCGACCGCGCGGTGATGGCGGGGTGGTGGCCGTTCCTGGTCGTCCACGCGGTCTACTCCTTCGGGATGCTGTCGTACGCGTTCTACATCCTGCGCGCCAACGAGCTGGGCGTGCCCACGGGCGTGGTCCCGCTCGTCTACCTCGTCTTCACCGTCGCCCAGGTCGTCTGGCCGCTCCCGCTGGGCTGGCTCGCCGACCGCGTCGCCATCCCGCCGGTGCTGGCGGGGGTTTACGGGCTGCACGCGGCGGTGCTGGTGGCGGCGGGCCGGCTGCCGTACGCGTGGACGCTGTGGCCGCTCTTCGCCCTCTACGCCCTCTACTACCAGGGCTTCGCGGCGCTGCCGCCGGCCTTCGTCTCCACGCTCGTGGGCCCGGAGAAGCGGGGCGCCGCCATCGGCCTCCTCCACATGGTGAGCGGCCTCGCCATCCTCCCCGGCTCGCTGGTGGCGGGCGTCATCTGGGACCGGTGGCAGGGGCGCGGGACCTTCCTCTTCAGCGCGGCGTGCGCGGCCCTGGCCGCCGGCGGGACGCTCGCCTTCTGGCTGGCCCGGCGCGGCCGCGCCGCCGCCGTCCCCGCCTCGCCCTGAGCCATGATGGACTTCCTCAAAAACGACCGGCTGGTGGAATACCTCAGGCGGCGGGCGACGCTCCCGCAGACCTTCCGCTCGCTCCGGCACCGCGACTATAGGTTGTTCTGGTTCGGCCAGATGGTGTCGCTGGTGGGGACGTGGGTCCAGGACATCGCGCAGAACTGGCTGATTTACCGGCTCACCGGCTCGCCGGCGATGCTGGGGTGGGTGAACTTCGTGGCGCTGGTCCCGGCCATACCGGTGACGCTGTGGGCGGGGTCGCTGGCGGACCGCCTGAACAAGCGGCACCTGGTGATGTGGTCGCAGGTGGCGATGCTGGCGCAGGCGGCCACGCTCGCGGTCCTCGCGGGGACGGGCGTGGTCCAGGTGTGGCACGTCATGGCGCTGGCGTTCCTCTTCGGCGTCGCCCGGGCGGTGGACCTCCCGGCGCGCCAGGCGTTCGTGGTGGAGATGGTGGGCAAGGAGGACCTGACGAACGCCATCGCGCTGAACTCCACCATTTTCAACGCCGCGCGCATCATCGGGCCGACCGTCGCCGGCCTGCTGGTGATGGCGGTGGGCGAAGGGTGGGCCTTCGGCATCAACGCGCTGTCGTTCATCCCGGTGGTGGCGGCGCTGGCCATCATGCGCGTGGCGTCGGTCCGCGGCGAGGCGACGGGCGCCGCCCACAAGCACATTTACGAGGGCATCAGATACGCCGGCGGCAACGCGGTGATATGGGTGACCGTCGCGGTGGTGGGGGTGTCGGCGTTCTTCCTGACGCCGTACACGGTCCTGATGCCGGTCTACGCCAAAACCGTGCTGCACGGCAACGCCGACACCTACGGCTATCTTATGGGGAGCGTGGGCGTGGGGGCGCTGGTCGGCGCGCTGGTGGTGGCGTCGCTCAAGCCCTCGACGCCGCGGGGCAAGGTCCTCACGTTCGCGAACCTGGCGTTCCCGGCGCTGGTCATCGCCTTCGCCTTCGTCCGAACCTTCTGGCTCGCGGTCCCGGTGCTGGCGGTGACGGGGTTCTTCATCGTCGTCCAGAACTCGCTGGCCAACACCATCCTGCAGCTCGAGGTCCCGGACAAGCTCCGCGGCCGCGTCATGAGCATCTACTTCCTGGTCTTCATGGGCGCGATGCGGCTGGGGGCGCTGCAGGCCGGCTACATCGCGCGCTACGCCAGCGTCAAGCTCGCGCTCGTTATCGGCGGCGTCGTGGCCCTCGTCTTCGGCGCGGTCGTCGCGTGGCGGATGCCGGCGCTCCGCCGCGTGAAGTAACGCCGCCCGGCGCTCCCCCCAACCCGACCGCCGTAAAAGCCGCCTTGACTTGGGGGACGGCGGTGGTATAATGCGCCGGACGGGATAGTTTATATACTTGACCAAAGGGGTAACAAACAACAGAGGTTCCGGGCGCCGCGAGGAGGGCGAGGAATGAAAGCGAAGGCGGCAGTTTTGGTCGTGGCGGCGCTGGCGGCGGCGGGCGCGACGCCGCCCGCGAAAGTGGTGGACGAGAACTTCGAAAACCCGCAATTCCCGCCGGCGGGGTGGCGCATCGAGACGCAGTTCGTCAACGCCTCGTGGACGCGGCAGACCGACGCTGGCAACAGCTACGCCCTCGGGTATTGCCAGACCGGCGGCAACGAATACGCCGACGCCTCGCTCTTCACCGGGAAACTCACGCTGGCCGCGGGGAACGTCCTGAAATACCGGTGCCGCTACGCCGGCACCAAGTCGGGGAACCTGTCCACCTGGTATCGGGAAGCGGCGCTCATGAAGGGGACGGAGCTCATCTGGTATTACCGCTTCGGCGAATCGGGCTGGGCCGACTACCAGACGACCCTCCCGCCGCTGGTCCAGTCGGGCTCGGACTACGAGTTCCGCTGGACCTTTTACGCGCACGGCGCGGGGAGCGGCCAGGGCGGCAACGTCAGCTTCACCGTGGACGACGTCGTCGTCGAGATAGACAACGCCGCGGCGGCGCCGGCGTCACTGGGGCGGGTGAAAGCGCTGTTCCGACGAAAACGGGCGGCGCGGAATTCAAACGCGGGACGACGGCCGCGGCGAGGTCGACAACCAAAGGGAGGTACGGCTTATGAAGGCGGCGATTCTGGCGGGATTGGCGGCCGCGGCGCTGGCGGCCGCGGCGGGGCGCGAAGTCATCGACGAGAAATTCGAAGGTGAACAGTTCCCTCCCGCCGGTTGGTATATCTTCTACGAGTTGGGTTGGTGGACGCGGGCCGACGGGCACAGCGGTTATTTCGCCGACGGCCGGGGGCACGCGTCGAACGGCGGCGAGGCGTCTTATCTATACTCCAAAAGCTTCGACCTCACGTCCAGCGGCAAGATCAACATCCAATTCAACTACTACACCGGCGAGGACGGCTACAGCGGCATCAACGTGCGGGAGGTCCACCTGGAGCGCGCGGGCGAGAAGGTCTGGGTTGACGACTTCCCCACGCTGACCGACTGGTGCCACTATGACACGACGGCGGGGCCGTTCCCGAAGGCCTCGGAGTATCGCCTCTGCTTCGAGGTCGGCGCGATGGGCTTTAACTACTATGTCCACTGGTGCTTCTTCGGCGTGGACGACGTTTACGTCCGGGAGTGCTACACGGACGTGGCGCCGGCGTCGCTGGGGCGCGTAAAGGCGCTGCTCCGGTAAAGTCGGCCCCGACTCGCGCGGAAAGGGAGGTCCCGGCGATGCATATAATAAGAGCATTGGCGTTGGCGACGTTGGCGTTGGGCGCCGCGGCGGCAGCCACGCCGCCCACGGCGGTAAGCGAGGACTTCAGCGGGTCCGAATTTCCCCCCGCCGGCTGGACGACCGAAGGGTCGGGAGAGGGCTATTGGCACTGGAGCAACGCCGGCGGCTACGCCAAGGGGGAGTGCTTCCCCGCGATGTACGCGGACCTCACGACGTCGCTGAAGTCGCCGTCGTTCCACGTAAGCGCCGGGACCCGGCTGCACGTCCGCTTCAGGTACTTCGCGCAATTCAGCGGCGAGGGGGCGGCGTTGCACGTTTACGTCGGCACCTGGTACGCGTATATCCCGTACGCGGAGTCGTGGGCGTGGTACGACGCGGATACGGACGTTTACGGGACGGGCGGCACGCTGCGCGGGGAGTGGCGGATTTCCGGGAACGGCGGCAGCCACGGCAACACGGGAAGCTGGTACATAGACGACGTCCTGATAACCCGGTACAACACCGCCGTCGCGCCGGCGTCGCTGGGGCGGATAAAGGCGCTGTATCGGTAACGCGCTTTTCGTAGGGGCCGGCCTTCAGGCCGGCCCGGTTCAGGAAGAAAAGCATATTTAATCACCGGCAGGAATGCCGGTGCCACGAAAGCGACAGTAGGAAAGTAGGGGCCGGCCTTCGGGCCGGCCCGCTTCGGGAAGAAAGGCGTATTTACTCACCGGCAGGAATGCCGGTGCCACAAAAGCGAAGGCGGGCCGCAAGGCCCGCTTTTTTATTTTACGCCGACAGGGACGGCTGTGCCGGGAAACCTTAGCCCCCCGGGTGCCAGCCCGCGGCCACGGTGTCCGAATCGCCGCCGGGGAGGCCGGGGAGGAGGGCGGCGCACGTGAGGGCCTCCCGGCCGTACTTCTCGTTGAGGGCGTCCACGGCCTCGGTCATCCGGTCCCGCCGCATCTCGAAGAAGGTGCGCGGCTTGCCGTGGTAGAGGAGCATGGAGACGGAGACGCCGAGGAGGCGGACGCCGCGGGCGGTCATGTCGCCGGGGAGGAGGGGCCAGCCGGCGCGGAAGACGGCGGCGCCCTCGTCCACGTAGTGGTCGAGCCGGTGGGACTTCCCCACCGTGAAGAAGTCGGGGTAGCGGACGTAGGCGTGGATGCAGCGGCCGCAGTAGCCGTCGCCGCGGAGGCGCCGCGCCACGCGCTCGCACAGCCACAGGAAGGTCCGGCGAATCTCCTCCTCGCCGTAGACGTCGCGGCGCAGCGTGATGGAGTTGCCGACCGACTTCGCCTCCTCGTAGTCGTAGTGGGCGACGACGGGGCGGCGGTCCACGCCCCGGCCCATGTCGCCGAGGACGTCGCCGATGATGCCGAAGCGGCCGCGGAGCCGCGACCGCGACGCCCGGCCCAGCTCGCCGCAGGTGCTTATCCCCAGCCGGCGGAGGTGCTCCCCCAGCTTGGCGCCGATGCCGGGGAGCTCGGTGGTCGGGAGGTCCTCCCGGAAGGTCGCGAGCTGGGAGGGGCGCAGGACGGTCAGGCCGTTGGGCTTCTCCAGCCCCGCGCCGACCTTGGCCATCAGCTTGTTGGGCGCGACGCCCAGCGAGCACGGCAGCCCCAGCTCGTCTATGACCTCGCGCTGGAAGGCGGCGGCGCAGTCCCGGGGCGTCCCCCAGCGGCCGAAGGTCGCCGTGACGTCCAGCGCCAGCTCGTCGATGGAGGCCACCTCCACCTGCGGCGTGTAGCGGTGGGCGCGCGCGACGACCTCGCGCAGGGCGTGGGTATACTTGTGGACGTCGGCCGGGAGGACCACGGCGTTCCGGCAGAGGCGCAGCGCCTCGTTCGAGGGCATGCCGGACCTGACGCCGAAGGCGCGGGTCTCGTAGGAGGCGGAGCAGACGACGGAGCGCTCCTTGCGGGAGCCGACGACGATGACGGCCTTGCCGACGAGCGCGGGCTTGGCCTTGCGCTCGACGTTGACGAAGAAGGCGTTCATGTCGAGGAAGATGACGACGCGCTCCCACGGCTCGCCGTAGGCGAGGGCGCCCGGGCCGAGCTCGCTCGGGCCGGGCCGCTCGCCGCCCAGGAGGGGGCGGCCGTGCGCCATGCCGGTGGTGGAAGCCCACATGTCAGTTCACCATAGAGACGCGAACGGGGCCTCGCGGCCCCGCCTGCCGGGCGCCCCTCTTCCCTACCGCGCGAAGGTCACGCGGAAGCGGCACGAGTCGCCGCCGCGCAGGACGGTCTTCTCGGCCGTGACGCGGACCGTCCCGCCCACCGTCTCCTCCACCAGCGCCCTTATCCAGCCGCGGCTGCACTCGCAGAAGCGGGCGACCGGCGGGCCCTTGTAGCCGCGCATGATGGGGCAGTAGCACCGCGGGTACGTGACGGCCAGCCGGTTACCCTTTATCTCCAGGTGCGGCCAGACGCGCGCGAGCGCCGCGAGCTTCGCCGCGCGGGTGCGCGCGCCCCTGGTCGCGGCCCGCGCCCGCTGGAGCGTACTCTGCGGCAGACACCGCCGACCGCACCTCTCCAGCGCCGCGGCCAGCTCCTTTTTGGCCGGGCCGGCGCCCAGGTCCTCCAGCAAGCCGCTGACCCACTTGTGCGTTACGCTCGGCATATTCCCGTCCTCTCCTCTCTCACTCCACGTAGCTCCGCGCGAGGCGCCGAAAGTTTCAACCTTGCGTTTTTTATGTTAGAATATAAAAGCATGAAGGTAAGAAATGTACGATGAACCCCAGGTCATGAAGGACCTGCACGCGCTCCGGGAACGCTTGGCGGAGGAACAGAAAGACCTCGCGCCCGAGGAGCTTTGCGCCCGGCTCAACGCGCAGGGCCGCCGCCGGGCCGAAGAGCTCGGCCTCCGCGTGCGCCCCGCCTCCCGCTCTCCCCGCAAGTAACCCTCCCCACCGCGCTCACTCCACGTAGCTCCGCGCGAGGCGCCAGGCGAGGGCGCCACTGTCGAAGGCCAGCTCGTAGATGGTGGCGCCCACCTTCACGGCGTAGTGATAGACCTTCACGGCGCCGTCGCGCTCCTGCCAGGTGTACGTGACGCGCTCGATGGCGAAGCGCCGGCCGCCCTGGGCGAACCACACCGGCTGCAGCCGGCCGCCCTCGCCGAAGACGGCGCCCACCTTAATCCGTTCGTCCAGGTCCACGACGTCCATGGCAATCACGCGCCGTAGCGCCGCATCACGCCCACCACGCGGCCTATGACCGCCACGCCCGCGTCCGCGCCCAGGACGAGGTCGGCGTAGGCCGGGTTGGCGGCGCGCAATACCACCTTCTTGTCCCGCAGGAACATCCGCTTCACCGTGGCCTCCTCCCCCACCAGCGCCACCACCAGCGCGCCGTTCTCGGCCGCGGCCTCGGGGCGGACGATGACCAGGTCGCCGTCCAGGATGTGCTCGCCCACCATGCTGTCGCCGCGGACGCGGAGGACGAAGTCGCCCGCCGCGGCGCCCGTGGCGCGGTCCACCGCCACCGTCTCCCCCCGCTCCTCCAGCGCTAGGATGGGCGGGCCGGCGGCGACGCGACCCAACAGGGGGAGTTCCAGCGCCGGCGTCTTCCCCGCCGGCGCCAGCGCCCGCGGCCGGCCCTCTTCCTTTTCAATGTAACCCTTGCGCACCAGCGCCGCGAGGTGCTCGAAGGCGGCGCGGGGGCCGATGCCCAACCGCCGGCCCAGTTCCCGCACCGTGGGGGGCCAGCCCCGCGCGGCCGAGAGCTCCCGCACCGCCGCCAACACCTCTGCCTGTCTTGCCGTAAGCTTCTCCATCGCCGTCACCTCTCGCGCGAGCGGCCAACGCCGCCGACTACCATTATACTCAACTGGTGTTGAGTAGTCAAGAGAAAAATACGGGGCCGGCCGCGAGGCTCGACGCCGGGCCGCCAGGCCGCGCCCTTTCAGCCCCATATTGACTATACGTTAAGGTAGTGTTATAATGTAGCCGGATAAAGGGGCGCCTCTCCCGGGCCCCGGCCGCGAGGAGGAACCTATGTCGCGCTTGGCGTGGATAACCGCGGCGGCGCTGACGGCCGCGGCGGCGCTGGCCGGCGGCGCGCCGGAGTGGCTGCACTACGACAACGGCATCGCCTACCAGCCCGTCTTCCGCATTAACGCGGGTGACGGCTGGGGCGTGAAGTTCGTGCCGACGGCGCCGGGCTTCATCCAGCAGGTCCAGATCTACGTGGGCAACCCGTCGGGATACAGCGGCTGGGACGGCTTCAACGTCGAGGTCTGGAACTGGCAGGTCAGCCCGCCCTACCCCGGCAGCCGCGTGTGGGGGCCGAAGGCGTTCACGTACGACCACGGCGGCTGGGTGACCTACGCCACGGTGGACTTCCACTGGGACACGACGCGACCGTTCGTGGTCCTGGTGACGCAGCGCGACTCGTACCCGAACTGCGACACGATATACTGCGACACGTCGCGGACGGTGCCCAACCCGAACCTGAGCTACTTCAACCAGCAGTGGTCGTATTTCACGCTGGTGGACGGCGACCTGCTGCTGCGGGCGTTCTACGGCGAGTGTTACCCGGGCGTGGACCCGGCGTCGTGGGGCCGCGTCAAGGCGATGTATCAATAAGGGCCGGCGTTACGTATTAACCATGGGGGCGATCGGTTTCGACGGGGGTGGACGGTACCCAGGTGGCACGTCGCGGCTTTCCGTCGCCGCGTTAAAAAGGCGGAAAGGCACAAAAGCCAACAGCTACGCATACGCTTGCTAAGTAAACCTTAGCCAAGCCGCCCGCCGGACGAGCGCTCCCGCCGCGCGCCGACCGGGCGTCGGAATAGCGGGATACGCCAGAGGTCCGCCCCGGGCCCGCGGCCGACAATCGCAGGGGCTGGCGCGTTCCTTGCCCGCCCGCGGGCTACGGCGCGCGCGAGACCCAATACGCGGGACAAGCGTGTAGAGGCCTGGCAGCCGCACTCTCGGACGCGGGTTCGATTCCCGCCGCCTCCAAACAAAACCCCGCCCGGAAGGGCGGGGTTTTTCATTTCGCCCCACGCGGGCGGACAGCTGTCCGCCCCTACACGGTCCGGGCGTCGGTGTGACGCCCGCGTCGCTGGGGCGGATCAAGGCCCTTTTCAAATAACGCGGTTTTCGCGGTTGCGTTTTGGCCGGCGGCGGCGTATAATGCAGGTGTGAACGGGGTACGGCCCGGGCGCTCGAGGCGGGCCGGGAGGTGCGGCGTGGCGCGTGGCGATTTCAACTCAGTTTTCAGGTCGCGTTCGGGGCTTATAGGCCCCGGCCGCGGCTTTATATTTTCGAGGAGGCGTTGACATGAAGAGGTTACTGCTAACCATCGTCCTGCCGGCGGCGGCGTGGGCGGCGTGGACGTACGAGGGCCAGTGGGGCGGGGGCGTGTTCTACTCGCCCGGCGCGTTGGCCGTGGCGCCCGCTACCGGTTATGTATACGTCGCGGACCCCATGTGGGACCGGGTGACGTACTTCACGCCCACGGGCTCGCTCCTGGGAAGCTGGGGCGGTTACGGCGCGGGCGACGGCCAGTTCTTCATGCCGGGGTTTATCGCCGTAAATCCGGCTACCGGGTATATATATGTCTCGGATTCGTACAATTACCGGGTACAGTATTTCACGCCCGCGGGCTCGTTCCTCGGGAAGTGGGGTTCGGAGGGGACCGGCGACGGCGAGTTCTATATGCCCATGGCAATAGTAGTCGCGCCAACCTCCGGATACGTATATGTTACCGACTCCGAAAATACGAACAACCGCGTTCAATACTTCACGGCCGCGGGCTCGTTCCTCGGTAAGTGGGGTCTAATGGGACCGGCGACGGCCAGTTCCGATACCCCTACGGCGTCGCCGTCGCGCCCGGTAGTGGGACCGTTTACGTCAGCGACTCCCTTAACCACCGCGTCCAATACTTTACCGCCACGGGGTCGTTCCTCGGGAAGTGGGGGGAAAACGGCCGTAGCGACGGCAAATTTAAGTACCCGATGGGCGTCGCCGTAAGCCCGGGTGGCGGTATCGTATACGTCGCGGATAGGGGCAACTACCGCGTCCAGTACTTCGGGCCGACGGGGTCGTTCCTCGGCAAATGGGGCCAATACGGCTACGGCAACGGCCAATTCGTATTCCCCCAGGACGTGGACCTAACGCCCGCGGGAACGCGGGCGTACGTCGCGGACACCGATAATGAACGTATTCAATATTTCACGAGCGACGAGGCCGTGCCGCCCGCGTCGTTGGGGCAGATTAAGGCCCTTTTCAAATAACGAAACAAAAACCCCGCCCTCCCGGGCGGGGTTTTTCATTTCGCACGATGAGAACGGTTATTGCGCGTTCACCTGCTGCTTCACTATCCAGGCGTCAATGTAGCCGGCGTTCTTCAGCTTGTCCCGCATCGCCTCGGCCGAGGCCCGGTCGCGGAAGTCGCCCACGCGGACCTTGTAGAGGTTCGAGATGTGCTCGATGTAGACGCCGGTGCCGGGGAAGGCCGCGCGGAGCTGGTCCGCCACCTTGTTGGCGTTGTCCTGGTAGGAGCTCGCGTTCACCTGGACGCGGTAGCCGTCCACCAGGCCGCCGGCGACCGGCGGCGCCACGACGGTCGTGCCGCCGTCGGTGACGTTGGTCGCGACGGTGGTCTCGGCCGTGGCCGGCGGCTCCACCACGCCGCTCGCGGTGGTGGAGAACTCGCCGCCCGCGGCGAACTCGTCCACCTGCTCGCCCACGTCGGCGTCCGCCGGGACTATTTCGCCCACGACCTCGGACCCCGCGACGACGTTGCCCTCCTCGCCGCCGCCGTAGTAGGCCGGGCCGCCCTCGGTCCGCCGGCAGCCGTAGAAGGCCGCCAGCGCCACGAGCATAATAGCCATAAGTATCAGTCGCTTATTCATCGCCGCACCTCGCGTAGCGTTCGTTATCAGCCGTTTAGACGCGGGCGCTATCCCGCCCGTTTAACGCCATTATACGAAAAGCCGGCCCCGGGCGCAAGCTCAAGCGCCGGCCGCCGGCTTCCGCCGGAACCACAAGAAAGCCGCTTCCTGGAGGTATATCCGGACGCCGATGAGGGCCGTGAAGAGGAGCCAGAAGAACCAGAGGTACTTCACGGCGGGGTCGCGCTTGTACGTCAGGCCGCTGGCCTCGTCGTAGCCGGCGAAGACGACCTCGTGGCCGCCGACGGTCGCCGGCTCGCCCAGCGCCAGCTTCTCGCCCGGGCGGACGTCCTTCTGCTCGCGGTGCCACTTGTCCGCGGGCATGTCCTTCAGCTCGACGTAGGGCCCCAGCGGCTTGGGCCCCGCCGGCGAAAGGAGCGTCCCCGCCTTCACCGACGAGACCATCATCATCTTGTCGCCCAGCATGAGCGGCGCCCCCGGCGCCGTCTCCTGCTCCTTCCCGTCCACGGTGAAGCGTATCTTCTGCTCGTAGGAGGCCTGGTAGAACTTGACGCCGCGCCAGACCAGCGGGTCGTTGACCTGGACGTGCTTGGCCCGGACGACCATCCCGCCCTCCAGCACCGCGACGTCGCTGAGCCAGTCCTTGACGAAGACCTTGCCGCCCTTCTCCACGTACGTGGTCTCGAAGCTGTTGAGGCGAAGCTCATACGCCGACTTCTCGTCGGCGGGGGCCGCGAGGCCCAGCCGGGGCGCGAGCCTGGCCCAGTTGGTCTCGCCCCGCTTGAAGTCCACGCGCACGGTTTCGCCGGGCTTGATGACGAGGTCGCCGCCGTAGGAGAAGAGGAAGGTGGTGGCGAAGCCGACGAACATCGCGAGCATCGCGAGGTGGTAGAGGGCCGAGACGACGTTGCGGCCGGTGAGCCCCTCGGGGAGGAAGCGCTTCAAGAGCTTTATGGAGCAGCACAGGAGGTTGAGGGCGAAGAGGAACGCGGGGACGAGGAAGAGCGGCCCGCGGTAGATGTTCAGGAGGCCCGCGCCGTGGAGCGCGCCGTACGTCGCCGGCGTCCACGCCTTGAGGTAGAAGTCCCTGTCCATCCCCTGGGGGAGGAGGGCGCCGACGACGGCCAGCGCCGCCAGGAGGCAGATGAGGACCACCGCCAGCGTGAGGGACGTGAGGAGGGACCAGAGCTTGTTCATAGACGCGGCCCGGCCTTAAACGTACGCGTGCGCCGTGGGGAGGCCCAGGAGCTTCGCGACGACGTTGAAGCCGAGGAAGGTGAACATCATGGATATGAAGCCCAGGACGTTGAGGACGCGCGAGGGCGCGCGGGAGAGGGACGGCTGGCGCGAGGCGTGGATGTAGGCGGCGTAGACGAACCACGTCACGAGCGACGCCGTCTCCTTAGGGTCCCACGACCAGTACGTCCCCCACGCCTCCTCGGCCCACCCCGCCCCCGAGAAGATGCCGAAGGAGAGGAGCGGGAAGCCGAAGAGGACCATGGTCCGAGAGAAGTAGTCCAGCCGCGCGTTGCGGGCCCGGCCCACGAGGAACTCGAGCTGGAAGGCGAAGGCGGCGACGAAGAGGGCGTAGCTCGCGAAGGCCGGGATGACGTGGACCTCGTACCAGATGGTGTCCAGCGCCGGCGACAGCGGCTTGGGGACCGGGTCCCGGGTGAGGCCGTAGGCCATCCCCGCGGCCATCAGGCCGTAGAGGACCAGCCCCGACCAGCGGAGGCGCTCGCCGCCGAAGCGGCGCACCAGGAGGAAGGCGAGGACGCCGGCCCAGGCGAAGACCGACAGGCACTCGTAGAGCGAGGCCACCGGCGTCCGCCCCACCTCCACCCAGCGCAATACGATGAGGAAGGTGTGGAGGGCCCACGCCGCCCAGCCGACGTAGGGGAAGCCGCCCCGCCGGACGACGTAGGTGAGGGCGAGGGCGCCGTAGGCGAGGGCGAGGGCCAGATACAGGCCGTGGTCAATCGCGAGCATGGCGTTTATACCCCGGGCGCGGGCGGCCGGCGCCGGCCGCTAGCGCTTCCGGCGTTTCTTGGTTACCTGGGCCCTCGCGACCTTGGCCTCCACCGTGGACTTGCGCCGGCGGGCCTTGAAGCTCTCAAACTCGACCAACAGCGCGCCGCAGACGTAGACCGAGGAGTAGGTCCCCAGGATGATGCCGACCCACAGGACGAAGGAGAAGGCGCGGAGGGGCTGGCCGCCCAGGAAGAAGAGGATGGTGAGGGCGATGAGGGTGCCCATGCCGGTGATGAGCGTCCGCGAGAGGTTCTCGTTGACGGCGCGGTTGAGGAGCTCGCGGTACGACTCCTTGCGGCCCTGGCGCGAGTCCTCGCGGATGCGGTCGTAGACCACGACCGTATCGTTGATGGAGTAGCCGACGACGGTGAGGAAGGCGGCCACGGTGGTGAGGTCGATTTCGAAGCCGGCGAGGATGAGGAAGCCGAAGGAGATGAGGACGTCGTGGATAAGGCTGACGACGGCTACCACGCCGGCGGCGAGCTTGAAGCGGATGCCGATGTAGATGAGCATCGCGAGGAGGGCGAAGCCCAGCGCCTTCATCGCGAGGCCGATGAGCTGGCGGCTGACGCGGGGGCCGATGTTCTCGGAGCCGCGGATGACGAAGGTCCCGGCGTAGAAGTTGGCCCTTAGGGCCGCCTCCCCCGCGGGCGAGATTTTCGTCCCCGCGGTCGCGGCCGCGAGCGACGGCAAGAGGACCGTGGTCCCGGCTTCGCCGCCCAGGTTGCGCAGGCGCTTGACGTTGGCCGCCACGGCCGCGGCGTCGGCCGGCGGGATGTAGGCCGACAGCGTGGCCCGGAGGACGTCCACGTCGTCGATGCCATTGAGGTCGATCTTGCCCGCGGCGTCGGCCGGGACGCCGAAGGTCTCGCCCAGGACCGTTACGATCTCGGCCACGGTCTTTTCCACCACCAGCTGCTGGACCCGCTCCCGAATGGTGCCGGAGGTGGCCTTATTGATGTCTATTCGAATGGTGCCCTTGGCCCCCTCCAGCTCGCGGGGCGTGACGGCGAAGACGGTGCCCAGCTCCTTCTCGCCCAGGCGGACGCCCGGGACCGCGGCCACCTCGGCCATCGTCTTGAACCGGCCCGCCTTGGTCCGGGCCTTCACGATGGCGGCGGCGATCTCGTCGGCGCGCTCCAGGCCCTTTTGCTGGATGAGGAGCTCGCGCTCCGCGCGGCCGATGGAGTGTATCTCCACCGGCGCCCGGGAGCGTATCTTCTCCAGGTCGGCGACCTTCACCTGGCGGTTGACGAGGACGTCCACGCGCACGCCGCCCGTGAAGTCGATGCCCAGGTTCGGCCCCTTGGTGAAGAGGAGGACCGCGCTCCCGACCATGAGGCAGGCCGAAAGGATGAGGGCCGGCCGGCCAAGGCCGATGAAGTTGTATTTGGTGTTTATGAAAAGACGCATGGGTCCGGCGTCCTCCTCCGGTTCCGAACGGGTTTTAAAGTTCCGTCGTCCACCGCGCGAGCCCCGTCAGGGCCGCCTCGTCGGTGAGGTCGTAGCGCAAAGGCGTAATCGAAACGAAGCCGGCGGCCAGCGCCGTCAGGTCGTCGTCGTCGCGAGGGTCGGGCGCGAGCATCCGCTCCGCCGCCAGCCAAAAGTAACGCCGCCCCCGGGGGTCGGTTCGCTCCTCGTAGTAGTCGTCCAGGACGGCGCCGCTCTGGCGCGTGAAGCGCACGCCCCGGACGGCGCCGGGGGGGACGTTCACGTTCAGAAGGACGCCGCGCGGCAACCCCTCCGCCAGGAGCTTCGCCCCCAGCCGGCCGGCGAAAGCCGCGGCGTCGCCGAAGTCCGGCCGCGTGAACGTATCCAGCGAGACCGCGGCCGCGGGGATGCCCAGGATGGTGGCCTCGATGGCGGCGGACACGGTCCCCGAGTAGATGACGTTGACGCCGGCGTTGCCGCCCTGGTTGATGCCCGACATCACGAGGTCGGGCCGCCGGGGGCACAGCGCCTTGACGGCGATCTTTACGCAATCCGCGGGCGTCCCGTCCACCGCGACGACGTCGCGGCCGTCGGCCAGGCGGTCCGCCCACGCCCGCAACGGGACGGCCATGGTGACGGCGTGTCCGATGGCGGAGCGCTCGCTCTCCGGCGCCACCACCGTCACCTCGCCCGAGGCGTCCAGCGCGGCGGCGAGGGCGGCGAGGCCCGGCGCGCGGAAGCCGTCGTCGTTGGTTACAAGTATTAGAGGCCGCTGATTAATAAACGATATAATATAACACCTGAACGGCGCTCGTCAAGGGTTTTCGGGCGGGCGCGCTCCCGCGGGACGCGGGCGCCAGCCCGGCGGGCGGTGTCACTCCCTTGAGCAATTAATTATTGCGTTTCTTCTAATTTATTAGTATATTGGCCGATGGTATGGGGGGATGTTATCAACCCCCCTCGGCTATGCCAACCGGAACGTTGATGAGCTGGCTCCGGGGTTTGAAACCCCGTTTCAGGGAAAGCGACGTCTCCCCGGCGTCCGGCAACGGCGCGCGCCCGCCGGCGGCGCTTCCCGCCCCCCACCCCCTGGTCGTCCGCGCGGCCGTGAACGGCCGCGCCTCGGGGCAAACCACCCTCTACGGTTTGAACGCGTGCGGCTACACGCCGGTCGCGGGCGGCGCCGGCCGCCTTTTCGTCCTATGTGTGGCGTCGCTCCTGAACGCGGGCACGGAGGACATCCTGCTCCGCCGCCCCCACCTCGCGCTGGACCTGGGCGGCGGCGCCCGCAAGGTGGTCGCGGCCGCCACCGTCGTCGCGCTCGAGCGGCTATCGTTCTTTGACGGTGGCGCCGGCGGTCGGCCTATCCCGGAGGCCGAGGCGGAGCTCCGGGCGCGCCTCGCGGGGCCCGCGTCGCTGCACCGGTCGGCGTTAATCCTTTCGCCCCGGACGCCGGTGCTGGCTTACGCCACGTTCCTCCCCCAAGACGTCGGCCCCCTCCCCGTCTTCAACGGCGACTTCCTCAACTTCGGCCTGGCCTTCGGCGCCGGCGGCGGGCGGCACACCTACTACGGCTTCCGGGCCCGGCCTTTCCCCCGCCTGACGGTGACGTTCACGTGAAAACCCTGCGGACGGCCGCCGGCGTCGTCGGCGCCGTCGCCGCGGCGTGGGTGTCGGCGCCCGGGTGCGGCGACGACGCCCCGGTTCCGCCGGGCGGCTCCTACTGGCCCGCGACGGACGGCACGCGGTGGCTGATGGAGGGGCGGTGGCAGGACCTGTCGGGCCACAACCAGGGGGGCGCGACGACGGTCGAAACGTACATCGCGGGGACGGACTACGACTCGCAGGGGCGGCCGGTGAAGGTGTGGGTTTCGAGCGAGACGGACGGCCGCTATTTCTTCCGCGTGGACGCGGGCGAGGTTTGGGCCAACTGGGCGGAAACGGACCCCAAGGCCGAATATTACCTCTGGCTCAAGCTCCCGCCCGAGGACGGCCAGTCGTGGGAAGACGAGAAGTATCGCGTGGCGGTAAGCGGGCCCTTTCACCTCGGCGTCCCCTTCGGCGACTTCGACGGCGTCTACCGCGTCCGCTACGACTACGTCGAGGAGCCGGGGCACTACGAGGTGTGGTGGTACGCGGCGGGCGTGGGGTGCATCGAGTACGAGCATTACATCCCGGACATAAAGCACGAGCTGTTGTGGCTGGTGGATTTTACGGCCGGCGCGTAACGGCCGGCGCGCGGGGTTAACCTTATAAAGAAATATTTTTGGCTCGTAGCCGGCGTCGCCCTCGCCGGCGCCGTCGTAGTCGGCGTCCTGGCGGGCCGCCGCGGCCCGGCCGCCCCCGGCCGTTCGCCTCTTCCCCCTTATCGCACTATTTACATCGTACCGTTGGGCGCCGTTCCGGCGTCGGACGTCGCGTTGGCCCGCGACTTCGCCGCGGCCGCTTTCGGGAGGAACGTCGTCGTCGCCGCCGGCCTCCCCCTTCCCACCGCGTATTACGACGCCGGCCGCCGCCAATACGACGGCCTGGCGCTCGTGGGTTACGTGGAGGCCAACGCGCCGCGCCGGGCCTATCGCGCCGTCGGCCTCTCGGCCGCGGATTTCACCGTCGGCGACCTCAACTTCGTCTTCGGCGTGAGCCGATGCCCGGGGCGCGCGGCGGCGATATCCACGTACCGGATGGGTTTCTACGCCGCGGACGGCCGGCAGCGCGACCTGCGCCTGGCGAAGATATTGGTCCACGAGGTCGGTCACGCCTACGGCCTCCCCCACTGCACCCAACCGCTGTGCATCATGAAATTCGCGGACGGCTACGCCACCCTCGACGGCCAGCGTCTGGCCTTCTGCGAGCGCTGCGACGGCTTTTTGCGCCGGGTGGCGGCCGCGGACGCGGCGGCGCGGCGGGCCCGACTGGGCGCGGAGCTCGAAAAACGGGACCTCCTGGCCGCGGCCGGCGGCGAAACGGCGTTGGCGGCGCCGCCGCCGGGCGAGGTTGACCCGAGCGCCTTCGGCTCCCGGCCGGCGGGAAAAAGGGAGCGCGGGGCCGGCGCGCCCAATTTAAAACGTTGACAAGGCGACGCCGTATCGTCTAAAATGGATTCGGAAGGACAACCAAACGAACCTTTACCCCGGAGGGCTGGTTATGCGTTACGCAGCGATTGTGCTCTGTTTGCTCGGCGTCGCCGCCGGCGTCGCGGGGGCGGGCCAGGTCACGGTGGGCCAGCACGGCTTCATCCTGAACCTGCCGTTCTGCGGCACCTGAGGCATCGAGTATCGGGTCCAGGTTCTGGTCCTGAAAAGCGAACTGAACTTCACGGCGCCCATCACCCGCGTGGAATACCAGTCCGGCGGCGCGTATAGCAACGCGCCGTTCCACCTGCTGGAGTTCCGGCTGTGCCACACGCCGCTGTCCACCCTCACCACCAACTTCCAGCAGAACTACGGCGGCAATACGCCGGCGCTGGTGGCGAGCGCCGACCCCTACCTCGTCACCGCCGGCCTCGACGAGTGGTTCGGCTTCAACTGTTCGCCGACTTTCAACTACAACGGCCACGACAACCTCATCTGCGAGGTCCGCTGGAAGAACACCACCACCGAGACCGAAGTGGATACGTGGTCGTACGACTGCGGCACCGACCGCGGGCTGTCGAACAAGGGTTACAACGCCGAGACGGGAACCGTCTCCTCCAAGATAAATCGGTTCCGCATCACCTTCGACGACGCGGGCGTAGGGCCCACGTCGCTGGGGCGAGTTAAGGCGCTCTTCCGTTAAGGACGGACGATGGCGCCGGCGACGACCGGCGCCTTTTACTTTTAAACCCATGCTGCCCAACGCGATGACCACGGCGCCCGAGCTGGGCGCGGCGCTGGCCCTCGGCCTGGCCGCCGCCGCGGCATCCCTCCGCCTGCGGCGGGCGCCGCCCGACCGCCTCGCGGGGCGGCTGGCGTGGGCGCTGGCCGCGGCCTACGCCGCCGTCTTCGTGACGTGGGCGGTGAGCCGGTTCTACGGCCTGGCGCTGCGGAGCGCCGACCTGGGCGAATACGCGACGCTGGCGTACAACACGGCGCGCGGCCGCGTCTTCACGCACACCTTCCGCGGCGCCCTATGTTACTTCGACCATCCGGCGCCGCTGCTCTTCGTCCTCACGCCGTTCACCTACTTGTTCCGGGAGCCGGTCTACCTGGTCGTAATCATCGCGCTGGCCGCCGCCGCGAGCGTCCGGCTGGTCTACGACGCGGCCACGGCGCGGGGCGACCGCTGGGCGGCGCTGGCGCTCGCCGCCGCCTACGCGCTGACGCCGGCCCTCCACGGCGCGACGCTGTACGAAAATCCCCTCCGCGCGCTGGCGGCGCCGCTCGTGTTGGGGGCCTTCGCCCTCTTCGCCCGCCGGCGGTTTTGGTGGGGCATGGCGCTGACCTTCCTGGCCGCCACGGCGTCGGAGGAAATGGCGGTGCACGCCATCGCGCTCGCGGCGCTGGGGACGGTGCTGTGCCGGCGGTGGGCCTGGGGCGCGGCCGCGACGGCCGCCATCGCCGTCTACGCTTTCGGCTTTTGTTTCTGTCTCTACCCGCGGTGGGCGCACTGGGCCGGCCCCACCGTTTCCAACCTCGACGCCTACGTGCTGAGGTTCCGGAGCCAGGGGTTGGGGAGCGCGTTCACGCCGCTGGGGGGAACGCCGACGTCGACGCGCCTGTGGTATGCGCTGGGCATTCTGGGGCCCGTGGCCCCCTTCCTCGCGTTCGCGCCGTGGGCGTTGGTCACGCTCGCGTCGCCGCTCTTCGTAGTGGCGACCCACGACAACGCCAGCCTGTGTCGTCTGGGCTACGCCTTCCCCTTCCAGCTTCTCCCGTTCGTTTACGGCGCGGCGGCGCTGGGCCTGGGCCGCCTTTCCGGCTTGCGCCGGCCCCGCCTCCGGCGCTTCCTGCTCGTCGGCGGCTGCGTCGCCGCCGTCGCCTTTCCCGTCATCCTGATCGCGTTCCCCTACCAGCGCTGGTACCGCGGCGCCGTCCGCGACGCGACGCCGGACCGGCACGAGATCGCGGTGTTGGCCGGCATTCGCGAGGTGCCGCCCGGCGTTTCGGTATGCGCGGACTTCTCGGCCTTCCCTTTTCTCGCGCAGCGGGAAACGCCGGCGCTCTTCCCCCACGGCCTGGGGTTGGACCGCCTCGCCAAAGTGGACGGCGTGTTTATCGATCGGGACCACCACCCGGCGTGGGGTCTGGCGTCGGACGCGGCGATGTTGAGGAACGCCGGCTACTACCCGGCGACGATAACGCGGGACTATGCGTATCTGACGCGACGGCGGGGGAAGCTGACGTACGAGGATTTGTGGCGGGAATGGTACGGCGTTATCCGGGAAGACGACTTCTGGGCGAAGGGGACGCCGTCGCGGCCGCGGCGGGACGACCGGGCGCCCTACGACGGCGCCGCCCTGCGCTTCCGCGGCGCCGGCTTATTGGTGGCGCAGGACAAATATTTCTTCCCGCCGGGGCGATACGACTTCTCATACATCCTGGCGACCGACGAGGGCAAGTTCTGCCACGTGATAACGACGGTCGCGTACGGGACGCCGGGCCGGTGGAAGGAACTCGGCCGCAAGTACAAGTGCTGGACGGTGGTGGGCGACGGCCGATACCACAACTACCGGGTCCGCGTCCTCATCCCGGAGCCGGCGGCGGTCATCGTGGAGCTGGCCGGCACCGCGCCCTATTATCTCGACGGCGTCAAGGTCGGCGGTCCGCGCTACAACCTGGCAGCCGCGGGCCGCTGCGTCCCCTGGCCCTATATGGCATACCGCGAGCGGGCCGCCGGGCCGGACGCCGGCACATCCCCTTAAAACAGGTCGTACGGGTCCACGTCCACGACGACGCGGTGCTTGCCCTTGTGGCGGGCCAGCGCCGCGAGCGCCTCTCCCCATTCCTCGAGCGCGGCCGCGGTCGTCTTGACGAGGATTTGACGGCGATACTCGCCCCGGCGCCGCGCGATGGCCGCCGGTACGGGGCCCCATACCTCCGCGGCGGCGCCGAATATCGTCGCGAGCTGCTCCGCGACGGCCGCCGCCTGCGCGTCCGCGTCTTCGCGCAGCCGCGCGGAGACGACGAGCTGGACGAGGTGGCAATAGGGCGGCAGCTTCAGGCGCCGGCGGAAGCCGCATTCCTCGGCGGCGAAGGCGTCGAAGTCGCCGGCGATGGCGTACGCCACGGCGTAGTGCCGGGGGTAGAAGGTCTGGATGATGACGTCGCGCGCGACCCCCGGCGGCGGCTCGAGCAGTCGCCGGATGGTGCGGTAGGTCCATTCGGCGGCGCGGAAGTCCGGCAGGTTCATCGCGGTATCGGCGTTGGCGAGCGCGGCCAACGCCACGGTCGGCTCCTGGAGCGCGCGCAGGGCCATCTGCGTCCCCACCACGACGTCCACGCCGCCGCGCGCCAGCTCGTCCCAGAAGGCGCGGGCGGACGCCGGCGTCTTCAGCGCGTCGGAGTCGGCGCGCGCCACCCGCGCCCGCGGAAACACCCCCCGTATCTCCGCTTCGAGTTTCTCCGCGCCGAAGCCCACGCCCACCAGCGTCTCCTTGCCGCAGCTCGGGCACCGCGGCGGGACGGGCTCCCGCCGCATGCAATAGTGGCAGCGCAGGACGTCCTCGTCCTGGTGGTAGGTGAAGGCGACGTCGCAGCGGTCGCAGCTCAGCGCGCGGCCGCAGGTCCCGCAATACACATAGGGGATGTAGCCGCGGCGGTTGACGACGACCACGGCCCGCCGCCCGGCGGCGAGCGCTTGCCGGAGGCCGTCCACCAGCGCGGCCGAGAGGATGACCGCGCCCTCGCGCGCCACCGTCGCGGCCATGTCCACCACGGCCACGCTCGAGGGCGAAGGGCCGGCCGGGAGGCGGCGCACCTCGCCCCCATCCCCGCTCATGTCGGCGCATGCCTCCAGCGACGGGGCCGCCGCCGCCATGACCAGCGGCGCATCGGCGGTCCGCAGCGCCGCGACGACGCGGCCGTGGTAAAGGGGCGCGCTCTCGAATTGCTTGTAGGCGTGGTTGGCCTCGTCCACCAGAACGACCGGGCACGACGGCGCGAGCGGCAGGAACAACGCCGACCGCGTCCCCACGACCCGCGTCACGACGCCGCGGCGGCAGCGGCGGAAAACCTCCCACCGCGCCGGCGCGGTCATCTCGGCGTGGTACGGCGCGAAGGCAGCGCCCCACGCCTCTTCGCACGCCTCGCGGACGGACGCGACCTGGTAGATCTCGGGGACGACGACGAGTGCGGCGCGGTCACCGCCGGGCCCCAACGCCGCCAGCGCCTCGCGCAACCGCGCGGCGTCGTCCCCGCCCACGACGAGAAGGCGAGGCGTGGCGGACACGACATCGGGCGGCGGGACGGCGACCAGGCCGAGGCGCGCGTAGCCCTTCGCAATTAGGCGGCGGAGGGCCGCGCGGGCGGCGGCGTCGCGGAACAACGGGCCGGCCGGGAGCGGCGCCGCCGCGAGTCTGTCGCGGAGGGCGGCGGCCGCGCCCCCCAGGCGCCCCTCGCCGGCGTCGGCCGCGAACGCGACGAGGTCGTCGAGGGGGGGCTTCGTGGCGTAGGGCTCGACGGCCAGGATGCCGCGGGAGACCAATCGCCCCACGACGCCGGCGTCGCCGCCGGCGGCCCGGAGGCCCAGCCACCCCGCGCGGGAAACCGCGTCCGCCAGTTCGCGCTCCTCGCCCGCCATCGGGAACGACGCCGGCGCGGCCGCGAAGGCCGCCGCCAGAACCAGCTGGTCGTCGCGCGCGAGGTCGAGCGGGACGGGGAGGGCGAGCCGGGCCGCCTCGCCCAACGACGACGCGTAGCGGCGCGCGACACGGTCCAGCCACGCCCACAGGAACGGCGGGAAGAGCGGCTCGTAGTCCAGGACCTTGACGATTTCTTTTAACGCGGCGGCCGCGGCGGGCCGGGGCGCCGGCCGCCCCGCGAGGCCGACCGCCGGGCGCCGGCCCAACTCCACGAGCACCCGGCTTCCGGGGACTGCCTCGCGGCCTCCCGGAACGCGGTAGGTGTAGGGGCCGAAAGGCGGCCGTACGAAATGGACGTCCTGGAACAACTCGTCGCTCATGATTTTATACTAACACAAAATCGGGCGGCCCGATACGGGCCGCCCGAAAGGTGGGAGCGGCGGACCTACTTACTTGGCACCGCGTGCCTTCCCGGGGTTGAAGTGGAAGGTGAAACTCTTGTCCAGGAACTCGCGGAGGGCGATGTTGGTGGGCCGCTCCAGCTCCAGGATGTCCATGTACTCCGGGTAGTCGTCCAGAATCATGCGGGCGCGCTTGGCTATGGCCAAAACCGTTATGTAGTCGTTTTCGGAATTCTCGAATACCCTCTCGATGAGCGTCAACTCGTCGAGTTTGGAGGGCCTCCGGGCGTCGGCTATCGGCCGGCGGGGAGCCGACTCGGGCGGCGATGCGTCGTCGATGGGGTCGACCACTATTGTTCCTCCGTCAGGTTATCGGCGGCGTCGCCCTCGCCCGTGGAGGCGGGCAGCTCGGCGCCGGGGGGCAGGGAGGGCGGAAGGCCCGCGTCCTCTTCACCCATGTGTTCGATCATCCACTGCGCCGAGGGCGCGTATTGCGACTGGGGATAAGAGGACAGGAGCGCGCGGAACTTGTCCTTGGCCGCGGCATAGTCCTTCATTTCCTCCGCGTAGAGGAAGCCCGCCATGAAGAGCGCCTTGTCGGCGTCGGCGCGAGTCGGGAAGCGAAGGGCGTATGTCTCGTAGGCCTGGATGGCGACGATGGCGGTAGCGGCGCCCTCGGCCTCCGCCATCAGCTCTTCCGCCGGCATGTCGTCGTAGGTCCGGGCCCAGTCGTAGCGCTGGACTTTGTACTTGCCCTCCAGCTCGCGGAAGGCCTGGTCGAAGAAATCGCGGCGCCGCTCGTCCGCGAGGTCCGAGAAGATGCGATCCTTGACCTCGTCGAACTCCATCTGACGGAACGCCCGTTTCCGGTCAACCTTGAAGACGTAGAGGCCGGCGGGGAGCTCCATCGGCCCCACGACGTCCCCTTCGGCCGCCGCGAACAGCGCCTTCTCCACGTCGGCGTTCTGCCCTATCCCCTGGATGTAGCCGCCGGGGCGAATCCACCCGAGAAGGCCGCCGTTGGCCTTCGTGGGCGAGTCGGTGGAGTAGAGCTTGACCAGGGCCTCGAAGTCCTCGCCCTTCCGCGCGCGGGCGGCGACGTCGGCGGCGATGGTCTTGTCCTTGACCAATATTTGACGGACCAGAACGCCCTCGTCCACGACGTATTCGTCGCGGTGGGCGTCGAAGTAGGCGCGCACGTCGGCCTCGGGCAGGAGGATGCGTTCGCGAATATGGCCGGCGACCAGGCCGAGGGGGGCGTAGCCCGCGTCTTTTTTCTCATCCACGTAAAATATGTGGTAGCCGCGGTCGCTCTTCACGGACTCGGACGGCGTCTTGGCCGGGAGGGAGAAGACGACGTTTTTATAGTCGGCGCTGTTGCCCACCTGGAAGGGCATGTATTCGTCCGTGACCTCGCCGATGAGGCCTCCCTGGCTTTTGGTGTACTCGTCCTGGGAAACCTCGGTCGCGACCTTGGCGAAGTCCTCGCCCGCCTGCAGCCGCTTCAAAACCGCCTGGGCCTGATCCGGCGTTTCCACCAGGATGTGCCGGAGCTTTATGCGCGGCGGTTCGCGGAACTCCTCCTTGTGGGCGTCGTAATAGCGCGCCACTTCGTCCTCGGGGACGCCGAGGTTGGCGGCGATATAGCGTTCGAAGTAGGTGGAAGCCAGGATGCGGGTGCGGGCGTCCGCCAGGTCGCGGACGACCTCGGGGTCTTTATCGAGCTTGACCCGCTCCGCCTCGGCCACCAGGACCTTATTCTTTATAAGGACGTCGAGCAGAATCTTGCGGCCTTCCGGCCCCTCGTAGGAGCGCTTCTCCATGGGGTTCATGAGCTCGAGCATCCGGTCGAGGTCGCCCTCGGTGATTTTCTCCTTGCCCACGACGGCCACGACCTTGGCGGCGTCCTTGTTCTCGTCGCCGGTCGCGTCCTTGTTCGCGGCGTCGCCGCCCATCTTGCCGGCGGCCAGCGTCGCGAGCGCGGCCACGGCCAGGACCGCCAAACGTTTGAGGTATCGCTTATCCGTCATATCGTATCGGCCACCTCTAAGGGGTCGTCCGGGGCGCCGGCCTACTTGCCGCCGCCCTTGTCCTTGTCCTTGTCTTTGCCGCTTACGGCGGCGGGTTGGGGTGGGTTGTCCCGTTCCGCGTCCTTCTTATAGTCGGCCTTGCGGTAGTCGGTGGTGTAGAAGCCGGAGCCCTTGAAGATAAGGCCCGCGCCGGCGCCGATGCGCCGGCGGCCCTTGGCGCCGCACTTGGGGCAGCAGCCGCTGGGCTCCGCGCTCATGGCCTCGAACTTCTCGAAACGGTGCCCGCACTTGGGGCATTCGTAGTCGTACGTCGGCATTAGGCGGGGTTTAACCCCAGGGGTCGGGGCGCGGCGTCTCGCGGTAGTCCGGCGGCGGCGAAAGCCGCTTGGAGGCGTCCACCCAATAGCGATTGGGTATGAAGATAAGCGCCGCCGCGAGGGCGACGAGGAAAATTATTATTATGCGGAAGATGACCGCGGAGGGCTCGGCGCCGGACAACGTAACCTCCTTGATATCAAGCACTAATTATACCACAACCTCCCCCCCGCCGCAAGCCCGCTTAACCCGCGCCCCGCCGGGCCCGCCGGCTTACAGCGCCGCCTTCAGTATCGCGAGGACGTCCTTTTCCTCGAGCTTCTTGAACGTGCCGACGGGGCCGAAGCGCACTGCCCCCCGCGCCATCTCGGCCAGGCGGCGGTCGTCGATGCCGGCGTCGCGCAGGGTTGCCGGGAGGCCGAGGCCGCGGAAAAAGGCCGCCGTCCGCGCGATGCCCTCCGCCGCCGCCTCGGCGTCGTCGCCGCCGGCGACCCGCCAGACGTTGCGGCCGTAGGCGACGAACTTGGGCCGCGTGGCCTCGTCCAGGACGTAGCGCATCCAGTGGGGCGTAAGGACGGCGAGGCCGACGCCGTGGGAGATGTCGTAGAGGGCCGAGAGCTCGTGTTGGATGAGGTGGGTGGCCCAGTCGCCGCGCTTGCCGCAGGAGAGGAGGTCGTTTAGGGCCAGCGAGCCGGCCCACATCAGCTCAGCCCGGGCGTCGTAGTCGTCCGGCGCCGCCAGCGCCCGCGGCCCGGCCGCGATACACGCCAGGAGCAGCGCCTCCGCGAGCCGGTCCTGGACGTAGGTATGGGGCGTGGGGCTGAAGTACTGCTCGAAGACGTGGCTCATGATGTCGGCGACGCCGGCGGCGGTGTCCATCGCCGGGACGGTGAAGGTGTAAACGGGGTCGAGGATGGAGAAGCGCGGCTTGAGGGCCTCGCCGCCCATCGCGAGCTTCTGGCGCGTCTCCTCGTTGGTGACGACGGTCCCGCCGTTCATCTCGGAGCCGGTGGCCGCGAGCGTCAGGATGCTCGCGAGGGGAAGCGCCTTGCCGACCTCGGCCTCGCCGACGAAGAAGTCCCACGGGTCGCCGTCGTAGTGGAAGCCCGCGGCGATGGCCTTGCCGCAGTCTATGACCGAGCCGCCGCCGACGGCCAGGATGAAGTCCAGCTTCTTCTCGCGGCAGAGGGCGACGCCGGCGCGGACGGTCGCGATGCGCGGGTTGGGCTGGACGCCGCCCAGCTCTTCAAACGGGATTTTCGCTTCCCGAAGGATGGCGACGACCTGGTCGTAGAGGCCCTGGCGCTTGACGCTGCCGCCGCCGTAGAGCAGGAGGACGCGGCCGGCGTATTCCTTCAGCTGGGGCGCGAGGTGCTTGATGGCGCCGCGGCCGAAGAAGATTTTTGTCGGGATGTCGTAGCGGAAGTTGAGCATGGCGGCTTCCCTATGCGGCGTCGCCCGGGTAGATGGGCGACATGGCGCGGAGGCGCTTGACGATGGGCGGCAGGACCGCGACGACGCGGTCTATCTCGGCCTCGGTGTTGTCCGGGCCGAGGGTGAACTGGAGCGAGCCCTGGGCCAGCGCCGGCTCGAGCCGGCAGGCCAGGAGGACGTGCGAGGCCTTGAGGGCCTTGGAGGAGCAGGTGGAGCCGCTGGAGGTGCAGACGCCCTCCTGGAGGAGAAATAGAATCATGGCCTCGCCCTCGACGTAGTTCACGCATATCGACTCGTGGGTGGGGAGGCGCATCTCGGGGTGGCCGTTGAGGTGGAGGTGCGGGAGGGCGGCGAAGAGGCCGGCGTGGAGGCGGTCGCGGAGGGCCCGGACGCGGGCCGACCGCTCCCCCATCTCCGCGCGGGCGATGCGGGCCGCTTCGCCGAGGCCGACGATGGCGGGCACGTTTTCGGTGCCGGCGCGGCGGCCGCCCTCCTGGACGCCGCCGTCAATGAGCGGCGTCAGGCGGACGCCCTTGCGGAAGTAGAGGGCGCCGGCGCCCTTGGGGCCGTAGAAGCGGTGGGCGGAGACGGAGAGGGTGTCGACGCCGAGGGCGTTTACGTCCACGGGGACGTGGCCCACGGCCTGGACGGCGTCGGCGTGGAAGGCCGCGGCCGAGTTCTCCCTCACGACCTTCACGAGCTCGGCGACGGGTTCGATGGTCCCTATTTCCAGATTCGCGAGGTTGACGCAGACGAGCTGGGTGTCGGGGCGGAGCGCGGCCTTGAGGTCGGCGGGGTCCACGAGGCCGAAGCAGTCCACCGGGACGGACGAGACCTCCCAGCCGAGCTTGGCCATGCTCTGCGCCGCGTTCAGCACCGACTGGTGCTCGATGGCGGAGACGACGACGTGCTTCCCCTTGTCGGCGCGGGCGAAGCACGTCCCCTTGACGGCGAGGTTGTTGGCCTCGGAGCCGCAGGAGGTGAATATCAGCTCGCGGCTCGCGGCGCCGAGGAGGGCCGCGAGGTGCTCGCGCGCGGCGGCCACGGCCTCCCGCGGCTTCTCGCCGAACGGATGGGTGGAGAGAGGGTTGCCGAAGAACTCGGCGGCGTAGGGCTGCATCGCCGCGACGACGCGGGCGTCGGGGCGGGTGGTGGCCGCGTGGTCCAGGTATATCAAATCCATCGCGTTACCTCCGGCGAAGGCCGCGGGGATTACGGCGGCCTGATACAATTATAACACGACCCGCGCTACCTCGAGCCGGCGCCCCCCGGCGCCGCGAACGTCTCGACCGCCGCGCGCAGCTCGCCCAGGTCGATGACGGTCCCGCGGCACGGGCCGTGAGGTCGCTGGTTGGCGACGCCCAACACGGCGCAACCCTCCACCGCTTCGATACCCGCGAGGATCTCGCGCTCGCACGCGACGCCGACGACAGCCCGGGGCCGGAGCCGGCGCACGAGGCCGGGGACGGAGCTGCCGCCGGTGAGGACGACCATCTCGACGCCGCCCAGTTCGTCGCGGAGCGCGAGGGCCGCGGCGACGGCGCACTGGCCGCAGCGCTTGCAGCTCTCGACGTCCTCGGCCACCGGCTGGGCGCATTCCGGCCGCTGGAGGCAGCGGGGCAGGAGGACCAACACCGGCCCCGGCCGGGCGACCCGGGCGCGGGACGCGCGGGTGGCGGCGTTTGAGACTTCGACGAAAGAGTGGATAAGGCGGTCGCGGGAGGACCCCAGGAGGGGCGCGAACTTCAGCGCCGTGGGGACGAGCTTGACGAGGGCGCGGCTCCACCGCAACGCCGGCAGGAGGAAATCGCGCCGCACGTACACGGTCGCGACCAACCCCAGGTACTCGAGGAGGAGGTAGCCGAAGACGACGCCGGCGGCCACGCCGAAGACGGCCGGCAACGCCGGCGAGAATTGCGCGAGCCGGGGCGCGACGAGGTAGCCCAACGCGGCCGTGAGCGCCGCGGCGGCCGCGAGGCCGAGGGCCAGGGCCGCGAGAAAAAGGCCGGGCCCCTGATGGATAGCGGCTTCGAAATTGGAAAGGGCGCCGGCCTCGCGCCAGCGTTCTCCCAGGTACTCGCGGTTGTCACTCTCGGCGTTCACGGGGAAGGCGCCGGCCTAAAATCAAGACGCCGCCCGGGACCGGGCGGCGCCATAATCGCCGGGCGAAAATCGCACCCTAAGTGGTTTTAACCCTCTTCGGGGACGCAAGCGTCGGTGGGGCACACGTCGGCGCAGGAACCGCACTCGTCGCACTTCGCGGGGTCGATGACATAGATGGGGTCGCCTTCGGTGATGGACTCGTTGGGGCACTCCGGCAGACACGCGCCGCACGCGATGCATTCCTCAGTGATCTTGTAAGACATGCGCTGTTGTTCCTCCTTATTGGCGGGTAGGGGTCGCCTGCCCGATTCTTCGCTCCGCCCCGACACTGAGGGGTGTTGACAGGGCTGGCGGCTAAAGTAGCAAAAAAGCGCCGCCGCGTCAAGCGGAAATTGGGCAGCGATTCAACTAAACAAATCGCCGGGCAACGGCATAATACCGGCCTTCCGGCCCGAGGAGGCCGGCCCGGGTACGGGCCGGCCTCGGCGTCGGGCCAACGGCCACTAGTACATCCCGCCCATGCCGCCGCCGTGGGGCGCCGGCATAGCCTTCTCCTCTTCCGGGATCTCGGTGACTAGGGTCTCGGTGGTCAGGAGCAGGCCGGCGATGGACGCGGCGTGCTGGAGCGCGAGGCGCACGACCTTGGTGGGGTCGATAATACCCGCCGCCACCATGTCCTCGTAGCGGTCTACTTCGGCGTTGTAGCCGTGGCTGAACGGGAGCTCCTTCACCTTCTGGGCCACGAGGGAACCCTCGGCGCCGGCGTTGTCCGCGATCTGGCGGAGCGGCGCTTCCAGCGCCTTGCGCACGATGTCCACGCCCACCTTCTCGTCTCCCGCGAGGCCGAGGGCGTCCAGGGCTTCCCTGGCGCGCACGAAGATGACGCCGCCGCCCGGGACCACGCCCTCCTCCACCGCGGCGCGGGTCGCGTTCAACGCGTCCTCGACGCGGGCCTTCTTCTCCTTCATCTCGGTCTCGGTGGCCGCGCCGACGTTGATTACGGCGACGCCGCCGGCGAGCTTGGCCAGGCGCTCCTGGAGTTTCTCGCGGTCGTAGTCGGAAGTGGTATCGTCGATCTGCTTCTTGATCTGGGCGATGCGGCCCTTGATGCCGTCCTCGGCGCCCATGCCGCCGACGAGGGTGGTGTCGTCCTTGTCGATTTTAACCTGCTTGGCGGTGCCGAGGTCTTCCATCTGGATGTTCTCGAGCTTGATGCCCAGGTCCTCGGTGATGGCCTTGCCGCCGGTGAGGACCGCGATGTCTTCCAGCATGGCCTTGCGGCGTTCGCCGAAGCCCGGCGCCTTGACCGCGGCGCAGCGGAGGATGCCGCGGATCTTGTTCACGACCAGCGTCGCGAGGGCTTCGCCTTCCACGTCCTCGGCGATGATGAGGAGCGGGCGGCCGGTTTTGGCGATGGTCTCCAAAAGCGGCAGCAGGTCGCGGAGGGCGCTGATTTTCTTCTCATAGATGAGGATGAGGGGCTCGTCCAGGACGCAGATCATCTTCTCGGCGTCGGTGATGAAATAGGGCGAGAGATAGCCGCGGTCGAACTGCATACCCTCGACGACCTCAAGGGTCGTCTCCATACCCTTGGCCTCTTCCACCGTAATGACGCCGTCCTTGCCCACCTTGGTCATGGCGTCGGCGATGAGGTTGCCGATGGTGGGGTCGTTGTTGGCGGAGATGGTGCCGACGGCGGCGATTTCCTTCGACTCCTTGACCTCCACCGAGACGCTCTTGATCTTCGCGACTATGGCGTCGATGGCCTTGTCCACGCCGCGCTTGAGAGCCATGGGGCTCGCGCCGGCGGTCACCATCTTCAGGCCTTCGTCGAAGATGGCCTCGGCCAGGACGGTGGCGGTGGTGGTGCCGTCGCCCGCGAGGTCGGAGGTCTTGGACGCGACCTCGCGCACCATCTGGGCGCCCATGTTCTCGTAGGGGTCCTTGAGCTCGATTTCCTTGGCGACGGTCACGCCGTCCTTGGTGATGAGGGGGCTGCCGAATTTTTTATCGAGGATAACGTTGCGGCCCTTGGGCCCCAGCGTCACCTTGACGGCGCGCGCGAGCTGCTTCACGCCCTTCTGGATGGCGGCGCGGGCGTCGACGCCGTACAGTAGTTGCTTGGCCATTTAAGGTCTCCTCCGGGTCTACTTCTTGGCGGGTTTTTTGGCGTCGGCGTCGATAATCGCCAACACGTCTTCTTCCCGCATGATTAAGTATTCGTTGTCGTCGATGTTGACTTCGTTGCCGGCGTATTTGCCGAAAAGGACCTGGTCGCCGACCTTGACGTCGAGGGGAATGCGCTTGCCGTCGTCGTCGAGGCGGCCCAAACCGACGGCTATAACCTCGCCGCGCTGCGGCTTCTCTTTAGCGGTATCCGGAATAATGATCCCGCCCTTCATTACCTCTTCTTCCTCCAACCGCTTCAACAGAATGCGGTCGCCCAGGGGACGCACCTTAACCATGGAACTCGCTCCTTTCGAGGGGATTATTTAAACCGTATGTCTATATAATGAGCAAATACTATGCCATTTACGGATATCGTTTCCGCCTGCGAATACTGCGGTTTTAGGGCGATATGGGGTGGGATTTCAGTCAAATTGGCCACCGCGGCGTGACCAGCGCGCCATTATGGCGCGCCCCGGACGTTAAAGGCGACCGGGCGTCGGCGATACGACTGGCCGGTGTGCGTATTAACGCGGCGTCAAGACCGCGACTACTTCCGCGACCACGCGCCGGAGGTCGCGGCGGTGGGCGACGACGTCCACGAAGCCGTGGTCGCGCTGGAACTCAGCGCGCTGGAAGCCGGGCGGGAGGTCCTGGCGGATAGTCTCTTTGATGACGCGGGGGCCGGCGAAACCCATCAACGCCCCCGGCTCGGCCACGATGACGTCGCCGACGGACGCGTACGAGGCCATGACGCCGGCCATGGTGGGGTCGCCGATAACGACGATGTAGGGCAAGCCCGCGTCGGCCAGGGCCGCGGCGCCGGCGTTGGTCTTGCCCAGCTGCATGAGCGACATCAGGCCTTCCTGCATGCGGGCGCCGCCGGACACGGTGGCGATGATTACGGCGCACCGGCGCTCCACGCCCCGCAGAAACGTGCGCGCGACCTTCTCCCCCACCACGCTCCCCATGGAACCGCCGATGAAGCCGAACTCCATGGCCGCTATCGAAACCGGCATCTCGTCCAGCGTCGCCAGGCCGGTAATGATAGCGTCTTTCAGGCCCGTCTTCCTCTCCATTTCCTTGAGGCGCGCGGGATACGGTTTGCTGTCCACGAAGCCGAGCCGGTCCACGGGCGTGAGGTCGGCGTCGTATTCCACGAAGCTCCCCTCGTCGGTGAGCATCGCGAGGCGCTGGCGAGCCGTCAGCGGGAAGTGGTAGTCGCACTTCGGGCACACCATGAGGTTGCGCTCCAGCTCGGCGGCGAAGAGCGGCTCCCGGCACCCCTTGCATTTCACCCACACCCCTTTCGGGATCTGGACTTTAGGCGCCGGGGAATCGGCGGCGGGTTTCGCGTTTTCAACCATGGTTCATCCTCGGGGGAGTCATTTGGAGCCCGGCGTGACGGCGGGTGCGCCTAGGGGTTACGCGGCGTATGTCCGGATGTGGAGGAAATACGCCGATTCGTCCGAAATCCTTTGGCGCCAATAGAACGGTCCCGAAAACCGTCGCGACCTGGACCCGGCCGCCGGCGCCTAACGCTCCGACCACGTCGCGTTACCGAAAATCCAAGGGTTTAAGCTACCACTACGACCCGCCGGTGGCAAGTATTTTATCGGCCCGTAGCCGCGGACGGCGTCAGCTCCGCCAGCGTCCTCGTTCGCTCCAGCTCGTCGTAGTCGCAGCGGAAGAAGCGCCGGCCCGGAAAGAGCGCCATGAACTCGTAGTTGCGCGCGTCGCCCTGGTCGCGGGCGAAGACGACGTCGTCGTCGAGGCGGGGGCTATTGGGCATGGCGCCGAGGCCGTGGGGAAAGGGGCCGATGAAAACGACGGCGTCGTGGATATCCAGTCGGCGCAGCGTCTCGCGCAACGCCGGCGTCTCCCACAGCAGTTTTTCGGTCACGGTCGCCATCAAAGGGCCGCGCAGCTCGCGCCACAATCCCCCGCACGCGTTCCCGACGCCGAGGAGTATGAGCAGCGGGAGGACGCCCCCCAGAAAAGCGAGGGGCCGCCAGGACGCCGGCCCCCGGGCCGCCAGCGCCTCGCGGCACCGGTCCGCGACGCGCGCCGCGAGGAAGACGAGGGCGGCCGCGGCCGGCAGGAGGTACCGCGTGCCGTAATCCACGCCGGGGTTGTCCACGGGAACGAAGGCCAGGACCGTCAGGCTGCCGACCGCGAGGAATAGGTAGTCGGCCACCGTTTTTCTTTTTACCACCGCGAACAACAGGACCACCGGCAAAAGCGAGAAGTAGGGCCACCCCAGCGCGTCGTTGTTCAGGAGGGCGACACGCGTCCAATTGAAAATAAGCGGGATGCTCGGGTTGTCGCCGAAGTTGTGGATGCCGAAATAGGAAATCGGCCCCGCCCACCGCGGAAAGAAAAGCGGGGCGCCGCTTATACGCCAGTTATACGCGAGGACCGGCGCGAACAGCAAGGCCGCCGCCGGGATTAATGCTAAATCCCCCCACCGCCGGCGCTTCACGGCGGCCGCGAGCCACGCGACGGCGAAGGGGACCACGACGGCCAGGCCGGCGTATTCGCGTATGGCCACGAGGACGCCGGCCACGGCCCCCAGCGCCGCGCCGCGGGCGACGCCGCCCCGTTCCCGGAACGCGAAAAAGAGTAACGCCAAAAGGCACAACAGCGCCAGCGAGACGCTCTCCGGGAAATAGGTCACGCCCTTGAGCAGCACCGCGGGCGACGCGGCGAAAAACCACGCCGCGGCGGCGCCGGCCCGCGGCCCCCACGCCCGGGCGGCGGCCGCGGCCCCCAGGAGGACCACCGCCCCCGTCGCAACGGCGTTGAGGAGCCAGGGCGACCCGAATCGCAGCGGCAGCGCCAGCGCCGCGGAATAGACCGGCGAATAGATGACGACCTTGCGGCCGCGAACGACGGCCTCCAGCGGCGAGGTCAGGAAGTTCCGGTTCGGTAAATTCCAGGCCTTGAAAGGCCAAGGCCGCGTTTCCACGGGGAGCGACAACATCCCCGCGGCGTAGGTCCGCGCCTGCAGCAGGTACGCCGATTCGTCGGATATCTGGTGACGCCAGTAGAGCGCGGTGGCGGAGGTATAGGCCGTGGCCACGGTCGCCGCCGCCGCCAGGAAGTATTTGGCGGCGGGGTGCCAGAACACGCGGCCCGCCGCGGCGGCCAGAGCCCGGACGGCGCCGCCGCCCCGGGCGCAGGCCAGCGCCCACGCGCCGGCGGCCGCCAAAAACGCCGCCAGCGAGAGCCACCAATAAGGCGTCAACCATACGGCTACGGGTTGGCCATCGGACATAGCGCGGACCTCGGGAGGACCGCGGTATCCTACGATAAAACTACCGCCCGGGGCAAGGGGGAAAGAAGGGGCGATGGTTTTTACGCGGCCGCCGAGGCGTCATAGCCGCCGCGGCGTTTGGGGCTTGACACCCGGCGCGGCTTTGGCTATACTTTGCGCGCTTCGGGCGATTAGCTCAGTTGGCTAGAGTACTTGCTTGACATGCAAGGGGTCGCAGGTTCAAGTCCTGCATCGCCCACAAGAAAAAGCCCCCTCGGCGCGAGGGGGCTTTTATTTTTCCGTCGGGGCGCGGCCTAGGGGCCGGGCGGCGTCTCGCCGCCGGCCTCTTCCGGCGTCTTCTCCTCCGGCGCCTTCTCCTCCGGCGGCGTGCCGCCCTCGCCGCTGGTCCCCTCGTCGCCGGGCTTATACTCTATATAGCCGTCGTCGTCCGGCGGCGGCGTCTTGTCGGCCGCGGCGACGCCGCCGAAGAGGAACGAGACCGAGGCCAGGTGGGAATCGCCCAGCGGGCCGCCCACGCGCATGGTGTAGTCGAAGCGGATGCCGCCGACGGCGACGCCGACGCCGAAGCGGGGCCGCGCGTCCCCGGTCCAGTAGCCGCCGCGGAGCGCGACGTACTTCAGCGGCGTAACCTCAACGCCGCCGCCCCCGTCCACGAAGGTCTCGCGGGTGACGTTGCCGCCCGCGACCAGCGCGGCGAACCCGCCGAGGCGGTAGCAGCCGCTGAACTCCAGCGCCAGCGGCGGCACGTCCTGGAGCTCCTTCAGCTCGTAGCTGGGGCCGACCAGGTTGCGCACGACGCCCGCGAGGGTGAGGGGCGCCCAGGGCCGGAAGGTGGTCCCGACGTCGAGGCCGAAGCCGGAATCCTGGTAGTCGCCGACGGTGCGCGTGACGTTCTTGAAGGTCAGGCCCAACCCGCCCTTCTTGCCCAGCGTATGGGCGTAGGCGAGGTAGAGCTCGACGTCGGTGTCGGCGAAGGTCCGGCCGGTGGGGCCGTTGGGGCCGGCCTCGTAAATACCGCCGGCGCGGCGGAAGGCGAGCGCGGCGCCGAGGGTCCCGAGCGAGCCGCCGCCCGTGGCCTCATCGGCCGCGAAGACAAGGGGTTTCGCCACCGCGGCGTCGCCCACGTTGACGTCGCCGATGGACTCGAAAGGCCGGCCGTAGCCGAGGGTGACCTCGGTCCGGGACATGGCGGCGAGGCCGGCGGGGTTCCAGTAGGCCGACGCGGCGTCGTCGGCCAGCGCGCCGTAGGTCCGGCCCACGGCCTCGGCCCGGGCCCCTATCCCCCAGGAAGAGGGGGCGTCGGCGGCGCCGCCGGGGTCGAGCTCGACGGCCGCGGCGGCCGCCGCGGCCAGGATGGTGGCGATCGCGACCAGTGTTTTCATAAGCTACACCAACGCCAGCGCGGCGCCGATGGCCGCGGCGTAGATGAAGGAAATGATAACGTCCGCGACGTAGACGTTCTTGTAGGCCCGGTCGTCGCCGCGGAGCGTCACGACCTGATACAGTCGGAGCAGGTCGCCCACGGGCGCCAGGAAAAAGAACGCCGGCGAGAGCTTGAACCCCAACAGCACCGCGGTTACAACCAGGGCGCGGGATAGGACGCCGGTGGTCTTCTCGTAGAGGAGGATGGGCCGCGGGCCGTAGCCGCGGCGGAAGGTCATCTTGAGGAAATAGATGACGATGGTGCCGGCGAAGGTCGCGGCCAGGTAGCCGGTGATGTAGAGCGGGACGTGGACGTCGAAGTAGTAGCGCGCGAGCAGGGGCGGGAGGGCGAGGGGCGCGAGGCCGCGGCACAGGAAGGCGACGGCGGCCATGAGGAGGAAGTGGGCCGCCTGGTCGCCCAGCAGCATGAAGACGTTCTTCTTGCTGACGGTGTCGATGAAGTAGTGGGCGACGATGGTGGCGCCGTAGGCGGCCCAGATTTGCCAGTGGCCGAGGTAGGGGTAGAGGAAGAAGAAGCCGGCGAGGGCGTGGATGGCGGCGTGGAGGGCGCCGCCGTAGCGATACTTGTAGCGGATCTGCAGCACGACGTTGAGCTGCAGCGGATAATCCGCCACCAGGAAGGCCACGACCAGCCAGAGGAATATGTTGGTAAACTGGCCCACGGCGCGGCGGGGTTACAGGCCGAATTCCTCTTTCATCTCGAGGTAGTTCATGAACCGCTCCAGGGCGTCGGCGGACCGCACCATCATGACGTTGTTCTGGAGGGAGACGATGCGGGCGCGGCGCAGCGTGTCCACCACCTCTTCCGTCTTCTCGAGGGGGAGGCCGGTCATGCCCACCAGCTCTTCCAGCGTCTGCTTGCGGTCCAGGACCACGCCCTGCTCCGAGGGGGTCCCGTGCTTGGACATGAGGAGAAGGAGGGTCCCCGTGACGCGGGAGTGGTTGTCGCGCATGAGGAGGGTTTTTATCTGACGGTCGGCCTGCCGCAGGCGCTCGCTCATCTTCTTCAGGATGGACATGATAATCTTCGGGTTGGTCTTGATCTGGGACTCGAAGATATCCTTGGAGAGGACGATTATCTTGGCCGCGGAGGCGGCGGTGGCGCTGGCGGAACGGGGCTCCTGGTCGATGATGGCCATTTCGCCGAAGAAGTCGCCGGCCTTGAGGACCGCGAGCGTGGTCTCCCGGTCGCGGACCCGCTTGTGGATGCGGACCTCGCCCTCCTGGATGATGAACATGGTCTCGCCGACTTCGCCCTCGTTGAAGACTATCTCGCCGGGCTGGTAGACGCGGCCGAACCTCTTGAAAACCTCGTCGCTGACGTTTAACATCGCCGGGCCTCGCGGTCGGTGGTGGGGGGCAGGTGTTCGAAGCGATTATATTATCGCGCCCCATATTTGTAAAGGTCAAAGTAAAACGGGCGCCGGGGGCCATTTTCCGCTTGCGGAAACGCCCTTCCTCGGTTATATTATGCGCCACCGGCGGAGTAGCTCAGATGGTCAGAGCACGCGGCTCATATCCGCGGCGTCGAGGGTTCAAATCCCCCCTCCGCCACATCCCCATGCTACGCGCGTTCGCCGTCGCCGCGGCGACCCTCGCCGTCGCGGCCCTGTCACCCGCCCGCGCCGTGGGCCGGGAAGATGCCCGGCCCTCGGTGGAGGGCACCCCCGCCCCGGCCGAAGCCAAGGCCGCAAGCCCCTTTGACAACGTAACCGAGCTCAAGAAGAAGGTCGCGGCCGGCGCCTACGGCGCCGACGAGCTGGCGACGCTTCTGGCCGGCGGGAACACGGAAGGCCGGTACGCCGACGTGAGCGAGGTGGCGGAAGTGGCGTTGGGGACGCCGGCGTCGGTGCGGGCCGCCGACGAAGCCGCGCGCGCCGCCGCCGCCCGCGCGGAGGCGCGGCGAAGCGGCAAGGAGGGCGCCGGCGACGAGGGCCGGCGTACCGAATACGAGGAGGGCGTCGCCCTTTACAAATCCAACGCCCGGATTTGGAACGAGGCCGGCGTCGCGTATTACTTCCAGGACCGCGCGGGCGACGCCCGGGCGTGCTTCAACGCCGCCATCGGCCTCGACGCGGGCTACGACGACCCCCACGTCAACCTGGGTATGATCTACCGCCGCAAGGGCCGCTACGAGCAGGCGCTCTCGGAATACGACGCGGCGCTGGCCCTCGGCCCCACCAAGCCCACGACGTGGTATAACCGCGGCGTCGTTCTGCTCCGCCTCGGCCGGCTGCAAGACGCCGTCGCGGCGTTCGAGACCGCGACGAAGCTCGAGCCCAAATACCGCCCCCCCACCAAGCGCCTCGCGCTCCTGTGGTATGACCTGGGAGACTACAAGACCGCGTATACCTACGCGGAAAAGCTCGACTACCTGGTGAAGGCCGACCCGACGGCCACCACCGCCGAACGCCAGGCCGCGCAGGAAATCCTCACGCTGTGCGAGAACCGCTTGGAGGGCAAGAAGGCCCAGCCGACGCTGACGGTGGAAGGCACCGCGGCGCCGGAGGCCGCGCCGCCGCCGGCGGGGGGAAAGGCCGGCGCCGCGGAAATCAAGGGGAAAAACCGCTAAGGGCGGGCGCCGCGCCCGCGGCGCGTCCAGATGGCGTTTGACGCCGCCGCGCCCGTATGTTAAAATTGAGAACGAACAAGGAGGATGCGAGCATGAGGAAATGTTTGGTCATATGCGCGTTGGGCGTCGCCGTCACGGCCCTTCTCGGATGCGAGGAAGCCCTGGAGAACGGGACGATATCGGGCCACGTGAAAGACAACGGCCAGAACGTAAACGGGGCTTTCGTCCTGTTGCTGGACGAGGGCCAGTTGCTGGGCGGCAACTCCCCCCTCTCCAACGCCTCCCTAACCAACGGCTCGGGCAACTACACCATATACATGGTGACGCCCGAGAAGAACTTCTACGTGGTGGCGGTCAAGGATGAGGACGGCGACATGAAATACACGCCGGGAGTGGACCCCATCGGCTACTACGGCACGTACAACAACCAGACCGGCATATGGGTCCCGGCCGCCGTCTCCGTGGCCTCCGGCGAGCATAAATCGGGCATCAACGTCAACGACATGTACGTAATACCCGCGGACTAGCGGTCCCGCGGCGTTTCGAGCGTCCCCCGGGGCATAGCTCGCTATGCCCCTTTTTCTCGGAAAGCGATGGCAGCCAAGAAATACATCCTCATCAAGGGCGCGGCGGCCCACAACCTCAAGAACGTCACCGTCCGCATCCCCCGCGACCAGCTCGTGGTCCTGACCGGCGTCTCCGGCTCCGGGAAGTCGTCGCTGGCCTTCGACACCCTCTACGCCGAGGGCCAGCGCCGCTACGTCGAGTCGCTGTCCGCCTACGCCCGCCAATTCCTGGGGCAGATGGACAAGCCGGAGGTGGAATACATCGAGGGGCTGTCGCCGGCCATCGCCATCGAGCAGAAAGCGGCGGGCCACAACCCGCGGTCCACCGTCGCCACCGTCACGGAAATCCACGACTACCTGCGGCTGCTCTTCGCCCGCGCCGGCGACCCCCACTGCTACCGGTGCGGCCGGCCCATCGCGGCCCAGGCACCCGAGCAGATGGTGGACGAGCTGCTCAAACTTCCGGCGGAGACGAAGTTCTACCTCCTGGCGCCGGTGGTCGTGGGCCGCAAGGGCGAACACAAGAACGAGTTCGCGCGGCTACGGCGCGAGGGCTACGCCCGCGTCATCGTGGACGGCGGCGAATACGACCTGGACGAGGACATCAAGCTCGACAAGAAGAAGAAGCACACCCTCTACGCGGTGGTGGACCGCCTCGTGATGCGGGAGGGGCTGGGGCGCCGAATCGCGGACTCGCTGGAGACGGCGCTCAAGCTGGGAGAAGGGACGGCCCTCGCCCGCGTCTTCGACGGCGCCCGCCACGCCGACCGCGTCTTCAGCAAGCTCTTCGCGTGCACCCACTGCAACATATCCTATCCCGAGATTAACCCCCGCCTCTTCTCCTTCAACGCGCCGCAGGGAATGTGCCCGGCGTGCAGCGGCCTCGGCTTCACCTTCGAGCCCGACGTGGAACTTATAGTCCCGGACGACCGGCTGACGCTGCGGGAGGGCGCCATCCTGCCCTATCGCCGCGGCGAGGATTCGTACATCTGGCAATACCTGGAAAACATGTCGCGCCACCTGGGCTTCGACCTGGACAAGCCGTGGCGCGAGCTACCGGCGCGGGTGCGCAAGGTCCTCCTCTACGGGAGCGAGGGCAAGCGCTTCCGGATGCGCTACGCCCGCGACGGCAACGTCTACACCTTCCAGGAGGCGGTGGAGGGCGTGATTCCGCGGCTGGAGCGGATGTACCACGACACGCAGATGTCGGAGGAGGCGCGGGAGTTCTACTACGGCCGCTACTTCCGCAAGGACCCGTGCCCGAGCTGCGGCGGCGCCCGCCTCCGACCCGAGGCCCTGGCCGTGAAGGTGGCGGGGCGAAGCATCGCCGAGCTGTGCGCGCTCCCGGTCACGGACGCCCTCGCCTTCTTCCAGGGCGTCGAGCTCGCCGGCAACAAGGCCCTAATCGCGAAGGAGATATTGAAGGAGATTTCGGCGCGCATCGGCTTCCTTCAAAACGTGGGACTGGGGTATCTGACGCTGGAGCGGTCGGCGCCGACGCTCTCGGGCGGCGAGGCCCAGCGCATCCGCCTCGCCACCCAGGTCGGCTCCGGCCTGGTGGGCGTTATGTACATCCTGGACGAGCCCACCATCGGCCTGCACCAGCGGGACAACGGCCGCCTTTTAAAAACGCTCTGCTCGCTGCGCGACCTGGGCAACACCGTCATCGTCGTGGAGCACGACGAACAGACCATCCGGAGCGCCGACCACGTCATCGACCTGGGCCCGGGGGCGGGGGTCCACGGCGGCCGCGTCGTCGCCGAAGGCCCGCCCGCGGTCGTCGAGGCCGCGCCCCGCTCGCTCACCGGCCGCTACCTGCGGGGCGAGTTGGGCATTCCCACGCCGAAGTCGCGCCGCCGGGGCAACGGCGCCGCGCTGGTCCTACGCGGCGCGCGCCACAACAACTTAAAGAAACTGGACGTGACCTTCCCGCTCGGGACGTTCGTGGCCGTAACCGGCGTTTCGGGCTCGGGCAAATCGTCCCTGATTACCGAGACCCTCCACCCCGCGTTGATGCGCCACCTCCACCACTCGCCGGTCCGCCCCGGCGCCCACGACCGCCTGGACGGCCTGGAGCACGTGGACAAGGTCATCGAGATCGACCAGCAGCCCATCGGCCGAACGCCCCGCTCCAACCCCGCGACCTACACCAAGACGTTCGACCCCATACGCCAGCTTTTCGGCGAGCTGCCGGAGGCCAAGGCGCGGGGCTACAGGCCCGGCCGCTTCTCCTTCAACGTCGCCGGCGGCCGCTGTGACGCCTGCGAGGGCGACGGCATCATCAAGGTCGAGATGCACTTCCTGGCCGACGTCTACATCCCGTGCGAGGTGTGCAAGGGGAAACGCTACAACCGCGAGACGCTGGAGGTAAAATACAAGGGCCGGAACATCGCGGACGTCCTCGCCATGACGGTGGAGGAAGCCCTCGCCTTCTTCGAACCCCACCCCCGCATCAAGAACGTCCTCCAGACGCTCTACGACGTCGGCCTGGGTTACGTCGAGCTGGGCCAGCCCGCGCCCACCCTCTCCGGCGGCGAGGCCCAGCGCGTGAAGCTCTCCCGCGAGCTGGCCAAGCGGGCCACCGGCCACACCGTTTACCTCCTGGACGAGCCGACCACCGGCCTCCACTTCGACGACGTCCGGAAGCTGCTGGCGGTCCTGCAGCGGCTGGTGGACGCCGGCAACACGGTCGTGGTCATCGAGCACAACCTGGACGTCATCAAGAACGCCGACTACGTAATAGACCTGGGCCCGGAGGGCGGCGACGCCGGCGGCTTCCTCGTGGCGGCCGGAACGCCGGAAGAGGTCGCGCGCCACCGCCGGTCGTACACCGGAAAATACCTGAAGAAGGCGCTGGCCAGGAAATAAAAAAGCCGGCCGCAAGGCCGGCTTCGCGTTTCCGCGCCGCTACAGGCGGGACACCGCCTCCACCACGCCCTCGACGGCCAGGCCGAAGAGCTCCTTGCCCAACGCCGGCGAGGCCAGCCGGGGGTCGGAGCCGATGGCGCCCTGGGGGTAGTACTTCCGCAGGTCGCCGGGGCCGGGCTGCCAAAGGATAAGGCCGCCCTCGGTCCGCGCCACGCGCGACAAATCGCCCACCAGCTCCGGCCGGAGGTACATCAGGAGAGACACCTCCGAGGGCGTGGTGTGGCTCCCCTCGTCCGGCCCGAACTCCTCCTCCACCCGCATCCGGACCCCTTCCATATCGTACCAGCTCAGGACCAGGAACCGCGCCCCCTCGTGCTCGTAGGAGACCTCGGCCGCCGCGGCCTTGAGCGTCGGGACGTTGCCGCCGTGGCCGTTGACCAGGCATATCCGCCGGAAGCCGTGGCGGACCAGGAACCCCAACAGGTCCGTCAGGAGGTGGAGGTAGGCCGTGGGCGTCAGGCTCAACGTCCCCGCGAAGGCCGCGTGGTGGAGCGACATCCCATAGATAAGGGGCGGCGCCACGTATAGCCCCAGCTTCTCGCCCGCCGCCTCCGCCACGGCGGTCGAGATGATGTAGTCGATGCCCATGGCGACGGCGGGGCCGTGCTGCTCCACCGAGCCCACGGGCAAGATGAGGCGCCCTTCTTTTTTCAGGTAGTCTTCGACGTCGGGCCAGAAGGCGTAGTCCAGCCGCATAACCGCACCTCCGCGGGAGTTTACGGCGATTTTAACATAAGCCGGCGGCGGGGAGAAAAAGAAAGGCCGGCCCGCGGGCCGGCCTTTCCCGAACGCGCCTTCTACTCGCGCGTCTCCAGCGCCACGTCGAAGAAGGCCTCGCCGGACGAACCCCAAATCTCGGGCGCGTACATCAGCGACGCGCGGGCGGGGAGCGCCAGGTGCCGGCCGGGCTGCTCGGCGTGGATGACGTAGGAGACGGTGTGTTCGCCCGCCGGGAGCGCCGTGAAGAAGAAGGCCATCTTCTCGTCGCGCCGCTCGGTGTGGGTATTCCCGTAATACCAGTCGTAGTAGTAGTCGCGCTTGAGCGCCTCCTCGTCCACCTCGAAGCCGGACGGCAGGTAGTCCTCCAGCATGACGTATTCCATGTCGGCCTTGTTCTTGAAGGTCACGTCCACGCGGAAGCGGTCGCCCGCCCTCACGACGTCGGGGATGCCCTCCTTGAGCTCCGTCCCGCCCTTTTCGAACTGGTAGTAGCGGCGGGAGACGACGAAGCCCTCGTCCACCGGCTCAAGCTCGTCCTGGCCCCGGAAATACGACAGCAGCGTCGAGTAGTAAACCTTGCCGGTCCCGGTCATCTCGACGCGGACGACGTTCTCGCCCGGGCGGAGGTCGCCGCTCTTGTCGCTCACGTCCACGTGGAGCTTGGTGGTCGCGACGTCGGCCGGCGTCACCGCGTATTCGCCCACGAGCTTGTCGTTCAGGAATACGCGGGCGGCGTAGTCGCCCTCCAGCTCGCGGGTGGCGGCCAGGTAGTCGGCGAGGGCGAAGACCACCGCCGCCGTCTCCTGGGTGCTGCGCCAGTAGTTGCCGCGGCGGTTGAGCGAGAGCCAGCGCACGATGCCCTCCAGGTCGGCGTCGTCCGTGCCGCGCACGGCCACCAGCGCCCGGAGGGCCGTGGCCGTCGTCTGGATGGGGCTGTCCGCCCAGCTGTAGTGCCACTCGCCCACGCCGGCGTAGTGGACGAAGCCGCCCTCGCGCACCGCGAGCTTGGACAGCTCGTCGGCGCAGACCTGGGCCTCGTTGACCATCCCGCGCTTCTGGAGCGCGAGCGCCAGGAGCGACAGGCCGTAGGCATCGTAGTCGCGGCGGGAGTTGAAGCTGGCCCGCAGGTAGCCGTCGCCGGCGGCGTCGCCCGCCTCCGCCAGGACCGACAGCATATAGAGCCGCGTCGCGCCCTCGCCCGCCTTCTTGCTCTCCAGCTGGTGCTTGAGCGAGGCGAGGCCTTTCTCCAGGACGCCGTCGCGGACGTCGAAGTCGGCCTCCCGGGCCTTTATCAAGCCGTAGCACACGTACGCGGTCATGAAGGGGTGGGTCTGGTCGTCGGTCCACCAGCCCCAGCCGCCGTCGTCGTGCTGGAAGTTATACAGACGGTCCAGGCCGGCCTTGACCATCTTCGGGAGCTCGGCCTCCAACGGCTCGTTCTTCACGCCCAGCTTCTGCATGGTGTGCGCGACGTAGACCGTGGGCAGGAAGCGGCTCATCGTCTGCTCCACGCAACCGTAGGGGTAGCCGGCGAGGTAGTCCAGCGCGTCCAGCATCGTCCCGGCCAGCGACGGCGCGAGCGATATCTCGAGGACGGTCGCCCCCGCCACCGCCTCCGCCGGCACGGTCACCTTCTCCTCGAAGGAGCCGCTCTCCATGCGCGCGGCCGCCACGGCGTATTCCAGGCCGTGGGGCAGGATGGGAATGGTCAGCTCCATCGCGTCGGATTCCACGGTGGTCAGGGCCTTGACGGTGAACTTCACGCCGCCCACGCCGTCCACGAAGCACGGCCAATCCACGCGGGCCTCGCCGTTCGCCGGCACCGGGACGTAGCGGACCCGCTCGCCCTTGACCTTGACCTCCGGCCCCGCCTCCAGCTCCACCTTGACGCGCTGGTCGGAGGGGAGGTAGTTGTGGACGACGCCCGAGATGACGACGTCGTCCCACTGCGTGAGCGACCGCGGCGTCTCGAGCCGGACCAGGAGGTCCTTGCGCGCGATGACCTTGTCCACGGCCGCGCCCACCTCGGTGTCCTTCGTCACCGCGCGGGCGGTGGCCCGCCACGTCGTCAGGCTGTCCGGGATGTCGAAGTTGACGACGGCCTCGCCCGCGGCGTCGGTAACGAGCTGCGGCCCCCAGAAGGCGGTGTCGGGGAAGTAGGCCCGCACCACCGGCTGGACGTACGCCTGGCTTTCCCCGTCCTTGGATTTCTTGCCTTCGGTCTTGCGGTCCTTTTCCATGGCCGGGGCCGCGAGCATCACCGCGTCTTCGGCGAAGCCGCCGCCCATCCCGCCCATCTCGCGTTCGGCGTAGCCGTAGGACGAGAAGTAGAACGAGGTGTTGGTCATGACGTGGACGTCGCGGCGGTCGTAGAAGAACTGCCGGATGTCGGGCGCGGCCTCGGGCTTGATGGCGTAGACCGACTCGTCGGCCACGCCCAGCGAGACCTCGGCCGCCACCGGCGCGCCCTTCCAGTCGGTGGTCTTCACCTTGAAGGTCGCGGCGTCCCGGGGCCGATAGGTCCGCTTGTCGGGCGCGATTTCCACTTTCAGGAAGCGGTCCTCGGGGGGGACGATGACGTTGGCGCCGCCGACGGTGTAGCTGTCGTCCGCGACCACGGTGGCGCTGACGTAAACGTTGGGGGCGTAGGCGCGCTCGATGGGGAGCTTGACGAGGGCGGTGTTGCCCTGGGGCCGGATGACGTCCGACCAATAAAGGCCGTCGCCCTCCACGGTGAGGAGGACGGCCGCGCCCTCCTTCCACGACTGGACCATCACGAGGGCGACGTCGCCCGGGGCGTAGGAGTCCTTGTCCATGGTCAGCGTGACGCCCGAGCCGGAGTAGTAGGAGCGGTAGTAGCTCTCGTCGGCGACGTAGAAGGAGGCGGCGTAGGCGACCTCGCGGCCCGCGGCGTCGGCGGCCTTAGCCCTGATTTGGTAGTAGCCGGTGGTCGGCGGCGTGTAGCGGTAGGTGGCGACGCCCTCGGCGCCGACGCTGACCTCGTCGGTTTTAAGCTTTTCCTCCGCCCATCGGCCGCCGTGCCCCTCCATCCATTTCTCGGTGAAGACGTCGAAGGAGACCTCGGCCGCGCAGGGCTTGCCGGTGGGGTCCTGGGCCTTGAAGGTCAGGACGGCGGTCTCCTCGGGGGAGTAGAAGTATTTGTCGGGGTAGACGGTGAAGTCGAGGCCCGCGCGCCACACGGCGACGGTCGTGGAGCCCGTGACCTCGTGCCGGCTGGCGTCGGTCATGACCGCGTCCACGCGATACTCGTAGTTGTAGGAGAGGTCCTTGGGAATGGGAAGGGTGCCGCGGAAGTGGCCGTACTCGTCAAGCTGGCCCGTGCCCTCGGCGACGTATTCCCAGCCGTAGTCGGAGTAGTAGTCATCCTCGCCGTAGTACCAGCTGTAGTAATACGACCGCCAGCCGTAGTAGTAGCGGGCCCGGCGGTAGACGTTGTAGCGGCAGTCGGCGCGGGCCACCGGCTCGCCGAAGTAATACTTGCCGGTGACGTCGAACATCAGGATCTCGCCCGGGAGGTAGTAATCCTTGGCCGTGGCCACCGCGACCTCGTACTCCGGCTTCCGGTATTCCTCCACGTCGAAGTAGGAGCTGAAGCTCTGGTCCAGGAACTTGGCCGTGATGTTGTAGCGGCCGAGAGGGGGCTCGTCGCCCAGCGTGAACGCCGCGGCGTAGGAGCCGAAGTCGGAGGTCTTGAGCTCGGCCTTAAAGGCCGGCTCGCCGTTCGGGCCGTTGACCTCCACCTTCACGGTTTCGCCCGGGAGGTTCTCGTAGGCGGCGCCGTTGTAGCGGCGCAGGATGCCCTTGAGGCGGACGGTCTGCCCCGGCCGGTAAACCGGCCGGTCGGTGTAGGCGTAGCCTTTATACTGCTGATAGGAGTAGTAGCCGAAGTAGGAGTCGCACAGCGTCACGGTCTTGCCCTTGCGGCCCATGACGACGAAGTTGGTGTCGTTGTTCGCGTCCTTGGGCGGGACGACGCCGTTCTTGACGGCGAGGCCCCGCGCGTCGGTCGCCATTTCGGCCGTGACCGAGGGGAAGGTCAATATCTCCACGCCCGCGACGGGCTCGCCGGACATGCGGTCCGCGGCGTAGACCAACAGCGTGTCGGCGTCGGTCTTGGTCACCAGCGCCAGGCGGGACACCACGACCAGCGCCGAGGAGACGTAACCCCGGGCCGAGGCGGTGACGAGGTAGGCGCCCTCTTCCTTGACGGGGACCTCGACCTCGCGGTAGTTCCAGTAGTCTTCGTCGCCGCCCAGGTCCTGGCGCCAGGTGGCGAGGGGGCGGACGCCGGAGAAGTTTATATTACCCAGCGAATGGAGGTTGGCGCCGGGTTGGGCCGCGAGCTTCGCGAGGTCCACGGGGTAAACCGCCATGTCGGCGACGGTGACGGCGTTGGACTGGACCTCCACGACGACCTTGTCGCCGGGGTAGAAGACGCGGTTGGCGTAGACCCACAGCCCCGTCTCGTCTTCGGTGATGCGGCAGCTCAGGCCCGCGAGGGCCAGCGCGGCCAGGACGGCGACCATCCCGACGCGGGACGCGGCGCGGCCGCAGGGTGGGAGGGAAGAGACGAATCGGGACATGGGACGGCCTCCTGGAAATATGCTATGAAGTCCTCGGGAAACGGTTCACGCCCTTTGGACGGCCGGCGCCCGAGCCGGGTTTAACACGGGCTACGCGAGTTCCACCTGGGAGGAGTCGCCGACGTTGAGGGAGGCCGGCTTGCCGCGGGCGTAGGCCCGGTCGCCGATGATGGAGCCCTCCAGGATGAGTGCCTCCACGGCGGCGTATTCGCTCACGATGCTGTCGCGTATTATGGCGTCCTTGACGATGGCGCCGCCGGCGATGGAGACGTTGGGGCCCACGATGGAATTTTGGACCGCCGCGCTGTCGGCTATCCACACCGGCGGGATGACGATGGAGCCGGGGCGCCGCGGCACGTCTTCCACCCGAGCCAGGAGGGCGCGGTTGGTCTCCAGGAGCGCCGACGCCTCGCCGCAGTCAAACCACCCCTCTATGGGGAAGGTCACCATCTCGTGGCCGGCCTCCACCATGAGCTGCAGGGCGTCGGTGAGCTGGTATTCGCCCCGAGTCTTGATGTCCTCGTTTATCAGGCGCTCGATGGACCGCATCAGGAGGAGCGGGTCGGTGATGAAGTAGACGCCGGCGATGGCGAGCGTGGAGATGGGGGCCTGGGGTTTCTCCACCAGCTTCACGACGCGCTCGCCGTCCAGGACGATGACGCCGAAGCGCCGGGGGTCGTCCACCACGCGCATCCCGAGGGCGGAGACGCCGCGCTTGACGACGCTTTCCAGGTTGGCGTGGAAGATGGTGTCGCCCAGGACGATGAGGACGGGGTCGGCGGTGATGAACTGGCGGGCCTGGTAGAGGGCGTGGCCTATGCCCTGGGCGTCCGACTGGACGACGAAGCGCACGGGCTTGTTAATCCGCTCCTCCAGGAAAGGCCGGAGCTTGTCGCCGAGGTGGCCGATGATGAAGATGTATTCGTCGGGGTTGACGGCCTCGACTTCGTCCAGGATGTATTCGATGATGGTCTTGCCGGCGACGTGCAGCATCGCCTTGGGGACGGTATGGGTGTGGGGCTTCAGGCGGGTACCCTTGCCCGCCACCGGGATTATGGCTTTCATGGCAACCTCCATCGGCGGCCCGAGGCCGCCGCGCTACCCTAACTCCCCGAAAAAGCGGGCGACCGCGCCGAAGGCGCGCGCCCGATGACTGATGGCGTTTTTCTCCGCGGGCGGCATCTCGGCGAAGGTCCGGCCGTCGCCCGCGGGCGCGAACAGCGGGTCGTAGCCGAAGCCGCCGCCGCCGCGCGGCGCGGCCAGTATCACGCCGTCCACGACGCCGCGCTCGAGCCACTCTCGCCCGTCCGGCGCCGCCAGCGCCGCGACGCAGACGAAGGTCGCCTGGCGCCCCGGCGCCGGCACCGCCGCGAGTTCCGCGAGGAGCTTTCGGTTGTTGGCCGCGGCGTCGCCCGCCTCGCCGGCGTAGCGGCTGGAAAGGACGCCGGGCCTCCCCCCGAGCGCCGCCACCTCCAGGCCGGAGTCGTCACCGAGGGCCGGCCGGCCCGTCGCCCGCGCCACGGCCCGCGCCTTGCCCAGGGCGTTCTCGTCGTAGGCGGCAGCGTCTTCGGGCGGCAGCGGCAGGTCCGGCCAAAGGTCCAGGCCGGCCACGTCCCAACCGGCGAGGATGGCGCGGACCTCCGCGAGCTTGGCCGGGTTGCGGGTCGCGAGGACGAGGCGCGGCGGCGTCATTCGAAAATTACCAGCTTGATGTTGTCTATGACCAGCTTGTAGCGGGCCTTGCCGTCGCGGCCGCCCGCGCCCGCGAGGCCGTCGGCCTCGAAGCCCACGCCCAACACGCGCGACAGGTCCGGCTTGTAGGCGGCCTTGACGTAGGCCGTCCCGTCTTCTTTTATCCGGAATTGCTGCTCGCCCGCCTCCGCCAGGTCCCGGACGCGGAGGGAAACGCGGGTCCAGGCCTGCGGCCGGCAGGTGACGCGGTGGCGGTATTGCTCCGCCACGTCGGCGGCGTCGTCGTCGAGCAGAAGGAGGGTGAGGTCGGCGACGAAGGGCTGGGGGTTGAATACGTCGAACTCCAGGCGGTGGAACTTCGAGAAGTCCTTGGTGCGGGGATAGAGGTTGACGACGCGGCCGGGCCGGCCGCACGCGAACTCCACGCCGAGCGCGATCCGCCCCTCGGAGATGATTTGGCGCTCCTCGTAAACCGAGAGCGCGTCGGTGGCGCCGCCGGCGAGCCACTGCGCCGGCACGATGCCGCTCTCGAAGTCGAAGACGGGTTCGAGGCCGCGGAGGCCGCGGAAGAGCTTCACGTCGCCGCCGGCGGCCTCGACGCGGTAGCCCGGGGCCGTGGCCTCCAGCGCGCCCACGCGGCGCGTCAAGCGGTAGGAGCCGTCCTCCGAGGTATACGTGGCGAAGGTGCCGTCGCCCACGCGCACGTGGTAGAGGGCGACGCCGCCGGCGTCGGTGACGCGGCCGGCGGCGGCCGCGGCGCGGCCCGGCGCCGGGCCTCCCGCGAGCTCGGCCAGGAGGGCCTTGCGCAACTCGTATATCTGGTTGGTGCCGAGGTCGCGAGCCGAGACGTCGTTCAGGTCGCGCAGGTCATAAGGAAGGAGGGCCTTGAGCCGCTCCTCGACGTACGCGCGGCCGCGCTTCTTCTCCACCATTCGGAGCAACGCCCAGTCCTCGCGGCCCTGGCGCAAAAGCTCGAGGCGGTGGGACGATACCGGCGCCTCGAGTTCGGCGGGGGCGCCGGGATAAAACCAGCAGCCGAAGCCGTTGCCGTAGGCCGCGGGCGTCCCGGCCAACGGCTCGTCGCGCCAGGGGTTCGCGGGCCGGACGGCGCCGGCGGGCGGCGCGAGCGCCGCCAAACCCCGCGCGCCCCACAGATACCCGTACCACGAAAGCAGCCGTAGCCCCGTCTGCCGGCCGTCCAGGAGGTCGGCGCCGCAGCCGTCGGCGCGCAGGAAATACAGGTTCGGCGCCCTCATGTTCGCGAAATATTCGGGGCAGGCGGCGACGTCGGCGAAGGGCACGAACCAGACCGACGCCGCGCCCTCCAGCGAGACGCCCGGCGACCGGCGCAGCGGCGACGCCGCCGCGGCGAGCGCCGGCCGGCCCGGCCACCCGTCCGCGGCCTTGCGCAGCGCCGCCCACCACGCCGCGCTCGCGGCGCCGTTGGCCAACGGGTTGACGGCGCCGCCTTCAAACGCCGGCCAGGCCGCGGCGCGCTTCGGCGGCTTCGCGCGGAAGGCGTCGTAGAGCGTCTTGTATTCCGCCGCCAGCGTCTCGGCCTTGGGCGCGGAGCCGTCGGCGTTGGGCGAGAGGTAGAAAAACGCCGGGTCGGCGCCGGCCGCGGCCGCGGCCCACTTCGCCGCGGCCTTCGCGCCGCTCGTGGTCAGGCGGGCCTGGGAATAGCCGAAATCAAGCGGGGCGACGCCCCGGCTCCGAAGAAGGTCGAGGTAGGGCGCGAGGGCCTTTTCCCGGGCCGGCGTCTCGGCCTCCCCCGTCTCCCACGCGTTCACCGCGCGGTAATCGGGCTCCAGGAGAACCGGCGGGAGCGACGCCTCCTCCAGCCGCTGGGGAAGGACGGTCAGCTCCAGCGCCAATTTCTGGGACTGGGCCTTCTTGGCGGAGACGGTTATCGTGGCCGCGTATTTGCCGGGCCTTGCGTCGGCGGGGACGGTCACGACGACGAACAGCGGCTGCGCCTCGGTCTTGGCGAGGTCGAAGGGCTTCGCGAGCGGCGGCAGCGGGTCGGCCACGGCGCCGGCGCGGCCGCGATAGTCGCTGGGCTGTTTCACCTTCAGGTAATACTCGAAGTAAACGGTCGCGGCGGCCGCGGGGATGGTGACGCCGCCCGGGCCGCGAAACTCGCTCACGGCCACCGTCACGTCGTTGACGTTGCCGTAGTCGGCGTTCACGACCAGGTGGAAGGCCTCCGTCTCGCCGCGGAGCGCCGCGAGGAACACGGTTTGGCCGTCGTAGATGTAGTTGCTCGGCTCGTAGAAGGCGTCGCGGGCGACGACCTCGTCCGGGCCGGCGGCCCAGATTTTGAACTTCTCGACGAAGGTGACGCCGTGGTATTGGGTATAGATATCCACGGGCTCGAGGCGGGATTCGCCGCGGCGGCAAGAGGTCGCGACCACGGCGGCGAACGCCGCGGCCACCAACAAGACGGTACGCCCTTTCTTAAACACGGCTTCCCTTTCGCGCGAGCAGGTAACGGTTCCTGCCGGCCAGGTCGTCGCGGACCTCCACATCTTCCAGGCCGCCGCACAACGCCGCGACGCCGGCCGCGGCGTCCTCGCCGATTTCCACGGCCAAAACGCCGCCGGGCGCGAGCCGCGCCCGGGCGAGGGCGACGACGCCGGCGTAGGCGTCGAGGCCGTCGGCGCCGCCGTCCAGCGCGGCGCGGGGCTCCCAGTCCCGGACTTCCGGCGGGAGCGCGGCGACGTCGGCCGTTCTGATATAGGGGGGGTTGGCGACGATGAGGTCGGCGTCGGGCAACCGCGCCGCCAGGTCAGCCGCGCCGGCGTCGCATTCCAACACCTCTACCGCCGCGCCGTGGCGGGCGGCGTTGCGGGCCGTGAGGCCGGCCGCCCGGGGGTCGCGCTCCACGGCGATGACCCGCGCCCCGGGGAACCGCGCCGCGAAATAGACGGCCAGCGGCCCGATGCCGGCGTAGAGGTCAACGACGACCGAAGGCGGACGGCCCGGCGCGCCTTCGGCCAGCAACGCGAGCCCTTCGGTTTCGGGCCGGGGGATGAACACCCCCGCCGCTACGTCCAGCTCCAGCCCCAGGAACGGCGCCGTGCCGACGATAAGCTGGAGCGGCTCGCGCCGACTGCGCCGTTCAACCAGGGGCGCCAAGCGCGCCTCCGCCCCCGCGGGCGCGCCATCCAACGACCGCGCGCCGAAGTCGGCGTAGGGTATGCCGCACGCGTACGCCGTCAGCGCGGCGGCATCGGCCTCGGGCGACGGGACGCCCGCGGCGGCCAGCGCCGCCGCGGCCCGCCGGCGCAGGGCGCCGACGGTGGACCCGCGCGCGGCCAACACGGCCGGCGTCACTTCTCCTCGCCGCCGGCCGCGAGCATCTTTTCCCGGTCGGCGGCGGAGAGCGCGTCCACGACTTCGTCCAAGTCGCCGCCCAGGACCTCGCCGAGGCGATAGAGGGTAAGGCCGACGCGGTGGTCGGTTACGCGGTTCTGGGGGAAGTTGTAGGTCCGGATACGCTCGGAGCGGTCCCCCGAGCCGATCATGGAGCGGCGGCGGTCGGCGCGGTCGGCCGCGGCTTCCTCCTCCGCCCGGGCCAATAGCCGGGCCTGCAATACCCGCATCGCCTTGGCGCGGTTTTTTATCTGGGACCGCTCATCCTGGCAGGTGACCACCAGGCCGGTGGGGATATGGGTAAGACGGACGGCGGAGTCGGTAGTGTTCACGCCCTGGCCGCCGGGGCCGGTGGACCGGAAGACGTCCACGCGGATGTCGTCGGCGCCGATGTTCACCTCCACCGCGTCGGCCTCGGGGAGGACGGCGACGGTGGCGGCGGAAGTGTGGATGCGGCCCTGGCTCTCGGTCTCGGGGACGCGCTGGACGCGGTGGACGCCGGACTCGTACTTCAGGCGGGAGTAGGCGCCCTTGCCCTCCACGGCGAAGGTTATTTCCTTGAAACCGCCGATGCCGGTCTCGTGGGAGTTCATCACGTCCACGCGCCAGCGTTTGGCCTCGGCGTAGCGCTGGTACATCTTGAAGAGGTCCGCCGCGAAGAGGGCCGACTCGTCGCCGCCCGTCCCGGCGCGGACCTCCACGATGACGCTGCGGTCGTCGTTGGGGTCCTTGGGCAGGAGGAGGAGCCGGAAGTCGGCCTCGGCCTGCGCCCGCTCGCCCTCCAACCGCTCCAGCTCGTCGCGGAAAAGGTCCTTCATCGCGGCGTCGGTCTCTTCCTCCAGGCCGCGGCGCGAATTCGCGGTGTCTTCCTGGGCGCGGCGGTAACGCCGGCCGGCCGCGACCAGGTCGTCCAGCTCGCGGTGGCGCCGGCCGAGGGTGGCAAGGCGGCGCGGGTCGGCGGCGGCCGCGGGCGACGAAAGCTGGTCGGTGATTTCGGCCAGCTCCTTCTCGAGGACCGCGAGCGACTTCAGCAGGTCGGCGGATACGGGGTTCTTATCCATCCACGCCCTCGCGGACCCGCCGGAAGGAGGCGAGCGCGACTTCAATCATACCGGCGTCCGGCTCCCGCGTCGTCAGGAACTGGGTGAGCAGGCCCGGGAGGAGGATGAAATTTATTATCTTGTTGTCCGGGAGGCGGCTGCCGAGGCGGATAATCTCGTAGGCGACGCCGGCGATAGGGAGCAGCATCGCGAGCCGGACCAGGAGCTTGCCCACGAACGTCAGCTCCACCGGGATGAGCGAGAACACGAGCGAATGGAAGAAGATGAGGATGAGGAGCAGGACGATGATGAACGACGTGCCGCAGCGAGGGTGAAAACGGCTGGCGGCGGCGACGTTTTCCGGCCCCGGCTCCCGGCCGTGTTCAAAGGTGTTAATGACCTTGTGCTCGGCGCCGTGGTAGGCGAACATTCGGCGGACATCCTTCATAAAGGAAATCGCCCACAGGTAGCCGAAGAAGACGATGAGGCGCAGGAGGCCGTCCACGAGGTTGAAGAGGACGGCGCCCTCGGTGGTTATCCCCAGCGGCTTCTTCAGCAGATACGCGATGGCGTAGGGCACGCCGACGAAGAGGCCGAGGCCGAAGCCGAACGAGAGGACGACGACGCCGGCGGTTTCCCAGAAGGAGGCCTTCTTCCGCGTTTCGCCCTCCTTGCGGGGCTCCGCTACCTCGGCCGAGAACATGAGGGCCTTGAGGCCGACGTCCAGGGATTCGTAGAGCGAGATGACGCCGCGGATAAAAGGCAGCCGCCAGGGGAAGCGCGTGGTCAGCGCCGGCTTGTCGTGGCCCTCCACGATTATCTCGCCGGCGGGATTGCGGACGGCGACGGCGAAGGCCGTGGGAGAACGAAACATCACGCCCTCGATGACGGCCTGGCCGCCGATGAAGGGGCGGCGGTGAGACGCGGCGGCGAGCCACGCCGGGATATTCAGCATTGCCAAGTTATACCTTCCTGGATGGGGCGCGGCGGGCGGGGGCGGGGGCGGCCGTGACCACGCGGTAAGGGAAAGGCGCGGCTATGTCCTCGGCGTCGAAGCGGGCTTTAACGCGGCGCCGAAACTCGCGGCGCACGCCCCACTGCTCGCCGGGCTTGGTCCTCATGAGGAGGCGGACGGTGAAGGACGCCGGGTCCAGGTCGTCCAGGCCCAGGACGCGGGGGTCGCCGTCGAGGCGCTTCGCGAACGCCGGGTCGGCCGCGAGCTTCGCGCACTCGTCCTTCAGCACGGCGATCACGCGGTCGGCGTCCTCGTCCCGGCTCACGGCGACCTTGAGGTCCACGCGCGACCAGCCGCGGGTGTAGTTGGTCACGACGCCGATCTGGCCGTTGGGGACGATGTGGGCGCAGCCGTTCATGTCGCGGACGACGGTGGTGCGCAAACTCATTTCCTCCACGTCGCCCGAGATGCCGCACACCTCGATGACGTCGCCCACCGCGAACTGGTCCTCCAACAGGATGAAGAAGCCGGCCAGGAAGTCCTTGATGACGGACTGGGCGCTGAAACCCACGACCGCGCCGAGGATGCCGGCGGAGGCGAGGACGGGCGCCAGGCTGACGTCGAACCAGTTCAGGATGAAGAGGGCGCCGATGAATACGACGACGAGGTCCAGGAGACCCTTGAACACGCCGAGGAAGGTCTTGGTGCGCTGCTCGCGCTCCTGGGTCCGGACGCGGCGGGAAAGGATGTGGGCGACGACCTTCCGGCCTACCACCCGGACGATTATCAGGGCCAGCGCCACGCACAGGACGACGACGGCGACGAAGATGACGTCGTCCACGATGACGAAGATGCCGCCCTTGCGCTCGAAATAGCGTATGAAGTGCCGGACGAAATGATGCATAGACGTATTATATCCTACCCCGGCGGCGGGGTCAACCGTTACGGCCGCAGTTCAGCCGGGTTAATAAAAACGGGCGCACGCGCGCCCGGAGCGACCGGGAAATTCGAGGTTATGCTTTCTTGTGCGCCGCCTCGAAAACGGACTGTTCCTTCGCGATCTCGAGGATGGCGTCGCGGCTTTCGCCGCCGGCGACGTGGCGCGCGGCCAAAAGCCCCATTTTAAGGGAGTGGTCCATGTTGTTGTAGCGATACAGGCCGCCGCGGCCTATGGTCAATAGGTTTTCCAGCGGCCAGACGAAGTCCAACACGGCCTTGATCTTGGACCGATAATCCAGGTCATAGATGGGATACGAATACTGGTTGAAGGAGCTGCCGTAGGCGAGGACGTCGCGGCCGAGGTCCAGGCCGATGGCGGCGAGGTCGGGCATGGAGACCCGGTAGACGTCGTCGTCGCTCATGCGCCACTTCGCGTCGCCGGCGTCGCACGCGATCTCGAGCTCGAGGGCCGCCTGGCCGGGCGGGCACAACGACGGCGACCAGTTGCGCAGGTCCTGGACGCGGAAGAAGAAGAACTTCTCCTCCGGGACGTAGATCCAGGTGTTGTCGGTGATGGCGGGGCGGTCCACGACCATGTTGAGAAAGCGGAGGCTGCGGAAGCTCATGCGCGCCGCGGCCGCCAGCGCCGACGCGTCGGCGGCCGGCTTAATCATTTCCACCAGCCGCGGCAGCGGCGCCGTGGATATCACGAAGTCGGCCTTCTCGAACGCGGGCTTGCCCTTCCTGAGATACGCGACCCCTTCCACCCGGCCGCCCTTGCGCCGCACCTCCACCACCTCGGCGTTCAGGCGCACCTCCGCCCCCGCCGCCGTCGCCCGGTCGGCGAGGGCCTCGGGCATCCGGCCGATGCCGCCGGTGGGATAATGGAACTCGGAGGCGTAGGTCTTGGGCTTCTCCTTTTTTAGGCCGACCAGGAGCAGCAACACGTCCCATAAATTCAGGAGCGAAATGCGCTGGGCGGCCCAATCGGCGGAGATGGTCGCCGGCGAGCGGCCCCACAGCTTCTCGGTGTAGGGCCCGAAGTAGATGTTATATAGCGTCCGGCCGAAGCGGTTTACCACCCAATCCTCAAACGAGACGTCGGGCCCGGGCCGGACGCGCCGGCGGACGGCCGTAAAGCAGTAGTCGAAACCCGCGCCGAGCGTCAGGAAGGGGTTGAGGTTCAACAGCAAGTTCTTGAAATCCAGCGGGTAGGCGAAGTCCTTGCCGCGGAGGCGGATGACGCTCTTGCGGGGACGGAGCTCGAGCCGGTCGCCCATGAGGTCGAAAATATAATTCCGGACCTCGTCGTCTTTGGTTATGAAGCGGTGGCCGCCCAGGTCGAAGGTGGCGCCGGCGAAGGACACGGTGCGGCACAGGCCGCCCACGCGGTCCTCGCCCTCCAGGACCAGGACGTCCAGGCCGGCGGCGGCCAACCGGTCGGCGGCCGCCAGGCCCGCCGGCCCGGCGCCGATAACGATGACGCTCGCGGGTTTCTTCGTCGGCATATCAGCGCGAGCCGCCCTAGCGGCTCATTGGACTTTGGCTCCCAGGAGGTAGGACAGCGTCCCCCGGGCGACGCCTACGCCCACCAACAGGTACGTGAAGTAGTGAAATGGAACGGCGCCCAACAGGAACGCGGGCCCGGCGTGCCGCGCCACGAAAACGTAAAAAGGCGCGTTGACGCCGAGGAAGACGAGGGCCGCGGCCGCCGCCACCGCGCCGCCGACCAGCGGCGAAAAGATGGCGCCGACGAGCGCCAACGGAACGAGGTAGGCCGCGAAAAGGGTGAGGCGATTCGCGGCGCCGGTGAAGCCGTGCTTGAACTTCCCGCCCGCGTTGAGGCGCAGGAAGACGTTGGACCACGCCGCGCTCTTCTTGAGGTCGTTGCGGACCAATGAGCGGAAGGTGTGCCGGTGGTCGTGGGCGCCCCGGACTTCCTTCACCAGGCGCGTGCGCCGGCCGGCGCGGGCGAGCTCATAGCCGAACTGCATGTCCTCGGCCGAGGCGCCGCGGAAATGCTCGCTGAAGCCGCCGAGGGATTCATAGACGGCGCGCTTGACGCCGCCGATGGCGGTCCAGAACCAGTTGATGTCCCCCTGCTGGCGGTCGTGGTTGAAGAACGTATAGTAGTTCTGGTACTGGCTGAAGAAGCCGGGCGCGGGCGAACGGTCGGTGTAGTGGCCCACGACGGCGTCGGCTCCCGACGCGAACGCGTCCCGCAGCGCCGCGAGCGCCCCGGGCAAAAGGTAGACGTCGGCGTCCAGGAAGAGGAGGCAGTCCCCCCGGGCCTCGGCCGCCCCCAGGTTGCGGGCGCGGGCCGCGCCCACGTTCTCGGCGGCGCGGATGACGCGGGCGCCGCCGGCCGCCGCCACCCGCGAGGAGTCGTCGTCGCTGGCGTCGTCCACGACGATGACCTCGCCGCCGTCAAGCTGGGGCGCCAACGCCTCGAGGCAACGCCCGAGCGTCCGCGCGCTGTTCCGCGCGGGAATGACAACGGATAACCAGGGCGGCATCGCGCGGGGCCGGCGTTACTTCGCGGCCGCGGGCGGTTCGACGTAGTCCGCGACGTTGACCTCGACCTTGAGCCGGGCCACCTTGCCGCCCCGCTCCACCGGCGCGAAGGCGGAGTTGAACGTCAGGCCGCCAGTGATGCCGCCGGGCGGGACCATCTCGGCGATCGGGAAGTCGTGGCTCTCCAGGATGATGTTGGCCGCGTCCACGAGTTTTACGGTGAGCGTCCCCTTCCAGCCGTACGCGCTGTTGTTGGCCGCGGTGACGCTCCAGTCGAAGCGGGCGCCGTTGGGCACGACCGCGTCCACGCGGACGCCATAGTGGGCGGCCACGGCGGTCGCGACCAGGTCGGCGCCGGAAAACGGCGGCTTTTCGGCTTTGGGGGAGCACGCCGCCAACAGGGCCGCGGCTACCAACGACGTCAAGATTGCACGATGCCACATACGGGGCCTCCTATTCCGTTGACGTTACTACCAGCCGGCGACAACACCCGCGGCGCGCATCATCCGGCTCACGAACGCGTCTTCCCAACCCACGTATTCCACCGGCGAGTAGGAAGGCAAGCCGGCCTTGCCGCGCGCGTAGGCCACGGCCTCGGCCAGGCCGCCCATCTCGTCCACGAGGCCCAGGTCTTTGGCCACGGCGCCGGTGTAGACCCGGCCTTCCGCGATCTCGGCCACGCGCGCCCGGTCCATACCGCGGGCCTCCGCCACCGTGGCGACGAAGTCGTCGTACGCCTTGCGGGTGGCATCTTCCATCCACGCCATCTCCTCGGTGGTGAGGTGGCGGCGGGGCGACATGGCGTCGGCGTGTTCGTGGGGCTTGATTATGTATTGGTCGATACCGTATTTTTCGTACAAATCCTCGAGGACCAACTTCTGGGAGAAGACGCCGATGGAAGCGGTGATGGTCGCGGGTTCGGCGAAGATGCGCTCGCCGGCGCAGGAAATCATGTAGCCGCCCGAGGCCGCGACGTCGCCCATGGAGGCCACGACCACCTTGCCGCTATCCCGGCACTTCTTCAGCTCCTGGTAGATGTCGTCGGAGGCGAGGCCGTCGCCGCCGCCGGAGTTGACGCGGAGGACCACCGCGCCCACTTCCGGGTCCTCGCGCGCCGCCTTGATCTGGTCCACGAGCGTGTCGGAACCCATGGACCGCGGGCCGAAGAGGAAAATCCGGCCGCTCTCGCCGCGCAGGATGAAACCCTCGGCCAGTATCACGCGCACCTTGCGCGGCCGGCCCCAGCGGTACTCCCAGGCGCGGCCGGCGCCGGCGGGCGAGGCGGCTATCTCGTCGACGCGGTCGGCGCGGGCGATGAAGTCCTTGAGCCCCTCGTAGCGCGTCACCTCGTCCACCAGCCCCGCGTCCTTGCACGCCGCGGCGTCGAGAAGCGGCCCCTCGTAGTATTTGCGGAAGACTTCCTCCGAAAGACCGCGGTCGGCGGCCACGTCGCGCACGAAGCGGGCGTAGATGTCGTCCACGATGGCCTGGGTTTCCTCGAGCTGCTGTTCGGTGGGCGGGCCCGCGAATACTTCGGCGGACGACCCCTTGTACGTACCGGCGGTGGCGTATTCGAACTCCACGCCGAAGCGCGCCGCCAGGTCCTTGATGCGCCACAGCGACATGTAGCCGCCGGTGCCGGCGAAGTATCCCCGGGGCGACATCGCGACGCAGTCGGCGCCGGCCGCGACGTAGTAGGCGCCGGGGTCCATGACGTCGTCCACGTAGGCGTATACCTTCTTGCCCCGGGCGCGGACGCGCGCCAACGCCGCCTTTATCTCCTGAGCCAGGCCGGACATCCCGACGCCCCCCACCCGCACGATGACGCCCGCGATGGCGGGGTCGTCGGCCGCGGCGTCGAGCTTGCGGATAATGTCCCGGGCGCTCGTGCCGCTTCCGAACAGCGAGAAGCCGGGCTCCCCTTCCTGGAGGTTCCCGCTCACCGTTATTTCGGCGTAGCGCTTGCCGCCCACGACGACCGAGCGCCGCCGCTCCGTGTTGGCGTAGAAGCTGAGGTTGTCGCCGACGAGGTCCGCGTCCTCGTTGACGCGGGCGACGTAGCCGGCGCCGAAGTTGGGGAAGCCGGCGCTCACGGCCATGCCGATTCTCTTCTCGTCGTCCACGTCGGCCCCGAGCGTCACGCCGGAGACGACCTCGACGTCCGCGCCCACGCGCCAACCCACCTCATCGGTCGGGTCGCCCTCCCGCCAGCCGACGTCGCCGGCGAGGGTGAGCCGCTCCCACCCCGGCCGCACGCCGACGCCCAGGACGTAGGTGCGCGGCTCGACGCGGCGGAGGAACCGCGGCTCGTTGAGGTTGCGGGCCGAGAGGCCGAAGGAGGCGTAGGGCATCGGCCGCACCAACAGCCCCGCGTCCACGGTCCAGGCGGCGGTGAGGTAGGGGTGGGAGGCGGCGAGGCGGCCGACGCCGACGCCGGCGCCCACCCAGCGGTAAACGGGGAAGCCGCAGGTCCAGCTGAAGCGGCTGGCTCGGACGTCGGGATGGTCCTCGCGCGCCCAGTCGTAGCCGAAGCCGCCGATGAGGGTGTCGCCGTAGAGGTGCAGGTCGCGGGCGCCGAGGTCCTGGACGGCGCTCGAGAAGAAGGCGTTGAAGCCGTGGCCGGCGGCGAGGCCGGCGGCGTTCAGCGGGACGCTGCGCGCGTCGTCGGCGACGGCGACGGACGCGGCGGCCCCCACGAGCGGCGGCTCCCAGTAGGAGTAGAAATCAAACGCCGCCGCGGCCGAGGCCGCCCATAATATTATACCGCACCATTTCAAGGGTTTACGCATACGGAACCTTCACTCCTGGGTTAAGGGCGCTAATATTATCCTAAATTTTTAGCCGGCGCAACCTTAAACGCGGCGCGGGGCCGCGAAAAGCCACCATTTCCCTTGACTTGCCCTCCCAACGGAAATATAATCGGCTCAAGCGGATAAGGCCGCCGAGCATGGGAGAAGACCGCGTAGTCGCCACCAACCGTCGCGCCCGCTACGACTACCACATCCTCGACACCTGCGAAGCGGGGCTGGTCCTGGCGGGCGCCGAGGTGAAGTCACTGCGCGCGGGCAAGGCGTCGCTCGGCGACGCCTACGCGGCGCCGGCGGGCGCGGAGATTTTCCTTTACAACCTCCACATCCCGGCCTACGACAAGAACACCGCCGTGCCGCTGGAGACGCGGCGGCCCCGGAAGCTCCTCCTCTCCCGCGCCGAGATCCGGCGCATCGCCCGGGCGGTGGACCAGAAGGGCGTTACCCTCATCCCGCTCAAAATCTACTTCGCCCGGGGTTACGCCAAAGTAGAGCTGGCGCTGGCCCGCGGCAAGAAACAATACGACAAGCGCGAGGCCATACGCGAAAAGGACGACGCGAAGCTAAAGTGACGAACCGACCCGCTTCCCTGAAAACCGCCCTCGTCTTCGGCGCCCTCGCGCTCTCGCTTGCGGGCGCAGCCGCGGCCGCCAACACGGTCACCGGCCTCAGCGTCAAAGACTACGCCGAGTACACGGCCGTCATCGTTAAGCTGGACAAGCCGGCGGTCTTCAAGGTCAGCAAGATGAAAGACGGCCGGCTGGCGCTGATTATAGAAAACTGCAAGGTGACGCCGAGCACCGCCAAGCTGGATAAAAAGGTGGGCGCGGTCAAGAAGGTCTCGTCGGCCTACGTGGAGAAGAAGGCCTACGTTTACGTCACGCTGGGCGACACCGCCAAGTCGTACGAGGGCAAGGCCCTCAAGACCCCTCCCGAAATCCTGTTCAAGGTTTATAAAAAACCGGCGGTCACCAAAGGGACGAAGAAGACCAAGCCGGCCGAGGTCGGCCCGAAATACCAGCCGGCGACCGCCGCCAAGGGCGAGTTCCCCACCTCGGCCAAGGAGATAAAACCCGACGAGACGCCGACGGTGGTGGACACCATCTGCATCGACCCCGGCCACGGCGCCCACTTCTCCGGCGCCGAGGGCCCCAAGGGAACGGAAGAGAAGGACGTCAACCTGGACATCTCGCTCCGGCTCGCGCGGATGCTGCGGGACAAGCTCGGCGTTCGCGTCGTCATGACGCGCGTGGACGACAGCCACGTCTACATGCGGGACCGCACCGGCCTGGCCAACGCCGTCAAGGCCGACCTCTTTATAGACGTCCACAACAACGCGGTCCTGAGCGCCAAGGTGGGCGGGACGGAGACGTACTTCCTGTCGCAGGCGCGCAACGACTGGGAGCGGGCCGCGAACATGGCGGAGAACGCGGATTTTCTGGCCGAGAACCCTAACTACGCCGCGGACCAGTCCACGCTAAACTTCATCCTCTCCATGCTGGCCCAAAACGAATTCTTGCAGGAATCTTCCGACCTCGCGCACCGCGTCCAGGTGAACCTCGTCGACTCGCTCGACCTCCGCGACCGCGGCGTGAAACAGGCGCCGTTTTATGTCCTCGTGGGCTGCCAGATGCCCTCGGTCCTGGTCGAGATCGCCTTCATCTCCAACGCCAACGAGGAAAAGCTCCTCACCGACCCGGAATGGCAGCAGAAGGCGGCCGAGGCCATCTTCGACGCCGTGAAGGCGTATAAAGAGGCCTACGAGAAGAAGATGCGGAACGGCGTCCGGTAGGAGCGGCGAATGCTCGTCATCGGGATAGCCATACTCGTCGTCAGCGCCGCGGCCCTCGCGGTCGCCGCCCTGGCCTTCGCGCAATCGCGCGCCTCGGCCCGCCGGCTGGAGGACGCGCTCGCGCGGACGCTCCAGGCCGGCGCCTCCGCCACCGACGTCAACGCCCTCCGCACGACGGTGGACAACCGCCTGGACAACTTCGCCCAGGTCTTCTCCACCACCTCGCAGACCATCAGCAACCAGCTCCGCGCGGCGGGCGACACCATCACCTCGGTGCAGCAGGGGCTGGGGGAGGTCCGCGAGTCGTCGCTGCAGGTGAAGGCCCTGGCCGAGGACATCCGCCACCTCGAGGAGCTGCTCCGGCCGCCCAAGACCCGCGGCGGCGTGGGCGAAATCCTCCTGGAGAACGTCCTCTCCCAGGTCCTCCACCCCTCGCAATTCGTGCGCCAGTTCCCCCTCGCGGGCGCGGTGGTGGACTTCGCGGTCAAAATCGGGCCGAAGTACGTGCCGGTGGACGCCAAGTTCCCGCTCGAAAGCTACGAGCGGCTAATCGCGGCGCCGGAGGAGGCGCGGGCGCCGCTGCGCCGGGAGTTCGCGACCGCCGTCCAGAAGAAGATAGACGACATCGCGGCCAAGTATATACGCCCGGACCTCGGGACCTACGACTTCGCGCTCATGTACCTTCCGACGGAGGGGCTGTATTACGAAGCCGCGGTCGCGGCGGGCGGCCTTTTCGACTACGGCGTCCGCAAGCGCGTGTTCGCCGTCTCGCCCGCCACCACCTATGTCTATTTGGCGACGGTGGCGCTGGGGCTCCGGGGGATGGCGCTGGAGGGACGCGTGGGGCGCGTCATCGCCGACCTGACGCGGCTCCAGGACGAGTTCGGCAAGGTCCAGAAGCTCTTTGATACGTCGGGAAAACACCTGCGCGACGCAAGCAACAAGTTCGACGACGCGGCGCAACAGCTGGTCGCCGTCGCCGACCTCCTGGCGCGCGCGAGCCGGCTGGGCGGCGACGAGCCGCCGGCGGCGGAACCCATCAACGAGGAGACGCGCCTTTTCTAAACCGAAGGCGGGCATGGCCGGGTCAACTTCACACGTGGCGGCAAAATGGCTGGTCGTAGCCGCGGGGTTGCTCGCGGGGGTCGCGCTGGTATGGGGCGGCCTACGCTACCGCAATGCGTTGGTGGCGCGCCTGACGCCGAAGGCGGCGCCGCCGCCGGCTACGGCCGCCGCGCCGCCCTCGGCGGCCGACATCTACTTCGCGGACGCGGACTACACGACGCTGGTGGCCGAGCGCCGGGAGGTGGGGGCCGCCGCGACGCCCGAAGAGCGGACGCGGCTCGTGGTGGCGGCGCTCCTCGCGGGACCCGCGGCCGCGGACCACTCCCCCACGCTGCCCCGGGAGGCGACGCTGAAGTCGGTCTTCGTCCGCGACCGCGTCGCCGTCCTGAACTTCGACGCCCGACTTCGCTCCAAGAGCTTCGGCTCCACGGGCGAGCTCTTCGCCCTCAACTCCCTCTACCGCACGGTGACCGCGAACGTGGCGGACGTGGACGGCGTATCCGTCTTCGTGGAGGGCGAGCGCGGCCCCACCCTTGGCGGCGAGGGCGGCCACGTCGCCGCCTTCCCGGTGTACGGCGAGGTCGGCGCATACGTGGCGCCGCCGCCCAAGAGGAAAGGCCCATGAGCGCGAGCGCGCCCATCGCCATCTTCGACTCCGGCGTCGGCGGCCTTACCGTCGCCCGCGAGGTCACGCGCGCCCTCCCGGCCGAGGAAATCATTTACCTGGGCGACACCGCGCGCGTCCCCTACGGCCCGAAGTCGGCGGCCACGGTGCGGCGCTTCGCCGGCGAGTGCGTCGAGTTCCTGCTCCACTTCCGCCCGAAGCTAGTTATCATCGCGTGCAACACGGCGTCCGCCACGGCGCTGGAGCACCTCGCGAGCATTGCGGACGTGCCGCTCCTGGGCGTCATCGAGCCTGGGGCGCGGGCCGCGGTCGGCGCGACCAACCTGCGGCGCGTCGGCGTCATCGGGACCCGCGCCACCGTCGCGAGCGGCGCCTACGCCCGCGCCATCGCCGCGCTGGACGGCGGCGTGGAGGTGTTCAGCCGCGCCTGCCCCCTCTTCGTCCCCATGGTGGAGGAGGGGCGGACGGGAGGCCCGCTGGTCAAGATGGCGGCCGAGGAGTACCTGGGGCCGCTCCTCGCCCGCCACATAGACACCCTTATCCTGGGGTGCACCCACTACCCGGTTCTGAAGACGGTGCTGCGGGAGGTGGTCGGCGGCGGCGTCACGCTTATAGACTCGGCCGAGCAGCTCGCGACGACCGCCACGGAACTCCTGGCCGCGCGGGGCGAGGGCCGGCCGGCGGGCCCGGCTCCCCCGCCGCCCCGTTTCTACGTCACCGACGTGGTGGAGGATTTCGACGAGGTGAGCCGGACGATCTGGCCCGAGCGCCGCGGCCGCTTGGAGCGGGTGGAAATAGGTCGAGCCGCGTTGGGCCGGGGGTAACGGCCATGACCGCCCGACGCCTTTCCCCCGTCTTCGTGGTATACGGCCTCGGCGCCCTCGGCCTCGCCGCCACGGCGCTGGTCACGGCCGTCCGCCCGCCGGCGCTCACGCCCGCGTTGTTCTTGCCCCTAACCATCTTCGCCGGCGCGGCCTTCTTCTCGGGCATCTACCAGATTCGGATATCCTCCCACAACGTCGTCTCCCTTTGCGTGGCGGCGTTCGCCGGATGCGTCCTCGCCTTCGGCCCCGTAATCGGCGCCTGGGTCGCCGGCGGCGTCGACCTTTTCATCACCCTCGCGGACAATCGGCGAATCAAAAAAGGGTTGGCGGCGCCGCCGCCGGCGGGCGTCACGCCGGCCATGCGGGCGGTCTATAATACGGGGCTGAACGCGGCGATGTTTCTCGCGGGCGGCTTCGCGTTTCGCCTCGCGGCGGGGCAATGGACGCTGACAGCCGCCACGCCGCGGGCCCTCCTGGGCGTGGGCGCCTTTTTCGTCGCGCTCCACCTGGTCAACGGCCTCTTCACCGCGACATATCTTTCAGCGCGGGGGCGGCGCCCCTTCGGCGAACTGGGCCGTGAAATCCGCAACTCCCTCCTCTTCGACCTGCCGTTGATGCCGGCGGCCGTCGTCCTGGCGCTCCTCTACGCCGCCGACATGACATGGGGCCTCGCCTTCGCCGGGGCGTCGCTGGTCTTGGCCAGCACCCTCCTGCAGCGAGAGAACCGGCTGGACCTGGTGGTGAAGCGCTACGTCTCCCCCGCCAAGTCGTCGAAAATCCTCGCGAACCCCTACGAGCTGCTACGCCCCGAACGCCGCGACATCAGCATCGTCTTCAGCGACCTGCGCGGGACCACGGGCGTGAGCCAGACGCTGGAGCCCGCGGCGATGCTCGAGATGCTCAACGAGTTCCACCGCGGGATGATCGAAGAGGTGGTAAAGGCCGGCGCGACGGTGGACAAGATATTGGGCGACGGCCTCATGGTGCTGGTGGGGGCGCCGGTGCGCGAGGAGGACCACGCCGCGCGTGCGGTCCAGCTCGCGGTGGCCATGCAGCGGCGCTACCGCGACGTGACGGCGCGACTCGTCGCGCGCGGCCTGCCCGCCCCGGGAATGGGCGTCGGCATAGCCACCGGCGAGGTGGTTATCGGAAACGTGGGCTCGGAGATGAGGTTGGACTATACGGCAATCGGGAGCGAGGTAAACGTGGCGTCGAAACTGTGCGCCGCCGCGGCGCCGGGGGAGATACTGGTGAGCGCGGCCTGCCGCCGCCGGGTGGAGGAAATCGCCGCCGCCGGCCGCGCGCATTACCTGGACAAGGTCTCGTTCGAGGACCGGCCGCCGTTTACCGTGGCGGGCCTGGCGCAGCCGCTGGAGCCCGCGCGGGTGATTTACGCGTAAGCCGGGGGCGCCCTAACCCACCCGGCACTCGTACGTGACGGGGCAGGCCTTGGACAACATGGCCGACACGGCGCAGTATTTCTCGAAGGACAGGCGCGCGGCCTCCTGCACGTCCCGCTCCGCGACGCCCTCGCCCGCCACGCGGTAGACAATGTGGATGCGGGTAAGGACGCGGGGATGTTCCGCCGCGCGGTCCGCGTCCATCTCGACGCTGAAAGACGTAAACGGCGTGCGCTTCTTGCGCAGGATGGAGACCACGTCCATGCCGGTGCAGCCGCCGAGCGCGACGAGTAGAAGCTCCAGCGGCTTCGTGGCCGCATCCGCGCCGCCGAAGGCGGCCTCGGTATCCATGGGCACCCAATGGCCGGTGTCGGCCTTGCCGACGAAGGTCATGCCCTGCGCCAAGTGGACTTCCGCTTTCATATTATCCTCCTTTGACGGGATTCCGTCTCTGAAACGAGGTTGACATGGCCGCAGTAAAAGCGCGCGCCGACGGCCGCCGCGCCGACCAGCTCCGACCGGTGCGGATAACGCGGCGCTTCCTGAGATACCCCGAGGGCTCCTGCCTTATCGAGCTGGGCGAGACCAAGGTCATCTGCGCGGCGTCCCTGGAGACCGGCGTCCCCAAGTGGCTGGAGGGCGGCGACCGCGGCTGGGTCACGGCCGAATACGCGATGCTGCCGCGGGCGACGCACACGCGCTCGCCGCGGGAAAGCCGGACGGGCCGCGCCGACGGCCGGGCGCTCGAGATCCAGCGGCTGGTGGGCCGCTGCCTCCGCGGCGTCACCGACCTCCGCGCCCTGGGCGAACGGCGCATCGTCGTGGACTGCGACGTCATCCAGGCCGACGGCGGGACGCGCGCCGCCGCCATCACCGGCGGCTACGTCGCGCTCCGCGACGCGCTGGTGGGCACCGGCGTCGTGGACCGGGAAGGGCACCCCCCCCTCCGCGAGGCCGTGGCCGGCGTCTCCGCGGGCTTCGTGGACGGCGTCGCGCTGGTGGACCTGGCCTACGACGAGGACAGCCGCGCCGACGTGGACCTCACGTGCGCCTTCACCGCGGCCGGCCTCCTGGTGGAGGTGCAGGGCACCGGCGAAGGCCGGGCGTTCGCCGCCGCCGAGGTCACGACGCTGCTGGAGGCCGCGCGGCCCGCCGCCGCCCTCCTCTGCCGGATGGTCAACCAGATGTTCGACCGCGACATGCCGGCCATCTGGACGCGGGAAGGAAGCTGACCGCGCGGTGACGGCGGCCTTCGCCTTCAACGTCGTGGCCACGTCCGGGCGGGCGCGCGCCGGCGTCCTGACCACCCCCCACGGCGACGTCCCCACTCCCGCCTTCATGCCGGTCGCCACCCAGGCGACGGTCAAAATGGTTACGCCCGAGGAGCTCGCGGCCGCCGGGACCAGCATCCTGGTCGCGAACACCTACCACCTACACCTCCGCCCGGGCGAGGACGCCGTCGCGGCGTTGGGCGGCCTCCACCGCTTCATGGGTTGGAACCGCGCCCTCCTGACGGACAGCGGCGGCTTCCAGGTCCATTCCCTCAGCCCCCTCCGGAAAATAGACGACGACGGCGTCACGTTCCGTTCCCACCTCGACGGCCGCGAGCTCCGCCTGACGCCGGAGTCGGCGACGGCGATACAGGAGACGTTGGGCGCCGACCTCGCGATGGCGCTGGACTACTGCACGTCGCACCCGACGACGCGGGAGGAGGCCGAACGCGCGGTGGCGCTCACGACGGCGTGGGCCCGCCGGTGCCGCGACGCCCACCGCTCCCCCACCCAGCGCCTGCTGGCCATCGTCCAGGGCGCCTTGTTCGAGGACCTGCGCGAACGGAGCGCCCGGGACCTCGGGGCGCTGGACTTCTTCGGCTACGCCGTCGGCGGCCTGGCCGTGGGCGAGGACGCCGCCGACACCGCCGCGTGCGTCCGGTTCACGGCGCCCCTGCTGCCCGAGGCGAAGCCGCGCTACCTGATGGGCGTGGGGCGCCCCGAGGACATCGCGTCGGCCGTGGCGGCGGGGATAGACCTCTTTGACTGCGTTATCCCCACGCGGGAAGGAAGGCACGGCGCCGCGCTTACGGCCGAAGGCCGCGTCAACGTCCGCCAGGCGGCGTTCAGCCGGGACGACGCGCCGCTGGAGGCGGGGTGCGGTTGCTACACCTGCCGGCGTTTCAGCCGCGGCTACCTGCGGCACCTGGTCATGGCGGATGAATCGCTGGGAGCGCGGCTCCTCTCGCTCCACAACATCCATTACCTGCAGCGCCACGTCGCGGACTTGAGGGCCGGCATCGTCGCCGGAAAAAATTGACCCGCGCCGCCGCACCTGCTAATATATAACATAAGAATGAAACGCGCTTGCCTAATTTTCTGCGCCGCTTTTTCGACCGCCCAAGCCGCCGTGTGGGTCGGGTACGACGGCGGCCTCGCCCAGTACACCGACGCCGGCGAGTTCGTGCATCGCTTCGACAACTACCGCCGGCCGGTGTCGCTCATACTGGACCGCGAGCGGCGGCGGCTGTGGTTCATCGACGCCTACGATTACAAGCTGGTGTGTTTCGACGTGGACGCGGGCGCCGAGGTCTTCGCCGTCGCGGCCGCGGCCCACTCCCCCGACATCGGGACCACCGACCTCAAACTATACCTCTCGGACAAGCGGCCCATCGAACCGTCGCTGGCGTTGGACGGCGGAGACGGCGGCGTATGGCTGGCCGACTTCTTCGGCCACCAGGTCGCCAAATACGACGCGGCGGGCAAGGAAATATTCCGTTCGGGGGCGTTCCACGAGCCGTTCGCGGCCGCGGCGCTGGGCGACGGCTTCGCGTGGGTGGCGGGGGGCGTCCGGACGTTGAACCTGGTCGGGCCGGACGGCAAAAGCACGTTGAGCCAATCGGGCGTGAACGAGGCCCGGGCGCTGGGATACGACGCGACGCGGGGGTTGACCGTGGTGGCCGACTACCGCAACAACCGTATTTTGGGCGTGGACCGGAGCGGCCGGATGAAACGGCGCGTTACGGGCGTGGAGCTCCCGTTCGCGCTCGCGGTGGACGCCGCCCGGGGCGTGGTCTGGGTCGCCACCGATTACGAGCGCGTCAAGAAGATATCGTTGGATAATGAGGAAATCGCCGCGACCGTCGGGGAGCAGGAAAGCATCGCGGCCCTGGCGCTGGACGGCGAGGGCCGCGTGTGGGTCGCGTACGGCGAGGCCGGCGAAGTCGTCTGCTACTCGCCGGCCGGCGAAAAGGTGGCGTCCATCGCGAAGGTCAAGAAGCCCACGGGCGTCGCCGCGGAATAAGCTTCCCTACCAACTCCATTGGACGTGGTATTGGACGCCGGGTTTCATCCCGGCGACCCGCCAGGTCAGCGTCTTGCCGTCGGGCGAGCGCTCCAATGCGCCCGGTTTTTCCGGCCGCCCCTCCACCTTCACGTAGGCCCGCTCCCGCCGCGGAAGGCGCTCCGCCGGGAAGTTGACGCGGAGCGTGAAGACGTCCGTCGGGTAATCGCCGACGATCATGAAGGCGACGTCCTCGTCGACGAAGCCGTCGTAGATGTTGTACGAAATCCGGCGGGTGACGGCGCGGCCCGGCGGCAACGGCGGCCGGAACACGATCTTCAACAGGTAGTATTTCCCCAAACTCATCCGTTCGCCGATTTCGCCGGGTTGCACGTCGAAGTCGTCCAGCCGGCCGCGGGTAAACAGGTTCCGGTCGCGGATGTCGACGAGCGGCCGCCGGAGCGGGATCAACACCTGCGACTTCTCGTAGCGGGCCATGCGGCCCGCGGCGTCCGCGAGGGTCAGCGTCACGGCCGTTTCCTTCACGCGGAGGACGGCGCGCCGGAAGGTCAACGCCGCCCAGACCACGGCCGCCGCCGCTAGAACGGCGCAGGCGATGCCGAGCCACGTCGCGTGGGCGGCCCAGCCCGCGACGGCGCCGGCGGCGAACGCCGCCACGACCACTATCCGAAATACGTTTCCCACGAAAGGCACTCCTTACGATATGAACATGGCGTCGCCGTAGGAGAAGAAGCGGTAGCGCTCGCGCACGGCCTCGGCGTACCACTCCCGGACGTTGGCCAGGCCGGCGAACGCGGCCACCAACGCCAACAGGCTCGACCGCGGGAGGTGGAAGTTCGTCAAGAGCGCGTCCACCGCCTTGAACTTGTAGCCGGGGTAGATAAAAAGCTCGGTCTCGCCGTGGAAGTGGGGTATGACGCCGGCGTCGTCGGCGGCGGTCTCGAGGGCGCGCACGGCCGTGGTCCCCACCGCCACCAACCGCCGCCCCTCGAGCTTGGCGGCGCTGAGCGTCCGCGCGGCGGAGCGGCTGATGCTGAGATCCTCCCGCTCCATCTCGTGGTCTTCCAGCTGCTCGGCGCGGATGGGCTTGAAGGTCCCGTAGGAGACGTGGAGCGTCAACTCGACCACTTCCACGCCCGCGCCCCGGATGCGCTCCAGGAGATCGGCGGTGAAGTGGAGGCCGGCGGTGGGGGCGGCGGCGGAGCCGCGGCGCCGGGCGTACACCGTCTGGTAGCGCTCGACGTCGTCGGCCGTGGCGCCCGCGGGCCGCTTGATATACGGCGGGAGGGGGACGGTCCCGGCCCGTTCCAGCGCGGCGTCGAGGTCGTCCGCGCCGTAGAATTCCACGACCCGCTCCGGCCCGGCGAGGACGCCGACGACTTCGCCGTGGAGGCCCTCGGCGCCGAGGGCCACGCGGGCGCCGAGGCCCAGGCGCCGGGCGGGGCGCGCCAACACGCGGTAGCGCTCCGGCGCGAGCTTTCGCAGCAAGAGCAACTCCGCGGGGGCGCCGCCGACGTCACCCACCAGGCGCGCCGGGATGACCTCGGTGTCGTTGAGGACGAGGACGTCGCCGGCGTGAAGGAGCGTCGGGAAATCCGCGAACGACATATGGACGGGCGCGCCGCCGCTCCGGCGGCAGGCCATAAGGCGGGAGCCGTCGCGGGCCGGCGCCGGCGCCTGCGCTATCAGTTCATGGGGCAGGGGGTAATCCAACAGCTCGGTTTTCATAAACGGCGAATAATGTAACACAGATGGCGGCCCGCTTCCAAGACCAAATTAACGCGGGCGGTTTGCGCTTGCGGCGGCGCGGCGCCGGTGATACTATCGCGGTCGCGAAAGCGAGGTTGGGCATGCTCTATTCCATGACCGGCTTCGGCCGGGGCGAGGCCCCCTGCGGCGCGGGCGCCGCGGCGGTGGAAGTCAGCACCGTGAACAACCGCTACCTCGAGGTCACCGTCCGGGGCCTGCGGGAATACGGCGCGCTGGAGCTGCGCGTCCGGGCGCGCGTGGCCGAGCGGCTGGCGCGCGGCTCGGTGAACGTCAACGCGGCGCTCCAGACGGCGGGAGGCGGCAACCGCAAGGTGGCCGCGAACGTGGAGCTGGCCCGGGAATACGAACGGGCGTTCGACCAGCTCCGCGCGGCGCTGGGGTTAAAGGGGTCGCTGCCGCTGGAGGCGCTGACGAACCACGCCGAGCTCCTCACTTTCGAAGAGGCGGGGGCCGACGCGGAGGCGCTGGGCGAGGCCGTGCTCGCGGCGCTGGACCGGGCGCTGGACAAGGTGGTGGCGACGCGGGAAACGGAGGGCGCGAAGCTGGGGGCCGACGTTACGGCACGGGCGGAGCGGCTGCGGGGGATATACGCGGCGCTCGCGGCGCGGGCGCCGGCCGTGGTCGCCGCCTATCGCGAGAAGCTCCGCGGCCGGGTCGCGGAGTTCGCGGCCGGCGCGCCGGTGGACGAAAACCGCCTCGCGGCCGAGGTCTCGTATTTCGCGGAGAGGGCCGACATCACCGAAGAGGTCGTCCGCTCGCAGACCCATTTACAGGCGCTCGCCGCCGCGCTGGCCGAGGGAGGCCGGGTGGGGCGACGGCTCGATTTCCTCATCGTGGAGCTGAACCGCGAGGCGAACACCGTGGCCGCCAAGGCCCAGGACGCGGCGGCGGCCGCGGCCGTCATAGAAATAAAAGACCTGCTCGAACAAATCCGGGAGCAGGTTCAGAACCTCGAGTAGCCGGCCCTCTCAGAACTTGCGGGACGCCGCGGCGAAGGTGAGGATTTCGTCCCACGCCCGGGCGTTGGCGTCCCAGGTGTACGAACGCTCTACGGCCTGGCGCCCCATGGCGCCATACTCCCCCCTCAGTTTTTCGTCTCCGAGAAAACGCAGGACGGCGGCGGCGAAAGCCGGCGGCTCGTCGGCCACCAGGATATCCCGCCCCGCCACCAGGTCCATCCCCTCCGCGCCCAGCGTCGTGCTCACGACCGGCAGCGCGCACGCCAGCGCCTCCACTATCTTCATCTTCATCCCCGAGCCCAGGCGCATCGGGCACACGTAGACCTCCATCCGCCGAAGGTATTCCTTCACGTCGGGGACGGTGCCCGTCACCGCGATGTGCCCGCGGCGGGCCAGCGCCCGCACCTCGGCCGTGGGGTTCTTGCCCACGACGTGCAGGACCGCGTCCGGGACCTCGTTGAGGATGAGGGGCCAGATCTGGTCGGCGAAGTAAATCGCGGCGTCCACGTTGGGCGGGTAGTCCATAACGCCCGAAAAGGCGACGGCGTGGGGAATCTTCGGTTTCTCCTCGAGGGGCGGTATATCGGCGCCCGAGGGCGCGAAGTAGATGGGCAACCCCGGACACAACTCGCGGATTATCTCCGCGTCGCGCTTCGCCACCAGGACGCAGGCGTCGTAGCGGCTGTAGGTCCGCCGCTCGTAGCGCCGCACCTTCCAGTATTGGAGCAAGCTGTAGACGAAGGCGGCGGGGCTGCGGGCGAGGTCCAACTGCCGGCGGTAGTAGAGGGAAAAGGCGTCGAGGGGCGCCACGACCTTGGGCGTGCGCTCCACGTCGGCGGCGTATTGCGCCATGTTGATGTTGCCGCCCACGACGACGTCGAACGTTTCGCGGCGCAGAAGCTCTTCCAGCGCCCGGGCGTAGACGCCGCTGCGGAAGAGGAGGACGCCGAAAGGCCAAACGGAAAACAGGCTCGCGAGCCGCCGCCCGAAGGTTTTCCGGACGCGGTGCTCCACCACCACCAGCTCCCGCACGAGGGCGCGGACGACGGCCGCCGCCTCGGGGGCGTCGCCGGACGACAGCGCGAGGACGGTTATCTCGTGTCGGCCCTGGAACCGGCGCAAAAGATTATAAACCGTCGCCCGGTTGGAGTCGGTCGGCGGGTACGGTATTTCTGAGGTCAACATCAAAATCCGCACGGTTTTAACCTTTCGCTGGCGTCGTTCCCATTATAAAAAGGCCGCGGCCCCGCGTCAACTACCGATTCGCGGCCTGGGCGTATATCTCAAGCGTCTGTTGGGCCATGGCGCGGGGCGTGAACCGGCGGGAGCGCGCCGCCCCCGCGGACACCAGCTTCTCGCGCAACCCGGCGTGGGACGCGACCTCCTCTATCCCGGCCGCCAACCGCTCGACCTCCGGCGGGACGTAATACGCGGCGTCGCCGCACGTCTCGGGCAGCGCGCCGCACGGCGACGTCAATACCGGGACGCCGGCGGCCATGGCCTCCAACGCGGGCAAGCCGAACCCCTCGTAACTCGACGGGTAGAGCAGCGCCGCGGCGGCGGCCAGGAGAAGGGCGTGGCGCTCCGGCGGCAGGTAGCCCGAGATGATAATCCGGTCCCCCAACGCGGCGGCGTTTACCCACCGTTCTACCGTCGGCCGGTCCCCGGCGGCCACGCCGGCCACGACCAGCGGCGGCAGCTCGCGCCGCCCGCACGCCCGGCGGTACGCCTCCACCACCAGCGCGGTGTTTTTGCGGGGAAACGCGGCGCCGAAGTGTAGGAGGTAGGACGGCGGCAGGCCGGCGTCGGCGCGAAAGGACGCCAACTCCGCCGGCGTCCGGGCGCCGAAGAAAACGGGGTCCACGGCCTCGCCCACCACGGCCAAAAGCGGCGCCACGGCGTCGCCCAGGCGGCGTTTGATATCGTCCGCGGAGGTCCGGGAGACGGTTATAACGCGCGCGCAGCGGCGGGCCGCCCGCCGGAGGACGACCTTCTGGTAAAAATAGTAGCGGCCGGCCGCGGCCGTCTGGAGCCGATGCTCGAACATCATCGCGTCGTGGAGGGTGAGCACGGTGCGGAGCGGCGGCGCGAACGGGAGGGCGTTGCCGGGGGCGTGGAAAACGTCGGCGCCGATGCGGCGAAGCGCGCGGGGAAGGACCAGCTGCTCCCAGCCGTAGACGGTCCGGGAGGGGCGGACGACCACGTCGCACGCGAGCGGCGGGTAGGCAGCCTCAACCTCCCGGTCGCTGACCAGGACGAAGGACGGCGGCGCCGCGAGCTCCGACATCCCGAGCAGCAGCGTGTGGAGGTAGCGGCCTATCCCTTTCCGCTCGCCCGCGAGGAACCTCGCGTCTACGGCTACTACAAGTCCGGCCATAATTAAAAAACCGCCTCGCGGCGGCCGGTCGCGGAAGCCCTACTCCTCCTCCGCCCACTCCTCCAGGAAGCGCGAAATAAGGTCTTTCTCCTGGCGTTCGACCTTGCGCTGGTCGGTGCCCGAGAGGGGGACGAGTTCGCCCTCCTGAAGCTTGTTTATCATCAGCTCGTGCTGGCTCCGCATGAGCTTCCGGATGCGTTCGTCGCGGTCCGGGCCTTCCACCGAGCCCACGCGCTGCTTGGCGCGGGCCACGACGGCGCCACCCTTGAACACGAGCGTGATGAGGTTCTCGCCCACGTTCTCGGTCTGGACGTGGTAGCGCTCGCCGCCGATGGCGAGCTCGGAATTGAAGCCCTGGATTATCATGGCGTGGAGGCTATTTCCCAGAGCCGCGGGACGAGAGCGGCGACGCCGTCGCCCGTCAGCGCCGACACGGGCCACGTCTCCAACCCTCGCGCCGCGGCGTCCTGCCGCAGCCCGTCCAGCGCCGCGGCGTCGTACGGCAAGTCCGTCTTGTTCGCGACCACCAGCCGGACCCGCGCCGGCAGCGCCGCGTTGAAGCCCGCCAGCTCGCCCATCACGACCGCGAAGTCGCGCCGGGGGTCCGGCCCCGCGAGGTCCACCAGGACCACGAGCGCCCGGGCGCGCTCGACGTGGCGGAGGAAGTCGTGGCCCAGGCCCTTGCCCTCGGCCGCGCCCTCCAGGAGACCCGGGACCTCGACGGCGGCGAACGTGTGGCCCGGCGGGATGCTCACTATCCCCAACTGGGGCGCGAGGGTCGTAAACGGATAGGCCGCGACTTTGGGGTGCGCCGAGCTGAACGCGGCCAGGAGCGACGACTTGCCGGCGTTGGGCGGGCCCACGATGGCCACGTCGGCTATCAACTTCAGTGTCAACCGGAGGCGCCGGCTCTCCCCCAACGTTCCCTTTTCGGCGTAGCGGGGCGCCTGGACGGTCGCGCTGGCGAAGCGGGCGTTGCCCCGGCCGCCGGCGCCGCCCCGCGCGACGACGACGCGGTCGCCGGGGGCCAGGACCTCGCCGAGGAGGCGGCCGTCGGCGGAAACCTCGGTTCCGAGCGGGACGCGGAGGGGGCGGTCGGCGCCGGCGCGACCCGCGCGCTTATTGCCGCCGCCGTTGCCGCCGGCGTCCGCCGCCGCGCTTTGGACCCCCGCCAGGTGGTTCAGCGTGCGGAGGCGTCCGTCCGCCGCGACGACGACCGAACCGCCCCGCCCGCCGTCGCCGCCGTCCGGGCCGCCGCGCGGGACGTAGCGCTCCCGCCGGAACGAGACCGCGCCGTCGCCGCCCTTGCCCGCCGTGACATCAAGTTCGACGTCGTCTATAAACACGAGAAACCCGGCGCGGCGAGCCGCGGCCGGGTTTTAACCGCTGTGGGATGCGCGCCGCGGCGCGGCCCGGGGCCGCCGGCGCCGGGTCGCGGCATCAAGCTTGGGCGACAACGTGGATTTCGGTGCGGTTTTTGCGTTCGACGAACTCGACCTTGCCATCTATCTTGGCGAAGAGCGAAAAATCCTTGCCGCGGCCCACGTTGGCGCCGGCGTGGAAGTTGGACCCGCGCTGGCGGACGATTATGGAGCCGGCGGTTACGAACTCGCCGGCATAGGCTTTGACGCCCAGGCGCTGGCCGGAGCTGTCGCGGCCGTTGCGGGTGGAGCCGCCGGATTTTTTATGCGCCATACGAACCTCCTAATATCTCGTCCCGAAACGACGGCGTCAGCCGCCGATATTCAGTATCTTCACCAGGGTATAAAGTTCCTTGTGCCCGCGGAGACGCCGGTAATTCTTACGGCGGTGGAATTTGAAGACCTCCACCCGGCGGTCGCGGACGTGGGCCACCACTTCCCCTTCCACCCGGGTCTCGGGGATGGTAGGGGTGCCGATGGTAATGGTGTCGTCGGTTTCGGCCAACAACACCTCGGGGAAGGTCAGGCGCGCGCCGACGTCCGCGGCGAGCTTGTCCATGACGACGACGTCGCCCGCGCTGGCCCGGTACTGCCGTCCTTTATTGCGGAAAACCACAAACATAGCAACATCCTCGGGAGTGGCGTTATTATGAGACTTGCTTTATAACATATACCCGCGTTATTATCAAGCCCTTTTTAACCGCGACCCGGCGAAACCGGGGCCGGGGCCGGGATACGGGGGCGCGCCGGGGTTCGACCGCGGGCTCGCTCCCGCCCCGGGCCGCGCGCCGTCCCGAAGCCGGGCGGACGCCAAAAACCCAACCGCCGCGTTTTTTTTGCTTGACAGGGTTTTGGCGACCTTGTATAATACAAAGCCAAAGAGTAACCGCAGGGAATCAGCCCTGAGGAGACGAACTCATAATTTCCCATACCGCTTTCCCCCAAGCTCTCGAAGGGAGGTGAAACGCCAGGATGAAAAAGACCATAGCGTTATGCGTCCTTGGAGCTTTCCTCCTGTCGATCTTCGCTCTCGGCTGCGGCCCGAGCAAAGAGAAGTTGAACGCCTATTACGACGCCAAAATGAAGAAGCAGGAAGGCGAAGACCGCTACGCCAAGGCTAAAGACGCCAACGCGGCGTACAAGGCCGAATACGACAAGGCCGTCAAGAAAGTCGACGAGCTGCGCGCGCAACACAAAGACCTTCACCAAAAGCGGAACGACATCGAGAAATCCAAGAAGATTACCCTGACGCCGCTGCTCCACGGCGCGGAGAAGGAACCCACCTGGGAATAATCTTCAACCTCATAACGCGGCTTCGACCTTCCCTGGAAGCCCGACCTGAGCCGCACAAAAGATATCCTCTTCAAGAAAGGGGTGTAACTCAGTGAAAAAGGCAGTCCTAATAATCGCCATTCTCGCGTTGGGCGTCGCGCCGGTAGTTTTCGCGCAAGATTACGACGCGCTCAAGCGTGAAATCAAGATGAACGAAGGCAACGGCGAAGGCAACATCGACCAGCAGATCCAGCTTCGCCTCGACGACGCCGCCAAGCTGAACAAGGAAGCCGAGGGCGTCGAATTCGAGAACAAGGCGATGGAAGGCAAAGTCATGAAGGTCCAGAAAGTCCACGACTTCTGGAAAACCATCATCGGCGACGACATGGCCTTCCTTGCGAAGTGGGAACCTAAAGTCGGTGACAAAGGCAACCATACCGTCGTTGAAGGCGAGTGCTTGTGGATGATCTCGGGTATGGAATACGGCCACCCCTACTACTACAAATGGCCGCTCATCTACAACGCCAACCGCGACCAGATTAAAGACCCGGACCTTATCTACCCCGGCCAGATCTTCAAGATCCCGGCCATGCAGTAATAACTTAGCTTCGTTAAGAAAGACAGTCGTCCTAGACGACTGTCTTTTTTTATCGGCCAGGTGAATAGACCGCCCATGCGCGCGCTGGTGCAACGGGTTAGCGAAGCCGAGGTGACGGCGGAGGGGCGGACGGTGGCCGCCATCGGCCCCGGCCTCCTCGTCCTCCTGGGGGTCGCGGCCGGCGACGCCGACGGCGACGCCGCCTACCTCGCCGCCAAGACGGCCCAACTCCGCGTCTTCCCCGACGCCGAACACCACATGAACCGGTCGCTGGTGGAGACGGGCGGCGAGGCGCTGGTGGTGTCGCAGTTCACGCTCCACGGCGACTGCCGCAAGGGCCGCCGGCCCGACTTCACGCGGGCGGCCAAGCCGCCGGAGGCGGAGCGCCTCTACGAGAAGTTCGTCGCCGAGCTGGCCGCGCAGGGCGTCCCAACGCAACCCGGCGTCTTCGGCGCCATGATGCAAGTCCGCCTCGTCAACGACGGCCCGGTGACCCTCCTCTTATACTCCCCCTCCGAGTTCGAAATAAAATAAGCGGCCGCCGGGCCGCTTTTTTCCTGCCGCCGTCCGCCCTCAGCTCGAGCCGGCCGGGGCGCCGAATTTCTCCCGCAGCATCCCCCGCAGCGTCTCGGCCTCGTTCAGCGCCGGGTCCTCCAGGACCCGCTCCAGAAGGTAGTTCAACGCCTGCCCCACCGCCGGCCCGGGCGGCAGCGCCAGCGTCGCCATCACGTCGTTGCCGTCGAGGGCCAGGTCCCGGACCGAGAAGGCCTCTTCCCGCGCGATGGCCTCCTCTATCCGCTGGTGCAGCTTGCGGAGATAGGCCGGGAAGCCGTAGTTGGTGCCGTTGCCGAACCAGTCGGCCAGGCGCAGGTCGAAGAGGTCGGCGATGTTCTCCCGCCCCACCTTCCGGATGAACCGCCGGACCGCGGCGTCGGTCCACGACGACGTGTAACCGAACATGTGGTGGTAGACCAGGTGCAGGACGAAGTCGCGGTCCTTGCGGCTGAAGCGCCACCGCTCCAGTATCTCCCGCGCCATCCGGCGGCTCACCGCCTGGTGGTTGTAAAACGTCACGCGGCCGTCCCGCACCTCGCGGGTCCGGGGCTTGCCGACGTCGTGCAGGAGCGCCGCGAAGCGCACCAACGGCTTGGCCGCCGGCGCCGCGTCGCACGTATAGCGGGAATGGTCGTACACGTCGAAGGCGTGGAACTCGTTCTGCGTGACGCCGTAGCCCTCCAGGACCTCGGGGAGGAAGACGGCCAGGAGGCCCGTCTGGCGCATGAGCTCTATGCCGTAGGACGGCTTGTCGGCGGTCGCGAGCATTTTCATGAACTCGTCGCGGGCGCGCTCCACGGCCACCATGCGCACCCGGTCCAGGACCTCGGGGATGGCGTCGAAGGTGGCGCCGTCGACGTCGAAGTCGAAGCGCGTGGCGAGGCGGATGGCGCGCAGGGGGCGCAGGCCGTCCTCGTGGAAACGCTCCCGCGGGTCCCCCACCGCCCGGACGACGCCCCGTTCAAAGTCGGCCACGCCGCCGAAAAGGTCCAGCAACTCGCCGGTCGTGGGGTCGTACGCCAGCGCGTTGAAGGTGAAATCCCGGCGGGCCAGGTCCTCCTCGACGGCCGACGCGAAAGACACCTCGTCCGGGTGGCGGGCGTCGCCGTATTTGCCGTCCCGCCGAAACGTGGTCACCTCGTACTGGCGCTTCGCCCCCAGGACGGTTATCGTCCCGTGCTTGATGCCCGTGGGCGCCGTGCGCGGAAAGAGCCGCTGGATCTCCTCCGGCCGGGCGTCGGTCGCGACGTCGAAGTCGCCCACCTTTTCGCCGGCCATGAGGTCGCGGACGCAGCCGCCCACGAGGTACGCCCGCTTGCCCGCGGCCTTCAGGCGCGCCACGACCTCCCGCGCCTCCGCCGGGACGTGGGCGAGTAGGGCGGCGTCGAGCCGGGCGGTGCGGCCTTTTCGGGGTCGGGGTGTCATTCGCCGAGGGCTATCGCGAACGCCACGGCGTACCGGCGCTCGTGGCTTATGGTTACGAGGATTTGGGTGACGCCGCGCTCGGCGGCCAGCGCGGCGGCGGCGCCGGCGAGGGTCACGCGCGGCCGCCCGCCGTCCGCGACGACGGCCACCTCGCGATAGGCCATCCCCACGGCGGGCGCGGGCGAAAGGGCCTTGACCACCGCTTCCTTGGCGGCGAAGCGGCCGGCGAGGGCGCACGCGCAATCCGTACGCGCGACGCAATACGCCGCCTCCTCGGCCGTGAAGACGCGCTCCAACAGCCGCTCGCCGAAGCGCTCGTACGCCCGGGCCACGCGCGCCACCTCCACCAGGTCGGTCCCGATGCCGACGACGCGTACCATTACAGTCCCATCCGCGCTTCGCGCATGAGCGCCAGCATCCGGCGCGTGGCCTCTTCCAACCCCGCGAACACCGCCCGGGCGACGATGCTGTGGCCGATGTTCAGCTCCTCGACCTCGGGGATGGCCGCGACGGCCTTGACGTTGTAATAGGTCAGGCCGTGGCCCGCGGCGACGCGGAGACCCAGCGACGCCGCGAAGCGGGCGGCCGCCGCGACGGCCGCGAGCTGCCCGGCGCGGCCTTCCGGGCCGGCGTTGGCGTAGCCGCCGGTGTGGATTTCCACGGCCGCGGCCCCCGCGTCCCGCGACGCCGCGAGTTGGGCTTCGGCCGGCTCGACGAACATGCTGACCGGGACGCCGCCCGCCGCGAGCGCGGCGGTGACGTCGCGGAGGCGGGCCAGGTTGCCGGCGACGTCGAGGCCGCCCTCCGTCGTCAGCTCCTCCCGCTTCTCGGGCACCAGCGTCACGAACGTGGGCCGGCGCTCCAGCGCGACGGCCACCATCTCGGGAGTCGCCGCCATCTCGAGGTCCAGGCCACAGGCCACGACCCGGCTCAGGATTTCGAGGTCTCGGTCCTGGATGTGGCGGCGGTCTTCGCGCAGGTGGAGCGTGACGTGGGTGGCGCCGCCCCGCTCGACGGCGAAGGCCGCGGCCACCGGGTCCGGCTCGAAGGTCCGCCGGGCCTGGCGCAGCGTCGCCACGTGGTCAATGTTCACGCCTAGCCGCATATTTCCTCCTCGGCCGCTTAGCCGGCGGGGACCGCCGGCAGGGGCCGGATAATCCGCTCGCGCCCCGCGAAGGTGACGCAGGAATCGTAGCCGGCGTCGCGGGCCAGCGCCACCGCCCGGGCGAAGGCGTAGCCGACGTCCTCGGGGCGGTGGGCGTCGGAGCCGAAGGCGACCCGGATGCCGAACTCCCGGGCGCGGCGGAGCAACGCCGGCGCGGGGTAAATCTCTCCCACGGGTTTCCGGAGGCCGGACGTATTTATCTCCATCACCATGCCGGCGTCGGCGACCGCGGCCAACGCCGTCTCCTCGGCGTCCGCCACCGACGCCGCCGGAAGGTAGCCGAATTTCTTGGGCACGTCGGGGTGGGCCCAGACGTCGAAAAGGCCGGCACCGGCCATGGCGGCGACCAGCCGGTAGTAGTCGCGGTAGAGCCGCGTCACGTCGTCCCGGGCGAAGCGGTCGCGGTGGCGCGAGTCGTCGAAGGGCCAATCGCCGACCAGGTGGACGGAGCCGACGACGTAATCCCACGCCACGGCGTCCAGCGCCCGCGCGAGGGCTTCCTCCTGCCCCGGGATGTAGTCGGCCTCGATGCCGAGGAGGACGGGGGTCGCGGAAGCGGCGCCCAGGCGCCGCACGTCCGCGACGTACGCGGGCAGGTCCGCCCAGGCCATCGCCAGCACCGGGTCCGCCATCCGCGGGTCGAGGAAGGGCAGGTGGTCGTTGAAGCCGACGCCGGCCAGGCCGTCGGCCGCGGCGACGTACGACGCCATCGTCCCCTCCGCGTGGCCGCAGCGGGCGGTGTGGAGGTGATGGTCCACGGGCAGTTTAATCGGAACCGGTGAAGTCATCGGTCTTTCCCGCCGGCGGCTTCTTTTCGGGCGACGGGCCTTTATCGCCGCCCGGCGCGGCCTCGCCCGGCGGCCCTTCCCCGGCGGGCGGGTTTCCTTTCGCCTCGTCGCCGCCGATGTAATCGTCCACCAATTTCTTTACGTCGAGCCCCTCGTAACCCTTGCCCCGTACTTTTTCCATCACGGTGCCGTAGAGGGCGGGCGCGACCTTGATGACGTGGGGGCCGAGGAGACTCGTCTGCAAGTCTTTTTCGAGTCGCGGGAAGACCGGGAAGAGGGCGAAGACGAACGCGAGGACGCTCGCGAAGATCAGCCCGCGGGCAAACCCGAAGACGCCGCCGCCGAGCCAGTCCAACCAACCCAAGAAAAGCTTCTTGGCCCCTTTGCGCAACAGGTGGCCGACGTAACTCGTGACAAAGGCGATGCCGAGGAAGATGACGAGAAAGGCGACCAGGTTCGCGACCGCCGGCTTCGCCTCCAACCACCCCTCGATGTTCCACCCCAGCGCCTCGTAGCACCGGAAGCCGGCGAAGAGGCCCAGGCCGATGCCCAGCAAGTTGAAGGCCTCGCGCAGGAGGCCCCGCTTCAACCCCAGCGCGCAATTGCCGGCGATGACTACCGCCAGGACGACGTCGACCCAGTTCAAGCTATTCATTCTTCTCGCGTCCCTGGTTCCAGTAGTGGAGTTTGACCTCGGTCCAGGAGCCGAGCCGCGTCTCGGCGTTGGCCACGGCGTCGGCGTGGGCGGGACCCGTCCCGTCGCGCCAGCCGGCGATGCGCCACGCCGCCGTCGGCGCGGGCCGCGTCAGCCAAAAGGTCACCGGCCCCTGGGCGTAGAAGCAGTAGTTGGCGTCGCGCCAGACGCGGAGCGTGACGTCCATCGGCCGCGTGTAGAAAGAGAGGGCGCCCGGCGGCGGCGTTCCGACCGCGGCGTCGGTGGCCGTCAGGTCCAGGACGACGTGATACGCCCGGGCGAAAAGCTCCCGCGACGCCGCGACCTCCTCGTTGTAGCCCCACCGCAACGGCATCCCCGGCGCCGGCTCTTCGGCCTCCACCCTGAAGCCCACCGGCGCGAGGGAATCGGCGAGGAGCTTCGGGTCGGGGGTGTTATACGCGAGCTTGAACCGGTAGAGCGTCCGGGCGGGCGAGGGTTCGGCCGGCTTGGACGCGGGAGGGGCCGGCCCGCACGCCGCGGCGGCGAGCGCCAGCGCCGCCGCCCACCGGACGCGCCGCGGGATGAGGCCCATTTCAGGTCAGGCGCCGCGAAATCGCGATCGCCCGCCGCACGACCTCCACGGCGTCGGTCCCCAGGATGCGGACCATCGGCTCCTTGCCCGGCGCGCCGCGGTCAAAGATGACTTCGGGGACGGCGCCCGCGGCCGTGATGGCCCGCTCCACCCCCCAGGAGACGGTCTGACCTTCTTCCTCGCCGCCCGCCGGCGGCTCTTCGCCGCGGTCGAAGCTCGCGACGCGGTAACCGAGGGCGCGGCAGGCGGCGATGATGTCGTCGCCGTATCGGACGTTCATGACCGCGCGGACGTCGGGGTCGTGCCTCATGACCGCGATGACGGCCCGGGCCATGTGGCCGGAGCCGCCGAACGCCGGCGGGCCGAAGGCGCGGACCGCGTCCACCACCCGGACGATGCGGCCCGGAACGGCGCAGACGTCGGCCACCGCCCGCGCGTCCGGGAGGGCGTAGGCGATGTTGGTCCCCACCTCGGGCAAAAGCTTGTACGTATTGACGCCGGATTCGAAGACCTTGACTGCCCGCTGGAGGTTGGTAAAAACGCGCCACCTCTCCGCGTCGTAGAAGACCGCGGCCGTCCGCTCCGGAACGAGGGCGTCGCGGCCTATCGCGTAGGCGCCGCCCAGCGCCGCGGTCACGTAGTCCTCGGCGCGCTCGGCGGCCGTCAGGAGGTCGACGCCGGCGGCGAAATACGCGGTGATGGCGGCCGCGAGCAGACACCCCGTGCCGTGGACGTCGCCGGGGGCGCGCCGCCGGCGGTACTCGCGCATGTCGCCGCCGGTGAAGAGGACGTCCACGATGTCGCCGGGATACGGGATGTGGCCGCCGGTGGCGAGGACCGGCCCGTTGTAGCGGCCGTGGTAAACGCGGACCTGGGTGCGCAGGTCGCCGATGTTCTGGGCCGGCTCCTCGCCGATGAGGGCCGCGAGCTCCAGCGTGTTGGGCGTGATGACCGAGGCGTAGGGGAGGACCATGTCGGCGAAGATCTTGTCGGCCACGCCCTCGAACAGCGGCTGGCCGGCGCCGGCGCGGTAGACCGGGTCGAAGACCACCGGTATGCGCGCCTCCTTGAAACGCGCGAGGTAGGGCGCCACCGTGTGGGCGACGCCCTCCGAGGCCAGCATCCCCACCTTCACCGCGCCCACGGCGATGTCCTCCAACACGGCGTCCAGCTGGGCCTTCAACTCGCGCACGCCCACCGTCCAAAAGCCGGTGACGCCCCGCGTGTTCTGGTAGGTGAGGGCGGTGGCGACGGCGGCGCCGTGGACGCCGAGGACGGCGAAGGTCACGAGGTCGGCGCCGATACCCGCGCCCCCCGAGGGGTCGTGGCCGCCGATGGTGAGCGCAACTTTGGTCTTCATGGGGTCGGTGCCTCCGGCGCCGCGGCCTTCGCGCCCGCGGGCGCCTCGTCCGCTTTCTTGCGTTCGTATTCGTCGAACACCTCGTCCGGAATCAGCATGTCGGCGTCGTCGGGGATTTCCACGGCCGTCATCTTGCTGCCGTCGACGATGTGGACGGGGAGCTTGGCGTTGAGGTAGTTGAACGGGTCCACGGCCACGTTGTTTATGCGCACCTCGTAATGGAGGTGGCTCCCCGTCGCCCAGCCGGTGGCGCCCACGCGCCCTATCACGTCGCCCCGGACCACCCTGTCGCCCACCTTCACGCCCACCGCCGAGAGGTGGCCGTAGCGGGTCGTGAAGCCGCCGCCGTGGTCCAGGAATATGACGTTCCCGTAGTAGGGATAGGGGCCGGCCACGGTAACGACGCCGTCGGCGGGGGCGGTGACGGCGGCCCCCAGCGGCGCCGCGATGTCGAGGCCGCCGTGGAGGCCGCGGCCCCGGCGCGCGCCGTAGTAGGACGTCACGATACCTTTAACCGGCGTCATGTTCGGGCAATCGGCCAGCAGCGATTTGCGCCGCTCCAGCAGCCGCCGCAACACCACGAACTCCCGTTCGCTCGAGGAGCAGCTCGAGAACAGGTCCCCTTCGCACCGCCGGGCCTCATCGCGGAAACGCTCCCCCTCCAGCGCATACAACCCCGCGAAATACTCGCCGCCCGAGATGGCGGGGCCGCCGGAGCCGAGCTTCTTCGCGGAACGCGCGTCCAATTTGAAGCCGGCGATAATGCGCAGATCCGTATAGAACTTTTCGAGCTTCTTGACGTTCGCGTCCAGCCGCTCGAGACTCACGGCGTAGTCGTCCCGCTCCTTGCGGAGCTTGAAGGACAGCTCCGCGATGCGCCGGTCTCGCCGCTTGACCTCGGCGCCCAGGCGGTCGTTCTCGTCCGTCAGCGCGCGGTTTTGCTCAAAGGTGGGGTTGACGGCGCCGTACATGGTGCGATACTGCCAATACATCGCCGCCGCCACACCGCCCGCCCCGGCCAGAACGGAAAAGGCGAAAAAAAACACCCCCCATAGGACCGCCCGCGGCAGGTAGAGCGACCGGACGCGGCCGGAGGAGTGGGAGCAAACCATTATCGTATAGTCAGGGCGGGCCATAGGACCACACAGGATAGCGTATAATTTTAACAGAAAGCCCCGCCTAAATCAACGAGGGCCGCGAGGCCCAGCGCCGCGACCGCCCCGCGAAAAAGGCCCCGAAACGGGGCCTCGAGGGAGCGACTACCCGGCGTTAAATCGGCGGCAACAGCGGAACGACGGCGGCTTTGGCCCACTCCACGAGCGGGTGGGGCCAGATACCCAACGCCAGCGTGCCGAGGAAACAGAGGACGAGCGCGACGGCGGCCGCGGCCGAGACGGGCCGGAGGTCTTGCCCCTCCCCCTTCTGGAAATACATCGGCTTCAGGACGCGGGCGTAGAGGAAAAGCGCCACGACGCTCGCGGCGATGGCGACGACGGCCAGGAAGACGTAGCCTCGGTCAATGAGGGCGGCCAGGACGTAGAACTTCGCGAAGAAGCCGGCGAGGGGCGGGATGCCGGCCAGCGCCAGCATGGAAATCGCCAGCGCGGCGGCCAGGAGCGGGTGGCGCCGGCCCAGGCCGGCGTAGCTCTCGAGGTCGTAGCGCCCCGTGACGTGACCGATGGCGGCCACCGCGCCGAAGGCGCCGACGTTCATGACCGCGTAGAGGCCGAGGTAGACCAGGACCGAGGTGTAGCCGAGGGCCGTGTCCGCGACTATCCCCAGGAGGACGAAGCCGGCGTGGGCGATGGAGGAATACGCCAGGAGGCGGCGGACGTCCTTTTGCACGGCGCCGACGAGGACGCCGAAGACCATGGACGCGATGGCCAGGACGGCGAGGTATTTGGACCAGCCGGCGTAGACCAGGTCCAGCGAGCCGTGGAGGGCGAAGACCAGCCGCAGGATGACGGCGAAGCCGGAGGCCTTGGAGGCTACCGAAAGGAAGGCGGCGACGGGCGTGGGCGCGCCCTGGTAGGCGTCGGGCGCCCACATGTGGAAGGGGACCGCGGATATCTTGTAGCCCAGCCCCACCAGGATGAGGGCGAAGGCGACGAAGATGAACGCCGTGGGTTGGGCCGCGGCGCCGGCGGCGGGGCCGACGATGGTGGCGTGCCCCCATTCCCCGAACATCCGGGTGAACTGGGGCAGGCTCGAGGCGATGGCGCGGAGGTCGGTGGCACCGGTCATGCCGTAGAGCAGGACGAAGCCGAAGAGCATCACCGCCGACGCCGTGGCGCCGTAAAGGAAGTATTTAAGGCCGCCCTCGGCGGAGCGGGAGTCGCGGCGCAGGTAGCCGGCCAGGACGTACGACAGGATGCTCGAGAACTCCAGCGCGACGTAGATGAGGACGATGTTGGTGGCCGAGGCCATGAAGGTCACGGCGCACGTGACCAGGAGGAGGAGCGAGAAGTATTCCGTCTTGTCGCTCGTCTCGAGCGGCTCGTAGCGCGCGGAAAGGAGGGCTACCAGCGCGAGCGCGGCGGCGAACACCACGGCGAAGACGACGAATAGGCCGTCCACGGTCAGCGCGCCGAACCAGGAGACGGAGGGCGCGCCCCACAGCCGGATGGCGGCGGCGGCCGCGGCCAACGCCGCGGCGACGGTGAAATAGGGCGCCACGGCGCGGGCGAGCTTCCGCCACACGACCTCGGCGATTATCAGGGCCGCGGCCGCGCCGGCGAGAATGAGATGGGGCGAAAGGGCCAGCCAGTTGAATTCCATAGGGTCCGCCCGCCTACTTGAGCGCCATCATCATTTTGGAAAGCTCGGTGAGGGCCGGGTTCATCAGCTTGATAATAATGGCCGGGTAGACGCCGATGAGGACCATGAGGAGCATCAGCGGCACGACGGTGACGAGCTCCCGGAAATTTATGTCGGAGAGCTTTTCCCAGCGCGGGTTGAGCGTGCCCAGGAACATGCGGCGGATGGTCCACAGGAAATACGCCGCGGTTATGACGATGCCCGCGCCGGAGATGATGACCAGGATCGGGAACACGGGGTAGGCGCCGGCCAGCGACAGGAACTCGGAGACGAAGCCGGAAAGGCCGGGCAGGCCCAGCGACGCGAACATCGTGAACGACATGATGCCGACGTAGACCGGGACGCGGACGGCGAGGCCGCCGAAGGCCTCGATTTCGCGGGTGTGGGCGCGGTCGTAGAGCACGCCCACCAGGAGGAACAGGGCGCCGGTGATGATGCCGTGGTTGAACATCTGCATCATCGCACCGTTGAGGCCCGTGGGCGTCATGGCCGCCACGCCCAGGAGGACGAAGCCCATGTGGCCCACCGAGGAGTAGGCGATGAGCTTTTTGAGGTCCTTCTGAGCCATGGCCACCAGCGAGCCGTATACGATGTTGATGACCCCCAGGATGGCCAGCGGGAGCGCGAACCAATGGGCGCCCTGGGGCAGGATGGGATAGGAGATGCGGAGGAGGCCGTAGCCGCCCATCTTCAGGAGGACCCCCGCCAGCAAGACCGAAATCGCGGTGGGGGCCTCGACGTGGGCGTCGGGGAGCCACGTGTGGAACGGGAAAACCGGAATCTTGATGGCGAAGCCGACGTAGAACGCCAGGAAGACCACGAGCTGGAAGGCGTGCAGGAAGGTGCCCTGCTGCCGCGCCAGCTCGATCATGCCGAAGGTGTGGGGATTGGCGGTGAAGTACAGGGCCAGGATTCCAAGGAGCATGACGACGCTGCCCACGAGGGTATACAGGAAGAACTTGATGGCGGCGTATTCCCGGCGCTCCCCGCCCCACATGCCGATGAGGAAATACATCGGCACCAGCATCACTTCCCAGAAGAAGTAGAACAGCACCAGGTCCAGCGAGACGAAGACCCCCAGCATCCCCGTCTCCAGCAGGAGGTAGAGCGCGAAATATTCCTTCACCCGCTCCCGGATGGAGAAAGAGGCGATGGCCGCGAGGAAGGAGAGGAGCGTGGTCAGGATGAACAGCGGCATGGAGAGGCCGTCGAGCCCCAGGTGGTAGAAGATGTTGACCGAGGGAATCCACTGGTGGAGCTCCTCGAACTGCATCGCGCCCAGGCCCACGACCGCCGGGTTGAACTTCACCAGCGCCCACACCGAGGCGGCGAGGGCCAGGCCGCTGGCGGCGACGGCCACGGCCCGGATGGCGTTTATCCGGCGCCCCGGCAGCAGGAGCACCACCAGGCCGCCGACCAGCGGGAGAAATACGGTTACCGATAGGATGGGGAACGTCATCTATATTTCCTCCTACTTGCCGTCCAGGTATGGGCTCACCGCCGGCCCGCGAACTTCTCCATCTCTTCCGTCTCGGCCGCCGAGCCGTAGGCGGGCACCGTCCCCGGCGCCAGGTCGGAATACATGAACGCCGCCTTGAACGTCTCCCGGGCCTCGTCCTTCTGGTCGGTGTAATACTGCGCGCGCGCCAGAAAGTGGAGGGTGGCGACGGCGGTCATGGTCTGAGGGTAACCCTTCAGGATGCCGCGCGCCATCGTCTCCACGCGGGCGAAGTCGTCGGCCCGGAGGGCCTTGGCCATATCCTCGTACGACGCCCCGAGCTCCGGCGGCTCGGGCGGTATCTGCTGGAGGTACGCCGTGGACTTGGCGTCGTCTTTCCGGGCGTAGGCGAGCTGGCTCAACAGGATGTAGGCCAGAAATGAGTTCTTGTCCTTGTCCACGGCCTTTTTCAGGTCCGCCTCGGCCGGCCCCAGCTTCCCCGCGCCGATGGCCTCGACGCCCTTCCAGAAGTAATCCCGGCACTCCGCGTTGGAGGAGATTATCTCCTGGTAGGGGACATAATCCTTCGCCCAGGCCGACGCCGCCAGCGCCGCGAGCAGCGCCATGGTTACGTAAAGTGTTTTCATGATTTCCGCCGGTAGAAAAACGGGGGCTCCGCGGCAGCCGCGGCGTCAAAACCCCACGTTATGAAAGTATCGTCGGGCGCGAGCGCCGGCGCCACCAGGACGGTGGCGCCGTGGGAGGCCGCGGCCGCCGCGAGCGCGTCCACCAACGCCGGGAGCCGGTCCTCCGCGCCGACGAGCGCGAGAAGGTAGGCGGCCCGGCCTTCGCCGGCGGCGGAAGCCGCCAGCGTCGCGGCGGGCCACCCGCCCCGCGCCAGGTCGCGCCCGCCCGCCATCCTTCCCCACAACGCCCGCCACCGCCGCCGGCGCGCGAGCCACGCCTCGCCCGCTTCCGGCCTCGTGGCGCCGCAGGCCGCGGCCACGAGCCGGCCGTCTTCCAGCGCCGCCGCCGCCAGCGTGTAGTCGCGGTTGGCGCAGGCGTCGTAAAACCAGCGGAGGACGCCTGGCGTCGCCTTCCCGCGGTAGCACCGCGCCGACGCCCCGCGGTGAAGCGCGGCGGCGGCGCGCACGTGCGAACGGTCCAGCGGGACGACTTTTATCACGCTAGATCAAAAACCACGCCGCGACGATGACCGCCACCACGCCGCCGGCGAGGATGAGCAGATATTCCTGGACGTAGCCGGTCTGGACGCGCCGGAAGATTTTCCCGAAACCTTGCGTGACCCAACCCACAAGGTTCACCAGGCCGTCCACGACGGCGAGGTCGAACCATCCCTTGGCCTTCGCCCAAACGACGGTGAGCCACCCCACGCCGTTCACGGCGCCGTCCACCACGTAGACGTCGAAATACCGCCACCCCCGGGCGAAGAGGACGCTCCCCTTGACGAAGGCGACGTCGTAAACGCGGTCAAAGAAGTATTTTTGCTCCAGGACGTACGCGACGGGGCGGAAGGCCCGGTATAGCTTCGCGACGGGGTAGAGCTTCCGGGAGTAGAGGGCCCACGCCAGCGCGATGCCGCCGCCGGCGAGGAGCAGCGAGGCGGCCATGGCGCCGAAGTTGACGCCGTGCTCGCCGCCGTGGACGACGAAGCCCGCCCACCCCGCGAAGCCCTCGCCCACGCCCGGGATTCCGACCCAGCCCGCGCACACCGCCAGCACCGCGAGGAAGAGCATCGGCCCCAACATCTTCCACGGCGACTCGTGGGCCTGGGCGCCCTTCTCCCGCGGCGCGCCGCCGAAGGTGACGAAGATGGCGCGGAACATGTAGAAGGCGGTGAGGAAGACGGTGAAGAACGCCGCGACGACGAGGTAAACGCCGCCGTGGTTCACCACCGCCGCCAGGATTTCGTCCTTGGAGAAAAAGCCGGCGAAGGGGGGAACGCCGGCAAGCGCCAGCGAACCGACGACGAACATGGCCGCGGTCCACTTCATCTTCTTGCCCAGGCCGCCCATCTCGCGCATGTCGTTGGTGTGGCACGCGTGGATGACGGAGCCCGCGCCCAGGAAGAGCAGGGCCTTGAAGAAGGCGTGGGTGAAGAGGTGGAAGATGCCGGCGGTTTGGCTGCCGCATCCCAGCGCCAGCATCATGTAGCCCAACTGGCTGATGGTGGAGTAGGCCAGGACGCGTTTGATATCGGTCTGGACGACGGCGATGGTGGCCGCCATGAGCGCGGTGGTGGCGCCGACGTAGGCCACGACCTCGGCGGCGCCGCCGGCGGCGGCGAAGAAGGGGAACGACCGCGCCACGAGGTAGACGCCCGCCGCCACCATCGTCGCGGCGTGGATGAGGGCGCTGACGGGCGTCGGGCCTTCCATCGCGTCCGGAAGCCAGACGTGGAGCGGGACCTGCGCCGACTTGCCCACCGCCCCCGCGAAGATGAGGAGCGCCACGAGCGTCACCATGGCCGGCGCGATGCTCCCCTGCGCCAGCAGGCCGAAGACCGTGCCGAAGTGGAAAGAGCCGGTCAGCGTGAAGATCAAGATTACGCCGATGAGGAAGCCGACGTCGCCCAGGCGCGTGGTGATGAACGCCTTCATCCCGGCGCGCGAGGCCTCGGGTTTTTCGAACCAGAAGCCGATGAGGAGGTAGGAGGTAAGGCCGACCAGCTCCCAGAAGATAAAGGCCTGCAGGTAGTTGTTGGCCAGGACCAGCCCCAACATCGCGGCGGAGAACAGGTTCAGGTAGGCGAAATAGCGGCCGAAGAGCCGGTCGCCGTGCATATACCCCGTGGAATAGATGTGAATCATGAAGGAAACGGCGGACACGACGAGGGCCATGATGCCGGCGAAACGGTCGAGCTGGTAGCCGACGCGGAGGGTGAGGTCGCCGACGGTCATCCAGGCGTAGGAGAAGTCGCCGCCCCGGCCCTGGAGGATGCCGACGAAGAGGGCGATGGCGGCGACGAACGAAACGCCCAACGCCGCGACCGGCGCGATCGCCGCCCGGGGTTCGCCCATCCGCTTTCCCCAGAAGATGGCGACCGCGAACCCCAGGAGGGGCGCGAAGTTTACGACCAACGCTAACGGGACCATCGGCACCTATGGCTCCTTCGAAACGGGTATTTCAGGGCCGGCGTCGGACGCCGGCAAGAGTTTCACGGTGCGCAACATGCTTTCGACCGCGGCGTCTTCCGGGAAAAGCGCGGCTTCGTCAACCGCGACGCGGTAGCGCCGCTCGCCGGCGGCCAGGACCAAAACCCGAACGCGCCGCGGCTCGGCGGCGCCGTCCTCGTAAACCGCGGCCACGCCCCCGTCGGCGCCCGCCGCGTCAAGGGCCGGCGCGGCGAGCGGCTCGAGCCGGGCGGTCGCGGGCGTGAAGTCCAGCCCCCTCACTAGCTGGGCTGCGAGGGCCGGCGGGCTCTCAAAGCGGCCGGCGCGACTCCAGAGCGAAACCCGCAGGGCTGACCAGGGCGGCGCGGGCCACGTGAGCACGGCCACGGCCGGCGCGGTTACTCCCGCCAGCGTCGGCTTGTAGGCCGAGAAGCCGGCCGGGAGGTCCAACGCCAGGCCGAGGTCGGCGTCGGCGTAGGTCACGACCTCGCCGCCGGCGTATCCCGCCCCCATCAGCGCCGCCGCCAGCGTCGCGCGCAAAAACGGCCCCCGGCGCAAGACTAACCCCGCAACTCGTTCAGGTCGTCCAAAGAGACCGTGGCGCGCGAGCGGTAGATGGCCAGTATAAGCGCCAGGCCGACGACGGCCTCGGCCGCCGCGACGGTGATGACGAACAACGTAAATATCTGGCCGTCCACGCGGTCGGGGCCGTAGACGCGGTCAAACGTTATGAGGGCGACGTTGACGCCGTTCAACATGAGCTCCACGCCCATGAGGACGGCGATGGCGTTGCGCCGCGTGAGGACCACCAGGAGGCCGATGGCGAAAAGCGCGAAGGCCGCCGCCAGGAAATGAACCGGCGCCACGTTGACGAGCTGGGCTATCACCGCGGTTCCTCCTTGCGGGCAAGCACTATGGCGCCCACGAGCGCCCCCAGGAGCAGGAGCGAGACGACCTCGAAGGGCAGCAGGTAAACCGAAAGCAGGCGCGCGGCGATGTCCGGCACCAGGTCGCCCGCGGGAGGAGCCGCGAGCGCGGGCGGTTGGGCGCGCGAACCCAGGAAGGCCACCGCCGCCGCGAGGACGAAACAGACGCCCAGGGCGGGCAACAAAGCCCGGGTGTAGGCGCGGACGCTCTGCGCCGAGATGCGCTGGGTGAGCATGACCGCGAACATTATCAGAACCGCCACCGCGCCGACGTATATCAGGACCTGGACGCCGGCCAGGAATTCGGCGCCCAGGAGGACGAACAGGCCGGCCACGGCGAAGAGCGCCACCACCAGACTGAGCGCGGCGTGGAAGAGGTTGCGCAGGAAGAACACGCCCAGCGCGCCCAGGACCGCGGCGCCCGCCACGGCGTAAAAAGCTCCCGTATATATCCAGTTGGTCATATCGTTGCCGGGCCTACCGCCCGCCGGCGTTGGGTTCCATCCACTCCACCAGATACCGGGTAAACGCGGCCCCCTGCGCGCGATTATCCAGAACGGTGACGCGGATGTTGTACGCGCCCACGGCCTCCAGGCCGCCCTTGAGGATGCCGGCGCCGAAGTCCACGTTGGCCGTAATGCCGCTTTCCCTGATAATAGCGCGGCCCGGCGTCCCCTCCTCCATCTCCCACGTCCCCGCGCCCTCGCCGCGGACCAGGCCGCCGTACACCTCGGGCAGCCGCCGGCCCAACTCCAGGGGCTCGCGCACGCCGGCTTTGACCACGCCCTCGCGGATTATCTCGACGAGCTGCTCCCCCAACAGCGACATTACGTCCGGCGAGATCCTGGCCGCGAGGAAGGCGCGGGTTTCGAGGTACGGCCCGGCGTCGTACCACGCCGTCGCGTCCACGTCCTCGAAATGCTTTCCCAACTCCGGGCCGACGATCTCGCCGATGTGCGGGAAAATATCCGCAATCATCTTGTAGAAAACGCCCCGGACTTCGGTGTGTGGTGGCATCCCGATATCTCCCGCTTGGCCGCGCCGGCCCGCGGACGGTTAACCCGCCCGCGGCCCGTCCGCCGGCCGCCAATCCCAACCGACCTCGTACGTCAGACGGCCCGCGCCGTTAAGCCGCGACGCGACCCGGATATGCGTGGCGCCCGCCGCCTCCAGCGCGCCCCGGACCAAACCCTCGCCGAACGGGGCGTCGCGCGTCACGCCGTCCTCGCTCAACACCGCCGCGCCGCCGCCGGCCTCGTCCACCCGCCACCCGCCGGCGCCGGGCCCGCGCCAGCATTCGCCGTATCCGGCCGGGATGCACCGCAGCGCCGCCTCGGGCGTCGGGACCGGGTAGCCGAAAAACTCGAGGAGGGTCGCCGCGAACGCGATGCCCATTTCGGCCATCGTCTCGTCGGAGAGGAGGCCGCGCAAACGGCGCCAGACCTCCAGCGGCTTCTCGCCGTCGTACCACGCCAGCGGCGTCAACGCCGCGAAGACCCCGGCCAGCTCCGGCCCCACCACCGCGTCCAGCTCCGGGAACAGCCGTTGGAGCGTAAGGAGGTTTATACCCCGGGTTTCCGTTCCGTCTCCCCTCCGCCCCTACTTCCTGAACGCGGGTTCCGCCTGCCGCGCCAGGAGCTTCGGGACGTCGTAGACCAGCTCCGTTTTGTCGTAGACGGCGAACTCGTACTCCGGAATCATAACCAACGCGCCGGCGTTGCAGGCCTCAACACACAGGCCGCAGTAAATGCACAGGCCGAGGTCTATGGCGTAGCGGTCCACGACGAAGCCCTTAACGCCCTCCTGGCGGTGGCGCTCCAGGAAGATGCAAGCCGCGGGACACACGCGCAGGCACTGGCCGCAGGCGGTGCACTTGTGGCTGCCGTCCTCGGCCGCCACCATCGCCATGCGCCCCCGGAACCGCGGCCATTGCGTGAACCGCTGCTTGGGGTATTGGAGGGTGATGGCGCGGCGCAGCAGGTGCTTGCCCGCGGTCACGAGACCCACGAGCAGCCACCAGACGCCCGCGACGACCCTGCCTATGAATTTGAATATCGCCATATGTCGCGCCGGCGACGCCGGCCTTGCCGCCTAGCTTATATCAACACCAGAATAAGGCCCGTTACGACCAGGTTGAGGAACGCGAGCGGGAGCAGGAATTTCCACGAGAACGCCATCAGCTGGTCCACGCGCAAGCGGGGATAGGTCCACCGGAAGAGCATCATCAGGAAGACGATGGCTATGGTCTTGCCCAGGAACCAGAACTCGCCGGGTAAGAACGGCCCCTGCCACCCGCCCAGGAAGAGCGTGGCCGCGATGGCCGCGACGATGAACATGTTGGCGAACTCGGCCAGGAAGAACATCGCGAACTTTATCCCCGAATACTCCGTGTTGAAGCCCGCGACCAGCTCCTGCTCCGCCTCCGGGATGTCGAAGGGCGTGCGGTTGGCCTCGGCCGTCCCCGCGACGACGTAAATCAGGAAACCCAGCGGCTGGTAGACGATGAACCACAGCTTGTCTTGGGCCGCGACGATGCCGCCCAGCTTCATGGTGCCCGCGAGCATTATGACGCCGACGACCGAGAGGACCAGCGGCACCTCGTAGGAGACGAGCTGGGCCGCGGAGCGAAAGCCGCCGAGGAGCGAGTATTTGGAGTTGGAGGCCCAGCCGCCCGAGAGGATGGCGATGACGTTGAGGGTGGTGATGGCGAACAGGAAGAGGATGCCGATGTTCAGGTCGCGGACCACGGCGCCCCGGCCGAAGGGGATGACGACGCAGGCCGCGATGGTGGGCATGAAGACCAGGAAGGGCGCGAGGTTGAAGACCGGTCGGTCGGCGGCGCGGGGCGTCGTGTCCTCTTTTTGGACCAGCTTCACCGCGTCCATGATGGTCTGGATGGCGCCGTGCCAGCCTACGCGCATGGGGCCGAGGCGCTGCTGGACGTGGCCCGAGACCTTGCGCTCCAGCCACACCAGGAACAGGACCAGGAGGGCGAGGGAGGCGGCGACCAGCGCGGCGTCCACGGCCATCTGGGCCAGCGGCACGAACCACGCGGGCAGGCCGAGGGTCTCGACCACGCCCTGCCACCAGTGTTTAAGCCAGGAGAAAATCGGATATAGGATCATGGCTTCGTACCCGGCTCGCCTACCGGTCCACGTCCGGCAGTATGACGTCCAGCGAGCCGAAGATGGGGACGACGTCGGCGAGGTAGACGCCCCGCACCAGCTCCCGAATCATCGAGAGGTTGGCGAAGGAGGGCGTCCGCAGCTTGTAGCGGTAGGGCTTGCCCGAGCCGTCCGAGACGAGATAGAGGCCGTATTCGCCGCGGGGCGACTCCACGCGGACGTAGACTTCGCCGGCGGGGACTTTCGGGAACTTCGAGACCTTCTCCGTTTGCACCGGCCCCTCGGGCAGGCCCTCGAGGCACTTCTTCACGAGCTCGCACGACGCCCGCATTTCCAAAACCCGCGCCAGGAAGCGGTCGTAGCAGTCGCCGTTCGCGAGGACCACCGGCTTGAAGGCCAGGTCGCCGTAGGCCTCGTAGGGGTCGTTCCGGCGGAGGTCGTAATCCACGCCGCAGGCCCGGAGGTTGGGGCCGGTCCAGCCGTAGGCCACGGCCCGCGCCGCGCTTACCTTACCTATCCCCTTCGTCCGCGCCTTGAATATTTCGTTCTCGTTCAGGAGCCACTCGTAGTCGGTCACCTTGGTCGGGAAGACCTTCAGGAACTTCTCGACCCGCGGTAAGAACTCCGCCGGGAGGTCGGCGCTGACGCCGCCGAAGCGCGTGTAGTTGAAGGTCATGCGCTGGCCCGAGACCATCTCCAACAGGTCCATCACGAGCTCGCGCTCGCGGAAGCCGTAGAGGAAGGCCGTGACGGCGCCGAGGTCCAGGCCGAAGATACCCCAGAAGATGAGGTGGGAGGCGATTCGGTTCAGCTCCATGAACATCGTGCGGAGGTACTTCGCCCGCGGCGGAACCTCCAGCCCCATCAGCTGCTCTACCGCCCGGACGTGGGCGACGCCGCAGAAGGCCGAGCTCAGGTAGTCGATGCGGTCCGCCATGGGGAGGAACTGGATATACTGGCGGTTCTCGGCCATCTTCTCCATCGAGCGGTGGAGGAAGCCGATGTGGGGCTCGGCGTCCAGGACCCGCTCGCCGTCCATCGTCAACACCATGCGGAAGACGCCGTGGGTGGACGGGTGCTGGGGGCCGAGGTTGACCTCGAAGGTCTCGGTGTGGAGCGTGGTCTCGGTGGGCATAGCGTTAATAACGCCGGGGAACTACAGCTTGCTCTCCGGGAACGGGACGTAGTCCTCGCTCGTGAAGTCCTTGAGGAGCGGGTGGCCGACAAAGCCCTCGGCGGTGAGGAGGCGCTGGAGGTTGGGGTGGCCGTCGAAGACGACGCCGAAGAGGTCGAAGACCTCGCGCTCGGGCCAGTCGGCCGCCGGGAAGTGGTGGCTTATCGTCGGCGCGCGGCCGCCGGCGCGCGGGACGTCGGCCTTGAGCGTCAGCGCCTCGCCGTGCTTGTAGGAGAAGAACCGATAGACCAGCGTTATCTTATCGTCCGCCGGGTAGTCAACCGCGGTGAGGAAGACCAGGTAGTCGAAGGCCAGCTCGGCGTCCGTCTGCAGGACGTGCGACATGTCGCCCAGCGAGCGGGCCTCGACGCGGAGGAAGGGGACCGCGCCGTCCCCGGCGACCTCCAGCACCGCGTCGCGGAAGGTCTCGCGGAGGCGGGCGGCTATCTGCTCCAACGTCGGCGGCATGTCGGTTCGGCCTACTTCCCTTCCAGAATCCAGCGGCCCGCGAGCCGCTCGGGCGTATCTTTTTGGGGCGGGAAATTCGCGAAGACGTCCACCAGCTTCTCGTTCTTGATTTTCTCCTGGAGCTTCAGGCAGGCGTACATCAGCGCCTCGGGGCGGGGCGGGCAGCCGGGGACGTAGACGTCCACGGGGAGGATTTTGTCTATGCCCTTGAGGACGCTGTAGGCGTCGTAGTAGAAGCCGCCGCCGGAGATGGCGCACGAGCCCATCGCGATGATGTAGCGCGGCTCGGCGAGCTGCTCCCACAGGCGGCGGATGCGCGGCGCCATCTTGAGGGTGATGGTGCCGGAGATGAACATCATGTCGGACTGGCGGGGGGTGGCGCGGAAGATCATGCCGTAGCGGTCGAAGTCGTAGCGCGAGGCGCCGGTGGCCATCATCTCGATGGCGCAGCAGGCGAGGCCGAATATCATATACCACACGCTGGAGGCCCGGGAATAGTTCAGGAACTTCTCCATGCTGGTGGTGAGGATGCCGCCGCCGGGGAGCTTCTCCCAGTAGACGGGGAGCTTGGCGATTAGACCCACTTCAGGCCCCCCTTGCGCCAGGCGTAGGCGAGCGCGAAGATGAGGATGCCGATGAAGACCATCATCTCCGCGAAGGCGTAGAGGCCGAGGCGCTTGGCGGCCACGGCCCACGGCAGCAAAAACGCCGCCTCCACGTCGAAGACCACGAAGGCCAGCGCCACGACGTAGAAGCGGACGTTGTATTGGACCCAGGCGGTGCCGCGGGTGGTCTCGCCGCACTCGTAGATGTCGCCCTTTATCTTTCCCGGGCGCTGCGGGCGCACGAACCAGGCCGCGGCGAGCGCGATGCCGACGAAGGCGAACCCGAAGAAGATGAAAAAGGCCACGAAGGCGTAGTCGGTTAACACGGTCGGCTCCTGTGGAAGTTTAAAGCTTAGATAACACGGCCCGCGGGCGAAGTCAAGGATTTTGTGAAATTAGACACGATTGACGCCGGGGGCCGCCCGTGCTACTATATCCCGAATTTATGAAGCTGGCTTCCTACATAGGGAAAGTCGCCCGGCGGTCGCCGGGCGAGCTCGCGGCCGAGGCCGCCAAGCGCCTCCGGACGGCCTCCCAGCTCGAGCGGCGGCTCGGCGGCCGCGCCTTCCGCCCGTACGCCGTCAGCTTCTGGCTGACCCGCCGCTGCAACCTGAACTGCGGGATGTGCTGGGTGGCGGCGTCCAAACGGCTCGAGGGCGACGCCTACGTCCGCGGCGGCGACGAGCTTTCGCTCGCCGAGCTCCGGGCCGTGGTGGACAATATAGCCCGGTGGCGGCCCCGCATCGGGATAACCGGCGGCGAGCCGTTTCTCCGCCGCGACGCGCCGGACTTCATCGCCCACGTCAAGGCGCGGCGGCTCCGCTGCGGCGTGAATACCAACGGCACCTTCCTGGAAGGCGACGCCGCCCGGCTGGTGGCGCTGGGGCTGGACAGCGTCATGGTCTCGATTGACGGCCCGCCCGACGTCCACGACCGCATCCGGCGTTCGCCGGGGTCGTTCGCGCGGGCGCGGGCCGGCCTCGCCGCGCTCCTGGCCGAACGGAAGCGCCGCGGCGCCCGGGCGCCCTACGTCAAGGTGACGTGCACGGTGAGCGGGGCCAACGTCGACGTCCTGGCCGCGACGCCCGGCGAGTTCGCGGACCTGCCGCTGGACGAGTTCACCTTCCAGCACCTGTGGTTCACGGACCAACGCGTCGCGGACGCCCAGCGGGCCCTCTTCGGCCGCCTCTTTGACCAGGACACCACGTACCTCCAAGGGTTCGTGGCCGCCGACGTCCCGCCGCTGGACGCCGCGGCGGTGGCGGCGCAGCGCGCGGAAGTCATAGCCCGGCGTTTTCCCTTTCCGGTCAACTTCTATCCGCCGCTGGCCGACGCCGACGAGGCGCTCTTCTACCGGGACGCGACCACCGTCCCGCGCCGGCCGTGCTTCTCGCGGTGGCTCCGGCTGGACGTCTTGCCCGACGGGACGGCGACGCCGTGCCTGGGCTTCGCGGCGGGCAACGTGCGCGAAAAGCCTTTAACGGCCATCTGGAACGGCTCGCGGTACCGGCGTTTCAGGCTCGAGCTCGCCGCGAGGCGCCGCTTCCCCGGCTGCGAACGGTGTTGCGGCCTTTTCAGCGATTGAACGCAATTCGCTTGACCGGAATATAACCGCGTGATAAAATCGAGGTTTAATTAGGCCCCCTATGGCAACCTCGCCCCCCCCATCCGAAGCCAAGCCGCGCGTGTCGGTGGTCATCCCCGTCCGCAACGGCGAAGCCGAGCTCGCGAAATGCCTGGCCGCGCTGGGCGCGTCCACGACCCGCGACGTCGACGTCGTCGTGGTGGACGACGGCTCGAGCGACAACTCGGCCGGCCTGGCCCGGGAGTGGGGGGCGCGGGTCCTGGTCCAGGCGCCGAGCCGGGGGGCCGCCGCGGCCCGCAACCGGGGCGGCGCGGAGGCGCGGGGCGACATCCTCCTTTTCATAGACGCCGACGTCCTGGTGGAGCCGACGACTATAGCTGAAATCACGGCCCTGTTCGAACGGGAGGACGTGGGCGCCGTAATCGGCTCGTACGCGCCGGTCACGCCGGCGCCCGGTTTTTTCAGCAAGTTCAAAAACATCCACCATCATTATATACACCAGATATCGCGGGAGGACGCGGCCACCTTCTGGACCGGCTGCGGCGCCGTCCGGCGGGAGGCGTTTCGGGCCGCCGGCGGCTTCGACGAGGACGTCTACGGCGGCGCGACCATCGAGGACATCGAATTCGGCTACCGGCTGCACCGGGCCGGCTACGGCATCCGGCTGGCCAAGGACATCCAGGTCCGCCACCTGAAACGCTACAACCTGTGGTCGCTCATGAAATCGGACATCTTCAACCGGGCCATCCCCTGGACCAAGCTCATGATGTTCCGGCGGCACTTTCGCTCCGACCTCAACACCACGCCCTCCAACGCGGTGTCGGTATTGCTCGCGGGCGCCATCGTGGGCTGCCTGCTGGCCGCGCCGTTCCGGCTCTGGGCGCTGGCGGGGGTGCCGATTTTCTTCGCCCTTTTCACGCTGAACACGATGCCCTTCAACCGCTACGTCAAAAAGCACTTCGGTTGGGGGTTCACGGTGGCGTCGGTTTTGATGTCGGTGTGGTATTTCTTCTACGCCGGCATCGGCCTGGTCCTGGGCGTCGCCGCGGCCCTGGGCGAGGCGGCGTTCGGTTCGGCCGGCCGGCGGGCCGCCCCCAAGGCGGCAAGATGAGCATTAAGAAGTACTTGGCGGCGGCGGCGAAAGAGTCGCGGACGCCCCTCTACCTGCTGTTTTTCGTCACGGCCCGGTGCGATTGCCAGTGCCGGCACTGCTTCTTCTGGCGCTCCACCAACCAGATCCCGGACGAGCTATCCCTTTCGGAAATCGAAAAGATCGCCGCCTCCAGCGGCGAACTCCTCCAGCTTACCCTCACCGGCGGCGATTCGGTTCAACGGGACGACCTTCCGGAAATCGCGAAGACCTTCGCCGACCACACGGGCGTCCGCAACATCACCCTCGCCACCAACGGCTATCGCCCGGAGCGGGTGCTGACGCTGGTCCGCCGGACGCTGGACCTGGTGGGGCCCCGAACCAACATTACGGTGGACACGTCCATCGACGGCCTAGGCGAGGACCACGACGCCATCCGCAACCGCCCCGGCGTCTTCGACAACACGGTCCGGACCGTCCGCGGCCTCCAGGAGATGCAAAAAGAATATCCCAACCTGAACACCTGCGTCAACACCACGGTCTCGTTTTTCAACCAGGACAAGCTGCGGCCCATCCATAACTTCCTGGTCAACGAGCTGAAGCCGGACATCGTCAACGCCCTCTGCATCCGCGGCGAACCGCGCGACCCCGAGGCCAAGAAGCTCGACATCGAACGGTATCACGAAATCTGCGAGTGGATAAAAGAGGACACCGCGCAAAACAAAATCCGCGGCTACAACTTCTTCACCGACACCCTGCACGCCAAGGATTTTCTCCTCCGCGACCTGATCATAAAAACGGCCCGCACCAACCGCTTCCAGTATCCGTGCACCGCGGCCCGGCTCACCGGCGTCATCTACCCCCAGGGCGACGTCGCCGTATGCGAGCTGTTGGACGTCACGCTGGGCAACCTGCGCCGCGAAAACTACGACCTCGAGCGCATCTGGAATTCGCCGCGGACCGAGGCCATACGCCGCAAGATAGCGTACGAAAAGTGTTTCTGCGTCCATCAGTGTTTCCTGTCCAACAACATCCTTTTCAACCCCCGGCTCCTCCCCCGCCTCCTGACGCAAACCGCCCGCCTCAAGGTCCGCCGGTTGGCCCACCGCGCCCGCCGGCGCCGCTGACGCCGTGAACGACGCCGCCGCGACTCCGGTTTCGGTTTCAAAGGGCGCGCTCCGACGGTTGGAGCCCCTCGCGCCCTACGCCGTCGCGGCCTTCAAGCTGGCCGTGAGCGCCTTCTTCCTCCACGAATACGTCGCCCGCTTCCTGCGGATAATGTATATCGCCGACGACCCGGCCCGCGGTATCGAGGCCTACCGGCTGGCTTACGGCGGCTTCACCCTTTTCCCCACGCACCAGTTCGCGCCGCTGCCGCTGTGGCTCTGGGCGGCGCTCCTCCGCGTGTGGCCCGACATCTACTGGACCGGGACCGCGATAAACGTGCTGGCGGGGGCGGGCGTCGCCGCCTTCCTTTACCTTTTGGGCAAGCGGCTGGCGGGGCCCGCGGCCGGCTTCACGGCCGCCCTCTTCTTCACCTTCTCGCCGGTCCACCACAACCTGACCCTCTCGATGGGTATGGCCGAGCCCATCTTTTACCTGGGCCTGACGGCCGGGTTGTTCTTCGCGGCGCGCGCCGAAGCCGGCCTGCGCGGGGCGGCGGCCGCCGGCTTCTGCTTCGCGGCCGCGGCGTTGACCCGCTACGAGGCGACCCTCTTCCTGGGGCTTTACGCCGTGTATCGGCTGGTGCGCCGGCGCCCCGGCGACGCCGCGGCGTGGCTGCTGTGGGCGGCGCCGCTGGCCCTGGCCGCGGCCTTCCTGGGGCCGAAGGCCTTCATCGGCACCCACCACGGCCTCTGGCCCGCGCTCGCGGGCGTCAAGGCCGACACCACCGCCGTCCTCCCGAACCCGACGTGGTATCGCCGCCTGGGCTACGGCTTTTGGCGGGTGCTGTTCGACGGCCGCGCGGCCACGGTCCTCGCGTTCGCGGGCGCGACGCTGGTCTGGTTCAGGCCCCGGCGGCGGGCCGACCGGATAATGATATGGTGCGGCCCCGCCATCATTTTCACGGGTTTAATAGTCATCGCGGGCGTCGTAGGCGTCGGCTTTTGCCCGGAGCGTTATTTCGCGACGCCGCTCCTGCTGTTTTTCCCGTTCGCGGGCCTGGCCGTCGCGGCGCTCCTGAAGGCGGCGGTCTCGGCCGTCCGCACCTTCGCCGTGGCGCTGGTTCTGCTCGCGGCGGGCGTGGTTACCGTCGGCTGGGACCAGATAATATTGAAACCCGGCTACGGCTACACCGGCGCGGCGACCACGGCCCCGGTCTTCGCGGCCGAGACCGCCCTCAAGCTGCGGGCGCTGTGGCGCTCGGGCGAGATGGCGCCGGACGAAGCGGTCATCATCGAAACCGGCGAGAAGCTTTTCGACGACTACCCGCTGCGGGCGTATACCGACCATCCGCTGAATTTCAAACGGGAACCCGGGGACCTCCTCCGGGACGAGTTCCCGGGTTTCGGCTGGCACCTGCGGTTGAACCGCGCCCGCGTGGCCGTAATCCTGAGCCCGGCGAGCCGCGAGGCGGTCAAGAAAAACATCAATAAGATTTGCAAAGATTCCGTGGTCTACGAAAACCCCACCCATACCGTTATCGTCTTGCGCGAAGGATGGCGCAAGGTCCCGGACTTCTCGTCCGACTTCCGCCGCGACCTCGTTGTGGTCCACGTCCGCGAAAGCGTGGCGCCGAAGCCGGGCGAGAAATGGCTGCCCGACGTTCCCGCGGGCACCGCGCAATAGGACCCGTGCCCCGCGCCGAGCCGGTCCCCCGTCCCCGCCCATGCCCAGCGTAACCGCCGTCGTCGTATCGTATAACGTGAAGGACCTCCTCCGGGAGTGCCTCCGCTCGCTGGGCCGCGAAGGCGTGGACGCGGTGGTGGTGGACAACGGCTCGCGCGACAGCTCCGCGGAAATGGTCAAAACGGAATTCGGCGCGGTCCGGCTCGTGGCCCGGGCGGACAACGCCGGCTTCGCGGCCGCGGCCAACGAGGGCGCCCGCCTGGCCCGCGGCGAATATATATTTTTCCTCAACCCCGACGCCGAAGTCGTCGCGGGCGCGGCCGACGCCCTCGCGTCGTTCCTGGGGGCCAACCCGCGCGCGGCGGCCGCGGCGCCGCGGGTGGAGACGCCCGCCGGCGAGTTGGAAAGGACGCTCCGCGACGAACCTACGGCTTTCAACCTGGCGCGGGAGCACCTCCCGGGCCTGAAAAGAGGCACCGCGCGCTTCTCGCCGCATGACACCCGCCGGCGCGCCGACTGGATAGTGGCCGCGGCGTTGATGGTGCGGCGCGAGGTCTTCGAGAAAATCGGCGGCTTCGACGAGGCGTTTGCCCTCTACTACGAGGACGCCGACCTGTGCCTGCGGCTCGGAGACGCCGGCTATGAGGTATGGCTGGAGCCGGCGGCGCGCGTCGCGCACGTGGGCGGGGCGTCGGCGCTTCCGGCCTTCGGCTCGCGGGCCGAGGTCAAGCTGCGGTATTTCCGCGCCCGGAACCGCCTGATACGGAAGCGGCGAGGGCCGGGAGGGCTGCTGTGCTACCGCTTGTTGATGTCGCTGCTGCTGGGTAGGCGGTGGATTCGGGAAGCCGCGCGGGGCGACGGCGAGGAACGCCGCTTCCAACGGAAGGCGCTCGCCGCCGTCTGGGGGAAATGAAAAAGGCGCCGCGGGGCGCCTTTGACGTGCGTGTCAGGAGGCCGGCTCGGCCGCCGGCTCGGGTATGCCCAAGTGGACCAGGCCGAGGTTCAGGAAGCCGTTGATTATTTTCAGCAGGTGCAAGTGGTCGTCGATGTGCAGCGCGTCGCCTATGCTCCGGATGGTCAATCCCTCGCCGGCCAATCGTAATATCTCCCGCTCCGTAGCCGAGAATTCGTAGTTTCCCCGGAGAAGCTCGGACCAGGGCCTCGTCTCCTTGCGCACGACGAGGTCGAGGGAGGGTATTTTCTTGCGGAGGCGCTTGAGGTCGTCCACGCGCTTGGTGGACTCCATCACAAGCTCGGTGATGGAAATGGAGACCGTTATATCCTCGTCCAGGCGGTAAGGCGTAACCTCGTAAGTAAAGGAGCCGTCCTCGATGAGGAACATGTCGAAGAGTTTAATCTTTATCTTTTCCTGGATGAACTTCACGAGCGTGGGGCGGTCGATGATGCCGCGGTGCAAAAGGAAGGTCCCGAAGCGGGGCCGGTCCCGGCCCAGGCCGTCGTAGGCCGCGAGCGCCCGCTCCAACTCGGCGCGCCCGATTATTCCGCTTTTGACGAGGTCTTCCCCCAACGGCGCGTATAACCGATTGGCGTCGGAGTAAATTACGAAGCCGTCGTCGAAGTACGTCCGGTACCAGTTGCCGTAGTCATCGTCCACCGTCAGGACGCCGGTGCGGCGGCCGAGCTGGACAATCTGGAAAAGGTCTACCAACGACAGGTCGCGGATGTTGCCGATTACCGCCAAGGGGCCTCCTCGCCCGGACGTTTGAAACAGGCCGTTAATTAATAACGGAACTATCCACTTGGCAAACCAGAACCGTTTGACTTGCCGGGGTAGCTCTTTTTAGCTTCTTTTCGGTTTGACTTCTTCTAATTTTTGTGATAAGAACTACGTTGTTAGGAAGACGCCCCCCGTTCTCAACACTCGTAGAAACGACACCAAATACATTTCCTAATATGTTTTGGGATCTATGGTGTAGATGGAAGCATAGTCGCATACGAGGCGAAAGGGGGAGTTCAAGTCTCATAGATTCCATTACTACACTTCCTGAAAGGCGTCCTCCGGGATGCCTTTTTTATTCCTCTTCCCCCCACTCTTCTTCCTCAAACACCCTTTTTTCTTCTGGAGTCCACGTTAATATAAAACCCAAGTGATTTAGTAGTTCTTTGAACTCCGCACTCGGATGACCGAACTCGTTCTTAAGAGTATTCCAAAGCAAATCCTGTCGGTCGGATTCTTCCAACCCTTCGAACGTATCCGATACAACAACAATAATAGCCTTTTTCGATGTTATTTCGACGGGTTCTACCAACGCATTTTCCGGCAAGCTATCTTTCAAAATCTCTACAGCTTTTGCTACTTTTTCCATTCTTTTCCTCCTGCCCCCCATTACCGGGCGGTCGCTTCGTACAACGAACTTAGCTACATTAATAGTTTGTTGAGACCTCCTAATCGTTCTTCCTTTTCGTTTTTCTTCCCTTCTCCTTAACCTTCTTCTCTTCCCCCTCGACCTTCTTCGGATCAACCTTGAGCAACGCCCTTATTGCTTCCTCCGGGGTGAGAGGGTAGAGCGATAAGGGTTTCGCGTATTTCTTTTTGGGTTTCCTATTTGGTTTTCGGGGCATTATTTAGCAACTGAAGTTTATAACGCGCCGTCATTCGCGAGAGCAACGAATCTTTCGAGAGATAGTATAGTAACTTGAGAATCGTAATCGATATAGTCCTGTAGATCTCTACTTAAATAAAAATCCTTCAATGACCAACCGTCTCCACCGAGAACTAAATATGCTTTTTCGTACTCGGCGTTTTCCTTCACGGCAATCATAAGACAGATAATCTCATACGGCACTTTTTGTTCGGCTGTACCAGAAGTCTGTTGCCATTTAAGCGAGATTAGAATATTACGCCCCTCCTTGGTTGCTAAAATATCGACTTTATGCTTCCTACCACCAAGCCTAACGCCCACTACCTTTTGGGTATCGTACTTATACCCCCCGCGTGTTAACGCAGGGAGTACCATTGATTCTAACACGCCACCCGTCCGCGTATCCCTTGGGTTCATTTTATCTTCCTCTGATCGCCAAAATTTCTTTTGCCGGTGTCCGGTCTCCATTACAGCTAATAAGCCGTGGAGCCTGTAGATACGTGAGTTTGAATTTCAGTTTTTTATAGAGGTTAATTACCCGTTCGGTCGCTTGATTAGAGAGTATTACAATACCATCGTGTTCGGTTAACCATTTAGCTAACTCTACTTGGTCTTCCCATTTAAAATCCTCTTTTGCGTACTTGGTGAATTCTACATCATAAGGTGGGTCGGCATAAACGAAATCACCTCGCTTTAATTCTACTTCACGAAAATCCTTATGAGTAAAAGTCCAATTCTCGAATACCTGTTTATAAGATTCGAAATCGTGCTTGTAGTTTATCTTAGAGTATCTACCGAACGGTACGTTGAATTCCCCCTTGTTGTTGAAGCGACACAAACCGTTAAAGCAAGTACGGTTAAGATAATAGAATAGCTCAGCCGCTTCTTGGCTTTTCGATTTACCGTTCATTATCAGATTATTAAACCTTGCCCGATTCTCATAAAACGCCTGTTCCTCATTCTTCATCTTAATATGCTTAATTATCAACCCCCTTTTAAGCCACTGATAGAAATTAATCGCATGCGGATTTATATCATTTAGAATAGCATATCGAGGCATTATCCCCAAAGCGATTGCTATTCCACCACACAAAGGCTCGACATACCGCGAAGAGCAGTCAGTTGATTCCCAAATCGCTTTTAGACGGGGAATCAACCACCGTTTTCCGCCAGCCCATTTTAACGGCGGTCGGATCATTATACCGATTTCTTCTCCGTTAAATCTTTAAACATTATCCTTCTGCCTTCCGCTTTCCGTATCACCGCTTGCGCTCGTTCAGCGTCGGATTGAAGCCTGTGGTTCCACCTGAAGCCGAACTCCTCGCAATAGCGCGGAAGGTATTTAACCGACACGCTATGAAAGATACCATGAATCCCGCGCTTGAGCAAGGCGAAGAAAGACTCGGCGTTGTTGACGTGAGCATTGCCTCTCGCATATTCCCTCGCGCCGTGTTGGACGACTTGATGACCGGCGTATTCGTTTCCGATCCCTTGATAAGAACGCCACTCGTCGGTCATTATGGTCGCGTCGCGGGCTACGACTTCCCGGATAACTCCCTTGAGTTCTTTCGACCCAACATGAGTTACGACTTTCGTTCTCGCTCTTCCTTTACGTTCTACTAATACTACAACCGGGGTTTTCCTCTCCGAGCCTCTTCCCCTTTTACCTTCTCTTGACTTCCCTCCTATGTAGGTCTCGTCTACTTCAACGTCCCCTTTGAGCATCGTCGCCTTGGGGTTGAGCTTCATCGCGTAGCGTACCCTGTGGAGCATAAACCACGCGGTATGGTACGAACCCAGACCCAACATCCTTTTTAGCTGAAGCGCGGATACTCCTTTCTTAGACGCGCAAGTAATAGCAATCGCCATTAGCCACTTGCGGATAGAAATATGAGAGCTTTCAAAAATCGTCCCAACGGTTACGGTAAACTGGTCTTGCTTCGGGTTATTCTTCCGGCACTCCCTACATCTGTACAACCCTTTCCTTACCTTCTCGGATTTTCCGGTAATCGCTACTACATCCCGGCTCCCACACTTAGGACATATAACGCCATCGGGCCAACGGAAGGATTCGAGGATTTCCCGCGCTTGGTCGTTATTTATATTCATTAAATTTTCAAACGTAAGGCGATTTGTATCTTTAATTGTATTCATCCTGACCTCTCCTTAATTCTATGCAATACCGTAGCATAGAAGTAAAGATAAGTCAAGCGATATAATCGTTAGTATGATATTAAATAACTTACATAATTATATACCCAAGCCGGAACTGGGTACGTCCTTTGGGGGTTTTTAGCGAACGCTATTTAGTTTTTAGAAGAGGAAATCACGAATCGAACGCGGGGAGATTAAACCAACGATATATTTTATTCATTAAGATATTTAAAACCCGTTCTTGGCCCTCTCCATTGAACCCCGCCATATTGATAACCAAAGGGTTTTTAGCTGGGGGAGTTATAAAACTTTCTTCCATACAGAATACGTTTTGATAGTCTTCATAGTGGTTTTCGTATTTCCTACTGCCGCCGCCTACTAAGCAACGCCTTAATACCCCCTCCATACGTAAAATTATCGCTAAATTACCTTCGTATTCGGTTTCGGAAAATCGGTTCGCGGCGAAATCCAAACTCTGAGTTAAGTTCGCGCGTATGTTTACGTCGTATAAGACCCGGATAATATTGTTTTGTTTATATAGGAAACTCAAACCATCCGACCTTGGTTTCCAATTTTCTAATTCACGATACGAATAAATACCTCCGTCCGGAAGAATCCCGTATTCGTATTCCGGGATATCGTACGAAATAAAATTCCGACTTAAAATAACTAGTTTTTCCCCTCTAAACGTTTTATTAGCAGCCGAGAGGTAGCTCGGTGTTATATAAGAGCTTTTGGCCTCATCGTATATAAAATTGAAAAGACCTTCGACTAACGGGTAAGCGAAAACGCCGCACGCTAAATAAGTCTTCTTATCTTCTTCGTTAGCGATACCGTGATTGAATTCCCGTATTTTATCCATCGGGTTATTAAGGGTTTCGATAATTAGAGCTTTTGCCTCTTCCCGCCTTTGGTTTTTAGTTCTGAACATGCGTTCTATTGAATCGTAATTTTGGAGGGGTACGGGTTCCGACCTTGCCCCTTCCCGTACATAGATTCTACCTTTGTAGAAATGCGGCGCGTCGAAGCTTTCCATTATTTTTATCGCTATATAACCTTTACCGCTTTCTAATTTTGAACCTATGAATTGATGTTTGTAGGGTAGTGCAGGGTCAATATTAGGCGGAGAACATCTTCCTTCTAACGTATCTCTTGCGTTCGCCCCAAATTCTACCGGCGTTAAACCCGTAGGTTTATTATTCTCGGTCTTAACGCCTACTATTACCCAACCGCCTTTCGAATTAGCAAACGACGATACGCTTTTTCCTATGTCTGGAATAAATTCTCGCTTATATTCTATCGCATATCCTTCTTCGACGCCCTCTTCGATGAGCGCTGTTAGGTGCTCTTCCCTTAATTCGGGAAAGTTATCTTCTAATACTTTTATCATCAGGGGGCGGCGTTATCTTATGGGGTTAAAATCACCTATCGACCATCGTTCTTCATTCTAATATCCCTGATTATTTAAATCAAGCTAAATTAAAAAATCCCATAGTCTTGCCCATAGCCTTACTTTGTGTTATGCTAACTCAATAGAGCTAGGCGTAAATACGAAAGGAGGCGAGGACATGTCTAAAACCGGAGATATTTGTAAAACTTCTGGTATCTACGACGGAGAGTGCCAGCAGTGCAAGGCGAAGATTAAGGAAATCCCGTTAGCCGTAGGTAAAAAATTCCCTCCGTGTCGTAAATGCACGGGGGAGGCCGTCACATGGACTCTGGTTCGTGAGACTCGGTACTGAGTCCGGAAAAACGTCTTTCGCTTCCTTCTTCCTCGAACCGGCGGATAGCCTCTGGACTATAACCGAGGAGTAGCCCACAAATACGGTTTCTATAAGTATCCGGAACCGTAGATGGGCTACTTTTATTAAGCCACTCCCAAAGGTCAATTAACCAAGACGTAGCAGAATAGCCGTAATCTGCCCAACCATTTCCGCAATCTATAACAAAAGGTATCGCGCCGGTTTCGGCAAACTCTTCGACCTTCGTAGCAACCCTAATCATTTTGAAGGGTTCCGCCTTACAAGTACCTAACAGAGCTAATGGTCTTACTCCCCTCGCCACTAAATAGGCTTGCTCCCGTGCTAGGTCATCGGAAAAATCGACTGACCAATCCCCCTCCTTCAGTTCTCCTTCCTCCGTTTTTCACCCCCTGCGCCGTTGGCGCGGTTTGCCAAGTGGATAGTTCCGATTAATAAAATAACACCTCGGCGCCGCCGCGTCAAGGCGGACGGCAATAAAAATGGCGCGCCTCGTCCGCTGCCCGCGCGCCGGGCGCCCACAAGCGATATAACGGCTTATAAATCAAAGGGTTACGAAAAATAATGGGGGGTCGCCGGAGCCGCCGGCGCGCCGTGGATAACCCTTGACCGCGGCTTCGTTTTCCGTTATATTCGTATCAATTCTTCCCCATTCCAATCGGAGGCATGGTTTATGACGGCTAAAACGCCGGCCCTTTCGGCCCGCGCCCGGGCCCTGGCGCCCTCCCCCATCCGGAAGCTCATCCCGCTGGCGGACGGCGCCAAAAAACGGGGCGTCCACGTTTATCACCTCAACATCGGCCAACCGGACGTTCCCTCGCCCGACGCCTTTCTCAAGGCCCTGGGCCAGTATCCGGAGAAGGTGATAGCGTACGGCCGCTCCGAGGGCGAGGCCGCGCTCCGCGAGGCCTATCGGGAATATTACCGGCGCTTCGGCATCGAGCTGGAGGTCCGCAACATCCTCGTCACCACGGGCGGTTCCGAGGCGCTGCTCTTCGCCTTCTACGCGGTGGCGGAGCCCGGCGACGAGGTCCTCGTCTTCGAACCGTTCTACACCAACTACAACGGCTTCGCGACCATCGTGGACGTGAAGCTGAAGCCGCTGCCGACGGACCCCGCGAACGGCTACCACCTCCCGCCGGCCAAGGAGATCGCCGCGGCGGTCGGCCCGCGGACCCGCGCCATCGCCATCTGCAGCCCCAACAACCCCACGGGCACGGTCTACACCGCGGCGGAGATGAAGACCATCGCCGAGGTGGCCGCCGCGCACAACCTCTTCATCATCTCGGACGAGGTTTACCGGGAGTTCGTTTACGACGGCGGAACCCACACCTCCATGTTGACGTTCCCGGAGGTGGCGGAGCGCGTCATCGTGACCGACAGCATTTCCAAACGGTTCAGCGCCTGCGGCGCCCGCATCGGGTGCCTGGTCTCGCGCAACGACGACTTCCTGGCCGCCGGCTTGAAGCTGTGCCAGGCGCGTCTCTCCCCGCCGGTAGTGGAGGAATTCGCGGCGGTAGCGGCCCTCAAGCTCCCGCCCGAGGCGTACGTCCTCCCGATGATAGCGAAGTTCGAAAGCCGCCGCAACGTCGTCTACGAGGCGTTCCAGAAAATACCCGGCGTCGTGGTCCAGAAGCCGGCGGGCGCGTTCTACATGGCGCCGCAGCTTCCGGTGGACGACGCCGAGAAATTCGTCTCCTGGATGCTGACCGACTTCTCGCACGAGGGCGCCACGACAATGCTCGCGCCGGCGGCCGGCTTTTACGCGACGCCGGGGCGCGGCTTGGACGAGGCACGGCTGGCGTACGTCCTGAACGAGGACGACCTGCGCCAGGCCATGGTGTGCCTCGCGGCGGGGCTGCAGGCCTATCCCGGGCGGAAGAAATAGATGATACCCGAGGCCCCGGCGGGCCCTCCGGATACGGTTCTGGGGACCGAGAAGCTCAATTCCCGCGAAAAGGCGCTTTGGGTGGCGAAGGAGGCGGACGAGCTCAAGGCGGCGGACGTCGTCGTCCTGGACGTCAAAGCCGTCGCCGCCTTCACGGACTACTTCGTCATCTGCACCGGCGAGACCAAGCGGCACGTCCGGAGCATCGCCAAGCGGCTGGAGGAAGCCGCGGCCGAACACGACCTGGGCGTCCACCACGCCGAGGGTTACGACTCGGCGCGGTGGGTGCTGCTGGATTTGAGCAACGTCATCGTCCACGTCTTCGACGCCGAGGCGCGGGAGTTTTACGAACTGGAGCGGCTGTGGGGCGACGCGCCCCGCGTGGAGCTCGAGCGGCGGTAGGATGGAACAAGAGCTGAGAGAAAGGTTAGCCGCCGTGTTGGCGGGCGCCGGCGCGGACGTACCCGACGCCGGCGTTTTGGAAATCACGGTGCCGCCCGAGCCGGCGCACGGCGACCTCTCCACGAACGCGGCGTTGATATACGCCCAGCAACTGGGCCGGCCTCCCCGTCCCCTCGCGGAAGAGCTGGCGGCCGCGGCGCGAGGCCTCCCGGCGGTTACGCGGGCCGAGGTCGCGGGCCCCGGCTTCGTCAACGTCCATCTCGCCGACGAGGTCATCCTGGGCGCGCTGGCCGACGCCGTAAAAGGTGGCAACGATTACGGCCGGAGCAACGCGGGACGCCGCCGCAAGGTCCAGGTGGAGTTCGTATCCGCCAATCCCACCGGCCCGTTGAACGCCGTCAGCGCCCGGGCGGCGGCCTTCGGCGACGCGCTCGCCCGCCTCTTGGCGTTTACGGGCTACGACGCCGCGCGCGAGTTTTACGTTTGCGACGTGGGGACGCAAATCGACCTCCTCGGCGTCTCGGTTTGCGAACGTTTCAAGGAAAGCGCGACAGGCGAAGCCGCGGCCATCCCGGCGGAGGGCTACCACGGCGCGTACGTCGCAGACCTCGCCGCGTCGCTCGCCCGGGCGGGCCGGCTGACGCGGGAAACGGACCCGGCCGCGGCCGGCCGGGCCGCGGCCGAAGAGGTCGTCAAGGTCCAGGCGGCCGCATTGGATTCCTTTCGCGTCGGCGCCGTAAACTGGTTCCGGGAATCCGACCTCTACGCCGCCGCCAAGGTGGACGGGGCCCGGAAGCGGCTGGAAGGGCGCGGCGTCACCTACGAACATGACGGCGCGCTGTGGCTCCAAACCACCGCCGCCGGCGACGACGAAGACCGCGTCCTGGTCCGCGCCGACGGCCGGCCCACCTACTTCCTGGCGGACGTCGCCTACCACCTGGACAAGTTCGACCGCGGCTTCACCCTCGTTATAGACGTCCTGGGCCCGGACCACCACGGCCACGTCAAGAAGATGCTCGCGGCCGTTTCGCTGCTGGGGCTGCCGGCGGGCTGGCTGGAAATAATCATCTCGCAGCAGGTGAACCTGGTGGAGGGCGGGGCCAAGGTAAAGATGTCCAAGCGCGCGGGCGCCGTCGTCCCGATGACGGAGCTGGTCGCGAACCCGGGGGTGGACGCGTCGCGGTTCTTCTTCCTGATGCGCTCGGCGGCGTCCCACCTCGACTTCGACCTGGAGCTGGCGCGCAAGCAATCGCTGGAAAACCCCGTATACTACGTCCAGTATTCGCACGCCCGGGTCGCCGGCATCTTGCGCGAGGCGGGCGAGCTCGCGGCCGGGGCGCCAACGGCCGGCGACGCGGCGGCGTTGGACCTGCCCGAGGAGCGCGTCATCGCCCGCAAGGTGTGGGAATTCCCCCGCGTTGTCGGGGCCGCCGCGGCGCGCCGCGAACCCCACAGGGTCGCGGCGTTCGCGACGGAGCTCGCCTCCCTGTTTCATAACTACTACCAACACAACCGCATTATACGGGCCGCGACGCCGGCGCAGGTCCGCGGCCGCCTTCTGCTCACGCGCGCGGTGGGGCAAACGGTGCGCAACGCCCTCGAGCTCCTGGGCGTGTCGGCGCCGACGTCGATGTGACGGTGGCCTAGCCGGTTTCGGAAGGGGAGGACCCGCGCGGGGGCGCGGGTTTTATCGTCTCGGCGGGCGAGACGAACAACATGTCGCCGCCCTGGTAGGTAGCGAGGCCCGCGGGGCCCTTGGCCCGGCGGACGTACCGCCGCTCCACCGCGACCACGGGGACGAGGGCGGCGTGTTTGGCCTGGGAGAACCACGCCGCGAGCGCGGCCGCCTCCTCCACGGTCCGGCGGGGAACGGGTTTGTTCTTATCGTCGCGGCGGACGACGACGTGGGAGCCGTGGGCCTGTTGGGCGTGCAGCCAGAGGTCGTGGGGCCGCGCCCATCGGAAGGTCAACTCGTCGTTCTCGGCGGCGCTCCGACCCACGACGACGACGAAGCCGTCGCTCGAGAGGAAGCGTCTCCCGGGGAGGCGGGGCTCGCGCGGCGCGGGCCCGCCCCGGCCGGCGCCCGGCTCCAGGAACGGCTCGAGGTCGCCGATGTCCTCCGCCCGTTCGGCGGCCGCGAGCGCCGCGGCCCCCGCGGCGGCGTCGGCGGCCAACGTCGCGAGCCGCGCCTCCACGATGCCCAGGCCCCGTTTCGCTTTGCGGTAAAGGGCGAAGAGCCGCTTCACGTTGGCGGCGGGAGAGAGCGCGGCCTTGAGTTCCACGGTGACCTCGGCGCCGGGGTTAAACGGGTCCGGCAGTACGGCCTCGGCCGCGCCCCTGGGCACGCGGCCCAGGTTGTATTTCAACGCCTCGCCCATGACGCGGTATTGCTCGGCGCGGTCGTAGTCCCGGAGGTCGCGGGCCAACGCGGCGCGCTGGCGCTCGAGGCGCGCCGACCGGCTTTGAAGGCGACGCAAAACGCCGCGCTTCGCGGCGTCGAAAGCCGCGGCGCCGGCGTTCTCGCGGCGCGCGAACGCGACGGCGCCGTTTACATCCGGGAAGGGACGGCGCGCCGCTACCGGAAAACCGTCGAAGACGTCGCAGGGGAAGGGCCGCCACCGACCGTCGAGCCGGACCGCGACCGCCGCCACCTTTCCGCCTTCAACCACGGCCCGCAAGGCCGCGAGACGCCGCGTCGCGCCGGCCTCGTCGTCGGCCAGGACGGCGGCCGCGGCGAAGGGCGGGATAAACGCCACGTCGCGCGACAGCGCCGCGGCGTCGCCGGCGGCGAGATACGCCGTTACGCGCGCCGGCGTTAACTCCTGGATTGTGATACGGTTACGCGTCGGAGGGAAGGGATAGGGCGCGCCGGCGGCGCGCCTCCCGTTCAATACCTGGCGGATATCGTCGCCGTCGAGGACGACGACGTTGCCGGCCCGGCCGAAAAACTCGGCGACGAGGCGGAGCTCCCGCCCCTCGGCTTCCACGGCCAACACGACGAGGCGGTCGTCGCCCCATTGCGTCAGCGCGGCGACACGGCCGCCGTCGAACGCGGTCCGGACGCGGCGCCCCTCGGCACCGTCGCGGCCCGCGGCGAGGAACAGGGCGCCGTCGCCGCCCGCGTATACGAACAGGGACCGCGGCGGGCCGTCGGCGCGGACGAGGCGCAGCGCAGCGCCGGACGCCGGCAGAAGATAGACGCTCTCGACTATGGCCCCGACCAGGCGGGGCGCCAGCTCGGCCGCGAGCGCGCGCAGCGTCAGCTCGTCCATAACGTTTGTTTTGGCCTTGACTTTACGGCTTCTTGAGCCGATAATATCGGCCGGTGGAAGCGCTGTTCCAGGTCCTGGATTTGTTCACCTACGGCGCGGCCGTCTTCGGCGGCCTCCTCGCCGTTCTTTGGATATATAATAGCACACTCAAAGAACAACGGGAACTCATTCGGCGGGCGGGAAAGAAGGGCGACCCTACGCTCCGGGACATCCTCGAGCGGGGCGCCTTCGTGCAGCGGCTCGGCTTTTGCGCCGCGGCCGTCGCCACGGCCGCGGCGGTGTTTTGGTTCGCGCGGACGTACCACGCGAAATACGGCGTGGACGTCTCGCCCGCGTATATCGCGGCAGCGGTAATCCTGGCCCTCGTGGGCGTCTTGGGAACGGCCCTCATCCTCTGGGGCCGACGAAAGGAGTAACGGATGCGCGGATGGAGAACGGCGTTGGTCGTCGCGGCGTGCGCGCTGGCGCTCGGCGGCGGCTGCGCCAAGAAGAAAGCGGCCGGGCCGGAGTGGCTCACCACGATGGACGAGGGCAAGACCCGCGCCGCCAAGGATAAAAAGGTCCTGGTGGTGTATTACACCGCCGACTGGTCGAAGCTGGCGGAGCAGTTTGAAAACGACGTCCTGGACAACGCCGACGTCCAGAAAAAGCTGGAGAAGTTCGTGACGGTGAAGATCGACGCCGACGCGGACGAGGACACGCCCAAGACGTACAACGTCGCGGCTTTCCCCACGACCATCTTTTATACATACCAGGGCGAAGAAGTAAAGCGGCTGGTGGGAACGGTGAAACCCCAGGACTTCGTGAAGCTCCTGGACGACATCGCCGCCGGCCGCGTGGAGACCACCAACCAACTCCTGGCCCGCGAAAAGGCCAACCCCGGCGACCTCAAGCTGGCCTACGACATCGGCTCCATGTACGTCGAGACCGGCCGGCCGGAGAAGGCGCGGCCCCGCTTCGAGAAAATACTGGCGGAAGACCCCGACAACCGCTCGGGTTTCGTCCCCGGCGCGCTCACGCAACTGGGCTTCATGGATTTGACCGGAGAACAGCCCGAGCCCGCCATTGAGAAGTTCACCGCCGTCGTCGAGAAATACCCGGACGCGGAGCAGGCCCGCAAGTGCCAGCTCTACCTCGGCGACGCGTATCAGCTTCTGGACGACCGGGACAAGGCCATCGCGGCCTACCGGGACGTTATCGCGAAATACCCCAATACGCCGGAAGCCACCGAGGCGCAGACCAAGGTCTCCAAGCTGACGATGTTCGAGGAGACGGTGGAATCGTTTACCGGCAAGCCGACAGCCGAAACGAAATAGCGAGCCGTACGCCGCGAAGAAAAAGCCGACCCCCAGGGGTCGGCTTTTTTAGGCGCTGGTTTTGGCCTTGGGGACCGGCTTCGGCCCCGCGCGCAGCGGCGGTTCGCGCAGGATGAAGTAGCGGGGGTTGACGGGGACGCCGTTCCGCACGACCTCGTAGTGGACGTGGGTGCAGCTGGAGCGGCCGGTGCTGCCGACGTAGGCGATGACCTGGCCGCGTTTGACGCGCGCGCCCACCTGGGCCACGTTGCGCATGTTGTGGCTGTAACGCGTGACGTAGCCGTTGCCGTGGTCGATCTGGACCGTCAGGCCGTAGTGCTCCTCCAGGCCGGAGGCGGTGACGACGCCGGCCGCGGCCGCGAGGACGGGCGTCCCGCGCGGCGCGACAATGTCCACGCCGCGGTGCATCTCCAGCCGGCCGGTGAAAGGCGACACCGTGTTGCCGAAGTCGCGGTAAAACCACCCCTGGGATGGTACGATGGAGGGAATCAGCGCCAGGCCGTCCGATTCGCCGTCGAACCGGCTTCGGACGCGGCCCAGGTTCCGCCCCAGGCGCGCCGCCCGCGTTTCGACGCCCTCGAGGGTCCGGTCGCGGGACTGGTCGGCGGGAAGGAGGGCTTCGGGCGGGCGGACCTCGGTGAGGCGGTGCTTCTCCACCACCGTCTCGTATTGCCCGTCGATGCGGCCGTGAAGCTCGTCCAGCTCGCCGATGCCGCGCTCCATGACCTCGAGCTTGTGCTGCTCGTCGCGGTCGCGGCGCTCGTAGAGCGTCAGCTGCGAGAGGTTGATAATGTTCTTCCAGTAGCCGGAGACGACGAAGCCGGCGTAGGCGAGAATCCCCAATCCCGCGACGACGAGGACGACCACGATGGCGGTGTGGGCGTGGACGCCCCGGTTCTGGGCGCCGCCGTGGGGGACCATCATGATGTGCAGGTGGTGGCGCTTCGGACGCCGGCCCGGGCGGGGCGGTTTTTCTTTTCTGGCCATAAGGGTTTGAATTCTAACCTAAAACGCGCGACAGGTCAACCTTAACCGGACGGCGACGGCGGCGACGCCTCGCGCCCGAAGCGGAGCTTCAAAACGCCGGTGAAGGCCGATATTATTTCGGCGCGGGAGAGGTTGGATTCGCCGCGGCGGCGGTTCACGAACACGGTGGGCACGTCCCGGAACGTAAACCCCCGGCGGTGGAGGAAATACGCCATCTCGCTCAAGACGATGTAGCCCGTGGCGCCCAGCGGCCGGCCGGCCAGCGCCTCCACCGCGGCCCGCCGGTAGCAGCGGTAGCCGTTGGTGTAGTCGCTGATGGGGATGCGAAGGAAGAAGCGGGCGTAGCGGTTGGCCCACCGGCTGAAGAAGCGGCGGCTGCGCGGCCAGTTGACTATCTCGCTCGCGGGGAGGTAGCGCGAGCCGACGGCGACGTCGGCCTCCTTCACCGCCGCCAGGAACAGCGGAATCTCCGACGGCTTGTGCGAGAAGTCGGCGTCCATCTCGAAGAAATACTTGTACGCGCCGGCGAGCCCCCACTGCATCCCGGCCAGGACGGCGCCGCCCCGGCCGCCCTTGCCCGCGCGCGAGAGGACGTGCATCCGCCCCGGGAAGCGGGCCGCCACCGCCCGCGCGGCATCGCCCGTCCCGTCCGGCGAGTTGTCGTCCACGACCAGGACGTCCACGCCCTCGGGCCGCGCCAGCAGCTCCTCGCACAGCGCGGGCACGTCGTCGGCCTCGTTGTAGGTGGGGATCATAACCAGGATATCGGCGGCCATGGGAGGGTCAGCGGCCCGCTATGAAGTCGGCGAAGACGCCGACGACGTACGCCAGGTCGTCCGCGGTTATGTTCTGGTGGCAGCCGATGTAGAAGCCGCGCGCGCCGACGAACTCGGCGCCCGGGAAGTCGCCGAGCGCGTGGCCCATCCAGCGGTAGGCCGGCTGTTGGGTGGGGATGCTGCCGAAGGCGGGACGGGTCTCTACGCCGCGTTTCTCGAGGTACTTCGTGAGCTCGAAGCGCTGGAACGGCGCGCCCTCCTTGACGACGATGGGATAGCAGAGGGGGCTTATCTCCTCGCCCGGCGCGGCGCGGAAGAGCTGCAGCACGTCCTCGTAGCGCGAGAGCTCGCGGTTGTAGAAGTCCAGCCGCTCCCGGCGGGCCTGGACGATGGCGTCCATGTGGGCGACCTGCTCCACGCCCAGCGCCGCCTCGAGCTCGTTCATCTTGCTGGAGAAGCCGATGCGCTCGAAGTGGAAGCGGATGTCGGTGTCGTCGCCGTACTTGTAGCGGAGGGGGCAGTAGCCGGAGTCCAGGTTGAGGACGCACACCTTGCAGTCGCAGGCGCGGCCGTGGGCGCGGAGGCTCCGGCAGAGGCGCGCCAGCTCGGCGTCGTCGGTGATTATCATCCCGCCCTCGCCGGTGGTCAGGATGTGGGCGACGTAGAACGAGAAGGTCGCCATCGCGCCCATCGTCCCCACGAGCCGGCCCTTGTAGCGGGCGCCGTGGGCCTCGGCGGCGTCCTCTATGAGCATCAGGTCCCGCGCGGCGGCGACGGCCAGAAGCTCGTCCATCGCGGCGGGACGGCCGAAGTTGTGGACCGCCAGGATGGCGCGCGTCCGCGGCGTTATCGCCCGCGCCACCGCGCCGGGGTCTATATTATAACTGTGGGGGTCGATATCGGCGAAGACGGGGGTCAGGCCGGCGTGCAGGACGGCGTTGGCCACCGAGATGAACGTCAGCGCGGGGACGACGACCTCGTCGCCGCGGCTCGCGCCCCGGTCCAGAAGGGTCGCGACGGCGACGGCGTCGGCGTCGGTCCCGGTGGAGACCGCGACGCCGTGGCGGAGGCCGTGGTAGGCGGCGAAGGCCTCCTCGAACTCCCGGACGAACTTGCCGCCGGAGATGCGGCCGCGGCTGAGGGCGTCCAGGACGCGCTCGCGGCCCTCGGCGCCCACGGCGACGGTCCCGACGGTGATGCGGCGCTCGGCGGCCCTATCCTTGCGTTTGGGCATGAATAAATATTACCAATTAGCGCATTAATTATCAAGGGTAAAGGCCGCGGCGCCGCGAACCGACGATAAAAGCGAAAAACGGCCTCGCGGCCGCTCTTATCGTTCGTTAGGTTACTCGCTCAAGGTGACACCCGCCCCTGCGGCGGGTCGTACTTCAAAATCTTGCGGTCGAAACAGCCGAGCCAGACCTCGTCGCCGCCGAGGGTGAAGACCGAATACGCGCACGTGAGCGGCGGAAGGGGTATTTGCGTCCACCGCGAGCCGTCGTAGTGCAGGCACACCTGACCCGCCGCCCAGCCGTCGTCGGGCGCCGCGAAGTGGACGGCGTGGAGAATCCGGCCGTCCGCCGGCCTACCCTCCAGGCCGTAATAACGCCGCCAAATCCCCCATACGTCGTCGTAGTAGCTCATGGAGAACTCCGGCGGTATTTCGCCGATGTCGGCGTAACCGCCGCCCACCGACCACCCGCTGCCCGGCGAGGGGACGGCGACGCCCTCGCGTATTTCGGTGCCCTCGGAAGGCATGGGCTGCCATTGGACGCCGTCCCATCGATAGTGGCCGCCCCACATGTCCACCGCCGCTCCGCACAACGGCGAGTAGAAACAGATAGCGGTAATATCGGATACGGCTAGCGCACAAGTCCAGCTCGAGCCGTCGTAGTGAAAGATGCCGGCGGCGCCGCCGGCCCAGACGTCGTCCGGCGCGAAGGCGAATACCGTGTCCAGCGACGCCGACGGCGGCGCGATTACCTCCCGCCATGTGCCGCCATCGTAATGGAGGACGACCGCCGACCATTCGTAATGGGAACCGGTACGTATACTACGGGTACCGGCAATCCAACCATCCGAGGGACCAGAAAATGTTATAGAAGTTAAATACACGTTAGTGGCGTCCGAATCGAAATCGCAAAACACGGACCAAACGGAGTTATTAAATTTAATAACCTCGCCCGCATTACAACATGCCCACCCCTCGGTAGTAGACAACATATAAATACCAGTTATTTCTGAATTATCCGGCAATTCGGGTAGTTCATAAACCCGCCACGGATAGTCGTAACTAGTCGCGTTATCGCCGCCGTCGTCACAGGCGGCGGTAAAAATTAATATTCCAAGCGCAATATATAGTGGGATTGTGTGATTATATTTTACTTGCATCTTCCTTTCGCCTCGTTTATATTCTACCAAGGAACGGGCGGAAACGCAACTTAAAAAGGAAGAGTAAAAATGTACAGGGCGAAGGTGATTTTCGCGGCGACGTTGACGGCGGGGATAGCGTACGGCTCGTTCATCTACACCGAAGTCCCCAAGCCGTTCACGAAAAAAGATTACGTAACCGCCGTAACGTACGAAGGGGAGTTGAACGCGAAACAGGCGGAAATGCTGCGGCTCATGGACGAGGACGCGAAGGCGCAGATGAAGGAACGGAACGACCCGGCGGCGGATTACGTTATCGTACCGACCAAAGACGGTAAGCCGATTACGCCGGGCTTGGATAAGTTGGCCGGTAAGGCTACGGCGGAAGGCCCGAGCGGCGAGATTACGTTTTTAAGAGGTAAAGGATGGTTAGATAGCCAATGGGATGACGTATTTATTCATATTTGGCGTGCTTACCCCGCCATCAAACTACTATACGGAAACCCGTTTTTCGACATCACGGTCCACGTGGACTACGACCCGTACGCCGAGAATCCCTGTTATAAATGCGGAGAACATACTATAGTTTTAACATCATGGGAACCTAGATTTATGAAAGCGACAATCCTGACACACGAGATGGTCCACGCCTTTTGGGACGATGACCTATTATTCGCTTATTGGGACCAATTCCAAGAGGGTTTCCCGGAGGCGTTATCCATACAGGTTCAGGACATGCTTTACGCCGACGAGCCGATCGCAGAGGACCTTTGGCACCACGCGGGCGGTTCCATGTACGAGTACCAATCTAATATTAATAAGCCGGGTATCGGCACAAGGTCCTACGATTTTGTGAGTCCCCATTCGGACCTGACCCCGCCGTTAACTGACTACCGTTACTGCGCCGCCGGCTTCTGCTGGTGGAAGGCGTTCCTGGTGGACCGCAACTTCTTCAAGGACTTCAACGTCGAGCTGTACGAATTGTTGTCGCCCTGGCCCCATTACCTTGATATGTCCGAGCTCCAGGGAATCGCGCTCGAAGTGTTTTACGGCGGCGACGTCGAGGGGGTGCCGTTCTCGCGGTGGCTCTACGAGCAACCGGTTATAAATATCCCGCCGGGCAACGCGACGGTGATGTACCTGACGACTACGGACGTTGCAGGCCCGGCATATTATTACAATGTCCAACTTTGGGTTTACGAGCGGCGTGTCGAAAACGTCGGGGGCTACGACGTGGAATGCGAAATCCCGCTCGAGAACGTGCATATTCTCTACGATATAGCCATAACCGGCACGCCATATATGATATCCGACGAAGGATGGACCTCCGCCGGCGGCTATCTCGGTATCGATATCCCCTCCTTATACGATGAAGACGAACACCGATTACGTTTCCGCGCGTCCGCGCCGTACCTTGGTCTGGACCGCGGCGTCTTCCGACACATATATCCGCGTTCGTGCGCCCACGCGGATTCCGAGGTATACGGCGCGACGACGGACCGGGCGACGGGAGAGGTGCGGCTTTACGACTTTGAGACGGGCAATACCACGTCGGCCCCCGTCGTCAACAACGCCTTCCATATCCCCGCGTTCCCCGATAACCCGAACGGCCGGGAGGCCGGCGACGGGAAGTTCGCCCTGACGCTCCTGGATGACGAGGGGGCACCCGTCCGGACGATTTGCTTCAACAAGGACGCCGCCGACTACTTCATGGTAATCGACGACCAGGGGTTCCCGGAAGGGGGCGCGGCCGCGCCGGCGACTACGCCCGCCCCGGCGCTTCGGTTCGCGGTCGCACAGACGGCCCCCAACCCTTGCTCGGCGTCCGCGTCCCTTAAGATAACGCTACCGGCCGCGGCGCCGGTGGAGGTCGTGGTTTACGACCTCAGCGGCCGGCGCGTCGCGACGCCGTTCGCGGGCGCCCTACCCGCCGGCGACCACAGGTTAGTCGTGGATACCTCGGCGTTGCCGGCGGGCGTCTATCTCTACCGCGTGACCGCCGGGGCCGATGTCGCCGTCAAGAAGATGGTGGTGGCGAGGTAAAAACTATCCCCGTTTTCGACCTAGCCGCCCCGACTCGGGGCGGCTTTGTCGTGGCGTCTTCCCGCGCCCGCGGCCGTTGACGGCGGCTTAACTAAATGGTATAATCCTCAATATGTTAAAGGATAAAACCGCCGTTTACCTCGCGCTGGGGTCAAACCTCGGCGACCGTTACGCGAACCTCGAGCGAGGCGAGGACATACTCGCGAGCGCGGGCGGCTTCTACCTCGACCGCTCCTCGCCCACGTACGAGTCGCCGGCCGCGGACGTCCCCGACCAGCCCAAGTTCCTCAACCGCGTCGTCGCTATGGACACGTGGTTCGAGCCGCGCGAGCTGCTCGCCGCGTGCCGGAAAGCGGAAGCGGCGCTGGGGCGCGAGCGGACAGCCGACAAGGGCCCGCGCATCATAGACGTGGATATCCTCCTCTTCGGCCAGGCGGTCGTGAACGAGGCCGACCTCGTAATCCCCCACGCGGCGCTCGCGCGCCGGCCCTTCTTCCTGCAGCCGCTCCTCGACCTCCTGGGCGACATCGTGCCGCCGGGCGCCTCGCAGCGGCTCAGCCAGATGCTCGCGGCGCTGGCGCCGTACGAGCTGACGCGCGTCGAGGCGAAGCCCTATTAAATTATGGCCCGGATAACCGCTCCCGACGTCGTCCAGATGAAGCGCGACGGCGCGCCCATCGTGTGCCTGACGGCCTACGACTACCCCGGCGCGGCGGTCGTGGACCAGGCCGGCGTGGACCTCATCCTCGTCGGCGACTCGCTGGGTATGGTGGTCCAGGGGCGGCCCAACACGCTGGCCGTGACCGTGGCCGAGATGACGTACCACGTCGAGATGGTGGCGCGGGCGGCGCAGCGGGCGATGGTCGTGGCGGACATGCCGTTCATGTCGTTCCAGGAGAGCGACGAGGCCACGATGGCCCACGTCGGCCGGCTGGTGAAGGAGGGCGGCGCCGCGGCCGTGAAGGTGGAGGGGGCGCGCCCCGAGACGCTCGCGCGCATCCGCAAGGTCGTGGGCGCCGGCGTCCCGGTCATGGGCCACGTGGGCTACACGCCGCAGAGCACCCACCACTTCGGCCGCCACGTCGTCCAGGGCAAGACCCAGAGCCAGGCCCGGATGCTCCTGGAAGAGGCGGCGGCGCTCCAGGAGGCCGGCTGTTTCGCGGTCGTGCTGGAGATGGTCCCGCGCCAGCTCGCGGCCCTCGCGACGTCCCGGCTCGACGTCCCCACCATCGGCATCGGCTCCGGCCCCGATTGCGACGGCCAGATATTGGTCCTCCACGACCTCGTCGGCTACTACCACGGCTACAGCCCCAAGTTCGTCCGGAAGCTCGCCGACGTGGCGGGCGTCATGAGCGCGGCGGTGAAGGAGTACGGGGACCTGGTGCGCTCGCGCGCCTACCCGGGCGAGGGCGAGTCGGTGGCGCTGGCCGACGACGTGTGGGACGCGCTCCGCGGCGCCGACGGCGACTGAGCCATGCGCGTAATCGCGTCCCCCACGGAAATGCGCGCGGCGGCGGAGGACTTCCGCCGCCACGGCTTCACGCTGGCGTTGGTCCCGACGATGGGCTACTTCCACGAGGGCCATCTGTCACTGATGCGCCGGGGCCGGGCGGAGTGCGAGCGGCTCGTCGTGAGCCTGTTCGTCAACCCCGCCCAGTTCGGCCCCCAGGAAGACCTGGCGCGGTATCCGCGGGACTGGGAGCGCGACCGGCGGCTGGCCGAGGCGGAGGGCGTCGACGTCCTCTTCGCCCCCGCCGCGGCGGAGATGTACCCCGAGGGTTACGCGACGTACGTGGAGGTGGAGCGGCTGGGGGAGCGGCTGTGCGGGGCGCGGCGGCCGGGGCACTTTCGCGGCGTCGCCACCGTCGTCGCGAAGCTCTTCCAGCTCTGCCTCCCCACGACCGCCTACTTCGGCCGCAAGGACTACCAGCAGGCGCTCGTGATAAGGCGGATGGCCGCCGACCTGAACGCCGGCGTGACGATACGGGTCTTACCCATAATCCGCGAAGCGGACGGCCTCGCGATGTCGTCGCGCAACGCGTACCTCTCGCCGGCGGAGCGGCGCCAGGCGACGTGTCTCTACCGCGCCCTCGTCCTGGCGCAGGGCCTCTTCGCGCAGGGGGAGCGCCGGCCCGAGATATATTCCCGGGAGATGGAGAGGCTCATCTCGGCGGAGCCGGCGGCGCGAGTGGATTACGTCGACCTCCTTGACGGCGAAGAACTTACGCCGGTGGACGCGGCGGCCGAAGGGACGCTCGCGGCGGTGGCGGCGTTCGTGGGCGAGACCCGCCTGATAGACAATACGCTCCTGGGTCGCGACGACCCGGCTTGAGGTAAAGACATGCTGCGGCGATTTCTTATATCAAAAATCCACCGCGCGGCCGTCACGGCCGTCGCGCTGGACTACGAGGGGAGCCTGGCGCTGGACGAAGAGCTGATGGAAGACGCCGGGATGCTCGCGGGCGAAATGGTTTACGTCTTCAACGTGTCCAACGGCCAGCGCTTCGAGACCTACCTCATACCCGCGGCGCGGGGGTCCAAGACGGTCGCCCTCAACGGCGCCGCGGCGCGGCTGGGCGCGGTGGGCGACCGCGTCATCGTCATCACGTACGGCCTGGCCGAACGGGCGCCGCGCCCCCGCATCATCCGCCTCGACGAAGGCAACAACGTCGTATCGCGCGAAGGGTAACAGGAGGCCGTTTACGAAACGCGGGGATACTATCCGGGCGGCGGCGTTTTGGGCCGCGCTGGCCGCGGCCGGGGCGGCCGCCGCGGCGGGCCCGTCAGCCGGCGACCTGTTCGCGCGCGGCCGGGAGATGTTCGACCGCGGCTTTTACCAGGCGGCCTACCGCGATTTCGAAAATTACCTGGACGAAAACCAGGCCGGCGTTTGGGCCGACGAAGCCCAGTTCTACCTCGGGCGCTCCCTCCAGGAACTCGGGAGCTACAACGAAGCCATCTCCGAGTTCAAACGCCTAATCACCAACTATCCCACCTCCACCCTCGCGGCGCCGGCGCTCATCCGCATCGGCGAGTGTTACGCTGAACAGGAGCTTTACGACCGCGCGATCGATACGTACGGGCGGGCGCTCGCGGTGGCGGCGGACCCGGCCGACCAGGTGACCGCGTACCTCGAGTTGGGCGAAGCGCAATTCGAGGCGGGAGACCCGGCGCGGGCCATCGCGACCTACGAAGAATCGCTCCGCCTCTTTCCCCTCCAACAACCCGCGGGCACGGTCAACTACCGCCTGGGGCTCCTCTACTGCCTGCAGCAAAACCACGAAACGGCCGCGGCCCGCTTCGACGCCGCGCGGCGGTCTCCGGATATCGACACGGAAGCCGTGGATAGGGCCTGGGGGGAATGCCTATTGGCGGCGGGCGACGCCGCGGGCGCCCGGGCGGTGTTCGACCGCGCCGCGCGCGACCGGCCCGGGAAAAGGCCGGCCGACGTGATAGCCGTAACCGTGAGCGCGGTGGCCGCGGGCGACGCGGCCGGCGGCGCCGGCTTCCTGCAGCGCTACCTGGAAGAGCCGAGCCGCCCGGTCGCCGACGCCGCGACGGAAGGCGAGGCCCTATACGTCCTCGCGCTCGCGCAAATGGAGGCCGGGGACCACGACGCCGCCGGGGAGACGTTCGCCCGGTTGCAACAAGAATACCCCGACGACGAACGCGCGGCGGCGGCCGCGTTGTGGGCGGGCCGGTTGAAGCTGGAGGCGGGCGACGCCACGGCCGCGGCGCCCATCCTGGAGGAAGTCGGCCGGGGCGAAGGGCCGCTCGCGGCCTACGGCCGGTACTGGCTGGCGTGGAGCTACTTCACGGCCGGGCAATACGACCGGGCGCGGGCGGGTTTCGAGGCCGTCGCGGCGGACGGCGAAGCCGGCGACCTCGGCCCCTACGCGAAGTATTGGGCGGCGGAGTCGCTGGCCCAGGCGGGCTCGGGCCGCGCGGCGCGCGAGGCGTTCGCGGCGTTCGCCGCCGAATTCCCCGAGCACGACCTGGCCGACAACGCCCTCCTGCGAAAAGGGAAACTGTCGCTCGCCGCGGGAATGCCGACCACCGCCCGGGAAACCTTCGCGACGATCGGCCGCCTCTACGGGGACCGCGACCTCGCCGACGACGCGGCCTATTACTACGCCCGAAGCCTGGTCGAAGAAAAGAACGAGGGCGCGGCCGCGATGGCGTTTTGGAACCTCGCGGCGAAATTCCCCGCGAGCCCCTACGCGCCGCGCGGCCTGTTCGACCTGGCGCAATATCAGTTCGGCCGGCACGAGTTCCCCAAAGCCACCGAGACGCTGGCCGCGCTTATCGCGCACTATCCCAATTACGCCCAGGCCGACGACGCCCTTTTCCTGATGGGGGAGTGCTATTTGAACCAGGGGCTATACGACAAAGCCCGGGAAAAATACGCGCAACTCGTCGAGAAGTATCCCCACTCCGAACGGTTGGACGAGGCCCGCTACGAGACCGAGCTGTGCAACTTCAAACAGGGCAAATACGCGTCGCAGATCGAGGTCGCCAAATCGTATATAGCGATGTACCCCCAAAGCAAACTCAACGGCGAACTGCTCGTCCTCCTGGGCGATTACTACTACCAGCGGCGGGATTTCGACCAGGCCGGGAAATACCTGGAGGCGGTGGCGGCCACCGCGGCGGACGACGAAACCCGGCGCCAGGCGCGGCGGAAACTCGCGGCGGTGTACCTGGCCCAGGGCGACGGCCCACGGGCCATTGACGAATACCGGGCGACGGCGGCGGCGGCCAAGAACGACGACGAAGCGGCCGCGGCGTTGGTTGAAATCGCGCTTATCTACGAACGCGCCGGAAACACGGAAGCCGCCATCGGCGCATACGAGGAAATCCTCGAAAAACACGGCGCCGCGGAGGCGGCGGCGCGGGCCCAATTCAAAATCGGCGAAAACCTGCGGGCCGTGAAAATGTATAAAGAATCCAACGCGGCCTTGGGCGCAATAGAGAAGAAATGGCCCGGCAGCCCGTACGGGGCGGACGCCCGGCTCCTGATGGGCCTCAACTACCGGCAACTGGGCGACGCCGCGGCGGCCAAGGAGCACTTCACGGCGGCCGCCGCCAGCGGCCGGCGGGAGGTGGCGGTGCAGGCGTACTATTACCTCGGCCTGTGCGAACGCGACCTGGGCAACGCCGCCGCCAGCCGCATGTGTTTCACCAAAGTAGCCGCGAATTACCGCGACTTCCCGGAATGGGTGCGCAAGGCATCGGTAGAACTTCGCTGACCCGGTGGACCGCGGCGTCGGCACTCGCCATGGCCGCCACCTGCGGCGCGGCGTCGTCCCCGTTCGCCTTCGCCGAAGGCGACTTGCGCAAGGCGTGGGAGGAGAGCGCGACGAGTTTCGCGACGCCGTCGTTTCAGGACTACGTAACGGCCCGGGGCGAAGCGTTCCGCGCCGACGCCGGCGAGCTGTTTTCCCGCGGCGCCGTTCTCGCCGCTTCCGAGGGCGTGTTGGGGAACGCCGGGGAGGGCCGGCCGGGCCACTCCTACGCCGAAGTAAAAGCTCGCGGCGGCACGGCCTACCGGACGGACGTCGCGGGCTTCTACGGCGTCGAGGTGAAGCCGATGGAGGCCGCGCTGTCGGCCGGCGACACCCGCGGGCGAAGCGGCGACGGCTTCTACTCCCACGACTACACCCAGGCCGACGCCGAGATCTCGGTCTCGGACCCGGCGGGGACGGCCGTCGGCTTCGGCGCGGATTACGAGGGCGCGGGCGCCAACTTCCGGGAAGAGGCGATGCCCTCGCTCGTCCCGCTCCCCAACAGCGACGCCCGGAGCGGCGGCGCGGCCGCGTTTTTCCGCAGCAACCTGTGGGGCAAGGCGAAGTTCGCGACGCGGGTATCGGGCGTGTTCGCCGAAGGGGACTACGCCCGGACCCAGGCCGTGGACAACGTTTTGACGTCCGATTCCAGCTACGATTTTTTCTGGTTGGGGGAAAACCTGGCGCGCGGCGGCTTCGCCATCAGCCAGGAAAATTATAAATACGCCGGCCGGCAACAGGGATTCCTGACGGCCCAACTCGGCCTGGAAAACGACTTCCCCATCGCCGACCGCCTTTACCTCTCGGCCGGCGCCGCCGGCGCGAGCTTCCGCCGCGACAAGCCCCTGTACCGCCTTTACCCCCGCGGCAGGTTGTTGTGGCGGGTCAGCCGGGGATGGGGTTATTTCATCCACTACCAGCCGGAATTTCGCGTCCCGGAATACCGGGAGCTGTATATCCGCCGGGATTACGTCGCGCCCACGGCCTTCCGCCCCGTGGACGACAAATACTTCGCGCTGCGGTCCGGCGCCACCTATAACTTCCGGTCCGCCGCCGAGTTTACGGGCGCCCTGTTCGAAAATCGGCGCCGCCAGACGTACGCCCTCCGCGACCGGTCGCCGGGCGTCGCATCGTACTACGACCCGGGACGCACGCGTTTCCGGGGCGCCGATTTCTCGTACCGGTTGAAGTGGTCCCGTTACGAACATGACGCCGGCTTCACGTATACCGACGCGGTCGCCGCGGCGACGCCGGGCGAACACTTCCCGTACCTGCCGGCGTACACCGGCACCGCCGCTTTCACCGTCAACTTCGGCGGCGGGCACGCCGCCTGGGCCGACGTCGTCTTCGTCGGGAAGCGCTACGCCGAGCCGGAAGCGACGGCGGCGCTCGCGCCGGCGTGGGTCCCGGGGGCCGCGGCCTTGATTCACGTGGGGGCGGGCGTCGGCGTCCTGGTAGCCGTCGAAAACCTAACCGATACCCGGTATTACGAGCCGGGAGGCATCCTGGCGTCGCGCCGCTCGCTGCAGGCCGGCGTCAACGTGAAATTTTAGGGATAAAAATGATAATAGAAGATGAACAGCGCGCGGACGAACTGACGCCCCGGCAGATAGTCAAGGAATTGGACGATTACGTCGTCGGCCAGGAGGCGGCGAAGAAGGCCGTGGCCGTGGCGCTCCGCAACCGGTGGCGGCGGCGACAACTGCCGCCGGAAGTGGCCGAGGAGATAACGCCCAAAAATATAATCATGATCGGCCCCACCGGCGTCGGAAAGACGGAGATCGCCCGCCGCCTCGCCCGCCTCGCCAACGCGCCGTTCGTCAAGGTCGAAGCGTCGAAGTTCACGGAGGTGGGTTACGTCGGCCGCGACGTGGACGCGATAATCCGCGACCTGGCCGACGTTGCCGTGGCCGCCGTCCGCGAGGAGTTGACGGCCGAGGTGGAAGACAAAGCCGCGGCCCAGGCGGAGGAGCGGCTGCTGGACATCCTGCTTCCGCCGCCGCCGGCGGCAACGCCCCGCCCCGCGGCCCAATCGGACGCCGGCGCGGCCGCCGAAACCCCCGCCGCCATACCGCTAGGCCCGTCGCCCCTGCTGGAGCGCCAGGCGGAGGAAGACCGCCGGAAGTACGAACGGGCGCGGGAGGTGCTGCGGGACAAGCTGCGCCACGGCGAGCTCGACGACCGGGTGGTGGAGATCGAGTTGGACGCCAAGTTCCAGCCCACGGTCGAGGTCTTCACGGGCCAGGGCTTCGAAGAGATGGATATGAACTTCGGCGACGTTTTCGGCCATATCTTCCCCAAGAAGACGGTCACCCGCAAGGTCACGGCGCGCGAGGGTCTGGACATACTTACGGACGAAGAGGCGCAGAAGCTCGTGGATATGGACCGCGCGGTCAACATCGCGCTGGCCCGCATGGAGCAGTCGGGCATCGTATTTCTGGACGAGCTTGATAAGATCATAGGCCCCAAGGTTACGACCGGCCCGGATATTTCGCGCGAGGGCGTACAGCGCGACCTGCTCCCTATCGTCGAGGGGTCCAGCGTCAGCACCAAATACGGGATGGTGCGCACCGACCACATCCTGTTCATCGCCGCGGGCGCCTTCCACGTCGCGAAGCCGTCGGACCTGGTGCCCGAGCTGCAAGGGCGCTTCCCCATACGCGTCGAGCTGCGCTCCCTCACGGCCGACGACTTCTACCGCATCCTGACCCAACCCAAGACCGCGCTCGTAAAACAATACCGCGCCCTCCTCGCGACGGAAGGGGTGGAGCTGCACTTCGACGACGCCGCCCTCAAGAAAGTGGCCGAAATCGCCCAGCTCCTGAACGAGAAGCTGGAGAACATCGGCGCGCGGCGGCTCCACACCGTTATGGAGACGCTGCTCGAGGACCTCTCGTTCGAGGCGCCGGAGGGCAAACACCGGAAAGTAACTGTGGACGAGACGTTCGTGGAACAACGACTCGCGCCGTTGATGCGCGACGAAGACCTGGCGCGCTATATCCTTTAACTCCCTCACCGGCGGAAACGCCATCTGCGCAAGGAGGTACGGACGATGAAGAAGATAATGGCCCTCGCCCTGTGCGGCGTGCTCGCGGCGGCCGCGTTCGCCCTGGCCAAGGACTACACCAAGGACCTGAAGAGCAAAAACGAGGAAAAACGGCTCGAAGCCGCCTCGGCGCTCAAGGACAAGGCCATGTCGGAAGGGCTGACGTCCGAGGAGCTCGACGCGTTGATCGCGGCGGCCGAGGACGAGTCCGAAGTCGTGCGCGTCAAGATCGCCTCCGCCATCGCCAACAACTCCAAGATCGCCGTCGCCCAGGAATACGCCGCGATGTACGGGACGCACCAGGAGCCGTTCATCGGCTTCCTGTTGTGGTATTCGGTCTACACGACGTACGGCCGGGTGAACGACATCATGGGCGGCGACACCCCCGGCAAGCTGCCGGAAGAGATGAAAGACGCGCGCACGAACGCCCTCGAGGCCTACAAGAACATCCTGGACCCCGACCGCAAAGAGCGCGCCCGGCCCTACTGCGAGGAGCTCAAGCCGTAGTGACGGCCCGCGACGCCGTGGTGGCGGCGTATGCCCATACGCGCGACGACGGCCGCGCCGCGTGCGAGCTTTGCCCCCAACGGTGCATCGTGGCCGAGGGCGAGCGGGGCATATGCGACCTCCGGGAGAACCGGGGCGGGACGCTCTACGCCGCCGCCTACGGCGAGGTGGCTTCGGTGGGCGTGGACCCCATCGAAAAGAAGCCGCTCTACCATTTCCACCCCGGCGACCGGGTCCTGTCGCTCGGGCCCAACGGCTGCAACCTGCGCTGCCGCGGCTGCCAGAACTTCCAGATTTCGCAGGAGCGCACCGCCACCGAATACGTGTCGCCGGCGGCGCTGGTCCAGCTCGCACGGCGTCACCGGACGCCCGGCATCTCCTATACCTACACCGAGCCGCTGGTGTGGTTTGAGTACCTGCGGGATGCGTGCCGCGCCGCCCGCGACGCCGGCCTGTATAACGTCGCCGTCACCAACGGCTACCTGGAGGAGGCGCCGGCGCTTGAAATCGCGCCGCTCCTGGACGCCGCCAACGTGGACGTCAAGGCGCTCTCCGACGACTTCTACCGGAAGTATTGCGGCGGCCGGCTGGAGCCGGTCCTCCGGACGTGCAAGATATTCAAAAAGCATCTCCACGTCGAGATAACCAACCTCCTGGTTACGGGCGAAAGCGACGGCGAGGAAGACGTGACGGCGCTGGTCCGGTGGGTGGCCGACGAGCTGGGGCCGGAAACGCCGCTCCACTTCAGCCGGTACTTCCCGCAATACCAAATGGACGCGCCCGCCACGCCCACGCACCACCTGCTCCGCGCCAAGGAGATCGCCGAACGGGACCTCTATTACGTCTATCTGGGCAACGTCCAGGGCGTGGGCGGCGCCGATACGATGTGCCCGCAATGCGGCAACCTCATCGTGGAGCGCCACGGCTACCAGACGGCGGTGGTGGGGCTGGCCGACGGCAAGTGCCGCCAGTGCGGGCGGCCGAGCGAGATAGTCTTGTGAGGGGCGCGGGGGCGTGGCTCTACGTCGCCGCCGCCGTGCTGTATACGTTGGCGGTCGCGCCCACGTTTCGGCCCGCCGGGGCGCCGTCGTCCGCGGTCGTAACGACCTCGGCGGGCGAATACCTACGCGCGCCTCTCCCCTCGGCGCCGCGGCGGCTGGAAGTGCCGGGGCCGCTCGGGACGACCACAATCAAGGTCGCGGGCCGGCGCGCACGCGTGACGTCGTCGCCCTGCCCCAACCATATCTGCGTACGGCGCGGGTGGTTGGCGGCCGTCGGCGACGCCGCGGTATGCGTTCCCAACCGCGTCGCGGTCCGCCTGGAGTAAGCGGTGCCCTCTAAGCCCGTCGAAGCATCGTACGTCTCGCGGCCGGCCGAGGTCGAACGCGCCCTCGCGCTGGCGGCGCTCGCGGCGCTCGCGGCCGGCGCCGGGATACTAGAGGGCTTGCTTACGCTGCCGGTCCCTTTCCTGCGGCTGGGGCTGGCCAACGTTTTCGTGGCCGTCGCCGTCTGGCGGTGGGGCGCCCGGGGCGGCCTGGCCGTCGCCGCCGCCAAAGTGCTCGCGCCCGCCCTGTTCCTGGGAACGCTGTTGTCGCCCGTATTGCCGATGAACCTGGGAGGAACGGTATTGAGCTGGGCGGTAATGGCGGCGGTAGCCGCGGCGGCCCGGGGCCGCGTGGGCGGCGTCATCCCGGCGTCGGCCGCGGGAGGCGCCCTGCACGGCGCCTGGGACGGCGTCTACGTCGGCTGGCTCGCCGGCTTCGGCGGCCCCTATCTCGCGCCCGTCCTCGCGCTCTGGGGACTCGCCGCCGGCGTTATCGTGGGTATAATCGCCGTCAGGGTTTTATCCCTGACCGGCCGAGGTGTTTATGAACGCGCTTACTAAAGGACTACTCCTGCTCGCGGCGTTGGCGCTGGCGGCCGCGGCCTGCGGGCCGGCGGGGAGGATTACCACCCGCGACTACAATCGCTTCGCCCTCAAGGCGCAGAAAGAGGAGCTGTGGGTGGAGGCGGAATACCGGCTGCGCCAGGCGCTGGCCGTGACGCCCAACGACGCCCGGCTGCACAACAACCTGGGCGTCGCGCTGGAAGCGCAGGGGAGGCTGGCCGATGCCCACGCCGAGTATAAAGAGGCGGTCCGCATTGACCCCGCCAACCCGACCTACCAGCGCAACCTCCACGAGTTCACGGTCGCGCACCACTGGGAATACGACGCCGGCACCGCGCTCCCCGGGACGGCGGACGGCGGCGACTGAGCCGCGATGAAAACCTACATCCAAAACCTCCTGCGCGGCGCGCCCTGCGATTACGCCGAGGTCCGCTACCACGAGGTCGCCTCCACTTCCCTCGCCTTCGACGGCAAGGGGCTCAAGAACGTGGGCCGCCACGCCGCGCGGGGGTGCTTTATCCGCGCGCTGGTCCGCGGCCAGTTCGGCACCGCCGCCACCGAAGACCTTGACCGCCTTCCCGCCTACCTCGAGCTCGCGATAAAGTCGGCGCGTCTCCGCGAAGGGACGGTGCCGCGTTTCGCGCCGGTGGAGAAGGCGGTGGCGGACGTGGAGATACGCGTGGACCGGCCGGCCCACGCCGTGGACCTCGACGAGAAGGTGGCGCTGGTCGCGGCCTACAACGACCTGCTCCTCCGGAACCCGCGCATCCCCGGCACCGCCACGCACTACGGCGATTCCTACGAGAAGAGGATATTCGCCAACACGGAGGGGACCGCGGTCTCGTTCGCGCGGCCCCGCATAGGCCTTTCCCTCCGGCCCATCGCGAGCGAAGGCGGCGTCGTCCAGATGTCCATCCGGAACGTCGGCGGCATCTTCGGCTTCGACCGGATAATCGGCCGCGAGGCCGAGGTGGAGGCGTTGGCCGCCCACGCGGCGTCGCTCCTGGACGCGGAGCCGGTAGTCGGCGGGACGTACGACGTCATCGTGGACCCCATGCTCGCGGGCATCTTCGCCCACGAGGCGTTCGGCCACACGGCGGAAGCGGACGAGATATACGCCGACCCGGCGCTGCAGGAAATAATGGCCGTGGGCCGCCGTTTCGGCCCGGAGACGCTGTCCATCGTGGACGACGCGACGCTGCAGGGGCCGAACGGCTTTACCCCCTTCGACGACGAGGGCGTTCCGGGCAAACGGAAATACCTGCTGCGGGAAGGAGTCCTGGCGAGTCTTTTACACAACCGGGAGACGGCGACCCGGGCGGGCGTGGCCCCCACCGGCAACGCCCGCGCCATCGACTACCACTTCCCGCCCATCATCCGCATGACGTCGACCTACATCGAAGCCGGGCCCTCCACGTTCGACGAAATGCTGGCCTCCGTGCCGCGGGGCATTTACGCGCGGCGGGCGAAAGGCGGCACCGGCGGCGAGACGTTTTCCTTCACCGCCGAGGACGGCTACCTCATCGAGAACGGCCGGCTGACGAAACACATACGCGACCTTAAGCTCCAGGGGAACCTGTTCCGCACGCTGGAGAACGTCGCCGCGGTGGGGAACGATTTCGTATTGCCCGACGAGGGCGTGGGGGGCTGCGGCAAGGGCGGCCAGTCGCCGCTCCCGGTCGCGACCGGCGGGCCCCACCTCCTCATCCGCGGCGTCCAGATCGGAGGTCGGTGACGTGGTCGTGGAAAAAGTTATAGAGTTGGCCCGGCGCCGCAAAGCCGGCGTCGAGGCGTTCTATTGCGAGGAAGAGACCACGGCCGTGTCGTTCCAGGCCGGGCGGCTGCACGAGGCCGGGACGGTGCAGAGCCGCGGCGTCGGCATCCGCGTCTTCGCCGACGGGCGGATAGGTTACGCCAGCACGAACGACCTCGACCGCCTGGAGGAGGCGGTGGAGAGCGCACTGGGCGCCGCTCGCTACGGCCGGACGTACGACTACGCCCTCCCCGACGGCCGGGCGCCGTATCCGGAAGTCGCGACGTACGACGGCGCGGTGGCCGTCCTCCCCGCCGAGCGCATGGTGGCCAAAGGCGAAGAGGCCGTGGCGAGGATACAGGCCGCGGGCGCGCGCTACGTCGTCAACGTGGACGTCGAACGCGCCGTCAGCCGCGTCCGCCTGGCCAACAGCGCGGGCCTCGACCGGACGGTCCAGGGCACGGAGTACTCCTTCGTCGTGAAGGTCCAGCGCACGGTCCCCGGCGACATGCTCTACTGCTACGGCTACGATATGAGCCGCGCGCTGGACGTCGACGAGGCGGCGGTGGTGGACCGCCTCCTGGCCGACCTCGCCTGGGCCGACAGGGTAGTCCCGGTCAAAACCGGCCCGACGAACCTCGTGTTCCCGGTCCACGCGGTGCCGACGCTGCTCTTGCCCGTGGCGGCGTGCGTGAACGGCGCCCAGATCGTGGACAATACCTCGGCCCTCGCCGGAAAATTGGGTTTGGAAATAGTATCGCCCCGGATTTCGATAGACGACGACGCCACCGTACCGCTGGGCGGGATGTCCTCCCCCTTCGACGGCGAAGGGACGCCGGCCCGCAACACGCCCTTGATCCGCCAGGGCATCCTGGCGTCGTACGTCACGGACCTGGCCGCGGCCGCCGCCCTGGAGCTGCCCGCCACCGGCAACGCGCGGCGCGGCGTCAAGGCCCAACCCCAACCGGGGATTTCCAACATCCGGATGGCGGCCGGGACGCGAACCCTCGCCGAAATAATAGCCGACCTCGACGACGGCGTCGTCGTCATCCAGGCCCCCGGCGCGACCATGGGTAACACGCTGGGCGGCGAGTTGAGCGCCACCATCGGCTACGGCCTGAAAGTAGAGAGGGGCGAAGTGGTGGGGCGGGTCAAGGACTGCATATTCGCCGGCAACGTCTTCGAGATGCTCGGCCCGCGGCTGCGGGAGCTCGGGAGCGACGTCCAGCGCGTCGCGGGCCACTACTACGTCCCGCCCGTCGTCGTCGGCGACCAGACGGTAATAGGAAGGAAGGCCTAGGCGGCCCCGCGCGGCCACCCGCGAGAGTGGCCCTTTCACAAGACGCCCATGACGGAAGCAACGGCCGGACCCGCGAGCGGCGGCAAGCGCGTAGTAGCCAACGCCGTTTACCTGATGGCGACGAACGTATGGCGTATCGTCGTCAACATGGGCGTATTCTTCATCATCGCCCGGGTGATGGGCGCGGAGGAGTTGGGGCGGTACGCCTTCGCGCTTTCCTACGCCACGCTCTTCTCCATCGCGTGCGACCTGGGGCTCAACGACCTCATCATCCGCCAGGTGGCCATAGACAAGGCCGCGGCCCCCCGCTACCTCACGGCGGCGTTTATTATACGCGTGCTTATGGGCGTCGTCGTCACGGGCGCCACGGCCGTGACTATCGGCGTAAGCGGCAAGCCGACGGCGGTCCAGGAGCTGGTGCTCGCGGCGGCCCTGAACACCAGCCTCGTGACGGGCGTCGAGACCATCGTCGTCGCCTTCTTCTACGCGTACGAGCGGATGTCGTACGTCCTGGCGCTGGGCTTGATTCGGAGCACGCTGAACGCGGGCGTGGGTATCGGCGCGGCCTACGCCGGCCTGGGGGCCCGGGGCGTGATGTGGGGATTCCTGTTCGTGGAGGCGCTGTGCGCGGTGCTTTCGTTCATCTGGGTTCGGTGGCGGCTGGGCATCGGCTTCGCCGCCGTCCGCTTCCGCGACTTCCCCCCTCTCCTGTGGCGAAGCCTGCCCTTCGGCCTGAACGGCGTGTTCATCACCATATACATGCAGCTCCACTACTCGCTGCTTTCCTTTTACGAGGGCGACAAGGTTACGGGGACGTTCGCGGCCGCGGCCAAGCTCGTAACCTTCCTGACCTTCGTGCCGAGCGCGTTCACCCAGGCGATGTACCCCTACCTTTCGCGGTTGGCGGCCGGCGACGGGCCGACGCCCCGGGAGCCGGCGGTGAGGTCGATCCGGTACCTGGCGCTGATTTCCCTGCCGGCGGCGCTGGTCCTCTTCTTCCGGGCCGACGCTATCGTGGCGCTGGCCTACGGCGCGAAATACGCGGACGCGGCCCGGCTCCTCCGCGTCCTGGCGTGGACGCTGCCGTTCATTTTCGCGACCTACCCGCTGGCGGTGGCGTTGAACGCCATTCACCGCGAGCGCGCCAATACCGCGGTGGCGGCGGGGGGCGCGGCCGTCAACGTCGCCGCCAACCTCCTCCTCATCCCGCTGTTCGGGCCGTTGGGCGCGGCGGTCGCGTACCTGATAACCGAAACCACGCAAACCGTTGCCCGGCAGGTCCTAGTGAGGATATGGATGGGGCCGTTGGCGCTGGTCAAAACGCTTTGGCCGGTCGCCGTGCCGGCGGCCGCGATGGCGGCGGTTATGTTCTTCACCCGGCGGCTGGGCCTCTTCGTCGAACTCCCGCTGCTCGCGGTAATATACGTCGGTTGCGCCTTCGCTACCGGCGCGATAAGCCGCGACGACATCGCGGCCCTCCTGAAACGCCGGGCCGCCTGAACGCCATCGCGATACGAGTGGGAGTTTAAAGATAAGGCCGGGCGAGACGCTCGGCTTCGCGCTTTACGGCGTCGTCCAGCGACGCCCACATCGCGGCCGCCCGGGGGTGGACGGCGCCGCCGTCGGCCTTCACGAATCCCGCCTTTAGGTGTATCCAGAAGGCGACCGCGAGGTCGAGGGATTCGGCCAGCGCGGCGCGGGCGGCGTCGGCCCAGGCGTAAGGCCGGCTGGGTTCGGCGGCGTCGGCGGCCATGGTGATTATTTCGGCCAGCGTCGCGCCGGGGCGCCCCGTCACGTGGTAACGGATGGCGCCGCAGACGTCGGCGGGGAGCCCGAGGGCCGCCGCCACGGCGGCCCCCGCCGGCCCGTGGAGCAAGCCGTCGCCGCCCCGCAGTTCCGCGTCGTCGGGCGGCCAACCCCGCCAATCGGCAAGGGACCGCAGCGCACCCGCCTTCAAGGCCCGGCCCGCGTCGTGCAACAGGCCGCCGCGGTAGAGGGCGCCGGCGTCCGGATAGCCGTGGCGTTCGGCGAGCGATGCGGCGAGGGACGCCGCCCCCAGGGCGTGACGCCGGCGGCCCGCGGGGAAAATATGACACAAGGCCGAGTCAACATCCTCGGCCCCCGCGAGCGCCGCCACCAGCTCGTCGAAGTCGAACCGGCCTGGCGTCATCGGTAGAGACCCGTCACCGCGATGTAGTCAAAAACGCCCGGCGGGACGAGGTAGCGAAAGGGCTCGCCGGCGCGGACGCGGTTCCGGACCATGGTGGACGAGACGGGGATGGGCGTGACGGCCAGCGTTTCAAACTTCCCGGCCAGCGGCGCGGGCGCCCGCGCCAGGTTGGAACCCGGGCGCGTGAACGCCACCAGCCGCACCTCTTCCACGAGCCGCTCCCAATCCTTCCAGGTCGTTATTTCCGCGAGGTTGTCCGCCCCCACCGCGACGATAATCCGGCCGTATCCCTTGGCGCGCAGGGCTTTGACGGTGTCGATGGTGTAGGACACGCCGCCGCGCTTAACCTCCAGGTCCGAGGCGAAAAACCGCCCGTCGCCGGCTACGGCGCGGCACACCATGTGCCACCGGGCTTCGGGGGGCGCGTGGCGTTCGCGGACCTTATGGGGAGGGATAGCCGCCGGCATGAAGACGACGGCCACGGGCCGGAAGCGGCAATACAGCTCATCGGCGACGACCATATGGCCGACGTGGGGAGGGTCGAACGTGCCGCCGAAAATCACGACGGGCCGGTCGGCGAGAGAAAGGGGGGGATTATCGGCCAAGGCGCCCCGTCTCCTCCGGGAACGGGCAGGCGGCGGCTAGGGCTCGAGGGCCGCGAGTTTGGCGGCGGCGGAAGCCGCGTGCGCGCTTTCGGGGAAACGACTCAACAAGTTTTTGTAACTCTCGGCCGCCGCGTCCTTGTCGCCGGCCAGCGCGTAGCTCTCGCCCGCCAGGAAAAGCGCCTCCGCCAGGGCGTCGAATTCGGGGTAGTCGTCGGCGACGTTTTGAAAATACACCGCAGCGGCGCGGTATTTGCCCGTCTTCTTGTAGAACTTGCCCACGGCCAGAAGTTTGGCGGCTTTGAGCCGGCGGCACTCCGCTATCCCCTGCTGCGCCTTGGGGACGAGCTCCGAGCCCTCGTATTCCTCCACCAGCGCGGTAAACTCGTCCAGCGCCTCGTCCACCTTCGTCTGGTCCTTGTCCAGCGGCGGCGCCGCCTGCAGCCGGCTCTCGCCCTTCATGTACTGCGCGTCGTCGCACCATTCGCTGGCGGGGTACCGGTCTATTACCTCTTCGAAGCGGGCGTAGGCCTCTTCATAGAGCCCCTGCTTAAAATAACTCATGCCCGTCAGGTACGTCCCTTCGGGCGCGAGGGTGCCCGCGCGGACGATCATGGTCTCGAAATATTTGCGGGCGTCGCTCTCCTTGCCCGCGTCCATCTTGGCGAGGCCGGCCGAGCGCAGCTCCTCGGCGCCCAAAGGCGCGAGGGGGTCGGTCTTGCGGCAGCCGGGGGCGGCCGCCAGCGCCAACGCGACCGATAACCACGCGAGCCCTAAACGGGTCATCCCGGTCATTGCGACGACGCCGATACCGCGAAGAGGTAGATGAGGGCGCCGGTGATGCCGGTTACGAGCAAGGGCTCGATAAACGGGTTCTGCCCCGCCGCCGGCTGTTGCGGGCCGATCTGGACGATGCGCTCGTCGGTCAATTTGCGGACGACGTTCTTGGGAACAACGTTCTCGAACTCGCCCTGGCATTCGCCGGCCCAGAACATCTCGCCGCCTTCCTTACCGTAGATCCGGAGGTGTACGATGGCCCGGCCCACGCGTTTCACCCAGCCGCCCTCGGCCTTGGCGTTGACTATGCGGCACTCGACGAAGCGGTATTCCACGACCGCCGCGCCCTCGGTTTCGGCGGGCACGACCTCGAGCGACCTTCCGGCCAGCTCCGCCGCCAGGACGTCCTCGAAGCGTTGGTAAAGCATTACGCTGGGGTCGTCCTCGGCCGCCAGGCTCTTGAGGATATACGGGCCGTTGTCCGGTTGAAGCTGGGGGTTGGCGCCGAACTTAGCCGCCGCCTCTTTCATCGCGGCGGCAAGGAGGTCCCCGTCGCCCAGGTATTCGTCGGGCAGCTTGTAGGTGACGCCTCCGCACGACGCGACAACCATCGCGGCCGCCGCGACCGCCGCCGCTAACTTCCCTTGCTTCAGAATCGCCGACATAAAACGAACCTCCGCTCCATCGCCTGCGGGCGTTAACCCCCGGTTTGGGGGCCGGTGGCCCGGATTAACCGTCCGTATCCCGGGACAGTAGAGGAGTCGAGTTGGTAGCTCCCATCGCCGTCCACGTCAACGAATACGAAAAGGATGTATTGATTATCCACGCCGCCGGTCTTCAGATACTCCCAGGCCTCGAAGGGCTTGGATTGCCACGACGACGCGTCGATATCGGTTTGCGACGGCAACCCCAGGGGATTGGTGATAACCTGGTCGGGTTGCCCGTATTTGAGGTAAATCCGGCCGCGATCGGTATCCACGCCCTCGCGGAAGGGCATGCTGTAATGGTCCTGGATATACTGGTAACGGTTGTAGAAAGCGTTTTTAAATTCGTTATCCGGCGTAGCCTTGTCGGGGTCGCGGCGTTGCCAGAAATTCTCGACGAACAGCGGCTTCTCCTCGTCGGGTAGGGCGTCGAAAGCCGTCAACTCCGCGGGCGTAGCCACCAGCGAAAGCTCCTTGCGGACGCGCTTATTTTCTTCCTGCGAAAAAGGGCGGAAACGGTCGCGGATGTCGGCTACCTCTTCCGGCGCGTATTCGTGGTAGATAACGAATTCCTTGCGGGACGACACGAGCGCCGCGCCGTCTGGTCGGACCACCTTCAGCGACAGGACGTAACTCCCGGGGGGGACGCCGGCCAGATCCAGCGTTTCGGTGCGGACCACGTCGGCGGCGCCGGTCGCCAATTCGCGCTCCGCCTTCACCGCCGCCTTGCCGCTAGCCAGAAGGATTTCGTAGCGGAGGGCGGGTCCGCGCTCCCCGCCGGCGGCCGGGAGCCGATACAGCTCGTAGTAAACCGAAACCGTGCCGCCGCGGTCCGACACCAGCTTGGTGGGGTTGGGTATGATGCTGAGGCCGTTCTTGACGAATTCGCCGACGGCGCCGGCCTCGACCGGCGCCATCGAGCTCGCGAGCTCCAACGACGAGATGAACGGCCCCTCGGCCGGCGCGGCCGGGACGGCAACGGCGAACTCACTCAGATGCGATTGTTTGCTGTTCAAATCACCCACGCCGAAGGTCAGGACGTATTCGTCGGGCGGGACGGCCAACACCAATTGGCCCACCGACAACGGCGACTTGACCGGGGCGTCGGCGCTCACGCGGGCCGTTTTGGCGACTACGGGCGCGGCGACGACGGCGCCGTCGGCGGCCCGCTTTAACTGGACGCCGACGTTGAAGTCGTATACGGAATCGCCGTCCTCGTCGGCGGGCGTGAGGATATCGAGGGGGACGGCGAAGTAAACCTCGAGCAGGGGCGCGTAGTCCGGGAGGCGATAGAAGACGCCGTAATCGAGGTAAAATTCGCCGGCGGCGGCCGCGGGGGGCGAGGCGGCCACGGCGCATATTACCGCCGCGACCGTCGCGGCGGCAGCTGAAAGGGAAAGGGTTTTGGTCTTCACACTCGAAGGGAATTATAAAACAATCGGCGGCCGGCCGCAACCTTTAAGTAGGCGCCGCCCCAAACAAAACCCCGGGCCCTCGCGGGCCCGGGGTGCGATTTTGGAGCGTTACAGGCTAGAAGTCGTAGCCCACGGTGGCGCGAAGCGCGTTATCCAGACGGCCCATGCCGGTGTAGGAGAAATCGGCTTTGAAACCGCTGAGCTTCAACCCCATGCCGCCGGTGTACGAAGCCTCGTTGTAGTTAAACTTGTAGCCGCCGCGGACGGCGACCATCTCGAGCGGCCACCACTCGCCGCCGAAGTCAAGCCGTTCCACGCTGTCGTTGGGGTGCGAGGCATTTACGACCAGCGTCAGGTTCTGAAGCGGGTCATAGGCCACACCCAGGCGGACGACGACGGGCAAGCTGAAGCCCTCGAATTGCTCTTCGATCGACTGTTGGCGGTCACGCTGCAATTCCTCGTAGCTGCCGCCGTATTGCAATTCGGGTCCCAGGTTCTGGAGGGCGATGGACATCCGCAGAGTCCGGAAACCGGTCATATACTGGGTGCCGACGTCAAACGCGACACCCGTGGCCGGGTCCACGCCTTCCACGCCGCTGAAGGCGCACCGGACGTACTTGGCGGTGCCGCCCACGGAGAAGCGGTCGGTAAGCCGGCGGCCCAACGCCACCCCCACCGCCATATCCATGGCGCTGAAGGTGTTGCCGGTCCCGTTAGGCTGGTCCACCGTGGTTTCCTCGAAATCGCCGTACATCATCGAGGTCCCCATGAAGCCGATGGTGCCGAAACCGAACCGGCGGGCGTAAGCCCCGGATACCATCCGGAAATCCGAAATCCATTCGTTGTCACTGACGGTGAAGCCCTGGTTTTCGACCCCGACCAGGCCGGCCGCGTTCCAGAATATGGCGTCCGGGCCCGAGACTATGGGGTCGTACGCGTCGCCCATGGCCGCCGCGCGAGCGCCTACACCTACCTTGAGGAATTGAGCGCCCGAGGTACCTTCTTTACCCGCGGCGAGAGCGGAAGACGCGCAAACCATCGCCACAGCCGCGCATAGTATGATGATTTTACGCATGTATTTCTTCGCCTCCTTAATTCTGTCCGATCAGGACGGCGAACTTTCCGATCTTTTCGCCGATGCCGGGCGCGTCAATGTGATAGACGTAGATGCCGCTCGCGACCTGGACCCCGGCGTTGCCGGTGAGGTCCCACGGCTCAGCGCCGTAAGCGACATCGTTGTGTTCTAGCGTCCGGACGAGATCGCCGGCCACGGTGTAGATGCGGATGGTGCATTTCGCGGGCAGGTTCATGAAGTAAATCTTGCCCAAGCGCGCGCCCGAGCCGGTCCACTCTTCCCAGTTCGCGCTGCCCTTGTAGGGGTTCGGAACGACCTTGACCTGGTCGAGGGCGTTGCGCGAGTTGGGCAGCGGGATGACCTGGAGGGCGTTGATGTTGCGGCCACCCGCCGTAGGCGTAGCCTCGAACGGCGTTATCGCGCCGAAGTCGTAAGCCACGACGGCGTAATAATAACGCGTGCCGTTGGACAAAACGCCGGAAGGTTCGCCGCCGCTGTCCACGCCGTCCACCAACTCGTAGTAGCCCGATACCTTGCGGACGCGAACGGCCGAGCCTTCGCGCGCGGGCGTCGGGAACGACGTTTTCAGGTTCTCGTAGGTCACCGCGGGCGTTTTAGTGAGGTCGGGTTCGTTGTAGTCGGTACCGGTTCCGCCGGGGCCGTCCGGGATGCGTTCCGTCCGGTTGCCCGCGTTCTTGATCCGCCAACCCCACGGATGGAAGACGTTGGCGTTGTTGGAGAGCTTGTCCACCCACAGGATGGGCTCCCAGCCCGAGTCGAAGCCGATGTTCGAGCGCCAGACGATGTAACCGTCGAAGTCCACGACGCCCGAACGCGGGTCGGGGTCGGTCTCGGTGTTGCCGCCCACGGCGTAATTCGGGTTCCAGCGGAGGGTGATCTGGTTGTCGCCCCGCACCGCGATGAGCCGCGGCGACATGGGCGGGCTCACGACCTGCCAGTCGTCCTCCGTTCCGGGGATGCCGTCCTGGCCCACGAAGTCGCGGTAAAGCTGGTCGGCGTTTTTGCGCATTTCGTACAAGTCGCCGCCCATGACGATACCGGTCCACCAGTGGACTTTCTTGCTGGGCCCGAGCTCGAACGGCCCGAAGACGGGGTCGATACGCCAGTCGTACGGCGTGTTGACTTCCTCGTAGGTCCCCGTATCGATCATGTAGCCGTACTTGTAGGCGTCGGTGGACGGGTCGTTCATGATGTCCCAAGAGTGCTGGCTGGAAATCTCGATGATGCTGCCCTCGGGATCGTCGTCGTCCATCCAGCCCATGACCCGGATGCCGCAATATCCCGGCGTATTCCGGGACTCGCCGCCGGAGTCGTACATGTAGGCCATCATCCGGCCGCGGCCCAGTGGATACCCGTTCCAGGTGTTGAAGTTGACGACGTCGTTTTCATCCGGGATGCCGTCGGCGGGGGAACTGGGGTTCCACGGGACGCCGGCGATGGTGGGGTTGGTGCAGTTGTCGTACGTGTCGTTGCCTTCGTAACCGACGAGGTCGTCGATGTAGTCCAACGAGCCGCCGATGTCAAGGTCGGTGGCCAGCGAGACGTACGCCTCGGTGAGAGGGCTCGAGTACCGGTTGTTCATCCAGCACTCGAACACGATCCAGTCGTTGTGTCCGGGCGCCGACCACTGCATGCCGTGCATCTCGAAGTCCAACGGGATGGGGCCGAGTTCCGTCGCCTCGTTGTCGTTGGTGAAGGCGTAGGTATCCAAATCGCCGACTTTTTCGATGTAATCCGGCCGGCCGGCCCAGTTGGACTTGTTGCTCATTAAAAGGTCCTGGTCCGACGGCGGTTGTTCCTGCCACTCGTTGCTGCCGGAGTAGGGGAAATCGCCGCTGACGTGGATGCCGTTGGCCATCAACGTCCCGAACCAGATATTGTGGCTGTAAAGGTATCCAATTCCGGAACCGCCCGGCCATTCGCCGGCGTGGTCGCCGGCCTGGTCGCCGGCCCAGTTAATATTCCAAACCTTAAGCCAGAAGTTGCCGACGTCCAGGTATCCGAAGGCCGTCCGGTCCATACCGCCGCCCTTGTGGACGCCGCTTTTAACGAAGGCCGCGCCGAGGATTACCACGGCCACGGCTACGACGCCCACGAAGATAATCCGCGGCACCGGTCCGATACGTCCAAAGATTCTCAACCTTCCTCACTCCTTTCGCGCCAGGAGCCTTAGAGGGGGAAGGCCCGCGGGCCTTCCCCCTCGCCGTCTCTTAGAAGCCGATATCCAAACCGACCCGCACACGCATGGGATCGGTATAGGTATCTATATCGTCGTAGGGACCGTCCGCGTCGCCGTAGAAGAAGTACCACGGCGTCCAGTCGGTGTCGTCGTTGCTGCCTTCGCTCGAGCCCAAGTTGATGACGTTGTGGCGGTTGATGATGTTGAGGACTTCGGCGTAGAAGGTGTAGGTCAGGCCCCAGTAGGTGAGGTTGTAGTCGCCCTTGACGTTCCAGTCGAGGGTCCAGGGGAGCCGCTCGGTGTTAATCGCCGGTTGGCCGGTCCCCATCCGGGGTTCGGAATACGGCATGCCGGAGCCGTAGGAGATGGTGGTGTTGGCGCCGAAGTTGTGGATTTTGTAGTTGGTCCGGTAGTCCAGCGTGACGTCGAGTTTGTGGGTCTGGTCCCAGTCCAGGTAGTTCTCGCGGTTGGGCATAGACCAGCCGCGATAGGCGTAGTTGTAGCCCTGGTAGTAGGAGGAAGCGAGACCCTTGGCGACGGAGAAGGTGTAGCCCAACGAGCCCGAGAAGTTCTTCGAAACTCGCTGGTTAACGGTGACTTCCATACCGCGGACCGAACCGAAATCGGCGTTAATAACCTTGGTGTAGTTGTAACCCTGGGCGTAGTTAATACGCTCGGTGTCGATAAGGTCGCGGATGTCCTTGAAGTAGGCCGAAACGTTGGCCTTCAAGTTATCAGTGAAGAGGTGTTCGACGCCGATTTCGTATTGGATGGTCTTCTGGGGCAGGACGTCCGGGTTGCCCATGATGGGGTAAGCGCCGGACAGCCCACATTGGGTGCTCCGGAAGAGGTAGATCAGCGGCGGGACCTGGAAGAAGTGGCCGTAGGAGAAGTGGAGTTTGTCCCGGTCCGAAATCGGGTAGGAGATACCGATGCGCGGGCTGACCTGGTAGGTCCGGTTAGCCGTTTTACGCGGCATCTCCCAGTAGCTCCGGTACGGCGCTTCCGGGTTGATAACGATAGGCTGCTCGCCGTCCTCGCCGTACATGTAACCCCAGACGTAATTGAACGGGTCTTCGGGGTAACTGGCGTTGGGCGAGAAGACATCCAACCGGAGGCCGAGGTTGATGATCATGCCGGAGTACTCGAACTTGTCCTGGATGTAGCCGTGGCCCTCGAACGGGTAAACGTGGTAAATGTCGGTGTAGATGTTGTTCGAGGTGGGCTGCACCTGGTAGAACTGGACGTCCGAGCTCTTGCCGCCGACGCCGCCCTTCAACTGGTTCATGGACAACGCCTTGTTGTCGCCCACGCGGGCGATGTCGAGAGCGAAGTCCGCCCGGACGTCGTAGTACAGCTGTTGCCGCTCGTCGTAGAGGGCGTAGTCGCCGCCGGTGATGAAGTAACCAGTGGGGTCGGTCTTCTGCTGGTTGATGTCGTAATCCTTCCACCACTTGTCGTCCGAAGCCCGACGCCGCCACTCTTTAAAGGTCGCCGCCGTGAGGCTGTAGTAGAACCGGTCGGTGAGGTTGTGAGTGTAGTTGGCGCTCAGACGGCCGGAGGATACGCGGCGGTGCAGATAGTTGTCGGGGCGATACTGGTAATCGTTGGACCACAGGTCGCGCTCCTCGCGGTAACGCCCGCCGCTGAACGTGAAGCGGTGGCGGCCGGAGGGTTTAAGCGTTATCTTCCCGTTGCCGTTCCACTCCGTGACCGGGTCGCTGATTTGGGTGATCGTCCAGTCGCGGGTGTAGTCGCCGGAGAGGTAGTAGCCGACGAGCTCGTTGCCCGGCCACAGGGGGCCGCCGAAGGAGCCGCGGTATTTCGTGTACTTGGTGGCGCGGGTGGCGGTGTGCCAGGTGATCAACGGGTTGGATGGGTCCTCGAGGCCCGTGGCTTGTAGGGCCTTGTGGGAATCCCAATTCCATTTAGCCGTATAGATCTCGTTGGTCGCGCCGACGCTACCCGTATACTTCTCGCGGCCTTCCTTGGTGGTGATATTGATAATCCCCGATTGCGCCTCGCCGAACTCGGCGTCCCACCCGGCGGTGATGATGTTCATCTGTTCGATGGCATCCACCGGAACCTGCATGCCGGCGCCGCCCGCGATGGGGTTGGTGATGTTGATACCGTCGACGATGTACGCAATCTCGTCGCCGCGTCCACCGCGGATGTGGAGGTTGAGGGTCGAGGCGTCGCTCGCTTCGCGCACGATACCCGGCGTCCGAACCAGGACGTCCGAGAAGGTATCCACGACCTGCGAACTGATTTCCTCACTGCCGATAATGACCTTGCGATCCGTTTCGTTGAACCGGATGAGCGGTTCCTCCGAGGGGATGTAGGTCGTACCGGCGGCTTCGGCTTGAAGTTGGAACGAGACGTTAGACCTCAAGCCCGCGATAACCTTGACGCCCGTCCGTACCTCTTCGCTGTAGCCGACGCGGGATGCTTTGACGTCGAAGCTGCCTACCGGGACCGGGCTTATGACGTAATACCCGTCCGCGGAGGTGGTCGCGAAACGGCTGGAGCCTTTGACCACGACCAGCGCGCCGCTAACGGGTTGACCGTTTTGGTCGGTTACCAAACCCGAGACCGTTCCGGTATCAGCGGCATTGGCCAAGCCCGCGAGAGCGAGCCCAAGTAAGGCCAACGCGATTGTGTTTTTAAGCGTCTTGTCCCTCATACGGAAAGGATACCCCCTTTCGCTTAAGGGATTGTTGTGTTGATGGCGGTTGCTGCCGTTTATACTCGCTAAGTGAAAGGGTTGGCTAACCTTGTTCACCTCCTCATCTAATTCCTAAAAAGCTTATGGCGCGGGCCCGTGAAGACTCGCGGCCCTTCACCACGCGTATGTGTAGTCGGGGTTTGCGTCACTTCCAGAAAGCAAGCTAACATAGTGGCCGCCGGGCTGTCAAGCGAAAAAAAATCGGGTTTCGCGGCCCCCGGCGCGCCTTTTCGTACGGTAGTTCGTGCCGAATCAATACCGCGCGCGCGCGATATTGCCCGCGCATCCAAACCCGGCCGCCGCGGACCCCGCCCTACCCCCCGACGGCGGTTTCGGGACGGCCCGGCGAGCGGCGCGCCGGGGGCCGCGGACTAACGTTTTTTTATTGACGCCTTAACAGTAATATCCTATATTGCAAGGATAGACTTCTTCTAAAGCCTACACTTACCGCATCGCCCCGGCCGTAGCGCGGGCGTCAATAGACGCCGGCCGCAGCCAGGAGGATAATACTATGGCGCCCCTCTTCGGGAAAAAACCCCAGCTTACCCCCGAGCTCATAGGCGAATACTTCGACAAACGCGCGGCCGAATTCGACGCGATGCTCAAGAAGGCGGCCGAGGCCGAAAAGCGTTTCGCGCAGGAAACCGCCGCGTTCGAACGCCACGCCAAAACGGTTGAGGCCCTCGGGACCAAGATCAAGGAACTCGAAGGCAAGATCGCCTCCTGGCCCGACGTCATAAAAAAAGCGGAGAATATGCCGGACCACGTCGCCGCGCTCCAGGCCAACCTCGGCGCCGCCGGCGGCAAGGTCAAAGAGCTCGACGCCGGCCTGAAAACCCTGACCGAAAAACAAACCTCGCTCCTCGAGCTGGAGAAGAAGGTTAAAACGGTGGAGGCGGTCATCGGGCGCGCGTCGGAGGAGACGGCGCGGTTCGAGGCCAAGGTCGCCGAGATCCGGAAACTCGACGCGGAGCTGGCCAAGATAAGCGAACGCATGACCGAGGCCGAGAAAGCCGCCGGCGCCCGCGCGCGCGACACGGGGGACCGGGTCTCCACCGCCGTCGCCAAAGTGACCGAGCTCGAGGGCTTGCTCAAGACGACTTCCCAGACTATTTCGGCCGTCGAATCCAACCTTAAAACCGTCAAGGGTGAAGCCGCCGCCCTCGCCGCGCAGACCAAAGAGCTTAAAGCCGTAGAGAAACGCGTCGACGCCATGGCCACCAAACTGAACCGGTTGGAGCCGGCGGCGGCCCAACTCGAGACGCTGACCGCCGAGGTCCGCGCCACCTCCAGCGGCATCGCCAAGACCGCGCAACTGACCGAGACCACCAAACAAACGCTGACCGAGGTGCGTTCGTCGCTGGCCGAAACCAAGAAGGCCGCCGAGCGCCAGGCCAACCAGGTGGCCGGCGTCAGCGACAAGTTGAAAATATCCGACGCGGAAATTTCGCGCCGCCTTACCGACATGGAAAAGGGTCTGACGGCGCTCGAAGCCAAAACCAAAAACCTGGCCGTCCTAAGCGATAAGGCCGACAAGCTCAACGCCGGCCTCGAGTCGTCCGCCGGCAAGCTGGGCACGCTGGAGGGACGCCTGGCCGAGGCGGACAAGACGAAGCGCGACCTCGACCACATCCGCGCCCGGCTCGAGGAGACGCACGCCGCGGCCCGCCAGGCCTCGGCCGAGGAAAAGGCCCTGCGCGAAACCGCGGACCGCTACCGCGGCGAGGTCGAAAAGCTCAAGGCCGAAGTGGCGGGCGTGGGAGATATAACGAAAAAACACCGCGCCGATATCGGCCGCGCGGATGAAGAGACCACCGAGATCCAGCGCCGCGCCGGCGCCCTCAACACCCGCGCCAACAAGCTCGAGCAGCGACTGGACGATTTCGAGAAAACCACCGCTTCCTTCGCGGCGGCCGAAACCCGCGCCTCCACCATCGAGGCCAAGATGCAAGGTCTGAATGAGGCCTTGACCAAGGCCAACGTCGATATCGGGAGGACCGAGTCGGCGTTGAAACAGACCGCCGAGACCGGCGCCGGCTTCGAAAAGAAACTCGCGGGCCTGGAGGAAAAATTCCAAACGCTGCGGTTGGAGCGGGAGCGGTACCTCAAGGCCGAAAACAACATCGACCGCCTGAACTCCCTCATCGAGTATATCAACACCAAGATCGACGCGCTGGAAGACCAGCGGGACCTCGTTTCCAAGGCCAACGAGGAGTCCGGGAAGCTGAACGTCCTCCTGTGGGAAATGGACGTCCGGCTCAAGAAACTCGCCGAAGAGCAGGACATGATTCGCCAGGGCGAGAAGCGCATCACCGACCTGGAGGCGATGCTGGCGGGCACCCGCGAGCGCTTCCGCGACATCCAGCGTATCGACGAGAAGACGACGGACGTCGAGCGGCGGCAGGAGTCCTTCAGCCGCGAGGTTACGGCGTTCGAACGCCAGCTTACCGAGTTCCGCGAGATGCGGACCCACTTCGAGCGGACCCTCCGGACCGCCGAGGACCTCATCGCCCGGTCGGCCTTCGCCGAAAAGAAGCTGGTCGAGACGCAGGCCACGCTGAACGACATCGAGCGGCGGGGCGAGCTGCTGAAGACCATCAAGGCCGACCTGGCGGACGTCCAGGCCAGCGCCTCCACGGTGGACAAGCTCCAGGAGAAAATAAAGGGGTTGGAGTCGCGCCTGGCGGAAGCCGACGCCCTCTCCCGCTCCGTGGCCGACCAGATCGCCGAGAACAAGGCCCGGGAAGCGGCGCTCGCGGCCCAGACCACCCACCTCAACGACATCGAGGGCCGCGTCCGCGACCTCAAGCTGGACATGGACCGCGTGGACTCGGCGTCCAAGGAGCTCTCGGCCGTCCGGGACATGCTCGGGACCGTCGCCCAACACTCCGACAACGCCTCCCGCCTCCTCTCCCAGCAGCAGGGCGAGCGCGCGCGGATGGAGGACGAGTTCCAACGGTTCAACGAGACCGCCCGCGCGTCGCTGGACGAGGTCTCGCGGCGGCAGGAGGAAATCCGCCTCCGGGAAGATCTGGTCCGGACGGTCCACGAGAAGACGGAGAAGATCGAGACGCTCATCAAGGACATCGACGAGCGGATGATGGTGGTCTTGCGCGAGGACGCGAAGCTCGACGCGCTCAGCTCGCGGCTGAACGACCTCAACATCGACCTGACGCTCCTGGAAGACAAACGCCGGGCGGCCCTCAAGTCCGAAAAGGACGTGGACCGTTTGAACGAAAAGATATCTCACATGGACGAGGGCGTAACGGCGGTCAACGAGGCGGCGCTGGCGCAAGGCAACCTGCGGGTGCAGATCGCCGCGGAAGCCGAAAAAGCGGCCAACATCCGGGCCGAGGTCGCCCAGGCCGTGGACCGCGTCAACGGCCAGATGGCCCAGATGAACGCGACCGAGAGCGAAACCACCCGCCTGTTGGGCCGGGTTTCCGAAGCCGCGACCGAAACCTCGCGCAAGGCCTCGCTTATCGAGCGCCGGAGCCAGGACATTATGGCCGTGGACGAGCGCATCAACGCCCTGGCCATGCTGGCCGAAGACCTGGAGGAGCGGCTGAAGATGTTGAGCCAACGCCGCGACGAGGTCACGTCGGTGGAGCGCGAGGTCCGCGACCTCAAGTCCTACTACGACCTGGTGCGCCAGGGTATGGCGGAGCTGAAGGCCGAGGCGCAGACGGTGGCGGAGCTGCGGGCCCAGATAAACAAGCTGGCCGAGGACCGCAAGCAAGTCGTGGCCGCCGCCCGCGAAGTCTCCACCAAGCGCAGCCAGCTGCAGGAAGTGGAGGACAAGTTCGCGCGCGCCGACCAGATGGCCCGCCGCCTGGACGACAAGTTCGCCCAGATGGAAACCCAGGGCAAGCGCATCGAGGCCCTCACCGAAAGGTTGGCCCAGACGAGCTTCCTGGCGAAAGACATCGAGACCAAGATGGCCAATCTCAAGGCCGTGAACGACCGGGTCGACGCGCTACAGAAACAACTCACCCACTCCGACATCATCCTGACCGAGGCCCTCCGGCGGGTGGGCGGCGACAAGAAAGCGGTATAGCGGCGCCGGCCACGGCCCCTCCCCCATATGGCCTATAAAATCGCGGTAGCCAGCCAGAAGGGCGGCGTGGGTAAGACTACCACCGCCGTCAACATCAGCGCTTCGCTCGCCGTCGCTGACAAAGAAACCCTCCTCGTGGACCTCGACCCCCAGGGCTGCGCTACCACCGCGCTCGGCCTCGGCCAGGACGTCCTCTTCCGCGGCGTATACGAGATATTTATCCGCAACTTCCCCGCCTCCGGGAGCGTCCACGCCACCGACATCCCCCACCTTTCGGTCATCCCGAGCAACATCTGGTCGAACAACGCCGAGGAAGAGATAATGCGGGCGTCGCTGAACCGCACGGCGCTCGCCCGCTCCATGGAGGAGCTGGAGGACAGCTACGACTTCATACTCTTCGACGTCCCGCCCAGCATGAGCCACCTCACCGTCAGCTCCCTCGCGGCCGCGGACTCGGTCATCATCCCCGTCCAGGCCGAGTTTTATTCCTTCAACGCCTTCGAGCAATTCCTCCGCCTCGTCCGCACCGTTCGCCTGAGCGTGAACCCCGGCCTCGAGATCGAGGGATTCCTCATCACGATGTTCGACGACCGCACGAAACTCAGCCACGACGTGGAGCGGGCCCTCCGCCTCCGCTTCGGGAGGCTGGTCTTCAAGGCGGTCGTGCCGCGGAGCGTGGCGCTGGCGGAGGCGCCGGCCAGGGGCAAGCCGGGCATCATCGTGGACGGCCGGTCCGCCGGCTCCCAGGCCTACTTGAAGGTCGCGGCCGAGATCATCGCCCGCGCCAAGAAGCGCGCCGCCGCCGCGGTATAACGCGAAACCCGCGGCGCGCCGCGGGTCGGTTTTCGGCCTTCGACCGCCCCCAGCCGGGGGCGGTTTTTATTGTCGTTGGAACAGGCGTTCCAACGCCCGCGCCTCCAGATGGACCATCGTGGGCCGCCCGTGGGGGCACACCTCCGGCGTGGCAGTCGCGAGGAGGTCGCGTACCAGCGCCGCCATCTCCTCGAAATCCAGGCGCTCGCCGGCCATCACCGCGGCGCGGCACGCCACGCTCCGGAGCATCGCCTCCCGCTTGCCCTCCGCCGACGCCGGCCTCGCCGCCTCCACGAAGTCCTCGACCACGCGACGCAGGAACGCGTCCGCGTCGCCTACGGCGAGCTGGGACGGGAGGCCCCGGACGAGGAACGCGCCGCCGCCGAAGGGCTCGACGTCGAAGCCGAGTTCGGCGAGCGCCGGAAGGCACAACGTCAAGTCGGCGGCCGTGGCGGCGGGAAGCGTGACCGTGGCCGGGAGGAGGAGCTCCTGCGTGAGACGTCCCGGCCGGGCGGCCAGTCGGTCGTAGATGACGCGCTCGTGGGCGGTGTGCTGGTCCACTACGACGAGGTCCCGGCCGCGGCGCACTATAATATATGTATCGTCGAGTTGCCCCAGGACTTCCAGGCCGGCTTCCGCCGCCTCGACGCCGTGGCTTTTCCCGGCCGGAAGCGGTTGCGGACGCGCGTACGTAACGGTTTGCTGGCGCGGAGAAGAAGACGCCGGCCACAGCTTGTGCTCCCGCAGGTAGCCCTCCACGGCCTCGCGCACGGCGGTCACGGCGGGCGCCGGCGGCGGCGAGGGCGCGGCCGGAGCGGCGAAATCGGCCGCCGCCACGCCCACCGTCGCGCCGGCAAGGCCCCGGCGCAGCGCGCGGCTCACGACGTCCAGTATCGCCCCGTCGTCGTCGAAACGCACTTCCTCCTTGCGGGGATGGACGTTCACGTCCACGCGGCGTTCGGGCAGCGTCAGGTACAACACGACCAGCGGGTACCGGCCGCGCTCGAGCCGCCCCTCGTACGCCGCCATCACGGCCTTGAAGGTCGGCTTCGCCCGCGCGGGGCGGCCGTTAATAATAGTGTAGATGTTGTTGGTGGTGAGGGCCGCGAGGTTGGGCGGCGCGAGGTAGGCCTCGAGGGCCACTTCCCCCTCCTCCGCCGCCACCGCGGCCATCTTCGCCGCGGCGTCCCAGCCCAATATCTCGCCGATGCGCCGGCGGGCGTCGGCGCCGCCGGCGGCGGCGTATTGCAGGCGGCGGTCCTTGGCGAGGGTGAAGGCGGGCGCGAGGCGCGCGAGCGCCAGCCGCTTGAAAACCTCCACCGCCCGCCGCCACTCGGCGGCCGGCTGCCCCGCGAACTTACGCCGCGCCGGAACGTTGTAGTAGAGGTCGCGGACGATGACGGTCGTGCCCGGCGGCGCCCCCTCCGGCGCGACCCGGACCCGGCCGCCCTCCGCCTCGGCCCGCAGGCCCACGTCGTCGCCGGCGGCGCGGGTCAGGACGGTGACGCGGGAGACGCCCGCGACGGCCGCGAGCGCCTCCCCGCGGAAGCCCATGGTGGCGATGGCGTCCAGGTCCTCCGCCCGCGCCACCTTGCTCGTCGCGTGGCGCGCGAAGGCGAGGGCCAGGTCGTCGGCGTCCATGCCGCAGCCGTCGTCGGTGACGCGAATTTCGTCGAAGCCGCCGCCCGCCAGCGAGACCTCGAGCCGCGAGGCGCCCGCGTCCAGCGCGTTCTCCATCAACTCCTTCACCACCGACCACGGCCCCTCCACCACCTCGCCCGCCGCGATGAGCGTCACCACCCCCTCGTCCAGGATTCGGATTTTACCCACGGCCTATTTCCACCCCAGCCGGCGGTTCAGGGCGATGGCGCGCTCCGCTATTTCCTCGACGCCGGCGGCGGAACGCCCTTCCGCGACGTACGCCACGCGCGCTTTCACGGCGGCCGTCGCGTTGGCCACGGCGCAGGGAACGCCGACTTGGTCCAGGAGGGGCAGGTCGTTGTACGAGTCGCCGATGCCGACCACGTTCGCGGCCTGGATGTCCAGGCCCAGCCGCTCGCGGCAGAACGAGAGAAGCCAGGCGACGCCGACGCCCTTGTCCACCGGCTTGGGCGTGATGTCCACGACCGCCGAGGACCGCGTGACGAAAAAGCGGTCGGCGAGCTCGGCCGGCATCTCCTTCATCGCCGCCAGGAGGTCGTCCACCGAGCAGCACTCGCCGGGGGTATAGCTGATGGCGTATTCCTTGCCGATGATGAAACCCGCGCCGCGCTTTTGCATCAACTCGCGTTCGGCCCAGGCCTCGAGGGCGCGGCACGATTCCTTGACGGCGGGGTCCTGGAGCGCGGGGTGGAAGAAATAGTCGCGGCCCAGCGGGTCGGCGGGGAGGTGGAGGCCGCAGCCCGACTCGAAGAGCGAGGGCAGCGGCGTCGACAGGAAACGGCAGAAGGCCTCCAGGTAGGAATGGGGCCGGCCGGTGGCGATGGACAGCGGCGGCACGTCGCGCTCCAGCCGGGAGCGCTCGTTGTTGCGGCGGAGCGCCCGGAGCCCCTCGCAGTCGATGGGCTTAAGCTCCTCGGTGGTGATGGTCCCGTCGAGGTCGGAGAGGATGAGCTTGATGGGGTGGGCGTAGGTGTCGAAGACGTCGGCCAACGCTGTCAACCTCGGCGTGGATGGGGGTAAAAGTAGCGGGGTATAAATTCAAAGGCCCGGCGCGCCGGGGCGGGGATTCAGTCGAGCCGGCGTTCCATATACGTGGCGCCCGGGACCGGGTTGTCGCGATACGGCGGAATTTCGCGGAAGCCGAGCGAGCGGTAGAGCGCCTGCGCCGCGGCCATCGCGGGGACGGTGTCCAGCCGCATTCGCGTGTAGCCGAGGGCGCGCGCCCGGGCGAGCAGCTCCTCTACCAGGCGGCGGCCGCGGCGGGACGGCCGGACGTAGAGCCGCTTCATCTCGCAGACGCCGGAGCCCAGGTCGCGGAGGGCCACGCAGCCGGCGGCTTCGCCGTCTACCCAGGCGAGGAGGAGACACCCCCGCGGCGGCGCGTAGTCGCCGGGCAGCGCCGCCAACTCGCGCTCGAAGTCCTGGAAGCACAGGCTGAAGCCGAGGGAGGCGGCGTATTCCTCAAACAGCGCGCGGACGACCGCCACGTCGTCCGCGTCGCGGATGGCCACCGCTCCCGAATTGCTTACGCCGGCCGGCGCCATATATAAAATGGCGGAGAGGGTGGGATTCGAACCCACGAGGCCTTGCGGCCTACACGCTCTCCAGGCGTGCCCCTTAGACCACTCGGGCACCTCTCCGCGGGTCGTTTTGCCTTCAGTTCGTCATCGCCCGGGCGTCGCGCTCCACGGCGGCGCGGGCCGCCCGTTCGTCCCGCCCCTCGCCCACCGCCAGACGGACGGGGACGAGGACGCCCCGGCACTTCACGAGGCACGGGAACGGCCGGTCGAAGAAGCGCTCGGTCCGCGGCTCGGCCTTGGGCGCCCGAGCCGGGACGCCGACGGGCGCGAGGCGCGCAAACGCCGCCGCCAGCGCGAGGCCGAGGCCGTGGCGAACGTTGAAACTCATGCGGAGAGGGAGGGATTCGAACCCCCGGTGCCCGAAGGCACAACGGTTTTCGAGACCGCCCCGTTCGACCGCTCCGGCACCTCTCCGAAACGAGCGCGATATTCTACGAAAAAGGGGCCGCCGCCGCAACCCCTATAATACGCCCCCGGGTGAACGGGGCCCTTACGCGCGGGCGGAGAGGGCCTCGCGGGGGCAGCAAAGGAGGCAGTCGCCGCAGCTCGTGCAGCGCGCGGCCTCGTAGTTCAGGCGGCCGGCGGCGACGAAGAGCGCGAGCGGCGCGCACACGGCAACGCAAGCCGCGCACAGGTCGCACCGGCCGCCGTCCACGCGCACGTAACCCTCGTCGTCCATGCTAAAAGTCGGGGCCCAACGTGAAGTGGACCATCGGCGAGCGGTCCACGCTTCCGAGGTCGGTCCGCCACGCCCAGTCCAGCTTCATGTCGAAGTAGCCGAGCCACCACCGGATGCCGGTCCCGAAAGACATCTTGGCGTGGACCAGGTGGAAGCCGCCGTCCGTGGTCGCGAAGGTGAAATGGTCGTAATTGTCGTCCTCTTTGCGCGTCGACCAACGGTGGTCGTAGGGGTAGGGAGAGGAGGGGTCGAAGCCGCCCCAGGCCGAGCCGAGGTCCACGAAGAAGAGGGAGCGGAAGGCGCCGATGGCGAAGCCCTCGATGGGCCACACCAGGTAGTCGAGGACCGGAAAGCGGAACTCGAAGGTGCCCAGGCCGAAGCGGGAGCCGTAGAGCTCGTAATAATCGTAGCCGCGGAGGGAGTCGCCGCCCCCCAGGAAAAACTTCTGGGGGTCGCGGCCGACGTCGGCGCCCAGCGCGCCGCGGAAGGCCAGGCTGACGCGGTCGGAGACGCGGAAGTAGCGGCGCGCGTCCAGCACCTGCTCGGTGTAATACAACGACGTGGGCGTCACCGGCGCCGTCTGCCGGACGGTGTAGGAGACGCGCGAGCCGGCGGTGGGGTGGTAGTAGCCCCACCACTGGCTGGTGTCGTGGACCACGGACGCCAGGCCGCCGATGACGTTGTCGTGGCCCACCGGAATCGGCGGCTGCTCCGGGTCGGTGAAGAAGCGGTCCCGGCGGTCGTAGCCGTAGAGGCCGGCGTCCACGCGGTTCCGCATATCGAAGGGATAGGACGCGATGGCCGAACCGCCGGAGAGCCGCCGGTCGAAGGCGACGTTGGAGGCGATGTAGTAGTCCTGCCACGACAGCGCCGAGAAGATATACGACGTGCGGCGCGTAAGGTAGTAGTAGTCCACCTCGGCGTCGATATCCTGGAGCGAGCCGAGACTCGTGAGGTCGAAGAGCAGGTCGAGACGGTGGCTCCCCAGGATGTCCGAAAGGCCGAAGATGGTGTAGTTGGTAAAGATGCCGCCCGTGGTATAGGAGAACGTGGTGTAGAGGTAGTCCGGGCCGAGTTTGATGCCGTATTTGTGGCTGTCGGCGGCGAGGGTATCGGCGACGACGAGGTCGCGGACCGTGGGGGTCTCGAGCGGCTCCTCGGCGTTTTCCTCTTCGGCCGCTTCGCCACTCTCGCCGGCGGCGCCGGCCTCTCCCACGGCCGGCGTGGTGGTTTCAGCCGACGTAGGCACGGGCGGCTCGGCCCGGGCCGCGGCTATCAGCTCCGCCGCGGTCGGCTTTTCAGCCGCGGGTTCTCCCGGCGCCGGCTCCGCCGGGGCGGCGCCCCGGCTCGCGGCCAGCCAGGTCTCAAAGCCGTAGTCGCCGGGTTTGGGGGCTTCGGCCGCCGCGGGCTTCACCGGCTCGTCGCGCCAGGGCATGGTCCAGACGGCGTAGGTGGAGTCCTCGTAGGCGGTGAACGCGATCTTCTGGCCGTCGGGCGACCAGGCCGCGTCCATGACGCCCGTCACGACGTCGGTATACTGGCTGACGGTGCGGCCGGCGAGGTCCAGCACGAAGATGTTGAAAATGCCGCCTTCTCGGTTGGAAACGAACATCATCCGCGTCCCGTCGGGCGAGACCGCGGGCGAGATGTTCTCGGCGTCGCCGAAGGTAAGCTGCTCCTCGCCCGTTCCGTCCGGCCGGATGCGGAAGATGTTGTGGAAGGTCTGCCGTTCGGACGCGTAATATATGTATTTACCGTCGGGCGACCAGGCGGGGTAACCGTCGCCGTAAAAATCCTTCGTGACCGGCGTTACCTCGCCCGAGGCGACGTCCAGAACGTATATCTCCTGCTTGTCGCGGACGATGCCGGCGAACGCGATCTTCTTGCCGTCGGGGGAATATACGGGGGCGACGATGTCCTCGAACTTCGGGTTGTAGCGGCGGACGACGCGGCCGGTCAGGGCGTTCAGGATGAAGATCTGGTCGTACGTATCCTTCTTGCCCACGAAAGTGATAAAGTTGCCGTCGGGCGACCAACTCAAGCCGTTCTGCAGGTACATGATATACTCGTACTTGGAGAGGGAAAACCCCTTGGTCAGGTTCTCGAATTTCTTGCCGGTCTTGGCGTTGACCAGGAAGATGTCGAGGAAACGCTCCTTGACCGACAGGCACGCCACCAGCTCGCCGGAAGGCGACCACTGCGGCTTGAAGTAGGAGATATACTTACGCCGATCCTCCTTGGGCGTGAGCTGGCTCGCGAAGTCCTTGAGCTGGGCCTTGGCGCCGATGAGGGGCCAGTAGCGCTGCTTGAGCCAGACCTTCCAGTCCTCGTTCAGGTCGTCGAGTTTGACGCCGAAGGCGTCGTCCAGGGCGTCGTCGGGGCGGCGGAGGGTGCTCTTCTCGAAGGCGCGCAGGAGCTTGATGGCGGCGTCGTCGCCGTAGGTCTCGGCCAGGTAGTCCATGCATGACTGCCCCAGCTTGTAACCGAGGTAGGGGTCGGGCAAGTAGCCGAAGTTGGCCAGGTCCTTGAGGTCGGGGACGTTTTCGCTCATCACCGCGTCGCGCACGACCATCTCCCCTTCGGGGTTCCAGTCGTCGGCCAGGTGCTCGGGCGCGCCCTCCATGAACCAATCGGGCGGCGAGATGGACGAGATGGCGGCGCCGAAGGTCGGGAAGAGGATCTCGAACTCCATGATGTGCGCCATCTCGTGGGTCATGGTCTGTTCGAACAGGCGCTGGGAGCCGGTGTAGGGCATCACGAGACGGCGGCGTAGCGGCTCCGAGAAACCGCCGGTCCCCTCCCCCGACACCGGCAAGATGTTGTTCTGCTCGAAGTGCCGGGCCGACATGAAGATAATGACGGGGATGCGGCGCTGCGAGTCCACGCTCCACTCGTCCGCGATGCGGTCGTAGGCGTCCTCGGCCACCTCGGCCGCCCAGGAGGCGAGGAAAGCCTCTTCCTCGTAGTAGTAAACGTCAAGATGCTCGGTGGGGAGGATGCGCCAGGCGAACTTCTCGTTGCGGATTTGGGACTTGCCGAAACCCTGGGCGCCGGCGACCGCGGCCCACGCCACCGCCGCGGCGCAAACCCATTTAAATAGTCTCAACTTCGCGCTCCGCGGCGACCTCGTGAGTTTCGAGGGTGTAGACGAAGTCTTCCACGACGCCTTCGAGGAGACCGTCGAATATCTCCTGTTCCTTGCGGCTGGCGCGGGCTACTTCGCTGGACTTGTAGGCCTCGGTCGTTGTTTTCTCAAACTCGCGGCGGCGAATCAAACGGCCCGACTTCACGTCATAGGCCTTGACTGTAACCTCGAGGGTATACTTCAACTTCACGTCCATGTTGCGCGTGGCCAGACTCGGGCCGTAGTCGATGAAGGGCGCGTTTTCGTGTTCCGCGGTGTAAAGCTCGTTGCCCACGTACCCCTCGTCACTGTAGGTCCGGTTGAAGAAATGGGCCTGGCCGATGACCACCAGGTCCACGCCCAATTCCTTGCCCAGCGCGAGGGCCTGGTCGCGGCTCGCGGGGTCGAAGACGTCGCGCCGGTCAACGGCCGCCTCCACCGTCTCGCCGGCCTCCACCAGGAAGCCGCCCTTTTCCTCCATCGCCTCCCGGACGGATTTCGCCGTCCGGAGGCCGACGTCGGCGTCGCCGTCGCCGTCGAAAGGAAGGACCGCAACCTTCTTGAAGACCGACGGGTCGAGGTCCGGCGGCATCTTCACCTGGACCACGACGGTCCGGGGGGCGCAAGCCGTGAAGGCCAAGGCCGCGGCGGCCGCGAGAAGCAAGCCGCCCCGCCGCCGACGCCGGCCGACTACCGGGAATTGTGTCTTAACCATACGGCGCGGCGCACCCTAAGGCACGCCGTATAACTTCTTGTCTTTCTGGATAGTCTGGTTGAGCTTGGCGCGAAGCGCGGCGGCCTCAACCAACAACACATCCAATCGGTCGAGCCGCTCCTGGCCGCCTTCCTTCCGGTATTCGCGCCCGAGCATCAACGCCAGCATGACTTTGTCGGTGTAGAGGAGGTATCCCTCGTTTATCTCGCCGGTGTGGTCGTTATTGGGGAGGAGCGCCGAAAAGCCCTCCCGGGCCTTCACGAGCCGCGCGACGGTCGCCGAGGCGTCCTCCTCGGAGAAGTTGCCGCTCCGGAGGTTCAGGCGCTCGACGTCGGCGGCGATGCCGTTAAGGGCGGCTATGAGGCCGGAGGCCGAGGCGTAGTAATCCACGAACTGGGCCTTGCCCGCGGCGCCGGCGGCCACGGCCAACGCCAAGGCCGCGGCGACGTAAAATCGTATATCTCTCACGTTAAACCGTCGTGCTCCTTAACCTTAGTTTACTGATAATTTTAACACTTGCGGACGCGGTTTTCAATCCCAAACCGCGCAACCCGTTAGACCTTGGGCCCGGGCCGGGCGTTTAAACCCGGCGGAGCAAAGAAAAAGGCGGGCCGGGGCCCGCCTTTCGTCGAAAGCGTGGATATTATTCCGCGACCACGAGACGCCGGGTCGCCACCTCGCCCGTAGCTTCCAGCCGGTAGAAGTAAACCCCCGGCGTGAGCCGCGAGCCGTTTTCCGTCGCGAGGCGCCATTCCACTTTATGCTCGCCCGCCGCCATCGGCCCGGAGACCGGCGTCGCTACCCGCCGACCGCTCAGGTCGTAGACCGCGAGCCGTGCCTCGCCCGCTTCCGGCAGCGTGAACTTGAAGGTCGCCTTGTCGCGGGCCGGGTTGGGGTAGCAAGACGCGAGCGCGAAGGTGCGCTTGGTGTTGGAGCCCAAATCCACCGGCGCCGGCCCGAACTTCTCCTTGTAGCCGTTCAGGTCCACGGCCTCGAGGATGTATTTATAAGAGCCGGGGGCAAGCCCCGCGTCGCAATACCGGTACGGCGACTGGCCCATGATGAGGGCGTCGTTGACTTTGACGCAGGAGGTGGTGGCGCCGCCGTCGGTTACGCGGTAGAGATTGAAGCCGGCGTTGTCCTTCTCCCACGACGTCCGCCAGTTCACCTCCACGTCCCCGCCTTTGGCCTTCGCGGTGAAGGATTCGAGCTGGATGCCGGAATAGGCGTAGAGGAACTGGATGCCGTTGATGTCGTCCTGGTGAAGTGTCCGCTTCTTGGTCTCGCCGTTGGCGCCGTAGCCGTACATCGTATATTCGGACGCGTAGCCGTCGTAGATGTCGCCCAGCACCAGGTTGTGGCCGAACTCGTGGGCCGAGATGTTTTGGATGTCCATCATGCCGCCGGCGCCCGCGTCGGACCACGAGAAGTTGTAGCCGTTGTAGCAGGTATCGTTGTGGAGGATACGGGTGTATTCTCCACCCCAATAGGCATACCACCAAACCGTAACGGCGATGGCACCGGAGCCCCACGGCCACGAACCCTGGCCGTAGCCCGAGTAACTGGGCTCGTACCACACGGCGAGGATATCGCCGTCGTAGCCGTAGTTCAGGTTCGACGTGTCGGAACCGCGGACCTGGCGGTACCACTGGTTGGATACGTTGGACCAGGTGTTGCACGCCGTCGTGAGTTCGGTATACTCGTTGGCGCAGTCCGGGCAACCGCGGTCGTTGTAGTTATAAGTCCACGGCATCTGCTCGGACTCGTGGCGGCACGGATACCCGCTCTGGTAAATCAACGCGTAACCGAACGCCGACGCCGCCAACGCCAGGCCGAGGGCCAAACTTAATACCTTCTTCATGCGCTGTCCCTCTCTTTCGCGTAGGGTGAAACGTTAGCGGCCCGCCGCCGCGGTCACTTCCGCCAGATACGAGGGGAGCGACTTGCCCGCGGGCATTACCGTGTTCTCGAGAATGGTCTGTTTGCTCTGACAGGCGTCCGGGCACTCGTAGGCGCCGCCGGCCGTCGGCTGCAGGAAGAGGACGACTTTCTCGCCCGGCGCGAAGGTGGGTTGGTCCTCCACCACCATGCCGAGTTCGCCGTATTGGCCGCCCATGTACCGCACCACGACGACGTCTTTGTCCAACGCGCCCACGACCGTATCTTCCACCCGCACCGTGGCTTCGGTGTAGATGACGCCCCGGCCGTCCGGCGGCAGCGACTTGACTCCTTCCACCGTTCCGGTGACGACCACCGCAGCGTGGTCCACCAAGTCCGCGGTGGTGAGCTCGACCATGACCGCGCCCGCCGCCGTGCAACACGCCAGCACGATGCCGGCATACAATAACGTTCGCCGCATCCGCTACCTCCTTAGGGTTTAAACCTTACGCTCTTTTGCCACGCTATAATAAGCGCGCGGGGCGCGGTTGTCAACATTTTTATTGGGCCGGGGCCGCCGGCCCCGCCGGGGGAGTATATCTAATGGAAACCGTTGTATATATTTACACCGCCGCCGGGCAGCAAAAAGGGCGGGCACGAGGCCCGCCCGGAGGGAATACGAGGCGCGGGTGCTAACGGGAAACGACGAGCCGCCGCGTGGCCGCATCGCCGGCCGCTTCCAGCCGATAGAAATAGACGCCCGGCGTCAGACGCGAACCGTCGGACGCGGCCAGGTTCCAGGTGACCTCATGCTCGCCGGGGCCCATCGGGCCCGAGGCGGGCGTCGCCACCAACCGGCCGCTGAGGTCGTAAACCGCGAGGCGGGCGTCGCCGCCGGCGGGGAGCGTGAACTTGAAAGTCGCCGCGTCGCGCGCGGGGTTGGGATAGCACGACGCGAGGTTGAACGCGCGCTTGACGTCGGCCCCCATCTCCACCGGCGCCGGGCCGAAGCGCTCCTTGTGGCCGTTCAGGTCCACGGCCTCCAGGATATACTTGTAGGAGCCGGCCGGCACGTCGGCGTCGCGGTAGGCGTAGGGGGTCCGGCCCGTGATAAGGGCGTCGTTGACCTTCCGGAAGGAAGCGGCGGCGCCGCCGTCGGACGCGCGGTAGAGGTTGAAGCCCGCGAGGTCGCTCTCGGCCGCCGTACGCCACGTCACGTCGACGTCGTCGCCGTGGGCGGCGGCGTTAAAGGATTCGAGGCGGATGCCGGGGGTGCCGTAGAGGAAGCGGATGCCGTCGATGTCGTCCTGGTGCAGGTCCCGTTTCTTGACTTCGCCGTTGCCGGCGTAGCCGTACATCGTGTATTCGGCCGCGTAGCCGGAATACAGGTCCTTGAGGACGAGGTCGTGGCCCAGCTCGTGGGCCGAGATGTTCTGGACGTCCATGCGGCCGCCGGCGCCCGAGTCGGACCAGACGTAGTTGTAGCCGTTGTAGCACTGGTCGTTCTCCACGACCACCCAGACGGAGCCGTTGAACTGGATCCAGAACTCGTTCACGGCGATGGCGCTGCTGCCCCAGGGCCAACTCCCCTGGCCGTAAGAGCTGTACTCCGGCTCATAGAACACGCAGAGGTTGATGCCGTCGCCGCCGTGGTTGAGCTGGCCGGTATCGGCGCCGCGCTGGTTTACCCACCAGTGGCAGCCGCAATTCGTCCACGTGGCCATCGCGGTCGCGAGCTCGGACCATTCGTTGGCGCAATCCGGCGTGCCGCGGTCGTTGCATTGCTGGACCCAGGGCATCTGCCAGGATTCGTGGCGACAGGGGGAGCCATTATAATAGTAGACTTCGTAGCCGAAGGCCGTCGCCGCCAGCGCGAGGGCCAAAAGGGTTATTAACGCGTTTTTCATTACCGCTCTCCTTTCGCGCGCCCGGCTAGCGGCCGTCGGCCGCCGTCACGTCGGCCAGGAAGTGGTTGAGGGTAACGCCGGCCGGCAGGACGGTGCCGTCTACGACGTTGAGCTTGCCCTGGACGCCGTCGGGGCAGGCGTAAGCGCCGCCGGCGGCGGGGGCCAGGAACAATACGACCTGTTCGCCGGCTTTGAACGTCGGCTGGTCTTCCACCACGTAGCCGAGGTCGCCGTACGTGCCGCCCATATACCGGACCGTCACCCTATCGCCCGCCGGCGCCCCGATTACGGTGTCGCCCACGCGGACCTCGGCCTCGGAATAGATGACGTTACGGCCGTCCGGCGGCAGCGATTTCACGCCTTCCACCGTCCCGGTTATTACCAACGTCGCGTGGCCGGTCAGGTCCGCGGTCGTGAGGGGGACCATGACCGCGCCGGCTCCGGTACAGGTTAGCAATACTATACCGAGACAAAACAGCTTTCGATACATAGTGACCTCCTTCGGTCGGCGTTAAACGCGTTGCCGGCGGGATTATAACCGTATGACCCGGCGTTGTCAAACGTTTCTTGGGGCCAACGCCGGGCGCAGCATCGCGACGAAGGTTTCCAGGCGGAGGCGCTGCTGGGCGGACAGGGCCCCGGGCCGCTCGCCCTCCAGCGTCAGGACCGGCACGTCCAACCCCTTCCGAATCAGGATGTCCTGGATTCCCCGGTAGCAGAAGGCCTGGACGTAGTGCACGACGCCCGCGAGCCGGCGGTCGGCCACCGCGGCGCGGATATCGGCCAGGCGGGGGCCCGTGCCGTAAGGGTAGGTATAACGGGTATAGGCGTCGGCGAGGTCGCGGCCGCCGTCCCCCAGCGCGAACTGGCGCGGAAGCTCGTTGAAGACGACGGCCGCGCCCAGCGCTTCCAGAAAGGTCAACAGGTCGTCGTTTATGGGGGGTACGCCGACGAGGCCGAGCCGGACGGCGGGACGCCGCGCCGGGCGGAGCGAAACGCTTCGGAGGAAAACGCCGAGGTCGCGGGCGAAGGCGCGCGGGCCGCCGGCGAAGTCGCATGCGCGGAGGTGCCAGTCGGCGTTTTCGCGCGCCGACGCACGACCGTCGCGCCACGTCAAGAGGTCCAACGCCCGCAGCATCTCCCGCGCCGGCGCGAGCCTTTCGTACCGGCCCTGGGCGGCCGCGGCCGTCGTTCCCACGCGGGCGGCGAACCGTTTGACCTCCGCCGTCAAGGCGCGCCGGTTTCGCCGCGACGGGAAGGCGAAGGGCAGGACCTCAACGCCCGCGTCTTCCAACACCTCGCCCAGCGCGACGGCGTTGGAGCAGTCGCCGCCCGTCACCACCGCCACGCGGCGAATCCCGGCCGCGAGAACGGTCGCGTAAATGCCCTTTATCCAGGCGCAGCTGCTGTGGGGAAAGCCGGCGCCTTCCGCCCGCTGGACGGCGGCGTCGGCGCCGGGGGAGGCGATGAAGAGGTTGTTAAGGTCTACGGGCTGGAGTCCGGCCGCGAACAGGACTTCGACCGGAAGGGTGGTGGTGATGCCGACGCGTTCGGCGCGGGCCATCGCCGGGCGCTACTTCGGCGGCGGCTCGGCCGAGGCGCCGGTTTCGGTGAGGTAGTTGTAGCCGCCGCCGCGGCGCCGCCGGCCGCCGAAGCCCGCGCCGCGCGCGGCCCGGTTGAGGTCGTCCACGGTCATGTCGTTCCAGGTCTCGCGGGAAACGCCGGACCGAACGCGGACGAGCATTTTTTGACCCACGCTGTAGGTTAGCTCCATCTCGTCGGGCGCCTGCCACACGATGCGGTAAACGGCGTGGCCCGGCTTGTCCTCCATCATATTCAGCATCGCTTGTGCCTGCTTGGCGGAATCGAACATCCGGCCGCGTTGCCCCAAATACATCGTCTCTTCGGTCTGGCTGGTCACCTCGGGTTGGGCGCCCGCGAGCTCGCCCTCCGCCAGGTCGTCGGACAGCTTCAGCTCGCGGAAGCCGGGACGGTTGACGCGCAGCGTCGCGACGCGGGATTCCGCGTTGGCGCCGGGCGTCTGCGCCGCGGCGGCGTCGAAGTAAACGTCCACCCACACGATGTCGAAGTCGGCGTAGCGTTCCTTATCGAAGTAGTTCAGGAGCCGCTCGATGTCGCGGGGAGAGGTGGCGGCGTCCACCGCGACGCTGAGGTGAACGGACGGCTCGGCCGCCTCGCGCTCCACTTCCAGCTTGCCCACGACGTAGGGAACGGGCGACGGCTTGTAGGCCGCGGTGGGAGCTTTTTCGCCCGCCTTCTTTTCCTGGCCGCCGTGGCACGAAATAACGGCCGCGCATAACGCGGCGCCCAGGACCAACCACTTCCATCGGGGCATATCTTTCACCTGTGCGTCCGGGCCCGTTCGTACGCCCGGGCCAACCCTTTCAGCGTCAAGTCGGCGTCTATCGTCGGCCGTGTTTTCATGAGCGGCGCCACCGCAGCGGCCAGACCGCCGGTGGCGACAAGGAAGCCGCTTTCGCCGCGCTCCTCGCGAATGGCTTCCACGATGCCGTCGGCGGCGCGGGCCGCCCCCAAAACGATGCCGGCCCGCAACGCCTCGTCCGTGTTGCGGCCCACCACCCGCGGCGGCATGGTGAAAACCACCGCCCCCAGGCGCGCGGCCTTGGCGAAAAGCGTCTGCGCCGAGATCTCGACCCCCGGGGCGATGACGCCGCCGACGTAGGCGCCGGCCGCGTCCACGACGTCAAACGTGGTCGCGGTCCCGAAATCGGCCACGATGGCCGGCGCGCCGTAGAGGTCACGGGCGGCGAGGGCGTTTATTACCCGGTCCGGGCCCACTTCGGCCGGGTTGTCGTAGCGGACGTCAATGCCGAGCCAACCGTAGTCGGGCCCCACGACCAGCGGCGCCGCGCCGAGATAACGCTCACAGCTTTCGGCCAGCATCGCCGTCAAAGCGGGAACCACGGAGCACATGACGGCCGGGAGAGGCCGGGGCACCGCGTCGTCGGCCAGGACCGCGCGCAGGAGGACGCCGTACTCGTCGGCGCCGCGGCCCGCGTCGCTCGCCAGGCGAAAGGCGCGGACCAGGCGGCCGCCCTCGAACAGGCCGCCCGCCAGCGACGTATTGCCGATATCCAACGCGAGTAGCATGAAGGCGCCCGGGCGCGGAAAGAACGCCCCGGGAGCGCGGGAGGGGTTCCCTTAGCGGGGCTTGGGCTCTTCGCGGTCCGGTTGTTCGCTATCCTCGTTCATCTTATCGGTCAGCTCGCGCGACGCCCGCTTGAACTCGCGGATGCCTTTGCCCAGGCCGCGGCCTATCTCCGGGAGGCGCTTGGCGCCGAAAAGGAGCAGGCCGATGAGGAGGATGAGCAGTATTTCCTGGAAGCCGATGGAACCGAACATGGGCCACCACCTGTCAACGTATCGGAGGGCGGCTTTACGCCGCTAGAAGGCCACGGACGCCGAAACCCTGTGGCTGGCGTCGAGGCCGGTATCCGCCAGATAGGCGTAGTCGATGCCGAAAGACGCGCCCAGCGCGCGAACCGTGAGGCCCACGCCGCCGGTGAGGGCGCCGCGTTCGCTGCCGACGCGGACGGCTACCGTCCGGCGGTAAGCCCACTCGCCGCCGGCGTGGAAATCAAAGCTGGCGGGGCCGGCCGCGAGCTGGGCGGCGTCGCCGTAGCCGGCGAAACGCGCGTCGCAGTCGGCGGCCGCCGTGAACTCGCTGGACCACTCCTCCACCACGTAGCGATACGCGCCGCCGAACTTGACGTTGGGGGGTATGGTCTCAACCGTCCCCGTCCCCCACTTGAGGCGGCCGAAGACGTTCTGGGCGTTCAGGCCCAGCGTCAGCGGCCCGAAAGGCCCCGCCCGAGCCGCGACGTCTAGCGCTTCGCCGGACGAGCCCCACTCGCTCCGGTAGTGGCTGCCGTAGAGGATTACGGCGCTGGCGCCGGCGTTGAACCACGGCGCGAGGCGACGGCCGTAAGACCCGTAGAAGGCGTAGTCCGCCCAGTTGAAGTAGCCCTTGAGCTCGGGCCGGGAATCGGGGTCGCCGGGGACCTCCCAGTCGGTCCAGGGGATGTCGTCCACGGCGAAGCGGAGCATCCCACCGCCCACCGCGCCCACGGCGCCGGCGTTATACGCGCCGTAAACGGCGTCGTAGCTCGCGAGGCCGTTGTACGCGTAGGAGTGCATGGCGGAAAACGCGGCCCGCTCCACCCCCGGCATACCCGCCGGGTTCCAGTACGGGGCGGTGGCGTCTTCCGCCAGCGCCACGTACGCGCCGCCCATTCCCAGCGCCCGCGCGCCCGCGCCGTAGGACATCCAGTCCGCGGCGTATTTGTCCGCCGCGCCCGCGGCTACGGCCGCCGCGACCGCCGCCGCTACCGTTATTTTCTTCATAGCTGTTACCACGCTATCTCATCTTTACGAGCTTTTCCCGGATGACTACCTTCTGGTCGCCGGTACGAGCGGTGATGGTGTAGAAATAGACGCCGTTGGCGATGGCGTCGCCGGCGTTATCCCGGCCGTCCCAGTAAATACGGGTGAAACCCGCGGGGAAGCCGCCGGTCTCTATTTTCTTTATCAGACGGCCCGTGGCCGTGTATACCTTGATCGCCAGCGCGTCGATATCGGACGTGGCGGCGAACGTGAAATAGGTGTCGTCGGGGAAGGGATTCGGGCAATTCATGACCGCGGTCAGCCCCAGGGCGCCGCTCACGACGCACGTGACCGCCTTATCGGTGCGGTTCCCCAGGTTGTCGTAGGCCGAAATGGTCAACGTGTGCGTGCCCTGGCCGAGCGTCAGGTCTTTCTCGATGGAGCCCGCGCGGTAGTCGTTGTATTTCGGCTTGTAATAAAGCGTGAGGTCCGTGGGCGCGGCGTCGTTGTCCACCCGCATATAGAGCGGGAGGAAGGTCTGTTCGCCCTGCCCGATGGGCTCCAGCGACCGCGCGGTCAGGACGCCGCTCTCGTCCCGGACCTCGACGATGAGCTTGGGCCGGGGGGAAGTGGGGTCGCCGCTGCGGAAGGAATAGTCGTCGAGGTAAACGTCGACGTGGGGCCCCTGCTTGTCGCCCGAAGCCACCTCGCCCTGCACGTTGATCTTGACCTCGTCGTTGCAGATATAAGTCTGGCGGAAGCCCGTGCCGTAGGCCACGGCTTTGACGTACGCGGTCCCGTCCTCCGCCACCGGCTCGTAGTCGCTCTCCACGTACGGCTCGGCGGCCACCGCCGGCGCGGGGGCCGTCGCGGCTGGGCCCGCGGCTACGACCCCAGGAGACGCGGTAGCCGCGCCCGCCGCCGCCGGGGCGGCCGCGGCCGCGGCCGCGACCAAGGCCCCGCCCAGGGAAGGCCCGGGCGACGCCGGCACGGTGGGAACTACCACCGTGGCCTCGAAGCGCCCGTTGACCACTTCCACCTCCGTGGTAGAGAGCAGGCGGTCGCGGTAGACCTCGGAGCTATTTATCCGGCTGTGGTAATACCACGGTCGGTCAAAGAGCTGCACCGTCGCCTTGCCGTTGAAGCCGCCGGGCACCGTCCCCGTGACCCTGACGGAGCCGCCGCGCTTCACGGTGGACTTGCCGGGGGTAAGCGTCAGCCCCGGCCTGGGGACGGCGATGGTCGTCGCCGGGTCGCCCAGGAGCACGAAGATGTCTCGGATTAACTGGTCGTGGGCATTAACCTTGGCGCTGAAGTGGGCCTCCCCCACCGTTATCCCTTCGCTCCGGACCTCGCGGCCGGGGAAGATGTAGCGGTAGAACTCCTTCATAAAACCGGCCTGGCCCGGCTCCGTGCCCATACGGGTGGAGCCCATCGTAGCCACCGCGCCCGTCCGCGGCGATTGGAGGGTATACTCGCTTATGGACTGGTCGGAGTCGCGGCCGCTGCTGGAGAAAACCTGGAGGTCGAAGTCGAAATACGCCGTGGAGCAGGAGCACTGGCAGATGACGGGCAGCCGGTAGTCGTTCTCCAGCTTGTAGACGTCGTCCACCATGGGGTTGTCCTTGTGGTGGGCGTAGAGGGTCTCGTGGGCCCACACCTGCGGGCCGCCGTGGCCGGCGTAGTGGAGGATGAGGGCGTCGAAGCTCCGGAGGTAATTCGGCTTCATGAATTTCCGGACGTCCGCTTTGCGCCCGTTGCGGTCAAGTTTGTCGAAGCCGCCCCAGATCGGGTCGACGTAGTGACGGTTTAACCACTCGATGTTCTCTTTGCGCACCTCGAAACCCCACGGCGCGAAGTTGGCCTCGAGACCCTCGTTGTCGCCCGTGAAATTACCTTCGCCGCCGCCGCCTTCTTTGTTAATGTCGTCGTTGTCCGCGGTCATGAGGACGCGGCCGAGCCAGGGGCTGTTGAACGGCTGGCGCTCGTAGTCGAGGACTTTATCCACTATGGCGTCTATGTTCTCGTCGAACGGCGCCGCGAACCTCCCCACCGCCATGTCCGGCCACAGGCTGTTGCTCATGGAGGCGAAAACGTTGTCGGACGCCGAGCGGCCGTTACTGGCGGTCCAAAAGTAGTAGGTAGGGACCTGGTTTAGGCCAAAGTCCCGCCAGAGCTTGGCGCCGGGGTAGCGGCCGACGGTATCCCGCCAGTTGGTCCAGGCATCGCCCACCAGGAGGATGGAGTCCGGCAGCCGGCCGCCGGGGCGTATTACGGCCTTGAAGTAAAGGTCCTTCACGAACTGGCGTATGGCGCCCGGGTCGAAGAGGCCCCAGGAATACTCGTCGTAGACGTCGGTGACGCGGGCCACGATGACGCTCTTGCCCTGGGCCCGCCGGAAATTGGCCAACGGCTGGACGTTGTCGTAGTACGCGTCGTAGGTGACAATTATCTGGTCCACGTTCTCGTCGAAATCGTGCCACGCCGAGCCGGCGTCCATGTAGAGGTCGAGGGGTTTCCCCAGCGACGCTTGCTCCGCCGAGGCGGCGACGTAGCGGCACAGCCCCGTTGGGACGTCGTCGGTGAAGCGCAGCGTATAACTGCCGCCCTCGGCCTTCACCTCGAACCCCGTCAACCGCCGGCCTCGCGTCAGGTCGTAGAGGACCAACTGGTCGGACGTGAACCCCTTGACCTCGAAAAGTATTTTGCCGTTGATGCCCGGGCGATTGGCGAAGGCCAAGTAATCCTGGTAGGCCTTGAGCCGCCGCGGATACTCGAACTCATAGTGGTCCACCATCATGAAGTCGTATTCCACGGCCTGGTCGTTGAGCTCCTCGAACATCAAGGCGTTGGAGCCGTTGTTGAACAGCGTCGTGGGGATAGTTTTGTTGAAGTGGGTTTCCTCGGGGGCGCTGTAAATCTCGTCCAGGATTTTGTTGCCCTCGCGCGCGTAATTGACATATACCCGGGAGTGGTGGGGGCCGTTGGACGAATAACCCGGGTAATCGCGGACCATTATTTCAAAGCGGCTGTCGCCGCCCTCCGGCGCCGGGTCTACAACGTTGAAACTCCCCAGCTCCGACGGGTCCGTCGGGCCCACGATCTCCCGCCAATACCAGTATTCGTCGTCCTCGTTTTCCTGGCCTATGGCGCCGCTGGTGCCGACGTCGTTGTTGTCCTCTTCGGCGTGGATGCGGTCCAGGAAATATCCGGGCTTGACGCCGCCGTCCGGCTTGACGTCGTGCGCCAGCGTCCTCTTGCCCGCGGCGTTGCCCGCCACCAGCCAATAGACGTTGTATTTGGTGTATTTATCCTTGGAAAAAGCCAGCGTCCCGGCGTAACCCGCGGGCGCGGCCTCGAAGAAGTCGCAGCCGTGGCCGTAAAACTCGACGTAGTCGCCGGGGTCGAAGCGGCCGTCGCTTTCGCCGCTGACGAAACACGGGAGCTCCGTCAAACCCGGCGGCTGGTAGTTGAAGTCGCGGGGCAGCGCCTTGGCGTCGCCGGCATAGAGCCGCAACCGGCTGGGGTTGACGTCGGCCACGGGGAAGCCGGCCTCCCGCAAGTCGTCGTAGGTGACGCGGTAAAGGCGGTCCTTTTCCACGACCATCTTGCACGCCGGCAGGTCGGCGAAAGAGGCGGGCGAAATCCCAGGGAGCGTGACGGGACGGGGTACGCCGGCGAAGGGCCAGCGCGCCGCCGCCTCCCAGTTCAGGACGGTGGCGGGGATTATCCGGCTGAACATCCCCTCTTCCTCGGGGCGGGCGGGATACTCGGCGTTGGGCCGCCGGACGCCGCCCACGAACGTCACGCGGACCACGACGCTACGGGCCACCTTGAGCGTCCCGCGCGCGGCGTCATACTGGTAGGGATACACGGCCACGTCCAGGACCCGGTAGCCGCGCATTATCCCCTGGTCGGCGATGCGCGCGAAGTCCCGGGGGTAGACGCCCTCCTCGTAGGCCCGGGGGTTGTAGTCGAACACCTCGTCCAGCGTTTTTTCGCCGTGGCGCTCGGTTACTTCATACCGCGGCCGGGGGTAGAGCTCGACGCCGGCGCGGACGGCGTAGGTAACCCGCTCCACCGTTACCGCGACGTCGGCGCCGGGCGGCGCCGCGACGTCCACGTGCCGCGCCAGCATCTCGGGCGCCCCCGCCTCGCCCTCCGGCCCGAAGGACGGGAGCGACAGCCGCTGGTAGCGGCGGCCGCCGCCCTCCACGACGCGGACGCTCGGCTCGGGTATCCGGACCTCGAAGGTGCAGCCGCCCTCGCCGGCGTTGAGGAGGACGACCTCGCCCGCGTCGGCGTCGGCCTCGTCCGCGCCGGGGCCCGTCGCGACCACGGCCGGCGGGACGCCCTCGACGGCAGGGACGGTAGGGCCGGCGGGGACGCCGACCGTCCCGCCGCCGCCTTCCGGGGCCAGCGTGGGACCCGCGGCCCACGCGGCGGCGGCGAGTACGGTTAATACAACATTGAGCTTGCTCATATACGGCCTCTCGTCAAAATCCTCGGAATCTATACTAAAACGCTACCATATACAGGCCCGAATAGCAAGGCCAAACCACCGTATTATAACACGCCCTCGAGGAACGAGGACAACGCGGCCACCTGGCCGGGCCGGGCGAAGGCCGTCGCCGCGTCCGAAGGCCGCCCGGGCACGCTGATGCCTGCGGCGGCGCGGCGGAACGCTTCCAGCAACGCCGCGGCGATGGCGGCCGCGTCGGCGGGCGGTACGGCCTTCGCGTCCGTCGCCGCCCGCGCGAGAAGGTCCCGCGCCGCCCCCTCCGGGACGGCCGCCAGGATGGGGCGCCCGGTTCCCAGGTATTCGTAAACCTTCCCGGGGATAAGACTCGCGCCCTCTTCCGGCGCCATCGCCAGGAGTAGCAGGTCGGCGGCGGCGCACGCCCGCACGGCCTCGGCGTGGGCGACGTAACCGACGTCGAAGACGACATCGCCCAGACCCAGCGCCCGCGCCGCGTCGCGGTCGTCGTCGCGGTTAATCCCTATGAGGTAAAGTTTGGCGCGGGAGGCGAAGGCGGCGTCGGCCGCGCGCGCCCGCGCCCACGCCTCCAATATCACGTTGGCGCGGCGGCCGCCGCGAAAGGAGCCGTTGTGGACCACCACGAAATCGCCGGGCGCCGCTTTGGGCAACGGCGGCGTCAACTCCGCGGGGTCAAAACCGTTGGGCAGCGTAAGGAGGCGGACGTCCTTTCCGGCCAGCGCCCGCATATCCGCGGCCATGGCATCGTTGTTCGCCACCAAGCCGTCGGCGGCCCGCAGGACGCGCCGTTCCCAAGCCCGGTTCAGCCCACGGCAGCCCGTCCACAGGTCGCGGCGCAGGTGGTGGCGGCTCCACGCGTCGCGGAAGTCGGCCACCCACTTCACGCCCGCGCGGCGCTGCAGCGCCATTCCCACGAAGTGGCACGACTCCGGCGGCGACGTGCTCAGGACCACGTCGAAGCGCCGACGCCGGAGCAGCGCCCGGCCGCGGGCGACGGCGAACGGCACCCAGGGCAACTCGTTGTCGGGCTGCAGGAGGTGCCGGCTCAACGCCTTATAGAACCTCCCGCCGGACGAGATGGCCGCTCCCCGCCGCTCCCGCGCGCGCCGCTCGAGGTCCGCGAAGCCGGTCGTCCCGTCCGCGTCCCGGTCCGGCGGCCGCCACCCCGCCAGCCAGAAAAGGCGCAGGACTTCCAGGCTCCCCGCGCGGTGGACGGGGATGCCCTCGACCTCGGCCAGGAGCGACGGGTCGTAGGCGTGGTACCGGATGTCCTTTACGGTCAGGACTTCCACGTCCCACCCCAGCTCGCGGAGGTAGCGGGCGAATTTCACCGGCCGGTGGACGCCTCCGCTCCCCAGGGGCGGGAAGTTGTGCGCGACGAGCAGTATCCTTTTAGCGGCGGGAGACATCGTCCAGGAGCGAGGCGAGCTCGCCCGTCAACCGTTTTCGCTCGAAGCGCTCCAGACCCGGCGCGGCCGCCCGGGCCGGCCGGCCCCGGCGCCCGTAGAACGCCTCCAGCGCGCGGGCGGCGCCGGCCACGTCGTCCGGCGCCACGACGGCGCCGGCGCCGAAGCGCGTTATCAACGCCGCCGCTTCGCCCTCCGGCGGGACCAGCGCGAGGATGGGCCGCCCGGCGCGGAGATACTCGAAGACCTTGCCGGTAAGGGTCGCGCCGGCCCCCGGCTCGTCGCCGATGACGAGGAGGTTGACGTCGGCGGCGCGCATCGCCGCGACCGCTTCGCGGTGGCCGAGGACGCCGGGCGCCTCCACCGTCACACCGTAGGACGCGGCGCGGCCGAGGACGGAGGGCCCGACGGGCCCCAATAGCCGGAAGACGAAGTCGCCGGGTGCCAACGCCGCGCGCTCGACGAAGGCGGCGGCGGCCGCGAGGAAAGTCCAGGGCATACGGCCGCCGTAAAACTGGCCGGCGTAGGTCACCGTAAACCGCCCGTCGCCCGCGGGCGCGGCCGCCGCGAAGTCGGCCTCGTCGTAACCGTTGGGGAGAAACAGGACCGGCGTCTCGGCGGCCACACGAGGCTTGTACGCCGCGGCCATCCCCTCGGTGACGGCTACCACCGCCGAAGCCCGGGCCAGAACGCCCTCCTCGGCGCGCCGGGCGCGGCGGGCGTGCAACGGCGTGGGCGCGCGGTCGAACGGGTTCTCCGACCAGGCATCCCGGTAGTCCAGGACCAGCGGCAACGACGACGCCGCGGCGACCTCGGCCGCCACAATATGAAAGGTGTAAGGCGGCGCCGTGGAAAAAACGGCCGCCGCGTCGTACTCTTCCAGAAGCCGGAGCGCCGCGGCGCGGGCGCCGGCGGCGTACGGCGCGTACGCGTCCGGAAAGTAGAAAAATTTCTTCAGCGGCTTCAAGAGCCGCCTTTGGGTCCGGGCGACGAAGGACCGGGATGACGCCGGAGTCGCCGCAAGACCCGCGGGGCCGTCCTCGGCGACGCGGCCGCCGGGCCACGCCCGCTTCACCACGGCGTCCGGAGGGACCTCCGCCATCAACGTCTCGTCGTAGACCTGGTAGGCGCCGAGGCCCCCCACCACCAGCGGCCGCCAGCCGAACGCCGGGAGGTATTTCGCGAACTTGAGGGCGCGCAAAACCGCGCCCCCGCCCAGCGGAGGGAAAAAGTACGAGAGGAAGAGTACGTCGCGCATAATAATAAAGGCCGCCGTGGCGCGCGGCCCTGGGCCACCGCCGGCGGCGCGCGTCAGCGCCGCAGGTCGTTCCCGGCCGGGATAAAGTAATTTTGAAGCTGGGACAGGAAGGTGTAGCGGGCGGCGTTGGGGGCGACGATTTCGTCGCCGGTGTATTGGATAAAGCCGACGGACGGCTTGAACCAGCCGTATTGGACGTAATCCATCTCGACGTCGCCCCCCTGCGTCATATGGAACAGGGCGTATACCGTCCGCCGGATTTTGTAGCAATCCTGGAAACTCCCCATGGGCAGCGTCAATTCCTCTTTGGTAACGACGGTGCGGATGATCTCGACGTCCACCGTATCGTCCCGGCCGTCGCCGTCCACGTCCGCTTCCAACCCCAGGCACAACGGCGACAGGCCCCGCTGGTTGACCTCCGACCAGCTGTAGTTGACACGCAGCGGATACAGGAGGTAACTCCAGGAGGGGTCGAAATAGCAGGCGCCCACCATCCGCGAACCTACGTAAAACTCGCGGCCCCAGGCCGCGGCGCGGTTGGCGTCGTCGTCGGTCAGGAAGAGGAGGTCGTATTGGTCGGCGCCGTTGCAGTAGCGGACGAGGCGCTGGGCGACCACGCCGTTCACGACCACGTCGCCGTCGAAGGTCTCGCCGACGTCGTAGGGGTCGCCGTGGGGGACGTTGTTGAGATACCGCTGGCAGTGATAAGCCCAACGGGCACCGTCGCCGTTGGGGAAATAGGAGGGGTCGCCGTCGCCGCCGTGGGGGGGGCCGTCAACGTTGCTGCAAGACGCCAAGGCCAGCAAAGCCGCGTACGCCGCTGGGCCCGCTAATGGGAGGCGAGGCATAAGCAGGGCCGGAGGGCCGGCCCGATTCGCGCCCGGAGGGATTTGAACCCCCAACCTATGGATCCGTAGTCCATTGCTCTATCCAATTGAGCCACGGGCGCTATACGTATAATAATAACAAATACGGGCCGGCCAATCAAGCCGGACGTTCGCCGCCCCGCACGCCGCGCGCTAGAATCCGCGCATATGCGCCCAACGCCCCCGCCCGGAATATCCGCCCGAGCTTCTCCGCCAGGAATCGCGGCGACGCGAGCCGCCCCAGGATAAAACCCAGCCGCAGCCGCCTGAGCTCCCGCAACCCCAATCCCGGCTGCAGCAGGATGGGGATGTTGTCGGGGGGCCGGAACAGGCGGCGCTGGTCGTAGTTGACGTAGGGCGCCGACCACCGGAAGCCCGGCGGCAGGAGGCCGCGCTCGCGGGCGAACTCCTCCACGTAGGTCCCGGGGTAAATCTTGACGCCGGCGTGGTAGCCCACGAGGCGGATGTGGCGCCGGTGCCGGCGTATAAAGCGGTTAGTCTCCCGCGCCTCGGCGTAGGTCTCGCCGGGGTGGCCGAGGGTGAAAAACACCTTGGTCAAAAGCCCCAACTCCGCGCACCACCGCAAGAGGTCGCCGGCGGCGTCCAGCGAGATGCGCTTGCGGACGCACTCGTCCAGGACCCGCTGCGAGCCGGCCTCTACGCCCACGTCCACGTAGTAGCAGCCGGCCTCCCGCATCGCGGCCAACAGCGGCTTGTCCACCGAGCCGACGCGGATCTCGCATTCCCACGGCAGCGTCAGCCGCCGGCGCCGGAGCTCGGCGCAAAAATCCTCGACGTGTTTGCGGTTGAGGGTGAAGGTGCTGTCGAAGATTTTGACGCCGCGGGCGCCGTAACGGGCGGCGAGGTCCTCCACCTCGTCCACCACGCACCCGGGCGTCCGCGTCCGGTAGCTCGAGCCGAACATGGCCGAGGCGGAGCAAAAGGTGCAGGCGATGGGGCAACCGCGGGCGGTGATAAGGGAGGCGCCGGCCACGCCCATGTATTCCATGGTCATGCCGTAGCGGCCCATGGGTACGAGCTCGCGGGCCGGCGCCCCCAGCGCGTCCAGGTCGGCGATGGGCCGGCGCGGCGGCGTCCGGACGACGCGGCCATCCTCGCGGAACGATATGCCGTTTATCCGGCGGAGGTCCCGGCGGTCCCCGCGGCCGCGCATCGCCCACGCCGCGAGCTCGAGCGCCGTCTCCTCCCCCTCGCCGTGGACGACGACGTCCACCGCCGGGACGTGGGCCAGCGTATCCTCGGCCGCGAAGGAGGCGTGGGGGCCGCCGTAAACGACGACCGTTTCGGGGGAAGCTTGCTTGACGCGGGCGGCGACGTCGAAGGAGGCGAAGCGGCTGTGGCTGGTGCCGCCCACGAGGGCGAGGCGGGGCTTGCCTTTTTCGGCTTCCCGCGCCGGGTCGCGGTCGTCCACCTGGCAGTCCAAGAAGTCGAGGTCGTAGCCCGCGCGGACGAGCTCGCCGCCCAGCCACAACATCCCGAGGGGCGGCATCTTCTCGAAGTAACGGAGCTCCAGCTCCTGGGGGTAAATCGCGAGGAGGTCCATCGTCCTCAGCGCGGGCGGCCGGACCCGTCCGGGGCCGCCCCTAACGGCACGTCGCGGACGCGGTCCTCCTCGGCGCGGAGCTTGAAGCCCAGGCCGCGCAGGAATCCCCGCCACAGCCGCCCCACCTCGCCCACGCGGAAAGCCCGGACCGCTTTGGTCCAGACGTAGCGCGGCGAAAAGACGTATCCCAACAGGAAGCCGAGGCGGAGCCGCCGCAGCTCCCGCACGCCGAGTTGGGGTTGGAGGAGGAGGGGGACGTTGTCGGCCAATTTAAAGAGCTTGAGGTTCTCGCGGTTCTCGTAGGGCGCGGCCCAATCGAAGCCGGCGGGCAGGAGCCCGCGCGCGCGGGCGAAGGCCTCCACCGCGGTCCCGGGGTAAACGCGGACGCCGGGGTTGTAGCCGCGGAAGGTCATGTAGCGCGCGTATTTCCGGATGAAGCGGTTGGTCCGCCGGGCCTCGGCCATCGTCTCCTCCGGGTGGCCCAGGCTGAACGATACTTTCGTATACAGGCCGAGGTCCTCGGCCCACCTCATCAATTGCACGACCTGGTCCAGCCGGATGCCCTTGGAGATGCGGTCCAGGACGCGCTGGTCGCCGGACTCCACGCCGAAGCAAACGGTGTAGCAGCCGGCGCGCTGCATCCGCGCGAGGAGCTCCTTGTCCACCGAGCCGGCGCGGATCTGGCACTGCCAGGGGAGGACGAGGCGGCGGCGCTCCAGCTCGTCGCAGAAGGCCTCGACGTGCCGGCGGCGGAGGGAAAAGGTCGAGTCGAAGATGACGAGGCCGCGGACGCCGTAGCGCGAGACCAGCTGCTCGACTTCGTCCCCGATGTTCGCCGCGCCGCGGGTGTAATACTTCAAGCCGAAGAAGTGGGACTCGGAGCAAAAGGCGCACTCGATGGGGCAGCCGCGGGAGGTCATGATAATCGTCCCCGGCAGCGCCAGGACGTCCATCACCAACCGGTAGCGGGCCATCGGGAAGAGGTGCCGCGCCGGCAGCGGGAGACTGTCGAGGTCGGCGAGCCGTTCGCGCGGCGGCGTGGTCAGGAGGACGCCGTCGGCCGCGCGGTACGTGATACCGCTTATCCGGGCGAGGTCCTCGGGCCGGCCTCCCCCTTTGGTTTTCCACGCGGCGAGCTCAGCCGCCGTAAACTCGCCCTCGCCGTGGCCCACGACGTCTATTTCGGCGACCCGGGCCAGCGTCTCGCGGGCGGTGAAGGAGGCGTGGGGGCCGCCGTAGACGACCGTTATCGCCGGGTCGAAGGCTTTAAGGCGGCGGGCGTAGTCGAAGGCCACGAAGCGGCCGTGGCTGGTGCCGCCCAGGAGCGCGAGCTTGGGGCGGGCCGCGGCGACGAAGGCGTCGAAGTCCTCCGTCGCGACCTGCTGGTCGTACATCGCGACGCCGAAGCCGGCGCGCTCCAACGCCGCGCCCATCCAAGCGAGGCCCAGCGGCGGCGTGCGGTCGGGGATGCCCAGGTCCACGCCGTAAGGGTAAACGCCGATCACGTCCACGGACATAGGCAAACATTATAATACGAACCGCGCGGGGCGGGAATAAAAAAAGCCGCCGGCGCGGCCGGCGGCCCCTTTGCTGCTCGCCCCTACTGCAGCATCTCGCTGAAAAAGAAGAGGTAGGCGGCGAGCCGCGGGTCGCGGGCGGCGACGTTCTCCGCCGGCTCGTAGTAGCCGACCACGGCGTAGCTGGACGTCTTGATGGCGCCGCCCTCCACGTAACCGCGGACGCCGTAGCTCGCGTCCTTCACCGTCCCGTCCTCGTAATACCCGAGGACGCGGTAGCTCGCGTCCTTGACCACGCCGCCCTCCACGTAACCCAGGACACGGTAGCTCGCGTCCTTGACCACGCCCCCCTCCACGTAACCCAGGACGCGGTAGCTCGCGTCCTTGACGGCGCCGTCGACGCCGATGTAACCGACGACGGCGTAGTTCGCGGCCTTGATGGTAAGGTCGCCCGCGGCCGCCGTCCCGACCGCCGCCACCAACGCGAGTATCCAAACCCTTTTCATCGTCGTTCCTCCTGTTCACCGAAGCCCGAGGTATGTCTAACCCGGGCGCCACGTCGCGATGTGGCTCGCGCCGTCGGGGCCGGAGGCCGCGGGCGCCGGCGCGCCCCACGTTCCCGCGAGGCCCAGCTCGCGGGCGGCCAGCTCGAAGTGACACATCGCTATTCCCATATCCAGCCGTTGGAGGTCGCCGCCGGGGACGTTTACCAGCCGGCTGTTATAGCCCGGCGTACGCTTCAGGAACAAGTGGTAGGCGCCGCCCGCGGCCCGCACCAGCCGCCACGGTTGGCGGTTGGAAGCGGAGGGCGCGAGCCGAACCATTTCCAGAACCTCGGCGTAGGGGCCGGCCGCCGCCGCGGCCAGCGGCGTCGCGCCGTCGCCGTCGAAAAAGAGCTCGGGCCACGGCTTCCGTTGCTTCGACCGCGCGAGGAAACGCGTCGCGGCGTCGCCCACCGTCCGCGCCCGGGCCACGTAACCCACGGGGCTCACGGCCGGCAGGACCTCGTCGGCGCGGAGGTCGATGCGGGCGGCGAAGCCGGAGCGGCGGAACGTGGCGCCGAGCCAGCACGTCCCGAGGCCGAGGGCCGTGGCGCGGAGGACGGCTCGCTCGAAGGCGAAGCCGTAGTCCTCCATATCGCGCGGGCCGGCTTTCGCCGCGCCGACGATGAAGGCCCGGGCGCCGTTCACGACGCCGTAAGTGCCCAGCGACTTCAACTCCGCGCGATAATCCCGGCCCGCGGCGACCAGCTCCAGCCGAACGGGCGAGCCGAACGGGCCCCGCGTAAGGGTCGCGAGGAAGGCCTCGAGGTCGGCGCGGTCATTCTCCGACAACGGCCGACCGTCGTAGGAGCGCCACGACGAGCGGCGCCGGATAACGTCGCGTATTGACGCGTCGGCTTGTGGAACCATGACTACCGCTGGGGTCGGCCGGTGACTAGGGGCCGACGTATTGGACCTTGAAGACGACGTGGACGTTGCAGACGCCCGAGACCTCGCTGGGGACGATCATCTGGTTTTCCGCACCGCTCATGATGTCGGCCGCGGCTTCGCGCATCATGCCCCGGCGGTCGGCGTCGGCGTTGTAGCCGCCGAAGTCGTAGGAGATGGACTCCACGCCGACTATGCGGCCGCCCATGGCGGCGGCGAGCTTCTCGCCGGTGGAGCGGGCGTCGGCGGCCGCGGCCTCGATGGCCTCGCGGTATTTCTTGTCCATGTCTTTCACCACGAACTGGATGGTCCCGATGTCACCCACGCCGGCGTCGATGAGGCCGTCGAGCACGGGGCTGATTTTCCCCATATCGTCCTGGACGATCTTGAGGGTGCGCGAGACGTTGTAGGACTCCACCTTGGCGTAGGTCTTGCCGTAGACGGGCTGGATGGTCAACGACTGGGTGGCGATCATCTCGCGGGGGATGCCGACCGCCACCAGCGCGTCGGTGAGGGCGCGGACCTTGTATTGATTGTCGTCGAAGGCCTGGCCCGCCTTTTTATTCTGGGTATAGATATTGGCGGTGATGACGACGCGGTCGGGAACGGCCTTGACGTTCGCGGTCCCGGTAACCGAGAGCGGGATGGTCGTTTCCTTGACCTGCCCTTTGAGCCACGAATCCGGGACGGTTATCGAGAGCGTCTCGGCGCCCGCCGCGGCGGCGACCATCGCCGTCAGAACGAGAATAGTAAGAGTGCGCGTTTTCATACGTCCTCCTGCATGGGGTAGGAATCGGAAAAGGATATCGTTTCGACGCGGCGCGTCGCCAAAGGTTTAAGGACGCCCGCCCGGCAACGGTTTCCGGCAGCGGACGTGAAGGTATAGCGGGACGATACGGGTGTCGTAGAGTTCGGGCCGCCGGGCCAGCGCCTCGTCGCCGGCGAAAGGCTCGCCGAACGCCTCCCACATCGCGCCCACTTCCCTATCTTCCATCGTATCCCTTCCGGCCGCCGCTCAGTAGAAAAACGCCAGACCCAGCGCCATGACCGCCATGCCGGCGACGAGGCCGTAAATGGAGAGGTGGTGCTCGCCGTACTCCCGGGCCGCGGGCAGGAGCTCGTCCAGCGAGATAAAGACCATGATGCCCGCGACGCCGGCGAAGAGGACGCCGTAGACGGCGTTGTTCAGGAAGGGCATCAGGACCAGGAAGCCGACGACCGCGGCGAGCGGCTCCGCCAGCCCCGAAAGCAAGGAGTAGAGGAACGCCTTGCGCCGGTTGCCGGTGGCGCAGTAAATCGGGACCGCGACCGCGATGCCCTCCGGGATGTTGTGGAGGCCGATGGCGATGGCGATGGGGATGCCCAGCGACAGGTCCTTGAACGAGACGGTGAAGGTGGCGAGGCCCTCCGGGAAGTTGTGGATGGCGATGGCGAGGGCGGCGACGATGCCCAGTCGGTAGAGCTTCGGCCCGCGGCCCGGCGGTTCGGGGCTCGCCGCGGGCTCGCAGTATCGGGCATCCGCCGCCCGCCTTACCTCGTGGACGTTATGCGGCGGCGGGATGAGGCGGTCAATGACCGCCGCGAACGCGATGCCGCCGAAGAAGGCGACGACGGCCGCGACGTATCCCCCCGGCCGCCCGAAATACGCCCGCAGGAATTCCTGGGCTTTGTAGTAAATATCCACGAACGAGACGTATATCATCACGCCCGCCGAGAAGCCGAGGGACAGGGCCAGGAGGCGGTCGCTGGTCTTTTTCGTGAACAACGCCACGGCGCCGCCGATGCCGGTGGCGAGGCCCGCGAAGAGCGTCAGGCCGAAGGCGACGAGGACGTCGTGCTTGTGGTACAGGAAGGCATCCATGGTCAGGGGGCGACGGCGAGCTCTATTCCCACGGGGCAGTGGTCGGAGCCCGTCACGTCCGCCAGGATAAAGGCGTCTTTGACTTTTTTCCGGAAGCGCTCGTTCACGAAAAAGTAGTCTATCCGCCAGCCGACGTTCCGCTCGCGGGCGCGCGTCTTCTGGTCCCAGTAGGAATACCGCGCCGGCTCGGCGTGGAACGCGCGGAACGTGTCCACGAAGCCGTGGGCCAACAAGAGGTCAAGCCAGGCGCGCTCCTCGGGGAGGAAGCCCGAGGTCTTCCGGTTCTCCTTCGGGCGCGCGAGGTCTATCTCCCGGTGGGCGGTGTTGACGTCGCCGCAGACGACGACGTCCCGCGCTGCGGCCAACAAGCCGTCCAGGTACGACAGGAAGGCGCCGTAGAAGGCGAGCTTGTAGGCGAGGCGCTCGGCCGACGACTGGCCGTTCGGGAAGTAGACGTTGGCCAGCAGGAAGGCGCCGTAGTCGGCGACGAGGACCCGGCCCTCGTCGTCGAAGCGCGGCGCGCCGAAGGTCGTCGCGACCGACTTCGGCTTAACCTTCGAATACAGGGCGACGCCGGCGTAGCCCTTGCGCGCGGCGGGCGACGAGAAGTACGCGTGGTAGCCCGGCGGCGCCGCGAGGTCCGGCGGGAGTTGCTCGACGTGGGCCTTGGTCTCCTGGAGGCAGAGGACGTCGGCGCGCTCCCGCGCGAGCCAGGCGAGGAAGCCCTTGCCGGCTACGGCGCGGAGGCCGTTGACGTTCCAGGAGAGTAAGCGGATAGTCTTCGCCATCCGGAGACGGTATCGAAGGAGACGAAACGAGCGGCCGGCGCTAAGCCGGCGGTCCTTTCCGGAGCCGGAGGGTATACCGGACAAAGCCGCCGCGCGCCGCCACGACGGCCAGGCCGGCGCGGCTGCACCATTGTAACACGGTTCGCCGGCGCGGGTAGTCGGGGTCCAACAGAAACTCGCCAACGGTCAGAAGGCCGCCGTCGCGGATGACGCGCCGGACCTCGGCGAGCACCGCGACCTTGTCGGGGACCTCGCCCAGGACGCCGAGCATGTTGGCGCGGTCGAAGGCGCCGGCGGCGAACGGCAGGGCGCCCGCGGCGGCGACGACGACCCGGGCGTTGTCGACGCCCTCGCGCGCGAACCGACGGGCGAGCGCGCGGGCGACGGCCGGCTGGACGTCCAGGGCGACGACGCGGCCGCGCGGACCCGCGCGGCGCGCCGCGGCGAGCGCGAGCGTCCCGCCGCCGGGCCCTATTTCCAAAACCCTCATCCCCTCCCCCACGCCCATGAAATCCAGAATCGGCGGCGCCGGGTCAACGAGCCATCGCAGCGGGTTGTCCAGAAGGCGCGCCGCAAGCGGCGGTATCGGGAAGTGGACGCGGCGCTTCACGAGGCGCGCGACGATTTGGAAGAGGAGGAAGGCCGCCGCGAGGGCGGCCGCCGCCGCGACGACGTACCACCAGAAGCCGTGGGGACCGGGCATGAAGATAAAGGCCGGCGCGCGCCGGCCAGGGGTTTTAAATGGCGGAGAGGCCGGGATTCGAACCCGGGGTAGCGGTTTTAGCCGCTACAAGCGCTTAGCAGGCGCTCGCCTTCGGCCTGACTCGGCCACCTCTCCGCGGCTCCTTATTATCACGACTTAACCCCCGCGTCAAGGGCAAAGAAAAACGCCCGACCTGCTTTAGGGGGCGCCGAGCCGCCGCTTCTTTTTACGGGCGGCGGAATAAACGAGAACGGCTTTACTATACCTAAGGGTGATAGAGCAATTCCGTACGCTTAGTGAAGATGCTATCATAACCGGCCGCGAAGAAGCCCCCGGTAGGCGCGGCGGTTATATGGGTAAATGACGTCCGCGATGGTAGGAATTCTTCAACCCACTGGCCGTCTTTAAATAGGACCGACGTCTGCGCCCCCACGGCGCAGATGGACCCGGCCTCATCGCGGGCGGCGTCTTCGAGGCCAAGGAAGTTCTCGTTCTGATTGCTCAGGAAAACCAAATCGTAAACGCCCGCGCCCGGCGACCCGCCCCGGCGCACGAGGCCGGCGAACTCGCCCTGGAACGTCGCGACGAAATAAACTTCGTCCCCCGCGGCGAACGCGACCCTCAAACTTTCCAATTCGTACCCCAGCGTATCGAACGCTACGTTCTCCGTATACCAATAGCCGCCGCCGTCGCCGCTAAGGTACAACGTGTGTTTATCGTGTTCGTTAGCCAGGCAATAGATAATATTACGTTCCCTCGCGAACGCCGCGGAAGAAACTTCGCCGGGTTGCGGATACGACTCGAGGTCCCCGTCGGTATATTTATACAAGTAATACCCTTTCCCCATTCTGAAAATCAGGAGCCACAATGAACGGTCGCCGATAATATACACGTTATTAACCCATCCTTCGCTCCCCCCTGCGCCTTCTAACGGGATTTCGCGCCACCCGTCGTCCTCGCGGGACAATAAAACGGGGACCGTACGGCCATCACTATACGCGGAAGTCCCCGCCCAACCTTTACCGTTCAAAAACCCGACGTCGCGAACGCCGTTATTCCACCCGCCGCCAGGCCGGGCGTATTCGGCGACGAAGTTAACGCCGTCGTATCTGATAATAACCGCATTATCCCCTAATTGACCGGCCGCGTAAACGTTATGAGGGTCCGCTACCCCCGTGGCGGCGGTTAACGCGTTGACGTAGAAATATTCCGGAAATAGACCCCGTTCTACCCACGACGCGGCGCCCGGGTTCAACGGCGCGCCGCAGTCTAACGGGAAAAATGCCGTAGCCGCCGCCAACAAGGAAATGAATATTACGGTTAACGTTCTCATCTCTCGTACGCCGGTATAAAAAAGTGCGGCGTTGGGGCGGCGGCGTACCAACACGTACCTTTCAGGTTGCCCCGGTTGGTGACGCTTAAGTTGAGGAGGAGCGAGACGCAACCGCCGGCGCGGTCTCCTCCAACCCGGAGACCGCCGCGCGGCCGTCGTAACCCCTGTCACCCCGTCTTCTGGGCGGCGCCCGTCGCCGGCCGCTGGCCGGCCCGCGGCGCCTCCTGCATGATGCTGAAGACGTTGCCCTCAGTGTCCTTCACGTAGGCGTGGCGCCCCACGCCCGGAATCTCGTGGGGGCCGGAGACAAGCGCGCCGCCCGCGGCCTTCACCTTCGCGATAAAGTCGTCGAGCGACGGCACGTCAATGGTGTTCCAGGTCTGGCCCCCGCCGGCGCGCGGCGTGATGGCGCCGTCGATGCCCGGGCCCTCGCCGGTGTGGCACAGCCAGTATTCCACCGGCATCGGCGTCCGCTCTATGCGCCAGCCGAAGACCCGTTGGTAGAAGGCGACCGCCCGCGCCGTGTCGTCGGCGTGGATTTCAAAATGGATTACGCGGGGCATGGGACCTCCTCAGTCCTCTTCCTTCTTTATGCCTTCGCCCTTGAAGGCGAAGAACCAGCGGAGCTTGGCCTTGGCGGGGTGGAGGCGGAGCCAGAGGTCGTCGGGGAGATAGACGTTGACGGCGCAGAACTTGCACGGGAGCATGCGCTCCTTGCCGTCCACGACGAGGGCGCCGCCGCACTGGGGGCAGGTGAAGGCCACCGGCCCCGACACCGTCGACTTCTCCCCCTCGCCGCTCTCCACCAGGATGGCGTTGGCCACCGTCATCACCGGCACCTCGGCCTTGCGGAGCCAGTCGGGCGCGGGGGCGACCGGTATCTCGGCGCCGCACTTCTCGCACTTCTGGACGTAGGCCGCGGCCACGTCGTCGGCGACGGCGAAGTGGGTCTTGCACTTGGCGCAGCGGGGCCCCTGTTTGCCGTACATGGCCGAGGTCTGGAAGGTCCCGAAGATGGTGGCGTTGCGGCCCTCGTCGTCGGCGAACTCGTTCTTGATGTCCGTCGCGAAGTCCTTCAGGAGGTCGGTCCAGTAGTCGCGCGGGACGTCCACGTCCGCCTGGCAGTGGTCGCAGTGGGCCTTCTCCACCGGGCCGTTGAGGGGAATGGGGTTGTCGCACTTCGGGCACTTGATGCCGACTTCGATGGCTCCCCAGTTCATGCGTTCTCCTTGGCTGAGGGTGACGGGCGGGGGACGGCTCGCGCCGCGAAACGCGGCAGCCCCGATTTTACCAGCTTTCGGCGCCGGGGGAAATAAAAAAGGCGGCCCAGAGGGGCCGCGGAAATCAAAACGCTATAATAAACTATATTTCTTCTTCTAAAAAACTAAACTTAAATAACCTGTGTTCTTGGGGATTGCCTGTTATTACATGTACTATAATCGGACCGCCAATAGACCTTAATATATTGAAGCGCTGTAATTCCCACGCGGCTAATAAGATATAAAACCCTACTTCGTACGAATACATCCGGAAGATTTCGCGGCGATTAGCAGCGCTAGTTGGTACCGACGGGTCGGCGTTATAAATCCTAAACTCCTCGCCGGTCGTTTCGTTCCTTAAATCCCGGGAAAAATTTGACAAAGCCACATTTAGGTAATCGAAATTCTTAGCGAAACTACGGTATTCCCCGTTTCTTAATTGGTAGTACGAACTAAAAGTATTAGGTAAATTGGGTTCGGCGTACTCGCGCTGCCCTTTGAAACAACAATGGTCCTTAAAAACATGGAAAACCCTAGGTGCGCCAGATTCGAACCCCGCGATATGGACCCCCATTCCGAAAGTTAAATCGCCGCGGGTAAAATCGTATCGTGATCCGAAACGGCGGGCTAATTCTGTGATAGCAGATTCGAAATCGTAATCTCCGCGGAAAAGGTACGGAATATTATCGCGCAGGAAATCGTTAATAGGGACCGAATCTGTTTCGCCGACATCAGCGTCTCCCCATGTGCCAGCTAACAGGTTCAAGTCGGGGAAATAAATAATTTTCGAATCTTCCGAAGGTAATTCAATGATCTCATTACCTCTAATTTCGTTACTATCTGCGGCCATTACGATTGCTTGTTCGCGCACCTCGGTTATTAATAGCGTCATTTAATACCTCCGTATGAGGGGCACTTAGCCGCGATTAACCCTGCGATTTCGAGTACTTTGTTCTTATCGCCTTCAGCCATTTCGGTTATACCTCGGTACGCCGGGTAATCAGAGCCGCGGCTTAGAATTAAACGGAGCCCAAATTACGTAGCCCACTAAACTTCGCTCATGCGAGTACGTATTTGTTCGATAACCGAATCGACGATAGGTATCAATAATTTAAAATCCTCGGGCTTACCGTTCGCAGTAACGTAGTCCGCTAATTGATTCTTTTGGGGCTTATCCTTCTTTCTCAGACCCAAAACGCCTAAAGGATATTTATTTTTCGTGGGCCTCCGCAACTGGATTAACCCAGCGTTTTCTGCGGATTCTATAATACTCGTGGAAAGGAACTTTTCTATACCCCCGAATGAATCGTCTAGATCGGGGTTTGATTTCCCCTTATCTAATTTTATGACGAACGAATTCGGGTGGATTATTAGAAATTTCTTAGTATCTTTTACTAGGCTGTCCGCTTTGTCATGGTCCCAAATAACGACTACCGGGGCGTTTTTCGGCCGCGCTTTTAACGCATTCAAATTTGCGCGTAAATAAGGATTAATTTCATCTCCGCCCGTCCTAGTATTATCCAATTCTCCCAGGGAAATAAAACGGAAAGACGAATATCCGAGTTCCTCGGCGACCTTCTTCATTATCTTAACATCGCTAACTCCCTCTACTAATATAATAGGTTCGTTCCGGTGAGCTAGTAACGGGTGAAGGTATTTAGAAACACCCGAACCAACAGCTGTTTCTAAAAGCGCCGCCGGTGTTGCTGGACTAATATGTGTTCTGCCTTCCCGCAATTCTAGATAATACCCCGTATCGACGTTTTGGATCATCAACTCGCTATGGGTCGAGGTAATAATTTGAACCCGATTATTAGGGACGTGCGAGAATCTAAACAAACTACTACCTAAATCCGCTTCTAGGTCCGTATGTAAGAAGGATTCGGGTTCTTCCAATACCCAAATCACGGCTTGCTTCCAACCGAAGTTAGAAGCTTCGCGAGCATCTATAAAATGCAAGAGATGATAAAGTAAGTACGTTTGGATTCCGGACCCTTGTAAATTAGATTCCAAAGACGTCCCGTCTTCTAATTCTACGAACGCTCCGAATTTTAACAATAATTCGGTAAGGCCAGTTGGGGCAGTAAATTTAACATTACGTACCCCATCGGCTTTTTTAATGATTTCGTCTGAAATAGGACGAAGCGTTGCTTCGGCAGTTTCGTTTAACCTCGTTAAAGCTTCCGTTAGAATAGTAGAGCTGCTCTGTTCTCCCTTTTCCTGTTCGTTTTTCTTCCTCCGCCTCGAATCCCTCCAGTTCATTCCCCTAACCAGAATAGATTGAAGTTTAGATAACTCCCTCTCTATAAGCTTTTGCGGTTCCCGATGCGACGGTATATATCTAAATTTCACAAGCTTTAAAAATTCGTCGGCAGCTATTCCTTGTTTGTAGTTTTCTTCATATGCCTTAGTTTCTGGGTTGACCCAAACGTCTAAGCTCGGCCTGTCTTCACCTAAACCCCAAACCTTTTTAATCCCGAAGGTCCGCCCTAACCGGTACTCTATGTTTTCTAATCCGCTCCGACATTTAAAATTCGATGGTAAATCGAAACTAACCACTATTTCGATTTCCTTCTTCTGGCTTTTCCTTGCTGAACAATCTTTAGCGATATCGAGGGGTACCCCTTCTTCTACTTCATGGTTGAAAAATAAATTTAGGGCGCGTAACACGTTCGATTTACCGGCGTTATTCCGCCCTACTAAGGCATTAAAATCTCTTAAGCCAGGTATGCTGACGTTTTTAAGAGACCTAAAATTCTTAATAGTAATGTCGATTATTATCCGCATGCCGTACCTCGGCATTATTATATGTAATAATTACTCCCCGTGTCAATTAAAAACCCTTCTTCCTACCTTTAACCTAAACCCCTTTTCTGAATACCCGCGGTCTTCGTTTCCCCACGACCCTTAGTTCTTTTAATAAAAAAAGGCGGCCCGGATGGGCCGCCTTGGCTTTGCGTTGGGTTTACTGTCCCGTGGGCTTGAGGTCCACGGCGATGTCGCCGGCGCGGCCCTCGTCGGCGTCGGCCGGGACGGCGCGGACCTTGATGCTGGAGCCGGGGAGGATGGTGGGAACGTCGTGCGGCCGGTCCCAGGCGAAGGAGCCGCGATACTGCGCCGGCGAGAGGTTCGCGTAGTCCCCGTCCGCCTTGGCCGGATACCACGTCGCGCCGCCGTCCTCGGAGTAGAAGACCGAGAGGCGGACGTTGTTGTTCTCGTCGTCGCGGACGTCGTAGTCCACCTTAACGACGCCGCCCTCCAGCTCCTTGTAGGAGGTGAGGGTGACGGTGGGCGCGCGGTTCAGGTCCACCTTGAAGGGGTGGTTCTGGCCCACGACGCCTTCGTCGGCGTCGGACGGCGTGACGCGGAAGACCGCGTCCACTTCCTTGCCCGCGCCGATGTCGCGCGCGGCGTCCCACTCCAGCGTCCCGAAGTAGTCGGAGGGCGCGAGGCGCGAGGTGTTCGTGGAGACGGTCGCCGGCTTCCAGGTGGTCCCGCCGTCGAGCGAAAACTCGCACTTGAGCGAGACGGGGTCGGATTCGTTGTCGATGACCGAGTAGTCTATCTGGACGGTGTCCTCTTCCTGCTCCGCGAAGACGTCGCCCACCACGACCGTGGGCGGGAGGTTGGTGTCGGCGAAGAGGCCGGCCAGGACGCCGGGCTTGCCCGCCTGGTTGTCGGAGGGCGTGATGCGGAAGGAGACGTTCTTTATCTCCTGGCCCGGGATGTCGGCGTTCAGCGACCAGATGACCTTGCCGTTGTAGCCGGTGGGGCCGATGTCGGAGGTGAGGCCGAAGGTGGTGGCGGGCTTCCAGCTCACGCCGCCGTCGAGCGAATACTCGGCCACGATGCTCAGGCGGTCGCCCTCGTCGTCGGCCAGCGCGTACTCCAGCTCCACCTCGGCGCCTATCTTCTCGCCCATCGGCCGCGTAATGGCCACGGTCGGCGGGTGGTTGTTGTCCACGCGGAAGGCGGACGACATCGCCGGTTCGCCGTCGTCGTTGTCCCGGGGCGTGACGCGCACCACGGCGTCGGAGAGGTCGGCGCCCCGCGCGTCCTGGGTCGCGAGCCAGGTGAAGGTACCGCGGTACTGGCCCGGGCCGAGGCGCGTTACCGCCGGCTGGACGGTGGCGGGCGAGAAGGTGAAGCCGCCGTCGGCGCTGTATTCCACCTTCAGGTCCACCGGGTCGTTCTCCTCGTCCCGGACGGTGTAGGTCACCTGGACGTCGCCGGTGGTGTCGGCGGCCGCGACGCTAATCTCGGCCGCGGGCGGCCGGTTGGTGTCCACCTTGACGTTGGTTATCTGGGCCGGCGTGCCGGCGTCGGCGTCGGAGGGGGTGATGCGGAAGGCGATTTTGTCGGAGTCCACGGCGCCGAGGTCGCGCCGCGCGTTCCAGGTGATGGAGTTGGCGTAGGCCACGGAGGAGATGTCGGCCGTGTCGCCTTGGACGGTGGCCGGCTTCCAGGTGGCGCCGTTGTCGGTGGAGTACTCGGCCTTGATGGAGAGCGGGTCGCCCTCGTCGTCGCCGAGCTCGAAGTCAATGGGCACCTCGTCGCCCTGCTCCTCGGTGATCTCGCGCATCGCGACCCGGGGCGGGTTGTCCACGTCCACGCGGAAGGCGCGGGAGACGACGGGCGCGCCGTCGTCGCGGTCGGTGGGCGTGACGCGCAGGAGGATCTTGCTGGAGTCCGTGCCGCCGACGTCGTCGCGGGCGTTCCAGGTCAGCGAGCCGGCGTAGCCGGCGGCGGTTATGCCCTCGGCGGCGCCGGAGATGGTCGCGGGCTCCCAGGTCACGCCGTCGTCCAGCGAATACTCGGTCTTGAGACTGACGGCGTCGTTCTCGGCGTCGGATATCCGGTAGCCGATGGTGACCTGGTCGCGGCCCACCTCGGTCGGCGGCGTCACGACCACGGTCGGCGGGTCGTTGTCGTCCACCTGGAACGGCGTGGTCTCGAAGGAGGGGCCGACGTCGTTGTCCTTGGGCGTGGCCCGGACGATGATCTGGCTGGAGTCGAGGCCCTTGACGTCCTGGGCGGAATGCCAGACGACCGAGCCGGCGTAGCTGGAGGACGAGACGCCGGTCACGGGCGTTGAAAGGGTGGGCTTCTTCCAGGTGGCGCCGCCGTCGGTGGAGAACTCGAAGTCCACGCTCACGGCGTCGCTCTCGGCGTCGGTGACGTTGTATTCTATGGTGACGTCGCCCTTCTGCTCCTCGTAGAAGTCGGTGAGGGAGATTTGGGGCGGGTCGTTGTTGTCCACGTGAATCTTCTGGACCAGCGCCGGCGTGCCCGGGTCGTTGTCGGACGGCGTCACGCGCAGCAGGACGTCGGCGTTGTCCACGCCCGGGAGGTCGGCGTAGGAGTTCCACAGGAAGCCGCCGGCGTACTTGTCGGGGCTGATGTTGTCCACGCCGCCGCCCACCGTGGCCTCGTGCCAGCTCGCGCCGTTGTCGGTGGAGTATTCCGCTTTCAGGTTGACGTCGTTGGCGTCCACGTCCGAAATCTCGTAAGAGACGTCGACGTCGGCGTTGACCTTGCCGTTAACGGGCTGGACCTTCACGGCCGGGGCCACGTTGTTGTCGAGGTGGAACGAGCCGGTGACGTCCGAGAGCCCCTCGTCGTTGTCGAAGGGCGTGACGCGGAAGCGGACGTCCTCGCGGTCGAGGTCCGGGAGGTCGGTCTTGGAGTCCCAGATGACCGTTCCGGTGTAGCGGGTGGGGTCGATCTTGGTCTGGCTCGCGACCGTGGCGTCGTGCCAGTTGAAGCCGTCGTCGGTGGAATACTCGCACTTGATGGCCGACGCGTCCGACTCCTTGTCCTCAAGCTGGTAGCGGATCTCGACGTTGCCCGACTGCCTGCCCTCGGGGGTTTCCACCTTGATGGTGGGGAGCTCGTTGTTGTCGAGGTGGAAGTTCTCGGTGCGCCCCGGCGTCCCGGCGTCGTTGTCGGCGGGGACGATGCGGAAGGCGATGTCCGTCTGGTCGGTGCCGGCGAGGTCCTGGTCGGAGCGCCACACGACGCTCCCGAGGTACGCGGAGGAATAGATGTCCGTAACCTGGCCATCCACCGTCGCCGGCTGCCAGCTGTTGCCGCCGTCTTCGCTGTATTCCGCTTTCACGTTCAGGACGTCGTTCTCGTCGTCGGCGAGGGTGTATTCGATCGTGATATCGCCGTATTGCTCGCCCTGGGGCGTGGCCACCGTTACGGCGGGCGGGGTGTCGTTGTCCACGTGGAAGGGCGGCGAGATGGCCGCCTCGCCCGCGTCCAGGTCGGTGGGCGTGACGCGGAAGAGGATGTTGTCCTGGTCGATGCCCGGGACGTCGGCGGTGCTGTTCCAGTCTATGGTCCCGGCGTAAGCGCCCGCGCCGATGCTTTCGGTGGTGCCGGCGATGGTGGCGGGGGTCCAGGTCTGGCCGCCGTCGGTGGAGTATTCGCCCTGGATGGAGAGCGAGTCGCCCTCGTCGTCGCTAAGGCGGTAGCGGATGGGCACGACGCCCGTCTGCTTGCCGGCGATGGCCGGGATTTCGGCCCGGGGCGGGTTGTTGTTGTCCACCGTGAAGTCGGAGGTTACGCCCGGCTTGCCCTCGTCATTGTCGAAGGGGATGATGCGGAAGCGGGTCTGGGGCAGGAACTTATGGAGCGTATCCTTGGCGGAGTGCCAGGTGAGCGTGCTGACGTAGTCGGCGACGCCGATGCCCTGTTGGGTCCCCTCCACCGAGGCCGGCTTCCAGGTCGCGCCGCCGTCCTCGCTGAATTCGGCCTTGACCGACAGCGTATCGCGCTCGAGGTCGGAGAGGGTGAAGTTGACGACGACGTCGTCCGTCTGGCGGGTGGTGATGTCGTTGACCAGGGCCGTAGGCGACGAGTTGTCGTCCACGTGGAAGGGCTTGGCATCGCCCGGCTGGCCGGAGTCGTTGTCGTAGGGGACGATGCGAAGCTGGGCCTGGGGGTTGTCTATCCCCAGCATGTCCACCGACGAATCCCAGATGAAGCTGCCGTTATATTGGCTGGAGGTAAGGTCGGTGAGCTTGCCGGTAATGGTGGCCGTCTTCCACGTGTTGTCGGTCGTGTCGTAATATTCGGGGACGAGCGTGACGGCGTCGCTCTCCGGGTCGGAGACTTGGAAGACCACGGTCACCGGGCCGCTCTGCTCGCCCTCCACTGGGACGATGGCCACCGTGGGCGTGTCGTTGTTGTCGAGGTGGAAGGACCCGGTGGCGTCGGCCTTGCCGTCGTCGTTGTCCACGGGCGTGACGCGGAACTGGACCGAGGTCTTGTCCACGCCCAGCGTGTCGGTCCTGGATTTCCACATCAGCTCGCCGCTGTAGGCGGTAAGGCCGATGCCCTGGGTGGAGCCGGCGACGGTCGCCGGTTTCCAGGTCTGGCCGTTGTCGAGCGAGAACTCCGGCTTGACCGAGAGGACGTCGTTCTCCTCGTCGGAGAGGGTGTATTTTACGGCGACGTCGTTGGAGACTTCCTCAACCTCTATGTTCTCCATGGCCACTTGCGGCGGCTCGTTGTTGTCCAGGTGGACGTTGGTGATTTCGCCCGGGGGGCCGGCGTCGTTGTCGGACGGGATTAGCCGGAACTCGATGTCCTTCTGGTCCACGCCCTTCAGGTCCTTGTCCGACTCCCAGGTCAAGCTGCCCTTGTAGCGGCTCGAGCGGATGTCGGTCACGGCGCCGTCGATGCTGGCGTCTTTCCAGCTTTTGCCCTGGTCCAGGCTATACTGCGCCTTGATGGCGATAAGGTCGTGCTCGGCGTCGCCGATCTCGAAGTCGACGTATACGTCCTTGGAAACCTCCTCGCCGAAGGGTTTCACCGTTACGTTGGGCGGGTCGTTATTGTCCACGTGGAGGAGGGAGGTCTCTCCCGCGGTGCCGAGGCCGTTGGTGTCGATGGGGATTATCTTGAGCTTGACGTCTTTCTGCTCGCGGTACTCGCGCCACTCGTCGGCCAGGGCCTCGGGGTCTTTCGTCCCCTCGCGCTCCAGCGGCCCGATCATGTCGGCGCGCGAATCCCAGATGAGCTGCCCCTGGTAGCGGTTAGGCCCCACGTTCTGGGTGACGCCGGTAATGGTCGCGTCATGCCAGGAATGGCCCCAGTCGTCCGAATATAGGACCTTGAGCTCCAGCGTATCCAGCTGCGGGTCGGACAGCTGGTAGTTGATGGAGATTTCACCGCCGTACTTCCCTTCCATCTTGGGGATGACGCACTTGGGAAGCTGGCTGGCGCCGCCGACGTAGCCGTAGACGCCGGCCTTCCAGTGGCTTTGGTGGAACTCGCTCCACCGCGCACCCCGGCTGAGCGCCGCGCTGCCGCGGAGGTCGAAGCCGTAGAGGTTGCCGCCGTTGTCGCCGACGGCGAGTTCCAGCAAGCCGTCGCCGTCGATGTCACCCGCCGCGGGCGACGAGTGGCAGGGGCCCGAAAGCATGACCGGCGAATCTTCGATCGGTTGGCCTTTATTGTCGTAAACGTAAAGGTTAATGTCCTCGCCGCCGACGACGACGTCCAGCTCGCCGTCGCCGTCGACGTCCACAACGCAGGGCGACGAGTTGTAGAGCCGGCCGGCGGTGGTAACGGGCCACCCCCGGAGAGGGGCGCCGGTTCCGTCCCAGGCATAGAGGACGTTGTCGCCGGAACCAATCACGACGTCGAGCTTTTTGTCGCCGTCGAGGTCCACGAGGGCGGGCGACGCGATGGATACCTTGTATTCGGTCGCGACGGGCCAACCCGGGACCGGCGTCCCGTTGGCGTTCCAGGCGTAGACGTTGAAGTCGTCGGAGCCGGCGACGATTTCGAGCGAGCCGTCGTTGTCTATGTCGCCGATGGCCGGCGACGACCGCACGTAATAGCGCGTTTCCACGGGCCAACCGGGGACGATCTTGCCGTCGTTGTCAATAAGGTATACGCGGCCGTCGTCGGCGCCTACGGCGACCTCGGGAAGGTCGTCGCCGTCCACGTCGGCGACCGCGGGCGAGCTGTCCACGCCGCCGCCCACGGAAACCGGCCAGCCGATAAGGTCGGACCCGCTGCCCGAGAGGGCGTAAACCTTGGAGTCGGAAGAGCCGACGACGACGTCGTCTCTCATGTCGCCGTCGACGTCGGCGATGGCGGGCGTGGACCGGACGGCGCCGCCGGTGGAAACAGGCCACCCCGGCACCGTCAAGCCGCTGCCCTTGAAGGCGTAAACGCTGCCGTCGTCGGAACCGATGACGACTTCGTCCCGTTTATCGCCGTCAATGTCGCCGATTGCAGGGGAGGTGCTGATGGTATCGCCGGTGGAGACCGGCCAACCCGGGACCAGCTGACCCTGGCCGGTAAAGGCGTAGACCTTGCCGTTCTTGCACCCGACGACGATTTCGTCGCGGCCGTCGCCGTTGATGTCACCCATGGCGGGTGAGCTCTCGACCGGCAGGGCTTTATCGAGGTCTACCGTAATCGGGAAGGGCGCTTTGGCCATGAGCGCCGGCGCGATGCCGGCGGCAAACAGGGCGCATACCAACGCCTTGCCCGCGATTCGGATTATCATCCTTACCACGCTTCTTATGCGGATAACGCAGCGTTATCCGCCTTGTTCGCACATACTTTTCCGCTAACCTATTCTATCACAACGAGTAAATTCCGTCAAGCTAATCATAATTATCAACGTCCGGTTTCTTTTCCTGCTCCATCGTCGGCCTCCCCGCCCTCGCGCCGCCACCGCGCATGGACCCAAACCCATTGTTCCGGGTGGGCGCGGACCCAGCTGCCCACAACCGCCGACCACGCCGCCGTGTCTTCGGTCAAGGCCCGGTTGACGTTGACGGCCGCGGACTTGCGGAGCGCCGATTCGATTACCACGCGGTAGTTGTTGTCTTTTTCGCGGAAGATGTACATGGGCAAAAGCGGCGCGCCGGTCCGCCGCGCGAGGACCGCCGGGCCCAGGGGCGTCCGCGCCGGCCGGCCCATAAAGTCAACCGTCACCCAGGGCATATCCGGTATATCCTGGTCCGCCAAAACACCCAAAAAGCCGCCTCCTCGCACCCACGATAACGCCCCGGCCGCCGGTTCCGTCCGGTATATCGTTTGGACACGCCAACGCCGTCTATAGTTTACTAAAATAGTGTTGAATAACGCGTCGTACGCCGGGTGGGCCAGGACCGCCATCCCGCCGAAGCGAGACGCGACGTACCCCCCCAACAGCTCCCAGTTGCACAAGTGAGCCGTCAAACCCACGACGCCGTGTCCTGCCGCCATCGCTTCGTCGAGCCGCTCAAAGCCCTCGACCCGCACGGCCCGGCCGAGGTAGCGCCGGCGCCAGCCGCCGAAAACCATCAAATCTATCAGGTCCAGGGCGAAGTGGCGGTACATCGCCCGGGCGACGACCACGGCGTCCGGGTCGTCGTAACCCAGGACGTCCTTCAGACGGCCTACGGCGCCGTCGCGAGCCGCGCCGCCGGCGGCGAACGCCAGCCGTCCCAGCGCCGCCGCCACGGCGAGGGCCAGCCGCCGGGGCGTAACGGCCACCCAACCCCGGAGGCACATAAAGCCGAGGAAAAGGAGGCCGTGGCGTAAAGGGCGGGTCAGGCGGCGGAGCACGGCATATATTATATGTAGCGCACGGCGGCTACGTCAACCCAAATCGGCCGCGGCGGGCTAAAATTATCGTTCGGCCCTTGCCCCCGCGCCCCGATTGTGGTAGTTTATATATGTAAACATGAATAAAATAGCGTTACAGCACGCCCGGCGAAGGGAGGCAACGCCATGAAGGGACTTGCGCGGCTAGTCGCCGCGGCGACGTTGGCCGCCGGCCAGGCCGCGGCGGCGTGGACGTACGAGGGGAAGTGGGGTTGGAACGGCACCGGCGACGGCCAATTCGACAGCCCGGCCGACTGCGCGCTGGCCCCCACCGGCGACGTCGTATACGTTTCCGACCTGGGCAACGACCGCATCCAGTATTTCACGCGCGACGGGAGCTTCCTGGGCAAGTGGAACGCGACCGGCGGCGCCAGCGGCCGCTTCAACCGGCCGCGGGGTGTCGCCGTCGCCGTGAGCGGCACGGTCTACGTCGTAGACGAGGGCAACAACCGCGTCCAGTACTTCACCGCGACGGGTTACTACCTCGGCGGGTGGGGACGTTACGGCATGGGACACGGCCAATTCATGGCGCCCAACCGCGTCGCCGTCGCCCCCTACACCGGGACCGTTTACGTCTCCGACTACGGCAACGACCGCGTCCAGATGTTCACGCCGAACGGCACCTACCTCGGCGAATGGGGCACCGAGGGTTCGGCCAACGGTCAATTCATCTGGCCTACCGGCATCGGCGTGGCCCACGCCTCAGGCCGGGTGTACGTGGCCGACTACGGCAACGACCGCGTCCAGTATTTCACGCCGGGCGGCTCGTTCATCGGGAAGTGGGGCGCGACCGGCAACGGCAACGGCCAGTTCAACGGGCCGACGGGCGTGGCGGTGGCGGCGGACACGGGGTACGTCTACGTCTCGGACCTGGACAACGCCCGCGTCCAGTATTTCACCCGGGCGGGGTCGTACCTCGGGAAATTCGGGGCCGTGGGCTTCGGCAACGGCCAGTTTGACCGGCCGCAGGGGCTCGCGCTTTCGCCCGCCGGCTCCCGCATCTACGTCGTGGACGCCGGCAACGACCGCATCCAATACTTCAACCGCAACGCGCCGGCGGTGGAGCCGGCGTCGCTGGGACGCGTGAAGGCTTTGTTCAAGTAAGGTCGCCGCGCAATAAATAAGGGGAGCCGGAACGGCTCCCCTTTCGTTTTATTCCCGGATAACATTATGCCCACGCCTGGCGGTCCAGCGTCCGGTATTGAATCGCCTCGGAGACGTGGTTCGCGACGACGGCGTCCTCGCCGGCGAGGTCCGCGATGGTCCGCGCGAGCTTGAGGACGCGGTGGTAGGCCCGGGCCGTCAGGCCCAGCTTCTCGATGGCGGTCTTGAGGAGGGCCTCGCCGGCCGCGTCCGGCGCGCACCACCGCTCCACGTCCCGCGTCGTCATCTGCGCGTTGCAGTATATCTTCGTCCCCGCGAAGCGGCGCCGCTGGACCTCGCGCGCGGCGTTGACCCGCTCCCGGATGCGCGCCGACGGCTCCCCCCGCCGCTCGTCCGAAAGCTCCTTGTAGCGGACCGCCGGGACCTCGAGGTGGATGTCGATGCGGTCCAGGAGCGGCCCGGAAATCTTGTTCAGGTAATTCGCCACCTGGTGGCCGGAGCAGCGGCACCGCCGCGTGGGCGAGCCCAGCCAGCCGCAGGGGCAGGGGTTCATCGCCGACGCCAGCATGAAGCGCGCCGGGAAGGTGAGCGACTGGCGCGCCCGCGTTATGGTTACGAAGCCGTCCTCCAGCGGCTGGCGGAGGACCTCCAGCGCGGAGCGGTCGAACTCCGGGAGCTCGTCGAGGAAGAGGACGCCGTGGTGGGCCAGCGAGACCTCGCCCGGCCGGGGGACCGAGCCGCCGCCCACCAGCCCCGCGTCCGAAACCGTGTGGTGGGGCGCCCGGAACGGCCGCGCCGTCACGAGCGCGTTCTCCTTGGGGAGTATCCCCGCCACGGAGTGGACCTTCGTGGTCTCCAGCGCCTCCTCCAGCGTCAGGTCCGGGATGATGGTGGGGAGGCGCCGCGCCAACATGGTCTTGCCGGAGCCGGGAGGCCCGAGCATCAGGATGTTGTGGCCGCCGGCCGCCGCCACCTCCAGCGCGCGCTTCGCGTGCTCCTGGCCCTTCACGTCCGAGAAGTCCACGGCGTAGGCCCGGCTGGTGTCGAAGACCTCGGCCACGTTCACCACCCGGGGCGCGACGTCGTCCTCGCCGGCGAGAAAGCCCACCGCCTCGTTCAGCGTGGTAACCGGGATGACCTCCACCCCCTGGACCACCGCGGCCTCGCTCGCGTTGGCCTCCGGGACCAGGAGGCCGCGGCAGCCGAGGTCCCGCGCGCACACGGCGACGGACAGCGCGCCGCGGACCGGCCTGACGGCGCCGTCCAGCGCCAGCTCCCCCACCACCATATATTCCTCGGCCCGCGACGAATCCAGCTGGTTCGAGGCGAGGAGCATACCTACGGCGATGGGCAGGTCGAACGACGGCCCTTCCTTGCGGACGTCCGCCGGCGCGAGGTTCACCGTCCACTTGTGGAGCGGCGACTTGTAGCCGGCGTTCTTGAGCGCCGCCTGGACGCGGTCCCGCGACTCCTTCACCGCCGCGTCGGGCAGGCCGACGATGGTGAAGAGGCCCTGGACGCCGCGGCCGGCGTCCACCTCCACCTCGACTCGGTAGGCGTCTATGCCCAGGATGCCCGCGGCTATGACTTTGGCGTGCACGCTATTTGCCTTCCGGCGCGTTGAAGTCCCGTCCGCACTTCTTGCACCGCCACCGCGGCGCGTCGTCGCCGACGATGCAACCGCCGAGGGCGACCTCGCCCCGGTCCGCGGCCTTCATCAGCTCCTCGCTCGGGTAGCCGTATACTATAGGTATCACGTCGTCCGCCGAGCCGCATTGGGGGCAGGTCGGAGGCTCCGCCGCGGCGGTCGCGGCCTTGTCGGCGGCGAGCGCCGGCGACGCCGCGAGCGCGGCCGCGAGGATGAGGGTCCACCACACGCGCTTCTTCATCGTCGGTCCTCTCTATAGATTCGGCCTAAGGCGGTTAATCGGCTTGGGGGATCTGGGCGATAGAAGTATAAATCGTCTTACCCATATGTTCCGCTAAAGACTTTTCACGGTCAGCCCCCGGTGAAGGCCCTAAGTATAAAAGAGCGCCGCACCTTCCCAACCAATAATTCGACGACCTCTGGAATTGGTCTACGGTAAACCTTTTATCTGTTTCCCAACGGGCAAACATAGAGTGGGGTATAAAAGGGTAATGCCCTTTTAGCAGGACTTCCTTGCCCGCAGCTGTCGCGTCGCGTATATTTCTTTCGATAACATCTGGCGGTAAGTCGTCCCCGTAAGGTCCTGCAATATAAATCGTTAATCTATCTTGTTCCCATCTTCCCGAATAGAAAGCACGATGAGACCGATAATCCCAGATAAATAACCCTACGCCTAATACAGCATAAAATCCGCTTATTAGTAAAGGATGAAGAAAATACAAAAATATAGTTATAGTTAGTATGTTCGCTACTATTATTATTAAGTCCGAAATGACCCATTGCAGCCATACCTTCGACCTACATTTTAAAAATACGCGTTTAATAGCTATCCACAATAAGTCGAATAATATTAAACCGGTAAAACTTATTAGAAAGCTCTTTATGTCGATAAGTTGCGACGCCATTATATAAAACCAAATACCTTGAAATATAAAAAATATGATATCCGTTAATATTACGCTGAGCCTCAAATCGGCAGGTTCATTAACTAGACATAACGAAGCCCCATGACAAAACCTGATGAAAGTAGTAAGGAATAAAACGAAAAGGAGAAGGGGGGAGGAAAACCAATCTATGATTGGGCCCAATTTCAAAGAGAAGGTATTGAAATCGTAGAAACTAATGACCTTAGATAGCGATAGAGTAAGTGAAAGCCCTAAGATAACGTAATAACCATATCTTAAAGCCTCCCTCGATGATTTAACACGTTCGGCTATCATCATTTCGTACCCTCCTAATATTGAAGCCGGAGAATTTATTAAGGGGCTATGTAAACCCCGCTCAGAACGTTTCTGCTATCGCCCGGGCGACCGCGTCCGACTCCCAGTAGCGGCGGTGCACGTCCGGGAAGTTCCCCTTGAGCTCCACGCACCGGTCCTGGAGCGGCGCCCCCGCGCCGTCGCCGCGGTAGAGAAAGGCCACGGGGTAGGAGAAGACGTCGCGGCGGTTCCAGAAGTTCACCCACCGCGGGTTGCCCAGGCCGTCCTCCTCCCGCAGGCCGATGTGGGCCGGCTCGAGGCGCTCGCCGGCGATGGCCTTGGCGATGAGCGCGTCGGCGCGCAGGACCAGCGGCGGAATGGGCGCGCCCAGCGTGTAGAAGCGGCGGACGCGCAGCCGCCCCCGGCGCACGAGGCGCCGCGGCGCGTTCAACCACAGGCCGAAGGGCCCGCCGCCCCGGGGCGAAAAGAGCTTATACAGGAAGTCGTGGGCGACGACGGCGCCCGCGCTGTGGGCGAAGAAGGTGAGCGAGACGCGGGCGGCCCGGCCGCCCTGGCGCTCCTCCCACGCCTCGAGCTGCTGCGACAGGCACCGGTAAACGTTTTCGCGGACGGCCTTCTCGCCGTCGGCCGAAATGTAGTAGGAGAGGTCGGCGAAGCCGTAGATGAAGGCGCGCCGCCCCGCGTCGGGGACGCGGTCCCAGACGCGCGCCAGGCCGGCGCGGCGTCCCACCGCCGCGAACGTACCGGCCGCCAGCGCGCGCTCCGCCGCGGCGAGGTCCCGGTCGCGGCCCAGCGAATCTTCCCACCCCCACTCCACCGTTATCGCGGGCTCGTCGAAGGGCCGCTTGCCGGCGGCCGCGAGCGCGCCGTTCACGCGCGCCAGGAACGCGGCGTAGGCGGGCCCGTGGCTCGTGGGGTAGGCGGCGGTCGTAATCCCGTGGATGAGGACGGGGACTTCCAACCATTCGGCGTCCGGCTTTTTGGTTTTTCGCAAGGCCATTTCTCAGAAGAAGCCGAAATACCGCGGCACCCGCGCCTTATACGCGCGGTAGGCGTCGCCGTATCTCTCCTCCAGGAACGCCTCCTCGCGTTCCACGACGGCGTGGTCCGTCACCAGGAGGGCCAGGGTTACGATCAGCGCGAGCAACCCCATGCGCGCCGACGCCCCCCACGCCATGAGGGTGAAGCCGGCGAAGGCCGCGCTCGCCGCGACGTACATCGGATTGCGCGACCAGCGGTAAACGCCGCGCGTGTTCAGGCCCGGGCCGGCGCGGACGAAGGCCGCGAGCGTCGCGACGTAGAGGACGCCCGCCGCGGCCGCGACCGCCGCCCCCGCCCAGAAGAGCGCCCCAAGCACCGCGGGCGTGAACCACGCCACGGCGAGCAGCGCGGCGAACGGCAGGTAGTGGATAAAGCCCAGGCGGAGGGTCAGGAGGTCGCGGTTCAGGATGAACGCGCGCCGCCACGCGCTGGCGGCGACGAGCCCGGCCACCGCCGCCGCGTAAGCGGCGGCGACGTACCACCCGAGCGTCGCCGTCAGCGGCGCATCCCCTCCATATCCTCCATCTCCCCCATCCCGGCGGGGACCAGTTTCATCTCGCCCGGGCACAGGCGGAGGAAGACCTCGGCCGAGACCGGCGTCGCGCCGTACACGCCGCGCAAGCCGGCCGGGACGGCGTAGGTCGTAAGCTGGCCGCCGGCGGCCAGCGCCGCGCCGCGCCACGACCAAAAACGATAGGCGCCGCCGAGCGTGAGCGCGCCTATCCCGTAGCGTTCGCGGGCGGGCACGCCGCGCACCGCGAGCTCGCCCGCCGTCTTCCGGACGTATTCGGCGCGGCCGAAAGCCGAGGGGCGGCCGAAGGCCAGGTTGCCTTCCAGCAAGAGCGAATCAGACGCGGCGCGGCCGTCGGGGCTGTTCCGGCCCCAAACGAACGATGCCGCGGCGTCGCGCCCGTCGCCCCAGGGGCCGGCGTAAACGACCGACGCCGTGGTCCGGCCGACGTTGACGCCCGGCTCGAGGCGCTCCGGGCCGACCAACCAACCATAGGATAGCTGCAAGGCGACGCGCTCGTGGGGGTTTATCGCCAGCCGGCCCGCCCAGGAATCAAACCGGGGCGGCTCGACGTTATAGCGGTCCTCGTCCGGCTCGCGGCCATTGAACGCCGAGCCGTCCACCTTGACGTTTTTGTATCGGAAGCCCAGGGTGGCGACGCCGTAGGAGATGTGGGTGGAGTCTTGCCAATGATGGCCCAGCGGCGCGTCCGGGTCGTTCTGGGCCGACGGGCGGTGGAGGAACGCGGGCGGCCCGAGGGCGGGTTCGCCCGGGAGGGCGGCGTATACCACCAAACCCGCGTCGTCCCCCAGCGCGTGCCCCCACGTGAGCGCGAGCTCGCCGACGAGGTCGTGGGGATGCTGGCGGTCCACCAGCGGCTTATCCTCCCAGGTCTCGCCGGTCTGGAAAAGGAGCGGGTAGCCGTCGCCGCCCTCGGTCAGCGGGTCGGAGGAAAACATGGAGCGGAAGCCCGCGAGGTCGCGGTCGCCGAGGGACGCCGCGGCGCCGGCCATGACCCACCCCGGCGCGTCCAACTCGTCGTCGCCGCGCTCGCCGGCGTCGAAGAGGTCCTGGTTGGTATAACGGAGGAAGGCGTTGCCCTCGACCATAAGACGCCAGGCGCCGACCTCGGCGTGGTATGACCGCATCGGCGTCTCGTCGGGAAGCCAGCTCGTCCCGGAGCCGTCGCGGGCCATCGGGACGCCGGTCCAAAGGGCGCTGCCGGCCGGGGCGCCGGCCGCGGCGCCCGCCGCGGCCACGGACAGGTAGATAGATAGGAGGGGCACTCTCATTTATATTTCGGGCGTCGGAAGTCGGCCCGGCCTAGCCGAACTCGCCGGCGTGGCTGATAAAATCCCACATCGCGACGAGCCACGCCGACGCGGCCGCGGCGAAGGCGATACCCTGCAAGAGCCAATACCGCCGCGCCGACGCGGCGGGCCGCCGGGAGACGACGACGGCGACCACGCCCGCCGCCCCCGCGAGGGCCAACGCCGCGGCGACCAGGAGGACGGCGGCGGCGAGGGTGGGCGTGTTCGCCCGGTACTCCACCGTGGGCGAGAGCGACACGCGGGGGTAATGGACCCCCGGCTCGAAGACGAACAGCTCGTACGCGGCGCCCCGGCCGAGCCACAGCGCGAGGCCGCCGGCGACGAGCGCGAAAATGAGCTGGAGCGGCTTTTTCATACTCGACCCGGCGACGGCCTAGCCGAAGTCGTGGCCCCGCTCCTTGAGGAACGCCTGCGCCTCGGCGAAGGAGGGGATGCCGGCGCGGCCGCCCAGCTTCCGGCACTTTATCGCCGCCACGGCCGCGGCGAAGGTGACGCACCGCTTGAAGTCCCAGCCCTTGAGGATGGCGACGTCCAGCGCGCCGTGGAAGACGTCGCCCGCGCCCGTCGTGTCCACCACGTCCACCTTGAACGGCGGGACCTGGAAAAACTCCTCGCCGTCCAGCCCCACGGCGCCCTCCTCGCCGAGGGTCACGCCGGCGTACGAGGGCCCCATTTCCGACAGCGCGCGGCACGCCTGCTCCCAATCCCGGTGGGCGAACATGGTCTCGGCGAAGACGCGGCTCACCATCGCGACGTCGGTGCGCGCGAGCATCTCGGCGGTGAACGGCTTCACCGAGCCGGCGTCGTAGACCACAATCGCCCCCGCCGCGCGCGCCTCGTCGGCGGCGCAGATGGCGGCGTCCATGTCGTAGCCGTCCACGTGCAAAATGGCGCCGTGCTTGGAGAGCTCGTGCCGTATCTGGTCGCACACCGCGTCGGCGAGCTCCCCCCGGCCCGAGACCACCGTCCGCTCCCCCGTCGGCCGGTCCACGAGCACGAGGGAAATTTGCGACTGGGTGTGGGGATGCAGGACCTGGCCGCGGTAGGCCACGCCCTCGCGGTCGAACTCCTCGATGACGAAGCGGCCCGCGAAGTCGTCGCCCACCTGGCCCATAAAGGCGGCGCGCAGGCCCATGCGCGCGACGACGGTGAGGGCGGTGCCCACCGGCCCGCCCCCCTGGCGGTCCATCGCGAGCGCGTGCATCTTCTCGTCCAGCCGCGGGAGCCGGTCCACGAGGGCGAGGATGTCCATCGCCGCGCAACCGAGGCCCACGACGTCGAATTCCTTGCCGGGAGGGGGGCTCCAGGGAAGCCGCATGAGTTCCTTTCGCGCGAAATCGGGCGGCGGGTTACGCCACGCCGAAAAGTCTCATGACCTTGGCAGTCTCTATGGTGGCGTTGACGGCGTAGGCCTCGCCGTCCTCCGCCGCCCAGCTCCCGTCGGCGCGCTGGCGGCGGGCGAGCTCGGGAAGCCACGCGCGGGCGAGGCCATGGTCGGGCGGGAGGCCGGCGGCCCCCAGCGCCCACAACGCCCACGACATCTGCGAATCGGCCCAGTCCGCGAGGGGCCGGGCGGCGAGGACCTCGATGCTTTTACACGCCGCGTCCGCCTCCCCCGCCAGGAGGCAGGCGCCGGCGGCGAGCCAGGTGGCGTGGATGAAGCCGGCGAACCGGCCGGCGGCGTCGCGGCGCGCCAGGAGGAAACGGAGGGCGCGGTCGAACGCCGGCTCGTCTTTCCGCCCCGCGAGGCCCAGCCACAACGCGGCGTAGGCGGTGAGGTAGACGCGGGCCCGCTCGTCGCCCGGGACGGCCCAGGGCGGCGGGTCGTAGCGCGCGATGGCCGGGGCCTCGTCCCAGCCGCCGTCCGGAAGCTGGGCGGCGACGAGGAAGCCGAGGGCGCGGCCGGCGACCTCCCAACCCAGCAAGCCGAGGTCGTCCAGGATTGCGAGGGCGAAGCAGGTGTCGCCGACGGCGCCGACGCCGCCGGCCTCCTGGCCGAAGGGGAAGCTGCCGTTGGCGTTTTGACGGGTAAGATACGCCATGGCGACGCTGGGCGGCGGCTTCTCGCCGTGCAGGACGTTTTTCATCCGCGCGAGCTCCAACGCCGTACCCCGCCGCTCGACAAAGTTCAAAGCCAGGTCCAGGTCCAAAGGGGCCTCCCGCGCCTAAGCATCGACCGCGATTATAATAGACCGGCCGCCCGCGCGCAAGGGCGTTTCGCGAAGCGGAAACGGCGCCGGGCCTTTTTTCCCCTTTGACACGGCCGGGGCCGGGTGGTAAAATATTTACGGTAAGGTACCCCCAACCGAACAAAGCAAAGGTGGACTCCATGCCCTGGCATAAAAAAGCAGCGACGTATATAACGGTTATCGCGGTCGTCGTGGTGGGCGCGATTCTCCTCGCCCCGCGGCAAGCCCGGGCGGCCCAGCCGGGCGACGGCGGCGGCGGCGACACCGGCGGCGGCATAAGCGCGCCCTGGTTCGGCCTCGGCGCCGTCGCCGTCATCGCGACCATCGCTATTTGGCAAGGCGTCAAGGACGCCCAGAAGAAAAAGCAGACCAAAAAAGAGAAGGAACGCGAAATCGAAGAGGAGAAGGAGTTCGAGGAATATTTCGAATCCGACAACCCCGACGACGCGACGGCTCTCCCCGGGACGGCGGAGGTAGCGCCGCCCGGCGTGCCGGCCCCCGAGACCGTCGCCCCCCCTGTCGACGTAGCCCCGTGACGCCGCGCCGCCTTAGCCGCGCCGCGCTCGCGGCGCCGGCCGCGCTGGCGGCCCTCTGGCTGGCCGGCTGCGCCGGCGAAGGCGCCGGCCCCTCGCCGCAGAAACGCGAGTCGTACTTCGAGGTCGTGAAGACGTACGCGGCGCCGGGCAAGGGGATGGTCGACCTGACGTACGCGGGCGGGAGCATCTGGCTCGCGGACGCGGACCGCGCCGGCCTCATCTACCGGCTCGAGCCGACGACCGGCTCCGTCCTCTCGTCGGCGGGTACGAGCTACGGCCCGCCCTCGGCCATATGCAGCGACGGTGCGTACCTTTACGTCGCGGCCGCCGACACCGGCGACGTCTGGCGCCACAAGCTCAGCGGCCGGATGGAAGAGCTTGAGCACTTCCCCACCGGCCTCGCCGACATCCGCGGGATGTTTTACCGCGACGCCCACTTCTACCTCTTCGACCAGGAGACGTGCGGCATCTACGAGTTCGACCGGGACTGGCAACCGGGGGCGAGCTGGCGCGTGGGCGAGGGCGAGGAGCGCATCCGCGGGATGACCTACGCCGACGGCCGGGTGTGGTCGGCGGACCACCGCGGCGGCTGGCTCAACCGCCACTGGAAGAACAGCTACGACGTGGAGCGGAAGTTCTGCACGCCGGGGTGGCACCCGGCCGGCCTCGCGTGGGACGGCGGCTACCTCTTCCTGGGAGACGCCGCGGCGAAGCGGATTTCCAAGCTGGATATCTCCACGGCGCCGTGACGACGGCCCCGACGTCGGTTAGTAAATGACACCAAATAAAAAGCCGCCCCAATGGGGCGGCTTTTCTTGGCGCGAGTTCTTACTCAGACGACGAACCTCGTCCCGGCCTCGCCGCGCAGGGCGGCGGGGACGAGGTCCGCGGTGGTGATGACGCCCAGCCGGCCGCCGCCCTCCAGGAACTTGATGACCGCGGCGACCTTGGGGCGCATGGACCCCTCGCCGAAGTGGCCGGCGTCCAGGTATTGCTTGGCCTCGGCGAGGGTAACGGTCGCGAGCGGCCGCTGGTCCGGCCGGTTGAAGTTCAGATAGACCTGCTCTACCGACGTGGCGCTCACGAAGACCGCGGCGCCGAGGTCGCGCGCGAGGACGGCCGAGGCGAGGTCCTTGTCCACGACCGCGTCCACGCCCTCCAGCCGGCCGTCCGCCTCGTAGTAAACGGGGATGCCGCCGCCGCCGCAGGCGACGACGACGTGGCCCGCGGCCACGAGACTCCTTATTATCTCGGTCTCCACGATGGCGCGGGGCGTGGGCGACGGGACGACGCGGCGCCAGCCGCGCCCCGCCGCGTCCGCCGCGTACTGCGCGCCCCGGGCCATCCGCTCGCGGGCGGTGGCCTCGTCCACGAACGGCCCCACCGGCTTGGTGAAGCGCTGGAGCCGCGGGTCGTCGCGGTCCACCACGACCTGGGTGAGGACGGTGACGACGTCGCGGCCTATGCCGCCGGCGATGAGGCGGTTCTTGAGCGACTGCTGGAGCATGTAGCCCATCTGGCCCTGGGAATCGGCGACCAGGACGCCCAGCGGAAGCTCGGGGACCTCGCGCCGCGCCGCCTCGGCCATGAGTAGCAGGTCGCCCACCTGGGGGCCGTTGCCGTGGGTCAGGACCAGCGGCGCGCCGGCGGCGATGAGGGGGAGGAAAGGCTCGAGCGACGCCCGCGTGTTGGCGAACTGCTCGTAGATGTCGCCCCGCTGGCCTTTTTTGATGACGGCGTTGCCGCCCAGCGCCACGACCGTGGGGCCCCGGCGCGCCAGCTCGTAACCGTCCATGGCTTCTTTGGGCATAGACGCCGCGGCCGCTACAGGCCCAGCCGCTCCACGATGACGTCCTGGAGCGACGGCCGGCTGATGACCTTCAGCTCGTACCTGACCCTCACGATGGGTTTGTTCACCTTCACCAGGCGGCTGAGGTCGATGGGCGTTCCCGAGAGGACGACGTCCGCGGGGGTGGCGTTGATGGTGGCCTCGAGGTCGGCGACCATCTCGCCGCCGTAGCCCATCGCCGGGAGGACGGCGCCGATGTGGGGATAGGAGGCGAACGTCTGGCGCAGGGCGCCGACGAGGTAGGGCCGGGGGTCCACCGTTTGGGCGGCGCCGAAGGCGCGGGCGGCCACGAACGCCGCACCGTAGGCCATGCCGCCGTGGGTCACGGTGGGCCCGTCCTCCACGCACAGGACCTTCTTTCCCTTCACGGCGGCGACGTCGTCCACGGTGAGCGGCGACTCGGCCTCCACGACCACGGCCCGGGGGTTCACGGCCGCGGCGTTGGCGCGCACGGCCGCCACGTCCTCGGGCCGCGCGGTGTCCACCTTGTTGATGAGGATGACGTCGGCCAGGCGGAAGTTGGTCTCGCCCGGGTGGTAGGTCATCTCGTGGCCGGGGCGCAGCGGGTCGGCGACGACGACGTGGAGCGTGGGGACGTAGAAGGGCGTGTCGTTGTTGCCGCCGTCCCAGACGATGACGTCGGCCTCCGCCTCCGCGGCGGCGAGAATGTCGCCGTAGTCCACGCCCGCGAACACCACCTGCCCCCGGGCGATGTGGGGCTCGTATTCCTCGCGCTCCTCGATGGTGCAGCCCGCGGCGTCCAGGTCGGCGTAGGCCGCGAAGCGCTGGACGCGCTGGGCGGCGAGGTCGCCGTAGGGCATGGGGTGGCGGACGACGGCGACGCGCCGGCCGGCCGCCGCCAGGACGTCCACGACGTGGCGGGTGGTCTGGCTCTTGCCCGCGCCGGTGCGTACGGCGCACACGGCGACGACCGGCTTGCGGGACTTGAGGGCGGTGTGACCGACGCCGAGGAGGACGAAGTCGGCGCCGGCGGCGACGACGAGGGACGCCCGGTGCATCACGTATTCGTGCGAGACGTCGGAATAGGAGAAAACGACCTGGTCCACGGCCTGGTCGCGGATGATTTCGGCCAGCCGCTCCTCGGCGTAAATCGGGATGCCGTCGGCGTAAAGGCGGCCGGCGAGGGCCGGCGGGTATTGGCGGCCCGCGATGTCCGGAATCTGGGCGGCGGTGAACGCCACGACCCGGTAACGCTCGTTGTCGCGGAAGAAGACGTTGAAGTTGTGAAAGTCGCGGCCAGCCGCGCCCATGATGACGACCCGGGTAACCATAACGGCGAACCTCCTCTGCGCCCGGAAAAACGAAGGCCTAACTTATAACACCGGCCGGCCGCCGGGGCAAGCTAAATTTCCCTCCGGTTACCCGACGTCCCCCGCCGCGCGTGGAGTTGAAAACGGACGACGCGCGCGTCGCCGCGTTTACGCCCGTAGACGATTTGCGCGCGTATCCAATCCGAAACGCGTTAACCCTTGTTTTAATGCGGTTTTTATGCTAAAGTGCCGTTCCCTTCTCCCGACTGGATAACAATGCGCGCCCCCAGGTTAATATCCCTTCTCTTCGCTTCCACGCCGTCAACGTGGTCGTTAGCGATTGCGCTTGCGGCGGCTGCGGGCGCGGGGGCGGGCGAGCTGGCCGAGTTCAACGGCCGCGACGGCCAGGGCCGCACGGTGGAAAGCGCGGTCGCGGGCAAGCCGGCGCTGGTCCTGATTACCACGCCGCGGCTCGCGGAGGTGGGCGCGCAGCTACGCTACCTGAAAACGCTGCAGACGGAATTCGGCCCGGCGTTGGCCGTGGCGGCGGTGGTTTACGGCGAGGAGCCAGCCACTATAAATAAGCTACGGGAGGGCATGAACTTCGCCGTGGTGGCGGGCGAGGGGAAGCCGCCGGCCGGTACGTTCGGCGACGAGGAAAAAGAGCCGCTGGTCTTGCTCGTGGGCCGCGACGGCGACGTTCGCGGCCGCCTGGCCGACGTCCCCGACGCGACGGTGGTGGCGGAAAACCTGAAGCTGAAGTTCGACGCCGGGCCGGCGGGCCCGCCGGCGCCCGGGCAGCCGGTTCCCGCCATCACGCTGGCCGCGTCGCGCGGCGGCCCCTACGAGCTGCGCGCCCGGTCGCAGCTGAAGCCGAAAACCGTCATCTTCGTCTTCGCGATGGAGGACCCGGCCCGGCGCGACATCCTCGCCGACCTCCAGAACCTGGCGGACGACGCCGGCGAAACCGTGGAGGTAGTCCCGCTGATGCTCCACGCGTCGGCGACGGCGGCGGCCCGGATGGCCCGGGACGAATATCTCGACCTGCCCATCCTGGTAGGCGGGCCGCTCGCGGCCCACCGCGTCGTCGGCAAGCTGGAGCTCCCGGTCGTCGTCATGGCGGAGGAGCACGGGACCGTCGTCGGCCTGAAGGACAGGGCGCGCGTCCCGCGGGCGAGCGACGTGCTGGGAGAAGAGACGCCGCCCGCGGCCGAGGGCGAGCCGGTGGCGCTCGTGGTCCGGCGCATGATGCAGCTCACTGCTAACTTACGTTCGGACCGCGTCCCCCGGGCGGGCTACGACGGGACGGGACGATACATCATTTACTCGGGCCACTACGCCGCCGGCGACTGCGACCACCTCTACGAGATGACCATCGCCGGCGACCGCGTGCGCCGGATATCGTACGCCCCGGCGCCCGACGACGCCCCGGCGCCGTCGCCCGACGGCGTACACGTCGCCTTCGCCTCGGCGCGCAGCGGCGAGAACGAGCTCTGGATATGCGAGCGGGAGCACGGCGAGTTCACGCAGCTCACGAAGAGCGCCGGCACGTACGCCCTCCCGGCCTACAGCGCCGACGGCTCCAAGATACTGGGCGTCAAGAAAGTGCGGACGGGCGCCGCGGAAAACCTGGACATCTGGGTGCTGTCGGCGCGGGGGCGGCGGGAGCAGCCGGTAACGGAGACATTCGACGACGAGACGGAGCCGGCGTTCAGCGCCGACGGCCTGGGCGTCTTCTTCGCCGCGCGGCGGGGCGAGGAGTGGGACATCTACGCCGCCGACATGCGCGGCGGGCGCCGCCGGCGCCTGACGGACGCGGGGGCGGAAGACCGCGCGCCGACGCCTTCCCCCGACGGCAAATATATAGTATACGCGAGCCGCAAGGCGGGCGAGCCGTTCAAGCTGTGGGCGATGAACGTGGACGGCTCGAGCAAGGTCCCGCTGACGTCGGGCCCGGGCAACGACCTCTACGCCGACTTCGCGCCCGACGGCGCGGCGCTGACGTTCGTCTCGGACCGCACCGGCTCGAGCCAGATATACAAGATGATGTTCGAACGGGAGCCGGACTACGACCAGCCGCGCCCCGCGCGGCCGCTGGCCCAGGGCCGCGGCGCCGGCGGCGAATCGCGGTTATAAACAGCCATCCCACGACTTAATATAGTTTTATAAACGGTTACCCATCTCGCAACCCTAGTAGCCCCGAAGGAAGGAACTATGAACAACGAAGAACGGACTTTCGGCGAAAAGCTTCGCGACCTCCTGCACCGCCGCGGCCTGACCGCGGGCGACGTCGCCCGCGCCACCGGCATGTCCCGCCAGGCCGTGTATCAGATTCTCAAAGGCAAGACCCACACGCCGCGGCAAGGCACGCTGGAGCGGATGGCGGCCTTCCTGGGCGTTCCGCCCAACCGCCTCCTGGTGGGCGACCTCCCCGAGGAGACGCCCGGCTTCCTCTACCCCGACGCCACCATCCTCACGCAGATCCCGGAGAACATCGGCCCGGAGCTCGAGGCCATGATCGAGACGGAGCTGCCGGACACGGCGCCGCTGCGGCTGGAGGGCCCGTCGTCCAAGGCCCACCAGGACGTCCTGAAGATGAAGCTCTACCTCATCCTCAAGAAGCGGAAGCTGGCCTCGGGCGGCGGCGAGGAGCCGAAGGCCACTGACACAATCTGACACCGGCGGCCGCTAAAATGCCGCCATGCAAAGGGCGGAAATAGCGGCAAAGTCGGTGTGGCGGTCGGTTTACGCGGAAGGGTGGGCGCTCGGGCCCGTGGACCTGACGAAGGTCGCGCGGCGGCTCGGCGTCACGCTCATCCGCTGGGAACCGGACGAGCCGAAACTCAACGGCGCGCTGATCCGGAGCGAGGGCGCGGTGTTCGTAAACGCCCTCCTCCCGGAGACGCGCGCCCGTTTCACGGCCGCGCACGAGATGGGGCACTACGTCCTGGGCCACTCGGGCGATTACTACTGCTACGAGGGGCTGCGGACGCCGCAGGAGCGGGAGGCCAGCGCCTTCGCGGCGGCGCTCCTGATGCCGGCGCCGGTGGTCAAGGCGCTGTGGCTCCGGCTGGGGGCGACGCCGCCGGCGGCGAAGGTGGCGGCCGCGTCCCGGGCGCTCGTTGTCTCACGCCAGGCCTTCGGCTACCGGCTCGTGACGCTGGGGCTGGTGCGGCGAGCCGCGCCAACGACGGCGACGGCGTAACGGCGCGACCACAACCCACTTCAAGACGAGCGCGCGGCCTCCGCGCGGCCGCGGCGGTGCGCCCGGCGAAAGCGAAAACCCGCCCCCGGGTCAGGGGGGCGGGTTTATGTTTGCCGGAGGCGGGAATCGAACCCGCATGGACCGAAGGCCCGAGGGATTTTGAGTCCCTTGCGTCTACCAATTTCACCACTCCGGCGTGGGCGCTAACATAACACAAAACCCGCCGGGCGGCAAGGGGGCGGGGGCGTTTGGGGGAGTCGGCGTTCGCAGTAAAAGAATATATACCAAGCCGGTTGCCGCGCGACCCAGAAGGTGGTATACTTTAACTAATCGAAAGGAGTGGTCCCATGAGAAAAGCCGTTGGGATAGCGCTAGCGGCGGCGTTCGCCGGCGCGGGGGCCTTCGGGGATTGGGTCTACGAGGGCCAGTGGGGCTCGCCCGGCGCGGGCGACGGGCAATTTAATTCACCCTTGGGCGTCCGCCGCCGCCGCCGGCACGGGAGACGTCTACGTCGCCGATGGTAATAACGACCGCGTCCAATACTTTACCGCTACCGGCTCCTTCCTCGGAAAATGGGGTTCGTACGGTACGGGCGACGGCCAGTTCGATTGTCCTTGGGGTATCGCCGTATCCCCTTCCAACGGTAACGTATACGTTGCAGATAGCCGCAACAACCGCATCCAGTACTTCAGCCGGGACGGCGGGTTCCTAGGTAAATGGGGTTCCTACGGTACGGGCGTCGGCCAATTTCGGGGGGTAGCCGGCGTCGAGATATACCCGTCCACCGGTAACGTCTACGTAGCCGATTACGGCAATTGGCGCATCCAATACTTCACGGCCGTCGGTTCCTTCCTCGGTAATTGGGGTTCGTATGGTACCGGCAACGGCCAGTTTATTTACGCGTTCGGCGTCGCCGCCGCCCCGGACGGCAACGTCTACGTCGTCGACTCTAGTAACCATCGCGTCCAATACTTTACCGCTACCGGCTCCTTCCTAGGAAAATGGGGTTCTCACGGTTACGGGAACGGCCAACTCGATTTCCCTTGGGGCGTCGCCGTATCCCCTTCCAACGGCGACGTCTATATCGCGGATACTAGTAATAACCGTATCCAATACTTTACGCCAGCGGGGTCGTATCTCGGCCAATGGGGTAGTTCCGGTACGGGGAATGGCCAATTCGATAATCCGTATGACTTGGTTTTCAACGCCGCCGGCACTCGCGTCTACGTAGTCGATCCCGGGAACAACCGCATCCAATATTTCCACAATACGGTTACCGTGACACCGGCTTCCCTCGGGCGCGTGAAGGCAATGTTTAAATAAAGGTTACGCCGGAATTATTAAGGCGCCCTCGTCGGGCGCCTTTTTTCTTTGCGTGGAACCGGGGGCCGCGGCGCGCCGAGGGCGTCCGTCCTAATTCGGGGCTTGACAACGAGTTGCCACGAGTATATATATGGATTGGGCAGGCGGCTCGCGATTTAGCTTCGGCGCGCGGTTCTACGACCCGCGGCTTGGACACGCCTCACGAACCACAGGAGGAAACGGTGTCGAAAACTCATCCCATAGTAATTTCGGCCGTGCTGGTTCTATTGTGCGGGGCCGCGGCGCTCCAGGCCAAAGAGCCGGAGATGACGCCGGGGCGCTACTGGTACTTCGTGGATAACGTCTCGGTCACCGGCGACGCGCCCGAGGTCCGGCTGTGGGTCACGCTGCCCGTGGAGCACCGCGGCCAGAAGATCGAGGTCGGCGAGATATTCCCGAAGCCCGAGGCGGTCGTCGACGACCCCGTGAGCGGCAACAAGATAGTCTTCTGGCGCCGGACCGACGTCCGGGACGGCGAGGGGATGTATTTCTACTACGACTACGCCTACGCCGGCGAGCTGGTGAGCGGCGCCGACGTCGACCCGGCGAAAGTCCAGCCCTACGACGAGGGCTCTCCCGAATACCAGCGGTACACCCGCTCCGAGCCGTGGGTGGAGGTTACGGCCGCCATCCGCGCCCAGGCCCGCGCCATAGTGGGCGACGAGACCAATCCCTACCTCAAGGCGCGTATGATATTCGAGTGGGTGATTCACAACGTCCGCTACGAGTTTCCGGACATGGACCACCGCGGCGCCGCCAAGTCGTTCGTCCGGCGGAGCGGCGACTGCGGCGAGTACAGCGTCATCTTCTGCGCGCTGTGCCGGGCGGAGGGAATCCCGGCCCGGACCGTCACGTGTTGGTGGCCCTGGGGCGGCGGCCACCAATGGGCCGAGGTGCTCATACCGCCGTACGGCTGGGTGCCCGCCGACGCCTCCGTCGCGGCGATGTTCATCCCCGGCGGCTCCATCCCCGCGACCGAGGATAGCCTACGCCGCTTCATGGACATGACCGGCATCCTGGAAGAAGACCCGATGTGGCTGTTCGGCAACCTATATCCCCATCGCCTCATCGTGGCGGTGGGCAACAACCTCCAGTTCGAATACCCGGCGTTGGGCGTCGCGAAAGTGTTCCGGTTCATGCAGCCCGGCGGCGCGGACGCGTATCCGAGCGGCGTCGAGTACCGCGGCCTCTCGGACAAGACTGTCTCGGCCGGGTTATTCGCCTACGGCGAGGGCCGCGGCGACCTGGCCACCGCCCGCAAGACGGCGTCGGACGGCCTCGGGTCGGCGTACGTTGACGTGGGGGAATACGCGAAGGCCGAGGAGCTGCTCCTCGCGGCCGTCGAACAGAAGCCTGAGGTCGGGATGACCTGGCTGTACCTGGGCCGGGCCTACTTCCACCAGGGGAAAGTCGACGCCGCCGCCGCCGCCTTCCGCAAAGCCCTCGCCGGCAAAGCGGGGTCCATCAAGCCGATACTGGACGCCCAGGCCCACAACTACCTGGGCGCGTGCTACCAGCAACAGGGCGAGCTGGAAGCCGCCCGGGACGAGTTCATGTGGGTCGTCGAGAGCGGCATCGACTACGAGGGCTCGCTCGCGTTCGCGGAGGCCCATCTGGACGAGGTCATGTTGGCGCAGGAGTAGGTTCGGCGGCCGCGCCCGAGGCGCGACCCCCTGTCGCCGCCCGAATATAAAAGGCGCCCTCGTCGGGCGCCTTTTTTCTTGGCGTGGAAACGGCCCTCAAGCGGGACTCAGTTCGCGATCAGCTTGAGCTTCCCCGTGAACGACGGCGCCGCAGCGAACGCGTTGTTCGCGTCCGCGACCACCGCCACGTCGTACTCGCCCTTCTTCGGCGCCTTGACGCGGGCGCGGAAGGCGAAGTACGTGTCCGGATGCAGCGGCCGGCCGGCGGCCCAATCCACCGTCACCAGCGTGCCGTCGGCCCGCGGGAACTTCTGCACCGCGGCGCCGGGCGCCGTCACCGCCGCCACGTCCACGCCCGCCGGAAAGACCATCGTCACCGAGACGCCCTCGGCCCGCCGGAGGACGGGCGCGGGCGGCGTCGCCGGCTTCTTCTCGGCGGTGGGCGCGCCCTCTTCGGCCGGCGCCTCCTTCTTCTTCGGCGCGGGGGCCGCCGGCGGCGGCGCGACGTTGTAGACGCGGAGCTCGACGTCCGCCGCCTTGCCCGCCTTCACCGCCGCGCTGTTGCTGAGCGCCGGCTCCCGCTGGGCCTCGGCCGCGACGAAGCCGACGGCCAGGTTGTAGTCCGGCGCCGCGGCCTCGGCGAACACGGCCGTCGTACCCAGCGCCGCGGCGTTGGCCTCGCCCTTGGCGCGCAACTCCTCCACGCCCTTCGCGAGCGGCCCGAGCTTGCCCAGGACCAGGACGCCGAGGATAACGGCGACTACGGCCGCCGCGGTGGTGATGATAACGCAGAAGTCCGCGACCTTCGCGAGCCCCGGGCCGGCGTCCTCTTCTTGAAGCACCATATCGAGACCTCCTCGTGGATTTACGTAGCCGACGGCGCCGGGCGCAACGCCCGGCTGCCGTTATTGTTTCTCGTCATGCCCGCCGGCGTCGTCCAGGGCCCGGCGCCGGGCCTCCAGCCGGGCGCGGCACGCCGCCAGGTCGTCGGCGGCGCCGGCCAACACGTCGCCGCCGGCGCAGCCGCGCGACGCCTCGCAGCCGCGGCGGAAGAACGCCTCCTCCCGCTCCAGGATGGCTATGGCGCCGACGAGCGCCTCCCGTATTTTCACGTTATCCCGCCGCTCGGTCATCGTTCGGTCCTCCGCGCTCAGCGGTGGTTGAGGCGGCCGCCCAGCATCCCCTCCGCCGCCGCGCCGCCGAGCAGCGCGAAGAGGGCGAGGGCATAGACGGCGTGCCATTCAAAGTGGAATTCGGGGTGGAGGAAAAGCCGCCACGCCAGCAACGCGACGCTCAACGCCAGCATCGCGAACGAGACGACGATTTTCTTGTCGAAGAGGGGGGTGCGGGCGCCGCGGTAGCGCGCCTTCCACGTGGCCCAGCCGGTCGCGATGGCGAAGGGGGTGGCGGCGGCGCCGATGGCCAGGCACACGGTCGACGCCAGCTCGAAGCAGGCGCTCTCGCCGAAGAGGTGGAGGAACATGAAAAGCCCCGACGCCAGGAAAAACGACAGCGGGAAGTGGGTGACGACCACGTGCCAGTGGACGCGGTAGAGGAGGTTTACGCGGCCGGGAGGCGTCGCGTTCATATCGTCCTCGGCGGGAGGCCGTCGGCGCGACGGCCGTCAGGCGCCGCCGCCGCTCCCCTCTTCCCCGCCCGCCGCGAAGAGCGCGGCGAACCAGGGCCGGCCGCGGAACGGGTCGAAGCACAGGTCCCGCGCCACCGTCTCCTCGAAGTTGGCGGGCGCGAGCCGCCGGGCGCGAGCCAGGTGCTCGCGGCACCGGTCCTCGTCGCCGCCCTCGGCCCAGAAGCACGCGATGTTGTAGGGGACGCGGTAGTCGTCGGGATAGAGGGCCTCGCCCTCCTCGAAGTCCGCGCCGGCGCCGTGGAGGTCGCCCATCTTGCCGCGGGCGCAGCCCCGCGCCACGAAGGCCGTGCCGCACGTCGGCGAGACCGCGAGCGCGCGCTCCGCGAACTCTATGGCCTCGGCGTAGTCGCCCTTCTGCATCAGCGCCAGCGCCTTGCACACCAGCGCCCGCACCGACGCCGGCTCCCGCGCCAGCGCCTCGTCGGTGAAGGCCTGGGCGGTGTCGTGCCGGCCGCGGACCAGAAACGCCGAGGCGTGGGCCGACAGCTCGTCCGCCTTCAACCCGGCGCACGGGTCCCCGTCGCCTTCCGCTTTCACTTTCGGGTCATCGTCCATCGTACCCTCCTCGGCGCCCCGCCCCCGCGCGCCGCCCGCGCCTAGCGGAAGAGCGCCTTCAGCCGTCCGAACGACGCCGTCTCGACCGGCGTGTTGCCCACCTCGTAAACGTTGATGCGGTTGGTCGGCGTTATGAAGCTGACCCAGACGTAGACGCCGTCATAGGCGAGGCCGTGGGGATAGCCGCCGCAGTCGAACGAGCCCAGCGTGGAGCCGGTCAACGAGACGCGCCGGACGTCGGTGTGGGTGAAGTCGGCGACCCAGAGGCAGTTGCGGCCGGCGTCGTAGGCGAGGTCCCGCGGCGAGAAGCCGCTCATCGCGTAGTAGCTGTAAACCGAGCCCGTGCCGGCGTTCACGATATAGAACAAATTCGAGTTGGCGTCGGTAATATACAGATACGGCGTACCGCCGGCGTTGCGGTAGGCGACGCCGGCGGGGCTGCCGGTGGGCGCCGCGAACGAGCTGTAAAGACTGCCGCCCATGAAGCCGTAGCGGCGGATGTAGTTCGGCGTCTGCTTCACGACCCAGGTATAACCGAAGCCGCCCATCGCGCCGGAATCGCAGCCGTAGGTTATCCCGCCCGTCGTCGCGTAGCTCCCCTGGACGGAACCGTTGGACCGGTAGAGGCGGTAGACGTAGCCGTTGGCGGCGGTCAGGGTGATGTAGGAACCGCCGGTGACGGCGAGGTAGCCGAGGCCCTTGGGGTCGGTGGCGGGGCTGGCGTAGGAGGCGACGAGGGACCCCCACGCCCAGGCGTGGGCGGCGAGGGCGGCGGCGACGACGCAAAGGAAGACGAGCCGTTTCATATGACCTCCGATAGGCGGTTGGAGACGGCCGGGAAAGGACGGCTGCACGGGGGGAATTTAGCACAACGGCGACCGCGGGGCAAGGGGGAAAGGGGGCTTGGCGTTGCGGCTACTAAGGGGCGACGGTATTAAAGGAGAACGGGGGCGTTATGGAGCGAGCGGCCCTGTAATTAAATGGGGCACACCAGCGTGGCGTGGGGCGGGGTCGGGGCAAAAATAGCGGAAATCGCAAGCAACGCACGTGCTATCATCCCCGCGAGGTTCCCATTGACCACGTATAGTACCAGTAGCGATTTCCCTATTAATACACTCCTCGATTCTTAGAACAACTTGGTCGAATTGGGAGGTAGCTTCGTCTTGCGTTTGTACCGTTATTGGGATAACCCTAATAGCACGCTCGATTCTGAATAGGTCGGATAACTCGATACTCCGCCCTCTTTGCCACATACTAATTTGATAAGCGTCTTGGCTCCCGGTTTGTGGTATAACGTCGGTTGTAGATTCCCGTATTTCTTTCTGGAGTTCGACCAAGTCGCTGTCCACGGGGACTAATTCATTCACGTAAATAAGGACACCCGCGGCGACGGGTACCGAGTTAGGTTGGCGGGCTCGCAACCACGCGTACGTCTGGACTTGCCAATTAGCTTGTTGCCAATACTCGTGGGTCGTGTTGGGCCTACGGTCTCCTTTATAATCAACGACTACCTCGAAATGTTCGGGCAAACCGCTACAAGCGCTCATGATAGAATCGCGGATAATATTGCCCGGCAAAACGCGATTCAATTGAACATCGCTTAAAACATCAATAATCCCGTGGAGTTCGTAGCGCGTAGCTCTAAGTTGAACCGGAGACGGCGTACCGGTAAAGGGTATAAGCCTCGTCCCTATAACACGTTCTTCCGCGGACGCTACTAGTGGGAATAAATGATAACCGATATAATTGACCGCGGCCTCTGCGCGTCGGTAAGCGGAATCCCTAGCATCCCTACTCCGCGGCGATTTACCTTGTGCTCTTAACGTAGTTTCGACGGTATCTCCGATAACTCCTAAATCGTACGGAGGACGGTTTAACGGGGGGTCTTCTGAAAAGGGTGTCATAGAACATGGCCACGGGAAAACCGGAGGGTTACCAGTTGAGCTCCATAACCGGTATGCAGCCTCCATGACTCCATGTATAAATTCTCCGTACCAAAGTTGGACCGGGCGTGAAGGCGGGAGAGAACTACCGTTGTGGTATCGATATTGAAGGCCACACCTAAGGAAAGACAGCAAATCCCCAGTCAAGCTGTAACTAGGTACCGTTTCTGGTTCTTTTTTGCGTTCTATCGGCATAGGTTCACATCAAAATTAATGGGTGATTGTTGACGACAGTCGGTCGGCGCCCCGAACACGCCGCTTGCCATGTCCACGTTTGGTTACGACTCCAAAATGTCCCGACATGCTTAATAGTAGTGCCGTAGCGGAGGCACGGGTCAAGCCCCACTAGCATTAACAACGATTGAGGACGACTATAAGCTACGTAATAAAGCCGGATGAGGTCATCGAAAGCCCTATCTAGAGCGGGTCGCCTAGTACGGAGTGGCCCGATAGCGCAATAGGGGGCGAGGTCGTCCTCTAGATTCTCCGTAGTATTCGGTCCTTCCGGGAAACGGCGGAATCTTTGTGTGTGGTGATTCCCGTGGAAATCCGAAGCAACGTCTACAATTACTAGCGGAAACTCTAAACCTTTCGCTTGGTGAACCGTCATGATAGGAAACCGATTTCGCGGGACATGAGGTATTATATCTTCATCGACCTCGATAGCGTTTTCCGCAAGTGGCCGCATAATGTAATAAATGGCTTGTAGTACGCTCCTATCAGCGTGCGTATTATTCCCATGCATTATTACGGAACGGTAAGCCGAAAATGTCGCTGCTTGAGCAATGCACCGAGAAATCGCTTCCAAATAGACTTGGCCTTCCGGGTCGTATTGGAAAAAAGGTATCCACGTTATGAGTTCATAACATAACTCTAGTACAGGCCATTCACCGGGCCACGCCGCGCCGCTTTCGATTTGGTTGATACGTGTTTGCCACGCGCCGACGAAATCCGCAAGCGGATTTACCTCATTAGGCGGAGGGTCATTATCGATAAAAGCACGCGCATCCTCACGCCATTCAGATAGGTATCGCCTCGTATCTGCGTTTAACCTAGCTGCTGTTTGCTGGACACCTTCAATAGCAGCGTTAGTCGGAGGGTCGATACATTCCAAGATTAGACCAAGAAGTACCCTAACTTCTTGAATATCCCGGAGTGCGCGGCCCCTAGGATTAAATACGTCGACGCCGCGGGCTCTTAGTTCACGCCTTAAAACTAAGGGGAGCCGCTCACGGGGCGGCGCGGTTCCATATTGCGCCGCGAATTCGTTAACCGTTTGTCCCAATAATACTGCGTCCCCCAAATCTCCGCCGTCCGGATGTCCAATGATTTGTACTCTATCGCCGTTAAACGATAACACCCTACCAGAACCCCTAAAAACGTCGATTAGAAAAGATGATAGGTCCCGTGCTAAGTCCGCGACATCAGGTCTAAACATACCTAATATCGGGATTTGGTTTCCGATAATCCTAGGTACGATTCGTGGTTTCGGGGGGGTTACGCGAGCGTTCGTAAATTCGGGGTCGCACTCGATAAAGGCATTGAAGAAATTCACGATTTCTAGCGTGGACCTAAAATTATCTACTAAATAATTAACCGCAACTCGAGGTAGAGACGGAATAGCGGCCGCTAAACGATTTGCGAAATCACAAAACAATTCGACCGTAGCCCCGCGGAAACGGTATAAAGATTGGTCGTCGTCCCCTACGACAGTTAAAGAAGCCCCGGTTCTCCTAACGACCTCGAAGTATATATTTTCCTGTAACGGGTTCGTATCTTGGTATTCGTCGATGAGCACTGCCGTTATGCCCGACGTAAATCTCTGTAACCGCCCTCGTTGTAACCTATTTAGAAAAACGCTTTCCAAACCTGCGAAATCCATTCGGTTAGTACGGGTCATATAAACTTGATATGCATGGAGTATATCCAGAATATAACGTCGCGCTTCAGAGTCATTATCGCTCGCGCCAAAAGCAGATAAATCAACGTCGTCTTGGATTAATCGGTCTATAATAAGCCGGCATACATCGCGCGCTTCGCCGCTATTTAGGCCGGCCCTTCTTCTCATCCTAAACCTGCTTAAATAATCAGATAAAATTTGATTATCGAATGCCCCAGTGGGTCTCATCGCTTCGCGCGCTAATAAAGCGTTCCCTACGAATCCTTCAACAAGAACGGGGGGCGGGTCCCCAGGGTCCCGGTAAACTGTCAACGTATCTTCGCAGATACTATCAAGCGTGCCGGTAATAAACCGATTAATATCTACCATTTCGGCCTGTCGAACCAGCGCGCGGTCCTCCGAATACGGGGGGTAACGCGTCAGATATTCGATAATAGATAAACCCCATTCGATTAAACGGGACCTTATTTCGCCGGCCGCTTTCCTAGTAAAAGTAGTTATTAATATATTCTCGGGTAGTAACCCGTCGACAAAGACGAACCGTAAAGCCCGTAAGACTAAGACCGTGGTTTTGCCCGTCCCGGGTCCGGCTATAATCATCAAAGGTATGTCCGCTGGCGCAAGTATACATCGTTCCTGTTGGGCGTTAATAGGGTATTGCCCAAACGCCGGAATCGCGTCGCGAATTACCGCGAAGAAATCATCGAGGGGTATCATTTAATCGCCTTATCACGGAGAACCCGGTTGTAAAAGACCCAAGTATTATGAAGGCCCCGCCGTTTATTGCGATTCGCGCCCCTAAACACTACGACGTGGATACCTACCTTCTTGCAAAAAGGACAGCTACAAGCCTTCCACGGTTTTTTCTTTAGAAGGTTTTTGTGTTTCGCGTCGAAGTGGTTATCCTCTGACTTCCTAATTAGGAGCGCGCTATATTTATTAATATTATCTAAAAAATATTTCGGAGCGCGGCCGGTACGGTGGTAAGAATCGATCGCATTCAAAACGGCTTTCTCCATCCGCGGTAAGCGTGCTTGCTTCCTTTTACTATCAGCTCCAGCTATCATTGCTTTAGAAGTACTAATCGGAACCCGGATAGTCCCGTACCATTTCGATGCGTCCGGCGCTAAATAATTTTGGTCCGAACGTAACCACGCCTTACGAAAATAAGAAGCGCTATCGAAGCTAGATACGCCGAGTTCTTTAAACACCGTTTGGATATTCGGCCGGAGTATACCGAATAGATGCACCCATAAGTTACTTTTCCGACCGGCCGTTAACACCTGGACCTCCCGCCTAACGGCGCAAAGAATCCTAATTATATCGTCGTCGGTACGAGGGACTAAACCGCCTAACGCGATATGCTCATAACCCATCTTTACGTACTCGCGTAACCGGGCAACGTAAGATTTAACGCCGAGACCTTGGATTACGCCTAAGGGCGCAAATCCATATTTTTTAGATCTACAAACTGATATAAAATCCGCGGCATTGTCGCGCGTTAGATACATCCGCCGGTATCGACGCGATTCCGATAACGGTTCCGAAACGGTCGTCCCATCTGCTTTGCGGGCTTTAATTGCGGGTAAAGGGATATGATCGACCGAAGCCCCGATATCGAATCCGTATTGGTGATACAAAGCGGCGGCTTCCTCGGGAGTAAATGGCGGCGCGTCTTCCGCGGCGTACGAGAAAGCCCCGCAATCGCCAAAAAGCAAAATCTTCTTCGGAATTCGAAGTTCTTTACGGAGGGGAATCGGCTCGCCGTCCCCATCCTTAAAACGATGTAACGCACCTTTACGGGAGCGTAATTGCGAAAGGCTTAGTAAAACGCCGTCAAAAGGTATCCGTTTGCCGCATGCTTCGTACGCGTATGTTTTTTTCCCTTTTCCTCCGCCGGCGGGTTCGGCTTTAAAAGGTTCGTAGATATAATCGTCCCAGTCTGGGAAGATATATAAATACGACCGTTTAACCCCCTTATGACCTTTTACGTCGCTGGTCCCGCGGGGCAGACGCTCTAACCACTTTTTCAGCGCGGTCATCTTAACGCCAATACCTCCGCGCGCATATTTAATATTCGAATTCGGGAATACGCGTTCTATACCTTTTATAGCGGGTAGGTAATTAGCGCCGAGGTTAACGAAGACGGAAGAAGGGCGATAAATATCCTTTAACTCGGTTAGAGTGGTTTTATTTTTCCGCGCGGCGGTTTCTTTATCTAAGTATAAATCATAAGGCTCGATGATTTCGGTGGCGTCGATCAACCCGTATCGAGCCGATAATATTTTTACCCGCAACCCAGGCGGCCATCCCGCTTCGAGCAAGAATTTTCGAAGTACCCTGAAGTTAACCCCGTCGTATAAATGCAAAGCTGGCACCGCGCGCTGGGTTTCGCGTTTCCTTTTCGAACAGGATAGTATCAAAAGATGCCCGCCGGGCCGAAGGCGCGTCCTGCGGGTTTTTGCTAGCTTGTAGATTTTCGTTTCTCGCTTTTCCATGCGGGAGTTTCTGGACGGTCGTTTTCTATAATAAATTATACTCGGTATTTATCCTTATGTCCGTGCAGCCCTTATCGGCCATACTGTCTGTTTCCCTTTACCACAAAGCTGCCCCGCTGTCAAGCGAATTTTACTTCCTTCCCCTACCCCTGTTTACACCCCTCCGCGAATATGCTAAAATATAACCCGTAGCGTTCACCTCAGGCCGGGAGGCCGACATGGTCAAGCGCAAAGACATCCCCAACATCAACCTGTGGCGGCTGGCGGACGTGGACCGCCTCTTCGAGCGGCTCTACGCCATCTCGCCCACGGTGACGACGGCGCGGCGGCACTGGGTCCCCGACGCCGACGTATACGAGACCAAGGACGCCGTCATCGTCAAGATGGACCTGGCGGGCGTCCCCCGCGACGCGGTGAAGATAATCCTGGACGAGGACGCGGTGGTGGTCACGGGCGCCCGCGAGGAGGAGCGCCACGAGGGCAGCGAGTACTTCCACCAGGTGGAGATAGCCTACGGCTACTTCCGCCGCGTCATCGAGCTCCCCCGGCCCGTGGCCAGCGACAAGTGCCGCGCCTCCTACCGCGACGGCATCCTGGTCATCATCCTCCCCAAGGCCGAGCGCCCCGTCTCCATTCACACCACGGTCGAAATCCTCTGAGCCGAAGCCGCCCCCGGGCGGCGGCCTACAAGGTGGTGCGTACCTGTGGCAACTGAAGACCAAGCTGAGGTTACCGAGCTCCCGCCCGAGCTGCCCATCCTGCCGCTCCGCGGGACCGTCATCTTCCCCTTCATGATCGTGCCGCTGGTGGTGGGCCGCAAGTCCAGCATCAAGCTCATCGACGGCGCCATCCGCGGCAACCGGACCATCGGCCTTTTCGCGCAGAAGGACGCGGAGGTCGAGGACCCCAAGGCCGACGACATCTACCGCGTCGGCACCGCCGGCCAAATTCTCAAGATGCTCCGGATGCCGGACGGCTCGGCGCGCATCATGGTCCAGGGCATCACGCGGCTCCGGATAGACTCGTTCGTCAACGAGACGCCGTATTTCACCGCCAAGGTGTCCAAGATGGAGAGCACGGAGGCCAAGACCGCCAAGGTGGAGGCGCTGCAGCGCAACGTCCTCCAGCTCTTCCAGAAGGTGGTGGAGCTCACGGCCAACCTCCCGGAGGACGCCTACGTCGCGGCCATGAACATCGAGGACGGCGGCAAGCTGGCCGACTTCATCGCCTCCAACCTGAACATAGACGTCGCGGAGCGGCAGCAGGTGCTGGAGGCGGCGGAGGTCACGCCCCGCCTGGAGAACCTGACGACCATCCTCAACCGCGAGGTGGAGCTGCTGGAGCTGGGGTCCAAGATCCAGTCCGAGGCCAAGAACGAGATGGACAAGGCCCAGCGCGAGTATTACCTCCGCCAGCAGCTCAAGGCCATCCGCAAGGAGCTGGGCGAGGAGGACCAATACGCGGTCGAGATCGACGAGCTGGAGGAGAAGCTGGCGCAGAAGCCGCTGCCGGACGAGGTGCGGGCCGAGGCCGACCGGGAGCTGACGCGCCTGAAGACCATCCCGCCGCAGGCCGCGGAATACGTGGTGGCGCGGACGTACCTGGACTGGATACTGGCCCTCCCCTGGCTCGAGGGCTCAAAGGACCACCTCGACATCGCCCACGCCCGCAAGATATTGAACGAGGACCACTACGACCTGGAGGACGTCAAGGAACGGGTCCTGGAATACCTCTCGGTGCGCAAGATGAAGGAGGAGATGAAGGGCCCCATCCTGTGTTTCGTAGGGCCGCCGGGCGTCGGCAAGACCTCCATCGGCAAGTCCATCGCCCGCGCCATGGGCCGCAAGTTCGTGCGCATCTCGCTGGGCGGCGTCCGCGACGAGGCCGAGATTCGCGGCCACCGGCGGACGTACGTGGGCGCGCTGCCGGGCCGCATCATCCAGGGCATCCGCAAGGCCGCCACCAACAACCCGGTCTTCATGCTGGACGAGGTGGACAAGCTGGGAATGGACTTCCGCGGCGACCCGTCGGCGGCGCTACTGGAGGTCCTGGACCCGGAGCAGAACTTCTCATACTCCGACCACTACCTGGACCTCCCGTTCGACCTGACGCACGTGATGTTCATCACCACCGCCAACATCCTGGACCCCATCCCCCCCGCGCTCAAGGACCGGATGGAGATAATCCGCCTCCCGGGCTACACCCTCCCGGAGAAGCTGATGATCGCCAAGAAGTTCCTGATTCCGAAGCAGTTGGGAGAGCACGGCCTGATGCGGCGCCAGCTCGCCATCACCGACGCCGCGGTCAAGGACATCATCGAAAAATACACCAGCGAAGCGGGCGTCCGCAACCTGGAGCGCTCCATCGCGACGATATGCCGCAAGACCGCGCGCCAGATCGTGGAGGAGAAGATAAAGGGCGTGAAGGCGACGGGGGCCAACCTCGCGGTCTTCCTGAAAGCGCCCCACTTCTTCCCCGAGACGGCGGGGCGCAAGGACGAGGTGGGCGTGGCCACCGGCATGGCCTGGACCGCCGTGGGCGGCGTCATCCTCTTCGTCGAGGCGCTGCGCATGCAGGGCAAGGGCAACCTCATCCTCACCGGCCAGCTGGGCGAGGTCATGCAGGAGTCGGCGAAGGCGGCGTATTCCTTCGTGAAGTCGACGGCGGCGACGTTGGGCATCGCGGCCGAGGACTTCGACAAGTACGACATCCACGTCCACGTCCCGGCGGGGGCGACGCCCAAGGACGGCCCCTCGGCCGGCGTCGCGATGGCCACCGCCATCGCCTCGGCCTTCTCACGGCGCCCCGTCCGCCACGACCTCGCGATGACCGGCGAGATAACGCTCCGGGGCAAGGTCATGCCCATCGGCGGCGTCCGCGAGAAGTTGCTGGCGGCGGTGCGCGCAGGCATTCCCAACGTCATCTTCCCGGCCGAGAACGAAAACGAGGTCCTGGAGGTGGACAACGAGCTCCGCAAGAACGCGAAGATAGCGTACGTTGGGACGATAGACGAGGTGTTGGACGCAGCGCTCCTGCCGGTGGGGCGGAAGGGCGCCGAGGCGGCCAAGACGCGGAAAACGCGACGGCGAGCCACGCCGCTGGAGAAGGCGCTGTATCCGGTGTTGTTGCCGGCGGGCGGGCCGGCGAAGAAAGGCGCGCCCCGGCGCAAAGGGAAACCGAAAGGCCGAGCCAAGGCCCGGCCGCGAGGCGGCAAGGGTTAGCGACAAACGAAACGCCCCGCGGACGCGGGGCGTTTCTATTCGGGGTCGGGGGCGTCAGCGGCTGGAAATGCTCTTCCAGGCGAACGTATCCTGCCCCATCCTGAGGAATTTATACCGCGACGCGTACGCGTACTTCCGGCCGTTGTAGCTCTCGTATCGGATATCCACGGCGTACGCGATCTCGTCGCCCTCGATATATTTGACGGGGAAGTATTCGTAGGTGGCGCCGTTGGGGAAAATGGATAGACTCCCGCCGCGGCCGCCCGCGGGGTTTTTGACCTCCGCGCCGTTCACGAAAAGACGGCGCGAGAAGACAACGTTATACGCGGGCGTGTTGCCGCAATTGCGTATCGCCACCTCGGAAAGGTAAATATTGCCGTTGCTCTCTATGACTTCGGGCTCGGCATAGACGTAAGGCCGGTTCTTGAGCTCCATGTCCTGATATATGAGGACCGCCGAGAGAATCCCGGCCAGCGCGCTGAACGAGGATACGAGGACCGTCACCTCCACGGGGATGCTCAGGGCTTTGCGGAACACGGTCTTCAGCAAGAAATTCAGGACCACGTAGCTCAACACCACGAGACTTAACGCCACCAACGCAAACAGGGCTATCTTGAGCATATGCGCCTACGCCCTCTCGTCCCCGGCCGCCGCCGGTTCGTCCGGCTTCAACCCCGTCACTTCGTAGAGTTCCACCTTTTTCTTGCGCCCCCGCAACTCGTGCGGGCCGAGGTCCCGGCTTTGGACCGCGTCGGCCACGCGGCGGTAAGCGTCGTCGGTGAGGATAATCTGGCCGCCGCCGGCGACGTTTTGGATGCGCTGGGCCACGTTCACGGTATCGCCGATGACGGTATAGTCCATGCGCTGGCGGGAGCCGATGTTGCCCACGATGGCCTCGCCGTAGTTGATGCCTATGCCCACGCGCACGGTGTCGTCGCCGGCGCGCCGGCGCGCCTGGTTGAAGCCCGCGAGCCGTTCGCGCATGTCCACGGCCGCCCGGACGGCGTTGAGGGTGCTGTTGGGCTGCTCCACCGGCGCGCCGAATACCGCCATCAGGCCGTCGCCCAGGAACTTGTCCAGCGTCCCCTCGTAGCGGAAGATGACGTCGGTCATGTGGGTCAGGTAGTCGTTGAGCATCGCGACCACCTCTTCCGCGGACAGTTTTTCCGAAAGGGGCGTGAAGCCGCGGATGTCCGCGAACAGCACGGTCACGGCCTTGCGCTCGCCCTTCAACGTCGTGACGTAACGCCCCGGGTCTTTCAATATCAGGTCCGCGACCTGGCGCGAGACGTAACGGCTGAAGGCGTCCTTGATGAGCTCCTTCTCGCCGATGGAGGCGGCCATCTCGTTGAAAGCCCGCGTGAGGAGGCCCACCTCGTCGCGGGTGGTTACGCGGACGCGGGTGCCCCACTCGCCGGCCTGGAGCCGCCGGACGCCGGCGGTCAAAAGGTCGACCGGTCGGGTGATGAAACCCGCGAGGATCAAGGACCCCATAAGGCCGAGCAGGAACGCCGCGGCCGAGATGACGGCGATGGTCAGCCGCGTCCGATTTACGGCCCGGATGACGCCCGATTGCGAAATCCCCACGTGGACCTCGCCCACGTACTTCCGGCCGGCGAGCATTATGGGGACGGCGATGTCGTAACAGGCGCCCCAGGGCCGGGCCCGGTACATCTGGCTAAGGAAGTCGCGGCCCCGGAGCGGCTGGACGCCGGGCGGGGGTTCGTATTCTTTGCCCAGGTAGGACGTAAACTCGCCGCCGGATGCGTCGCGGTATCCGACGATCTTCCCCTCCTCATCCGCCACCACGGCGTAGACCACGCCCGCGTTGTTCATCACGTCCGTGGTAAACCTGGCGATATACAAATCGTCCTTCTGCGAAACCGGGTCGCCGACGTTAACCGCGAGGTTGCGGGCCAGCGCCTCGCCGCGCATTTCTATTTCGCGGCGGAGCGACTTCTCCATACGCTCGGTAATGAAGAAACCCGCGCCCGCGGTGACGCAAACGGTCAGGAGGACGACGAAGAGGGAGAGTTTTAATTTTAAGGACATAGGGCCGGGGGCGGGAGGGGCCGGGTTAGCGCTCCTCGAGCTCTTTCAGAACGGCTTTGGCCCGCTTGATGTTGGTCTGGGCTTTGGCGTACATGGGGTCGCCGGCGGGAATCTGCTGCCAATAGGCGACGGCGGCGCGGTATTGGTGGTTGGTATAGGCCTCGATACCCTTGAGGTAGACTGTCGTATTGTCCGACTTGGTGGTCGTCTTGGCCGAGGCCCGGCGCTGTTTGATGCGCGCCACGTATTCGCCGGCGCGGACGTTGTCGGGTTGGAGGTTGAGCGCGGCCAGGAATTTGGCTTCCGCGCCGTTCACGTCGCCTCGCTCGTAGGAAGCCACGCCGGCGTCCACGAGTGCGCCGGCGTCGCGGCCGATGGCGGCGCGGGCGCGGGCCCTCCCGGCCGCGGCGTCCTCGTCGTCGGGCGCGAGGTCCAGAGCCCGGTTCCACCGGTTCAACGCCGCCGTCCAATCGGCGGTCTCCTCGTAACGCCGGGCGGCCGTCTTGAGCTCGTCCACCTGGGTCTTCACGCGGACGCGCGCGCCGCTGAGGTTGTCCGCAGCTTCGGCGTTGTCGGCGTCGAGCTTCAGGACTTCCTCCCACTTCCCGATGGCGCCGCCGTAATCGCCCCGGCCGTAGGCGTCGCGGGCCGAAACCATGAGCTTGTTTACTTCGGCGGCGTGCCGCTCCTCGGCGCGGGCGAATTCCTCTTCGGCCTTCGCCAAGCCGGTAATGGCGGCGGCGTTGGTCGGGTCGATCTTTTGCGCCAGTTTGTATTCGAGCGCCGCTTCGTTGAATTTACCGGCGGCGAAGAAGGCCTCCGCCCGCGCCACGTGCTCCGCCACGTCGCGTTCGTTGATGCGGTCCTGGGTCGCCTCCAGCTTCGCCGCCGCTTCCGCGTTGTCCGGGTCCCAAACCAAAATCAAGTCCCACATCCGACCGGCCGCGGTATATTCGCCGGCGTCGTAGGAATCCTGGGCGCTGACCGAAAGGGCCGCGATCATGTCTTCCGTCTTCTCGAGGAATTCGTGCTCTTTCTCCGCACCCACCTCGGTGGTAATCCTTTTGCGCTCGCGTCCGAAGCCGTAGGTGAAGCCGACCCGATACGTATTGCCCAGGTCGCCGTAGGGCGCGTACGCGAAGTCGAAGGAGAAACCGGCGAGGTTGACCCCCAGGCCGGCGGTAACGCCCGACAGGCCGCCCGTGTCCACGCCCGAAATATAGCCCGCGCGCGTCGAAAGGTAGCGGAACGGGTTGTATTCCACGCCGGCTTTATAAAGCGCTTCCCCTTTGAAAGGTTTTTCCGCCGCCGCCGCCAGAACGACCTTCTGCCCCAGGGGCCGATAGGCCGCGCCCAACTCGGCGGTCATGGGCAGGGGAACCGCGTCTTCGGCGAATTTGACGTCCGGGCCCAGGTTACGGCTGGCGAGGCCGAAGCTGACCTTGGACCAGGGGGCCCAATACGCGCCCACGTCGCCGGCGAAGCCTAGGGTTTTGGTTTCCGCGAGCTCCTGGTCGATCCCTTTCAGATTCACGCCCACGCCGAACTCGCGGGAAAAAGGATAGGCGTAGCTCAAGTCCACCGCCACGTCGGTGGCGCCGAAGGTCCCCTGCGCTTCGCTCGGGTTGTCGGCGTCGGTCCGCCGCTCCATGCCGCCGGCGGTAAGCGCCCGCGCCGCGCCGCCCACGCTCCCCCACGCCAGCGGGTAGGCGAAAGCCACGTATTCGTAGCGCATCCCCTGGAACCACTCGGCGTGCATGGCCGATACTTCGGGGACGTCGAGAAACGCCACGCCCGCCGGGTTGTAGGCGAGGGAGTTGACGCCCTCCGCCACGCCGGTGTAGGCCTCGCCCATGGCCGTCGGCCGGCCGCCCACGCCCAACGTCAGGAAGGTGGCCGTGGTTTCGCCGCCGGTATCCGCGAGGGCGAAAGCCGCCGTCGCCAACAGGGCGGCGGCCGTTATTTTCAAAACGTGCGATGGCATATTTTCCTGAGAACGGCGCCGGGCCGAAACGGCCGAAGGCCGGGCGATAGTAACGAGTTAATGCACTGGAGTCAAGGCAAAACCGCCGCCAGGCCGGCCGCGGCCCGCTCCAGCCAGGGCAGGTCCTCGTCCGGGATGCTCCTCACGTCCACGAGGACGGCGTCGCCCGACGCCCGCGCCAGGACCGGCGGCTCGAGCCGCCGCAGCGCGGCGCTGAGGGCGTGGGGCGACGTCAGTCGGTGGCGGAGAGCCACCGCCGACGTGGGCAACGTGAGATAAGGCAGCGTCCCGCCGCCCACGGGCGACTCGCTTTCGACCACCGCGACCTCAAGCGCGGGGACGCCCGCCCGGGCGAACAGCTCGCGGACGCGCGCCGCCAACGCCGCGAGTTCGCCGTCGGACCGGTGCAGCAAGCGATAGGTCGGAATTTCGTTCAGCCGATCGTCCGCCGCGGCGTAAACGTCCAGGACCGCCCCCAGGAGGGCGTAGGTCTCTTTTCCCACGCGGAGGGCGCGGTATAAACTGTCGCGTCGCATGGCACCGATGGCTTCCCGTTTGCCCGCCGCGATCCCCGCCTGCGGGCCGCCGAGGAGCTTGTCGCCGGAAAAGCAGACGACGTCGACGCCGGCGTCCAACAACGCCGCCACCGACGGCTCGTCAGGAGGGACCAGGCCGGCGTAGAGCGCGGGCGACAGGAGGCCGCTGCCCAGGTCGTAGAGGACGGGCTTGCCGTACGCCGCCGCGAGCGTCACGACCTCGTCCACGCCGACCTCCTCGTGCCGGCCCTGGAAAAAGAAGTTGCTGCGGTGCGCGAGAACGACGAGCCCCGCGCCGGCGTCCAACGCCCGCCGGTAGTCGTCGGCCCGCGTGACGTTCACGGTCCCCACCGCCATAAGGGCGACGCCCCCCGCGGCCATCACGTCCGGCAGTCGGAACGAGCCGCCGATTTCGACGAGCTGGCCGCGGCTGGCCGCCGCCGGCCGACTTCCGCCGAGGGCGCGCAACGCCAAAAGGACGGCGGCGGCGTTGTTGTTCACCACCAGGGCGTCTTCGGCGCCGACAAGCTCCGCGAGCGGCCCGGCTATCAGCGCGTCGCGCCGGCCCCGCGCGCCCGAAGCCAGGTCCACCTCGAGGTTGGAGTAACCCTCCAGCAGCTCGGCCGCCCGCGCCACGACGGCGGCGCCCAGCGGCGCCCGGCCTGCGCCGGTGTGGAGGATTACGCCCGTGGCGTTTATTACCCGTCGGAGAAGCATGTCGTGTAGTATAATAACCGCGCGGCGCGTTGTCAAATCTTTTGCCGCCGCGGCGGTTGATATTTCGCCCCGGTCAATATAAAATAGTACCCATGGCGCGCGACCTCATAGCCGTAGTAGGCGTGACCTGCACCGGGAAAGGCGCCCTCGCGCTGGCCCTGGGGGAGGCGTTGGGCGGCCCGTCGGCCGCCGCCGTCGTCGTCTGCGACTCGGCTAAAATATACCGCGGCGCCGACGTCGGGACCGGCAAGCTTTTGGGCGAAGCCCGGCGCGGCTTCAGCTTTTACATGGTGGACATCGCGGAACCCGGCGAACAATACAACGCGGGGCGGTACATGGAGGAGGCGCGCCGGGCCTGCGACGAGATATGGCGAGAAGGCAAGACCGTCGTCGTGGTCGGCGGCACGGGCCTTTACGTCCGCGCCCTCCTGGACGGCATTTGCGAGGCGCCGCCGGCCGACGCCGAAGTCCGCGCCTCCCTCTCGGCGCGGCAACGGGCGGGCGAAAACCTCCATCGGTATCTCGCGGCCGTGGACGGCGCCGCCGCGGCCCGGATAACGCCGGCCGATACGAAACGCATCGTCCGCGCGCTGGAGGTCTACGAACTTACGGGCGTGCCGCTGTCGGCCTTCCAGCGCGCCGGCGCCCCGCCGCTGGCTACGGGGCGGAAGCTTATGGTCGCGCTGGACGGACCGCGCCCCTGGCTCGCGGCGCGGATAGACGAACGGACGGCGCGCATGGTCGCCGCGGGCCTCCGAGGCGAAGTGGAGGGTTTCCTGGCGCGGGGGTTGGCGCCGCCCTTGCCGCCGCTCAACGCCATCGGCTACCGCCAACTGGCGGCGGCGATGAAAGGCGAAGTGGACGACGAAACCGCCATAGCGCAAATATCGCGGGATACGCGCCGGCTGGCGAAACGGCAACGGACCTGGTTTAAAAAGGACCCGCGCGCCGCCTGGATGGATGCGGCCGCGGGGACGGAGACGTTGGCCGCGACGGTTTTAAGAATGCGGGCCGCCGCGCCTCGCTAAACCGGCCGCGGAAAGGGGCCGCGGCGGGGGCGGGTTGTCAAACCGCCCTTTTTATGCTAAAATTAATAAGGTTTGGGCGTTGGCGGAAGGTAGCCTGCGAGCGGAGGAGTATAACCCGCGGAACCCGTCCTTATACATATATATAATAAAAGGAGAAAGCCGATGAAATTATTACGCATCACGGTAGCGGTAATAGCGGTGTTGGCCGTCGCTCTTGCTTTCGCGGGATGCAAGAAAAAAGAGGGAAAAACGACGGCCGGGACCGCGGGCACAGCCGCCAAGACCGCTGAAGTCTCGGTGACGTGCCCGAAGCCGGGCGAGAACCTTATCTGCCAGGACTGCAAGACGCTCTTTATGACCGACCAGGAATACGCCGACCACATGGAAAAGCAGCACCCGGACAAGTGGAAGGCCATGAAGGACAAGTTCTGGGAGATGCGAAAAGGCGCCCCGCCCGCGGGTACCGGAACCAAATAACGGCCCGGGCTGAGCCCGGCCGGCGCGCCGCCGAAATGGACCCCGGGCGGCAGGCCCCATTCCAAAGGCGACCTCCCGGGGTCTTTCTGCGGCCGGCGATGCGCGCCGGGATAATTTTATGCCGATTTACGAATATAAATGTGACCAATGCGGTGAAGTTTACGAACGGCTTCACCGCGCGGGACAAGACGAGGAAACCCGCTGCCCGAAGTGCGGCTCCGGCGACACCCGGCGTATACTTTCTTGTATCGCGACCGGTCGCCCGCGCGCAAGCGCCGCGCCGTCGTGCCCGGCGGAATCGGGTTGAAAGGTTTGACGCCGGGGCGGCCCGCCCCGACTGCCACTTGCCCATCTACGAATACAACTGCGCCGCGTGCGGGGCGCGCTTTGAAGTCCTGGTCCGGGAGGCCGGCGAAGAAAGCCGGGCGTCGTGCCCGGCGTGCGGTTCCCACCGCAAAGAACGCCGCCTTTCGACCTTTGCGACGCGGGGCGCGTCCAACGACGCCCCGGCGTGCGCGCCCGCCGAAGCCGGGGCTTGCCCCCACAACGCCGCGTGCGGCAGCCACTGTCCCTGGGAGCATTAACGATGACCGATAAGGACCTACCCGAATTCAAAAACCCACCCGACCAGAGATTATTCGAAATTCTTACCTCCAACAAGTACGTCGCGATATTGGGGTTGACGCCCGACCAAAACGCCGCCTCCCACCGCGTGGCCCGCTTCCTCAAACGCCACGGCTTCCAGATTTACCCCGTGAACCCGCGCTATCCCACCGTCCTGGGCGAGCCGTCGCGTCCCTACCTCCGCAATATAACCGGCCCCGTGGACATCGTGGAAGTCTTTCGGCGCCCCGAGCACCTGACCGGCATCGTCCCGGACGCGCTCCAGGTGGGGGCGAAAATCGTTTGGCTGCAACTCGGCACCGTAAATCCCGGCTTCGCCCGCGAAGCCCAGGACGCCGGCCTCGAAGTCGTAATGAACAAGTGCATGAAGAAAGAGTTCGAGCGGTTGGTGTTGAAACGCAACCTGGGCCGGCGGCATGCCCCCTAAGCCGCGGCAACTGGCCATCGTCGGCGGCGGCCCCGCGGGGCTGACGGCCGGAATCTACGCCGCCCGCGGCCGCCTCGACGTCGTCCTCCTCGAGGGTAAACCCCTCACCGGCGGCCAGATGGCCCTCACCGAAACGGTGGAGAACTACCCCGGCTTCCCGGAGCCGATATCGGGCTTCGAGCTCGCCGAACGGATGCGGCGCCAGGCCGAGCGTTTCGGCCTGGCGTTCGAGACGGCGCAAATCGACGCCGTCCGCCGCGAGGGTGGCGGCTTCGTCCTGGCCGGGCCGGAAGGCGAGAAGAGGGCGCAGGCCGTCATAGTGGCCACCGGGACCGAAAACCGGAAGCTGGGCGTCCCCGGCGAGCAGGAGTTTTACGGCGCCGGCGTCACCTATTGCGCCACGTGCGACGGCCCCCTCTACCGCGGCCGCGTGGTGGCGGTCGTGGGCGGCGGCGACAGCGCCGTCAAGGAAGGCGTCTACCTCACCAAGTTCGCCGCCAAGGTGTACATCATCCACCGCCGCGACGAGCTCCGCGCCGAGAAGATCATCCAGGAGCTCGCCCGGGCCAACGAGAAAATAGAGTTCGTCTGGGACACGGTCGTGACGGCGATGACGGGCGACCAGGAGCTGAAGGCCCTCCGCATCAAGAACGTCAAGACCGGCGCCGAAAGCGAGCTCGCGGTGGAGGGCGCCTTCATTTACGTAGGCGTGAAACCCAACACCGAACTCGTGGCGGGGCTCGTGACGTTGGACGCGCGCGGCCTCATCCGCACCGACAACGACATGGCCGCGAGCGTCCCGGGCGTCTTCGCGTGCGGCGACTGCCGCGCCAAGACGCTGAAGCAGGTCGTGACCGCCGCGGGCGAGGGCGCGGCCGCGGCCTTCGCCGCCCAGGACTATCTGGAACACGGCGGCCGCTAGACGTTGTGGGCGCGACTTCCGCCAGCTTCGGCTGGCGCGAACAAGAGAAACCGACCGCAAAAAGAAACGCCGGCCCTTGAGGCCGGCGTTTTCTTGATCCATGGGGCGGGATATAAACCGGCGCCGTTAACCAAACCATCAACGCGAATAACGGGTAATCGCGGAGAAATGGTAACCTTTAGATAGAAATAGAACGAAATTCGCTCAACTTGTACGGGCAATGGGAGGAACATATCCCCGAAAAATACCTTGCATTAGTTCGTCGGGTTTATTAGTATTAATAGTAGAGAAAGAAAGGAGATATTTAAATGAAATGCCTTAACTGCGGAACCGAGATACAGGAGGACGCGCAGGTTTGCCCGAGCTGCAAAGCGAATATCTTACTACGCAAAACCCCCTCTTCATATTACTTAAAAGATTACCTGCCGTTCGCTATGGACCCGAAAAAGGTTTATACTATAATATTGTTCTATTCATTGGGTTTTACCGTTTTAGCCGCATTGTATTTAATACTCGCCTTCGTGGTGGGCGCGGCGGCAATGCTTTCGTGAGTCAACGGGTAATGGTTACGTCCGCGTAATACTCGGCGTTTCGATAAGGAGGCCACATGGATAACGGCGTCATTCTAATAATAGTATCGGTGGTACTATACATCATCGCATATGCTTCTTTTGGAATAGGTAATACGGCGGTTGCCCGTATTTACTATTCCGAGGTGATATTACGGAAGAAAACCAGCGCCCAGGATGCGATAGCTTTCGCCGCGGGGAGGACTTTAAGCATTATCTTAATACCGTTAGGGTTGCTGCTCATCCAAGTAGTAATAACGGCGATATTAATATTAGTGTTCTATATTTGCCGTGAACTCGGCGGGACCGGCTTGATTTCGTTTGGCGTTTTAACGGTACCCATTTTTATATCCGTCGTTACGGTATTCGTTTTATCGGTAATATCCTTCTCTTTAATAACCCCGGGATTAGCGGTTGAAGAAAGCGGCCTAGACGCGTTCGCTCGGATAATCCATATTATAAAAGACGCGCCTATTTCGCTCGTTACGCGGTACTCCGCGTTCATCTTCCGCGATCTCGGCCCGGCCTTCGTTATTTATACCGCGTTAATTATTGGGGCTTCGTACGCCGTAATTATAGCTTTTGTCGGGCTAGCAACGGGTACGGCCGCCGGTATTTTAAGCGATCTATTCGGTAGAAGCAACACCGCAGACGCGACTACGGTTCTCACTGGAGTCGGGATCTGTATTTTCGTAATTTCGATATCTTTCATATGGACTGTGTTTTTGTCCGTTCCGGCTTCGTACGCCAATGTCGCCGTCACCGATATTTATCTATCATTAAGAACAACCAAAGATCCGATCCGCGGGCCTTTCGCCATTATAAAAGGGTTCTTCCAATTCGTAGGAGACCTCCTGAGCCCGTTGCGAGGTCGATTCGAAGACGAGGAGTCGACAACACAAAACCAAAGAACCCCAATAACCCCGCGGTATGCTGTAGGAGCGAAGTTGCCAGAGACTATTTGGGTGTTCGCTATAAGAACTCAAACGAAATATGGGCCTATAGATAAAGCTGCATTAGCGAATTTTTTAAGTCAAGGCGTTTTTTCGTGGGATGATTTGGCTTATACGAGCGACGGCCAGTGGGTAGCGTTAAAAGAACTCGAAGAATTACGCCGATAGGCGAAACCGTCATATAAATGAAAACGATAAGAATTGATATTTTAAGAGATGGTGCGAAACTTAAAACGGTAGAAATACCGCCGGGTATTATCACCGTCGGCAGCGCGAGCGGGTGTAATATAAAACTCCCGCCCGAAGGCGTACGGGAAAAGCACTGCGAACTGACCTGGGACGGGGAAAAAGGTACTATTAAGAGTATCGGGGCAGGAACGGGTATCGTCGTGAACGGAATGATGATAGTGGGTACTATATTGAGTGAAGGCGACGTGGTTAAGATAGGGCCTTTCCTTTTCGTTTTTTCTATGATCGAGCCGCCGAAACAGGAAACTATAATTGCCCTCCCGGGGGTAGAAAAACCGGAAAATGCTAAAGAATCACGGGTAACAATAGCGTCGATACAACCGGAAGCCCCCCCGCCACCGATTGGTTACCCCCCTAAAGCGGGTACCGAGACGGGGCCACCTTCACCCTATGTACCTTCGTTTCCCACTCCTCCAATCGCCTCCGTAAATACGGGCCCGCCTCTCCCGGGTATACTCGGGTCTGACCTCCCGCCCATCGCCTCAACTTCATTAGGTCCGCCTACACCCATAGGCGAGCATATTTCGGCGTCGCCGCGTGACGTGGACACCCCCGCCCCATTTCTACCCGCACCTAACCATTATCCTTCCGCCGTTAATTATCCCGTCCCGGAAACTGGGGATTTCCGTCGGCCGAAGCGTCACGGGCTTCGGTTAGTATTAGCATTCCTAATAGCGTTGATTATTACTGCGGGCGCGACTTTATTATTTTTAAATTATTACGGGTATATCGACCTCGGGATACCGGGTTTTGGCGAAGAACCCGGAAAAGTTATGAAACCTTCCGCCCCGGGTACGGATTCTAACGAACCAGTACCGCAGCCCCCGTCTATATCGGTTAAGGTTACCGGCGTTTTCGGCGGCGGAAGGACAGCCGCCACGGTAAATAATATTATAAACCGAGAAAAATCCACTTTAATTCCGGTATTCGAAGGAAGATCACCGGGAACGTTGTCATTAGAAACTACCGTTGATAAGGGTGGGCGAGTCGTTAGGACGAAAGTAACCGGGTCGTCGTATACCGACGCTATCACCCAATCTAAAACCACGGAAACGATCTCACGGTGGAAATTCGGAGCGGCGTCGGGTATTACGATCGTGAAGATAAAAATCGTGGTAGAAACGCCGAATATACGCCTACCCAATAAAACGGGTATTCGGTCGGAACCCGTTAGGTATTTCGATTTCTACAACCGCGATAAGGAAATCACCGAAACCCAAATACAAACCCAGCTGTTCCTTCAACGTTATTATGACGGTACCGGCCAGGTTATTTCCGAAAGGTTTTTTAGACCTGGCGGTATCCCAACCGGCCACGCGAGGAAAGGTACGGGCGTATACGCCGCTCACCGTATAGATTATTACTACGATAAATCCGGCCGGATGGTCGCGAAAGCTTATTTCGATGATAAAGGAAATCCTGTTGAGGACGGGGATTTATATCATAAAATCGAATGGTCCTATAACCCTACCGGTAAAGCCGTGAGCATAGTCGGTTTTGATATTAATGGGAAATCATTCCCCGTTAAAGAAGCCACGGTGCCCCAAGATTGACTTAATACTCTCCGCCTAGCGCGCAGAACGCCGGCCCCAGGGCCGGCGTTTTTGCGTTATACGGTCGTTAAGTGATACTCCCGAGCCGCGCCGCTTCCAGCACCACCATCTTGTCCCAGCGGCCGAGGCGGCGCTCGGCCTCTTCCATCAGCGCCCGGGCGCTGAGGTCCACGCCGAAGAGCGCGGCGGCGAGGGCGTCCGCCTCCGCCGGCTTCGCGCCCGCCACCGCGACGCCCAACCCCTCGAGGTCGTCGTAGCGGTCGCCCCAGGCCGTGTCGTAGCGGCCCTCGGCTTTCACCTTCACGACGTGGAACAACCCCTCGCACACGCCGACGACGCGGAAGAAGGCGCCGTAGAGGAGGTGGACGTCCACGACCGCCTCGGGGAGGCGGGGATGGTAGGCGTTGCGGTCCGGCTCGGGGATAAGGCCGAACATGTTCTTGAGCGACAGCGAGAAGGCGAAGGCGCCCTCGGCGGCCGAGGGGATTTTTATACGCGCGAGGCTGATGAGGGGCGCGCCGCGCCACGCCAACAGACGTGACGGCATGACGCCGTATAATTCGTCGAAGGCCAACGGCCGGCCCGCGAGGGCCGCGCGAACCGCCGCCTCGTCCTCCACCCTCCCGGACCAGACCTCGTCCGTGACGTTTATGTAGGTGACGTCGTCGCGGGCGAGGACCTCGTCCAGGCCGAAGCGCCGGAAATACGCCGCCTCCTGCTCCCGGAGCCAATCCCAGTTCGCGCGCCCGGTCGCGGCCGTGATTCGCCGCGAGCCGTCGTTGCGCATCGCCGCGTGGCCCTCGACGACCACCTTGGGGCCGGCGATGGCGTCGCATACCAGCGCGAGGGTCGCGGCGTCGGTGAACTGGCCGGGGTAGGCGCTGAACCAGTTGGGCTTGACGAGGACCGGCCCGGCCGCGACGCCCACGGCGCGAAACAGCTCCGCGAGCATCGCCGCGTCGCGGATGCCGCGGCCGAAGAAAAGGTCTCGCCGGACCTCGTGGATGCCCCAGCGCTCGAAAACCGGCGGCGTCACGACTTCTCCTCCGGCGTTTTATCCTCCGCCGCTTCCGCCGCGCCTTCGCCGGCGGCGGACGGCGTTTCCCCCGCGCCGCGCCCGCACTCGTCCACGTAGTTGAGCTGGAGTTCGGTGATGACGGCGTTCAGCGTCCGGCGTTCGCGCTCCCCCAGGTTGCCTTCGGTCTTCTTGCGCAGCATGTGGAGGACGTCGATGGTCCCCCGGGCGCCGTCGAGGTCCCGCTCCACCTTGCCGCTGAGCGGGCTCGCGAGCTTGCCGAGCTGCTGCATCGCGGCGGCGTGGAAGGAGTAAACGATGGAAAGGAAAATGGCCTCGTCGCGGTCGATCTTGTCTTCGTCCATATGAACCTCCCGGGCTCCGGGCCCGTTCAGCCGATGATGTCGGCCACGAGGTCGAAACGCTCGAAGGGCGGCATGACGCAAATCCCCTGGCAGGCGTCGCGGAGCCGGGCCACCAGCTCACGGCCGATGGCGACGCCCTCCGCCAACTCGGCGTCCTTGCCCCGGCCGGCCGCGGCTTCCATCCGCGCGAGCGCGGCCGGCGGGACGTCGATGCCGGGCACCTCGAAATGCAGATATTGGGCGTGCCGAAAGGACTTGAAGGGCAGGACGCCCAGGAGAACGGGCACCGGCAGCTCGCCGAAGCGCTCCACGAAGTCGAACCAGACGCGGGGGTCGTAGAACGGCTGGGTCATCGCGAAGTCCGCGCCCGCCGCCACCTTCTCGCCGAAGCGCGCCCACTCCCGCGCGGCGTCCGCGGCGCCGGGGTTCAGGGCCACGCCCACCAACATGGGGAAAGGGTCGCCCAACGGCTTGTCGGAAAGGTCGGTGCCCGACCGTATCTTGCCGACGAGGCGGACGAGGCCCGTGGAGTCGAGGTCGTACACGGACTTCGCCTTGGGGTAGTCGCCGACCTCCGAGGGGTCGCCGGTGAGGGCCAGGACGGCGCCGATTCCCAGCGCCGCGGCGCCGATAAGCTCGGACTGCAACCCCAGGAGGTTCCGGTCGCGGCAGGTAAAGTGGAGGATGGGCTCCAGGCCGACGTCCCGTCGGATGATGTGGGCGAGGGCCACCGACGACATGCGGACGCGGGCCATGGGATTGTCGGCCACGTTGACGGCGTCCACGCCGAGCTCCTTGAGCTGTCGGGCGCCGGCCAGCACCCGGCCGTAATCCACGCCCCGCGGCGGATCCACCTCCACCGTCACGACGAACCGGCGGCCGAGTTTCTCGGCCAACGGCGTGGGGGCCGGCCGCGGCGCCGCCGGAACCGCTTCCACCTTAACCGCCGGCGCGACGACCTTGCGCGCCGCGGGCTTCAGGCCGGCGACCGCGCGGGCCACGGCGGCGGCGTGTTCGGGCGTCGTGCCGCAGCAACCGCCGATGACGTTGGCGCCCAGCTCCGCGAACAGCCGCGCGTATTCGCCGAAGTACGCGGGCGTCGCCCCGTAAACCAGGCGGTCGGCCGCGCCCCGGCCGGGATAGCCGGCGTTGGGCATGACGCTTAAAAACCACTTCTCCGCCGCCAGGGGGTCGGCCAGCAGTTCGTCGGTTATCAATTCATAGGTGTCTTTGGGGCCGAGGTTGCAATTCATCCCCACGACGTCCGCGCCGGCCGCCACCAACTCCCGGAACGCCGGAACGACGTCGTCGCCGAACTTCGTCGTGCCTTCCGGCAGGAAAGTGAGGGAAACCATGGCCGGCCGGTCGGTAAGCTCGCGCCAGACGGCGAGGGCCGCCTGGGCCTCGGCTACGGACGACATGGTCTCGATAGCGACCAGGTCCACGCCGCCCGCGAGCAAGCCGGCCATCTGGGCGCGGAAGAGGTCGCGGGCCTCGTCCTCCGTGAGGTAGCCGAAGGGGCGCATCATTACGCCCAGCGGTCCGACCGAGCCGGCGACGAAGGCCCGCTCGCCGACCGCGGCGCGCGCGAGTTGCGCGGCGCGTTCGTTCAGCTCGCCCACGCGGCCGTCCAGGCCGAAGCTTTCGAGCTTCATGCCGTTGGCGGAGAAGGTGTTGGTTTCGACCAGCGCGGCGCCGGCGGCAAGGTACGCGCGGTGAACTTCCGCCACCAGGTCGGGCCGGGTCACGTTCAACTCGGCCAGACACTGGCCCGAGTCCACGCCCTGGGCGAAGAGGTACGTTCCCATCGCGCCGTCGGCGACGACGACGTGCTCGGCCAGATACTCGCGAAACGTGGGCATGCGTCAAACCTTCCTGCGCCGGCGCCCCGAAAGGCGCCGCGATATCCTTAGGCCGAAGATTATACCAAAAGAACGCCCGCGGCGAGCCGTCAAAATCACGGCCGGCCCAAATCGGAAGGGGACCGAGCGTGCGGTCCCCTTTCGCGGTGCTATGGTCAGGAGAAAGTCGAATCGGGGGAGGGCAGACATCCGACGCCCGGGGAAACCGGCGCGGTTATCGCCCGCCCGAAGGCGTTACTTTTTCTTCTTGGCCGTCTTCTTGGCGGTCGTGGTTTTCTTGGCGCCGCACTTGGACTTGGCCATGGTTTTCTTCTTGGCCGGTTTCTTGGCCGTTTTCTTGGCGGTTTTCTTCTTGGTCGGCATAATTTTCACTCCTTTCCGTTGGCGCTTATATTCTGGGGGTCGGGTGTGCCCTTCCCCGGCGTGAGTTTCGGAATTGCCGGGCCGGCGCCCGGTCGAGCTCAAAGCGCCGGCCCGTCCAGGGGTGTAAGAAGAAGCTATTTCTTCTTGCCCTTCTTGGCCGCCGACTTCTTGGCCGGAGCCTTCTTAGCCGCTTTCTTCTTGGTCGCCATGGTTTAAATCACCTCCTCCTGGTCGGTTACGGTTAGGTACACCGCGTGAAGCCGCATGCGCGGCACGTTAAACAACCCTCTGCTATCTCCAAGATTCCGGAACATTCCGGGCACTGTGGCCCGACGTTCGCTAATTCCTTGAGCATCCGTTCGCGGCGCGCCGCCTGGGCCTCTTCCGGGCTCTCCGTTACGTCGAACAGGGGCGCCGTCCGGGCAGCCATATGCCTTTCGATGACTATGCCGATGGCGTCGGGGCAGCTCAGGATGGCCTCGCCCTGCTGCCAGGTGGGCATGGGGCACCGGATGCCGCGCAACTGCTTGATGATGGATTTGACGGTGACGCCGGCGCGCAGCGACAGCGAGATAAGCCGCGACGAGGCCTCGGAGTGGGACGAGATGCAGCCGCCCGACTTCCCCATCTTGGCGAACAGCTCGCACAACCCCTCTTCGTCCCAGTTCAGCGTCACGTAGAGGTTGCCGCAGCCGGTGGCGATTTTTTCGGTTACGCCGTGGGTGACCGTCGGCCGGGGCCGGGGGGCGACGCCTGAGGCCGCGGCGCGGCGGCCGTTGGTATCGTCGGCCTTGGCGTCCTTCTCCGCCGCCGTCCCCACGTTCAGGACCTGAGCGGCGCGCGAGCCGTCGCGATATACCGTCACGCCCTTGCACCGGAGTTCATAGGCCGATAAAAACGCCCGTTCCACGTCCTCCAGCGTCGCCGCGTTCGGGAAGTTGATGGTCTTGGAGACGGCGTTGTCGGTGTGCTTCTGGAACGCGGCCTGGATGCGGATATGCCGCTCGGGCGTGATGTCGTGGGCCGTGACAAACAGCCGCTTCACGTCCTGAGGGACGTCGTCGCGCTTCTGGATGGACTCGCCGCGCGCCAGGCTGTCGAACAGCTCCTCGCTGGCCAGCCCCGCGGCCCGCGCCGCGTCGGCGAAAGGCGGATAAATCTCCACCAACTTGTTGTCGTCCAGGACCCGCCGGTAGAAACACAGCGCGTAAATCGGCTCGATGCCGCTGGAAGCGCCGCATATGATGCTGATAGTGCCGGTGGGCGCGATGGTGGTGGTGGTGGCGTTGCGCAGGCGGTCGCCGCCCGGGCGGTCGTAGACGCTGCCGCGGAAGTTGGGGAAGACGCCGCGGTCTTCGGCCAGGCGGGTGGAGGCGCGCTTGGACTCCAGGTCGATGAACTCCATTACCTGTTCCGCCGTCGCCACCGCCTGCTCGGAATCGTATGGGATCCCCAGACGGACCAGGAGGTCGGCGAAGCCCATGACGCCGAGGCCTATCTTGCGGTTGGCCTTGGTCATCTTCTCGATCTTGGGCATCGGGTAGCGGTTCACGTCGATGACGTTGTCCAGGAAGTGAATGGCGGAGTGGACGGTGCGCGCCAGGCGCTCCCAGTCCACCGCGGCCTTCCCCTTCTCGGCGGTCACCATCAGGCCGAGGTTGATGGAGCCGAGGTTGCACGATTCGTAGGGCAACAACGGCTGTTCGCCGCACGGGTTCGTCGATTCGATGGCGCCGGCCTGGGGCGTCGGGTTATCCGCGTTCATGCGGTCGATGAAGATGACGCCCGGCTCGCCGTTGCGGTGGGCGCGCTCCACGACGGCGTTGAAGACCTGGGAGGCCGGGAGCGCGCCCTGGGCCTCGCCGGAGCGGGGATTTACGAGGGGGTAGGTTTCGTCGCGGGCCAGCGCCTCCATGAAGCGGTCGGTGACGGCGACCGAGATGTTGAAGTTGTTGAGGCGGTTCTCGGCGGCCTTGCAGTTGATGAACTCCATGATGTCGGGATGGTCCACCCGCAGGATGCCCATGTTGGCGCCGCGGCGGGTGCCGCCCTGCTTGATGGCCTCGGTGGCGGCGTCGAACACCTGCATAAAGGAGATGGGGCCGGAAGAGACGCCCCGGGTGGACATGACGACGTCGTTCTTGGGCCGGAGGCGCGAGAAGGAGAAGCCGGTGCCGCCGCCGCTCTTGTGGATAAGCGCCGTGTCGCGGATGGTCTCGAAGATGGAATCCATCGAATCTTCCACCGGCAAGACGAAACACGCGGACAGCTGCCCCAACTCCCGGCCGGCGTTCATCAGCGTGGGCGAATTGGGCATGAACTCCAGCCGCGCCATCATCGCGAAGAACTCGCGGGCCACGGGCTCGAGGTCGGCGAGGGGGTTGTGGAGGCGGTCCGCCTCCGCGACGGCCCACGCCACCCGCCAGAACATCTCGCGTGGCTCCTCCAGCGGGTTCCCGTCCTCGTCGCGCCGGAGGTAACGCCGGCGCAGGACCTCCAGCGCGTTGGCGGAAAACGCCACCGGCGGCTCTTCCCAATCGGCCTCCGCGGGCGACGCGGCGTTGCGCTCCCATCCCGCCAACGCCTGGTCGGCCTTGGCGCGGATGGTCCGCTCCCACTCCGCATCGTCCACGGGACGGACGACGTCTATTTCGTCAAGCGCTTCCACGATTATTTTCTCGGCCTTCGAGCCGCGGACGCCGAGCTCGTTCAAAAGCGCCCGCGCCTTCAAACGCGCGCCGACCAACATCGCTTGCCTGTCCGAGCCAACTGCCATTATATCTCGTTTACCTTTATTTGTCCTACTGGGTCAGGAACGGTTTTATTGGGTTTATCGCCGGTTAAGCTCTTAAAACAAAATGCGAATATAACACTATAAACAACGCTGTCTTCCTGCCGTTACCCACATCTCGTATCCGAGTGCCATTATAGACCACAACATGTAGGGTGTCAAGAAAAAAAAATAGGGTCCAACCGCCCGTCGGGGCCGCGAAAACGCCCCTGCACGGCGGCCGGATCCTAATATTATAAGATAAAATAAGACAGGATATAAGCGCTATAATATATCATAAATTATCAATATAGACATAGTGAAATAATACAATATTGTCGAATGATAATTATCGCGGGGCGCGGACGCCCCGGCGCCGCGGCCCTAGCTCGGCGGCGCCGCGGCCGCGGCGCCCCTGGCCTGTTCCCACTTCGCCTGGGCGTCCAGCGCCAGGCGCATCGCCTCCGGGTTTTCCGCCGGCGTATTCAAGCTCTGGACGTAGAGGGCCATACTGTCCGCGGCCAACGCACAGCGGCCCGCCAGGGCGCCGTCGCCCTGGGCCCGGGCGCCCAGGGCGCGGAATTCTTTCTCGAAGGCGCCGAGCGCCGCGACCATGTCGTCGCGCGACGTGTTTTTCAATTCGTGGGTTTTCATGTACTGGTCCACTACGGCCACCTTGGCGTCGAACGCCGCCGTGGCTTCACCGCCCGGGGCGGGGCCGCCGGCCGCGGGACCCGACTTCTCGCCGCCGCGGCGGCATCCGGCCGCCAGGGCCATAAAGAAAACCATAAGGAAAACGATTTTAGCGCGCATGCGTTACGGCCTCCTGTCCTGGTTGACGCGTCTTGCTTAACACAACGGCGCGCCCTTTGCAAGGGAATAATCCGGCTTCAGATTTCGGTTTCCGGCCGGGACGGAAATTGCTATACTGGTTCCCCGTTCAGAAAGGAGCCGCGTTGATACCAGAGAACATCTTCCGGGAATACGACGTCCGGGGCACAGTGGGCGTGGAGCTTACGGAGGAAGTGGTCCGGACGTTGGGCCGGGCCGTAGGGACGTATCTCGTCGTCCACGGCAAGAAAACGGCCGTCCTGGGCCGGGACAACCGCCCCTCCAGCGAACCTTTCGCGGCGTTCATCCGCGAAGCCCTCCAGGGGTCGGGCGTGGACGTCCTGGACCTCGGCCTCTGTTCGACGCCCGCCTTCTACTTCGCGACCCGCGCCTACGCCCCGGGCCAGGGCGGCGTAATGGTTACGGGAAGCCACAATCCTCCCCAGTTCAACGGCTTCAAGATCGCGTGCGGCGAGGGGACGATCTACGGCGCCGAAATACGGCGGCTCGCCGAAATAATCGGCGCCGGCGCCTACGCCGAAGGCCGGGGCGGATACGGCGAACAGGAGACCGCCGCCGACTACCGCCGCGCCCTTCTCGACGGCGTGAAAATCGGGCGGCGGGTCAAGCTGGTGGCGGACGCCGGCAACGGGACGGCGTCGCTCCTGATGCCGGGCGTTCTAAACGACGCCGGGTGCGATGCGGAGGGCCTGTTCTGCGAACTCGACGGTTCATTCCCCAACCATTGGCCCGACCCCACGGTGCCCGAAAACATGGCGGCGCTCGTGGCCCGCGTGCGCGAGACCGGCGCGGCGGCGGGGGTGGCCTTCGACGGCGACGCCGACCGCATCGGCGCGGTGGACGACCAAGGCCGCATTATTTGGGGCGACAAACTCCTGGCCTTGTTCGCGGCCCCCGTCCTGCGCGAACACCCGGGCGGCAAGGTCATCTTCGAGGTCAAATGCTCACAGGCGCTGGTGGACGAGGTGGCGGCGAGGGGGGGCGTCCCCATCATGTGGAAGACGGGCCACTCGCTCATCGAAGCCAAGATCCGGGAGGAGAAGGCGTTGCTGGCGGGCGAAATGAGCGGCCACATCTACTTCGCCGACCGCTGGTACGGCTTCGACGACGCTCATTACGCCGCCCTTCGCCTGGCGGAAATCATCGCCGCCGCGGACGAACCGCTGAGCGCCCTCGCCGACCGCCTCCCGCAATACTTTGCGACGCCCGAGCTCCGCGTGGATTGCCCCGACGAGCTGAAATTCCGGGCGGTGGAAGAGGTCCGGAAGCGCTTCGCCGGCGACCACCGGATAATAGACGTGGACGGCGCGCGCATCCTCTTCGACGACGGCTGGGGGCTGGTCCGGGCTTCCAATACCCAACCGGCCCTCGTCCTGCGTTTCGAGGCCAAGACGGAAGAACGGCGCGACCAGATACGGCGCGAGGTGGAGGGGGCGCTGGCGGAAATAATGGCCGGCCTTGCCCCCCGGTGACCGCCTTACGACCCCGGTAAACCCCGGCAGGCTCGCGGCGTAGGGTTTCCGGGCCTTTTAATTGTGCGCGCGGGGCGCGATTATGTTATATTCCACGCGGCGAAACCCGGCTGCGACGCGGGCGTAATTCAGCGGTAGAATGCAAGCTTCCCAAGCTTGACGTCGAGGGTTCGAGTCCCTTCGCCCGCTTATTGGGGCGTCAGGCGCTGCCTGGCGCCCATTATTTAACGGCCCGACCTATGACGAACCAGGACGAACGGAACGAGATATTCAAGGGCGCGCTGCTCCTCGTCCTGCTGTCGCTTTTGGTATGGCGGTATCTGGCGGCGGTAGAGGAGATCCTGACGCCCCTTTTCCTCGCCCTGGCGATCGCGGTGGTGGCCTTCACGATGCGCGTAAGGTGGGCGCGGGGAATCGCCTATTTCGTGGCCGCGCTTTCCGTTATATGGTTCGCCAACCTTATCTGGCAGCTGCTGTTCCCGTTCCTCGCCGCGTTCTTCATCGCCTACCTGACCTCCCCCATCGTCAATGCCCTGGAGAAGCGGCGCGTGCCCCGGGGCCTTTCGTCTTTCCTCCTGATACTGCTCGCGCTGGGGGCCGTTGCCGCGGCGCTGGTGGTGGTCGTCCCGCCCGTCGTCCACCAGATCACGCGGCTGGTGGCGGCGTTGGCCAGCCTGCCCGCGCAGGTGGAGAGGTTCTTCAACGACGCCAATGCCTGGCTCGCGTCGCTGGAGGACTACGAGGTGTCGCCGTACGCTCGGGCGCTGGTGGACGGCCTCGCGCCCCGCGCCCAGGAGCTGTTCGCGAAGTTGTTCGAGCGGTTGCTGGGCATCGTGACTTCTTTCTCGTCGCTGGCGACCCACATCGTAAACATCATCATCACGCCCATCGTGACGTTCTACCTGTTGCGGGACATGCCTAAGATAAAGCGGTGGGTGCGGGAGCACATTCCCCAGCGCTACCTGGCGGACGCCGACGAGATTTATACGGGCGTGGACCGCGTCCTCGCCGGCTTCATTCGCGGCCAGTTCATCGTGTCCACGGTGGAGGCCTTCCTCATCACCGTGGGGTTGACGGCCATCGGCGTGGACTACGCCCTGCTCCTGGGAATCTTCGCCGGCTTCGCGAACATGGTCCCCTACGTCGGGACGTACATCGGCGCGCTGCCGGCGGTGGTGGTCGTGCTCCTGAGCCCGGAGCGCTACACGCTGCTGGCCTGGACGCTGGGGCTGTTTGTGGTAATCAACATCCTGGACGGCTACGTCCTGGCGCCGCGGATCGTCGGCAGCCGGGTGGGACTTCACCCCGTCGTCACCATGATCGCGATGCTGGTGGCGGCCAAGTTTTTCGGCGTCATCGGCTTCCTGGCCGCGGTACCGGTGACGGCTACCCTCAAAATTTTCGCGAAGAAAATCGAACGCCGCTACCTGGAGAGCAAAATCTACACCGAACCGGCGGACGCGAGCCCCGGGCGCCGGGCCCGCGGACGTTAAACGCCGGGGCCGCCCGGGTGCATCTTACACCCGGGCCGCACGCCCCGCGGAAGGCATTATGGACAAACAGCTCCAAAACACCATTCGGACCGATTACGAACGGCTCCTGCGGCGGGAACGGTTGGAGACCTCCACCGCCGTGGAGAAACTCATTTTCGTCCAGACCATCGAGGGTCACGCCCACAACGGCCACGGCGCGTTCCGGCAACGCCGCTACGTGGACTTGACGGTGGCGGACGTGGTGCGCGCCGTGGGAATGGACGCCAAGGAGACCAAGCGCGCACGGCAACGGCTTATAGACGACGTCGTGGGGTGGGCGGAGCGCGCTATGGCCGGCGAAAAGGCCGCGACGCTGACGACGAGCTCCGACCAGCCGCTCCTCTGGGCGCCGTTTCTGGCCGGCGTCGCCGTGGACCCCCGGCAGGTCCTCCACGGCTTGTACGTGGGCGGCTTGCGCGACGATTCGGCCGTCCGCGCCGCGGTGGAGAAAGAGAAGGGCATCGTCATCGGCGGCGGCCGCTGTTATATAGTTGACAGCAAAGTGATGCACGACATGGAGCTGGACAGCGAGAAGCTGGCCCACGGCGCCCACGCGGACAGGATAGAGGAGTACCGGCGCCGGGGGCTCATCGTCGACCTCCCCGCCGACAAGGTGGACGACGACCGCTACCGCTACCTCTACGTCCGGGACCGGGAAGGTCCGGGCCAATCGGACGACGCCGCGTTCGTGTTCGCGGGACTGTTGTGGGGCCAGGACTGCGCGCTGGGCGTCTTCCTGGCGGACGCCGTGGACACGCTGGAGAAATACTCGGAGAAATACGCGGACCAGGACGACGATTTGAGCCGGGCCGTGGCGTCCTGGTCGGGTTTCGACCCGGCGTGGGAGCAGGACCTCCACGCGTTAACCTATCTCGCGGCCGAGCCGGAGGAGTTCGAGGACTCGGTTCCCGATTCATCGCTGCGCTACTTCCTCCGCATCGACGCCGACGTTAACAAGTGCGCGTTGCAAAACCACCTCGACTTCATCGCCGGCCGGCCCACGGCCACCATGCTCGTCGGCTTCGACCGCGTCCTGAGCACGCGGTTCTACCGGTGGGTGCGGCAGTGGCTGGCGCGCTTTGAAAGCGGGGCGGCGGCGCCGGCGGCCGTAGGGGCCGCGACCCTCGAAAGTATCGTCGACCACAACGTCGTCCGCGTACGCGCCGGCGACGCCCCCGAGAAGGTAGTGGAAGCCCTCGCGGCGTCGGGCGCGGACGTGGCGGTGGTGCTGGACGAGGGCGGCGCCGTGGTCGGAACCATAAAAGCCGCGGACGTCCTCCGCGTGATGTGGGAGAACCGCCGCCGATGATCTCGCGGGAAGAGCTGGGCCGAAACCGCCTGTTCCGGGGTTTCAGCGAACACGACCTGGACATGGTCCGCGTCGTGATCGAGGAGACCATCTTTTCGGACGGCGACCTGGTCATAAAAGAGGGGGAACCGGGCAAGCGGCTCTACCTCATCGCCGAGGGGAAATGCTCCGTTACCACCCAAATCACGGGGGCGGGCACGGAAGAGATAAAGCTCCTGGAGACGGGCGACTTCTTCGGCGAGATGTCGCTCATCGAGTCGGCCCCCATTTCCGCGTCGGTCTACGCGCGCGGCCGCTGCCGTTTGTTCTGGATAGACCGGAAAGCTTTCGAACGGTTAATCGACGAAGAGATGCCCATCGCCAACCAACTCCTAAAATCCATCATCCTCGCCTTCTGCGAGCGCACCCGCGAAACGGCGCAGAAGCTCGAGGGTTACTACCGGATGAGCAAGTTCTGACGGCGGGTAACGACCGCCTTGGGTTATGAAGGATAAATCAAAGATACTGGCGCGATGCGAACTATTCAAAACGCTCCCGGGCGAGGCACTGGAGTTGATCGCCGCCAAGGCCGTACCGCTCGAGGTCAAAGAGGGCGACCCCCTCATCGTGGAGGGTAAGCCGTCGGGGTTCCTGTACGTCATCGCGGAAGGCACCGTGGATTACATCAAGCGCGTGGACGCCAAAAGCGGCCTGGTCATTTGCCGGTGGGCCGAGGGCGACGTGGTCGGCCTGGACACGGTGATAGACGGCAAAGATTACTTCGTTTCCGCCGTCGCCTCCACGCCGGTGAAGTGCCTGCGCCTCCCGGCGGCGGATTTCCACGCCCTGTGCGACTCCGACCCGCAATATGAACACCGCATATACGCGCAGGCCCTCCTCATCCAGAGCGCCCGCCTGCGCCAAATCACGCAGCGCCTCCGCGAATTCCTGGCTAAAATACTGAAATAACCGACGCCGGTCCGCGGCGCGAACCGCCGCGCGGCACTATGCAAAAAAAAGACATCCTCTTCCTCTCGCTGGCCGCGGCCCTACTGGCCGCGCACCTGATTTATACCGGGCCGATCCTGACGGAGGATACGTTCATTTCGCTGCGCTACGCCCACAACCTCATCCGCGGCTACGGCCTGGTCTTCAACCCGGGCGAATACGTCGAGGGTTACACCAACTTCCTTTGGACCATGTTTCTCGCCGGCGGGATGCTGCTGGGCCACAGCGGCGAGAAAGTCGCGTTCGCGGGAACGGCGGCCGCCGGCTTCGCCGCTCTCGCGTTGACGTACCTCCTGGGCCGCCGCCGGCTGGGCGCGCCGCCGCTGTTCGCGGCCGCGGGGGCCGCGCTCCTGGCCGTCAACGGCTCGTTCGCGGCGGAAGCCGCCGCGGGTCTGGAGACGCTCGCGTTCGCGTCGTTCATCATCGCGGGCGTGTATCTCGCGCTGGGCGAGGACGAACGGCCGCGCCCGGGCCGTTTCTATTGGTCGTCGGTGGCGCTCGCGGCCGCGGCCATGACGCGGCCCGAAGGGGTCCTGGTCTTCGGCGTCGTTTCGGCTTTCCGCCTTCTCTGGCCCGGCCCCGCGACGCGGGGGCGACGGCTGGGCCTGGCATTGCGCATCGCCATCCCCTTCCTGGCGGTTTACGGCCCCTATTACGGGTGGCGGTTCCGGTATTACGGGTACCCGCTTCCCAACACCTTCTACGCCAAGGTCGGCCTATCCTGGCACACGGTAGGGCGCGGCGCGAAATACGTCGGTTATTTCGTCGTCCTTTTCTCCCCCGTTCTGACCTTCCTGCCGTTCGCGGGCCTGGCCGACCGCCAGCGCCGGCGCGATTACGCCCTGGTCTTGACGACCGCCTTCGGGTATTTGTTATACGTTATAATAGTCGGCGGCGATTACTTGGGGACGCACCGCTTCGTCATATACGTACTTCCGCTCATCGCGGCCGGGGCGGGAGGCGCTGCGGCCCGGGTGTGGCAAAGCTTCGCCGGCGTGCGGTCGCTCCATTGGACGGCGGCGGCGGGTTTCATCCTGGTCGTCGTCGCGGCCGCGGTCGCCTCGTTTTACGCATATTACCTGAGCCAGGGCAAAGTCCTGCGCGGGACGTACGAATTCGTGGAACTAAAACTGCCGTGTATCGTGTTGGGGGCCCTGGTTATCACGACTTTACTCTGGCGGTGGGAATTCGGGCCCCGCGCCCTGAAAACGGCGGCGGCGGCTTCCTTCTTCGTCCTGGCCGTGGCCGGCTCGGCGGCCACGCTGTGGTGGCGGCCCGAATTGCAGTGGGAAAAGGACGCCTGGCAATACAGCAAAGAAATGGGCCTCTGGCTCAAGGCGACGTCGGCGCCGGGCGACGTGCTGGTCATCGGCCCGGCGGGAATGATTCCCTATTATTCGGACCTCGTCACGTACGACACCATCGGCATCGTCGTGCCGGAAATCGCGCACGAGGAAGTGGCGGGGATGGGCACGGGCGTCGCGGGCCACGAGAAGGGCAACGGCCGCATACTGTTGGGAAAAAACCCCCGCTACGTAATGTTCGTGGGCGGATTGACCGACCGCCGGCCGCTAAACGTCTGGGATATGAAAGAATGCGCGATGAGCGGGCACTTCACCCGCCTGAAAAGCGACGTCGAAATGCTGTCGGACCCGGCCTTCCTGAACAACTACGAACTCAAACACCGCCGCGTCCGCGAGAACGTCTGGTTCAACTACTTCGAGCGGCGCGGCTTCAACGCGAAGCCGGTACCGGCGTCGTAGCGCGGCCGCGGTCGATTTATGAACGAAACGCAGAAGCCGCCCACTCCCCGCGCCGCCGGCGGCGCGCCGCCCGACAAACGCCCGCCTCGAGCCGGGCGCGAGGCCGCCGAGCACAAGGCGGCCGCGTTGCATTACGCCGAGGCGCTGCTGGTCGCGGCGGCGGCGGCCCTCCTCATCCGGACCTTCGCGGTCCAGGCCATCCGCATACCGTCCGGGTCGATGAAGCCCACGCTCCTCGTCGGTGACTTCGTGATCGTGGAAAAGGCGACGGGGCGGCTGCGGGCGCCGGCGCGCTTCGACGTCGTGGTCTTCAAGTATCCCCACCAGGACAACGAGATGACGGCGGCGAAGTGGCTGCGGGAATTCTACGAGTTGGTGGTCTTGCGCCGCCACGTCCCCCGGCGCGACTACGTCAAAAGGGTCATCGGCGTCCCCGGCGACGTCGTCCTGGGCAAGGGCGGACGGGTATACGTCAACGGCCGGCGTCTGCGGGAGCCGTACGTCAGGTCCGTACGGGACGAGGAATTCGGCCCCTTCAAAGTCCCGGCCGACGCCTATTTCGTCCTGGGCGACAACCGCGACGACAGCCGCGACAGCCGCCACTGGGGTTTCGTGCCCCGGAAACTGGTCAAGGGGCGGGCGGCGTGGATATACTGGTCGTGGATTCCCGCGGCGTGCCCCAAACACCGTTCGGCGGTCGAAAAGCTGCGGCCGGACCTCCGGCCCCTGGACGCCCGGGGATTGCCGCCGCCCTCCCGCGCCTATGTCTGCGACGCCGGCGGCGAGGTCCTCCTGGACGACGAAGACGTCCGCTTGACCAAATGGTACGAGTTCTGGCGGCACGTGCGATGGAACCGTTTGTTTATGGCCGTCGGCTGACAGCGGCCGCGCGCCACCCGACCGATTTTGGCTCTCGGACCTAAAAATATCGCGGCAGTCGCGTGGGCGCTGGCGCTCGTCGCCGCGGCCGGCGCCACCGTCATTGAGGACGCCGACCAGGGCAAGGTCGGCGACTTCTTCCTCTACTTTACGCCGCCCACGGCCGAACGCGAGATAACACCCGAGATGCGGGCCACGGCGGAGTGGGTCACGGCGGTGCGGGAGGAGCGCGGGATAGACGAGCCGCTCACACCCGTGACAGCGGGGGAAGCCCAGGCCGAGCTTACGGAGCCGCCGCTGGCGCCGGACGAGGTCCGTTTCTCGGTGGACGAGGCCGAGGGGTTGGTGGAATACATCATACGGAACGACACGGTCTCGCTCCACCGCAACGCCCGCGTCGCCTACCGCGACATGACGCTGTCGGCCGACGAGGTGCGGTTTTTTTCCTCGCGGGACCTCATCATCGCGGAGGGATATTGCGAGCTTACCGACCCCCAGCAAACCATCCTGGGCGTCCGCATGTCGTACGACCTCCAGACCGAAAAGGGGGTCGTGCTGGAGGGGGCGGCGGAGTCGGCCCAGGGATACTACGGCGGCCGGCGCATCAAGAAAATCGGCGACAAGACGATCGTGGCCTCCCGCGGGGCCTTCACGACCTGCGACCTGGGGCACCCCCACTACCGCTTCTGGTCGCCCCAACTCAAGGTTTACGTGGAAGACAAGGTGGTGGCGCGGCCGGCGGTCCTGTTCGCGGGCGAGGTCCCCGTGGCGGCTGCGCCGTTCTACTTCTTCTCGCTGCGCAAAGACCGGCACTCCGGCTTCCTGTCGCCCTACATCCGCTACGTCCGCGAGCACGAGTTCGTGATCAACAACGGCTACTACTGGGTGCTCAACGACTACGCCGACGTCACGTTCCTCCTGGATTACGACTCGGAGCGGGGATGGAATAAATCGGCCAACCTCATTTACCTCTACGGAAGCAAGTCCACCGTCAACAACTTTTACGCCTCCCACATGCGCCAGCGCGACACGGCCGAGGAATGGTGGAAAATATATGCCAACCACCGCCAGGATTTCTCGGATTCCTGCGCCGGCCTCCTGCGCCTCGACCTCCGGAACAGCACGGCCTACGACCAATTCCTGGAGCCGGAATTCGAAATCCGGTCCCAACAGGACCTGGAGTCGTTCGCCAACATCAGCCAGAGCTGGGAGAAATACCAGCTCTCGGCCGAGGCCCGGCAAACCATTACCAAGACCACCGAGTCGGCAAACCCCGCCCTGACCCTCCTCTCGATGCCGGGCCACGAGCTCCAACCCTTCGACGGCATCATCCAGAAGTCGTCCGACCCGTTTCCGCGGGTGCTCTTCTACGCCACGCGCCAGGAAATCGACGACACCCAGCTCTACTACCAATACGACGCGGATTGGACGAACTACCAGAGCTTCGAGGAGGGGCAAGCCAGCGAGTCGGTGCTGAAGGAGGGCACGGCCGACGCGTCCATCTCGCGGCCGTTCTCCATCCTGCGCTACCTGCGGGTGGACCCCGGGGCCGCCGGCCACGGCTCATGGTTCGACCGCGACCGCTACGGCCCCAACATGCGCTGGCTCGGCACCTGGGACACCTCCGTCAGCCTGTCCACCAAGCTCTACGGCATCTTCGAGCAGGGCGAAACGACCTACCGCCACATCATCAACCCCGTGGTCACCCATTACTACCGGCCCTTCGTGGACCAATCCTGGATGGTCTCGGGCGGCTACGTCACCCCGGAGGAAAACTCGCTCGGCATCGACCTCATTCAGACCCTCGACGTCAAGCTCCCCGAAAAGAAAGAGGAGGAGCCGGCGGCGGCCGAGGCCGGGGCCGAGACGCCGCTCGGCCGCTCGTGGGAAGACGTCTACCGGCCGAAGGAGACGGGGCTCCGGGCGCCGCCGCCCGGCGAGACGTACGGGACGCTGCGCGCGGCTTCCACCGTCGGCAAGGTCGTGAACCTGGTGCAGTGGAACACGGGCACGACGTACGACTTCACGCCGCCCACCGACCCGGAAGACCGGCCCTTCACCGACCTTACGAACTCCATAGAGATAACGCCCAACTTCGCCGATTGGTATTACCTGTCCAACCGCATGCAATTCCGGAACGACTTCTACTCGCTCGAGCTCTTGGACGTCGACGTCTCCACCACCGTAGCTTTTACCTCGGCCTCCAGCACCGCCCGGGAAGAGGACAAGCAGCTCGACCCCACTTGGCGGAACGCCACGGACCCGTACGGCCGCCAGATCGGCCCGGGCGACGAGTCGCTCGACCCCAACGTCTACAACATCGACACCATCACCGGCCGGCGCACCGAGGCCGGCGAGGGTATGGGCAAGGGTTGGAACATCTCGCTCACGCACGACTACAACTGGTCGGACTCCGGCTTCGGCCTCCACACCCTCAAGGACGCCTTCTCCTTCGACCTCACCAAAAAATGGCGCCTCGGCTACGACAACTACTACGACATCGAAAAGGGCGAGCTTATCGCCGAGCACTACCGCATCTACCGCAACCTGCACCGCTGGGAGGCGGAGGTCCGCATCTCGTTCGAGGACCAAGAGGTAACCTACTGGTTCCAGCTGCGGCTGGTGGACCTCCCCGAGATCCAACTCTACGGCTCGCAGGGGCGGACCTATTAAACGGCGGCCGCCGTAAAAAATACCCTTGACATTCCCCCGCCGCCTGCTATAATGCGCCCCAAGAAAAGGAAGTGACCACCCGATGAACAACAACCCGACGAATAACCCCAACTCGTGGGCGAGCGCGATGAATCTCGCGCTTGCTACGGCGTTTGACGGGGTTATTGCGCCCGTTCCCAGGTGGCGAGGTGTAACGTAACTGGTTTCAACGGCCTGAAAAGCCAGAAGTTACGCCGACCCACCGACGAAAAGCGGTGGGTTTTAGTTTTCACATACGCCGCAACCGGTAATCCGCGCCGGTCGTAAACACCGATACGGAAACCAATCCCGGCCCATATAACCGGAAAGGAGGGCCGGCCATGCCAACGCACAAGACTGAAAAAACCTGTCCCGACGCCAACCTTAACCTCCGGCCCGAGGAGAACGCCATGGCCGCGGACGTCGTCGCGCTCAAAGTGGAAGGGCTCACGAAACGGTTCCGCCACATGGAAGGGAAGCGCGAGGGCTTCTGGCGGCGGCGGCCGCTCCTGGCCGCGCTGTCGGGCGTCACCTTCGACGTCGCGCCCCACGAGATCTTCGGCCTCATCGGCATGAACGGCTCGGGGAAGTCCACGCTCGTGCGCATCGTCTCTACGCTGTTGACGCCGGACGAGGGCGACGTGTGGGTTTTCGGCGTGAGCGTCCGGGAGCGGCCGGCCGCCGTCCGCGAGCTCATAAACCGCGTGGCGGTGGACGCGTCGTTCTTCAAGGCGCTTTCGAGCACCGAGAACCTGCGCTACGGCGCCCGGCTCTACGGCCTGTCTCCGCGGGTGGCGCGCGTCCGCTACGAGTCCATACTGAACCGCATCGGCTTCGCCTCCAAGCTGCTCAAGGACCGCGTGGAATCGCTGTCGCGGGGGCAGCGGCAAAAGGTGGCGGTGGCGCGGGCGTTTATGTCGACGCCGGCGCTCCTGCTCCTGGACGAGCCCACCACCGGCCTCGACCCCCGCTCCAAGCGCGAGGTCCAGAAGGTCATCCGCGACATGAGGGAGGAAGAGGGGACGACGGTCCTCCTCACCACCCACGACATGGAGGAGGCCGCGCGGATGTGCGACCGCGTGGGCATCATCCACGAGGGGCGGATAGTGAACATCGGGACGCCGGCGCAGCTGTGCGAGCAGGCCGGCGACGGCCGCGGCCCGGCGCCCTCGCTGGAGGAAGCCTTCCTGAAATTTACCGGCGCGGCCTGGCTGGCCGACGAAGAAAACGGCGGCTGACGGCGCGCCGAGGAGTGAAGACCTATGAAAGCCATGTCCGGCATCCTGCGTGAGTTCTGGGCGAGCGTCGGCTTCGCCGAGCGGAACTACATGCTGGTGAAGCGCTACATCGGTTGGGAAGCGGTCTTCCTGACCTACACCATCGTGAGCGCGCTGACCATCGGCCTTATCGGCGTGGCCACCGGCGACAAGCACCTCGTCCTCTTCCTGGTCGTGGGCGCGGTCCTGTGGGGCTACCTCTCCATCCTCTTCCACGAAGTGAGCGAGTGTATCGCCTGGGAGCGGTGGGAAGGGACGCTGGAGTTCACGTTCATGGCACCCGTAAAACGCTTCACCCAGCTTTTGGGTAACGCGCTTTACGCCATAACCTACGGCCTGGCTCGCGCCGCCGTCGAGCTTTTGGCGTGCGCCCTCTTCTTCGGGATTTCGCTATCGGGCGCCAACTTCCTCACGGCCGCGGTGGTCCTCCTGGTCTCGTCGCTGCCGTTCCTGGGGATGGGGCTCGCGTGCGCGGTGCTGCCGCTCCTGTCGCGGGAGCGCGGCTCCCAGGCCACCCACATCTTCCAGGCCCTCATCCTCCTGGTCTCGGGCGTCTACTACGACGTGAAGGTCCTGCCGGCCTGGCTCCGGCCCTTCTCCGTCGTCTCGCCCGCCACCTATACGCTGCGCGCGATGCGCGCGGCCATCCTGGACGGCGCCACGGTGCCCATGGTTTACAAGGAGATAATCATCCTCTTCTGCTCCGGCGTCGTCCTCATCCCCCTCGGCTTCGTCTGCTTCTGGCTCGGCGAGCGCTGGGCCAAGAGGGTCGGGCGGCTCAAGATCGAAGGGTAATACCGGGGGCCGGCGCGAGCGCCGGCCCCTTTTCGTTTGCCCCGGGCGCCGGCGCTGTGTTATCCTTAGCGCGGTTTTTACCCATGCGCCGACTATTAATATCCCTTGCGGTAATGGCATCTCTCGCCGCGGCCGTCGTCGCGTTGGACGAGGCGACGGCGCCGTTGGAAGACCTCCTCCACGCCGCGTTCGCGGCCCAAATGGCCGGCGACAACGCCGCGGCCGAGCGCCTCATCGCCGTCGCCCACGCCCGCTTCCCCGAGGCGCGGGACCCGCTCGAGCTCCGGATGTTGGGACTCGTCAACGGCGGCGACTACGCCGGCGCGCTGGCGGTAGTGGACGGGTGGCTCGCGGCGCACCCGGACGACAACGACTGGCAATACGTGAAGGCCGCGTTCCTCCTGCACCTGGGCCGGGAGGAGGAGGCGTTCGCCGTCTACCGGCGGCTGGGCGAGGCCGGCGACCACGACGCCTACTTCGCGCTGGGCGAGGCTTACGCCCGGCGCGCCAAGCCGGACTACGGCCAGGCCATCGCGGCGTACGAAGCCGGCATGACGGCGTGCCCGGCGGCCGAGCGCGCGGGCCACGCCTACGTCAGCTACAACCTCGCCTGCCTCTACGCGAAAACGGCGGAGCCGCAGAAAGGTTACGACAAGCTCAAGGAGGCGTTCAGCGCCGACCCGTACCTCGTCGTCAAGGCCACGGACGAGCCGGACCTCCTTCCGCTCCGGGGCGTCAAGGGCTTCGACGAGCTCGTCGCGGCGGCCCGGGCCCAGGCGAAAGTGGAGGGGATAAAAACCCAACCGCCGGCGGCCGTGGGCCTCGGGCCGGGGGACGAGGCGCCGCCGTTCGCGCTCCACGGGACCGACGGCCAGATGCGCCGCCTGGCCGACTTCCGGGGCTCGTACCTGGTCCTGAACTTCTGGGCGACGTGGTGCCCGCCGTGCCGCGACGAGGTCCCGGACCTCGTGGCCTTCACGGAAAAACACCGCCGGGACAGCGTCGCCATCGTCGGCGTTTCGGAGGACGGCGAGGCCGCCAACCTCGCGAGCTTCCTCGAGGAATACCAGGTGGCGTACGTCGTCCTCCTGGACGACGGCTCCGCCGCGGCGGCCTATCTGGGCGAAGGGGGAGCCATCCCCCAGACCTTCCTAATAGATAAACAGGGCATCGTGCGCGACCACGTCGCCGGGAGCGTGGACGCCGACGGCCTGGAAGCGCGTTTCCAAAAAATGATAAAAGCGGCCCCGTAACGGGAAAAGGCCCCGCGCCGGCCCGTTCCGCGGCCGTCTGACATTTACGCCAAAGGAGAGAACATGAAAAGGATTTTAACGGTAGCGCTGGTCGTCGCGGCGCTGGCCGCGGCCGCCGTCGCCGCCGACAAGGTGGATCTGAAAAAGGCGCCGCTGGAAGACCTCCTGGCGGCGGCGGAAGACGCGATTCGCGCGGACGACGCCAAAGCCGCGGAGAAGTACCTGGAAGCCGCCGAGAAGCGCTTCCCGGACGCGTCCGAGGTGGCCCTCTTCCGGTTGGGTTGGCTCTACATGGAGAAGAAGGGGGACGAGGCGCTCGCGATGGCCGACAAGTGGCTCGCGAAGCACCCCGACGACGAGGACTTCGCCCGCGCCAAACTCGGCATCCTGCTGGAGTTGAAGCGGGACGACGACGCCCTGGCCGTGACCGACGACTGGCTGGCCAAACACCCCGACGACCAGGGTTGGCTCTACACCAAGATCGACATGCTGCTGAAACTCGAGCGGGTGGACGAGGCGCTGGCGCTGGTGGACGCGTACGGCGCGGCGCACCCCGACGATACGCAATGGCCGCTTTACAAAGCCGACCTCCTTAACGGGTTGAAACGCTACGACGAGGCGATAAAGGTGTACGAGGCCCAGGTGGCCGCGGGGAACGCCGACGAGGAGACGTACTTCGCCCTCGCCGACCTGTATATGCGGTTGGAGAAACCCGACTACGCCAAGGCCATCGCGGCGTACGAGGCCGGCTTCGCGAAGGTGGCGCCCAACGAGGACGCCTATCCCGGCGAGCTCTACAACCTCGGGTGCGCCTACGCCCGGGCGGGACAAAAGGACAAGGCGGTGGCGTCGGTCAAGCGGGCGCTCGCCGCCCAGCCGCTGCTGGTGCGAGACGCCGAGGGAGACGAGGACCTCGCGCCCCTGGCCGGCGACAAGGAGTTCCAGAAAATAATGGCCGACGCCGGGGCCCTGGCCGACCAGCAAGAACTCCAAAATATGACGGTCAAGCCGGGCGAAGCCGCGCCGGCCTTTACCCTCGAGGCCCTGGACGGCAAGAAATACGCGCTCGCCGACTTCAAGGGCCAGTACGTCGTCCTGAACCTGTGGGCGACGTGGTGCGGGCCGTGCCGGCGGGAAATCCCCGAAATCATCGCCTTTTGCCGCGACCACCAGGGCGAGGTCACGGTCGTCAGCATCTCGGTGGACAACGAACAGGCGGACCTGGCGGGCTTCGTCCAGGAGCAGGGGATGAACTACCTCGTCATGAAGGACGACGGCGCCGCGGCGGCCCAATACCTGGGCGCCGAGGGCGGTATCCCCCAGACGTACTTCATCGACAAGGACGGCGTCGTGCGCGGCCACATCTACGGCAGCGCCGAACGCAAGACCTTCGACCAGAAGCTCGCGAAGCTCCTGGCGCCGAAGCCGTAACGCCGGCCGGGCGCGGAAGCCAAAGGCGGCCCCCACGGGCCGCCTTTGGCGCGCCCCTTGCGGCGCCGCCGCCGTTATGCTATGTTATCGGAACACGCCATGACGACGTCTCGCGTTATAATCCCGGCGGCCGCGGCGGCGGCCGCGCTCGGCCTCGCGGCCGTGAGCGGCTGCGCCGGCGGCTATCCGCCCGCCAAAATCGAGACCGCCGACTTCGCGAGCGAGGCGTGGGGCATCGCGCTCCGCTACCCCGTGGAATGGGAAGCGACGCCGGGGCAAGGGTGGTACCCGCTGGTCGCGGAGTTCCGCGCGCCGGGCCGACAGGAGACCATCGGCGCGGCGGTGAGCGTCGTCGGCGCGTGGTCGGCCGCGACGCTGGACGAGGCCGCCGCCGCCTACGTCAAGGGGCTGCCCGTCGGCGCGAAGCCCGTCACGAGCGACCTCGTCGTGAGCGGCTGGCCGGCGCGCGCCATCAGATACGCCGACGCGCAAGGTTCGTTCGCCGTGAGCACGCGGGCGCTGCTCATCCGGGCGCCGGAGCGCTATTTCGTCGTCACCTTCGCCGCCTACGGGCCGCAGCGCGAGACCGTCAAACCCTACTTCGACCTCATCGAGAAATCCATACGGATAAAGTAGAACGCAGGCCCCGGAGGGACGCGTCATGAAGATAAAATGGTACGGCCACGCCGCCTTCGGCGTCACCACCGCCGCCGGCGTCCGCGTCTGCACCGACCCCTACGTCGCGGGGTCCTACGACGGCGCGCTGGCCTACAAGCCCATCGCCGACCGCTTCGACGTCGTCCTCCAGTCGCACGACCACCCGGACCACGGCGGCGCCGCCGCACTGGCCGGCAACCCGGTGGTCCTGAAGGACGCCGGCGTCCACAAGGTCAAGGGTATAGAGTTCGTCGGGACCGCGAGCTGGCACGACGCGAACGGCGGCCGGGACCGCGGCGCCAACGTCGTTTTCACCTTCGCCGCCGACGGCGTAACGGTCGCCTTCCTCGGCGACCTGGGCCACGTCCTCACCGACGAGCAGGCGAAGGCCATCGGCCCGGCGGACGTGGTGATGGTGCCGGTGGGCGGCTTCTTCACCATAGACGCCGCGGCGGCGCGGAAGGTGACCGCGCAGCTCCAGGCCAAGGTCATCCTGCCGATGCACTATAAAACGCCGGCGTGCGGCTTCCCCATCGCGCCGGTGGACGACTTCCTGAAGGGCCAGGCCAACGTGCAGCGGGTGGGCGCGGCGGAAGTGGAGATAACCGCCGCCGACCTCCGCGCCGCCAAGGTCATGGTCCTGGACTACGTAAAATAACGCGCGGGCCGTCGCCGCCCCGCCGCCCCACCCCGCCCGCGCGCCCCGGCGCCGCGGGCCAGCCGAAAGGGTTTACATGCGCGAGATAAAGGTCGAGGACGTCGCGGCCAAAGTCCGCGAGCTGTGCCTGGACGCCGGCTACAACCTCCCCGCCGACGTCATCCAGGCGTTCAAGGACCGCGCGGCGACGGAGGAGTCGCCGGTGGGCAAGCGGATACTCGCGTCGCTGGTGGAGAACGCGGAAATCGCGGCCCAGGGCGTGTACCCGCTGTGCCAGGACTGCGGCTTCGCCGTCTTCATCGTGGAGCTGGGCAACGACGTGCACGTCGTCGGCGGCTCGCTAGCCGACGCCATAAACGAGGGCGTGCGCCGGGGCTACGGCGAGGGCTTCCTCCGCAAGTCCATCGTCGTGCACCCGGTGGCGGGGAAGAACACGGGCGACAACACGCCGGCGGTTATCCACGTCGTCCCCACCGCCGGCGACCAGCTCGTCATCCACCTCGCGCCCAAGGGCGGCGGCTCCGAGAACATGAGCCGCGTCAAGATGATGCGGCCCGCCGACGGCCGCGACGGCATCATCGCCTTCGTGATGGAGACGGTGAAGGAGGCCGGCTCCAACCCCTGCCCGCCGGTGGTCGTGGGCGTGGGCATCGGCGGCACGATGGAGTATTGCGCCTTCCTCGCGAAAAAGGCCCTCTTCCGGCCGCTGGGCAAGCCGGCGGCGGACGAGTGGGACGCGGCGCTGGAGAAGGACCTCCTCGCGCGGATAAACAAGCTGGGCATCGGCCCGATGGGGCTGGGCGGCTCGACCACGGCGCTCGCGGTCCACGTGGAGTCGTTCGGCCGGCACATCGCCTCGTTCCCCTGCGCCGTGAACATCAACTGCCACAGCGCCCGGCACAAGAGCGCGACGTTATAGGGGCGCAAGGCCTTGCGCCGCTACGATACAATGAAAAGCGGCCCCGGTTGGGGCCGCTTTTTTCGCGCCGCGTTTGACGCCGACCTTAAGCCGGGGCCTTACGCCCGCGTAAATAATCTATCATCGGCCCCGTGACGAGCGGGACGACGTCGCGGACCATGTGGGGTATGAGGTTGTCCATCACCTTGGGCATGAGCGCCGGCATCTGCTCGGCCATGTAGTCGGGCACCGGGACGCGCACGGTTATCAGGGTAACGGGATTTCGATTACGTCGGTCCCCATATAATATACGTCCGCGCGAGGTTCGCGGCATCTATTTTAATAAGGCCTTGATTCTTCCGAACGACGCGCCTTCAATTTCGGCAAAACTGCTGAAATATTCCACCCGGGCGTTGCCGGCGTCGCCGATATATATCCTATCCCCCGTGCCGTTCAACGCGGCGGGGTAGGGGCTTTGGAACTGGCCGTCGCCGTTCCCCTGTGTCCCCCACATCCCCAGTAACGAGCCGGCGGGCGTGAAGTATTGGACCCGATGGTTGCTTACGTCCACGACGAAAACGGCGCCGCCGCCGGGCGACACGGCTATTCCGAACGGGCCGTCGAATTGCCCCGGCGCCGAGCCGTAACTGCCCCACTTCCCCAGGAAAGAACCCGCCGGCGTGAAGTACTGGACGCGGTTATTCATAGAGTCCGATACGTAAATATTACCGGTCGTCGCGGATACGGCGACACAATAAGGCCAGTTGAACTGGCCGTCGCCGGAGCCGTATTCGCCCCACTTCCCCACGAACGAGCCCGTCGGCGTAAAATACTGGACGCGGTGATTGTCTTGCTCCGAAACGTAAATATAACCGTTCGCCGGCGATAGGGCGATACCCTGAGGTTTTTCGAATTGACCGTCGCCCGTCCCGCTTGTCCCCCACTTCCCGAGGAACGAACCGCTCGCGGTGAAATATTGGACCCGGTCGTTGGAACTATCCGTCACGTAAACGTAGCCCGTCGCTGGGGCGTAAGCGACGCGCGCCGGGTAATTAAACTCGCCGTCTCCCGAGCCGTAGGAACCCCATTTCCCGAGGAACGAGCCGGTGCTGGTGTAGTACTTAACCCGCCACGCCGTCGTATCCACGACATATACGTTCCCCGTCGAAGGCGCGACCGCCAAACCCCGTATCATGAAAAACTGGTTGTCGCCGCTGCCGTAGGAACCCCATTTGCCCTCGTAGGTCCAGGTCGCGAACGCCGAACCGATTAAGCCCAGGGAAATTGCCACGGCAAATGTCTTCATAATAGTCCTCCCCCGGGAAAAAAAATACGGCGCCCGTACCCGAAGGTACGCCGCCGTTACCGCTCCACCGTTAGTCGCCCGCGGCCGCATCCTCTATCGCTTCCTTCCGCGTTTTCGTTAATCTCCTTTGTAGTATAGGGGGCGCCGGCCCGCGTGTCAAGCAAAAAAGCCGGCGCTTCGCCGGCTTTTTTTTCTCGCGTAGAAAATTATCGCCTTAGGGTTGCACCCCGTTTCCCTTTCCGTGCAGGTAGTCTATCATCGGCCCAGTCACCAGCGGGACGAGGTCGCGGACCATGTGGGGCATGAGGTTGTCCATCACCTTGGGCATGAGCGCCGGCATTTGCTCGGCCATGTAGTCGGGCATGGGGACGCGCGCGGCGACCCGCGCGAGCATCGTCGGCATCACCTTGGGCATCATCGTCGGCAGGAGCCGCGGGAAGAGGACCGGGAACAGCGGCTTCATAAGGTCGAGGGCGAAGGGGATTTTGCCCATGAGCCGCATCATCGGGCCCATCCCGAACGGCATCGCGCCTATAAGCTCGGGCCACATCGTCCCCATCAGCTCGGCGAAGCCCCGCGGCGTCATCAGCGCGATCATCGCTTCAAACACCGCCCACTGGCGCCGGACCTCCGGGTTCGGGTCCGGGAACTCCCAGCCCAGCGCCTCGGCGGCGTAGCGCCCCAGGTCCACGACTTCCAGCGGCACCTGTTTCTTGTCGGCCGAGACGCGGAGTTGGAACTCGCAGCACGGGCAGAGGGCCAGGACCTTTTGCGCGCCGGCCTCCACCGCCTCGTCCAGCCGCTCCCGGCCGATGTCCGCCGCCACCGGCGGGTCCTTGATGAGCGTCAGGACCGAGCCGCAACACTTCCCGTCGGCGCGGTTGGACGCCATCTCCACGAACTTGACGCCGGGGATGGCCTTGATGACCTCGCGGGGCGGCTCGTAGATGCCCGAGACGCGGCCTACGTGGCAGCTGTCGTGCCACGTCACGACGTCGCCCTTGTGGGCGCCCGTCCGCGGGAACTTGAAGGCGCCGGCGCCGATGCGCTCCGCCAGGACCTCGGTGTAGTGCTTCACCTTCAGGTCGAAGTCCAGGCCGAGCTTGGCGGACCATTCCGGGTAGGCGTGGCGCCACATCATGTCGCACGCCGGGCAGGAGCAGATGACGGTGTCGGCGCCCGCGGCCTTCACCGCCGCGACGTTCTTCTTCATCGTCGCCGCGAAAATGTCCCACTTCCCCGCCACCAGCATGGGCGTCCCGCAGCAGCTTTCCTTCTCGCCGAGGTAGGTGTAGTCCACGCCGGCGCGGTCCAACAGGCGCGCGGAGGCCATGCCGATGTCGTGCTCCACGTAGCTCGCGGTGCAGCCCGCGAAGTAGACGTACTTGCCGGCGGCGCCCGGGCCGTGTTTGGCCTTTAAATCGTCGGGGAACCAGGCGGCGCGGTCCCGGCGGTAGCCCGCCCAGATGTCGCCCTCGGCCTCCACCGCCGCGGCCATCATCTCGAACGGCGGGAAGGTCATCCGCCCCTCGTCCTGAATGAGCCGGCCGCGGAGCTTCATCCACGCCGGCTCGATGGGCAGCGACGCGGAGCAGCGCAAGTTGCACAGCTCGCAGGTGGTGCAGACCAGGATGGTGTCCACCATCTCCTGGTCCCACGCCGCGCGGCCCTCCATATACTCGCGGAGCCAATACCACTTGCCCCGCGGCGACTGGGACTCCCAGCCGCGGCCGTAGAACTGGTCGCAGGTGTCCACGCAGTAGCCGCACTGCGAACAGCTGTAGGCGTACCAGGCGACGTCGGCGGGGATGCCGCGGACGTCCTCGGTCGGCCGCTCCCCCACCATCGTGATGACGTGGTTGCCGAAGGGCCGGATGAGCGGCTCCATGGCGCCGGCGAGGGCGAGGGCCGCCCCCGCGGGCCCGCCGCCCACGACCTTCATGGGGTTGAGGACGCCGGCGGGGTCCACCTCTTTCTTGAAGGCGCGGAGCCGCCGGGCGCGCTCGCGGCCCAGGATGCGGTCGGCGCGGGCGGCGAAGTAGAGGCCGGTGCCGTAGGCGCGGCCGCCGTGGCGCTCGGCGATTTTCAGGATGGTGAGGACGAGGCCGAAGACGAAGTTGTAGGCGAACTTGCGCTGGTCGGCGGGGATGAAGCCGAGGATGACGACCTCGGGTTCGCCGTCCCGCCCCTCGCGGACGACGACGCCCTCCTTGACCACCGGCTGGTTGACCTGGCGTTCTATTTCCGCCATTACGTCGCCGAGGGCGCGGAGCGGGATTACGACCTCGGCCGGGACGAGCGAAGGCCCGAGCCGCTTGACGACCATGAGCTTGAAGCGGTGCTCCCACTCGTGCGCCGCGATGCGGTCGCTCAGGACCTCGGCCTCGCATTGCTTGATGACCTGCGCGAGGCCCGCGCGGACGGCCGCGGCGTCGCGCCGGCGGAAGGCCAGCGTCATGATATACGACGCGGGGAGGAGGACCCGCTCCTCCGCGGGGTGGCCGTAGTGCTCCATCAGCGGCGCGCCGTTCTTCATCTCCGCCATCCGCGGGTTGATGAACATGAGCGACCAGATGGGGAGGCGCTCGGCGACGAGCGATTGGATGAGCCGCTGCAGGTCGTGGGCGTCCGGGCAGCCGATGGACACGACCTCCAGCTCTTCCAACGGCTGGACGCGGAGGGTGAGCTGGGTTATAAGGCCGGTGATGCCCTCGGCGTCGGCGACGAGGTCCAATTCGTCGCCCGCGAACTCCCGGACCTCACCCGAGGCCAGGACGACGCGGGCGCTGACGACGTTGTCGCGGTACCAGCCGAACTCGAACGAGCCGAGGCCCGCGCCGCCCTGGGCGAGCCAACCACCGGCGGTGGAGGAGGGATAACTCGTGGGGTAAGTGCGGATGGTCAGGCCGTGCTTGGCGAGTTCGCGGTCGAGCGCCTCCCACACGACGCCGGCCTCCACCGTCGCCGTCCCGGCGGCCTTGTCCACCGCCAAGATCTTCCGCATGCGGTAGAAGTCCACGACCACGCCGCGCTTGACGGGGATGGCGCCGCCGTAGCCGGCGGAGCCCTTGCCCCGCGGCGTCAACGGCACCTTCTCGCGCGCCGCCCACTTGACGAGGGCGACCACGTCGTCCTCGCCGGCGGGCTGGACGACGGCCGCGGGCGTCGTGTCGCCGATGAGCGGTTTTACCAACCCGGGCATAGCCGCAAGGTCATGCCCGTAGAGCCGGCGTTCCCGGGGTGAAAAGGAAACGCGACTCCCGAATTTGTCTCGTAAAACGGCTTCTTGACCCGCGTTTAACGTTGACATAGCGCGCGTCCTTTGGAACGTTCTTTATGGGGAAATGGTTCGCCCGGGTAGCGGGCCGCGACGTTGAGATTGGCGTAAATAGCGGCCGCCGGGGCGGCTCGCTTGACCCAGTAGGGTTCATTGTAGCGTAAGCCGCTCCCGGCCGCCATAATAAATATTATCATATATAACCTATAAAGTCAACATTAATTTATGGCGGCCATCGGCAGCCCCCGGCAGCGTTCGGCGGACGCAAGGGCGGCCGGCGCCGAAGGGGACGGCCCCGCCCGCCTCCCCCGGGGAAAAAAACCTTGACAGTTAGCGGGGGTATTATTAGAATACCGAGAGTAGTGTTGTATTTCGCCGGCGCGAAAGGAGCACCCCGATGGCCGACGACCGCGAAGACCTGATCGAGGCAATAAAAAGGCGCAACGAGGAACGGGCGCGGCGGCTTCGCGAACGCATCGCGAAGGGCGATTTCGACAAGTTCGAGACCCCCTTCGAGGCGGTCGACGACGTATTACCCACCGGCCCGGAAACCATCCAAGCGCCGGCCGCCGACTTCGACCTCGGCTCCTTCCCACCCCCGCCCGAACCCGCGCCCTTCACGCTGGACGAAGGGCCGGCCCGCGCCGCCGTAGCGCCGCCGGATTTCACGCCGCCCGACTTCGGGCCGCCGGATTTCGGCCCGCCCGGATTCGCGCCGCCCGAGCTGGGCGCGCCGGAGCCGGAAGGGGCGGCCGTATACGCCGAACCCGATATCGCACCCCCGGCCGCCGCACCTCCGGTAGCCGAAACGGTGGCGGAAGAATCCTTCGTCGGCCTCGAACTCACCGCCCTGGACCTCGAGGGAATGAGCGAGTTCCTGGCCCCGCAGACGTGGGACGGCGCGGAAACGCCCGCGGCCGCGGCGAAGGAAATCCCCCCGCCGCAACCGGCCGCGGCCCCTCCCCGTCGCGCCGTCGAAATCCCGCCGGCGCCGGCGCTGGAAATCGAAGTCGAGCCGGTGGCGGAGATGCCGCCGGCGATAGAGGTAATAATGCCCGCCCCGCTTCGCCCGGCGCCGGCCTTCGCGGAAGAGGTCCCGACTTTCGCCGAGCCGAGGTTGCGCGAGGAGGAAGCGGAAGCGATAAAGGCGACCATCGAGGAAGAGCTGCGCGAGATGCCGCCGGCGGCGCCGCCCATGCCGCCCCGGCCCGTCGCGCCAGCGGTGGAAGCGCCCATGGCGCCCGTGTTCGCGCCGGTGGCGCCGCGCCGGGTGGAAATCCCCGTTGCGCCCGCGCCGGCGCCCGCACCGGCCGCGGCCGCCGAAATCACCATCGCCGTCGAAGTCCGGGGCAACAAGGTCCGGATTGAGCGCCGGAATATAACGCTCGCCGCGGCGATCGAGCTTTTCCAGGCCATTATCAACCGCTACGAAAATAAGTAGCGCCCGACGATAAAAAGCCCAAAATCCTCCGCCCCCGCGGAGGATTTTTAATCGTGGAGCCGAAATCCCTTGCAATCGGCCCGGAATTGTCTTATTTTTTAACGGGAACCGTGGCTCCCGCTCCGAGGAAGGAAAGGCCGTGAAACTGTCCGGTTGCGTTTTGGGCGTGCCCATGGTCGTCCTGGCGCTCGTCCTGGTGGTCTTCGGCGTACTTTGGATAATGGCCTCCACGGCCGAGAACGCGGGCGGGAACGCCGGCAGCCGCTTCGGCGTCGGCGTTTGCCTTATCATTGTCGGCTTGCTCTTAATCGCGGGCGCGGGCGTCCTTTTCTACCGCTCCTATAAACAAAGCCAGGCGGAAAAGCCGACGACCATCGTCCAAAAAATCGACTTCACGGGCGACCTTTCGCTGGAGCAGCTGAAGTGCCGGGCCTGCGGCGCCACGCTGTCCAAGGACAACGTGGTGGTAAAAGCCGGCGCGGTGGTAATCAGCTGCCCGTATTGCGGTTCTTCGTACGAGATCGAAGAGGCCCCCAAGTGGTGACCGGCACGACGGGAATGGGAAAAAATATGGCCTTGGGACGCGTAAAAAACTGGCTTTTCGTGGTCGCGGCGCTGGCGGCGACGCCCGCCGCCGCCGTTACCTACCTTTTCAGCGTCCCCCGCGAAATAGTCGTAGTCTCGATAAACGCCGACTCCTCGTTCGACATAGATTACCAGATTACCTTCGCGAACAGCCCTTCCGCCGACCCCATTGACATCGTCGACGTCGGCTTCCCCTCCTCCGAATACGACCTGGCGTCCGTAAACGCGGATATCGGCGGCCAGCCGTGTTCGGGGATAAAGCCGTCCTCCTACATCAAGGTGGGCGTCGAGGTCCCCCTCGGCTCCAACCAGATCCAGCCGGGCGAAACCGGGACCCTTCACGTCCACGGCGTTAACCCCCGAATGGTTTACGAGGACGACAAGGACAAAGAATACGCCTCGGCGGTCTTCAGCCCCACCTGGTTCGGCAAGGAATTCACGGAGGGCTCCCCCCACCTCACGATGGTCGTCGTCTTCCCGCCCGGCGTAACCGGCGAACAGAGCCGGTGGCACGAGGCGGAAGGCGGCCAGCCGACCCAGATGTTTATAAAGGACGGTCGGGTCAATTACGCCTGGGACTGGCCCTCGGCCTCGCCCTCCGAGCAGTATTTCTTCGGCGTCTCGTTCCCCCGGAGCGCGGTGGCCGAGGTCCGGAGCCGGCCCCACTTCCAGTGGTTAGGCAACCTTATCGCGGCGCTCGTTCACCTCGCCACTTCGTATTGCGGCTGCATCATCCCGGTGGCCATCTTCGTCGGCCTCGCCATCCTGGGCTCGACCGCGAGCCGCCGGCGGCGAATGCACTACCTTTCGCCCAAGGCGAAAGTGGAGGGCGTGGGCATCAAGCGCGGGCTCACGGCGCCGGAGGCGGCGCTCCTGCTCGAGACGCCGTTGAACAAGGTCCTGACCATGGTCCTCTTCGGCCTCGCCAAAAAAGGCGCGGTATCGGTGACGTCCCAGACGCCGCTCAAGCTTAAGAAGCAGCCCCTGCCGGGCAACGGCCTCCGCCCCTACGAGAGCGCCTTCCTCGCCGCCATCGAGGACGACGGCGACCTCGGCGAAAAAGAGCTGAAGAAGATGCTCGTGGACATGATCGCGGAGATAGAGAAGAAGATGAAGGGCTTCTCCCACCGCGAGACGGTCGCCTATTACCGCTCCATCGTGGACACCGCCTGGCGCCTGGTGGCGACGGCGGCCACGCCGGAGGTCAAGGCCGAGGAGTTCAGCAACAGCCTGGAGTGGACGATGCTGGACGAGAAGTTCGACGACCGCACGCGCGAGGTCTTTACCGGCTACGTCATCCCGACGCCTTATTGGTGGGGCAACTTCCGGCCCGCGCCCGTGACCGGCGGCGCCGGCCCCGTCTCTTTCGACATGCCCACCCTCCCGGGCGCCAACTTCGCGAGCGCCATCGTGGGCCAGGTGGAAGGCGTGGCCCACAACATCGTGTCCAAGGTAGAATCCTTCACCGGCGGCGTGACGCAGGTCACCAACCCGCCGCCCGTATCCTCGTCTTCGGGCGGATTCCACGGCGGCGGAAGTTCCGGCTGCGCGTGCGCCTGCGCCTGCGCCGGGTGCGCGTGCGCCTGCGCCGGCGGCGGCCGGTAACGCCCCAAGGGAAAACGGTCAGACATGGGAATCGGCACGAAGCTCCACCAACGGTTCATCGCGCGGCCCCGGCCGCTGGAGGCCGGCATCTACCACCTTCGGCGGCAGGACGCGGAATCGCAAGCCCGCCTCCACCTCCGCATCGACCCCGGGGGCGAGGGCATATTGATGGTGAACGCGGCGCGCATCGTCCACCTTAACCAGACCGGGGCGGAAATGGCGCGCTACATTATCGAGGAGTGGCCGGACGCCCGCATCGTCGCCGAGATGGCGCGGCGCTACCGCGTCTCGAAAAAACGGCTGCGCGCCGACCTGGCCCGCCTGCGCGAATCCATCGAGATGATGGCGCGCGGCGACCGCCGCTGCCCCGTTTCCTACCTGGGAATGGAAAGGGTGGACCCGTTCACCATCGCCGTGGAAGCGCCCTACCGCATGGACATCGCGCTGACCTACGGCTGCGACAACGCGTGCGCCCACTGCTACAACGAGCGGCCGCGGGCGGGCGAGACGCTGAGCGCGGAGGACTTCAAGCGCGTCATCAACAAGGTGTGGGGATTGGGCATCCCCCACGTCTGTTTCACCGGCGGCGAACCCACCGAATCGCCGGCGCTCCGCGAATTGGTGGAATACGCCGAGGAGTTGGGCGTCATCACCGGCCTCTTGACCAACGGCCGCCGACTCCGGGACGCGGCGTTCTTGAACGCGCTGGCCGACGCCGGCCTGGACCACGTCCAGATAACCATCCACTCCTCGGTTCCCGCCACCCACGACAAGATGGCGGGCGTGCCGGGGGCCTTCAACGAGACGGTGGCCGGAATCCGCAACGCCGTCGCCAGCCCCGTATATACCGTTACCAACACGACGCTGACGCGGGAGAACGAAGGGGACATCGAGGAGCTGGTGGCGTTCCTGGCGTCGCTCGGCGTCCAGCACCTCGCCGCCAACGGCATAATCAATTCGGGACAGGCGCGCGACGCCGGCGTGGGGCTGGCCGAGGCCGACCTGGGCCCCATCCTGGGGCGCTTCGCCGCGGCGTGCGCCGCCGCGCAACTCACTTTTACGTGGTATACGCCGACGCAATACTGCCGCTTCAACCCGTTGACGATGGACCTGGGCGCGAAGCAGTGCACCGCGGCCAAATACAACATGTGCGTGGAGCCCAACGGCGACGTTATCCCGTGCCAATCTTTCTACCAGCCGCTGGGCAACATTCTGAAAGACGATTGGGACAAGATATTCAACGGCGAACTGGCGCAGGGTTTGCGGCGCCGCGACTACGCGCCGGACAAGTGCAACGGCTGCCCGGATTTCGACCTCTGCGGCGCGGGATGCCCGTTGTCGGTAAAAGACGACCGCGCCTTCTGCTGTCCGGACGCGGCCTCCAACCCGGCGTAGGACGGTGGGCGGCGTCAGGGGGGCCGGGGACGAGCGCTATCTGACGCCCGCGGAGGAAGAGCGGCAGGCGGGATGGTACGCGGGGCACCGGCGGGAACTATACCGGCAGCTCGGCCTCCGGCAAGCGGCGAGCGTTTTGGAGGTCGGCTGCGGGACGGGCGTCGTCGCCGCGGAGATGGCGGCGCTCGGCGCCCGGGTGGTCGGCCTGGACCGCCGGCCCGAGGCGCTGGCGGCCGCGGCCGCCCGCGACGAACGCCTGGGGCTAATAGCGGGGGAAGCGACGCGTTTACCGTTCAAAACGGCGGCTTTCGATGCCGTGGTCACGGCCTTCACGCTAATGTGGCTGGAAGACGTGGGGGCGTTCCTGAAAGAAGCGGGGCGGGTGCTGAAAGACGGCGGCGTATTCGTCGCCCTCGCCGAACCGGACTACGAGGCGACGATAGATTATCCGCCCGCGGCGTCCTCCCGCGAGCTGGTCGCGGCCGCCGTCCGGAGGATGGGCGGCGAGCCGGCGGCGGGCCGGCGGTTGCCCGGGTGGCTCGCCGCCGCGGGTTTCGAGCTCTGGAAATTCGGGGTATTGAATTCCGCGTGGGCGCCCGCGCGGTGGGCCGCGGAGGAAGAGCGCGAATTCGAACTGCTACGGCGTTGGCTGGGGGCCGACGCCGATGATAAATTGAAACGTGCGCGCCAGGCGGCGATCGAACGGGGCGAAAGGCTTTATTTCCTGCCTATTTTCTACGCCGCCGCCAAAAAGACGCGCTGACCTTCCCGCGAACCTTACCCAGGCGAGGTGGTCTATGGCTACGCTCCTTTTCGTAATCCTGCGGCTCACGAAAGTGATAGCGCTCGAGTACCCCGCGAGCGACCTGTTGACCATGCTGCAACTGCTGGCGCTGGATACGATTTCAGCCATGATCCTCATCCACGCGTTGCTGATGCGCAAGGCCAAGAAAACCTAAACCGCGCGGCGGCCGCGTCCCGCCCGGTCCTTCTCCGATTTAACGTCAGGCCTCGGAGCCGCTGCCGACCGTTTCGCCCCGGAGCGCCCAGGCCGACGCCCCCGTTACTGCGACCCTTTTCCATCCCCCGACCTCGGCGTCCCCGCCGAAGTTCACGACCTTGTTTTCGCTGATGCGCCCGGCGAACTCGCCGGCGTCCCTGGCGCTCGCGCCTTCCACGAGGGCCAGCCGCTCTTGGCCTATCAACCGGCGATTGAGTTCGTACGATATCTCCCGCTGGCGCCGCGCCAGGACCTCGAGCCGCTCCACTTTTTCGGACCGGCTCAGCGTCTCGGCGAGGGCGGCGGCGGCCGTCCCGGGGCGCGCGGAATAGAAGAACGTATACGCGCTGTCGAAACGGATATCCTCCACCGCCGCCAGCGTCAGCTCGAAGTCGTCGCGGGTCTCGCCCGGGAAACCGACCAACAGGTCCGTAGTCAGGCAAACGTCGGCGACGGCCCGGCGGAGGCCGGCCACGACGTTTTTATAGTGCTCCAGGTCGTAGCCGCGGTTCATCGCCGCCAGGACGCGGTCGGAGCCGCTCTGGAGGGGAAGGTGGACGTGGCGCGCGACGTTCCGGGCCTCGGCCGCGGCCGCGGTCACCTCGCCGGTGAAGTCGCGCGGGTGGTTGGTCGTAAAACGCAAGAAGACGCCGTCGCACCGCCGGTCAACCCGGCGCAGTAGCTCCGCGAACGAGACGCCCCCCGCGCGGTAGGAATTTACGTTTTGGCCGATGAGGGTTATGTCGCCGAAGCCGCGGGCGACCAGCGCGTCCACTTCGGCCTCGACTTCCGCCGCGGGGCGGCACCGCTCCGGGCCCCGCGCGTACGGGACGACGCAATACGCGCAGTAGTTGTTGCAGCCGCTCATGATGGAGACGTTGGCGCGGGGCCAGCGCCGCCTGAGCGGCGGGTGGAAGCCGGCGGCGGCCGGCGGGGGCTCGCCGCGCGCGGCCGCCAATAACGCCGGGAGGTCGGCCAGGGCGTCGGTCCCGAAGGTAAAGGCGACGTGGGGACACAGTTTTTTTATCAGGTCGCCCTGCAGCGCGGACCAACATCCCCCGACCACGACCGTAGCGTCCGGCTTTTCCTTTTTCCGAACCGCCAAGGCGGTTATCCTGCCCAGGGCGCGGTCCGTCGCCGACTGGCGCACCGCGCAAGTGTAGACAACCGTCACGTCCGGCACGCCTCCGGACGCCGGCCGGTAGCCCGCGCCCTCAAGGACGGCCGCGATGACCTCGCCGTCATAATCGTTCATCTGACAGCCGTAAACGATAAGCTCGTAGGTGGGCATTACTTCTTGCGGAGCCAGAAGGGTCCGAGGGCCAGCGCGTCGAGCGCCGTGGTGAAGTAGCAGCGTAGCGCGTCGTCCGGCGTCTGGACGATGGGCTCGCCGGCGACGTTGAACGAGGTATTGAGGACCACGCCCACGCCCGTGAGCCGCTCGAAGGCGGCCAGGAAGCGGTGGTAGAGCTCGTTGGTTTCGCGCCGGACGGTCTGGATGCGCGACGTCCCGTCGACGTGGACGACGGCCGGCGCCTCGGCCCGGGCCCGCGGCGTGGCGTCGAACGTCACGGTCATAAACGGCGACTCGCGCGCGGGCGAGAAGTAGTCGGCGACCCGCTCCAGCGCCACCGACGGCGCGAAAGGCCGGAACGGCTCCCGTTGTTTGACGGTGCGGTTGACCAACTCCTTGGCCGCCGCGTTCCTGGGGTCGGCCAGGATGGACCGCTGCCCCAACGCCCGGGGGCCGAACTCCGAGCGCCCCTGGAACCACCCGACCAGCGAGCCGCCGGCCACGGCGTCGGCCGCCGCCGCCGCCACGTCCGGGGGCCGCTCGTACCGAAGCTTGTAGCGGTCCAACGCCGCGGCGAGCTCGGCGTCGCCGTAGCCCGGCCCGAGCGCCACGCTCGCGAGCGGCGCCGTCCGCGGCCGGCCCAGCTCGTGATGGTAAACGTAGAGCGCGGCGCCGAGGGCCGCGCCCGCGTCGTGGGCGGCAGGCTGGACGAAGAGGCCGTCGAAAAGCCCGGCCTTCATTATCTGCTGGTTCATGACGCAGTTCAGCGCGACGCCGCCGGCGAGGCACAGGTTCGGCGCGCCGGCCCGCTCCCGAAGGTAGGCGGCGAGGGAAACGCCGACGCGGTCCAGGGCGCGTTGGGCCGAGGCCGCGACGTTCTCGTGGCGCCGCGATATCTCCTCGTCGGGGCGCCGCGCCGGGCCCAAAAGCTCCTCGAAGCGCCGGCTGTGGAGCGGCCCTTCGGCGTCGAAATAGGGGTCGAAGTAGGCGGCGCCGAAGTGGTAGCGGCCGCCGTCGGCCGGCGCGACAACCCTCGCGAACTGGCCCGCGAACTCGTCCTCGCCGTAGGAGGCGAGGCCCATCACCTTGTATTCGTCGCCGTGGTGGGGGAAGCCAAGATAGCGCGTGAGGGCGAGGTAATATTGGCCGAGAGACGCCGGGAGGAAGTGTTCGCGGACCTTGGCCAGACGCGTTCCCTCGCCCGTCGCCAAAAGGCCGGAAATCCACTCCCCCGCGCCGTCCAGGGACATGACGGCGGCGCGCTCGAACGGGGAGACGAAGAACGCCGAGGCGGCGTGGGCGAGGTGGTGTTCGACGAAGCGGAAAGACGTCCGCGGCCCCGCCAATCCCAACTGCCGCGTTTTGGCGGGGATGGCCTTCATCACCAGGTAATTCTTGACGACCCCCGGCGCCGCCCGCGCGAACGCCCGGGGGTTCAGGGAGCGCACGAGCTGCGGCAGCCCGCGCGTGACGATGCGGCCGCCCAGCTTCGCGGGGTCCATGTAGAACGCGACGACGTCCACGTCGCCGGCGCGCGCCCCGGCCTCCCGCAGGCAATACGCCGCGGCGCGGGCGGGGAACTCGCCGGTGTGCTTCCGGCGGACGAACCGCTCCTCCTCGCACGCCGCGACGACGCGGCCGTCCACGAGGATGGCGGCCGCCGCGTCGTGCTTGTAGCAGTTTAGGCCGAGGATAATCATAGTCGGGCGCGGGGCAACCGCTTCATCGGATGCGAAAATACCAAGCCACGACGTCGGGGCGGTAGAAGGTCAGGAGCAGCGTCACCGGCAAGACCGCGAACGCGAAAACCGGCTCGGGGTCGCTCCCTACGAACCGCCGGCCGACGCGGGTTAACAGCCACGCGACCGCGGCGCCCGCCGCGAGCACGAACAGCGCGCTCTGCCACCCCAGGAACACGCCGGCGACGGCGAGGACGGCGAGCTGGCGGTCCATCGCGAGGTCGGAAGCCGTGGGCGCGCGGCGCAGCCGCCGCAGCAAGAGCAACACCCCTCCCGTCAACGACCCGCCCAGGAGGGCGCTGAGAGGGGAAGGGGGCCCGGGCAGAAAGGACAGCGCCAAACCCGCCGCGAGGGCGGGTACGTAGAGCTGGGGCACGATGACGCCGTATCGAAATTCTATCACGTAATTCAGAAAGAAAAAACAGCAAAACAGGAACGACGTCGCGAAGCCGAGCGTCGGGCCGTAATAATAGAACAGGAGGGCGGACACGCCGCCGCTCGCGGCTTCCAGCACCACGAGGTCGCGGCGGTAGGCGAAGCCGCACCGGGGACAGCGCCCCCGCAGCAGCAGGTACCACAATACGGGCAGCATCCATATGCGGCGTTCGGCGCGGCCGCACGACGGGCAAGACGGCGGCAATACCACGCGGAAGCCGCCGCCGGGGAGCCGGTGGACGATGAGGTGGTAGAAGTTGCCGGCGAATGCGCCCAGGCCGAACGCCGCCACCACGCCTATTATTTCTACGAGTAAACCCATCGCGCGGCGATAATAAGATAACCGTAGTACGTCGGCAAGCCCTTTCGCAAACTAGAATTCCTCGGCGATGCTGATGTGGATTTTACCGTCCAGCGGCCCGTCGCCGGCGGCGAGGCCGTAGTCCACGCCGTATATCCCGACCGGCGTCCGCGCGCGGAAGCCGGCGCCGTAGCCGACCTCCACCCCTTCCTCGAAAACCGCTTCCGCTTTGCGGTGCCGGTAGGCGGCGTCCACGAAGGCGAAGAGGCGGTTGTCGCGCCCCACCAGAAAGCGGTATTCCGACGTCGCGAGCGCCTGGCGGTCGGCGTAAAACTGCTCCTCCTTGAAGCCGCGGAGGTCGGCGTGGCCGCCCAGGGGGTAGTATTCGTCCACGGCGGCGCGCCGCGCGAAGAACGCCTCGCCCCGGAGGCGCACCGCGAGGCATTGCCGGCGGGCCGTGGGCCAGTAGCGCCAGGCGTCGGCCTCCAACCGGGGGACGCGTTCGCGGAAGCCGTCGGCGAAATATTCCTTGACGCCCAATTCCACCCGGCCCCGGACCTCCCACCCCCGCCGCGGGTTCGGGAAGTAGTCCCGGCTATCGTATTCCGCCCAGGTGAACACCTTCACTTTCCGGCTCGCATCTTCCTCCCACACCCGTTCGTAGCCGCCGCCCACCGCCACCGTGAAATCGAGGCCGGGGTGCGTCCCCACCGCGGCCTCCCCCACCGCCTTGCGGTAAAATACGCGCTCCTTGTAGGAGCCGCTCGGCTCCACGAACAAATCCACGCCGCCGATCCAGGGTTCGTAGTAACGGGCGCTCGCGTCCATCGTCCCCTCGGCCAACCGGCGATAGGCGGCGGCCGCCTCCCGGCCCGTCCCGCCGAGGTTCGCGAACGAGGCCTCCATTTCGCCCACGAGGGCCGCGGCGGCTTCGGGCCCTTCCGGCTCGTAGGCCAGCGCGCCGGCGACGCGGTAGGTCCGCCGCTCCTTGACCTCGAGCCGGACGGTCCCCGCGTCGTCGACGAGTTCGATGGACGGCTCTTCCTCGAAGTACTTTAAATTGTAAACCCGGCGGGCGCTGTCGCGGAGGCGCGCCAGGTCGTAGGCGTCGCCCGGCGCGAACGTCAACTCGCGCCGGATGACGGCGTCGTCGGTCCGCCGGTTGCCCACGACCTCGACGGCCGTAACCGTAACCTTTCCGCCGCGGTTTACCCCCAACAAGAAGTCCACCTCGCGCGACGGTTCGTAGAGCTGAAAACGGCGGGGTTGGGCGGACGCGCCGGGGTAGCCCCGTACGCGATAGAAGTCGATGACGCGGAGGAGGTCGCGGGCCAGCGTCCGTTCGCGCAGCGGCTTGCCCGCGGCCGTGTCCAGCTCGCGCTGCAGCGCCGGCTCTTCCCCTTTCTCCACCCCCGCCAGCGTCACTTCCCCGACGACGTACCGCTCGCCCGCGTCGATGGCGACGTCCACGTCGGCGCGGGCCTCGCCGGCGGCCACGATGCGATAGGACGCCGCGGCCCGGATATAACCCCGGTCGGCGAGGTCCGTCAAAAGGCGGGTCAAGCCGTCGCGGAGGTCGGGCGGCGACGGGGCGTCGCCGGGGCCGAACGGGAGAAACGATTCCACCTCGCCCCGGCTCAACGGCGAATGGTTCTCAAGCTTCACCCGCGCGATTCGGTATTTCGGGCCCTCCGTCACCGTCAGCCGCGGCGGCGTCGCGGCGGCGTCGGCCTCCACCTTGGCCTCGAGGAAGCCGGCGCGCAGGTAGAGCCGCTCCACGGCGGCGGCGTCGAAAGCGCCCCCGGCGAAAGCCGCGGCTTCTATCTCGGCCGTGCCTACGGCGGCGTTGCCCTCGACGACGAGGGCCGCGGCCCCCGCGGCGCCGGCGGCCGCTAACGAACCGATTATCATCCAGGCGCGCATCAGAAATAAATGTTGCAGTCTATCTGGCCGCGGTGGCGAGTGCCCTCGCGGTCGGGCCGCAACTCGCCGTCGTAGGTGAAGATGAGGGTTACGTACTTACCGACGCCCTTGTTGACGCTCGCCTCCCACTTGTGGGAAACGCCGGGGATGCGAAACAGGAGGGTTTCCGTCCCCAAAAAGCCGGTGGCGCGGTATTGGGCACGCTCGTACCAGAAGTCCGCGACGCCCGAGGCCGCGAGGCGGTATATAAGCTCGGGCTTGATTTTGACGCCGTCGATGCGCGTGGGGGCGCCGTTGTATTCCTCGTGGCGCCTCGAGACCTCGCCCCGGACCTTGAGCTCCAGCGGCGATACGGGGGTATAGGTGGGCAACAGGCCGTATATCATCTCGTTGGCGATGGTGTCCTGGGGGTGGCTGACGTTGTCCTCCGCCACCGCCTCCCGCTCGCGGACGTGCTCCACGTCGCTTTCGATGGTCCAGCGTTCCGCCGGTTCAGTCGTCAACTCCGCGTAGCGCGAGGAGCGCCACCGCCGGTAACGCCGGGCGTTGATGGTCCGGTCCAGCTCGTCCTCGTGGGAGTAACGGACGCGGCCGGTGACGCGGCGGTTGACGGGAAGAACCGTTAAGGTGTAGCGCTGCTCCAACGCGCTGGATATGACGTCGTCCCCCAACATCCCCTGGAGGGTCGCGACCGCGAAACGGCGGGGGGAGGACGAGCCCTGCGACGCGTGGACGTACAGCTCCGCCGCCGCGGCGTCCCACCACGGGTCGCGCACGCCGTCGCGCCGGAGGTCGTTACGACGGTAGGGCTGGACGTCCAGGGTGGCGGTGAGGTCGGGCTTCAACACCCGGTAGGAAACGCCGGTGTTGCGGAACCGCTTGACGTAAATGGCCTCGGGGTCCTCGGGGTCGTATATAAAGATGAAACGCCTGGGGTTCTTGGGGTCGCGGACGCGGCGGTAGTCGCCGTCGCCGTCGAGCGCCACCTCGAAGTACTCCTCCCGTTCGAACTCGCGGACGCTGTCCAGTTGGTAGCGGGTCTTTACCCCCAGCAACCGCTCCCAGGGCGTATAGTAGACGTCGACCAGCGACAGGTCCGAGTCGGCGTCGGCCTCGTCGGCGGGCGCGAAGTCCTTGTGTATCCGGGTGTAGGTGGAGTTGACGCTCAACAGGCCCGGGCGTTCGTAGTTGGCGCCGAGGTCTTCCCGCCGCGAGCGATAATAGGGGGCGAAGCGGTAATCGGCCACCTTTTCGCCTTTTCCCGCGGTGTGGCCCAGCTTCAACGTCAAGCCGGGCGCCGCCGCGACGCCCGAGCCGACCTCCAGCTCCGAGTCTATCGTCCCGGCGTCCGGCGAGCCGTTGATCTCGTAGTCGGCGACGCGGCGCCGGTCGTGCCCCCGGACGTAGGGCTGCAACTTCCAGAAGGAATAAGAGATTTCGGCGTTCTGCTCCCGGAGGGTATTCTCGTCCAGCGTCAGGAAAAATTTCGGGAGGAATTCGTCGGTTTGAGCGGGCGGGGCGCCGCGCTGGCCGCGGCGGTTCACGCCGTTGAAGTCGTAGGAAACGTGGGGCCACTTCTCCGGCTCCCACGTCAGGCCCGCGGCGGTGCGCTTGGCGTATTGGTTTTCATAACCCCCTGCGGAAAGGCCGACGTAGCGCTGGTTCAGGGCGCCGTACGTCGCCGTCAGCGCGAGCGCGGGCCGGGGGCGCTCCGTCGCGGTGATTTCGTACAGGTTTTGGGCCGGCGGCCGCTCCAACCCCGCGACCTCGTCCATCAAGTCCCATTTCTCAAGAAAGGCGACGTCGTCCTCGCGGCCCAGGCTCCGAAACCGGCCGTCCCGGCTTTCCATCGTGTGGCTCAGCTCCAATTCCCCCACGGGCCGGAGCGGCTTCCATTCGTGCAGCCGCAGCGTCGTGGTCGCGGTGCCCGCGAGGCCGGTGTTGTCGTCGTCGTCGAGGGCGGAGAAAGTGTTGGCGTCCAGGTCGCTGGTGGCGCCCTCGGCTTCCACCGAAAGAAGCGGCACCGGCGCGACCGACGCCGTCACGTCCATCAAACTCTGGCGCTTGGGCAGCGGCAGCAGGATATACCGCGGCTTGTAGTCGCCGTGGCCGGCGCCCACGAACGTATAAATATATTTCCCCGCGATGGGGTCCCACTCCCGTTCGTACTCGCCCAGGCCCTGGCCCACGTATTCGTAAATGATGTCGCCGTTTTCGTCGCGCGCCGGGACCCGGGCCCGTTCGGGATGGTCGCCGATGCTGGGGAGGAGCTTCTCGCGCTCCACGGGCGTAAGGCCGAAGAGGTCGCGGTTGCGGTTGTCTTCCTCGTGGACGTAGACGGCGCCGAGGTTCACGGCATCCCCCAGGAAATGGGCCGCCGCGTCGCCCCCGAAAAAGTCCCGCTGGTATTCGTCGGTCGTATATTGGAAATCCACCACCACCCGGTCCTGGGCGGTGATGGGGCGGCGGGCGGTGAAAGTCACCGTCGCGAGGTCGTAGTCCACGACGTAATCGTTGTTCTCGCCCTTCTTCAACTCCACGCCGTTTACCCACACGGTTTCCGTGTCGGCGAGGACGACGATGCCGGTGTCCTCGCGGGCGCTGAGCTGGTAGGGTCCCTGGACGCCGTCCTGGCCGTAGAACTCGTTGGTGGCAAAGCGCCCCCGGGCCCGCGCGCCGTAGGCGTTGGCTTCCCACGTGGGGTAAAACGCCTCGGCCTTGATGCCCGTGAGGCGGCGCTGGTAATCGGCGAAGCGGAGGCCGCCCACATCCACGTCGTAGTCGCCGAAGGTGCCGGCGAGGTGGCGTCCCTCGACGCGAACGCTGACCTTGTCCACGGCTTCGAGCTCCTCCGTGGCGCCCCCTTCCTCCATCGGCAAGCTCTGGTCCGAAATTTCGCCGGTTATCTTCACGTCCCCCACGTTGCCCTTGATGGAGAGCCGCAACGACTGATCGAAGTCCGTCCCCTGGGCGTTCCCGGCGGCCACGCTGAAGGTCTTGGACCCGGTCACGTCGAGTTGGGACGAGGTCTTCCCCTCTTCCTCCATCCGCTCGAGGACCTCGGCTTCGTTTTCCTTTTCGTCCAGGGCGCGCCGATATTCCTCGGCCTGCAGGAAAGGAAGGTATTCGTAGGTTATGACCACGGGCCCGGCGTAGGGAGGGGACGCCAACACCGTAATGGTCCCCCGGTCGTAATCCACGGCGTATTCGCGCCCCCGTTCCCACCGCGCGTCTCCCACCCGCACCTCTTCCGACTCCGCGAACAGGAACTTGTGGGGCAGGGCGTAGGTCTGGCCCGCGGCCGGCGCCTCAAGCCGGTATTCGCCCCGGGAGACCTCAAACTGCTCCGCGAAGAGCGCTTCCCCCTCGGCCGACGCTGGACCGCCGGGGGCGAAGATTCCCCCAACCGCTGCCGAGATGGCCAGACCGATTTTCACGCCCCGGCGCGTCATAATATAAAAACGCCCCCACCTGGGGGTAAAGGATTGGGAATACGCGCCATGGTCATAGCCGCGAGGGCTAATCGCCGGGCTACTTTTCCGGAGGATTCCCGAGGTCGTCCGGGGCCGGGGGCGGCGGCGTGTTGGGGGACGGCTCCTCGACGCGCTCCAACTTCCGGTATTCGACGTCGAAGACCTTGACGAGGTTATTGAAAGTATCGGCCACGTAGAGCTTGCCGTCGGGCCCGAAGGAAAGCCCCGCGGGGTGGCTCAGGTCTTTGGACCCCGCGCCGAGTTTGCCGTAGGCGCAGAGGAAACGGCCCTGCGGGTCCAGCGCCACGATACGGTCGTTGCCGGTGTCGGCGACGAAGACGTTTCCGCGGGCGTCCAGGCACACGGCGGAAGGATTGCGGAACGGCCCCTCGGGCGTGTCGGCCACGGCCGCGGTGGCGGTGCCGAAGCGGTCGAAGAACTCCACGCGGGAATTGCCGGTGTCGGCGACCACGAGGCCGCCCTGGGCATCAACGGCGACGCCGGCGGGCAGGTTAAGCTTTCCCAAGTCGGTCCCGTAGTACCCGACTTCCAGCGTAACGTCACCGGCGCCGCTGACGCGCTTGATTTTGTGGTTGCCCGCGTCCGCTACCCACAGGTCCCCCAAATTGTCCATGGCGAGGCCGGCGGGGTATTGGAACTGGCTCGCGACTTTCTCGGTTTGCCCGAAGGATTTCAAGTATTGGCCGTAGTTGTCGTACTGGTGAACCAGGCCGCGCTCGCGGTCGCTTACGTAAACGTAAAGGTCCTGGTCTACGGCGATGCCGCGGGGCGACACCAGACCCTCGCCCTCCCAACCGAACCGCCCGAACTTCGTTTCAAAAAAGCCGCGGGAATCGAAGCGTTGGACGCGGACGTTGCGGCTGTCCACGACGTAGAGCCGGCCCTGCGGGTCAAACGCCACCGCGGTGGGCTCGTTTAACTGGCCGTCGGAGCGGCCGGGGGCGCCCACGGCGTATGAATACTTTATCGCAAAAGGCAGCTCGGGCGGCCCGCCGCCGACGATGGTGACCGCGGCCGCCGCCGCCGACGTTAAAGCCGTCGTCAACAACGTCGCGACGACGGCTCTAGGGCTGACGTGGGAAATCCGCATTTTATCCGGGTGGTAACGGTGAAACGTGACTAAAAGGCGTACCCCACCGCGAAGCGGTGGCGGTCGCCGAAGGCCTCGCCCTCGGGCACGCGGGCGTAATCGAAGCTGAAGCCGTGGTAAGCGAAGCCGAAGCCCAGCGTTAACCCCTTGATCCTCCCGGCCTTCTCCCAGTAATAGCCGGTCCGAACCGACACCATCTTGGCGTACGTATATTCCGCGCCGCCGGAATATACGCCCTGGCCCAGTTCGTCGGCCAGGGAGTCGTCGAAGTTCATGAGGAGCTTAGAACCGTCGGCGGTCGCCAGCAGGTCGTTGAGGTCGGTGGAGAGGACCTTGTAGGACACGCCCAGGCGCACGTTGCGGGGCGGCGGGTAGCTGTTCTCCACCTGGGTGTCGTTGTCGCCCGACGTGGTGCTGGTGTCGTTCGTCCCGAGGTAGTTGAACGACACGCCGCCGTTCAACCCTTTTATCGGAGACCGGTAGAAGATGCCCGCGTTCGCGAGCGGCTTCTGCAAAACGTTCTCGTCGGTCAGGTGCTCGTAAACGTAGGTGATGCCGGCGCCGACGCCCAAGCTGGGAAAGATGGGATAGCTCCACAACACCGTGGGCGCCACCAGGTAGCTGCGCATCTTGTAGCCCAGGGAGCGGCCCTGCTCGTCGAGGGCGTCGGTGCTGCCCGCGTCGTTGTACGTAAGCGCCGCGCCCAGCGTGCCGAACTTTCCGAAACGATACGTCAGGGAAACGTAATCGTAAAACATATCCTTCAGGTCGCCGGAACCGCGCGGCTCGTGCATGACGTTCACGCTGTTCTTTTCCTGGAGCGCGAGGCCCCCGGCGTTATAATACACGGCCGTCGCGTCGTCCGCCACGCCGGTAAAGGCTTTGCCGAAGCCGCCTTGTCGCGCCCCCGGCTCGATAAGCAACACCGAGAACAAGACCGGGTCGGCGTCGGCCCAGGCCAGCGAACTCGCGAGGGCGGCCGTAATAATCATATATATCAAGGTCTTCACGGGCTTCCCCTTTCCTCCAATTATATCTATCCGGCGGCCGAAAATCAAGATTTAATTCGTTTTACGGCCCGGCGGATAAGAAGGGGCCGCCGGGAACGCGGGAATCCTTTGACCGCCGTCGCCGGTTTATGATATCTTGTAGGCGATGTACCGCGCTTGTTTTTTCCTGGGCGTCGCGCTGACGTTGGCCGCGGCCACGGCGGTGGAGCGCCGTCCCGAGCCCCTCCGGCAACGCGAGCTCACGTTCGAGTTGGGCCCCAAGCCGCCGACGCCCGAGCTGGCCGCGCGTTCGGACCCCGGCTTCGCCCTCGCCCGGCGGTTTACGACCGTCCGCCAGCTCAGCCAAATCCTCTCGGCCGTCCTGGCGACCGCCGTCCTGGCGTGGCTCGGCTTGTCGGGCGCGGGCCGGCGCGTCGCCGGCTGGGCCCGGGGACGCGGCTTCGCGGAGCTGGCGGTGACGGCTTCCGCCGTCGGCTGCGTCGTCGGTCTGTGTTTTCTCGCCGGGGAAATCGCGCGGTACGTCGCGGCCAGGCAGGCCGGCGCGGACCCGGCGCTCTGGGCCTCGCTCGTCCGGGCCCTGGGCGTCGGCGTGGGAGCCGGCGCGCTATCCCTCGCGTCGTTCGGCGCGCGGGCGGCGTGGGCCCGTTCGTGGTGGTTTGTGGTCACGGCGGCGGTCATAGCCGCTACCGCGTTGTGGTATGCCTTCGCGGGGAGATACCCCCACCTGTCGGAGCCGGCGGGCGGCCACCTGGCCGAACGCGCCCGGTACCTCACAACGCAATACGAGATGCCCGCGTATAGCGTAGCCGTTTACGACCGCGGGCCGGCCCGGCGACTGATAGCCGCCCACGTCGTGCCGCAATCGCGCAGAATCGTGGTCACGGGGGGCGCGACGGCGCTGGACCGCTACGAGACCGAGGTCTTGCTGGTCGGGGCCGTCGCGGAGGCCGCCCCCGCCGGGTGGAGTTTGACGGCGGCCGGGGCCCTGATCGCATTTATGGCGTCGCTCCTGTTCGCGGAGAGCGCGGCGGCCGTCGTCGCCCGCCGGCGTGGCGCCAAGGCCGTGCCGGCCGCCAGTCTTCCGGTGATGGCCGCGGCCTTCGCCGTCTTCTGGCTGGCCGTTTCCCCGCTCTTCCTGGCGTGGAACCGGGCCCACGTCCGGGCCGCGGACGAGGACGCCATCCGGCGAACCCGCAAGCCGATCGCGGCCACGACCCTTTACTTCCACGAGGCCGCCGCGAACTTCGTCGCCGACCGGCCGCACGCCATCCTGCACGTCCTGGCCGACGCCTCGCCTTCGCCCGCCGAGCGGGCGGCGGCGGCGCGGCGCCTCCGCGACGAACTCGCGAAATAAAAAACGCGGCGAGGACGCCGCGCTCTCCCGTGCCGCCGGGCTCGTCAATCGTGGTAGCCGTTGACGCCGCCGCCCAGCGTCCCCATCCATATGTAATCCAGTTTATCGCAGCAGAGGGTTAACACGTAATCCTCGGTCATCCCGTTGCCGCGGTCGAAAGTCTCGAACGTTTCACCCATACGGCGCGCCGCGCCGCTCGCCGTCCCGACCCAAAGTTCCCCGCCGGCGGCATAAGCCACGTCGTTTATAACGTCGCTCTTCAAACCCGCGTTGGCGGCGGAGTATATCTTCACGAGCGCCCCCGAGCGGTACAAACACAAACCCTTGGCCGTCCCGAACCAGGCGTCGTTTCCCCGAGCCGCCGCGGCGTAAACGTAGGGCGTGGGCAGCCCGTCGTCGGCCGGCGTGTACGCCGTAACGTGACCCCGGTCGTAATAGGCGCCGCCGCCGATGCACGCCGCCCAAATCCGGTCAACGCCCACGGCGTATACGTCGCGGACGTCGTCGCCGGGCAAACCCTGCGCCGCCCCGATTACCGTGAAACCGGGGTCGTCGAAGCGGGCCAGGCCCGCCTCGGTCCCGAACCATACCTTCGCGCCGTCGTAGACCGCGCTCCAAACGTTGGCGGCGGGCAAGCCGTCGGCGACGGAAAAGGTTTTTATTTCACTGCCGCGTATCCTCACGACGCCGGCGTCCGTCGCGGCCCAGACGTCGCCGGAGGGCAAGACCGCGACGTCGTAGACGAGGTCCGTCGGGAAGCCGGAGGTACGGTCGTACACGCGCCACTCGGGGCCGCGGTTGTAGGCCAAGCCGGCGTCGGTGGCATACCACGCGTCGACGTCGCCCGAGAAGATGCCGTAGACCGAATCGCTGGGGAGGCCGCTGTCCTGGGTCGTAATGTAGAACCACGTCGGCCCCGCGTCCGGTTCGTCGCCGCAGCCGAGGGCGAAAAGCAGCAGGACGGCGGCCGGGACGCAGACGGCGCCGGGCAAGAACTTCGTTTTACTCGCGCGGACCCACATAAGCCACGACCTCTATTTCGACCAGCGCGCCGCGGGGCAAAGCCGCGACCTGGACGGTAGCCCGGGCCGGCGGTTCACCGCCCGCGTATTGAGCGTAGACGTCGTTTACGGCTGCGAAATCCTCAAGGTCCAGGAGATAGACGGCGGCTTTCACGACGTCGCCCCAGGACGCGCCGCCGGCGCGAAGGACGGCCGTCAGGTTTTCCATAACGCGGCGCGCTTGCGCCGCGGCGTCGCCGCCCACCATCTCGCCCGTGGCGGGGTCCAGCGCCACCTGGCCGGCCGTGAAAATAAAACCGCCGGCCGCCACGGCCTGGCTGTAGGGCCCGATAGCCGCGGGCGCGCCGTCGGTTTTTAAAACCTTCTTCACCTTAACCGTTATCCGCCGCTGGCGGGGGCGGGGTCGACTCCTCGCCCGCGGGTTTAATCTCCCGGGCGGGCGCCGCGTTTACGGCCTCGCCGGACAACCCCAGCATCGCCTGTTCGAGTTCGTCGTCGTACATCTCCAGAAGGTTCTCGTCGTCTTTCTTCTTCCGGAGGACCGTGTAGATAATGGTCTGGGCGGCGGTGTGGACGTTCAGGCCGTAGGCGTAGACGATGCCGAGGATTACCAGTAGCGCAAGCGAAACGAACGTCGCGGCGATGGCTTGCGGCCAGGGCAACGGGAGGACGGCACCGCCGCACCAACCCCCACCCGCGGTCCAGCTCGTCCACCAATCGCAGAGCGCGCACCCGCCGCCGGCGGCGCCTCGGAAATGCGCCGGCATTACGCGCCAGGCGGCGCCGAAAACGGCCGCCCATTTCGCGCCCATGGGCAAATATAGGACCCAATAGACTACCCGCAAGGCCGCGAAAGAGAAGCCCGCGAACAGCGCGCCGCAGGTCAACGTCAGCGCGCCCGAAAGCAGTTCGTACAGCGCCAGGCGCCAGGGTTGACCGGAGAGGGTCGAAAAGAGCTCGAACGACGTCTCGAAGGTGTCGTCGCCGGTGGTCGCGACGATGGCGGGCGTCAGCCAAAACGACAGGACGAAGACCAACCCCAGGAAGACGAAGAGGAGGGCGCCCAGAAACAACGGTACTATCCCGAGGGACGCCAGGACCTCGCCGGCCCAGGGAATCTTACCCACGACGCCGACGAGCAGGCCGGCGCCGAGGAGGAGCGCCAAAACCAACCCGAGCATGACCGGCGCCCAAACCACCGGCCGCCAATGGCGTCGGACAAACCGGCCCGCCTCGCGCCGCGAGAAGAAGTCGTTGCCGCGGAGCTGCTCCACCGTTATTTTGGCCACGGCGGTCATGCCGACGTAGACGGCGACGGCGGCCGCCAACACGCCCAGGACGAGGAAGACCCAACCCGCGGCGTTGAGCGCCACTTCCCCGCCGACCAGCGCCCAGGTGGGGAAAAGGTAGTAGGAGCTCCATATCCGGTAGACGTCGGCGCCGGAAACCACCAACGCCAAATAGACGCCAAGGTTGTAAAGGACCAACGCCGCCGCCAACGACCGGAATTGGGTCCAAATCTTTTTGGCGCTGAGGGCGAGCCGGGGCGCGCGGAAGATATCCACGAAGTTAAAGCGGAACTCGACCATCGAGGCTCCTCGCCGCGGGGGCCGCGGCCTCCTGCCACGTTTTAACCCTTGGGTATCTTGGCGTAGTCGTCGAGGAACTTCTTCATACCGATATCGGTCAGGGGGTGCTTGATAAGCTGGTCGATGACCGAGGGCGGGATGGTTACGACGTCGGCGCCGATGCGCGCGGCGTCCACCACGTGCAGCGGGTTGCGGACGCTCGCGACGATGACCTCGGTGCTGAAGTCATAGTTGTCGTAGATGTCCACGATGTCTTCGATGAGGTCCATGCCGGTTTGGCTGATGTCGTCGAGGCGGCCGATGAACGGGCTGATGTAATCGGCGCCGGCCTTGGCCACCAGGATGGCCTGGGAAGGCGAAAAAACCAGCGTGACGTTGGTCGGGATGCCGTCCTGGGCGAGGGTGTGGACCGCCTTGAGGCCCTCGATGCAGCACGGGATCTTGGTCACGAACTTCGGGTCGGTTTCGTGGAAACGCCGGCCTTCGGCTACGATGCCGGCCGCGTCCTGGCTCACGGCTTCCACGTTGATGGGGCCTTCGCAGATCTTCGCGATCTCGGCGTAAAGCTTGGCGGCGGGCATGTTCTCCTTGGCGACCAGGGAGGGATTCGTGGTCACGCCGTCGAGAAGGCCCAGGGATGCGACGCGGCGGATGGCGTCGAGGTTCGCGGTGTCAACGAAAATCTTCATTATGGAAACGCCTCCTGAGGGTTGGGGTTATCTATCCTTTTCGCCGGCCGTCGGATCCCAGAACGTGGTATCGTCGGTGTTGCCCCAGTCTTCGGCGTCGGCCGCCAAACGGTTGGCGTCGAATTCCGAAAACGTCCCGATACGCTTGCCGTAACCCGGTTCCGTGGACGCGAAAGATATGAATTCGCCGTCCAGGTCCTCGTCCACGAAAACGAAAACCATCTGGCGACCGCCGGCGTCCTTGCCGCCGTAATATTTCCAGGCGTAGTAGGGCTTGCTAGACCAGGTGGAACCTTCGGACCAGCCCTGGATGGAACCCGTGCCGGCGGCATGGTCTTCGATTTCGGCCGGCGGCCCGTAGATGACGTAGACCTTGCCGCGGTCGGTCTCGATGCCGGCGCGGAGGGGCGTCGTAAAGTGCTGCTGGGCGTACGCCACCCGCTCCCAGAACGCGACCTCGTATTCGTTCTCCTTCGTGTTGGGGTCGGGGTCGCGGCGCACCCAGAATTTGTCCAGCATCATGCTGCGGCCGCGGTCCGAAAGGATGTCGAAGAGGGCCATCTCTTCGGGGGTGGCGATGAGCGCGATGGCGGCCCGGGTTTCCTGCTCCTTTTCCGCCGGAAGGTCCCGCACCTCGTCCGGGAAGAGGACGCCGAAGTTCTTGGCGCCGCTCATGCCGGCTACGAGGGCCTGGGTCGTGGCGCGTAGGTCGGAGCCCTCGCCGTCGTAGCTCGCCTTCACCTCGCGTTTGGCCACGTCCGTGATCGCGACGTGAACGACGAATTTGCCGTTCTCGTTGGTGACGGACCCGACGACGACGACGTCGTCGCCCAAGGCCTTGCCCAGGCGGCCGATATCCTGGGTGGCGGTAAGGTCGAGGCCGCTCTTTGCGGCCGCGCCCACCGCTGTCATCATACGCCGGTACGTCTCAACCTGGTATTTATTGGCGCCGTAAAACATCAAGCGGACGTTATCGGCTACGTCCATACCCTGTTCGACGGTGGCTTGGCCGTAAGGTTTGAAGTCGAGGACGGCTATTTTCTTGACCCCGGCGCCCAAACTCGCGCTCGAGGCCAACAACACCAGCGAAATCGCCGTCCCGAAAATCCTATTCCTCATGGGTTTTCCTCCTGTAAAAACCGAATAAAATTATACGACACGTCACAGCCAAAAGCAAACGAAATCCGGAAGGCGACCACATTGCAAGGCGCGCCCTTCCGCGCACAGACATAAAATGTTTGACTTAAAATACGCGCGGTGTTATTTTTCAACCACCGCATTTTTCGGAGGTCCGAGATGAGCCGTTTATGGGAAATTGACGCCGAGGTCGGCGCCGCCATCCTGGGCGAAATACGGCGCCAGAGCGAGACGCTGGAGCTTATCGCCAGCGAAAACTTCGTGGACGCCGCCGTGCTCGAGGCGACGGGTTCGGTCATGACCAACAAATACGCCGAGGGCTACCCCGGCAAGCGCTACTACGGCGGGTGCCAGTACGTCGACGTCGTGGAGTCGCTGGCCATCGAACGGGCGAAGCAGCTTTTCGGAGCCGAGCACGTCAACGTCCAGCCGCACTCCGGCACCCAGGCCAACATGGCGGTTTACTTCACCACGATGGAGCCCGGCGACACGCTGTTCGGCATGAACCTGAGCCACGGCGGCCACCTCAGCCACGGCCACCCCATCAACTTCTCCGGCCGCTACTACAAGGTCGTCCAGTACGGCGTTCACCCCGACACCGAAACGCTGGACTACGACGCGCTCGCGGCCCTCGCCCGCGAGCACAAACCCAAGGTCCTCATGGTGGGCGCGAGCGCGTACCCCCGGACACTCGACTTCCCCCGCTGCCGGGCGATATGCGACGAAACGGGCGCCATTATGGTGGTGGACATCGCCCACATCGCGGGCCTGGTCGCCGCGGGCGTGCACCCGTCGCCGGTGGGCCTGGCGGACTTCGTCACGACTACCACCCACAAGACGCTGCGCGGCCCCCGCGCCGGGATGGTAATGTGCCGGGAGAAGTACGCCAAAGACCTCGACCGCAACGTCTTCCCGGGAATCCAGGGCGGCCCGTTGATGCACGTCATCGCCGCCAAAGCGGTTTGCCTGGGCGAGGCGCTCAAACCCGAGTTCAAAACGTACCAGAAGCAAATCGTAACGAACGCCCAGGCGCTGGCCGCGGCCCTCGCCGCGGACGGCTTGCGCATCGTCTCGGGCGGCACCGACACCCACCTGATGCTGGTGGACCTCCGCCCGTTCAAATTGACGGGGAAGGTGGCCGAGAAGGCGTTGGAAGACGCCGCCATCACCGTCAATAAGAACACCATCCCGTTCGACCCGGAAAAGCCGTTCGTCACGTCCGGCATCCGGCTGGGGACGCCGGCCCTGACGACGCGGGGCATGAAAGAAGCCGATATGGCCCTCGTCGCCGACCTCATCGCCGCCGTCCTAAAAAAGCCGGAAGACCCGCGGACCGCCGGCCGCGTACGCCGCAAGGTTCAACAACTCTGCAAACGCTTCCCGCTCTACGCCGAACTGAAGCGGCGATACAAAGCGGAGGCCAAAAAACGGGGGATGGAAGCATGAGAATAGCTTTCGCCGCCGACCACCGCGGTTTCGCCCTCAAGGAGCAGCTCAAGGCGGCGGCCGCCGAGTGGGGCCACGAGGTCCTGGACCTGGGCACCGACGACGGCGCCAGGTCCTGCGATTACACGGACTTCGGCCGCGCCGCCGCCGAGACCGTCGCGGCCGGAAAAGCGGCGCGCGGCGTCCTGGTTTGCGCCACGGGCATAGGCATGTCCATCCTGGCTAACAAGATCCCGGGCATCCGCGCCGCGCTGTGCTGGTCGGTCTACATGGCCCGCCTGACGCGCCAACACAACGACGCCAACGTCATCGTTTTTTCCGGCGACCAGACGGGATTCCGCTACGGCCGCGAGATGCTGCAGGTGTGGCTGGAAACCGAGTTCGAGGGAGGCCGCCACGAGCGGCGCTTGGAGAAAATAAAAACCATAGAGCGAGATTACGGCAAATGAAAAAAGCCGGCCGCGAGGCCGGCTTTTACGTTTCTTCCGCGGGCGAACCTACGGCCCCGCGTAGCGGGCGTAGGTCGTGCCCCCCACGGCCCATCCGCTCCCCGCGTCGTTGAACGCTATGTCGAAGAACCGGGCGACCTCTCCCGTATTGTTCGCGACGCGGGCTTCGGTCCAACGGACGCCGTCCCAGTGGAGCATCAGGTAGTCGGCTTCCAGCGTGGCGAGAGGAGCGGCCGCCACCCACAGGTCGCGGGGGCCGCGGGCGAAAGCCGCGGCGTAGTAGTAGTCTTCGGGCGCGGGCTTACCGGGCGTGATGTCGCGGTCGGTCGGGGCAAGCTGGTAAACGCGGCCGCGCACCGCGCCGTATTTCCTGGTTTGCCCCACGGCGAAGACGGCCTCTCCCGTTCCGGCGAGGTCGTATATATAGAAACCGTCGTCGAACGCGCGGTCCACCCGCCAGTAGAAACCGTCCAGCCGGAGGATGGCGTCGCCGCTTTCGCGGTGCCCGACCATGTAGGCCGACGTGGGCGTCGTGAAATAGAACGCGCCGTAACTCTGGAAGCCGTCCGGGGCCGCGCCCTCGGCCCAATCGGCCCCGTCGTAATACACCAACACCGGAACGTTGGAAGGACGAGCGAGGCCGTTGGCCCACACGTGGTCGGCGTCAACGCCGCCCAGGTCGAGATACTCCACGTCGTCGTAAAGCCGCGTAAGCCGCCATTCGCCGCCGACGAACTGCAGCAGCGCGCCGTCCCGGCCGCAGGCCCATCCCGAACCGTCGTCGAATATCAAGATGTCGTTCAACGCTTCGGTAGTCGCGCCGCCGAACTCCCACTTCTTCCATGCGCCGTCCTGACAACGGGCGACGGCCGCCTTGTGCGACGGGTTCAGGTAGAGCGTGGCCCACAGCGTCCCGTCGTCGTTCAACGAGCAGGCGGTCCAAGCCGCGGCGTAGGGCGGCGCATATACCCGCCAATAACCCAACGGCGTCGGCCCGGGACCTTCGTCCTCGCCGCACGACAACATTATCACCGCCGCGCACGCGACACCCCAAAAGATCCTGTTGCGCATATCCTACCGCCTCCCTGGTCGGCAAGGGGCGCCGAAGCCGCCCCGCCGGCTACTTTTTCTCTTTATCGCTTATCCAGCTCTTGACGAGCTCGAGCGGAAAACGGTCGCGACATTCGTACTTATAAGGCCGTTTGCAGGGCGGGAACGGCGCGTTGGCGTAGCAGGGCGCGCAATCCACCTGCGCCCGTATCGGCGTTATCGTGCTCTCCCGCGGCAGTAGAGCGTTGGGGTTAGTGGGGCCGAAGAAAGCGATTCCCGGCTTATCCAACGCGACCGCGATATGCAATGGCAAACTGTCGGTGGTAATAACGTACGCCGCGGCTTCAAGGACACGCCCGGTCTCCAACGGCGTCGTCTTGCCGGCCAGATTCACGGGCGGACGCCGGCACGCCGCGGCCACCGCCCCGCACCGGGCAACGTCGCCCGGGCCTCCGACCAATACCGCGGCGCGGCCCGTCTCCTCGTTTACGAAGTCGACCACGTCCGAGAAAAACTTTACGGGGGGAAGCTTGGCCTCCACCGCCTCGCGGGGGTTGACGCCGCCGCCGGGCGCCACGGCGACGTATTTCTTCTTACCCGTACCGCCCGTAAAATCCGAGGCCGGAGGGACGTGTTCCGGAATCACGAAGTCGAGGTGTAGGCCGTCGCGGACCCCTCCGGCCGCCTCCGCCACCTCCACGTAGTTTTCGGCGATATATTTATCCGTATTGGGCCGCCAGGGGACGCCGTCGGCCAGGTACGGCGGTTTTTTGGGCGTGGCGTAGGGGGCGTAGACGGGCGCCCCGGCGAGCGCCGCCAGGCGGGCCAGGGCCGGCGCCGGCTGGAACAGGATAATCTTATAAGCCTTCAACAATTTGATACTTTTGAAAAATGTATATATCGCGCCCAAGCGGCGGCCGAACAACCCCACCTCGTCCACTAAAAGGTAGGCTTCGAAACCCGGGAGGGCCGCCGTTATCCCGACGTTGGCGTGGCCGGTAACCAGGATTAGCTCGGCCCGCGGAAACCCTTTCCTGATGGCGCGCAACGCCGGCGTGGTGAGCAGAAGGTCGCCCGCGGCGTGCGTTTTAATCGCGATAATCCTCATAGCGGCGGCGCCCTCGGGCACCGTTACTCGGAAATGAATCGCCATCCCAGGCCGGCGTAAACGCCGTCGAGACCGGTGTGGTATCGGTAGTTCGCGAAGAAGTGGTCGCCGAAAGCGCCGTCGTGGACGTACTCACAGCGCGCGAACAGGTTGGAAACGAGGTTGACGTGGACGCCCGCGTATACCGCCCAATCGAACGAATAGCGCTGGAACCAACCTTCGGAAAGCAGCAGGCCGTTGTTCCACTTCTGTATGACGGGGTCCGAAACCCGGTCGGTGATTTTCATGGCGCTGGAATTCACGCCGAGCCCGGCGCCGCCGTACGGCGACACCCGCCAGTCGGGAAAGACCAGATAGCCGAGCGAGACCTTCACGTCCACGTTCTGGAATTTGTAGGAGAGGGTCTCGTCTATGGGGTCGTGGTGGAAAGGAGAGGGGTCGAACGCGGGGAAATCGCCGACGACGTAGCTCAAACTGGTCTCGCGGCGCGCGCCGACTTCGTGCGTGACCTTGACGTCGGCGCTCATCCCGCGCCAGAAATAATACTCGAACGCCACGCCCACCGCCGGCATGCGGCCGATATCCTCCAACCGCGCCGCCAGGCCGTATTCGGCCGCGTAGCCGCTGATGATGGGCGCGGCATCGTACGACGGGCCCTGGACCATCCCCCCGAACGCGTAAACCGCGGGATACACCCACGCGGGAAGGTAGTTCTGCTGGCCTTCGGTCCCCGTCTCTTGGGCCGACGCCGCAACCGAAACCGACAGGAAGGCGGCCGCGACGACTGCGACACGATGACCGCGCGTGCTCACGTAAAACGAATAACATAGCGACGCAACCGGGTCAAGTTTATAGTGCGGCGCAGATTTGTCTTGACAGGGCACCCCCGGTTAAATACAATCCGGCCTTAATGGACGCCACCCGCCGCTCGCACCTCCGCCCCATCCTCGGCCTCTCCCGCGTCACGGGTATCGGCTGCATCAACTTCCGGCGGTTGGTCGAGAGATTCGGCAGCGCGGAAGCCGCGCTGGCGCGCCCGCGCGAAGAGCTCGCCGCGGCGGAAGGTATCGGCGACGAACGGGCCGCGGCCGTCGCGGCCTTCGACGACTGGACCGGCGTGGACCGCGATTTGGATCGGGCGGAGGAGTTGGGACTGGGTTGCCTGGCGTGGGGCGACGGCGACTACCCGACGCCGCTCGCCGAAATCCACGACCCGCCCCCCGTCCTGTATTACAAGGGGGACCTCTCCCGCGTCGGCGCGCTCGCGATAGCCGTGGTGGGAACGCGTCACCCGACCGACTACGGCCTGGAAGCGGCCAGGTTCATCTGTTCGCCGCTGGCCGAGGCCGGCGTCACGATCGTGAGCGGAATGGCGCTGGGCATTGACGCCGCGGCGCACCGCGCCGCCCTGCAGGCCGGCGGCGTTACCGCGGCGGTCTTGGGCTGCGGCGCCGACGTCGTGTATCCCCGAGAGAACGACGCGCTGTATGCCGAAATATGCGAACGCGGCGCCGTCGTGTCCGAATTCGCCCCCGGCGCCCGGCCCGAGCCGCAGAACTTTCCCCGGCGCAACCGTATCATCAGCGGCTTGACCCAGGGGACGCTGGTGGTGGAGGCCGGCGACAAGACCGGCGCCCTCATCACCGCCTTCCTGGCCGCGGAGCAGGGGCGGGAGGTTTTCGCCGTCCCCGGCAATATCTTCTCCCCCGCGAGCGACGGCTGCCGCCGCCTGCTCCAGACCGGCGCCCGGGCCGTCGGCTCGGCGCTGGAGATACTGGAAGAACTCGCCCCCGCCCTGTCGCCCGCGCGACCCGCCGCCACCGAACCGCTGGCCGCGGCCGCCCTGGCCCCGGACGACCGCACGGTCCTGGAACAGGTCGCGGGTCAGGCGCTGGACGTGGATGAAATCACGGCGCGCGTCGGGTGGGACGCCGGCCGCATCGCCAACGCCCTGCTCCACCTGGAGATCGCGGGGCTCATCGAAAAACTACCCGGCAACAGATACCGCCGGCTATATTAGGCAGTCGCAGTTATGCCCAAAAAACTACTTATCGTGGAATCGGCCGCCAAGGTCAAAACCATCGCCAAGATTCTGGGCCGGGGGTTCGGCGTGGAGTCGTGCCACGGGCACGTCCTCGACCTCCCCAAATCCACCCTCGGCGTGGACCTCGAAAAAGATTTCGACCCCACGTACGTGTCCACGCCGGCGCAGAAAAAAGTCCTGAAGGCGTTGAGCAAAGCCGCGAAGGACGCCGAAGTCATCTACCTGGCCACCGACCCCGACCGCGAGGGCGAGGCCATAGCCTACCACCTGTCGCAGGTCCTGGACGGAAAACGCGCCCGCCGCATCTCCTTCAACGAAATCACGAAGGAAGCCGTGACCGCGGCGGTGGAAGAGCCGCGCCCCATCGACGAAAAGCTCGTCGCGTCGCAGCAGGCGCGCCGCATCCTGGACCGCCTCGTCGGATACCAGGTGAGCCCCATCCTCTGGAAGAAAGTGACCACCGGCCTTTCGGCGGGCCGGGTGCAATCGGTGGCGGTCCGGCTGGTCTGCGAGCGGGAGGAAGAGATCGAGAGCTTCGTCCCGGTGGAGTATTGGGCCATCACGGCGGAGTTCGCCGCCCCGAACGGCGAGAAGCTCACGGCGGCGCTGCAGGCCATCGACGGTCAACCGCTGATGGCGCCGGGGCGCCTCGAGAAATACGAACGCCGCCTCGCGACGGAAGAGGAGGCGCACGCCGAGCAGAAGAAGATAAAGAAGACGGCGTTCGAGGTCGTCTCCTTCGAGAAGGGCGAACGGCGGCGCTCGCCGGCGCCGCCCTTCACCACCAGCACGCTGCAGCAGGCGGCCGCCCGCATGTTCGGCTACACCGGCACCAAGACGATGGCCGTGGCCCAGGGGCTGTACGAGGGCATCGACGTAGGCGACGGCGAGCGGACGGGCCTCATCACGTACATGCGCACCGACGCCGTGCGCGTGGCCTCCTCCGCGCTGGCCGCGGCCCGGCGAGTTATCGCGAAGACGTTCGGCGACGCCTACGTCCCCGCCGAGCCGCGTTTCTACCGCGCGCGCAAAGGCGCCCAGGAGGCCCACGAGGCCATCCGCCCCACCGACGCCGGCCGCACGCCGGCGGCCCTCAAGAAACACCTCACGCCCGACCAGTTCAAGCTCTACGACCTCATACACCGCCGCTTCCTCGCCTCGCAGATGGCGGACGCCGTTTACGAAGCGCAGGCGGCCTCGGTGGAGGGCGGCGGCTACCTCTTCCGCGCCTCGGCGCAAAAGATCAAGTTTCCGGGCTACCTCGCCGCGCTCCCCCAGGACGACGAGGAGGGCGGCCGCTTGCCCGAGCTCGCCAAGGGCGACAAGCTGAAGCTCGGGAAGGTGACGCCCAAGCAGCACTTCACCCAGCCGCCGCCCCGCTACAACGACGCCTCGCTGGTCAAGGCGCTGGAGGAGTACGGCATCGGCCGACCGAGCACCTACGCCCCCACCATCTCCACCGTGATAACCCGCAAGTACATCGAGCGGCGGGTGCGGAAGTTCTACCCCACCGAACTGGGGAAGCTCGTCAACGCGCTCCTGGTGGCGTCGTTCCCCGACATCTTCAACGTCTCGTTCACGGCGGCGGTGGAGGCCGAGCTGGACGACGTGGAGGAAGGCAAGGCCGATTGGGTGCAGGTCTTGCGCCACTTCTACGAGCCGTTCGCCGCCGACGTGGCCAAGGCGGGCGAGGTCATGGACGCGGTGCGCGACGACGCGGTGGAGGAGACGGAGGTCGTGTGCCCGAAGTGCGCCGCGCCCATGGAGGTGCGCTGGGGACGGTTCGGCAAATACCTCCGCTGCACCAAATACCCGGACTGCGACGCCACCCGCGACTTCGGCCGCGACGAAAACGGCAAGGTGGTGGCGGTGGAGCCGGAGGCCACGGGCGAAGTGTGCGAGAAGTGCGGCGGCGCCATGATCGTGAAGAAAGGGCGCTTCGGGCCTTTCCTGGCGTGCGAGAACTACCCCCAGTGTAAAAACACCAAGACCATACGCGCCAAGGTGGACGCCAAATGCCCCAAGTGCGGCGCCCAGCTCGTGGAACGCAAAGGGCGCGCCGGACGCCATTTTTACGGCTGCGAGCGCTACCCGGATTGTGACTTTACGGCCAACGCCGTGCCGGTCAACGAGCCGTGCCCCAAATGCGGCGCCAATTACCTGTTAAAAGGCAAAAACGGCAAGTACTGCGCGCAGAAAAGCTGCGACTTCAAGGAGTAGCCGGTAACCCTTGTCCCGGGACCACGAACACCACGACTACGCGGCGCCGGCCCTCCCCGGCTCCCCGCCCGTCATCCGCCGCCTCGTCCTCTCGGTGGCGCTGACGGGCGTCGTTTTGGCCGCCGAAATCGCGGGCGGCATCTGGGCCCACAGCCTGGCCCTCCTCTCCGACGCCGCCCACGTCTTCATGGATTTGTTCGCGCTGGCGCTGTCGTTGGCGGCGCTCCTGTTGGCGCGCCTCCCGGCCGACGACAAGCGGACCTTCGGCTGGCACCGCGCCGAGGTCTTCGCCGCCCTCGTCAACGGCCTTTCCCTCATAGGCGTCGCGGTTATCATATTCGTGGAAGCCGCGAAACGGCTGGCCCACCCCGAGCCGGTGAAGGGCGTGGGCCTCCTGGCCATCGCGGCGGCGGGGCTGGTCGCGAACGCGGCCATCGCCCTCATCTTGAGGCGGCACGTGGGCGGCGACCTCAACCTGCGCGCCGCCTTCCTCCACGTCATCGGCGACGCTGCGGCGTCCGTGGGCGTTATCATCGGCGCCGTAGTCGTGATTTTTACCGGGTGGTACCTGATAGACCCGCTGCTGGCCATCGCCATCGGCGGCCTTCTCTTGTGGGGCGCGGGGCGCCTGGTCCACGACGCCACCCACATCCTGTTGGAGGGAACGCCGCCCGGGATTCGGCCGCGACAAGTGGCCGCGGCGCTGGAAACGGTGGAAGGCGTGGCGGCCGTCCACGACCTTCACGTCTGGGCCATCTGCTCGCACATAAAAAACCTCTCCGCCCACCTCGTCGTGCGCGAGGGGGCGGCGGACGCGGTGCGTGTGGCCGCGGAAAAAGTCCTGGCCGATGGCTTCGGCATCCGCCACACCACGCTCCAGATGGAAGAGGAATCATGCAACAATTCGGGAACGGTATTCTGTGAGAAGTTGGCCCACTGACGGCCGCGCGCAAACCGGCTACATTTCCACGGCGCGCGCGGGCGCCTTTTTCTATGCCTAAACGCCGAAACGCCGAGCGGGAGACACGCCGCGGCCCGCAATCGCGGCTCCTCGCCGACGAAGTGTTCCTCGCCTCGCCCGGGCCCGGAAACGGCGAGCTTGCCGCCGCCGTCTGCTATCCGCACTCCTACCGCGTGGGGATGGCGAGCTTGGGTTACCAGCTGGTGTGGGGGATGTTTGCGGCGCACGGCGCCTTCCGCGCGGAGCGCTTCTTCGCCGGCTACGCCGACCGCGTTCCCGCCGGCTTCGTCGCGGAGCCGCGCGGCCTGGAGTACGGCACGCCGCTGGCCCGGGCCGACGTCATCGCCTTCTCCGTCTATTACGAGCCGGACTTCCTGCGCGTGTGCGGCATGCTGCAGGGCGGCGGCGTCAGGCCGTGGGCGGCCGAGCGGGGCGAGTTCGACCCGTACGTCCTGCTGGGCGGGCCGGCGGTAACGGCGAACCCGGAGCCGCTCGCGCCGTTCGCCGACGCCGTAATCCTGGGCGACGCGGAGGAGTCGCTGCCGCGCGTCCTCGAGGCGCTGGCCGGCGCCGGCGGCGCGCCGCGCGCGGAAGTCCACCGGCTCCTCGCGGACGTCGCAGGCGTTTACGTCCCCTCTCTCTACCACCCGGTATACGGCGCCGGCGGCGAGGTGCGGACGGTCGTCCCCGCCGCGGGCGCGCCGGCGGCGGCCGCGGCTTCGGTCCTGGCGGACCTCACGCCCTACCGCGGCGGCTCGTGGATCGCGACGCCGCACGCGGAGTTCGGGAAGCTCGCGCTGCTCGAGCCCTTGCGCGGCTGCGCGCGCCGGTGCGGCTTCTGCGAAACGCCCGTTATCAGCTCGCCCGTCCGGCGGCGCACGCTCGCGTCGTTGTTGGCCCTTTTGGAAGAGGCGGCGCCGCGCGTAAAAAAAATCGGCCTCGTCGGCGCGGCGGTCGCCGACTACGACGACGTCGAGGCGCTCGCGGCGGCGGTCCTGGACCGGCGGATGCGCCTTACGGCGAGCTCGCTGGCCCTCGCCGCCCGGGGGACGCCGGCGCTCATCCGGGCCATCGGCGCCTCCGGCCAGCGGAGCATAACGCTCGCGCCGGAAGCCGCGACCGCGGCGATGCGCACCCGGCTGGGGAAGCCGCTCGCGGAAGGGCGGCTGGAAGAGTGTTTGGGGACCGCGGCGGACGCCGGCGTGACGCGGGTCAAGCTCTACTATATAATAGGGATACCGGACGAAACGGACGACGACGTCGCCGCCGTCGGCGCGCAACTCGCCGCCCTGAACAATGAATTCCGGCGGCTGTCGCTGGAAGCCCACGTCAACCCGCTGGTCCCGAAACGCCGCACCGCCTTCGCCGACGCGCCGTTGGCGGCGGCGCGCGTATACCGGGAAAAACTCCGGCGCATTCGCTCCCTAGCCCGCGGCGCCCGGGTAGCCGGCGGGAGCTGGCGGGAGGCGGCGCTCCAGGCGAAACTGGGCCGGGGCGACCGCGCCACGGCCCGGTGGGTGGAATGGGCGGCCGCGGAAAAAGACTCCCGGCGGCTCCCCCCGTCAGTTTCCCCTTGAAAAGAAGCCGTTTAGGTGATAAATTCTTAAGCTCAATACGGCCCCGTTCAACCCCAGCCCCAAGGAGAACCCCAGTTGAGCCCGTCGTTGCCGGACATGATAGAAGCCGCCAAGAAGACCATCGTTGAGATAACGTCTTCCGGGGGCGTCGGTTCCGGCGTGGTCATCGACGCCCGCGGCCTGGTGGTCACCAATCGGCACGTCGTGGGGCAGGACGAAAAGGTGAAAGTGAAAACGGCGTCGATGCAGGAAGTGGACGGACAGGTCATCCGCTCCGACGCCAACGTGGATTACGCCATCGTCAAGGCCGTGATACCCGGCGTCGTCGTGGCCCCGTGGAACGACGACCCGGTGCGCGAGGGCATGACCGTCGTCGCCATCGGCCACCCGCTGGGTTATGAGTTCACCGTGACCAAAGGCATCGTGAGCGCGTCGTCGCGGCGCATCCACGGCGTCGAATACATCCAGACCGACGTTCCCATAAACCCCGGCAACAGCGGCGGCCCCCTCCTGGACGAGGAGGGCGAGGTGGTCGGCATCAACACCTGGATCCGGGGCGACGCCCAGAACATCGGCTTCGCGATCCCCATCAGCTATATCCAAAAGGCCGTCGCGGAGCTGGAGCCCAAGCTCGCCGACTTCGGCTCCCGATACTACTGCAACGTCTGCGGCTTTCTGAACGATACCAAGGGCAAGTATTGCCTGAACTGCGGCGTGCGCACCGAACGGCCGGCGCCGGCCGCGGAGCGGAAATGCGCCGGCTGCGGCACGACCAACGCCCCGACCGCCCGTTTTTGCAAAAAATGCGGCGCGAACCTCGAGCCGCGTTCATAACGAAGGAGCCCTCATGGCCGAAGGACAATCCCCCCCTCCCCTCCCCGAATCCCTCAATCCCTATTTCGAGGTAATCAAAAAGGTAATCGCCGACCTGGGGCTCAAGCCGGACGAATGCTACAACAGCGAGGGCCACTACTGGAGTCTCTGCCGCGGCTCCGCCGAAGTCTTCATCAGCCTCTTCCCGCTGGGCGAAGGCCAGGAACAGGAATGGTACGTCGAGTTTTCGTCGCCCGTGATGAAGGTCCCGTCCGAAAACCTCCTCGCCTTCTACCGCCGGCTCCTGGAGGAAAACGCGAAGTGGGTGTCGACGCGCTTCTCGGTGCGGGGCGACACGGCGTGGCTGGACGTCACGCGGGAAATCGCGGGCATGGACCACGACGAGTGCCGCCGCTCGCTGACCCGAATCGGCGACGTGGCCGACGAGCTGGACGACATACTGCGGGGCGAATTCGGCGGCGAGGAACAAAAGGACCAGCCGCAACCGCCTAAAGCGTAGCGGCCTAAAAATGCCAGTCCCGAAAGAAGGAACGGAAGCTCTCTCGCCCGCGGAAACGGCGCGCGCCGTAACGCGGATCGCGAGCGAGGTCCTGGAGGAGAACGGCGGCGCCGACGGCCTGGCGGTGGTCGGCGTCCACGCCGGCGGCGTCCCGCTGGCCGAACGGCTGGTCGCGGCGCTGGCCCGGCTCGGCGGCCGACCGGCCGCCCGCGGGACGGTGGACATCACCCTATACCGGGACGACCTCTCGCAGATCGGCCCGGCGCCGGTGGTGCGCGATACCGACATCGAGTTCGACGTCTCGGGCATGACCGTCGTCCTGGTGGACGACGTCATCTTCACCGGCCGGACCATCCGCGCCGCGATAGACAACCTGATGGACCTCGGCCGGCCCAAGAGGATAGAGCTCGCGGTGTTGGTGGACCGCGGCGGCCGCGAACTCCCCATCCAACCCGACTTCGTGGGCAAAAAGCTGGCGGTCGGCCCCGACCGCATCGTGGAAGTAGTCTTCGACGCGCAAGGCGACCGCGTCGTCGTTTACCCGCGGCCCGCCGGCAAACGCTGACCCGGCCCGGAGAAAGGCGCCCGTGTCTCTGGCATCCAAAGACCTGTTGGGGATCCAACCGCTCGACGAGGGCGAAATCCGGATAATCCTCGACGCCGCCGCCAATTTCAAGTCCATCGCCGCCCGCCCCGTCAAAAAGGTGCCCGCCCTGCGCGGCAAGACCGTCGCCAACCTCTTCTACGAACCCTCCACCCGCACCCGCATATCGTTTGAGCTCGCCGCCAAACGCCTCTCCGCGGACTTCATAAACGTCACGGCCGCCACTTCCTCCGCCGCCACCGGCGAGACGCTCACCGACACCGCCAAGACGATCGAGGCGATGCAGGTGGACTTCCTCGTGGTGCGGCACACCATGGCGGGGGCCGCGCACCAGCTGGCCCGCCAGGTCCGGTGCTCCGTAATCAACGCCGGCGACGGCCGCCACGAACACCCCACCCAGGCGCTGGTGGACCTCTTCACCATCTGGGAGAACAAAAAACGCTTCCAGGGCATCAAGGTCGCGATAATCGGCGACCATCCCCGGAGCGCCGTCACGCTGTCGAACATCTACGGCCTGAAAAAGGTGGGCGCGGACGTGACGCTGGTCGGCCCTTCCACCCTTACGCCGCCCGGGATAGACCACCTGGGCGTGGGTTACGCCAACAACATGGAAGAGGGCGTATCGGGCGCCGACGTCATCCTCTTGTCGCGGGTGGAAATCACCGACGACAACCGCCTCCAAATACCCTCGCTCCGCGAATACGCGCGCTTCTTTTGCCTGACGGCGCGGCGGCTGGCGCTCGCGGCGCCGGAGGCCCTGGTCCTGCACTCCGGCTCGATGAACCGGGGCGTGGAGATATCGCCGGAGGTCGCCGACGCCGCGTTTCCGCTGATGGTGCAACAGGTCACCAACGGCATCGCCCTGAGAATGGCGGTACTCTACCTCCTGGCGGGGCGCACGCAGTGACGCTTCTTCTTAAAAACGGGCGCGTACTCGACCCCGCCGAGGGTTTCGACCAGGTCTGCGACCTCCTGCTCACCGACGGCCGGGTAGCCGGCCGGGGCGGGAAGCTGAAGGCGCCGGCCGGGGCCGACGTTTACGACGCGAGCGGCAAATGGGTAATCCCGGGGGTCGTGGATTTGAACGTCCACCTCTCCGAGCCGGCGCGCGCCGACCGCGAAACCGTGGCGTCGCTGGCCCGGGCCGCCGCGGCCGGCGGCGTTACCACCGCGGTGTGTCGCCCCTGCGACGACCTGCCGCTCGACAACATCGCCACCAACGAATTCCTCTATAGCAAGAACCGCCGGGAAGGGTTGGTCCGGCTAAAGCCCGCGGCGGCCCTGACGCGAGGCCGCCGGGGCGAAACCCTCACCGACATCGGCGACCTGGCGACCGGCGGCGCCGTGGCCGTGGGCGACGACCGCGCGGTCATGAACTCGCGGGTCATGCGCCGGGGGTTGGAGTATGCCCGCGGCTACGGCATCCCCGTAATCTCTTTCCCCCAGGACGAGTCGCTCGCCGCCGGCGGCGTGATGAACGAGGGCTTCACGGCCACGTCCCTGGGCCTGAAAGGCATTCCCTGGTCGGCCGAGGAGGTCATGGTCATCCGGGACATCATCCTGGCCCGGATGACGCGGTGGCACGTTCACATATCGCCCGTCACGGTGGCGGGCGCCGTGGAGCTTATCCGCCGGGCGAAGCGGGACGGCATCCGCGTGACCTGCGATACGTCCCCCCACTACCTGGCGTTGACCGAGGAAACGGTCCAGGGATACAACACCGCGGCCAAGGTCTCCCCCCCGCTGCGGACGGCGCGCGACAACGCCGCGCTCCGCGAGGGGTTGGCCGACGGCACCATAGACGCCCTGGCGTCGGCCCACGTCCCCTCCACCATAGTCGACAAAGACATTGAGTTCGCCGACGCGGCCTTCGGCGTTTCGGCGGTGGAGACGCTCGTACCCGTCGGCTACCACACGCTGGTCCGGGCGGGAGGCATGGCGCCGCTCGACTTCGTGAAACTCATTACGGCGGCGCCGGCCCGCCTCTTCAAGCTCGACGGAGGAACGCTGGCCGTGGGCGCGCCCGCCGATGTCACCGTGTTGGACGTCACGGCGTCCCGCACGGTCCGCGCCGCGGCGCTACTGTCGCGGGGCAAGAATACGCCTTTCGACGGCCTGACCTGCGCGGGTTGGCCGGTTCTCACCGTAGTGGGCGGACACGCCGTGATGAAAGACGGCGTCCTCGCCGCGCCGCCCAACCCCGCCCTGGCCGAATAAACGGCCCCATAAAAAACCCCGGCTCTTCCGAGCCGGGGTTTCTTTTGGGCTTGGTCGCCCGTTACCGGACGACGATAAGCTTCTTGACGGCGGTGAACGCCGGCGTATCCAACCGATAGACGTAAACGCCGGCGGGGACCTGCATGCCGCGGTTGTCGTCGAGCGCCCACGAAAGGTTGACGACGCCCGCCTTGCAGCCGCCGAGCTCATACGTTTTTATTTCCCGGCCCGACAGGTCGTAAACCCGCAGGCTTACGTTGGCGGTGTCGGCGGGGAGACTGAAGGTGATGTGGGTGGACGTCCGGGCCGGGTTCGGGAAATTCTGGCCCAGGGCGAAGTTCTTGGGGACGGCGCGGCCGTTGACGCCGATGGGGCCCGCGACGACGCGCGCGCCGTCGGTGATGGCTTCCAGCCGATACCGGAACTCGCCGTCGCCCACGTGGTCCACGTAGGAATAGGGGGATTTGCCCACGATAAGCGAGTCGTTGACCCTGGCCCACGACGGGTCGTCGGCGGCGAAGGGGCCGCCGAGTTGGGCGTCCTTGCGGGCGTCCGCGAGTTCACGCCGGTAAAGGTTGAAGCCAAGGACCTCGGCCGCGTGGTCGACGCTCCAGGCCAGGCGGACGCCGTCGTCAACGTACCGGGCGTCGAAGTTCGAGATCTTGATGTCGGTGGTTTCGGCCACGGCGCAGGAGCCCCAGTAGCCGAGGTAGGTCTCCTTGGTCGCCGTTACGTACATAGTGCCCGCGGACCCGACGCCCGCCTTCGGGTAGAGGGTTACGGATCCGGAGCCGTCAGTGACGCCGGCGCAATAGATATCGTCCTTTTTGTACAGGCCGACGAGCGCGCCCGACACTGGCGAGCCGCTCACGGTCACGGTCACCGTGAAAGGCCGGTTGTCGCCCGGCGTGTAGCTGGAGGGGTGGCTGGCCGCGAGCGTCTGAGTGGGTTTGCGGAGCCAGATGCGCGTGAACGGGTCGCCGTTCCACAGGTACATCCAGCAGTTGTCGATGTACATGTGGTTGGGGCCGTAAATGTCGATCATCCTGGCGCAGGCATAGTTGGAAACGCGCGCCACGTTGTATACACCCGAGTCGTAGATGGCCTTGAAGAATTCCTTGTAGAGGTCGTGGTTGGCGAACGTCCAGGACGGGTCCGAAGCGCCGTAGGCCGCAACGTGGGCGGAGGAATGGTTGAGTTGGACTTCACCGATGGTTAAGCCGCCGGCGTCCAGGTCCATGTTGTCGCAACAGCAGTCGAAGACGATGTCTATTTTGCTGCTGTTTGTAAGGCCGTAAACGTCGGTGTTGCCCCAGCTCTCGTAGTAGATGTTCCACTGGGTCCAGGCGGTCGTGCTGCCGTGGCCGCGGTAGGCGGCGATGTTCATGCCGCTGTTAATGGCGGCGGCGACGTCGCTGTTATATTTCCCCTGGCCACCGTAGATGGTGGTCCAGTTGGGGTTGAAGAGCGCGTAGTTGTAGTTCCTGACCTCCTCGCAGCAGCTCTCGTAGCCGTTGGAATACTGCATGTGGGCGATGAGCGCCACGTTGTCCAGCCAGTTGTCGGATACCGTCGGCGACTTCTGGTAGTTGATGGACTTTTCGGCCGCCAGGGTTACGGTCGCGCCCTCCGTGGTCGTGATGCGGCCCACGTTGATGTCGGGGTACGGGTCTTCCTGACCGCCCGTCAGGAGCTGATACCAGTAGTCAGACACGAAGCCGTAGCCGGGCCGCCGGCCGGCCTCGATGAGCGAGATGTCGCCGACCAGGAGCACGTACTTGAGGGCCGGCGGCGACGTCTCGTCGTAAACCTGCTGAATGTAGTTCTTGACGCTGTCCTTGTCCGTCCCCGTTACGGTCGAGGAAACCGCCTTGCAGTAAACGCCCATCTTGTTGTAGAACTCGACGAGGGGGTCGATCTGGGCGCTGAAGGCCGGGCTGTAGATAACGAGGTATTCCGCGTGCTCCAGGTTGCCGCCGGCGTCGCGCACGGGGGCCATACCCGGCCGGTAGTTCAACACCGTGGCCTTGTACAGGGGCACGAAATCGGGGTCGCGATAGCCGGTGTCGCGGAGGGCGTTGGCGTCGCTTTGGCCGTAATACGATAGCTTGACGACGGCGCGCCGCGCCACCTTAAGCTCCTTGGTCGCGGCGTTCCACCGGAACGGGAACACCGCGAGGGGAACGACCCGCAGATCCCGGAAGATGGCGGGCTCCCCCACGACCGTCTGGGCTTGGGGGTAGACGCCGCCGCGCGCGTAGTAGGCGTCGTCCCGGACGAAGGGGAGGGCGTCGTCGTAGTCGGTGGGGGGCGTCTGGAACGGCCAAAGGTTATAACCCTCGAGCGTTACCTCGTCCCACGCCACCACCTCGGCGCGCACTTCCCGGTCCCCCGGCACCATGACCGTTTCGTTGAGCACCGGCAATTCGGGGAGGCCGACGTCGTAGGTGCCGCCGCAGTTGCCGAGGGCCACCCGGTCGTAGGAAACGCCGCCCGCCTCTTCCCGGGTGCGCGTGAAGCCGGCGAGCGTGAAGCTTATTACGGTCTCATTGGGGGTGTCGGACAGGACGCGTACGTCTGCCGTCGTAGCGCCGTCGCCGCCCAGGAAAACCGTTTCCGCCGCGGCCAGCGACCCGCAGGCCAACGCCGCGAACGCGATTAGCAGCCATCTTTTCATATACTTTCTCCCTTAAGGAATGACGCCGTTTTCGTTGAATACCGTCGTCGCTGGGGGCAAACGCGTTTGGTTAAGCCACAACCGAGTCCCACCCCAACAGTTAAGTTTAAACCCCCGAGCCGCCCGTGTCAAGGGAAAAACGGCCCTTTCGGCCCCGCCCGGGCACCCCGCCGGCGCTAAAGAAAGGCGTTGCGGCGGGCCCTTTTACCTATTAAAATACTCGCGGCATGGCCGAGTTCAAAAACGACTTCTCCTGGTCCAAGTCCCGGGACGCCGTCCTGACCGCGTGCCCCCGGCGCTACTATTTCCAATACTACGGCTACTGGGGCGGGTGGTCGGCCGACGCGCCGCCGCGGACGCGCGAGATCTACGTCCTCCGGAACCTCAACACCATCCCCCTCTGGACGGGCCAAAAAGTCCACGAGTGCATCGACCACACGGTCCAGAATCTCCGCTGGTCCCAACCCGGCCTCGACCTCGAAAAGATAATCGAGGTCACGCTCAAGCGGATGCGGCAGGAATGGGTGAACTCGTTCTACGGCCGGTACCGCCGGGCGCCGAAAAGCTGCGCGCTGTTCGAACACGAGTACGGGCCGAGCCGGGGCGAGGACGATTGGCGGGACGCGGCGGCGCACGTCGAACGCTGCCTCCGCACCTTTTACAGCTCGGATGTGTACGAGCGCCTGCGGACGGTGCCGCGCGAGGGCTGGCTCGAGGCCGAGGAGTGGGCCAGCTTCCTTCTGGACGCGGTCCGCATCTGGGTCAAGCTGGACTGCGCCTACCGCGACGCCGAGGGCCGGGTCGTCATCTACGACTGGAAGACCGGGAAGCGGATGGTGGAGGACACGTCGCTCCAGCTGAGCTGCTACGCCCTCTACGCAGGGCAGCGGTGGCAGGCGGAGCCGGCGTCGGTCCTGGCCCGGGAGTACAACCTCTACCACGACGAGGAGCGCGAGTTCCCCATAAACGCCGAGGACCTGGACGCCACGGTGACGTATATCCGCGCGCGCATAGACGACATGCACCTGCTCCTGGCGGACGCGGACGCCAACAAGCCGCTGCCGGAAGAGGCCTTCGCGCAGACGCAGGATCTCGCCCGGTGCGCGCGCTGCAACTTCATAAAGGTGTGCCGTCCCGAAATGCTGGAAGACGTCGCCGCGGCCGACGACGCGGCGGCGTAGCGAGGCCGGTATGGAACCCGAGTGCAAGGATTGGCGCGGCGACCTCCGCCGCCTCCTGGGCGACGTCGCGACGGCCGCGGCGCAGGGCGAGGCGCCGCCGCGCCTGCGCGCCCGCTTCCGGACGGTGTGGCGGGCCGCCCGTCGGTGCGACGAGAAAAAAGAGGCCACGCGCTTCATGGAGCGGGGCGTGGCCTACGCCAGGAAGCTCCTCATCGCCGGCGACCTCCACCACACCGCGCGCGAGCTCTACCCCGAGCAGCTCCTGTATCGCCGCGTATCGGACCGGCTCAACGGCCGCTGGGGCTCGTGGGTCGCGGAGTTCTCCTATTGGGCGCTCGCCGGCCACGGCCTGAACGCCTTCGGCCTCGCCCGCCTCTTCCTCTTCATCGTCGTCGTGGTCCTGGGCGGCTTCGCCCTCCTCTACCGCTACCCGGAGCCGGGAATAGAGTACCAGTTTCACGAAGCGCCGCTCACGTGGTATCACTACGTCTACTTCAGCGGCAAGACCCTCACCACCCTCGGCTTCGGCGACATCCACCCGCGGCCCGACAAGCCGTCGGCGATGTTCCTGGCGGTGGCAGAGGGCCTCATCGGCTACATCCTGCTGGGGACGTTCATCTACGCGCTGACCTCCTTCCGCCGGACGATGCCGCCCCCCGAGGACGATTGGGAAGCGAAACTCCTCCAGCGGCTCAAGTAGGGACGCCGCCCCCGCCCGAGAGGCGGCCGGGGTGCCTGGGCCGCGTCTTCTTCGGCGGCCTGGGCGTAATCCTGGTCGGGCTGGGCGTCGTCGCCGCCATCGTGCCGCTGATTCCCGCGGCGCCGTTCCTCCTGGCGGCGGTCGGCTGCTTCGCGAAGGCGTCGCCGCGGCTGAAGAACCGGCTCGTGAACAACCGGTGGGTGGGCTCGTATTTCGGCGGCGCCGGCGACCCCCGCGCCTTCACCCTCCGCGGCAAGCTCGTCGCGCTCCTGGTCCTGTGGGTGGTCGGCCTCCTGGTCGCCGTCTTCCTGGCCGACGACCTCTTCTGGCGCTGCGGCGTCGTGATGACCGTCCTCACCCTCACCATCCACATCCTGCTCCTCAAGGCGCCGCGGACGAGGGTCCCGCCGGCGCCCGCGCCGCCGCCGCCTCCGCCGGACGAAGCCCTCCCGCCGCCGACGGCGGAATAAAAAACGGGCGCACAGCCGTGCGCCCCTACAAGCGACCGACGATAGAAAGGGTATTATGAAGCTACTGGGCGTGTGCGGCTCGCCCCGGCCGGGCGGCAACTCGGAGCAGCTCCTGGACCTCGCGCTGGGCGTCGTCGCCGGCGAGGGGATAACGACCGAAAAGATAACGCTCGCCGGCAAGGTCGTCGGCGGCTGCACCGCGTGCATGAAGTGCCGGGAGGCCAAGGACGGCCTGTGCCACGGCCGCGACGACGACCCACACGCCGGTCATCCCGCGCGTCTACGCCGCGGACGGCCTGCTCCTCGCGACGCCGGTTTACTTCGGCGCGGCCACCGCCGAGACGGTGGCGTTCGTGGACCGCGTGGGCTACGTCGCGCGCCAGAACGGCGGCCTCCTCCGCGGCAAGGTGGGCTCGCCCATCGTCGTGGCGCGGCGCGCCGGCGCCAATTTCACCGTGGCCCAGCTCAACTACTTCTTCCTCATCAACGGCATGGTGGTCCCCGGCGCAAGCTACTGGCCCATCGCCTTCGGCGGCGCCAAGGGCGAGGCGCTCAAGGACGAGGAGGGCGTGCGGACGGTCCGGGACCTCGCCGCCCACGTCGCGCGGTTGCTTAAGCAGACGAACGTATAGGGCCGCGTTTAAAAGGCGTAACCGACGAAAACGACGGGACTCATGCGATCCGGCCCCTAAACGTAGGTTTATAACAATTACGGAGATAACGGTATGGACTACGAAAAGCGGGCCGAAGAAGATATACCTAAATTAATCAGGTACTGCGAAGAGCTTGTAAAGCTTGCTGATAAAGTATCGAGGGAAGGGAACGAGTATGAAGAAACTGACCATTTCGCATTAATGGCGTTCTGCTTTTTAGAGCGGCAAAAGTACCATATGACGTCGGTACTCAAACTTATAGAAAGCGGGACGTACCAAGACGCAGGGATAATAGCGAGGACCATGTTAGAGGGGATGTGTATATTAAAATGGGCGGAAAAGGATAAAAACTTTAGACCTTTGAAATGGAGAGCGTTCGCGTTTATAGAAGATTTCCGTCTCATTAAGACAAGGGAAAGAGAGGGGACCCCAACAGACGCCGAATCGAAAGCGGCTACGCAACAGGGCGTGGGAGAATACGGCCCCCTTTTTTATACCGCGAAATCCGAAAAACAAATCAAAAAAGGGAATCCTAAAATAGAAGATCCATATTCGAAATATTGGCTCGGCGAACAGGTGACCATATCACGCATTTTCGCGGAAGTTGCTCCCCGCAACTATTACGAAGCGTACGACAATTCATCTAAATGGGTCCATTGGACTGTTAGATCTTTAGCATACGCGATTAACATAAGCGAAACGGAAACTTATTTCGACCTAACCTCATTCAGTACGGCGGCTGATGCCCTAAACGTCGCATTCGCGGCTTTATGGGATACACTAAAAATATTCATAAGCCATTTCGGACTCCTTTGCATACCGGCCCTCGAAGAAATGAAAAGATCGTTCTTTCGCGAAATCGGATCTTCTTTTAACGACCCCCGTGATTAGCGTTTTATTCTACCGGTTACCCTTATTAGTCCAGTGGTTCCGCCAATGATTCCAAACCGCGCCCTACTATATCTTCGTCCGTTGCCTTCCTTACTAGGGCTTTGTTATAAACGAATATTTCCCCTTCTTTATCTAAGGGTCGAATAATAAAGCAACCGGGAGAAGACGCAACAATCTCTCCTATTCTATACTTTCGCGGTTCGATTTCCTCTATATAAACGATATCGCCTGGTTTTAGGCCATCGTTCTCCATAAGATCTATCCTCTTAAGTATCTACGGCATTCTCAGGTTAAATCGGTTAATAAATATTCTAAACGCCCGTAATCCCATCACCTCATCCGCCCCGATTTACTATTCGTATTATTCGTCGCTCGTTAACGAATCTTCGATACTCCGGATTATTATATCATTCTTCAGCCGCTACCGTATTTCCCCTTGACCCTCCCCCGGCGGGAGGGTTTATAATGCGGGGCGACGGCTAAGGAAGCCGTCACGACGAAGGAAACCCCATGTTCAAGATAGGCGAGTTCTCCAAGCTGAGCCGCGTCTCCGTCAAGGCCCTCCGCCTCTACGACGAGCTCGGCCTCCTGCCGCCCGCGGAGGTGGACCGCTGGACCGGCTACCGCTACTACTCGGCCGCCCAGCTCCCCCGCCTCCACCGCATCCTGGCCCTCAAGGACCTCGGCTTCTCGCTGGACGAGGTCCACGCGCTGGTGGACGAGGAGCTGAGCGCGGCGGAGATGCGCGGCGTCCTGAAGGCCAAATACGCCGAGGTGGCGACGCGGGCGCGCGAGGCCGACGAGCGGCTGGCGGCGGTGGAGGCGCGGCTCCGGCTCCTGGAGAAGGAGGATGCGATGTCCGACTACGAAGTGGTGCTGAAGGAAATCCCGGCGGTGCGGGTGGCCGCCATCCGCGACCTCATCCCCAGCTACCCGACACAGGGCCACCTGTGGGACGAGCTGATGGGCCACATCCACCGCCACGGCGTGAAGTGGGGCGCCGCGCCCTGCTTCACCCTCTACCACGACGAGTGCTACAAGGAGAAGGACGTGGACGCCGAGGTGGCGGAGCCCATCGCCGGCCCCTGCCCCGAGACGGCGCGCGTCAAGGTGCGCGAGGTCGCCGGCGGCCTGATGGCCTGCGCCGTCCACAAGGGCCCTTACGACGGCCTGAACGGCGCCTACGAGGCCATAATGCAATGGGCGGAGGCGAACGGTTACCGCTCCGTCGGCGCGGACCGCGACGTCTACCTCGTCGGCCCGGCCGACACGAAGGACCCGGCGGAATACGTCACCGAGGTCCAGGAGCCGGTGGCGAAGAAGTAAGGCGGCTCCGGGAAGAACGAAAAGGGGCGCCCCGCGCGGGCGCCCCTACTTCTTTTTCATCTCCTCTATCCACGCGAGGTACTTCTTGATGCGGAGCTCGTCGCCGCGGTCCCCCGGCTCGTAGAAGGTCATCGGCTCGGGCATATACTCCTGGTCCACCCAGCCGCCGGGGAAGGAGTGGGGATACTTGTAGTCCTCGTGGTCGGCGTCGCCGGGCCGGGGGAGGTTGCGCAGGTGGAGCGGGACCTCGCGGGCCTTCCCCTCCTCCACCTCCTTCGTGGCCGCGCTGATGCCCATATAGGCGCGGTTGGACTTGGGCGCGGTCGCGAGGTAGACGGCGACGTGGCCGAGGATGATGGGAATCTCGGCGTCGCCGATGGTCTCGGCGGCGCGGAAGGCGGCGGCCGCCAGGAGCGCGGCGTGGGGGTCGGCCAGCCCTACGTCCTCGGAGGCGAAGATGACCATCCGCCGGGCGATGAAGCGCGGGTCCTCGCCGCCGGTGAGCATCCGCGCGAGCCAGTAGAGCGCGGCGTCGGGGGCCGAGCCGCGCATGGACTTGATGAAGGCGCTGATGGTCTCGTAGTGGCCCTCCTCGGCGCGGTCGTAGAGGTAGCCGCGTTCGCCGGTGGCCTCGCGGGCCGCCGCGAGCGTTATCTCGCCGCCCTCCCCCACCAGGAGGGCGCAGGCCTCGAGGGCGTTGAGGACGCGGCGGGCGTCGCCCTCGGCCGCGCGGAGGATGAGCTCGCGGGCGTCGTCGGCCAGGACCAGGCGCATCTTCCCCAACCCCCGCTCCTCGTCGGCCAGCGCCCGGGCGGCGAGGAGGGCGAGCTCGTCGTGGTCGAGCGCCTTGAGCCGGATGATGCGGGAGCGGGAGCGGAGCGCGGGCGTGAGGGCGAAGAAGGGGTTGTGGACGGTGGCGCCGACGAGGATGAAGAGGCCGGCCTCGACGTGCGGCAGGAGGCCGTCCTGCTGGGTCTTGTTGAAGCGGTGAATCTCGTCGATGAAGAGGAGGGTGCGGCGGCCCTCGAGCGTCCGGCGGGCGCGGGCCCGCGCGACGGCGGCGCGGAGGTCGGCCAGGCCGTCGGTCACGGCGTTCATGGCCTCGAACTCCGCCCCCGTCGCGCCGGCGATGACGTGGGCCAGCGTCGTCTTGCCGGTGCCGGGCGGGCCGTAGAGGACGAGGGACTGGAGGCGGTCCTGCTCCACGGCGCGGCGGAGGAACTTGCCGGCGCCCAGGACCTCCTCCTGGCCCACCACCTCGTCCAGCGTCCGCGGCCGCATCCGCACCGCGAGCGGCGGCGCGATTTTGTCGGTAAAAAGGCCTTCGTCCATCGCCGCCATTATAAGCGCGGGAGGCCGGCGGCGCAACCGCAAAACGCGGCCCGCGCCCGCGCGGGCGGCTTTTTTAGCTTGGAAACGCGGCCGGGCGCGTGTTAGAATCCGCCGACACACGGACCCCGCCATAGGCTTTAACCCACAAGGAGGAGAGAATGCGCAAAGCGTTTACATTAGCGATGGGCCTGGCGCTCGCGGCCGCGGCCTGGGGCGCCGCCGATTCGTTCGTCCGCGGGAGCGTCGTCCTGAACTTCGTCATGCCGCAGATGGAGATGCCGCGGGCCGACAACTGGGCCAAGAACATAGACTTCGGCGAGAAAGTGGCCGGCCACACGGGCGAGTTGGGCGACCTGGGCGCCGGCTGGGGCTACGGCCTGGGTTACGGCGTCTCGCTGGGCCAGTACTTCCGCTTCGACGGCGGCGTCTCGAGCATCCGCAAGGAAAACAAGGTAACGTACGTGGGCATGGACCCGGACACCAACGTCGGCTATAACCGCGAGCTCAATTTCACGACCCATATCGTGCCGGTACGGTTCGACGGGACGTTCGTGGCCCCCGGCTTCCTCAACGACCGGTTCAAGCCCGAGTTCGGCCTGGGCGTCGTCACCTACATCGTGGACTACAACACCGACCAAACGATAACGCTCATGCCGCCGGGCGAACCCGCGGACGTGACGAACGGCCAGGCGTGGGCGCGCGACGTCTGCTTCGGGCCCGAAGCCAAAGCCGGCCTGGGCATCACGCTGCTCGACAGCCTCGTGCTGGACTTGGCGGCGACGTACTTCACGGGCGAGATCACCTTTGACGGGTGGACGCGCTACGGCGACTCGCCGATAAACGGCCCGGACCGCGAGGACCTAACGGGTTGGGCGGTGTGGGTCGGCCCGCGATACTACTTCTAATTTTCCTTCGGGAACGACGGCGGCCGGACGGCCGCCGTTTTCATTTGGGGTGAAATAAAAAAGGGCCCAGAGGGCCCTTCGAAACCCCGCATGTGCCGTGTGGGGGAGAGATTGGAACTAGTTGCCTAGGTGGGCGTCGGCGTTTGAGTTTTGGACGTCCGCTCGTCGCGGCTTGCCCGGCGCTCAAGGGGCTGACTCCCGATTCCAATTAACGTAAGCTCAAATCGTCGATGCCCCATCACATGCACCGCAGGGAAGACAATTATACGTCAAAGGCCGGAGAACGCAAGGAAAAAGTGGCGAGGTCAGAGGACGTCGCGGATCTTCTCGGCGAGGCGCATCATGTGGCCGCGGACCTTGTGGGCCTCGGCCGCCTCGGGCGTGCGCTTCAGCACCTCTTCCCATACCGAGATCGCCTCGGCGGGTTTATCCCCGGCCTCGAGGGATAACGCTAACTCCCGGAGGTAGGTGACGTCGTCCGGCTTGAAGGCCACCGCGGCCCAAAACTCCTCCTCCGCCCGGGCGGTGTCGTTTTCCTGACGGTAGGCGAGGCCGAGGTAATAGCGCGTCGTGGCGTTGGCGCCGTCTATCTCCTTGCTCTTCTCAAGGATTTCGGCGGCGTGGGGGCCGTCGTTCCGTTTGAGGTAGAAGTAGCCGAGTTCGTTGAGCGCGCCGGTGTTGCGCGGGTTGTACGTCAGCGCCAGGCGGTATTGGCGGCGGGCGCCCTCGGCGTCGTCGTGCTCCGCGAAGTAGCGCCCCAGCGCCAGGTGGGCCGCCAGGTACGACGGGTCGGCCGAGAGGGCCTTGCCCAGGAAGTCGGCGTAGCCGACGTCCTCTTCCGGGACGCTGTATTTGGAGATGAGCGCCAGGTTATACCAGGAGCGCGCGGAGTTGGGGTTGAGGCGAACCGCCTCCAGGAAACGCGTCTGCGCCCGGCGGAAGAGGTCAGCGTCGCGGCCGCCGGAGAGAAAAACGAACACCTCTCCCATGACGTTCTGCGTTTCGTAAAGCTCAGGCCGCTGGCGTACCGTCCGCAGCGCGAGCCGGTAAGCATCGTCCAGTAGCGAGAGGAACCGCTCCTCATCGCGAACCTGCCGGCGGGCGAGGGCGAGGTGGACCTCCACCGCCGCCACCGCGGCCAGGGCGAAGTTCTCGTCGGCGGCCAGTGCCTTCTGGAATTCCTCGCGCGCCTTTTCTAAATCGTCCAAGCCGCCGGCGATCTGGTGCCGCCGCCCCCGGCAATAGTTTTCCCACGCCGCGGAGGTGGCGGTGGGTTGCCGGTAGTAGGCGAGGGCCGCCTCGTTATTCACCTGGAGGTTGAAGAGCTCGACGATATCCTCGAAGACCACCGCCGCCCCGTCGAACGGGTTTACCGCCGGGATAAGGAGCCGCGGCCGCACCCACTCCCGCCGGTCGAAAAGGCCGACGACCTTGTAGCGGATCTGGATGTTGTGCCCGATGTGCCGGGTCCGCCCCGTGACGAGATAGTTGACCTCGAGCGCTTCGCCCCAATCCCAGGCATCCTGCTCCGCCGCCACGGCCCGGCGCTCGAAGCCCACGGCCGCGCGGTAGGGGTCAAGGACGCCGATCTGGCAGGCCGAGAGGGCGCGGGAAACCATATCGGCCAGGCCGTATCCGGTTATCCATTCTTCCTCGGTGCCGCCGCCCAGCATCAGGGGCAGGATGGCGACCTTGGCGTCGCGCCGGGGCGCGATGGCGGCGCCCCCGCGGTTTCTAAAATACAAAACCTCCGCCACCACGGCGCCGAGCATCGTTACGGCCATGGCGGCGGAGACAATCGGATTCTTTAAGACGACCGCGAATACTATGATGACGAGGATGGCGGCGCCGTTGGCCACCCAGATTATGTCAACGGTCCGGAATACGTCCCGGTTGAATTTGAAAAAGAAATATACCAGGCCGGCGATGACGACGACCAACGCCCCACCGAACGCCGTTTCGTACGGGTGGGCTAAGGGATAACTAACCAAACGGGCGATGAAGTCGAGCACCATTCCGGGACCGGCCTTGGTGGTTACTCCCAGCCGATTATACAAATATGGCCCGGCATAAGCAAGGTTTTTTCTGGCGGCGTCAGCACAGCGCCAACGACGGTACCGGGTCGGCGTCCGCTCTCAACCTGTCGCCCCGGGCCAGGGCCAGGAAACCCGCGGCGGCCACCATGGCGCCGTTGTCGCCGCACAGGACCGGCGGCGGCGCCGAGTATTCCAGACCCGCCGACGCCAGCAGCGCGCGCAGGCGGGCGTTGGCGGCCACGCCGCCAACTATCGCCAGCGGCGTCAGCCGGGCGCGACAGGCGCGCGCCGCTTTGGCCACCAGCACCTCTAAAGCCGCCTCCTGGAAGGACGCCGCCAAATCCGCGCGGCGCCGCCGCGTTTCCGCCGGCCCCAGCTCTTTAACCTTTAGGGCTACAGCGGTTTTCAGGCCGGCGAACGAAAAACCCAGGCCCCGCTTGAGCATAGGCCGGGGGAAGGCGAAGGCGGCGGGGTCCCCATGGGCCGCGAGCCGTTCCAACGGGGGGCCGCCGGGATAAGGCAACTCCAGCAGCTTGGCCACCTTGTCGAAAGCCTCCCCTACGGCGTCGTCGGCCGTCTCGCCGAGCGCCCGGTACACGCCCCACTTCCGGACCTCACATAACGCCGTATGGCCGCCGGTAACCAGCAGCGCCACGAAAGGGGGCGCGGGGGGGTCGTCCATTAGCCTCAAGGCGGCGACGTGCCCCTCGAGGTGGTTGACGGCGTAAAGCGGCAAGCCGGCCGCGAACGCGACCGCCTTCGCGAACGTCACGCCCACGAGAAGAGAACCCTGAAGGCCGGGGCCGACCGTAACCGCCACCGCGCCCATGGCGCCGAGGCCGCCGGCGGGAGCGAGCGCCGCCCGGACCATGGGGACGAGGTTGACCTCGTGCTCCCGGGAGGCCAGCTCGGGAACGACGCCCCCGAAAGGGCCGTGGACGGCGGCCTGGCTTGCGACCGCGTCCGAAACCAACCGGACGCCGTCGGCGACGACGCCCGCCCCGGTTTCATCGCACGAGGTTTCGAGGCCGAGTATTTTCACGGGTTACGCCGGATTAGCCGGGGGCCGGCCCGGGGCGCGGCCTTCGCCTGGCTCCCGCGACCATCGCGGTCGCGCGACCGCGCGCGACGAGCGTGCCGTCCGATGCGGTTATCTCCGCCCGGGTTTCTATTATCCTACCGCGGTCCGCGTCGATCCACCCCCGGACGGTCAACGTTTCACCCGGGGTCGCGGGCCGCTTAAACTCGACTTCCAACCGGGCCGTGACGGCGGGAATGCCGAGATCCCGGCAGAGCTTCATCATCGCCTCGTCCAGGACCGTCGCCAGGATGCCGCCGTGGGTGATATCGGCGTAACCCTGGTGCTCGGGCCGGGGCGTGAAGGTCGCGACCGCGGTTCGGGCCGCCGCGTCAACGTCGAAGCGGAGCTTCAGGCCGATGGGGTTGCGCGCCCCGCAAGCGAAACAATAGTCGTCGTTTTTGACTTCCATACGGCGCGCTACTTCCGACCCGCGATGGCCGCCAGCGCGTCCTCGGCCGCCGCCCGCACCGCGGCGTCCGGGTCCTTGTCCGCCAGCTCGCGCAACGCCGGGACGGCGTCGAAGTCCTTGATTTTACCCAACGCCAGAACCGCGACTTCGCGGACGCGCGGGCTCTCGTCGCCCAGGGCGCGGATCAGGTTATCCACCGAGTACTTACCGTCTATGGCGCCGAGCGTCTTGGCCGCGCACGAACGGACCGTTTCGTCGCGGTCGGCGAGCAGGGCCGCCACCGGCTTGATGGCCCGCGCGTCGCGGGCGTATCCCAAAATCTCGCACGCGGATTTCTGGACGGTGGGGTTGTTGGAGGCGAGGGCGGCTTCCAGGGCGCCGTAAGCCGCGGGGCCCATGTCGCGCAGCGCCACCAAGGCGTAGTGGCGGGCCACCAGGTCGTCGCTGCCCAGAAGGCCGACGAGGGCCTGGGAGGCGGCCGAGTCGGCGAGGCGACCCAAAGCCGCGACGGCGCCGTTCCGGGTGGCCCCGTCCGGCGAGGACAACGCCCGGACCAGGGGGGCCACCGCGGGCTTCCCTATCGCCACCAACGCCTCGACGGCCTGCTGCCGGACGTAGAGGTCGTCGTAACTCAGCAAGTTTACCAGGGGGTCCACCGCCCGCGCCTCGCGCATCCGGCCCACGGCGATGGCCGCGCCCGCGGCGCCGTCGCGGTCTCCCGCCGCCAACTCGGCGAGCAACGGCTTGATCGCGGGCTCGCCCAATTTGGCGAGGGACACGGCCGCGAACCATTGCACCGCGCGGTCGCGGTCGCGGAGCGCCCTGACCAGCGGCGGAACGGCGTCAGCCGCGCCGAGTTCGCCCAGGGCCATGGCGGCGCATTCGCGGAGCCCCGGGTTCTCGTCGGCCAAAGCCCCTAACAGCGGCGCGAGCGCGGCTTCGTCGCCCAGCGCGCCGAGGTACTCCGCCGCTTCACACTGCTCCTCGATGGTCCCGTTTTCGAGGGCCGTGACCGCCTCGTCGCGCGTAAACGGGGCCGCGCCCACAACCGACGCCAACGACAACCAAACGCCAAGCACTGCGACGGCGTATTTCATACTCAACACCCCTTGGCCTTGAAGATCAGGAAAAGGACGACTATTATCAGGAGTCCTAAATATAAGGACGCGCGCGCGAAGCCAGGATTGACCGTTATTTTGCGCATGTCGTTACCCTTCCCGCCGGAGCAAGCCCCGCAACTCGTCATGGATGAAGCCGTTCGTGGCGACGATCTCGTCGTCGCCGGGCGCGAAGGCCGAGCCGTCGATGCGGGAAACCCTCCCGCCCGCCTCCGCCACCAGCAGCGCGCCCGCGGCCGTATCCCAACTCGAAAGCTTTAACTCCCAGAAGCCGTCCAGGCGGCCGGCGGCGACGTAGGCCAGCTCGAGCGCCGCGGACCCTCCCCGCCGTATCCCCTGCACCCGCTTCGTAACGCGGCCGAAGTTGCCGATGTTATCTACGGATGAACAGTGCTTATCATAGGGGAAGCCGGTGGCCACGAGAGACGCGGCGAGCGACGGGGCGGCCGAGACGGCGAGCCGGCCCCGCTTGCAGAACGCCCCGCCGGCGAGCTCGGCCCAAAACGCCTCGTCCCGGAGCGCGTCGTAAACCACGCCCGCGACGACGCGGTCCCGGTGCTCCAGCGCGATAGAGACCGCGACCATCGGGAAGCCGTGCGCGAAGTTGTTGGTTCCGTCCAGGGGGTCAACGTACCAGCGCCACTCGGCGGCGCCGCCGCGCCCGGACCCCTCTTCGGCGATTACGGCGTGGGTAGGGTAGGCCTCCGCCAGGGCCGAAACTATCAACTCCTCGCACCGGCGGTCAACGTCGGTAACGAGGTTCGTCAACCCCTTGTGGCTTACGCCGAAATCGCCCAGGAAATTTTCGCGGATTATTCCGCCGGCGTCGGCCGCCAGCCGGAGGGCAAACGCGACGTAATCGCCGTAGGGCGCCATCTTACTCGATGTAACCCATCGCGCGGAGGTGGTCGTTTACGGCGCGACTCACCTCGGCCGAACGGAACCGGTCCGAAAAAGCGATGTTGCCCTCGAGCCAAGCCTTCAGCAAGTCCTCGCATTCGCGGCGGTCCGGCGCGAACGTGACCAGCGGCTTGAGCTCGTGCGGGTCGGCGGTCAGGTCGTAGTATGCGCCCTCGCTCATGCTCTGGTTGTGGCGAAGGTAGAACTTGTGGTTGCGATATACAACGCAATACCGGCGGTCGCCGGTCAGCATGCTGGAGCCGGCGTAGGTGGGGTAATCCCACTCGGCCGCGGCCGGGGCGCGCGAGAAGTCGCGGCCCTGCATGGTATCGGGCACGGGGAGGCCGACGACCGAGAGCAGCGTGGGCGCCACGTCCACGAGGCCGACGGGGGCCTGCGTTTCGCCGCGGCCGCCGCCGGGGAGTCGGACGACCATGGGTACGCGGATACTCTCCTCGTAGAGGTCGCGGCCGTGGTCGTAATGGCCGTGCTCGAAGAACTCCTCGCCGTGGTCACTCGTGATGACCACGACGGCGTTGCCGGCCAGGAGGGGAAACACCCGGGCCAACTCGCGGTCGATATAACGGACCTCGCCGTCGTAGAGCCGGCGGAGGAGAGGGCCGTTGGTCTGGTCGCCGTGTTTGACCTTGTCCACCCAGGGTCGGTCGGCGGGGGCGACGAATTCCGGCGGCGGGTCGTACGGCGTGTGGGGGTCCAGGTAATGGCACCACAAGAACAGCGGCCGCCGGCGCCCGGCTTTCAGGATGCGGACGGCGCGGTCGGTTATCACCGTCGTGTGGTTCTGCCGCTCCCACTCGTAAGTATTGCGCTTCCCGTATAGGAGGTCGGCGAGGAAGAAATAGTAGGTCTCGTAGTACCCCGACCAGGCGACGACGGGGCTCTGGTCCCAGTACTGGTAGGAGTCGAAGCCGCGGGCCAGGCCGCTCTCGCGGTGGCACAGACGGTTCGCGACCACGGCTTTGGTGTCGTAACCCGCGGCTCGCAGGACCGTCGCCAGCGTGGGCTGCGACGTCCCCAACGGCCGCTCCGCGGTGGCGAGATGGACCATGGGATACTGGCCGGTCATCAGCGTGGCCAGCGAGGGCGACGTCCAGCTGGCCTGGGCGCGGCATTGCGTGAAGACGTAGGCCCCGGCGGCGAAGCGGTCAATGTTGGGCGTCAGCGTCGAGCCGTCGGGCCGGCGCCCCACCTCGTCGGCGCGGCATGAGTCCAGCGTGATGACGACGACGTCCGGCAGGCCGGGGGCGGCGCGGGGGCGGGCGGCCAAGCCGACGAGGCCCAGGGCAAGGTATCCCCCCGCCGCGGCGTAACCCGTCACGGCCAACGCCCGCGTGACGACGCGGTTGAAACGCGCCGAGACGCGGGCGACCCGGAGCTCGTGGACGAGGATTATCACGACGGGGACGAACCACCACAAGAATACCCGCAAGCCGTCGTGGGCCTCCAGCTGCACATCCCAATTGGCGAGGTAGAACCACAGCGGCGCGCCGCCCACGGCCGCCGCGAACGCCGCGGCGTAGGCCATACGGGCCGGCGACGAAGGCCGCCAGGATTTTTTCCACAAGCGTATGAGTTTGGTCAGGCCGAACCAGGCCGCGGCGAAGAAGCCGCCGCTCGCCGCGCTAAAGGCGGCGTAGAATTTAAACCGGTGGAAAAAGGACCAGGCCCACGCCCACCCCGACAACGGCTCCGTGAAGTGGAAAAAGGCGTCCATTAACAACTCGGCGGCGGCGCCCACGACGCCCGCCGCCAAGAACACGCCCACTACCACGATAACCTTTCTGGGGAACCTTTTCATGTATCGTCCGTGGCTCGTCAGGTGATCAGGATGGCGCCGCAAAGGCGGTGGGGGTCGCAGAGGTCGCGGACGACCCGGAGTTTGTAGCCGGCGTTCTTGAGCGTCGCGTAAACGTCCATGCCTACGGCCTCCATCGCCGGCCGGGCGTCTTCCGGCTTTTTGCAGGGTTGGGCCAGGTCGCACTCGCGGCACAACGAACACGGCCCGGCCACGAACGCCAGCGCCTTGTAGTGACCGGCGAGGAAGAGCTCGCGTTCCAACGCCACGAGGTCGCGGTGGAACTTGCGGCGCGCGGGGCGGCGGTCCTTCCCGCCCGGGATTTCATATACGGCCAACAACGCCGTGCGGTAGGAGGCGATAACGGCGGCGGTATCGGCGGGGGTGGGCGTCGCGGGAGGACACAAGCGCCCGACGCCGAAGCCCGAACAGCCGAACTGGCATTTGTAGCGGACCCACGGCGAGACGACGAGGTACGACGCGGGAACGAGCCGCGCCCAGTGGGCGCCGCCCGCCAAAAGGGCCTTGCGGTATTTTTCCAGAGCGCGTTCCATGGCCTTCATAATAACAGACGGCGGGCGTCGGGTCAACGGCGGCCTTGATCCGCGAAACACAATCCCCCGCGTTTATTCAACGTTTTACCCTTTTAAAGTTGACTTTTCCGCCCATAATATGATACGATGGATCGGCGTTTTCCGGCGTCAATATTTGGGCCGGGCCACTCCGTCGGCATGGCGGAGCCAACTCGAGAAGAGGACGTTTATGCGGATGTCAACGCGAGGCCGCTTCGGCCTGCGAGCCCTTCTCCACCTCGCGGTCTGCGAGACCAACGCGCCGGTTTCGGTATCGTCGCTCGCCGAAACCATGGGCGTCTCCTCCGATTATCTGATGCAGCTCTTCGTAAAACTGCGCCGCGCCGGCTTGATAAAAAGCATCCGGGGGCCGCGGGGCGGCTTTCGGCTAGCCAAGAAGCCGGGGGAAATCTCGGTAGGCGACGTGGTCCGGGCGGTGGAAGGCCCCATAGCCGTGACGCCCTGCCTGGAGCACAAAGGCAGTCGGGGGAGACGGCAGGTCAAGCCGCCGTGCGCCAAGCAGGTGGGGTGCGTGGCCCGGGTGATGTGGGAGCAATTGACCGAGCAGATAACCAAGCTCCTGGACGCAGCCAACCTCCAGGACGTGGTGACGGAAGCGCGCCGCCGCGGGATTCTACAATAAGGCCCGCGCGGAGGTTTACGCCATGGCGATGTATTCCGAAAAAGTGATGGAGCATTTCTACAACCCGCGCAACGTCGGCTTCATCGAAAACGCCGACGGCGTGGGCAAGGTAGGCAATCCCGTCTGCGGCGACATGATGGAGCTGTCCATCAAGGTCGCGGGCGAGGTTATAGAAGACATCAAGTTCCGGACGTTCGGCTGCGGCGCCGCCATCGCCACCTCCAGCATGGTCACCGAACTCGTCAAAGGCAAGACGATGGAAGAAGCGCTGAAGATAACCAACAAGGCCGTGGCCGAGGCGTTGGGCGGCCTTCCGCCGGTCAAGATGCACTGCTCGGTCCTGGCGGAAGAAGCCCTGGAAGCAGCTATCTACAATTATCTTACGAAAAACAACCTCCGCCCCGACCTCATCCAGATAATCGACCAGGCCCGGGCGAACCGCAAGCACGAAGACCCCCATGCTAGTCACGGTTAACGGCCGGGAGCGCGAGCTCGGCGAAGGCGCGACCGTAACGCGGCTTATGGCCGAGTTCGGCCTGGACCCCGCGCGTACCGTCGCCGAAGTCAACCGCGCGATAGTGCCCCGCGACGCGTACGACGCGACGGCGCTCAACGCGGGAGACGTCGTGGAGCTTGTGGAACTGGTGGGCGGCGGTTAACCGTTATTATTACCCTATCCCGAATAGCCGAACGGCAACCCAACCGGAGGTAAGGGCGTGACGGTAACGAAAGACGCGGTCATGGCGGCGCTCGGAACGGTATACGACGCCGAAATCCCGGGGATGAGTATAGTGGACCTGGGCCTCATTTACGGCGTGGAGATCGAGGGCGGCAATGTGGCCGTCCGGATGACGGTCACGGCGCCGGGATGCCCGATGGGCCGGTTCATGGCGGACATGGCGGAAAAGGCGCTCGCCCAGGTCGAAGGCGTGGCCCAGGCGAAGGTGGAGTTGGTGTTCGAGCCGCCGTGGACGCCGGAAATGATGAGCGACAAAGCCAAAAAGGAGCTCGGCTTCGGCTAGGGACGTCGGCGCGAGGAAGCGGCGGCCACACGGCCGCCGTTTTTTATCGCGGGTCGCGCCGAGGGTTGTCAGGGACGACACGGAATTCAAGTAATGCCTTGACAACGGCGCAACCGTCTGGTATCCTCTTTTATACAAGAGAAAGTATGCCCTCAATCCCACGCGCCCCGGACGGGTTGCGTAACGCAGAGGATTGTTATGAAAAAAGCGACGCTAACGCTGTCACTGGTCTTGGCTTGCGCCCTCGCGATGGCGGCTCTCCCCGCCCTCGCCCAGGAAGAAGAGACCGGCCGCTCGGAACAGGAAATCCGCAACAAAGCGCTGGAGTCCTTCGAAGAGGGGATGAAGCTCTTTGAGGCCAGCAAGTTTACGCGGGCCATCACGGTCTTCGAAGAGGCGTTGGACACGTTCAACTCCATCGGCGACGTCGAAGGCGTGGCGCGGACCAACAACATCATCGGCAGCGTCTACGAAGTCCAGGGCGACTACGATAAAGCCATAAGCTACTATCAAAAAGCGCTGAACGACTTTACCGCGCTGAAGGACAACGCCTCGCTGGCGCTCGTATACAAGAACCTGGGCTCGGGGATGCAGGCCAAGGAGGCCTACGCCGACGCCCTCGGTTACTACACCAAATCCTACGACCTGTACAAAAAAACGGGCGACGTAACGGGGCAGGCGCGGGCCCAGGCCGCCATCGGGTCCATCCACTTCGCCCAGGGCAACTACGACCTGGCGCTGAAAGCGTACGACGAAGCCATCACCAAGTACGCGGGCGCCGCGGACGAGAAAATGAAGGGCCGGATGTACCTCGAGGCCGGCCAGATCGTGCTGGACCGGGGGCAGCCGGACGCCGCACTCGATAACTTCCGGAAAGGCCTCGCCGTATACTCCAAACTCGACGACCAGGAAGGCATGGCCGAAGGCGAAATGCTCATCGGCCGCATCTACCTCAGCAAAAACGATTACACCGGCGCCCAATCGCAGTTCGAAAAGGCGCGGGAAATCTACACGCGCCTGGGCAAGCAAGACGGGATCGCCAAGTGCTTGAAATATAACGCCGACGCGCTCCGCGCCCAGGGCGACGCCGCCAACTCTCTGCGTTTCTACGAACAGGCGCTGTCCATCTCGCGACAGCTCGGCGACTACGAGGGAACGGCCGAAATCCTAAACTCCATGGGCCTGGTTTACGCCGAGCCCATGAAGAACTACCGGAAGGCCGCCATCTACTTCAACGACTCGCTGAAGCAATACCGCGAGCTGAAAAACCAGACCGGCCAAGCCGAAGCCGCCCACAACGTGGGCACGGCGTATGAGGCCATGTCCGACTACAAATCGGCCCTGGACGCCTACAACGAGGCGTTGCGCATCCGCCAGGGGCTGGGCAACAAGGCCAAGATCGCCGATACCACCATCGCCATCGCCCGCGTTTACAAGTCCACGGGCGACTATCCCAAGGCGCAGGCCACGTACGAGCAGGCCCTGGAGATAATCAAGGGCCTGAAAGACAACCAGCGGCTGGCCAAGGTTACCTGGGAGATAGGGACGATCCAGCGGCGCCAGGGGCAGCTGGTGGAGGCGCAGAAGACGCTGGAACGGGCGCTCGCGCTGTATACCAGCGAAAACCTGCCGCACGAGGCGGCGGGCGTCCAGCTCGACCTGGGCTCGGCCCTCCAGGGACTGGGCAACCAGGACGGCGCGCTCGCGCTGTACGAACAGGCCAGCCAGACCTTCGGCCGCGAAAACGACAACACCGGCAAAGCCCGCGCGCAGATGAACATCGGCGACATCAAGTTCTCCCGCGGCCAGTACAACGAAGCGCTCACCAGCTACGCGACGGCCCTCGACACCTTCCGCAAGGCGGACGACAAGACCAACGTCGCGATGGCGCTGAACGCGTGCGGCAAGGTGAACACCGCCCAGGGCGACTACGCCAAGGCCAACGAGGTCTTCACCGAAGCCCTGGCGCTAAACAAGGTGACGCAGAACGAACTGGGCGTGGCGCAAACCATGGCCAACGTGGGACGGATGCACTACGCCAAGGGCGACTACAACTCCGCGAGCCGATACCAGGACGAGGCCCTTCGCTCGTACCGCACGCAGGAATACAAGTTGGGCGTAGCGGAGGTTGAGAACGACCTGGGCAAGACCTACATCGCCAAGGAGGACTACGACACCGCCCTTAAATATTACGAGGACGCGCTGTCCGCGTACAGCGCCATAAACGACCAGCCCGGCAAAGCGTATACGCTGATGAACATGGGCGCCGCGTACAACGCCAAGCGCGACTACCAAAACGCGCTGAACAAGTTCAACGAGGCGCTCAACATCTACGTGACCATCAAAGACCCGGCGGGCGAGGGTTCAGCGGCCGCGGCGTTAGGCGACGTAAAGTATAATCAGGACAACTACACCGGCGCCCTCACGGACTACAGCCGGGCCGTCGGCGCGATGAACAAGGCCGGCAACACCAAAGACGTACCGTCAGTCCTGAACAAGATGGGCCTGGCCGAGGCCGCCGCCGGCGACAGCAAGAAAGCCCTGGGCGAGTTCGACAAGGCCCTGGCGCTGGAACGCGCGGCCAACACCAAGGGCCAGATCGCCGAGTCGCTGGTCTACAAGGGCCGCGCCCACCTCGCGCTCATGGAGTACGACCTCGCCGGCCAGGCCTTCAACGAGGCCCTGACCACCTACACCTCCCTCGGCGACCAGAACGGCCAGGCCGAAGCCACGTACGGCAAGGGCATGGCCAAGCGCGACCAGAAGAAGAACGACGAGGCGCTGGCCGACTTCAAAGCCGCGCTCGAGCTCTTCCGGGCGGCGCGCAACCAGGTACGCACGGCCGACGTGGGCGTGGACGTCGCCGGGACCCAATTCCACCTCGGCCTATACAAGGAAGCCATCGGCTCCGCCAGCGAGTCGCTGCGCATCTACCGGACGCTCAACATCGACGAGGGCGCCGCGCTTTCCATGAACTGGATAGGCCGCGTTTACGTCGCGCTTAAGCAGCCCGAGACGGCCCTCAAATACCACACCGACGCCCTGGCGCTCTACCAGAAGACGCAGGACAAAATGGGCCAGGCCGAAACCCAGTATTACCTCGGCCAGGCCCAGGAAACGAAGGGCGCCTACGACGACGCCCTCTCGGCCTACAAGTCCGCGCTCGGCGGCTTCAGCGGCCTCGCCGAGAACCACTGGATGGCCCTCACCCACCACCGCCTGGGCGCCACCTACGAGAAGAAAAACGACCTGAGCCAGGCCCAGAGCGAATACCAGCAGGGGTTGACGGGCTTCGAGCAGACCAAGGACGACCCGATGGCGGCGAAGGCCGCGGTGGACCTGGCCAAGGTGCAATACGGCGCGGGCAACGCCGCCGCCGCGATCGCGACCTACAAGAAGGGCGAAGGCGTTTACAAAAAGCTGAACGATAACGACGGCCAGGGCGATTGCGAACTGGCGATGGGCAAGATTGCCTTCGACACCTATAAATACGCCGACGCCGCGAAAAACTTCGACCTGGCGCTGACGCTGTATCAAGCGGCCAAGAACGACCCCGGCCAGTGCCGCGTCCTGATCAACCGCTCCACGCTGGAAGAGGCCTCGCTGCAATTCGACAAGGCGGTCGAGGACGGTAAAAAAGCCAAGGACCTGGCGAACAAAGCGGGAGATAAGGCGCTGGCCGCCCGCGCCGCCAACGCCATCGGCCGCGCCGAGAGCCGCAAGGGTAACAACGACGCCGCGCTCGCCGCCCACACCGAAGCCGTGGAAACGTACCGCGCCCTGCGCGACCAGACCGGCATCGGCGAGTCGCTGCGGGAGTTGGCCCAGGCGCGGTTGGCCGCCGGCGACAGCCGCACCGCCGCCCGCGACTTCAACGAGTCCCTCCGGATCTTCACCGCCCTCAACGACGAAACGGGCAAAGCCCGGACGCTCGTGGGGTTGGGCGAGGTCTTCCTGGCCCAGGGCGACACGGCGACGGCGGGCAAATACTTCTCCGACGCCGAAGGCATCTACAAGGCCGGGAAAGTCTCGGCGGGCAAGGGCGATTTCTACTACCGCCTGGGCTTGACGCTGGCGGCGCAGAAGGACTACAGCGGCGCCGTCTCCCGCTACAACAACGCCCTCGAGGTCTACCGCGCGACGCTCCAGCCGATGGCCGAAGGGGACACGCTCCGGGCCGCGGGCCTGGCCCAAACCGAGCTTAACCAGTACGACGTCGCCGCCAAGTCGTTCAACGACGCCATCGCCGTCCAAAAGAAGATACAGAACAACGGCGCCGTGGCGCGGCTCTACGTGGACCTCGGCCGCCTGGCCCTCCGCCAGGACAAACTCCCCGACGCGGAGAAGAACTTCGCGACGGCGCTGACGACCGCGACCCCCTTGAACGACAAGGGCTTCGCCGCCGAGATTAAAAACTACCTCGGCTACACCTACGAGCTGATGGCCATAGCCAAGCGTAGCCCGCGTGTCGCCCAGGACGACCCGACGTTCACGCAGAAGGCCAAAACCCTCTATAGCGAGGCCCTGGGCGCCTACCGCTCCACCAACGACAAGGCGGGCATCGCGACCTCGCTCAACCACCTCGGCTCGGTGCAAGTCCAGCTGGGTGAAATCGAGGCCGCGCGCACGAGCCAGAGCGAAGCATTGACGCTGTGGCGCGAGCTAAGGCGTGAACCCGAACTGGCCCAGACGCTGGTCTATATGGGCGAAGTCAACAACAAGCTCGGCGACTATAAGGAAGCCAATAAGGGTTTGACCGAGGCGTTGCGCATCTGGCGGCGCGACGCCAAGAAGAACGAGGAGGGTTACACCCTCAAGCTCATCGCCGAGGCCCTGGGCGCGCAGCAAAACTACCGGAGCGCGCTTAAATATTGCGACGACGCCCTCCCGCTCCTCACGGAAGCCAAGAACCAAAAAGAGATCGGCGAGACCGACTTCGACGCCGGGAAATACCACGAGGCGCTGGGCGAATACGCCGACGCCGAGGACGCCTACAACAAAGCCAAGCAGGCTTTCGCGGCGGCTAACGACGAAGAGGGCCAGGCGCGCTGCCTCCGGAAAACGGGCGACATCTATATGGCGCAGCGGCAATACGACAAGGCCAAGTCGGCCTTCACCCAGGCCATTGCGGCTTATAAGCCGCTGAAGAAATACGAAAGCGACCTGGGCTACTGCTTCCGGGCGCTGGGCGACGCGGAGTACGAGACCGGCAACCTGGTGAACGCGGGCGCCGCCTACAAGAGCGCATACGCCACCTACACCGGCCTCAACGACAAGGGCAACGTGGCGCTGAGCGCCGACAAACAGGGTTTGGTGGAAGCCGGGCTGGGCAAGTTTGACGCCGCGGCGTTGAAATACAACGAGGCGCTCACGGCCTACCAGGGACTCAAGAACGACGCCGGCCGCGCCGACGCCCTATACCACCTGGGGCAGGTCAACGAGAACACGCAAAAGGTCAAGGACGCCGTCGCGAAATACGAGGAGGCTCTCGCCCTCTACAAGGCGGTGGGCAACCAGCTTCGCGTGGCCGAGACGTTGAACACGCTGGGGTTGCTCTACACCAAGAACGGCGAAGCGGAAAAGGGCCGGACCTACCTCGACCAGTCGCAGCAAATCTACCGGTCCATCCGCACCAGCCGGTAGAAGCCGTTATGGCCGGAACCGAAAGCTACATCTTCGGCATCGTCGCCAACTGGAAGCGCAAGGAAGCCGTCCACGGCGTCGGCGCGTGCATCGACGCGCTCCTCCGCCGCAACCAGCGCTACGTCCTGGAGGAGCGGACGGCCGTCTGGGGCAACCTCAAGGGGGACCGCGTACCGGTCGCGGAAATGGGCAAGGCGTGCGACCTGGTTATCTCCTTCGGCGGCGACGGCACCTTGTTATCCATCGGCCGGCTCGTAGCCGCCAACGAGGTGCCGATTCTGGCCGTCAACCTCGGCGGCCTCGGCTTCCTGTCCGAGATGGACCTGAGTCTCCTCGAGACGGCGGTGGACGCCATCCTCACCGACCGCTTCCTGGTGGAGAGCCGGATGCTGCTCTCGGCGCGCATCGAGCGCGGCACGGGCGAAGTGGAGCGGGACATCTTGGCGGTCAACGACATCGTCATGGGACCCAAGTCGATATCGCGCATCGTCTTGGTGAACGCCAACATCCAGCGGGAACGCCTTTTCTCCTACCGCGGCGACGGCGTAATCTGCGCCACGCCCACCGGCTCCACCGCCTACTCGCTGTCCGCGGGCGGACCCATCGTGGACCCGCGGGTGGACCTCCTGCTGCTGACCCCCATCTGCGCCCACTCCCTCACCGTCCGGCCGCTCATCATCCCGCCCAACCTCGAAGTGGGCATCGAGGTCCGGACCCGCGGCAAGGAAGAGGTTATCGTTACCGTGGACGGCCAGGTAGCCTATACCCTGGCGGAAAACGACCAGGTTTTCGTCACCCGCGCCAAGAAGCGCCTCCGGCTCATCCGGCTCGAGGAAAAGGACTTCTACAAGCTGTTGCAGGAAAAGCTGGGCTGGGGTATCCGCGACCACCAACCGGAGCCCTTGGGCGAGGGGTAACTCCCCCGCCCCGACTCCCAGATGAATTAAAAAGGCCGGCTTAACCGCCGGCCATATATTTTTCCGCCCAGGCAAGTCGTCGGGTTGCCTCGACGTCGCCCGGCGCGAGGGCCGCCGCACGCCGGTATTCCTCGAGCGCGGGTCCGAACTGGCCGACCGAGACGTAGTACGAGCCCATGTAGGTATGGGCCTGAGGGTAATCCGGGAAAGTCAAGAGCGCCCGCCGGAAATGAGGTTCGGCGTCGGCCAATCTCCCCGCCTGCACCAAACAGAACCCCAACCGGAGTTCCGCGTCCTCGTAGTCGGGATGGAGCTTGAGGGCCAGGGCGTAATGGGCGGCGGCGGCGCCGAAGCGGCCCCGTTTTTCCGCGGCCAGGCCGCGGGTATAGTGTTCCGCGGCGCGGCCGACCTGCATCTTCAACGCCAACAGCTGTTCGCGCGTGGGCAGGTCGGGGAACGTGTCCGGGTCGAAATAGGGGTGGAAGCGGAGGGCGCGATAACTGGCGTAGGGCTTTCCCACCTCGAAAATGCGGGCGTCGTACGTCTCGTAAACGAGGCGGAACCTTTTGAGGGTCTCGGGGGCGAACTGCATTTGCCGCCCCACGGCGTCGGGCGGCGGGTTCATGATGCCGGCGTAATACCTGTCCGCCGGCGGGACGTCGGCGAGGAAAATGGGGGCGCTGAACATGACGTACGAAATCCGCCAACGCCGGCAAAGCCGATAGAAGTCCTCTTCCGTCCCCATATACGCCCGCGACACCTCCACCGTCTTGGGCCGTATTTCCGGCACCTCGAACATGGGGTGGAGCGCCGTGGGGCGTTTACCCCAATACATGACCGAGGCGCTGATGCCGAACTGCGCCAGGACGGCCGCGCCGGGCGGCGTGTTCTTCTCCAGCCAGCCGAAGGGGTCGCTGTCGAAGAAGCCGTAGTTCCAAAGCGGCTCCTGCGGCTCGGGGACCCGTTCCATGAGGTTGCGGAGCGGCGTAATGCGGTAATACGTGAAATCCCAATAACACTGATACGCCACCAGCAGCACCGCCGCCCCCACCCACGCCCAACGCGTCCCTAGTCGGCGCGCCCGCGCGGCGGGCAGCACCACCAACATCGCCACCCAGGGCGCGAAGAAAATCGTCAGCCGGACGATGAGCCAGTAGAGGAAGGCGGTACCGGCGGTCATAGCGACGCCGAAGAAGCCGAGGCCGGGCTTTCCGCGCCGACCCCACGCCAGGGCCCAAACGAAGACCGCCGCCGCGAGGGGCAGCGCCGGCCCGTATTCCACGGCCAAGCGGCGGGGCGTTGTCGTATCGTACGGCCCCATCCAAAAGATGCGGGCGTCGAGCGGGAGGTGGAGCGGGTCGTCGGGGTGGACGCCGGCGTAGCGCAGCTTGGCGAGGACGAGGGCGTACACGTGGTTGTAGGCGCCGCCCCGCGCCAACACCAGCGAAACGGCTACCAGCGCCAAAACCAACGCCACCAACGCCGGCCTACTGCCGAGGCCCCGGACGCGGCGGGAATAACCCCAAACGCATAGGCCCAGGGCCGCCGCGATCGTGGGTGACCACATCACGCCCTTCACGAACAGCGGATGGTTCAGCGCCGCGGCGGCCGCCGTCCCCGCCAGGAACGCCAGGCCGATGGCGCCGTAGGCCCGGCGCGGCGCCGCGAGCGCCGCCAGGAACGCGACCCCCAGGACCAGGTTCAGGTAAAACTGGGCCATGTGCCAGCTACTCAAGGCCCAGACGACCGCGACGCCCAAGGCCACCGTCGCTAGCCGCCGCCGGCGCGCAGACGTCCCGTCGTCCGTGAGCAGATACCACGTGAGCGCCGTCGCCAATAGGAGCGGCGGCGAGGCGAAGTCCTCGCGCAAGTACGTCCCGGCCGCGCGGATAAACGTCGGGAAAGACGTGACGTAAAAAGCGGCGGCCAGCCACGCCGGCCAAAAGCGCCGGAACATGACGAGAAACAACAACAGCGCCGCCGGCACATACAGGGCGTTGTAGGCCGCCATGAAGTAACGCAGGAAAGTATATTGGTCGGGGCGGCCGAACACGCCGGCCCACAGCCGGTAGCTTTCCCCGGTTAAGTGGTCCGGGAACCAGAGAATCATGTCGCGGCGGCGGAAACCTTCCGGCCACTGGACGAGGTAGTCGGGGTCCGGGAGCGGCTTGCCGTCCATTATCATCTGGGCGTAGCGGAAGCGGACAAGCGACTCCGAGTACATCACGTTCTGCTTAGGCGTGAAGCGCAGAACCACGCCCACGCGCAACGCCACCAGGGCCGTCACCGCGAGCGCGCCCAGCGTGACAACCGCCCACCGCCGCGCCGCCACGGCGCCGTAGGCCTTCTTCAGAAACGAGCCGGTTTTTATCAACGTATCGCGCATCGCCGCATTAAAAAGCCCCCGTCGCCGGGGGCCGGGCAACGCCCGCCGTTAACGGCGGCCGCCGCTTCGGATTAAATCCAGGGCTATAACCTGGCGCTGGATCTGGTTCGTGCCCTCGTAGATTTGCGTTATCTTGGCGTCGCGGAAATATTTCTCCACCGGGTAGTCCCGCATGTAGCCGTAGCCGCCGTAAACCTGGATGGCGTTGGTCGTGACCTCCATCGCGACGTCGCCCGCGAAGGCCTTGCACGAGGCGCTGAAGCGGCTGACGTCCTTGGCGCCGGAGTCTATCATGCGGGCCGTGGCGTAGGTCAGCGCCCGCGCCGCCTCCACCTTCATGGCCATATCGGCCAGCATGAACTGGAGCCCCTGGAAACTGGAGATGGGCTGGCCGAACTGGTGGCGCTCCTTGGCGTAAGCCACCGCGTGGTCCAGCGCGCCCTGGGCGATGCCCACCGCCTGGGACGCGACGCCCGGGCGCGTCCGGTCGAAGGTGCGCATGGTGGTGATGAAGCCCATGCCCTCCTTGCCCATCAGGTTGGCGGCCGGCACACGGCAGTCCTGGAAAACCAGCTCGCGCGTGGCCGAGGCGCGGATGCCCAACTTGTCCTCTTTCTTGCCGAACTCGAAGCCGGGGGTCCCCTTCTCCACGATAAAGGCCGAGAGGCCGCGGGCGCCGCGCGAGGGGTCGGTGGCCGCGATGACCGTATAAATCTCGGCCTCCCCGCCGTTCGTAATCCACTGCTTCGTCCCGTTCAGGACGTAGTGGTCGCCGTCCTTTACGGCGCGGGTGCGGACGGCCGAAGCGTCCGAACCGGCGTCGGGTTCCGTCAGCGCGAAGGCGGCGAGCGATCGGCCGGAGGCGATGCGCGGCAAATACTTGCGCTTCTGCTCCTCGTTGGCCATTATCAGGATGGGTTCCGTCCCCAGCGCCGTCCCCGCGAGGGCGAGGGCGATGCCGCCGCAGGCACGCGACAGCTCCTCGGTCACCAGGCACAGCTCCAGCACCCCCATCCCGAGCCCCTCGTAGGCCTCGGGAATGAAGATGCGGAAAAGGTCCGCCTGGGCGAAAACCTTCACGATGTCCCACGGAAACTCGTTGGCGTGGTCGTAGTATTCGGCCTTGGGCGCCACCGTGTTCCGCGCGATGTCGCGGGCCAGCGCCTGGAGCTCGCGTTGTTCTTGGGTCAAAAGGTAATCCATACTCGCCCTTTCCGGCCCGGGGGCCAGCGGCCGCCGACCGGTTGAACGCCGGATTTACTTCGGCTTGGTCGTTTTAGATTCCAGCATCTGCAAGGTTTTCTGGGCGGCACGCATCTCCGCGTCCTTGCGGGAATGGCCGGTGCCGCGGCCGTAGAGCCGCCCCTTGAGCTCCACGCCGACCACGAAGACGGCATCGTGCTGCGGCCCCTTGCGGTTCAGCACCCGGTAGGTGGGGTTTTCGCCGAACTTGTCGAGCGAAACCTTCTGCAACATCGATTTAAAGTTCTCGAGGTTGCCGCGCGCCACGACCTGCATGATGCGGCCTTCCAGTTTACTCATCACGAAGTTCTTGGTCTCCTCGGACGACGAGGAGAGGTAGATGGCCCCGACCAGCGCCTCGTAAATATCGGACAGGATGGAGGGTTTTCGCCGGCCGTGGCTCAGGACCTCGCCCTTACCGAGGTTCATAAGGCGATTCAAACCCAATTCCGTCGCCACTTCGGACAGCGCGGTCTGGCTGACGACGTCGCTTTTAATCTTGGTCATATCCCCCTCGCCCATGGCCGGGAAAGAGCTGTACAGATACTCCACGACCAGGAGGCCGATGACCGAATCCCCGAGGAATTCGAGGCGTTCGTAGTCTTCGGCCTCCTCTTCCGCCTCGCGGGCGTAGGAGGTGTGGGTCAGGGCCTGGTCGACCAGCGAGAGGTCGACGAGGCGGACGTCGTGCGCCTCGCAAAAATGCTTGAGCTCCCAGAGCCGCTTCTCGGGGAGCCCGTCGTCGAAGAGGTAACCCTCGACCCGCCCGCGGCGGGCGAAGAGCCGATTTAGCAACCTTCTAACCATTCGCGGCCGCGTCAATACGCGGCTTTTACACCTTCTTAAAGATTAACGTCGCGTTTTGCCCGCCGAAGGCGAAAGAGTTGGTCAAGCCGACTTTGACTTCGGCTTCGCGCGCGGTGTTGGGAACGTAATCCAGGTCGCACGCCGGGTCGGGGAATTCGTAATTGATGGTGGGGTGGATGACGCCGTGCTTGATGGAAAGGACGGTGGCGACGCTCTCGACGCCGCCCGCGGCCCCCAGCAGATGGCCGGTCATCGATTTGGTGGACGAGATCGGGACTTTGTACGCGTAGTCGCCGAAGACCGACTTGACGGCCTTGGTCTCGGCCTCGTCGTTAAGCGGCGTCGACGTCCCGTGGGCGTTGATGTAGTCCACGTCCTCCGGGTTGAGGCCCGCGACGGCGAGCGCCATCTTCATGGCGCGGGCGCCGCCTTCCCCTTCCGGGTCCGGGGCCGTGATGTGATAGGCGTCGGCGCTCATGCCGTAACCCACGAGCTCGGCGTAAATATCGGCGCCCCGCGCCTTGGCGTGTTCGTATTCCTCCAGGACCAGGATTCCGGCGCCCTCGCCGATGACGAAGCCGTCGCGCTCGCGGTCGAAGGGGCGGGACGCGTGCGCCGGGTCGTCGTTGCGCGTGGACATAGCCTTCATAATGCCGAAGCCGGCGTAGCCTAACGGCGTGATGGCCGCCTCCGTCCCACCCGCGATTATCACGTCGGCGTCTCCCCGCTGGATGACGCGGAAGCCGTCGCCCAGGCAGTGGGCGGCCGTGGCGCAAGCCGTCACGACGCAGGTGTTGGGACCCTTGCAGTTGAAGTAGATGGAGATTTGACCGGCGGCCATGTTGGAAATAAGCATCGGTATCAGGAGGGGTGTGACGCGCCGGGGCCCTTTCTCCAGGAGGACTTTGTGCTGCGCCTCGATGACGCCTATGCCGCCGATACCCGAGCCCACGATGACGCCCGTGCGCGTCGCCTCGAGGCCGTCTTTCCCCACTTCCAGGCCCGCGTTTTTCATCGCCATGGCCGCGGCCACGAGCGCGAACTGCACGAAAGTATCGGCGCGCCGAAGGGTCTTGGCGTCCACGTATTGGTCCGGCTGGAAGTTTTTTACTTCGCACGCGATGCGGCTCGCGAAACCTTCCGTATCGAAATGGGTCACGTAGCCCGCGCCGTGCCGGCCGTGGATAAGGCTATCCCAGAACTCCTCAACGGTGCTGCCGTTGGGGGCTACGACTCCCAACCCGGTGACTACGACGCGGCGGTCCATATGTTTCTCCTAACGCCTAACGGGAAAACGACACCCCGGGGCGGGCGAAAGGGCCGGTCCGACCTTGGCTGAGGCCGGCGTCCCGCCCGCGCCCGGCGTGGTTTCGGGCTCGGCTACTAGCCCTTCTTGGCTTTGATGTAATCTACGGCCTGCTGGACGGTGGTAATCTTCTCCGCCTCTTCATCCGGGATCTGGACGTCGAACTCCTCTTCCAGAGCCATAACGAGCTCCACCGTGTCCAGAGAATCGGCCCCCAGGTCCTCGATGAACGAGGCCTCGGGTGTCACCTGTTCGGGCGTAACGCCCAACTGCTCGACGATGATTTCTTTTACCTTGCTCGCGACGTCTGCCATTACGGCGTCCTCCTGGGATATGCTTTCCTACCTACGACGTTTGGCTGTTTCGAAACTTATATCATCATCCCGCCGTCCACGAACAACACGTGGCCGGTGAGGTACGATGCGGCGTCGGAAGCCAGAAAGGCCACGACCTCGGCGACGTCGGCCGGCGAACCGAAGCGACCGAGCGGTATCGTGGCCATGTAGTTCTGGCGGACTTCCGCCGGAAGGGCCGCGGTCATTTCGGTCTCGATGAAGCCGGGCGCCACGGCGTTCACGGTCACGCCCCGGCCCGCGAGCTCCTTGGCCACGGCCTTGGTGAGGGCGATGACGCCCCCCTTGGAAGCGGCGTAGTTCGCCTGGCCGGCGTTGCCCATGACGCCGATGACGGACGAGATGTTGACTATCCTGCCGGACCGCTGCTTGGACATAACGCGGCCCGCCGCCCGGCAAAAATAAAACGTCCCGTAAAGGTTGACCTTGAGCACGCGGTCGAAGTCGTCGTCGCTCATCCGAAAGAGCATGCCGTCCCGGGCGATGCCGGCGTTGTTGACGAGAATATCCAGCTTCCCGAAGTCCTTGACCACGGCGCCGATGAAGTCGGCGACGGCTTCCGAGTCGGCGACGTTCACCTTGTAGCCGCGAGCGCGGACGCCGAAATCGGCGGCGATGGAGGCGGCGGTCGAGGCCAGGACGTCCTCCGCGACGTCGCACAGCGCGACGTCCGCGCCGCCGCGGGCCAGACGTTCGGCTATCGCCCGGCCTATGCCCCGGGCGCCGCCCGTCACGACCGCGATTTTACCCTCGAAGTCCTTCACGCGAATCCCCTATCCCTCACGCCGCGCCGGGTCGCACGGCGGCGGCCGCGGCGGCAATGGCCGCCTCGTCGCCGAGGTTGAACAGCTGCGCGTCGCGCTTGACCTTCTTGAACATCCCGGTGAGGACGCGGCCGGCGCCGAACTCCAAGACGGCGTCCACGCCGCCCAACGCCATCCGCTCCATCGTATCCCGCCACCGCACGGGCGACGCGATCTGCTTGTATAAAAGGTCCCGGATTACTTCCGGCTGCCCCGCCGCCTGGCCGGTGGCGTTGGCGACGAAGGTCGCCGCCGGCGTCTCAATGCGCGCCGGTCGGAGGGCCTGTTTCATCTTTTCGGCCGCGTCGGCCACCAGCGGCGAGTGGAAGGCGCCCGATACCTTCAACGGCGAGAACTTGGCGCCGCGCGCCGTCGCGAGTTCGCCGGCCCGGGCGACGCCGGCGGCCGTCCCCGAGACGACCACCTGGCCCGGCATATTGTAGTTGGCGGCCACCACCAAGCCCGCCGCCGACGCTTCGCGGCAGATTTCCTCCACCCCGGCGTCGTCGAGGCCGAGGACCGCCGCCATCGTCCCCGGGTTGGCGGCACACGCCTCGGCGATAAACCGGCCGCGCTGGCACACGAGCGATAGCGCTTCGTCCAGGGACAGCGCGCCGGAGGCGTAGAGCGCCGTATACTCGCCCAGGCTGTGGCCGGCGTAAAAGTCCGCCGCGCCGCCGCCCCGGGCGCGGAAAAGGTCGAGACAGGCAGCCGAAAGGGCGAAGATGGCAGGTTGGGCGTTCTCGGTAGCCACAAGCGTTTCCTCGGGTCCCTGCAGCGTGATGGCCTCGAGGTCCCGGCCCAGAAGCGCCGACGCCCGGCCGAAGTAGTCACGGACGAGCGGCGCCGCCGCGAACAACGGCGCGCCCATGCCCACGCTCGCCGAACCCTGGCCCGGAAAAAGAAACGCTACGGCCATAACGCCGCCCTTACCCCTCCCTAAGCGGTCCAGCGGACCAGGTTAGCCGCCCACGTGAAGCCGGCGCCGAAGGCGACGTTGAGCAGGAGGTTGCCCTTTTTCAAGCGCCCCTGCGCGACCGCTTCGGAGAGGGCAAGCGGGATGGAGGCCGCCGACGTGTTGCCGTATTTGTCGAGGTTGACGAAAACTTTATCGTGGGGCAGCTTCAGGCGGTCCGCGACCGCGCTCATAATCCGCCAGTTGGCCTGGTGAGGGATGAGGAGGTCGACGTCGGCGCCGGCGACGCCGGCGGCTTTCAGGACGTACTCCGCCGATTCGCACATCGACCGGACCGCGTTTTTGAAGACCTCCCGGCCCTCCATTTTAATGAAGTGCTCGCGCCGGTCAATGGATTCGTGGCTCGGGGGGCGCCGCGAGCCGCCGGCCGGCATGTGGAGAAGGTAACCCAGCGAACCGTCGGCCTTGACGTGAGTCGCCAGGATGCCCTGCCCCGGCTCGGCCGGGCCCAGGACCGCCGCCCCCGCCGCGTCGCCGAAGAGGACGCAGGTGTTGCGGTCGGTCATGTCGGTAATCTTGGACAGGGTCTCGACGCCGACGACCAGGATATGGTCGTAGCGGCCGGTCTCGATGAATTGCGACGCGACGTTGCAGCCGTAAATAAACCCGGAGCATCCCGCGGCCAGGTCGAACGCGCCGGCGTTCTTGGCGCCGATCGCGTTCTGGACCACGCACGCGGTGCTGGGAAAGAAGAAGTCCGGCGTGATGGTCGCCACGATGATCAGGTCCAGGTCTTCGGCGGCGACGCCGGCCGCGGCCAGGGCTTTCCTGGCCGCCGGCGTCGCGAGGTCCGACGACGCCTCCTCGGGGGTGGTAATGTGCCGCTCCTTGATACCGGTGCGCTCGACTATCCAATCGTTGGAGGTTTCGACGATCTTCTCCAGGTCGGCGTTGGTGAGCAGCTTTTCCGGAACGAAATGGCCGACGCCCATGAAGGTCGCGGCCCGCTCTTTATGCGCCATCGGCGGCCCTCCCGACCGTTTCTATCACCTGGGACGTAGCGCCGCCCCGGACCAACTTCGCGGCGACCAAAACCGCGTTCTTTATCGCCTTGGGGTTGGATTTACCGTGGCAGATTATCACGGCGCCGTTGACGCCGAGAAGGGGCGCGCCGCCGTATTCGGCGTAGTCCCAGCGTTTTTTCAAGCGACGTAAGCCGGCCCGCGCCAACCACGCGCCGAGCCGGACGACGATGTCTCTTTTGACTTCGTTGCGCAGGCCCGAAAAAACGATGCCCGGCACCGCCTCCGCGAACTTGAGCAGGGCGTTGCCGGTGAAGCCGTCGCACGCCACGACGTTCACCCGTCCCTGGAGGATGTCGCCGCCTTCCACGTGGCCGCAATAATCCAGCGGGGCGGCCGAGAGGAGCCGGTTGGCCTCGAAAATCGCGTCCGAGCCCTTGGCTTCCTCCGTGCCGACGGACAACAGGCCGACGCGCGGCCGGGCGACGCCCAAAACCAGGCGGGCGTAAATATCGCCCATGACGGCGAACTGATAAAGGTTAACGCCGATGCATTTCAAGTTCGCGCCGGCGTCGATGACGACGCAATAGCCGGAGCGGCTGGGGAAAAGCGCCGCGATCGCCGGCCGTCTCACGCCGCGGGCCCGGCCGATGATGGTTAAAGACGCCGCGGCCACGGCGCCCGTGTTGCCCGCCGAGACCAGCGCCGCCCCCCGCCCCTCGCGCACGCACATAGCCGCCACGCGGATGGAGGAGTCCTTCTTCTTGCGCAGCGCTTCCGCGGGTTTTTCCCCCATCGTGATGACTTCGGCGGCGGGAACTATCTCGACGCGGTTCCCGGGAACGGAGTACTTGGCCAGCTCGCGCTCCAGGCGTCCGGGGTCCCCGACCAACAAAACCTCGACGTCGGCTTCCTCCTTGAGAACTTTGACGCAACCGGCGACTTCGCTGGTCGGCGCATCATCGCTGCCCATACCGTCTATGACTATTTTCATAGGGGGAAGCCGCGGAGCAGGCCCGGTGTGAGAAAGCCCGCGGATGCGGGTCTTCCGGTCTGGATTTCGTCTCGTAGGCGGTGCGGCGTCATTCTTCCTTGGGCTTAATTAGCTCTTCGCCGTTGTAGAAGCCGCAATGGGGGCACACGCGGTGAGGGAGCCGCGCTTCGCCGCAGTTGCCGCACAAAACCGTCTGAGGAACGTGCACATGGTCGTGGCTTCGGCGGTTGTCCCGGCGCGCCCGCGACGTCTTTCTTTTCGGAACGCCCATAGCGTAAAACCTTCTTTCCCTATCGGTTAGACCTTTAATATACTTGATTTCTACAGCGGAGTCAAGGGAAATCACGGGCACGCCACGTTCCGTAGGGGCGAGGGCGCCCCGGCGTCGGCGGCGCGGTTACTCGCTTAACTACCGCGTGGACTGAACGTTCCGCGCTTTGTCTTTCCCTATAATCGCCTTGCTTTCCGGGCCGCGGGTGGTATAATAGCGGCCGTTTATGGAGTTCGACCTCCTTATAATCGGCTCGGGCCTCGCCGGCCTTTACACCGCGCTGCAATACGGCGGCCGCGGGCGCGTCGGCCTCGTTACCAAACGCGACATCACCGACGGCGCCACGGCCTGGGCCCAGGGCGGCATCGCCGCCGTCACCTCCCCGGACGACGACGTGTCGCTCCACGCGGCCGACACCATCCAGGCCGGCGCCGGCTTGTGCCACGAGGAAATCGTCCGCGACGTGGTGGAAGAGGGTCCCGCGCAGGTAGCCGAGCTGAGCCAGCTCGGCGTCGCTTTTTCCAAGCAGGGCGACGGCGGCTTCGACCTCGGCATCGAGGGAGGGCACTCCCGCCGTCGGATACTCCACGCCTCCGACCTGACCGGCAAAGCCATAGAGGACGCGTTGGTAGACGCGGTAAGCCGCTTTGACAACGTGGACGTCTTCGAAGACCATCTGGCCATTGACCTCGTGGCGTGCCGCGAAGGCCGGTGCGGCGGCGCCCGCGTCCTGAACCAGGCCACGGGGGCCGTCTTGAGCTTCCGCGCCCGCGCCACCGTCGTGGCTACGGGCGGTACGGGTAAAGTCTATCTCATCACCTCCAATCCCGACGTAGCCACCGGCGACGGCGTCGCGATGGCCTGGCGGGCGGGCGCCGCCGTAGCCAACATGGAGTTCATCCAGTTTCACCCCACCTGCCTCTTCGTGCCCGGCGCCAAAACCTTCTCGGAAAGGTCTTTCCTCTTGTCGGAGGCGTTGCGCGGCGAAGGCGGCGTATTGCTTAACGCCTCGGGCAAACGTTTCATGCCCGCGTATCATCAGCAGGCGGAATTGGCGCCCCGGGACGTGGTGGCGCGGGCGATCGACCAGGAGATGAAAAAGGCCGGGACCGACCACGTTTACCTGGATTGCACCGCCATCGGCCGGGACAAGCTTCAACGCCGCTTCCCCTATATTTATAAAAGGCTGCTCGAATACGGCATTGACCTGGCAAAAAAGGCGGCGCCGGTCGCTCCCGCGGCCCATTATTGCTGCGGGGGCGTAGTGACGGACGCGCAAGGCCGGACGACGCTCCCCGGGCTATACGCCGTAGGCGAGGCCGCCTGTACGGGCCTCCACGGCGCCAACCGGCTGGCATCCAATTCGCTGCTTGAAGCCGCCGTTTTCGCGAAGCGGACGGCCGACGCGGCGGCGGCCGACACCGCCGGCGAAGCGGCGCCCAAGCTGGACGCGGCGTGGCAGGGCGGCGAAGCCGAATGCGAACCTATCGCCATCTCCCACGACTGGTACCTGGTGCGCCGGACCATGCGCGACTTCGTGGGAATCGTCCGGACGGACCGGCGTCTCGCGATGGCCGCGGAGCGCCTGGCGCCTATTGGCCAGAACGTCGAGAAAATATTCCGGACGTGCCGCCCCACGTCGGACCTGGTCGAGCTCCGCAACATCGTAACGGTGGCGCGGCTCATCGTCCGGTCGGCCGGGAGCCGGTTGGAAAGCCGCGGCCTCCACTTCAACCTCGACCACCCGACGCGGGACGACGCGCGCTTCGCCCACGATACCGTATTGGTTGCTGACAACGGGGTATCAATATCGGATAAGTAGCGCAACTCTAAAAAAATAAGCGGGTTGCGGATAGGGGAGGTTGTTTATAGGTTGTGGAAAAGCGAAACGGTCTAAAATATAACCCCCTGATTATCAGCAAGTTGCGAGGCGGGCGCCCAGCCGCGGTAGTTGTTGACAATAAAGCTCTATTATTAATTGTAACGGCGGGCGCGCCGTAAGAATCTTCAAAACATTCGCCGCGCCGGCCCGGCCGCCGCGTGAAGTACAAGGATTAATAATCTAAACAACGGCGCCCGCCGGGCAGGCGGGGCGCCGCCGTCGAGGAGTCAGGGATGCAGCTTTTCAACAAAGCCGTGGTCGCGGCGATGCCGTTGGTTCCGAGGCCCGTCGTACGCTACTTCGCCAACCGGTATATCGCGGGCGAAAGGCTGGAAGACGCCGTCGCCGTCGTCCGCAGCCTGAACGAACGCGGCATTTGCGCCACGATGGACGTGCTGGGCGAAGAAATCAGCACCCGGGAGGAAGCGTTGGAGGCGGTCGCGGCCTATAAACAGGTCCTGGCCGCCATAGCCGCCGGCAAGCTGGATGCCAACGTCTCCCTCAAGCCGACGCAATTTGGTTTAAAACTCGACAAGACGTTCTGTCGCGATAATATCGTCGCGGTCATAGAGGAAGCGGCGCGATACAAGAACTTCGTCCGCATCGACATGGAAGACCGCACCTGCACCTCGGCCACCGTCGATATGTATTTGGACCTCAAGAAGAAATATCGCAACTGCGGGACGGTCATCCAATCGTATCTCCGGCGCTCGCTGGCGGACGCGACGCGCCTGGCCGCCGCCCGCGCCAACCTCCGCTTGTGCAAAGGGATATACGTGGAACCGCGCGCCGACGCGTACAAGGACAAGGCGATAGTGAACGCCAACTACGCGCTCCTGTTGGAGGTGTTGTTGGCGGGCGGCTGTTACGTCGGCATCGCCACCCACGACGAAAAAATGGTCTGGGAAGGCCTGCGCCTCGTCCACAAATTGGGCTTGAAGCGCGAGCGATACGAGTTCCAGATGCTCCTGGGCGTGGACGCCGAGCTGCGGGACATCATCGTCGCCGGCGGCCACCGCCTCCGCATCTATGTCCCGTTCGGCCGCCACTGGTATCCGTACTGCACCCGCCGCCTCAAGGAGAACCCCAACCTCGCCGGCCAAACGTTCCGCAATATATTTAAGAAGTATTGATTTCGGCGGCGGCAGTAGAAGAGAGAGCGCGCTTGTAAAGATTCCCGCGCGGCGGTAAGCTCTGCCGTTAAACCCTTCGGGTATTTATTTCCGACGCGGGTATTGCCGTGGGCGAACGTAAGGGTTTGTGGTGGCTATACGTCGGCGCCGTATTACTTTGCGCGACGCCCATTTGGTTATTCCGTTACGTCCCGACCCAAGACGGCCCGGGTCATTTATCTTCGGCCTTCGTCTTTAAAGAGCTTATCCTGGGGAACCCCGTCTTCGGCAAATACTATGCGTTAAACTGGACCCTCGCGCCGTATTGGGCGTATCACGTCGTAATGACGCCGTTGCTTTTTGCCTTCCGGCCGCTCGTCGCCGAGAAGGTTTTTTTAACGCTCTACGTCGCGGCGTTCGCCGCCGCCGGATGGCGGCTTACACGTCTCGCCGCCGGCCGCCCTTCCCCCTTCGGCCTCCTCTTTCTGGTAATCGCGACCTCCTTCCCGTTCCACATGGGTTTCTTTAATTCGATGGCCGCAGTGGTCGCGGCCCTATTCGTCGTAGTTCTATTCTGGTCGCGCCGCGAGACCCTCACCTGGCGCACCTGGCTCGCTTTGAACGCCGCCGTAGTGGCGTGTTATTTCTTCCACCTTCTCGGCGCGTTTACCGCGCTGGCCGCGGTCTTCGTCCTCGCCTTATGGTCCTTCGCGTGGCGGCGATACGTGAAGAAAGAGGGCGCGTCCGCGGCGCGGCTCTTTTTAACGCCCGCCCGGCTCGCGCCCTCGTACGTTCTTCCGTTGTTTTACGTATTAACCGCTCCCCGGCCTGCCGCGCCGGCGCGCCTCCCTTTTACGAAACTGGTTACGGATTTTGTCTCCGCCTCGTGGCTGGTATCTTTCGGGAAATGGCAAAGCGTAGTAGCTTGGGCGACAACGGCCTTCATCGCCGCCGCGGTACTGACCGCATTAGGAAGTCGGCTCCGCGAACGCCCCCGGGCTTTCCGCGAAAGCGACGCCTTCGCCGCGCTGGCCGTCGTTTTTACCGCCTTTTATTTCCTGGCGCCCGATACCGCGCCGGTGGGGGCGTATTACCTGTCTTCGCGTTTCGCCTTATTCCCTTTCCTGTTCATCACGCCGTGGCTGGCGGCGAACGTCCCGCGGCGGCCGGGACGTCTTCTCGGCTTCGTCGCCGCCGGCGTTTTATTGGCCCACGTTGGCACGCTGGCATTTTATTATGCGCGCGAAAATAAAACGTTGCGCGTCTTCAACTCCGGCCTGTGTGTTGTAACGCCGGGCGCGGTCGTTCTCCCGCTCGTCAAGACGCCGGCGGCCGGCGAACGCGTCGAACCGCTGCGCCACGCGGTCGGCTACTACGTGATCGGCGCGAAAGCCGCGTCGTTGGTCGACGTCGGCGCCGCGACCGGCTATTTCCCGGTGAAGTGGAAACCAAGCGTCGCGGCGCCGCCCTTAACGGGTAAGTTCAACGGCGTTCGTGTCTACGACGCCCGCGCGGCCCGGCCCGCGCCGGATTACCTTATCACTTACGATATTAACCCCTTTCTCCCGGCGCTCCAGCCTATACTGGCTTGTTATGAAGCCGTACACGCCCGAGGGCGGCTGGTTATATACAAACGAGTCCACGCCTTACCGCCCGCGTCGCCGGCGGCCACCGTCTCCGCATCTACGTCCCGTTCGGCCGCCATTGGTATCCGTACTGCACGCGCCGCCTCAAGGAGAACCCCCACCTCGCCGGCCAAACGTTCCGGAACATTTTCCGCGCGTATAAACGTTAATGACCGCGGGTAAATAAAAAGGCCGCCCCCGGGGCGGCCTTTTTCGCGTCTTACCCGACGCTACCTATACAGGGCCATTATCCTGCCCAGCGACGCGGGCGTGACGGCGACCCAGTCGCAATACCGATACACGCGGTCGGTCGCGTCATCCACGATGGCCAGACCGGTCCCGCGCGCCGTGGTCATAACGCCGGACAACCCGAGGGGCGTCTGGATGACGGTGATAACGGGGTAGCCGTTCTGGTAAATCGTGTGGGTCGCGGAATCCGCCACGTACCAACTGCCGTAGTAGGGAGCCGTGGCCCGCGTTCCCGGGCCGGCGTAGCTAGCCAAAACCGAGCCGGTGGTGACGTTGAGGCGGGCGATGAGGTTCTGGTCGGGGAAGGCGACGTAAAGGCCGCTCCAGTAGTCCATCTCCGCCGGCCCCGCGAGCGCGGCGTGGAACGAATCCATCACCGACCCCGCCGACGTCGTATGGAATATATACGACGTCAGATAATTAGAGACATAGAGGTCGGTGTAGGCGTTACCCCGGCTTATGCCCCACGCGCCCGTACCTCCCGGCGCGGCGAAGCTGGAATATACGGACCCCGTGTAACCGTTGACGTAGAAGACCTGGGGCGAGGGGCCGTCCTGGACCAAATAGCCGTAGTCGTACCCCTCTATGCCCCGGGGGTTAGCACCCGGCGTCGGCCATGACGCCACGAGCGTCCAGGCGCCTGACGCGATCCCCGCCGCGAATAACGTTAAGCTGAATACGGTCCGAATCATATATTTTTCCTCCCAGATGCGGCCGCTGCCGTGGGCCGCGGTTGATGGCCCGGTGCGTTCGTTTTCGATTCGTTCGCTTCCCGGGCCCGATTTGTCTTTTTACCCCGCATCTGCCCTCTTCCCTTAAGGCGCTAGAAATAATACCATATCGATTTATACGCTTCCACGCTTTCCCCCCTTTTACGTAAATCCTCGAGGAAATCGTAAATCGGGACGTCGGCCTCGACGTATACGTCCGCCATGGCGATTTGCTTCTCCCACGGGTGGAATTCGTAGAGGCGCCGGCCGTCCGGTAATACCATGATTAAGCGGTGATGTTGCCAGGCCATGACGTAATTCTTGCCGAGGCGAGGGATATTATAGACGGGGACGTCGGTCCGAACTATGCCCGGTAAAAGCCGGGCCTCTTCCTTCCATTCTTGTTGGAGACGCGCAATGGGAACGCTATATCCGGCGATTTCTTTTTTGGCTTTGGCGTTGAACAGGTAATAAGGATCCACGCCGATACGACGCAGTTGCAGCCGCAAGGCGGAGATTTCGAATCGCCGGCAATTGGCGGAGGTAAATACCGTTTGGTTGTACACGGGGATACCTCGCAGCCGCAAACGCAACACGGCGAGAAACGCCTCGGGCGTAACTTCCGCGGCGTGTTGGAAATGAGTTACTACTACCACTTCCTTGAAAGGCGGCCGGAAATGCGAACTCAACAGGTCGGATAAGGTTTCGGTAATCCGCATCGGGACGACGACGGGCGCCCGCGTTCCGATGCGTATCCTGGTAACGTGGTCCATCGCGGCCAATTTATCGAGGATGTACGCCAAGCGGTCGTCGGCGAGGGCCAACGGTTCGCCGCCCGTAATCAACACCTCGCGGACCGCGGGATGTTTCTTGATCCACGCCAACGCGGCGTCCAATTTGGACGCCGAAAAAGCCGGGCCGACGTCCCCCGGGCCGACGATTTCCCAGTTACGTTGGCAGTAAACGCATACCTGGAAGCAGGAATTATAAGGTTTCAATATCGCGATGAGGGGATAACGGCGGGTAATAAGGTCGACGGGCGACGTATCGCGTTCCAACATGAAATCGCATTCGAAATCGCGGCGCCCTTTAAAGCGAACCATGTTCTCCACGTAAGCCAAGGGCGGGATAACCTGCGCCCGCGTGGCGTGGACGCGTGAGCGCGACAACCGGGGACGGATAAGGGAAGCATAATAAGGCGTTACGCCGAAGGGGATGCCCTTCCGGGCCGCCAACTCCACGGCTTTCTTCTCGTCGGCTGACAACGGTATTATGTTGGCCAAAGTACGGCGGTCGCGGACGACGTGCCGCCACTGCCATTGCCAGTCGTTCCACTCCTCGTCGCTGGCCCCGAAAAACTTTCGTATCCGCCTCGCGTTGCGTCGGCGTTCCTTCCACAACGGCTCATCCAACCCCGACGGGTAACGCGATAAGCCTTCGTCGACGCGCGCCGCGAGCCGGTCCAGATCGGCCGACCTGGCAACGGCGGCATCGCGCCCGTGGAGTTTCGCGTATTCCGGAAGGCGTTCCCCTTCATAAATCCCGGATTTGCCGGCGACGCCGAGAAACAGGTGGCGGAACTCCTCGAAAAAACCCGGTTTTAACTCCCGGCTCCCCGCGCGATATTCGTCGCGCGCCACTCGCCACAACGCGGATAACGCGCTGAACTTCGCCGCCTTTTCGCTCCGCTCCGAGAAGCAGTTTCTCAAAACGTCCAAGCAATCATCCACAACCACCCATTCCAGCGACGGGAGTTGATTATCGGCCGCTCGTATCGCGCGTTTCTTCGCTTCCAAAGCGTCGAGAACCGCCCCCCGGGCTTGTTCCAACGTCGCGGCTTCCCGGAAAATGCGGCGAAACTCGGGTCCCGCGCTCCACATGCGCCATTCAAAACGACCGCCGAAGAAAACCATCTTATATCCTTTCCCGGGGCTTCGGGTTCCGCGCTTCCCTCGTCCCGGCCCGCCGATTGAAGTTTTTCGCTCGCCGTTAAATATTATGAAAAAAAACCGCTTCTTGCAACCTTTTCCGGATTCCGTGCGCCCCCGGCGGCCTCGGAACAAAATGGTTGCGGCCGGCGGCGGGCGGTGTTAAAATCGCGCTCCCTCAAACCACGAGTCCAATACCGGCGTGGAATTCCGCCGCCGAACGCGGCACGCCGACCCGCAGATACGAGGAGGTCTTTCGATGACGGTCAAGCTCGACGGCAAGTCCCTGAACGTGGAGAAGGTCGTAAACGTGGCCCGCGGCGGCGAACCGGTGGAGGTCGCGCCGGACGCGTGGGCGCGGATAAAAAAATGCCGCGCGATGTTGGACGACAAGGTCCAGAAACGCGAGGTCATGTACGGCGTCACCACCGGCATCGGCGAACTCTCCGAGGTGGTCCTGACGCCCGAGCAGACGCAGGAGTTCCAGCGCTACCTGGTCTACTCCCACTCCGCCGGCTGCGGCGAGGCCTGCGACGTGGACGACATCCGCGCCGCCATGACCAGCCGCGTCAACGTCCACTGCATCGGCTACTCCGGCCTCCGTCCCGTCATCGTCGAGACGCTGTTGGCGATGTTGAACAAGGGCGTTACGCCCGTCGTCTTCCAGCACGGCTCGGTGGGGGCCTCCGGCGACCTTTCGCCCATGAGCCAGATCGCGCTCGTCCTCCTGGGCGAGGGCGAGGCCTTCTTTAAAGGGAAGCGCATGGGCGGCAAGGAAGCCATGGCCGCCGCCGGCGTGCCCACCGTCGTATTCGAGGCCCGCGACGGCCTCGCCACCATAAACGGCTCCAACGTCGTCGCCGGCATGGGCTCGCTCCAGCTCCACGACGCCTACCGCTGGCTCAAAACCCAGGAAGTCATCGCGGCCATGACGTTCGAGGTCCTGAACGTCAACACGCTGTGCATCGACGAGCGCATCCACAAGGCGCGGGGTTACCCCGGCGCCGTCCGGAGCGCCTCCAACCTCCGCCGCCTGACCGAGGGTTCGGAGATGCTCGTCCCCGGCAAGATCGGCAAGAAGAAGGTCCAGAACGCGTATTCCCTACGCTCCACGCCCCAGGTGTGCGGCTCCGCCAAGGACGCCTTTGACTGGGGCAAGTATATGTTCGAAATCGAGCTCAACGGCGCGGGCGACAATCCCCTGTTCTTCCCCGACGACAACCAGGTCCTGACCGGCGCGAACTTCCAGGGGACGCCGCTGGCCTTCGCGCTGGAGCTCCTCGGGACGTCGGTCACCACGGTGTGCGTCCTGTCCGAGCGGCGGCTGAACCGGCTCATGAACCCCCACCTCAACGAGGGGCTGCCGGCCTTCCTCGTCCACGGCGCGGGGATGTTCAGCGGCCTGATGCTCACCCAATACACCGCCGGGATGATGGTGGCCGAGAACCGCGTGCTCTGCACCCCCGCCGCCATCGGCTCCATCTCGGCCGCGGCGGACCAGGAAGACTTCGTCTCAATGGCGATGACCACCGCCATCAAAAGCAAGCAGATTTTGCGCAACGCGTGGTATATCGTGGCCATCGAGCTCATCGCGGCTTGCCAGGCTATAGACCACCGCCGACCCATCAAGGCGAGCAAGGCGGCCGAGGCGATTTACGAGCTCGTGCGCAAGGACGTCGCGTTCATGAAGGAAGACCGGCCGACGCAATACGAAATCAACGCTATCGCGGCGCTCGTGAAGTCGGGCAAGGTGTTGGAGGTCGCGGAAGGCATCGTCGGCAAGCTGGACTAGGCGGCGGGCCAACCCCTTTCCCACGAGCAAACCCCGGGCGGCGGTCGCTCTTCGGCGCCGCCGCCCTTCGATTATGGAAGCTACGCCCCCCAAAGGCACCCGGGATTTCCTCCCCGCCCAAATCGCGGCGCGCGGGCGCGTCCTCGCGACCGTACGCGGCGTCTTCGAGTCCTTCGGCTACGCGCCGCTGGAGACGCCGGCGGTGGAACGCCTGGAAGTCCTCACCGGCAAATACGGCGACGAGGCCGACCAGCTCATCTTCCGCATACTCAAACGGGGCGCCGGCGGCGAGAAAGGCGAGGCCGACCTGGGGCTCCGCTACGACCTCACCGTCCCGCTCGCCCGCGTCATGGCCGCCCACCGCGACCTTCCCCTTCCCTTCAAGCGCTACCAGCTCCAGCCGGTGTGGCGGGCGGAACGGCCGCAGAAGGGCCGCTTCCGCGAGTTTTACCAGTGCGACGTGGACTGCGTCGGCTCGCCGTCGGTCCTGGCCGACGCCGAGGTCATCGCCATCGCGCACGAAACGCTGAACGCCCTCGGCTTCGCCGACCACGTCATCAGCGTCAATCACCGCCAAATACTGTCGGCGCTTATGGACTACGCCGGCGTCCCCGGCGCGCTGAAGGCCGCCGCCATCCGGGCTATCGACAAACGGGACAAGGTCGGACGGGCCGGCGTGAGCGAGGAGTTGGCCGCGGCGGGCGTTCCCGCGGCGGCGGTGGAAAAAGTAGCGGACGTCGTTTTCGCGCCGGGCGCGGGCGGCTGCGTCGGCGTCTACCTGAACGCCGTCGGGCCGTTGACGGAGGGCTCGGAAGAGGGGCGCGCCGCCGCCGCCGACATGCAGCGGCTCGCCGGCTACCTGGACGACATGGACGTCCCGGAAAGCGCGTTGAGCTTCGACCTCCACATGGCCCGGGGCCTGGACTACTACACCGGTCCGATATTCGAGGCCTTCATCGCCGACGCCGGCGTCGGCTCGGTGGCGGGCGGCGGCCGCTACGACCACCTCATCCGGCTACTCGGCGGCCCCGACCTCCCCGCCACCGGCGTCTCGCTGGGCCTGGAGCGCATCTTTACGCTGTGCGAGGAGCGGGAGCAGGGGAAGACGGCGGGTTACGCGCAGGTGCTGGTCGCGGTATACGACGAGCGGCACGCCGCGGCCGCGGTGAAGCTCGGCCGGGACATCCGCGGCGCGGGCTTCCGGTGCGAGGTCTACGCCGACCCCAAGGCGAAGCTCGCGAAGCAGTTCACATACGCCGACGCCAAGGGAATCGCCGCGGTGGCGATGGTGGGGCCGGACGAGCTGGACGCGGGGACGGTGGCGGTCAAGGACCTACGCCGGCGGGAGCAACGACAGGTCCCGCGGGACGACGTCCCGTCGCACCTTCGCGCGCTATTGGCCGAATAAAAAAGCCGCCCCTACGGGGCGGCTTTTTTCGGACGCGCGGTTTATAACGCGGCTTCGAACTTCACGAGTTGGATGTTGAAGTTGTAGTCCTGGTCGCCGAGTTTCAACGCCTTATACTTCATACCCACCGTACCACCCAGCGTCAGCCGCCCGACGTCCCATACGTTCAGGCCCACGGCGCCAAAACCCTCCCACGCGTAGAAGTCGTCCAGAATCATGAGGCCCTCGTCGTTGCGCAAGAAGCGCTCGCCCCACGGCGTCTCGAACGCCCACCCCACGCGGTAAAACCGTCCCCCTACTTCCACCGGCCCCTTGCGCCAACCGAGGCCGGCCCAATAGGCGTTGTCGCGCAGCTGCCCTTCGAAGGTGTCGCTCCGGCTGATGGAAACCGCCGCCTCGCCGGCGACGTAGAAACCCCAGCGTATATCCTGGCCGAGGTCCAGCGACCCGACCGCCACCTCGCGCTTGCGGCCGCCCGGCGGCGGCGAGCCGTGGCCGGCGTCGAAGCCGCCCTGGTGGGTCCCGCCCAGGTTAGCGCCGAGGGTGGTGACCTTCCACGGTTGGTAGGAGGCGCGGCCGCCGTAGGCGAAAATCTCGTAGCGGTCCGTCCCCACCGTGGAGGCGCGGGAGAGGAAGAGGCGGGTATCGGTCGGCCCCAGCGTCAGGCGGTAGCGCATCCCGGCGAGCTCGTTGTCGTAGTCCCGCATGATGAAGGTCAGCGGCGTGATGGAATCGCGGAAGTTGCCGAAGAGCCAGTGGTGGTGCGGCGTTTCGAACGTGCCCCGGAGGCGGAGGTAGGCCCGGGGGCCCGGGCCGCCGTCGACGTCGCTCCCGAAGTCGTATTTCGCCTTTCCCCCCACCGAGACGACAAGCGACTCCGCGAGGTGGAAGTCGGCGTAGAGCGTCAGGTCCGAGAAAAAATAGGTGGCCTCGTCGGGCTTGGGCAGGGGGACGCTGGAGTACTCGGTGTTGTCGAATACGGTGCGAAACTCGCCGGATACGCCGAGGAGACCGTTCCAGTAGGACACGTTTTCCAGCGGCCTGCAAACCGCCGGGGCGGCCGCCAGGCAAACGCCGACGGCCGCCCACGACCCGAGCCGGCCAAGCGGCGGGCGCTTAATTGCCGCCGCCTTCCGCGCCGCCGCTCCCGAGGGCCGGCGGCTTTTCGCCCCCGGCCAGCTCCGCTTGCGCCGCTTCCATCGCCTTTTTAAGGTCGCGTATCTCCTCGGCGGCGTTGCCCGCCGTCGCCACCAGCGCGTCCCGGTCCACCGTGACGCTGGCCAGGGCCAACTCCGACAGCGCCGCCTGCAGCTCCTGCACGCGGGCGAAGGTGCGCTCGGCGTCGGCGCCCGCCTTGCGCGCCAGCTCCTCGGCCGCCGCGCCGCCGCCCTCCCGGGCCAGCTTTTGGGCGTCCGCCTCTTGCCGGAGGTAGAAGACCACGGCCGCGGCCAGGTGGCCGGCCTCCGGCGCGGACAGCGGCATCCGGACCGTAAGGTCCTTGGGCAGCGTCGCCAGACGGCGCTCGATGTCGCGCGCCGCCGCGAGCGCAAGGTTGGCCAGCTTGCGACGCCGATACGGCAGCGCGCTCACCTCGTCCTCGGTGCCGGGCGGCAACGCCTTGTTTCGCTCGCGGGCGTAGGCGCGGTACACGGTCAGGGCGTAGAACACCGCCCCCGCCGCCGTCACGACCTGGGCGAAGGGGATAAACAAAAACACCAGGCTTACCACGAACACCGGCAAGCCGACGGGCCGCAGAAAAATACGCCAGTTCATACCTCGCGCGTCCTTTAGGCCGGGCTTTTGCCCGGGTCGCCTCCGGCCGGCGGCAGGGAAAGGCCGAGCGACGCCTTGAGGGCTTTGAGCTCCTCGTCCACGCCGCCGGTCTCGAGCTTTTTAAACTCCTCGTCCAGGTCCTTGCCCTTGCCCAGCTGCGCGACCTCGGCCTCGGCCTCGGTCTGGGCCTCGAGCTTGGCCACCTTCTCCTCGTATTGGTCGAAGGCGTCGAAGGCGCTCTTGTCGTCCAGGGAAGAGAGGGTCTGGTTGATGGTCCGGGAGGCCTCGGCGCGCTTGGCCCGGGCGATGATGAGGTTCTTCTTCCGCATGGCCTCGTCGATTTTGGCGTCGAGGGCCACCAGCCCTTCCTTCAACTTCTCGACCATGGTGCTCTGCTGCTCGAGCTGGGCGAGGTACTCGTTGGCCAGCTGCGCGTGCTCCTGCTTGCGGACCAGCGCCTCGCGGGCCAGGTCTTCGCGGCTCTTCTGCAGCGCGAGGACGGCCTTGTTTTGCCACGCGTCGGCCTCGCCCTTCTCCTTTTGATACCGGGCTTCCAGGCGTTTCTCGTCGGCCAGCGCCACGGTCACCTGCCGCTGCGCCTGGCGGTACTGCTCGCGCATGTCCACGATGAGCTGCTCCAGCATGGTCTCGGGGTCCTCGGCGGACGAGAGCAGCGCGTTCAGATTGGCTTCCACCAGCTTGGAGATTCGTTCCAGGATACCCATAAGGCCGCTCCTTTTACCGTATGCCGGCGTTCTTGAGCCGGGGGATTATCGTCGCCGCGGCGAACGTCATGCCGTCCACCGAGGCCTGCAGTTCCGCGGGGTCCATATAGTCCGCTTCCAGCGTGTCCACGAGCACGATCGCGTTGCCCTCGAGGCCGAAGGCGCCGTGGACCACTTCGCCCGCGTTCGCCTCCAGCAAGAGCCGCATTATCTTGGCGACGTCACCCTTGGCGGGAAGGTCCACCACCTTGAGCCGGAGCACCACCAACGGCGGGCTGTAGCTGACCATGAATTTCGTGAAGCCGCCGGCCGCGGCCGTCTCGAGCTGCCACATCTGGGGGCCCAGGATATCGTAGGTGTAACCGAGCTCCTCGAAAAACCGTTCCATGTCGCGTTCCGATGCCATCATTTATCCTCCGTTCCGCGCCGGGGCAACGGCGCGCCGTTGTGGTTTATTGGCCTTCCGCCTTGCCGGTCATGGGGACGAAAAGCACCGGCTCCAAATCCTCCTGCTCGAACGTATCGCCGCGTTTCGTATAGCGCCGCAGGACCTGGGGATACCGGCCCCCCACGGGTATTACCAACCGGCCGCCCTCGTCCAGCTGGTCGAGGAGCGGCTGCGGCACGTGGTCCGGCGCGCAGGTCACGATAATGGCGTCGAACGGCGCCTCGTCCGGCCAACCCTCGTAGCCGTCGCCGACGCGGACGTGGACGTTGCGGTAGCCGAGGCGCTCGAGGCGCGCCGCCGCGGCCTCGCCCAGGGAGGGCACGATTTCGATGGTGTAGACTTCCGCGGCCATCAAGCCGAGTATGGCGGCCTGATAGCCCGAGCCCGTCCCGACTTCCAGGACCCTGTCCCCCGGCCCCAGCTTCAGGGCCTCGGTCATGTAGGCCACGATGTAGGGCTGGGAGATGGTCTGGCCTTCGCCGATGGGCAGGGGGTTGTCGTCGAACGCCTGGTCGCGGAGTTTGTCCGGTATGAATTTCCACCGCGGGACCTTGCGCATGGCCGCCAGCGTCGCGGCGTCGCTAATACCCCGGGCCTGGATCTGGTCGTCCACCATGACGTTGAGACGTTTGAACATCGCGTCGTCGTCCTTCAACGCCTCCTCCTTCTCCTGCGCGCGGCCGCAGCCCGCGGCGGCGACGCAGGCCAGGCCGAAGCCGAGGATTCCAACCGTCCAGCGCATAAGCCGCCTTCCCCGCCCCCTACAACATCCGGACGTCGTTGATGATGAGGCTGAAGTTGCAGCCGAGGTGCTGGGCCGCGCGCCGGCACATAATCATCCGCGAGAGGAAGGTCTCGAAATACTCCATGACCTGCGAGATCGCCGTGTCGATTTCGAGCTTCAGCGTTATGACCTTGGCCTCGGCGTCCACGCTCAGGTCGCTGTGCATCGCCGCGTAATTCACGCGGTCGTGGATGTCGAACGAAATCATGGAAGGGTTGCGGACGCGGTCCCGCCGCACGTCGGACTTGTCGGCCAGCGTGAGCGCGGCGCAGATGGCGCTCACCGGCTCGCCCGAGGTCTCGTCCTGGTTGCCGATGGCCGCCACGACCGCCAGGACCTCGGCCAGGTCCATACCGAGCGTGAGCAGGATGGCGTGGCTCAGCAGCGCCGAGAAACCCTCGTGTTTGGCGCGGCTGACGACGTTGCCGACGTCGTGGAGGTAACCCGCCACCTCGGCCAATTCGGCGCGCCGGCTCTTGAAGCCCAGCGCCGCGATCAGCATACCGCCCCGCGAAGCGACCAGCGACGCGTGCATCTCGCCGTGCTCGGTGAAGCCGAGGACGGCCAGGACGCGGTCGGCCTCGGCGATATACGCCGCCACCCGCGGGTCGGCCCGCAGCGTGGCGAGCGTGACCCGCGGCCGCTCCCCCGCCGGAGCCGGCGGGGCGGCGTTATTTTCCGGCGCGGCCATCCGTCACTTCCGCGACCGGCGCGGCTTCTCCCCTTTCATCCTACCTATCTTCTCGTCCTTGGCCGACTTGGCCGAATCGCCCTCCACCGGGAGGTTCTCGCCCGGAGGCGCGGCGGCCTCTATCTTCACGAGCGCCACTTCCACGTCCACGCCCGGCGCGATGGTAACCAGGACTATCTTCTCGCGGTCGTAGAGCTTGGAGACGGAGCCGCGGATGCCGCCGGCGGTGATGACGCGGTCGCCCTTCTTGAGCTGGCCCAGCATCTCCTTGCGTTTTTTCTCCGCGCGCTGCTGGGGACGGATGAGCAGAAAGTAGAAGATGACCATGATGGCGAGGAGCGGAAGGAGGATGGAAAGGCCGCCGCCCCCGCCGCCGCCGCCGCCCCCGCCGCCGCCGCCGGGCGCGCCGCCGCCGCCGGGCACGCCGCCCATGGCCCAGGCCGAAGTCGCCGTCAGAAACAACAATGATAAACGCAATTCGTCACCTCGGGAAAAGGGGTTAGAGCTGAACCGCGCCTTCGTACGTGATGAGGTTGCGCATACGGTCCGCGTGGCGCTCGAAGGCCAGGTCCACCAATCGTTCTATAAGCTTGCCGTAACTCGTGCCGGCCGCGTGCCACAACTTGGGATACATGCTGATGGGCGTGAAGCCGGGCATGGTGTTCAACTCGCTGACCAACAACCGGTCGCCGTCGGGGAGGTAGAAGAAATCCACGCGGGCGAGGCCCGAGCAGCCGTGGCTTGTGAACGCGCGCACCGCGAGGTCCCGCACGCGGTGGCCGAGTTCGGCGCCGACGTCGGCCGGGGCGTGGAGTTCGGCGTCGTCCGTGACGTATTTCGCCTCGTAATCGTAAAACTCGCCCCGCGGCACGATTTCGCCCACGGGCGAGGCCTCCGGCGTCTCGTTGCCCAGGACCGCCACCTCGAACTCCCTCGCCTTCACGGCCTGTTCGCACAGTATCTTGGTGTCGTAGCGGGCGGCGTCGGCCAGCGCGGCGCGCAGGGCCTCGCGGTCCTTGGCCTTGCTGATGCCGATGCTGGAGCCGAGGTTGGCCGGCTTCACGAACACCGGGTAGCGCAGCCGCTGCTCCACCTCCAGCGTGACGGCCTGCGGGTGCTCCTCGAAGCGGCGGCGCGACACGGCGTAGTAGTCCACCGTCGAGATGCCGTTGGCCCGGAGCATGTTCTTGGACATCTCCTTGTCCATGGCCAGCGCGCAGGCCAGCGGGCCGGAGCCGACGTAGGGCATGGCGTCCAGCTCCAACAACCCCTGGATGGTCCCGTCCTCGCCGTAGGGGCCGTGGAGGAGCGGGAAGACGACGTCGGCCTCTATTTCGTCGCCGCCGTCGTAGCGGACCAGGAAGGCGCGGCGGCCGGGGTCGGCCACCGGCGTGTAGGCGGGGTCGTCGGGGCCGGGGCGCGGGACGCCCTGCATGAAGCCCGCCCAGAAGTACCAGCTACCCTCGGGGGAGATGTAGATGGGAATGACCTCGTACTTCCCGCCGTCCACCGCGGCCATCATGGAGCGCGCCGAGATGATGGAGACCTCGTGCTCGCCGGAGCGGCCGCCGAACAGCACCGCCAGCTTGGTAATTTCCTTCGCCGTTTTCTTCGCCACGGGCTTTCTCCTCCTATTTCGCCGCGCCGGGGGCCGCGTTCACGGCGGCGCGCACCGCGGCCGCGATGGCCGCCCAGGCCCGCGCCGCCTCCCGGACCGAGCGGGCGAGCTCCTCGGGCGTGAATTTATCGTCGGCTCTTGTCTCTTCGGCCATGGGCGCCGGCGTCACAAGATGCGAATGGGCGCCGGCATGAACGTGAGTACGAAAATGACGAGCACTATCACGCCGATGGCCCGGCGCGCCGGCGTGAGCGGGAGCTTGTCGTCCAGCGGCGGCGGGTGGCCCAGCCGCACGAAGAGCAGAATCAACAGCGCCCACAGGAGCCACACGTTCCACACGAAGGCGAGGGGGACGAGGGCCACGAACGCCGCCCGCGCCACCCAGATGCTCCATTTCCCGAACAGCGCGTAGGAGACGTGGCCGCCGTCGAGCTGGCCGATGGGCAGGAGGTTGACGGCCGTCACGAACAGGCCGATCCACCCCGCGAGCGCGAGCGGATGGAGCATGACGTCGCCGCCGTGCAGGGGGCCTTTTATCAGGTACGTGAGGCCCTTGAACAGGAGCGAGTCGCCCAGGAGCATCGTCCCGGGGGCCATCGCGCCCGGCGCCACCACGCGAGAGAGATGCAGGCCGATAACCGTGATGGGGAGCGCGACCAGGAAACCCGAGAGCGGGCCGGCGGCGCCGATGTCCAACAGCGCCCGGCGGTCCGGGATGGGCGATTCCATCCGGATGAGGGCGCCCCAGGTCCCGAACATGTTGGGGAACGGGAGGAAATACGGCAGCGTCGCGCGGACCTTGTGGCGCAGCGAGGCGACGAAGTGGCCCATCTCGTGGCAGAGCAGGATGCCCATGAGCGCCGCGGAAAACGGGACGCCCTTGAGCCAGTTCGCGGGGTGCATGAGCGACGCGCCGGACATCATCGTGCCCGCCGCCACCGTCGTCCCGATGGTCGCGACGAAGAGGACGAGGTTGACGATCCACCGCCGCTTGGACCGCGACATCGGCCGCGGGCTGACCTCCAGGAGCCATTGCCCGCGCGGCAGCGGCGTCAGCCGCGTATAGTAGCCCCGCGAGGCCAGGTGGCGCTCCACCGCGCCGCGGTCCGCCGCCTCGGCCTTGAAGCGGCCGACGAGGACGATGACGGGGGGCCGGCCGTAGTACTGGTCCACGTCGAAGAAGGGCGCGGCCTCTTCCAGGACGTTGCGCAGGATGATGTCTATGGGTCGGGGCGCCATGCGATTCCGCTTACAGGTACCTTCGCAGGATGGGCCGGAGCCGCTCCTTGACCTCGGCCGGGACGTATTTCAGGTCGGTGACGATGGCGCCCGCGAGGGCGTGGCGGCAGGGGCAATCGTCGGTGGCGACGCGCGGCAGCGCCTCCTGCAGCACGGCCTTGACGTTGGCGACGTTGGCGGCCATGGTGGCGAGGACCGTCTCGATGGTGACGTCGGCCTCGTGCCACACGTCGTAGTCGGTGACGAGCGCGACGGTGGCGTAGCACATCTCGGCTTCCCGCGCCAGCTTGGCCTCGGTGGCGCTGGTCATGCCGATGACGTCGAAGCCGAGTTGGCGATAGGCGCGCGACTCGCCGCGGGTGGAGAACTGCGGCCCCTCCATGCACATGTAGGTGCCGCCGGCGCGGACCGCCACGCCGCGGGCGGCGCAGGCCTCGGCCAGCCGCGCCGCGAGGGCCGGGCAATAGGGGTCGGCGAGCGCGATGTGGACCACCGGGCCCCGGTCGAAGAAGGTCGAGACGCGGTGCCGGGTGTTGTCGTAGAACTGGTCGGGGATGACGAACGTCCTCGGCTCGATTTCGAGCTTCAAACTCCCGACGGCCGAGACGCTGACGACCTGCTCCACGCCCAGCGACTTCAGCGCCCAGACGTTGGCGCGGAAGTTGATGCCGCCGGGGGGAATGCGGTGGCCGACGCCGTGGCGCGGCAGGAAGGAGACGGCCGTCCCGCCGTAGTCCCCCACGACGATATCGTCGGAGGGGTCGCCGAAGGGCGTGGTGACCCGCTTCCGGTCGCGGACCTGGAAGCCGTCCAGCTCGTAGAGGCCGGAGCCGCCGATGACCGCTACCCGGGCGTCGGGCACGTTACTTTCCTCCGGGGCGCCGCGCTACCACGGCGTCGGGATGACCGACTGGACGCCGAGATAGCCGGTGGCGTAGCGCGGGACGTTGTAGGCAAAGCTATCTATCGCGTACGACTTGCCCATAAGCGGGAAGAGGAAACCCGCCTCCAGGCGGACGTTTTCATCAATGACGTATTGCAGGCGCGGCCCGAGCCACAACAGGTCGGTCTGGACGGTCCCGGCGCCGGCGTAGCCGCCCACCGAGGCCCCGGCAATCCACCGCTCCTCCTCGTCCAGCGCCCACGCGGGGTCGGCGAGGAGATACAGCGACATCCCTGGCGTCTCGCGGAAGTGGTCGGAGTCGCCGTCGTGGCGGAGGCCGAGCTGGGCGTCGAGGCGGAAGTGGCGCCCGCGCATCTCCCAGTAGCCGATGGCGGCGACGTCAATCCCCATGTTCTTGTCGCCGATGGGGCCGCCCTCGGCCGAGGGGAAGCGGAAGGCGAGCCGCGGGCCCATGCGGAACTCGCCGCCCTCCTTGGTATACCACACGGCCTTGCCGGCGAGCCAGACGTCGCCCAGGCCGCTCGCGAAGTCGTCGGCGCCGGCGACGCGGTTGTGGACGTTGACGCCGGGGATGACGAGGTCGGCCTCCCACGTCCGGTCGAAGGTCCAACCGACGCGGGCGACGCCGAGGAAGAAGGTGTTGGCCTCGTCCAGCCCCTGGACGGCGCCGTCGGCGTCGAAGTAGCTGCCGGCGCGGCCGTAGCCGAGGTGGAAGTCGGCGCGGACGGCGTGGGGCGTCGCCTCGCGGGCCTGGTCGAAGCTCGCGAGGGGGTCGAGGGGGGCGAAGTTGTAGTAAGCCAGGGCGGCCGCGGGGACCGCGGCCATAACGACGAGCCAGCGTGCGTTCATAGGGGCACCTCCGCCAAGGCGCTGATTATATGCTACTACGGCGTTTTAATCAAGGGAAATGGGGCGCGCGACGACAAGGACGCCCGGCCGTCGCGGGCCGAAAATAACCGTTGACGCGGGGCCGCGGATATAGTATAAAAACGCGTTGATAATTCCCGGGCGTTAATTTGGAAAGGCGGGGATATGCCCGGATTCGCCGTGACGGAATACGAAGGAACTACGCCGGGGTGCGGCGAACGCTGCGCCGGACGGAAGATACTGACCAGGACGGGCAATAATGCCCTCCTGGCTTTTTTATTTGCCGCCGGCAAGGTGACCGCGTGGCGACACAACTACCTCCCGACGGCGGACGAGGACGTGGACGTCCCGGGGGAATGATATGCGTACATTGGCGATTAAAGCGGCTTGTATTATTTTATTATTAATTACTGCGGCTCACGCGGCCCCCTGGGATTTATTAGGTTCTTGGCCGGCGCCCGGGCCTAATCCCAAAGGGTTCTCTATTTTCGGTTGTTGCATTGTAGAAGGTACCGTTTCGCCCTATATTTACCATACAAATATGCAAGGTTCGATTTATAGCAGTTTCCCGGCGCCGGGGGGCGCGGGGGCGTGGGGATTAACTTATGACCTTTTACCGTATTGTTTCTGGCTTTCCAACAACCAGACGTCCTGGATTTACAAGATAACGACGTTGGGGTCGTTGGTCAGCTCGTTCCCGAGCCCGCTGGCCGGGCCGGCGGATATGGAGATGGGGTTGGATTGGAACCCCTACGGAACATGGATTTTCGCGGCGTTCCCGTCGTTGAACGTCATCGGCGAGATAAACCAGACCACCGGCTCGCTTATCGAGACGTTCCCGGCGCCGGGGTCCCACCCGACGGCGTGCGGCGGCATCGCCTACAGCTACGGCTATTCGTTCTTCATAACGGACGACTATACCCACGCCGTCTATAAGAACGGCGCGCCGGTGATAACGAGTCTCCAGGCGCCGGTAGGGTTCTGTTACGACGCCAATACGAACGGCCAGGTGATAAATATATACGTCGTGGACGACGCGACCGATTACGTTTACCGCTTTATTTCGGACGAGTACTATTCGCCGGCGTCGCCGGCGTCGCTGGGCAGGATAAAGGCGTTGTTCCGGTGAGCGTACGTCGCCGGACGAAAAGGCCCGGCGTCGCGGAAGCCCGCGTCACGTTATACGGCGGCGGCGTATTTTACGGGTCCGCGCTCACCGACGACGACGGCGTCGCGACGTTCACGGCCGTCCCCGCGTTCACGGCCGGGAAGCTGACGGCGTGGCGACACAACTACCTCCCGACGGCGGACGACGACGTGGACGTCCCGGCGGAATGATATGCTTAAACCGGCGATAAAGACCGCTTATCTGGTTATATTTTTGAGTACGGCGGTTCACGGGGCCCCTTGGGATTTATTAGGTTCTTGGCCCACGCCCGGCGGCCCGCCCCGGGACACTACAGACCCCTATGCGCAATATTTAGTCGCAGGCGGTAGCGAACCTTATATTTATAGGGTGTGGTGGTTGAGCGGCGGCGGCACCGAAATTCTGTCAAGTTTCCCGGCGCCGGGGGGCGCGGGGGCGTGGGGTTTGGCTTACGACCCTGGACCGTATTGTTTTTGGCTTTCCAACAACCAGACCTCCTGGATTTACAAGATAACGACGTTAGGGTCGTTGGTCAGCTCGTTCCCGAGCCCGCTGGCCGGGCCCGCGGGTATGGAGTTGGCGGGCGATTATAACCCTTACGGCGATTGGCTATTCGTCGCGTTCCCTTCTTTGAACGTAATCGGCGAGATAAACCAGACCACCGGCTCGCTGATAGAGACGTTCCCCGCGCCCGGGGCGCACGCGACGGCGTGCGGCGGCCTCGTTTACAGCTACGGCTATTCCTTTTATGTGACGGACGACTATACGCACGCGGTCTATAAGAACGGCGCGCCGGTGATAACGAGTCTCCCGGCGCCGGTCGGGTTCTCGTATATAGCCAATACCAACGACCAGGTCATAAATATATACGTCGTCGACGACGCGACGGATTACATTTACGCGTACGTTACCGACGAGCCATATTCGGCGGCGTCGCCGGCGTCGCTGGGCAGGATAAAGGCGTTGTACCGGTGAGGTTAATTCGCCGGACGAAAAGGCCCGCCGTCGCCGAGGCCCGCGTCACGTTATACGGCGGCGGCGTGTTTTACGGGTCCTCGCTAACCGACGACGACGGCGTCGCGACGTTCACGGCCGTGCCGGCGTTCACGGCCGGGAAGCTGACGGCGTGGCGACACAACTACCTTCCGACGGCGGACGACGACGTGGACGTCCCGGGGGAGTGATATGCTTAAACCGGTTATTAAGACCGCTTATCTGGTTTTATTATTGAGTACGGTGGCTCACGCGGCCCCTTGGGATTTATTAGGTTCCTGGCCCACGCCCGGCGGCCCGCCCCGCGATATTAGTGACCCTGGCACGCAATATATCCTTATAGGGGGGAACGAACCTTATATTTATAGGGTGTGGTGGTTGAGCGGCGGCGGCACCGAAATTCTGTCAAGTTTCCCGGCCCCCGGGGGCGCGGGGGCGTGGGGCCTGGCTTATGACCCAACCGCCGGCGGTTCCTTTTGGCTTTCCAACAACCAGACCTCCTGGATTTACAAGATAACGACGTTAGGGTCGTTGGTCTGCTCATTTCCCAGCCCGCTGCCCGGGCCCGCGGGTATGGACCGGACGGGCGATTATAACCCTTACGGCAATTGGCTCTTCATCGCGTTCCCGTCGTTGAACGTCATCGGCGAGATAAACCAGACCACGGGCTCGCTAATCGAGACGTTCCCCGCGCCGGGGGCGCACGCGACGGCGTGCGGCGGCCTCGTTTACAGCTACGGCTATTCCTTTTACGTGACGGACGATTATACCCACGCCGTCTATAAGAACGGCGCGCCGGTGATAACGAGTCTCCAGGCGCCGGTAGGGTTTTCGTATATAGCCAATACCAACGACCAGGTCATAAATATATACGTCGTGGACGACGCGACGGATTATATTTACGTTTACGTTACCGACGAGCCATATTCCGCGGCGTCGCCCGCGTCGCTGGGCCGGATAAAGGCGTTGTTCCGGTGAACGTACGTCGCCGGACGAAAAGGCCCCCCGTCGCCGAGGCGCGCGTCACGTTATACGGCGGCGGCGTATTTTACGGGTCCTCGCTCACCGACGACGACGGCGTCGCCTCCTTCACCGCCGTGCCGGCGTTCACGGCCGGGAAGTTGACGGCGTGGCGACACAACTACCTCCCGACGGCGGACGAGGACGTGGACGTCCCGGGGGAATAATATGCGTACATTGGCGACTAAGACGGCTTACCTGATTCTATTTTTAATTACTCGGGTTCACGGGGCCCCCTGGGATTTAATATGTTCCTGGCCCGCGCCCGGTCCTTCGCCACACGGCCTCGCCATGGCCTGGACGGGGGTTTATAACGTCGAAGGCGTAATATCGCCATATATTTACCGTACGAATATACAAGGTTCTTTTTACGCGAGTTTCCCGGCGCCGGGCGGCCCGGGGGCGTGGGGATTGGCCTACGACCCTGGCCCGTATTGTTTTTGGCTTTCCAACAACCAGACCTCCTGGATTTACAAGATAACGACGTTAGGGTCGTCGGTCAGCTCGTTCCCGAGCCCGCTACCCGGGCCGGCGGATATGGAGTTGGCAGGCGATTATAACCCTTACGGCGATTGGCTCTTCGTCGCCTTCCCGGCGTTGAACGTAATCGGCGAGATAAACCAGAACACCGGCTCGCTGATAGAGACGTTCCCGGCGCCGGGTTTGCACGCGACGGCGTGCGGCGGCCTCGTTTACAGCTACGGCTATTCGTTCTTCATAACGGACGACTATACGCACGCGGTCTATAAGAACGGCGCGCCGGTTATAACGAGTCTCCAGGCGCCGGTAGGGTTCTGTTACGACGCCAATACAAACGGCCAGGTGATAAATATATACGTCGTCGACGACGCGACCGATTACGTTTACCGTTATCTGGCCGACGATTACTACGCGCCGGCGTCGCCAGCGTCGCTGGGGCGGATAAAGGCGTTGTACCGTTAGGTTGCGCCGAGCTTGACGCGCCGCCCCACCCGGGCGGCTTTTTTATTCGCCGGCGTTCTCCGCTACCACGCGCGGAAGCGCCACCAGGCGACGAGGCGCGAGAGGGCGAGGATGAGGAGGACGGTGTTCAGGCTCCGGAGCTCCCCCTTGACCGCCGGCGCGAGCCCCCACCGGCCGCCGAGGCGCATGGGGTGGGGGGCGAAGCGCGGGAGCCACGCCGGCACGACGCCGCGGTAGGCGCGGTAGTCCCAGCCGTACTTGCGCTCCAGCTCCTCCCCCTCCAGCCGCGTGATGAGGGCGTATTGCCAGAGGAAGTAGGCCAGCGCCGCGAGCGGGAGCCAGGGCCACAGCGCGCCGGTCCAGAGCGCGAGGCCGACGATGATGGCGACGTTGCCGATGTATAGCGGGTTGCGGACCCAGCCGTAGGGGCCGAAGGTGACGAGGCGGCTCGCGCCCGGGCCTTCCCGCGTCACGCGGCTCTCCGGGCCGATGTAGCCCAGCGCCCACAGGCGGAGGGCCTCGCCGGCGACGACCGCGCCCAGGCCGAACCAGGAGCGGGGCCCCAGCGGCCGCGCGAACGCCACCGCCGCCAGCGCCCACGGGATGGCCGTGAAGGAGCGGAATTTGAAAAGGACCCGCGCTACGGGCCGGTCCTTTTGCGCCCACAATGGGCCTTCGGTGAGGGGGGGAGCTGACGCCAACCGCTGACTCCTCGGCGCTACTTCTTCTCGTTTAACTTCCGCTGCAGCCGGTCCACCATCTCGATGACGTTGCCCACCGACGCGCCGTGCTGGACCGCCGCGTCCGCGGCGTCCAGCGCCTCGTCAATGCGGTTCTGGGCCTCGAGCGCGAGGGCGAGGTAATACCACGCGTCGCCGTCGGCCGGCTTCTTCGTCACCACGCGGCGGTAGTGGAGCTCCGCCTTGGCGTAGTCCTTCTGCATCAGGTATATGCCGGCCAGGTTGTAGTTGGCCGTAAGGTTCTCGGGGGCGAGGGCCACCGCGTCCTCGAGGTGCTTGCGGGCGAGGTCGAACTGGTGCTCCCCCATCTCCAGCAGGCCGAGGTAGGAGAGGGCGAGGGCGTTGCGGCCGTCGGCGACCACCGCGCGCTCGAGCTTGGCCCGGGCCGCGGCGTCGTCGCCGCCCCTCATGTCCAGATACGCGAGGCCGGTGAGGGCCTGCGAGTCCTCCGGCGTCTTCGCGAGGACCTTGTCGAACGAGGCCCGGGCGTCGTCGTCCTTCCCGGCGTCCAGGTAGGCCTGGCCCAGCGCGAGGAGGATGACGGGGTCGTCGGGGCGCCGCGTCAGCGCCTCCTGGTAGTTGGCGACCGCGGCGTCGTATTTGCCCAGCATGTCGAACGCGAAGGCCTTGTAGTAGAACACCTCGACGGTGAAGTTGCCGGCGAGGTCGCGGGCCGAAATCTCGTCCAGCGTGGTGAGGGCCTCCGCCGCCTTGCCGCCCAGTATCATCGCCCGGGCGAACTCGAGCTTGGTGGCGAGGTCGGCCTCGCCGGGGGGAAGCTCGCCCCGCGGGACGGTGAGGAGCTGGAGGTCCGACATGGACGGGCCCTCGTCGGCCTGGGCCCATACGCCGGCGGCCAGCGCCAACGCCGCGGCGGTCATCGCGAAGAACGTTTTCATACATATACATTCAAACATCCGGCGCGCGCGAAGTCAAGGCGAAATTTGGCGCGGACGAGCGGCCCGGGGCGCCTCGTCGCCCGTTAAGAGTTGAAAACACGGCGGAATTAGCGTATAATCCGCGTTCAATGCGTATATTGGTGCACGCCTGTTGCGGCCCTTGCCTGGCGGCGCCGGCGCGGGCCCTCGCGGCCGAGGGGAACGAGCTGACGGTTTACTGGTACAACCCCAACGTCCAACCCTACCGCGAATACCGCCGGCGGCTCGGCGCCCTTCGCGAGCTGGCGGCGCGGGAGCGGTGGCCGCTGGACGTGGAAGACCGCTACGACCCCGACTTCTTTCTCCGGGAAGTGGTCACGGCGCGGGCGGGCCGCTGCCCCCAGTGCTACGACGAGCGGCTGGGCCGGGCGGCGCGGCGGGCGCGGGAGACGGGCTGCGGCGCCTTCACCACCACCCTCCTCGCCTCCCGGCACCAGGACCACGACGCCATCGCGGCCGCGGGCGAGAACGCCGGAAACGCGGCGGGTGTCCCGTTCCTCCGCCGGGACTTCCGCACGCTGGACGAAGAGAGCCACCGCCTGGCCCGGGAGATGGGATTATACCTCCAGGGATATTGCGGCTGCATCTACAGCGAGGAAGAGCGATACCGCCGAAGGGCGGATAAGTAGCCGATGTTCATGCTGGAAGTCAAACCCACGCTGGTATGGAAACGGCTCGGGATGCCCGGGCCGGCGGAGGAGCCGTCCATCCGGGCGGACTTCGACGAGGCCTACGGCCGGGCGTGCGCGGCGCTGGAGCCCAAGTACGGCGTGGAGCGCTGGCGGATTTCCTCGCTCGCCGGCAAGCGCCTGACGCTCGAGAACGGCGCCGTCCTGGAAAGCGCCGACCTGGCGCGGCTGGCCACGGGCGCCAAGGCGCTGGTGGCGATGGCCGCGACCGTGGGCGAGGAGCTGGACGCGCTGGCGGAGGAATACAACGCCCAGGGCGAGACCTTCGCGATGACGGTGGCCGACGCCGTCGGCTCCACGGCGGCGGAGGAGCTCATCGGCCTGGTGTGGCGCGACGCCCGCGACGAGGCCGAGGAGGAGGGCGACGTCGTCACCCGGCGCATCAGCCCCGGCTACGGCGACTTCCCGCTCCAGGCCCAGGCGACGCTGTTGAAGATATCGTCGGGCGATGGTCTCGGCATCCGGCTCACCGAAAACTTCATGATGGTCCCGCGCAAAAGCGTTACGGCGGTGGCGGCCGTCAAGCCGGCATGACGCTGCGACGGGGACAATTCCGGATTCACTGCCTCGGCGAGATAGTCCCGCTCGACGGCGCGATGGGTACGCTTCTGCAGGAGGGCGGCTTGCCGCCGGGCGCGCCGCCCGACGCCCTTTGTCTCGTCAATCCCGCCGCCGTCCGCGCCGCCCACGAGGCCTACGTCGCCGCCGGCGCCCGCGTTATCCTGACGAACACCTTCGGCGCCACGCGCCGCCGCCTTTCCGCCTACCGCCTCGCGTCCAGGGCCGCGGAGATAAACCGGGCCGCGGTCGCCATTGCCCGGGAGGCGGCCGGGGACCGCGCCTGGGTCGCCGGCGACGTCGGCCCCCTCGGCGAATACCTGGAGCCCATCGGCAAGCTCGGCTGGGACGAGGCCTACGCCGACTTCCTGCACCAGGCGCGCACGCTGGCCGCCGCCGGCGTGGACCTGATATGGGTAGAGACGATGTCGGACCTGCGCGAGGCCAAGGCGGCGGTGATGGCGGCGCGCGCCTGCTTCGACGGGCCGGTCGTCGCCACGATGACCTTCGACGAGACGGGCCGGACGGTCACCGGGACGCCGCCGGAGGTCGCGGCGGTGGTGCTCGCGGCCGCGGGCGCCGACGCCGTGGGCGCCAACTGCTCGGTGGGGGCGCGACACCTCGTCCCGGTGATAAAAGCGATGGCGGCGGCGGTGGACCTCCCCATTTGCGCCCAGCCCAACGCCGGCCTCCCGCGGCTCGTCGCGGGGAAGCCAGTCTTCCGGCAAACGCCGGCGCAGTTCGCGGCCTTTGCGCCCAAGCTGGTGGCGGCGGGCGCGACGCTGGTGGGCGGCTGCTGCGGCACGACGCCGGCGCACATAGCGGCCATGGTTGCGGCCCTCGACAAGCAACGGCCGCCGCACCGGACGCGGCTTTACCGCGCGGCGCTGGCGTCCCGGACGCTGCTGGTCCCCGTGGACGGCTTCGCGCCGGTAATCGTCGGCGAACGGCTTAACCCGTCGGGCCGGCCGGAGCTCGCGGCGCGGCTGGCCAAAGGAGACTGGGGCGCGATAGCGGAGGACGCGCGGGCCCAAGTCGCGGCGGGCGCGAAGGTGCTGGACGTCAACGTGGGCGGCGCGGCCGGCGCGGACACGGTCATGGCCCGGGCCGTAACCGCGGCCCAACTCGCGGCGGACGTGCCGGTGTCGGTGGACGCGCCCCGGGCCGACGTGTTGGAAGCCGGCCTGAAGGCCGCCGTCGGCAAACCCCTGCTCAACTCGTGCCCGACCACGCCCCAGGCGATGGGCAAGCTGCTGCCGTTGGCGCGCCGGTGGGGCGCGGCCGTGGTGGGGCTCCCCCTCGACCGCCGCGGCGTCCCCGCGACCGCGGCGGAGCGCCTGAAGCTGGTCGAGAAGTTCGTAACCGAGGCCCTCGACGCCGGCATCGACGTCAACGACATCTACGTCGACCCGCTGATGCTGACGGCCGCGCAGCGCCCGCCGGCCGAGACCTTCGCGGCGCTCAAGGCGGTAAAAAGCGCCTTCGGCGTCCGGACCATCCTCGGCGTGAGCAACGTCTCGCACGGCCTACCCGGGCGAGCCGTCCTGAACGAAGCCGCGTTCCTATACGCGGCGGGGCTGGGCCTCGAGCTGGCCATCGTAAACCCGCTGGACGAACGGATGCGCGAGGCGATAGCGGCCGCTTCGGCCTTGACCCGGGGAGACATAGTATCTTATATTAGCTTCTTCGGCGGGAAGACGCGGACGGCCAAACGGGGCCGGGAAACCAAGCCGGCGGCCGCGGTCGAACCCATCTTCCGCGCCGTGGCCGAAGGGGCGCGGGAAGAGGCGGCGGCGGCAACCGCCGCGGCCCTGAAGCGGGGCCTGTCGCCGATAGCGATAAACGACCGGTACATCGCGCCGGCGCTGCGCGACGTGGGCCGGCGTTTCGAACGAAAAGATTGCTTCCTGCCGCAGGTCATCCGCGCGGCGGAAGCGGCGCAGGCCGCGTTCCGGGTAATGGAAAAGGCGTGGGGGAAGAAAAAGCGGCCCGCGGCGGGGCGGGTCCTCTTCGCCACGGTGGCGGGCGACGTGCACGACATCGGCAAGAACATCGTGGCCGCGGTGATGCGCAGCTTCGGCTTCGACGTCGTCGACATGGGTAAAAACGTTTCCGCCGCTCGAATCGTGGCCGCGGCGCGCCGCTACGACGCCGACGTGGTGGCGCTCTCGGCGCTGATGACGACCACCGCGCCCGAAATGGCCAAAGTCACGGCGGCGCTGCGGGCGGCGGGAGTCAAAGCCCGGCCGCTGGTCGGCGGCGCGGTGGTCACGCCCGCGTTCGCCCGGAAGATCGGCGCGGCCTACGCGCCGGACGCGGTGGGCGCGGCGCGGGCGGCCCGGCGCCTCGTTTCCGGATGAGCAGAAAGGCGGCAGTATGCGAGTATTGATAACGGGCATCACGGGCTTCGCGGGAAGCCACATGGCGGACTACGCGCTGGCGCAAGGGGCCGAGGTCTTCGGCACCGTGCGATGGCGGAGCCCGATCCAAAATATCGAACACATTCTAAACAAGATAAACGTATACGACGCCGACCTCCGCGACGCGGCGTCGGTGCACGCCATCGTCAGCGAAATCAAGCCCGACCGCATTTTCCATCTTGCCGCCCAGTCGTACGTCGTCTCGAGCTGGAACATCCCCACCGAGACCATAGTCACCAATATCGTGAGCAACGTCAATCTGCTGGAGGCGGTGCGCCGGCTGGAGCGCATGCCCCGCATCCAGGTGGCGTGCTCCTCGGAGGAATACGGCTTCGTCCGACCCGAGGAAGTGCCCATCACGGAAGACAATCCGCTGCGCCCCCTCAGCCCCTACGGCGTGAGCAAAGTGGGCCAGGACCTCCTGTGCTACCAGTATCACCAATCGTACGGCATCGACGTCGTACGGACGCGTGGGTTCAACCACACCGGGCCGCGGCGGGGCCGCGTGTTCGTGTGCTCCAACTTCGCGATGCAAATCATAGAAGTCCAGAAGGGCCTCCGCCCGCACGTAAGCGTGGGCAACCTGGACGCGGTGCGGGACTTCACCGACGTCCGCGACACCGTCCGCGCCTACTGGATGGCGCTGGACAAGGGCGTCCCGGGAGACGTTTATAATATTTGTTCGGGCAAAGGATACCGCATCGGCGACGTATTGGAGCTGCTCTTGAAAATCGCCGGCGCGAAGGTAGAAATACGAGTGGACCCGGCGCGCCTCCGCCCCTCGGACGTGCCGTTGTTGATCGGCGACCGGTCCAAATTCACGAAGCAAACCGGATGGGAACCGCGAATACCGTTCGAACAGACGCTGGCGGACACCGTCGCATATTGGAGAGAACGCATATGAAAGTAGCCGTCGTCGGAACCGGTTACGTCGGCCTGGTCACGGGAGCATGCTTCGCCGACCTCGGGAACCAGGTCGTGTGCGCGGACATTGACCGGGAAAAAATCGCCATGCTCCAGCGCGGCGGAATCCCCATCTTCGAACCGGGGTTGGAGGAGAAAGTCCGCATCAACGCCCGGGTCGGCCGGTTGACCTTCACGGCCGACGTCGCCGAAGCGGTGCGGCAGTCCAAAATAATATTTATCGCCGTGGGGACGCCTCCCGGCCCCAACGGCGAAGCCGACCTGAGCCAGGTCCAGAGCGTGGCCGAGACCATCGGGAAGGCGATGGACGGCTACCGCCTGGTGGTCAACAAGTCCACGGTCCCCGTGGGGACGGGTGACTTTGTGAGCGGCATCATCAAGGAAAAGTCGAAAGGGGCCCATCCCCATGACGTCGTCTCCAATCCCGAGTTTCTCCGGGAAGGGTCGGCCATCCAGGATTTCATGCAGCCGGACCGGGTCGTTATCGGCTGCTCCACGGCCGCGGCGGGCGAGATGGTGGCGGCGCTCTACGCGCCCCTCAACGCCCCCATTATCGTGACCGACGTCCTATCGGCGGAAATGATTAAATACACCTCCAACGCCTACCTCGCCCTTAAAATCTCGTTCATCAACGAGATCGCCAATATCTGCGAGCGGGTGGGCGCGGACGTCCGGGAGGTCGTCGCGGGCGTCACCAAGGACAGCCGCATCAATCCCGCCTTCTTCGGCGCGGGCGTGGGCTACGGCGGGTCCTGCTTCCCCAAAGACACGCTGGCGCTCGTGGACATCGCGGCCAAAGCCGGCTACGATTTCAAAATCCTCAAGGCCGTCATCGACGTAAACCAGGAACAGCGCATCCACTTCGTCAAGAAAATCGGGAAACGGCTGGGCGACCTCAAGGGCAAGCGCGTCGTCGTATGGGGCCTCTCGTTCAAGCCCAACACCGACGACATCCGGGAATCCCCCGCGTTCGACATCGTCCGGATGCTGCTGGAGGCCGGCGCCAAAGTCGCCGTCTACGACCCGGTGGCGACCGACGCGGCGAAGAGAGTGTTGCGGGGCGTGGACTTCGCCGACGACCCCTACGCCGCGGCGGAGGGAGCCGACGCGCTGGCGGTGGTCACGGACTGGAACGAGTTCAAGGAGATCAACTTCGAACGGCTGGCGACGGCGATGCGGGCGCTCCTGATTTTCGACGGCCGCAACATCTACGACCCGGCGAAGGTCAAAGCCGCCGGCTTCGAATACGTGGGCGTCGGGCGTAAGGGCGAAGCCCCGGGCCCGGCGTAGGCGGCTTAACATGCCCTCCAGATACGTTATAACGGGCGGCGCCGGCTTTATCGGTTCACACCTGGTAGAGCGGTTGTTGGGCGAAGGCCACGCCGTGACCGTGCTCGACAACCTCGTTACCGGCGACCGCAAAAACGTGGCGTTGTTCGACGGGAAGCCGGGCTACGAGTTCGTCGAGGCCGACGTCTCGCAGGCGTACGAGTTGGCGGGACCCACGGACTTCGTCCTTCACATCGCGAGCCCGGCCAGCCCCATCGACTTCGAGCGCCTGCCCCTCGAAATAATGGCGGTCAATTCGGCTGGAACGCGCCTGGCCGCGCAATGGGCGCTGGACAACGGCGCCCGCTTTCTGTTTGCCTCCACCAGCGAAGTCTACGGCGACCCCGAAATCCATCCGCAGAACGAGGAATACCGGGGCGCCGTCAACATCGTCGGGCCGCGGGCCGTCTACGACGAATCGAAGCGCTTCGGCGAAGCGATGGTCGCCGCCTTCCGCCGGCGCTACGGCCTCGACACCAGGGTCGTCCGCATCTTCAACACTTACGGCCCCCGCATGCGCCCCGCCGACGGCCGCGTAATCCCCAATCTGGTATCGCAGGCGCTGGCGGGGCGGCCGCTGACGGTGTACGGCGACGGCTCGCAGACGCGGTCGTTCTGCTACGTCGCCGACATGGTGGACGGCATCCTCCGGTTGCTCCGCTCCGACGTCACCGAGCCGGTCAACGTCGGCAACCCCGACGAAATGACGGTGCTGGAGATGGCCGAAACCCTCCGGCGGATGGTCAACCCCAAGCTGGAGATAATATTCGAGCCACTGCCGGTGGACGACCCCCGCCGCCGGCGTCCCGACATCACGCGCGCCCGAAAGCTGCTGGGGTGGGAACCCCGCGTCTCGCTGGCCGAGGGTCTGGCCCAAACGGTGGCGTGGTTCCGCGCGAACGAGGAGAAAGGTTAGACGGAGGATTCGCCGGCGGCGCGGCGCCGCCGGAGGTCGAGGTAAGTTTGAAGGATAAGCGCGGCGGCCGCAGCATCGGCGGCCTTTTTTATTTTCCGGGGTTTGACGCCCGCCGAGCGAAGGGCCTGCGTCGCGGCGCGGGTAGTAAGTCGTTCGTCCACGACTTCCACCGGGACGTCCACGTGCGACGCCAAGGTCGCGACGAAGGCCCTGACGGCGGCGGCGGCCTGGCCCTCCTCGCCCGCCAGCGTTAAAGGGAGGCCGACGACCACGCCGGCAACGTCGTGTTCGGCGGCGAGCCGCGCGAGCGTGGCGAAAACGGAGTCGTCGTTGGGGACGACGCCGGAGGGCGACGCGAGAGTGCCGGTATCGTCGGACAGCGCGACGCCGAGGCGGGCCTCGCCCCAATCCAAGCCCATGAAGCGCACGCGACGATTATATAACAAGAAGGCGGCGGCGCCAACGGCTATTCCGGGCCGCTAAAATGGGCTTGATTTTACGAGAGGCGGGATTTATAATAATATAATCAGAATATGGCGAATTTGAATGCCAACGTCCTGCTCCTGAACGCCAGCTACGAACCCATGGCGGTTGTGGGCCTAAGGCACGCCATCGGCCTTCTGTACCTGTGCAAAGCGGAGACTATCGAAGCCGACGGCGTCGTCGTCCGGTCCCCGTCCACCCAATTCCCGGCACCTTCGGTCCTGCGCCTGGTCCGATACGTCAATCCGGCCGCGCGCCGGATTAAATTTAACCGGAAGAACGTGTTGCGCCGCGACGGCTTCCGGTGCCAGTATTGCGGCCGCGTCGGCGCCGACCTCACCATTGACCACGTCACCCCCATCGCGCTGGGGGGCAAGCACCTCTGGGAAAACGTCGTCGCGTGCTGCCACACCTGCAACAACCAGAAGGCCGACCGGACGCCGCTGGACGCGCGGATAACGCTCCTCAGCCGCCCCAAAGAACCGGCGTTCCTCCCGTATATCCAGAGGGTTTACGCCGCGGACCTCGCCTGTCACCTGGAGTGGCGAAAATACTTATTCCTGGACTGAAAGGCATCGTTATGAAACGCTCGTTAGCCGCCGCCCTGGCGCTGGCCTTCGCCGCCGTTGTCCTCCTGGATTGCGGGAACTATACCTTCAACCCCAACCTCCCCACGCATATCAAGACCGTCGCCATCCCGCTGTTTAAAAACCCGCGGACTTTCAAATACGGCGCAGAGCGCGTGCTGACCGACGCGGTGATAAACGAGTTCGTATCCGACGGCACGCTGGACGTCACCGACGAAAGCACCGCCGACGCCAAACTCGCCGTCGAGATCGTAAACTACAAAAAAGAAGCGCTGTCCTACGACGCGAAGGAATCGGTCAAAGAATACAACCTAGCGGTCGTAGTATCGGTCACGTTCCTCGACCTCACGACCGGCCAGGTTTTGTGGCAAGAACCGTCCCTGTACGAAGCGGTGCCGTATTACGCCGTGGGCTCCCAGGCGGAGACGGAGGACGAGGCGCTGCAACGCCTGGCGGAAGAGCTCGCGCGCAAGATCGTAAACCGGACGCTGCAGGGCTGGTAGGCGCATGACGGAAGAAGAACGGCTGCGGCGACTCGCGAAGGACATCCAGGAAGGCCGGCTCGCGCCGGTCTATCTTTTTGAGGGGCCGGACGAGTACCGCAAGCGCCGGGCGCTGGACGCCCTGAAGAAAGCGATAGTGGGCGACGCGCCCCCCGACATGGCGCTCGACGACGCCGGCGCCGCGCCGGCGCGAGAGGTGTGCGAGCGCGCGCGCACCGCCCCGTTCTTCGTGGAGCGCCGGCTCATAACGGCCAGCGGCGCCGAAAAATACGGCGACGCCGACGTCTCGGCGCTGGCCGCGTACGCCGCGGACCCGTCGCCCGCGGCGGTCCTCGTGTTCGCGGCCGACGGCCATCTGGACCGCCGGAAGAAAACTTTCAAGTTCTTCGACGGCTTGGAGGCGGTCTATACGTTCGCCTACCTGTCGGGGGAGGCCCGGCGGGCCCGCATCGCGGCCGAAGCCACCCGCCTGGGCGTCGCGCTGTCGCCCGAAGGGCTCGCGTTCCTGGATTATGCGTTGGCGCCCGACCTTTTCACGGTAGTGCGCGAACTCGAGAAGCTCGCGACGTACGCGGGCGGCCGGGAGTTGGCGGCGGCAGAGGTCAAAACCGTCGCGGCCACCAGCCGCGTCGAAAGCGCCTACGACATGGTCCGCGAGGTGGGAGAAGGGCGGGCGGGCGAGGCCCTGACCTCCATCCGCCGGCTGCTGCTGGCCGGAGAGAGGCCGGAGTCGCTGGTGGGGTTGCTGGCGCGACAGGTGCGTTTGATATGGCTCGCCAAGGAGCTTCAGGCGTCGGGCGCGACGCGGGGCCAAATCGCGGCGCGCCTGGGCGTGGCGCCGTATTTCGTGGGGGAGTACATGGACGCGGGGGCGCGGCTTTCCGGCGAACGTTTGAGCGCGCTCCACCGCCTCCTGGCCGAGCTGGACCGCGGCCTTAAGGTCGGGCGCTACCCGCCGGAGCTGGCGCTGGAAGTCTTCGCCGCCCGCGCCGGGGCGTGAAAAAGGCCCCTCGCGGGGCCGGGGTCGACGAAGTACGACAGACGCCGCTAGGCGGCGGCCGTTTTGTTAACGTGGCGCGCGATGCGCGACTTTTTGCGGGCCGCGGTGCGTTTATGCAAAACGCCCTTCCGGGCCGCGACGTCTATCGCGCGGCACGCCGATTTCAAAGCTTCCTTGGTTTCTTCCGGGGAGCCGCCGGGTTCGAGCGCCTTTTTTATGGCGGTTTTGGTTTCGCTTTTTACGGCTTTATTCCGCTGGTAGCGCTTCTCGGACTGCCGTTGGCTTTTACGACCATGTCTCTTCGTTCCCACGTATGCCTCCGATTTAGAACGGGATATTAACAAAATAACCGGGCGGTGTCAACCCCGAATAAAGCCGGCGCCCGCGCGGGCGCCGGAAGGCCGGCGGAACCGCCGCCCCGGCTTCGCGCATATGGTAAAATCCAAAGAGGACCGATGCTAACCCCCAAGGAAATGGACGTCGCCCGACGCTACGTCCGGAATAAATGCGGGTTTGAACCCCACGCGGCCGTAATCCTGGGCTCGGGCATCCCCGCGCCGGACGTCGACGTCGAGTGCGAGGTCGCGTTCGGCGAGGTCCCGTTTCTCGCGCCGGCGTCGGTCCACGGCCACCGCGGCGTGTTTGTTTTCGGCCGGGCGGGCGATACCCCCGTGGTCCTGGCCGTGGGCCGCCTCCACCTTTTCGAAGGGATTCCCGCCGACGTCGTCACGCTGCCCGTAAGGTTGTTCGCGCGGCTGGGATGTCACGTGGTCGTGGTCACCGGCGCGGTAGGGTCCCTGCGCGACGAGTTCGCGCTCGGCGACGTGGTCATCATAAAAGACCACATCAACCTGTCGGGCGCGTCCCCCTTCGCCGGCTCCCACCACCAGGACCTGGGGCCGCGGTTCGTCGTCGCGGCCGAAGCCTACGACCCCACCCTCCGCGCCACTGCGCACCGGGCGGCCGAGGCGCTGGGTTACGCCGTCAAAGAAGGGGTTTACGTCGCGGTGCCGGGGCCGAACTACGAAACCGCGGCGGAGGCCCGGGCGTACGCCCAACTCGGCGGCGACGTCATCGGAATGTCGGTGGTAAACGAAGTGCTCGTGGCCCGGCAGGAAAAGATGTCCGTGTTGGGGCTGTGCGCCGTCGTGAACCGCGCCGGGAGCGCGGAGGTCTCGCACGAGGAAGTGGTGCGGAACGCCGCCGCGCCGGGCGCCGCCATCGCCCGCATCGTGACCAGCCTCCTGACCTCGCACGTGTGAACGCCCTATGATACGCGCCGTAATATTCGACCTCGACAACACCCTCACCGACTTCGTGAAAACGAAAGAGCGGGCGGTGGAAGCCGCGGCCGAGGCCATGATAGACGCGGGCCTCGACCGGAGCAAGGAAGAGGTCATCGCCGGCATCAACGAGGTTTACGAGGCCGAGGGAATAGAATACCAGCGGGTATTCGACCGCTACCTTATCGCGGCGACCGGGAAGCTCGAGCCGAGGATACACGCCGCGGGCGTGGTGGCCTATCGCCGGGCGCGCGAAGGGACGCTGGTCCTGTATCCCCACGTAAACGCCACCCTCATCGAGCTTTTAAAAAGGGGCATCCGGTTGGGCATCGTCTCGGACGCTCCCCGACTCCAGGCGTGGCTGCGGTTGGCGTATTTGCAGCTCCACAACATCTTCGACGCGGTGGTGACGTACGAGGATACGGGCGTGCGGAAGCCGGCGCCGGAGCCGTTCCGGCTTATCCTCGCGGACCTGGGCGCGGCCCCGGGCGAGGCGCTAATGGTGGGCGACTGGCCCGAGCGCGACATCGAGGGCGCCCGGGCCCTGGGCATCCGGACGGTTTACGCGCGCTACGGCGACACCAGCGGCAAATTCTGTTACGACACCGATTACTCCATAGACGACGTGGCGGAAGTGGTCGCCATCGTGGACCGGCTGAATGCGGGACAAAGTTAGAGTTGAGGTAACGCTCGCCGCGCTGGTAGCCGTGATGCTCGCGCTCGCGGTTTTCGTCGGGATACGCGCGGCGGTGGCGCCGCCGGCGCCGGGCGCCGGGCTTGCCGACGAGGCCGCCCGGAAAAAGGCGTTCGACGCGGCCATGCGGGAAGGCAACCTTTCGTTGGAGGAGGCGCGGTATTGGCGTACGGCGCCGACCGCGGCCGCGACGGCGGCGGGGCCGTGACCGCGCCCGCGGTAGAATGCCTGCTCTGCCCCCGGCAGTGCCTTCTGGCCAACTACCAGCGGGGTGACTGCCGCGTCCGCGTGAACGTCCAGGGCAAACTCTACACGCTGGTATTCGGCAAAGCCTGCGCCGCCCACGTCGACCCCATCGAGAAAAAACCCCTTTTTCACTTCCTTCCCGGGACCGCGATCTACTCCATCGCCACCGCCGGCTGCAATCTCCACTGCAAATACTGCCAGAATTGGGAGATAAGCCAAACCGACCCCGAGGACGCGAACAACGCCGACCTGGCGCCCGCGAGCGTCGTGGCGGAGGCGCGGGCCGCCGGCTGCGTATCGCTCGCCTACACCTATTCCGAACCCAATATATTCTACGAATACGTGCTGGCGGCGTCGGCGCTGGGACGGCGGGCGGGGTTAAAAAACGTGCTGGTCACGGCCGGCTACATCAACGAACAACCGCTGCGCGAAATGTGCCGCATCACGGACGCGGCGAACGTGGACCTCAAGGGGATAACGGACGACTTCTACCGCGAGATTTGCGGCGCCCGACTGGCGCCGGTCCTCAAGGCGCTGATCATATATAAGGAGGAGGGCGTGTGGCTGGAGGTCACCAACCTCATCGTCCCGGACCTCAACGACGCGCCGTCCTCGCTGCGGGCGCTCGCGCGCTGGCACCGCGACCACCTGGGCGCCGATACGCCGCTCCACTTCTCCCGCTTCTTCCCCATGTACAAGCTCGCGAACCTTCCGCCGACGCCCGAAGCCACGCTGACCATGGCCCGGAACGTCGCGCTGGAGGAAGGCCTTAACTACGTCTACGTGGGCAACATCCCGGGCCACCCCGGCAACAACACCTATTGCCCCCGCTGCCGAACGGCGGTGGTGGAGCGCCGGGGGTACGAGATTCTGGCCTACCGCCTCGACGGCGACAAGTGCATGAAATGCGGCGAGACCATAGCGGGGGTATGGGCGCCGCCGCCGGCTTTCTGACCGGGCGACCGGCCGCGATGATACTTCAATTATGAAACCGGAATCCGAAACCCGACGCCGGGCCGCGGCCATGACGCAGCTCGGCATGGACCTTTACGACCGGGGCCGCTACGACGACGCCGTGGCGCTTTTCGAACAGGCCCTCGCCCTTTCCCCGGCACAGGAGCGCGCCTGGCGCGGCAAAGCGCTATGCCTATCGCAGCTCGGCCGGACGGAGGAAGCGCTGGTAAGCGCGCGGCGGGCGGTGGACATCGCCCCGGATTCCGGCCTCGCGTATTCCACCCTCGGCCTGTGCCTACATCGCGTCGGCCGCCGCGACGAGGCCGAAAGTTCGTTCTACGCCGCGCTGGACCTCACGCCGGACGACTACCGCGTCTATTACAACTTCGCGTGCTATTGGGCGGAGGTGGGAAACGAGGCGGAATGCCGCCGCTATCTGGGGATGACGTTCGACGTAGCGCCGGAATCCTTTGCGCACGTCCCTCCCGGCGACCCGGACCTGGCGCGTTTCTCCGACCGCGAGTGGTTCCGGGAGTTGGTGGCCGCCCTCAAGGGGAGGGCGTCGAAATACGACCGGCCGTAACGGGAAATAATAAAGGGCGGGCCTGAGGCCCGCCCTTCGTTTTCGCGGAAAGGTCGCCGCGGCGGCAAAGCGCGGACCTTCAGTCCCGGCCCGGGTCCGCCCCCGTCGCGATGGGCATCGCGAAATCCACGTACGTCTTCTGGAGGACGCCGTCCGTGGAGTAACGCCGCACCAAGTCGGAATCCGATACGAAGAGGTATTTACCCTCCTCGTCCAACTCCACGTCCGAGGGCACCGAGAGGCCGCCGAGGCGAAAGTCGGCCACGTCCCGGATTTCGGCCGTCCCGCTCACGCCGCGGGGCACGCGGAATACGGCGTTCTTCCCCTGGTCGGCGACGAAGACGCAATCGTCCGCGGCCGACACAACGGCGTCCACGGGGAACTCGAAGTCCGCGATGGTCGCCGCCCGGCCGCCGGCGGCCGTAACCTTGACCACCTCGCCCTTACCCTTGTCCAAAACCCAGACGCCGCCGCCGGGGTCGGCGGCCACCGCGAACGGCGTGCCGAAGCCGCCGCAGGTCGCGAGCGCGACGCTGTGGGCGGTCACCGTGCCAGATACGTTCGCCGGGAGTTTCACCACCCGGCCGTTGAGCTCGTCCGCCACCCAACAGTCGCCGGCGACGGGCGTGAGGGAAACCGAGCGGGGATAGTTGAAACCCGTAATGGTAGCCGATACGCCGCCGCCGGATTTCAACTTCAAGACGCGGTTGTGGGAGCGGTCGGCGACCCAACACGCGCCGTTTACCTGGTCCACCGCCAGCGACGTCGCGCGGAGGACGAGGGGTTCGCCCTCCGGCTTCGGCGTCTGGTAAATCAGATTGAAGTCTTTGTCGTACTTGCGGACGACGTTGACGTAGTAGTCCAGGACCCAGGCCGAACCGTCGCGGCGGTCCACCTGGACGGCGTTGGGTTTGAAGAAATATCCCGTCGGGCCGCTTATGGTATAGACGAGCGCGCCGCCGTAGCTGAGTATTTTGACGTTTTGGTTGGACTGGTCGATAACCCAAATCCGGCCGCCGGCCGCGGGCAGGGGGCCGTCGTCGTCTCCCGTGCACGCGAACATCGCCAGGGCAAGCAGTACCAACCCACATACCGTGGGGATATATTTCCGGCTTGACATTACCGCGCCTCCTGTCGTCGCGGCGGGATTCGCCGCGCGCATAGAGAATTCTATACCCGACGCGAGCGCGTGTCAACAACGGAAATGGGGGCGCGGGGGCGCCGTTCGCGGCGCCCCCGCGCCCCTGGTTTACAATTACTTAAACCGTTAGGGATACGCCGCGTCGCCGGGTGGTCATTCCGTGGGGGCGACGAAGTAGTAGGAAACGAAGCCGGCGATGGTGAGGACGGCCGCGCACACGCCAACGGCGACGCCGAAAACGGAGGCATCGGTGGTCGCCGCGGCCGCGAGGTTTTCCGGCAACTCGGCGAGCCACGCCGGGCTGCCGAGGGCGAGCCAGGAAGCGACCGCGGCCACGCCGGCGCCCGCGGCCGCCCACGGAACCCACGCGCGCCGCCGCCACTCTCTCTGCCACGGCAACGCCATGTCCCGCAACCGCGCCGCCGAGGCCAACCGGGCCGCGACGCGCGTCGCGAAATAACGCGGCGGCGGCGGCACCTGCGCCATCTCGGCCTCGAAGGCCGCGAACGAGCGGCTCAAACGCCGGCACTCCTCGCAAGCCGCCGCGTGGCGCTCGGCCTCGTCACGGGCCGAAGCCGCCGCCCGGTCGCCGCGCGCCAGGATTTCCAGGTACTGTTCACAATCCATGTCATGCACCCCCGGCGTAGGCCGCCGCGACGCCCATGCGCTGCAGCGCCGACAGGACTTCCTTTTTGCCGCGGTAGACGTGGGACTTCACGGTCCCTACCGGAAGCCCGGTAATCTGAGAAACCTGTTCGTAGGAGTTATCCAGCAGGTAAAACAGCTCCAGGACGGCGCGGTATTCGGGCCGGACGCGGGCCAGCGCCCGCCGCGCGACGGCCGCGTCGTCCGCCTGTTCCGCGAGGGCGTCGGGGCCGGCGCCGCCGTCCGGGCGGTCGAAGTCGTCGGCGAGCGGTTCCGTGCGGCCGTTGCGCGAGACGACGTCGCAGCACACGTTGTAGGCCAGCCGGTAGAGCCAGGTCGAGAACTTGGCGCGGCCGTCGCCGCGGAAAGTGTGGAGCTTGCGGAAAAGGCGGAGGAACACTTCCTGGGCGGCGTCCGCCGCCGCGGCCCGGCCGGCGACGCGGGCCGCGATGGCGTAGACCATGCGCTCGTGCCGCTCCACCAGCAGGCGCCAGGCGTCCTGGTCGCCGCTCCGGCAGCGCGCGAGGAGCGTCGGTTCGTCGATGTCGGCCGTAAGGGTCACGGGGATTCCCGATTATATGACGGCGAAACGCCCGTCCGGGTTGCATCTTAACATAAGCCGCGGCGCCGCGCCGCGGGCATTTTTTTCGCAACCCCGGCGGCCCGCGGCCCGTCGTATACATAGAGATAAGGAAACCCAAGCCCCCACCCCCGGAGGTAACGTTATGAAAAGATTAGCGAGTACGGCCCTTCTGGTAATTATCGCCGCCGCGTGCGTGCCCTGGCCGGCCCAAGCCCAACCGCCGGCGCCCCCGGCGGCGCCCCCGGCGTTTGAGACGGGCGCCCTCGAGCCGGCGCCGCCGGGCGTTCGCGCGCCGGCGTGCGACCCCGGCCCGCGGGAACTACGCCACGGGAAAAAAGTAGTCCGCTTGCAAGGCGGGCCGCCCTTCTTGCCGATACTCGGCATATTATTGCCGTTCGTGTTCCTGTTGGGCGTCGTCGTCGTGGTCGTCGCGGCGCTGTACGTCGCCCACCGCGCCGCGCGGATGCGGTTTGAAACCCTGAACCTGGCGATTAAGGAGGGCAAGGAACTGCCGCCGGAGCTCTTCCGGAACGGCTTCCACCGTCGCAGCGACCCGCTCTTCTCCGGCCTGGCCCTCGTCGCCGTCGGCCTGGGGCTGGGAATCGCGCTAGGTGTCGCGGTGGCGCCGACGCAGGCAGTATGGGGGCTCATACCGTTTTTACTGGGCGTAGCGCTGCTGGTCTACGTCCCCCTCTCCCGGCGGCAAAAACAGGACTAACGTACCGCCGACGTCGTCCCGAAAGGCGGCCCGCCAGGGCCGCCTTTTTTTCGGCCCTCCGCCGCGCGCCCGGGCGGGAAATATTTGATATAATATATACAAAGGCGTGGCCGCCGCGCGTTTCCCCGGCGGCCCGGGCGGAAGCCGGAGGAGAGACATGTTTTACGACGTGAGCGTAAGCGACAAGATAATCACCATCCTCACGGCCGGCGCCGTAATGGTAGCGGCCTACGCCGTCGCCCGGCTGGTGGAGATGCCGCTCAAGGCGCTCGAGAGCCGGAAGGCCCGGGCCGTCGCGACGGCCGCGGTGGCCGGCGTGGCGGTCCTGATAATAGGGTTGTGCGCGGTATGGGTCCTCGCGACCTTTGCCGCCTGGGAATAAAACGGCGTTGACGTTTTGGTTTGATTCCGGGCGGTTTATCGGCTATATTATAACCGTGCCGGGGGCGTAGCGCAGGCCGGTAGCGTGTCTGCTTTGGGAGCAGAAAGTCGGAGGTTCGAGTCCTCTCGCCCCCACACCCGGCGCCCGTAGCTCAGCTGGCCAGAGCAGCGGCCTTCTAAGCCGCTGGCCGCAGGTTCGAGTCCTGCCGGGCGCGAACTATGGGTTTACAACGGTGAGAAGGTAGGTTATACTCCGCGTTTGCCGCGGTGGGCTTAGCTCAATCGGTTAGAGCGTCAGACTGTGGATCTGAAGGTTGGGGGTTCGATTCCCCTAGCCCACCCATCACAAGCGCCAGTAGCTCAGTTGGATAGAGCGACGGCCTCCGGAGCCGTAGGTCGCAGGTTCGAATCCTGTCTGGCGCGGAATCGCGAACCCGAAGGGCTTCCCCGGAAGCCCTTTGTCATTCCCAAAGAGGTGGCGGGAAAGATGAAATTGCGGGCAATACTGGCCCTCCTCGCGGCCGCGGCGGCCACGGCCGCCGGGCCGGCGCGACCTTGCACCACCTTCGTCCTGGACGCGCCGGCGGGCGCGGTCGTCGGCAAGAACTACGACTGGGACGTGGACGACGGCCTGGTAATCGTGAACAAGCGCGGCGTAAGCAAGACCGCGCTCGTCCGGGATAACGCCGCGACGTGGACGTCGAAATACGGCAGCATCACCTTCAACCAGCACGGCCGCGAGTTCCCGCTGGGCGGGATGAACGAAGCCGGCCTGGCCGTAGAGGTGATGTGGCTGAACGAGACGCAATACGAAGCGGCGGACGGCCGCCCCGCCCTGGACAACCAGCAGTGGCTCCAGTACCAGCTCGATAACTTCGCGACGGTGGCGGAGGTAGTCGCCGCCTTTCCCGCGGTCCGCATCGCCGACGCCAACCCGGCGCGCATCCACTACCTGGTGGCCGACCGCGCCGGCGACGCCGCGGCGGTGGAGTTCGTGGGCGGCGAGGCGGCCGTCCATACCGGCACCGACATGCCGTATAAAGCACTCACCAACAACACCTACGACGATTCGGCGGCCTTCCTCGCCGGCGTCGGTGCGGCCGCTGTCGCCTCCGCCCCCGAGCTTCGGGGGGACGAGTCTTTGCCCCGCTTCGGTCGGGCGGCGTGCGGGGCGAGGGACTTCGCGCCGCCGGGCGACGCCGTCGGCTACGCCTTCGGCATCCTGGCGGACGTCGCCCAGGCCGACTGGACGCAATGGTCCATCGTCTACGACCTCGGCGCCGCGCGGGCATATTACCGGACGCGGGCCAACGGCGCCGTCCGCCACGCGGACCTCGCCGCGTTCGACCTCTCCGCCGCCACGCCCGTCAAAGTTTTGGACGTGAACGCCGCGGGCGAGGGCGACGTCGCCGCCTCGTTCACCGACTACACCTACGCCGCAAACCGCAAGCTGATAGACGACGCCTTCGCCGCCGGCGAATTGACGCGCGACGTCCCGGCGGACGTGCGGGAGATGCTCGCCCGCTACCCCGAGACGACGACGCCGGCGGAATGAACGGCGGCACGCGCGGATGAACGGCTCGTCCCTATACGAAAGCATCGTCGCGGCCATCAAACGCATCCCGCGCGGGAAGGTGGCGACGTACGGCCAGGTCGCGCTACTGGCCGGCAACCCCCGCGCCGCGCGGCAGGTGGCGCGCGCCCTCCACGCGTCGTCGGCGACGCGGGACCTCCCCTGGCACCGCGTCATCAACAGCCGGGGAACGGTCTCGCTCCCCCGGGGCGGCGGCTTCGAACACCAGCTCGCGCTGCTCCGCGCCGAGGGGGTGCGCGCGAGCGACGACGGCCGCGTGGACCTCGCGCGCTTCGGCTGGCGGCCCCGCGGCTACGTTTCCCCTTGATTTCGGCGCCGGCGTTTAGTAATATTCCGAAACGCGGGCCGTTATCGCGAAGCTCGCGGGACGCCGGCGGGGATTTACGAGAATATCGGCGAATTCTACAAGCGAACGGCCTCCGGAGCCATAAGTCACGGCTTCAAATCCTGTCCGGCGCAAAACGAGAACAGGAGGAAGGCGATGGGGAAAGCCGTAAAGGCGTTGGTGGGCATCCTGGTTTTCGCCGCGGCGGCCGGCGCGGCTGAGGACACAATCAAATGGGAAGTATCCAAGCAAATTACTTATTTTCCTCCGGATACCGCACCCGGGAATTTCGGAAAAGATTATTCGCATCTCCGGCCGAAATACGTTTTAGAATGGGCACCGGCGATCCACGCCGATATCGATAGGATCCGGGTATACTTCGACAATTGGGAATGTTGTGCGACGGGCCTTAACGGTCAACTCGAGTACGGCGGTATGCCGCGGAACGATTATGACACGGCGGTTAAAAAGGAAAATGATTGGAGGAATAGATATCTGGATTTCGTCGTTACGGTTATTTGTAAAAACGAAGATTTCTATAAATCGAGTACGGAAGAATTCTGGCGGTTTTATTTAATAACCGAAAACGACGAAATCGAGCCGTATAACGTGAACGGCCGAGGCGGGATTAAAGGTAAAACTTGGGCCGGTAAAATCTCGGCGGCGCCGACCGACGTCTGGATAGAAGAACAATTATTTACCAATACATTCTATGTAACCTTCGAGAATCCGTACGGGAACGAAACGCCTACGTCGTTAAAACTCGTCCTCGAAGGCGGCGACGTCAAACGCGGCTTCGAATGGCGGTTCAAGGAGGATAAATAGCACCCGGGCTGTTAGCTCAATTGGTAGAGCAGCTGACTCTTAATCAGCAGGTTATAGGTTCGATTCCTATACAGCCCTCAGCGGCCCCGGCGCTCCAGCGCCGGGGTTTTTGTTCGCCCGGCGCCCCCCCGCGTCGTAGTATGAGTGTTTCGGTTGTTTATGGTATAATATTACCCGACGGAAACGGCACCCAGCGCCACGCCGCGGCGTCCTCCCCGACCTCCCCCGCGACACGGTCATAATACGCCGCGATTGCCCGCCCGACGGAAACTTATTATCGCGAACGCCGTTAGCGGAAAGAGCTATTATGGCAAAAGCAACCTCCCCCCGCGCGAACGACCCCAACGACGAGCTGAAAACCCTGCGCGCCCGCGTCGCGAAGCTCGAGGCCCGCGAAGAAAAGTACAAGAAAGCCGCCGAGACCTTCCGCGACGCCGAGCGGCGTTTCCGGCAGCTCGCGGCCGCCGCGAGCGAGGGCGTCGTTATCTCCGAGGCCGGGATAATCCTGGACGCCAACGACCAATTCGCGCGCATCTTCGGCTACAAGCGCGCCGAGCTCGTCGGGACGTCGATGTTGGACCTGGTCGTCCCCGAAGACCGCGACGCCGTGCGAGGGCACGTCGCCGAGATGTTTGAAGGGCGATACGAATACCGGGGCGTACGCCGGGACGGCGCCGTCCTAACGTTGGAGGTGCGCGGCAAGCCGATACCTTACGAGGGCCGGACCGTCCGCATCACCGCTATCGCGGACGTTACGGAGCGCAAACGCGCCGACGAGGGGTTGCGCGCTTCCGAACAACGCTACCGCCGCCTTTTCGAAGCGGCCCGGGACGGCGTATTAATCCTCGACGCCGCCACGGGTAAAATTATCGACGCCAACCCGTTCCTGACGCAAATCCTCGGCTATACGCGCAAAGACCTTATCGGCAAAGAACTGTGGGAGATCGGCGTCCTGGCCGATAACCGGGCAAACCGCCTCGCCTTCGCCGAGCTCCAACGCGATAAATACATACGGTACGAAGACCTGCCGCTCCAGGCCAAGGACGGCCACATCGTCGACGTGGAGTTCGTGAGCAACGTTTACCAGGTAGGCGGTCAGGAAGTCATACAGTGCAACATCCGCGACATTAGCGAACGGAAAGCCGCCGAAGACGCCCTCCGCGACGCGGAGGCGCGCCTCCGCGCCGTGATTACCAACACGCCGGTCGTGCTCTACGCCCTGGACGAAAACGGGACGTTCACGCTGTTCGAAGGAGCCGGGGCGAAAACCGCCGGCTACAAGCCCGGCGAGCTCGTGGGCCTGAACGTCTTCGAGGACCTCGCCGACCAGCCGTATTTACACGAGTGCATCCGCCGAGCGCTGGCCGGCCACGAACACGACTGCACTATCCCGGGCCGGAAGGGCCGCCTGTTCGACATGCGGTTCACGCCCGTCCGCGACGAAAAAAAGCGGGTCGTGGGCGTGACGGCGGTGGGCGTGGACATCACCGCCGCCGTCGAGGCCGAGAAGGCTCTCCAGGCGAGCGCGGCCGAGCTGTCGGCCATCTTCCGCGGGACCCCGGTCATCATGGCGCTCGTGGACGGGGAACGTCGCGTCCGCAAAATTAACCGCGACGGCGTCGCCTTCGCCGGGCGCCCCGAAACCGAACTCCTCGGCTTGCGCGGCGGCGACGTCCTACGCTGTCTCCACGCCCTCGACGACCCCCGCGGCTGCGGCTTCGGCCAGTCGTGTGTCACATGTGCCATCCGCAACGCGACGCTGGAAAGCTTGGACACGGGCAAACCGATCCGTCAGCGGCCGATGACGTTCGAAGTAAACCGCGACGGCCGGAAAGAGACGTTGGCCCTCCTTATCTCCGCGACGCCGCTGGCCCTCGGCGACGGGAAAGCGGCCCTGCTGACGTTGGAGGACGTGACGGACCTCGAACAAGCCCGGGCCGAGGCCGAAACGCGTCGGTCGGAAACGGCGGCGCTTTTCGCCGCTTCCCGTGCCGTGTTGGAACAGGAGAACTTCACCGCCGCGGCGCGGACCATTTTCGACGCGGCCAAAAACGCCCTCGGCGCCGACAACGGCTTCATCACCCTCATTTCTCCCGAAGGCATCCTCGTGACCGACTCGTACTTGGACGTCGGCGGCGGCGTTTGCGACATCCCGTTGCCGGCCGTCAATTGCATCCACGGCCTCAGCGCCGAAGTCGCCCGCACCCGAATCGCGGCTTACGAAAACGACTTTCCGCGCAGCCCCTCCCACAAACTCTTGCCCCCGGGGCACATGCCGATGGCGAACGTTCTCGTCGCACCGTTGGTTTTGGAAGGGGAGACCGTAGGCCTCCTCGCGCTGGGGAACAAGCCGGGCGGCTTCGCCGCCAGCGACCTTGACCTGGCCAACGGCTTCGCGAAGATCGCGGCCGTCGCCCTCCTCCGATTCCGCGCCCAGGACCAGCTGGCGGTTTCGGAAACGCGCTACCGCTTCGCGCAAGAGGCCGCGGGTATTGGCGCCTGGGACTGGGACGTCCGCGCCGGGAGGATTTACTGGTCGCCGGTAACGGAAAGGCTGCACGGCTTCTCGCCGGGTAAATTCGACGGCTCCATGGAGCAAGCCGCGAGCCGCTTGCACCCGGAAGACGCCGCGGTCAACGCCGTCGTAAACAAAGCGGTCGCTGCGGGTCAACCGTACGACGCCTCGTATCGGATCGTATGGCCGGACGGGACGGTGCGCTGGTTGCGTTCCGCGGCGGATTGCATTACCAACGGCGCCGGCGAGGTCGTCAGGGTGGTAGGCGTTACGTGGGACGTTACCGCGGAAAAAGAAGCCGCGAAAGTCCTGGCCGAAAACGAGAAGCAACTCCGCGACATCGTCGACACGTCCTTCGCGACGATCGTTTTGGTGGAGGCCGGAAGCGTCGTTTACGCCAACAAGCGCATAACTGAAATATTCGGCTACGGCGCGGCGGAGGCGGACGGTCTCGCGTTTACCGCGTTCTTCCCCGCGGGCGAAGGCGAACGAGTAACGCAACTGATACGGACGGAGACCGAATATGGAGGCGAACACCGGGGCGCAAAGAAAGACGGGACGCCGATGTGGCTCCGGGTGCGCGCCCGGCCGCTGGAATATCGCGGCAAACAGGTCCAACTTGTCTACCTGATCGATATAACCTCCCTCCACGACGCGTTGGAAGCCGCCCGCGCCAGCGAGGAGCGGTACGCGCTGGCGCAGCGCGCGGCCGACATCGGGAGTTGGGATTGGAACGTCGCGACGGGCGACCTCCTGTGGTCCGAAACCATCGAACCGATGTTCGGCTTCGCGCCCGGCCAGTTCGGCGGGACGTACGAGGCGTTCCTGGCGTCGGTCCACCCCGACGACCGCGACGCCGTCGTCTCGGCGGTAAACGCCGCCGGCGGCGGGAAACAACCGTATGATATCGAACACCGCGTCGTCTGGCCGGACGGGACGGTGCGGTGGGTTTCGGAAAAGGGCGAGGTGTTCCACGACGCCGGCGGGACGGCGGCGCGGATGTTGGGCATAGTCCGCGACATCACCGCTCGCAAAAAGGCGCAAGAGGAGCTTAAACTCGCGCTGGCCGAAGCGGAGCAGCGGCGGGCCGAAATGGCGGCGCTGTTGGACGCCGCCGGGGCGGTGTTGGAGGTCCCCCACTTCGAGGCCGCGGCCGAGGCGATCTTTAAGGGAGCTAAAAACGCCGTGGGGGCGGCCGCGGGGTACGTCGCGCTCCTCAACGCCGACGGCACGGAAAACGACGTCGTCTTCCTCGACCCGGGCGACTACAAGTGCACCGTGGACCCCAACCTCCCGATGCCCATTCGGGGCTTCCGCGAGGTCGCCATCCGCACGCAGAAAGCCGTTTACGAAAACGACTTCCTCCGCGCGCCCTGGATGCATTACATGCCCCCGGGACACACCCCTCTCCAAAACGTACTTTTCGCACCGCTGATAATAGAAGGCCAGACGGTCGGGCTATTAGGATTGGGCAACAAACCGGGAGGTTTTTCGCCTAACGACGCGCTCCTCGCCGCCGCCTTCGCCGACTTCGCCGCCGTCGCTCTCCAGAACTACCGCAACCTCGATAAGCTGGAAGCCAGCGAGGAAAGGTACCGGCGCATCGTCGAGACCGCGGAAGAGGGAATCTGGGTCCTGGACGAGAACAACAACACCGTCTTCGTGAACCACAAGATGGCCGGGATGCTCGGCTACGGCGTCGCGGAAATGGTCGGCCAGCCGTTCCTGAAATTCATCGACGGCGGCGTCCTGGGCGTAGAACGGGGAGAGGAGCTGCGGCGCCGGGGCGTGGTGGAGCAGCGCGACGTCAAACTCCGGCGGCGCGACGGCAACGTACTTTGGGGAATCTCGGTGATGTCGCCCATATTCGACGAAAACGGCCGCTACGCCGGCGCGTTGACGATGCTCACGGATATCACGGAACGCAAGCAAGCGGAGGACGCGCTGCGCGAAGCCGAAGTGCGCTATCGTTCGATCTTCGAGCAATCGCCCGACGGCGTCCTTATCATCGACCCCGCCACCATGAAGCCGCTGGAATTCAACGAAACGGCGGCGAGGCAGTTGGGGTATACCATGGCGGAGTTCACAGGCATCGCGGTTACGGATTACGAGGCGCAAGAGAGTGCCGACGAGACCCGGGCCCGCGTTGAGAACATCGTCCGCCACGGCCGCGACGACTTCGAAACCCAACACCGGACGAAGTCGGGCTCCACGCTGAACGTGTTCGTTACGACGAAACTCGTGGAGTTGGAAGGCCGCAAACTCCTGTATACCATATTCCGGGACCTGACGCCCCTCAAACGGGCGGAGGAAAAGCTCGTGGAAACGGCCGCCGAACTCGCGCGGTCCAACCAGGACCTGGAGCAGTTCGCCTACGCCGCCTCCCACGACCTCAAGGAACCTCTCCGGATGGTCACGAGCTACCTCCAACTCCTGGAGAAACGCTACGGCGACCGCCTGGACGGCGACGCGGTGGAGTTCTTAAACTACGCCGTCGACGGCGCCCGGCGGATGGGGATGCTGATCCAGGACCTCCTGGACTACTCGCGCGTCAGCACGCGGGGCAAGCCGTTCCGGGCGACGGACCTGAACGCGGTAATGGACGTCGCGCTCTCCGACCTCCAACTGGCGATCGAGGAGAGCGGCGCCGCCGTAACCCACGACGAACTCCCCACGGTGGCGGCGGACAGCTCGCAGATGCGGCAGCTTTTCCAGAACCTTTTGGGGAACGCCATCAAGTTCCGGGGCGACGCGCCCCCCCGGGTGCACGTCGGCGTTCGGCGGCAGGACGGCGAGTGGGCCTTCTCCTTCCGCGACAACGGCATCGGCATCGCGCCTGAATACCACGACCGGGTTTTCGGCGTCTTCCAACGGCTCCACGGCCGGTCCGAATACCCCGGGACCGGCATCGGCCTGGCCATCTGCGAAAAAATCGTATCCCGCCACGGCGGCCGGATCTGGGTAGAATCGGAACCGGGCCTGGGCGCCACGTTCTTCTTCAGCCTTCCCGAGCGCGGAGAGGAGGTTTAATGCCCCCCGCCCAATCCGGAAAACCCGTCCGCATCCTGTTGGTCGAAGACAACCGCGGCGACGTGCGCCTGACGAGCGAGATCATGCGCGAACGCGAAGGCCGGTTTGACATAACGGTGGTCGGCGACGGCGCCGAAGCTTTGGCGCTCCTGCGCCGCGAAGGCGACCACGCCGCGGAGCCCCGCCCGGATTTGATACTCCTGGACCTGCGGCTCCCGAAGATGGACGGCTTCGAGTTCCTGGCGCGCGTCAAGGCCGACGAGTTGCATCGGCGGATTCCCGTCGTCGTGCTGACGTCCTCAGGAGCGGAAACCGACGTCACGCGGGCGTATGAACTCGGCGCCGCGGCCTACGTCGCCAAACCCCTGGACCTGATGGATTTCATCGACGCCGTAATGGCGCTGGTGCGATTCTGGGTCGACACCGCGACGCTACCCTCCGAATAAACGCCGCCGCGGTACGTCGAACGGCACGACACTCCGATGGAAGACCGAATCTTTAATTTACTGCTCGTGGAAGATAATCCCGGCGACGCGCGCCTTATCCGGGAGTACCTCGACGAAGCCGGCCCGGAGAAATTCGCGGCCCGGCAGGCGCCCACGCTGGAAGAGGGTTTCCGAATGTTGGAGGGCGCGGCCGTGGACGTCGTCCTGCTCGACCTCTCCCTTCCCGACAGCCGGGGGCTGGATACGGTCGCGCGGATGCTCGCGCGCGCGCCCCATCTGCCCATAGTCGTCCTCACCGGCCTGGACGACAGCAACCTGGCCGTGCGCGCCGTCCGAGAAGGCGCCCAGGATTACCTGGTCAAGGGCCAGGTGGACGGCAACCTCCTCGCGCGGGCCGTGCGCTACGCCATCGAACGCAAAAAGGCCGAGGAGGAAATCCGGTACTTCAGCGAGTTTACGAAAAACATTATCGAAAGCACCCAGGTGGGCCTGTATGCCGTGGACCAAGACGGGCGAGTCGTCTTCTGGAACCACGGCATGGAACGCGACTTCGGCGTCTCGGCCGCGGAAATAACCGGGACCGATATATTCGAGGCCTTCCCCGCCCTGAGCGAAGAGCCCATAGGCCGGGCCCTCCGCGCCGCCCTGTCCCGGGGCGACGCGTTCGAACAAAGCCGCGTCCGCCATCGGACGCGGTTGAAGGGCGAACGGATACTGAACACCAAGATAAACGCGCTGCGCGACGCCGCCGGCGGGATCGTCGGCGCGGTCGTCATTACCGAGGACGTGACGGAGCGGGTCCAGGCGCAAGAGGCGCTGCGGGCGAGCGAGGAGCGCTACCGCAGCCTGGTGGAAACGATTCACGAAGGGTTCATCGTCGTCGACGGCGACGAGAATATCCTCTTCATCAACGACGCCTACCGCGACATGCTGGGATACGCGAAAGAAGAGCTCGTGGGTATGAGCGTCCTGGATTTGATTCCGGCGGAAGAGGCGGCCAAGGCCCGCGAGATGACCCGCCGCAAGAAAGAGGGCAAGGAGTCCACGAAATACGAGCTCGTGATGGTCCGGAAAGACGGGGAGCGCCGCGACGTCCTCGTGTCGTCGTCGCCCCTGCTCGACCGCGACGGCAACTACTCCTTGACCATCGGCGTGGCGATGGACATCACCGAACAGAAACGGACGCGCGAGGAGTTGGAGCTGCGGACGGCGCAGCTGGCCGAGGCGCACAAGCGCGCGGACGAACTCCTGCGCAACATCCTCCCGGACGTCGTCGTCACGGAGCTGGAGGAAACGGCGGCCTCGCAGCCGCGCCTCGTCCCGGACGCCACCATAGTGTTCGTGGACTTCGTCGCCTTCACCACCATCGCGGGGGAGGTAACCGCCAAGGCCCTCCTCTTGAAGCTTTCCGCTTATTTCCACGCCTTCGACCTCATCGTCAAGGAATCCGGCCTGGAAAAGTTGAAGACCGTGGGCGACGGTTACATGTTCGCCGGCGGCCTTTTCGCCGCGGACGACCAACTGGAGGAATGCGTTCGCGCCGCGCTCGAAATCGTAAAATTCGTGGGCGAGCGGGATTGGCACGTCCGCGTCGGCGTGCACGCCGGCCCGTGCATCGCGGGCCTCGTCAAGGGTTGGCGGATGATCTACGACGTCTGGGGCGCCGCCGTCAACCTGGCCTCGCGGCTCGAACAGGCGAGCGAGCCCGGCCGCGTCAACGTATCGCGCGAGGTTTACGAGCGGCTTAAAGACCGCTACGAATTCGAATACCGGGGCGAAATCCCCGTCCACAACCTCGGCCCCACGCCCATGTATTTCGTGACGGGCGAAAAATGAGCGGCCGCCGCCGCTTGGCGCCCGCTTTATTTCGCTTGTCAACCCCAGCCGATGTGAATATAATAGACCCATGGACACTCCGCCGGCCGCACTCTCCCACGACTTTCGCCTGATCCTGGCTTCCACCTCGCCCCGCCGCTACTTTCTCCTGCGCGAGGCGGGCATCCCCTTCGACGCCGCCCCGCCCAAAGACATCGCCGAGGACATCCGACCGGACGAACCGCCCGAGAAGCTGGTGGCGCGCCACGCCATGGCGAAAGCCCGGTCGGTCGCCGGCGAATACCCCGGGCGGCTGGTCCTGGGCGCCGACACCATCGTCGTCGTAGACGGCCGCGTCTTCGGCAAGCCGCACGACTCGCTGGACGCCCACCGGATGCTCGCGGCGCTCGCGGGGCGCGACCATGTCGTCTACACCGGCCTCGCCCTTCTCGACGGCGCCCGGGGCCGCGAACTGGCCGAAGTCGAGGCCACGGACGTCCGGCTCCGGCCGCTCACGGCGGAGGAAATAGACATCTACATCGCCACCGGCGAACCGCTCGACAAGGCGGGGGGCTACGCCATCCAGGGCAAGGGCGCGTTTCTGGTGGAGAAAGTGGACGGCGACTACTTCAACGTCGTCGGCCTGCCGCTCTGTCGCCTGGGCTTCATGCTCGGCAAACTCGGCTACACCGTCTTCGGATGAACGACGCCGTCCGGGAATTAATCGCCAAGATGAGACGGCCGACCGCCCTGGCGGTCGCCTTTGACTTTTACAACCTGGAGCGACTCCGGGGCGTCGAGCAGCGGATGCGGGAATGGGCGGAACAGGGGCGGGCCGCCACCCGCGAGCCCTACGCCCGCAACCTCTTTGAACAGCTCGCGGCCCTCTTCCCCGACGCCGCGCCCGCCCTCCTCGCGGAGCGTCTCGCCCGCGCGGCCCGCCTCCTGGACGAGATGGAGAAAGGTCCGCCGCCGCCGAGCGCGCGGCGGCCGGCCTTCGCCCCCGACACCAACGTCCAATACCTCAAAGGCGTCGGCCCCGCGCGCGCCCGCGCCCTCGCCAACCTCGGCGTCACCACCGCCTACGACCTCCTGTTCCTGTTTCCGCGCAAATACGTGGACCGGACCGCGGCCGCGCCGCTGGCGGACGTTCAGGCGGGCGACGAAGTCACGGTGGACGGGACGGTCGCCGAGATCGTGATGGAGCGGAAACGCTTCGGCCGGACGCTCGTGACGGCGCTCGTGGGCGACGGCAGCGGCGACATCTTCCTGAAGTGGTTCAACGCGCCGTACGTGCTGAACAAAATCCAGGCCGGCGACCGCGTCGTGGCCTCCGGGACCGTGCGCGTTTACCACGGCCCGGAGTTGATAAACCCCGAGTTTGAGGTCGTGGGAACGGGCGACGACGCCGAGACCTTCGGCCGCATCATACCGGTTTACCCGCTGGCCGCCGGCCTCACGCAGCGCGCCCTCCGGCGCGCCACCAAGGAGGCGCTGGCCCTCCTCGCCGCCGCCGTCCCGGACCCTTTGCCCGCGCTGGTCCTCGCGCGGACCGGCTTCCCCCCCCTATACGACGCGTTGGCCCAGATCCACTACCCCGACGACCTCGAGCGACAACGCGCCGCGCGCCGCCGTCTGAGCTTCGAGCACCTCTACCTCATGGAAGTAGCGTTGACGCAGAAGCGCAAGCAGGGACTGGCCGAACGCGGCGTCCAGATCGCGGGCGACGGTTCGCTCCGGCGCCGGGTCCGGCTTCCGTTCACGCTGACGGCGGCGCAAGAGAAGGCGCTCGCGACCATAGACGCCGACCTCGCCGCGTCGTGGCCGATGCGCCGGCTGCTCCAGGGCGACGTGGGCTGCGGCAAGACGGTGGTGGCGCTGTTCGCAATGCTCACGGCCGCCGAGGCGGGCTACCAGGCGGTCCTCATGGCGCCCACCGAGATCCTGGCGCAGCAACATTGGCTGACCGCCTACCGCCTCCTGCGGCCCGCCGACATCCGGTGCGAAATCCTCTCCGGCGCCACCGGCCCGTCCGACCGCGCCCGCATCCTCCGCGACCTGGGCGACGGCACCCTCCAGCTGCTCGTCGGCACCCACGCCCTCCTCGAGGACGACGTTGTATTCCAACGCCTCGGCGTGGCCGTCGTGGACGAGCAGCACCGCTTCGGCGTCAACCAGCGCCAGCGGCTCGCCGCCAAGGGCGCCTCGCCCAACCTCCTCGTCATGACGGCCACGCCCATCCCGCGGACGCTGGCGCTCTGCGTATACGGCGACCTGGAACTCACTATAATCGACGAGATGCCCGCGGGCCGCGCCGGCACGACGACGCTCCTGGTCCCCGAGAAGAAACGCGCCGAGGCCTTCGAGCTGCTCGCGCGCGAGGTGGCGGCGGGGCGCCAGGGCTTCGTGGTCTATCCGGTGATAGAGGAGTCGGAGGCGGGCGCGCTCAAGGCCGCGACCGCCATGCACAAGGAACTCGCGGCCACGGTCTTCCCGGACCGGCGCATCGGCCTCGTGCACGGGCGCCTGGACGCCGGCGCCCGCGAAGACGTGATGCGGCGCTTCCGCGCCGGCGAGCTGGACGTCCTGGTCGCGACCACGGTAGTGGAGGTGGGGCTGGACGTCCCGAACGCCACGGCGATGGTGGTGGAGCACGCCGACCGCTACGGCCTAAGCCAGCTTCACCAGCTCCGCGGCCGCGTGGGCCGGGGCGAACACCCGTCGTATTTCGTGATGATCGCGCCGGCCAAGGTGACGGACGAGGCGAAGCGGCGGCTCGCGACGCTCGCGCGGACGTCGGACGGCTTCGAGATAGCCGAGGCCGACCTGAAGCTCCGCGGCCCGGGGGAGCTTCTGGGGACGCGCCAGCACGGCATCCCCGACTTCGCGCTCCAGGCGCTGGTGGAGGACCGCGGCCTCCTCGAGCTGGCCCGGGACCTGGCCCGGGAAACGGTGGACAGCGACCCGGCGCTCGGACGCGCCGAGCACGCCGCGCTGCGCGCGCGCGTGCGCGCGGACTTCGGGCGCCGCCTCCAGCTCGCCGGCGCGATATAAAAGCAAAAGCCGGCCTTCCGGCCGGCCCCAAACGACGCCTTGCGTCTCCTGCGCTAAGCCGTCTCCAAATCCTCGAGGGTTTCCACGTACGAGGCCGGGAGGTCCCAAAAGCCGGCGGCCGCGAGCAGGATGGTTTTATACGCCGCGTTCGTCTTGAACTCCCGCGCCGCCCGCTCCCGGACAAAGTAAACCTCCGCCTTGACTACTTCTTCGCCGCCGGTCGCCTTTAGCCGAACCGCCCTGGCCTCGCGGACGTAAGCGCCCACGTCCACGCCCTCGCACTCGTCGAGATAGCCCAGCTCGCCCGCCTCCACCTCGTAAACCACGCCCCAGACGTCGTCGCCGGGAGAGGGGACGGCGTCCGCGACGCCGCAACGCCGCGTCGTCGCCATGCGCGTGAAAGCCAGGCGGTGGTCGGGGAATCGCGCCACGCCCACGGCGCGCGCCGACGGGCAGCGCTCCCGCATCTGCGCCGCGTCCATGTTCGAGCCGTAGGCGAAGTAGTAGACCATAGCGTCGGCGTCAGGCCCCGATCTCGGCTTCGTCCACGCCGCTCTCGCGCAGCTGCCGGCGGAAGGAGGCGGGGACCTCCATCTTGGCGGTGCCCGCGGTGCAGAGGGGAACGCTGCGCATGATGCCCAGGAAGCGGTGGTAGGGCGCGGTGACGAAGAGGTCCGACGGCTTATACTGCTTGATGTGGCGGCTGGTGTAATCCATGAGCGAGACGTTCAGCTCGCCGGTCACGACGCTGTAGGTTATGACCTGGCGGCAGGTGGCGCCCGCCATCTCAACCCGCGGCGGAATGCCCGTGTCGTAGGTGTCCAGCGTCACGAGGCGGCAGGCCTGCTCGGCGTTCACGATGAACACCACCACGTCGGGCTTCAGCTCGGCCCGGTTCAGCGGCGCCAGGACAACGTGTTCGGCCAGCCCCAGCGGCGGCTCGCACCCGAGCGTCAGCGACCGCTGGTAAGCCGCGAGCGAGCAGTAGAGCTTCTCGCCGTGGATGAGGAACTCCTTGAGCGGTTTGGCCGCATCGCCCTCGGGCCGGGGCGTCAGCCCCAGCTGGAAGTTGCCGCCGCCGCACTGCTGGGTCTTGGCCGTGAGGTCTACGACGGCGCCGTCGCGCGCGGCCAGGAGGGCGTTGCAGACGCGATATTTGCCGGGCGTCGCGCCCGCCGGCGGGTCCAGGGAATAGGTCACCGCTACGGGCCAACCGGCCAGCCCCAGGACTTCTTTGATTTCGGCGGCGAATCGCTGCCACTCTTTAGATTCGGTCATAACGTCACGCATCCTTTTTCGGCCGCGGGCCGGCGCGCGACCGGTTCTAGGCGAACTGCGAGCGGAGCCGCGCGACGCGGGCCCGCATCTCGTCTATCTTACGGGCCGTGCCATCCTTGGGCGCGCGGCGTTGGCTCCGTTTGAGGAACGCCAGCTTCACCAGGAGGTTAAACATCTTGCGGACGCGGAAGAAGCCGATGAAGTCGAAGGCGCCGAGGAAGCGCAGCTCCCAACCCACCCGGCCGAACCACTTCGACACCTGGCGGTAGTCGCGTTCGCCGACGTGGCCCAGTTGGACCTCTTCGGCCAGCTCCTTTTTTATCCAGCTCCATTCCACGAACCAAGTGATTACGACCGTCAGGAAAAGGCCGAAGAGGCCCATCCAGTGGACGATGAACGACACCACGATGCCGCTCTCGCCCGCTACGGACACCAGCGTATTGTGGAGGAAGTGGGCGCCGATGGCCGCGCCGAAGAAGAATATCACGGCCAGGCCTCCCAGCCAGCAACTTCGGACGACGCGGGCGATGCCGAAGCCGATGCCCGTAAGCGCGGTGAAGAACGCGTGGTTGAGGCCGAAGACGAAGATGCGGAGGAAGAAGACGGTGCCCATATTCCCGATGCCGCCCTCGGCGCCGGCGCCGACGATGTAGAATATGTCTTCAATCCAGGCGAAGCCGGCGCCGATAATCGCGCCGAAGATGATGCCGTCGAGGACGTCGTCGAGCTCGTTCCGCAGGAGGAAGAAAACCACCACCAGCGCGAAGGCCTTGGCGGTCTCCTCGGTGATGGGGGCGACGATGGAGCCGGAAACGATGTCGGCGACGCCGCCGCCCAACACGTAACTGAGCGGGATGCCGAATATCATCTCCACGATGAGCGAGATGATGATGGCCGGGACGGCGCCCCACAAGAAGACGAGCGTCAGGAGCCAAATCGGCTCCTTCTCGAATCGGTCGAGAAACCAGATGAAGACGAGGTTGCACCCGGTCGTGAACGTAACCGCGACGATGCCCAACAGGTATTCCATAAGTTCGCTCCCGGAAGGAAGAACGGAGGGGGAAAACGGTCAAATATAAATTAACGGGGCGGCGGTAACAAGGTTTTTTTCGCGGGGCGGGAAACCGGGGTCGGTCGTGCCGGAGAGATTAGTCTTGCGCGAGGGGCCGGCGGCGTTTATAATACGGGGAAGGTCTGAGACAACGTGGTAACACCAACATTGACGCGCGTTTACGTAATCGGCCCGGCCCCCGACGCGGCGGTCGCGGCCGCCGCCGGCCCCGGCGCGCGGCCGGAGGCCGTCGCCGCCGTGGACGCCCGTACGCTCGCGCCCGGCGACGTCGTCGTGGTGGCGGGCGCGCCCGACAAAGATGCCGCGCTCCAAGCCGTAGCCGCGGCGCTGGGCGCACGGGCGGACGCCTTCGTCGCCGCGGCGCTTTTCCCGGAGCTATCGGCCGCGGCGGCGACCGCCGACCTGGCCGGCGAGCCGTATTACCATTTCCGGGGCCGGCCGCCGGGCGCCCTCGGCCGCGCCGGGAAGTGGCTGCTGGACCGGGCGGTCGCCGCGGCGTTTATCCTTGTCCTCGCGCCGGTGTGGTTTCCGATGTTCGCGGCCATAAAGATAGACTCGCGCGGCCCCGTAATATTCCGGCAAAAGCGGCTCACCGTAGGCCGGCGGGAGTTCAACATCTACAAGTTCCGGACGATGTTCGCGACGGTACCCCAATACCAGACGTCGCCGCCCGGCGAGGACATACGCGTTACGCGCGTGGGCCGCGTCCTGCGCCGGTTGGGGCTGGACGAAACGGCGCAGCTTATCAACGTCCTCAAGGGGCAGATGAGCCTGGTCGGCCCGCGGCCCGAAATGGCCATCGTCGCCGCCACCTATGAGCCGTGGCAGAACCTGCGTTTCGCCGTGAAACCCGGGATAACGGGCCTGTGGCAGATCGCCGGCCGCGCCGACCGCCCCATCCACGAGGGCCTCGAGTTCGACTTCTACTACGTCGCGAACCGCACTCTCCGGCTGGACGTCCGCGTCCTGCTCCGGACCATACCCATCCTCTTCGGGAAGGGGCGCCACTGACGTGCGGGTCATCGTCGTCGCAACGCCGGCTTTCGCCCTTCCCACGCTGGACGCCTTGTGGGCCGCGGACGACGTCGACGTCGCGGCGGTGGTCACGAACCCGGACCGCCCCGCGGGGCGCGGCCTGGAGCCGACGGCCACGCCCGCCAGCGAATGGGCGCGCGAGCACGGCGTTCCGGTGTACACCACCGACAAGCTTGCGGCGGACCCTACGGCGGGGCTTCAGGCGCTGGGCGAGTTCCTGCCGGTTTTCGCGACCGTCGTCGTCGCCTCCGGCTTATTCATACCGAAATGGCTCCGGGAAGAAAACGCCGCCTACTCGCTCCACGGCGCCATTAACCTACACCCCTCCCTCTTGCCGCGCTGGCGGGGGGCCGCGCCCATCGCCTGGACGATAATGGCGGGCGACGAGGCCGCCGGCGTTACAACTATCTCGCTGGTCAAGGAATTGGACGAAGGCCCCGTCTTCCTCCAACGGAAAGTCCCCGTGGCGCCGGGCGAAACGGCGGCGGCGCTCGAGGAGAAGCTGGCGACGGCGGGCGCGGCGTTGATGCTCGAGACGCTGCGCGGCGTCGCCGCGGGGACGCTGACGCCGACGCCGCAGCCGCAAACCGGCGCGACCTACGCCCCAAAGATAACGGCGGAGACGCAACTCGTGGATTGGGCGAAGCCGGCGGACGAGCTCGAGCGGTTGGTCCGGGGGCTTTACGCCGCGCCCCTGGCCCGCGTTACCGTCCGCGGCCAGTTTGTCCAGATACTGGAAGCGACGGCGGTCGCCGGGAAGGGCGCGGAAGCCGGGACGGTGGAGGCCGTAACGCCGGCCGGCGTAGACGTCGCGTGCGGCGAGGCGACGCTGCGGCTCGTCCGCGTCAAACCCGCGGGGAAGAACGAGATGTCGGGGCGGGCCTTCGCGCTGGGTCGTCGGCTGGTCCCGGGCGACCGGTTAGGGTAGATGGAAGCCGACGCGCACCGCCGCCCGTTCGGGCCCGGCCGGGCGCTGGCCGCGGCCGCCGGCTTGGCGTTGCTCGCCCTCTTCTTTTTCGGCGACCGGCTACCGTTACTAAACTCTTTTTACGACGCCCTCCGCGACCGGTACCCGGGCGCCGTCTTCAATTTCTTCTTCGCCCGCATCGATACCCCCTACAGCTTCGACTTCGACTTCCGTCTGTGGGCATGGGCGCTGCCGGCGGCGTGCGCGCTGGCTTGGGCCGCGGCGCCCTTCGTCCCGCGCGCCGTGCCCGCGTTTATACGCAAAGCCGACCCGGCGTGGTGGGGAGCAGGCGCGACGCTCGTTATATGCGCCGTTTTCGCCCGGGTCCTCTTCGGCGGCGCCCCGCATAACTGGGACGAGTGCGTCTACGACTTCCAGGCGCGGATATTCGCCGCCGGCCACCTGACGGCCCCCCTACCGCCAACCGAACACAACGCCCCCATCGGCGTCCTTATCCTGGACAACCCCAATTTCTTCTTCGCGCCGCTGGAAGCCATACGGGCGGGCCGGTGGTTCTCGATGTATCCGCCTTTTTTCCCGGCGGCGCTCGCGGTCGGGCGGTGGTGCGGCCTGACGTGGCTGGTTTCGCCGCTCGCGGCGGCGGGGACGGTGTTCCTGCTGGCGCGGCTGGCCACGCGCCTTTACGGCCGGGCCGGGGGCGCGGTCGCGGCCATCCTCGCCGCCGGTTCGCCCTTCCTCCTGGTCAACGGCGCGTCGTTCTTTTCCGACCCCGTCTTTATCCTCTTCCTGGCGGCTTTCCTCTTCTTCTGCCAGCGCGCGATGGGCCAGGACGGCGCGAAGCCGGCGGACCTTGTCCTGGCGGGCCTGGCCCTGGGCCTGGCTTTCGGCGTGCGGGAATACGCGACCCTCGCGGCGTGCGGCCCCTTTATCCTCTATACTATGGTAAAATGGCGCCGGCGGTGGGTCTGGCTGGCGGCCGGGGCGGCCCTGCCGGCCGCCGCGTACCTGGCGTATAACTGGGCGGTCGCCGGCAGCCCGTTCGTGACGCCCCGGGCGTTCTCGACCATGCACCACTTCGGCTTCGGCGAGGGCTTCGGCGCCCGGGAGGCGTTTTCATACACCTTCCAAAAACTATACGTCCTCTCGTCGTACGCCTTCGGTTGGCCGTTCCTCTGCCTGGTCCCCATCGCCGCCTATCTACTCGCCGGGCGGCCGTGGAGCACGTTCGAGAAAATACTGGGCGCGGCTATCGCCGCCACGGTCCTGATGCACGTGCCCATCGCCAACCCCGGCCTGGTTTACGGACCGCGTTACTGGTTCCCGCTCTTCCCGGCGTTGGTCGTGCTGACTTGCGGCGCCATCACGCGCTTCTGGGTTGCCTGGCCGGATGAAACCAAAAGGGCCGTAACCGCGGGCGTCGCGCTCCTCGTAGTTTGCAACGCGGCGCTCTACCTGCCCCACGAAGCGGCGATGGCCGCGCGCCACCCGTCGCACAAAGGCCCGTGGCTGACGGCGGCGGAGCTGGGCCAGTTTAAACGGGCGGGAATCGCGCCGGCGCTGGTATTCCTGGGGCCGCGCGAGAAACGTTTAACTTCCCATCCCAACGACGTAGGGCTCCGGGGCGGCGTCGTCGTAGCCAGGGACCAGGGCCCGCGCAACGTGGAGCTGATGAAGTTATTCCCCGGGCGGCGGTACTTCCTGGTCAACTATGAACGCTTCCGGGACACCGGCGAAATGACGGAAATCCCCGCCGACGCCCAACCGTCGTTCTTCCCGCCGCCCGCTCCTTCGCCGGACTGGCGGCGGCTGCGGCAAGACCGGGCCGAGACGTGGACGCCTCCGCCCCGATAGAGCGATAAGGATGGAATGGTGACCCCAGTGACGACCCCGCGGCGCACCCTCAACCGGGCGTTAACGGCTTCGGCCCTATTCGCGGCTTTCGGCCTAAGTTACCTCCCCGGCCTCCATGACACCTTCGCCCTCTTCGACCGGGGCGCGGGCATCGGCGCCCTTTTCACGGCGCCCGGCCTTACGGCCGTGCCGCCGTCCTGGGTATTTCGGCACGCGTTGCTTCTCGCCGGCGTCTTCTTCCTGGCGCCGGCCTTGGCGCCGCTGGGCCGCATCCTGTTAAATTGGGTCGGGCGGGCGAGGGAAGGCCTCGGCGATTGGATGGTCGTGGGGATACTCGGCGCCGCGACGGCGCTGGCCGCGGCCGGCCTGGCCTACGCGTCGCTGGGCGCCGAGGGGCACGTCTGGGACGAACGGGAATTCGACTTCCAGGCCCGGATTCTCGCCTCCGGCCGACTGACGGCGACCGCGCCGGCAACGGACGAACGCGTCACGCTCGAGGGGGGCGGCAAGAATAATTTCCTGGTGGGGACGAACGAAGGCGTCCGCGACCGCAAGTGGTTCACGATCTACATGCCGGTGTGGCCGGCGGCGCTGGCCATCGGCGAGGCGCTGGGCCGGCCCTGGCTCGTGAACCCGGTCATCGGCTTCATCACGGCCTTCATCCTCTTCGGCTACGCCCGCCGGCTGGTCGGCGCCGACGGGGCGCTGTTGGCCGTCCTCCTGTACACCTTATCCCCCTTTATACTATTCAACAACGCGTCGTTTTTCTCGGAGCCCGTTTTTCTCCTCCTCTTCCTCCTTTTCCTCTGGGCGTACGACGCGGCCAAGGGCGGCAAGAAAGGCGCGGCCCTGGCCGCGGGCGCGCTGTTGTCGCTGTCGTTCGGGGCCCGGGAATACGCCGCGTTCGCCGCGGCGCTTCCGGTCGTCGCGCTTTGGGTATATGGCGTGATACGCCGCCGCGAGCCGGCGCGGGGATTGGCGTGGTTCGTCCCGGGCATTATACTGGGCGCGGCGCCCCTCCTGGCCTATAACGCCGTCACGGGCGGGAATCCCTTCCGCTTCCCGCGCTTCTACGCCCTCAAGACCCATTTCGGCCTTTCCCTCCCGTTCCTTTCGGGCGACATGGCGTTGTTCACGACGCGCCGGCTATGGGTATTTGCCACGGACCTGCTGGGTTGGCCGCTGGCGTCGGCCCTACCGGCGTTGGTCCCGTTATTTTTAAAGAAGATACCGCCCCGACTGAAACCCCTATATCTGGCGGCCGCGGCCACGATGCTCCTCTTCGTCCTCCCCCACCACAAGGGAATCAACTACGGCGCGCGCTATTACTACGGCCTGTTGCCCGCGGCCCTGGTCGGCGGCGGCTGGGGCCTCACGCTCCTTCCGGAATGGCTGACGCGGCGCTGGCGCGCGGCGGCGGGGACGGCGGCCGTCGCGGCGCTGCTCGCGTTCGCGGCGCTCACCGTACCCTACCTGGCGGCCGTGGAACCGATATACCGCGACTACTGGGGTTTCCCCGAGGGAAAGAAGCCCTGGGTGACGCCGCAGCTCGAGCAAGCCCTCAGCGAATACGGCGTATGGCAGGCCGTCATATTCGTCGCGCCGCCGGCGCGATGCGACGGGCCGGCGCCCAACGACGTCGCCCTGAAAAACGACATTATCTTCGCGCGCGACCGCGGCCCGTTGAACGCGAACTTCGCCGCGACGCTGCCGCCCCGGCCCTGCCTCCTGTGCGATTACCGCGAATTCGAAGAGACGGGGACCCTCCGCGTAATCGACGCCGCCCCGCCGCCCAAGACCGGGGTAAAAAAATGACCATCGAACACGACGGCACCGGCCCGGCGTTCACGGCCGCGACCCTCGCCGCCGCGGTCGCCGCGTGCCGCCAACGGCGGATACGCCACCTGGTCGTGGCTTCCACCACCGGCGCCACGGCCGAGGCGGCCCTCGCCGCCATCGCCGGCCAGGATATCGAGCTTATAATCGTCACCCACAATACCGGCTTTAACGAAGCGGGGGCCCAGGAGTTCCCGGACGTCCTGCGGCGGCGGCTGGAGGACGCCGGCGTCCGGGTGCACACCGGCACCATGGTCTTACGCGCGTTGGGTCGGGCGGCGCGCGACAAACTGGGCGGCCCCGACGCCGAAGCGCTTGTCGCGAGCACCCTCCGGCTCCTGGGTGAGGGGACCAAAGTATGCGCCGAGATCGCCGTGATGGCGGCGGACGCGGGCCTGGTCCCCGAGGGCGACGTGGTGTGCGTGGCCGGGACGGGAAGGGGCGCCGATACGTGCGCCGTCATCCGGGCGGTGCCTTCCCACCGCTTTTTCGACCTGCGCATTCGCGCCTACGTCGCGAAGCCCGCGACGTTGTAAATCATAACGATGACGCCCAAGGAAAACGTCCTGCTTATCGCCCACGGCGAGATAGTGGAGGCCGGCGGCGGCCCCCGGCGCGAGGACATCCTCATCGCCGGCGGCCGCGTCGCCGCGCGCGGGCCGCGCCTGGAGCCGCCGGCCGGCGCCGCCGTCATCGACGCCCGCGGCAAACTCGTCTTCCCCGGCTTTATAGACATGCACGTCCACTTGCGGGAGCCGGGGCGCGAGGACAAGGAGACCATCCTCTCCGGGACGATGGCCGCGGCGGCGGGCGGGTTCACCTCCGTGTGCGCCAAGGCCAACACGTTCCTGGTCATGGACAATCCGGCGGTCGTGGAGTTCGTCCAGTCCCGCGCCGAACGTTTCGCCTACGCCCACGTCTTCCCGGTCGGCTCCATCACGGAAGGGCTGCGGGGCTGGGGCAACCTCTCGGAAATAGGGAGTTTGAAAGAGGCCGGCGTGGTCGCCCTTTCCGACGACGGCGTCCCCGTAGTGGCGAGCGACATCATGGCCGAGGCCCTGCGCTACGCCGCGGACTACGACCTCCCCCTTATCGCCCACTCCGAGGACTACAACCTCGCGGAGGAGGGCGCCGTGACCGAAGGGTCGGCCGCGAGCCGGACCGGCCTGGGCGGAATTCCGGTGGAGGCCGAGGAAACGCTCATCGCCCGGGACCTCGCGCTCCTGCGCGGCTTCGGCGGCAAACTCCACGTCGCCCACGTGAGCGCGGCGACCTCGCTGGAGCACATCCGCCGCGCCAAGGCCGCCGGCCTCGACGTGACCTGCGAGACCACGCCCCATCACCTCCTCCTGAACGAAGAGGCGGTCACCGGCTTCGACGCCAACTTGAAGATGAACCCCCCGCTGCGGCGGGAGGAAGACCGGCAGGCGGTAATCGCCGCGCTCCGGGACGGGACCATAGACTGTATCGCCTCCGACCACGCGCCCCACACCCCGGCGGAAAAGGACAAGGCGTTCGCGGCGGCCCCGTTCGGCGTCGTGGGCCTCGAGACGTCGCTGCGTTTGATATACACGTATCTCGTACTTCCGGGTGTAATTTCGCTGGGGCGTATGGTAGAATTGATGACCGCCAACCCCGCGCGGCGCCTGAAGCTGGAGGGCCGCGGCCACCTTGCGCCCGGCGCCTGGGCCGACGTAACCATATTCGACCCCGCGCCCGAAGACGTCATAGACGCCGCGACCTTCCACTCCAAGGGCAAGAACACGCCCTTCAACGGCTGGAAGGTGCGCGGGCGCGTGGCGGCGGTGCTGGTGGACGGGCGGCCCGTAGTCAGCGAGGGCCGTTTAATCGAGGCGCGCACAACTAGCGAGAGAGGGCGATGAAACACTTCATTGATCTTTCGCGGCTACCCAAAGAAAGCGTCAAGGCGCTCCTGGACGTGGCGCAGGAAATGGTGCCATTGGCCCGCGGCGGGAGCGACCTGGCCCGCGGCCGAATCCTCGCGACGCTCTTCTACGAGCCGTCCACGCGGACGCGGCTCTCGTTCGAGTCGGCGATGCTGCGGCTCGGCGGCCAGGCCATCGGCTTCGCCGACGCCCGCGCCTCCTCCGTGGCCAAGGGGGAGTCGCTGGCCGACACCATCCGGACGGTGGACAAATACGCCGACGTTATCGCCATCCGCCACCCGGCCGAAGGCGCCGCGCTCGCGTGCTCGTTCTTTTCGCGGGTCCCCATAATCAACGCCGGCGACGGCGGCCACCTCCACCCCTCGCAGACGCTCCTCGACCTCCTGACCATCAAGAGCGAATTGGGCCGCCTGGAGAATTTGACGGTGGTGCTGGCCGGCGACCTACGCTACGGCCGGACGGCGGCGTCGCTCGCGCTGGCGCTCGCGCCCTTCAAGCCCCACATCATATCGGTGGCGCCGGAGGGCCTGGAGTTTCCGCCCCACGTCGTGCGGCGGCTCCGGCTCGAGCTGGGCGCCACGCTGGAGGAGACCGCCGACCTCGCCGGCGCGGCGCGAAGCGCGGACGTCCTCTACGTGACGCGCATCCAACAGGAGAGGTTTTTCTCGAGCGACGACTACCTCCGCGTCAAAGGCTCGTACGTGGTGGATGAGCGGGTCGCGGCGCAGATGCCGAAGGGCGCGCTCATCCTCCACCCGCTGCCGCGCGTGGACGAAATCGCGACCGCGGTGGACGACGACCCCCGCGCCCGCTACTTCCAGCAGATGTTCTACGGCGTCCCGGCGCGCATGGCCCTCCTCGCCCTCCTCCTCAAGCTCCTGCCCCGGGAAATCCCGAGCCGCGAGGTGAAGGGCGAGGAGCTGGCCCTCCCCTGCCCCAACCCGCGCTGCGTGACCGCGGGCGAGAAGTACCTCCCGAACCTCTACACGCCCATCCTCGAGCGCGGGCCGTCGCTCTTCGCCGAGATGGGCGAGAAGAGGCGCTACCGGTGCCTGTACTGCGACTATGAGGTCGCGGCGTAATTTATGAGCGTCTTCTCTAAAATCTTCGGCACGAAGTACGACCGCGACATCAAGAAGATGGGGCCGGTGGTGGAGCGCACCAACGACGTCGTGGCGTCGCTGCGCGACGCGCCGGAGGAGGAGTTCCTGGCGCGCACCGGCCGCTTCAAGGAAGAGGTCCGCGCCGACCGCGAGGACTTCCTCCGCAAGCAGCTCGGCGACCTGCTGGGCGACGAGGAGGCGGCGCGGCGGGTGGAGGAGTACTTGAACGCGTCGGTGGCGTTGTGGGAGGACATGCTGGAGCGCCACCTCCCCCGCGCGATGACGCCCGAGGACCGGCGCATCAAGGCCGAACAGTTCGCCAAGGACGCGTGGGCCCGGCGGGAGGAGAAGCTGGAGGAGCTCCTGCCCGAGGCGTTCGCGACGGTCAAGGAGGCCGCGAGGCGGCTGGTGGGCCAAAAGTGGCAGGTCACGGGCCACGAGATAACGTGGAACGACGTCCACTTCGACGTCCAGCTCATCGGCGGCATCGCGCTGCACCAGGGCCGCATCGCCGAGATGGCGACGGGCGAGGGCAAGACGCTGGTGGCGACGCTGCCCCTCTACCTCAACGCCCTGGCGGGCGACGGCTGCCACCTCGTCACGGTCAACGACTACCTGGTCCGCGTCGGTTCGGAATGGGTGGGGCACATCCTGGAATACCTGGGAATAAGCGTCGGCGCCATCCAGTCCGGGATGTATCCCCACGAGCGGCGGGCGGAATACGCCAAGGACGTCACCTACGGCACCAACGCCGAGTTCGGCTTCGACTACCTTCGCGACAACGGCACGGCCCTCCGCGCCGAGGAGCAGGTCCAACGCGGCCACGCCTTCGCCATCGTGGACGAGGTGGACAGCGTCCTCATCGACGAAGCGCGGACGCCCCTCATCATCTCCGGCCCCTCCCGCAAGGATTTCGCGCACAAATACGACGACTTCAAGCCGCTGGTGGACCGCCTGGTGCACAAGCAGGGCGCGATGTCGGCCCAGCTCATGGACGAAGCCGAGGCAGCGCTGGAAAGCGACGACGAGGAAACGGCGTATTACAACCTCCTGAAGGTGCTGAAGTCCACGCCCAAGAACCGGCGCCTGCTGAAACTGTTCGAAGAATCGAAAGTGAAGAAAGAGGTTCAGCGGCTGGAGATGGAGCTCATGCGCGACAAGAAGATGCCCGAGGTCGCGGAAGAGCTCTACTTCTCGCTGGACGAGAAGGGCCACGCGGTGGAGCTTTCGGAGGTGGGGCGCGAGTTCCTCTCCCCCTCCGACCCCGGCCTCTTCGAGCTGCCGGATATCGAGGAACGCCTGAGCGAGATCGAGGGCAACGAGGAAACCCCGGAGGCGGAGAAAGAGAAACTACGCGAAACCCTCCGCGTGGAATACGAAACGAAAAACGAAAAGCTGCACAACATCAGCCAGCTCCTGCGCGCCTACCTGCTGTTCGATAAAGACGTGGAATACGTCGTCAAGGACAATCGCGTCATAATCGTGGACCAATTCACCGGCCGCCTCATGCCCTCGCGCCGCTACGCCGACGGCCTCCATCAAGCCCTGGAAGCCAAAGAGAACGTGGTTATAGAGCGCGAGACCATGACCCTCGCCACCATAACCATCCAGAACTACTTCCGGATGTACAAGAAGCTCGCGGGTATGACCGGCACGGCAGAGACCGAGGCGCAGGAGTTCTGGGACATCTACAAGCTCGACGTCATGGTCATCCCTACCAACGAGCCGGTCCGGCGCGTGGACTACGAGGACGTTATCTTCCGGACGAAGCGGGAGAAATACAACGCCGTCATCGACGAGATCGTCCGCATGCACGAGTGCTCGCGGCCCGTCTTGGTGGGCACGGTTTCGGTGGACGTGTCCGAAACCATCTCCCGCCTGCTGAAGCGGCGGAACATAGAGCACAACGTCCTGAACGCCAAAAACCACCAACGCGAGGCCGAGATCGTGGCGGAAGCGGGCCGGCCGGGCACCGTGACCATCGCCACCAACATGGCGGGCCGGGGCACCGACATCAAACTCGCGCCGGAAGTGGTCCAGTGCCAAAACTGCGCGTTGATTTACGGCGAAGGCGATTACCAACCCGACCGCCCCGATTGGGCCAAGGAGTGCCGCGGCGAGGTCCCGTGCGGCCTCCACATCGTCGGGACGGAACGCCACGAAGCCCGCCGCATCGACCGGCAGCTCCGCGGGCGCTCCGGCCGCCAGGGCGACCCAGGCTCCAGCCGGTTCTTCCTCGCGCTCGAAGACGACCTGATGCGGCTCTTCGGCTCCGACCGCATCGCGGGGATGCTTACGAAGATGGGCATGGAAGAGGGCGAACCCATCGTCCACTCCATGATCACCAAAAACATAGAGCGGGCCCAGCGTCGCGTCGAGGAGCAGAACTTCACCATCCGCAAACGGGTCCTCGAGTACGACGACGTGATGAACAAGCAGCGGCAGATCATCTACCAGCTCCGCAATCAGATACTGCACGGCGAGGATTTGTGGGACGACCTGGCCGAAATGGTGCGTTTCCAACTTACGGACGCGGTGGCCGAATACACGCCGGAAGACCTCCCGCCCGAGGATTGGGACTACGGCAAGATCGTAAGCTGGGTGCGGGCGCGGTTCCCCATCGACGTAACGGCCGACCAGCTTAGCCGCGCCAGCGGCGACCGCGAACAACTGACGGACGCGCTGATGGCGGCGGTAGGCGAGGCCCACGACCGCCGGCAGCAAAGCTACGGCTCCGACCTCCTGCTCCAACTCGAGCGTTTCGTGATGCTTACGACGCTGGACGAACAATGGCAGGACCACCTCACGGAGATGGACGAATTGCGGGAGGGAATCTCGCTGCGGTCCTACGGCCAGCTCGACCCGCTGGTGGAATATAAGCGCGAAGCCTACGAGATGTTCGAAGCCCTGCTCAAGCGGATTGACGACGAGACGATATCCAAGGTCTTCCGGGTCCAGATAGGCCGCGACGCCGCGGTGCCCCAGCCGGTGTCGGTGCGCGCCTTCCAGCCGGAGCTCGAGGCGCTCGCGGCCCGGGCGCGGCGGCCACAACAGGTTTTCACCAATTCACCCGAGGAATCGCGGCAACGGACGATAGTCCGGTCCGCGCCGAAAGTCGGCCGGAACGACCCTTGCCCCTGCGGTTCGGGAAAAAAATACAAGAAGTGCCACGGCGCGGGCGCGGAATCGGGCGGAGACGCCTGAACGCTGAGCCCGACGTACCGACGTGGCGTAAACCTTACATCGCGGCTTTGGCCGCGTTGACGGTCTTGGCCCTCGGCCTGCGCGTCGCCTACGGGTGGCGGCTGGGGGTAGCCCCGCCCGCGTTGTCGATCGTCGCCAGCGCCCTCGTCACTCCGATAGTCGCGGCCCTGGCGGCGCGCAAAGCCGGCGCCGCGGCGGGGTTGATCGCCGGGGCGGCGTGGACCTTCCTGCCGGCCGCCGTCGTGGCCGGCGTTTGCTACCCCCGGGACACGTACGCCGCGTGCGCGGCGGCGTTGGCGTTGCTCGCCTGGGGCGAAGCCGTGGGCCGGCGTAACGCCGGGGCGTGGTTCGCGGCCGCGGGCGCGCTGGCCGGGGCGGCGGTCGCGTTTCGTCTCGCCGCGCTCGCCCTTCCCGCTTATTTTTTGGGGGAAACGGCGTATCGCCTTGCGACCCGCGAAAGACCGACCGGAAGCAGGCTCCTCTGGGTGCCGGGGTTCGCGGCCTTCCTGGCCGCTGCCGGGGTGCTTGAAGCCATCCGCGCGGGTTCCCCCTGGGGCCAAGTCGCGAACGTATTGGCCGCCGGCGCCGCGTACTACCCGAACACGACCTCGGTCGTTAAACGCGTCTTCGCCGACGCCGCGGCCATGCTCTTCTGGGACCCGCTCGGCTTCGGCGCCCTCGTGACGTTCGCGCTGGTCGGCGTGGGGATAACGATAGCGGGTCGGCGGGGCGATTTACGCCCCTACGCTTTCCTTTTAGTGGGGATGCTGCTGGCTTTCAACTTCGTGACGCCCCATTGGCGCCCCTACGCGCCGGCCATGCTCGAGCCGCGGCGCTGGCTTTTGGCCGCCGTCCCCGCGGCGGTGCTCGCCGGCGGCGTGGTCGGGCCGCTGTGGCGGCCGGAAGGAAGCCCGGCGACGCTGCGGCTTTGGGCGGGCGGCTTCGGTTTGTCCTACGTTTTAGCGGTGCTGTTCGTCAACGGCAACATGCCGTTCGCGGCCTTATCGTTCGCGGCCATGAGCGTCGCCGCCGTAGCCGCGCTCGCGCTCGCGGCGTTGACGGCGCGGCGCCCGGGAGCGGCAGGGCTTTCGGCACGGCTGACCGCGTTAACGGCGATATTGCTGCTGGTGGTCCCGGTGTTGACGCTTTTCCTATGAACCCGCCGGCGTTGAAAATCGTCGCCCTTATCCCGGCCTATAAAGAACAGGGCCGCGTGGGCCGTGTCGTCGCGGGCGCGAAAAAATACGTAGGCGCGGTCCTCGTCGTGGACGACGGCTCGCCCGACGAAACCGGCGCCGAAGCCCGCCGCGCCGGCGCCGACGTCCTGCGTCTGGAGCCGAACCGCGGCAAAGGGGCGGCCCTCCTCGCCGGCGTGGCGGAAGCGAGGCGGCGCGGGTTCGACGCGGCGATTACGCTGGACGCCGACGGCCAACACGACCCGGCGGCCATACCGGCGATGGCGGCGGCGCTGGAACGCGGCGCGGACGTCGTTATCGGATATCGCCTGAAGGATTTGCGCGCCATGCCTCCCCACCGGGTATTCGCCAACGTCTTTTCGTCCGCCGTCATCTCCATGGCGGCGGGACGGCTTATCCGCGACAGCCAGACCGGCTACCGGGGACTCAGGTTGGCCGCGATAGAGAAGCTCCCGCTCGTGCGCACGGGCTTTGACCTCGAGTCGGAGATGCTGCTCAAGGCCGCGCGCGCCGGCGCCCGGTTCGCCCACGTGTGCATCCCGACCATTTACGGCGACGAGAAAAGTAAGATCCGGCCCCTCGCCGACACGTACCGGTTCTTTCGAGTGGTTTTCGCGGATTTAACGGGACGGCTCGAGGTTTAATTGCGGGTTCTGGTCATAACCAACATGTATCCCCGCGACGACGACCCATCGTACGGCATCTTCGTCGCCGAGCAATTGCGGGCGTTGCGCGAGGCCGGCGTGGCCGCCGACCTCTATTTCATCGAGGGGTATCGCGGCCGCTTGGCGTACGCGAGGGCAATCGGCGCGCTGAGGAAAAAGCGCCGGGATTACGACCTTTTCCACGCCCACCACGCGTACGCGGGGGCGGCGGCGCGGCTCGCCGGCGTCCGGCCGCTGGTTATAACTATCCACGAGGGGGCGGTAACGAAGAACCCGGCGTACCGTTGCTTCGCGCGGGCGGTAGCCACGGGCGCCGCCCGGTGCGTCGCCGTCTCGCCGGCCATCGCCCGGGCCCTCGCCCCCACGCCCTCGACGGTAATACCCATCGGCGTGGACCTGGGCGTATTCCGGCCGCAGGACCGCTTCGCCTGCCGGCACGTGTTGGGGCTCCGCGCCGACAAGGTCTACGCGCTGTTTCCCACCAGCCCGGCGCGGCCGGAAAAACGCTACCCCCTCGCGGCCGAGGCCGTGGCCGTCGCGCAACGCTCCGTCCCGAACCTCGAGCTCCTGGTGCTGCCGCCGTCGGCGCGGGGTACGGTGGCCACCTACTTCGGCGCCGCCGACCTGGCACTGATAACCTCCGACTTCGAGTCGGGGCCGATGACGGTGAAGGAAGCGGTCGCCTCGGGGCGCCCCGTGGTCAGCCGCCGGGTAGGCGACGTTGAGTTTTTGGAGAAGTGTCCGGCGTGTCTGGTGGTGGGCGACGACCCGGCGTCGATAGCGGACGGCATCGTCCGCGCGCTCGGCCTTAAAGCCGACGCCGGCGCCGCCGTGCTGGAATACGAACTGGGCGCCGTGACGCGCCGGCTCGTGGATTTGTATCGGGAAACGGCCGGGGCCGGGCGGTAAGCCCCCACGCCCGAACCGTCAACCGTTGAGGCATTATTCGGCGCCGTCGGAAGCGGACCCGCGAGTGCGGGAATGGGTTGGGCGTGTTGAAAATCCTGGTTATAACCAACATGTACCCGCGGGATGACGACCCGTCGTACGGCGTCTTCGTCGCCGAACAGCACGACGCGTTACGGGCGAAGGGCGTCGACGCCGACCTATACGTCATTGAGGGGTTCCGGTCGCGGCGCGAATATCTTCGGGCGATATTCGAGTTGAGACGGCGACGGCGTTGGTATCAACTGTTTCACGCCCACCACGCCTACGCGACGCTCGCGGCGTGGCTCGCCGGCGTCCGACCGCTGGTGGCGACGTTTCACGACAATCAGATTCCCGCGAGCCGCTGGTACCGGCTTTTTGCCCGGGCGCTGGGTTCGAGGGTGGATTGCCTCGTCGCCGTTTCGTCGGCCGTAGTGCGCGCCCTCGCGCCCGCGCGGAGCGTAACCATACCCATGGGAACCGATTTAAACCTATTCTATCCGCGGGATAAAGCCGTGTGCTGCCGGTCGCTCCGTTGGCCGGACGACCGCGTTTATATCCTGTTCCCAGCCAAGCCGACGCGTCCCGAGAAACGGTACGACCTGGCGGCGCAGGGAGCCGCTCTCGCCCGACGCCGCCATCCGGGCCTCGAACTCGTGACGGCGGGCGGCTATCGGCGGGACGAAATGGGCGTGCTCTTCGGCGCGGCCGACGCCGTGGTAGTCACGTCGGACGTGGAATTGGGGCCCCTGACGGTGAAAGAAGCGATTGCCTCGGGACGGCCCGTGGTCAGCCGCCGCGTGGGCGACGTCGAATTCCTGGAAAAATGCCCCGCGTGTATTATCGTCGACGACACGCCGGCGGCGGTGGCCGAAGGGATAGAAAGGGCTCTAGACGCCGGGACCGTGGACCCCTCGCCAGTTCTGGCATACGGGGCGGTTGTAGTCGCCGCGCGTTTGGTGGCTTTATACGGCGAAGTTATCGCCGCGAACGAGGCAAAAGGCCGTGTCCACTAAAGGGGTATTCCCGCGGGTATCGATAATGGGCGTGGATATCGCCGCGATCTCCATGGCCGAGGCGCTGGACGTAATCGAGCGGTTCGTGGCCGAAGGCGGGCCCCACGTCGTCGTCACGGCAAACGTGGACCACCTGATGCTTTTACAACGCGACGCCGCGTTCCGGGAAGTCTACGACCGCGCCGAGCTCATCACCTGCGATTCCATCCCCCTCAAATGGGCTTTGTCTTTCCTGGGACGGTCGGTCAAAGGCCGGGTAGCGGGCGCCGACATGGTCTACGCGCTGGCCGAACGAGCCGCGGCGAAAGGCCTCCGCCTGTTCTTCCTGGGCGCCGCGCCGGGGGTGGCGGCCGCCGCCGCCGCCAGCCTGAGCCGCCGGTATCCCGGGTTGCAAGTCGTGGGCACTTATTCCCCCCCGGTTATGGCGTGGCGGGAATTGGCCGAAGACGCCGCGACGCTGGAGACGGTGCGGGGCACCCGGCCGGACGTACTCCTGGCCGCCCTCGGCGCCCCCAAGCAGGAGATGTGGCTCGACGCGGTACGGGAGCGAATGGGCGTCCCCGTGGGAATCGGCGTGGGCGCGGCGTTTGACTTCGCCGCCGGGACGCTGAGACGGGCGCCGGTGTGGGTTCAGAAACTGGGGTTGGAGTGGTTATGGCGCCTGTTCCAGGAACCGCGGCGGCTGTGGCGTCGCTACCTGTTTATAGACCTCCGTTTTATCTTCATCGTCCTGAAAGAAAAATACCGCGGTAAAAACCGCGGCACGGCAAGCGAATAGCGTCACCCCTATCGAAAGCGCAGACCCGCCGCGGCACCCAGCGCCGCCCGGTCTTCTTTCCCCAACAGCAACAGCGTCCCCGCCGCGAACGCCAAGACGGCCGCGGGTCCCGTAGCCCAACGGGGCCAGGCCGCAGTCGCCCATAGCGCGAGCCCCACGGCCGCGGCGAGGGCCGCGGGCGCGAGCGCCCGCGTATCCACGAGCGGGCGTCCCAGGACAACGGAGGCCACCACGACGCCCGCCACCACCCCCGTAACATCGGCGGCAACGGTTCCCCAAGCCGCGCCCATGAACCCCATCCGCGGAATTAACCACACGTCCAACCCCAGATTTACCAGGACCGCGATGAGGGCGACCGCCGCCAGGTAACGTTGGCGACCGGAGGCGATGAGTGCGGCGTCCGCGACGTACCACAGCGGACGCGCAGCCATCGAGGCCGCAAGCACGGTGAGGGCGGGCGCCGCCGCCAGGTAGTCCCGTCCGAAGATGAAACGGATGAGTTCGGGCGCGAACCAGGCGGAAAGTACCGCCGCGGGGAGGATTACGAATAGGGCCGCACGCGCCGCCCGCCGCGCCCCCGCTACCAGGTCGGCCGTTCCCGCGCCCGCCCGCCTCGAAAATTCCGGCAGCAACGGCCAGAGCATCGGAACCGTCAGAAATATAAAAAACGTCACGAGCCGGTAAGCCGCCGCGAAATACCCTACCGCGCGGGAGTCGTCGGCCAACCATTTGATAAGCAACGTATCCTGCTGCAAGTAGATGTTGTTTAATATCCCCACCGCCGCGATGGGCCCAGCCTGAATCAGAAGGTATTTCATTACCGGCCAACGCCACTGTGGCCGCGCCGGCGTGAACTTCCAACGCAGGACCGCGTACGCGGCGACCGCGTTCACCGCCTCCGCCGCCAACACCGCCCCCAATACGGCGACCACGCCACCGCCAGCCAGCACGACGGCGCCCACGAACCCCAGGCGCAACCCTTGGAATACCAGCGTCAGCACCGTCTCGTACCGGGCGGCGCCGCACCCGACGAACGTCGAGCGGTATACGACCTCGTAAAACGCGCGCAGGAAGAAGGCGGCCCCGAACACCAGGACGCCGGCCCCGGCGCCCTTCCCCAGATCCGCGAGTAGGGAGAAGGCCGCGAGGAGCGGGACCACGGCCGCCCCGAGCATGACCTCCAGCGTCATGCCCGCGCCCAGGAGCTCGCGTAACCGCGACGGCTCGCGCGCCACCTCTCGTATTATAATATGCTCCAGGCCAAAGGAAATAAACTGGCCGAAGAGCATGACGAAGGCGATTATCAGGGCGTAGTGGCCGTAGCCCGCGACGCCCAGGTAACGCGCCACCACGGCGGCGATCGCCACCGAGGCCGCGAGCTCCACCAGCCGGGCGGCGAGGATAAAAAGCGAGTTTCGGGCCGGGGGGGCAGGCGCCGGGGTGATTTTAACGTCGGCCACCGTCATCGCCGTCCCAACGCGCGCCCGACGAGGCGTTTGAGGCGCCACGCCGCGACGTAGAACCGGCTCAACGCCCGCAGCGAGGGGCGGTTATGGTAGAAAAGGGGCGCGAGTTCGCGGCGCGTCCGCGGCAGCATGTTGGCCGCCGGGCTCACCCTTCCTTCGGCGACGGCACGCGCCAAAACGGCCGTCCCCGGCTCGAGCCGAATGTTACCAAAAGACGCCCCCAGGAACCGCTTCCCCAACATCCTTTTCCCGCGCAGGTAAAACCGGACCACGTCTCCAAAGGAACGAACGTTTTGGGCGGGAGGATTTATGAAAAAAGAATAAGAAACGACCGCGCGGGGCCGCTCCCGGACGAGAGCGAGCGTCCGGTATAAGTCCTCCGCCGCAACGTCTTTTCCCAGCGCCGCCAGGACGGCGTCGTTCGCGGCGTCGGGGGAAAAGGTAAACTCGGCGGCCCCCGCTTCCAGTGCGAGGTCCGCCATTTCGCCGTCGAAATAACGTTCGGCGAAATACGCCTTCCACTTCATCCCCAGGCGACGGCGTATTAGCTCCCGGCAAATATCCTTGGCGCGGGCCGCCGGGACGCCCCACACGGCGTCCACGAAAGTAAAGGTCCCTACGCCCGTCGCCGCCAGCGTCTCGAGTTCGTCGCCTACCGAAGCCGCGGTCCGGGACCGGACGCGCCCCCCCTCCAGCGAAGGATAGGTGCAATAGGCGCAGCGGTACGGGCATCCGCGCTGGGTCTGGACCCCCACGGCGAACGGTTCCCGGGCGTAATCCGCCAAGGCGAAGACCTTGCGGTCCGGCGGCAGCGACGGCTCGAAATCCGCGGCGGCGGGGGGACCGCTGAATACGGCGCGGCCGTCGTCTCTGTAATAAAGACCTGGAACCTTAGCGAACCGCACGCCGCACGCGAGCGCCGCCGGCAACGTCCGCTCCGCCTCGCCGACGACGCCGACGTCGAGCGCGGGTACCTCGCGCATAATCTGCGCCGGCGCGAGGGTGAAGCCGGCGCCGCCCGCGACCAGCAGGGTACCCGGCAACGCCGCGCGCGCCGAGGCGACCGCGTCCCGGAAGTGCGGGTAGTAGCAATACAGGTCGCGTTCCTGCGTGGTATCTATGTTGCGGAAGGAGAACGCCACCACGTCGGCGCGGAAGTCCGCGGCCCGTCGCAACCCTCCCGCCAGGTCACGGCCCGGAAGGTTGCAGTCGTAGCCCGCGACGTCGTGGCCCGCGAGGGCGGTGGCGGCGTACGCCAAGCCCAGGGGATAGACCGCCGGCTCCGGCCGGCCCAGGGGCGCGGTAATCAAAAATACTTTCATGCGTCGTTGTCGAAGTATCGGTACGCGACGCCGTAGCGGACCCCCTGGACCGAAACCACGGCGCGGTCCGCTTTGAGCCGCGTCAAGATGGTCGCGATAACGAGGGCACCCGCCGGAAAGATGTCGGCGCGGCCTTCCGGCATCCCCGGCAAACCGCGTCGTCCGGCCAACGGCATTTTATAAACGCGTTCGGCGAGGGCCAATACGCCGGCGGCCGTCACGGCGTAGCCGTGGATGCGCGCCGCGTCGTAAGCCGCCAGGCCCTGTTCGATGGCCGCTACGGCCGTGGCCGTACCGCCGGCTACCACGGCCGTGGCGCGCACGGGCGCCAAGGCCGCGAGCTCCCGACGCAAATACGTCGTCGCCGCGGCCCACCCCGCCGCCGTAGCCCCTTTTAAAAACTCCTCGGTTATAAGGACGCTGCCGGCTTGGAAAGACTTCACGTCCGGCGCGCCGCCGCGGAGCCGTTCCCGCGCCACCTGGACGCTGCCGCCGCCCACGTCCACCGCCACGACCGGCGACAAACCGAGCTCCAAGCTCCGCCGGGCCGCGAGCAAAACCAGCGCCCCCTCCTCCTCGGGCGATAGGACGCGGACGTCGAGGCCGAGGCGCGACTGGACCGCGCCGAGGAAGTCCTTTCGCCATAGGCCGCGCCGAAGCACTTCCGTACCCACCGCGAGGCAGTCGGCGGCGCCGTGCCGCTGCGCCCGCGCTACGAACGAAGCGAGCGCCTCCAGCGTTCGTCCCACCGCCGCGGCCACCGGCGCGCCGTCGCTCAACCCCTCGCCGAGGCGCGTGGGCGCCACGCCCTCGTCCAGGACTTTCAACCGACCTCCGCCCGCCGACGCGGCGAGCAGGTAGAGGACGGTGTTGGTGCCGACGTCGAAGACGGCGACCCTCTCCCCCTTAGCGGACAACCGCCACCTTCCCGGCGCGCTTCTCCCCTTCCCGTTCCAGGACAAAGACGTAGACCCCCGACGCCACGGCGCCGTCCCACACCCAGACGCCGCCCGAATCCGGCGCGCCGGCGGCTATCTTTCGCCCCGCGAGGTCGTAGATCGATAGGGACGCGTCCGACGGCACGCCGTCGAAGGTTACGCCGGGCTTCGCCGACCGCGCGGGTTTATAGGGGTTCGGGTATACGCGCACCGTATCCAGGGAGAGGGCGGGGCCGGCGTCCGCGAGGCCGGCCCACGTCGCCACCGCGGCCGCGCCTAACCGCGCGTTGGCCGTCAGGTAAGGCAACGACAACTTGCCCAACGTGTCCGTGGCCTTGTGATAATAGGGGTAGGTGCCGTTGGCTTCGTTCTCGTGAAGGAGCGCCGCGGCGTAGTTTTGTTGCCAGAAAGAATAATGGTCGCTCGCCCCCATGAACGGGTTGTTCTCGCCGGTCAACGCGAGCTCCGGAACGTAAAGCCGCTGGGCCTGCGACGCGTCGCCCCACATCCACGCCGACGGGTCGTTGTAGACGAAGGTCGAGTCGTCGGGGCCCTGGCCGACATAGCCCACCATGTCCGCGTTCCAGACGGCCCGGATATCGTCGCCGCGGTCGCGGGCGCGCCGGGCGTAATCGCGGCTGCCCAGCAGCCCCTGCTCCTCGCCCGCGAACAGGACGAACCGGATCGTCCGCCGGAAGGAGGAGCGGCTGAAGGCGCGCGCCGCGGCGAGCGCCGCGACGACGCCCGAACCGTTGTCCTCGGCGCCGGGCGCCAACTCCTGCGGCTGGTCGGACGTGTCGTCGTAGTGCGCGGTGACGAGGAATTGCTGGCCCGGGTCGTCGCGTCCCACGACGTCGCAAACGACGTTCTTCCACCCCAGCTCGGGCGGGAGACGGTCCCGCCGGCTCACCCAGCTCAGGCCGCCGTCGGCCGTTGCGTCCACGCACGCGCCGTAGCCGCACGCCCAGCCGTCGGCATCGGACGCGAACGAGACCGCGGTCAAGGGGTAGTCGGCCGGCGTGTCGATCGCCTGCCAGTGCCCGCCGCCGTCGGCCGTCCGGAGGACCTTGCCCTCTTCGCCGCCCACCGCGACGCCCCGTTGCCCGTCGACGAACCACACGCCGCCCAGGTACTCGCCCCCCGCCACGTCATAGCGTTGGACGTCCCAGGTGTCGCCGCCGTCGGTGGTGTGGAGAATCAGGTCGAAGCCGTTGCCGACCACCCAACCCTCGAGCGCCGAGACGAAACTGAGCCCGGTAAGCTCCACGATTCGGTCCGGCGTCTCGGGGTCGGAGAAAGGCGTCAGCTTCCGCACCCACGTGACGCCGCCGTCGTCGGTCCGCCGCACCTCGCCGTGCCAGCCCACGGCGTAGCCGTGAAGGGCGTCCAGGAATTGGAGCTCGAACAACGTGTCGGTCATGTTGCTGGTCTGCTGCTCCCAACTCGCGCCGCCGTCGGTGGTATGGAGAATAACGCCGCCGGTCCCGCAAGCCCAACCCTCCACGGCGTCGACGAAACATACGCCGGTGAGATGCCGGTCCGTGGGTTTGGGTTGGCGCTGCCAGCTGGCGCCGCCGTCCACAGTCCGGAGGACCGTCCCGTTCGCGCCCACGATCCAGCCGTGGTCGGCGTCCGCGAAATAGACGTCAACCAGCTCGTCGTCCGTTCCGCTGGGGGCGATATCCCAGGACAGGCCGCCGTCGTCCGTATGCAGGATAAGGCCGGACGCGCCCACGACCCAACCCGTCTCCGTTCCGGGCAGGAACCAGCAGGAGTCGAAGTCGTGGGCCGTGATGAAGACGTCGTAACGGGGGGAAAGGCCGAAGTCGCGGAAGCGGCCGTAGAGCCAAGCCGCGGCGTCGTCGAGATAGGGGGAATAAGAATAGCGCGTGGGGAAGGCGGTCAACGCCGCGAGGTCGCTCTCCACGTCCTCCTCTTTGATCCGGCCGAGAAGGTACTGGACGCGGCCGTCGGCCGCGGGGGCGACGGGCGCCACCCGCCCACCCGGCCGACCGTCTATCGGCCGGAGCTCGCGCCAAGGATACGGCAACGCCGCCATCGGCCGGCCGTAGACGAAGCCGTATCGGCGGCACAACAACACGTCGGCCCCGTCGGACCACAGCACCTCGCCGAAGGACGAGAGGTCCGCGCCGCGCGCGCCCTCGACGCGGTAGTAGGACCTGCCGCGCGCGTCCGGGAGTATAACCCGACCCATCGCCGCGGCGCCCGCGCCGCAATATAGCGCCGAACCGCCGACGTTCCCCAGATACGCGACGCCGGGCGGAACGCGGGCGCCGGGCGCGCTCGCCGCCGCGACCAGGGGGCCCGCGGCGCCGTAAACGTTCGCCGCCGCGAGGGCCAATATGCCGAGCCACGATTTCATTTCGCCGGCGCGTCCCGGCGCGCTTTCAATTCCTCTACCATGACGTAGGGATTATACCTCATCTTGCCCATGAGGACGTGAGGCTTGACCTTGGGGCCGTGAAAGTCGGAACCGGCCGTAACGACAAGCCCCAGGCGCCGCGCGAAGGCCGCGAACTCGTCCTCCTGGGCCGGCTCGTGGTAGGAGGAATAAGCCTCGAGGCCCGCGAGCCCGGCGGCCGCCAACTCGCGAAATACGGCTTCGTCGGCCGGCAGGCGAAACTTGTCGCCGGGATGGGCGAAGACCGCGACGCCCCCCGCCGCGGCGATGACCCTGACCGCTTCCGCCGGCGACATTCTGTCCACCGGGAAATACGCCGGCTTGCCGTGCGATAGCATGTCCCGGTCGAAATGGAAATACGGCATCGCCGACTTGGGGGGCCGCCGAAACGGCTCGAGGAGCGGGTGGGCGTCGTTGGCCGGGTCGTTCAGGACGACGGAGCCGATGATGGGGCCCACGGGCGGCTGGCCGCGCGCTTCCGCGTCCAGCTTCTCGTCGTCAACGACGACGCCAAGCTCGCGGAGCCGCGCGAGACGCCCCGCCGCCTGGCGGCGGCGTGCCCGAGTCAACGCGGCCAGGGCTTCCCGGATGGACGGCGCGCCGCCGTCAATAAAATAACCCAGGATGTGGACCCAACGCTCGCCCAGGTCGCAGGTGAGCTCGACGCCGGGGATGGCTTCCACGGCCGCCGCCTCGCCCGCCGCCGCAAATTCGGGAAGACCGCCGACCTCGTCGTGGTCGGTAAGCGCCGCGGCGACGAGCCCCGCCGCCCCGGCGAAAGCTATTAATTCGGCGGGCGAATATTGCCCGTCGCTGGAGTAATAGCTGTGGACGTGGAGGTCTACTTTGCGTTTATCCGTCATATCAGGAACGGCTCGATTCTTCGGGGGATACAAAGACCATGTCCGGCCGGACGCGGCCGCCGCCCAGCGCGACGCCCACGCCGACGAGGTTTCGGCCGTCGTGGTCGAGGAGGCGGACGCGCGCCCCGGGCCGCAACCACGGCGCCGCGCCGACCTCCCGGCCCCGGGCGACGTCGGCGACGGCGACGGGCGAAAGCTCCACCGCCGGGACGTCAGGCAGCATCGCCGCAGCGGGCGTATAATGGGGCGGCGAAAGCAGTACGCCGGGGCCTTCGGCCAACCGCGCCTGCGGCAACGCGTCTTCCAGCGAGAAAGGCCCGACCGCGAGGCGCGTCAAATCCTTCAGGTACGCGCCGGTGTCCAGGGCCCGTCCGATGTCGCGCGCCAGGGCGCGGACGTACGTCCCGGACCCGCATTCCACGAAGAGCGTGAACGCCGGCGGCGCGATTTCCTCCACCTCGAGAACGAATACCGACACCCGGCGGGAAGGGGCCGCGACCTCTTCACCGCGCCGCGCCCGGCGGTAGAGGGGTTCGCCGCCGACCTTGACCGCCGAATACGCCGGGACTTCCTGGTCTATCTCGCCCACGAACGATCGGACGACGGCTTCGAGCCGGTCAAAGGCGTCGTCGGGGACGGTTCTCTCCGCCGCCACGTCGCCTTCACCGTCGCCGGTCGTCGTCTCCCGCCCCAATTCAACGACGGCACGGTATCGCTTCCGGTAATCGGCGAAGAAGCCGGCGAGGCGGGTGACGCGGCCGAACAACACGGGCAAAACGCCGCGGGCCGCAGGGTCGAGGGTCCCACCGTGGCCGACGCGCTTGATGCCCAGGCCGCGGCGCACCATATCCACGACGTCGTGGGAAGTGGGCCCGGCCTCCTTCGCGACGTTTATCACGCCGCCAATTGTTTCCGCAACCACGCCGCCACCTCGGCTATTATCGTCGCCTGCGCTTTTTCCAACGGCCCTTCCACGCGGCAACCGGCGGCCGCGGCGTGGCCGCCGCCGCCGTGCGCCACCGCCAACTCCCGTACGTCCAACTCGCCGGCCGCGCGGAACGAGACTTTTACGCCGCCGTCGTCGAGTTCGCGGAAAAGTATGCCGACGCGGCACCCTTGGACCCGCCGGGTGTAATCCACCACTCCTTCCAGATCCTCGTCCGCGGCGCCGCACCGGGCCAACATATCCTGGGACACCGCGGTGTAGACGATGCCGCCCTCACTGCGGGTCGCGGCCAACGCCGCCCCCAGGAGGTTCACGTACGGCAAGGGCAGGCCGGCGTTGAGCTCCCCGTCCACGGCGGCCGCCGATACGCCCCGGCCGCAGAGGTCCGCCGCCATTTCGAAGGCCCAGGGATTCGCGTTGCTGAAAGTAAAACCGCCGGTGTCCGTAACCAGACCGACGAAGAGGCAGAGCGCGGCTTCGGTGGGACAGGCCATCCCGCATTGCTGGAGCAATCGCCACACGATGGCGACCGTCGCGGGGGCCGCCGGGTCCACCCAGCTGTACGTCCCGAAGCCGTCGTTGGATATGTGGTGGTCGAGGTTGAGCAGGACGCCGCCGCCCCGCCAAAACGCCGTGAAGTCGGCGGGAATACGCGAAAGGTCGGCGCAATCCAACGCCACGGCCACGTCGCCCCTGGTCGGCGGCGCCGTCTTCGCCGCCAACTCGCCGACCCCCGGCAGGAAACGGTAACGGGAAGGCACGGCGAGCGGCCAGAGACGGACTTCCTTGCCGGCGGCGCGGAGGGCGTGGGCCAGACCCAAAATGCTACCGACGGCGTCGCCGTCGGGATTAGCGTGGGTGGAAAGGACTAGGCGGGAAGCGGCGTTAACGGTCGCCGCTATTTTCGTCGTCGGTGGGGTTTGGGCCATCGGCCTCTAATCCTTTGAGGATTTCAAGCACGCGAATCGCGGAGAGGTATTCCTTGTCCAGTTGGAAGCGGATATGGGGCGTCCGGCGGAGGCGGATACGGGCCGCTACGTTCTGTTGGATGATAGGCCGGCACCGGTCCAGGGCTTCCATACTCCGGGCGCGCTGTTCGTCGTCGCCCAGGACGCTGATGTAGATGTTGGCGTAGGAAAGGTCTTTCGAAACCCTGGCCCGCAATACGGTCACCGCCGCCACCGCGGGGTCGGCGACCTTCTGCGCCAGGGCCGCGGCGACCTCTCTCTTGATCTGGTGCTCCACTTTCTCGAGGCGCAGGTTTTGTGCCATATCTGCCGCCGGCCGCCGACGCGGTTTATAACTCGATTATCTCCGCAGCGAACGCGATATCGTGATCGCCGAACCGCCGCTCGACGTGGTTGACCATTCGGGACAGCATTTCGTCGGCCCGAGCGCGCGACGTCGTAAGGCCGCCGACGTAAATCACCGCCCGACGTTTCTCGTCTATCCCGTCGACTTCGCACGTGGTGACGCCGAAAGAGCTGCGGAGGCCGTCTTTCAGGCTGCGCGTAACCATTCGTTTATCCTTCAGACTCAACGCGGCGTCCAGGCGAACGGTTACGGTCAGCGCCGCCAGGTACGGCCGGCGGGGGGTCATCGTTTCTCGGTCAGGCGCCGGGCGACCTTGCGCTCTTCCAAGACCTCGATAACGTCGCCCACCTCGGGTTCGTTGAAGCCGGCGAGCTGGATGCCGCATTCGTAACCCTGCTGCACCTCGCGCACGTCATCGCGGAAGCGGCGCAGCGAAGAAATGGTGCCCTCGAAGACCACCGCGCCGTCGCGGACGACGCGCGCCCGGGCGCCGCGGGTAACGCGGCCGCTGCGGACGTTGGAGCCCGCGATCCGCGCGCTGCCGGAGGTCTCGAATACCTGCCGCACTTCGGCCGAACCCACGACCTCCGTGATAATCTCCGGCTCCAATAATCCTTCGAGCGCGGCCCGGACGTCCTCCAGAAGCTCATAGATGACGTCGTACGGCCGGACGTCGACGCCCTTGCGCTGCGCCAGCGCTTTCGCCTTGGGTTCGACGCCCACGCGGAAGGCGAGGACCACGGCTTTGGACGCCTGGGCCAGAAGGACGTCGCCCTCGTTGACGGCGCCCACGCCTGCATGGAGGATTTTGGTGGCAACCTCGTCGTTGCCCAGACGGCTGACGTGTTCGGTAAGGGCTTCCAGCGAACCCGCGACGTCGGCCTTGATGACGAGGCCCAGCTCGCCCTTTTCCCCTTCCTTCAGCTGTTTAAACCATTCGTCGAGGGACACGATGGCGCCCGGTTCGGCGGCCTTTTCGGGTTCCACGGTCAACAGCGCGGCGAGCGACCGCGCCGCGCGGTCGTTGGGCATGGCCACCAGGACGTCGCCGGCGGCGGGGATGCCTTCGGTGCCCAAAACGGTGGCCGGGACGGAGGGCCCCGCTTCCTTGATGGGCTTGCCGGCGGCGTCGAACATGGCGCGCACCCGGCCGGAGCGGCTTCCCACGACGTACGGGTCGCCGACTTTCAAAACGCCTTTTTGTATCAATACCGTCATGACGGCGCCCCGGCCCCGGTCCAGCGTGGATTCGATAACCACGCCCGTGGGGCGCGCGTTGACGTCGCCCGTCAGCTCCATCATTTCGGCCTGGAGGGATACGGCCTCGAGAAGCTTATCCAGGCCGACGTCGTTCACGGCGGACACCTCGACCGCCAGGACGTCGCCGCCCCAATCCTCGGTGGTCACGCCGTGCTCGGCGAGGCCCTTCTTGGCGCGCAAGGCGTCGGCGCCGAGCTTATCCATCTTCGTTATCGCCACGACGATAGGCACGTGCGCGGCTTTGGCGTGGCTGATGGACTCGAGGGTCTGCGGCATGACGCCGTCGTCCGCGGCCACGACCAGGATAACAACGTCGGTGACCTGGGCGCCGCGCGAGCGCATATGGGTAAAGATCTCGTGACCCGGGGTATCAATGAAAACGATCTTGCCGTGGGGGCTATTAACCAGCGAGGCGCCGATATGCTGGGTAATGCCGCCGGATTCGGAGGCCACGACGTTGGTTTTTCGGATCGCGTCGAGCAGCGTGGTTTTGCCGTGGTCCACGTGGCCGAGAACGGTGACCACCGGCATCCGAGGTTGGAGTTTGGGGACGCGGGGCTCGGCCGAGGCGTCGAAACCCATCGCCGTCGCGGCCGCCGCCTGGTCCTCCGCCGTCAACACGGTCAGCGGGGTCGTATCGCGATGGGACGTTTCCTCGAAGAACGCCTGGATCTTTTCGGTCGCGACGTCGAGAAGCATCGCGAGTTCGCCCAACGTCAAGTCGCCCTGGAGGCGGGTCTTCTTCTTGACCACGGGTTTGGGTTCGGACGGCCCGACCGGTCGGGGGCGGCCGGTCTTGCCGCGGACCGCGTCGGGCACGGCCCTTTTGGCGCCGGGGGCCCGCTCGGGCGCGGCGGGCTTTTTCCCCGCCACCCGCGGCCCCTTGGCGCGCGCCAGCCGGTCGGCTTTGGCCAGGAACCTGATGGCGTCGGCCGATATGCTGGTTCCCCGGTCGGTCGAGACGTCTTCGAGGATATTGGTCTTGGCGTCGAAGCGCCCGGGCTTGGCGCCGCCGGGTTTCTTGACCTTGGCCCCTTTGGCCTGCACGCCCGGCTTCTTCGCGGCTTCCCCCTCGGCCGGCGTTTGAGCTTTGGGCGCGGCCTCGGCGGCGGGTTTTTCCTCCGCCGGCTTGACCGCTTTCGCGGCGGCCGGGGCCTCGGCGGCGGGGGCCGCCTTGGCGGCCTCGGCCGGAGGGGGCCCCGCCTTGGCTTTTTCAGCCTCCGCGACGGCCGGCGTAACGGCCTCGGCCGGTTCGGGCGCGGCGGCCGTGGCGGCTTCCGGCGCCCGCGGCGCTTTTTTCCGCAGGCGCGCGCCGGCCAGCGACGGCGACAACGCCGAGGGCGCGGCCGTGGGCGGTTCCGCGGCCTTCTGTTCCTTGATGCCGAACAGGCGCGCGCGGAGGCGCGCTTCGTCCTCGGGCGTGACGACGCTATTGGCGCCCTTGACGTCTATCCCGATCTGGGCCAAGACGTCGAGGAGTTCCTTGCTCGTCCGGTTCAGTTCTTTCGCAATCTCGTGGACCCGTCTCGTACCGGCCACGGCCAACACCTCGCTCCGAATTCCAGAAACGCTTTATCGCGTCCCGGCGCGGAATATTAAATTCCGGGCTTTTCCTCTTCCGATTGTGGCTCCGGTTGGTCCGGACTTTCGCCTTCGCCGGCGTCGTCGGCGGCAGGCGCGACGTCGTCTACCCCTTCGTCGGGGCCGGCTTCTTCGCCCTCGGCGCCGGTTTGATCCGCCGGTTTTTCCGCCGGTTTTTCCGCCGGTTTTTCCGCCGGCTCTTCCGCGTCTTTAACGCCCCGCTCGCGGAAAGTCGGGACGGAGAGATAATCTTCGGGCTTGGGCGGTTCCAGGCCCTCGGCGGCGAGCTCGGCCAAGCGCGCTACCACTTTCTCCTTCAAGGCAGCGGTTTTCTTGGGGCCGAAGCCGGGGACCGCGGCCAGGTCTTCGTCGGTGGCGGATAGTATGGCGTCGGCGGTCCCGAAGCCGTATTCGAACAGCAAGAGCGCCATCTTCTCGCCGATGCCGCGGATGGACGTGAGGAAGTCGAAGGATGCGGCCGCTTCGGCTTCGGAGCGCGTCCGCAGGTCCTCGCGCTCCCGCTCGCTGATAATATCCAGCCGCCACCCGATCAATTTGGCCGCCAGGCGGACGTTTTGGCCGCCGCGCCCGATGGCGAGGGAGAGCTGGTTCTCGGGGACGACAACCAGAATATGATGCTCCTCGTCGTCCACTTCGATCGTGGATATTTGCGCGGGCGCCAGGGCGTTGCGCGTGAACTCCTCGATTTGCGGCGCGTATCGTACGATATCCACCTTTTCGCCGGAGAGTTCCCGTACTACCGCCTGGACCCGGTAACCCCTCATACCGACACAAGTGCCCACCGGGTCCACGTTCTTATCGCGGCTGGACACCGCGATCTTGGAGCGGGAACCCGGCTCCCGCGCCACCGCGTGTATCCGCACGATTCCCTCGTAAATCTCGGGGACTTCGAGCTCGAAGAGCTTGTTGAGGAACTCGGAATGGGCGCGGGACAGGATAATCTGGGCGCCTTTGGTGGTTTCCCGGACTTCGAGCAAGAAGGCGCGGACGCGTTCGCCGACGCGGTAATCCTCGCCCGGGATCCGCTCCCGGTAGGGCATCACGGCTTCCGTCCGGCCCAAGTCCACCACTACGGTCCCCTTGGACTCCCGCTTCACGACGCCCGAAACGATTTCGCCCACCCGCTTCTGGTATTCGGCCAAGATCACGTCCCGCTCGGCTTCGCGCAGGCGCTGGATCACCACCTGCTTCGCGATCTGCGCGGCGTTGCGCCCGAATATGGCGGGCAAAACTTCCACGTCCAACTCGTCGCCCACTTCGGCGGCGGGATCCACCGACTTGGCTTCGGCCAGGCTGATTTCGAGGCCGGGGCGCGTCACCTCTTCCACGACGGTCCGCCGGGCCACGATAACCAGCTTCCCGTCCTCCTCGAGGAGGTGAATGTCCATTTCGGGGATGTTGAGGTGGCTCCGTTTGGAAGCCGACGTCAAGGCCGCCTCCAACGCCTCGACCACTATTTTCCGGTCGATATCCTTGTGCCGAGCCAGCTCTTCGACCATTTTGGTGATGTCAACTGCGTCCATACCCGACTCCGACGTTAGCGCCGCACGCGCGGCCCGCGCGACCCGCGGCTTTTCTTCCCAGACGTGGGGCCCTTGGGGAACCCCGGGAGTTCCGGTTCTAAACGTGCTTCCAAAACGTCAACCCACGGCACCGCTCGGCGCCCCTCTTCCGTATCCAACTCGAAACCTTCCGGCGCCACGGCCACGATCCTTCCGATTATCACGGCGGATGAAGTCTCGCCGCGTACCTTGACGCGGGCGAGGTAGCCCTTGAACCGCTCCACGTCGCGCATACTGCGCAACGGCCGGTCGATGCCCGGCGAAGAAACTTCCAGGTCAAAATCCCCCTCCAGCAGCCGCTCCAATTCCAGTCGGGAGCGGACGCGTTGGTTGGCGCTCGCGCATTCGCCGACACTTACCGCACCCGTGGCGCGGTCCACGAACAGCCGAACCTGCCAGCCGCGGCGGCCGCGAGCCAGCGTCAGGTCCCAAACCTCCAGCCCCTCCTCGGCCGCCACCGCCGACGCCAGCGCCTGCAGCTGTTCGCGCAAATCCTCCAACAACATCAGGAATTCTCTCCCAGCGCGGCCAACTCGGCGAGCAGGGCGGCCACGAGTTCGTCCTCGGGGACGGCGCGCACGACCGCCCCGCGCCGGTAAATCACGCCGCGGCCTTTGCCCCCCGCGACGCCGACGTCGGCGTCGCGCGCTTCGCCGGGGCCGTTGACGGCGCAACCCATGACCGCAACCGTAACGTCGCGCTGGTCGCCGTCCAGGGCCGCCGCGACGCGGCGGGCAAGCCCCGCCAGGTCCACTTCCGTCCGGCCGCAGGTCGGGCAGGTGATGAGGGTGGGGCCGCGCCGCCGGAGCTCGAGGGCCCGGAGTATCTCGTAACCCACGGCCACTTCGCGCTCGGGGGCGTCGGTCAACGAGACGCGGATGGCGTTCCCGATGCCGGCGGCCAAGACCATGCCGATCCCGACCGCCGACCGGGCGACGCCCGCGTCGCCGAGGCCCGCTTCCGTTATCCCCACGTGCAACGGGTACGGGACGTTATCCGCGATCATCATGTTGGCGGCGAGGGTGACCGCGGGCGACGTGGACTTGGCCGAGACGATGATATCGGCTACGCCCACCTCTTCCAGCTCCCGGACCGCCGCCAACGCCACGTCCGCCAACGCCTCGGCCGTCGGCCCGCCCCACTTCGCGCGCGCCTCGGCCGGGAGGGAGCCGGCGTTAACACCCACGCGAGCCGACGCGCCGCGCGCTTTCAGCTCGGCCGCCACGGCGGCCACGTGTTCGGGGCGGGCTATATTGCCGGGGTTCCACCGAATGCCGCACGCCCCGCCCTCCAGGCAAGCCAGCGCCAGGCGGTAGTCGAAATGGATGTCGGCGACCAACGGCATCGGCGAACGGCGCGCAACGTCGGCGAAAGCCCGCGCCCCCTCCATATCGGGGACCGCGGCCCGGGCGATCTCGCAGCCGACCGCGGCCATGCGCTCCAGTTGCGCGAGCGTGGCGGCGACGTCGTCCGTCCGGGTCTTGGTCATGGACTCGACGCGCACGGGCGCGCCGCCGCCGACGGCGACCGACCCGACGTTGACCACCCTGGTTTGGGCGCGCGAATACATGCTTACGGCATACCGCCGCCGTGGATGAAGCGGTTGACGTCCACGAATAAGGCGAGCAGCGTGATCCCCACGATGACCGCCAGGCCGACGACGGTCACGATTTCGCGGGCCCGCGCGGGAAGGCGCTTGCGCCGGACGGTCTCCACCGACGCGATAAGGATGTGACCGCCGTCCAACACCGGGACGGGTAACAGGTTCAACATCCCCAGCATGACCGAGAGGTAACCGATATAGGTGAAGAAGGTAACGGCGCCGGCCCGGGCGGTGGCGCCGGCGACGCGCGCCATGGTGATGGGGCCGCCCAACGCCTTCGTCACCTTGACCTCGCCTTTCACGAGCCAGGAAAAGGCCCGCGCGGTGCCTTTCACCACGTCCCAGGTCTGGCGCGCCCCCTCGGGAACCGCGCCCAACCAGGTGCTGGAGCGTTTGACCTCCACGATACCGCAATCCACGCCCAGCGCCTCGAGGAACGCCTCGGCGCCGCCCTGGCGGTAGTCTACCCGCGCGACTTTGGCGCCCTTGACGCCGGCGAAAGATACGTCGTATTGGCCGGGCTTCGCGGCCATCGCTATAGATACCAGCTCCGTGAAGGACGAAAGGGGTCGGCCGTTGCACGCCGCCAGGCGGTCGCCCTTCGCGACGCCCGCCTTACCGGCGGCGCTCTTCGTCGCGACGAGGTAAACCTGGGGGGATTGATACGGCATCAACCCGATCATACCCCGGCCGCTGTCGGGCTCCAAAAGCGGCGTCGCAACCAGTCTCGCCGGGTGCCCATTCCTCTTTACGTTGAAGACTACGGGCCGGCCGACGGCGTCGTTGACGTATTGCTGGAGTTCGAACCAATGCTTGGTGGCGCGGCCGTCCACGGCGACGATTACGTCGCCCTCCCGGAAGCCGGCGGCCAGCGCGGGCGCCGGGATGTCGCGCTCGCCGATCCGAACCGTCTCCAGGACGCCGCCGACGCGATTCGGAAACGTGAACATTGTGTAGCCGGCTTTGGCGACCGCGGCATAAAGGAGAATAGCCAATACGATATTCATCGCCGGGCCGGCCGCGGCCACAACCATCCGCACCCACGGGGGTTTGCTCAGGAATTCGTCCGGGGCGCCCGTGCTCTCGGCGTCGTCGCCCCCGGCCATCTTCACGTAACCGCCCAACGGCAGCATGGAAAGGGCGTATTCCGTTCCCCGCCAATGGAAATGAAGCAACACCTTCCCGAAGCCGAAGGAGAAGCGCAGCACGCGAATACCCGCGAGCTTCGCCGCGGCGAAGTGGCCGGCCTCGTGGACGAAAACGAGGAGGCTCAGGACGAAAACAAAGGAGGCTACCGTTACCAGCACTTTTCTACCTCAGTGGGGAAACTTCTCTTCCAGGTCCCAGACGAAGACGGTGGCGTTGTCTTCCATTTCTTCCCAGTCGGCCTGGACTTCCGATACGGGCACGCCTTCCTCCTCGTCCGCCATATCGCGGACGTCGGCGGAATACTTCTCGAGCGCGATCTCTATCTCCTGGTGCAATCCTTCCAGGGACTCGCTGAAACACACGATCCCGGGCGGCAGGATGCGGGCCATGTAGCCACCGGCCTGGGGGTATATTACGGCTACCAATCTGCTCTGTTTATCCATGGGGGCCGCCGCGTCAGGGCAGCTTCTTTTCGATTTTCTTCATGTATTTCTGCAGGTCGTCGCTGGTGCCGAAAACGCCTACCCGGCCCGCCGAGGCGAAGGGCCCCGTGCTGTAGTCGAGTATCTTTTCGTAAACCTCGTAGGCGTCCTTGTTCTTGCCCGCGCCTTCAAACGACTGCCCCAAATACCAGAGCGCGTCGAAGTCGTAGGGCGACGATTTCAGGTATTCGTTGAAGGCTTTAACGGCCTCGTCGTATTGCTTCATGCCGAGATACGCCCGACCCATCTGGAAATACGATTTATACAGGCCGGCGTCGAGGCGCACCGCCGACCGGTATTCGTCGATGGCCGGCCCCAGCTTGTCGTCGGCGAGGTACGTCTCGGCCAGGCGGAACCGCAAGTTGGCGTCGGACGGGGCGAGGCCGATGGCCATCTGGTACGCCTTGATGGCGTTGACGTAATCCTTGACCCCCTCGTACTCCAACGCCAATTCGGTGTAGAGGTCGGCGTTGTTGGGGTCGGCCGCGATGTCGGCTTTTATCTGGTCGATGACCGCCGAACCGTGCGCGGCGGCCGCCCACGCCCACGCCGCCAGCACCATTATAACCGGGAACCTGCTACGCATAACAGCGCCCTCCAGGGTCAACGCCGGGCGAACCCGGCGGCCGCGTCCGCGGCCCTACGCCGCGCCAAGCCGTCGGCCGCGGCGATCTCGTCGTAGTCGGCCCCCTCGCCGCCCGGGACCTGCTCCAACGCCGCGGATATAACGCCGGCGATGGCGCCGAAAGGAATCTCGCCCGCCAGGAAGCGCTCGACCGCTACCTCGTTGGCGGCGCTCATCGCGGCGGCGCTGAGCCCGCCGGCCCGGCCGGCCGCGAGGGCCAACGCGAAGCAGGGAAAAACCGCCGCGTCGGGTCGCGCGAAGTCGAGCCGGCCTATCGCCGCCAGGTCGAGCGTCGCAGCCCCAAACCGCACGGCCCGCCGTTCCGGATAGGTCAGAGCGTATTGTATGGGCAATCGCATATCGGCGACGGCGAGCTGCGCCAGGTACGAACCGTCCATCATCTCGACCAACGAGTGGACGACCGACTGCGGGTGGATTAAAACGTCTATCTTGTCCCAATCCATCCCGAACAACCAATGGGCTTCGATAACCTCCAAGCCCTTGTTCATCAGCGTCGCGGAGTCCACCGTTATCTTGGCCCCCATGGTCCACACGGGATGGGCCAGGGCCTCCGCCGGCGTCGCCGACGCCACGTCGCCGGGGGACCGGCCCCAGAACGGCCCGCCGGAAGCGGTGAGGATGAGGCGCTTGACGCCGCCGGCCGGACGCCCTTCCAAGCACTGGCTCAACGCCGCGTGTTCGCTGTCCAGCGGAAAAATACGGCCGCCGCCGGTATTCTGCGCCTCCCGCACCAGTTTGCCCCCGGTCACGAGCGCCTCTTTATTCGCGAGCGCCACGTCCTTGCCGGCCCGGACCGCCGCCAACGTCGGCTTCAAGCCGGCGAAGCCGACGATGGCCGAAATCACGACGTCCACGCCGGCCAGCGTCGCGACGGCCGACGCCGCGTCGTCGCCGGCCAGGACCTCTATTCCCTCGCCGCGGAGGCCGGTTTCGACCGCCGAACGTGCGGCCCCGTCCCCCACCGCCACTACCGCCGGCCGGAACGCCTTTGCCTGTTCCACGAGCAACCCGGCGTTGCGGTACGCCGCCAGCGCGGCGACCTCCACCTCGCCGTCGAGCGACGCGACAACGTCCAGCGCGCTGCGGCCGATGGAACCCGTTGAACCGAGGATGGTGACTCGCTTAGCCATAGACTCAGCCCAGACGGGCCGCCACCCGGACGACGGCGTAAAACAGCGGGGCGCCGAACATGACCGCGTCCAACCGGTCCAGGACGCCGCCGTGGCCGGGGAGCAAACTGCCGGCGTCCTTGACTCCCGCGTCCCGCTTCAACGCCGACTCCGCGAGGTCGCCCACAAGACCGCCCCCGGTCAACGCGACGCCCGCGGCCAAGCCGCCCAACCACCCGAGCCCCGTTTCGGGGAATACGAAACGCGCGCATACTACCGCCGTCACTATCCCGGCCGCGAAACCCGCGACGGCCCCTTCCACCGTCTTGCCCGGGCTGATGGCGGGCGCGAGGCGGCGCCGTCCGAACGCGCGGCCGGCGAAGTAGGCCGCGATGTCCGCCGCCCATATCGTGAAGAACAGGAGCAACAACAACCGGACGCCGGCGGGCTGCTGCCGCAGCAGCATCAAAAAAGCCAATAACCCGGGGACGTACGCGAACGCGAACAGCGACGCGCCGGCGTCACCCAACGCCCCGGCGGGTTTACCCCGGCCTACGGGGACGGCGAGGACCGCCACCACGAGCGCCGCCGCCGCGGCCCCGGCCAGCCACGGCCGATAGGCCGACGCCGCCAGGAAAACGGCGCCCGTCACCACAACGGCCAAACGGTGCGGCTTTTTGCCGCCGGCTTCGCACAGGTTGTACATTTCGAGCAGGCCGAAAAGGCATATGGCTTCGAGGTAGATAAGGAAATGGTAAGGCCGACCCCATATCAGGATAATAAGGTGGACCGGAAGCACGACCGCTATCGTCGCCAAGCGGGTCCTGAGCACTAAACCTGCCCCCCAACGGTTGGGGCGACGAGGCCGAAGCGGCGTTCCCGCCCCAGGTAATCCACCAGCGCGGCGTACAAGTGCTTGGCTTTGAAATCCGGCCACAATACGTTCGTGACGTATATCTCCGAATACGCGATCTCCCACAACATGAAGTTGGAAACGCGGAACTCGCCGCTCGTCCGTATCAACAGGTCCGGGTCGGGATGGTCCGGGGCATAGAGGAAGCGGCCCACGGTTTCCTCGTCCACGACCGCGACGCCCGCTTTCAACGCCGCGCCCATCGCGTCCACGAGTTCGGCGCGACCGCCGTAAGACAACGCCAGCGTCAGCGTCAACCGTTCAAAAGCCGCCGTCATGGCCATGGTCCGGTCCAGTTCGGCGCGCACGTCCGGCGGCAGCATTTCCAAACGGCCGATGGCGTGCAGACGGATTTCCTTCTCGAGCAGCTCGTCGCGCTCCCCCACCAGGTAATTCTTCAAGAGCGTCATCAACGCCCGCACTTCGGGCCGCGGCCGCGCCCAGTTCTCGCTGGAGAAGGCGTACAGCGTGAGGAATTTGACGCCCACCTCACGGCACGCCGTTACGGCCTCCCGGACGGCTTTTATCCCGGCGTGATGGCCGCGGATTCGCGCCCAGCGTCGCTTTTTGGCCCACCGGCCGTTGCCGTCCATTATTATTGCGACGTGCCGCGGCAGCTTCGCGCCTTGCAGGCGGGCGCGCAATTCCTGTTCCGACAACTCCTCCAGCGGGTTTATTACTTGCATCCGCGTCGGCCTATCTGATGACCGCGAACTTCTTGGTTACCGTCGCGGATTCGCCGCCGGCACCTACCGCCACCGCGCGAAAGACGTAGACGTCGGGCGCGAGCGCCGAGATATCCACGGTAATGACGTTATCGCCGCGGTATCCCGTGCCGTGCCCCTCGCCCGAGGCCACGCGTCGGCCGCGGATGTCGAATATGTCGAGCTTCACGTCCGCGTCCTGGGCTACGAAATATTGGAGCTTGATCCGTTCGCCGCGCGCCGGGTTCGGATAGACGTAGCACTTGCTCTGGGGGAAGAACGTAAGCTCACCCATCTCGAACGAGCACCCGACCAGCGAACCCCAGTTGCCCCGCGCATCCTTGCCCCGGACGTAAACCTTGTGGGTCGGCTGGCTGCCCCAACCGGCCGTCGGAACCACCGCATAGACGTTTTCCGACGGCGAATTCCAATCGTCGTCGGACGGCTCCATCTGGGTCCCTTTCCCCGGCGAGCCGTTGGGGTCGTCCACGAAGAACTCGGCCGCGACGACGTTGGAATTCCCGGCGGTAAGGTCCTCGACCTTGGCCCGGACGGCGACCTCGAAGGCCTCGTCCACCGGGTCGGGCGTTACCGCCACTTCGGAGGTCTTGGGGCCGGCGTCGTCGGAGCCGCTGAGTTTGAACTTGATCTCCCGGAACTCCGGCGACGTGCCCGGCCCGCGGCCGAGCCAAACCAGGTATTGGAAATACCGGTCGCCGTTGCGTATGCTCTTGCAGTCGTGGATCGGACCGCCGGCCAGAGGCGGGCAATCCGGCCAGGGCAGGGCGGAGTTCATTTGGCCGTTGTTGTCGGACCGGGCCTTGACGACGATGGCGCCGCCCATGGTAGTACCGTCCCAGCTCACTTCTTCGTACCTGGTCCTCGTCCCGCCGGTGTCGAGGACGGAGGAAACGACACTGCCGTCCGCGGCGAACGAACCCCCGAACTTGAACCAGTGCACCTGGCCGCTGTAGTTGCACGTCAGAACGTCGCTGTCGCCGTCGCCCTCGAGGTCGCCCACGCGGGCGTCCTTGGGGGAGACGCCGGCCCCCTCGGATTCCCACTCGTTGGACGGCGGCGTCTTGCCGTCGTTGTACCAGAAACAGAGGTAAGCGGCGTAGGGGCCGGTATTCGGGCCGCACAACGCGAGGTCGCAGTAGTTATCGTTGTTGAAATCGGCAGCCACCAGCGTCCCGGGGTCATATATGAAATTAGGCGAAATCACGTAACGGGTAAACTGGAGGGAATCGGTGGCCTTGTTGTTCAGGTATAATACGACGTAGGAATTGCCCAGGGCTCCCTCGCCCGAGACGGCGGCGTCCATCCACCCATCTTTATTGAAATCGCCCACCGCGCACTTCTCGCCGCCGGGGGTGTTGACCACGAAGCGCTCCCAGACGACGTCGGTCCCGCTGACTTTGGTTTGGAAAAACGCGGTCCGCGCGGGGCCGGTGGCGACGATGTCGTCGTAACCGTCGTTGTTGAAGTCGGCGGCAGCCACGCCGGTGTAGCCCGGGTGGTTGGAGTCGTTGTCGACCGACTTCTGCTGCCAGCTCGAGCCGTTCACGAAGCAATAGATGTAGCCCATGTTGGCGGCGGTGGCATAGGCCGCGACGACGTCGTTCTTGCCGTCTTTATCCGCGTCGCATACGGAAACCGCGCCGTCCTGGGCGTTGACGCCCCAGGGCCACGTTTCGTGGGCGAGCCAACCGCCGCCGCCGGTTTGGTCTATTATCCTCACGCGCCCCGCGGCGAACCAGGCGATATCGGCCTTGCCGTCGCCCGTAAAGTCCGCGGCGGCGACGTCGAGCGGATTATCCGAGGGGTCGCTGGAGTTAATCAAGCCGTTGCCCCACTGCACGAACGAGGGGGGCGCGGTTCCGGCGTTTTTCCATACAAGCAATTTATGCGCGCCCCCGCCCGTGCCTTCGACGGCGACGGCAACGTCGTTAAGGCCGTCGCCGTCCAGCTTGGCCAACTCTGTTGCCTTGAGTTTGCCGCCGGGGGCGAGCCCGGGGAGGTCTAACAGTTCGAAACTCTGAAAACCCATATCCAAAGCTTTCAGTCGGAGCAACCCCTCGTTGCTGTAATTGACGTCGTCGCCGGACGCGAACGCGGCCCCGAATTCGGAGATGGGCCCGGGTTCGGTGGGGCCGTCTTTCCAATCGGTCTGGGAACGCCAGTACGTCCCGGCCATGTGGATGGGCGTGGGTTCTTCCGGGCCCGCCGCGACGCGCCCGCCGGTGCCGCCCGCGCCGACCGCGGAGCCCGCGGGCGGTGACGCGGTCCCGCCCGCGGCGTCCGCCGACTTGCCCGCGGTCGCCGCCGGCGTTACGCCGGCGGCGGCCACAGCCAGGGCGAGAAGACCCGTTCGCACGTATTTATCCACGTCTGTTACCGCCGTCCGCGGCCTCCACAAGCAAAAAAGGGACGCTCGCCGTATTCGCGTATCCGCGACGGGTCCCTTCGTTGTCAAGATGTTCGGTTGGTAGAAGAGTTAGACCATCGCTAGATCTCCAGGATCTCTTCTTCCTTGGCACCCAACAACGAATCAACCCGTTCGATATTACGGTCCGTCAGCTTCTGGATTTTCTCGTTCTCGCGCTCCGCGTCGTCTTCGGATATGGCGCCGCTTTTTTGGGCGGCTTTGACGTCCTTGTTGACGTCGCCGCGGACCCGCCGTATCGCTACCTTGCCTTCCTCGGCAAGTTTTTTTACCAACTTTACCAGCTCGTGCCGCCGCTCCTCGGTGAGGGGCGGAATGTGGATGCGGATGATGTTGCCGTCGCTGGACGGCGTCAAGCTCAGGTCGGACTGGTAAACCGCCCGTTCCACCTCTTTGAGGATGGACTTGTCCCAGGGCTGGATGATAATGGTGCGGGCATCGGGAACGGAAACGGTCGCCAGCTGTTTCAGCGGCATCCGCTGGCCGTAGGATTCGACGGTGATACGGTCGAGCAGCGAAACGGAGGCGCGCCCGGTGCGGATGGAGGCGAATTCCCGCTCCGTGGCCGCTACCGCGCTGTTCATTTTACGCTCCGCTTCGGCAAGAAATTTATTTTCCATGGCGCATCACCCCACGTAGGTTCCTACGGTTTGGCCTTGTATTATTTTAACAATATTGCCGGGGTCATACAAATGGAAAACGATGCAGGGAAGCCGCCGCTCGCGGCACAGCGCGGCCGCGGCCGCGTCCATCACTCCCAAACCTCGCGCCAGCACCTCGTCGTAGCTCAACTTGTCGTAGCGGACGGCGGCGGCGTCGCCGCGGGGGTCCCGGTCGAAGACGCCCGGGACATCCGTGGCTTTCAGCAAAACCTCGGCCCCCACCTCGCAGGCGCGGAGGGCGGCGGCGGTGTCGGTGGAGAAAAACGGGCGGCCGGTCCCGCCGGTGAAAACAACCACGGCGCCGTCTTCCAGGATTTGCAGCGCCCGCTCCCGGCGATACGTCTCGCAGCATTCGCCGACGTCAAACGCGTTCAGGACGACGGCGGGGCAGCCGCGGACGGCCAAACCTTCGCGGAGGGCCAGGCCGTTCACGGTCGTCGCGAGCATGCCCATGTAGTCCACCGTCGTCTGCGGCCACCCCAAGTCGGCGGCCTCCCGGCCCCGGACGACGTTGCCGCCCCCCATGACCACCGCCACCTGGGCGCCGGCGTCCCGGGCCGCGGCCACCTCGCCCGCGACGAAAGCCACGCGGGCCGGCTCGAGCGGCGCCCCGGCTTTATCGGCCAGCGCCGCGCCCGAGAGCTTCAACAATACCCTACGGTATTTCAGGCGCGCGGCCTCCCGACCGCTACTCGCCGAGCTTGAACCGCACGAAGCGGCGGACGACGATGTTCTCGCCGAAGCGGGCGATGTTCTCGTCGACGAACTGCTTCACGGTTTTCTCGGGGTCTTTCACGAAGGGTTGCTCCAGGAGGGCGCTCTCCGCCAGGAACTTGTCTATCCGCCCTTCCACTATCTTCTCTATAATCTTCTCGGGTTTCTTCTGTTCGCGGGCCTGCTCGGCCGCGATGCTGCGTTCCCGGTCCAGGACGCCGGCCGGGATTTCCTCTCGGGAAACGGCCAGGGGGTCGGCGGCGGCGATGTGCATCGCCAGGTCTTTGACGAACGCCCGGAATTCCGGCGTCCGCGCGACGAAATCCGTTTCGCAGTTGACTTCGAGCATTACGCCCAGCTTGTCGCCGGCGTGGATATAGGAGGCGATAACGCCGTCGGCGGCCGCGCGGCCCGACTTCTGCTTGGCCGCGGCGAGCCCTTTGACGCGCAAGAATTCTATGGCCTTCTCCTGGTCGCCGCCGCATTCTTCCAACGCCCGCTTGCAATCCATCATGCCGGCGCCGGTGCGGTCGCGCAGGGTTTTAACGTCCTGGGAGGTGATCGCCATGCCGATTCCTTTCGTAAAACCCGGCGGGCTGACCGCCGGGCCGATATTTTAACCCGCGTCCGTTAATCGCCGGGGCTTACGTACGCGCCGGCGCCCGGGGCTTCCACCGCGATCTCTTCCTCCGCCACCTTCGCCCCTTCCGTAGCCTCTCCCCGTCCCGACACGAGCGCGTCGGCGACGGCCGCGGTTACCAGGCGGATCGAACGGATGGCGTCGTCGTTGCCCGGGACGACGTAGTTGACGGGGTCGGGGTCGCAGTTGGTGTCGACCAGGCCCACCACCGGTATACTGAGGCGGTTGGCTTCGCGGACGGCGATGTCTTCGCGGCGGGGGTCGATCACGTAAATGATAGACGGAAGCCGGACCATGTCCTTGATGCCGGAATACAATTTATTCAACCGGCCTTTTTCTTTGAGTAAATCCAATTGCTCTTTCTTCACGTATTTGCCGAGCGAGCCGTCTTCCTCCATCTGCTCCAGCTTTTTAAAACGGTCGATGTTTTTTCGGATGGTCATGAAGTTGGTAAGGGTGCCGCCCAACCAGCGGTTGGTGACGTAGAAAGCGCCGCAACGCGCGGCCTCCTCCTGCACCGCGGCCTGGGCCTGTTTCTTGGTCCCGATGAACAGGGCCTTGCCGCCGCCGCGCCCCACGGCGTGCGCGAACTCGTACGCCTCCTCCAATTTGCGCAGCGTCTTCTGCAGGTCGATAATATAAATGCCGTTGCGCTCCGCGAAGATGTATTTTTTCATCTTCGGGTTCCAACGGCGGGTTTGGTGGCCGAAATGGACGCCGGCCTCCAGGAGCTGCTTCATCGTGATGTCGAACATGCTATCTGTACCTCCGGCTCCACCATTCGGGCAAGGGGCGCCGACCATCCGCGCCCCTTTGGAGCGATAGCTTGGGATGTTGGAAGCGACGTGAGGGCCGCTCCTCCTTCGCGAATGTTAACGTTTCGAGAACTGGAACCGAGCGCGCGCGCCGCGCTGGCCCGGCTTCTTGCGCTCCTTGGCCCGCGGGTCGCGGGTGAGGAGGCCGGCCTTCTTGAGCAGCGCGCGATAGGACCCGTCCACGTGCTCCATGGCCCGGGCGATACCGTGCCGCAAAGCGCCGGCCTGGCCGCTTATGCCGCCGCCCGAAACCGTGGAGAAGACGTTGAACTTGCCCACGGTGGACGTAACCTCGAACGGCTTGCGCACCTCTTCGCGCGAACCCATGGTCGTAAAATACTCCTCGAACGGCCGCTTGTTCACGACGATCTGACCCTCGCCCGCGGTGACCCACACCCGCGCGACGGAGGTCTTGCGCCGGCCAGTACCATAGAATTTTTTGACTTCCAAAAAGCGCCTCCGGGAAATCAGATTTCCAAGGGGATAGGCCGCTGCGCGGCGTGGGGATGCGTCGGACCCGGGTAAACCTTGACCTTGGCCAATAACTTCCGCCCGAGTTTGTTCTTGGGCAACATGCCGCGGACCGCGTGCAGAACGACGTACTCCGGCTTGCGCGCCAACATCTCCGCGAGAGGTCTGGCCTTAAGGCCGCCGATGTATCCGGAATGCCGGTAATACATTTTATCGGTCAACTTCGCCCCGGTGACCCGGAGTTGGGCGGCGTTGACGACCACGACGAAATCGCCCGTGTCCATGTGAGGCGTGAAAATGGCGTTCTCTTTGCCGCGCACGAGCCGCGCCACGCGCGTGGCCAAGCGCCCCAGGATTTTGTCCTTGGCGTCTACCACGATCCACCGCGGCTTCAGCTCGTTCGGCTTCGGGATATAGGTTTTTGACCGCTGTAACATTCTTCCTCTCTTTAGACCTCAAACGCGGCCTCTGCCGCGAAGGTTTGGAATATAACAAAAAACGCGCTCAAAGTCAAGGGTCAATACGAATTATCGCTCTCCACTCGCAATAAGACGCCGCGGCAAGCGCCCTTTTCCCCGGGGGAAGCGGCGATAATCTCGAAACCGCCCTTTGGGCTTTACTTCCGGCCGTATATCTACTACAATCGCCGCCATATCATGACTCCCAGCGCTACCCCCGAGCTTCACTTCGGCGTCGAGGAAGAATTCGCCCTTATCCACGCTGACGGGTCCCCGGCCAACGACGTGGACGCGTTATTGGCCGCCGTCCCGGCGCGGTACAAACCCGACCGGATAAAGCGGGACCTCCACCTTTGCATCGTGGAGACCACCACCCCCGTATGCGGTTCGCCGGCGGAAGTAGAGGATTCGCTGCGCGAACTACGGCGGGTCGTGGGCGAGGCCGCGGCGTCGTTGGGCTTGGGCGTCATCTCCTCCGGCGTCCATCCCACGGCGCCCATGGACCAGGGCGTGCTGGTAGAGACGCCGCGTTTCCGGCGACTTATCGCGGGGGGGGCGCTTCGCGGCGACGGCGTCCATTTCGGCCTCCACCTCCACGTTTCGCTCGACGGCCCGGAAGCCCGGGTGGGCGTCGTCAACCGCCTGCGCTGGCATATTCCCGAGCTCGCCGCGCTCGGCGTCAACTCCCCGTTCTACCTGGGCCGGTACCACGGCGTAAAATCCACCCGCCTGGAATATTACGACCCCGTCCCCACCGTCGGGCCGCCGCCCGTTATCTCGGCCTTCGCCGAATGGGAAGCCGTCCTGGCCTCATACCGCAGTTTCGGCGTGGAAGGGGAGCGGGATTACTACGGCGACATCCGGCACCGTTATTCGTTTCCGACGATCGAGGTGCGGGTGCTGGATACGCAACAAACGGTCGCGGAGACGATGATGGTAGCCGCGTACGTGTGGGCGCTGTGCCGGCTTTACCTGACGCTCCTGGACGACGACTTCGCGCCGCCCATGACGGAAGACGAGCTGACCGCGAACCGCGAGGCGGCCTGGCACACCGGCCTGGAGGGCGACTTCGCGCTCCGCCGCGACCGCTTACCCCGCGTCGATTATATATCCCATATCCTGCGGCACATGGTCGAACGCGGGACGCCCGAGGCGCCGTATCTGGAGCGGCTGGCGGGGCGCGTAGCGGCCGGCGAAACGGGCGCGGACGTCCAACTCTCGTATTTGGCCAGCGACCAAGCGGACGGCCCCGCTCTCCTGGCCGCGTTAACGCGCCGCTTCGCGGAGGACCTGTAAATGACGGCAACTCGTAAAAAAGCGGACGGCTATTTTACTTTCGTATTGCATACCCATCTGCCCTACGTCCTCGGGCACGGCGGGTGGCCGCACGGCACGGATTGGCTCCACGAGGCCGCGTGCGAGACCTATATCCCCCTCCTCCGGACCTTCAGGGCCCTTATGGCCGAGGGTATAGCGCCGAAAGTGACCATCGGCGTGTCGCCCGTGTTGGCGGAGCAATTGGCGGACCCGGCTTTCGCGGCCGGCCTCGGCGAATACGTGGAGATGAAGCTCCGGGCCGCCCACGACGACGGCCGCGAATTCACCCGGGCGGGGGAAACCCATCTCGCCGCGCTGGCGGCCGGGTGGCGCGCGTTTTACGAAAGCGTATGGGACGAGTTCATCCATTATTGCGACGGCAGCATCGTCGCCGGCCTCCGCGCCCTGCAGGAGCGGGGGGCGCTGGAAATTATCACTTGCGCCGCCACCCACGCCTACTTGCCGCTCGTCGGGCGCGAAGAGACGATCGGCCTCCAGTTGCGGGCGGCCACCGCGGCCCATCGCCGACACTTCGGCGCACACCCCCACGGCATCTGGCTCCCCGAATGCGCCTATCGCCCCGGCTACGACTGGCGTTATCCGCTCGAGCCGTGGGCTTCGCGGCCCGCCCGTTTCCGACCCGGCCTGGAAGAGCACCTCGCCCGGGCGGGCCTCGACTATTTTTTTGTGGATACCCACCTCCTCACGGGCGGCCGCGCGCTGGGGGTTTACGCGGCGCGTTTTGAAGCCCTCCGCCGCCTATACGACCAAATGCTCGCGGGGACGCCGCCGCCGGAGGCCAAGGACTATTCGCCCCACCGCCCTTATTACGTCGGCGCCGCCGACCCCGCGGTAGCCTGCTTCGTCCGGGACCCGGAGACGGGACTTACCGTGTGGTCCGGCGAACACGGCTACCCCGGCGACGGGTGGTATCTGGACTTCCACAAAAAGCATTTCCCCGGCGGCCTGCGCTATTGGCGGGTTACGTCGCCGCGCGCGGGCATGGGCGCCAAAGAGCCGTACGAACCGGCCCGGGTGGGCGAACGCGTGGCCGAGAACGCCGACCACTTCGCGGGCCTAGTGCGCCAACTCCTCCGGACCGCGCCTCACGAGAGACCCGTGCTCGTGGCGCCGTACGACACGGAGCTCTTCGGCCATTGGTGGCACGAGGGGCCCCGGTGGATAGGCGAGGTGCTGCGCCGGCTCGCGGCCGCCCCCGACGTCGACCTCCTCACGTGCGGGGAATACCTGGCGCGGTTCCCGCCGGAGTCGGCGGTGGCGTTGCCCGAGGGTTCGTGGGGCGAGGGCGGCTTCCACAGCATCTGGTTGAACGCGGAGACGGAATGGTCGTGGCGTCTCATATACGAAGTGGAAGACGAATTGGTGGCGGCGGCGGAAAAGCCGAAATCTGCCGCCGGCGAGAGGTTGTTCCGCCAGGCGCTGCGCGAGTTCATGCTGCTTGTGGCGTCCGACTGGCAGTTCCTTATCACCACCTGGAGCGCCCGCGATTACGCCGAGGAACGGCTGCGGGCGCACCACCGAGACCTCTCCCTTCTGCTGGATATAATGCGGCGCGAAGCCGAATCGGGGCGAATCACCGCTCAAGACCGCGCCTACCTGACGCGCCTGGAGCAAACCGACCGGCCCTTCAAAGACGTCGAGCCCGGCTGGTTCGCGTCGCTTGTAAATGCGCGCTGACTTCGTGGGCTATTTACGGCGGTCCTCCGCCGGGGCGAACCTCGCCGCGGGGGTCGTCGTCGCGGCGTCGGCCGCCCTCGCCCCCGGCTTCCGGGCGCTGGCGCCGGCGGCCGCGCTCACCATTGCCGCCGCGGCCCTTATACCCGGCGGCCCAAGGCGGCTCGCGGTCGGCGCCGCGGGCGTCGCCGTCCTGGCCGGCTTCACGGCGGGTTTATATTTCTTGGCGGCGGCCGGGGCGGGCGATACCGGGCCGGCGGTGTGGCCCGCGGCCTTCCTGGCGGCCAAAGTCTTGCTCCTCGCGGCGCTGTCGGCCGTCGTCGCGCTGGCGTCGCCCCCCGAAGAATACGCTCGCGTCCTCATCGCCCCTTTCCGGCCGTTGACACGCCTCGGCGTGGACGCCGCGCCCTGGGCGTTGACGGCGGCGTTCGCCCTGCGTTTTCTGCCGGCGTCCGCGCGCAGCTATCGCCGAAGTCGAGACGCGCTGCGGCTGCGCGCGGCGGGCAAGCGGCCGCCGCCGCACCTCGGCATCGCCCTCACGCCGTTGTTACTCGCGAACGCCTATAAAGACGTAGTCGCGATGGCGGCGGACGCCGCCGACGCGCTGGCACTTCGCGGCTGCACGCGGGCCCGCGACTACCTGGACGTCCGGACGACGGCGCGCGGCGGCGGTTGGCCCACGCTGGGCGCGGCCGCCGCTACGGCCGCCGCGACCGCCTTCATGGCGTATATATGAGCGAGCGTACAATTAAAATAACCGTCGAATACGACGGGACGAACTACGCGGGATGGCAGCTCCAACCCGACGTGGTTACCGTTCAAGGGGCCCTCGAGGAGGCGCTGGCCCGCATACTGAAGGAACCGACGCGCGTCCACGGCGCGGCGCGGACCGACGCGGGCGTCCACGCCGCGGGCCAGGTCGCCCATTTCAAGACCACGGGACGCATGACGCCGGAGGAGTTCGTTCGCGCCCTCAACAGCGTTTTGCCGGATGATATCCACGTCGTGGCGGCGGAAGAGGCCCCGCCCGACTTCCACGCGCGTTTCGACGCCGTCAGCCGCTCGTACCGCTACGCCGTCACGTTCGCCGACTCCGTTTTCACGCGCCGCCACGCCCTATACGACGCCGGCCCGTTGGACGTCGCGGCCATGCGAGAGGGGGCGGCGTACCTGGAGGGCGTCCACGATTTCGCGGCTTTCGGCAACGCCTCGGAGGACTACGAATCCACGGTCCGCAACGTCATCGAATACCGCGTGGAAGAGACCATCGGCGGCGTCGAGTTTTTCGTTACGGCCAACGCCTTTCTTTACAAAATGGTGCGGAACACGGTGGCGCTGCTGCTGCGCGTGGGTCGAGGGGAGGTCCCGCCGGCCGTAGTGGGCGAAATCCTGGCGTCCCGGAGCCGCGCGGCGCTGGGGCCGGCGGAGAAGGCGGCGGTATGGGGCCCCGCGCCGCCCCAGGGGCTAACGCTGCTTCGGGTTTCCTACTGACGGTTTTTATTTGACTTAGGCGGCGGTATGTGGTAAAAGAACACCCGCGCCCGGGTGGCGGAATTGGCAGACGCGCATGGTTGAGGGCCATGTGGGAGTAAATCCTGTGCGGGTTCAAGTCCCGCCCCGGGCAAAAAGAAAGGGCCGCGAGGCCCTTTTTTTCATGTTAGAACGCCGCTTATTTTTTGTGGTGGGCGGCGGGCGGCTCTTCTTTCGCCTGGTTCACGCCGGCGACGCATCGTACGATGTTCATGTTCAAAAGGCCGTAGATTACGCGGCAGACGTCGAAGCGGCTTAAGCTGGTCGCGTCCACGATGGCCTGGATGTCGCGTCGCCCGTCGAGCAAACTGAGAATCCGCCACTCCGCGGCCGTAAGCTTGATGGCGCCGCTGGTGGCGGGGTTGGGGTTAATGGTGTAAACGTTGCGGTACGAGTGGATCTGGTCTTTTATTTGCTCCCATTCCTCGATGCGCCGCGCCCCCTCCAAAATAATGTGCTCCACGTCCATCGAAACCAGAATGTCCTCTTCCCCCAGGTCGAACTCGGGGAAGAAGCGGAAGCGGCCTTTCCTCTCCCCCATGGCGGCGTAAACCGATTCCTTGATCTGGTAGGTGATTTTATCTTCCAACGTGGCGCGGTCTACGGCCCCCATTTGTATCAGGATCATACCCAGGCGCATGGGGTTGCCTTCGGCGTGCATGGCCTTTTGGGCCTTCAGCGCCTCGGCCAGATTCTCCTCCGTTATCTGGCCTTCGCGCATGAGGATGACGCCGAGTTGTTCGCGCTGATTGGAGGGGGTGGCGAAAACGGCATACCCATCCTTGAAGTAAATCCAGATGGTTTCCCGCTCGCCTTCTACGGCGAGGGTTCCCGACTTCCGGCCCTGGCCTATGATCTGTATTACCTCGGCCAGCGAGAAGTCTTTGATGTCGCCTTCAAACGGCATTCCGGTCAAGATACGATCTTATTTAAAATGATACCACAACCCGCGGCCCGGAGCAAGCGTTATGCGCGGGGCGGGGCCGCCGCGCCGGCCGAAGCCGAATCACCGCCGGGGCGAGCGACGCCGCCGGCCGCCGCCAAGCCAGGCGTCCAGGTCCTCGGTTAACGCGCACACGGCGCCGCCCACCCGGGCAACGGGCAACCCTTCCAACTCGCGCCGTTTAGCGGTGGCTACGGAGCATTTCAGATAGGTCGCGATACTGGTCCATCCCACGAGCAAACTCCGCTTCCGTCTACTCGCTTTTTTAGCCACGTCCGGCCACCTCCAGTCAAGAGCCCCAGGGGTTTCCTGCCATATCCTTACGTAATATTATAGCAGACTCTCAGGAACCCGGCAAGGCCATCCTGCGGCGCGGAAAGCTCGACCGGTTCCGCAAAACCTGCTTCGTTTTCTTTTGACAATCATAGAGATATGATGTAATATTCGCTTTAAGCTTATGCGCTTAGACAAATTTCTGGTCGTGGCCCGGCTGGTAAAACAGCGCACGCGCGCCAAGGAATTATGCGACGGCGGCCACGTCAAAGCCGACGGCAGGACGGCCAAAGCGGCTTTTGACGTCCGGCCGGGCCAATCGCTCCTGATGACCTTCCCACGCCGCCGCCTGGGTATAAAGGTGGTTTCCGTCCCCGAGGCCAAATCCGTGCCCAAAGAAGCCGCGGCGGCGCTATACGAAATAACGTGCGACGAAAACGTGAGCTCTCCGCTTGACGGACCGGACGCGTAAAATCCTGGACGATCTGGCCGCGTTGCGCGGCGCGGCCGAGGAAGAAGCCGCCTCGGCCCGCGCCGCCGCCGGCGTCGAAGCCTGGCGGGTTCGCTTTCTCGGCCGCCGTTCGGCCATAAATAACCTGGGCAAGGCCGTCGCGTCTTCTCCTGAAGACGAACGCCCGACCGTGGGCAAGGCCGTCAACGAAACGCGGAGCGCGTTGGAGGCCCTGCTCGCGACGCTGCAAGCGCGCGCCGCCGCCGGGGCCGCCCTACCCGGGGCCGGCGTGGACTACACCCTCCCCGGCGTTCCGCCCCACACCGGCAACCTCCACCCCCTCACCCGGACGTATTACGAGATCGCCGCGTTCTTCGCGGCGTTGGGTTTCGCGGTAGCCCACGGGCCGGAAGTGGAGGACGACTACCACAACTTCGGCGCCCTCAACTTCCCCGCCGACCACCCCAGCCGCGACGCGCAGGACACGCTCTACCTGTCGCCGACGTGGCTGCTCCGGACCCACACCTCGCCCGGCCAGATCCGCGTGATGTCGTCGCGCAAGCCGCCGCTGCGGGTCATAATCCCGGGGCGGTGTTTCCGGGCCGACGCCGTGGACGCCTCCCATTACCCGGTATTCCACCAGGTGGAAGGCCTGCTCGTCGACGAGCGCGCGTCGTTGGGCGACCTCAAGGGGACGCTCGCGGCGTTCGCCTCCTATATTTTCGGCCCTGGGACGCGGATGCGTTTCCGGCCCCATTTCTTCCCGTTCACGGAACCCTCGGCCGAAGTGGACATCTCGTGCGTGGTGTGCGGCGGCGCGGGCTGCGGGACGTGTGGCGGCAAGGGGTGGCTGGAGATAGCCGGCACCGGGATGGTCCACCCCAACGTTTTCCGCAACGTGGGCTACGATCCCGAAAAATGGGTAGGGTACGCCTTCGGTATGGGCGTCGAGCGCATCGCGATGCTGAAATACGGCGTCAACGACATCCGCCTTTTTTACGACAACGACTTGCGCTTCCTGAAACAGTTTTAAGCCGTGAAATTCAGCCTGAAATGGCTCCGGGATTACTGCCCCACCGACGCCGAGCCCGCGTGGCTCGCCGACCGGTTGACGTCGGTCGGGTTGGAAGTGGAGTCCCTCTCCCCCGCCGGCGACGACGTCGCGCTGGAGGTGGAGGTCGTCCCCATCCGTGCCGACTGCCTTTCGGTGATAGGCCTCGCGCGCGAGGTGGCCTTCCTTACCGGCAAGCCGCTCCGGCTGCCGCCGGTCGTGTTCAAGGAAGTCAACAGCTCGCGGGGGCAGACGGTAGCGGTCGACGTCAAGGCGCCGGAGCTGTGCCCGCGGTATTCGGCGCGGGTCGTGACCGGCGTCAAAGTGGGGCCCTCGCCGCCGTGGTTGGCGGAGCGGCTTGAAGCGGCGGGCGTCCGCGCCCTCAACAATATCGTCGATATCACGAACTTCGTGAACCTGGAAATGGGACAACCCCTCCACGCCTTCGACCTGGCCCGGCTCGGCGGTCGGGCGCTCGTGATAAGGATGGCCGCGGCGGGCGAGAAACTCGTCCTCCTGAACGGCCAGGAAATATCCCTTACGCCCGAAGACCTGGTCATCGCGGACGCCGAGAAGCCGATGGCCCTGGCGGGGGTCATGGGCGGCGCCGCCGGCGAAGTCTCGGCTTCCACGGACGCGGTGGTCATCGAAAGCGCGTACTTCAACCCGGTCCAAATCCGGCGCACCGCCCGCCGCCATGAGCTCTCCACCGAATCGTCCTATCGTTTCGAACGGGGAACGGATCCCCACGCCACGTTGGCGGCGGCGGACCGCGCGGCGGCGCTGATGGCCGAGCTCGCCGGCGGCGCGGTTATGGCGCCCGCGGTGGACGTCGGCGGCCCCCCGCCCCCTCTACCGACCGTCGGCCTCCGCCCCGACCGCGCCAACATGCTCCTGGGCACGAAGCTTTCGGGCGAAGCCATGGCCGACCTTCTTCGACGCCTATACTTCGGCGTCGACATCGATCGGCGGGAAAACCTGGTCGTCACCGTTCCCGCTTTCCGGCGCGACGTCACGTCCGAGGTAGACGTGGTGGAGGAGATCGGCCGGGCGTACGGCTACGAGAACGTCGCGGCTACGCTTCCCGGCGGCCGCCCGCCGGGACCGGCCCACGTCCCGCGGGAGGAGTTTGAAAGGGGCGTCCGGGGGGTATTAACGGCGGCGGGTTTCGACGAGGTCTATACGTCGTCGTTCACCAATCCGGCCCAACTCGCCGCTTCCGGTTTGGACGCGGATTCGGCGGCGGAAGTCCTCAACCCGATGGTCAGTCATTTCTCGCATTTGCGGCCCGCCCTTTGGCCGGCTATGGCGGAGGCGGCGGCCCGCAACGGCCACGCCGGCGCTCCCGGCGTCACCCTCTTTGAATTTGGCCAGGTGTTCCACAAGCGGGCGGACGGCACGGTGGCCGAAGAAAACCACCTCGCGGCGTTGGCCACGGGCGAAGTAGAACCGCGGCACTGGTCGCGCCGGCCCGCGTCCGCCGACGTCTATTTTGTCAAAGGGATAGTGGAGGCGCTGGCGCGCCGCCTGCGGTTGGATTGGGAATGGCAAGGGGCGTCGTTCCGTATAGGCGCCGCGCGGGGACTATTCCTGGAACGTACGCTCGCGCCTTTCGGCCCCGCCTACGTCGTGGAATTGGACGTGTCGCCGCTATACGAAGGGGGACGGCCGGCGCGGTACACGCCGATATCGCGCTTTCCGTCGGTGACCCGGGACCTCGCGTTGATAGTCGGCGAAGAAGTCCCCGCCGGCGACGTCGTGGCCGCCCTCCGCGCCTCGAGCCGGCTCGTGCGCGACGTCGGCGTCTTCGACGTATTCACCGGAAAAGCGGTCGCGGCCGGCAAGAAAAGCTTGGGGGTGCGGCTGGTATATCAAGCGGAGGACCGGACCTTGACCGATGAAGAGGTAAACGCCGCCTGCGGCGAAGCCTTCAACCAAGTCGCGGCTACGTTCGGCGCGCAGTTACGGAGTTAGCACCCTTACCAGGGACGGTGACCATGGAAAGCTTAAACCTGCTCGAAGAAAAAGTAATGCTGGCGGTGCAGGCCATACGCCAAATGAAAGAGGAGAAAGCCCGGCTCCAGGCCCGGATAGCGTCCCACGAGGAGAAACTCGCGGCGGCGGAGAGAGAGAGAGCCGAGCTCCAGACCCAGTTCGAGGAACTGCGGAAATTGGGCGCGGAAAACGAGACGTTGCGCGGCAAGCACGACGAGATACGGGCGCGGGTGGAGCAACTGGTAGCCAAACTCGAGACTTTCGAACGGGAAATGGCGACGGGCGAAGAAGGGCAAAAAGAACTAATCCGCGAGGATGCTAACGGCTGATCCGAGCGCGCGAGCGGGCGCCGAGGCGGTTGATATGAGCGCGGCCAAAGAACCGACCAACGTCACGATTTTCGGCGTAGAGTACGCCATCAGCAGCGACCGGGATCCGGAGGAAGTGCGCCGGATCGCGAAGTACGTGGACGACAAGATGTGGGAGATATCCGAAAACAACAACCTCATCTCCACGGAAAAAGTGGCCATCCTCACGGCTCTGAATATCGCCGAGGATTACCTGCGGACGCTGGACCAGCGGAAACGTGACGACGAACGGTTGGAACGCAAAGCCACAACGTTAATTAAACTCATCGACGAGTCGCGGCCCTGAACGGGCGCCGCGCCGGGCGTCTCCTATTCCGATGACGTACACTCTGGGTATCGATCTCGGCGGGACCTATACAACCCTCGCCGTGGTCGATACCTGTAATCATATCGTCTGGGAAAGCCGGTTTCCCACCGCCGGGGCCGCGGGTTTCGGCGGCTTCCTGGAGCGGTTGACCCGCGCCGCGACGCCCGCCCTGGCGTCGTACCCGTGTGCGGCCGCGGGCGTGGTGGCCGCGGCCCAGGTGGACGCCGCCGGCGGCGCCATCCTGACTTCCCCCAACCTCGGCTTCGAGCACGTGCCGTTGGGGGCCGAAGTCTCCAGCCGCCTCGGCGTGCCGACTATAGTGGAGAACGACGTAAACGCCGCGGCGTACGCGGAATATCTCGCCGCGCCCGGCGCCCGCCAACCCTTTTTAGCCGTTTTCGTCGGAACCGGCGTCGGCGCGGGGTTGGTCGCCGAAGGCCGGATATACCGCGGCGCGGACGGCTTCGCGGCCGAAATCGGCCACGTCCCGGTCGTGACGGCGGGCGGCGAAAGGTGCGGGTGCGGCCGCGACGGCTGTTTGGAGGCCTATGCCGGCGGCCTCGCGATCATCCGGCGCGCGGCGCCGGCGGCTAACACGGCTGCCGTCCCTCCTTTCCAAAGCGTGGACGACGTCGTCGCGTGCGCGGCGGCCGGCGACGCCGCTTGCCGGCGGGCATTGGAAGAAGCCGCGTTTTATCTAGGCGTCGCGCTCGCGGCCGCGGTCAACCTCTTCAACCCCGGGACGCTGGTCCTGGGGGGCGGCGTGGCCCGGGCCTGGCCCGAGCTGCGCGCCCGCGCCGAGCGCCGGATGCGCGCGTCGGCGCTCCCCGTAACCCTCGCGCGGCTCGCGGTCCTCGAGTCGGCGTGGGGACCGGCCGCGGGGGCCGTTGGCGCCGCGGCCCTCGCCCGGGGCGCGCTAGCGGAGGGCCGCTGACGCGCCGGGCAACGTTTCTCCCATCGCCATGCCATTGAGAAAATTAGCGCCCCTTTTGGTCCTTACTCTGGTCGCCGGACAAGCGACGGCCATCAGCTATTTCGGCAAGAACAAGGTCCATTATTACCGCTACGACTGGCAGATAATCGAGGGTGACCACGTCGACCTCTATTTTTACGGGGCGGAACGCGAGCTGGCGGAGCGCGCCGCCGCCCTGGCCGAAGAGTCGTGGGAGGATTTGACGGCGCGGATGGCTTTTACGCCGCGCAGCCGCGTACCGCTCATTATCTACAGCTCCCACGGCGAATTCGAAGAGACCAACATCCTCCCCTATATACTTCCCGAGGGCGTCGCCGGATTTACGGAGCTTTTCAAGAACCGCGTCGTCGTGCCGTTCGACGGGTCGTACGCCCGCTTTCGCCGCGTCATCCGCCACGAGATGGGGCACTACTTCCTATACGAAAAACTGCGGGACGTATATCGGCGGCATAACCGCTACGACTACGGCGCGCCGCCTTTCTGGCTGGTGGAAGGGTTTTCCGAATACATCGTGGGGGACGCCGACGCCATTTCGGATATGGTCATGGCCGACGCCCTGTATTGCGGGGCCTTCACGTCGCTGACCCGGCCCAACGACCTTACCGGCAGTTACCTGGGCTACAAGGAGGGCGAGTCAGCGTTGCGGTATCTCGCCGCGACCTACGGCGAAGACAAAGTCCTCCGGCTCCTCGACGACGCGTGGTTGAGCCGCGACTACCGCAAGGTCTTGGACCTGGCAATGCCCGTTCCGTTCAAGGACTTCGACGAGGAGTGGCAGCGCGACGTCCGGCGCCATTACTGGCCGAGGTACGCCCGGCGGGAGGAATTCCTGGCCCTCGGCCAGCGGCTTTCCACCGAGGGATACGGCTTGCGGAGCGGCGTCGCGTGGCTGGACCGCCAGCGCCTGGTCTATCTGTCGGACGAGGACGGTTACGCCAACCTTTACCTGGCGACCGTGGACGAACAGGGGCGGGTGTTGTCCCGGCGGAAGCTGGTGCAGGGGGAGCGCAGCGAGTCGTTCGTCGTGGTGCACGTGTACCAAGAACGGCCGGCGACCTGGGGCGGAAACCTGGTGGCCTTTACGGCCCGAGCCGGCGCGCGCGACCGACTCAACGTTTACGACGTGACCCGCGGCCGGGTGGTCGAATACTACGCCTTCGACGACCTCATATCCCTCGGCTCGCCCTACTTTTCCCCCGACGGCGGCGACATCGTTTTCCGCGGCGTCACCCGGGGCGGCAAAACCGACCTTTACGTCGTATCCCGCGCGAGTCGGGAGCGGCGCCAACTAACGTCGGACCTCGCCGACGACGCCTATCCCTGTTGGACGCCGGAGGGAATAGTATTCGCGTCCGGCCGCGACGCGGGCCCCTACGACGATTACTACAACCTATATCGCCTCGAGCCGGCCACGGGCGAAACCAAACGGCTTACCGCCGGCCGTTGGCGCGACCTCTACCCGGGCGTGGACGCCTCCGGCGCTTTGTACTTCGTCTCCGACCGGGAGGGCATGTTCGACGTCTACCGTTTGGACGCCGGCGGCGCGGCGACGCGCTTCTCCAGGTCGCTCACCGGCGTCCTGGAGGCGGCTCCCCGGCCGGGGGGAGCCGGCGGCGAAGTGGCGGCCGTGGGCATCGCCGGCCAGAACTACCAGATCGTATTGGCGTCCCTGGAGGCGGAAGAAGAGCTCGCGACCCCGGCGGGGCCGCCGGCCGTCGGGCCCGCGCTAGCGCCGCCCGGGCCGGCCAAGTCGTACCCGGTGAAAGGTTACCGGACAAAATACGGCCTGGACTACTTCTCGGCGGAAGTCGCGTACGGCCCGGAGTTCGGAACCCAAACCGGCGTCATCGTCTCGCTCACCGACCAACTCAACGACCAGAGCATTTTCCTGGAAGTAGGCAACGACGCCGAGACGTTGGATGAATTCCTCGACCGCACCAGCGTGGGCGTGGATTACTACAATTTGCATCGCCGCGTCGGCTACGGCGTAGGTGCTTTCCATTACGTCAACGACTATTTCGATTTCCAGTCGGGGCTCTCGGGCCTGAACTACTCCGAGACCCGCGCGGGAGCGGGGGCTACGGTCACGTACCCCTTCGACCGCTTCCACCGGGTGGGGGCGAGTCTTTACGGCTACGAGATGGAGAGACGCTGGGAAATACCCGAGATTCCGCCCGAATACGGCACCAAGGTAGCGCCCTACGTCACGGCGTCCCGCGATACCGCGCTCTGGTTTCGCGACGGCCCGGTGGACGGCCAGCGTTTCGAGGCCATAGTCGGCGTAACCGAGGACGTAAAGCGGCGGCGCCAGGATTATATTTACACGTCGCTCGACCTGCGGCATTACCAACGGACCACGCGCACGCAATGTTTCGCCTTCCGGACGTTGTTCGTCGGCACGTTCGGGCCGGACGCGAGGCCGCTATACGGCGGCGGCAGCCTGTCCATGCGCGGCTATAAATTCTACGACTTCCGGGGCCAGCGGTTCGCGATGGTGAACGCCGAATACCGCTTCCCCATCCTCGAACCGTTCCCGCTCCGGACGGCCCTGGGCACGGCGACCATGCCGCCGGTCCGGGGCGCGTTGTTCTTCGACACCGGCAACGGCTGGGACACCGGCTTCGGCCGGCCGCGCGGCGGCTTCGGCCTAAGTTTGCGCGTCGTCCTGGGTTCGGTGTTGACCCTGCGCACGGACCATTCCATCCTCACCGACTTCAAATCCCTGGGGCCGTTCGTCCCTATAAAATTCTTTGTGGGTTGGAGCTACTAACGCTTGACCGCGGCCCGATTATCGGGTAAAATTGTAGCGATGGAGGAAACCGCATGAAGGTAAAATACATACTCGCTGTCCTGCTCGTAGCACCCCCCGTTTTGGGCCTGGTCAACTTCAAAGCCGGCTATACTTCCACCATGGGCGAACTCAGCGACCGCTACAAAGGCGGCATCGGCGCCGTGATGGAGCTTGAGATCGGCCTTCCCGGGCCGCTCGCCATCACGCCCATGGGCGGGTACACCCAACTGGGCGCCGACCAGCAATTCACCGACCTCTTGACCAATTACATCGACCAGCTGGGAATCCCGGTCCCGCCGGAGCTTCAAGACATGGGCGAAATAAAATCCAGCATGTATTTCTTCGGGGCCGGCCTTCGCGTCTATGCCGTGGATAACAAGGCGGTCAAACTGTACGCCGACGGGGGCGCGGGCTACTACTACCGCGACATGGAAGCCCAGGGCGTCCCGCTCTCTCTCCTCTCGACCTTCATACCGGAGTTCCAGACGTTCGCCATCGAACCGGAAAAAGGCATCGGCTTCCACGCCGACTTCGGCCTGGAGATACTCCCCGTCTCGCCGGTGGCGCCCCAGATCGGGGCGCGCTACATTCACGCGATGGGTATCGGCCGCACGTCCGTAGACGAGTTCATGGCGGCCAACGTCCCGGGTTTCGTCGCGCCGACAACCGACAACGTTGACATGTTCCTCTTCTACGGCGGCCTCGGGATATTCTGAGACCGGCAACCCGTAAACGAAAACCCCCGGCTTTCACCGGGGGTTTATTTTTAACTCTTGGACGGCCCTATTTCTTCCAGAGCTTCGCGAACGCCTTGAGGAACGTGTCGTTCTCCGCCGCGGTGCCCACCGTAACGCGGATGGCCTGAGGGTAACCCCATCCGGCCATGGGGCGGACGATGACGCCGAGCTTCAACAACCCCTCGTAAAACGGGCCGGCGTCGACGCCCAGTTCCACCAGGACGAAGTTGGCTTCAGAGCGGACGTATTTTACGCCCAAGGCGTCAAAGCCGCGGTAAAGCTGCTCCCGGCCCGCGGAAACGAGCGCCAGGCTCTTCTGCAAATGGTCGTCGTCCTCCAACGCCGCGACGCCGGCCACCTGGGCCAGCAGGTTCGCGTTAAACGGCTGTCGGATACGGTGCATGTGCCCGATTATCTCGGGGTCGGCGGCGGCCCAGCCGAGGCGGAGGCCCGCGAGGCCGTAGTTCTTCGAAAAGCTGCGCATCGTCATTACGGGCTTCCCGGCTTTGACGTAGGTCAACGAGTCCGGGTAATCCGGCGATATCGCGAAGTCGAAGTACGCCTCGTCCATAACGACCAGAACGTGGTCCGGGAGCTTATCTATAAAACTCTCGAGTTCCCCGCGCGTAACGACGGTGCCCGTGGGGTTGTTGGGGTTGGCGATGAAGACCAACCGCGTCCGGGCGTCGGCGGCGGCCGCTATCGCCGGAAGGTCGAAGCGGTAGTCGCGGAGCGGGACTTTACGAAACTCCGCGTCCATCATCTTGACCGCGATCTCGTACATGATGAAGGAAGGATGACCGGACAGGACGTTGTCGCCGGCGTTTACGAACGTTTTGACCACCAGTTCCAACAGGTCGTTGGCGCCGTTGCCCAGGATGAGGTGGTCGAACGACAGGCCGTGTTTGGCGGCCAGCGCCTGGACGAGATAATGCCCCGACCCCTCCGGGTATTGGAAAATGTCGGGCAAAGCGGCGCGGATGGCCGCGAGCGCTTTGGGGGAGGGGCCCAGGCTGTTTTCGTTGGAAGCCAGCTTCACGACTTCCTTCAAACCCAATTCCCGCTGAACTTCCGTTACCGGCTTTCCGGGGCGGTAGGGGAAAATATCGCCTATGACCTTGCGGGGCTTGACGTTCACGGCTTGGACCTCCCTTGGTTCTTAGTACCGTCGTTATAGTCGATGATGAAAACGCGGGCATCGTTCATGTTGGGGTCGAGCTGCATAGCCCGGGCGGCCGCATCCGAGGCCGCTTTGCGGTCGCCGAGGTTGTAGTAGGCCTTGGCGCGGAGGAAAAAGGCCTTGGCCAAACGCTCGGGCTCGGAAACCGGCGCGAGCGTATCCAGGGCTTCGCGGTATTGCTTGGTCTCGATATAGGCGTCGGCCAAGAGGATACGGTAGCGGTCGGCGCCGGGGCCCGGGGCCGCGGCTCGGGCGTTCTCGAAATAAGGAATGGCCTTCGCCGGTTCGCGGTTAATAAACAGGTTGTATCCCAACGCGGCGTTGGCATCGGCGGAAGTCGGCTCGAGGGCCACCGCTTCCTCCAGCAACCGTTTGCCGGCGGCCCCTTCCCCCGCGGCCAAAAGAATTTCGCCCAGGCGAAAACGTATCGTCGCGTTCCCGGGGTCGTTTTTCAAGCCGGCTTCGAGAACGCGGCGGCGACCCGCCCGGTCTCCAACCGTTTCGAGGTATTTTTCGTAAGCCAGCGTAATCGGGGAGCCGAAAGCCTCGCGCGGAATACCCTTTTCGTACGTCCGCCTTACGTCGGCGTCACGCCCCAGCCGTTGGTAACAATCGGCCAGGGCGGTTCGCGCCCAGACCGAATCCGCGTCGATGGCGACGGCCTCCCGGAGGTAGCGGACAGCTTCTTCGGTCCGCCCGCGCCGACCCAATTCCTCGCCCCAGACGACGTACGGTTCGAGGTCGAAGGGATTCAGCCGCCGGGCGCGGGCATAGTAGGCGGCCGCGCCGTCAACGTCGCCGCGGGCCAGGAGCACCGCCCCGTAACGCGCCGCCCACAAGGAACTCGGCGGCACGTTCACCCGCGCTTGTTCCAGGACCGCCGTCGCCCGGTCGAAGTTCCCGCCCTCGGCGCAGACGCGCGCCGCGGCCAAGTACGGCAGGATATCACCCGGCGTTTCCCGCGCCAGCGCGCCGAACATCCCGCAAGCGGCCGGGTCGCGGCGCCGAGCCGCGTTCTCGGCCAGGGCGAATTTCACGTCGGCGTCGTCGCGGGAAACGCTCCGGCTTAATACTTCGGCCGCTTTAGCCGGCAGGGCCCGGCGTTCATAGAAATCGGCCAGCGACAAGGTCAGGTCGACGTTGCGGGGATAACGGCGGAGGGCGTTCCGCCAACGGACGAGGGCGACTTTGTAGTTGGCCTCGTGCTCCTCGGCCGTAGCCGCGGCCGCGAGCGCCGCCGCCGATTTGTTCCGGACAAAAGGCAGCGCGGGACGACGCCCCGGGCCGCCGTTCCCCAACAGGGCATCGCATCGCAGAACACCGCGCACCGCGTCGGCCAACCGCGGGTCGCGCGGGTTCGCGTCCCGGTCCAAGGCAACTTTAAAGGCCCGGCCGTAAAACCTTCGCGCCTCGCGGACACGCCCCGCCGCGAACAGGGAATCCGCCAGTTCCAAATCCCAATCCACTTGCTCGTCCGTAAGTTGGTAATAGCGCAGCCGCTTGATTTTCGCGGCCGGCGGCTCCCCGAGCCCCACGACGCGGCGCCGGACCGCGTCCGCCTTACGTTCGAATTCGGCCCCGATTTCGGGGATGGCCGATACCTTCCCGACCCGTTTGGCGAGAAGCGCCATACCTAAAAGCCCCTGAATCTCCCAACGGTGGCGCTCCGCGTCACGGTGGCGCGAAGGAAAGAGGGCCAGGGCCGTGTTGGGATGCCGGGGAGAGAAAGCCGGCGCCAGCGTTTCGAGGTCCGTGAAAACCGCACCCTCGCGCAAACGCGTCTCGGCGTAACCCTCGCCCAGGCGATAAGCGACCGGCGGGGCCAATGCACCGTCGGGGCCGCTCCGCCCGAAAGCGCGGCGGAATTGGCAGGTATAGATATCTTCCAGGCACAGCTCGCGCGCCGGGGCCCCGGCCGCGCCGACCGAGCGGCGGGGCAACGCTCCGGGCGCAGCGTCCTTTTTACCCAAACGCATCGCGATAAATGCGCGGCGGTCGGGTTCGGCGTTGGCGCTCCGGAGGATCGTGCGGAGGTTTTCGCCGTCGCCGGCGACCACGAACGCGGGGTCGCGGACTAACCACCGGTCAACCAAAACGGCCTCCACCAGCAACCGGCGGGCGTTTTTCCAATCGCCCCGATTGGCCAGGAAGAGAGCATAGGAGGTGTGATGGGTCCCGCCGATAAGCCCCGCGCGGTCGGAGCGTACGGCCCGGGCCAGGTGGGCGGCGGCTTCGCCGTCGTCGCCGCGCGCCCAGTAGAGCAATCCCAACCGCTCCTGCAGCGCGGGGTGACCTCGCGAGCGGGTAGCGGCCGCTTTTACGGCTCCCAACGCGTTGTCCCACTCGCCGACGTTAATGTAACAGGCCGCGAGGCGGCTCCGCGACGTCGCGTCCCACGGCGCCAAGTACGCCGCGGTCCGGAAACTGCGCGCCGCGCCGCCGAAATCATCTTCCTGAAAAAGCCGTTCGCCGCGGGCGGTTACGTAAACCGACGCCGAATGCAACAGACCTACGGCGGAGCCCACGACCAGGACGGCCGTGAAGACGGACCCGGTCCAACGCGGGGCCGACGCGGCCAAGCCGCGGCGCCGAATCCCTCCCTCGTACATCGCGAGGCCGAGGTAAAGGATGACAGGTATGGGCGAGAGAACAGCGAGCCCCAACGCGAACGTGAGAACGGCGCCCAACCCCGCGACGCTGGCGTTTATCATCCCGAAGAAGAAGCGATCATCCTCGATTTTGACCAAGTTGGCGCCGGCCCATACGGCCGCCTGAATTACGATTAGCAAGGCCACGAACCCCACCAATCCCATGGTCCCTAGGGTTTCGAGGAAGATATTGTGGCTGTGGCCTCCTAAAAATTCGGACACGCTGACGAGCTCGTCCGCCGAAAGCGCTCCGGCCTGGCCCGCCCAGGCGAGGTTGGAGCCGATCCCGGTACCCAGGAAAGGATATTCCCGCACGGCGGCGTATACCACCTTGAACATCAACGTCCGGGTGGTATAGGTAAGAGGGTTAAAATACCTGGCCGCGCTTCCCGGCGTCAGAAAAATAACAACCACCAACACCCCCGCCGCCAGGGCGGCCCCGGCTACAACCAGCTTGATGTTCATCCGGCGTTCGGTGCCCCAGAACGCCAACGCCAACCAGAGGACGACGGCCAACCCCAGGATGCTGGATTTCGAAAGAGAAGCTACGATGATGGCGATCGAAAGGACGATCTGCGTCCACAACAGCCAGCGCGGCGCGGGCGGCTTCTGGGCTTTGGCTCCTAAAAGGAGGAACGGCAAACCCGCGACGAAGAAGGTGCTCAAGGTATTGCGGGATACGCCCATAGTCCAGAACAAATTCTCCTGCGGAACGTTGAGCGATATCCAGCCGGATATGAGGACGAATTTGGCCGCCAGGGCCAACTCGAACGCCAGACCCACGGTAAGCAACGCCCAAACCACGGCGCCGGGCAAGACCAAAACGTCCGCCGTCTCTATTTCGCGGGCGAAAATCGTAAAAATTAAAAACCCCGTGCCCAGGAAAAAGAGGACCCGGAAACTACCGCTCAGGTCCTGGGAAGCCAAGAAGCTGGCCGCGGCCGCAGCCAGGAAGATTATCAACGCCAGGCCGACGTACGTCAGGCGCGGCTTCTCTTCCGGGACCGACGCCGACTGGTGAAGGAATACAACACCCGCGAAGCCGAAGAGGACGCCGAAACCGCCGGCCCCCAAATTAAACATCTGGCCGCTTAGAGCCGCCAGGACCAAAATCACGTATAATCCCCAGGATTTTATATCCCGGCCCCGGAGGAACAAGTAGGAGCCGGAGGCCACGACGACGAGGTAGACGGCGAGGTAGAAGCCGGGCCAATTGGGGAGGGAGGTAAAAGTATTAGCGAGGAGGAGGCCGTCGACGGCCCGCGCGGTAACCGACGCGGCCGCGAGTACGCCGCTGATAAAAAAAGCCGCCTCTCGCGGCCGTAGCACGCCGGGCGGGAATAAGGTTTTAACGTTTATCCAATTGACGATGCCCAGCCCCACCCACACCAGGCCGAATAATAAAGCGGCCCAACCGTATAAGCCCAGGATACGGTTGGGTTCGGGTGCGGCGCAGTTGACGGCGATGACGCCCGCGGCGTACGTTAAAGAGAAGACGACTGCGAACCAACGCCGGAAGGAGGCCATTATGGGGATCCGGTTCCCGGCGACGCGGGCAAAGCCGAACGTCAGGCTTTACCGCGCCCTTGTTGGACCCGGTACGTCACCGCCGCGAGCGTCATGCCCAGAACGACGGAGGCCAGGATGCCCATCAGGACGATGGGCAAAATACCGCGCGTTTCGGGTCGCGTCGGCTTCTGGGCCGGGATAACTACGATTGTCGGTTGGGAGAAAACCGGGCTACGAACTTTGACGGCTGTATTGATGTATACCTGCTCCAAGAGCGCAATGTTCGAAACGAGGTAAGGGTTGTCGCGATATTCCGTGATGGATTTATCGAACAGGGACATCAGCCGCCCGCCGCCGTAGTATTCCGCGGCGTCGTCCTTTTCGTCCGGCGGCGTCGTGACAACGTTTAACCCCGCTTCGGCGTTTTTCCCCGCGGGCGCGGCGGCCATGGCGGCCCGGGCGCCTTCCAGATCCTCGAGGTAACTGTCGTATATGCCGATGCTCCGGTCGTACATCTCCTGGTCGTTCGCCACGAGGAGTTCGCCCGCCGCGGTCGCCAGACGGAAACATTCTTCCGCCGACCCCGCCGTTACGCTGACCTTGACCGCGCGCGTCAAACCCTTGGTCGGCGTCAACACGAGCTCCGGCTGTATCATCGCCCCGAGTTGCGCGGTGTCGTATTTCCCGCCCGTACGCCGCGATAATTGGTTCAGGAACCACAGCGAGGTGCATCGTTCCTCGGCCAGGATTGGGCTATGCAGCCACGTGTCCCCCACGATGCCCACTTCTATAACGAACTCCGTCTTGTATACCGGCGGTTTGACGAAAGCATATACGAACGATATCGCTATTCCGAGAGCGACAACGATACCGACCATCCAACCCTGGCTTTTCAGGATTCGCCAGAATTCGTTGAGGTTGAGGTTATTTTCGTTTACCATCTGGCCTCGCGGGATTGAAGGACAGGGCGCCGGCGGCGTTTCCCCGCCCAAAGGTTCAGCGACTACCCGCGTTCTTTTTTTTTTCCTGGCCGGTCGCTCCCGCGTCGTGGGTATTTCCCTGGTTGCCGGCGCGGTCGAAGAAAAACGCGACTACCATTCCCAGCACGCCGGATATCAAAAACGCGATCAGTATGATCCGGATGCGGTGGGGACCCGAAGCTTGATCGGGAACCGTCGGCATAAGAGTGATTTCGGTCGGTTCGGAAAAGATGTTCATATACAGCTGTTGCCGCAAATCGAGCCGCGTGTCCTCCAGCCGCAGGATAACGTTCTCCTGGGTTTGAATGGAATCCGAGAGATACGCGATATCCACTTGGGTGAGCCGGCCGGATTTGGCGAGGGCGTCGAAATCCTCCCGGGCGCGGTCGACGCGTTCCTTTTGCTTCGCAAGGTCGGCCTCCAACTCCGCCAGGTATTTGTCGCCCTCGCCCCACGCGCTGTCGTAAACGGGTTTGTGCTCCGCGACGACGGCTTCAAGGATCGCCCGAGCGATCTCCTCGGCTTCCTTGGCGGTGCTGGAGGTTACGATGAGGGTAATGGTCCGGGTGGGTTGGTCCTGGTTGGTGGGTTGGCGATAGATGACGCCGACGTTCGCCATCTTACGGAGTTCCAGGGAAGTTTTCTTAAGTTTCAACTCCTTGGCGATGTCGGCAAGGAACGGGCGGCTTTGCATCCGGTCGGCAACCGAGACCGATTCTTCCAAAGGTTTCTCCATTACACGGCCGATTTCCAGATTACCCCGCGCCTCGTATTCCGGTTTTAACGTCAGCGAATAGAGCGCGGCGATCGTCGTCGCCACGAGCGGTACGCCTACCGCGATTTTGAGGTGCCGGCTTAAGGCACCGAGGATATCGGAAATAGTGAATTCCCGGGTGGGATTAGTTTGGGGCATAAATATTCTCCGAGGCGGCCGGGCGATGCGTAATAGGTGAAACTACCATAGGCGCCAACGCCTGTCAACAATATTTTGCGAAAAAGGCCGCCCCTGGGCGGCCTTTAACCTACGGCAATTCAAGCGGTTACGCTCCCGCGGAGAAGAACACGAAGGGATAAACGACGGTGACGTCGCCCGCGTCAATGGGCGGGAAACGCCAGGTCATTATCCGGGCGCAGACTTCACCTTCTAGGGCGGGATTTCCCATCGTGGAAGATACGGTGGAGCAGGCCGCTACGGATCCGGACGCCGCGATCGTGAAGCGCACGACGATCTTACCCTCCAGCGAGGGGTTGGTTTTGAGGTATTTCTTGTAGATGAACTCAATACCGTTCTTGTGCTGGTTCACGATGCGGGCGATTACCGCGCTGGACCTCAGGCTGTTGGTAGCTGCGGTTCCGGTAATGCCGGGCGGGCTGACGCGGACGCGGCCAGCGTTGAGTTTGGTCGTTCCGGCCGATTTGGAGCCCATAAGGCCGCCAAAACCGGCGCCCAAACCACCGCCCAAACCGGGGCCGCCGGGGCCGAAGCCGCCGCCGGTGCCGCGGCCTACGGTCCCCGAACCGCTGGTTTTAAGGCCGGCGATATTGCCCGCGATGGCGTCGAGGTCGCCGCCGGCTCCCATCATGTCCGCCACCGAACCGTTGGGCCCGATAGTAGTGAGGAGACCGACGACGCCCACGGAGGCATAATCCTCGCCGCCCTGACCGCCGCCGCCGCCGCCCGCGGTCCCCGTACCCGCAGCCGTAGAGATGACCTCTTCCGGCGGGGCGAGGGGTTCGACCGGTACCGGCAATGGCTTGTCCACCACCAGCTTGGCTACGCGACCTACCACTTCGGCCGGCGCGATTTCTTCCTGCTCCGGCACCTCCACGAAGTTGACCGTGGTAATAATCAGGATGTTAATCAAGAACATCCCGGCGAGGGTCTTGAGGTAATTCCGGTCGTCGATCCGACCCAGGTCGTGTTTGACCTCCACTCGCCACGCCGGGATAAGCGAGGTTTCCCGCCGTTCCGGCGCCTTCTTGGCGCCTTCAATTTCCTTTTGGAACTCCTTTTCGGAACGGTCCTCCTCCACTTGTTCCCGTATTTGCTTCAGGAAATACGGACTGAGGAACGGGACCTCGCCCGCGCGGGCCCAACGCCGCTCACTTTCGAGCCAGATGAAATCCATGGCGTTGAACCGGCGCTCGGAGATGAGGGCTACCACCTCTTCCAACGTCCGCGGCCCGATAGTATCTTCGCCGATGCGGACGTAGAAGTTGGCGTCGGCGTTTTTGCCGAACGCCGAGGCCAGGAAATCAACCTCCGGCGCCCTCACCCACTGGTTCTTGGCCGGCATCCATACGTATTGCTCCGCGGTCAACCGCCCTTCCCGCACCCAGTTCGTTACCTCCTCGGCGGAAAGCGGGCCGTAGTTGTTGCCGTCGGCATGTATGTACAAGTTGCCTGCCATCTTCGTTTCTCGCTTCCGGGACCGGGCGGTTGCCCGGCCCCTCCGTTACGCCTTTTCATCCCGCGCCGGGCGGCGCCGCCGGTAGGGGGCGCCGCCCGACTTTCTACCGATTACTCGGTGGCTACGAATACGAACGGGTAAACCACCGTAACCTCGCCCGAGGCGATCGGCGGGAATTTCCAGCTCCGGATGCGCGACAGGATAGAACTCGTTAGGGACCCGCACGACACGGTATCGGAGACGCAACTCGCGCTCGTAACGCCGCCGTCGGCGGAGATCGTAAACCGCACCACGATCTTTCCGCCGCCCAGGTTGGGGTTTTGTTTCAACGCCGTGTTATAGGCGTTCTGGATGCCCGAAAGATGCCGCCGGATAACGGAGGCGATCATGTCGGGAGACCGGTTCTTTTCGGAAGCGCCGGCGCCGGCTACCGAAGAAACCGTGCCTTCGACGGACACCCGTTTCTTCGTTAGCTTACCGCCACCGCCGCCCGGGCCGAAACCGCCCGCCAGGCCGGCGATGCCTTCCACGCCGCCGCCGATACCGGTTCCGCCGCCGCCGGCCCCCAGGCCTCCGCCCAGGGCGCCAGCGCCTCCGGCGCCGCGCAGACCGCCCAAGTTGCCGACGATCCCGTCCAAGTCGCCGGTGGCGCCGCCGGCGCCTAGGATGTCGGCGATGGACTTACCGGACCCCGGGCCCAGCGTCGTGATAGCGGCGATAACGCCCGTGGTCGGAATTCCGGCGCCCACGTCGCCGCCGCCGCCGCTGCTGCTCCCACCGGTACCCGTATCGGTCGTGGCTTCGGTTACGCCGACGCCGGTGTTGGCTTCGGGGACTTCGAGCTTGGTGACGCGCCGCACCATATCTTCGATCTTCATCATCCGTTCCTCGACCTTGGCGTAGGGAACCGCGATCATGAAGGCGATGAATACGGCGGCGATTACGGCGAGGGTTTTGTAGTAGCGGACGTTGTCCGGGTCAACCCACCGCCCGACGGCATCGTAGCCGGGGCCTTCTTTCGGTATAGCGACTACCGGAGGGGTTAGGGCCTTACGGTGTCCGAATTCGAACTTTAGGCCGTCGGCCTCGACGTAACCCGAACGCCCGCGGGGAACCGGCAATACGTATTGGTTCCCCTCGCGCCGCAACAATCCGAGGGATTTGAGGTGTCCGAAGGATAGCATTTCCCCTTCGGCACCGATTTCGCCGCGGTAGTTTTCGGCCAACAACAGCTCCGCCTCACCGCTAGCCGTGGTGCGGAACAATACCGCGGATCCTTTTTCACCGGCCTTTACGATATGGTCGGTGGGGGCACCGCCGATCGTCAGCTTACCCTCGAGGTCCATTTCCCGCAGGAATTTTCCGCCTCGGCTGACGCGGAGCCCCAGGACTTCTTTTACCGCTTTGGTTTGTGCCATTTCGCTGCCCTCCTTTCTTAATAGAGTAGTTGTTATCGGTTACTGAGAACGGCGAGCGAAATTTCGCCGAATTCCGCTCGGCCGCAGGTATACATCACGCGCTTCAGCAGCTCGAAAGTGATCATCTTGTCTCCCTGGATGACCACTTCCCCTTCGAACGGGCTTTCGGGGTCGAGTTCCGAGATAGCGCGTTTGATGTCGGCTATCCGGACCATTTCTTCATACAGGCCGTCGATGACGAGGTCCGGGTCCTTGAGGGCGTCGGCGGCGTCCGCCACCTTCTTGCCCTCCACCACGATGGACTTGTTGGTTACGGCTACGACCACGGAGCGTGTGGGTTTGTTCTCCACGCGGGCTTCCGGCAGCGTCAAGTCCGGCGCCACCGACATAATGTCGCCCTCCGCCGAGTAATTCTGGAAGAGGAAGACGCACAGGATAACGAAGGTATCGATGAGCGAAACCAGCATGACCTTCGCTTCGTGTTCGCGCGCCCGCTCCGCCCGTTCGCGGCTTTTCGTGAAGAACTTGCCGCGCGTGCCTTTTTCCTGGATCTTTGAAGCCTGTCTGGCCAACTTTCACCTCCTCCGGCGACCAGCGACGCCGTCGCCGGGAAAACCGAACCCAGCTATTGCTGGATCTGCCCGGACAGCGAGATGTCCGGGAAACCCTCCATGACGCACCGGTCCATCGCCTGGATGATGTTGTCGTAGATGATCTCGGGTTCCGAGATAATGATCATCGAATTCTGGTTCGGGAACTGCTTTTTGATATCCTTGAGATTTTTGGTCAGCTTGTCCCAGTCGTAACCGGCGCCCTTTTTCGGAATGAGCGGCAGGATGGCGCCGGAGCCGCCGATGCGCAACCCCTCGTCGGTGATGATAAGCGACAGGTTCAACTCGCCGGCTTGGGGTTGGGGCGAGGAACTCGCGCTTCCGGGCGCGGCCGCCGACGGCAACGAAATCTCGATGACCGCCGTTTGGAGGAGCGACGCCGACATCAACAGGAAGCAGCAGCACACCACCAGCATGTCGATGAAAGGAACGAGCTCGGGCTCGAAGTTGACGTCCCGGTACTTGGTCTTCTTCTTGGGTACGAAAGCCAAGGGCTTTCACCTCCTCGCGTTTCGGGCGCCGGCCTTAGACCTTTCCCTGGTAGTCGGCCAGCGCGTTGATGATGGGCACCATGCTGGAGTCAATGTCGTTGTTGATACGGGTGACGCGGCCCTGGAGGAGGCCGTAAACGATAAGCGTGGGGATGGCCACGATTAACCCGAAGGCGGTGCAGTTCATGGCTTCCGAAATACCGTCGGCAAGCATTTTGGCTTTTTCCGCCGCCGAGGCGCCGCCCAACGCGGCGAACGTCTTGATCAGGCCCGTGATCGTTCCCAGCAGACCCAGAAGAACCGAGACGTTAGCCAACATCGCCAGGTAGGGCGTGCGCTTGTCGAGTCTCGGCAATTCGGCCAGGCTGGCCTCGTCCACCGCGTCCTGGATGTCGCGCATGCTTCCGCCCGCCGCCGACAACGCGCCGCGCGTGATGCGGAAGAGGGCGGCGTCGGACCGGTTAGCCAGCGCCTTGGCCTGCTCCAGCTTGCCCTGTTTGACCTGGTTCATTATCTCGCGGGTGAACCGCTCCGCGTTGACGTTAGACTTGATGAAAACGAACCAGCAACGTTCCACGACGATCGCCAGCGCGAAAATGCCGATCACCAGGATGGGGTACATACCCCAACCGCCGCCGCGGAAATGCTCCGCCAAGAAATTGAATACTACCATGCTTCATCTTCTCCTTTACGTTGCCGTTATATGAGGTAGGCGCCGGGGCGCCTTAGGGCCAGGGTAGTATCTTCGACGGCCGCCGCCGTTACTTCGCCGCGCGGTTGTGGCCTCGCTCGATAAGGACTATTACAAGGGAGCTTACGGCGCCTACGCCGGCGGCGATGCCGTAAACTTCGACCTGCCCCCACTCCTTGTTGTAAGCCTGGTAGCCCGCCGCGGCGCCGGCCGCGGCCGTGGTCGTAATTGCCATCCAGAGCAGGGGGTTTTTGACGTAGTCAAACTTGCTTTCCTTTATCGCCTTTTCGAATTCCTCTTTATCGATCGGACGCAGGACGTCATCCCAGAAGTCGCGGGCGAAACGGACGGTCTTGAATTCCGGCTGTTGACGTTTGATGAACAAAGCCACCGGCTTCTCCAACCGCCCTTCGATAACCGTCTCTTCGAACTCGTATTCGCCGGTCGTGAGTTTGGTGGCTTTGACGCCGCCCTCTTCCTTGACGCCCGCGTCCCCGCCCGCCGCGCCGGCCGTCGTACCGCCGGTCGTACCGCCGGCCGTACCGCCGCCGGTCGTCTCGCCGGCCGGAGGCGTCCCGCCGCCGGTCCCGCCCTCTTCCTGGGCGAACGCCGGCGCGCCCCAGACTATAATCGATGCGACGGTTATAACCGCCAGCAGGGGACGAAACAAGGTCTTAGCGTTTGGCATATCGGACACCCCTTTCGCGCGGCGGGGTTTAAAACTCGCCGCCGCCCGGCGCGGGTTCTTCGGTCCCGACGTCGCCGCCGCCGGTCTCGTCCGGCGTCCCGGTAGCGCCGAAGTCAATGTCGCCGCCGCCGGAGGTATCGGTCGACCCGCTCGTGGATTCGCCGCCCGTAGGCGCGGGAAGAGCTTCGCCGTCCCCGGCGGGCGTTTCACCTGCCGGCGGCGTCTCGGCGGGGGTTTCGCCGCCCTCGGCGGGCGGCGTCTCGGAAGGCGCCACCTCGGCGGGCGGCGTCTCGGACGGGGCCTCGCCGCCTTCGCCCGGCGGCGTCAACTCCTCTTCGGGGAGGCCACCCTCTTCAGGCATTGCCCCGCCGCCGAACTCCTCGCCCGGGACACCCGTTTCCCCGGGCGTCGGGAACTCGTCGGGAACGCCGGTTTCGGAGGGCGGGGGCGCTTCGGACGGGAAACCGCCCTCGGGGACCAAAGCGAATCGTAGGCCGTAGGAATCGTCGCGAATCCTCGTGACTTCGACGCAAATGACGTTGTCGCCGAGCTGGAGGGCGGACGAAACGTCATACGCGTCGAACCTGACCCACGGGTCCTGCACCAAGGGATCGGTCTGGCCGATTAAGGTCCCGTTGACGTAGAGCTTGTACATGCCGTTGGTTTGGATTACGGCGTCGTATTGCCCGGGGTCATACGTAAACGAAATCTTCTTGCGGAAATACACGGTATTATCCACCGCGCCGCCCCAGATCGTGGCCACGTCGCCCGGCACCTGTTCCAGGACCTGGAGGTCATCCTTTTGGCGCCACGAACTGGTCGAGGCCGTAGGCCAAGCGTTGTCGTCGTATTTGAGGTCCAACCAACCTTCGGCCGGGGCGTTGGAGACCAGCCAGGAGGTGTCGCTCTTCAGACCCTTGTTGCCGACGTCCTCGTATTTTACGACTTCGGTCGGGCGGATGAGCAATAGCTGCTTATGGGCCTTGCGCGACCATTCGTCGTCAATGCCGTTCGCTTCGGCGACGTTGCTCGCCTCCGTGTATTCGGCGACGGCCTTGTCCTCCAGCGGTAGGGCCTGGTTCTCCAGTGCCTCCGTATACTTATTATAGGCGTCTTCCAGGAGCGGCTTGCGTTGGTCTTCGTCGGGGAGAGCTTCCCAGTATTCGGGCCGCAACTCCTCCGGGACTTCGGCATTGCGCAACGAGTCGCGGAACGAAACGCACAGGTCGGCGGTACGGCAATGGGCCGCCACTTGCCATTTCGGGATGCCGAAGCCGGCCACCTCGAGGTAATAGGCGCCGAGGTTCTGGAACTCCTCCATCTTCTTCTTGAGGTTGGCTTCCATTACCTTCTGCGGCATCGTGAACTGGATCTTGTCGTACTCGTCGAACTTGGTGTCGGTATACTTAAACAGGGCTTCGGCCGCGTATTTTTCGGTCCCCGCCATGTCCAGCCCCTGGGTCTTGCCGGCCTTGTAGATGGCGGCTACGACCTTGAAGTTCTCCAGGGCATCGGACGTCCGGCCCATCTTTTCCTGGGCGCGGGCCATCCGGAAAGTGGCTTCCAAACGGGGCTTGGCTTCCTCGGGGTATTCGGTTATGAAACGGCCGAAGACCTCGGCGGTTTTGTCCCAGTTCTTCTGCTGCTCGTACATCAGGCCGGCGCGGAATAAACTATCGCGGCCCAACGGCGTCGTACCCTTATATTGGGGGTGGTCGGCGATTTCGAGGTACACTTTGCCGGCGTTCGCCCAGTCTTGCTTGCGCTCGTAGCACTCCGCGGCCTTGGTGTAAGCCATCTTGGTGAGGTCGCCGGCCTGGGGATACGCTTTCGTGTATTGCATGTATACCCGCGCCGCGTTGTCCCAGTCGCGGATTTTATAATAAGTCTCAGCGGCGTTGCCCAGCGACAGCTGGCCGACGTCGGTTCCCTGGTTGTCGGCGTAGTTGTCTTCGTAGGCCTTGGCCTCGGCGGACTTGGCCGAGAAGGCCTGGGCTTCGATCGGCGGGAGCGGCGGGAATAGGACGGTGAAGTCTTCCGTCCCCTCCTTCTCCACGGCCACCTCCGGCGCGATGGTGGGTTCTTCGATGGGAGCGACGGTGACGCCGGCGCCCATCATCTCGGCCGTCTTAATGCCCGTGGCGCCCGCGAGCTTTTTAGCCCGGTCCATCGTATCCATGACGTTCCGGTCTTTGGCTTCGCGTTCGGTGCGCGCGTACCACTTTTTGGCTTCGCCGTACTTCTCCCCCGCCTCCGCCCACCGGCCGTTCTTTTCGTAGAATTGGGCTTCGTTGAAGTAGGAGTTGGCGACGCTCTCGGCCGCGCTCACCACGAGCATGTCATGATCTTTCTGGAGGTCGGGTTTGGAGGCTTGAGGATACTGGGTGACGAGCTTTTCGAAACTTTGGCGGGCCCTATCGTAATCCTCGACGTAGAAGTAGACTTCGCCTAGTTTCGATAAGACCTGCGGGATCTCCTCGCCTTCCGGATAGCGGTCGGTAAAGGCGTTGCAGGCGCGGATAAGGTTGGCCTCGTCCAGGGTCAGCGGTTTGACGGGCCGTTCGATGGGGCCCATGGGTTGAACGCCGTTGCTCTCGGCGTTTGCCGGCGGCGGCGTAAACTCGGTGGGCGCCGGCTTGTTGGCTTCCTTATCCTTTTGGAAAATCAGGTCGTACGCCACGATGGCGTTGAATAAAGAGTCTTTCTGGGTGAATTTTTCGTCCCACTTGTCGATGCTGTAGCGTTCACGGTCGCCGTAACCCAGGGCCGTTTTCTGATACTGGTCGCCGGCGTTGGCGTAGTCGCCGACCGCGTCATAGGAAGACGCGAGATAGAAGTTGACGTGGTACGCCTTGTTGTTGGTGGGAAAAGCGGCAAGGTATTGTGTGTAGCGGTTGATGGCCTCCTGGAACAGCGGCTTGGCCTCTTCCGGCTTGGCCTTGGCCTTGCGTTCGGCTTGCGTATTGTAATAGACCGCGACCTCGTAGAGCGCGTTCTCCCAACGCTGGAGCGCCTTGTGCCGGGTATCCAAATCCTCCTGGATTTCGTACCACTTCGACGTCGGGCCGTATCCGTCCACGATACGGACCCGCGTCTTGTGGGCGCCCTCGTAGTCCTCCTGGCGCAGGTAACACTCCACCAGGGCGTCCAGGACCTCCGGCGCGCGCGCATAGTTGGGGTAGTATTGCAGGAGCGTCTCGTAGGTCGTGGCGGCGGCTTTCAGCTTGTCCTGTTTATACAGGTAGACGTTGCCGAGTTCCTGCAGGATGTCGGGGGAATATTCCTTTTCGCCGCCCGCGCGGAAGCTTTCGCCGTAGTGGCTCAGCGCCTTGGATACCGCCGTCTCGTCGTTCGGGTCGCTGGACCATTCCGTCAACGAGATGGCGGTAAACTCTTTGGCTTCGGAGGTAAGGACGGACAGCTGCTGGGAGGTTTCTATCAGCTTCGTGAAGGCGTCGATGGCTTTCTGGTATTCGACGGAGGAGACGCCGATGTCGCCCTGGTTGTAGTACGACCAGCCCATTTTATAAAGGGCTTTGTCGTAGAAGTCCGGGTTTTCCGGGGGCACGAGGGCGTAATACTTGACGGCCTTGTCAAACTCGTATTGGTCGAAGAAGTAGTCGCCGATGCGGTAATAACATTCGGATATGAACTTCGACTGCGGGTATTGTTGGGTCAGCTTGTAGAAGGTTTCGGCGGCTTCCTTGTCTTCGCCCTGGGCCTTGAGGCAATAACCGAGGCCGTAGTAGGCAACGTCGGCGTAGGGGAAGTCTTTATACTTCAGCGCGATCTGCTGATAGGCGGCGATGGTCTTTTCGTAGTGGGCTTGCGGCTCGGGCTCGGTGAACTCCGTGCCGTTGGCCTGGGATTCCTCGAGTTTTTTCTGGTAAACGTCCAGGTCGTTGGCGTTCTCCTCCTCCGACCGTTCGAGGTAAAGCTCGCCCAGGGCGATGAGGACGTCCGGCGTATACGGGCTGATGGGGTACTTGCCGAGGAACTCCTCGTATTTGCGGATGGCCTCTTCGCGTTTCTGGCGTTGTTCCTCGCTCAGCTTGGTGGCTTCCTTGAGGCGCTCCCTCTCCAGCGTATCGAGCTCTTTCTGGCGCTCGACGACCTTGGTCTGGAGGTCCTTGATGGCCTCGTCCTCCTTGGCCAGCGTGTCGTCGCGCGTAATGACGACTTCCTTGGGCTTGCAGCCCAGGCCGGCCAAGAACGAAAACGCGGCCACTACCGCCGCCGCGGATATGGCTCTCGATTTCATATCGTCACCACCCTATTTAGACCCCGCGCGCCGTCGTTTCTTTTAACGGCCGGCGCGCCGGGCCCTAGGGTTGTTCGCCTCCCGGGGCCGGTTTGTCGCTCTCGCCGCCGGGGGCGGGTAAAGGTTCGCTCTCGCCGCTCGTGCTCCCCGTCCCGCCGGCGGGGGAAGAGCCGGAGGTTTCGGCCGGCGGCGTGGAGGAAGGCTGTTCGCCGCTGGGCGGCGTGCCGCCGCCTTCAGGCGCGGGTGGCGTACCGCCGCCGCCTTCAGGCGCGGGTGGCGTACCGCCGCCGCCCTCAGGCGCGGGTGGCGTGCCACCGCCGCCCCCCTCGGGGGCCGGCGGCGTTCCGGGCACGGGAGGCGCGGGCGTCTCGACTTCGGGCCGGACCGCGCCGGTCTCGCCGGGCTGCGCCTGTTCTTGCTCGGGAATGACGTTGTATTTCTGAATTTCCCGACGGTAAACTTCTTCCGGCGTCTCTGCCTCTTCCTCGCTCTGGCCGAGGATAATCTGCTCTTTGCGGAGTTCGTGGATGTGGACTTCTTTCTCAAACCGCTCTTTCTGTTCCTTCACGGTGCCGATCTTGGTAACCATCTTCTCGTCGTAGGAGATTAGCTCCTTTTCGACTTCCTGGCCTTCGCGGAACGAAATGGTGGCGAGACCGTAATCGGCGCCCAGCATGACGTTGCCGCCGGTTATGGAGCGGCCGGTGAACCAGAGCTCGAGGTCGTTCAAATCCTCCAGGAGGCGGTTGACTTCCTGTTGTTCGAGCTTGATCTTGGCCTGGACGTCGGAGCGGCTTTTCTCCTTGGCGATTTTATTGAGCTCCTGGAGGGCCGTGCTGAGTCGTTTTACGTTCTCGACCTCCACCACGATGCCTTCCAGCATCTTCGCGACCTGGGGGTCGCCGGCGAATTCGGCCGTGAGGGAGAAGTTCTTGATGACGTATTCGTAGGTTTCGGCGGCCTTCTCGTAGTCGCCGCGGCCGAGGTAGGAGTGGGCCAGCGTCAACCACGCTTCGGCGTAAACTTCCGAACCCTCCATGTGCTCGGTAATCCGGCCCATGAGCGAGGCGGCTTTCGCGTAATGGCCGTTTATCTTGCCGGGGTCGGTTTCCTTTTCGGCGCGTTTGATTTCCACCCACGCCAAGCCGAAAACGGCGTTATCATAGTTGGTCGAATCCCGGCTGGAGATATTATTAAATTGGTCTTCCGCCTGGTCATACCGGCCCATCTGGTAGTGGAGTTGGCCCAGCGTGACGTGGGCTTTCCCCGCGAGCGTCCGGCCCACCGGCGATTTCCGTTTAATCTTGAAAATGTTGTCGAGCTGGCTAATGGCGCGTTCCACGCCGTTGTTGAGGTCGTTGTCGCGCATACCCTCGCGGAGATAGCACAGCGCGAGCGAATACTGGCCGAAGCCGAAGAACTCGCTCTCGGTGGGGATTTCCTTGAAGGTCTTTTCGGCGTTGTTGAAATCGTTGATGCTATAGAAGGCCAGGCCGGCGAAGTAGCGCGCGCCGTCCAGGTCCGGGGAGTTGGGGTAGTTTTTTATCAGTTGTTCGTAATACGCGACGGCCGCGTTGTAGCGCTCCATCTTCAGGCTGGAGAGCTCGAGGCGATAAAGCGAACGGGGTACGTATTCGGTAGTGGGGAAGTTTTTCAGAATGCGGTTGAACCCCGAGGCGGCGTCGGTGTACATTCCCGCCTGATAATACGATTCCCCCATCATAAAGGTCGCCCGGTCCACCTTCGAGAACGACGGGTAGAGGAGGACGACTTCTTTGAACTTCACCGCGGCGTCGTAATACTTCTCGGCTTTAAACAAACCATAAGCCTTATCGTACGCCGTGGACGCCAGCGCCTCAAACTCCTTGAACTTTTTGCCCTTCCGGAGTTCTTCGCCGTATTCGCTGGTCAATTCGTCCGCCGGCCATACCTTGCCGACGAATCCCGCCGCAGTGGCTAGCAGGAGCGCTATCTTGAATAGGCTCTTCACAGTATGCATATCAGGGCGGTGCGGCCGGTTCGAGAGAAGCCGGATACCGGTATCCGGCCGGAAACGTTTAGGGCCCGATCAACTCCTCGCGGATCTCTTCCACCCGCTGCTCCAGCAGTTCCCGCCGCTGGCGCGCCTGCTTCAGCCGTTCCTCGGCTCGCTTGACCCGCGACCGCAACGCACGGACGCGCTCCGTTTCGGCCTTGGCGTACAAGGGGCCGACGAACAACTGGACGGCGATGCCGCCCTTGGGCGAGTCGTACTCGTCGGGGTATATCTGGCCGTTGACGGTGGAGGTGGAATGCGCCCCCCACCAGGCCTCCTCCAACTCCGACACGTACGGCGTCACGACGATACCCCAGGGCAACTTGAACCGCGCGCCCAGGTTCAGGTCGCGTCCGTCCACTTCGCCGATGATCGATATTTTCTCGTCCAGGAAGTGGTAGGCCACGGAGCCGAAAATCCCCTGCCACGGCTTGGAGTGAGGCCACGTGGGGTCCGTTCCCTGAAACCGCGCGCTCCCCACGCCCAGGTTTACCGTCAGCGGGACGCGGATGATGTTATGCATGTTCTTGCTCGCGACGACGTAGTAGGCGTAGTTCTGGCGGTCGTCATCCGCGTACCAACACGCGTTCTTGCCGTAGGGGCTGACGTCGTGCCCCGCGCCGATGTTGAACATCCCGGCCGAGAAAGCCGGCCACCGCGAGCTTTCTTTCTTGATCTGGACTTTTACGTCCGCGGCGAAGGTCTCCGGGTCGTACTCGCGAACGCCGATTTCAAAGAGATTGAGAAGGCCGAATTGAAAGAAGGAGTCGAGCTCCGTCAAATTCTTTTCGAACTTCCTGGTCCCTGAGTGGTCGGCGCTCCATATCTTGCCTTCGGTGATGGCGTAGCTGGAAACCCCTATGTTGAACTGGGTGTTTTCCATAACGTAGGCGTCGGGGGTATCCAGAACGCCGTTCTGGATATCCACGCCGGCGTACGCAATTCCCGCGAAGGCAATGCACAACACCCCGGCCTTGCGAACCGTCGCCCGTAAGGTCGATACTGGTAACTTGCCCATTTTGAAGTCCTTCCGACTTTGGATTTAAGGAATTTTTCCTATTCCCCGCTAAATTAATTATAGACGGTATGCCCCGGCCTGTCAAGGCAAAAAAAGCCCGCGCGCCACGCGCGGGCGCCGACGCGGCCGGCCTATTCCTCCGCCGCCCGCCGTATCGCAGCTCCCAATTTTGCTAATTTACCATCCATATTATCGTATCCGCGATCGAGGTGGTAAATACGGCGGACGTTGGTCTCACCGTCGGCCGCCAACCCCGCCAGGACGAGGGCCGCGCCGGCCCGCAGGTCGGAAGCCATTACGTAAGCCCCATATAGGCGATGGACGCCGTTTACCACGGCCGACGGCGGCGCGACCTCGACGTGGGCCCCCAGCCGGGCCAGCTCCGGCGCGTGGTTGAAACGGTCGGGATAAATCCCCTCGGTGATGACGCTCCGACCCGCCGCCAACGTCAACAGGGCCATCATCTGGGGCTGCAAGTCGGTCGGGAAACCCGGGTAGGGGGCGGTCCGGACGTCGGCCGGACCCGCAGGGAGGGTAGCCGTCACGCGTACGCCGGACGCCACGGCGTCCACCTTCGCGCCCGTGGACGTGAGCCGCTCCGTAAACGGCGTCAGGTAGTCGGCGTCGGCGCCGCGGACGGTGACGTCGCCGCCCGTTATCGCGCCGGCCAGGAGGTAGGTGGCGGCCTCGATCTGGTCGTCCATGACCCTGTATTCGCACGGTTTCAAGGCCTTAACGCCCTCCACCGTAATGTCGGAAGTGCCGGCGCCCTCGATGCGGGCGCCCATAGCCTGGAGCAACCGCGCCAGGTCCACCGTTTCGGGCTCCCGCGCGGCCTCGCTGATAACCGTAACCCCGTCCGCCAGCGTGGCGGCCATTACAAGGCACGCCGTGGCGCCCCGGCTCGGCCCCGCGGGGCCCGCCAGGTTTATCTTCCGGCCGGCCAGCCTTTTCGCCGACGCCACGATATAACCGCCATCCAGTTCCACCTCGGCGCCCATCTCCCGCATGGCCTTGAGGTGCAGGTCCACGGGCCGGGGTCCGAAGGCGCAGCCGCCGGGAAGCGAAACCCTCGCCCGGCCGAAACGAGCCACCAGCGGCCCAAGGACCGCGATGGACGCGCGCATGCGGCGCACCAGGTCGTACGGGGCGACGAACTTGTCCACGCCGCTCGTGTCCAACGCCAACGTGTTGACGCCCTCCCACGTCGCTTTCGCCCCCAGCGCCTCAAGAACCGCCGCCATGGTCTCGATGTCGGCGAGGCGGGGGACATTGTGGAGCCGGGTGACGCCGTCGGCCAGGAGGGCCGCCGCCAGCATCGGCAGGCACGCATTTTTAGACCCCTGGGCCGCGACCTCGCCCGCCAACCGACGCCCGCCTTCGATAACGTATTTATCCATTTATCTCGCCCTCGTGCGGCTACTCCCACCGCGGGTCGGAATACCCGATAAGCGCGCGCCCGACTTTCCGTTGCGCGATGAGTTCGTCCATGCTGTCTTGCCATCCCGACTTGGCCGGGTCCAACCACAGGGCTCGCCGGTAATAGGCGATGGCGGAATTCCGGTCCCCCATCTTCATATACACCACCGCGAGCTTGGTGTAGGGCCAGGCCTCATCCGGCCGGCGCCGGACGTAGTCGCCGATGAGCTTAAGCGCGCGCCGGTATTGCCCCTTCTCGACGTAGAGGTCGGTAAGGAAAAACAAATCCGCGTTTTCCACGGGCTTCTCGCGCGCCGCGGCTTCGAAATACCCTAATGCCAAGCCGGGTTTGCCCTCCTGCAGCGCCAGACGGCCGAGGGCGTTGTTGACGACGCCCGGCGGCGCGGCGATGACGTCGGCGGATACGTTGCGGTAAAGGTCGGCCGTAGTGCGGTAATCGCGGTCATGGTAGAGGACGTCGGCCCGCATCAACCTCATCCGGAGCGTCGTAGGATAACGCTGGACCACCTCGTCGTTGAATTCGGCGTCGGTGCTGACGCAGAAGGTGCGCGGCGAGTCCTCGAAATATTGCAGCATCATGGCGCGGGGGCGGGCATTGGCCGCCGGGCCGCCCAATGTCTTGGTATAGTAATGGTAGCAATCCCAGTTGCGGAAAGGCCACACCAAAAGGGCGGACCGCCAGTCGCGGTTCCGGTTGACGAGCGTAATGGCGCCCCGGAAGTCCTGGTGTTCGGTAGTGTAGAAGACGCGGAGGGTTACGGCGTCGTCGTAGACGGCCCTGGCCGCCCCGAACGCCAAAACGGCCGCGAGCGCCGCGGCGCCCGCCCGCCGCCGCGCCGCCGGCGCGACGGCCGCCGCCATCGCGGCGACGCCGCAGGCCGCGACCACAATGAACGACGAGAAGGCGAAATACGCGAACCGCGGGTGCCAGAACTGCGTGGTCAGCCGGACCACCGCCACGGGAAGGAAGATCGGGACCAGCGTAACGGCCGCGGCCGACAGACCCACGAAGCCGCCGTGCCGCCGCCACAGATAAGCTATCCCCGCGGCGCCGGCGAACAGGAACAAGGCGTTGGCCGCCGCGCGGTCCCACCCCACGCTCGCCCACGCGCCGAAGACCAACGCCGGCGTAACCGACATCTCGCCGCCGGGAAAACGGCCGCGGTCGTACAGGGCCTTGCTGAAGACGGGATAGGCGGCGGCGAACGCCGCGGCCGCGGCCACGATAAAAACCAGGAACAAAACCGCGTACGCCTTGCCCGTCCGCGCGGCCGCGGGCCGGAGAGGCCGCAACCACGCGAGCGTCGCCACCAGGAGGTGGGAGCCGACGACCAACGTCGTGAAGTAGTGGGTATAGAAAGACAGAGCCGCGAAGACGGCGTAAAGCGGGAACCAGAGGTACTTCCGGCGGTTGCGGAAGCCCAGGACGAAACAGAGGGTCGCGGCCCCGGAGAAAAGCGCCGCGAGGGCGTAGGGCCGGGCGTCGTGGGCGTACGTGACGAACGTGGGGGAAAGGGCGGCCATTACGCCGGCGAGCCACGCCACCCGCCGTTCGCCCCAGGCCCAGGCCAACGCCGCCACCACGGCCAACGCCGCGACCGAAGCTATCGCCGCGGGGAGGCGGAGCGACCACTCTGTGAGGCCGAAGGCGTACCGGCTCCAGTGTTCGGCGAAGGCCATCGCCGGGGGGTGGGAATCCATGTCGCGCGCCGCCAGGATGCCGGCCAGCGTCTGGAGTTCGGCCACGCGGCCGCCCGTTATCTCGTCGAACCAGAGGGAGCGGGCGCCGAGGCGCGCGAAGCTTGTCGCGACGCCCAGGGCCATGACGCACGCGACGACGACGCCCGCGCCGTTCCAGAGCAGTTTGCGGCCGGCGGGAAGCATTGAGGGTAATAATAGGGCACGGCGGCGGCCGTGTCAAGCTTAAGGTAGCGGCGGGGCCGCGAAGGCGGCGTGCACGGTATGGCTTGACCGCGCCTCCCGTTTGTTGTAGAATATCGCCAAAGGAGCAAAGCTATGTCCACTATCGACGACCTCAAGAAGACGCTGGACGAGGGGTTTAACATCGCGCGGGAAGGGGTAGCGTATGCCGCCGAGCGCGCCGAAGACCTCTCCCAGGTCGCGGCCCTCAGGGTCAAGATATTCTCGCTACGCCGGCGAATCGAGCGGCTGCACACCGAGCTGGGCGAGGCCGCCTACCGCCTGGCGGCGGCCAAGGGCGACGTGTGGGCGGACGCTACGGTCAAAAAGGCCGTAAAGGAAATCGCCGAGCTGGAGAGCAAGGTGGACGAGCTTTTCGCCCGCCTAGACTCCTTTTCCATGCGCGCCTCGCGCGGCGCCAAGCAAGCCCGGCCCCAACCCAAAACGGCCGCCCGGCCGGGAACGGCCCGCCGCCGCAAGAAGTCGTAAATGAACGCCGGCCACATACGTCTTCGCCGTTGGGGCGCCGCGCTGGTCGCGTGGCTATTGGTAGCGTCGGCGGGCTACGGCCAGGAGGAGACACCGGCGGTCCCGCCGGCTGTGCCGGCCGTAGCCGAAGTTACCGACTACGTCATCGGGCCGACGGATGTCCTCGCCATCCGCGTCGCCGGCGAAGCCGAGCTCACGGGCAATTACACCGTTCGCTTCGACGGGATGATAAACTTCCCCTACGTCGGCGAGATCACGGCCGCCGGCGTAGGCCTCGCCGAGTTCAACCGCGCCCTCCGCGACCGGCTCGCGTCCTACTACCAAAACCCGCAGGTGACGGTGGAGGTTTCGGCGTACGACTCGTGCGTCCTATACGTCTTGGGCGAAGTCGAGAACCCCGGCGTGTATAAATTCAACGGGCGCACGACGCTCCTGGAAACGGTGGCGGTAGCCGGCGGCTACAAGAGGAGTGCCGCCCGCTCGAGCACGATGGTCGTGCGGTCCTTCCCGGACAAACCCCAGGTCCTCCGCATTGACATGGAGAAGGTCATAGACGACGGCGCCATCACCCTCAACGTCCCGCTCGCGAAAGGCGACGTGATCGTAGTCCCCAAGACCTTCATCGCCGACCTGAACCTCTTCCTGGACGACATAACGCCCTCGCTCTCGTCCTACCTCCGCGCCAACTCGCTCTACAAGACCGACTGGACCCGGCCCTAACGCGGGGACCGGTCAATCCCGACGTCATGCGCGAACGCCTTTCCCGCGCCGACGCCGTCGTGGCCCTCACGGGCGCGGGCGTTTCGGCCGAGTCGGGCGTCCCCACTTTCCGCGGCCCGGACGGGCTGTGGCGCAGCTTCCGCGCCGAGGAGTTGGCGACGCCGGCGGCGTTCGCCCGCGACCCGGGGCTGGTGTGGGAGTGGTACGCTTGGCGCCGGGAACTCATCGCCGCGTGCCGCCCCAACGCCGCCCACGACGCCCTCGCCCGCCTGGACGCCGAATTCCGGGGGGACTTCCTCCTGGTAACGCAAAACGTGGACGGCTTGCACCGCCTCGCCGGCTCGCGGCGGCTCGTGGAAGTCCACGGCAGCATCTGGGAGCTGCGGTGCACCCGCTGCGGCGCGGCGCGCGAAAGCCGGGCCGTGCCCCTGGCCGAACTCCCGCCGGCGTGCCCGTCGTGCGGCGGCCTCGAGCGGCCGGGCGTCGTCTGGTTCGGCGAGGCGCTGCCCGAGGACGCCCTCGCCCGGGCGTGGGAGGCGGCGCTCGCGTGCGACGTGATGCTCGTGGTCGGAACGTCGGGGGTCGTCTACCCCGTCGCCCACCTGCCGCAGCTCGCGAGAAGCCGGGGCGCGTATATCGTGGAGGTCAACGCCGAGGAGACGCCGCTGACGCCGCTCGCCGACGAGAGCCACCGCGGCCCGGCGGCGACGCTACTACCCAAACTACTGGGATTCACTTAAGTCGAAGGAAGCGATAATGCCCCAACAAGCAGGACAATCCAAACAGGGCGGCGGCCAGACGTCGCCGGCGGGCGGCCAGCACGCCGGCAGCAGCGGCGCGGGCCGGCCGGCCTCGTCGTCTTCATCTTCCGGCGGGAGTTCGAACACGGGACAAAACCGCGGTTTTTCTTCCGGCGGCGGCGGCTCGGGCGGCGGCTGCGTCCTTGGGGCGCTGGCGTTCCTCGTCGCGGCCGCCATCGCCGCCATACACTACTTTTAAACGCGGCCGAAAAACTCGCCGGGCGACGCAACCCTCCGCCGACCCGGCGGGTCTAATGAGTATCTTTAGACGCGTTGATGGCGCGTATAACGGGAAGCCGGGTGAAACGCCCGGCTTTCCGTTTTATGCAACCGGCGCCGGGCGCGGGCCGTCATATTGCGCGAACGCTACAACGGCCCAAGGAGGACGATTATGCGGTATCTTGCGTTTGCGTTATGCGGCGTGCTCGCCGCCGGCGCGGCCCTGGCCGCCGCCACCTTCACGAGCGCGGACGGCCAGGTCAAGCTCACATTACAAGATGACGGCGCGGTGGTGACGCCGGAGGGCAAGACGATACTGACCGTCGGCGCCGACGGCTCGCTCTGCCGCCCCGACGGCAAGGGCGGCGCGACGGTCAAGGGCGACACGGTCTTCAACCGCCGGGGCGAGCCGCGGGCGACGGTGGAAGCCGACGGCACGGTGGTTATCCGGCGCGAGCTGGGCCGCATCGACGGCACCGGCGTCTACGGCGCGAACGGCGAGCTGTTGGGGACGCTGAGCGATACGTCCGACGCGGCGCGCCAGCTCGGCCTGATGGCCATAATGCGCGCCCGCCACGGCGGCCGTAAGGGGCACGGCCCGGACGGCCCGGGCGGCGGGAAGGGGCGCGGCGCGCCTCCGGGCGACGCGCCACCGCCGGACGACTTCTAACCGGCGTAAAAACGAAGCGGCGGGCATCAAGCCCGCCGCTGTTTTTGCGCGTTCGCTGCTTTTAAGACCCTTGTATCTTCACGTTGCGGAAACGCGCGGCCGCGGTCCCGTGGCCCACGTGCATGGACTGGCCGGGCTGGCCCTTGCCGCAGTTGGGCGTGCCCCACATCCGCCATTCGCCGGCGTTGCCGATGGCGTCGCAGGACCCCCAGAACTCCGGCGTCTTGCCGGTGTAGGTCGGGTTTTTCACCACCGCGCCCAGCTTCCCGTTTTTAATGAGCCGGCCCCACTCCGTCGTGAACTGGAAGTTCACGCGCTTGTCGTCAATGGACCAGGAGCGGTTGGTCTCGACGAAGAGGCCGTCGTCGGTGGAGGATATCATCTTCTCCAGCGATGAGTCGCCGGGGAGGAGGTTGATGTTGGTCATGCGGATGATGGGGATGTTGCTCCAGGACTCGGCGCGGGAGGTCCCGCCCGAGCGGGCCTGCGGCCCCAGGACCGGCGCCGTCTCGCGGTTGGTGAGGTAGCCGACGAAGACGCCCGCCTTGATGATGTCGGTCCGCTGGGCCGGGACGCCCTCGTCGTCGTAGCCGAAAGAGCCGAGGCCGCCGGGGACGGTGGCGTCGGCCACTATGTTGACGATGGGGGCGCCGTATTGGAAGTGGCCCAGCTTGTCGGGCGTCAGGAACGAGGTGCCGGCGTAGGAGGCCTCGGAGCCGAGGACGCGGTCGAGCTCGATGGGGTGGCCGCACGATTCGTGCACCTGGAGCGCGAGCTGGGAGCCGCCGATGACGAGGGTGGTCGCGCGCGTGGGGCAGGGTTGGGCGGTCAGAAGCTGCGCGGCCTCGTCGGCCACGCGCGGGGCGTGGGCCAGCAGGTCCAGCGCCCGGACCAACTCGTAGCCGGCGGTCCCGAAGTTGCCCCGAAAGGAGTTGGGATAGGAGCGCGTTTGGATGTCGTCGTCGGACACGGCGGTGGCGACGATGCCGCCGCCCGATTCCACGATGACCTGGGTTACGTACGCGCCTTCGGTGGAGGCGAAGATCTTGTCGGTGAGCCAGAAGGAGAGGAACCCCTCGGCCACCTTGACCTCCTTGACCTTTCCCAAAACCTCGGTCGCGCGGACGATGAGCTCCATCCGCTCCTCGAGCGGGACCTTGAACGGGTCCTCGGCCACCTTGTTGGCCCACGAGCCCGTAATCGGCTCCTGCGGCGCGAGGACGATGTCGCGGTTTTTGAAGCGGGCGCTGGCCCGGGCGATGGCGACCGCTTCCGCCGCCACCCGCAGCATCTCCTCCCGCTCCAACCGCGACGAGGCGGCGAAGCCCCAGGCGCCGTCCACGAGGACGCGTACGCCGAAGCCGTCGGACTCCGACACCGCGACGGAATCGGGGCGGCCGTCTTTCGCCTCCAGCGTCTCGTTGCGCTTGCGGACGACGCGGATGTCGCCGTAGCTCGCGCCCTTGGTTTTGACCAGATCCAGAACGTCGTGTACGATGCCTTCCATAATAAGGCCCTCTTCCGGTGGGTTAGCGGTTAGCTGCGCGGGACGCGGTTGTACCCCGAGCAGGGAATGACCTCGACGTCGGTGCCGGCCAGGACGCGGTCGAGGAGCAGGTTGATGCCCAGCGAGTCGGAGGCGGAATGGCCGGCCACGATGACGTTGATGTGACTCTGCCTCGCGATCTCGAGGTTGTCCTCGGAGATATGCATCCCGATAAAGGTCCCGACGTGGGTGTTGGCGGCGAGTTTTTCAAACATCCACTTGGAGCCGCCGGTCCCGCCGGTCATGTCCACGAAGACCTCGCCCGCGCGAATATGGGAGTAGTTGGTCTGGGACTCGACGGAACGGGAAAGGACCATGAGCCCGGAGCCGGTGCGCCGCGCGTTGGCGTATTCCGGCTGGGCCCCCAAAATCTCCAGCGCCTCCTGGACGGTCTCCGGTTTTTGGGTGTCGAAAATATCCTGGAGGAATTTATTCACGCAGTTGTCGGCGACGGTGTGGCAACAGACGAAGGGGAAACCCAAAAGGCGCGCGGCGTCCACCGCCCGGGTATGGTTGGCCGACAACATCCGCCGCTTAACCTCGTGGATGCGCGAGTCCATTATACCCTCGGCGACGTTTATAGGTATGCCCAGCTTGGCCATAACGTCGGCCTGGAGGTCCATCACCCGATACATGTTGGCGATGGCGTAACCCTCCGGGTGATGGGCCATGCACATACTGATAGGCCGGCCGTTGGCGCGGAGCCGGTCGGCGAGTAAAAGCTCGGGGACTTCGAAGTCCACGCCTACAATGATGGCCTTGAGTTCGACGTCTTCCGGGCCGTTGAGCAGCCGGGTGTCGTGATAGGGATTGACCAGGCGCTCCTGGTCGAAGTCTTTCTGGACGTCCGGCGCCAGGGATTCGTACAACCGGCGTTCGCGGGCGAGGTAGGATTTAACGCCCTCCTCGCCGCGGGGGTCGTTAGCCCGGCCTACGGCCACCGTCTTTTCGAAAAATTGGCGTACCTTCAAAGAAAGTTCTCTCCTTTCGTTGCTATACGGTCCCGTCGACAACGGCGGGACTACCAGTCAGAATCCGGCGCGCCCAGGCGGGCCGCCGAAAACCCGAAACCAAAGCGGACATGGGGTTGTCCAAGGAAAACGCGTACGAAGCCGCGGACCGGGCGCCCCTTCCCATTATCCGGCCCGCCAGCGCGGGGGCGGCCAGGGCCTTGAGCATGCGGAACCCGCCGACCCCCGGACCGCCGCCGAAAAAGCAGAAGGCGATGTCCAACACGAAACGCGTGGTCCGGGCGACGCCCCACCGCCGCGCCAGCGGCCAATACGCCGGCCACGACACCCGCCGCGCGAGCCACGCCGATTCCCAAAAGTAGAGCAGGGGCAGCGAGAAGAAGTGGTTCTGGTGGTGGCACACGGAAACCAGGAGCCGGAACTCATCGCGGACGAGCTCCTCCCGGCCCGAGACGTAGCACAGTGACGCCATCCCCCGCCGCGGCGGTAGCGCGGCGGCCGGGCTCCAGTGCAAATCCACCGTATCGCTTCCCCTGAAAAAACTGCGCGCCGGCCACCACTTCGCGTCGGGCCGCAGCGGCGCAAAACCCTCGCGTTGCAAGACCTCCTGCGCCGCGGCGTAATCGTCGGGCGAGACCAACACGTCCACATCGGCCATGGGGCGGCAAGCCGGGCTGGGGAAAGACGCGAAGGCCACGTCCACGCCCTTGATGGGGAGAGCGGGAATCCCCGCCATCGCCAGTATCCCCCGCATCCGCTCGAAATCCTTCCGGAGCTTCAAGTTGGCCGCCAGCGTCCCGCGCACCGCGTCCCGGAGGTACTCTCGAAAGAAACTATCGCCCGGGAATTCGGCGCCGTGGCCCAGCCGGTAACCCAGGAGCGCGGCCAGCTTTTCCTGCTTCAACACCTCGGCCAGCCGGCGCCACGACCCCCACGCTTCCTTCGCCGCCGCCAACGCCACCGCATCGACGGCCTCGAAACCCACCGCCCGCGCCAGGAGACGCCGCGCCGACGCCGTGGTCACGAGGCGTCGGTCCCCTCCTGATACGACTTGTAGTACTGGCTGTAATACTTGTAGCCGTAAGACCCGAAGACGCGCGCCATGTCCACCTGGTTGAAAACCACGCCCAACAGCTTGCACCCCGCGCGCTCCAGCAGACTCAAGCCCCGGCGGGCGGCGTTGCGGTCCGTCCGGCCCGCGCATACGACAAAGCACACGCCGTCGGTCATGCCGCTGAGGACCAGCGCGTCGGTGACCGCGAGGACCGGGGGCGCGTCCATGACGATGCGGTCGTACTTGCCCTTGAGCTGCGCCAGGATCTTTTCGAACTTCTTCGAGCCCAAGAGCTCCGAGGGATTGGGGGGTACCTCGCCGCTGGGCAAGACCGCGAGGTTCTCTATGGTGGTGGGCCGGACCGCCTCGTCGAGCGGCGCCTGGCCCATAATGACCTCGGCCAGGCCGGGCACCCGCCGCATGTTCAGCGCCCGATGGATCTTGGCCCGGCGGAGGTCGCAATCCATGAGCAGGACCTTGTTGCCAACTTGGGCGAAGACCATCGCGAGGTTGAACGCCGTATTGGTCTTACCCTCCGAGAGGCCGGTGCTGGTAATCAGTATACTCGCGACGTCAACGTCGACGCCCGAGGCCAGGATCGCCGTCCGGAGGGTGCGGTAGGCCTCGGCCACCGGCGACTTCGGGAAGTTGTAGGTCACGAAATAGGAGTCGTATTTATCCGGCTTGTTGAGGAGCCGCTCCGCAGGGTTGTGGGTGATGCGCGGGATGATGCCGATGACCGAGCGGCCCAGCCGCCTTTCGACTTCCTCCACCGAGTTCAGCGAGGTGTCGGCGAACTCGAGGGCGTACGCCACGCCTATCCCCAGGAAGACGCCCAGGAAGACGCCCACCAGGATGTTCTTGGCGTAGTTGGGACTGATGGGGGCCTTGGGGACCAGCGCGTAGTCTACGACGCGGATGTCGGCCGTCTCCATGGCCTCGTTGATCTTGGCCTCCTGAAGCTTTTCGAGCAGCATCTCGTAAACGCGTTCGTTGACCTCGTAGGCCCGCGAGATCCGGTTGAGCTCCATCTCTTTTTGGGGGATGCGGGCCGTAAGGTCCTTATACTCCCTGATGTTCCCCTCCAGGACCTTGATGCGCTCGTCGGAGAGCTCGATGTTGGTGGCGAGCTCGCCCCGCTCCAACACGTCGTTGAGGGCCCGGGCCATCTCGTCCTGGACGGCGTGGATTTGTGCGTCCTTGGCCTTTACCGCCGGGTGGTCCGGCGTTCTCGTCTGCAACAGCTCGTTCCGTTGCCGCTGCAGCTCGATGACCTGGTTTTCCAACGCGGCGAGGGAACTCCCGGCGGCGAAGCTCGAGCCCATCAGCGCGTCCGGGGGATAGCCGCCCGTCTCGCCGGCCGCCCGGCCCTGGCGGTTCTTCATTATCCCAAGCTCGGCCGCGGTAATTTGCCGCTCCAAGCTGTATTTGAGAAGCTCCGACTCCAAGCTCCCCAGGATGTCGTTGTAGTGCTGGGTCTCGGCGGTGATGTCCACGATACCGTTGGCCCGCTTGAAGTTCTCGAGCTCCCGCTCGGTGTCGCGCAGGTTCTGGGCCGTGCGCTCGATCTGGTCCTCGATGAAGATGCGGGTGGAGGTGGCTTGCAGCCGCTTGTCTTCCAGGCTGGCCTTGACGTAGGCGTCGGCGATGCCGTTAGCCATGTCCGTTACCTGGTCGGGGTCGCGGCCGCGGGCGATGACGCGGACCATGTTGACGTTCTCGATGGGCCGCACCGTAAAGGAGCTGCGCACCATGCCCACCGCGGCCTCGAGGTCCTTGATCTGAACATCGATACGGTCGCCGCGGCGCGCCTTCTCCGTCTCGACCAAAATCGAACCGAACTCGCCGTCGAACCTCGTCCCCACCGTCCCGCCGCCCTGGGGCTTCTGGTCCAGCGTCACCTTGAAGGTAACCGGGTCGTCGAAGGTGATGATCAGCAGGCCGGGCGGCGTCCCGTCCGCAATCGTCACCTCGGCGAGCGAACCCTGGAGGCGGGGAGGGATGGCGACGATGCGGTACGTCAGGCCGAGACGGTTCGCCACCGCCGTCATGATGGCCCGGCTCCGGATGGTCTCGATTTCGGTCTGGAGGAAGTTGGGGTCGAAGTAGAAGGTGGCGAGGATGTTCTGGCCGGTAATGCGCTGGTTTATCTTTATCGTGACGTTGGTCTCGTAAACCCGCGGCATGCGGAGACTGACGAGCGAGGCCATGACCACCGTCGTCAGGAAGACGATGACCACGGCCCACTTCCGGCGGATGATTACCATGAGGTAATCCGCCAGGCTAACGCCGGTCTCGAATGCCCTTAAATCGGGCGTCGGGTTCGTCCGCTCGTCCATACCGCCCGGGCTACGGGTTGTGGCCGTCCTTTATCCCCTTGGGGTCAATGCAACGGACCTTTATCGCCCCTTCGGGCGTGACGTCCACCGCGTAATCCACGTCGTTCAGGTCCTTGTCGGCGGGGCAGTTCAGGACGGTGGCGTCGTTGATATACGCGATGCCGGTATCGCTCTCCGACAGGTCCCCCTTGGGCGACAGGTCCAACTTCTTCAGGTCTTCGGGCTTGGCGTCCGGGTGGTCGTAACCCCACATCTCCGGCCCCAGCGCGGTCGCGATGGTCCGCTGGTTGCCGCGGCACTTGTCGATTTCCTGCTGCTGGGTCATCTTGCCCTTGCCGCCCAGCTGGTTCCGGACCATGAGGCCGGCCGCGAGGAGCGCCGCCAAGACCAGCACGCCCAGGATGCCCAACGCCAGGCCCGCTACCGCGCGCCCCTTGCCGGCCGCTTTGCGGCCCAGCGTCCGGAGCGCCAGGAAGATGGCCAGCGCGTCCAGCACCAGCGCGGCGCCCAGGCCGACGAGCAGGGCCTGGACGTTCCGCGAGGTGTCCCGGGGGTCGAGCGAGAAGGCGCCGCCCTCGCCGCCCCAGCGGCCCAGCGCCCAGAGGATGACAAGGAAATAGACGGGCCACAGACCTACCAGGGCGGCGAGTAGACTCGCCGTCGCGGCTTTCGACGAACCACCTTTAAGCGTCATGGTCTTCCTCCGGACGGGTCGTGCGACACGTTAGCGAAAATACTAACACAAGCCCTAGCCGGTGTCAAAAACAAAAAAGGCCGCCCTTTCGGGCGGCGTATGCACTCAGGCACCCGCCGCCGGCCTTTCATCCGGGCCTTCGCCGTTCCCCTCCTCGCCGTCGGCTCCGGCCTTCTCCTCCTCCTCTATCTCCTCCAGGTACGCCGGCTTCTCGTGCCGCAGGACGGCGCGCGTCATCTTGCCGTCCAGCCAGGCGAAGTTCATGGGATAAACGGCGGGGTCGAAGATGACCGCGTAAAGGTGCCAGACGATGATGGCGGAAACCGCCAGGACCGCCTCGTAGAAATGGATGGCCCGCAGGACCTGGTAGAGCCAGAAGGGGAAGTGCCGGTAGATGTGGGGCTCCAGCCACATATAAAGGCCGGTAAGGCCCATGATGGCTATCCCCCACACCAGCGCCCAATATTCCGCTTTTTCGGCGTAGTTGAACTCGCCGAAGCGCGGCGCCTCCTTGACAACGCCCAGCTTGTGGAGGACGGCGTGCGCCGTCTCGCGGACGTCGCGGGGCCGCGGCCAGATGGCGCGGAGGCGCGCCCGACCCCGCCGCGTCAGGACGAGGTAGCCGACGTGCAGGACGCTGAGCGCGAGGAGCGTGGCCGCCGCGCCCTTGTGGGTCGCGACCCGCCAGGAGTGCGCCCCCTCCAGCTTTACGAACCACGCGGCGAACCACGCCGACGGGAACTTGATGGCGAAGCCGGTGTAACCCAGGAGCGCGAAGCTCGCGAGGAGCAGGACGTGCTGGAGTCGCTCCAGCGGCGAGAGCCGCGTCACCGCCGGCGACGCCGCGAGCTCGCGACGGCGCGCCGCCCGGACCTTTACGACGTAGTCCAGCGCGTTGTGGCCCATCATCCCGCCGAGGATGAGGGCGATGAGGGCGATATAGATTATCGCGACGATGCGGGTGGGCTCGCGGAGCGCGCCGGTGAGGGGGACGTGGATTTCGGTCCGGTAGAAGCGGTCGCCCTTGCCGGGGTGGCAGACGCCGCAGGTCCGTGGCAGGTTGCCGGCGTATACGCTCGAGCGCGGGTCAGACGACGGGAGGACGTCGTGGACGTGGTGGCACGAGCCGCAGTCGGCGGCGGTGCGCTTGCCGCCGGCGTGGACGACGCCGTGGTAGGTCTTCTCGAAATCCGCGGCCGGGTCGGTCCGCATGTTGAACTTGGCCGCCAGCGCCGGCGAGACGTGGCACCCCGAGCACAGACTCACGTTGGCCGCCCACCGGTCGCCGGGGCCCGTCGCGCCCAGGACCGCGACGATGTTGTGGCCGCCGTGGCAGGTCTCGCACGTCGGCGACTCGTTCACGCCCGCGGCGGCGATGGTGTAGTGAACGCTACGGCGGTAGAGGCCCAGCTCGCGGGGGTGGCAGCGGCCGCACGTAGCCGGGAGGTTGCGCGGGTTGACGGCGGAGGTGGGGGCCCAGGCCGGTTGCTCGTCGTGCGGCCCGTGGCAGTCGGAGCAATTCACGTTGATGCGACCGGTGGCGGGGTTCACGCGGCCGTGGACGCCGGCGAGAAGCTGGCGCTCGGGGTCGGGCATAGCGTAGGGCGGCGCGGCCGTCAGCGCCTTGCCGGCGTGACACTCGCCGCAGAAGCGCAGCTCGTTGGCCGCCGCGAGCCGCGGCGACGCCGCCACCGGCTTCACGCTGTGGGCGGACTCGTGGCAATACTCGCAGCCGGGGGCGCCGGCGCCGCCGGCCGTCGACGCGAGGCCGTGGGCGCTTTTTAAGTATTTCGCCGTCTCGCCCTCGTGGCACGAGACGCACACCGCGGGCGCGTACCGGGGCTCGAACTCCTTGTAGGGCAAGGGTTTAACGCCGTGCCCGCCGCGGTGGCACTTGGCGCAGGTCGGCCCGCCGGCCACGCCCGGGGCATGGGCGCTCGAGGCCAGGAGACCCCTTTCCCGCTGGTGGCACGTCCCGCAATCCAGCGTGACGGCCGTACCCTTGTGCGGCGCGCGGGCGTTGGTGTGGCAATCCACGCACGCGAGGTCGGCGTGCGCCGACGCGTAAAGGCCGGCCGGCGGCGCGGGCGCCGGCCCGCCCGGCTTGTGGCACAGCGCGCAATTGCTCAGGTCCGCCGATGCCGGCGCGCTCCCGAAGCCGAGTATTAATACTACGGATAAGGCGGGTATCAGTCTCATAGACGACGGCCTAGACCGGCCAGCCGGTTCATTTCGCGCCGAGGGCGGACACCCGCCGCGCGGCCGCGAGGACTTCTTCCAGCGTTATGGCTTCCATGCAGTTGAAATGGGGACAATGTTCCCGGTCGCACCGCTCGCACGTCACGCCGGACGGGACGATCACCTCGCCGACGTTGCCCCGCGGCCCCCAGCGCGCGGGCGCGCCCGAGCGGAGCGGCGTGAATAACGACACCGTCGGCGTCCCCAACGCCGCCGCGACGTGCATGGGGCCCGTGTTCCCGGAGATGAAAAGCCGCGCCCCCGCCAGGACGCCCATTAGGGTGCCGAGGTCGGTGTCGCCCGCGACGCTAACGCGGCCCGCCCCCTCGCCAGCCACGTACGCCGCCAGCTCGGCCTCGGCCGGGCTTCCCGTAACCACCACCGGCACTCCCGCCATCCGCGCCAACTCCAACACCAGCGCGCGGTAGCGCTCCCGCGGCCAATTCAGCGACGAGCCGCCGGAGCCGGGATGGACGACGATGTACCCGGCCGGCGGGACGCCGTGCCGCGCCAGGACCACCGCCGCCCGGGCCCGGTCGTCGACCGCGGCTTTCAGCCGCGGCGGCCGCGCCGTCGCCGGCGCCAAGCCCAACGGCTCCAGGTAATGGAGGTTGTATTCGATCTCGTGCCGGGTGGAAGGGCCGCGGTGGAAACGCGCGCGCCGGTTGTAGAGGGGGGAATAGCCGCGATAAGCGTTGCCCACCCTGACCTTCACGCCCGCCAGCCACACCGCGAGGGTGTCCGCGAGGTCGGGGTGGACGACCACGGCGGCGTCGTAGCGCCCTGCGCGAATACGCCTCGCGGCCGCGGCCACGCCGCCGAGCCGGCCGGCGGGCGACGGCAACACCTCGTCGATGGCGCCGTGCCTGACCAGAAGGGGCGTCACGGCAGCCGCGGCCATCGCGTCGATGCGGCACGCGGGCCAAGCCCCCTTTATCGCCTCCACCAACGGCAGCGTGAGGACCCAGTCCCCCAGGCGGTCGTTGCGGACGATGAGCAGCTTACGCATCGGCCCCGCCTTCCCCCTCCCCCAGCGGGACGTACAACCCCCACAGGAGGCAGAAAACGGTTATCATCGCCGGGTCGGTCACGACGTTGCCCACCAACCCGCTGACGACCACGACCGCCGTCGCCGCGAGCAGCCCCACGCCCAGGCCGCGTACGGCGGGGGCGGCGGCGTCGCGCCGGAAGGAGCGCCAGGCGGAACGTATCGCCGCCGCGAGGAGCCACAAGGCGGCGGCCACCGTCACGAGGCCGCTCTCTACGGCGAGCTGCAAGAAGTCGTTGTGCCAGCCGATGACTTTCTCTACGGGGGAATAGAAACGCGTCTGATAAGGAAAAACCGCTTTGATGGTGCCCGGGCCGAAGCCGGTGAGCGGCCGCGCGAAGGCGACGTCCAGGCCGCCCTTCCAGAGGATGTCGCGGTAGTTCTCGAAGGCCGGGTCGCCGAGCGAGAACCGCCCCGAGGCCAACCCCGCGGGCGCGAGGTAGGTCGCAGCCGCCGCGAACGCCGCGACGACCAACAGCAGCGCGAACACCCGCCGGTCCTTGAGGACGCCCACGACGCCCACACCCGCGGCCAGCGCCAGCCATTGCCCCCGGCAGAACGTCAGGACCAGCGCGCCCGCGGGCGCGAGGGCCGCCGCGCCCCACGCCCAAATCCGGCGCGCCGGCGCGAACGCCGCGAGCCCGGCCAGAAGGCATATCGCCACCGCGAGAATCTCGGCGAAGGTCGTGTAGCCCGTGGTCCGCGAGGCCACCCGCGCAGCCGAGCCGAAGGCGTAGTCGGCCGAGCCGACGACCGCCGCCACGACCACGGCGGCGAGGAACAAATATATCCCGCCGAGCCGCCGCGACCGCCCCAGCGCCATGTGGGCGAGGGGGTAATAAGCCAGCATCAACCCCGACTTCTCCAACCCTTTCCAGCTCGCGAGGGGCGTTACGGACGTGACCGTCGAGAGGATGCGGCATATGAGGAACGCCGCGACCGGAAGGTCGAGGGGAGCGGGGCGAAGCCGGCGCCATCCCCCCGCGGCGACGTGGACCACGAAGACGACGGCGATGAGAAGCAGGCACCAGTAGGCCGCGGACATCGCGAACACCGGCGCCGCCGCCAGCGCGATGACGCCGAAGAAAAAAACGTCCTCCAGGCGCGCCCGGAAAACGTCGCGACCGGTTGCCGCCGGCGAGGTCATGTTACCTGAGAACCGCCACCTTCCCGAAGGACCGGGTCCCTCCCGGGTCCTCGGCGACGTAAACGTAAACGCCGGACGCCACGGCGTCGCCGTCCGAGGTCTTCAGCGGCCACTCCACGGCGCCGGCGGGGCCGGCGCGCCCCTTCCATATCTCCCGTCCGGCGAGGTCGAAGACAGCCAGGGCGGCGCCGGGCGCCAGGTTGCCGAAGCGGATGTGGTCGTGGCCGCGGCCCACGCGGGCCGGGTTCGGATACGCCAACACGTCGTGGGAAGTGGGCGCGGGCCCCTCCCGCGGGCCCGCGAGCGAAGCGGCGGCGGCGAGGTTGGTCCGCAAGACGTCGGCGCCGTAAGCCGGCGTGAGGTGGGCCGGTACGTCCTCGGTGGTGTGATACCAGGGGTAGAACTGCTTCCCCGGGTATTCTATGGAGAGCAGCGCGGGATAGCCGTAGTCCCAGAAGGACTCGTGGTCGCTGCCGCCCTGACCCGAGGTCGCGGCGTGGATGACGTAACCCGGGACGTATAGCCGCGCCGCGTCGCGGTAGTACGCCAGCAGCTCCTGCGAAAAATCGTTGTAGCGAACCTCGACGTCGTGCACCGGCTCGTCGAGGTAGGAAATCATGTCCATGTTGAAAACGCCGCGGATGTCGGCGTCCGCCTCGTGCGCCTCCAGGGCGTACGCTTTCGACCCCAAAAGCCCCTCCTCCTCGCCGGAGAAGGCCACGAGCTTGACGGTGGCGTCGAAGCGGCAGTCGGACAGAACGGCCGCCGCCTCCAGGAGCGCCGCGACGCCCGAGGCGTTGTCTTCCGCCCCCGGCGCGTCGTTCCAGGGGTCGTCCGAGATGTCGTCGAAGTGACCGCACAGAAGATATAGCTCGTCGGGGCGCGTCACGCCCGCCTTCGTCGCCTCCACGTTTTCCCAGACGATGGGCGCCGTATTGGTGATGTGCACGGCCTGCCAGGTCGCGCCGCCGTCGGTGGTGTGGATTACCGCCGAAGGGTAGCCCGCGGCCCATGCCTCGTTCGGCCCCAGGACCTTCAGGCCCTCGAAGGTGACCCCGGCGCCCAGCGGTTGGCTTTGGGGCGTCCAATGGGCGCCCGCGTCGTCCGTCCGGAAAACCTTGCCGTCCGAACCTACGGCCCAACCCCGCGTCGCGTCGGCGTAGGCGACGTCGGTGAAGTACGGCCACTCGGGGTAGGTCCCCGACACGCGCGTCCAGCTCGCGCCGCCGTCGTCGGAGTAGAGGACCGTCCCGTCGTAGCCGACGATGGTGGCGTGGGCCGCGTCGGCGAACGCGATGCGCCGCAGCGTTAAGCCGCCGGCGGCGGGGATGTCCACGGCGTACCAGCTCGCGCCGCCGTCGTCGGAACGCAAGGCCGTCGCCTCGCCGCCCAGCGCCCACCACCGCGACGCCGACTCCGCGTATACCCCCAGCAGCGATTTGTTCGTGGGCGACGTCGCGCGGCTCCAACTCGCGCCGCCGTCGGTCGTGCGGTAAATCGCGCCCCCCTCTCCCACGGCGACGCCGCGGGCCGCGTCGTAGAACCAGACGTCGTCGAGGTAGGCGTCGGGGTCGGCGAGCGGAAGCTCGCGCCAGGTGCGGCCGCCGTCCTCCGTCCGCGCGAGGTAACCCTTGCCGCCTACGGCGAAACCCACGTCGTCGCTCGTGAAGGCGACCTCCGACGGCTTACCCTCGGACTTGTACGCGCGCCACGTCTGGCCGTAGTCGTCGGTGCGCCAAACGTATCCCCACACCGACGGCAGCCACCCCAGCCGCCCGCCGGGGCGAAAGGTGACGTCGAACAGGTAGTCGTTGTCCATCGGCTCGTAGACGTAGGTCGGGCGGGCGGTGGCCCACCCGGCGTCCGCGAACGCGTCCTCGATGTAATCCGCCGCCGCGACCATCTCGTCCGCGTGCGAGTAGCGGGTGCGGAAAGCGGCGAGGTCCTCGACGAAGCCGAAATAACGGTCGGCGCGGACGCGCGCCACCGCGGCGGCGACGAGGGGGTTATACGTCACGGCGGGGAGTTCGACGCGGCGAGGGGCTTTAATCGGCGTCATGTCCACGCGCTTGAGCTCCGCGCCTCTCATCGCGAGCCGCTCCGCGGCCGGCGGCGACGCCGCGATGACGTACGTCTCCTCGACGACGGCCAGGACCGAAACCCCGGGCCCGCCCAACGCCCCGGCGCCGGCGCGGGCCCAGGCCAGGTATACGGTGGCGGGCGGGAAACCCAGGTCCACGGTCGGATAGCCGCGGAGCGCCAGGGTCTCGCCCTCGCGCATCCAAACCAGCGCGAACGCCGGCCGGGCGGCGACGACGGCGAAGCCGCGGTCGAGCAGCGCGTAGGCGTCGGCCTCGCGCTCGAGGCGCACCAGGACCAGCGTCCCGCCGGGGGCGGCGCCGGCGGCGGACGCCGCCAAAACGATCGCGAGAGCCACGGCTATTATCTGATTCATCAGCAGAGCTCGACGTGGCCGCGGCCGGCCAGCCGCTCCAACGAACGGACGAACTGGCGCGACGGCGCGCAGTTGAATTGGGGGTGGGCGCGGATGACCACTTCGCGGCCGTTCCTTCGGACGTGGAAATAAACGGCGCACTCGCCGGCGTAGCGTTCGATTATCCGTTCGATGTCCGCCAGGACCTCGTCGTCGGTCCCTTCCTCGAGCGTGATGTGGACCTCGCGCGCCATCGTATATTCGACGTCCTCCAGCGAGATAACCTCGTCCGCGAGTATCTTTACGGTGCCGTTGTCCTTCTTCACCCGGCCGCGCACCAGGACCGGCCGGTCCACGAAGATGGCGAACTCCGCCTTGGCGTAGCAATCGGCGAACGCCACGACCTCCAGGGAGCCGTCGTCCTCCAACGAGAAGAACGCCATCTCCCGGCCGTTCTTATCGGCGATGGTTTTGATTCTGCCCACCATGCCGCCCACCGTCGCCTGCTGCCGCGCCCGGCCCGCCAAGACGTCGCCCACCGTAACGGCGTTATACCGCGCCAGCGTTTCCCGATAGCGGTCCAGCGGGTGTCCGGAAAGGGCCATCCCCAAAAGCTCTTTCTCGTAGCGCAGGAGCTCGAGGTGGTGCCACTCCTTCACCTCTCTCCCCCTGGCCGCGGGAGTTTCCTTGTCGGTCTCGGCCCATTCGCCCAGGAGCGTCGCCTGGCCGAACTCGCGGTCGCGGCTCATCCTCTTCCCCGCTTCCAGCGCGTCGTCCAGCCCCTCGTACAGCGGCGCGCGCCCCTTGCCCCACGGGTCGAAGGCCCCCGCCTTGATGAGGGACTCGACGACGGCGCGGTTCACGACCCGCAAATCCACGCGGCTGCACAGGTCGGCGAGGTCCTGGAAGTCGCCGCCCCGCTGCCGGGCGGCGACGATTTCCTCGATGGCCGTCCGCCCCACGTTTTTGATGGCCGCCATCCCCATCCGGACGTGGCGCTCGTCCTCCACCCAGAAGTTGAACCAGGAGAGGTTGACGTGGGGCGGGAGGATCTCCACGCCGTTCTGGCGGGCGACTTTGACGTATTGCACGATTTTATCGGGGTTGCCCTGTTCCGAGGTCAGGAGCGCGGCCATGAACTCCGCGGGGTAGTTGGCGCGGAGGTACGCGGTGCGGTAGGAGAGGATGGCGTAAGCCGTCGCGTGGGCCTTGTTGAAGCCGTATTCCGCGAACGGCGCCACGGCGTCGAAGATCTCCTCCGCCACGGCGCGGGTATAACCCCGCTGCTGGGCGCCGGTCACGAACGATTCCCGCTGGGCTTTCATCTCGGCGGTCTTCTTCTTCCCCATGGCGCGGCGCAGGACGTCGGCTTGACCCAGGGAGTAGCCCGCGATCTCGCTGGCGATGCGCAGGACGTGTTCCTGATACAGGATGGCGCCGTAGGCGTCGGCGAGGATGGGCTCCAACGCGGCGTGCACCGGCGGCGAGGCGGCCCGCCCATGCTTCCGGCTTATGAACTGCTCGGTGGCGCCGGCGCCCATGGGCCCGGGGCGAAAGAGCGCGAGGATGGGGATAAGCTCTTCGAAATCGCGCGGGAGGACGCGCCGGCACAGGTCGCGCATGCCTTCGGATTCGAGCTGGAAGACGCCGTCGGTGTCGCCGCGGCACAGGAGTTCGTAGGTGGCGGCGTCGCCGGCGGGGAGGTTTTCGACGTCCAAGTCTATGCCCCGCCGCCGCTTCACCGCCTTCACCGTATCCTCTATAACCGTCAGCGTCTTGAGCCCCAGGATGTCTATCTTCAGGAGGCCCACGGCCTCCACCGCGTTCATGTCGAATTGGGTCGTGACCTCGCCGTTCTTGCCGCGGTAGAGGGCGGTGTGGTTGGTCAACTCGTCGGGGGCGATGGCCACGCCGGCGGCGTGCACCGAGGGGTGGCGCGTGACCCCCTCCAGCTGCCGCGCCAGGTCCAGGCACTCGCGGACGCGGGGGTTTTCGGCGTATTCGCGTTTGAGGACCGCGTTCTCCTTCAACGACTCGGCCAGCGACGCCATGGGGTTGATTTCCTTGGAGATCATGTCGGCTTCGGCGAAAGGTATCTGTAGGACGCGGCCCACGTCCTTGACCGCCGCTCGCGCCGCCAGCGTCCCGAAGGTGATGATCTGCGCCACGTTGTCCTGGCCGTATTTCTCCGTGATGTATTTCAGGACCTCGTCCCGGCGCCGGTCACCGAAGTCGATGTCGAAGTCCGGCATGGAGACGCGTTCGGGATTGAGGAAACGTTCGAAGATGAGCCCGTGCGCCAGCGGGTCCACGCCCGTTATGCCGAGGCAATAGGCGACGATGGAGGAGGCGGCCGACCCCCGGCCCGGGCCGACCATGATGCCCTGGCCCTGGGCGAACCGCACCAGGTCCCACACGATGAGGTAGTAGGCCTCCATCCCCATCCGGCCGATGACGTCCAGTTCGTGCTCCAGCCGCGCGGTGACGTCGTCGCCGCCGGCGGGGTAGCGGCGCGCGAGGCCCTCCACGGCGAGCCGGCGGAGATAGTCGCGGGGAGAGACGCCGCCGGGGACGTCCACGCGGGGGAGCTTGTAGTGGCCGAAGTCCAGCGTGACGTTGCACCGCTCGGCGATGGCGACGGAGGCCGCAAGGGCGTCGGGAAGGTCGGCGAAGAGCTTCGCCATCTCCTCCGGCGCCTTCAGGTATACCTGGTCGGTGTCGAAACGCATCCGCTGGGGGTCGCTCAGGTTGCGGCCGGTTTGGATGCAGAGGAGGACGTCGTGGGCGCGGGCATCCTCGCGGTCCACGTAATGGACGTCGTTGGTGGCGACGAACTCGAGCTCCAGGTGTCCCGCGAGCTCCACGATGCCGCGGGCGACGCGCTGCTCCTCGGGCAGGCCGTGGTCCTGCAACTCCAGGTAGAAGTTGCCGCGGCCGAAGATATCGGCGTAACTTGAGGCGGCGGCCGCGGCGCGGTCCGGCGCCCCCGCCGATATGTTTTGGGCCACCTCGCCCTGCAGGCACGCGGAGAGGGCGATGAGGCCCCGGCTGTGCTCGGCCAGGAGCTCCTTGTCCACGCGGGGTTTGTAGTAGAACCCCTGCAGGTAACCCTTGGTGGAGAGTTTCAGGAGGTTGCGGAAGCCGTCGGCGTCGGCCGCGAGGAGGAGGAGATGGTGGCCGGCCTCGCCCCGCGGGCCGGCCTTGCGCGTGTAGCGGCCCTCGGGCGCGACGTAAACCTCGCACCCCAGGATGGGCTTGACGCCCTCGGCCCGGGCGGCCTTGTAAAACTCCACGGCGCCGAAGACGCCGCCGTGGTCGGTGAGGGCGACGGCGGCCATCCCGCGCTCGCGGGCGCGGGCGGCGAGGACCTTCGGGCGGCACATGCCGTCGAGGAAGGAGTATTCGCTGTGAACGTGGAGGTGAACGAACTCGGCCAACGGCGTCTCCCAACGCCCCATTATACCCTACGGCGGCCGCGGCCGCAAGGACTACGGCGAAACAAAAACGCAGGCGGGAACGCCTGCATGTTTTACGCGCGCGTTTATAATTATACTAGCGGAACACCACCTTGATTATGCCGAGGGAGACGGGAACGCGGGAACGTGAACGATACGGAGGTCGGCTTCGGCATTTGGGACGCCGCGCCTACGGCAGCGGCAGGACGTCTCCGCTCGTCGTAAGGCGGCGGCTCGTGCCGTCCAACCCCGCGAGGAAGAGGTCCCCGGCGCGGCCCTCGCCGCCGAGATAGTAGACGGCGCGGGAGCCCCGGGCGAAGCGGAAGAGACGCGCGCCCACGGCCAACAGGCGGAACTGGCGCGACTTCAAATCGACGATGAAAATCTTGGCGGGCCCCAGGACCTGGGGGGTCGTCTCGACGGCGAGGTAGCGGCCGTCGGGGGAAAGGGCCGCGCGCGTGGCCGGCTCGCGCGTCTTGATCGCGACTAGCGGCTTATCCTTTCCGCGCGAACCCTCGACGACGTAGACGCGGTTCATGATGTCCTTCAGCGAGCGCTCGCGGGCCTTGGCCCCCACGAGGACGGCGCGCCCGGGCGCCACCACCCCCACCGGCAGCCAACCCACCTCGTGGGCGTCCTTGGCCAGGAAGGGCCGCACGTCGCCGTGGGCCAGCTCGTAGCTCGCGGCCGTCAGCTTGTTCTCCAGGACGAGCGTCTTGTCGTCGGCGAAGCCGTAGAGGGCCCGCGTAGGGCCGACGTATTCCGGCTTGCCGCCGGGGAATACGAGGTAGGCGCCGGCGTCCGCGGCGAAGGCGGCGCGCGGCTTCCACGCGGCGCGCTCCGCGGCCGTGTAATCCTCGGGCCGCGTCTCGGCCTGGGGACAGCTCGCCGGCTCGGCCAGGACGGCCAGTCGGCCGTCGGGCGCGAAGACGACGTCGCGGAAGCGGAAGCCGCACCGCCACGAAAGGACCTTGTCCTTCTGCTCGCCCTCGGTCCCCATCTCGCGGGCGACGCCCGCCGGGAACGACAGGACGACGCGGTCCCGGCCGGTCTTCAACTCGTATTGGTGGAGCACGCTGTCCGCGCCGAAGAAGAGAAACGCGCCGTCGGGCGAGACGGCCACCTGGCTCTCGCCGTCGCAGGGGACGCCGAGCGGCTTTACGCCGGCGGCGGCGACGGCGACCAGCTCGGCGCCGGCCGCCGTCGCGCGCGCGGCGTAGAAGGTGTCGCCCAGGTCCGCCGGGGCGGCGGGGGGCCATTCGCCTTTGGGGGCGCAGGAGGGGAGGAGCACCGCGAACGCGGCGAGGGCCAAGGCCACGCCGGCGCGGCGACCGAAAAACAGGGAAGCTTTACGCATGGCGGGGACAATTTAACATAAAACCGGGGAGCCGCAAGCACAAACCGCGGGCGCGAAAAACCCGGCTCGCGCGGGAGCCGGGATAATATCGAAGTCGGACGGCGTCAACGCTTCTCCGCGGGCACGGCGGGGGATTCGGCCGCCTCCGTCGCCTCGAGTCGTTGTCGGTCCTGGACCAGCCGCCGGAGATTGCGGTTGAAGTTGTCCTCGAAGAGGAGCAGCTTCGCGTACTGGTCCATCGACAGGATGGACCGGAACTGGATCCGAAGCCGCTCTTCGGACGCGCGGGCGTCGCGGTCGGTCGTATCGATGTCGTCCAGGATGGCCACCAGCTCGCGCCCTTCGCCCACCTCGGCCATCTTGGCGCTGAGCTCCTCCATCAGCGAGGCGCGACGTTTCCGGAATTCCCACCGCACCTCTTCCCAATGGGTATACATGGTAACGAACGCCTGTTCGTCGTCCGCCGGGAGTTCGAGGATGGTGACGAGCTTGTTCTGCTTGATCTCGTTTATGGTGGCGCGGACCTCTTCCTGCTGTCGCTCGGCCGGGGCTTCGTCGGCGGCGTAACCGACCGCCGCCGCGGCGCCCCACGCGGCGAACCAGGCCAACCATACACGCACACGCATTCTTCTCATAGCGTTACCTCCTGGGGCGCGGGCTAATGTCCCAGGAAAACGTCGCTCGCGCCCGCGGCGTCCGCCTCGTTCTTCAACCGCGTGAGGACGGTCCGCTGCTCCTCGGGCGAGAGCTCCAGGAAATAAGACATCATCGAACCGTTGGGCGTGACGTATTCGAACAGCGCGCCGTCGGCGGTAAGACGCTCCACGTCGTCGCCGATGCGCGGGTCCATGACCTCTTCCAGGTTGACCCCGGCGGTCTTGACGTCGGCGCGCACGGCCGCCAGCCGACCCTCGCGATAGGCCGAGCCGCCGACGGCCCCGCCGAAGCCCGTCCCACCGCCCGGCTCCTCGGCCACCGCCGTGTCTTCCCTCGACTCAACGCGGCTCTTGTCCTTCTTTTCTACTTCCTTGAACCGCTCGTCCGCCGCCGCGCCGCCGGCGCCGAAGCTAACGACGTCCGCAAGTTCCTTTTCATCGGTCTCGGCGCCGGCATCGCGCACCGCCGGGAAAAGCGTTTCGGGGGCGGGGGTCGGGGCCGATACGCCGCGGCCTTCGCCGCCGGTCCAAGCGACCTCGCTCTTGGCGGCGTCCAGGTCCACGCGCGGCCTTTCCTCGCGCGGCGCGACGCCCCCGAGCGCCGTCAGACCCGGCGCCGAGGCGACCACTTCCGCGGTCGCCGCGCCCTTCGCGCCCGACGCCGGCTTCGTTACTTCGCCCGGCGGAATCACGGCCTCCGGTTTACCGCCCGGCGTGAACACCTTGAAATAGATCATCGCGACCACGACCACGGCGCCGACGGTGCCGAGGGCCGGCACCCACGCCGGCACCCGCCACCAAGCGCGCCGTTTCTCCACGGCCGCGGCCGCAACCGGGGCCGGCCTCGCTTCGTCGCGCGGGCGCGCGGGCGCCGGCGCGGTAACGCGCGCGGCCGCGAAATCGGTCTCGCGCCGAAGGGCGGCTTCGACCTTCGCCGCCAACGACGGCGACGGCGTCGCGAGCTCGGCGGCGGACAGGAAGCCATAGAGCCCCCGCGTGTCGGCCAGGGCCCGCGTACAGGTCCGGCAGCCGGCGAGGTGCCGCTCGAGGCGCGCGCGGTCGCGCTCGCCGATGGTCCCCAGCGCGTATTCGCCGAGGAGGATCTGCCAATTGGGGCAGTCGCTGGTTTTGGTTTTCCGTTTTTGCGCCATGGCTTATACCTCTCCGTCCGTAACGAAGGGTAAGAGCGCCACTTTCAACTTATGGACGGCGTGGAAGTAATGGGCCTTGACCGCGCCTTCCGAAATACCCAGGGCCTCCGCAATCTCGCCGTGGGTCATCTGCTCGAAGTAGTGGAAGATAAAAACCTCGCGTTGGCGTCCGGGCAAAGCCGATACCGCCTTCTCTATCGCCTCGCCCACCTCGGTGCCGAAAACTCTCTCGCTGGGGTCCGGGTCGCCGGTTTCCAGGACCGGCGCGACCTCGTCGATGTCCACGGCGCCCGGGCGCCTTTGCCTCAGGTAATTATGCGCTGTATTCACGGCAATTCGGTAAAGCCAGGTATATATATTAGCTTCGCCCCGGAAGCCTTTCAAGCTTTTATAAGCCTTAATAAACGTTTCCTGAACCACGTCTTCGGCGGCGTCCCGGTTCCGGAGCATGCCTATCGCGATGCCGAAAATACGGTCGCGGTAAGCGGTTACTATCATCGCGAAGGCGTCATGGTCGCCGTCGCGGGCCCGTATGACCACCTCCAAATCCACGGAGGGGCGGGTGGATCGCCGTTTTTTTGACGCCTGCATGGGCGGAAAGGTTTAGCGCCGGCTCGGGCTATTTGGGGCTAAAAACGCCCCGGGACCGCCGACCGCCGTTAAAATTGCTTGTAATAATAGACTTCGTAGAAACTGAGGGTGGGGTAGGCGATGGCCGTAACGCCGAGCCAAGACCGGCGCGCTACCGGCAACTCCCACGCCCGGACGAGGGACATGTTCATCGCGCTTCCCATGTCCCGGTAGAAGCCGAAACGCTCGCCCAGAGGCCTGATTTCGGGCGAATCCAGCTCCATCAACGCCACGTAGCGGACGTTTCTCTCGTGGATATACGTACACATCTCTTTGCGCTTGAGGTAACGGACGGCCTCGGGGTCAACCAGCCCCCCCAGGTCCACGACGTAATGGTTGGCGTAGTAACCGAAGGCGCCGATATCGAAAGCGGCGATATGCTCCCCGGGCGGGATGTTCGCGGCGACCCATTTTCCCGCGGCCTCGTGGACGTGGGTGATATGGTAGATATTATCGGCGTACATCAGACGCCACTGGTAGTAGGAGCCGCCGGCCGAGACCAGCGCCGCCCCAACGAAGATGATGGGTACGGCCTTGACGGCGCGGTCCCGCGCCCAGTCGTAGAACGTTTTGGCGCCGAAAACCAAACCGACGGCGAAGAGCGCGAAGTTGCACCCCTGGTAACGGCCCGCCGTCCCGAAGTTGGTGAGAAAGAAGCCGTAGAGAAGGTTGTGGCCGAGAACCCAAATGATGAAAAACGCCAGGCCCGCGTTCAACCGGCGGCGGAAGATGAAGAACACCGCGACCCAAAGGCCGAGCTGGCTGAACACGACCGGGTCGGTGAAGATCTTGGCGCCGTTGCAAAAGTCGTTCCACCCCAGCGTCCATACGTGGATGTAGCGATACCAGTAGAACGCGAGGATCGCGGGGCCCCGCCACGTGATAACGTGGGAGACGGCGTCAGCGCCCGCGTAAAGCCAGTGGCGGCCGCCGAAGGTTGTGGGCATCAACGAACCGCCCACTATAATATTCTGCGCCAGGAACGGCGTGATTACCAGGAGCGGCATCGCGACGTAGCCCACTACTTCGCCGGCAAGCGGTTTGCGCTTCTCCCGCCAGAGCCGCCATACCCACCACAGGAAAAGCATCGCGACGAGGAGACCGCCTTCGGGCCGCACCGGGACGGTGGCCGCGGCCGCGAGCCCCGCCCAGGCGTGGCGGCCGCGCCCCAAAGCCGCCGCCGCCAGCGTCGCCAGGGCGAAGAACAGCGAGGTCTCCATCCCCGAGACCGCGAACCACACCGGCGGTCCGAGAACGGTAAACAGCACCGCGGCCGCGGCGGCCCACCACCCGCGCTCCTCGGGCCAAACGGCGCGCATCAGCCAGAAGATGGCGGCCACCCAAAGGACGTGGCTCAAGATACTCAACGCTATGGTCGCCGGGATGAAAGGCAGACGGAAAAAATGGAACTCGCTCGCGGCCAGCGTCCACAAGGGGCCGGTCACGCCCACCGAGCGTTCCCCCGGGTTATACGCGAACATCCCCGACCGCGCGATATTGCGGGCGAAAACCTGGTGGATCCAGGCGTCGTCGGAGGGGAAGTTCAACCCCTCCGTCGGGGCCGTAATCGCGAGCCACAGGAGGGGCGCCAGCGCGCCCGCCGCGATCGCGAGCAGGAATATGTGCTTTGTTTTCATTATTTCACCGCGGGAATATTCGCCGGGATTATAGCATACCGCCCGGCCCAACCCCACACCTAGTCGAGCGGCAGGGGCTATCGCAACGACGGGGGAGGCGCCGCGGAACCGTACAGCTCCCGCGCGGCGCGCTCCAGATTCTCCCGGCGGACGGCAATCTTCAAATCAGGTTGGTTGGGGTAGGCCGCGAGCGACGCTTTGTACATCCGCTCGGCGCCGTCCACGTCGCCCAGGTAAAGGTAGGCCACCGCCTCGTTGGTCAGCATCTGCGCGTATCGGTAACGGAACCCCTCGTCGCCCTTGCCCTGGCGGGGAAAGGACGTCACGGCGGCCCGGTAGTAGACCAGCGCGTCCCGCGGGTAGCCGTTCACGAAGTAGATGTTACCCAGCTCCGCCAGCGATTCCGAGATGTCGGCCGCCATGGGCGCCGCGCGGCCCAGCACCGCGCGCGCCCGGGCCGGTTCGCCCACCAGGAAGGATTCGCGCGCCCGCATAAAATAATAGGTGCACGCCGCCGTCCGGACCCAAACCTCCCGGACATACCGCGGCTGGCGCGGCGCCGCCACCACCTCTTCTATTCCCCGCATCCGATAGCGCCGCCACACCGGCGAGAACCCGCGCGCCGGCACCGGCCGTAAGTATACCCGGTAGAGCATCCCCGCCGGCATGAGGTCGTAGCCGTATTCCTCGACCTCGTTTCGGAAGACGCTGTAATAGACGCCCCGCGGGGCGTAGGTCTCTATCAGGCCCTGCTCGAAGCCGCGTTCCCACAACTGGGCCGGGCCGCCCCCCCGACCGTATCGCCCCAGCGCGAACCGTTCGTAGTTGCCGTAAACGTTACCGGTCGCGTCCACGAAGACGTGGTCAGGCCGCAGTCCCTCGACCTTTTTGAGATACGCGGTTTCGAAAGTCCCGAGCGACCCGCGCTCGTACATGATGTTAATGCCTTCGAGGCCGATGGTGCGGAGGAAGTTGGCGCCGTAATCCTCGGCGTAATAATAGTCCCGGTAGTCGTTCCAATAATAATTCCACGCCAGCGGCAGAACCGGCGTCGCCGCGAGGGTCACCCACCCCACGGCGCGAACGGCGCGGCGGCCATGGCCCGCCAGGAAGCCCAGGCCGTAAGCGATGAAAAGGGCCGTTACCGCGAAGAAGGGGATATACCAGACGTCTATCTCCGGGAGTTGGTGCCCCTGGAGCAGCAGGACGAGCGCCACGGTCGCGACCGGGCCGGTGACCGCACCCATAACGGCGAAAAACCCCCAGGGCTTTTTGCGCCCGGCCAACGCCGCGACCAGGCCGAGGACGCCGACCGCGACGCCGAGCGGCGTAAACTCCTTGTAACACGACCGCGCTAGCTCCCAAAGGTGGCGCGGGAGAAACTCCAGCCGCGCCAGCACCGGGCCGCCGTACGCGCGGCGCGTAATATGATATACGGCGCGGCCGAGCGTCCTCGGGTCGCCCCAGTTTATCGCGGGCCCCTGCACCGCACGGAGCGGCAGATAGAGGTAGGTCATGAAACCGAGCGCCGCCAGCCCCAGGCTCAAGCAAACGGTTTTAACGCCGGGCCACCGCCTCCGGCGCGCGGCGAAATAACCTATGACCGGCAGCGTTACGATGGACGACGAGGTATGGGCGCCCAGGGCGAGGCCGGCGAGGAACGCGGCGGCGTAGCCCCACCGGACGTCGTCGCGGTCGTACCAGTTCCACGCCGCGTAAATGACCGCAAGGGTCGCCAACGCGTTCAACGCGTAGACCTCGGCGACCACCGCCTGGCTCCAATACGTCCGGCCGCAGGCCAGCGCCACTGCCGCCGCGGCCGCGGCGGCCGCGCGGCCCGGGAGCAGCCGCTGCAACAGGAGGAAGAGGACGAGAGCCCCCCCGGCGGCGGCGACGGCCGAGGCGAGGTTCACGCGCCAGGCCGGGTTGCCGGCGGGGACGAGCGTGAAAAGCTGTCCCACCAGCGACGCGGCCGGGTAGCCCGAGGGGTGGCAGATTCCCAGCGTCGCCGCGGCCGAGATAATTTGGCCCGAATCCTCGAAGGTGATGGACGGGGCCAGCGTGGCGAGGTAAACCGCGAGCGGCGCGCCGAAAGCCAGCGCGCCGAAAACGACGACCGACCGATTCGATTTGAGGAAGGGATGCACCGGGAAAAGGGTTAAGGCCGGGCCCGGCCCGCGGCGACGAACGCCGCCACCGCGCCGGCCTTAGGTTCCCGGCTTTTGAAGAAAGATATCTGATATTCGCGGCCGCGGGCTTTGAGGACCAGCTGGTCCTGCGTGAAAAACTCGTCGCACCAACAATCCTCCAACTCCTTGAAATAGATGGTGATCTCGCGGTCTTTGAAGGCGCGCCGGACGACCAGCGTCAGGCGGTCTTTCCACAAAACGAGGTGGCCGAAGCGGCGCCGGCCGAGTTTCCCCACCACCACCCAGGCCACCGCCGCCGGCTCCTCGCCGTAGGTGATGCCTTTCACCCCGGCCGGAAGCGGTACGGGCTCGCCCTGGGGGGTCCAATCTTCGTCAAGCCAACCGCGGATTTTTCGCCAGAGGTGCCGCAGGTAATAATAGGTAAAGGCGCCGGTTATCCGGATGCTGCGCAGGACCTTGGGGCCGAAGATGATGGCGGCGGCGAAGCCGGCGGCCACGGCGGCCCCCAGGACGACGGGGTGGAACGCCGCGAGCCAGGCGCCGAAGCCCACGACGACGTCCTCCCCCAGACTGATGACCGCGTTGGCCGTGGCGGCCGTCGTCTTGCTCGAACCCAGACGCAGCGTGGCCTTCCCGGAATGGGCCGCGAAGGCGGCGACGCCGCCGACGAGGATGGCCACTACTTGCCACGCCGGGTCCTGGCCCCGCATTACTATGGCCACGACCACCATGGCCCCCGGCGCGCGGATTAACGTGTGCACGGCGTCCCATACGTGGTCCACCGCCGGGATTTTATCCGCGACGATTTCGACGACGGTGAGGACGCCGGCGATGATGAGGACGGGCCAGCTCGCCAAAACGCCGAACTCCGGGCCCAGGACCATTTCGCCGGTGAGCTTTTTTATGAGCCCGAGCGCGAACACGGTGAGGTAAAGGTTTATCCCCGCGAGGGCGGGGATCCCCAAGGCGCGCGCGGCCAGTATAAGCGAGGGCGGCATAGCGGTCCTCCGGCTTTACTTCTTGTCGGTCGGCGTCCGGACGCCGTAGTTGGGCGCTTCCTTGGTTATCTGGATGTCGTGGGGATGGCTTTCGGCGAGGCCGGCCGCGGTAACGCGCACGAATTCGGCTGTGGCCCACAGCGTCTTGACGTCCTTGGCGCCGCAGTAACCCATCCCCGCGCGCAGGCCCCCCACCAGCTGGTAAACGACCTGCGACAGCGGCCCGCGGTAGGGCACCCGGCCCTCTATCCCCTCGGGGACAAGCTTGGCCGGCTCCAGGTCTTCGCCCAGGCCGTAGCGGTCGCGCGTGGCGGTGGACCCGCCGAGCGCGCCCAGGCTCCCCATGCCGCGGTACGACTTATATGAGCGCCCCTCGTAAAGGATGAGCTCCCCCGGGCTTTCCTCGGTCCCGGCGAAGAGCGAGCCGATCATGACGGAGGAGGCGCCGGCGGCTATGGCCTTGGTGATGTCGCCGGAATATTTAATGCCGCCGTCCGCGACCAGCGGGATCATCGCCTTCTGGCAAACCGCCGCGGCGTCCATGATGGCCGAGACCTGGGGAACGCCGATGCCGGCGATGACGCGGGTGGTGCAGATGGCGCTGGGCCCCATGCCCACCTTCACGGCGTCGGCGCCGGCCTCTATCAACGCCCGGGCGCCGGCGGCGGTCGCGACGTTGCCCGCGCCCACTTCCGCCTTGCGGAAAGTTTTCTTGACGAGCTTGACGGTCTCGACGACGCCCTTGCTGTGGCCGTGCGCCGTATCCACGAAGATTATATCGCAGCCGTTGTCCAGGAGCATCTCCACGCGCTCGAGCTGTCGCGGGCCCACGCCCACCGCGGCGCCCACCCTCAGGCGGCCCTTGTCGTCCTTGCAGGCGAGGGGATACTCTATCGCCTTCATGATGTCCTTGACGGTGATCAGGCCCTTGAGGTGGCCGCGGCCGTCCACGATGGGGAGCTTTTCGATGCGGTGTTTGTGAAGTATGCGCTTGGCCTGTTCCAACGTCGTGCCCACCGGCGCCGTGACCAGGTTTTCCTTGGTCATGAGCTCCGCCACCGGAATGTCGCGGCGCTTCTCGAAGCGGAGGTCGCGGTTGGTGATGATTCCGACCAGGACGCCGTCGTCGTCCACGATGGGGACGCCGGACACCTTGTAAGCGGCCATGATGCGCAACGCCTCGGCGACCGGGCGGTCGGGCGTAAGCGTAAAGGGGTCCACGATCATCCCGGCGACGAACCGTTTTACCTTGTTGACCTCGCCCGCCTGCGCGTCCGGCGTCATGTTGCGGTGGATGATGCCGATGCCGCCTTCCTGCGCCAGGGCGATGGCGAGCGACGCCCCCGTCACCGTGTCCATGGCCGCGGCGACGATGGGGATGTTTACCGTGATGTGGCGGGAAAGGCGCGTCCGGACGTCCACGTCGGAAGGAAGGACGGCGCTGTAGCGGGGTTTGAGGTAGACGTCGTCGAAGGTAACGCCGAGGCGGGTGGGGTCAAACTTGGCCATGACTTTCTCCCTTTTTACTTTAGAATATAGCATAAAGGCGAAGGGTGGGGCAAGGAATATGGGCCGGCGGCGGCCCCGAACGCAAGGCCCGGCTTGACGCCGTAACGGCGCGGAGTTATAATCTCGCCGCGGGTAAAACCAAAGGAGGGAACATGAAGTACATAATCGTTACGGCGCTCCTGGCGCAGGCGGCATGGGGCGCGTGGGTATACGAGGGCCAGTTCGGGTCCGAGGGTTCTTCCAACGGCCAGTTTTACTTCGAACCCGGCGTCGCGATCGCGCCCAACGGGAACGTGTACGTCGCCGACAGCTACCGGATACAATATTTCACGCCCACGGGCTCGTTCCTGGGAAAATGGGGGGATTTCAGCAATTTCGGTTCCACGTTGGACGTAGCCGTAGCCCCCAACGGTAGCGTGTACGTAGCCGACCAAAACGTGGACAAGATAAAATTTTTCACCGCGGCCGGCTCGCTCCTCGGGAGTTGGGGGCGTTCCGGAGGAGGAGACGGCCAGTTCGATTTGTGTCCCGGCGTCGCTGTCGCGACCGGCTTGGTAGTTTACGTTACCGACATGCACAATTACCGCGTCCAATATTTCACGTCAACGGGTTCGTTCCTCGGCAAGTGGGGCTCGCGGGGCAGCGGCGACGGCGAATTCAACGACCCGGTGCGCGTCGCCGTAGCGCCCACGGGGGACGTCTACGTGACCGAATACGCCAACCATCGGGTTCAACACTTCACGGCGGACGGCTCGTTCAAAGGGAAATGGGGGACGCGCGGTAACGGCCCGGGCCAATTCGATTATCCGGAGGGGATTGCTGTCGCGCCCGACGGCGTCGTCTACGTGGCTGACGCGCGCAACGACCGCATCCAATACTTCACCGCCGACGGGTCGTTCTTGGGAGCTTGGGGAACGTTCGGTTCGGGCGACGGCCAATTCGACGGGCCGCGCGGCGTCGCGGTTACGCCCGAAGGCGCCCGCGTCTACGTCGCCGACACCGACAACTGCCGGGTGCAGTATTTCAAATGGATTGAGCCGGCCGTAACGCCGGCGTCGCTGGGCCGCGTAAAGGCGCTTTACTATTAAATAACCGCGTAGAGCGGCCCCCGCCGCCGCGCGCCCGACATAACGCGGCGCCGGCGGACTTATTATAAATAAACCGCGCGTCTTGGCGGCGAAGGACCAAACATGGCCGAGTGGCAAACCATTAAACACGGCGGCGACGCCGTGGACGAGGCCTGGCGCCACATTGACGACGGCGAACCCGACCGCGCGGTCGCGACTTTGGAAGGGGCGCGGCCGTCGTTCGGCGACGACGCGCGCTTCCTGGAGGCGCTGGGCGCGGCCTACTACCTCCAGGAGGACTACGAACGCGCGAAGACGCCGTTGGAACGGGCGGTAGCGCTCGCGCCCCAGCTCCCCTGGCCCCAAGTCTGGCTGGGTCGGACGCTGGGCCGGCTCGGCGACGGCGCGGGTTCGGCATCGGCGTTCGCGAAAGCCCTGGCCCTCGCGCCCGACGACGCCGAGATAATCTATTCGGCGGCGGAACACCACTACGACGCCGACGAATACGACAAGGCGGAACCGCTCTACCGACGGTTGGTGGCCGTGGCGCCGGAATCCGCCGCCGGGTGGTTGGGGCTGGGCCAGACGCTGGCGGCGGGGGAGCGCTACGACGAGGCCGCGGACGCGATAAACCGGGCCGTGGAGTTGGCGCCCGATTACGCCGCGGCCTGGTTTTACCTCGGCGAGACGTACCTTTCGCAGAAACAATATGACCTCGCGGCGCGCCCCTTCCGCCAGTTCATCGCGGTGGCCGACAACCCGGAGTGGGGGTGGTTGGGGCTCGGCAACGTCGCCGCGGAGCAAGAGGACTACGCCGGCGCCGTTGCGCATTACCTGGAAGCGGTGAAAGCCAACGACGGCTTCGCGCGGGGATGGGACGCCCTCGGCGACGCGTACTCCCACCTCAAGGATTACGACCGCGCGTTGGGGGCGTACCGGCGGTCGCTCGAGATCCGGCCCGACTACTACTGGGGATGGATCGGCCTGGGAAGGACCTACGCCGACAAGAAAGACTGGGCGGCGGCGCTCGACGCCTACCTCAAGGCGGCGGACTTGCGCCCCGAGACCGGCGAACCGTGGGCCAAGTGCGCCCACGTGTGCATCGAGAAAGGCGACTTCGCGCGGGCGGCGAAGCTCCTGACCAAAGCCGAACAGGTGGAACCGGCGCTCAAGGAGATAACCTGTTACCGGGCCTTCCTCGCCGTCAGGCAAGGCGAGAACGACGCCGCGCTCGGCCTGCTGCGCGCGTTGGTGGCCGCCAACGCCGATTGCAAGTCGTGCCTGCCAACCCAGGAGGAGTTCGCGGCGTTGCGGGAGACGCCCGCGTTCAAAGCCCTGTACGGGGCGTAAGGGTTTCCCATCGGCGCCGGATTTCCCTTGACAATAGACCCGCTTTCGTCCATAATATTGATAGGAAAATAGCGTAATGCGAACGGCCAAATACATACTAGCGGTCGCGGCGGCGGCCGCGGCGTGGGCGCTCGACGCGGGCGATTCGGTAAACATATCCGAAGTCGAAGCTGCGGCGTCGGCGTCGGCGCCGCCCGTATTCGTGGAGCTATACAACGCCGCGGCGATGAACGTCGCGCTCGGCGGCTGGTCGGTGCGCGCTTACACCCGGAACGGCGTGGAAGCCGTCAAGCTGCCGGACGACGCCGTGATACCGGCGCGCGGCTTCTATCTCGTCGGCCGCGCGGCAGACGCCGATAAATGGAGTCGCTACTCGTACCGCCCGGACTGCTACACCGATTATTCCCTGGAATTCGCGCCGGCGAAGGGCGGCGTCCTCCTCGTACGCCCGTCGGGGGAAAACCGTGACGCGGCGGGATGGGGCGCCGTACCTACTCCCTACTTCGAGGGCACGCCCCATTCCCCGGTGGGCGAAGGCCACAGCCTGGAGCGCAAGTCGGGGCCGGAGCACAGCGAGATCCACGGCAACTCGTACGACACCGGCAACAACGCGAACGACCTGCGCGAACGCGCGGTACCCGAACCCCAGAACATCAACTCCCCGCGCGAATACCCCTCGGCCAATACCGAGGACAACGCGTGGGGCCGCATCAAAGCGATGTATTACGGCCAATGACGGCCTCGCCGCGCCGCGGTGAGGCATAGGGCCGAACGTCCTATGCCTTTTTCATATCGCCGGACCGCCGGCCCCAAATTTCTCCCATGACCGAAAAACGCGACCCGAAGCTCGAAGCCGAGGTGGAACGCCAGCTCGCCGTTATCCGCGAGGGCGCGTTGGAGGTATTAACCGAGGAGGACATGCGGGAGAAGCTCCGCCGCTCCCTCGCGTCCGGCAAGCCGCTGGCGGTGAAGCTGGGGCTCGACCCCACCGCCCCCGACATCCACCTCGGCCACACCGTCGTTCTGAACAAACTACGCGACTTCCAACAACTCGGCCACACCGTCATCTTCCTTGTGGGCGACTTCACCGGCAGCATCGGCGACCCCTCGGGCCGGTCCAAGACGCGCCCGGCGTTGTCGCGGGACGAGATCGCCGCCAACGCCGCCACCTACTGCGAGCAGGCGTTCAAGGTCCTGGACCGGCGTAAGACGGTCATAGACTACAACAGCCGCTGGTCCGACGCCATGACCTTCGCCGACGTCGTCCGCCTGGCGGCGAAACACTCCCTCGCGCGGATGCTGGAGCACGACGACTTCCGCTCCCGCCTCGACCAGGGCATACCCATCAGCGTCCACGAACTTCTCTACCCCCTCGCCCAGGCCTACGACTCGGTGGCCCTCAACGCCGACGTGGAACTGGGCGGCTCGGACCAGAAGTTCAACCTGATGGTGGCGCGGGACATCCAGCGGGAATACGGCCAGGAGGCGGAGGTGGCCGTCATCATGCCGCTCCTGGTCGGCACCGACGGCGTCCAGAAGATGTCGAAGTCGCTCGGCAACTACGTGGGCGTCGCCGAACCGCCGGACGAAATCTACGGCAAGCTGATGTCCGTCGCCGACCCGTTGATGTTCGACTACCTGGAAACGCTCCGGCTGGAAACGCCGGCCGCGGTCAACCAGTTGCGCGACGAGGTCGCGGCCGGGAAGCTGCACCCCAAGGAGCTGAAGATGACGCTCGCGCGGCGCCTCGTCGCGGCCTACTACGACGAGGCGGCGGCCCGCGCGGCGGAGGAGGGCTTTGAGCGCGTCCACCGGGACCGCCGCGCCCCCGACGACATACCGACATTTAAACGCACCGCGCCACGGATGACGGTGGTGGAAATCCTCGTGGGGGCGGGCCTGGCCCCCTCCAGGAGCGAGGCGCGCCGGCTGGTGGCGCAAAAGGCGGTGACGGTCGACGGCGACGTCGTCGGGGACGGCGACGCGCCGCGTCCGTTCGCCGGCGGCGAGGTCATCCAGGCCGGAAAGCGGCGCTTCGTCCGCGTCGTCGCGTAAAAAATAAAACCCCGCCTTCGGGCGGGGTTTTCGTTTACCTGAATACGGCGCGTCAGTCCCGCGTCGCCTCCTCGACCAGCATTACGGGGATGCCGTCGCGGACGGGGTATTTCAGGCCGCACTTGCAGCATATTATCTGCTGCTTGCCCTCGTCGTACTTGACCTCGCCCTTGCAGTCGGGGCAGGCCAGGATTTCCAATAGCTCCTTGTCTATCATCGCCGCTCTCCTCGCGTCAGTATTTATGAAGGAAACGCACGCCCAGGCCGTAGCGCTGCATGCCGTTGTCCTCGTAGGTGCTGCCGACCAAGTATAAATCACGTTTGAGCTCGTAGTCAACCTCGGCCGCGTGCTCGGTGGCGCCGGTCCCGGTAAGCGGGTCCTCGCGGTATTTACCGGTGTAGGACACGAAGACCTCCCGCGTCAGGTGCTGCCCCACCGTCACCTCGGCGTAGGGTTCCTCCGTCGACCCCGCCAGGACGTTGGACTCGAACTGGAAAACTTCCAGGCCGGTCTGGCGGCGGACGGCCCGCGCCACCTCGGCCTCGGCGTAGCGCCGCACGTAGTCCGCCGATTCCTTGGAGGCGAGGTCGGTAGCGCTCATCTCCTGGTAGTCGTCCCACGTCACATCGAGCGCCAGGAGCATCAGGATGTCGTCCTGGCTCAGGGACGGCGGGAGCGACGCCGCGGCGCCGGCCCGCGCCACTACCTCGTAACTCAACACGATTTCAGGTTCCCGCAAGGTCCCCGTTACGTCTATATAGACGGCGGCGTCGCTGTAGTCGGGCTTCAACGCGCGGATGAGCCGCCGGCCGCGCAGGTTCAGGACGGGGTCGAGATCCTGGGTGCCGGTGAGGGTGATGTCCGCGCGCTCCACCTCGAAGTCCCGTTTCAGGAAATAGTAATAACCCCGGCGGGCCTTCAGCTCGCCCAGATAGTAATCCACGCCCGCCGTGCGCCGCAGCGTCATATCGGCTTCGAATTCGATGTCGGCCATGTTGTTGCGCAACCAGAGGTTGCCGGGCGCGGTGACGTGAATGTCGTAGTCGAAGTTCTCGTTGCCGGGGCGGGAGGGGCCGCTGGCGCCTCCGAACTCCATATATATCAGGCCGCTGGTCAGGGCCATCTCGGCCTGGGCGCGGGGGCGTTCCGGCGTCCCCGTCAGGTGGAGCTGGATGTCGCCCTTGGCTTCCACGCCGTTGATGGCCCGTACAACGTAATCTTTCACGCTGGCGTTCAGGTCGAGCGCCAACGGCTTTAGCCCCTCGAAGTCCACCTCGCCCCAGAGCCGGCCCTCGCCTTCGTCCAGACTGAAGGCGAGGGGTTTGTCCGCCGCGACCGTCACCTTCGCGCCGGTGGCCTCCATCTCCCCCGAGAGTTTCGAGAACGTGGAGCGCAGCGAGCGGGCTACGCCCTCGCCCCCGGCCACCGCGATTTTGCCCACGAGTTGGGGTCGGTCGTACGTTCCGCCCAGCCGCAGCGTGCCTCGCGCTTTGCCGCCCGTTATCAACACCTCGTCCGTGAAGAGGTTTATGACCCGCAGATCGAGGTCCATGAGGGTGGCGCCCAGCGACATCTCCCGCGCGGGAAGGCGCATGGCGGCGGCCGCGTGCTCCGGGCCGGGGGCGGGCCAGTTCACCGGGAGTTGTCCCTGGATAACGAGGTTGGGCAACGTGGCCTGAGTAAGGGAAACCTCGCGCACATCCACGACGCGGTCGCGGTAGGTCAAGTCCGCGTGCCCCTTCGCGAAGTAAAGTTCGCCCCGGCGGACGTCGCTCAAGAGGAGATTGCCGCGTATCGTGGGCGAAGCGGCGGTACCCGTCGCGGTGATGACGCCTTCGACGTATCCGTCGTCCGCGATCCGGCGCTCGTAGAGGGTGTTGAAAGCGCTGAGCTTGAACTTGGAAAACCACACCGTCGCGTCCAACGCCTCCGCTTCCGTCCCTCCGCCGCCGAAGGCGCTGAGCGGCAGGTAGGCGGTCGCGCGCAACGTCCCCCCGGCCAAGCCGGCGGTGATCCCGGGGATGATGACCCGCCGATTCTCGTACGACGCCTCGCCGTGGATGAAGTCAATGGCCTGGCCGTTGATGTTGAGGTTGGAAGCCCCGAGGTTGGCATAAAGGACCGGACTCTTCGTCGTCCCCGATACGTCCAGGCGAAGACGGTTCAGCGTCCCGCTCACGTTGAACTTGGGGTCGGGGGGTATAAGGTCGTCCAGCGGTATCCGCCGGGCTTCGGCTACGGCGGCCAGGCCGCCGGTGTTGGGATTGTAAGTCCCCGCGAGGGAGAGCTCGCCCCGGGCGTAGCGGAGCACACCTCCGCGCAATTCGAAGACCGGCCCCTCGCGGGCAAAGACGAGCGGCTCGCTGAGGTGGGCCTCGCCTTGCCGCAGCTTCAGGTCGAGCCGCGCGAGCTCCAACCGCTCGCGCGCGGCGTCGTAACCCAGGTCGAAGGAAGCGGTGGCGCCGCCCGCCGCCTCCAGCGTCGCGCCCGAAACCGCGTAGAGGTCTCTATGGATGCTCAAATCGCCGTAGGCGCGTGAGACAACGAGCGGCCCCCACTTGGCGTCCCAGACGATGGCGTGGACCAGGGCGTCGTCGGCGCCGCCGTAGTCCTTCCAGAAACCTTCGAGCAACGCCGAGTCCGCTTTCAACGAGCCGTAAGAGAAGTCGTTGAAGATGATGCCGCCTTCAAACGACGGCCGCTTATGCGGTCCGTAAATTTTACCGTCGAAAGAAATCAAACCGTCGGCCCGGCCGGCGTTGCCTTTCAAACCCAAGCGGTTTATCGGCACGCGGTCGGCGCTCAACTCCAGCGCCATGGTCTCGCGGTCGCCCGTGCCCTTCAGGAAGACCTCGCCGCCGCCGGCTTTGAGCTCGAGCGCCGCGATCTCGGCGCGCCCGCGCGAATACTTGAAGTCGGCGACGCCGCCGTCGATGGTGATGGGGCCGAGGCGGCCGGCGCCGAAACGGGCGTCCGCGGCCAGGGTGTAGTCCCGGCCCGAAAGGCCGCTGCCGGTAAAACGCAAGCGGCAATCGACGTTCGTGGTCAGGAACTCGTTTTCGATGTAATCGGCGAGATTGACGCCCAGGAGCCGCGCCTCGCCCCAATAAGCCGGCCTTTCCCCCGCGAAATCGACCGTCATCTCGACGGACGTCGGCGTCCGGTTCACGCGCCCCTCGAAGCCGCGAATCTGGACGAGCTTGTCGTCGACGTCCATGTCGTAATAAGTGATGACGTCTTCCAGGCGGTAGGAGTAGAGGTACCCCGATGTAATGTTCAGCGTCCCCGACTGCATGAGACCTTCGGGGGGGCCGATAAGCGTGCCCGAATAGGCGCCCCGGCCGAAGAACTCCGGCGGGTCGTCGAACACCCCCTGCCCCACTTCCCCGATGTCCAACGGGTCGGCTTGGAAGCGGAGGTCGAGATACGTTTCGGGTTCGAACTTGATGGTACCGTCGGTTTTAATTTCGGTTGTGGCCGAGCCGCAGTCCACGTGAAAGAAATGCATACGCCGGGAATTGATGGCCAGCGAACCACTGCCGAAGTGCGGTATACGCTGCCCGAATTCCGGGAGGTAGCAGCTGCAATCGCGGAGGTCGATAAAAACCGCGCCGCGGGCCTTGGTGAAGTTGCACTCGATATGGGCGTTGGAAAACTCGGAGAGGGGGCTCTTGAGGAACATCTTGAAGTACGCGTCGTCCATCTCCACGTTTTCGACCTCGAAGTAGACGCCTTTCCCCTTGGGCGGGCCCTTGGGTCCGAAGATGCGCGCGAGGTTGATGCGGAGGTCGGGGTCCCGATTAAGAACGAGCCGCGGCCGAACGAGGTATACGCGGTCTATGACCGCTTCTTTGCGGATGAACCGCATCGGGTTATAGCTGACGTGAATCTCGTCGATGAGGAGCGCGGCGCCGTCCCGCGCCAAAGAGGGGCCGTTGCCCACCGCGAAGCCGTAGATGTCGAGGCCCGTAAAAATGTTGCCTTCGACGCGGTCCACGCGGCACTCCGTCCGTGTATATTTCCCCATATACTTCTCGATGGCAAAACGGACCAACGTATGGAAATAGCCCGAGCCGTAGAGCGCGAAGCCGAGGACAAAGGCCGCCAGGAGCAGAACGCCGGTCGTCAAACCGCCCAGCTTGACGAACGCGAGCAGGATCCGTCCCATAAAAACCAGGACGGTTTTAATTCCCGCTAGGACCTTTGTCCTTTTACCAGCCAATGTGCGATCCCGTCTTTAGAAAATATGGCCGAACGCCAAGTAGAAACGCCCGCGCCCGGCCGCACCTTCCGTGATTACGGGGTGTCCGTAGTCGATGCGCACGGGGCCCACCGGCGTATTGTAACGCAAACCCAACCCCGCGCCGTAGCGGAGTTCACCCTTCTTCGCCTGGTTCCAGTTCAACCATACGTTGCCGCCGTCCGCGAAAATCCCGCCCCACAGGTTCCCGAGGTTAAGGCCGATTCCGGGGATGCGCCTGCCCGCCAAAAAAGGCATCTGGAAGCGGAGTTCCGCGTTGGCCAACAGGAAAAAATTACCGCCGACGGGGTCGCCGTTAACGTCCGTGGGTCCCACCAGCCGTTCGCCGTAGCCCCGGACGGTGAAAGCGCCGCCGGAAAAGAACCGCTCCGTATAGGGGACCTCGCGCGTTTCGGCGTACGTCCGGATGAAACCGCCCCGCAGATGGCCCGCCATGCAGGCGGCGGGGCCTACGCGGTTGTACCTGCGGCCGTCCCCGATTACCCGCCAAAAATCCGACCCCCCGACTACGCCCGCCGTCTCCTCCGACCCGTAGAGATACGAACCCGCCAACGGGTTGAAAACGTCGTCGCGCGTGTTTAACGCGCTGGAAAAAACGATGGAGCCGATGTTGGTAACCCCCGGCAAGGCCAATAAGCTGCGGGGGCCGACGAAGGGCATGATTACCAGCGGCCCTTTTTCCGCGGCCGCGACTTCTATGTTCGCCCGCGCGAAACGCAAGCCCCCCGTCACCTCGAAATGCTCGGTTATTTCCCGGGTTACCTTCGGCTCCAACCCCACTTCCCACGTTCGGATGTGCCGATAGATTTCGCGGTCGTAGAGCGCCGTGGAAACCCCTTTATAGCGGTAGCCGAAAAGCCAGGGTTCGGTGTAGGTTATGTCGGCTTTGAACGACGACTCCCGGGTCGCGAAGCCGTAGGCCTCCGAAACCTCCGCCGCGAGGCGTTGGTTGTTGCCGAAGACGTTGTTGTGTCCCCATCCCACGGTCATGGCCGCCCGGTCGGGCGACGCATACCCCGGCTCCAGCTTATACCATTTAAATTTATCCTCCCGGACGATGACCAGGATGTCCACCTTATCGGCGGCGCGGGGCGAATCCACCGTCTCCACCTTCAGGTCGCGGTAGAGGCCGGTGCGGTAAATATTGCCCCGGCTCTCGTCTATCTTGGACGCCCGGCACAGGCGGTCCGGTTTAAGCTTGTAATCCAGCTCGCGGGTTATAATCCGGGGACGGGTCCGTTCGTTGCCCGCCACGATTATATCACCCACGTAGTAAACCGACCCCTCCTGGACTTTGAACGCAACGGTGTTGTTGGTCCGGTTGATCGATAGTTCGGCCTTGGCGTGGACGTAGCCGCGGTCGGCGTAGAAGCGGGTTATATTCCGCGCCGCCGCGTTCAAAGCGGACGCCGACATCGGCGACCCCACCTCCACCCCCAGGTCCTGGCGCAACGCCATATAGTAAGTCGGGCTAACGCCCTCCATAACCAACTCGGCGATAAGGGCGCGTGGGCCTTCGTCTACGCGGACTTGCAGCTTGCGCGTCGCTGTCTTCACGTCGCGGAACGTCCACCGCACTCCCGCTTCAGCGTAGCCCTCGGCGGCGTAAGCCTCCTTGATGGAGGTGATACCCCGTTCCAAAAGATAGTCGAATAAATACCGGTCGTATTTTTGGCCCTTCTCGATTCTCAGAAAGTCCCGGATTTGGTCGTCGGGGAAAAGCTTGTTTCCGTCCACCTTGACGCCGGTGATGGTAAAAGACCCTTCCTCCGCCGGTTCCTGGGCGAAGGCGGCCGCGCCGAAAACCACCGCGAGCGAGATGAGGGCGATTATCCTCGACGCCATAAGTCGTTTCGCCGCCGCCGCACGCGCGGGGCGGCCGTTTCTAAAACGCCGCCCGGGGCGGGCGGTGCGGTCGGAACCCAAATACGGCCGCGGTTCATAAATCGAAAATGACGCGGGCCCTGAAACCGCCGTCCGGCAATTCCTCCACGCTGTAGTCGCAGTAGGTCACGTTCTTGACCTCGCCGTGGGGCCGGTGGCGGTCGGCGTCCAGGAATTCCCCTCCCACCACGGCCTCGAGTTTCGTCCCGTCGGCCGAGAAGCTGAAGCCGAAGCGCTTGAAGACCATCCCTTCCGCGTCCAAACGGTAAAGGAGCTCCGCCAGCCACTCGTGAAACAGGTCGCCGAGGTCGGCCCCCTTTACCTCCACGCGCCTTTCTTCGGCCGGCGCCACCGCGTCGTAATCCAAAATCAGCTGGTATAAAGCCCGCGCGCCGAGCAGGAAAAGCTCTTCGCGCGAGCCCGCGGTTATCTCTACGCCGGCGTCGGCGGTATGCTCAATGTACCGGATGTTCCCCACGGGCGGGCGACGAGCCTAGCCGGCGCGGGGCTCGAGCATGACCGCCGCCCACGCCGCAATAGCTTCGCCCTCGCCGATATAACCGAACCCCTCGTTAGTCTTGGCTTTTACCGCCACCGCCGCCGCCTGGACGCCAAGGATTTCGGCGACGCGGGCCCGGATCTTGTCCACGTATTTGCCGAGCCGCGGTTGTTCGGCGATGACGATTACGTCCACGTTACCAACGCATAGGCCCTCGGCTTCCACCATCGCCCGGACCTCCGCGAGAAGGCCGGCGCTGTCCGCACCCTTGTAGCGGACGTCGGTATCCGGGAACTGGTGGCCGATGTCTTTCAAGCCGGCCGCGCCCAAAAGGGCGTCCGCTATCGCGTGGAGCAACACGTCGCCGTCGGAATAGCCGGCGAGGGTAGACTGGTAGGGGATGCGGACGCCGCCGAGGATGAGCGGGCCGCCCGCCTTGAAGCCGTGCACGTCGTAACCGATGCCTACTCTGGTCATATACAAAACTATAACATCCCCCGGCCACTTCGGCAACCTCAAAAGGCGCTTTTTTTTCGACGACCGCCGCAAGGTATGGTAGGATGGACGCGTCGTTAACGTCAAAAAGGAGAGAGTATTATGCGGTCGCTATGGAAGGTCATGTTGTTCCTCCCGGCCGCGGCCCTCGCCGCGGCTTCTCTCGAAGTCAATAGCGACGAGGGGTGGTGCGTTATCTACCTGGACGGCGCCAAAGCGGGCGAGATTCCCCTCAACGGTCACCAAACGGTTATCCGCGACATCGCCCCAGGCGAACACTTCCTCAAAATCACCGACGCCTTCGACGAAACGTGGTACGAGGGCGTCGTGCCGTTCGCCGACGGCGACACCCTGCGGGCGAAAGCGGAGCCGATGGGTTTTACCGTCATCAACCGGAAGGAACCCGCGCCGCGCGTCGCCGTGGACGTCCCCAAGGAGACGACGAAGACTAAGGTCCGGCTGGAATACCTGCCCTACAAATCGTTGCCCACGCTCGTTTACCTTACATCGTCTCCCCCCGGTATGGCGGTAACGGTCGACGGCCGCGACGCCGGCGCCACCCCGCTTGTCCTGACGGAGCTAGCGCCGGGCAAACACGCCGTGGTCGTCGGCGAGGCGCGGGAAGAGCTCGACGTCCAAGCCGGCGTAGTGACCCGGATGGACGTCGTCGCCGGCCCGTAACCCCCGCCCGCACGGACGCCCCGGAGCCCGGGGCCGCCGGGCCGACCGGCTTTTTCGGCTCGCCGCTATTGACAATCGGCCGAGCGGGGGTTATACTTTAGTGGGAAGAGAGGTACCGTCCTATGCTAAAAAAGCTTTCCCTCGTCCTTGCGCTGGCGGGCGCGTGCTTCGCGACCGTGACGTACGACTACGTCCGGGAATGGCCGCTCGCGGACGCCGGCTGCAAGGGGTTGGTCATTTCCTCCGCCGACGAGGTATACCTCGTAAGCGACCACGTTTACCGGTATACGACGGCGGGGAGCTTGACGGCTTCCTGGGCGCTGCCCGCCGGCGGCGACGCTTACGACCTGTGCGATAATTACCAGGGATACATCTTCGTGGGCCAGTTCCAGTATTACCCCTCCTGGAACGTGAAGGTCCTCAAATACACCGGCGGCGGCTCGCTCGCGGCCTCCTACCCCCTGCCCCAGGGTTACTCCATCTCGCCCTGGGCGCTCAGCGGTAAAAACGGCAACTACGTCTACCTCGGCGGCGACGGCCTCCTCATCGGCAAGATGACGGCCAACGGTTCCATCGTGGCCTCCTGGTCCCGCGCCGGCGGCTACGGCAAGGGGATGTACGCGTCGGCTTCCGGCCACCTTTACTACACCGACTCCCAGAACGATAAGATCCTGCGCTTCACGACCAACGGCTCGCTCGTAAATACGTGGGGCGGGACGGGCGGCGGCGCGGGCCGCTTCCAGGAACCCGACGACGTCGCGTGCGACGTACGCGGCTGGGTCTACGTCGCCGACTTCTACAACCACCGCATCCAGGTCTTCACGGCCGCGGGCTCGTTCCTGGGGTTGTGGGGGAAGTACGGCGACGGCAAAACCGAATTCAACGGGCCGTACGCGCTGGACTTCGACAGCCAGGGCCTCCTCTACGTCAACGATACCGGCAACCACCGCGTCCAGGTCTTCCGCTTCTCCAACCCCGCCGTGGCGCCCGCGTCCCTCGGCAAGGTCAAGGCGTTGTTCCGGTGACCTGTAGACAGGAAAGGGAACGCCGCCCCCTGGGGGCGGCGTTTTTTATCGGCCGTTCCGGCCGGGGTATCAACCCACCAACGCTACGACGTCACGGACGTCGGCCAGCTCGTGGTCCGCGCAGGCCTCGGCGGCCCACCGCGCGAGCTCCGGCCCCTCGCGCCGGAGCCACGCCGTCCGCAGGCCGGCCTTCCGCGCCGGGATGATGTCCTCGAGCGGCGAGTCGCCCACGTAGAGGACGTCGGCGGGGGCCAGCGACGACAGCTCGCACACGCGCGCGAAGATCGCGACGTCCGGCTTGAAGACGCCCAACTCCTCGGCCACCGCCACCCACCGGAAGTAGCGTTCCCACCCCAGGCGGGCGAGCTTGGGCCGTTGGATGTCGGTGAAACCGTTGGTGAGGAGCCCCAGCGGGACGCGGGAGGCGAGGGTCGCGAGCGTCTCCTCGGCCCCCGGGACCGGGTAGTTGAAGCCGAGGTACGTGTCCAGGAACTCCTTGCCCAGCGCCGCGGCGTCGTCCGGCGGCGGCGCCCCCGCCCGCGCCCACAGCTCCGCGAAGCGCCGCGCCCGCAGCGTCGCGACGTCGATCTCGCGCGTGGAGAGCTTGAGCCACAGCTTTTGGTTTATCTCGAAGTAGAACCGCGCGACGTCGTCGGCCGTCGCGCCATAGCGCTCCAGGCCGTAACGGCGATAGAGGGCCGCGAGCGCCTCGCCGGCCGCGCGCCGGTGGTCGTAGAGGGTGTTGTCGAGGTCGAACCAGACGGCCGCGGGCCGCGGGGTTATAAGGCGGGTCGTAGGCGTCCGCCCTTCCGCCGGCGACGGGGCCTTGACGCCGTCGGCTAAACATGTTATAATTAGTTAGGAAAGTGGGGAGGACAAGGCATCATTCAGGGGGGGCGCGGCCCCGGACGGCGATTGACGATGGTGGAAGACAGCGCATTCGCCGCAGAACGTCAGGCCGGCCCCCCGGAACGAAATCATCGCTTCAGCTACCATCGGGCCCCGTCGGGGCCCGTTTTTTTTGCCCCAGCTCCCGCCGCAGCGCGAACGTCTCCCGGAGCGTCGTGAAGACGTGGACCGGCGAGACGGTGGACCGGCCGTGGCGCCGGGGGCGGTGGCCCACCGGCAGCTCCACCACCCGCGTCCCGGCCCACGCCAGCTTTAACATAAACTCGGCGTCTATGAAGAACTTGTCCGAAGAGAGCGCCAGCGCCTGCAGCGCGCGCCGGGGCAGAAACTTGAAGGAACAATCTATGTCGCGGAGCTTGAGGCCGAACAGGACGCGGACAAACGCATTGTAGGCCCGTGACGAGAGATGGCGCAGCAACCCCTCGGCCCGCGCGGCGCGGTAGCCCACCACCGCGTTCGCGCCGTCGAGGTGCGGCAGGAACGCTGGGATATCGGCCGCGTCGTATTGGGCGTCGCCGTCGGTGTAAAAAATATAGTCCTTGCGGGCGGCGGCGAAGGCGTCGCGCAGGCTCCGGCCGTAGCCGAGGCCCTCGGCGTGGGTGATGACGCGCAACGCCGGCGTCGCGGCCGCGAGAGCGGCCAGGAGGCGCGGCGTGGCGTCCCGCGAGCCGTCGTCCACGACGATTATTTCGTAGTCCCGGCCCGCGGCGGCCAGGACGGCGTCCAGGTCCCGGACCAGTCGGTCCACGTTACCGGCCTCGTTTTGCGCCGGCACGCACGCGCTGACGGAAAAACTTGACACGCCCATACTATATTACTCCCGGGAACGGGGCGCAAGCGCAATCCATAGCCCCTTTCCCTTGACAATGGCGGCTAATAGTGTTAACCTCCGTGCCCTATGGTGGAAGCGGCGCGATGAAAACCTGGCGTTCCCTGGAAGAGCTCGAACGCGACCCGGCGCCGGCGCCGTACGTTACGGTGGGCACTTTTGACGGCGTTCACCTCGGCCACCGCGCCCTCCTGGGCGCGCTGAAGGAAATGGCGCGCGCGGGGCGCGGCGCCGCGGTCGTGGTCACGTTCGAAGAGCGGCCCGACGCCGTGGCCGGCCTGGAGGAGCCGATGCTCCTCAACTACCCGGGCGAGCGCTTCGACCGCCTCGCGGCCGCGGGGGCCGACGGCGTCCTGACCCTCCGTTTCGACGACCAGCTCCGCCGGATGGCGGCCGACGAGTTCGTGGAGGAGGTGCTGGTGGGCGGCCTGCACGCGCGCGGCGTGTGCGTGGGCCACGACCACCACTTCGGCCACGACGGCCGCGGCGACATCAGCCTGCTGAGCCTGCTGGGCAAGAAATATCACTTCGAGACCTGCGCCGCGCCGCCGTTCGCGGTGGACGGCATGATCGTATCCAGCACCCTCATCCGCCGCAAGCTCCGCCTGGGCGAGGTCTCGACCGCCAACAAGTTCCTCGGCTACCGTTACGAGCTGTGGGGCGAGGTGGAGAAGGGCCGCGGCGTGGGCGGAAGCGAGTTGGGCTACCCCACCGCCAACGTCGCGGTGGAGCCGAAGATGCTGCCGGCGCCGGGGGTCTACGCGGCGCTGGCCCAACTCGTGGACGCGGAAGGCCAGAACGCCGAGGGCCCCTACGGGGCGTTTCTCAACCTGGGCTTCCGCCCCACGTTTGACGGCGAGATGGGCGCGCCGGCGCTGGAGGTCCACCTGTTCGACTTCGCCCGCGATATCCTGCACCGCCGGATGTCCGTCCAGTTCGTGGCGCGGCTGCGGGACGAGATGAAGTTTGACGACGCCGCGGCGCTCCGCGCCCAGCTCGTCCAGGACGAACAACGCGCCCGCCGCATCCTCTTCAGCCACTGACGCGCGGCGGCGAAACATAAGGCCGGAAAGGAATATGGCACTAGCCAAGGAACAGAAGCAGGCGGTAATCGAGAAGTATCGCGCCCACGAGCGCGACACCGGCTCGCCGGAGCTCCAGATCGCGCTCTACACCGAGCGCATCAACCAGCTCACCGAACATCTGCAGAAGCACGCCAAGGACCACCACAGCCGGCGGGGCCTTCTGCTGATGGTCGGGCGGCGGCGCCGCCTTCTCGACTACCTCAAGCGCAAGGATATCGAGCGCTACCGGAACACGCTTAAAGCGCTCGGCATCCGCCGCTAACGACCCGGCGCCAGGCCTCAGGCGCCTGCGGGGGTCCTCCCCCGAACCGCAGCTCACGGGTGGCCCATAGGGACCGCGAGCGCAACGAAGCCGCGTAAATAAAACCGCCCCCCAAAGGGGCGGTTTTCGTTTCGCCGCGGCCGGCCTTATGGCTTGCCCCCCTCCCGGCGGCGTGATATTATCGCCGCGGAGTAGAGCGCATGGCCGAAGACCTCGCGAAAATCAAAGCCGAGCTGGCGCGCCTGCGGGACGAAATCCGCAAGCACGACGAACTGTACTACGTCAAGGGCGAGCCCGCCATCTCGGACTTCGAATACGACCGGCTCTACAAGCGCCTGCTCGAGCTGGAGAAAAACCGCCCCGAACTCGTAACGCCCGATTCCCCCAGCCAGCGCGTCGGCGGCGCGCCGCTGACGTCTTTCGCCCAGGTCCGGCACGAGCCGCCGATGCTCTCGCTGGACAACACCTACGACGAGGACGACGTCCGCGAGTGGGACGCCCGCGTCCGCAAGGGGCTGGGCGCGGACGAGGTGGCCTACCTCGCCGAGGCCAAAATCGACGGCGTCGCCATCGCCCTCGTTTATCGCGACGGCGTCCTGGTCGAGGGGTCCACGCGCGGCGACGGCGCGACGGGCGACGACGTCACCGCCAACCTCAAGACCGTCCGCGACGTCCCGCTCCGGTTGAACGGGGCGCCGCCGGGCCGGCTCGAGGTCCGGGGCGAGGTTTACATGACGCGGGCCGGCCTCGCGGACCTGAACCGGCGCCGGGAGAAAGAGGGCCAACCCCTTTTCGCCAACCCCCGCAACGCCACCGCAGGGACGCTCAAACTCCTCGACCCCAGGGAAGTGGCGCGGCGGCGCCTCCGCGCGTGGTGTTATTTCGTCATCACCGAGGAGGCGGACGTCCCCACGCAGGAGGAGGCGTTGGCCCACCTGGTGCGTTGGGGCTTCCAGGTAAACCCGAGCCGCCGCCTCTGCCGGACGCTGGATGAGCTGTTCCGCTTCTACCGCGAGGTGGAGGCGGCGCGCGCGGACCTTCCGTACAACATCGACGGCCTGGTGGTCAAGGTGAACGACCTCGCCGCCCACGCCCGGCTGGGGACGACGGCGCGGGCGCCCCGATGGGCCGTGGCCTACAAGTTCAAGGCCGAGCAGGCGACCACGCGCGTGTTGAGCATCGACTGGTCGGTGGGCCGGGCGGGCAGCATTACGCCGGTGGCGAACCTCGAGCCGGTGCAGCTCGGCGGCACGACGGTGAAGCGCGCCGGCCTCTTCAACCCCGAGCGCGTCGCGGAGCTGGACGTCCGCGCGGGCGACGCCGTGGTGGTGGAGAAGGCCGGCGACATCATCCCCTACATCCACGAGGTAACGTATAACCTCCGGCCGCCGAACGCGAAGCGCGCCGCGCCGCCGCGCAACTGCCCCGCGTGCGGCGTGCCTCTCGTCAAGGAGGAAGGCGTCGTCGGCCTCTTCTGCCGCAATTGGGATTGCCCGCCCCAGGTCGCCGGGCGGCTCGGCCTGTGGGGCGCCCGCGGCGTGATGGACATAGAGGGGTTGGGCGAGAAGGTCGCGACCGTCCTGCACGAGAAGCTGGGCGTCCGCGACGCCGGCGACCTCTACTTCCTGACGCCCGGCGCCCTCGCGGCGGTGGAGGGGTTCGGCGAGGTGTCGGAGCGGAACCTGCTGGCCGCCGTCGCGGCGTCAAAGGGCCGGGGGTTGAGCCGCGTCCTTTGCGGCCTCGGCATCCCCAACGTCGGCACGGAGACCGCGGCGGTCCTGGCCCGGGAGTTCGGCTCGCTGGACCGGCTCGCGGCCGCGACGCTCGAGGACATTGACGAGGTCCCCGGCGCCGGCGAGAAGGTGGCCCGCGACGTCCACGACTTCTTCCGGCGGCCGGAGGTCAAGCGGCTGGTCGCGAAGCTCAAGAAGGCCGGCGTGAAGCTCGACGAGGACGTCAAGAAGGCGCGGGGGCCGTGGACGGGGATGACCTTCGTCGTCACCGGGACGCTGCCGACGATGAGCCGGGAGGAGGCGCACGAGGCGATACGGGCGCGCGGTGGCAAGCCGGGCGACAGCGTCTCGTCCAAAACGACGTACCTCGTCGCCGGCGAGGACCCCGGCTCCAAGCTCGGGAAGGCCGAGAAGCTGGGCGTGAAGGTGTTGAACGCGGCGGCGTTTGAGAAGACGTTGAAAGAGACGAAACCGGCGTGAAGCCCGCTCGGCCCATACCGAGACGAACGGGCGTGATAACGGGGTAGGCCTGTCCTATGGATAAACCCGCCACGTATATAATCGGGGTCGTTATCGCCGTGGCCGCGCTCGGCGCGCCCGAAAGCCGCGCCGAGATAACGGCGGAAGCTGCGGGGGAACGGACCCAAGTTGACCGACTATATTACTACGACGACGGGCAAGTCGTAGTAAATCGGTTACGGGAATCGGGCCTGAAACTCAGCGACGTATGGCCGGGTTTATTCGCGAGCCAGGTTATATTCGCGGACACGTTGACGGTGTTCGACGATTTCGGCAAACGTTTGAACGAATTTACGGGCGACGCGGGGACGCCCGGATCATCTTTTATATATACCCACGCGGCGGCCGCTCCTTATTATTATAAATCCGAGCATTGTTCGGAGTGGGGGGAGTCATTTTTCGGCGGCGTTCCAAACGCCGGCGGAGCATATTTCGCCAACAGCGGCGAAATGCTCTGGAGAGAAGAAGGGCAAGCGGGTATAGTCTGCGTATCACCCACCGGCGAACGCGTGGCATATATATACGATCAGGAAGCGCCCACGCCTAATATCCTCATCCGGGATAAATTGGGGAACGTCGCCGGAACGGCGCGCGTTGAGAACCCCGGAAGATTATTCAACTTTACGGGCGACGGGGAATACTTGTTAATAGGCGAATACCCTCTGAACGCGACGCGACGTGGCACAGCTGTATTTGATAAGAACGCCCATCTACTATTTCATATGGACGCCAACTTCGACGCTGCGGTATCCGGTATACGTATAATACTAGGCGGAGGGAACGGGTATTTCTTCCAGGGCGGAATTAAAACCAAACCCGTAAAGAACCGCGGCGACGCGGTCCCGCCGGAAAGGCTATTCGACCGAGGTTACTTTATCCAGGCGTACGACTTGACTGGGAAAATGGTTTGGGAATCGCCGCCCATACCGTTGGACTGCCAGTTAATTGCAACCTCAAGCAATGGTATTTTACTCGGTTATCATACCCGTTCGCCTGAAGACGTTATCGCCGTCGTCGAACTCGCCTCGGGTGAACCGATCCGGTCTTTCCCTATAAGCTCTGTTTATTCAAACAAGCGATACCCGTATTTGTCCCTCGCCGATGACGGAAGCCGGTGTTGCGTTTCCACTTCCGAAAGGTCCCTGGCGGCGGGATTATACGGGCCGTCGGGTTTGATGGTTTCCTTTAGAGGGGATAAACTCGGCGCGTTCTATTTAACGCCGGACGGGAGGTTCGTCGTTTTTTGCGGCGAGCGAACGTTGGCCGTATTCGAAATAACCCAAATCCAACCTCCAGAAAAATAAGTGCGTCCCGGCCCCCGCATCCTATTCTTCTTCGTCGACGGCCTGGGCGTGGGGCCGCCGGACGCGGCCGTCAACCCCCTCCTCCGCGCCCGCCTTCCCCACCTCGCCTCGCTCGTGGGCCCGGCCGACATGGGCCGGTGGCGCGAGGGCGTGGCCGCCGAGCGGGCGACGCTCGTGCCGCTGGACGCGACGCTGGGCGTCCCGGGCCTCCCGCAGTCCGCCACCGGCCAGACGGCGCTCTTTGCCGGCGTCAACGCCGCCCGCCTCCTGGGCCGCCACAAGGAAGGGCGGCCCAACGCCGTCCTGAAGGAGGTCCTGTTTCAACGGGGCGTCATCCCGGTCCTCAACCGCGCGGGCCGGCGCGCCACTTTCGCCAACGCCTACGGCACGGCTTCCATCCCGCGCTACCTCGCGGGCGAGGCGCCGATGTCGTGCACCTCCACCATGGCGTATTACGGCGAGGGCCGCTTCCGCTCCACCGCCGACTTCAACCGCCGCGAGGCGGTCTTTTTCGACCTCACCGGCCGGTGGGCGCGGCGCCGGGGCGAAGACGCGCGGTTGATGACGGCCCGCGAGGCGGGCGAGACGCTGGGACGATTGGCCGCCGGCTACGACTTCACGCTCTACGAGTATTTCCTGACCGACTTCGCCGGCCACCGGCGTAATATGCACCGCGCGGTCCGGTATCTGGAAGATATTGACGCCGCCCTCGGCGGCGTGTTACATTCGCTTCCGCTGGACCGGAACCTGCTCGTTTTGACCAGCGACCACGGCAACGCGGAGGATCTGTCGGTCCGGACGCATACCCGGAACGCCGTGCCGCTGCTGGCGGCGGGCGCGGGCCACGCCGCGTTCGCGTCGGTGTGCCGGTCCATTTTGGACGTCGCGGCCGCGGTTTACTCCCGTTTGGGCGTGGAACCGCCGCCCGCGTTCGGCAAGCCGTCGAGTGCGGGCGCCATCCCGCCGCCAGACTGATATGGCCGACATACTCAAAGTCGAAAACCTGAGCAAAAACTTCGGCGGCCTGGCCGCCCTCAAGGACGTCAACTTCGGCGTCGCCGAGGGCGAGATAGTGGGTCTTATCGGGCCCAACGGCGCCGGGAAGACGACGTTGTTCAACGTCATCACGGGCGTTTATCCGCCGTCGGCGGGGCGTATCGTTTACGAGGGTAAAGTGACCGCCCGGGCGAAAAAGGAAGCGCGGTGGCTGCCGTTCGTTTCCCTGGGCGCGCTCGCGGCGTGCGTGGCCGTCTTCGTCCTCGGCGAACGGTACGTCTTCACCCTCGGCGGCGCGGCGCTCGCGGCGCTGGGTGCGGCGCTGGCGTTCACCGCCGTCGGCGTCACCCTCGCCCCCCGCGGCGGCTTGCGCGCCGACCAGATAGCGGCGCGGGGCCTGTCCCGCACTTTCCAAAGTATAAACCTCTTCGACGAGATGTCGGCGTTGGAGAACGTCGAGGTGGGCGGACACATCACGTCGCGCGCGGGGTTGGCGGACGCGGTATTGGCGACACCCCGCCACCGCCGCGACGAGAAGCGCATCGACGGCGAGGCGCGGGCCGCCATGGCCTACGTCTCGCTGGACGGCAAGGGCGGCTGGCGCGCCAACGCCCTTCCCTACGGCTCGCAGCGCCGCCTGGAAATCGCGCGGGCGCTGGTGTCCAGGCCCCGGCTCGTCCTCCTGGACGAACCGGCGGCGGGGTTGAACCCCACCGAAAAGAACGAGATGCTGGCGCTCATTCGCCGCATCCGCGACGACGGCGTCACCGTCCTCCTCATAGAACACGACATGCGGCTGGTGATGAACGTCTGCGACCGGGTGGTCGTCCTCGACCACGGCGTCACCATCGCGGCGGGGTTCCCCGCCGACGTCCAGCGGAACCCCCGCGTCGTCGAGGCCTACCTGGGAACGCGGGCCAGCCGCGGCGTATGCTGATGCGAGGGTATATTCACACGCTGGCCCTGGGCGTCGCGCTCGCGGCAGGGTGCGCGGGCAAGGGCAACGAAGCGACGCCCGCGCCGGCGGCGCCGGCGGCCCCATCGGATCAGCCGACAACGGCGGACTACCGGAAGCTCCCGCCGCCCAGCGGCGACGGCGGCGTCTCCCTCGCCGCGGCCATCGCGACGCGGCGCTCGAGCCGGACCTACGGTAACCGCAAGCTGACGGACGCTGAAATCGGCCAACTCCTGTGGGCGGGCCAGGGGATAACCGGCGAGGGGCGCCGGGCCGCACCATCCGCCGGGGCGCTCTATCCCTTGACGCTCTACTGGGCGGACGACGTCGCCGTGTGGCAATACGTCCCGGCCGAACACGCGCTGCGCAAGACCCGGGACGGCGACCGCCGCGACGAACTGGCCGCCGCGGCGCTCGGCCAGGCCCAGGTGAAGCGGGCGGCGGGGGTAATCGTCGTCGTCGCCCGGCCGGCGATAACCGCCGCGAAATACGGCGCCCGGGCCGAGAGGTATTGCACCCTCGAGGCCGGCCACGCCGCCCAGAACATCCTCCTCACGGCCGCGGCGCTCGACCTCGGCGCATGCCCGGTGGGGGCGTTCCGCGACGACGCGGTCCTGGCGGCGATCGGCCTGGACGAAGGTTACGAGGCGTTGTATCTGCTCCCGGTGGGCGAGGCCTTCGGGAAAGAATAAGCCGGCCGCGAAGAACGAACGGAGAATAAAGAAACAATGGCGGCACCCGCGCCCGCGACGTTATTCCGCAGCGCGACGGTTTCAAAGATAACCGTCGTCGCCATGGCCGCGACGATAGTGGTTATCGTCGGGACCTTCTTCACCACGGGGTTTCTCGTCCCCGCGGCCCGCTACGGCCTGGGCCTGGGCGCGGCCTGGCTCGTTTTGGCCGTTATCATCCTGTGGAACTTCTACCGGTTGGAGGTAACGTTTGACGGCCGGCGAATCACGCTGCGCTACGGCCTCTTCGCGAAACGCGTCCTTGCCGACGACGTCCTGGAGATCGCGCCGTGCGATATCTCATGGTGGCGCTACGGCGGCGTCGGTATCCGCAAGGGTCGGAACGGCTGGGCCTGGATAACCGGTTCCGGCCCGGGCGTGAGGATTACGACGGCGAAAACCAATTACTTCGCCAATTGCGAACGCGCGGAAACGCTGATCATGCTCGTAAACAACTACCGCGGCGGCGCCGCCGGCTCCCGGAAATGAACGACGCCCCGCTCCTCAAACTGGACCACGTAAGCGTCGCCTACGGCCCCATCGAGGCGCTGCGCGACGTCACGCTCGAGGTGCGCGCCGGCGAGGTGGTTTGCCTTATCGGCGCCAACGGCGCGGGCAAGTCCACGACCCTCATGACCATTTCGGGTATATTGAAGCCGAAAGCCGGGAAGAAGTATTTCGCGGGCGAGGACGCCACGGCGTGGGGGCCGGACCGCGTGGTGGCCGGCGGCGTTATCCAGGTGCCGGAAGGGCGGCGGATATTCCCCCGGATGTCCGTGGCGGAGAACCTCGAGATGGGCGCTTTTCGCCGCCGCGGCCAGGGCGCCGCCGGCCTCGACCACGTCTTCGAGCTCTTCCCGGTGCTCAAAGAACGGCGCCACCAGCGCGGCGGCACGCTCTCGGGGGGCGAGCAGCAGATGCTCGCGATCGCCCGCGGCCTCATGGCCTCGCCGCGCCTTCTGCTTTTGGACGAGCCGTCGTTGGGCCTCGCGCCCCAATACGTCGAGGCTATCTTCGACACCATCCGTAGGATAAACCGCGACGGGATAACCGTCTTCGTGGTGGAGCAAAACGCCGCGATGGCGCTCGAGGTCGCGGGCCGCGGATACGTCATGGAGACCGGCGCCGTGGTCCTCGCCGACTCGAGCGCCAACCTCCGGGCCAACGACGCGGTGCGCAAGGCATACCTCGGCGAGGAATAACCCGTCTTCGCCGCGCGGCCGAGGCGATACCGCTATACGAACGGGCGCGAGACGTCGCCGCCAAGGCCTACGGCCCGGGCCACGCCGACGCCGCGGCGGCCGCCGAAGCGCTGAAGCGGGCCCGCGGCGCCGGGGCTTGACGCCGGACAAGTCGAGGGAAAGACGAATGCCGACAAACGATATCCGGGACAAACTACGATGCCCCGCTTGCGGCGGCGCGCTGGCGCCGACGGAAGGCGGGGTCCGATGTCTCGCGTCGTCGTGCGGCGCCGCGTTCCCTTCCGAAGCCGGCGTGCCCGCCCTTTTCCACCCCTCGCGCGGCTTGTTTTCGACCGGGGCTTCGGGGACAGACCGCGCGGCGTTTTTCGGGCGGCGCCGCGGCGGCCTCGCCGCCGTCGCGGACCGACTGCTCCCGTCGTTGAGCGCCAACGTCAGGGCGCGCCGCAACTACGCCCGCCTCGGCGGGATGCTGACGGCGCGCGGCGGCCGGCCGGCGGTTTTAATCTTGGGAGCGGGCGAAGGCGGCGAAGGATCGCGCGCGCTTAAGGCGCGGGTCCCCCACGCCCGCTTCGTCGAAACCGACGTCTTCCCCGGGCCGGGGATAGAGTTTTTATGCGACGCCCACGACATCCCGTTCGAGGACGGCTCGTTCGACGCGGTCGTGGCGCAAGCGGTGTTGGAGCACGTCGCCGACCCCCAACGGTGCGTGGAAGAGATCCACCGGGTATTGAAGCCGGAAGGGCTGGTTTACGCCGAAACCGCCTTCCTTCAGCCGGTGCACGGCGCCCCGTACGACTTCACCCGTTTTACCCTCGTCGGCTATCGGCGCCTGTTTCGGCGTTTCGCGAACGTCGCGTGCGGCGTCGCGTGCGGCCCGGGCATGGCTCTCGCGTTGGCCTACGAGCACTTCCTATCCAGCTTCGCGCCGTCGCGGGCGTGCAGACGGATACTCAGCGCGTGGGCGCGGCTTACGGCTTTCCCCCTGAAGTATTTCGACTATTATTTGGCCGACAAGCCGTACGCGCGCGAAGCGGCCGCGGCGTATTATTTCCTGGGGACGAAAGCCGATACGCCGCTCGGCGACCGGGAGATAATAACGGAGATGTCGAAATGAACGACGGCGGGACGAAAGGATAACCCATGCCCGGCCCCACGCCGAAGTTCCGTCCCGGCGGGCCGCAGCGGCCGGCAGCGGCGAAATCCGCCCGCAGGATGGCATAAAAAACCGGCCCGGGCGTTGGCGCGGCGCGCCGGAATATGCTATATATTAAATAGATATGGAAGAAACCGCAGAGAACACCTCCGAACAGAGGCGCCGGGTCGCGGCCGTGGCCCAGCACGGCGTCGAGCTCTTTTTCCGGGGCCATTACGAAAAAGCGCTGGGCTATATGGACCGGGCGCTGGCCCTCGACCCCCGCTTCGTCCGCGCCTACGTCGGCAAGGCGCTGTGCCTGGCGCAGCTCGGCGACCCCAAAAAAGGCGCCGAGATGGCGGCGCGGGCGCTCGCGCTCGAGCCGCGGTCCGCCATCGCCTACAGCGCCCGGGCCCTCTGCCGCCACCGCAGCGGCGACCAGCAGGGAGCGGTCCTGGACTACGTCAACGCCATCGACCTCGCCCCCGACGACTACCGCGTCTACTACAACTTCGCGTGCTACTGGGCCGAGCGCGGCGACGAGGCCGGCTGCCGCCGCTACCTCGGCCACGCGCTGGAGCTCGCGTCCACCTCCTTCGCCGACATCGCCGCCGAGGACCCGGACCTCGCGCGCTTCAGCCAAAAGCCGTGGTTCAAGGAGCTCGTGGCCGAGGTCAAGAAAAAGGCCGCGGCCAAGTAGCGCCCCACCCTTCAAATAAAAACGCCGGCCTTGCGGCCGGCGTTTTGCTTTCCATCATAAGTTGGTTACAGGTCCAAAAACGCCTTGACCTTTTTGGCGCGGGTGGGGTGGCGGAGCTTGCGGAGGGCCTTGGCCTCGATCTGGCGGACGCGCTCGCGGGTGACGTTGAAGACCGCGCCCACCTCGTCCAGCGTCCGCGTGATGCCGTCGCCGAGGCCGAAGCGGTAGCGCAGGACGCGCTCCTCGCGCTTGGAGAGGGTGCTGAGGACCGACTCCATCTCCTCGCGCAGCAGCGCGTAGGCCGCGGCCTTGGCCGGGCTGATGACCGACTTGTCCTCGATGAAGTCGCCGAGGTGGCTGTCCTCCTCCTCGCCGATGGGGGTCTCCAGCGAGATGGGCTCCTGGGCGATCTTGAGGACGCGGCGGACCTTGTCCACGCTCATGCCCATCCGGGCCGCGATCTCCTCCGGCAGCGGCTCGCGGTTGTACTCCTGCATCAGCTGGCGCGAGGCCCGCACCACCTTACCGATGGCCTCGATCATGTGGACCGGGATGCGGATGGTCCGCGCCTGGTCGGCGATGGCCCGGGTGATGGCCTGGCGAATCCACCACGTCGCGTACGTGGAGAACTTGTAGCCCTTCTTGTAGTCGAACTTGTCCACGGCGCGCATCAGGCCGATGTTGCCCTCCTGGATGAGGTCCAGGAACTGGAGGCCGCCGTTGGTGTATTTCTTCGCGATGGAGACGACCAGCCGCACGTTGGCTTTCACCAGGGACATCTTGGCGTCGTAGGCCTCCCGCTGGCCGGCTTTCACCTGGCGGACGATGTCCAGGAACTCGCGGTAGTCCATGCGGAGCTTCTGGTCGATGCGCCGGAGGCGCCGGAAGCAATTCTTGACGTCGCGGTCGGCCTCGACGATGGCTTCGGGCGTATATTTCTTGCCCCGCGGCAGCTTCACCGCGCGGGCGCCCCGCGCTTCAATTTCGCGCACGGTCGCCGCGATAGCGTTGCGGTCCATGCGGTAGGTCTCTTCGATGCGTTCGATCTCTTTCAGGTTCTCGCGAATCCGGTCGCGAAAGGCCTCGGCCTTCTGGGCGAATTCGTCTATCTGCCACGTGCTGAAGTTGCACTCCTCGAGCGCGGCGACGACTTCGTGCCGGACCCGATTCAGACCCTCCTTGTTTTTAAGAAAGGCGCTCGAGCCGGCCTTGCACTTGCCCAGCTGCGTGACCGTCCGGTCGAAGTCGCGCTTCAGGCCGGCGACGGTGTGGCTGCTCTCTACTATCTTGGCCGAGAGTTCGCGCTGTTTCCAGAGCGGCAGGCGCCCCTCGGTGTTGACGATGAGGATGTCTTCGATCTTGACCCGGCCTTCCTTCACCCGCTTGGCGAGGGCCTCGATTTCGTCGAAGATAAGGTAGAGGTAGAAGACGCCGCGCCGGGCCTTCTGGTGGCCGCGCTCGATCTTCTTGGCCAGCGCCACCTCGCCCTCGCGCGAGAGCAAGGGCACCCGGCCCATCTCACGCAGGTACAACCGTACGGGGTCGTCGACCCGGCCGGGGCTGGCGGAAAGCCAAACGTCCTCCGCCGGGGGCGGCGGCGGCGCTTCCTTCTCCACGGTTTTCTCGGCGACGGTGACTTTCGAGCCGTCCACGATCTCGATATCCATCTCGTCGAACATCATGAGGATGTTGTCGATCTGGTCGGGGAGGACGAGGTTCTCGGGGAGGGCCTCGTTGAGCTCGTCGTAGGTGAGGTGGCCGCGCTCTTTGCCCTTTTCGATCAAGGACTCTACGGCTTTACGGCTATTTTTGTCCATTTTGGCCGGACGGCTTGGCATTATTCCTCCTGCGTAGGCGCCTTTTGGCCCATTACGTCAGAGTTTAACACAAAACAACGCGGCGGTCAAATTGGGCGGCAAAAAACCCGCGCCGTCGCCGTCGCGCCCGTACGTATTCGTTTATTGCTTGATAAACAAGGGGTTAGATAAAGACCTACGCGAACGGAGGCTCATTAAGAACCCCCGCGGCCAAGCCGCGGGGGTTCGTCGTTCTCTTTCCGCTCATTCGCCTATGCAGCTCGGGCAGAATTCGTAGCCCTGGCGATAGGCCTGCTTCAACGTATCTGGCTCGAAGACCTCGATACTATCCGGCGTGAGACCGGTTATGCCACATCCCCGGACGTCGGGGTCCTCGTGGTCCAGGTCGTGGACGAGCATGGTCCGCCTATCGCCAACGTATCGGTGGCCGTTGAATGGCGGAACGTTGCGCCGACACATCGCGATTCCCCCTTTCTTCGTCCCCTTTACCCACCTATATATTAGCCGAAAATAGGGGCGTTGTCAAGGCGGCCAGCCGGTTTTTTGATGGGCGGATACAAAATTTTTGCCGCCCGCGTGTCCATGCGGGCGGTTCCGGGCCTAACGGTTCGGCGCGTTTGCCGGCGCCTACGCGGCCGGTTCCGGCGGCGTCACGGCTTCCTATTGATGGCGGCCCGGGCCCGGAGCGCCAAATCCCGGAACCAATCCTCGCGGTGATACCGGGCGAGGTCCGCGTCTTCCATCATGTTCAACGGTATCCCGGGAGGCATCAACGCCACGGCCTTTTCCAGGAGCTCGCGGCACCGGTCGACGTCGTGGCGTTCGGCCCAGTAACACGCATAATTGTACGGCACTTTATAGTTGTCCGGGTCCAACTCCAGCGCGCGGCGATAATCGGCTTCCGCGCCGGCGTTATCGCCCAGCCGGTGCCGGCAGAAACCCCGGGACGTCAGCGCCACGGCGTCCGAGGGGTCGGTGGCCACCGCCGCCTCCGCCGCTTGCAGTCCCTCCGCCGGCTTGCCCATCTCGCTCAGGCATAACGCCCGCACCGAATAGCCGCGCGCCGCGTAAGCCAGAAGCCGCTGCGCCGCTTCCAACGCCTCCTCGTAGCGGTGCGCGAGGTATAGGGCCCGCGCCAACTCCACCAACTCGCCGGGGCTGGCCGCGGCCGCCGTGTCGGCCGTGTTCTTCGCGTCCATATATTTATTTATAGCACAAAAACGAGCGCGGCGCAAACGGCGCCGCCGGGGGCCGTGAGCCGAAAGTAAATAAAAACGTCCAAGGTTTTACCGCCGCTTCCCCTTCTTCAAGTTTTTCTTGCGTTCGTCGACGACCGCCCGCAACTCCTCCGGCGTGCAGCTCGCGTCGCCCCGCGCCATCCGTTCCCTGAGGTCCCGCGTCCGCCGCGCCAGCGCCCACTTTTTGACCGCCTGCGAAGCCAACGCCGCCGCTTTCGCGCCGTCCTCCCCCTTCACCTCGAGGAGCGCGAGCGAGGCCACGAACCGGGCGTCCTCGTCGTCCAACTCGCCCAGGATATCCGACAGGTCGCGGAACCCCTTGCGCTGCAACTTGCCCACGACGCGCATAATCTCGCGGACCCGCTCGTCCTCGACGTCGTCCAGTTCGATCTCGGCCAACGCCTCCATCGCCTCTTCCGGATACTGGACCAGGATGCGCAAAAGGTTTTCGGCCGGCGAGAGCCCCCCCGGCTTCTCGCGCTCCCGGCGGGTCCGTAAGTCAGGGAGTTCAAACTCGGCGGCGGCGATACCCAACCGGTCGGCGAGTCGCTGCTGCCAAAGTTTCCGCTCCAGTTCATCGGGGATAGACGCGACGACCGACCCCGCCTCGCGAATGACCGCGAGCTTGGCGGCGACGCGGTCGCCCCCGTGCTCGCGCGCGGTGACGTCCACCAGCGCGTCCAGCCAATCCGCCGCGGCGCCTATGGTCGCGGCCACGGCCGCCGGTCCCTCCCGCGAGATGTCAAAGGGGTCTTTGCCCGGCGGCAATAGCGCCACCCGGACCCGGGCGCCGCGCGCGATAAGCATGGGGGCCCCCCGCCGGGCGGCGCGGAGCCCCGCCTCGTCGCCGTCGAAAAGCAGCACCAGGTCGCGGGCGTAGCGGGCGAGCGTGGTGGCCCCCTCCGCCGTTACGGCCGTGCCGCAGGTGGCGACCACGTTTTCCACGCCGGCTTCGACCAACCCCAAAAGGTCCATGTAGCCCTCGACCACCAGGCAACTGCCGGCGCGCGAGATGGCCGCGCGGTTTTGAAAAAAGCCGTACAGCGTCTCGCCCTTGACGTAGAGCGGGCTGTTGGCCGAGTTCAGGTATTTGGGTTCGCCGTCGCCCAAAATCCGGCCGCCGAAAGCGACCAGCTGACCCGCAGCGTTGCGGATGGGGAAAGTGATGCGGCCGCGGAAGCGGTCGTAGAAGCCGCCCCGCTCTTTGGAGGGAACGGCCAGCCCCGCGGCCGCGACTTCGGCGGGCTCGAAACCGGCGCGCGTCGCGCGGCGGAGAAAACCGTCCCAGGCGTCGGGCGCGAGGCCCAGCTCCCACGCGGCGGCGGTCTCGGCGGCAAGGCCGCGCTCGCGCAAGTAACGCCGCGCCTTTTCGGCGAATTCGTCCGGCGCCTTCAGGTTTTCGGCGTAAAAAGCCGCGGCGTCGGCCACGATCGCCGCCAGCCGCGAACGCTGGCGCTCTTCCGGCGACGGCCGCCTTTCGGACGACAGCGAAATCCCGGCGCGGGCCGCGAGCTTGCGGAGGGCCTCGCCGAACGCCAAGCCCTCCATCTTCATCACGAAGGTGAAGACGGTTCCGCCCTCGCCGCAGCCGAAGCAGTAATACACCTGCTTGGACGGCGAGACCGTGAACGACGGTTTCGTGTCGTGGTGGAAGGGGCAAACGCCCTTCAGGTTTTCCCCCGCCGGCATAAGGGCCACGTACTGGCCGATGACCGCCACGATGTCCGTGGCTTCCCGGACGCGCTGCACGTCGCCCGAGTCCCTGCCTTCCGCCGCGGTCATTCCTCCCGGTCCATAATACGGTGGATGGAAGTCGCCCGGCCGGTCTTGCGGTCCACGGCGATGACGACCGCCGAGAAGATGCCTTTGCCGCCCAACGGCTTGAAACGCGCGGGCATGCGCGAGACAAACCGGGTAAGGACCGGCCCCACCTCGGTGCCGATGACGCCTTCGTATGAACCCGTCATGCCGACGTCGGTGATATAAGCCGTCCCGCCGGGGAGGACCCGCTCGTCGGCCGTCTGGACGTGGGTATGCGTCCCCACCAGCGCCGCGACGCGGCCGTCGAGGTAGTGCCCCATCGCTTCCTTTTCTGACGTCGCCTCCGCGTGGAAATCCACGACCGTGACTTCCGCTTTCCCGGCGACCTCCGCCAGCGCCGCGTCCAACCCGCGGAAAGGGCAATCCAACGCGTCCATGAATACCCGGCCGGCCGCGTTTATTACCGCCACTCTCTCGCCGCCGTGGCCTTTCGCCACCAACCACCCGCGGCCCGGGGCCCCCGGGGGATAATTGAGCGGCCGCACCAGGGCGGGCATGGCGTTCATCTCCTCCACGGCTTCGGGGCGGGCGAAAACGTGGTTGCCGGAGGTCGCGACGTCCACGCCGGCCTTGAGGACCTGCGCCAACGTGTCGGGCGTGACGCCGGCGCCGGCCGCGACGTTCTCGACGTTGGCGATGACCAGCGAGCAATCCCACGACTGTACCAGCGCGGGCGTTTTTTCGGCGACGAGACGGCGGCCGGTCCGGCCGACGATATCCCCGATAAAAAGTATGTTCATGGGGTTTCCCGAAGAGAGATGATGAACTTACAAGTCGGCGGCTTGCCGTTGTCTCATCCGCGCCAACAACTCGCGGAACCACTCGGCTATGCCGTAGCGGGCCAGGTCCGGGTCGGCGCTGATTACGGCCTGGAAATGGGCCGGCCCCAGGGCCTCGGTCTGCTCCAGGCACCGACGGCACTCCGCCTCCTGGTCGCGTTCGGCCCAATAGCAAGCGAAGTTGTAGTATACCCGGTAATCGTCGGGCGCGAGCTCCAACGCCTTCAGGTAATACTGCTCCGCCGTCCGCTCGTCGCCCAGCCGGTGCCGGCACAGGCCCAACGTCGTGTGCGCCATCGCCGAGTGGGGTTCGATCTCCAACGCGCGCGTGGCCATCTCCAGCGCCCCTTTGGGGTTCCCGAGCCGCAGGAGGCATAGCGCTTTCCCGCTCCAAGCCCGGCCGTGGGTGGGGTTGAGGGCGAGGGCCTGGTCCAACAACGCGACGGACTCTTCGTAGCGCGTCTGGAAAAACAGGTCTATCCCCTGCTGCGTGAGGGCGGCCGTTTTTACGATGTTCTCCATTTTATTTTCCAAGGCGCTGGACCTTTCAAAGCGCCGCGCGTGCGGCGCCCGGTTCGTCCGGTGGGTGGTGCCGAAGGGAACCCCCTTTATCGCGGCGGCGGGGCGCGGGGCCGTTTAACCAAGCCGAGGGCGCGGCGGGCGCCCAACCGCACCCTCACTTATAACATAAAGGGAAGCGGGGCGCCAAACGAAAAAGCCGGCCCGAGGGCCGGCTTGACGACGGTTGGGGGGGCGGGTTATTTGGCGTATTCCACGGCCCGCGTCTCGCGGATAACGACTACCTTGATTTTACCGGGATACTCCATTTCTTTCTCGATGCTGGCCGCGACGCGACGGGCGAGTTCCTCCGCGTCGGCGTCCGAAACCCGGTCCTGCTCGACGATAATCCTGATCTCCCGGCCGGCCTGGATGGCATACGCCTTGGCGACGCCGGAAAAGGAATCGGCCAGCTCCTCGAGCTTGGTGATCCGCTTGATATATGACTCGAGCGATTCGCGGCGGGCGCCGGGGCGCGCCGCGCTGATGGCGTCGGCCGCGGCCACGAGCACCGCCTCCACGCCGGAGGGGTCGACCCGACCGTGATGCGCCTCGCACGCGTTCACGACCTCGTCGCTTTCGCCGAACTTGCGCAAGAGGTCGGCCCCGATCTGGGGATGCGTCCCTTCGACCTCGTGGTCCACCGCTTTGCCGATGTCGTGCAGGAGGCCGGCGCGGCGGGCGAGGGTCGCGGGAAGGCCGAGCTCGTTGGCCATCATCCCCGCGAGGAACGCGACCTCCTTGGAGTGGCCGAGGACGTTTTGGCCGTAGGAGGTGCGGTATCGCAAGCGCCCGAGCGTCCGAACCAATTCGGGGTTCATGTCGTTGAGGTTCAGCTCGAAAATAGCCTCCGCGCCCACTTCGGCCAACTCCTGCTCCAACTCCTCGCGGACTTTGTTGACTATCTCCTCCACCCGGCCGGGGTGAATCCGGCCGTCGACGATAAGCCGTTCCAGCGCGCGTTTGGCGACCTCGCGCCGTATGGGGTCGAAGGCGGAGATGATGACGGCCTCGGGCGTATCGTCCACGATAAGATCGACGCCCGTCGCCGCCTCGATGGACCGGATATTGCGGCCTTCGCGGCCGATGATCCGGCCTTTCATTTCGTCGTTGGGGAGCTCTACTACGGAGACGGTGCTCTCGGCGACGTGGTCGGAGGCGCACCGTTGTATCGCGAGGCTGATGACGTTGCGGGCTATGCGGTCGCCTTCGGCGACGGCGCGGTCTTTAATTTCCTTTATCGTTCGCGCCGCAGAGTGGGAGGCCTCGCCGATCAAGTTGTTCATCAGGATTTCCTTGGCTTCGGCGGCGGACATCCCGGCGATCCGTTCCAACATGTGGTTCTGCTCTTCGGTTTTGCGGGCGAGGGCGTCTTCTTTCGTCTTGCACGCGGCTTCGCGCTTGTCCAGCGCCTTCTCCCGAGCCAACGATTGCTGTTCGCGCCGCTCCAGGCTTTCGCCGCGCCGGTCCAGCGCCTCTTCCTTTTGGCGCATCCGGTTTTCCGAGTTCTTTAGGTCTTTGCGCTTAGCCTCGGTCTCTCGCTCCGCTTCCTCCTTTAGTTTATATATTTCATCCTTGGCTTGCAACAACGTTTGGGTCTTTTTTATTTCCGCTTCTCGCTCGGCTTCCTCCGTGATTTTGGCGGCGATTTTCTCCGCGGTTTTAATTTTAGATTCGGCGACGCGCCGGCGCGCGATATACCCCATGCAGAAGCATATCGCGCCTACGACGATGATCGCCATAAGGGGCACGAAAATATTCTGAGTCCAAGCCGACATGTGGACCTCCCCAAACAAGAACGGGAAGGCGGCGCGAGGGCGACACCCGGAAGGGGGCACTGGCGCGCGCCGCGGCCGGGCCATAGCATCGGCGGCCGCCTGGCGCGCGCACTTCTTTTTTTGTTCCGGGCATCACAACGTATCGCCACGCCCGAGCGGGCGTGCCTCCACTACCTCTTGCCGCACGTTAACGCCGAGCCGCTCCCCCTCGGGCGGGCCGACGAAGATGGAAGGAGGATCGTTGGAACCTTAATCCTTTGAGCATATTATATTAACAGGTCGGTCGCAATCAAGGGGTAATTTCCGCCATGGCCCGAAAAGTCATATAAATCAACAAAAAAAAGGGGCCGGTTTAATGCCGGCCCGACAGCTCGCGGAACCAAGGTTCGTCTCGGTATCGCTCCAACGCCTCTTCGACGGGCATGCGGGCAGCCAGCCCGGGCGCGACGTCCAGCGAGCGGCCGAGCACGCGGCGGCACTCCCCCATCCGGCCCAAGCGCGACCAGCCGCACGCCACCTCGAACAACGCCAAGCCGCACAGCGACATAAACTCTTCGGCGTAGGCCAGGTCGGCCGCCGCCTCTTGCTCGCGCCCCAAGGCCGCGAGGACCGCCGCCCGCGCGGCGTAGCCGCTCCCCAACGCCGTGTCGCCGTAAATGGCGCGGGTCGCCGCCGCCAAGGCCTCGTCGTAGCGTCCCAACCTCGCCAACGCGATGCTTTTCAGGCACAGGGCGCGGGCGTCGTACGCGTAGTGGCGCAGGGCGTGGTCGCACGCCGCGACCGCCGCCGCGGCTTCGCCCGCCGCGAGGAGTTCCCGGCCTCGCCCCACCACCGCGTCGGCGTAGGGCCGTTCCGACCACGTCGCGTAACCCGCGTCCATAACCGCTCCGTCTTCTACCATACCCTTCCTATCCGCGTGCTCCTATTTGCTTTAACATCAGCTTAAACCACGTTGACCCGAAAGTCAATAAAAAAAGCGCGCCGGAGCGCGCTTTGAAATCGCTTTTAGAAGGTTATTTACCAGGCGACGGCCGCCGTCGCGACCAGGGAACTGCCCAGGTCGCCGCCGGGTTTCCAGCAGAAATCGAAGCCGTATTTGCCCACCGCCACACCGGCCCCCGCCGCCGGCCTGGCTTCGGGATAGCGGTAGCCGGCGCGCAGGGCCAGCACCTTCGCGACCTTCACTTCGCCCGCGAACGCCACACCCGCGTCCCCGTCTTTGCGCACCCGGCCTTCGGCCACGGCCAGAATGGCGGGGGTGAAGGCGTACGAGGCGCCCACGCGCGCCGTCGCCGGGTATACGTCGCCGGTCTCGATAAACTCGATGTTGGGGGCGACGATGTCGTCGAAGGCGAGCCCCACGCGTACGGGCGCCAACGGGTGCAACATAATCCCGGCGTCGAGGCCGAAGCCGCCGTCCTGATATTCGTAAATCCGGCTGGAGACGACTTTGGCGGCCAGCCCCAGATAATACTTCGGCTCTTCGCCGGCCGCGACGTCGCCGCCCAAGCCCTTCCCCCACCCCAGCGAGAAGGCCATTTCGTAGTCGGAGAAGGTGCGGCCGGTCGGCCCCATGTCGTCGGCGGCGGGGATACCCGAGGCCTTGAAGTAGTTGACGCCCGCCGCCACCGTCCCCAACGAGTAACCGCGGCCCGACATGTTATAGGACAGCGCGCCGTTGGCGTAGGCCAGGTCTTTGAACTCGGAGTAGGGGTAGTGGTAGGTCAGCTCCACGCGGGTTCCGGGCACCTGGTCGAGGCCGGCGGGATTGAAGAACAACGCCGACGCGTCGTCGGCCACGGCCGCCATGGCGTTCGCCATCGCCGCCGCCCGGGCGCCGCCGCCCAGGCCCAACCATGCCCCGGCGGCGCCGCCGCCGGCTTGGGCGCCGGCCGCCGCGCCCGCCGCCAACAGGGAAACCGCTGCGACCCATCTCATCGTTCGGCGCGTCATCTCAGACCTCGTCGTTTTCCGGCTGGGGGAAGCCGAGTTTAGCCGCCCACGCGTCGGGGATGCGCACGGGCCGGCCGTCGCGGCCGCGCGCTGCGTGGACCGTATATCCTTCCGCCAGGATATCGTCGCCGCGGCGGACGACATAGTCGAAGCGGACCCTGGCGCGGCCCGCGTCGCCCACCCACGTCTCCACCGTCAATACGTCCTCGAAGCGCGCGGGCGCCAGATAGCGGCAATGGGCTTCGGCCACCGGCATGAATATATCCTGGCGCTCCATCTCCGAATACGGGAGGCCGCGCTCCCGGAGGTAATGGGCGCGGCCGTCCTCGAAATAGCTGAGGTAGGTCCCGTAGTAAACCACGCCCATGGCGTCGGTTTCGGCGTAGCGGACGCGGACCCGCGCCGCGACGACGACGCGTTCGGCCGCCGGCGGCGCCGGCTTAACCATCGGCCGCGGCCTTCTCCTCGTAAAACCCCATCGCCAGAAACTTCCGGCGGCGGTGTTCGCGAAGTTCGGCGGGCGGCAGGGTTTCCAGCTGCTTCAAATAGCGCTCCAGCGCGTCGCCGACGAGGGCCGCGGCGCGGTCGTAATCGCGGTGGGCGCCGCCCGGCGGCTCGGGGATGACGTCGTCTATAATGCCGAGCTCCAAAAGCGCGTCGGAGGTAATCTTCAGCGCGGCCGACGACTGGGGCGCGTAGGCGCGGTCGCGCCACAAGATGGCCGCACAACCCTCGGGCGAGATAACGGAGTAGTAGGCGTTTTCCTGCATCGCGACGACGTTGCCCACGCCGATGCCGAAGGCGCCGCCGGAGCCGCCCTCGCCTATCACGACCGCCACGAAGGGGACGGTCAGCCCAAACATCACCACGACGTTGCGGGCGATGGCCTCGGCCTGGCCCCGCTCTTCGGCGCCGACGCCGGGATAAGCCCCGCCGGTATCGATGAAAGATATGACCGGGAGACGAAACTTCTCGGCCATCCCCATGAGCCGCATCGCCTTGCGGTAGCCCTCGGGGTGGGCGGAGCCGAAGTTGTGGCGAATCTTGTCGGCGGTTTTACGGCCCTTCTCCTGCCCCATCCACACCACCCGCCGCCCGCGGAACCACCCCACGCCGCCAACGATGGCCTGGTCGTCGCGGAAAGACCTGTCGCCGTGGAGTTCGAGCGGCTGCTCGATCAACCGCTGGACGTAATCCAGCGTGTAGGGGCGGTCCGGGTGACGCGCGAGTAGGACGCGGTCCCAGGGCGTAAGGCCCTGGAAAACCTCCGCGCGGCGCTTTTCGAGTTCGGCTTCCGCCGCCGCAAGCTCCGCCCGGGCGGAGGCGTCGCCCGACGCCCTCAGCGCCGCCACGCGTTCTTCCAGCGGCACGAGCGCCTTTTCAAACTCCAGGAGTGTTTTCTTGGTGTCGGGGGCCATAGCGGCGCGACCGGCTAGAACGAGCCGATATAAGTCAGGTAGAGTTTGCGGGCGTAGCCGCCCTCTTTGCCCAGCTTCTGCGTCTGGTTTTCCAGCAGGTTCGTCATCCAGAACTCAAGGTTAAACGAATCGGTTACCCGCCAGCGGACGCCGGCGTCGAGGTAGCCGCGGCCCATCCCGAGCGCCTCCGGCGCGTTGTCGTTTAGGCCCATATCGTACGCGCCCAGGAACATGAGGTGGGGCCCGAAGGCCTTCTCGAAGGCGCCGTAGACGTCCGGGTCGTTGTCGTCCTTGTCCTCCAAGACGTTGTAGGAGACGCCGAGGTGGAGGCCGAAAGCGCCCAGAAGGTCTATCTCTTGCGAGATCACGGCGTAGAACCCCTTGGCCTTGAACTGGTACCGGTCATAATCCACCTTCCGGTTCTCCGTCCGGTAGATGTAGGGGTCGTAGTCGTAGTAGCGGCCGTAACCCTGGTCGTCGTAACCCGCGGCCAACGCCGGCATCCAGGTCCCGCCGTTCGTTATCCGGAACTTGGCTTGGAAACCCGGCCGGGGGTACATGGCGGGTTTGAGGTTCCCGAAGACGTCCACGCCGCCATAGGACAAGCCGACGGTCAGGTAGTCGAGGACGCCGAGTTCGCCGCGGATAATGAACGGCTCCACGCCGATACTCCCGGCGTATTCTCCGCGCAGCCGCGTCCAGGCCGTGGGGTTCTGGAAGACGTAGGTTTCGCCCTCGGGGACGAAATCCTCCTGGGCGGCGGCCAAACCGGCCCAGGTCACCGCCACCGCCAGCGCGGCCAGAACCGCGCGGCCCGTCGCATTTTGCCGTTTTACGCTCGTCATAGGGAAGCTCCCGTCCTGTATGGGATAGATTATTAACTTACCCGGGCGTGTGAGTCAAGTTTATTCCTTCGGCTCCTCGGCGGCCACGTTCGCCGTAACGCGGACCTGCTTCACCCTTCGGGCATCGGCCGCCGTGACCTCGAACCGAGCGCCGCCGTAATCAACGCGGTCGCCGTTCGCCGGGACCTTGCCGACGAGGTGGGAGATGAATCCCCCCAGCGTCTCGTAGTCGTCTTCCGGTATATCCAGCCCCAGCTGCTCGTTGAGTTCGCCGATGTCCATCCGGCCCGCGACCAGCCATTCGCCGTCGCGGACCTTTTCCAGAAGTTTCACTTCGGCGTCGTATTCGTCGCGGATTTCGCCCACGATCTCTTCCAGCACATCCTCCAACGTGATGAGCCCCGCCGTTCCCCCGTATTCGTCCACGACTATGGCGAGCTGGGACTTGGCGGCCCGGAACTCCCGCAGGAGCTCGTTTACCTTTTTGGATTCGGGGACGAAGAGGGGCTCGCGGAGCACGGAGCGAATATCGGCGCCGGTCCGTTCGAGCTTGAATACGTCCTTGGCGTGGAGGATACCCACGACGTTGTCCGGCGATTCGTCCACCACGGGGATGCGCGAATACCCTTTCTCGACGACGATACGTTTGATGTCTTCCAGGGAATCGGTAAGGTCGGCCGTCACCATCTCGACCCGCGGGACCATGACCTCCCGCGCCACCGTATCGCGAATGCTGATTATCCCGTCTATCATATCGCGTTCTTCCGCCGCGAGGTGACCCTCGGCGGCGCGCTCGACGCGCAGGACCTCCGCGGCCGGGGCCACGGCGTCCGCGTCCACGCCCGCCCGCGTCACCCGGGCCAAAAGCCGCGCGGCGTAGCGCCCGACGGCGAGGACGGGAAACAACACAAGGGCGAAGAACCGAGCGGCGGGGTGGAAGAAATATCCGGCCAGGCGGAGCGCGCCGCCCGGGAGGGCGACGCGCGCCACGGCGCCGCCCAGGTAAAGGCCGATGGCGCAAGCGAGCCATGCCACGACGCGCGGGAACCCCGGCCACCGCGCCGCGACGGCGACGGCCACGGCGTTGGAAGCGCCGATAATCAATAGCATCTCAAGTATAAAAAGCGCGTTTAATAGGGCCGGGGATAAACCCGCCGGGGTCGCGCTCCCTTCGCCCCGGGCCCGGGCCCCCGCCAGAATCGCGGCCGTCCGGGCCCATACGAAACCCCAATACGCCAGGCACAGCGCCGCGGCCGTTAGCAATGACGGTGGTTGTTCCAAATACGCCGAGTTCCTCGCTCGGGTGGCGTCAGGTGAAAAGCCAGAAGCAACCAGCCGTAACGCCGACGCCCAGAAGGGCGCCCGCCGACACTTCCATCACGGAATGGATCCGTAGGCGTACGCGCGAAACGGCGATGGTCAAGGCCAAAAGAAAGGTGAAGACGGTTATGAGCGGATTTTTGCTGACCAGCGATACCGCCGCCCACAAGCCGAACGCGACGGCGGCGTGGCCGCTGGGAAGACCTCCCCGCAAAAACGTCCCTTTGCCGGTGATGGCTTTCAGGATAAAAACCAGAAGCAGCGTCAGGCCGAGCGCCACGACGGCCACGTGCTCGGGCGCCCGGCGTACGTTCACGATCGTCGTGAGAATCGGACCTTTCAGGCGGTCGAAGAATATCAAATAGCCGACCAGGATGGCGTTTAACGCCGAGAACAGGACCGCTCCCGCCGCCACGTCCTTGGCCACGCGTGCCAGCGGGTGATACCGCTCCACGACTAGGTCGAGAACGATTTCCAGCGACGTATTTACCATCTCCGCCACCAAAACCAGCGACACGGTAACCAGGAGCAGGATGAGCTCGGTCTTGGTGATGGAAAGGAAAACGCTCGCGATGAGGACCAGAAGGGTGATGATGAAATGGATTTTAACGTTGCGCTGGGTGCGGAAGGCCTGGACTATTCCCTCGATAGCGCTGTTGAACGACCGCGCCAGGCTTCCCTCGCGGAAGAACGGGGCTTTGAGCCGTTTGCGGTTCTCGCTGGTGGCGTTCACTACTTGACCTTCGGGCGGGCCGGGGCGAGTATGTCCGCCGCCGCCTTTCCCATCGCCCGGCGGCGGGCCGGCGTTCCGTGGCCGAAACCCGCCAGGTGCAACAGGCCGTGGGCCACGAGGGTTTCGAGTTCTTCCTGGAGCGTGACGCCGCGGTCCCCGGCCTGGACCCGCGCGCGCTCCACGGACACGTATACCTCGCCCCACAACCACACCGCCGCGGGTTCGACCGCATCCCGGCCCAACTCGAAAGACAAAACGTCGGTGGGGCCGCGCCGGCGCCGGTATCTTTCGTTCAACGCCGCCAGCGCCTTGTCGCTGGTCACCGTGACCTCCACTACCGCCTCCGCGGGGACGCGGCAGTAAGCGCGGTAACGGCCCACCAGGGCCTGCAGCCGGCGGCGGCTAATTGCTTTTTGTCTCGGCGGAATGCGGAGACAAATATGGGACGACGATTTGGGCGCCATTGTCCGGATAGGTAGGTCGGATATGGTAAACGCTGTTCAAGGCTTTTATCAAGCTCTCCCGCACCAGCTGGATTTCGCGGAGGGTGAGGTCGCTTTCGTCCAGCTGGCCGTCGGCCAACCGCGAGGCCACGATCCGTTCCACGGTGGCGCGGATATTGGTGGGTGTGGGTTGCTCCAGCGACCGGGACGCAGATTCCACGGCGTCGGCGAGCATTACCACCGCGGCGACTTTGCTCTGCGGCTTCGGGCCCGGGTAGCGAAAGTCGTCTTCCTCCAAAACCTTATGTTCGTCGAGCTTCAAGGCCTGGTGGTAGAAAAAAGAGATGAGGCTCGTGCCGTGGTGCTCGGCGATAGTGGCGACGATGGCCGGCGGCAGGCCGGATTCCTCGGCCATCTTGGCACCCTGTTTCGTATGCGAGGAGACTATAAGGGTGCTCATCTGGGGCGAGAGGTGGTCGTGGCTGTGCCCTTCGCCGCCGGCGTTTTCGGCGAAATACGCCGGCGCGCGCAGTTTCCCGATATCGTGGTAGTAGGCGGCGACGCGGGCGAGCAGCGGGTTGGCGTTCACCGTCGCCGCGGCGCCTTCCGCGAGGTTGCCCACCACCACGCTATGATGATAAGTCCCCGGGGCCTCGATGAGGAGCTTTCGGAGGAGGGGTTGGTTCAGGTCCGCGAGCTCCAATAGCCGCAAATCCGTTACCACTTGGAAGGTCATTTCGAAAAGGGGAAGCAGGATGGCGAGAATGACCACGCTCGCCGCCGACATGATGGCGCCCCACCAAATCTGCTCGCCGATGCTGCGCCAGGGCACCATGTCTATAAGGCCGATCCCCACAACCGCCGCCGTCGCCGACGCCACCAGCCCCGCGAAAACGCGGTAAAAATCGGAGCGCCGGCGCAGCCGCGATACCATTATTACCCCCAGGACGGCCGCCACCAGCGCCACGAGCGACGGCCGGAGCTCCATTCCGGCCATCACGCCCGAGAGGAAAGCCAACACGATGGCAACGAGGAAACCGAAGCCCGCGTCCACCAGGAGCGTGACCAGCATCGCGCCCAGCGACGCCGCGAAGATATAAGCCGCCAGGGGGGAATAGTTGGCCAGGAGGGCGGTGAGGAGGCGCGAGACGAGGCACGACGTCGTCAACACCACCGCCAGCAACCACCAGTAGCGGAGTTCCAAAAACTGCGAACGCCGGTATCGCCCGAAAAATATCCCCAGCACCGCCAACCCCGCGCCCACCAGGAGCGAACGTCCGCCCAGCGATACCGCGAGGTTTTTTATCGTACGGGTGGAATAGAGCGCCGCCACCGCGCGGACCTGGTCCCGCGTGATGGCCTTGTTCCGTTCCACGATTTTTTCATTTTCCGGTACCCAACGTTCCGTGGGGTCCACGGCCTCGCGGGCGACGCGCCGCCGCCGTTCCGTCTCCCCGGCGTCGTAGACCAGGTTGGGCTTTACGCACATCGCGACGATTTCGGCGACGGCGTTTCGCTCCTCGGGCGAGAGCGTTTGGTCCTTGGCGGCTACAAACCGGCCGCGGGCCGCCGCGGTGGCCAGGCTTAAAACTTCGTCGGCGTTAACGATGGCCTCGCCGCCCTCCTCCGCCCTTTCCAGTGTGATAGTCTTGCCCAGGCCGCGCCGTTCAAGTTCGGCGACGTCCAGAACGCCCTGGGCGAATAAACCCGTAAGGATTTCGCTCGCGCGGCTGCGGATGGTGTCGAGGTTTTCGGATTCGAGCAGGAGCGCGAGCGTGGGCGCGCTAACGTTGATGTTGAGTTCCGCCGTGAACTCGTCCCGCTCCGGCCCCGTCTTGGCGGCGTAGGTATCGGCGAGTTGCCGAATAATTACGAAGAATTCGCGGAGTTCGTCCTGGGCGATGGCGGGGATGTCGCCGTTTTCCTTAAAAACCGGGAGGACCCGGGCCGCCGCGTCTTCCTGCTCGCGACGGAGCGTCGCGCGGTCCTTCTCCACGGCGAACTTGTACGGCGCGGTTATGTCGTCTTTGGCGATAGCCCCTTCGACCAGGCGAGGCCGACTAAGGAACTGGCTGGGCGTCACCAGGAACGAGAGGGCCGCGAACGTCCCGGCGGCGATGACCGCGCGCTTGACGTTAAGGCGGCGCCACGGCTGCTCGGCCCTCTTCTCACCGACGCCGCGGGGACGGGGGCGGGGCCGGAAAAGGCGGCGCCATTTGACCTGCAACGTCTTAAAACGTTTCATAAGGGACCGTTATTCCTCGACCGCGGGACGGGCGGGCCGACGGCGGCCCGCGCGGCTCGCCCCCGCCCGGTGATGGGCGCGGTGTTCGGTCTCGTAGACGTCGTAGGCGTCCACGACCTTCTGGATAATGGGGTGGCGAACCACGTCCTGCCGGCCGAGGTAGACGAAACTGATACCCGGCGTGTTTTTCAGGATATCCTGCACCTCCACCAGGCCGGAACCTATGTCTTCCTCCAAGTCAATCTGCGTAATGTCGCCGGTCACCACGGCCTTCGAACCGAACCCCAGACGCGTCAGGAACATCTTCATCTGTTCGTACGTCGTGTTTTGGGCCTCGTCGAGAATGACGAACGATTCGTTGAGCGTCCGACCCCGCATAAAAGCCAGCGGTACGACCTCGACCACGCCCCGGTCGATAAGACGCATGGCGCGGTCGAAATCCACCATATCGTTGAGGGCGTCGTAGAGCGGGCGCAGGTACGGCGAAACCTTCTCCGTGAAATCGCCCGGGAGAAAGCCGAGCTTTTCCCCCGCCTCCACCGCGGGCCGGACCAGGACCAGCCGCCGGACCTCCTCGCGGAGGAGCATGTCCACGCCGGTCGCCATCGCGAGATACGTTTTTCCCGTCCCGGCCGGGCCGATGGCGAAGACGATCGTATGCTCGCGGATGCTGTGGACGTACTGCTGCTGGCCCGGCGTCCGGGGCCGGACGAACCGCCGCCGCGAGGGAACGGGTATAGCTTCATTTAAAAGCTGGCCGAGGTCGGCGGCCGGGTTTTCCTGGAGGGCGTCCAGCGCGTACGAAAGCTGGGCGCCGGAGGAAGCGGGCGCGCCCTCGCTCGCCGCCAAGACTTGCTCCAACGCCGTGGCCGCGCGGTCCACGGCGCGCTCGTCGCCGCGGAGAATCAATTCGTTCCCGCGCGCGACGACCCGTACGTCGAACAGGCTCTCCAGACGTTTCAGGTTTTTCTCGCCGCGCCCGTAGAGCTCGGCGGCCTGGTCGTTGTTGGGTATAAACAACCTCGCCGTAAAATCCCCGGCGGCTTCGTCCTTTTGGCCTTTGGCAACCTTCATCCGTTTACGGCGCCTGCACCGCCGTCACTTGCACTTCGGCCGGGAACACGCTTACCAGTGTCACGTAGTCCGGGACGTCGACGGCTACGGGATAGCGGCCCGGCGCCCCGGACGTCACCGACGCCGCGGGCGGCGCGAGCGCCGCCAGCCGGCCGGCCTCGCCCTCGAATGTCACGTTGACTTCCGCCGGCGCGGGTTGATACTTTACCGGCCCGCTGCTCTTCGCCGCCACCGGGACGCCGGCGAACGTCCGCCGTTCGCCCCGGCCCACGGGTACGGTTACCGCCACCTCGTCCGAACCCACGAGCGTGATACCCGCGGGCGCTTTGATCGCGGCTTCCGCCGTAAAGGTAGCGTCGCGGTCCGCCGCGTCCACCGCCACCGTAACCGCGTTCACTTTGTCGAGTACGCCGGCCGACCCGTACAACGTGGCTTTGGGCGGCCGGACCTCCGGGAGGCCGAAATAGAAGCCCGGGGCCAGCGAACCGGAGAACTCCACCTTGACGGGAACGCCCTTCGTGATGCGGCGTTCCAGCTCCAACATGATTATCTTCTCGCTCAGGATATCTTCGACGCGGACGTCGCCCGGGCCGGCGTATATCACGTCGCCCGGCGTCACGTCCACGCGATACACGCCCGGGTCCTTCCCCGCCAGATTGACCACGACCTTGAAGTCGTTGGCCCGCGCCCGGAATAGGTCGCGCCCTTTGCCGCTTACGCGGATGGAAACCTTCGGCGGGTACGAACCGTCGACGGCGAAACCCTCCGGAATACCCGCTATCTCCAGCGGGACGGCGAGCTCGCGATAGGCCTCGCGCCCGCTCGCGATGAAAAACCAGCACGCCGTCGCGAGAAGCAGCGCGAGGATTTTTAGGCCGAGGTTGCCGAAGAGCCGGCTAACGCGGCCGCGCAGCTCCATTTCCACCCGCCGTGGCATCGCCGGCTACATCCTTCCCCGCAGGTAGTCGAGCAGCGCGGCCTTAAGCCCCGTCGCGTTGCCCACGGGCTTCAGCTGCCCTTCCACCGCCAGCGAGACCCGGCCCGTTTCCTCGGAGACGACCACCGCCACGGCGTCCGTGACCTCGGTTATCCCCAGGGCCGCGCGGTGGCGGGCGCCCCAGCTTTTGGCGACTTGGGGGTTCTCGGTAAGGGGAAGCATTACCGCGGCCGCGGCCAGACGGCCGCCTTCGACGATAACCGCGCCGTCGTGCAGGGGCGAGCGCACCTCGAAAACCGCCCCCAACAACTCCCGGGAAACGTCGCTGTCCAGACGCACGCCGCGTTCGACGTAGTTGCCGAGGGGGACCGTGCGTTCAAATACGATGAGGGCGCCGACGTTGCGGGCGGCGAATTCGAACGCGGTATGGACGATAATGTCTAGCGCCGTCTCGTGGCCCCGCAACAACACCCGCACGAGCCGGTTGCGTCCGATCAACCCCAGCGCCTTCCGGATTTCGGGTTGGAAGATGATGACGGCGGCCAGAAGCCACACGCCGCGCAGATGGTCGAAGAACCAGTTGACGGAGTTGAGCCCCAGGAACGACGCCACCGCGGCCAGCAGCCCCAAAACCGCGACCCCCGCGGCCATGGGCGCGGCCGGCGTTCCCTTCACCAGCAGCATCAGCCGGTAAATGACGAACGCCATGATAAGGATATCGACGGCGTCCTGAACCCGGAAGGTGAGATCGAACATCGCTATCAGCCGTTTATGACCGCGGCCGCGACGCGCAGGGCCTGGACGGTCTCCTTGGGGTCGTGGACGCGGAGGAGGTGGGCGCCGCGGCGCGCGGCTTCCAGCGCCGCCCCGAGCGAACCGGCGAGCCGGCCGGCCGGCTCCTCGCCGGTGAGTTCGCCGATAAACCGCTTGCGCGAATGGCCTATCATCACCGGGAAGCCGAGGTCGGCCAGCGCGGGGACGTTGTGCAGGAGCGCCAGGTTGTGCTCCAGCGTCTTACCGAAACCGATACCCGGGTCCACGACGATTTGCTTCACGCCGTAACGCTCGGCCCAGGCGGCCCGCTCGGCGAGGAATTCCCGGACTTCGCCCACGACGTCGTCGTAACGCGGTTCCCGCTGCATGTCGGCGGGCGTCCCGCGCATGTGCATTAGCACCAGCGGGAGCCCGTATTCCGCGCACGCCGCGGCGACGTCCGGGTCGTCGCGCCCCGCGGTGACGTCGTTTATCATGGCGGCGCCGGCCGCCGCGGCCCGCCGCGCCACCGCCGCTTTCCGCGTGTCCACCGCGACCGGGACGTCGGCGGCGAGCGCCTCCACCACCGGCATGACGCGCGCGAGCTCTTCTTCTTCGCCGACGTAAGCCGAACCCGGCCGCGTGGACTCGCCGCCCACTTCCACGACGGCCGCGCCGGCCTCGACTATCGCCTTCGCCCGCGCGAGCGCTTGCCCGGGCTCGAGGTATCGGCCGCCGTCCGCGAACGAATCGGGCGTGACGTTGAGAATCCCCACGACCATCGGCGTCCCCAGGTCGTATTCTCTCCCTTTGAGCTCCAGCGCCCAGGGCCGGTCCCAACCGGCGACCGCTTCGGCCATATGGGCCGCGGCGGCCGCCAGGCCGAACTGCTGCATCGCAAGCTTGCGCGCCAGAACGGTGAGGGACGCCGCGGTTCCGAACAGCAAGGCGTCGCTATGCGCGACCGAATGGTCTATCACGCCCCAGTGAACCGCCGCCTCCGCCCCGGCCGCCAGCGCCTCTTGCTTTAAAATATTGGCCGCGACCGCCGAAAGGTTTTTGACGTAGAGCGCCCGCGCCGTGTACTTCGCCGCCATGATGGCGACGCCGCCGGGGTGCGCGCCCAGCCGGACCATCATAGCCCGGGCGTGGGCGGCGGAATCCACGCGGACGCTCCAGACCGAAGCCGGCGGGAGGTCGGCGGACGCGGCCATCACGTCCCGAGCGCCGGCTCGGCCTGGGGTGCCTCCCGTGTCTTTTTCCGCTTTCCCCGGACCCGGCCTCCGGCCGCTACCTTGGGGACGGGCGCCCCCTTGTTGAACGGCGGCAATTCCTTGCCTTGCATCAGGAGGTCTATCTCGTCGCCGGTCAAGGTCTCGCGCTCCAGGAGTTCGTGGGCGATGGTCTCGAGAACCTTGCGGTTTTTCTTCAAGAGGATGTAAGCCCGGTCGTACGCCGCGTCCACGAGCCGGCGGACTTCGCTGTCAATGGACTGCGCCGTCTGTTCGGAGTAGTCGCGGTGTTGGGCGATCTCGCGGCCCAGGAAGATGGCTTCTTCTTTTTGGCCGAACGCCACCGGCCCGAGTTTGTCGCTCATGCCCCAATCGCACACCATCTTACGCGCGAGGTCCGTGGCCCGGTCGATATCGTTGCCCGCGCCGGACGTAGCCTCGCGGAAGACCAGCATTTCCGCGGCGCGTCCTCCCAAGATGTGAGTGAGAAGGAGGTCGCAGTACTCTTTCGAGTACATATATTTCTCCTCCTCGGGCAGCGATTGCGTAAGGCCCAACGCCATGCCGCGCGGGATGATCGTGACTTTGTGGACGGGGTCGGACCCGGGCAGGAGCTTCGCCACGAGGGCGTGCCCCGCTTCGTGGTGCGCCGCGATGCTCTTGTCCTTGTCACCGATAACGCGGCTTTTCCGTTCCGGGCCCATCATGACCTTGTCGCGGGCTTCTTCCAGGTCGGGCTGCGCCACCGCGTTCCCGTCGCGGCGGGCCGCGAGCAACGCGGCCTCGTTCACCAAGTTTTCAAGCTCCGCGCCGGAGAAATATGGCGTCCCCCGCGCTACGGCTTCCAGATCCACGTCCGGCCCGAGCGGCACCTTGCGGGTGTGGACTTGCAGGATGCCGAGCCGTCCTCTCAAGTCCGGACGGTCCACGACCACCGTCCGGTCAAAGCGGCCGGGGCGCAATAAGCCGGGGTCGAGGACGTCCGGGCGGTTGGTGGCCGCGAGCAGGATGGTGCCTTCGTTGGACTCAAAGCCGTCCATCTCCACCAGCAGCTGGTTGAGAGTTTGTTCCCTTTCGTCGTGGCCGCCGCCCAGCCCCGCGCCGCGGAGCCGACCCACGGCGTCCAGTTCGTCGATAAATATAATACACGGCGCCCGTTTCTTAGCTTCGTCGAACAGGTCGCGGACCCTGGCCGCGCCTACGCCCACGAACATCTCCACGAATTCGGAACCCGAAACGGAGAGGAAGGGAACGCCGGCTTCGCCCGCCACGGCTTTAGCCAACAGCGTTTTCCCGGAGCCCGGCGGGCCTATGAGCAAGACACCCTTGGGGATTTTTCCGCCCAGCCGCTGGAACTTCTTGGGATTCTTCAGGAATTCGATTATCTCCTCCAACTCCGCCTTGGCTTCGTCCGCGCCCGCGACGTCGGCGAACGTGACTTTCTGCTTGGCTTCGTCGAAGAGCCGGGCCCGGCTTTTGCCGAAAGACATGGCCTTGTTGTTCTGGCCTTGCATCCGCCGGAAAAACCAGAAGAAGAAGAGTAGGAGGATGAACAGCAGGACGTAGGGGCCGACGGCGGAGACTATGGCGAACCAAGCCCCCTTGGGGTCCCGGATATCCACGCGCACTTTCGCGGCCTCGAGCCGCGCCACGAATTCGGAATCCACGCCCGGGACGACCGTTTTAAACTTCTTGAACGGGACGGCGTCGCCCTCCGTCCGCGCCTCCCGGTTGAGCTCGCCGGTAAGCCGGTTTTCCTCCAGCGTTACGGCGCTGACGACGCCCTTGGCGAGAAGGTCCGTGAACTTCCAATACGGTATTTTTACCACCCGCTCGCCGCGCAGGACGTAGAGCTGGTAGATGGTGATAACCGCGAACACCAAGATTGCCCACGGGAGCAAGCCCCGGAGGGATTTTTTCATTCAGGCCTCCGCGGCGGCGAGGAAAGCCGCCCGTAAATACTTTTTCACGCCTAAAATTATCATAATTCCACGTTTTAAACAAGCGCATTCGGCCTTTACGGGACAAAAAAGCCGCCGGCGTCGGCGGCTTTCGCTACTGGTCGAGCTTCCGAAAACGGCAAACGGCGGCGCTAATCCGTTTTTTTGAGCGTCACTATCTCGGAGAGGTTGCGGTAGCGGCCGCCCTCGTCCAGGCCGTAGCCGACGGCGAAGACGTCGCCCACTTCGAAACAAACGTATTTCAGCGGCACTTCCACCCGCTGCTTGACGGGCTTGTAGAGCAGCGTACAGACCTCGATGCTCCGGGGGTCTCGGATGCGGAGGTGGTCCACCAGGAAACCCGTGGTAAGGCCGGTATCGACGATGTCTTCCACCACCAGGACGTCCCGGTCGCGGATATTGACGCTCACGTCCTTGGTGAGTATGACCTCCTCGGTCGTCTGCGTCCCTTCGCCGTAGCTCACGATTTCGGCGAAATCCACTACCAACGGCAAGTCTATCGCGCGGATAAGGTCGGCGACGAAGACGAACGCCCCTTTCAGTACGCCGACGACGACCAGGTCCCGACCCGCGTAGTCGGCTTTGATCTGGCTGCCCAGACGCGCCACGCGTTCCGTCAGGATGTCGGCGTCGTATAAAACCTTAGATATTCTTTCCTTGTAGCTCATGCGACCTCCTAGCGTCGTCGCCGTTCGCCAACGGGCCGCCCCGCCGGCTGCATTTTAAGAAAATGGAAGGCGCGGCCGGCCGGGCCGCGACGCCCTCGGCCAACGCGAGTCCTGGCACCCAGATGACGCCGTCCCCCGCCGTCACGACCGGCCAAAGCCGCCGGGCGGCCGCGGGAACCTTCGCGTCCGTAAAGAGGTCTTGCAGTTTTTTGCGGCCGCCGAGGCCGACCGGCGCCAGGGCGTCGCCGCCGCGCCATCGGCGCACGACCACGCCCCGGCCCGCTACCGCTTCGTCCAACCACACTTCGTCCAGGCCCCGCCCGGCCATTACCGCAGGGGCCCGCGCCGAGGCAGCCGAAATTTCGATGCCCAGCGGCGGAAGGGTTACCACGCCCGGCGTCGGCACAACGGCGGACCAAGCACGCAACTCCGGCGCGACGAAGGCGCGCCGGAACACCCACCCCGCGGCGTCCCGCGCCGCCCGCGCGTTCGCGGGCAAACTTACGGCTCCGCCGACGCCGAGGGCCAATACCGCTTCCACGTGCCGCCGCTCCAGGCCCGTAAAGGAACCAGTAAGACAACGGTAGAGTTGCCGCACGGCGCGGCCGCGCAACGCCTCCGGAAAGGCGGCGGCGAAAGCGCCCGCCAGCCGGAATTCGCCGCCCCCGCCCGCCTCCACCAGCGGCTCGAGGAGTTCGGCCGTCTGGGCCTCCAACGCGCACTCCTCGGCGCGCGCCGCGGCCGCGAGGGCCACCAGCGATTCTTTAAGCCGGGGGAAGCGCGCGGTGAGCGCCGGCAGGAGCTCGAGCCGGACCCAGTTCCGCGTGTAGCGTGGGTCGCGGTTCGTGGGGTCGTCGCGCCAGGCCGCGCCCAGGGCGTTTAGGTAGGCCAGGACGTCGTCTCGCCACAGCGGCAACAAAGGCCGCACGAAGAGACCGACGGCCGGCGGCATAGCCGCCGCCCCCAGCGTCCCCGCGCCGCGCATCAGGTTGAGGAGAACGGTCTCCGCCTGGTCGTCGGCGGTTTGGCCCAACGCCACCGCGTCGGCGCCGAAACGCGCCGCCGCCCGGGCGAGGAACGACCGCCGCGCCAGGCGGGCGGCTTCCTCGGGCGAACGACGCCGCGACGCCGGGAGCGCCCGCACTTCCACGCGGGCGCAGTAGAACGGGAGGCCGAGGGCCGCGGCCTGGGCGCGGACGAAGGCCGCGTCGGCGGCGCTGTCGGGCCGCAACGCGTGGTCAAGGTGGGCCACCGCGAGGCGCCAGTTTTCGGCGGGCGCCAGGGAGGCCAGGACGTGGAGGAGGGCCGTGGAGTCCGGCCCGCCGGAAGCCGCGACCACGGCCGCGGCGCCGCGGGGGAGCAACCCCTCCCGTCGGCACCAGGCCCGTACCCGACTCTCGAAAGCGGCCGCCGTCATTTGGGGACGAGGGTGGCCACGGGAAGGACGAGTTCGGGGAGGGAGACGCCGCCGTGGAAGAACCCTCCCTCGAAACGTTTGTGGTATTCCCTCAAATGATGAGAAAAAACGAGGTGGTGGGAGCCCTGGGCCAGGACGTACGTCTTGGCGAGGTAGTCGGAGGGGAGGCCGAACTCTTCCGGTCGGCGCACCAGGAAAGAACCGTCGCCCTCGGGCCGCAGGTCGCGGCCCAGCCAGAAGCGGGGCGTCTTGTTCGCGTCTTTGTCGGCGTAGACGATGGCCGGCGTGTCGGTGAGAATCGAGCCGTGGTCGGAGGTGAGGACGACCACGGCTTCTTTATCGCGGGCGATGCGCGCCAGGAGCTGCTCCAGCGGCGAACCGAGGTACCACATGAGCGCGAGCCGCGGCAGCGCTTCGGGGGTGGGGTTGAGGGCGTCGAGCGCGCCGCCGCGCCCCGACTCGTGGGTTACGGTATCGATGAAGTTGAAGACGAACGCCGTCAGCGGGCGCGACGAAAGGTTCTCGATGACCTTCCAGGCTTTCTTTTCCTGTTCGCGGTTCGCGAATTTGTAGTAGCGGATTTTCCGGGCCGCGGGCGCGCGGCGGGCGGCGTGTTCGGTGAGAAACTGCTCCTCGTAACGGTTCAGCGATTCGCCCAGGCCCGTATCCTCGCGGAAGACATCCGGGTGGCGCTTCGCGATGGACAGGGGCGACTCGCCGGCGAAAAGCGCGTTCCGCGCGTAGATGGTGGAAGAAGGCAGGGCGCCGCAATACAACGAACGCTCGATGCGGTAGAGCCGGCCGATACGTTCCTCCAACATCAGCCACTGGTCCAACCGCAGGCAATCCACCACGATGAAATAAGTGGGGCGGCCCGCGGCCACCCGCGGGAAGACGAATTGGTCGAGGATGTCCCAGGAGAGCGGAGGCCGGTCGTCGCCCCCCGCCACCCACGACGGGTAGTTCGCGCACACGAAGCGCGCGAACTGGACGTCGGCCTCCGCCACCAGCTCCGCTTGCAACGGCGCGATGGCGGCCAGGTCCAGCTCCCCGATTTCGCGCGTGACGTGGCACATTTCCTGGTAGAGCGCGGCCCAGGCCGCGAATGTCGCCGCGGGGTCGTTGATGACGCGCTGGGCGCGGTTGAAATATTCGCCCCACGCCCCCACGACCCGGTCGCGCCGCAGTTTATCCACGTCCAGGATCTTCTTGAGCGAGGAGAGGATCTGGTGGGGGTTGACCGGCTTCACCAGGAAATCGTTGATCTCGCCGAAATACGCGTCGTCCATCAGCGTCTCTTCGGTGGACTTCGTGATCATGATGACCGGGAGCGACGCGTCGAGGCCGCGCAACTCCCTGAGCGTCGTGATGCCGTCCATCCCCACCATTATCTCGTCCAGCAGCACGGCGGCGAAGGCCCGCTCCTTCACGAGCGCGACGGCGTCCGGGCCGTTGGTGGCGGTGGTGACGCGATAACCCCGGCTCTCCAGGAATTGGATGTGGGCCCGGAGGAGGTCGATTTCGTCGTCCACCCACAGGATGGCGGGGTGGTGCTCGTTCGATGCCGGCTGGTTAATCATCTTTTTCGACGACGCGCAGGCCGAGTTCGCGGAGCTGCTGCTCCGAGACGCGCCCCGGCGCGCCGTCCATGGGCGACATGGCCCGCAGGGTCTTGGGGAAGGCGATGACTTCGCGGATGGAGCTTTCGCCGCACAGGAGCATTACCCACCGGTCGATGCCGGGCGCGATGCCGGCGTGGGGCGGCGTCCCGTAATCCAGCGCCCGGAGGAAAAAGCCGAAGCGGTCCTCGACTTCTTGCTCCGAGTAGCCCAGGACTTTGAACACCCGGCGCTGGACGGCCGGGTCGTGGATGCGGACGCTCCCCGAGCCGATCTCGACGCCGTTGACGACGACGTCGTAGTGCCGCGCCATGACGGTCAACGGCGCGGATTCGAGCTTGTCCGCGTCCTCGGGACGGGGCGCCGTAAAGGGGTGATGCGCCGGCGTGGGGGCGCCCGTTGCCGGGTCTTTCTCGAAGAGCGGGAAGTCCGTCACCCAGAGGGGGTGGAAGCCCGGCGCCCGCGAGACGGCCAGCAGGTCCGCGACCCGAAGCCGGACCGAGCCCATGACCGTCGCCGCCGCCGCGAAGGGGCCGCCGCACGCGAGGATGATGTCGCCCTCCGCCGCGGCCGTCGCCGCCAGCAGCCGCGCGGCGACGCCCGGCTCGAAGAACTTGGCGACGGCGCCCGAGAGCGCGCCGCCGGCGCCGACTTTCAGGGAGGCGAGGCCGCCGGCGCCCTCGCCCTTGGCCATCTGCTCCAGCTCGTCGACGTGTTTGCGGCTCAGGCCGCCGGCGACTCGCAGCGCGAGCGTCGCGCCCCCCTCGGCCGCGATTTTACGGAAGATATCCGACGAACTCGCCGCGAAAACGTCGCCCACGTCCGCGAGCTCGAGGCCGAAGCGGAGGTCCGGCTTGTCCCGGCCGTAGCGCGACATCGCCTCGCGCCAGCTGAGCCGGGGCCACGGCGTCTTGATTTCAACGCCGATGGCCTCGCGGGCCGACGCGGCGAACGCCCCTTCCGTCACCGCGAAGACGTCCTCCTCGTCCGCGAAGCACATCTCCAGGTCGAGCTGGGTGAACTCGGGCTGGCGGTCGGCGCGCTGGTCCTCGTCGCGGAAGCAACGGGGAATCTGGAAGTAGCGGTCCACGCCCGCGACCATCAAGAGCTGCTTGAACATCTGCGGCGATTGGGGCAGCGCGTAGAAGCGCCCCGGGTAGAGGCGGCTCGGGACGAGGTAGTCGCGCGCCCCCTCGGGCGTGGACTTCATCAGGATGGGCGTCTCCACCTCGAGGAACCCCTCGGCCGAGAGGTAGTCGCGGATGGCCTTCACGGCGCGGTGGCGGACGGCGAGGTGGTGCTGCATCTTCGGGCGCCGGAGGTCGAGGTAGCGGTATTCCAGCCGCATATCCTCGTGGACGCTCGTCTCCTCGTCCGCGAGGTTGAACGGCGGCGTCTTGGCCCGGGCCAGGACCTCCACCCGAGACGCAAGGACCTCCACGTCGCCAGTGGGGACGTCGGCGCGGCGGCTGGCCTCGGGACGGGCCCGTACCTTGCCGGCCGCGCGCACCACGTCTTCGCCGTGAAGGGAGGCCGCGAGGGCCCCGAGGGCGGCGTCGGCGGCGGGGTCCACGACCAACTGGGTAAAGCCGTAGCGGTCGCGGAGGTCGAGGAAGAGGAGGCCGCCGAGGTCGCGGCGTTTCCAGACCCAGCCGCAGAGGGCCACGTCCTGGCCGACGTGGTCTTTATTCAATTCGCCGCAGGTATGAGTGCGCAGCATCTTTTCTCCGATTTGCCAATTATACCCCAAACGGCCGCCCTCGTAAAGGCCGATGTGAAAAAGGCGGCCCGCCGGGGCCGCCCGTCCGCCTAACGAGGCGCTACTTCCCGCCGGCCTCCCGCTTCCACTTCTCGACGTCCTTGTTGACCTCGGTCTCCTTGTTAATCATGTCGCCGCCGATTTCGGCCATGCGCGCCACCTTCGGCTCCATCTGCTTCTGTATCTCCGTGATGCGGCGTTGCTTCTCCTGAGGGCTGAGCGTCGGGTCGGCGGCGATGCGCTGCTGCTCCTCGGCCAGCGCCTGTACTTCCTTGCTCAACTTCTCGACCTCGGCCTGGTGCTCCTTTATCGCCCGGGGGTCCGGGATGCCCGAGTCCTTCATCCCCGGGATGAGGTCGAGGTTCGGCGGTTTGTTCCCGCATCCCTTGCAGCAACCGTAGAGCGAGAGGGACGCGAGCGCCGCGACGGCGACGGCGAGGACAACGGCGGTTATTCTCATAAGGGCCTCCGGGGGTTAAGGGGTTTGTTCCACCAAGGCCAACTCCCGCGTGAGGAGTCGGCGGTATACCATCTCCGCCAGCGGGACGAGGTTCATGGTGTCCGCGGCGTTGTATCGCATCAGGAGGTCCAGCGCGCCGGGGCGGCCGTTGAGGTGGGCCTGCCACAACTTCACGGCGTCGTATCCGTTAAGGCCGTCCACGTCGCCGGCGCGGCCTATTCCGAACTGCTTCTCGACTTTCTTAAGACCGCCCCCCACGCCCAGCGACTTGGCGGCGAAGCACAGGTCGAAGTGGGGCATCTCGAAACGAACCCACGAGAACGTCCGCTTCAGGAAGGGGACGTCGAAAGCCACGCCGTAAAAGGTGATGAGCAGCTTCACGCCCTCCAGCGCGGCGTCGAGCGCGTCGCCGGAAAGCCCCTCCCCCGCCACGAACTGCGCCAGCCCGACGCCCGGGCGGTAGATTCCCACCAGCGTGGGCTCGTCGTCGGGGGGCGCCATGCCGGTGGTCTCGATGTCGAGGAACGCGACGTCGGCGCCGAAGACCTCGAACAGGCGCCAGTGGTCGCTGGGCGGGAGGCCGCCGTGGAAGAAGCGTTCGTCCTGGCGGGCGAGCGCCTCCCGCCAGCGCGCGAGCTCGTCGCACCACATGCGGTTGCGGAACGGCGAGGCGAAGGAAACGCCGCCCCGGGTGAGGAAGTCGTCCCAGTCGGCGACGCCGCCGCGGCGAATGCGCTGCTCGGTGCGCGGGCCGACGCCGGTGAGGACGCGGAAGGTCCTGCGTATCACGCGGCCGCCTCCCGCGGCGCCGCGCGGGGGAACGCGCCGAGATAGAGCAAAGCCCCCAGGACGCCGCCCAGGAGGTCGGCGCCCAGGTCCACGACGTCCGCGCTCCGCCCCGGCACCGAGATCTGGATAATCTCCGTTCCCACGCCCACCGCGAAGACGGCGAAGAACGCGGCGACGAAGGCGGCGGCGCCGCGCCCCGCCGCGTGGCCGGCGGCGGCCCGGGCGGCGAGCGCCCCCAACAACGCGTACGCCGCCGCGTGCCGCATCTTGTCGACGTTGAGCGCGGCCGGCTGCGGCGCCTCGGGGAGCGACACGCACGCGAAGACCACGAGGACCGCCACCCAGCCCAGCACCGGCAGGTAATACCTGGCGATTCCGGCGTTTGCGGCCCGCGTCATCATCCCAGCATCGCCCGGACCAGGAGGAGCGCCGCGGCCTTGTGGGGCAGCGCGTGGCCGCGGCGCAGGTCGGGGTCCACCGTCTGGATGGGGAAGAAGTTGGCGACGCCCACGCAGCTGGGGCAGCCGCTCTCGCACTCGCAGCCGGCGATAAGGTCGGCGCAGGCGCGCAGGACCTCCTCGACGCGGCCGTAGGCGTGCTCGGCGTAGCCCAGGCCGCCGGGATACACGTCGTAGACGAACGCCGCCGGCGTCCCCAGGTTGGAGGAATCCACTATGCCCCGCACGTCGCGGGGGTCGCACATCGCGAAGAGGGGGATGACCGCCGCCAGCGCGTTCTTGAGCCCCACCAGGCCCTCGTAGGGGTTCATCCCCTGGGCCGAGACCGCCGCCATGACCTCGGGCCCGGGGGCGACGTAGAAGGCGACCGTGGGGAGCTCCACGGCCGGCAGCTCCAGCGCCGCCCAGCCGATGGATTCCAGCGAGTAGAACTTTATCTTCTTGAAGCCGACGGTCCGCCAGCTTACGAGCACTTCCGCCAGGCCGAAGTCGCCGGCGCCGGTCTTGCGCTCCGCCAGCGGCTTCGTCAACCGGAGCGACGCCTCCACCATCGCCTGGGTGTAGTAGTCCACGTCGCGGGGCTCGAGGTACGCCGCCTTCAGGTTAAGGTCCAGCTCCCGGACGAAGTACGTCTCGCCCTGCTGCAGGTAAACGGCCTCGGGGTAGAGCTGCTCCAACGCGCTCTCGTAGTCCAGCGTCCCCATCACGGCGTTGCCCCGGCTCGCGTCCATGATGGTGAAGGTGTTGTCGGAGGAGGAGCGGAGGTTCACGCCCGCGGCGGGGTAGTCGGCGGACAGCCACCAGTACTTGCCGTCGCGCGCGGCCATGTCGCCGTCCTCCGCCAGCGCCGCCGCCACCTCGCCGGCGGGGGCGCCGAAGGCCGCGAGGTCCTCCGCCGTAAGCGGCAGCTCGCTCGCGGCGCAGCGGAGGTGGCCGGCCAGGATGTAGACGTTGGCCGGGTCGATGATGGCGTCTTCGGGCGAACGGCCGAAGACGTACTCGGGGTGGCGGGCGAGGTACTGGTCCACCGGGTCGTCGTAGGACACCAGGACCGCGAGCGACGCGTCGGCGCGGCGTCCCGCCCGGCCCGCCTGCTGGCGGAGCGAGGCGATGGAGCCGGGGAAGCCCACGACGACCGCCGCGTCCATCCCGCCGACGTCGATGCCGAGCTCCAAGGCGTTGGTGGCGGTGACCGCCAGGAGCTCGCCGCCGAAGAGCTTCTTCTCGATGGCGCGCCGCTCCTCGGGGAGGTAGCCGCCGCGGTAGCTCTGGACCTTGTCGCCCAGCTTCGCGCCCACGGCGTCCTTGGTATACTTATATAGGAGTTCGGCGACGACGCGCGCCCGGGCGAAGGCCACGGACTGGACGCCGTTTTTGACCAGCGTCGCAAGGACCTCGGTGGCCTCGACGTTGGCGGAGCGGCGGAGGCCCAGGCCGCGGTCGTGGAGCGGCGGGTTCAGAAGGACGAAGTAGCGGTCGCCCCGGGGCGCGCCCGAGTCGTCCACCACCGTCACCGGCGCCCCCACCAGCCGCGCGGCGTGCTCCCCCGGGTTGCCGATGGTGGCGGAGGCCAGGAGGAACTGGGGCTTGGCGCCGTAGTGGCCGGCCACGCGCGCCAGCCGGCGGAGGACGTTCGCGACGTGGGAGCCGAAGATGCCGCGGTAGGCGTGGAGCTCGTCCACGACGACGTAGCGGAGCCGCGAGAAGAAGCGGCTCCACCGCGCGTGGTTGGGCAGTATCCCCTGGTGGAGCATGTCGGGGTTAGTGATGAGGATATTGGCCTCGTCGCGGAGGCGGCGGCGCGCCGGCGGCGGCGTATCGCCGTCGTAGACGCCGGCGCGCACGCGCGCGGCCACCGGCGGCGCGAAGGCCAGGAAGCGCTCCAGGTTGCGGAGCTGGTCCTGGCTCAGCGCCTTGGTCGGGTAGAGGAAGAGGGCGGTGCCGCCGCCGCGGTAGAAGTCCTCCAGCACGGGCAACAGGAAGCACAGCGTCTTGCCCGAGGCCGTGGGCGTGACGGCGACGACGTGCCGGCCCTCGCGCGCGGCGCGGATATAGTCCGCCTGGTGGGCGTATAAGCGGTCGATGCCCTGGTAGCGCAGGGCCTCGACGAGCGGCGCCGCAAGCGGCGGCTCAAGCTCGCCGTAGCGCGCCTCGCACGCGGGGATGTGCTCGACGTGGCGCACGGCGCCCGACTTCGAGAGCTGGAGCTCGGCCAGGATGGTCTCTATTTTCATGGACGGAACGGGGCGCCGGCGTCGGCGCGCAGACTATATTATAAGACGAAACCGCCTTCCGGGGGAAGGGAAATCCGCCCGGCGGCCCGGTTTATTGCTTGACAACCAAAGCCCCGGCGGTTAGAATGGTTTCAGGAAGGGTAGGTATGTATTAGGGAGTTGCGGATGGACGGAAACTTAAAACCGAGGACCACGCCGGCGCGCGACGAACGCGGACCGGCGTGTTTTATTTTCGGAACGGAGGACGGGAAACGAAAAAGAAAAGACCTAACGCCGTCGACGTCCCGGCGGAATAACATGGTGAAAGCTATTATAAGAATAATATCCATCACGACCATATTGACCGCCACCGTGGACGCCGGCCCTTGGGACTTGGTAAGTTCGTTCCCGACGCCCGGTTCTTCCCCGCGCGGGTTAGCTAATATTATTGGCCTTTATACCGTCGACGATTCTACGCCCCCTTACATTTATCACGTATATTTCGACGGTTCTATTATGGGAAGCTTCCCGGCGCCGGGGGGCCCCGGCGCGTGGGGTTTGGCGGAGGATTACAGTTACTTATGGGTTTCCAACAACCTGACTTCCTGGATTTATAAGATAACCACTGCGGGTTCGTTGGTCAGCTCGTTCCTATGCCCCCTTGCCGGCCCCGCGGACATAGACATGGCTTTCGATTATAACCCTTTCGGCGGTTGGCTCATCGTCGCCGTTCCGGCCCAAAACGTAATCGCGGAAATCAACCAGAACACCGGCTCGTTGATAGAAACCTTTCCGGCTCCCGGGCTACACGCGACGGCGTGCGGCAGCCTTGTCGCCACCACCGGCTACCCTTTTTACGTAACCGACGACTATACGCACAAGGTATATAAGAACGGCGCGGCCGTGATTACGAGTCTCCAAACGCCGGTAGGTTTCGCGTACTCTGCTGATACTAACGGAAACATACGCATCGTCTGGGTCGTCGACGACGCTACCGATTACGTATATATGTATTACACCGACGAATACTACACGCCGGCGGCGCCGGCGTCCCTGGGCCGGATAAAGGCGTTGTTCAAATGACCCGGCACGGGCGTTCCCGCCTGCGGCGTCGTTTTTTGTAGGGGCGCACGGCTGTGCGCCCTCTTATTCCTGCCGCGCCCCGCCCCGGCCGGTTTAAAACCCGCCGTATCTTTCCCCGCAACTCCCTCTCCCCATCCGACGTAAAATAAGATATAATTCACGCCGTCATGGTCTTCACCCGCGCCCGCTACTACGCCTACCGCGCGCACCTGCGCGAGGCCTTCGCCCTGGCGTTCCAGGCGCTGTGGGCCAACCGCCTGCGCTCGGTCCTCACGGTCCTGGGCGTCTTCATCGGCGTCACGACCGTGGTGGGGCTCATCTCGCTCATCGCCGGCTTGAACAAGTACGTCGAGGGCGCGTTCTCCCAGGCCGGGACCGACACCTTCATGCTGTCGCGCGTGAACTTCGTTACGGCCTCGTGGGAGGAGTGGTTCGCGGCGCGGAAGCGGCCGGACATAACGCTCGCGGACGCCCGGGCCATCGTCGCCGAATGCCCCGCGGTGGATTACACCGCGCCCCGCTTCGTCTCGTTTCACGACGTCTCGTGGCGCGACAAGCGCGTGACCGGCGTCGTCGTCATCGGGACCACCCAGGAGTTCCAGCAGATGGAGGGGTTGACGATACGCCGCGGCCGCTTCATCACCAACGAGGAGGTAAGCCGGTCGCGCGCGGTGTGCGGCCTCGGCGCCGAGGTGGCGGACCAGCTCTTCGGCTCGGCGTCGCCGCTCGGGGAGCGGGTCAAGGTCGGCGGCCACCCCTTCACGGTCGTGGGCGACGCCTACCCCATGGGCTCGGTCTTCGGCGAGAGCCGCGACACGTCGGTGGTGATGCCCATCACCGCGTTCGAGAAGGCCTTCGGCTCGCGGGGCATCTCGCACGGCGCGATAGTCATATGCCGCCCCAAAAGCGCGGCGCTGGCGGGGCGGGCGGAGGACGAGGTCACGGCGCTCATGCGCCGGCGCCACCGCCTGAAGCCGGAGCAGGACAACGACTTTGAAATCATCACCCAGGCCGCGATGGTCCAGGCCTTCCGCCAGCTCACCGCCGCGCTGTTCGTGGTCATCGTGGCGGTGGGCGGGATATCGCTGTTGGTGGGGGGCGTGGGGATAATGAACATCATGCTGGTCTCGGTGACGGAGCGGACGCGGGAAATAGGCGTGCGCAAGGCGGTGGGGGCGCGGCGGGCCGACGTCCTGTCGCAGTTCCTCATCGAGGCGGTGGTGCTCTCCGCCACGGGCGGCCTGCTGGGCGTGGCCGGCGGCACGGCCCTGGCTTATATCATCGCCGCCGCCACGCCGCTGCCGGCGACGCTCTCCGGCGGCGCCGTGGTGCTGGGCGCGGCCTTCTCCACCGCCGTCGGCATCTTCTTCGGCCTCTACCCCGCGCGGCGCGCCGCCCGGCTCAACCCCATCGCGGCGCTGCGCTACGAATGACGCCATGTCGCCTTTGAACGTCGGCCTGCGCCGGGCCTACTACCAGAACCGCGAGGCGGGCCTGCTGGCCCTGTCGTCGCTGTGGGCCCACAAGATGCGCGCGCTCCTCACCATCCTGGGGATAGTGATCGGCGTCACCACCGTCATCGCCATGGTCAGCGTCATCGACGGCCTCAACACCACCTTCGCCAAGCAGCTCGGCTTCCTGGGCGCCGACACCTTTTTCGTCCAGCGCTACAAGGCGGTCCAGTTCGGCGCCCGGCGGGAGAAGCCGCGCAAGGGCTTTACGCGGGAGGACGCCGAGGCGATAATGCGGCGGTGTCCCGCGGTGGCCGTGGCCGACATCTACACCGAGGCCATCGTGTCGGCGACCTACGGCAGCGAGAAGACGCCGTTCGTCCCCATCGGCGGGACCAACACCGAGCGCTTCGACGAGATAATGTCGTGGTGGGTGGGCGACGGCCGCATGCTGACCGCCGACGACATCGCGGCCGCGCGGTACGTGTGCGTCGTCGGCTCCCAGGTGGCGGAGGCGCTCGTCCCCGGCGGCGACATCGTGGGCAAGGACATCAAGGTGGACGGCTACCGCTTCCGCGTCGTGGGGGTCTTCTCGCCCAAGGGCGAAATCTTCGGCACGTCCATGGACAACTACATCCTCATCCCTTACGGCGCGTTCCGCAAGGCCTTCGGGACCCGCGACGACAACGACGAATTCAGCGAGAGCTCGTCCCTCATCATCAAGGCCCGTTCGCCCCAGACCATAAACGTCGCCATCGACCAGGTGGAGGCGCTGATGCGCGAGCGCCGGCGCGTCCCGCCCGAAAAAGAAAACGACTTCGAAATCTACACCGCCGATTCGCTGATGCAGATCTTCAACCAGATCACCGGCGCCGCCTTCGCGGTTATGATCGGGATTTCGGCCGTGTCGCTGCTGGTGGGCGGCATCGGCATCATGAACATCATGCTGGTTTCGGTGACGGAGCGGACGCGCGAGATCGGCGTGCGCAAGGCGCTGGGGGCGCGGCGCCGCGACATCATGACGCAGTTCATCGCCGAGGCCACGGCCATCTCGCTGGTGGGCGGCGCCGCCGGCATCGTCCTGGGGGTGGTGCTGGGCGAGGGCGTGAACGTCCTCACCAAGGTCCTGGCCGACGCCCACCTGCCGGTCCCCCACCTCCCCGCCGCCATCAAGGCCTGGTCGGTAGTGCTCGGCTTTCTCTTCTCGTTGGCGGTGGGCCTGTTTTTCGGAATATACCCCGCGAGCAAAGCGGCGAAGTTAAACCCCATCGAAGCCCTGCGTTACGAATAGGACGGGAGGCCCCACGATGAAAACGGCCCCGATAATATTGGCGGCGCTCCTCGCCGCCGCCGCCCTGGCCACGGAAGCGCCCGGGACGGCCGACGAGATAACCGAAACGCCGCCGGAGCTCGGCTTCAAGGCGGTCAAGGCGACGTGCGAACAAGTCCTGACGCCGTACGTCGTCCGGCTCGAGGTCCTGGGCGACTGCGCGCTGATAGGCGTCACCGTCATGCCCAAGACCGACCCCTACTACGGCAAGGCGCTCCAGTTCGTCAAGGACCGCGTGGCCGGCAAAGAGGTCCGCGTGGAAGTGTGCCCCAACATCCCGCAGAACAGCCAGGGCCAGAACCGCGTCCTCATCTACTACTGGAACGGCGACGAGTGGGTCAACCTCTCCATCGACCTAATCGCGGCGGGGCTGGCCAAGGTGGCCGATGTCCCCGGCTGCCACGTCCCCACCAAGGGGTGGCTGGCCATCGAGAACGGCGCCCGCAAGGCGCGGCTGGGGTTGTGGGCGACGTTCAAGGAGCCGGGGGCGATGAAGACCGACAAGCCGGACCTCTCGGACTTCGAGTAATGGCCGAGGCCGGCGACCTCCGCGGCCGCCTCCGCGCCGTGGCCCGGGCGCTCGCGCGGGGCGAGAGGCCGGCGGCGGGCGGGCCGGCGGCCGACGGCGTCGTCACGCTGGACGCGGCGTGGCCCGCGGCGCGCGCCGACGGCTTCTGGCGGGCGACGCCGCCGTGGCCCGAGGGGTATCCGCCGGCGCATTTCGAGACCGAAGCCGAGGCGGCGGTGGCGCTGGACGTGGAGTCCATGGGGCGGACGCCCAAGCCCCTCTTCCTCGTCGGCCTTGCGCGCGTGGGCGCCGGCGGCGTCGCCTTCGAACAGTTCGTCGCGGCCCACCCCGAGGAAGAGGCGGCGGTCCTCGCGGCGACCGGCGCGGCGCTGGCCGCGGCTCCCCTCCTCCTCACCTACAACGGCCTGACCTTCGACCTCCCGCTCATCCGCGACCGGATGCAATACTGGCGGCTCCGCTACGAGCCGCCGCGGCGCCACGTGGATTTGTTGTGGACGGTGCGCCGCCACTACCGCCGCAAGCTCGCGATGCCGTGGTGCGGCCTGGCCGAGGCCGAACGCTACATCCTCGGCCTGGCCCGCCCCGACGACCTCCCCTCCAGCCAGGTCCCCGAGTTGTACGAGCGCGCGATACAGGCCGGCGACGCGCGGCCCCTCATCCCCATCCTGCGCCACAACCTCTACGACCTCGCGGCGCTGGTCCTGCTCTACCTGAAGGTGAGCGCCGAGCTGCCGGCGGCGCTCGCGGAGAGAGGGCCGCCCGCCGAGGAGGCGGCGCTCTTTTAAATAAAAGGCGGCCCCAGCGGGGCCGCCTTTTGCTATCGCCTGATACTTATCTCTGTAACCGATTTAGCATTACGGCGCCCGCCGCCGGGTCTTGTACCGCGCGGCGAGGGCGGTGAAGGCCTCCTCGCTCCGCCGCATGTTGTCCCGCCACAACCCCCGGGCCATAACCACCGCGCGGTTGACCTCCCGCGCGCGGCGGCGCCGTTCGACGTCCTCGGCGGCGGCCACTATCGCCGCCGCGAGCGCCGGGGCGTCGTCCAGCGGGACGAGCGCCATCGCGCCGCCGGCGTCGGCCCACTGCCGCGTCGCCGGGATATCCGTCACCACCGGGTAGCACCCGGACGCCATCGCCTCCAGCAGCGAGATGTTGGCGCCGTCGGAGCGCGAGGTCGTGACGAAGACGTCGGCGTCGCGGAGCGCCGCCGCCACCTCGGCCGGCCGGAGCGACCCCCGGAAGGTAACGCGGTCCGCGAGGCCCATCGCCCGGACCCTCTCCTCCACCGCCGGTCGGAGAACGCCGTCGGACAGGAAGACAAGCCGCGCCCGCGGCAACGCCGCGAAGACCGCGGGTAGCGCCGCGAGCAGCTGCTCGAAGTTGTAAACCGTCTTGAAGTGGCGGGTGTGGATGATGACTACGTCGCCGGCGGCGCGGGGCGGCCGGGAGGCGGCGGTGAACACGGCCTCGTCCACGCCGAAGTGGTTGACTACCACTTTGGCGGCGTCGCCGCCCAGCGCGACGATGCGCGCCGTCATATGGTCGGCCATGGAAGTGATGAGGTCGGCGCGGCGCAGGCAGAAGCGGACGCGGGCGCGGTGGAGCCAGGACCAGTCGGGTTCCAGCAGAACGTCGGTCCCCCACGCCGAGACGACGACCGGCCGGACGCCGCACAGTATCCCCAGCGGCCCGTAGGAGCCGAGTTCGTGGGCCGAGACGACGTCGGGCGCGATGGCCCGGGCGAGCCGCCGGACCGTCGGCAGGTGGGCGAGGTATTTCAACATGAAGGCGCGGGGGAGGCGGCTTCGGATGAAGTGCGTCGTCCCCGGGACCGGCCGGCCGCCCTCGAAGGTGATGAGGTGGCACTCATGGCCTGCGCCGTGGAAATACTCCACCCAGCGGTGGGTGTGGTTCAGCGACAGGTCGGAGAGAAAGAGTATCCTCATAGGAACGAGCCGCGGGACGGGCAGACCTCGGCCAGGACGCAGGCGCCGCACGCCGGCCGGTGGGCGCGGCAGACCTCGCGGCCGTGGCGGATAAGGTTCAGGTGGAGCTCGGCGGCGCGCCCCGGCGGGCAATACTCGTCCCAGAAGCGGTGGGCGGCCGCGGCGCCTTCCCGGGCGCCGACGAAGCCGAGCCGCCGGGTGAGGCGGAGGACGTGGGTGTCCACCGGGAAGACGTCGCGCCCCAGCGCGAAGAGGAGGACGACGCGGGCGGTCTTGGCGCCGACGCCGGGCAGCCCCTCCAGCCACGCGAGCGCCTCGGCGTCACCCAGCCCCTTCAGGAACGAGAGGCGCAGGGAGCCGCGCCGCCGGAGGACTTCCCGCGTCAGCGCCTTCAGGTAGCGGGCCTTGACGTCGGCCAGGCCGCCGCCGCGGATGGCCGCCGCGACGGCGCGGACATCGGCGCCGGCGAGGTCCTCCCACCGGGGGAAGCGGCGCCGGAGGGCCGCGAAGGTCCGCGCGCTGTTGACGTCGGTGGTATTCTGGCTCAGGACCGTCGCCACCAACTCGGCGAAGGGCGAGGGGGCGCGCCCCCGGCGCGGCGCGCCGTAGGCGGCCGCGAGGCGGGCGGCGACCGCCGCCACGCGCCCGGGCGTCTCTTTGTCCGCCGTCATCGCGCCGATGATAGCATAAGGCCGGCGCCGGCCAAAGAAGAAAGCCGCCCCGAAATAGAAGCGGCTTCGGCTATTCGTCGGCGCGGGCAGAGGTAATAGGCTAATAAAAATTGACACCCCGGCGCGGCGCGTGGTAAAATCCGGGCCGTAATGAAACCCCCACGGCAACGGGACTTCGCGCTGGCGGTGTTCGCCGGCGGCGTCGCGGCGCTGGCCGGCGCCCTCTACCTCGGCGTGGACCTCTACTTCGCCAACGGCTTCCTCACCCTTCCCCTCGACGACGCCTACATCTTCCTGCACTACGCCCGCAACTTCGCCGCCGGCCACCCGATGGTCTACAACCTGGGCGACGCCACCACCACCGGCGTCACCTCCTACCTCTACCTGTTGATCCTGACGCCGCTGGCGTTGGTCTTCCGCGCCCCGGACACGCTGGTATGGGGGACGTTCATCCTGAACGTGGTCTTCTACGGCGCGAGCGTCTTCCTCTTCGCCAAGATCGCGGGCCGGCTGTTCGAGGGCCGCTTCGTCTACCTCTCCACCCTTATATTCGCGAGCACCGGCCCCATAACCTTCCACGCGCTGGCGGGGATGGACACCGGCTTATTCGTCCTGGCGCTCCTGTTCGCCCTCTATTCCTATCTGATGTATACGGAATACGGCCAGGGCCGCGTGTTCGCGTTCGCGCTCGCGGCGCTCGCGCTCGCGCGGCCGGAGGGCATACTGGCCGCGGTCCTCCTGGTGGTCATGGCCCTGGTCGCGGCGCCGCCGGAGGTGGACGGCCGGCCGGTCCCGCGCCGGACGCCGAAGTGGCTCGTGGCGGCGGGGCTCGCGCCGGTGCCGTTCTACTTCCTCGCCAACTACCTGGCGGGCGGCCACGTCACCAGCGCGAGCTTCCTTTCAAAGTCGGTGTGGGGCCCGGGTTCGTCGCCCTGGCCGACGCGGCTGGCCGAGGTCCTCGCCTACGGCCTGTTCGTCGTCAAGAGCGTACTCGCGGGCCTTGACGGGACGTACCTGGCGCAGGTCCTCAACGTCAACATCCCATACGCCGCGGCGGCCTGTTTCGCGCCGCTCTCGCTCGCCTTCTTCCTGGTGGGCTGGGGCCGGGCGGCGCGGAAGTCGTGGGGGAACCGGCGGCCCTCGCCGGCCTTCGCGGCGGGCGTCCTCTTCCTGGCCTGCACCGCGCTCAGCTGCATCTTTCTCCCCTTCCCGCGCCATTTCACCCGCTACCTGGCCGCTTTCTACCCGCTGTACGTCATCGGCATTCTGGTGGGGATCGAGGGGTTGGCGACGCTCATCCGGTACGGTCGGCCGGCCATCAGCCACGCCGCGATGTTCTGGACCGGCGCCGCCTACTTCCTGATCTTCGGCCTCGTGTCGTCGGCCTATGCCTGGCTCGGCTTCGGCATGTCGGCGCGCGACATCCGCTTCCAGCATATCGCCACCGCCCGCTACATCCGCGACCACGTCGCCCCCGGCGCCAACATCTTCACCCACGACGTGGGAGTGCTGGCCTACTACAGCCGGCACCGTATTGTGGACCTGGAGGGGCTGGTGTCGCCCGGCGGGTGGCGGGAGCGGGGCGAAGGCGCGGGCGTCGCCGCCTCGTTCGTGGCGGGGCGGGGTAAACCAGGCGACTATTTCGCCGGCTACCTCGACGTCTACCCCTTCAACGACGTCGGCCTTATCGCCGAGCCGGAATTCGAGGCCCGTCTCATATCGGTCACGATGGCCGGGGGCGCCGTGATGACGGTGGCGCCGTTCCGGGCGGAGCTCTTCGTCCGGCCGCCGCCGCCGGCCATGCCGGGTTTCGAGCCGGAGGACGACGTGGACGTGGCGGATATGCTTTCAGAGAAAGCCCACCATTACCGGCTCCGCCGCCGGGGCGCCAACGCCTTCTGGAGCTACGCGACCATTGCGCCGCGGGAGGAAGGGGGCGTCGCGGCTACCGCGCCGTTCTTCGAGGCGGGCCGCACGGTGTGCGGCGCCGAGGAGTTCACGGTGCGCGCGGCGCCGGGGCGGGACCTGGCGTGCGTCGCGCGGTGCCTCCCGCCCTACGACGTCGAGGTTTACGCCAACGGCAAATACGCGGGGAAGTGGGCCGTATCGCCCGCGGGCGGCGAGGGTTTCGTGGACGGCTATTTCTTCATCCCGGGCCGGGCGGTAACGGGGACCATGCGTTTCCAGCTTAAAACCGCGGGCGGCGATTTTCAGACGTTCCGTCCGGCTCACTACTACTTCTATTCGCGGCGAACGAGATGACGACGCGGCGTTGGCGCGGCTTCGCGACCCCCCGGGCCATCCCCTGGGTTTTTTTAATCGGCGGTTTCGCGCTCTACGCGGCGAGCGCGTCGCCGGGCCTCGCCATCCTTGACTCGGGCGAGTTCCTCGGCGTCGCGGCCACGCTCGGCATCGCCCACCCCACCGGCTATCCGCTCTACGCCCTCCTGGGTCACCTGTTCGCGTTCTCGCCCTGGGGAACGCAGGCCTTCTGCATCAACCTGGCCTCGGCGGCGGCCGGCGCGTTCGCCGCCTTCGCCCTGGCGCTGGCGGCGTTGGAATATGCGCGCCTTATTGGCGCGCGGGCCGCGGCTGCGGCGTGCGGCGCGCTGGCCGCCGGCGTGTTGGTCCTCCTCGGCCGAACGCTGTGGTCGGTGGCAACGCTCGCCGAGGTTTACGCCCTCAACGCCTTCTTTTGGGCCGCGCTGGCGTGGGCGGCGTTGCGCCTCCGGCGGACGGCGGCGCCCGGGGACCTTTTACTTCTCGCCCTCCTCGGCGGCTTGGCGATGGCCAACCACATGACCATCGGCCTGATGGTGGCCGCGGCCGTCGTCCTCGCCTGGCCGGGCCGCGACCGCGCGAAGCCGTTGGTAAAATTTATCCCGCTAGCGGCCGCGCTCTTCCTCCTCGGTTGCTCCGTCAACCTATACGCGCCGCTCCGGGCGGCCAGCCACCCCGTCTTCAACTGGAACGACCCCTCCACGCTGAAATTTTGGTTCCACCACGTCGCGGCCCTCCAATACCGCTGCAATTTCTGGGACGCGGGTTTCGCGGGTGCGACCTTCGCGCTCCGCAAATTCATCTACGATTTCCCGGCCAACGTCGCGCCGCTTTCGGCCTTCGCTTTGGTCGCGGTGGCTCGAGGGATAAAAAAAGGGTTCCGCCTGCTGACCGCCGGCTTCCTGGCGTACGCCGTGGCCTATATGGCCTATTGTTGCGTCTACGACATCCCGGATATAGACTACTACTTCATCCCCTTCTACCTGTGGGCGGCATTTTTTACCGCGACCGGCATAACGATTTGCGTCCAGTTCCTCGGGGCGCGGGGACGGCCGACGGTAGGGCGGGCCGCGGCGTGGGTCGCCGCGGCGATGGTAATCGCGTCGGGCGTTTGGTTGGGCGTCCGTAATATCCCTTACGGCGACCGCCACTCGTTCCGTTTCGCGGAAACCCTGGGCACGCGCCTCTTGCGGCCCCTTCCCTACCGGGCACTTATTTTCCCCAGCGGCGACACCAACACGTTCATCTGCTGGTATAACGTTTACGCCGCCCGGCGCCGGCCGGACGTCGCGGTCGTCGACCAAGTACGGCTCGTGAGCCACGGTTACTTGACGGCGCTCGCCGCCCGCCACTCGGACCTTACCATTCCGCCGGAAGCGGAAATCCAACCCACGATAGACCGGGCGGTGGCGCGGGGGGACTTCCTGCCCGAGGGAATCGTGTTCCAATGCAGCGACGATTTTATATTGCCGGAACTGCTTACCACCATCATCGCCGACAACATCCCGCGGCGGCCCATGTTTTGGGGACTCGGCGATCCCGGCGAAAAGTTACGACCTTATATCGTCCCCTACGAGCTCGTAATGCAGATTATGATGGAACCGCCGCCGCCAGCCGAGATGACGGCCCGGGCCGAAGCCAGCGTCCGCGCCCTTAACCGCCTCGTGGCCGATACCGCCCGCACCGGGCCGGACGAAATGCGCGACCTCTTTTTCCGCGACCTCATGGCCGTCTATTACCGCGGCTTGAGCGGCTATCTGTTGAACTGGTGGATACTCGGCCCCGAGGTGGAGCTGTTTCGGGGGTATATTTCCTATTTCCCGGACGACGTGAACGGCTACCAGAACCTGGGTTGGGTATACGCGCTTATGGGTAAGCCGGCCGAAGCGGCCCGATATTTCCGCCTGGCTCTCAAGGTATCGCCCAAAGACAACGTCATTCGCGGGCGTCTAATCCAAGCCCTGGTAGCGTCGGGGCAGCCCCGCGAAGCCGCAAGGGTTATCGCCGATTTCAAGAGCGCGGCGCCGGGGGAAACCGAGTATCTCCAGGGCATCGTGTACCGCGAGAACGGCGACCTGACCCGGGCGCGCCGGGCCTTCGACGCCGCGGCTCCGCATTATCAGAAAAACCCGACGTTCTGGATGGAAAAGGGGCGGACGGAAGACGCGGCTGGCGACAACGTGGCCGCGGTGGCGTCGTATACCCGGGCCGCCGCCCTCGAGCCGCGAGACCCCTTCCCGCTGGCGGCGCGGGGCATCGCGTATTTGAGGATGGACAACCTCGACGCGGCCGCCGCCGACCTGGAAAGCGCCCTCGCCCTGCGCCCCGGCGACGCCCAAGCCCAATACAACCTCGCGTGCGTCTACGCCCGGCGCGGCCAACCGGGCATGGCGATGGACCACCTTGAAGCCGCCGTAAAATTAAACCCCGCCCGCTACGTCCCGATGGCGAAGAAAGACCCCGACCTCGCGTCGTGTCGCGGCTCGGCCGCGTTCGACCGCTTGCTCGCGGCCGGCGGACCATGACCGGCGGCGCGGGCCGCAAATGGTCCGGACCGGCGCTGGTCTTCGGGGCCAGCTACCTGTTCGCGGCCGTCATTTATATTGCGGCGTCCGGTCGGGGGTTTGGCGGCGACGACTGGGGCGACTTCGTAACCGCCGCATCCGTCCTGGGCATCGCCCACCCCACCGGCTACCCCGTCTACTTGCAAATCCTGGCGTTGCCGCTCCTCGTTTCGCCGAGGGCGTGGGCGCCCGCGGCCGCCGACGTCGCCAACGCCCTACTCGTGGCCGCCGCCCCGGCGTTGCTCGCGCTATGGGCATATCGCGCGGCCTCCGCCAAGAAACGGGAACCGGGCGCCGTAGCGTTCGCAATCGCGCTCGGCGGCCTGGCCGCGGTCGCGCCGTCGTTGTGGGCGAAGGGGACGGCCGTCGAGACGTACGGCGCGGCGCTCGCGGCGTTGTTCGGCGCGTTGTGTTTGCTCCAGGCGGCGGACCGGGCGAATGACTCGCGGTTTTCGGTGATAGCGGCGTTGGGGTGCGGGCTGGCCCTCGGCGTCCATCTCTCGGCCTTTACGTACGGCGCCGTCGCCCTCGTCGTTTGGTTCGTCGCCCGCCGGCCGCCGGCCCGGGTATGGGCGGCGGCGCTTGCCGCCGCGGCGTTGGGCTTCTCGGCCTACTTATATCTTCCGCTTCGGGGGACGGCGGCGACCCCCGTGATATGGGCGGGGACGGGCGACGCCGGGGCTTTTTTCCACCACGTCCTCGGCCGGCAGTTCACGCACAACCTCCGATGGCCGTCGTGGTTCATCGCCCGCGCCGGGTTGAGCGACGACGGCGCCGCGCTCTGGCGCAACGCCGGCCCGCTGTTGCTCTTGACGCCGCTGGGTTTCTGGGCGGTGGCGAAGCGTTCCCGGTCCGCCGCGCTCGCCCTCGGCGTTATATTGGCGTGCAATCTTTTTTACCTTTTATTTTACGACGTCCCGGACGTGGCGGACTACCGGCTGTCGTTTATCGGCGTGTCGCTCGCCCTCGGCGCCGCGGGGGCCCTCGCCCTCTACCGCGCGCTGCCGCGCAAGGTATTCCAAACCGTTGCGGTCGCGGGCGCGCTGGCCGCGGTGGCGGCGACCGGGGCGCGCGAATGGCCGGGCCAAAAGCGGGACACCCGTTTCCTGGATTACTACGGCCGCGAGCTCGTCGCCGCCATGGGCTACCGGGGCGTCTTCTTCGCCGGCCTCACGACTTCCAACTTCCTCGCGCAACTATCGCGATACTACGTGGGCCTGCGGCCGGACCTCCAACTTTACAACTCCAACGACGAACGGCTCTCCATGGAGAAGCTCCAGCGCGAACTCGCGACGGCGTTGGGCGACCGGCCGGTCTACGCCGACTATATTTTCATCCTCTTCCAGGAGCCCGACGAAGCGCGGCGCCAGCTTTTCCGGCAGGCCCGGCCCGCGGGTTTCATAGTGGAGATAACCGAGCGGGCGACTCCCCCCGCGGCCCCCTCGGCGCACGACGCGGCGGTCCTCCGCGAAACCCGCGCCATCATCCCCCGGTCGCGGCCCGACCCGTTCGCGGCGCCCCGGGGCGACGCGTTGGCCGCCGCCACCTGGGTCTATCACGGTATTTACCATCAGTATCGGGGAGAATACGGAGCGGCCCTTTTTTACCTGGGGCGGGCCGCGGCGTATGCCCCCTATTCGCCGGTGACGCAAAACAACCTCGCGGCCTATTTCCTGGAACGCCGGGAGTTCGGAAAAGCGGCGAGGGCGGCGCGCGCCGCCCTCGCGGCCGAACCCACATCCTACGCCGCCTATACCAACCTGACGCGCGCGGCCTTGGGGTTGAGGGAGTACGACGCGGCCGTACGCTACGCCCGGGCCGCCGTAGCGTCGAAGCCGAACGACGGCGCGACCTACCGCCTCGAGGCGTACGCGTATCTGGCGCGCGGCGACAGGAAAGCGGCGATCCCGGCGCTGGAGCGGGCGGTCAAGCTCGGCCGAAAAGAAACGCCGACCTTGTTGCTGTTGGCCCAGCTGTATCGGGAAGTTGGCGACGAAGGGAAAGCGTTAGAGCTACTAGCCGGGGAAACGGCGGCCTCGGCCGACCCGACGCTGTGGCGCGCGTACGCCGCGCTGCTCGCGGAGGAAGGCCGGGACGAGGAAGCGCGGCGCGCGCTGGACAAGGCGGGGCCGCGGTACCCATAATATGGCGACGCCTTGGAAACGGGTTTTCTCGAGTCTGCGCCGACCGTCCGTAGCGATCGGCGCCGCGGTCTACGTCTGCGCCGCCGTCATATACGTCGCGACCGCGGGACGCGCGCCCGCGGCCGGCGATTGGGGCGACTTCGTGGCCGCGGCCTCCGTCCTCGGCATCGCCCACCCCACGGGGTACCCGGTTTTCCTGCAATTGCTCGCCCTGCCGCTGCTGGTCCTCCCGCGGGCGTGGGCGGCGGCGACGGCGGACGTTACGTGCGCCCTCCTGGTGGCGGCGGCGCCGGCGTGGCTCGCCGTGTGGGCCTGGCGGGTGGGCGGCGGCGATGAAAAAGGGGGTCGGCTCGGCGCCGCCGTCGCCATACTGGTCGGCGTATTCGCCGCGTCCGTACCCGCGTTGTGGCTAGAGGCCACGTCGGTCGAGGTTTACGGGTTGGGGCTCGCGGTATTTTTGCTCGTCCTCCTGTTGCTGGACGTCTACGCCCGGAGCGACGACGGCCGCTTTCACGTGCTCGCCGCGCTCGTTACCGGGCTCGCGTTCGGCGTTCACCTCTCCACGTTTATATACTGCGGCGTGGCGCTGGCGGTGGCGACGCTCGCGCGCCCGCGCCGGCTGGCCCGGGCGCTGCCGGCGGCCGCCGCCCTCCTGCTGGGCGCGTCGGCCAACCTTTACCTGCCGCTGCGGGCGTCCTCGCACACGCCGCTGAAATGGACGTGGTCGGCGATAAACGACGCCCACCTATTCGTAACGCACGTCGCGGGCCGCCAGTTTTCCTACAACCTGCGATGGCCGACGTGGCTTATCGGCCGTTACCGCCTGGGGGATTTGGGAGGGGCCTTGTGGCGGAACGTCGGGCCGTTGTTGATACTGGCGCCGGTAGGGTTATGGTTGGCGTGGCGCCACTCGCGGAGAGCGGCGGCGGCCATCGTCGCGGCGCTGGCGCTCAACGCGGCCTTCCTCCTCGCCTACGACATCCCCGACCTCGCGAGCTACCGCCTCCCGGCCCTGGGTCTGGCAGCCGCTTGCGCCGGCGCGGCCGTGGTGCGGCTTTTCGCCTCGGTCCGCCGCAGCTGGCTCCAAGCGCTCGCGGCCGCCGTCGCCCTGGCGGCGGTAGGCGTGGGGCTCGCGAGGGAATGGCCCCACCAGCGGCGCGACCCGGCGTTCATCACCTTTTACAGCGAGCGGCTCGCGACGCCCCAGGGCTACCGGTCCATCTACGTCTCGGGGGACATCACAACCAACTTCATCTTCTGGTTCCGGCAATATACGCTGGGACAGCGGCCCGACGTCGAGCTGTACAACATCGACGACGAGCGTTTCGATATCGAGAAACTCACCGCGCTCATGTGGGCGTCGTTGGGGACGCGGCCTGTCTTCGCGGACTACTTTTTCGTGAACCAGACGGTGCCCAAGGAGGCTTTCTACCGGCAGGCGCGGCCGGCCGGGTTCATGGTGGAAATAACCGCGAACGAAACCCCTCCCGGCCCCTTGCCCGCGGTGGAGGCGGAAGTTTTAAGGCGGGGGGAGGCCGTCCTGCGCCGGATGCCCGCCCGCGACGATTCGCCGGTCCGCGACCGCGAATACGCCGCGATGGCGTGGGAAAACCTCGGCTTCTTCCACGAGTACCGGGGCGAGGCGGCCCAAGCGGGCTACTATTTCCGGAAGGCGGCGGCCCTGACGCCGGACATGGCCGTGACCCAGTCTAACCTGGCGCGGTGGTTCTGGCAGGCCGGCGACCTGGCGGGGGCCAAACGGGCGGCGCTGGCGGCCGCGGCCGCCGACCCCGCGCTCTACACCCCCTACGCGTATTTGACCATGGTCGCGCAGACGGAGGGCGACCTCGACGGTGCGCTGCGCTATGCCCGGAAGGCCGTAGCGTTGAAGCCGCACGACGGCAAGACCCATCGCCTCCTGGCCACGGTGTATCTCGCCCGAGGGGAGAAAGAGCCGGCGCGGCGGGAGTTGGAACGGATGATGGCGCGGAAGTACGACGACCCGGACGCGGTTATGTGGCTGGCGCAGATTTACCGCGAGGAGGGGCGGGACGACGAGGCCCTCGAGTTGCTCGCGAAAACGGCCCACCGCCACAACGACCCGCGGGTCATGAACGCCTACGCCATGGCGCTCATCGAGCGGGGGCGGTATCTCGACGCCAAGCGGGAGCTCGAGCGGGCGGCGCGGATCGCCCCCGGGACGCCCGAAATCGAAGGGAACCTGATGCGGCTGCGGGCCATGGGGTGGTAAGCCGAACATTGGGGTTTTAACTAATGGGCGTGGACCCCACGGGAGAAAAGCCCTCGTCCGCGACCTCGCCGACGTAATCATCTAAATTTTAAAGGTCCAGCTCGAAGCGGTATTTCTCCAACCACTCCCCGTCAATCCGCACGGTTGTCCCCTCCGGCGTCGCCCGCGAGTATTTCGGCCGTATGGCGCGCGACGAGCGGCGAACCCGCCCGGCGCAGCGCCTCGTTGAGATAGAAAACGCAGGCCGGGCAACCGGCCGCCACGACATCCGCTCCCGCCGCCGCTATCGCCGCGGCCCTTTCGCCGCCCACGACGCCGAACACGTCGCCGTGGCTCAGGCCGTACGCGCCGGCGCCGCCGCAGCACCGGACCGCGCCGCCGGCGGCGATTTCCGCCACCACGCCGCCGGCGCCGAGAAGCGCGCGGGGCTCGGCCCGCACGCCCAAACCCCGGCTGAGGTGGCACGAGTCGTGGTAGGCGACGCGCGCCTCCCGGTGACGGGTGACGTCGCGAGGCGAGATCACCTGCGTGAAGTCGCGGACGCGGCCGCGCAGCGCCGCCGCCCCGGCGACGTCCAATACTTCCGAATAATAATACGCCAACATCTCGCCGCAGGAACCGCAATCCACGACGACGAGGTCCTCGCCCGCGAGGGCCGCGACGTTGACCCCGGCCAACCGCCTCGCGAGGACGGCGTCGCCCGCGGCGAGCGCGGGGATACCGCAGCAACGGCGCGCCCGCGGCACCACCACCTCGTAACCCGCGTCGGTGAGCAGCTCGACCACCGCCCGCGCGGCGTCGGGGTATAGATAGTTCGTCCCGCAGCCGGCGAAATAGAGGACGCGGCCTTTTCTATCGCCGCGCGGGGGATAGGAAGCGGGGGCGCCGGCGTCGAACGGGTGGCGGGCGAGCGCGGGCAGCGCCAGGCGCGGCGGCAAGCCCATCGTCCACAAAAGCAGAGGTAACGCCCGCGCCTTCTGCGCCAACCACAACAGCGCCGACAACGACGCGAGGAGCCGCGGCGAGCCGAGGGCGAGGCGATACGCCCAGGATTTGAAGAAGGGGAAGCCGCCGCGGCAGAGCGATGCGGCCCGGGCCGCCAGAACCAGGACGTCGCCGGCGACGCCGGAGGGGCACCGCTCGGCGCAGGCGCGGCAGGCCAGACAGTAGTCGAAGGTCTCGCGGAGGGCCGCGCCGAAGTCGCCGCCGTCCAGCGCCGCTTCCAGGAGGGCGAGGCGCCCGCGGGGCGAGAAGCGCTCCTCGCGCCGCGCGCGGAAGGCCGGGCACACCTCGCGGCACAGGCCGCAACGCAGGCAACGGTCGAGGTTGTCGCGCCACCGCGCGATTATATCGGCGTTACGCACTTTGGGGTCGGCGGCCGCGAGGAAAAAACCCTTGCCTTGCGGCCGAAATATTAGATAATAGTCGCGGTGATGGAATAATGACCGGACGAATTCTCCTGGCGCTTTTAATTATAACATCAACCGCCGCGGCGGCAAAGACGAAGCCGCCGAAGCCGCGCCACTTTTTCGCGAGCGCGACGCTGGGCGGCGGCTTGACCTCGGCCTACGACAGCCGCCTCGCGGTCTCGGGCCTCGGCCCCGCCGTCCGCGGCGAATTCGCTTTTCTCGCCCGGCCCTGGCTCGCGGCCCCGTATATAACGGGCGGGCTGGGCTGGACCGAAGAGGAGGCGCCGCCTTGGGAAGCGTACGGATACGCGGAACCGGCGGCGTCCCTCGGCCTCGCGACCCAACAGCTGGCCGGCGGCGCGCTCTACCGCCGGCTAATCGCCGGCGGCCGCCTGGTCGCCTACGGCGGGCCGACCCTGACCTACGTCCGCGCGCGGCGCGAGGCCCTCACCTTCGACGGCTTCCCGCTGGAGGAGCGCCGCGGCGCCGGGTGGGGGTGGGCCGCGGCCGGCGGAGCCGAGCTCGCGCTGGAGAAGGACGCGCCGCACTACGTCGGCGTGGAATTGTGGTACGGCCGCGCCTGGCCGACGTGGGACGGCCTGCCCCCGGCGAGCGCCGGCTTTAACTTCCGCCAGTTCCACGTCAGCTTCGCCCTCCGCTACTACTTCTAAGAGAACGATGCCCGGCCGCACCCGGGTCAAAAGGTATGCTATGGCCGAAGGCTGGCAAGGACCGCTCGAGCGGATAGACGAATGGCGGTGGCGGCTGCCCCGCTCCTTCGACGCGCGGATGCGCGTGGACGGCGTCATATACGCCAGCGAGGAGATGCTGTCACACGTCCGGATGGACAAGACGCCGCAGCAGGTCGCGAACGTCGCGACCCTCCCGGGCATCGTCGGCCACTCCCTCGCGATGCCGGACATCCACTGGGGCTACGGCTTTCCCATCGGCGGCGTGGCGGCCATGGGGATAGAGGACGGCGTCGTCTCCCCCGGCGGCGTGGGCTACGACATCAACTGCGGCGTGAGGTTGATGAGGACGGACCTCACGGTCGCCGACGTCCGGGACCGGGTCAAGGACCTCCTCCTCGGCCTCTATCGCGCCATCCCCTGCGGCATCGGGACCAAGAGCCGCCTGCGCCTGAGCGAAGGGGAATTGAAAAAGGCACTGCGCGAGGGGGCGCGGTGGGCGGTGGGCCAGGGCTACGGCGCCCGGGAGGACCTGGAGCGTACCGAAGCCGGCGGGTGCCTGCCGGGCGCCGACCCCGACGCCCTCTCGGCGCGGGCGCTCGAGCGGGGGCGCCCGCAGCTCGGGACGCTGGGCGCGGGCAACCATTTCATCGAAATAGGCCGGGTGGTGGAGGTCTTCGACGAGCCGGCGGCCGCCGCCTTCGGCCTCGCCCCGGACGGCCTCACCCTCATGATCCATTCCGGCTCCCGCGGCCTCGGCTACCAGGTGTGCGACGACTGGCTGGACGCGATGCGCCGGGCTATGGTCAAATATAAAATCTCGGTCCCCGACCAGCAGCTGGCGTGCGCGCCCATAACGTCGCCGGAGGGGGAGGGTTACCTGGGCGCGATGAACGCCGCGGCCAACTACGCCTGGGCCAACCGCCAGGTGATGATGCACTGGGCGGCGGAGGTGTTCGCCGAGACGCTGGCGATATCGCCGCGGGCGGTGGGGATGTCGCTGGTCTACGACGTGGCCCACAACATCGCGAAGCGCGAAACCCACGACGTCGGGGGCAAGGGCCGGAAGCTCCTCGTCCACCGCAAGGGGGCGACGCGCGCCTTCGGCCCGGGCCACGCGGAGCTGGCCGCGGCCTACCGCGCGGTGGGCCAGCCGGTGATAATCCCGGGCGACATGGGGACGGCGTCGTACGTCCTGGCCGGGACGGCCCGGGCGATGGCCGAGACGTGGGGGTCCACCTGCCACGGCGCGGGGCGGACGATGAGCCGGCACGAGGCGCTGCGGGTCGCGAAAGGCCGCAACATTAGCCGGGAGCTGGAAGACCGGGGCGTGGAAATCGTGTGCCGCTCGCCGCAGACGCTGGCCGAGGAGATGAGCGAGGCGTACAAGGAGGTGGCGGACGTGGTCGCGGTCGTCGCCGGCGCGGGGCTGTCCCGGCCCGTCGCGCGCCTGGTGCCGCTGGGGGTGATAAAGGGGTAATAAAGCGCGCCGGCGCGGGAGCTAAAAAGCCCAGCCGAAAAGGCGGCACAAGGAGGTTTAAAGTAGCGGCGAGATATAAAACAATCCTTGACACGGGCCGGGTAAGGGACTTATTATCGCGCGTAAAGGAGGAAGTATGCCCTCAAGAGGAAAAAGAGCCGCGGCCCGGATAAACAGCACCAGGGCGGCGGTTTTATATTTATCGTCGGGGGTTCTCCCGGTCACCGAAGAAGGGACGAATAACGCCGTTTACCTCGCGGACGTTTGCCTGGACGCCGGCTCGAGCGCATATTTAATAAACCTGAGCAACGACCAGGGCGTCTGCGCCTTCCGCGTCCCCGAGGATGCGAGCGGCGTGATAACCGCCACGAAACATAACTGGGTCCCGGCCGCGACGCCCTTCGCGGCCGGGTCTTAACGCAGGA